>Ga0183098_10010_pt1 | contig 1264799 bp, 1192 predicted proteins | sample BioMet9_FD_128884 | JGI IMG/M metagenome (GOLD analysis project Ga0183098, IMG submission 128884) | Microbial communities from bioreactor (seeded with sewage sludge) at Lawrence Berkeley National Lab, California, USA - Biofuel... | ecosystem: Engineered > Bioreactor > Anaerobic > Unclassified ... | reverse complement strand
TACATTTTACGTCACCTGTGTGCAAGGATTTTGAGCTGTTTTCCACCATACTCATGCACTTATTATACTACGAAACGCTGATGAATACTGCAGTTATGCACACTATTGGTTTGTGCAGTTTACATTACTTAATATACATAGTACAATTGTAATCACATATACTGCGGTTATGCTTAAGCGGTTTCTTGCGTAGCCGGAAAGGAGAAAATTATGTTTACATTGACATCGGAAGCAGTTCAATATGTAAAAAAACATGGAAATCACATATTGATTACTATGAAATTTGAACCATCTTGTGGGTGTCCTTGTAGAGGTGACTTGATTTGGGGTAGCTATATACCCGAAATTGCTTTAGGGAAGGCAGTTGAAAACAGTCAATATCTACAAGAAACAATTGATGGTGTCACTATTTGGTATCCCAGTAAACTTATCATTAAACAAGGGTTTGATTCTATTCGTATTCATGTTAAATCTGTTCTTATCAGCAAATGGCTGGAAATGGATGGGGCTCAGGGTGTTTCTGTAACGCCGGTTACGGGATTCTCTTGCCATACAGAAAATATTCATAAAGATATTTCCTGAGAGAAGGGCGACGTTATGGAGTGATATGTTTATAATGATGCGTTGCCAAGTAGTTTTTATATTGAAATTTTGTTTTTGCTTTAAATGAAAGATATACCTTAACCCCTATACAGAGAGTTCTGCTGAAAGCGTAGGACTCTCTGCTTTTTCTATGTGCTAAAGCTGGTTGATGCTTTGATATTGGATTTATATGAAAGGCGGTATCTGTATGATACACTTTTATAGTTTATAGGGGCTGTGAAATAAAGCTCCTATAAAAATAAATGAGGATTACCGGTTCGAAAGAACCGGTGATCCTCATTTTGTGGTAAAATTTTACGTAACCAATGAAAAATTCAACTATACATTATTTTAAAACAAAACAGGATATTTTACCACTGTTTATTTCAGATTATCTGGATATCTGCTATCCTGTGCTGGTTTTCGAACGATTTATGGAGAAAATCGACTTGGAGAAATACCTGAGAAATGTTCCAGTTCACGTTACCGGACGTATTAACGTATTATATAAATTGTAACAGGTTTGATGCGGATATATTAATTGCAAAGATGGCAAAAAGATGGCAAAGTACATCAGACTTTAGGAGGGCAGGCAAAATAAAACCGCCTACGAATGTAGACGGTGTCTATGCTGGTGCGAGTGAAGGGACTTGAACCCCCATGGTGTTAACCGCCAGATCCTAAGTCTTCCTAATTTGAATGAACGGATGGCTTAACCATGCGGACAATCGGCATTTTATTTTTCGCCTAAAACGGCTGTGAGCCGCCTGAAAACGGTGGAAAAATTTCGAAAAGGGGTCAAAAAAGGGGTCAGATTAAATGCTTTAATTTCTCCGTTACCTGTTCTTCCATCTCCGGTACAATGTGGCTGTACGTGTCCATGGTTTCTTGGAACGACGCATGGCCGAGACGGTACTGAATCTCTTTGAAATGGACGCCTGCTAGAACTAACAGCGTGGCATGGGTGTGACGCAGCATGTGAAACGTGAAATGGGAAAGTCCTGCTTTTTCGCCGTATATGGTAGCCGTCCGGCTGATGTATTTCGGATCATACGGCTTGCCGTCTCTGCGGGCAAATAGTAGATCGTTTCTTTCGTAGTTGGCGGCTTGTAACTGTTCCGCACACGTAATGGCCCGCTGCCTTTTTATGATCTTTAGCGTCTGCGGATCCACGGAGATCGTCCGCTTGGATGATTTCGTTTTAGTTGTAGGTGATATGGATACGACATTGTCTATCGTCAGCACAGTTTGCGCCACTGTGATGGTGCTTTTTTTTTCGTTAATATCAGACATCCGGAGACCCAATAATTCAGATCGGCGCAATCCGGTGTATAATGCAACCCAATATAGATTGTAATGTTTTTTGTTCTTGATGCAAGATAGCAGATGTTTTGCTTCCTCTTTCGATAACGCTCGTACTTTTGTCTTTTCCGTTTGTGGAAGTTTTACGCCCCGCAGTGGTGAATAGGGAAGCAATCCATCATTGACAGCCTGATTCAACGCGATACGGACCACGGCAACGGCATATTGGACGCTGCGGTTACTGTATCCCTTGGCCAGTAATTCGGTAATAAGATTACGGAATAAGGAAGGCTGCAGGTCGATCAGCTTTATTTTTGCCATTGTTGGTAATACGTAATGCTTCAACTGGTATACGTAGGAGTGAAACGTAGCGTCTGTTATCGTGTTTTTTGCGCCCCGCAGCCACATGGCCAGCCATTGGCCGAGCGTGATATTGTAATCAACATGCGGGGCTGCCTGTACTGTTTTAAGATATGCGTCTTTTTTTGCATCTGCTTCTTTTATTGTCTTGCCCATAAAATATTTACGTTTCCCGTCAATAGTCACACTTATTTTATAGCGACCGTCGGCGCGTTTTGTATGTCTTTCTGCCATCATAAATCAGCTCCTTTGGTATGGTTATATAGGGGCTGATTGTGATATAATAGTACTGTAATCAGCCCTTGTGAGATGGTGCGATTATGCTTTCCCGTTACTGGTGCCAGCCGGTGACGGGATTTTTTTTGTTTATGCGCTTGTTCCGAAACGAATTTCTGTAATGATATTGGTATCGTCTACGTAAAAAATCATTTCTTGCATGTCACCAAATTTGTATATATGCTGCATCTTTCCATCGTATGACCTAGATAAGGGTTCTCGTCCATACATACCTGCGACCGTATCATATGATATGCCTACGGTGATTCCAGATGGTGTGGACAGATTGTTTGCTTTTGAATCATATCCAACCACAGTCAAATCATTTTCGGAACGTGTGTCAACATTCCCAGCACGGCCAACAACGCGGAATGTAGGACTGTAGATATACCACACACCGCGCATACCATCCGAGTTAAACCATTCCTTTTGTGCGGGTTCCCCGTAAATACTTTTGACATATCCCATCGTGCAGCCATATCCAACACCACCAACATATGTTTCAGATGTCGGCATCCAATGAGCAAAGCATGTCCCCATGCTGAATAATAGCATGAAACAAATTAAGAATAGCTTTTTCATTCCGTTCGCCTCCTTCGGTTCGATCTATAATTGTGCTAAATCTCCTAAATTTGAAATGCTATATATTTGCCACGTTTTATAATTCAGCCGTTTTGCGTCTAATTTTAACGTTATTTCTGTATACCTTTTTGTATTCTTTAGCTTCACGTCTATTTCAGCCATATTATCATTTATCTTTTTTGAGGATATTCCTTCAACAATAACTTCATTTTTTTTCGATAAGACGTTTTCAATTGGCTCATTTGGATCCGGCGGTGACTTATCAGAATCTTCTTTTCCCAAAACTGCATTATCAATCATTTTCGTGGAGGCGATTACGAGAATTTTTCTAGCAAGGGGAACAAATTGCATTCCCAAAGCGTCCGGCTTGGCATTTTTTAATTCTGCATCTACATAGCTATTTACGATTGCATCTACATCAACATGCTCGTGGAAAGTATTTAGATCATGATTTTTAACGGCTGTTTGAATTATTTTTAAGGTATATTCCGGCGTCCGAATATAGTATAAAAAATAATATCCCGCACCGGCAGAAATCGCTACTATGATAGTCAATGCAAAAGCAATTATTTTCTTCTTTGATATTGAAATTCGTGAGGTTGGCTTTTCTTGATCCATCATAGCTCGAATCGGCTTACCGCAAATCGGACAAAAATTAGAATCGTCTGGAATTTCGTTTTTACATTGGCCGCAAATCATATTCTCCCTTCTTTCTTAAAATTAACAGTTATTAACTTACCCCGTCTTGCTCTTCGGGCTTTATAGCTTCATATTGCTGATCCACAATTGCATCTACTACATCCTTGCCACGTTCATCCAGAGCGCGGTATTTTTTTATGAGCCGCTGCTCGCGAATGTTTAATCTGACATCCATATTAATATTATTTATTTCTATTGCATCATCCGCCAAATAGTCGAGGGTACAATGGAAATATTTTGCAAGTTTTAATAAAGTAGAGCGTTTGGTATTGTCGGTTCCCTTTTTCCAAAATCCATCAATCGTAGTATAAGGGATTCCGGTGTTCCTTGATAATGCCGCTTTATCAAGATCTTTGCTTATCATCATAAGTTCTAATTTCTTTGTCATTTCCATTTTTATTGTTCCTCCCAACTAAGAGTATATACGATGAACCGTAAAATGTAAACAAAAATATTACCCTACAGCATAAAATTTTTATATATAACGTTGACAAATTACGATGTAGGGTATAATATTAACTCGTAATTACGATACAGGGTAACGAAAGGAGGCGATAAAATGTTCCCTAACTTGTTGGCCGAAATGAGCCGTAAAAAATTAACAGGGAAGGATGTTAGCCAAAAAGCTAATATTTCATACGCTTCGTGGCTTAATAAAATGAGCGGAAGAAATGAATTTACTAGAATTGAAATGGTCAATATTCGTAATCAGATTTTCCCAACCATGACATTAGATTATTTATTTGATGACAAGCCCGCGCAAGGCTTGTCGTGAAGGGAGGTGGATGAGAATGCGGATACGGAATATGGTACCGCTGGAAGACCGAATCACGTATAGCCGTAAGGAACTGGCAGAGATTTCCGGCTGCAGCATGGAGGTAGTCGATCAATGGATCCACGATGGTATCCCGTGCATCAAGCAGGGGCGGATGTTCATCTTTGAGCGCGGAGCAGCTATTCAATGGCTGCGAAATCGAGCGATTCGTAGGGATGGTCTGGTACGGAAGAATACCGTTACTGATGATGATATTTTTCCCGGCATTGAACTGGCATAGGAAGGAGGCGAAACTGCATGAATGAAGCAACGGATTATATTGATACGCCGTGGGAAGGATTTGTGAACGACAACTACGACAAACTCCGAGCCAACGATATCATGATTAAGAACGCAGTAGCACACACACGGGCCGAAATGGGCGAGCCGGCTACATGGAAAGACGCGGTATGTGTGATGGGGTGGTTAGCATTTTACGGCAGCATTGCATTATTAATCGCCAAAGGATTTTACGATGCGCCATAACGAAAAAGCCGCCCACACGAATGAGCGACTTAATCGGATTAAAGCAATTTGTAAAATATTTTCACGGTTATTATATCACAAGCAAGGAAGGGATGGCAAATGACGGACAAAAACAAGTACATGATCCGGCTGATTGAGCTACGAAATCATGCACAGGCGACGAAGAACAGACAGGATTATGAATGCCTGGCATGGGCGGTACAGAATTTAGAAACGTTTTTCAATATTAACGAAGAATATAAAGTATCCAAGGAGAGAATGTGAGCATATGAAAATAACACAGTTACATCTTGAAAATTTTCGAGGTATCAAGGAACTGGATATCGACTTCGGCCCCACCGTTACGAACATCTACGGGGCCAACGGTACCGGCAAGACAACCATCGCAAACGCCGTGAGTTGGTTGTTGTTCGGCAAAGCCGCCACGGGGGAAAAGGATTTCAACCCAAAAACGGTGGGCGCGCACAATCTGCATCATTTAGCCGAAGCCACATTTCAGACTGAGAATGGCCGGATCGCACGACTGAAGAAAGACTTCTACGAAATCTGGACCAAGAAGAAAGGGTCTAAGACAAAAACATTTTCCGGCAATACGACAGACTATTGGGTGGATGATATTCCCTATAAGGAAAATGTTTATACTAAAACGGTTCAATCTTTCTGCGGAGGAACATTGGAAATAGCAAAGCTTTTGACGATGTTCGATTATTTCCCGGAAACGATGAGCGTCGAGGAACGCAGAAAAGTCTTATTTGAGGTCTGTGGCGACATGACGGACGACGAGGTGATTGCGCAGACACCGGAGCTTGCTGATCTGCAATCATTTCTCAAGCAGCCGGGAACATCCGGTCAAATGTATACTCCCGATGAGTACAAAAAAATCGCTACGGATCAGCGGCGCAAACTCAACGAAAATTTAAAAATGCTGCCGGCTCGCATTGATGAGGTCACTAAGAGTATTCCAGAGATGCTTCCGAATGAAAAGGCAATCAAGACGGATATTGACGTATATCAGAGACAGATCCACACACTAGATGAAGAGATACATGCTATCAAGGACAAGGATACCCGTACCGCAGCTATCAAACAGCGAATCGCAGAAACCAAAACAATTATGGAAACACGCCGGGCAAAATACACATCGCTATGCAATGAAGCATCCCAAGGAAAATACGGCGAAATCGACCGGCTAAATCGGGAGATCGAGACGCTGCAGAATGTGGCGATTGATCTGCGTGTGGAGCTGGAAACGAAGAAACGTCACGTCAAGCAGATGGAAGCCAACCGCGAAAGTCTCCTAGACGAATGGCATCATGTGAATAATCAGCAATGGAACCGCGGGCAGGAAACATGCCCAATGTGCAAACGGCCTCTTCCGGCTGACCAAATCGAGCAGATGCGAAAAGATTGGAATGCCGAAAAATCAAAGCGACTGGAAGGTATCAACGAATCCGGACGTGCTTGCGATCAAAAAATTATTGCGGCATTAGAACAAGAAGCGGCTGTCCTGCAGAAGAAATACGACACCAATCTCCAGGACACGGCACAGAAAAAGAGCCAAATTGCCAAAATCAAAGAAACGATCACGCCAGCGCCCGCTTACGAAACGACAGAAGAGTACGAACAAGGCAGTATATACCTGCAGAAATTGCAGAAGCAGCAAAACGACGAAAGTACGGCCGTTTCTGCGGCGATTGCGGAGAACGAAAAAAACAAAAACGAGCTGCAGAATGCCATTCAGGAACGCAACGTACAATTAGCAACGATCGAAACCGCCAAACGCGCGCAGCAACGCATTGATGAGCTGCAGCAGGAACAGCGGCAGAACAGCGCAGACCTCGAAGAGCTGGAGCATGGCTTGTACCTATGTGACGAGTTCACGCGGGCGAAGGTGCGGATGATCACCGACAATATCAACAATCAATTTCACCTGGTACACTTCAAACTTTTTGAGGAGCAACTCAACGGTGGCCTTAAGGAACTCTGCGAGCCGATGGTACAGAACGCGGCCGGGGAATGGGTGGATTACCGCAGCGCTAACACCGCGGCACAGGTCAATGCCGGAATGGACATCATTAGCGTATTGTCCGACTGGTATCAGATCCACCTGCCGGTATTCATTGACCGGGCAGAATCGGTCACTACCATCCAGAACGCAGAGAACACACAATTGATCCGGCTGATTGTATCGCCGGACGACACGATTCTACGAGTGGAGGCGATCGAATGAAATGGATAGCGACAAAATACGAATTGCCAGCAAAAAATCAACTTGTTTTAACAGCATATTTGCCGGACGCAATCGGCGGAAAAGTATGCTATGGAACTGCAAGATATTGCGGTGGTAAATGGGATTGGGCCGATGATTGGGACGGCGAACGGGTAAATATACCTGATTTTTGGACACCAATAGCAAAAGTGCCATGTACATTATAAATAAGGAGAGTGAGACATATGACAGAAAAATCAATGCAGAAACCGGACAACAAATTAAGCCTGAGCGTCCGATTCCAGCAGCAAGTAATGAAGGAATTCACCAATAATATCGGACAGATTCGCGTCACCGATTACCAGAAGCAAATTATACAAGGATATTTTATCGTAATCGATCGGACGCTTGAAGCGGCCGAAGAAGAACGGGAACGGAAAAACAGCCATAACAGGGATCACCAATACGACAACAATCTGCCGTACACCTGGAACAACGTCAATGTCCGCGACCTTTGTATGGACGTTGTACACTACGCCAGGCTGGGGCTGGATATGATGCAGGACAACTTCCTTTTCCCCATACCGTATAAGAACAACAAGGGGCAATATTACAATATCACGCTCATGACCGGGTATATGGGGAAAAGGTACATCGCCTTGAAATATGCCCTTGATAAGCCGACCAATGTCACGACCGAAATCGTACATAAGACGGATCATTTCAAGCCACTTATGAAGAGCCGGAGCAATCCGATTGAAAGTTACGAATTCGACATCGAGAATCCTTTTGACCGCGGCGATATTGTTGGGGCATTCGGTTATATTGAATACGAGGATCCAAAAAAAAATGAACTAGTCATGATGAGCATGGCACAAATATTAAAGCGGAAACCGCAATATGCCAGTGCTAATTTTTGGGGCGGCAAGGCAAAAGAAAAGCAGCATGGCCAATATGTCGAGGTACAGAAAGACGGGTGGCTGGATGAAATGTGCCAGAAAACCATCATGCGCGAGGTATACTCTCCGAAGCATATTACCATCGATCCTAAGAAGATCGACGATTCTTACCAGTACATGAAGCAGCAGGAGCAGCGGCTGAATGCAGCTAATGACGAAGTACAGCAGGCCATTGAGATAGAAGCTAATAGCGTACCATTTGAGGAACCAGGGCAGCAATTAGAACAAGGGATGTCTGCAGCACCACAGGAACAGCTACAACCGGATCCGTCTGAAAGTGTACCAAAACCGGCCGAAAATAAGCAACGAAACACCAGAAAAAATACTCATTCCGGCCAGAATGTACGAAATTCAGCAAAAAAAATGACCGATCCAGATTTACCACCAGCAGTAGAACCACCTGATGAGATCGATCGTATGGGCGATGCGATGTTCAAAGATGCCGAGGATATGAATGAAGCTGCAGGACATGCCGATCTTGCACCGGATCCAGCGGGGCCGACATTTTGATTTTCATCCGGGTACTTGCATCCGGCAGCAGCGGGAATTGCTATTACGTATCAGACGGTAAAACCGACATGTTGCTGGACGCGGGGATCCCATTTAAAAAGATCCAGGAGCGCTGCGGATTCCACACGAGTACGATTGCTGCAGCATTGATCACACACCGGCATGGTGATCATGCCAAGGCGGTCCCGGAACTCCTGCGGCGCGGGACGGCGGTCTACGGTAACAACGACACCTGCGCATTATTTCCAGAAATCCATGTGATGCAATTCGGAATCCCATATCACATCGGGACGTGGATTGTTCGCATATTTCCCTGCCAGCATGATGTAGAGTGTTACGGATATCTGCTTCAATCGGACGCAACTGGAGAAAGGCTATTGTATTTCACCGACACGGCGTTTATCCGGTATAAATTTACAGACATTGATTACATTATGGCCGAGGCAAATTACAGTTTTGATGTCTTGGCCGACAATGCTAAAAACAGCAAATTACCATACTTTGTGAGCGAACGCGTATTGCACACACATATGAGTATTGACACACTGCTGGACTTTCTGAAAGCCAATATGCTGAGCAAGGTCAAAGAAATTTATCTGCTACACCTAAGCAACGCCAACAGTGATGCCATGGATTTCAAGTGCAGGGTGGAAGAAGAAACCGGCGCGGCCGTGTATGTATTTTAAGGAGGAGACAATATGAGCAAACGTAAACACATGACAAAAGGAATGCTGCCACACCTAAAAAAATGTACCTGTGGTTCTATTCCGAAAATGGATAAAAAAAAGATGACACAGAAATACAGTTCGTATCAGGTTATTTGTCCAAAATGCGGGGCACATACCAAGTTATGCAGTACAGCGGCTTATGCCGAGAAAAATTGGAACATGCAATCTGGTATCACGATTCCCAAACAAATTACCAAGGAGGCATAAACATGGAACAAAACAGCAGCACCCAAATCAACAAGGTCAAGTATATGGAAGGAACCGGCAAGATCAGCGTGGATTTCAGCCGCACGGTTGACGGCCACACGGCACAGTTAAGCGGTATCTATGACGAGCAGGCCGAACCGGAATTCTACGAGGCACTGGATGCGCTTTTAAATCCGGCGCTTGCAATATTGGAACTCAAGGCCGATGATTTCAGCGACCGGCTGCATCCGTATGGGGTTACATATAAGTACGGCAAGGACGGAACGATATCGGCCATCATATCGAGCAAGTTGGATGTGGGTGAAACGCAGGTTGCCATTAATACGCCGCTGCGGTCGTGTGGCGGATCGGAAGAAGCAGACGAGAAAACACATTTGTTTGACGCAAAAACAGTACAAACGCTGCAAAACCTCCAACAATACACGATGGCATACATCAGCGGCAAGCGGGCGCAAATGTCGCTATTTGATGGGCATGACAACGAACAACCGGATGCGGACAAGGACGAGGATCCATTCCGCGATGATCCACACGGCAATATTGTGGATATCGGGCACAGGACAGTGAAAGACATGCAATCACCAACGCAAGCATAGGAGATAACCGATGAAAAAGGGAATTGATTATTTCCCTTTGGATGTAGACTTTTTCGAAGATGAGAAGATTCAGTTTGTTTCTGCCAGATTTGGAATTAAAGGTGAAGTATGTGCGATACGCCTGCTGACGCGGATTTATCGTAACGGGTACTTCGTAAAGTGGGATGAGGATTCATCATACTTATTCGCGAAAGTTGCGGGTAAAGAGTTTACCCCTGGCTTAGTAAATGAAGTTGTGAATGAATTGATCAAACGCGGTTTTTTCGACGAAACCCTTTTTGATTCGCTCGGAATCTTAACATCCCACGGCATACAGGAACGCTTCTTTAAAGCATGTGAGAGAAGGAAATCTGTTGAGGTCGATCAGCAATTGTTGTTGGTCGATCCGACAGACTTCAAAAATCTAAAAATCAGCATGTCTTCTTTGAGTATGCATTCAAACGGGAAATGTAAACATGATGTTAACATTTTAGATAAAAATGTAGACATTTCTATAAAAAATGACAACATTTCATCACAAAGTAGAGTAGAGAAGAGTAAAGAAGAGTATTTAAATACATTGTCGTGTAACCACGACGGAACAGTAAAAAAAGCACCTAAATGTATGGCAGAAATCAAACAGATTGTTACGTACCTCAACCAGGTAACCGGACAGCACTATAAACCAACCACCAAAAAGACGCAGTCACTCATACATGCCAGGCTGAAGGAAGGTTTTTCCTTGCATGATTTTAAAACTGTCATTAATAAAAAGTCTTATGATTGGCTGAATAATCCGGAAATGTGTGCGTACCTGCGGCCAGAGACATTATTCGGGACTAAGTTCGAGGGATATCTTAATCAGAAAGCAACTACCCGGACAATGACGTTGGGTGATCAAATTAAAGCCGACAGGCTTAGAAGGGAGCAACGGGACAATGACAGAAGACGGAGCGCGGGGTGTGATCGAATGGCTGGAAAGTGCCTACCCGAATGACGCATACAAGCTGATAGGAAATGACGGGTTTCAAAATAAACTGCTGGACGCTATGAAAAATTACATGGACGACGAAATTAGTAATGTCATGGCAACGATTATCACCCATGAAACGCGCCTGCCGAATATAGCCGTAATCAAGCGGTACGCAGATGAAGTCAGAAAAGCGCACAGAACGCCGTATTATGCCGCACTACCACAGCCGGAGTATAAAACATCGCGTATGGGAATAGAACGTATCAAGGCCGCATTCAGACGAGTTATTAATAAAAAATGGAAACCGCCCATTACGCCGGAACTCCGGAACTATGCAAAACAATTATTTCCAGACATGAACGATGAGGGAATCGCCAAAAATTACAATGAATTTCTTGGCCTAATGGAAAATGGCAGCAGAATCAATGGTTTTCCTATCCGGGTACGAATTAACAAGCGTACTGGATGCGTAGAATGGTGGGTTCATGTACCGATGACGATCCTTCGCGGAAAGAGTTCGTTCGACAAATACGGCAAGGATGCTAAAAATACCGAGTTGCCATTTTGATAGGATGTGATTTTTGAATGCAAAAACAATATATGGCCTACAAGGGAGACAAGTTTTTGTCCCTTGGGACAATGCGAGAAATAGCAAGAGATTTGGGCGTTTCATATGATCACATCAGACGAAATCATTGGAGAACGAGACATCATAAAGTGTGTAAAAACGGCATTCAAATTTATGAGTTGGAGCGTGATAGTAAATGAGCTGCTACATCAACGAGAAAACTGGCGCGATGCGGATCATCGTGTACGGAGAGCCGGTCGCTCAGGAGCGGCCAAAGTTCCACCGCACGGACCAATTCGTCAATACGTATGATCCCAAGAAATCGCGTAACTACAAAGAACAAGTATGCTACGAAGCCGCACAATTGGCGCGTATGGCCAAAAACATGGGATACAAGCTGCCGTATGACGGCCCGCTGGAGTTCTACTTAACCGTGTACCGCAGCATTCCCAAGTCGCTCAGCAAGAAAGACCTGCAAGCCGCACGGGATCATACATTGTATGCGGCTACGATGCCGGACCTCGACAACTACGTCAAGATCGCGCTGGACGGTATGGGTTGGAAGGGCAACAAGCCACTGTTTACCAATGACAGCCGGATTGTGAAAATGTGGGCCGAGAAGAAATATGATGATTGTCCACGCATTGAAGCGTGGCTGAAACCGATGGAGTAAAAAATGTTACAGGAAAATACGTTGTTTGGGAAAACAGATAAGGTGATGTATGCCATAGCGCAATTACGCTTGCATGAACCGCCCGACGGCTATTATGTTGCGTTTAGCGGTGGTAAAGATTCATGCGTAGTATTAGACCTTGTGCAGCGGGCAGGCGTGAAGTATGACGCACATTACAATGTAACGACGGTAGACCCAAAAGAATTGGTGCAGTTTATTTATCAACAACATCATAATGACGTGATAATGGAAAAACCGCTTATGCCAATGTGGAAATTGGCTGAGAAAAAAGGCATTATGCCGACACGAATTGCTCGTTATTGTTGTTCAGTGTACAAAGAAAACGGCGGAAAAGGAAGAAATACAGTTGTTACAGGTGTGCGTCGAGAGGAGAGCAGTAAACGATCAAAACGTAAAATGGTAGAACCATGCAATAACCGAAAAGGAACGCAATTTATCCACCCGATTATCGACTGGACGACCGCAGATGTGTGGGAATATATCCATTATTATAATGTACCATATTGTTCACTATATGACCGTGGTTGGAAACGCATAGGATGTGTTGGTTGTCCGTTTGCCAGTGTCCAAAAACGCAAACAGGAGTTATCACAGTACCCACAAATCGCGAGAATTTGGAAACACGGCTGCCAAGCAATTATTGACCGGCAGAAGCGCGAGGGCAAAGATTTAAAATTTAAAACTGCCGACGAATTTTATGATTGGTGGTTATCGAATAATGCGGTACAGAAAAGCGACAACATGATTAACATTTTCGGGCTGATGGGAGATGAGAGCATAACATGAGCCGCAAAAACCGCCGCTGCCGGTACAAGCAGCACCAACCGCCATGGGCGAGAGAGCCGCAAGCCGAAAGCCGGTGTTACTATTGCGGCCGCCCGCTGTATGATACCCGGTGGCATTGGGAACGCGACGAGTACGGGCAACAGGTGAGGGTATGTGAATATTGCAGTAGGGAGTGTGATACATGATGAATGACGAAAAGGAATTGCTGCCGTGTCCGTTTTGCGGCGGTCCGGCAGTTAAGGAACACCCAGGCAAGGAAATATGGGGACCTAATCCGGAAACGTTGATTGCTTGCAGTAAGTGCAGCGCGTCTATATTCGCATATTCAGAGGAAGACGCTGTCAGGCAATGGAACCAGAGAGTGGGCGAGGATGATGGCTGATATGTATGCAGAACTGGACGGGGAAAAATATAAATTTGCAACCACAGGCCCGATAGAATTTGAACTTGCGGATAAGCCAAAGCTTAAACCCTTGAATATGGCGGCCGTTTGGCACGGGTGCGCCCATACCACAATCCCGTTATCGCCTGAATGGAGAAAAATGTTCTGGGAAGCGGAATTAGGGATGAAACTGCAAAAGACTTATGAAAGCGAGCAGCAGAACCTGATATTAGCGAGCATCCGGAAGAATACTCCTGCGAAATGGGAAGAATCTAAGCCAGGAGACTTAATGGAAAATCTGAAGGAAACGTTTTTTCCGGAATAAATGCATTGGCTGACTGAAAGGAAGGGACGTAATGAACAGTACACGAATAGTAATTACGGTAATTGCAGCAATAATGATGATGTTTAGCACGGTATTTGCGCAGACGATGAAGATCACAGCATATACTAACGCCGACGGGTACGGATATCCCGGCGCTTGTGCATGTGATTTCTTAAATCCGGGCGAGACGCTTACGATAGCAGGCGTGGGAACGCTTACCGTTGTCGGCACGATCGGAGACGGCAGCAGCAATCATGTAGATGTGTGGATGGATAGCACCGCCGCAGCGTACGCGTGGGGCGAGCAATATAGAGATGTGGAGTGGTGATAATGAATACAGAAACGGCGATACTTACAGGATTGATTGTATTGTGTCTGGTTACGGTGGTAATGGTGTGGGGAGGGAAATGATATGACAGATATCGAACTGAAACGCTGGGTTGAAAAGCAGATGGGATGCCCAACCGAAGTAAACGCCGATTCCAAGCGCATCTGTGAAAATGTACGGTGCGCATTGGCAACTATGATATACGAAATGGCAGATATTCAGCTAATTCCGCGCCTCGGACAAAAGAGCATTCTGAAAATTGATATCAGCACGTTTTTAGCGGAGTTGGACGGAATTAAGGAGGTACGCAACAATGACTGAACATATAAATTACGCACGACATTATGATGCACGGGATGCCATGATAGACCAGAAGCCAGGGCCGGTGATTGTATCACACATGGAACCAGACAAGGCCCCTGCAGAAAAGATTGTGGAGGAAATTACCAAACCAGCACCGATTGTTCCCATTCTAGGCACGGTATCAATCGAACCTGTCAAGCCGAAACACGCTGGATGGCCGAAGGGCAAGAAACGGCCCAAGGCGGCAAAAGCATCCATACCGGGTAACAAGCCGGAGCTGCCAGCGGAAACCGTACCCGAAGCCGATGAATCGCAGCAAGTCACCATCAAGGTAAATATGAAACAGCACCGTGTGATCATTACGCCGGGTGCCAAGGTAGACGGACAATTAGTATTTGAGTGGTAATTAGCCAGGAGGAAACAGGATAATGCGTCATAATGAATATATGATCGTTGTGCGGGAGCGAATGAAACGCTATCATGAATTCAAGGCATACATAAAAAATACGAAGGCAGACATTGCCGACCTAAAGCAGGAACTTGAGTTGCTGCCAGTGCCGAAAGTGCCGTCATTATCCGCCGCTCCGGGCGGTAGCGGTACGAATATCAGCACGGAAGAACAAGCGTACAACCGCCGCGAAACGATCGTGAAAAAAATCGGCATGTATATGGCCGACTTGCATGAGATTGAACCGATTATGAAGCGTATCGACCGATCACTTGAAGCGCTGGAACCGTATGACAGGCGCATATTAGTGGGACACCTGATCGACAACGATTCATGGATCCTGATAGCGAGCGATCTCAGCGTGAGCGAATCGACCGCACGGCGCAGTCTACGGAAGTCATTAGAACGGCTGACGGCCATGGTATTTGGGCCGAAGGTGATTCCGCAGCAAATGCATCTTGTGTTTTTGGACGATGCCGAAACCATGCAAAATGTTGATAACTTTTCAACGTGACGATTTGTGAAATTTTTTGACCGATAATTTGGAAAAAGCTGTGTTATACTGTGATTGTGAAATGATATCACAACACAGCGAGCAGGAAAGCAGAACACACAAACGAGATAGGGCATCATCGGTTTTTATATCTTTTCCCGATATCGGCATACGCCCTACAATTATATAAGCGCTGTCTTTCCTGCAGACGAAATCAAGCACTCAGCGATGGGTGCTTTTTTAATGCAAAGAAACGAGTGATACATAATGGTACGATGTGATAACAAAGAATGCGCCTGGAACTTGGATAAGGAATGCACGATGCGATGTGTGTATATTGTGGGTGGCAGATGCCATAGTTTCGCAGATGGCCACCGGCAAAAAGTGACACGGGAAACCGACATGAACCACGGACCGGTGAAGCGCAACGGACGCAGAAAAATATTGAAGTAGGTGGACATATGAGTTGGATTGTAACGGGGATATCGCTATTGGCGACGTATCTCAACGTTAAAAAGAAGCGTATTTGTTTTATTATCTGGATATTCACCAATCTATTCTGGTGTGGATATGATGGCTGGCATGGCTTATATGCACAGGCTATCTTATTTTTCATCTATTTCTGTTTAGCAGTCTACGGTGTAAGAGAATGGAAGGATCAGAGCAATGAATGACGACGTAAAGATATATTGTGCATATGACAAGATGGTGGATATTGATACGTTAGTGCCGAATCCCCGCAATCCGAACCAGCATCCTAAGAAGCAAATAGAACTGTTGGCTAAGATCATTAAGACACAAGGGTGGCGCGCCCCGATCACCGTCAGCAATCAATCGGGATGTATCGTGCGTGGCCATGGCCGGTTATTGGCAGCTAAGCAGTTAGGACTTACGGAAGCACCGGTTGATTACCAGGACTACGCAACCGAAGCTGAGGAATGGGCCGACCTCATCGCAGACAACAAGCTGGCAGAACTGGCCGATATAGACAAGACGCTACTATCGGAACTGATGGCCGATGCCGGAGATATGGCCGAGTTCACCGGCTATACGGACGATGAGATCGATGCGCTGTTTAATTCCGTCAATCCAGAGATAACGCAGGAGGATAACTTCGATGTCGATATTGGCGAGATAAAGCAGCCAAAGACGCAACCCGGTGATATGTGGATTCTGGGGGGGCATCGTCTCTTGTGTGGAGACGCCACCCACGACAAGGATATGGCAACGCTCATGGACGGCAAGTTTGCAGACATGGTATTCACCGATCCGCCGTACAACGTGTCGTATGTCGGAAAGACAAAGAATGCGCTTACGATTGATAACGACGCGATGACCGACGATCATTTCCGGATGTTCTTATCTGCAGCGTATCACGATATGTTTGCAGCACTCAAAGATGGCGGCGTGACGTATATCTGCCATGCCGATAGTACCGGCCATATATTCCGGGAAGAGTATTGCAAGGCTGGCTTCGAACTGAAGCAGGTTATCATATGGGCAAAGAACCAGTTTGTACTTGGCAGACAAGATTACCAATGGCAGCATGAGCCGATACTCTACGGATGGAAACCGGGTGCAGCGCACACTTTCCTCGGTGGTAGAACGCAATCGACACTGTGGGAGATCGACAGACCGCAACGGAACGCCGAACATCCGACGATGAAGCCAATCGAACTCTGCGGCCGGGCAATCCGGAACTCGTCACGAGACGGTGAAATCGTACTGGATCCATTTGGTGGTAGTGGTTCGACATTGATAGCCTGCGAACAACTTAAGCGGAAGTGCTGCATGCTGGAGCTGGATCCGGTGTACTGCGATGTTATCGTGAACCGCTATATGGAATATACCAGTACCGATAATGTCTATGTGTTGCGGAATGGTGCACAAATACCGTATGCCCAGCTATAAGCGAAACAACATAAGAGGATGGTGGTGACGATGTGAAATGGAAATGTCGATACAAGACAAGGCATACAACGATTATATCAAGAAAATGAAATATGCCGACATCGCAAAAAAATATGGCGTTTCCGTGAATACCGTCAAATCATGGCAGCGTCGTCATGGCTGGACGCGTAAGAAGGGTGCACCCAAAAATAAAAAGGGTGCACCCTTTCACAATAAGAATGCAGTAGGGAACAAGGGCGGCGGTGGTCCGGGAAATCAGAATGCTACGAAGCACGGTTTGTATGCCAAGTACCTCCCGGAAGAAACGCTTTCTATTGTGATGGATACTAAGGCCGCATCCCCGCTTGATATTCTATGGTCCAATATTCAGTTGAAGTACGCCTCCATTATCCATGCACAGAAAATCATGTACGTCCGCGACGCGGCAGACGATACGGTGATGGTGCAAAGCACTTCAGTCAGTATGGATGGCAAGACAGGGCGCAAAACAGGTGTGTCCAAGAGCAATTACATCAAGATTGCAGCGGACAAGGAAGCAACGTTCCTGTCTTCGCAATCCCGTGCGATGCAGACGCTCACCAATATGATCCGGCAGTATGAAGAAATGCTGCATACGGAACAGGCGGACGAAGAGCAGCAGGCCCGTATTGCCAAGCTAAAGGCCGAAACGCGGACGCTCTCTATTACGGAAGATGCCAAGAAGCCGGATATCAACCCGTATGTGGAAGCGCTTAAGGGCGAGATGAAAGATATATGGAGCAAAGACGATGATACAACCAGCAGCGACGTTTAAATGGCAGCCGTTTTCCCACAAGCAAAAGCAGGTACTCACATGGTGGCTGGACGGTTCACCGCATCAGCACGACGACATGATTATTGCGGATGGATCCATTCGGTCCGGTAAGACTGTGTCCATGATTGACGGTTTTATCACCTGGTCGCTTGCCAAGTTCGACGGCGAAGCGTTCATCATTGCCGGCCGCAGCATGGGAGCCTTGAAGCGGAATGTCATACGGCCGTTGCTGCAGATGCTGGCGTCAAAAGGCTTTGAGTATTATTACAATCGGTCGGCAGGCGAAATCATTATCGGCACGAACACGTATTACCTGTTCGGCGCATCCAACGAAGCAAGTCAGGACGTAGTACAAGGGTTGACCGCTGCAGGTGCGCTGTGCGATGAAGCGGCGCTGTTCCCGGAATCGTTCATCAAGCAGGTGATCGCCCGCTGCAGCGTGAATGGCGCAAAACTGTGGTTCAACTGCAATCCCGAATCACCGTATCATTATTTGAAAAAAGACTACATCGACAAGGCAGCAGAAAAGCATGTCTTTGCCATTCACTTCCTGCTGGACGACAATCTGACATTGTCACAGGAAACAAAAGACCGATACGCCCGCAGCTACGAAGGACTGTGGTATCAGCGTATGATCTTGGGCCGCTGGGTGTTGGCAGAGGGCATCATTTATGACATGTTCAACGATGGCCTTGTCTACCAGGAGGACGCCTGGAACAATACGCTACGCTCGACCTGCAGACGCTGTGTGGCAATGGACTATGGGACGACAAATCCTATGGTCTTTTTAGATATTTACGACGACGATGACAACGTTTATCTGCAAAACGAATACTACTGGGACAGCAAAGTCGAACAACGGCAGAAGTCGGATAACCAGTACCTTGAAGATTACGAGAAATTCATTGGTGACGAAGAGCCGGACGGCATTGTGCTGGATCCGTCGGCTGCATCCTTCAAGGTACTGCTGCAAGGTGCAGGCCACCGGGTACTGGAAGCAGACAACAGCGTGAACGACGGCATCCGCATGGTGGCTACGATGATGACGCGCAAGAAACTGCACATCAACGCCAAATGCGTCAACACCATCCGGGAGCTGCAGACGTATGTGTGGGATGAGAAAGCAGCACAGCGCGGTGAAGAAAAACCGCTAAAAATTAATGACCATGCCTGTGATGCCATACGGTATTACGTGATGACCATGGTCAAGGCTTGGAGGATCAATGACGTATGACAAGACGCAGACGTAGAAATGTACGACAATCGCAGACATATGACGCGTTTCAGAACGTGCTGACGCGCTCCGGCTGGGGGCAGACGAACGCCATCGAAATGACCGATTATCCACTTACCCGCTTGACGCGGAACTGGCAGATTATCAATGCCCTGTACCGCAGTCATTGGGTAGTACGGCGCATTATTGACGTGATTCCGTCCGATATGCTCAAAAACGGATACAAAATCATTACCGAAATGGATCCCAAGAAACTGGATGAGGTCTACAAAATCGAACGGCAGACGCGCTTGTATTCATCCATTCTGGAGGGCCTGCGCTGGGGCAAGCTGTACGGCGGTGCAGGTGGCCTGATTCTAATCGATGGCGACGAGGACAACCTCGATCAGCCGATCGACTACGACACTATTATGCCGGACAGCTTTAAGGGATTGCTCATTGCCGACCGGTGGACGGGGATCAGCCCCAACTCCGACATTGTTACAGATCCCAGCGATCCGGATTTTGGCAAGCCCGACAGCTACATGTTTACAGCCGAAGGAGTGGAACGTGGCATACAGGTGCATCACAGCCGGGTAGTGCGGTTCATTGGCCGTGAGCTGCCATATCTTGAAATGCTGGCAGAGAACTACTGGGGCGCATCCGAGATCGAACACGTATTCGAGGAACTCCGTAAGCGTGACAACGTCTCATATAACATGGCAATGCTCACGTTCATGGCCAATCTACGCGTCATGAAGATAGACGGCTTGGACGGTATGCTGGGCGCATCTACCGTCAAGGCACAGAAACAAATGCGGCAGACGATCAGCGCACTCAATGCGATGATGAATAATAACTCGCTGCAGGTGCTGGGTGCAAAGGACAGCTACGAAAGCCATCAATATACGTTCAGTGGCCTTGGCGAAATGTACGACCGGTTCATGATGGATGTGGCCGGTGCTGCTGAAATGCCTGTCACCAAGCTATTCGGCCGTTCTCCGGCGGGTATGGATGCGACCGGCGAAAGCGACATGCAGAATTATTACGACACCATTGAAGAAAAGCAGGAATCAGGACTGCGACCGGTGTATGACAAGCTGCTCCCCATTATGATGATGTCGGCTTGGGGCGCGATTCCGGACGATTTCGATTACGAGTTCAACCCAGTACGCCGTATGACTGATGATAAGATGGCCGACCTTGGCAGTAAGAACACCACGAGCATTGTCGGTGCATTTACAGCCGGGTTGATTAGTCAGAAGACAGGATTAAAAGAACTCAAGCAGCAATCCGATCTCACAGGATTATGGAGCAATATCACCGACGAAGATATCGAAAACGCCGACGATACGCCCATAGACGTGTCAGAAGGAACAGATCTACCGTTAGGTGGTGAAAGCGATGCAGGCGGCACCATGGGAAGTGAAGCAGCGAATAGAGCAGCAATTCCACCGAAGTCTGCGGACGGTGACGGATGAGATACTGAACCGTCTGCATGACCACAGCACGGTCAACGAAATTATCGCAGTATTGCAGGATATGTCCACATCGCCGGCACTCGCAGCCTTTGCTGAACAAATTGCTCACCGTATGGCCATAGAGTTATACAACGAGAACGCGCGGACATGGAGACAGGCGGCGGGTGCCATTCATCCGCATATGTACCGTGATCTGCGGCGGAATCTACAAGGGCCAATCGGGGTTAACGTTCAGCACCAGATACAAGAAAACGCGCACTACATCACCACAATGCCACAGGACATTGCAGAGGAAGTCACGCGCTATGTTGCACGGCAGGCCATGGCTGGACGACGCCCGGAAGCCATCGAGGATGAAATACAACGGCTATTCCCGGAGCATACGCGCGCCAAGGCCAAGCTCATCGCACGAACGGAAGTGTCCAAAGCACAGTCTGCGGTCGTCGAGCAGCGCGCACGGCAGTACGGCGTCAACTGGTACGTGTGGCGCCCCGTTGGTGGCAGCCGCGGGGATGGAAGAACACGTCTCAGCCACCGTCATATGGCAGGCGTCCTTGTCAATTGGGACGATCCCCCATCGCCGGAAAAGCTGGTTCATCTGCGCAGTCGACTTGGAACATATCACGCTGGATGCTGCCCGAATTGCAGGTGCTATGCAGAACCCGTGATTGACCTCGATATGGTGCAATGGCCATGCAAGCTATACCGTGCCGGATCCATTATCCGTGTGCGAAGACGATTATTTGAAAAGATGATGTAAGGAAGGGATGCCAATTGAAAGCATACTACGGGGATCGATTCAGCCCCAACATGACACGAACGCCGGAAGGATACCTGATCTGTCATAATGTCCCGATCTCACGGACCGGTGAGCAGGATTATCTCGAACGCGAAATCAATCCGTCCAGCACGAGTGAAGATCTTGTGCCGGTACATCGCAAATCAGCGGACATATTCACACCGGCAGCTATGGCCAGTTTTGAGGGCAAACCGGTGACGGACGACCACCCGCCGAACAATCTGGATCCGTCCAGCTATGGCGCATACATGAAAGGCGTGGTACAGAACGTCCGGCAAGGGAACGGCGATAACACCGACCGGCTTATGGCCGACCTGATGATCTACGATCCAAATCTCGCTGCCGAGATAGCCGCCGGCAAGCGAGAAATAAGTTGCGGCTACAACTGTGACTATATCGCCAACGACGATGGCAGCTACGACCAGAAGAACATCATTGGTAACCATGTAGCAGTCGTCAGCCAGGGCAGAGCCGGTCACAGTGTCAGTATAAAAGACAGTAAGCCTACACCAAAAAAGGAGAAAAAATCAATGCCAAAAGAAAATATGTTGCACAAAATGTTCGGTGTGTTTGCTAAAGACGCAGAACCGGACGACATCCTCAAGGCAGCCAAGACAATCAACGACTGCTCCGAAGGGAAAGAACCCACACATGACGATGATGCACCGGCCGATCCGATTAAGGCACTCGCCGCCCAGGTAGCAGCGCTGACGGAAAAGGTCAATGCACTGGGTGCGGCTAAAGATGCCGATCCGGATGTCTGCCCAACCTGTGGGCAGAAGAAACCGGCAGCCGATTGTCATACGCATGACGACGATCCGGACAAAAAGGACGACGGCAAGGAAGACGCGCTCGACAGTTTGGAAAAAGAATTATCTGCCAAGGATGACGACCAGGAAGAAGAAGAATCCGTGACCGTTCCAGCCAAGCAGATTGATGATGCCGATCCGGACAAGAAAGACGACGAAGCCAAGGACGATGATCCTGACACGGACCGTCCGGCAGCCGATCCGGGATCCAGTGCGGCTGATGGTATGACCGTTGCGATGATTCGGGCGCTCAAGCCGATTGTGGCATCTATGCCGAAAACGCAGCGCAGACAAGCAGCCGATGCGTTATCCAAGGCCATGCGTGATGCACTGGGAAAACCGGCAGCACAGAAAAAACAGAACGCTTACGATGCCATTTTGAAACGTCGCAAAGCTGCCGATGCTGCAGCAGAAACGGCAGAATCGTTCGGCAAGAACTGCTTAAAAATGAACCCGCATTACAACAAGGGAGGTAAATAATCATGCCAGGATCAGTAATTGGAATTAGCTTGAATTATGGATACCCCGGCCAGGTGGCACGGCACGGTGATGAAATATCCCGTACCCGTCCGGTCAGCACTAATACGGCCGCAAACATCAAATTTGGGGATCCCGTTGTACAGAATACAGACGGAACGGTGCAGTCGTTTGGAGCCAATAACGTGGCTGCAGATTTCGCCGGAATCGCGATGCGGAAAGTAAAATCCGCTAAAGTATACCCGTATCAGAACTTCGGGTATTATGCAGCCGAAGAACCGTGCGACATATTGCTTCGTGGTGGCATCTCTGCTCTGTGTGCCTGGGGTACGCCGACAGTCGGAGCGGTGGTATATATCCGTACCAAGGTAGTTAGTGGTACCAGCCCGACTGGGGCTGCGATTGGAGATTTGGGTGCATCCAATGAAACCGGCAACTGCATTGCACTCACGAATGCGAAATGGTCGTCCGGTGTGGATGCCAATAATGTGGCTGAATTAACTATTTTGACGCGCCAAGGCGTATAGGAGGATATAAAAAATGGTAAAGAAATCTTATAATCTCGCTGTTGCGCCTGATCGGAACGGCACTGGCGTAATGACATTCGATGCTGCGGCCGTATCAAGCGGCTTGGCATATCTCGTAAGTGAACTAGAAAAGAAAGATCCGTCTCTTCGTGAACCGTTGACGTCGTTCAATTATCCTCGTGATATCGTTGTCGAATCCGGCGGTGGATGGGTGGAAGCAACATCGGCCATGAACGTCAACTATGCCGTAACCGGTGGTAAAGCTGATGCGGTCGGTGGCGTACAGAATAGCATCCGTAGAATTCAAGCGGATTTCAGTAAAGACTTGTACAAGGTGCTCCCGTATGAAGCTGGCATGTCGGTAAAAATACAAGATCAACTGCGTGGCGCTGTCACTGGCCGCAGTATTGAACAAGTGTATGATGATGGAATTCGGCTCGATTACAACAAATACCTGGACATCAACACATATCTTGGACAATCGTTGTATGGTACTACTGGCCTGGTTAATGATCCCACTGTTATTGCATCGTCCGTAACGACTGGCGCATCCGGAAAAACGCAATTTATCAACAAGACACCACAAGAAATCCTGATTGATTTTAACAATATGATTGTTGCCGGATGGACCGCAGCACAATTTGATAATGCTGCCATCATTAACCATGTATTGATGCCGCCATCACAATTTGCATACCTAAACCAGACTGTATTGTCTGTTGCAGGAACAATTGGAGGTATTAGCCTTCTTAATTATTTGCTTGCAAACAATATCGCAAAAGCTAAAGGTATTGACCTCTTTATTGGCGAATCCCGGTTCCTGATTGGCGCTGGCGCAGGAGGTACAGACCGCATGATCGGATATGTCAATGACCGCCGGTTTATAGGTATGGATCTGCCTGTTCCACTGTCTCGTATCATGACGCAGCCAAATGTGGATCACGCTTCTTATGACAGCTTATACATGGGTAACGTTGGACAGGTCAAAATTCATTATTATGAACCGATCCGTTACTATGACGGTATTTAAGGAGGCATTGTCATGATCAATTTAATTGCAAAGAAAACCCTTGAATTTCATGATCCGTCGGACAAGACAATTAAATTCTTGGTTCTTCCGGGTGCTTTTGTGTCTGCTCCGGACTGGATCGCAAAGGATCCACTGTACGGCTGGACAACGAAAGACGGCACATTGACCGTATCGACCACGGTACAATCCACGGGTGCGGCTGCAGCGAGTACGCCGGCCGCTTCTGCGGCAGACGACAAAACGGATACCACGACGGAAACAAAAGCAACTGCAGGAACGTCTGACGCTAAGGCAACGGACGACAAAACCGCGAACGTGGCAGACGCTAAAACAGCGGCAGACAGCAAGACCACGGGTAAATAATCATGTATGCGGATGATGATGGCGACCTGGGTGATATCATCGGTGTCATTGCAGGAGCTGCCAACATGGGGCGGTACCAGGACAACCCGACATATGCAGATAGCGATTTCCTTACCATGTATCCACAGTTTACAAACGTCCCCGATACAGTGCGCGCGGCATGGATTAAGATTGCAGATGCGACACTGCAGTACGGGCGGTATCAGGACATGTGGGAAGTGCTAATGGGTTTATTCGTAGCACATTACCTGACGCTTTATCTGCAGTCTGCGGCAGACGCGAATGCGCCGGCAAAAAATATTGTACAGAGCGGTCTTGCTAAGGGACTGCTGACATCCAAGAGTGCGGACGGTTTGTCGGCCGGATATGATTTCAGTATGTTCGCCAATGATTTTCAAGGTTGGGGGACATACGGTCTGACGCTCTACGGCCAGCAGTTCGTGACGATGGCAAAAATGTCATTTCTGCCCGTATTTGCAGTGAGGTGATTTTCTATGACAATCCATGTAACGGCAGTATCGAATAATAACACCAGAATCCTTTCAGACGCGCTGAAACAAATCTTGAATAAGAACGTGTACGTCGGAATACCAAGCGAGAACACAGCCCGTTCTGGCGAAGAAATCACAAACGCCGAATTACTGTTTATTCAATCCAACGGCGCACGTTCCCCGGCTATGATCGGCGAAATGGATACGTCCATGAAAACCGGCAAGACATATTCGGAGGCACATGCGCTCTATCTGCAGGAACATGGATCACCGTTAATGCGGATACCGGCACGGCCGGTCATTGAACCTGCGATCGACGCCAACAAGGAACCGATCGGTAACATGATGGGGAAGGCGTATCAAGCTGCCCTTTCCGGTGATACATCTGCTTATGATGCCAACCTCAATAAGGCTGGCATGATGGGGAGTGATGCCGCGAAGGGATGGTTCGAAAATCCGGCCAACGGCTGGCCACCGAATGCGCCCAGCACGATTAAGGCAAAAGGATCATCGGAGCCGTTGATTGATACCGGTGCGATGCGGAAAGCCATCACCTACGTCATAAGGGAGGACTGATACCATGATTGACATGTCGGAATTGTTGTACGACGATGACCTAACCACGAAATTCACGTTGATTCATAACCAGGATAACGGATGGACAGGGGGAGAGCAGAATGTCGGACAACAAACAATTGCGGTGCAGGGTATTGCAGTACCATCCTCGTCGGAGGATATCAAGATGGTTCCCGAAGGTGATAGGCGGTCCGGCATGTGGACGTTCTTTGCGGACCTCTCCATGGCCGTGACAAATACGATTGTTACGTCGGATTTGTGCATCTATCATGGGATCGTATACAAGCTGATTCACGTATTCGACTGGTCGGAAAATGGATTTTTCAAGGCCATCGGCACCTTACAGGGGGATGCGGAATCATGACCTACGACGACTTGATGGACTTATTCCAATCTACAGCCACCACCATCCTTGCGACCAATATACTCAATCCGGATGCGACACCGATCATCACCAATCCGGACAAGTTTATCCGGAAACAGTATCCATGCAAGGGGGCGCCGGATTGGAAGGTCACGGACAATATCGTGTTCCTAAATCCGTCTGAACAACCTGACGAATACGGCCGTATGCCGCAGACGGAATACCAGAGCGAAAACGGTACCGTCATGGCATACCGAACCCGGACGCGCGTATGGCAGGTTCTTTTTACGGCCTATGGACCACAGGCGTATGAAATGAGTAACCAGTTGCGGGATGGCTATATTTCCGAAGTCATTACACGAGCGCTGGAGCTGTCCAAGGTGTTCCTGATTCCGGCATGGCCAAACTGCGTGCAGGCTAATGAACAATGGGCCGGCCAATGGTGGCAGCGGTTCGATTTAACATTATCATTTAACGAAGAATATGTAACGAGTGAGGACGTTGGGCATATTGACACGATCCCACTCCATATGGATCTCCAAAGGAGGACAAAATAATGGGAGTAACAACTCTGAACCTTGACGCTGTTGCCGAAGTTGTCGTTGACTTATCGCCAACCGCCGCAACGCGAAAGGCATTTAACGTCGCACTGCTGATTGGTAACGTGCCGACATCGGATACAGATTTCACGAATGCCCGTATCGCGTATTACGCCAGTCTCAATGATATGCTGGCTGCGGGATTCAAAATCACCGACCGGCTCTACCAGGCAGCGCAATTAATTTTCGGGCAATCGAAAGTTCCACCACGTGTGGCAATCGGCAGTATCGGAACGACGGGTGTCGCCGGCAGCGTAGCGGGAACGATTACGGCGAATGCCGCATCGGGCGATACCGTGACGTTTGGCGGGGCAACATTAACCGCTGGCACCGGATTTGCTATCGGTGCCGATATCCCGACCACGGCCGCCAATATCGCTAAGGCATTAAACGGGAACGCAACATTCAACGCAAAATACACGGCGACGGCATCGGGTGCCGTGGTGACGATGACAGAAACAGTCGGGGGCGGTGGCAATACGCCGGCAGCTATCACATGCACCGGCACGATCAAGATCACATCCGGCGCGATTACGACATCCTTGACACGTACCGAGTACCCGGTCGAAACGCTACAGGCATTGCGGCAGGCTGATTGGGAATGGTATCTCGGCTTATTCTGTGCGACATGCACCGATAGCGATATCCAAGCCATGGCAGGATATGCGGAATCCTGTTCACCTGCCACGCAGTTCTTGTATGTATCCGGCGAAGCGAACGCGATTACCGATGCCGGCATATTCAACACGCTGAAAAATCTTGGCTATACCCGCACGATGGGGCAGTATTCCACGCAGCATGTAGATGCTATCGCAGCGGTGGCCGGGTATGCCATGGGCGCAATGAACGACACCATCAACAGTGCGTTTTCACTGGCATACAAACCGGAAGTGGGCGTTATAACAGAAAATGCAAACGCATCCTTCCCGGAATCGCTGGTCACGAAGCTCAAGGGATATAACGGGAATGTCTACATTAACCGCGGGAATGCGTACAATGTGTTTGAAGAAGGGCATATGGCGTCCGGCTATTGGTTTGACGAAATCTTGTTCCTGGACAAACAGAAAAACGATATCCAGATGGCCATCATGGATCTGCTCGTCGACAATCCGAAAATTGCACAAACCGAAGGCGGTATGACGATGATCGAAAACGCGATCAAGGTAGTGCTGAATGATTACGTTAGAATTGGCTTTGTCGCGCCTGGTCAATGGAAGGGCGGGAATCTGCTGAATCTGTCCACGGGCGATACGCTGCCAAATGGGTATATTATTCAGCGGGAAACGATTGCAGCACAAGCGCAGGCCGACCGCGACGCTCGTATTGCATCAAATATCTATGTATGCGAAAAATTGGCGGGCGCTCTTCACCATGCTGTGATTAATGTTGGTGTGAATCGATAGGGAGGTGAAAAACTATGACAAGTACATATGGTTTTAAGGATGTTGATGCCACGATTTCCCATCCTTCCTACGGCTCGTATACGCTGCAGGGCGAAGGCGTCGGGGAGTTGTCTATCACAAAAACGACCGAACGGACCACGCACGATGTGGCGGCGGACGGTTCGATCATGGTCAGCAAGATAGAAGGCAATAACGGTAACGTCGTCGTCCAATGCCAGCAGACAAGCGGTGTGCATAATTGGCTACAAGGACTGTTTAACTATCTGGCATCGGCTGATACGGACGAATGGGCACAAATTAGCCTGACTGTGAAAGCAAACCACATGAAGAAAACGCATTATTGTACGTATGGCGCTATGCAAAAGGAAGGCGACAACCCGTATCAGGCGCAAGGCCAAAAAATCTCATGGACGCTTATGTTCGCGGATATTCAGAATCTTCCATTGTAAGGAGCGGTAACATATGTCAAAAGAATCGGAAAATACGAAAACGATCACCATCCGAAAGAAAAAGTACGTTTTGAAGAAGCTAGATGCCTACACCGGCAGCTATCTTCTTTTTTTTATCTTAGAAAAATTCATGCCGGCGGGAATGGAATCGCAACTCGGTACAGAAATTACATCCAAGCTGCCGGCCGGACGCACCATGATGACAAAACAGGAGTTTACGCAGTTGCAGAAAGATTGTTTGTCCGCTGTCAGTGTTGTCCTTCCTGCCGGCACGTTCCCCGTCTTGAACGAAAACGGCTCATGGCGTGAACCGGAAATGCAGTACGATACGTTCCTGGTAATGATACTCACCGTGCAGGCGCTCATGTTTAATGTGATGGATTTTTTCAGCGCAGACGGCTTATCGGACTTGAAGGGAATGTTTCAGGATTTCTCCCTTGCCAATATGCCAATCTTTCAACATTCATCTACGCCCCAGTAACCGAGGGCATGTGGCAGCAGCATGAAGTGTGGGACGGCACCTATACACTGGACGACTTGTGCGATGCCCATGAAATGATTGCAGTCAAGAACGAAAATAAGCGCCGTGCGGCCGAGTACCAGCGCAGTCAGGAGGCTATCCAATGATATCACAGATTATACAGGAATATCTCGTCAAATTGGGCGCGGATGTTGATAAGCAGCAGTTTCAAAAATTCGATCAACAGCTTGACCATGCCGATAAAAAGGTAGCCTCTACTACTGGCTCAATGGCAAAGAACATCGAAAAGGGCAGTGTCGCCGTTGTTAAGACCACAGCCAAAGCTGGTAAGGAAGTCGCCAAAGAAACAGAAAAGGCCGGCAAAGCCGTCATCCATACGACCAAAGAAGTCGGCTCGGTTATGATCCATACATCGGAAGGCGTCGTCAGCACACTATTTAAGGCATCTATGACCATAGGCACCATCTTTATGACCGTATCCCTGGCATCTGCCAAGATGATGAAGTCGCTCACGGATCAGGATCTGCAGATGGAAACGTTCGCCAATCGCATGATGATGACGAAAAACGCTGCCTGGCAAATGAAGAAAGCAACGGATGCATTAGGCGCTTCGGTTCAGGACATCATCATCAATCCGGAACTGATGGACCGATATAAGGCATTAGTCGCGGATTCGTCTAAGATGATGCCAAATCAGGACTTCGAAGCGACAATGAAAGGCTTCCGTGATCTAACGTTCGAGGTTACGCGCTTCAAGCAGGAAGTCAGCTTCGGCATGCAGTGGGTAGCGTACTATATCATTAAGGGATTGATTGGGCCACTGGACGTTGCACACCAGAAGATGAAAAATATCAACGACTACATCATCACGCATATGCAGGAAATCGCGCAGCGGGTGGCAAGTGCCATTATCTATGTGATTCACGTCCTGCAGGAGTGTTGGGAATGCATCAAAAAAATCAAGGATGAAGCATGGTCCCTGTGGGAATCGTTCCCTCCTGGCGTCAAGATGGCGATCGAAGCGCTGGGTGCACTCTGGCTCGTGTTCCGGGCGTCGCCTATCGAGAAAATGATTGCGCTCTTCGGGCTGCTGTTCCACGCTATGAACGGCGGCGGGATGGGTGGTTTGCAGGAAACCATCGAGGGCGTCCAAAGCACCATTGTTAATCTGGTTCGTATCGCAGCGCCGTACATAGAAATGTTCGTTGGTCTGCTGGTACGTGGAGCGGAAATTGCCATAGAAACATTTGAAGCATTCCTGCCGATACTGCTGAAAGTGGTGAATTTCGTCGTCTGGGGCGTTGGAATCGTCTTGGATCTGTTCGAAGCACTCCTTCCCACGTTTGAAAAAATTGGCGAGATTGTCATGTGGGTGGCAGATCGGTTCATGGTGCTTGTCAACAACGTAGTTCCGCAGTTGATTGACGTCTGGGATAAATTTATGGATTTATTGTCGCCATTGTTGGATAAACTTATGGCGCTTATTGATGACGTGCTGCCGCCGCTCGAAGTGGCGTTTTCCAGACTAATCGATATTGTATCCCAGGTGGCCGATGTGGTTCTTGAACTCATTGACGCGTTATGGCCGCTAATCAGCGACATATTTAAGACGCTGGCCGATGTCATTGTCTGGATCGTCGATAAACTCGGCGAACTGGCAGACGCGCTAAGTGATCTGTCTGACAGCTTTAAAGGTTCCGGCGCATTACAAGAGTTCACCGTGTGTCTTGAAGATATAGGGGGTGCATTTAAGGAACTCGCGTCCGGCTGGATCGGGTTCGTAACAACTTATATTAAAGAGTTTCTTAAAGGCATGGGCGACACCGGAAATGCAACTAGTTTTTCTTCCATTCTCCATGATCTATGGGAAGTGTTCTTGTGGCTCGGTCATGCTATTGCAGGCGTTGTCCGGTGGGTTGGAAGATTTTTTGAAGAGTTAAGTCGTTCCCCAACTGTTCGGACATTTATGCGAACTGTAGGCGAATTGGCAGGTACAGTATGGGAATTGTTGCGCACGATTGTGAAGCTGATTTTCTCGGCATTACGGCCGCTGTTCGGTGAATTCTCCAATAACAAGCCGACACATCTATTCCAGAATGCGTTATTAGTAATCGTCAAAGTCATAACCATGATGCTGAATGTGGTGATATGGCTGATTAAGAGGATTACACAGCTATTTAAGACGGTATCACAAAGTGAAGGGTGGATGAGATTCTGGAAAGAAACCGGCAAAATCGTTAAGGATATCGGCGAAATTATCGACAATGTCCTGGGACGAATTGGCAAGTTAGCTGAAGCGATATCCGCGCTGATTCATGGCGATTACAAAAAGGCTGCGATGCTCGCAAAACAAGCTGTGTTTGGTAGCTGGGGCAGCTATGTTGGAGGTGGACCACTAGATTCACAAATGTGGGGAATTGCCCAGCAGATCGGTGCAGAAACCGGTATCAATCCGCAGTTTATTTACGGGCAAATGTATCACGAAACAGGTGGATTTACCAGTGACCTTGCTAAAGAAAATAATAACTTTGGCGGTCTAAAAGGGGAAGATGGAGAATACATGTCTTTTAGTTCCCCCGAAGACTTTGGTAAATATTACGCCTCATATCTAAGTAAATATGAGGGACTGAGTTCTGCTACTACACCGGAAGAATATGCATCGGCGTTAAAATCCGGCGGCTATTACGAGGATTCTGTAGAGAATTATACGGCAGGCATTGAAAGCGGTATGCAAAATATCCCTGTTGGTACTGTTTCCACTGATACATCTAATATTCCGGAACAATCAGGTGTAGATATATCCGACGTAGATCCGCAACTGTTGCAGACCACGGACGGTTTGCTGCAGGCCCTTATGGATGAAGGGTATCAAAACGTACAGATATCCAGTGGGTATCGTTCGCCGGACCATAGTGTAGCGGTTGGCGGCTATGCCGATGACCCACACACGCAAGGACGCGCTATTGATTTTGTTTCTGACGGGGACCCCAATACAATTGTTGCTGCAGGTGCGGCAAGGGGACTATCCATTACGTATCATGATGCTGGCAGTGGATATCATTATCATGCACAAATGGCAGACGATGACGGATGGGGCGGTCCGCCTGCTAATGCAGCATCAAACTTTGATGCCAGTCACGCCGGCATGCCGTCCATGGGACAGATGCTTGGCTCACATCGTCGTGGCATTGGTGCACTCACTGAAGCGGCTATGGGCGTACTACAGCAATTATGCGCCAATGTAGATCCGGCACTGCTCTCTATGGCCACATCGGATCCGACATTCAATGTGGGCGGTTCACCGTCTATCACGATACAAGTCGGTGACATCAATATCATGCAGCCCAATGCTACGGCTCCGGAAATAAGCGAACAGGTGTTGGGACGTATCGAAAAGCGGGCGCAGTATTTCTTAACAAACCGGGCATTAAACGGCAGCCCGGAATTAAAGTGAGGTGATCGGCCGTGGGCGTCATACATGGACTTACCATTAGCAGTATTAGTGATCTGTCGAAATGGGTACAGAATTATCAAGCGACAAAATCACTCCCGTCGTGGTTGGATTTCTCGACGACGCTTGGGAAACTGACCGGCAATTACAAACTGGCGGATCTGACTGTCGGATTGAGTAGCGCATATAAGATGCTGTTCAAGACACCACAGTGGCCGATCGGCGGTATCTATTTTGACGGCATTATGCGGACACAGCACCAAAGCCGGATTCGACCAACGCAATATCCGGTCCAGACGGGTGTTGTGATGACAGACCATGCCATTATCATGCCGGCCGAGGTTTCCATCGAAATCATGATGACGGATACGACAAACTCGTCGTATTTTTCCGGCGACACAAATACGGAACTCATCTACGAAGCGTTGCGACTGGTCAATATGTACAGCAACATTATCTACCAGAAACCGAACAATGTCATTGCTCCTGGTGATGGTCGTTCGGCACTCGTATGGACGACGCTCAAATCCATGCAGCAGTCGCGTGTCCCTATTACGGTGGAAACGCGGCTGCAGACGTACAAGAATATGGTGATTGAAGAACTGTCCGCACCGGACGATAACAAAACGTATCATGCACTGAAATGCAACGTCCGGCTGCGTGAAATCATTATGGCCGATGTTGCCGAAACGCAGACCAGTGCGCGATCGGCTGCAACTACATTGGCATCGACAGGCGGCACGGCACAGGCGACGGCAGCCGACAGCAACGCCGACGCTACGGCCGCGATTAATAGCGCCCACAATAAGGCATAAGGAGCAATCATGTTATCAGTCATTCCGCTGCAGGCGGTTCCCAATAAGACATTCAACATCACCGGCTATATCGACGGCGGCAACATCACGCTGCAGGTCACACTCACGTACAATGAGCTGGAAGAGTGCTGGATTATGGATCTGGCGGATGATGAAGGAACGCCGATCTTAAGCAATACACCATTACTGCCGGCGCAGAACATCCTGGAGCAGTATGCTTACCTCGGCATTGGGGCGATGTATCTCGTGCCAAAACAGACGGTACAAGAAGAATGGCCGTCGTATACAACACTGTTGTCGAGTTGGTATCTGATATGGGGCGATACGGATGGGAGTGATTGGAATGGCTGATACAACATCCGCTACCACATCGCCAAATACTTTCACGGCACCGAAACAATATCTCCGCAAATGGCAGGTGCTCATCATCAAGCCGGCGTACACCAAAGACGCCAACGGAAATTACACCGTCCGCGACAAAGAGCATGATCATGCGCTGGACGTGTCCAATCTGCGGTGCGTATGGCATACACAACAGACTAACGGCACGTCCGTTACGATCGGAACGCTTGTCGTCTACAATATGAACGCGGCGACCGAGGGCGATGTGATCCGCGAGGGATTCCAGGCTTCCATCTATGCAGGATACCAAAACGGGCAGTACGGCGAAATTATGACGGGCGATATTGTGCAGGTGATCCGGAACCGCGAAAACGGCATTGACTATCGGCTGGAAATTCTGCTTATGAAAGGAACGCTTAATTTCGACACCAATTTGGTTAAGACGTCCATCGGCGCCGGCGCGACGCCACGAGACGTCATTCAGCAGATCGCCAAGAGCGCCACAGATCCGATCGAGATCAACAAGATCAATGACACGATACCCAATACGCCCTTACCGCGTGGTAAGGTGCTATACGGGACGGTCGGCAAATATTACCGTGACATCGCCGTGATGCATGACGCGCAGTACTGGATGGATGATAATAATCAACTTAAATTTGGGAAAGTATCCGATGAAATTCCAGCCAGTCAGGAAATCGTTCTAACACCGACAACAGGACTGGTGGGAACACCGTCGTACTCGGACAACGGTATCCAGATTACGATGCTCATGGATGCCCGCGTCAAAATCGGTACAATGATTAAAATCGATAATTCCATCATTCAAGAAGCACTAATCAATGTGGACGCGACAACCGGTATGGGGCAAAACGCGTCGCAGAAAACGCAATTTGACGAAGACGGCGAATATCAGACGTTTTCTGTACAGCATGACGGGGATACATACGGCAACAACTGGTTTACGAAAGTTGTCGGAATCAGCCGACATGGACGTACCGGACTATTGGTGCCGATGGTGAGCATCCAATCTACAACGAGGTGAGAACATGGAACACATGGGAGAACGAACGGTTGATGAGATCGAAAACAAACGGCGCGCATTGGACAGTTTGGCCATTGGACTTCGTGTGGCCATGCCGGGTATCATACACAGTGTGGACTATACACACCAGACATGCACCGTGCAGCCGGCCATCCGGGAGATGCTAAACAATAATGGAACTATCGTACACGATGACTTGCCGCTATTGCTGGATGTTCCGTTTTTCATCTATTCCGGGGGCGGTTTTTCTCTTACTCTCCCCATCGCTGTCGGTGACGATTGTCTGGTAATTTTCGGTGATAACTGCATGGATGGCTGGTGGCAGAACGGCGGCGTACAGAACCAGGTGGAACGGCGCCGGCATGATCTGTCCGATGGGTTCGCGATTATCGGATTCCGTAACCAGCAGAATCTTGTGCCCAATTACTCGGCGTCGTCCGCGCAACTGCGGAACGCATCCGGCAGTGCGTATATCGAACTTACGGCGGCCGGTGGTATTAATATTATCGGAGGCGCCATCACGATCGGTACGGGAAATACCACGATTGACGGAAAGAATTTCCTTGGCCATACGCACGGAGAAGTTCAATCCGGCGGCAGCAATACAGGAGGTGTATCAGGATGATCTATCGCGCATTAGACGCCAACGGCGATTATACATTTGGCGGTGGCAGCAATAACTTTCTATCCAGTTCTACTGCTGTGGCGCAGGCCATCCGGACGCATCTGCGATTACTGCAGTACGAATGGTGGGAAGACCTTGAAAACGGTCTGCCGCTGTTTAGTAAGATTCTTGGATATAATTCGCAAAAAACGGCTACAGACCAAATTAAAAACCGTATTCTGGATACGCAGGGCGTTGCCTCTATCATCAGCAGCAACACAAGCTGGAATCCCGATGCCCGATCGCTGACTTTTACGGCCGCTGTTGAGACAGATTACGAAACGGTTATTTCTCTGCTTGTTTCTTCGTCCAGTAGTGCAGCCGAACCCGTCATACTCACCGTGATAGACGGTGGTACGGCAGCGCAGACCGGAAACTTTTCTATCAGCGGCGGTAGCGCATATTATCATCCGGATTTCGTGTACAGCGGCGGCAACGCAGAAGGAGACTAGCTATGAGATACGGAATAGGGATGGATGATATTATTCCATGTGGCGATGTTCCTAAGTCTCCCTCATGGGATGAGAATGTATTTTCTGGGAGCCAAGTATCCATCAATGGCGGAGCGGCCTTACAAGTGGGAGCACTATCCATAGACGGTGGGGACGCGTCCTTATTATGCCCTGATTATGTTTTTAGCGGCGGGAGAGCAGGAGATTAGCATGTCATATACAGCACCTTATATTGATGATTCGGGATTACACATTCCGACATATTCCGACATACTGCAGGACTTAATTGCGCAGTTCAAGCAAATTTATGGTGATGATATTTACCTGGACGAAGATTCACAGGATTATCAGATGTTGTCTATTTTCGCGTCTAAGACTTACGACACGATGCAGTTGCTTGTCATTGTCTACAATAATCGGTCGCCAAAGACGGCCATCGGAAGCGGATTGGACAGTATTGTTAAGCTCAATGGCATATCACGTAAATCAGCATCATACAGCACGTGTGAGGTTACGCTTACCGGAGCACAAGGCACGATCATTCCGGCCGGCGTAGCAATTGATTCAGCCGGGAACAAATGGGACTTGCCGGCAAATCTGACGCTTACGGGCAGCACTATGCAGACGACAGTCACCTGTGAAACGATCGGTGCCATAACCGCACAGGCAGGAACGATTACGACCATATCCACCCCACAGCAGGGGTGGACGGCTATCACCAATCCGGCCGGAGCGGTCGCAGGACAGCCGGTGGAAACAGACGCGCAGCTACGGGTACGGCAGTCGGCATCCGTTGCGCATCCATCGCAAAATATGACAGATAGTATTATTGCCGGCATTGCAAATACGACGGGCGTCACCCGGTACCGGATATACGAGAACGATACAAATGCGACGGATAGCCGGACGATACCAGGACATAGCATTGCCGCCGTGGTTGAAGGCGGCACGGACGCTGCTGTTGCAGAACAAGTTTTCCTGCGCAAGGGTCCGGGGTGTGGAACATACGGAACCAGCAGCTCAGTATATACCCAATCGGATGGGACGCAGAATACCGTGTATTTCTCCCGGCCGACATATATACCGGTTGCAATTACGGTTACGATCAAACCAAACTCGGCATACACGTCTGTCATTCGGGACAATATCAACTCGTATATCACATCGTACATGTCCGGTCTTAAAATTGGGGATAACGTATCCATCACCGGTATTATCGCTACGCTGATGACGGCACTGTCTGATACGCAGGAACCGTCATTTTCGTATGAATCCGTCACCATGTCGGCATCGGGCGGTACAGCCGCAGCCAGTGATATTACGATCGCATACAACCAAGTCGCGCAATTGTCTGGTCTGACTCTGACGGAGGCGACGTCATGAGTGGCATGTCAAGTTATTATGAACGGTTGGTAACAAGTGAGCATTGTGACAAGCCAAACTTTATGGCGTCGCTCCACGCCGTCCTGTCGCACAGCGACGATATATATAACCTGGCGGTCTATATGGACGGCTATTTCGATCTCAATACGGCCACAGGTGTACAGGAAGACAAACTTGGCGATATCGTCGGGGCAAATCGAATATTGAATTTCCAGCCATCCTACGGCATATCACCAGCGCTCGACAATGGGATATTTCGGAATACACTAAAAGCAAAAATAATTCAGAATCAGTGGGATGGCACCATTAATTCCATGGTTAATTTGTGGGAAAGTATATTCGGGAATCAACTCACCGTAAAAGACAATCAGGATATGACGATCAATGTGTGTGCTGTCGGCGTGACGAGTACGATATTGTGCGACATGATTAAAAACAATATGATTATTCCACACCCGATGGGAATTGGCGTCAATACCAGTTTCACACAAGGAAACGAACCCGTGTTCTCGTATGGCTTGGAAACGGACACTATGAAGGGGTATAACGAAGGATACTGGTCATAGGAGGATAAAACATGGCAAGTACAAATATACTAAAATTTAACGAAGCGAATAATTCCGATCTGACGCAGAATGACAACACATATTCTGCGAATACAACACGAAAAAACGGTATCCAAGCCGGCATTGCGGATCCGACATTGCACAATAAACTGTTTTTCCAGACATCCGTTATGGCATATGCACTAGCGCAATTCATCGTCGGGCAGGGTTACGACTGCATTGACAGCGCGGATCCGACCATCACCCTTAATATCGCAAATTCCATCAACGCCCTGGTTGCTAAAAACAATGTCAATATCGCGGTAAATTCTCTTATCTGGCAAGCGAATACGAAGGTAGCAGCAGGACAATTTATTATTGACGCAGGTATTCCTGTGGGATGTCTGGCCGTGGTTACAACGGCCGGAACCACGGGGAGCACAAAACCATCATGGACAGCACAAGGGGCGTCGGTGACGGACAATACCGCTGTGTGGCAAATACAATCGGTGAATACATTAAAAAGCAAGGTCTTAGGGCCGGTTGGGAAAACGCAGCCGACGCTTACAGCACTGGTTGACTGGGATACGATGAAAGTCGGCAATGGTGGATTAGATGTAAGATATACAACTAACACGTTAAATGGTATAAATGGTTATGGTGGAGATAGTTTAAGTTATAATTATGGTGATATACTGTTAAAACAGGATTTTAGCACTTTTGATGCGCTACTAATTGATTATGCCAATGATGCTTGCAATGTAGAGGATTTTATTGTTATACCAATGTGGCTGTTCCTTGAAAAATTTAATACGAAGGGTATTTTTTATTTAGTACATAGCACTGACATGTTGGCGAATACCGATTGCACAAACATAGTATTACCCTCGGGCATTGTAACTCCATCAACAGGAGTAAGGAATCAAGCTAACCATACCTTCTCAACCCTGACTGGTGTTGGAAATATATGGGGGTGCTGGGGAGCTAATAATACAGTGAAGTCGTCTACTAAAACAAGGCTCAACATAGTTACATATAACCCAACTACAGGAGATTTTTCGGCGGCTCAAAGAACTTCAAGTGATGGACTTTATAGCCTACAAAACTGTACAATCATTGAAATTTACGGCGTGACTTATTAAGGAGGTGGGAAATTATGTTAGCAGAAATAGGTCTTCGGCAGGACACAACAGCAAATTGGGAAGGCTTTAATCCTACGCTGGCTGCAGGGGAATGGGGAATTGAAACCATCACCAGAAGCGATTACGTAAAAATCAAAATCGGGGATGGCGTAACGCCGTGGAAGCAGCTCCCGTATCAGATAGACTTTACGGCAATCCAGAACATCGGGACGGCTGCTGCATCTGCCGCGTCCAATGCGGCGGCGAGTGCAACACAGGCACAAACCGCGGCAGCACAAGCCGTCAATGTCGCCAAGGACTATCTACAGCGCAGCACGGCGTACACCGCGGGAGACATAATTCCAGGAGCGGATAATCTCTCAAAAGCATACGCTCTGCAATGCACCACAGCAGGAATCACGGGAGCAGCAGCGCCAACGGCATGGGCAGCGGTAGGATCGAGCACAACGGATGGCACGGCGGTATTCATGACGATTGCACGGCGGCCAACAACGCGGGATCAGGCGGGATTGACGGACGTCTATACCAAAACAGAAGTAGACGCGCTAACAGATGCGGAAAAGACAATTCTCGGTAGCTCGTTTGACGGCATTAATTACACTGGAACACGGCTGTATGCAAGCACAGAAAAATCATGGGGACCATCTACAGACATAGCAGCCGGTACAGATGATTTCCTTGGCAAGGGCGCATACGACGCATTCGAGGTTCTTGTGAAGCCGGATTCCAACGGCGTAGCGCAGATTGTAGCCTACGAGGGGACATCGGCATTTGACGCTCACAAGGCCGATGATTCATACGGCGCTGATGTATTTGTCATGTTCCCAAAGTCATACGTACAGCGGATTGCAACAGATTCGGTCGGCGCGGAAACAAAGCTGGTATCCACGAAAAACTACAACGGGTTCGTACCATCCCCGATGCATTACCGTGGGGGTGTACTGCATGATTACATCGGCGTGACCAAGTATGGCTGGTGCGACGATGGCAACGGTGGTATATGCTCACGGACCGGAAAGCCGCCAAAAATCAACATCGCCGAAAACAATTTTGAAACGCTGGCACGGGCAAAAGGGTTGCGAATTGCAGGTATTAATGAAATATCTTATTTGCAGCACATTGGAAGTATTAAATATAATTCTCTCAACTGGCAAACAACTGTAGGCAGAGGTGTCGTAGATATATACGCCTATGCTACAGCAACGGTTTCTGAAACTGGCGTAAGCCGGGTGATTGTAAGTAACTCTGACGCGGCAAAATTTTCTGTGGGAGAATTAGTACATATAGCAAGCTCCGGTGTTTGGTGGCCGATTGCGTCAATCGCCGCATATGATGCCAATAACATGGCAATTACGGTAACATCTGGAACAACATTCAGCACAACATCCGGCTCGACGGCAATTGAAACAAGCTGTATTTATAGTGGCGGCACGGATACAGTATTGGGTGTGGATGGCGCTGCAAGTGCAGGGACAGACGGATGGCGTTCCGTTCTTACGATGGGAATTGAAAATTTCTATGGGAATACATGGAAATTATTAGGTGGCATATGCCGGATTGGATCCGCATTGTACGTCAACCCATCACCAGATACGCAATACGCGTGGCCGTCAAGCGCAGCAGACGCGGCGACGAAAGGTTGGGTAAAATTTGCGGGTACGTATTGCACGTCAAGCGGATACATAAAAGCATTCGGTTATGATGCCAATTATCCGCATATCCTTATTCCGGCCACGGTCGGCGGCGACAGCAACAAACCGGTTGGAGATTATTACTATACCAACACGGACACGGACGCTAAAATCGCGCTGTTTGGTGGGAGCTTGCGCAGCGGCTCGGCTGCTGGGCCGTTCTACGTCTCTCTCGACAACGGCGTCGGCGCCGCTGCTTGGTACTGTGGTGCCTTGGGCGTGTTCATTCCGTCTTAATAGAGGCGGCGGGGGCGATCAGCTCCCGCGGTCTTAGGGATATACCGGCAATCGCGCAGTTTGGTGGGAACTTGAACAACGGCTCGAATGCAGGGCCGTTCTACGTCAATCTCAACAACGGCGTCGGCACCGCTAATTGGAACTATGGTGCCTTGGGAATGTTATGAAATACGCCGGCATATTCCTTGCCACTTGGCAAAAATAAATGTACATAACGGAACGCTTAGTAGGAAAAAATATCGAACGGGGTTAAACATAACACGTATGAAACGAATAGGATATATATTGACGGAACAAACCGTCACAGATGATGTTTGCCGGGTGGCCATTATGGATGCAGCCAAGGGCAAACATCAGCGTTTGTCTGTGCGCAGAATCTTGCGGAACATTGATACATATGCGGCAAAATTACGGAGCATGATTCTGAACGGCACGTACAAGCCAAAACCGTACAAAGAATGTCATATCATTGATAAGCCATCTAAGAAAGCGCGGATCCTCGAAAAACCTGTCTTTTTCCCAGACCAATGCATCCATCACGTTACGATCAATCTCATCAAGAACCGATTAATCAAACGTTTGGATCCATACTGCATCGGCGGCATTGAAAACAAGGGCATCCATTACGGACACCGGGCAATCACGCGATGGTTGAAGAATGATAAAAAGCATACCAAATATTGCTTAAAGGGTGATGTGAGAAAATGCTATGAAAGTATCAAGCCGGAGGTGATCATGCGGGCCATGGAACGATTTATCAAAGACAGAAGATTTCTGAATCTGATAAAAACGATTGCGTACAGTCATAAAACATTACCGCTTGGCAATTATACATCCGGATGGTTCGCGAACATCGTCTTGCTGGAATTAGACAAGGCGGCCCGCGCGGATCCGGCATGTAAGCATTATTTGCGGTATGTGGATGATTTTATCATTTTGGGAAGTAATAAAAGACAACTTCACAAGATGATTCCAAAAATCAAAGAAGCATTAGGGAGAATCGGCCTGGAGCTCAAAGGCAATTGGCAGATATTCCCGACACGGGTACGCGGTATAGATATGCTCGGATATCGTTATTTTGGTGACTATGTTCTTATGCGAAAGCGAAATATACTGGCACTGATTCGAGCGATTCGGCAATACAAAAAGCATAAAACGAAGAAACGGGCACGAGGGTTGTTATCACGACTTGGACAGCTTATTCATTTCAACAGTTTTAATTTTTACCAGGATCATGTTAAAGGAATTGGAATCAAGAAATTAAAGGAGGCGGCACAATGAACGTAGGAATCACAGCTATGCCGGATGGCGGCGTATTGGTTGAGGACCTTGGAAATGGCCTTTCAGTCGTATCGCTATATAAAAACGCGGCGACAACGACCAACACAGACGGAACGCAGTCTACAACAGCGGACATGTATTCACTGCAGATGCGGAGTATGTCAGGTTTGGAGACGGAGGTAAAAACCAATTTTGACTATTATTGGACAAAAGCAAAGGCTGCTGAACAGGAGACGACATTATCTGCATTGGATGATGAGTACGAACCTCAGTTTGCATCCTTATCCAGTGCGATGGTTGCCGCAACTTTAAATGGCGATACCGATTTGCAAACAAGCCTAAAAACCAGTTATACAAGCCTAAAATCAGAATACGCTACAAAGCGGGAGGCGATCACAAATGGATAAACGATGCTTTATTTGCGGCCACGAGGAAAACGCTGATGGAAGCTGCACCAATAGCTCGTGTCCACGATATGTGGCACAAGCAACAACAACCGCCACCACCACGGCGACACCCACGGCAAAATAGCCAGAAAGGGGCATAACATGCTTGACTATATATGGAACAGCACAGTAGCACAGATTGTCTATACCATAGTCCTGTTCCTGCTTGGCTATGGTGTAAGTACGCTCAAGGGGGTGCATCGCTACCACCAACTAGAAAAAGAAGCGCTTGTATCGCTGCTTGCGATTGAAATCCGCATGGAGGTGCGGTCGGCGGAGGAGCATCATTTTATCATCGAGGGGGAGAAGCAGGACACCTTGAAAATGTTCCACGCGTACCAGGGCCTGCGCGACGACAACAAGGATAACGAAATCCAGGACATGATTGAGGGACCGTTCGATAAAATTCAGACGATCCATGACATTGGAGATCTAAGCAAATTGCTGGAAAGGAAGTGATCTATTCTTACTCTGTATCTAATCTGGAGGTGGTAGCTTGCTAACGAAAATAAAAAACGACATTGGTAAAATTTGTATCATATATGGACTAGTTGCGTCTGCACTAGTCCTTTTGTCATGGCTTGCTGGATATTGGCTAAACGGACTATTAGGAATGAAATTTCCAATTGACAGTTGCTCCACTCTATTAGCGTCTGGATTTGGAACGGGCCTTATCGGATTTTTCAAATATTGCGCGGATAGCGTTGTAAATAGTCCTCGCGGTACATTTCCAAATGCCAATATAACGAAAGGAGATGCGAAATGAAACAAGGGATTGATGTGAGCTTTTGTCAACCGAATTTTGATTTTTCGGCCGCAGTGCAGCAGGGAAAACAGTTTTGCGTTGTAAAAATCGGGGAACACGATTATATGGATGATCTGTTCGCCCAGAATATCAACGGAGCGCTGAATGCAGGAATGGATGTAGGCGTGTATTTTGTGGCACGGGGACAAGATACAGACAGCATCAAACAAGAAGCGCAATTCTTCGCGGATTCCATCAAACAGAACATATCGGCAGAGTTGAAGTGTGGCATCTGGCTGGACATCGAGGAATGCTATTATGACCAGAAGCTAACCGTGCAGCAGCTTACGGACTTGGTTTCAGCATTCATCACCGTCATGAACCAGAACGGTTTTGATTGTGGTATATACGCCAGCTACAATATGCTGTCACAAATGGACGTTTCGCAGTTTGCCGATTATGTCAAGTTCTTTCCGGCCAATTACGGCTCATCTTGCGCGTTCAAAGACGAACACCCGGAAAAGAAGGTCATTCTCTGGCAGTATTCAGATTCTAATGGACAGCTTGATTTGGACGTTATGTACGAGGAAGGGGAGTAATTAATATGGTAGAAGACGTAAAGCAAGAAACAGCAACACAGGACACGGCAGTACAGGACACCGCTCCGGCAACGCAACCGGTTGTTCAGACTACGTCAGAAGAAAAAGTAAAACAGGATATTGCCAATATGAAGCAGCACTTGGCCAACTTGGAGCAGGACGACAAGAATTTATATGCGGATGAAATTAAATCCTTGAAGACCAAAATAGCGGTAGCGGAATCCAAGCTGCAGCAGGAAGCTAAAACAGTTGTGGATGATGCTGAAAAAGCAGAAAAATCTTTTCTGCAGAAATATGGAAATGAAATATTGAACGGCGTGGAAATCCTTGCGCTGATTGCGATCCTTTATCGCTTGTTTATCTTTTAGGAGACATCATGCTGGATTTTATAAAGGAACATAAGAAAATTATCATTGGCATTATCATTGCTGCTATTTTACTGTGCGCCGGCGCGTATTGGTATCTATTGCATAAAACAGCGACGCAGGAGCAGCCAAAAGTAATGGAGTACGATAATACGACAAAACCGCCGGAAGTTAAGGATACGCTGGATGTAAGCGACAAAACCGCCGGTGATATTGTCCGACAGATTGAGTATATTCATGACGGCCGAATAGTGCCGGAAGCGACATACTCCATTCTTGCGCCTACGCTGACAGAAGCAGCGACAGAGACAGCAAAGCAGATCAAGGTCAACGATACCAGTTTGCCAGCAGCGGCCACGGAGAAAACAGACCGGACGATCGTAACGACGAACACCGACAAGCAACAGGTTGACGTATACAAGATCGATCTTGACAAGCAGCACCAAATCAAGGTTGGCGCTGGTGTTGTAGATAGTCATACATATGAGGTAGTCTCATATCAGGCCGGCCGGTGGGAAGTGCCGATCGTCACGCAAGGAAAAAATATTAAAGGCGGTGCAATTCTTTACACAGCCGCAAAGTGGTAGCACAAGAAAAGCCTCCGGGAAATCGGGGGCTTATTTTTTGTTCCTTGTTTTTTTATATTACCTATTATATTATATAGATTGTAACAGGTTTGATGCGGATATATTAATTGCGCATGGGGTCAAAATGGGGTCAAAGTACATCAGACTTTATGGGGGCAGGCAAAAATAAAACCGCCTACGAAAGTAGACGGTGACTAGGCTGGTGCGAGTGAAGGGACTTGAACCCCCATGGTGTTAACCGCCAGATCCTAAGTCTGGTGCGTCTGCCAATTCCGCCACACTCGCTCAAATTACTGCAAAGGTATTGTAACATACGGAGGGCGTTGCGTCAATGCTATTTTAACAGCAGTCCTACCGGGCAATGGTCACTGCCGGCGATGTCAGTGTAGATAAGAGCTTCTTTGATCATGTCGTTAAGTGCCTTTGAAGTAATAAAATAATCAATACGCCATCCGGCATTTTTTTCGCGGGCTTTGAAGCGGTAACTCCACCAGGAGTAGATACCGGTCGTATCCGGATACAGATAGCGGAAGGTATCGGTAAAGCCTGCTTGCAGCAGCTCTGTCATTTTGGCTCGTTCCTCATCGGAAAAACCGGCATTTTTACGATTTGTTTTTGGATTTTTGAGATCGATTTCTTCGTGGGCTACATTCAGGTCGCCACAGAGAATAATTGGTTTTTTCTTGTCGAGCTGTTGTATGTATTTGCGAAAATCATCTTCCCATTGCATGCGATAAGGGAGACGGACTAATTCATTTTGACTGTTTGGGGTATAGCAGGTGATACAATAAAAGTTTTCGTATTCTAGGGTAATAACACGGCCTTCGTGGTCATGGTCCTCCATGCCGATTCCATAGGTGACGGAACGGGGTGTTTTTTTTGTAAAAATAGCGGTCCCGCTATATCCTTTTTTTTCGGCATAGTTCCAATATTGTTCATATCCGGGCAAATTCAACTCTATTTGTCCTTGCTGAAGTTTGGTTTCCTGGAGGCAGAAAATATCGGCGTCCAAGTTGTGGAATACATCCATAAAACCTTTATTTACAGCGGCTCTGAGACCATTGACATTCCAAGAAATAAGTTTCATTCTTTTCTCCTTTAAAATAATACATAGACTGTATAAGTGGTGCAAATTTTGTTATAATAAATTACATCAATATTACTGTGTTAAGAATAATATATAGCTATATGCCTTCTGCGTGTTTTTTTTGAAGGTATCTTCATTGTATGAAAAAATTATATGTTTGTCAAAACTCAGAAAGACAGGTGATCAGTATGGCGGTCCACTATTTAGCGGGAACAAAGGTACGGAAGGAAGATTATATTGATTTGCAGGCCATAAAAAATGATTATACTAATATTCATCCGGATCCTGACAATCCGCATCAGCAAGTCCGGTTTGGTACGTCGGGACACCGCGGACAGGCCGATAATGGAAGTTTTACAGAGGATCATGTAGCGGCGGTAACACAGGCAATCTGCACGCTGCGAAACCAGTTCGGGGCTGCGGGTCCCTTGTTTGTCGGGCAGGATACGCATTATCTTTCTGAACTGGCGTTCCACACGGTTCTCTCCGTACTTGTCGCTAACGATGTTACGGTCTATGTGGATAGTGAACATGATTTTGTTCCTACGCCATCTGTATCACGTGCTATTTTGCGGTATAATGAATGCCGCTCAGAAAAGCAGGCGGATGGTATTATTATTACGCCTTCCCACAATCCGCCGGAACATGGTGGAATTAAATATAATCCTGTTACTGGCGGTCCGGCAGAATCGGATATTACAAAGGCTATTGAAAAAGAATCTAATCGCATATTAGCCGGGCATTGCCGTGAAGTGCAACGGGCAGCGGCTGCCGTTGTGCAAACCAGCAGTCTGGTTATTCCATATGATTATAAGGGATTGTATGTAGCAGAACTGGATTCGGTTATCGATATGGATGCTATTCGGGATGCAGGTCTGCGCATCATGGTGAATGCTCTGGGCGGTTCGGGAATGCATTATTGGCATGCGGTTTCGGAGATGTATAATATTCCCATGGACTTTGTCAATGATACGTATGATCCGCTGTTCTCTTTTATGAATTATGATCACGACGGCATGGTGCGTATGGATTGTTCTTCTAAATATGTCATGAGTTCGGCAGCAGCTCATGGGGCGTCTTATAATTTGATTTTTGCCAATGATCCTGATTATGACCGCTTCGGTATTATTTGCGGCATACTGGGAATGATTGGTGCCAATGCGTATTTGTCGGCTGCGGCTCATTATCTGTTGACTCACCGTAATTTTGAAGGCCGCGGTATTGCCGAAACGGTAGTAACGACGCAGCTCTTGGCACGGATTGCGGGGGAACTTCAAATTCCTATATATGAAGTTCCTGTGGGATTTAAATATTTTGGATCGTTGTTCACGTCCCAGCAGGTTGCCTTTGCCGGCGAAGAAAGTGCTGGAGGTTCTTTTATTGCAAAAGATGGAAGTGTCTGGACGACGGATAAGGATGGTATTATCATGTGTTTATTGGCAGCCGAAATGAAGGCGGTAACAGGAAAATCACCCATGCAATATTATATAGATATTTGCAATCGATTGGGGACACCTTATGCCATGCGCAGCGATGCTCCGGCTAGCCTGGAGGAAAAGAAAAAAATCGAGAATTTGACGGAGGCCGATGTTACGGATATTACGTTATGTGGTAGTCCTATTACGGCTGTTTTTTCTCAATCACCCTATGGCAATATGCCGATTGGAGGAGTAAAGATCTGCACCAAGGATGGCTGGGTAGCGGCTCGTCCGTCAGGTACGGAGGATATGTATAAATTGTACAGTGAAAGTTTTATTTCTTATAATCAAGCAAATTTGTTTCTTGATGAAGGGAAAAAATTAATAACAAAAGCGTTGCGGAAATAAAGCCGCAGATGTCTTGTTTTAAAAATTTCCGTATTGATTTATTCGTGTACATTTGTATACTAGATATGCTATAATAGAAAAGCGTGGAATCTTAATACAAAGGAGTTGGCATGTCCATGAAAGTTGTAATCACCGTAGTGGGTTTAGACCGCACAGGTATCATTGCTACAGTAAGTAATGTAATGGCAGAATATGGTATTAACATTGAAACAATCAATCAGGTAATTTTAGACGGACTATTTAATATGGTTATGATTGTTGATATGGAAAAATCTGCTATAGATTTAGAGGAATTGCAGAATGTATTAAAGGAAAAGGGCGATGTCCTCGGCGTCGAAATCAGAGCCCAGCATGCAGACATCTTCTATGCAATGCATCGTGTGGGATAAGGAGAATATAGAATGCTGACGATTCAAGATGTATTAGAAACGAACCAAATGATTCAGAAGAACAATCTGGATGTCCGGACGATAACGATGGGTATTAGCTTGCTGGATTGTTGTTCTGCCGACGGCAAGACGTTGTGTAAAAATATTTATGACAAAGTTACAAAATACGGAGAACATCTCGTAAAAACCGGAGAAGACATTTCGGCTGAGTACGGAGTTCCTATTATAAACAAACGCGTTGCGGTTACACCGATCGCTATGGTGGCAGGCTGCAGCGATCTTAAGGATTATGTTGCAGTCGCCCGGGCGTTGGATAAAGCTCGCGAAACGATAGGTATTGATTTTATCGGCGGATTTTCGGCATTGGTGGAACGCGGGTATACGGAGGGAGACCGCCGGCTTATTGCTTCGATTCCGGAAGCACTGGCCACGACTGAACTGGTCTGCAGCTCTGTCGGCATCGGTTCTACGAAGGCCGGCATCAATATGGATGCCGTTGCCGAAATGGGTCGTGTATTCAAAACGCTGGGAGAATTGACAAAAGAACAGGATGCATTGGGATGTGCCAAATTGGTCGTATTCTCCAATCCTGTTGAAGATAATCCGTTCATGGCAGGTGCTTTTCACGGCGTGACGCAGGGAGATGCCTGCGTGAGTGTGGGTGTCAGCGGACCGGGTGTTGTAAAACGTGCACTGGAAAACGTAAAAGGCGAACCATTTGATGTGGTCGCGGAAACAATCAAAAAAACGGCATTCAAGATTACCCGCGTAGGGCAGCTTGTAGCGATGGAAGCAGCTAAACGCCTTCAAGTACCTTTCGGCATTATTGACTTGTCTTTGGCCCCGACCCCGGCTGTGGGTGACAGCGTTGCTGCGATTTTGGAAGAAATGGGTCTGGAAAGTTGCGGTGCCTGCGGTACGACAGCCGCATTGGCGCTTTTGAATGATGCAGTGAAAAAAGGGGGCCTTATGGCTTCCTCCCGTGTCGGCGGTTTGTCCGGGGCCTTCATCCCCGTCAGTGAAGACAAAGGTATGTTGGAAGCGGTAGGAAGAGGCAGTCTTTCTTTGGAAAAATTGGAAGCGATGACATGTGTGTGTTCCGTCGGTCTTGATATGATCGCGATTCCCGGCGATACGTCAGCTGCGACTATATCAGCTATTATCGCTGATGAAGCAGCTATCGGCATGATTAACAATAAGACCACTGCTGTACGTGTCATCCCTGTTCCCGGTAAAGGAGTAGGCGATACCGTTGAATTTGGTGGTTTATTGGGATATTGCCCTATTATTAATGTGAATAAATATAAGTCTGATGCATTTATTGCCCGCGGCGGCCGTATTCCGGCACCGATGCGCAGTTTGACAAACTAATCAGTATGGCCGCAGGGCTAAACATTTTTAGAAAGTAGGCGTGTGTCGTGCTCGAATATTTTGTACCGTTTTTTATTGCATTGATCGTAACATATGCTTTGACGCCAAGTGTCAAAAGGCTTGCGATTAAAATCGGAGCTATCGATCGACCGAATGCGAGAAAGGTACACACCCGCATAATTCCTCGATTGGGCGGGCTGGCTATTTACATTGGTTTTATGGCCGCGGTGATTGCCCGCGTGAGTTTATCTTATGAAGTGATAGGCTTGCTTATCGGTTGTACGGCGATTGTATTGCTTGGTATTTGGGATGATGTGTGTCAGATTCCGGCTAAGGTAAAATTAGTCGGGCAGATAATCTGTGCTTTTATTCCCGTATTTTTCGGTATTCAGATTGAATGGCTTACGAATCCGTTTGGTGATTTGATTGTCCTGCCGGAAATCGTAGCTATTCCTGTTACCATTTTTTGGATTATAGGTTTTACGAATACGGTTAATCTTATTGATGGCTTAGATGGGTTAGCTGCCGGAGTTTCCGTGATTGCGTCGGTATCTATGTTTTTGATTGCTGTCAGCATGCATCAGCATTTACCAGCTATTATTATTGTAGCTATGGCGGGTGCTGCACTGGGATTTTTGCAGTATAATTTTAATCCGGCGAAAATTTTTATGGGTGACACGGGAAGTATGCTTTTAGGGTATACGATGGCGGTAGTCGCTATTCTTGGGTTAGTAAAAACGGCAGCTACCGTAGCATTGGTGGTTCCTATTATTGCGTTGGGACTTCCCATTCTGGATACTTTGTTTGCTATTGTTCGCCGTAAGATGAGTGGTGTTCCTATTTTTCAGCCGGATAAAGGGCATCTGCATCATCGCCTTTTGGCACTGGGGTTGTCACAAAAGCAGGCAGTCCTTACGATGTATTGTGTCAGTATTGTGCTTGGTTTTGTGGCTCTTTTTGTGGCCAATGTCAATTATAAGGTCGGTTTGTTGACCGTGGTTATTGTACTGGCGGTTATAATCTATTCAGCAAAGCGGATTGGTATATTGCATAAGACAACAAATTCTACCCGCAAAGGCTAAGGGTAGAATTTGCGACTTTAAGGAGGCTTTTCATATGCTCAAGGTGATGACTGTCTTTGGTACAAGACCGGAGGCAATCAAAATGGCACCCGTTGTGTTAGAACTCAAAAAACATGCTGGTCAAATTCAGACTATTGTGACAGTAACGGCACAACATCGTCAGATGCTTGATCAGGTATTGCGTTTGTTTGATATACAGCCGGATTATGATTTAGATATTATGTCGCGGGGGCAGACGCTCTATGATATTACGACGAAATCGCTGAATGGACTCCGGCAGGTTTTAGAAAAGGAAAAACCAGATATAGTTCTTGTTCATGGGGATACGACAACGACGTTTGCCGGAGCTTTAGCAGCGTATTATCAGCAAATCCCTGTAGGACATGTGGAAGCCGGCCTTCGTACAGGTGATATTTATTCACCGTTTCCGGAAGAGATGAATCGTAAACTTACCGGTGCTATTGCCGCCATGCACTTTGCACCGACTGCGACGGCTCGGCAAAATCTTTTGAAGGAGAATGTTGATACGCATTCTATTTATGTAACGGGTAATACGGTTATTGATGCATTGATGAATACGGTGCGTGATAATTATGAATTTGATGACCCGGCATTGCAGCATATTGACTTTACAAATCATCGTGTTATTTTGCTTACGACGCATCGCCGTGAAAATTTAGGCGAGCCGATGCGGCATATATATAAAGCGCTGCGCCGTATTATTGAAGAGTTCCCCGATACGGAAATTGTATTCCCCGTCCATCGAAATCCACTGGTACGTAAGGTCGTAGAAGAGGAACTGGATGGTGTCGAACGTATCCATCTGATTGATCCGTTGGAGTATGAGCCTTTTGCTAACGTAATGGGGCGTTCTGCCATTGTTTTGACAGATTCTGGCGGCATTCAGGAAGAAGCCCCTTCTTTGGGAAAACCGGTTCTGGTGTTGCGTAATACCACAGAGCGTCCTGAAGCGGTACATGCGGGAACCGTTAAACTGATTGGGACAGATAAACGAATCGTTTATGAGGAGACCAAGCGTCTTTTAGAGGACTTTGATGAATACAACCGTATGAGCAATGCTGTGAATCCGTATGGTGACGGTAAAGCGGCAAAACGAATAGTGGCATATATTCTTCATCGTATGGGAAGTGATATTGATATACCGGAAGCTTTTCAATAAGCAGGATTGATACGCTTTTCGTTATTAATTATAAACAAACTTTTTTAGTTTAGCTAAATTTGTTTGTTGATTTTACCTCTTTGACATGCTAGAATAATCTCAAGACGGTCAAATGGTTGTCACCTTTTCATATGCTTTGCAGGTATTGATGCGCTAACACCCTTCCACTTGCAGCCTTGCGATTACACTAGTTAGTTTATCCTTATAAGGGATTATATGCAATTTTCGCATGCTGTAAATAAATGGAAGGGATTTTTGTCGTCTGAAGGGAAAGCATCATATGATTCATAAAACAGGACCCTCTAAAGAAAAGAACGCGTTTTCTCTATTGGCTATTGTGACGGAGGCTGGAACGCTAGGGATTACGCTGGTTATATGCCTGATTGCCGGCGTATTTCTTGGACGGTATATTGACAAGATAATGGATACATCGCCATGGGGGCTGATTTTTTGTTCCTTGTTGGGAGCCGTGACGGGTTTTTGGTCATTGTATAAAAAGGCATTGCGTTATATGAAAGAGGATAACCAAAATCGACATGGATCCCGTACGAAGCAAAAGGATACAGGTGGACCTGATTGAATTACTTTATTGACTATATAAAGGGAACTTTAAAAAAATTAATAGTATTTACCTGTATAATAACCGCACTACTGGCTTTGTGCGGGTATACGCACCTGATCTTGGGATGGCTTGTCGGCTGTTCTTTGAACATCGTATACTTTCTCATGCTCAGCAGTCGATCTTCACGGGCGATGAAAATGCCTCCTGTCCAAGCTGTGGCTTTTATCAAGGGGGGAGCTTTTCTTAGATTGATTACTATTATTCTTTCCTTTATAGTGGTATTACATTTTCCGATTATACATTTTGGGGCGGCAGTTGCCGGCGTATTGTCTTTTAAAGTTTATACGTATCTGGAAGTAACGGCAAAATTTATCTATGCCCGATTAGAAAGGAGGTGAAGGTATGGAGCTGCATACAGGACACCATTTAATTGCTCAGCTTTTTGGAATGAACGTTAATATGGATACTCTCTATATGACCTGGTTGACGGCGGCTATTGTAATTATTGTTACGATGGCGGCTACTCGCAGCAGGTCTCTAGTTCCCTCGGGAATACAGAATGTTGTGGAAATCATTGTCGAATCATTACTTGCCCAATTTAAGGAAACGTTGGGACCCAAATGGGGACAGGTGGTGTCAGTGCTTCTCACGATGTTTTTGTTTATCTTTGTAGGCAATGAACTTGGTCTGTTGCCCAGTCCGCATATTCTGACATCGCCGACCAATGACTTGAATACGACCTTGGGATTGGCGTTAGTTTCATCGTTTATGGTACATTTTGTTGCGCTGCGGAACCAAGGGGTAAAGAAACATTTCAAGCATTATTTTGAACCGTTTATCCCTTTTGTCGTGATAAACCTGATGGAAGAATTCACTAAGCCGCTGACGTTGGCTTTTCGACTATTTGGCAATATTTTGGCTGGTGAAATACTGATGGAAGTATTGTATCTGCTGGTTCCTGTCGGAATACCGATTATATGGCTTATTTTCAGCCTGGTCATCGGTTTGATCCAAGCCTTTATTTTCACGATACTGACGACATCGTATCTTGCAGATTCATTAAAGGAAAGTTGAGCTGTCGTATTCCGGTAAAAAATAACAAAAATTAGTAATCGTATAGGAGGTATTTTATTATGGAAAAAGCTATCGTTTTTGCAATTTCGGCATTAAGTGCCGGATTAGGGGTGGGACTTGCGGCATTAGGGGCCGCTATCGGGGATGGACATGCCGCGGCTAAGATGCTGGAAGGCCTGGCGCGTCAACCGGAAATGGGCGGCAAGCTACTTGTCAATATGCTCATATCTATCGGCTTGATTGAATCTATTCCTATTATTGCAGCTGTTATTGCTATTGTTCTGGTATTTGCCAATCCGTTTGCCAGCATGCTTTAAGGTCGGATAAGCTATAGTATATATATGTAATGAGGGAGGAGATCGAATTGATAGATCTGAATGGTACATTATTATTCCAATTCCTCAACTTCTTTGTCCTTGTCGCTATTTTAGCGAAGTTTGCGTATAAGCCGATTTTGAAGACGCTGGAAGACCGCAGAAATAAAATTGCATCTGATTTGAATAATGCACAGGCAGCCCGGGATGCGGCCGAAAAAATGAAGGCCGACTATCAGGAACAAATCAAAAATGCACATGCGGAATCCCAGGCTATCATCGATAAGGCTGTCAAGCAGGCGGATAAAGAAGCCCAGGCGCAGCTGGCTTCTGTCCGGGCGCAGATTACGCGTGAAAAAGAAGTGGCCCAGGCGGAAATCATCAATGAACGGGAATCTGCTATCCGTGAAATGCGTAATGAGGTAGTGACGCTGTCCATGGCTGTGGCAGAAAAGCTACTGAAGAAGAATATGGATACGGATATGAATGCGAAATTAATCGCGGACTGTATTGAAAGAATAGATGCCCAAAAGGCAACAGGTAAATAAGTATGGTACCTGAAATTATATACAGCAAATACAGCCAGGCGATGTTTAATATTGCCAACGAACAACATAAAATTGAACAATATGGTAATGAATTGAAAACTGTTCGGGATACCTTGCAAATGAATCCGGATTTACGGAGTTTTTTGCTGCATCCTTTGGTACCGGATCGTTCCAAAAAAGATACGATCCGACAAATTTTTGCCGATGATGTGTCTCCCCTCGTGCTGCAATTTATGTACGTCATGATTGACAGGCGCCGGGAAGGTGCCTTGGCAGCCGCCATAGACGGGTTCATCGATTTGTCCCGTGCGGCGCAGAACATAGAAGTGGCAAGGATTCATGTAATCAAGCCATTATCAGCAAAAGAAGAAGCAGAACTCGTTGCCGGACTGGAAAAACTGACGGGTAAGAAAATCGAACCCTTGTATACTGCCGACCCGTCTATTATAGGCGGTATCGTTATCCGGATCGGTGACAGACTAATAGACGGAAGCCTGCTCAGACAGCTCCAGGACATGGAGCATGCCTTGCTGCAGGCGAACGTGACGAATGAGGTGACGGACGCGAAATGAATATGAAGCCAGAAGAAATCACGGCTATAATTAAAAAACAAATCGAAGACTACGACGTGGAGATGAATGTCGACGACGTAGGGACCGTCCTGGAAGTGGGGGACGGCATCGCCCACATATACGGGTTGGATAAGGCCATGTCCGGGGAACTCTTGGAACTGCCTCATGACGTATATGGGATGGCATTGAACTTGGAAGAAGATAATGTAGGCGCTGTGTTGCTGGGGAATGATTCGCTTATCAAGGAAGGCGATACCGTCCGCCGGACCGGGCGCGTGATGCGTGTGCCGGTGGGAGACAGCCTGGTTGGCCGGGTTGTCAGCCCGCTGGGGGTGGCAATCGACGGGAAAGGAAAAATAGAAACAGCGGAAACGCGGCTGATCGAATTTCCGGCGCCGGGCATTGCCGACCGCCAGCCGGTAAAGAAACCGCTGCAGACGGGCTTAAAGGCCATCGATTCGATGGTCCCCATCGGACGGGGCCAGCGCGAACTGATCATCGGGGACCGCGGAACCGGCAAGACGGCCATTGCGATTGATACGATTATAAATCAAAAGGACAGCGGCGTTATCTGCATTTATGTGGCGATCGGCCAGAAAGCCTCCACCGTGGCCCGGGTCGTACGCACCCTGGAAGCCCATGGGGCAATGGCATACACCATCGTTGTAACGGCTACGGCCTCTGACGGGGCGCCGCTGCAATATCTGGCGCCGTATGCGGGGGTGGCAATGGGAGAATATTTCATGTACCAGGGGAAGGACGTCCTCTGTATCTATGACGACCTTTCCAAGCATGCCCAGGCCTACCGGGCGATGAGCCTGCTGCTCCGCCGTCCGCCGGGACGGGAAGCATACCCGGGGGATGTCTTCTATTTACATTCCCGGTTATTGGAACGGGCGGCGAAGCTGTCCGATGACCTGGGGGGCGGTTCCATTACCGCGCTGCCGATCATTGAAACGCTGGCCGGGGACTTGTCGGCCTATATTCCGACCAATGTCATCTCCATTACGGACGGGCAGATATTCCTGGAAACCGAATTATTCAATTCCGGCGTACGGCCGGCGATCAATGTGGGACTGTCCGTATCCCGTGTGGGTGGATCCGCACAGATCAAGGCCATGAAGAATATTGCCGGCACCCTGCGCCTGGATCTGGCGCAGTACCGTGAATTGGCGGCGTTTGCCCAATTCGGGTCGGATTTGGATAAGAGCACGAAGGCCCAGATCGATCGCGGGGAACGGACCATGCAGATGCTGATCCAGCCGCAGTATGAACCGATGGCGGTGGAAGACCAGGTCATGGAAATATATCTGGCGGTCAAAGGGTTCTTGATGCCGGTGGAAGTCCAGGAGGTCACCTTGTTTGAAACGGAATTCATCAAATTCATGCATGCCAATTATCCGCAGGTCGGGCAGGATATCAAAGCCAAGAAGGAAATGACCGGTGAAACGGAAGCGGCTCTTGTTAAGGCTGTAGCAGAATTCACCCGGGAATACGGGGCATCCCATCAGCTGATCAAAGAGGAGGAATAGCGTATGCCGAGTGCACGTGAGATAAACCGACGGATTAAGTCCGTAACGAACACGCAGCAGATAACCAAGGCCATGAAGATGGTATCCTCCGTACGTCTGCGCCGTGCACAGGAACGCGCATTGGCGACCGCGCCGTTTACAGAAAAGATAGAAGGCATGCTGCGTCGCTTGTCGGCGGCCCTGCCGGAGGACGACAATCCTTTCTTTAAGAAAAGAGAGGTCCATCGTACGTGTTATATCGTTATAGGGGCGGATAAAGGGCTGGCCGGAGCCTACAGCTCCAACGTAAACAAAGCGCTGGTGTCGGTCCTTAAAGACAGGCGCCGTGACGGGATCTATCTGATGGTGACGGGACGAAAACCTGTAGAATATTTGAAGCATCTGCGCATTGCGCCGGAATTCAAATGGACGGGGTTTTCCGATAAGCCGCAATTCAGCCATGCACAAAAATTGGCGGCGCAAGTGACCAGGCAGTTCCTTGACGGAGAGTTTGACGAAGTATATCTTATTTATACCCGGTTTCAGTCCGCTTTATCGCAAGAGGTCCAACAGACCCGGCTGCTCCCGATTTCACAGGAAGCGGCGGCAGCGAAGCAGGGGCCGGCGGAAGAATATCTGTTTGCGCCGGATGCGCAGCAGGTATTGTCGACCTTATTGCCGCAGTACCTCAACATGGTGGTCTACAACGGGCTGCTTCAATCGGCAGCCAGTGAGCTGGGGGCCCGCATGACGGCAATGACGTCGGCAACGGATAATGCGGGAGAATTGATCGATAAACTGACGGTACATTATAATAAAGTACGGCAGGCCGGCATAACCAATGAATTGACGGAAATCGTAAGCGGCGCGAACGCGCTGCAGTAACGGTGACGACAAAATACTAGAGAGGAGAACCTCTTCATGAGCAATAAAGTAGGGAAAGTAATCCAGGTCATCGGCGCGGTTATCGATGTGCGCTTCTCTTCGGAAGAAGACCTGCCGAACATCTATAACGCCATCCATGTAACGGGCGGCGAAGGCGAACAGCAGATCGACCTGGTAGCAGAAGTAATGCAGCATTTGGGTGATGATGTGGTCCGGTGCGTAGCCATGAGTTCCACCGACGGATTGGTCCGCGGCACGAAAGCTGAAGATACGGGAGGCCCTATCGCCGTGCCGGTGGGCAAGGGCGTGTTGGGACGTATTTTCAATGTTCTCGGGAAAACGGTGGACAAAGATGACACTCCGGTGCAGGCGGACGCCTATTGGCCGATCCATCGCCCGGTGCCGAAGTTTGAAGAACAGTCGACGGAAACGGAGATCCTGGAAACAGGGATCAAGGTCGTCGACTTGATAGCCCCGTATGCGAAAGGCGGTAAGATCGGATTATTCGGAGGCGCAGGGGTAGGAAAGACCGTCCTGATCATGGAATTGATCCACAACGTGGCGACGGAACACGGCGGCTATTCTGTTTTTACCGGAGTCGGGGAACGGACGCGTGAAGGCAATGATTTGTGGAATGAAATGAAGGAATCGGGAGTCATCAGCAAGACGGCGCTGGTATACGGGCAGATGAATGAACCGCCGGGAGCGCGTATGCGTGTAGGCCTGACAGGCCTAACCATGGCAGAATACTTCCGGGATAAAGAACATCAGGATGTCCTGCTGTTCATTGATAATATTTTCCGATTTATCCAGGCCGGATCAGAAGTATCGGCCTTGCTGGGGCGGATTCCGTCGGCCGTTGGTTACCAGCCGACGTTAGGGACGGACGTAGGGGCCCTGCAGGAACGGATTACCTCGACGAAGAACGGCTCCATCACCTCCGTCCAGGCTGTATATGTCCCGGCGGATGATTTGACCGACCCGGCGCCGGCGGCGACCTTTGCCCATTTGGATGCCACGACGGTGTTGTCTCGCCAGATCGCGGAACTAGGCATCTATCCGGCGGTGGATCCGCTTGATTCCACATCGCGGATTCTGGATCCGCATATTCTGGGAGACGAGCATTACCATACGGCGCGGGCGGTGCAGGAAGTGCTGCAGAAATACAATGAACTGCAGGATATTATCGCAATACTCGGTATCGATGAATTGTCGGAAGAAGATAAACTGACGGTAGCCAGAGCCCGTAAGATACAGCGGTTCCTGAGCCAGCCGTTTGCCGTAGCCGAACAGTTTACGGGGCAGGCGGGACGGTATGTACCGCTGAAGGAAACAATAGCCGGCTTTAAGGAGATCCTGGCGGGCAAGTGTGACGATATGCCGGAACAGGCGTTTTATATGGTAGGGAATATCGAGGAAGCATACGAAAAAGCCAAGACGCTGAAAGGAGAATAAGGCGATGGCAGATACAAAGAAGACGATCCGACTGGAAATCATTACGCCGGACGCATCTGTGTTCCAAGGCGAAGTTGACTTTGTGCTGGTTCGCGCCTTGGACGGGGACTTGGGCATCATGCCCAGCCATGCACCGCTGCTAGCTTCTTTGCAAATCTGGCCGTTGATGTATGAAAAGGATCACGACCGGAATGGTATTTTTGTGGTAGGCGGTTTTCTGGAAGTAAAAAATGATACAGTGACCGTGATTACTCCGAATGCAGAATTATCGGGCAGTATTGATCGTAAACGGGCGGAAGAAGCAAAAAAACGTGCAGAAAAGCGTTTGAATGCTAAAACGCAGGATATTGATGTAGAAAGAGCCCAGTTAGCACTGCATAGAGCTATCGGCCGTATTACAACAGTTACGCAGTATGGGAAAAAAATTAAATAATTAATTTGGCAGGGCAGTTCAAATGAACTGCCTTGTTTTTCTATATTATAGTATTATAGAGTTGAACGGATTGACATAATAGTGTAAGATGTATTTGCATGTTTGTTTTTACTTGCATCGCATGTTTTATTGTTAGTCTTGAAGTAAAGGATGGGTTTCATGGAATTTCCAATTAAGCGGACTATTATTATTGACGATACGAAAAAGAAAAAAGGCAAAAAGGCGACGGCTAAAGATACCAAGAAGGGAAAAGCTACTATTATTAAAGGTACTGTTCATGTACCGGAAAAGGTAAAGCTTACTAAACTGGATCCCTTGCCGAAGAATGCTAAGAATCTGGTTATTGTGGAATCACCGGCTAAGGCCAAAACGATTGAACGATTTTTAGGCAGTTCCTATAAAGTATTGGCCAGCCGCGGTCATTTGCGTGATTTGCCTCGCAATCAATTCGGGGTCAATATTGAAGATAATTTCACACCGACATATACCAATATGTTTGATAAGAAAAAATTGATTGAAGAGCTTCAAAATGAGTTTGTCCGATCTAAAAAAGTGTACCTGGCAACTGACCCTGACCGTGAAGGAGAAGCCATTTCTTGGCATTTAGCACATTTGCTGGATATGGATACGCACGAAACGTGCCGCGTCATGTTTCACGAAATTACGAAAAAGGGCATTATGGAGGGAATGGAACATCCGCAGTGCATTGATTTGCAAAAAGTAGATGCACAGCAGGCACGCCGTGTTTTGGACAGAATCGTGGGCTATAAACTCAGCCCTCTGCTTTGGAAAAAGGTTTGCAAGGGATTGAGTGCTGGACGTGTACAATCTGTAGCGGTACGTCTTATTTGCGAACGTGAGGAAGAGATAAAGGCTTTTGTGCCACAAGAATATTGGACTGTCAATGGAAGCTATAAGACCGAAGATGGCATCGTACTGCAGACGGAATTGATTAAAATAGAGGGCAGGAAAGCAGAGATTGAAGACGGCCAGACGGCCAACCGTATTGCAGCAGAACTGCAGTGGGAAAAACAAGGGAGCACTATAACAACAGGCCATCAACCGGATATGGTTACTAAGGTGGAGCGGCGTAAGCGTAAACGGCAGCCGCAGCCTCCTTTTACTACTTCGACAATGCAGCAGGAATGTGTCGGTAAATTGAACTTTGGTGCAAAAAAAACAATGATGCTGGCTCAGCAGTTATATGAAGGTCTGGATATCGGAGAGCAGGGACATGTAGGACTGATTACCTATATGAGAACTGACTCGGTTCGTATTAGTGAAGATATGATTCAAGATGTGCGTACGTTTATTGCAGATACATACGGATCTGAATATGTTCCTGCCAAAGAACATGTCTATAAAACAAAACAGACCAGTCAGGATGCGCATGAAGCGATTCGGCCGACATCGTTGGAATTAACGCCGGAGATAGTAGCCAATTATGTGTCTCGTGATCAACTACGGTTATATACACTGATTTGGAATCGTTTTGTGGCAAGTCAGATGACGGCTGTTGAAACAGAACATTTAGCCGTAACCGTCGTGAGCGGTATTTATGAATTGAAAGCCTCTGGATATAAAGTTGTTTTCAAGGGGTTTACAGAGTTATATGAGGATGCAAAAAAAGATAAAAATGCGGCAGAGTTGCCGGATATTGCAGCCGATACGATTGTTCATAATGAAAGCACGGAGGCTTTGCAGCATTTTACACAGCCGCCGGCCCGGTATACGGAAGCCAGTCTTATCAAGACCTTGGAAGAAAAAGGGATTGGACGGCCTAGTACATATGCTCCTATTATGGATACGATCCAAAAACGGAATTATGTGGAAAAGAAAGAGAAACAGTTCATACCGACGGAACTGGGTGTAGTTATTGTCGATTTATTGAAAAAATATTTCGAACGTATTATCAACGTAAGTTTTACTGCGGAACTCGAAGAAGAATTAGATGGCATTGAACAGGGAAAGAATACATATACGCATGTATTGAGTGATTTCTACAAGGTATTTGAACCAGAAATGGAAAATGCAGAAAGCAAAATGGAAAAGGTGACGGTTGCCGGAAAGGAATCCGGTGAGATGTGTGAACTTTGTGGAGCTCCTATGGTTTATAAATTTGGTCGTTTCGGTAAGTTCTTAGCATGTTCTAACTTTCCTGAATGTCATAATACAAAAGCTATTGTAGAAGATCTTGGTATTACTTGTCCTAAATGCGGCAAGGGCAGCATGATTAAACGTAAATCAAAACGCGGCCGCGTGTTTTATGGTTGCAGTGAATATCCAAATTGTGATTTTGTGCTTTGGAATCAACCTGTAAATAAAAAGTGTCCGGTGTGTGGCAGTATTATGATTGTTAAACACTATAAGACCGGTCCTGATAAAATTTTCTGCAGTAATGCAGCATGTGAAAATTATAAAAAGGGTGAAACAGTCAATGAAGAATAAAGTCTTAGTTATCGGGGCCGGTCTTGCCGGATCGGAAGCTGCTTGGCAGCTTGTATGCCGTGGTGTTCCCGTGGAGTTGGTGGAAATGCGCCCTATCAAGGTATCACCAGCTCATCATACGGAACTTTTTGCTGAATTAGTGTGTAGCAATTCACTGCGGGCGGCTAATGTTGAAAACGCCGTAGGACTTTTAAAAGAGGAGATGCGGCGTCTCGGTTCCCTTATTATGGAGGCGGCTGATGCAACTCGTGTTCCGGCGGGAGGCGCACTGGCAGTGGATCGTGTTCCTTTCAGCCAGATGGTTACGGAGCGGCTGAAAAATCATCCGCTGGTTACCGTACGGCATGAGGAGATAACGAAAATTCCCGAGGATCAGGTGTGTATCATTGCGACAGGACCTCTTACTAGCGAGGGTTTGGCTGAAACGATCCGTACGATGACGGGTGCCGATTATTTTCATTTTCATGATGCGGCGGCGCCGATTGTTTCGGTCGATTCTTTGGATATGACGAAGGTATATCGGGCAGCCCGCTATGGAAAAGGCGGAGCCGATTATCTCAACTGCCCGTTTACGGAAGAAGAATATAAAGCATTTTGGCAGGCTTTGACTACTGCCGAATGTACGGAACTTAAAGAATTTGAAAAAAACGATGCCGTATTTGAAGGATGTATGCCGGTAGAAATCATGGCTGCCCGCGGTATCGATACGCTGCGTTTTGGACCTATGAAACCCGTAGGGCTCGAACTTCCCGGTACGGATACCATTCCCTATGCTGTGGTGCAGCTCCGTCAGGATAATGGCAGTGCTACCTTATACAACATGGTCGGGTTTCAGACACATCTGAAATGGGGAGAACAAAAAAGAGTGTTCTCCATGATACCGGGGCTGGAACATGCTGAATTCATCCGTTATGGCGTTATGCACCGCAATTCCTATATCAATTCACCGGAACTGTTGCATGCGACGCTGCAGTACCGCCATAATCCAAAACTTTTTTTTGCAGGACAGTTAACGGGAGTGGAAGGGTATTTGGAATCGGCGGCGATGGGATTGTTGGCAGGAATCAACGCCGTTCGTTTTTTGTCAGATAAAGAGAATATTGTTTTTTCGAAGCGTACAGCTATCGGCGGATTGAGTCAATATATTTCTACCGGCCCTAATGACCATTTTCAACCGATGAATATAAACTTTGGAATTATGGAACCTCTGGGTATAAAAAAACGCATGAAGAAAAAAGAAAAAAATGCACTTTTGGCCCAACGGGCACTGGAAGAAATAGATGCTGTAAAGGAGAAGATATAGATGGATACAGAATTTCATGCTACGACTATCGTGGCTGTACAGAAGAGCGGTAAGACCGCGATTGCCGGTGATGGCCAGGTTACTATGGGTAATTCGGTTATTATGAAGCAGACAGCACAGAAGGTGCGCCGCCTCTATCATGGCAAAATTGTCAGCGGATTTGCTGGTTCTGTTGCCGATGCGTTTACATTATTTGATCATTTTGAAGAAAAATTGAATGAACATAATGGGAATCTTGTACGCAGTGCGGTAGAACTGGCTAAAGATTGGCGTTCAGACAAGATACTGCATAAACTGGAAGCATTATTGCTTGTAGCAGATAACCAACGTATTCTGCTTATATCCGGTAATGGAGAGGTTATCGAACCAGATGACGGGATCTTGGCTATTGGTTCCGGCGGCAATTATGCATTGGCATCGGCGCGGGCACTCATGCAGAATACTGATTTATCAGCACGGGAAATTGCCGAAAAGTCATTGCATATTGCAGCTGATATCTGCGTATATACGAATCATCATGTTATTGTAGAAGAAATTTAAGAAAAGAGGAACAGTATATGTACGACATGGAATTAACACCAAAACAAATTGTTGCGGAACTTGATAAATATATTGTCGGCCAAGGGGAAGCAAAAAAGTCTGTAGCAATTGCATTGCGTAATCGCTGGCGCCGCAAGCATCTGAGCGAAGATATGCAGGAAGAAATTATTCCTAAAAATATTCTCCTTATCGGACCGACTGGTGTAGGTAAGACAGAGATTGCCAGACGGTTGGCACGCCTTGTAGGGGCTCCGTTTATTAAGGTGGAAGCAACAAAGTATACGGAAGTAGGTTATGTAGGACGTGATGTAGAACAGATTATTCGAGACTTGGTAGCTAATGCTATCCGTATGGTGGAAGAACAAGAAAGCCAAACATATAAGGTAAAGGCAGAGGAAGAAGCGAATAAACGGATTCTGCAGGTTTTTTGGCCGAAAAAAACAACAGAAGAAAAACTGCGCAATCCCATGGATATTATTTTTGGAAATGAGGAAGAAAAAAAGGGCGAAGAAAAGAAAAGTGAAGAAACACCAAAACAATTAGAAAGTGTGCAACCTGATCGCCGGCAGAAAATGTATGAAGAAATTTGTGCACATAAAATGGATGACCGGGAAATTGAAATAGAGGTCGCAGAACAAGATAAAGCAATCCAAGGCATTTTGACAGGAAATTCCACGGAAGAACTAACAAATAATTTTCAGGAAATGCTTGGCAGTATTATGCCTAAAAAGAAAAAGAAAAAGAGAATGACAGTCAGCAAAGCACGTGAAATTTTCAAGGAAGAAGAACTGGAAAAGTGTTTGGATATGGATGTCATTGTTGATAAGGCGATTGAAGCTACGGAGCAGGCAGGAATTGTTTTTATTGATGAATTTGATAAAATTGCCGAAAAAGGACGCAACAACGGACCCGATGTATCTCGAGAAGGGGTGCAGAGAGATATCCTGCCGATCGTGGAAGGCGCAACGGTCAATACCAAATATGGTCCGGTTAAGACCGATCATATCCTGTTCATAGCAGCCGGGGCATTCCATGTGTCGAAACCATCTGATTTAATCCCGGAATTACAGGGGCGGTTCCCTATTCGGGTTGAACTGCAGTCGCTTACGGTAGAAGATTTTCGGAAAATTCTTACGGAACCTGATCAATCGTTGGTAAAACAGTATATCGCATTGCTTTCGACAGAGGGAATCGAGTTGGAATTTACGGAGGATGGTATCGATACAATTGCCGAATTTGCTTATAAAGTTAACTTAGAAACAGAAAATATCGGAGCCCGCCGTCTTCATACGATTTTAGAAAAAATTTTAGAGGATGTAGCATATGAAGCTCCTGATGTCGATGATACACATATCGTTATCAATAGTGCGTTTGTTACAAACAAATTGAATGATGTAGTACAGAATGTTGATTTGAGTCATTACATTTTGTAAGGCATATATACGGTTCCAGAAACGGTTGAAGGAGAATTATGAGAAGTTATGCAAAATTGTATTTGACCCGTAAAGGGGAAAAAGCTGCCAAAGGCGGTCATCCGTGGGTTTATGGGGAAGAAGTTACCCATGTGGAAGGGGAGTACAAAACAGGAGATATTGTTGATGTTTTCAGTGAAAAGGGGCGTTATCTGGGAACTGGCTTTGCTAATGATATTTCTAAAATTCGTGTACGAATTCTGTCGACAAATGCCAATGATCGTTTTGATGAAGCATTTTGGCAGCGGCGCGTGCAGTATGCACTGGAGTATCGGCGTGCTGTCATGGGTACGGTTGATTTTTCTTGTTGCCGTCTTATTTTCGGTGATGCCGATCAAATGCCGGGACTGACAGTGGATCGGTATAATGATATATTAGTCGTACAGACTTTATGTTATGGCATGGATCAAATAAAATCCATTATATTCAAAGCCTTGCTGGAAGGCCTGGCGGCAATGGGAGAAACCATACGGGGGATTTACGAACGGAACGATGTAAAGGTGCGGGAATTAGATGGGATGGAACAGTATAAAGGCTGGTATACGTCACCATCGGTGTCTGCATCAGGAATGCCGGTTACGACGATTGATGAAAACGGAATTTTGTATGAAGTAGATGTGGAAAATGGTCAAAAGACAGGATTTTTTCTTGACCAGAAATATAATCGCAAGGCTGTGGGAAAACTTGCAGCCGGTCGTCATGTACTGGATTGTTTTACCCATACGGGAGCCTTTGCTTTAAATGCAGCCCGAGGAGGTGCAGCCGTTGTCACGGCTGTTGATGTATCGGAGGACGCGGTTCGCATGACGGAAGAAAATGTTCGAAGAAATGGTATGGAAGCTGTTGTTACGGTACAGCAGGCAAATGTCTTTGATCTTTTGACACGACTGGTAGAAGAAAAGAATCATCTTTACGATTTTATTATTCTGGATCCGCCGGCGTTTACAAAATCGGGACATACCGTGCATAATGCGATGCGCGGTTATAAAGAAATCAATTTAAAAGCAATGCGCTTGCTGCCGAGAGGCGGGTATTTGGCCACGTGTTCTTGTTCTCATTTTATGAGAGAAAATTTATTTCGGCGGACGCTGCATGAAGCCGCTGCCGATGCCGGAGTATCGCTGCGGCAGATAGAGGCGCGGCAGCAATCTCCCGATCATCCCATTCTTTGGAATGTACCGGAAACAAATTATCTGAAATTTTATTTATTTCAAGTGGTTTAATACGAAAAGAACGTTACTGAAATATATGTAACGTTCTTTTCGTATTTTTACATTTTAAAAATTAATTTCATAAATTTTGTTAAATGTAATGATTTTAACAAATAAATATGCTATAATATGGAGCATTACAAGCTTCTTCGATAGATATGCATCACATTTAATTATACGGAGGTGGTTTTTATGGAAGAGAAGGGGCTGCAGAAAAAATACGGACTGGCTACAGCTGTTGCGATGGTTATCGGTATTGTTATAGGCAGCGGCGTATTTTTTAAGGCAGAAAAGATTTTGCAGGCGACGGGTGGAGATCTAGGAGAAGGGATTCTTTCCTGGATTATCGGTGGCATTATTATGGTCGTTTGCGCTTATGTATTTGCAACTTTGGCGACGCGTCATGAAAAAGTAAATGGTGTAGTCGACTATGCCGAAGATATGGTCGGTACGAAGTATGGGTATTTTATCGGTTGGTTTTTCGCAGTTATTTATTTTCCTACCTTGACTTCTGTATTGGCGTGGGTGTCGGCCCGATATTTTGGTGTTCTCATGGGCTGGGATATCGTTGGTGGAGAAACAATGACACTGGCGGCATTTTTCTTGATTGCCGTATTTTGCATGAACACGTTATCACCTAAGATTGCTGGTAAATTTCAAGTTTCGACGACAGTAATCAAACTTATTCCACTGTTTTTGATGGCTGTGCTGGGAACAATTGCGGGTCTCCACAGTGGTATTCTCGTGGAAAACTTTTCACAGGCCGCAGTGACGACGACTAGTTCGCAGCATCCTTTATTTACGGCTGTTGTGGCTACATCTTTTGCATATGAAGGATGGATTATTGCAACAAGCATCAATTCTGAATTGAAAGATGCTAAGAAAAATCTGCCTAAGGCACTGACCTTTGGCACCTTATTTATTGTATTGACATATGTATTGTATTATATAGGTCTTGCAGGAACTGTGGAAAATGCCGTTATGATGAAAAATGGGGAACAAGGGGCGAAAATCGCTTTCATGTCTGTTTTTTCCAATATTGGTGGCACTGTTTTGTTTGTTTTTGTCGTTATTTCCTGTCTGGGTACCTTGAATGGCCTTATGATGGGATGTGTCCGAGGCCTGTATGCATTGGCGGCGCGGAATATGGGACCTAACCCGGCGACGTTTAAGCAAGTCGATACACGTACTGATATGCCGGTAAATGCTTGTGTTATGGGATTAGGGCTGGCAGCTTTATGGCTTTTATATTTTTACGGGGCCAATTTAGTGAAAGTTCCCTGGTTTGGCTGGTTCAGCTTTGACAGCAGTGAACTTCCGATTGTCACTATTTATGCGATGTATATTCCTATCTTTGTTCAAATGATGCGCAAAGAAAAGGATTTAGGTAGTATACGCCGTTATGTTATGCCGTTTTTCGCTATTTGCTGTTGTCTATTTATGGTCGTTGCGGCTTTTTATGCTCACAGCAAATCCATGGCTGGATATTTAATTATCTTTGCAGTGATTATGATTTGCGGTGCAGTCTTTAACCGGGCCGGCAAACATTAGTATTCACATGATTTCGGTAAAGTATGGCTATATCGGCAGATTCTTCGGAATCTGCCTTTTTCGTGCATCAGAGATTATTTCGATATACGGCTATATTTATGATGCAGATAATAGGGATGTATGATGATAAGTATGTTGCCATTTTTCCTGTATTTGTTATAATAAAATGTACACGTATTCTAAACTATGTGTAAACAAAGGAGGATTTTACTACTATGAATTTTAGGAGCACACGTTCATCTGAAAAGGTTTCTCCGTCGTACGCATTATTACACGGCTTGGCACAGGATGGCGGGTTATATGTACCGTCAGTATTTCCCGAAGGAGTCTTGTCGTACACCGATTTGAAGAATAAGAAGTACCAAGAAATTGCTGAAGTCGTGTTATCTTATTTCTTTACTAATTTTACCGATGAAGAACGTAAGACGATGATAGGGAATGCTTATAATGATGTGAATTTTGCAGACAACCGCATCGTACCGCTCCATTCTATAGATACAGCATTAAGTATTACCGAATTGTTCCATGGCCGTACGCTGGCATTTAAAGATTTGGCATTATCTCTATTTCCTTATTTACTTACAGCAGCTAAAAAGCAAGAAAAAGAAGAACGAGAAATTTTAATACTTACGGCAACCAGCGGGGATACCGGAAAAGCAGCGCTGGAAGGATTCAAAGATGTTGAAGGTACAAATATCATGGTCTTTTATCCAAGCCTGGGCGTGAGTCCGATGCAAAAACAGCAAATGCAGAAACAGGAAGGAAACAATGTAAACGTAGCGGCTATTCATGGTAATTTTGATGACGCACAAAGTTTCCTGAAACGTGTGTTTACTAATGAAGAAGTCAATGCATATGCCAATGAAAAGGGAGTTCTTTTCTCTAGTGCGAATTCCATTAATATTGGACGTCTTCTACCGCAGATCGTTTATTATGTGTCAACCTATGTGTCGTTGGTTGATTCTGGCTGTATTGAAGAAGGTGAAGCATTTGATGTTGTTGTGCCGACGGGTAATTTTGGCAATATTCTGGCAGGATATTTTGCTAAAAAGATGGGAATACCTGTTGCACAGTTTATTTGTGCATCCAATGAAAATAAGGTACTGGCCGATTTCTTTGAAACCGGTGTATATGATATGAAACGCAAATTTTTTACAACGGCCAGTCCGTCTATGGATATTTTGCTTTCCAGTAATTTTGAACGCTTTCTTTTCTATGTTGCCGGTGAGGATAGTGCCAAGGTGGCGGCTTGGGAAAAAGATTTGCAAAAAACTGGCAAGATGGCTGTCAGTGCCGAAGAATTAAAGTCTTTACGTGAAGAATTTTCCGGCGGTTGGATCGATGATGATGAAACCCGAGCGGTAATCAACCATGTCTATAATGATTTTGGATATCTTCTTGATCCGCATACGGCAGTTGCTTACGGTGTTTACCTGAATCGCCGGAAACAAGGTCTGGCACAGCGGCATACGGTTATTATGGCGACAGCTCATCCATATAAATTTCCACCGGTCATTTGTGACGCATTGGCATTGGGACAGAAGGATAATCCTTTTGATATGTTGGAAACCATTGCGTCATGTACCGGCATATATCTGCCCAAGGCACTGGCTGAATTGGAAATGAAGCCTGTTCGTTTTGCCGATACGATTGAAAAGGAAGAAATGAGACAAGCTGTTTTGTCTTTTGTAGATGCGATACATGCCGAACACATGTAGAGCAGGTATAAAAATAAAGAGGGGATTATATGAATAAAGGGGTCATCATGGCGCTTATATCGGCGTTGGCCTTCAGTATTTTAAACGTTTTCGTCAAAGAATTGAGTTTTACGTTGCCTATTGGAGAAATAGCTTTTTTTCGTGGATTGATCAGCTCTGTTATCATTGTGGGATTAATGCGTTATCAGCATGTGCATTTATCACACCGGGATGTGCCGACGCTTATTATGCGCGGTGTTTTAGGTGGCATGGGCATGATTTGCTTGTTTTATGCTTTGTCGGGAATGCCGCTGGGGGATGTATCTATTTTGTCGCAGCTGTCTGCTTTCTTCGTCGTTATTTTTGCGGCTGTTTTTTTGCATGATATTTTACCTAAAAAAGCGATGATCCCGATGGCTATGATTGTTATGGGTGCCAGCCTGATCCTGCATCCTTGGAATTACAGCACGTTTAATTCCTATGCACTTTTTGCATTGGCGCAGGCCGTATTGTCGGCAGCGGTGTATACGACAATCAGCAAATTGACGAATGGCGGCGGTCATCATCAATATGAAGTTGTTTTTTATTTTTTGATTTGTGCCACTATTTCCGGAGCTATCCTGATGGGAAATGATTATATAGGACCCCAGGGCATCGAATGGCTGTATATTTTAGCAATGGGAGTTATATCTGTATTGGCTCAAATTTGGATGACCAATGCCTATGCCTGGACAGATCCGATTGTGGTAAGCTTTATTCAGTATACAGGTGTATTTTTTAACGCTGTATGGGGATTTTTTGTTTTTGGTGAAATCATGACGATTTTATCTGTAGCCGGTGGTGTGTGTATTATTAGCGGATCCATGTATTTATCTAAGATTAAACGCGATCGAGTGATGGATATGCGGGAAACTAAAATACGATAGCATATATGACTCATGAAAGAGAGATATGTCATGTCAATTCATAAAAGGAAGCTTAACGAAAACCATATCAAAGCAATTTTCTTTATAGGGTTATTGCTGGTGCTTGCTGGTATATATGCAGCGATTCCCGATTTTTACAGTACCGTATGGGAATTGTCTGTCAGCGGCAATATGCATGGGACTATAGCGTATCTTCGGTCTTTTGGCATATGGGCGATGCTGGTCAGCATGATTATTGATATTGTGATTAACATTGTAGGATTCTTGCCTTCTATTTTTATTTCGACAGCAAATGGCGTGTTGTTTGGTATCTATGTCGGTACACTGGTGTCTTGGCTGGGAGAAACGATTGGTGTTATTATCAGTTTTTTCTTTATGCGGACACTGTTTCGTAAAAGTGCGGAAACACTTATCAAGAAAAGTAAAATGCTCAGTAAGCTTGATCGTTACAGTACCTTAAAGGCGATGATCGCTGCCCGGGCGGTACCGTATGCTCCTAACGGCCTAGTAACGGCATTAGGGGCGCTGAGCAGTATTAGCTATCGGGATTATGTTATCGGCTGCTTGATTGGAAAACTGCCCTCTGTGGCGATAGAAGTTATTTTGGGGCATGATGTTGTTAACTATGAAGAACATGCTATGCGGCTTACGATAGTGACGATTGCTGTAGTAATTGTGTACGGCGGGCTATGGTATTGGAATCGCCGCCGCAAAACAACGGCTTTGGCAAAGGCTGTAGAGTCTAAAATTGATCAAGATCGTAAAAGTCATGATGTATAAAAAAATCCCCTTTTCTTGACTGGCAGGAAAAGGGGAATCGTGTATAAAGAAGACGATTATTCTTCGTCTTCCCGTTTTAAATTATCAGGAGTAGTGCAGAAGGTAAATCCGGGATTTCGTTCAATGATCCAGTTTGTCTGCCATTCATTGGAAATAAGGAGAACCAGACGCTGCTTATTATCTTTAACAATCATAGCACTGTCAATGTTTTTCATTTCTTTGTAATCGTGGCCGTTATCTTGAATCCAGCGGGCAACAGAGAAAGGAAGACGATTCATTTCCAACTCTACACCATATTCATGTTTGAGCCGGTATTCCAATACGTCAAACTGCAGCTCACCAACGGCACCGACAATGTAACTTTCCATAGAACCTAAATTTTCAAAAATTTGCACAGCACCTTCTTGGGCCAGTTGCGTCATCCCCTTCAAAAATTGTTTGCGCTTCATTGTATCTTTCGCACGAATGCGGGCAAATAATTCCGGTGGGAATACGGGAAAGTCAGCAAAAGTAACTTTCTTTTTTCCCGTATACAACGTATCCCCGACGCCCATGGTACCATTGTCGAAGACTCCGATAATATCACCGGGGTAGGCATCATCTATAATAGTGCGTTCTGTGGCTAAAAATTGCTGAGGCTGCATAAGACGTATGGTCTTCCCGCTTTGACGATGATTAACGGTCATACCTTTTTCAAATTTTCCTGAACAAATGCGCATGAATACGATACGGTCATGATGCTGGGGATTCATGTTGGCCTGGATTTTAAAAACAAATGATGTAAATTCTTCGGAGGCAGGATCGATTATATCTTCTAACGTTTTACGCGGCTGCGGCTGGGGGGCCATTTTTAGAAACTTTTCCAAAAATGGCTTGACGCCAAAGTTGGTCATGGCGGAACCGAAGAACATAGGGGTAAGCTGACCGTTTTTTACTTTTTCGAAATCAAACGTATCGCCGGCTTCGTCGAGAAGAGATATATCATCGATCAGCGATTGGTGTACGTCTTCTTCCAGGAGTTCACGGAAAACAGGGTCGTCAGCAGATCCCTTTGTGGAGGCCAATTTGTGCTGGCCGTGGGAGGTATCTTTTTCAAATAATTCGATAGTGGCTGTTTCGCGGTCGTAAATTCCTTGATAACTGCCATTGAGGCCGATGGGCCAATTCATAGGATAGGCGTGAATGCCAAGAAGACTTTCTATCTCATCCATAAGGTCAAACGGATTGCGGCCAAAGTGGTCGATTTTATTGACAAAAGTAAAAATGGGGATGCCCCGTTCTTTACAAACACGAAACAGTTTTTTTGTTTGTGCTTCTACGCCTTTAGCTACGTCAATAAGCATGACGGCGCTATCGGCGGCCATCAGTGTGCGGTAGGTATCTTCACTGAAGTCCTGATGACCCGGGGTATCTAAAATATTGATGTGGTGACCTGCATAATCAAATTGCAAGACTGAGCTGGTAACCGAGATACCACGTTGTTTTTCAATTTCCATCCAGTCCGATACGGCGTGTTTTGTTGTTTTTCTTGCTTTGACGGAACCGGCCAGATGAATGGCACCGCCGTAGAGCAGCAGTTTTTCAGTTAAAGTCGTTTTGCCGGCATCTGGGTGAGAGATGATAGCAAAGGTACGACGTTTGTTAATTTCTTCTATTAAGGACATAATACACCTCACTCAGTTTATCAAACATTATTAATTATAAAAGTTTTTTCTATTATATGCAATTCATTTTGAAAAATATCTTTCTATTAGCGTTAGCGTGTGATGTGTGTTATAATGATACAACAAATAAAAAATGACTGCCGAATGACTGGCAGTGGAGGGCTTTAGCGTATCTAAAGCCCCCTTTGCTGTGAGGTAATTTGAATATGAATGATATGTTATATCAAAGAATGTGTGAGGATACAAATCTGACTTCTTCGCGTAAGCTTTTTACTATTACCGGATGCCATAGCATATATGGTCTCGGAGGTTCTGCAAAGGTCGCTTTTACCGGCATGACATTGGCTATGTCGGGGAAAAAGGCCGTTATTGTTGTGCCGACAAAAGAGCAGCAGGTTTCCTGGATTTCTGATTTGCAGTTTTTTGCACCTGCTTTGAAAACGCTTGATTTTCCGCTCGTGGACAGAGCTGTTTTTTCAACAACGGCTAAAAGTATGGAGCGAGCTGCCAGACAGATGGAGGTGTTGAGTGGTTTGCGCCAGCAGCGTCCAGATGTTGTGGTTGCTACAGCGGAAGAAGCAGCGCAGTACGTTGTGACTCCTCAGGTTATTGATGATGCAGCTGTCGAACTGCGGGTACAAACGGAATGCGATCGCGATGCATTGCTTCAACATCTTGTAAACGGTGGCTACGAGCGAGTGGATATGGTGGATCGTCGCGGTCATTTTTCGGTCCGTGGGGATATTTTGGACATTTATGCTATAAATCAGGAATCAGCCGTGCGTATAGAATTTTTTGGAGACGAGATTGATAGTCTTCGTTTTTTTGATGCCAATACGCAGAAATCTGTCCGACAGGTTGCAGAAATCCGTATATTGCCGGTGTCTTTAGGAACGGAAGCGGGTATATTTAAATCGACGATTCTGGATTATATGGATAATGGTATTATTATATGGGATGAACCGAATCGGACTCGCGAAGCATTGAAAAAAGTTGTAAAGGAATCGGATGATTACAAAAAATGGCTTTGTCCTTGGAAAAAATTTGCTGGCGAGACCAGAGACTGTGTACAGATTATTTTGTCTCTTTTAGCACAGTCTGTGCCGGATATGTTTATTGATGAGTCGTCCAGTTTTACTGCAAAGACAATGGCAAGTTTTCAAAAACAGTTTGTTTTATTAAAAGATGAGTTGGATCATTGGCGAGAAAATAAAAATTCTGTTATTTTTGTTATTAGCAGTAAACAGCGCAGTGATTCATTATCCAGCTGGCTTCGGCAGAACGACATAGAACCTGTGTTTTATGAGGGGGAGCAGGAGTTGATTCCGGCAGCTGTTTATATTGCCGATGGTGAGATACGCAACGGATTTGAATTGCCCTATGCCAGACTGGTTATGCTTTCCGAACGCGATATATATGGCATGCAGAAACACCGATTGCGCCATCATGTGCAAAAGGGTGAAGAAATCAATTATTTTACGGATCTCAAAGTGGGAGATTATGTCGTTCACGAAGTACACGGCATTGGTAAGTATGTGGGAATCAAAACCATTGAAATGGATGATGTTCATAAAGATTATTTGGAAATTCACTATGCTGGGAAAGATACATTATATGTTCCGACCGATCAAATCAATCTATTGCAGCGGTATATAGGCAATGAGGGCGAAGCCCCGAAACTTCATACGATGGGGGGGAATGACTGGCAAAAGACCCGCAGTAAGGCCCAAAAATCAATTACTGATTTAGCGGAAAAGCTGGTAGCTATTTATGCACAGCGGGAAATTGTTGCGGGATTTGCATATCCACCCGATTCACCATGGCAAAAAGAGTTTGAAGAGGCATTTCCATATGAAGAAACCGAAGATCAGCTCAAAGCGGTTGTAGAGATAAAAAAGAGCATGGAACAGCCGTATCCGATGGATTGTTTGGTATGTGGAGATGTCGGCTTTGGTAAAACGGAAGTAGCCATGCGGGCTGTATTTAAGGCTGTGATGGGCGGCAAGCAGGTTGCAGTGCTTGTACCCACAACGGTGTTGGCTCAGCAGCATTTTCAAACCTTTACAGAACGATTTCGTAATTTCGGGGCACGTTGTGAAGTATTGAACCGGTTCCGTTCGGCTAAAGAGAAAAAAGATATTTTAGCGAATGTGTGGACTGGGGAAATTGATGTATTGATTGGTACGCACAGTTTATTGAACAAAAAGGTCCGCTTTAAAAATCTTGGACTTCTTGTTGTCGATGAAGAACAGCGATTCGGTGTAGCACAAAAAGAAAAATGGAAATCGTGGGCAGCTCATATCGATGTGTTGACGTTGAGTGCAACACCTATTCCGCGAACCTTACATATGTCTTTGGTCGGAGTGCGCCAAATGTGCGTTATTGAAACACCGCCGACAGATCGTTTTCCTGTACAGACATATGTCGTTGAATATGATGCCCACCTTGTTCATGATGCGATAATGCGGGAAAAAAGACGAGGTGGACAGGTATTTTTTGTCTATAATCGAGTGGCCACTATTGAGCGTATGAAGGAGGAGCTTCAAGCATTATTGCCGGATATTACAATTGGAATTGCGCATGGACAAATGAGTGGTGCCATGCTTGAACAAGTTATGTTTGATTTTTACGAAGGACAGTATGATGTGTTGTTGTGTTCGAGTTTAGTTGAAAATGGTCTTGATGTGGCGAATGCCAATACCATTATTATTTATGATGCGGATCATTTCGGGTTGTCACAACTATATCAGATGCGTGGGCGTGTAGGACGCAGTCATCGTATGGCATATGCCTACTTCTTGTACCGCAAGGATAAAATTCTTTCGGAAGTGGCTGAAAAGCGATTACAGGCTATCAAGGAGTTTACAGAACTGGGTTCTGGATTTAAAATAGCTATGCGGGATTTAGAAATCCGCGGAGCCGGAAATTTATTAGGTCGGGAACAGCATGGAAATATAGCAAGCGTAGGGTTTGCCATGTATTGTCATATGTTGGAAGAGGCCATTGCCAAAGCCCAGAACGAAAATGGACAGATCGGAGAAATTTCGCAGCCTAAAACGGTCATGGATATTCATATTGATGCCTTTATCGATGACGCCTACATTCAAAACGGCGGCCAGAAAGTTGAAATGTACCAGCGGATGGCGATGCTTCGAACTCAGAAGGAATTTACTGATTTGCGACAAGAAATCATTGACCGATACGGTAAACCTACCCTGCCGGTGGAAACCTTATTGCGGGCGACACAAATTCGATTAATGGGGAAAGAAATCGGACTTATCCTTATTGCAGAGAAAAAAGATTGGTTAGAGTTAAAATGGCGGAGTATTGCGGAAATGCCGCCGTTGGCACGACTAGAAGATGCGCTGTGTAAACGTTTTCGGATAGTTCCAGATTCATCCGTTACATTGCGTGTTTCTACGAAGGGAATCACAGATATATTGTCTTTTCTTGAATATTTATTTCAGTCGATTGTTAGGCTAAGAAAGGGGAATCGGCTTGACTAAGAGCTCATTTTTACGCGGAGCTATGATACTGACTTTTGCCGGTATTGTGGTTAAAATATTAGGCGGCGTCAATCGTATCCTTCTTTCCCGGCTTTTAGGCGGGGAAGGGATAGGTCTTTACCAAATGGCGTATCCTATGTACATATTGCTGCTTAGTATTGCCGGAGCGGGGATTCCGATTGCCGTTTCCATTATGATTGCCGAACAGGCGGCAAGGGGAAACTATAGTGGTACCAAGCGGGTGTTTCATATTACCTTGGTTTTTACATTGATTATTGCTGTACTATGCGGACTGGGATTAGCCTTAGGTGCAAACTTCCTTATCACTTGCGGTTTGGTGCGAGATGAACGGGCCTATTTGCCGCTTTTCGTATTGGCACCGGCTCTTACCGTGTCGATTATAACGTGTTGTTTCCGTGGTTATTTTCAAGGGTTGCAGCTTATGACTCCGACAGCTATTTCCCAAATGCTCGATCAGTTTGTGCGAGTGTGTGCTATGCTGGCGCTGGCAAGTTTTTTTCTGCCTTACGGGCTTGAAAAAGCAGCTGCCGGAGCGACTTTTGGCGCTGTTCCGGGTGCGATAGCCGGTTTGACCGCTATTGTTTGGATTTATTACCGGTATACAAAAAAACAGCAGCCTTGTGATACCGGGAAGTTTGTGCAAAGTTCTCCCGGGGCTGTTATCAAACGTCTTATTATTCTTGCCGTACCGGTTGCGGCAGCTAATATGCTGCTGCCTGCTGTGGCTAGTATTGATTTGTTCATTGTACCGCAGCGCTTGGAGGCTGCGGGGTATACTGTACATCAGGCAACGGCTCTTTTCGGGTATTTGACGGGCATGGCTAACGGTATCGTGCAGCTTCCGGCTATTTTGACGATGGCACTAGCAACGAGTCTTGTTCCTGCTGTATCAGCGGCATATGCCGCCAGTCGCATGGATATCGTACTGCAGCGTACGAATACAGCGATGCGTATTGCTAATCTTATTACGATGCCGGCAACGTTTGGCATGGCGGTGCTGGCTGTACCTATTTCTCAAATGCTATATGCAACGCCGCTGGCAGGGCCGGCTATTTGTGTATTATCCTTGTCTGTCCTGCTTGTCGGGGTACAGCAAGTTACCAGCGGACTTTTACAAGGAATGGGACATACAGCGATTCCTTTATATAATATGGTGGTAGCAGCATTGCTGAAAATCGTTTTGAGCTGGCATTTGACTGCGATTCCATGGTTGGGTGAAGTGGGGGCGGCATGGGCGACCAATGCAGATTTGGCAATGGCGACGGTACTGAATCTTTATTTTGCATATCGATACGCGCACTATGTCATACAATGGAAATATATGGGAAAATTACTTGCGGCATCGGCGTTGACAGGCGTTACGGCGTGGTTTGTATATCATGCACTGGTTTTTCTGTTAGGTAATACAGTGGCTACTACGGCAGCCATATTGACAGCGATTATCATCTATTTAGCGGGTTTGCTGCTAGTACATGCGGTGACTCCTGACGATGTGCAGAAAATACCAATCGCAGGGGAAAAATTGAATCAAATAATGGGGAAACTGCATCATTAACAAATCGTTTTTGGAGGATACTATGAGAAATATTCGACTTATATCAGTAGGCATGTTCCCTGATGAGTCCATTAGCCTTTCTGCGTACCGGAAGATGCAGCAGGCAGAGATTGTATTTGTGAGTAACCATTATCCCCATATTATGGACTTTTTGGAAAAAGAAAACATTACATATAAAAGATTACCATGTGTGCGGGTGATTGCTGGACAGGAAGTTCTCTGCCAGGAAGCCGTTTCCATGCTGCTGCAATGGGCACAGCAACATGAAGTATTATATATTACTGTCGATGCGGCTGCCGATCCTGTAGCAAAACAATTGGATGAACAGGTTCGGCAGGTGAATCCGGGCATTGCTATAGCTATCGAAACAGGAAGTCCGATTGATATAGGATTGCCGTTTGATATGCAGCCCCTGCTCGATGTTATGGCAGAGCTGCGGAGTGATGATCATGGATGTCCGTGGGACAGAGCACAAACACATCGTACGCTGCGACGTTACTTACTGGAGGAAGTGTACGAAATGCTGGATGCGGTGGATATGGACGATATGCTGGGTATTCGGGAAGAAATGGGAGATATACTGTATCAGATTGCATTTCACTGCCGATTGGCTGAAGAGAAAGGCCTATTTAGTGCACAGGATGTCGTGAAAGATGTTACCGATAAAATGATTAGACGACATCCGCATGTTTTCGATAAGAAAAAGCTTGAAAACATAGGTAAGAGTATGGTAAACTGGGATAGATTAAAGCAAGGAGAACAACGACAGCAGCATCAACATCTTCTTGACGGTGTGGTAAAAGGAATGCCTTCTTTACTTGAAACATATAAACTTCAAGAGAAATCTGCCAAGGTAGGTTTTGAGTGGGAAGTAACTGACCAGGTTTGGGATAAAGTACAAGAAGAAGTGCAGGAGCTGAAAGATGCTCTGCAGGAGAAAAATCCGACCCATATCGAAGAAGTAGCAGGTGATGTCTTGTTTGTGTTGGTCAATTTATTTCGGCGGCATTGTATAGAGCCGGAATGTGCGTTACATCGTGCTAACAGCAAATTCCGTCGTAGATTTTCTTACGTGGAAGATAAAGTTAAGGAAAGCGGTAAATCCTGGCAGATGTTCACCCTGCTGGAATTGAATGATTTCTGGAAGGAAGCAAAGGAAATCGAAGGGCGTAGTTCCACCGTATAGGGACGGAATTCATTTAGCAGCGAATTTATAGATGTAACAGAAAAAAGGAGGATTTGTTATGAACAAAACAGAATTGATTGCTAGTGTTGCACAGAAGTCCGATTTGACAAAGAAAGACGCTGAAAAGGCTGTAAAAGCTGTGTTTGCTTCCATCAGCGAAACCTTGAATAAAGGTGACAAAGTACAAATTATCGGCTTTGGTACTTTCGAAGTACGCCAGCGTAAAGCTCGTGAAGGTCGCAATCCCCAGAACAACAAGCCAATCAAAATCAAAGCTTCCAAGACTCCGGCATTTAAAGCTGGTAAACAGTTGAAAGATATGGTTAATAAAAAATAAGCTTTTGTAATGTACTAAGGGCCGCATCTTAATACGGCCCTTTTCTTTTCTTGGATTTTGTCGTAACATAGTAATATATCCAATTGTTTCATAAGTCTTGTCAAAAGAGGGAAACAGGATGAAAAAGAAAAAGGTGCTTATTCTGTCAGCATCAATTGGTGCTGGACATACGCAGGCAGCACGAGCAATAGAAGAATATTTAAGACAGGTTCCCGGACAATGTGAAGTAGAGCATGTGGACTTTTTATCCAATGATTTTCTTTCCATTGATAATTTGGTTAAGGAAACGTACATAAAAATCTTGGATGTATTTCCTATGTTGTATGATTTGATGTATTACTCTTCGCAAGGATACAAAAAGGGAATGATGGTAAAGACCATGGTAGCATGGGGCTTGAAACGGCGTATGATGCGTGTTATTACGGAAAGAAAACCGGACATTATTGTATTTACACACCCGTTTCCAGCTGCTGCGGCGGCTCTTTTAAAACGACAGCATCGCATTGATATTCCACTTGTAGCGGTCATTACAGATTTTGCTATCCATCAGTTTTGGATATATCAGCAGATGGATTTATATTGTGTTGCGGCTTCACAAATTAAAGACCTGCTTATTCACCAGCGCATTGATCGACAGAAAATTATTGTATCAGGAATCCCAATTCGCAATACGTTTCAACAGGAACGGTGGCAATTGGAAACAAGTCGTAAGCGGGAACGTAATATACTGATTATGGGCGGTGGTCTTGGCATGGGGTCCATTAAACAATCATTGGCGCTTCTTGATCAACTTGACAACGTGGATAGTTTTACTGTCGTTGCTGGATATAATGCGGATTTGTACGATCAAGTGTCTCAAATGCGCAGTGAATTACGACATACTGTATATGTATATGGCTATACAAACCGGATTTCTTCCTTGATGGTTCAGGCAACGCTGCTTGTTACTAAACCGGGAGCACTTACTTGTACGGAGGCAGCTACCGTTCAAATTCCGATGGTTTTATACAGTCCGATTCCAGGTCAGGAAGAGGCAAATGCTACGTATATGCAGAAAAAAGGATGTGCTCGCTGGGTGAAACATTCGGAAGAGTTGGTTTCAACCGTATCTGAACTTATGACCAATCCAGAAGAATTGCGGCATATGTCTCAAGCTAGTGTAGCATGTCATCGCTATGGGGCACAAATTGTCGGTAAACAAGTTTTACAGATGCTGCAGCTTGAAGAAGCAGCGCATGTTGCCAATATGGGCTTTGCGGAATGTTCCGATACCCGGGCATAATATATGATTTTACAACCGGAGTATTGAATAGCAGACAGTTATTCGCAACTCCGGTTTTATTATAAAGGAGTAACTTATGGAACAAAAATCCAGACGTCAACCACAAAAGCGTACTTCTTCAACATCTGTGTGCAGGAAAGAAACTCTCATAAAACCATTGTCTATTTTATTTCTTATGATAGCATTGTGTGTGGGCGCATATTGGAATATAAACGATACCAGCTCTTCAAAACATGTGGCCGATGAAAAGATGACACAGATTGAAGGAGGCAGGGCTTCTGGAAAAAATATGGATTATACGGAGGCGTCCAAAGAACTTCAAGATGCAGTAGATACATGGATGAAGTCACAGGGCGCGGCTATAACTGTTATTGATACGGCTAAGCGTGAAGAGAACCGCCGGGCGACACATGGCAAAATTTTTTGGACGACAAACCGCATGCAGGTAATACCGAAAGAAACATTTTCCCGCAGTTCTTTAGAAAAAGAATTAGCTATAAGCGGTGATAAAGCTGTTTTATATAATGTGGGAAAAACAAATTTCAACGGTACTGAAGTTACAGAATATGATATCGCTCTTTTCGATATGCTGGATAAGGAACAGTTATATCTTGTTGTTGAAAAACTGTATGTAACGGCGCCGGGGACCTCAGTAGGTATTATAGAAAAAATTAAAACCGTTATTGCTGGATCAAAATCGGGAATTGTGAAAAAAAGTTCAGAGGATAAAACGGATAACAGCAGTAGTCCGCAGACACATCCGAATACCATTAAAGGCCGATTGGCCATTGTTATTGATGATTGCGGTTCACGGACCGATGTTATATATACATTGAATACTCTTTCCATTCCTCTTACCTATGCCGTGATGCCGTATAAACCATATACTACGTTGAGTGCGAATCTGGGATATGCGGCGGGAAGACAAATTTTTGTCCACATGCCGATGCAGCCATTGAATGTTCCTTCTTCAGAAACTGTATATATCGGTACCCATATGAGCGACAGCAAAATTAAAACGACAGTAAATGAACTTTTGGATCAGGTGCCTCATGCAATCGGCATGAATAACCATCAGGGATCAGGAGCGACGGCAGACAGCCGTGTTATGAAGGCTGTAATGGAGGTTATGAAACAACGAGGACTTATATACCTTGACAGTCGTACAAACAGTGCCTCCATTGGGGCACAGACGGCAGCGTCGATGGGAATAGCGACTGGACGCAATTCCTTATTCCTTGATAATGATGCAGATGTGGAATCTGTAAAAAAACGCATTCGTCAGGCCGGACACATTGCTGTGAATAATGGCAGCTGTATTGTTATCGGACATTGCCGGCCTAATACGGCAGAAGCGATTGCAGAAATGATTGATGAATTGCATGATGAAGGGGTAGATATCGTCTTCGCTTCAGAATTAATGCAATAAGGGGGATGTTTTGTGGAAGCATTTGGTGGGGATTTTTCTTTGGGTACACTGTTATTTGTTATGTGCGGAGGTTTTTTGTCAGGGTTTATAGATTCCATTGCCGGCGGTGGCGGCCTTATTTCCCTGCCGGTTCTTTTAACTGCAGGATTACCGCCCCATTATGCGTTGGGGACAAATAAATTTTCTGCGACGTTTGGTATTTTAATGAGCTCGTATCAGTTTTGGCGGGCTGGTAAAGTGGATATGCATTTTGTTAAAAAATTACTTCCGTTTACTTTTATTGGTGCGGGTATCGGATCTGTATGTATGCTCCATTTATCAGCGGAAATTCTTAAACCCATCATTATTTGTGCACTTGTTGCTACTGCTGTGTTTGTTATGACTAAACGTGATTGGGGGAGTATAAGTACCTATCAGGGAGAGACAAGAAAAAAAATATTGTTGTGGTGTTTGATCGCATTTGCTATTGGTATTTATGATGGGTTTATCGGTCCGGGAACCGGGACATTTCTCATTGTTGGCTTTGTTATGACAGGTTTTGATTTTGTCGTTGCAGCAGGAAATGCCAAGATGCTTAACATGATGAGTAATATTACTTCATTTGTGCTTTTTGTTTTTTGGGATAAAGTATTGTATGGGTATGGCATTGCTATGGCAGTATCTTTGTTTTTGGGTGCCTACTTTGGAGCACGTTTGGCAATCACTAAAGGCTCGTCTTTTATTCGCATAGTTATGCTGGTTGTTACAAGTGTACTTATTGGTAAATTAGCTTTGAATTATTTAGGAGTGGTGTAATAAGGAGGCTCGTATGAAAGAAAAGGTAGCTCTTATTAGTGGCGGTACATCAGGTATTGGTCTGGCGTGCGCAGCAGAGCTGCTTAAGTGCGGCTGGTGTGTAGCGATAAATGGACGCAGTACGACACAGGGAGAAAAAGCTCTTCATATGCTGTCCGTGCTACCAGGACGGGCAATATATATACAAGGCGATGTTGCGCGTGATGAGGAATGCTGTTCTATGGTAGATAAAACCATTGCTTACTTTGGCCGTATGGACGGATTGATTACTTCGGCAGGTATTTATGAAGAACAGTTGTTGGAAGAAACAGTGCCGGAAGATGTGTTTCGTTTATTTACAATTAATGTATTTGGTACTATTTCGTTGTGCAGGTATGCATTGCCGCATTTAAAAAAAAATAAGGGAAGTATTGTTACGTTGGGTTCTGATGCTGGGCTGCAGGGAAATGTGGGATGCACAGTTTATTGCGCTACCAAAGGAGCTGTCGTGGCTTTTACAAAATCCTTGGCACTTGAAGCAGCACCGCATGGAGTGCGAGTTAATTGTGTATGTCCCGGAGATGTGGCAACGCCCATGCTGGATCGACAATTGCAGAAAAATCCAGAGGTATCGATTGAATCTATGAAAGAACTATATCCGTTGTATCGTATTGCGGAACCAGAGGAAATTGCCAAAGCAGCTGTATTTTTATTGGGAGATAATGCTTCTTTTATCACTGCTGTGGCTCTCCCTGTCGACGGAGGATTGACGAGTTGGTAAAACATAAGAAAAATTGAAGAAAAAAGAGGATATTTAACCTTTTTGGGAGAATATATTCATATAGTTATTTTTTATTATTGTGTTATATACTATTAACCGAATGAGGTGGTAATGATGACAGAAGAAGCCATTGCGAAAATGGAACAGATGCAGACGGAAATAGATAAGCTTCGCGAAGAATTGGCACAGATGAAATTGTCGGCTGAAAACAAGGAAAATGTATTGAGTGATGAAACAATGCCAGCAGATTCACTTGAAGTCATTCGCACCATGGACGAAGCAACAAGTGATGACGACTTGAAGGTGGAAACCTTATGCCGCTGGGCAGCAGCCCGTGCGGGTGTTATCGTAGTAGCCCCGCTTTTGGGAACAGCGGCTCTTATGGCCAATGAAGTGTATCTTGTAAGCAGGATCGCCCGGGTATACGGCATTAAGTTATCAGAACGTGCTGTCATTGCTTTTATTGGTGCAACTTGCAGCCGGATGGCCGGAAATTTTTTGACAACGCTTATTCCCATCAGTGCTATTCAAATTCCTATTGCTGTTGGGATTACATACAGCTTGGGGCGTGTAACACAACGTTGGCTTAAAGATGGAATGCCAAGTGATATGGGACCGTATATTGCTATGATGGGTGACTGGAAAGAAAAAGCTAAGGATCAAGTAGATAAGCTTCGGGATAATCCTTTGCAGAATATTCCGCTGGGAGATGAAACGGTAGACTTCATGAAAAAATGGGGCAATGCCGCAAAGGATATTTTTATGGATATAAAAGAAAAAGGGCAAGAAGCATTGAATAATGTATGCCATCGTAGTACGCTGGCCGACGAAGTGATAGAAGAACAAGAAGCAAAAATGGATGCGGCTGCTAAAAAGGATGCAGTCCAGGCAGAGGCAGAAGCTCCGAAAACAACGGAAGAACAAGTGAAAGCGGCTGTTGAAGACGCAAAAACACCGATTATTAACGGACACTAAGAAGGCGGATTCCCATGATTAAATTATTGTCTTTTTTCGCTCGTTTTTATACACCGGGAAAATTTATTTTATTTTTAAAAACAACTGGTAAGAAGGTGCATTTTCTGCCTAAACTGCTTACTATTTTTTATTGTATGCAGGATGAAGATACCCCAAAATTCATGAAATTAATTCTTATGGGCGCCATCGGATATGTTATTCTTCCTTTTGATTTTGTTCCGGATGTAATTGCAGGAGTCGGCTGGCTTGATGATGCAGCCGTCTTAGCTGCAGCCATGCATTTTGCTGGAGCATATATTAAACCGGAACATTGGGAAAAGACAAATCGTATTCTGCCTTTCTGCAAGAGAAGGTCATGAAAACGAGACATTTCCAACAGCTGCAACTGTTGGAAATGTCCTTCTTTTTTGTCCTTTTTTTTGACAAATTTCATACCACATCGTACAATAAAGACAATGTGGATTTTTGTAAATAGGAGTCTTAGATTATGGTTACAGTTTTAGAAAAAGTACGTTATTATGAAACCGATATGATGGGGATTGTACATCATTCTAATCACATCCGCTGGTTTGAGTGCGGGCGAGTGGAATATATGCGTAAAGCGGGCATTGATTTACTGGAGCTATTGGAAGAAGGAATATCCTATCCTATCAAAAATGTTTCCTGTGAATACATTAGACCTATTTATTTTGACGATGTTATTGCTATTGAAACAAGTCTCATCAAATTATCCCGGGCGCAGATGGTATATTCATATCGTATTCGCCGTGATAAAGATGGAGAACTTTTGGCTGTAGGAACGTCGCAGAATGTGTTTGCCTATAAAGATACCGGTAAAGTTGCACGCCTCGACATGAAACGGCTGGCCGGATTACAGGCTTTATTTGAAGAAGATAAGAAACGAGCCCAATAATGGAGGAGAAGTAATGGATAAGACTACTTTACCTATCGGTGTGTTTGATTCCGGTGTAGGTGGTTTGACGGTCGTCAATAAACTGCATATGCTATTACCGCATGAAAATATTGTTTATCTCGGTGATACAAAACGCAATCCGTATGGAGAACGAACAAAATCAGAAATTTTTCAATTTACAAGAGATTTATTGGGTTTTATGACACAGGTGAATGTAAAATTGGTTGCCATTGGCTGTGGTACAATTACAGCGACTTCCTATGATACAGTAAAGCATGAAGTGGATTACCCGGTGATCGGCATGAGCCGCGGATTGTATACGGCGATGGCAACCAGCAACAAGAAAAAAATAGCTGTTTTTGCAACTCCGTTGACGATTGCTAATCACAGCCATAAGAAAATGGCAGCGCAGATAGACCCGAAAATAGAGATTGTTGAACAGGCTTGTCCGGTATTGGCTAATTTAGTGGAACGAGGAATCCTCTCAGGGGAAGAAGTAATGAAACCGCTGCGGCAGTATACTGCGCCAATTGTTGCTTCCGGTGTAGATACGGCCATTCTTGGCTGTACACATTATCCTTTTGTTCAACCGCTGTTTGAACAGCTGTGTGGTGAACATATGGCGTTTGTTGATCCAGCTCACGAGATGGCATTGGAGACATTAGATGTTTTGAAAAAATCACATCTTCTCAATGAAAGCCCGGAACATGGATACCTGCGTTTATGTTTTACGGCGGAAGCTGAACGGGGAGCAACTCTTGCGCAGCATCTTATTCCGGCACATGAATTTACGGTGGAAAAAGTCTCTCTAGCCTAATATAAAATATAATTAAAAGGAGTCCTGTATTGTGTTATTTTATGTATTGATTAACATTATCGTTGCACTTATCGGTATATGCGCAGTTTTCTATTTGCTTTTCAGGTTGTTTGCCTGGAGACAAGGCGATGCTCATTTTGTTATTGAATCACGTAAGCGTAAACCATTTGTTCTTAAGAAAATTTCGACGGATACAGCCGTGTTTGAAACAGAAGTTCCTTTCAGGAATACTGGCAAGCAGGGGGGAACTATTATGGATTTTTATCCACGCCATCTTTTACCCTATGAACAATATGATAAGTGTATCGTTCATTCTCAACTGGCTAACAAAGCAGCCGAACGTGACGATGGTTATTGGGAATCAGTCATTATTCTTCCTGGTAAGGGCGGTCACATTCGTGTGACAGTAGAACTTATCAGTAAAAATGGAAATATAAAACAAGATTTACGGACTTTCCCCGATATGTCTATTGACTTAGTTTATCAGGTAGTAGCGCGCAGTGAATGGTATATTCATAAGGCTCGTATTACCTTGAAGGCTTCAGAAGTTCAGCATGCGTTAAAAAGCATATGGGAGGAAAAATAGATTATGGCAGAATTAGAACTGGTTCCGGTTAAAACAAGAATTCTTACAGACAAAGACGATATTGTAGATAGTATTGCTGAATATGCCTCTGCACTTGTAGGTCCCGATGATATTATCTGTTCAGCTGAAAGTGTAGTAGCGATTACGCAGCGGCGATATACGCGGCCAGAGGAACTGACGCCTTCGTGGCAGGCCCGCCTTATGCGGCGTTTTGTACCAGCAGAGGGAAGTATGGCTAGTTTGTATGGTATGCAGGCTGCAATGGAGCTGGAAGGTGAATGGAAAACGTTATTTTGTTTTATCCTGGGTTTTTTTGCCAAACTTATTGGCAAGAACGGTGTATTTTATAAGCTGTGCCGGCAGGCTTCCCTGACGGATGATGTGACAGGAACGATGCCGCCTTTCGATAAATGTATTGTTTATGGACCTGCAGATCCGGATGGAGTAGCTGAAAAAATAAAAAAACGGATGAATTGCTATGGAGCCTGCATAGCGGATGTCAATGATTTGAAACGTTCGGCTGTTTTAGGACATTCGCGGGGGTTGGATCCAAAAGAAATAGCTAAAATATTAATTGACAATCCGTTTGGGAATGCATCGCAAAAAACCCCCATTGTAATTATTAAAAATTATGCACAAGTCGTTAGGGAAAATAAAGAACGGATGAAAGCAAAAAAAACCGAGGATTCAACTGATGCAGAGTAAGGTAAGGATGAAATGACTAAAACAATTATACTTGCTACACATAATAAAGGTAAAATTCGCGAATTTCGGGCAATGCTGGTGCCTCTGGGCTATGCAGTACAGTCTATCCATGAGGTAATTCCTGATATTGCGGAGCCGGAAGAAACGGGACACTCTTTTGAAGAAAACGCCTATCTAAAAGCTGTTTATTATATGAAGAAGACGGGACAGCCTTGTCTGGCAGATGATTCCGGTATTATTGCAGATGCATTGCATGATCGTCCTGGTATTTTTTCGGCACGATATGCCGGAGATGATTGTGATGATGAAAAAAATAATCAAAAATTAATTCGTGAACTGGCGCGATTTCCTGTTGAAAAACGTACGGGACGCTATGTTTGCGTATTAGTGCTTGTCTGGCCCGATGGTCATTATATTACCGCTAAGGGGACTTGTGAAGGAATTTTGCGTGATTTTTACAGTGGTACTAGTGGGTTTGGCTATGATCCGCTTTTTTACCTTCCTGAAAAAGGAAAAAGTATGGCAGAATTGACCGGAGAAGAAAAAAATACGGTAAGCCACCGTGGCAAAGCGCTGCGAGAGCTTGTGGAGCATTTACGATGAGTCAGCGACGGATAGGAATTGTCAGTGACAGTCATGGCTGTGTTTATAATATAGAATGTATGGTGAAAAAGGCTCCGGAAGTTGTTTGCTGGATACATGCCGGAGATTATTGTGAAGATGCAGAGATATTAGCGGCTTATGCGGGAGTTCCTGTTTATTCGGTACGAGGAAATAATGATTTGTATGCGTATCAGAAACCGGATTGCCGGGATGTTGCTGTTGATGGAGTTATCATTACTGTAATACATGGACATCAATGGTATGATAACCGATTAAAAAAATTAATTGAATTAGGGAAAAATCATCAAGCTTCTTTAGTGGTATTTGGACATACACATTGTCAGATGCTGGAAAAAAGAGAAAAAATACTAATTGTTAATCCGGGAAGTATTTCTCTGCCGCGTGATGGTAAAACAGGAACATATGCTGTTGGTACTATTGATAATAGTACTCTTGTAGGTGTACAATTATATGAATTGTAATTACATATGATAACAATGCAGGTCTCTGCTAAAATCTATTGACGAGGGATAATACATTATGACAGTTAAGAAAAATAAACTTAAATTATATGGATTCAATAATTTGACAAAAACGTTGAGCTTTAACATTTATGATATTTGCTACGCAAATACGGAAGAAGCTCAACGCCAGTATATCGAATATATCGACGATGCATATAATGCAGATAGATTGACAGAGATACTAAAGAAAGTGGCATCTATTATTGGTGCAAATATTTTAAATATTGCCAGCCAAGATTATGATCCACAAGGGGCCAGCGTTACTATTCTCATTTCTGAGGAACCTATTGAGGGAAAAGATGCCGATGTGGTTTGTCATCTTGATAAAAGTCATTTGACGGTTCATACATATCCTGAAAGTCACCCATATCGTGGAATCAGTACGTTTCGTGCCGATATTGACGTATCGACGTGTGGAAAAATTTCACCGCTGAATGCGTTGAACTATCTTTTGGATAGTTTTGATTCTGATATTGTAACGTTGGATTATCGTGTTCGCGGATTTACGAGAGATATTAATGGCAAAAAACTTTTTATTGATCACCGTATTAATTCCATTCAAAATTATATTGCGCCTCGAACGCGTACATTATACGATATGGTTGATGTAAATGTATATCAGGAAAATATTTTCCATACAAAGATGCTTCTTAAAGAATTTGATCTTGATAATTATTTGTTCAATGTTACAGAAGACGAATTAAATCCGAAGGAAAAAAAGCTGATTAGACAATTGGTGCGTCAGGAAATGTTAGAAGTATTTAATGGAAGAAATATGCCAACAATTCGCGAATAATTGCGGATAAATGATTGACAAAAATTCATTGAACTGATATAATATTATTTGTTCGCGGGGCATAGCGCAGTTTGGTAGCGCACCTGGCTTGGGACCAGGGGGTCGCAGGTTCAAGTCCTGCTGCTCCGACCAAAAAATGCGGGTGTAGCTCAGTGGTAGAGCGCCAGCCTTCCAAGCTGGTTATGTGGGTTCGATTCCCATCACCCGCTCCATTTTTTATTTGACTCAGTAGCTCAGCTGGATAGAGCAACAGCCTTCTAAGCTGTGGGTCTAGGGTTCGAATCCCTACTGGGTCACCAAGTAGATATGCGGGCTCTCATTTTTGGGAATCCGTTTTTTGGCATTTTGACATCTTGTCGGCACTTTATTTCGAAGATTATAATTTTTGTGCTTAGAATTTAATATATAAATATTTATTTTATTAAGTTTTTATACATTATGTTTTGAACTGTTTTGTGTAAATGACGGATTATAAATTTAATTATTGATTGGCAACATAATTTTTCTCCCATGTCATATGGCATGGGATTTTTATTTTCTTAATAAAAGAACATATGTTTTATTAAATGAAAGATATTGATAATAGAGATGTCATGATTACGAATTCTGAATGGTGTGATCAGAAAAATGATATTGATGTAGCGGGGTGTGGTGTCCTAATCAGTATGGTATGAGTGTTCCGTCAATGTCATAGTTACAGAGCTTGTCATGGGTGGGTGTCGTCATCGGTGTTCAACTATTTTTGAAAATAACGTTGTATGGGAACAAATATTATGGATAATCTTTTTTAGTCAAATTAAAATCATAAAAACAGAATTTGCGGCATATGTGTATTGGTTTAACAACAAAACAATTCGTGGAAGTTTGAGCTATAAAAGTCTTATGAAATTTAAGCAATTACTCCTCTAAAAATTTCTCCCAAAAAGTGTTGCTAATCAAGTCAGCATGATATTGGACTATTGAGATTTGTTACATTATAGATTAGACGCTTATATTATATGGGATTATAATATAAGTATTAAACAAGTTTACTATTTTTATTTTGTATAGTTAGCTGTATTTATGTAAGAAGGTGGATAGTATGAAAATTGTTTTTATAGTTCCGGCGGCCCCAATCCGACGTACTGCGTTATATCGGATTGGCGGGGCTATTTATGGACATTCCAGCGCAATCACGGGACCTTTGATATTGGGACGGATTTTAAAAGAAAAAGGATATAACGTAGAGGTGTATGAAGAGTTAAATCACGATGTTAATTATTCATTGTGTTGTGCCGATGCCGATATCATTGGAATTTATACGATGACTTCTTGTGCGCTGCGGGCGTATGAACTGGCTGATTTTTTTAGAAGGCAAAGAAAAAGGGTCATAATTGGAGGTATACATGCCAGTTCTTATCCTGAAGAAGCGATTTGTCATGCAGATCAAGTCATAGTTGGAGAAGGTGAACGTGTTATCGCCGATGTGGTTTCCGGTAAATTAACGACTCCTATTGTATATTCTCCCAGTATTCGAAATTTGGATATCATACCATTTCCGGACTATCATTTATTGAAAACACCTTGTGATTCTGCCAATGTTATGACTACACGCGGGTGTCCCTTTGCTTGCAGTTTTTGTACCACATCTCGGATGTTTCATCCATATCGTGAACGCAGTATTGAAAATGTTATAGAAGAATTACGTGGTTATAAAAAAGCAGGATTTCAATATATGAACTTTGAAGATGATAATTTTACTGCGAATAAAGAACGTGCTAAACAGTTATTACGACGTATGTTATCAGAAGGATTAATTTTTAAAGAAACATTTTTTTTTGGCCGGACTGATTTAGCCCGCGATGAAGAGTTGTTGCAACTTTTGCAGCAGGCGCATTTGAACCGGGTTTTGATTGGAATTGAATCATTAAATCAAAAATCCTTGGATTCTGTTCATAAAAAACAGCAGGTCATAGATATCAAGCAATGTTCCCAAGTAATGAAAAAGTACAAGATAAGAGTAATTGCGAGCATCGTATTGGGATTGGACAATGACAGTATAGAGGATATGAGACGTAATGTCCGATTTTGCCGACATATACATGCCTATCAACTGCAGCCGGCTATTTTGACTCCTTTTCCAGGGACCCCTATACACCAACAGTTTGTATCTGAACATAGAATGATAACTCATGACTGGAGTCGTTTTGACATGATGCATGTAACTTTTATGCCTAAACAATTGTCTGCAAAAGAATTGCAAAAGGAATTCTTTCGTGCTATTGCAAAGTTTTATAGTTTTTCTTCGTCGTTTACCATTATGAAAATTTTTGGGTTAGAATCAGGTTTTCGTCGATTAGGATTATGGATTATAAGCAGAATTGGTCTGCTTCTGCTGCATTTGGATATACGTATATGCAAAAATAATTATTTTCATTTGCTACAATGATTCCGCATAAACTAGTAAAAATCTCTATTTACTATTATATTCATGATAGTGTTTGTTTATCGTGCGGAGTTCTATGAGTAACATCCCCCTTGCCATATGGCAAGGGGGATGTTATATGTGGTGTGCCCATGAGCACAGCCTAACGGGTAAAAGTCCTGAGTGCAGGTTAATAGTGCCGAGCACATAGCGTAAGATAAGGGCGTCCATCGCAAGGTGGAATCGAAAGGAAGCCGGCAGCAAATCAGTCTGACGAACAGAAACTTCATACAAGGCAGGCGTAGGCGGACAAGGCTGCCACTCCACCTAAAACTCAAAAAACTATGCGAAGCCAATCCTGTAGATGAGGCAGGTTGAATTGCATCCGCTGAACCCCAAAATTATTTATTGCTAAAATTAAAATAGAAAAAACATATCCCAATACAGGGTTTGACTTTCTAGGATACACATTGCTAAGAATGTTCATAAAGAACAGACAATGTGTAAATACAAGAAGGGTAGAGGTCATCGGAAAAGAGCTGAAATTCCTATGGACTACTCGATGGAGAGGTCGGTTGTTTAACTAATGGGTGATTTCCTACGCGGTTCTGTAATTTTTTTTAACTGCCCATACATTCTTGGTTGATAATCAAAAAATATATTGAATTTGTATTATTTTTCTATGAGATGATAGTTGTAATAATACGATTTATAGGACGTGTAAATGCATAAAAATAAAATAAATGTTTTTTTATTTGATAGGAACATCACAAAAAATTTATCTTTTGCAATTAGTGTTGATGAGTATTGATGATGTGATAATCTATGTTATATGTGTAAAAAAATAAAAATTGAAAAACATTTTTATACATGCTATAGTTTATTTATAATAAAAGTAGAAAGTATTATAAGGAGGTGGATGTTTTATGTATACGCAAGTATTTGATCCAATGGGTAACATGGCTTTATCCGCGTTAATTGCATTTATTCCGATTATTTTTTTCTTTTTAGTGCTAGTGATTCTCAAGGTAAAGGGATATTGGGCTGGTTTAATGACAGCAGGTGTGGCAATCGTCTTGGCAGTGTTGTTTTTCCACATGCCGTTGAATCTAGCTGTTGTATCAGCAGTTCACGGTTTCGTTTATGGTTTTTTCCCTATTGGGTGGATTGTACTTGCAGCGACATTTTTATATAATTTGACTGTTGAGACCGGACAGTTTGAAATTATAAAAAAATCAATATCCTCTATTACGGATGACCGTCGTCTGCAAGTGTTATTGATTTGTTTTTGTTTTGGCGCTTTTCTTGAAGGCGCCGCCGGTTTTGGTACTCCCGTCGCGATTACCGCAGCTATGCTTGTTGGTCTTGGGTTTAGGGCTAGATATGCAGCTTGTCTGGCGTTATTAGCGAATACGGCTCCGGTAGCTTTTGGTGGATTGGGAATTCCTGTTTTAGTTGCGGCACAAGTAACAGGATTGGATAGTGCTAATATTTCACGCCTATTAGCTTGGATTTTACCTTTAATCGGCATTATTATTCCTTTTTATATTGTTGTTGTTATGTCCGGAATCAAAGGTGTATGGGAGTTGTTTCCGGCTATCATGGTCTGTTCCGGTTCGTTTGCACTTGTATTAGGATTTACGTCTTATTTTTTAGGACCTGTTTTGCCTGATATTACGGCTTCTATTGCGTGTTTGGTTTGTATGACGCTGTTCTTGAAAATTTGGAAACCGACTACTGTTTTTCGATTTGAGAATGATGTACCTATTGAAGAAAATAAAGAAAAACTTCACATGAAGGAAGTTATTCGTGCATGGAGCCCTTTTATTATTCTGATTATTATGATTGCTGATTGGGGTATGAAATCGGTGTTAGCCTTGTTGAATACTGTAACAATTGCGTTCCCGGTACCAATAATAAATAATGCTATTATCAGTGGAACCACGCATAGAGCGTTGCCCATGATATTTAGTTTAAATTGGTTGTCTGCTGCCGGGACGGCAATTGTATTGGCCGCTTTGGTATCGTGTATTGTGCTTAGGGTTTCTCCGGTTCGAGCCATAAAAATTTTTATTAGTTCATGCAAGCAATTGAGATGGACATTTGTGGTCATTGGTTCTGTTCTCGGATATGCATACGTGGGCAATAATTCGGGAATGATTACTACTATGGGATATTTTGTGGCAGGCAGCGGTGCATTATTTCCTTTATTTGCATCAATCATTGGGTGGATCGGTACCTTTGTCACTGGTTCTGATACATCTGCGAATGCATTGTTTGCCAAACTGCAAACAACGGCGTTTGAAGCAATCGGCTCATCTGGTTTTTTGGGAGTAGGTGCTAATTTAGCCGGCGGAGGATTGGGAAAAATGATTTCTCCGCAATCTATTGCTATCGCAGCTGCTGTTACCAACATCGTAGGAGAAGAAGGCGAATTATATAAATTTTCCATGAAGCACTCTATTATTCTGCTGGCGATCGTCAGCATATATATTTATATGCTAGCGGGGCCTCTGAATTTCTTGATCCCGGTTGTTAAAGGAGAGGTTTTAGCTGCAAGTACCGTCGACCCGTCTTTGCTATATCAAGCGGGTGCGCTGTTCCTTGCAGGAACAGTTGTGCTATTTGCCATATTTGCTGTTGTATTTAAACCTGTTAAAAATAAAATTTGATATGTTACTTTTAATTTAATAAAATGGTTTTTCAACTTAGAAAAACACAACGAAAAACCGAAACAGTAAAAGATATGCATGTGATATAGGCAGAGACCCTTGCAGATGATTTGCAGAAAGCCGGTGATATATTGTTGCATGAAGGCCTTTACTATGCTTACGGTTAATTTTAAAAACATTTGGCTGTACGATATAATGACACGGATAAGTGTATGAAGTATTTCCTTCTTAAATTTGTCCGTGTCTTTTTGTATAATGAGAGTGTGGAATCGTTCGTGTAATAATTTTCTTTCGCTTGCGGATTTAAGGGCATTGCCTGATAACGTGGCCGGGTGCGCTGCGGTGATAAGCGAAAATATTGAAAGTAGGATGGGGAAACAGCACATCGAGTAGAATAATGATTATCTCATTTACAGGGACAACGATACCCATTGTGTTTTTAATATATAAAATATTTAGTGATAATTTTTGGATTATATTATTACTGTGTTTTTGTGATTGTTTGGTTTGTTATCAACAAAAAGTATATCAAAATTAAAGATCCTTAAAAATTATTAAAGAATGCCAAAAGTGAAAAAATGATTAATACTATTCCGTTAGATTATTCCTTTTTCTCTGGATACAGTATAAATGCGCAGATATGTGGGAGGTGTATAATTCTCTTATATGTATCTGTGTTTTTTTGATATTGTCGTAAATTCAGCTATTTCTTAAAAAATTGTAGAAATATAAAATATGAGTATATACATAATAAAATTTTATGTGATAAGATATGATTTTATCATGAGCTACTGCCTATTTATAACAAATTAGCATAATAGTTATTATAAATTTTTATGGACGGGTATCAACATTCCATATTTTACAAAATAGTCTTAATACAGTACTATAAACTCATAAAGCATATCGTCTAAGGCTATAGATCAAAGTAAATATTAATTATTAGAAAAGAATTCATTTTTTAGGAGGTTAGATTATGTTAAATTTAGAGACACAGAATGGGGTATTGGAGCGGTCAACATTTCAATCGAAGCTTTTTGGAATTAAAATCAATATCGTCCCCTTGGGCATTTATTTATTTATGCTTGTGTGTATGTTTTTAGCAGTAAACAGAGGTCTTATGCCGTCTGGACTTATCGGAGGCATGACGCTGCTGGCGCTTTATGGATATGCTTGCGCGGAACTGGGCGGGCGTATCCCGCTTTTAAAATATGTTGGCGGTACGGTTATTATGGCAACATTTTTGCCATCGTATCTGGTATATGCTGATTTGATTCCGAAACTTGCCGTCACGTCTATTGTAACCTTTATGAAAACTACTAATTTTTTATATGTATATATTGCTTGCTTGGTAGTAGGTAGTATTTGCAGTATGAATCGATATGTATTAATAAAAGCATTCCTTAAGATGTTTGTACCTTTAGTCATTGGTACTATCGTAGCTATGGCAGTAGGCACTTTAGCAGGTATACTTTTTGGTATTGGCTGGTATCATACATTTTTCTTTATTGTCATCCCTATACTTGCCGGCGGCGTGGGAGAAGGAGCACTTCCTCTTTCGATGGGGTATTCTTCCATCATGGGAACGGAACAAGATGCCATTTTTGCTTCTGTTCTTCCTTGTGTTATGTTAGGCAGTCTTATTGCTATTGTTATTTCCGGCGGATTGAATATGTTAGGACAAAAGCATCCTGAATATACGGGGAATGGAAATTTATTAAAAACCGGTGATGATGAAATATTGAAAGCAGCGGCGATTGCCGAAGAAGAAAAAAAGAAAATACCTATTGATAATACGAAAATGCTTAACGTTGCTTTATTTGCTTTTTCCCTGTTTATAGGCGGGACATGGGTGGATTCAGTTATTGGATTACCGGCACCTATTGTTATGCTGGTGACTGCGGTTTGTCTTAAAGCTGCCGGGCTTGTACCCGATTACGTGGACCAAGGTGCACACGCTTTATTTCGCTTTATTGTTCTTTTTACACCACCGTTGCTGCTTGGTGTAGGCGTTGCTATGACTCCATGGAAGAATGTTGTCGCTGTATTTACCAATCCTGCCTATCTTGTTGTTATTTTAATAACAGTATCTTCGCTTATTGCAACTGCATGGTTTGTCAGTCAAAAATTAAATATGAATCCAGTGGAAGCGGCTATGGTAGTGGCTTGTCACAGCGGACAAGGCGGAACGGGTGATGTTGCGATTTTAACGGCAGGCAAGCGTTTGGAACTGATGCCGTTTGCTCAAGTATCTACACGGCTTGGCGGTGTTGCCAACGTTACGATGGCGATTGCTTTAATGCGTATTTTAGCAGGAAATTAATTTATTAGTAAAGCAGTAAGAATTGAAATTTCTCTTTTCAATTCTTACTGCTTTATTATGTTTGCAGCGAGGTGTTTACATGGATCATACAATTTGTATTAAAGAAATCGGCAGTTTTTTTGTCGGAGGAAGACGTGTTACATTAAAAGGATTACCAGTATATTCTGCTTCAATGGTTAAGAATGGTAAACCTCGTATGGTAGATCCGAATGGTGAGTTTTGGGCGGGACAAATGTATGTGCAATATATCAAATTATCCAATCCTACGGCTAAGTATCCTTTATTATTATGGCATGGAGGAGGTCTGTCAGGATCATGCTGGGAAACGACACCGGATGGCCGAGAAGGATGGCAGATGTTTTTTCTACGTGCTGGCTATAATGTATATATTTCTGATGCTGTTGAACGAGGCAGGGCATCTTGGGCACGGTATCCTGAAATTTTTACAACGGAACCTGTTTTCCGGTCATATCAACATGCATGGGAATCTTTTCGTATTGGGAAAACGTATTGTAATGATCCCTGTCAACGCAAACCGTTTCCCGGAAGTCAATATCCCGTCGATTCTTTTGAAACTTTTATGATGTATTCTATTCCCCGGTGGTCATCGAACAATGATGTGACGCAAAAGGCATATGATCGATATGTTCAAAAAGTTGGTCCGTGCATACTCATTGCGCATAGCCAAGGATGTTCTTTTGCAGCAGAAACAGCACTTCATTATCCTCAACTTGTAAAGGCTATTGTTTTTATTGAACCATCGTCTATGCCTGATTATCAAACATATGATTTAAGCATTTTGAAAAATATACCTCAGATGTATATTTGGGGGGATTTTCTTGATGAATATACTATTTGGAATAAAACCATTCCCGATACAGAAAGTTATTATAAAGCAGTAAAAAAATATTATCAAGAATTAAAGAGAGTGTGTCATCGAGCAGAATGGCTGGAATTACCTGAAATAGGAATTCAAGGTAATACACATATGATGATGCATGATAAAAACTCTTCTCAAGTAGCTGCGCTTATTCTTGATTGGTTTAACAAACAAAAGATAATTTAACTTGTATGGCTTATTGTTTTTTTGTATAAAAGGGTAGACTTGAGATTATTTATAAAGGGAAATAAACCGTAAATAAAGTTCTATATAGAAAATTAGTTAATTCTACAACAGCCGTCGATAGCTTGTTCTGAGGTATAACGGAGTAAAACGTATTTTAAAAAAGTACCTGATTTGATAAAAACTGTAGCATCGTGTAAACATTATTTTTTAGAATAATCTATTAGTTAGAATGAATTAGAAAACCGTACGAATGAGCATCCTAATGGGATAATGAGTATATATTGTGAAATAATGGCATGTATAGTGTAGTGATAACGGGTGTTGTTGTGTAACAGACTGGCAGATGGATTATGGGTGGTATATTATATAAAAGAAGAAAGTCCGTGGTCAGAAAAATTATAAAACTAAAAATTTTTGCATAATGTATTCTATTGAGGGCACCAGATAGGATAGGCATATATTTTTAACTTATTATATAGATTTGTGTACATTGGGTATAATCGCTTTTTGTGAATAGTATGTATTTAATTTTACAGTTGTATCGTTTAATAGTATTATAAAGATATGCAAAACAGGAAAAAGGAGGGATATCCATTGGATGATCGAGATTGGCAGATATTATATATTTTGTATAAAGAAAAGAATATTACAAAAACGGCCCAGCTTTTATACATTTCCCAACCTGCATTGACAGCACGGCTAAAACATATTGAACAATGTTTCAATGTGACTGTAGTGAATCGGGGACATAAAGGAGTTACGTTTACAACAGAGGGAGAATATCTGGCACGTGTTGCAGAGAGTATGATGCAGCAAATGCGTCATATTCGTGAAGAAGTGTCAAATTTGGATACCAGTATGCGCGGTGTATTATTTATTGGAGCATCCAGTTATTTTACTATGTTTACGATGCCCCAAGTATTAAAGAAATTTAAAGAACTGTATCCTAATATTGATTTTAATGTCACTACGACCTGGAGTCAGGATGTTAGCAAATTATTAGACAATCAGCAAATTCATATTGGGTTTGTCAGTGCTGATTACGGAGCATGTTCTACACGTGAAGTGCTGTATGAAGAACCGATATGCATTGCATCTAGCCATGTATTTCAATTAGAGGATATCCCATTCCTTCCACGTATTGACTATGATACGGACGGTATGATAAAATTGCGTATTGATAAATGGTGGCGGCAGCATTTTAATAATCCGCCTTTAGTCAGCATGAAAGTAGATCGTCTGGCAACCTGCCGGGAAATGATTAAAGCGGGATTAGGATATGGCATTGTCCCTTCACGGATTGTTCGGGGGTTGGATGAGATATATACGTATAAACTTCAAGATGAACAGGGGCAGGATCTTATTCGGAAGACCTGGTTGTTATATCATCCGGAGGTTGTGAATCTGCGAATTGCAAAAGTGTTTATTGACTTTGTCAAAAAATTTGAATTTTAATAAAAGTAAAAGATCTGAAGGATTTAGTGTCCATCAGGTCTTTTTATTTTTTAAAAATAACTATCAAATTTTTTTATGGATAAGTATCGAAACCCAGTATTTTACAGTATAGGCAGCATGCGATATCCTACAGATAGGAAGAATAATAACTCAATTGACGTATAACTGTAGATTATAGGAAAATCAGTTATGAAGGAGGAACAGCGATGGAGACATTTGGTTTAGAAAAATTGGGAATGCATAATCTAAAATCTGTACACCGTAATTTACCCCCTGCGGTTTTGACAGAAGAAGCTGTTAAAAGGGGGGAGGGAATTATAAGCGAAACAGGTGCCTTATTTGTTAATACCGGTAAATTTACAGGCCGTGCTTCAGAAGATAAATTCATTGTTGATACACCTGCTATTCATGACAAAATTTGTTGGGGCAATGTTAACAGACCTATTACTAAAGCGAAATTTGATGTGTTAAAGGGAAAAATGATTGCGTATCTGCAAAATACAGATATCTTTTTATTTGATGGATTTGCCGGTGCCGATCCGGAAAGTACAAAAAAGTTTCGTATTGTAAATGAGTATGCGAGTCAAAATTTATTTATGCACAATCTTTTAATACGTCCTACAGAATCGCAACTAGAGAATTTCGGAGATCCGGATTTTACTATTATCGCTGCTCCCAGCTTTATGTGTGATCCTTTGATAGATGGGGTTCATTCAGAAGCAACCATTATTATTGATTATGAGGATAAACTTGTACTTATTGCCGGAACTCAGTATTCTGGAGAAATAAAAAAAGCTGTATTTGCTATCATGAATTATCTTATGCCGCAGGAAGATATCCTTCCAATGCATTGTTCTGCCAATATGGATCCTAAGACAAAAGAAACGGCTATCTTTTTTGGTCTTTCCGGTACGGGCAAGACTACGCTTTCTGCAGATCCTGAACGTATATTGATAGGAGATGATGAACATGGTTGGTCTGATACAGGAGTGTTTAATTTTGAAGGCGGGTGTTATGCAAAGTGTATTCATTTGAATCCTGAAAATGAGCCGGAAATTTATCATGCGATCCGTTTTGGCAGTCTTGTGGAAAATGTTGTTATTGATCCGATTACGCGTAAACCGAATTATGATGATAACAGCTTATCTGAAAATACACGTGTGGGATATCCTATAGAATTTATTCCTAATGTAGCGATTCCTGGTATCGGTGGTATTCCCAAAGTCATTATTTTTTTGGCTGCAGATAGTTTTGGTGTTCTGCCTCCTATTTCCCGGCTTGATAAAAATGCAGCAATGTATCATTTTGTGACGGGTTTTACTTCTAAGGTGGCAGGTACGGAGCAGGGAATTACGGAACCTGTGCCAACTTTTTCTACACTTTTTGGAGAACCTTTTATGCCGTTGCATCCCGATGTGTATGCCCATATGTTGGGAGAAAAAATTGAAAAATACAATACGAAAGTATATTTGGTAAATACCGGATGGACCGGCGGTTCATACGGAACGGGAAGCCGTATGAAGCTTTCTTATACACGCGCTATGATAACGGCTGCACTTAATGGTGAATTGGATACTGCTACATACAAGCACGACACTGTGTTTAATTTAGATGTGCCACAGTATTGTTCTCATGTGCCTGAGAGCATCATGAATCCCAGAGATACGTGGAAAGATAAAGATGCTTATGACAGAACTGCCAAGAAATTAGCGAAAATGTTCTATGAGAATTTTATGGAGAAATATCCTACTATGCCAAAAGAAATAATTAATGCAGGTCCTAGTGGAGATTCGTCGGTCAAGAAGAACACATATTTTAATGAGAATTGTGCGAGGGCAATGTGAAGGAGGAGTTTTTATATGGCAAATGTACTTGTGACATCGGCTTCTGCCGGTTTTGATGAAAAACAAGATGTATTAGTAACAGCAACAGCAGGTGAACCTGGTTCTGGAATTAGCATCCATCTACAATCAAAGGTGATGCGGCAATATGGAACACATATAAAAGAACTTATTAAAAATACGGTTACAGAGGCAGGATTTGAAGATATAGTTTTGGATGTTAAGGATAATGGAGCGTGGGATTACACCTTGGAAGCTCGGGTGGAAAGCGCACTGGAACGGGGGATGAATCATGCTGAATAATGAACAGGCAAAGCATAAACTTCGCAGAACGATGATGTTTGTACCTGGGAACAGTCCGAAAATGATTAATGCTGCGGATATTTACGGTGCAGATAGTTTGATGTTTGATGTTGAGGATTCTATTGCTGTAACTGAAAAGGATACGGCACGAAATCTTGTTGCCCATGCATTGAAATTTATGAAATTTCAGTCAGAAACCGTAGTACGTATTAACCATCCAACACAAACTCCTTTTGGGATGGAGGATTTGAAGATTATTTTACCGGCTAAACCAAATTTAATTCGTATGCCTAAGATTGAAGATATAAGCGAAATTGAATTAGTTGCCGATGCAATCGAAAAAGCAGAAAAAAAATATAATTGGCCGGAAGGCACAATCAATATCATTGGAGCCATTGAAAGTGTGAAAGGATTATATAATGTAAGGGAAATGTGTAAGCACCCCAGAATGGTGGCCATTGCCTTAGGCGCGGAAGATTTTATTGCTAATATTAAAACGAATCGCACAAAGTATGGTATTGAACTTTATTATTGCCGAGAACAAATTCTCATGGCTGCCAGAGATGCAGAAATTCAAGCACTGGATACTGTGTTTTCCGATATAAATGATATGGATACGTTTAAAGATGAGGTTACAAAAAGCAGAGATATGGGATTTGACGGCAAATCCTGCATTCATCCGAAACAAGTATCTGTAGTACATAGTATTTATACGCCGACAGATAAACAGATTGCAAAAGCAGTAAAGGTTCTGGATGCATTTAACGCTTCTTTAACGGATAATAAAGGAGTTTTGAATGTTGACGGCAAGATGATTGATAAACCAATTGTTGTACGAGCGCAGCGTGTGATTGATCAAGCTGTTGCTGCCGGTGTGAATATTGAAGAAAAGAGGGCTTGAGATGAAGAATGCAATTGGACGCGAGATTCCTGAAACGATTAGAGGTATAAAAAAGTTTCGTTTATATGGCGGTGAATTTATGGCTTTGCCGACTCATACCGGTACCGCCCGGACTATACGCATTAGCTTGCCGCACACGAATAAAATATTAGCCTCTATAGAGGAAGCAATTGAAAAAACTGGATTGAAGGATGGAATGACGATTTCTTTCCATCATCATCTGCGGAATGGTGATTATTTGATGCAATTGGTAGTAGGCGCTATTGCAAAGAAAGGTATCAAAGATATTACGATAGCATCTAGTTCCTTATCGCCTTGTCATGACTTTCTTATTGATTATATTAAAGATGGTACGATTACTGCGTTGGAATCCAGTGGATTGCGGGGTTCATTGGGAAAATTTATCTGTGCTAATCCTTCTATTTTAAAAAAGCCTGTGATTATTCGTTCTCACGGTGGCCGTGCTAGAGCTATCGAATCAGGAGAACTTCATATCGATGTGGCTTTTATGGGGGTGCCGACTTGTGACCGCCGCGGCAATTGTACAGGCCGCACCGGCAAGTCTGCTTTCGGGTCCATGGGGTACGCTATTATTGATGCGGAATATGCCGATCAGGTTGTTGCCATTACCGATAATCTACAAGATACACCTGTTTTTCCATGCAGTATCCCGCAATCAGAGATTGATTATATTGTTGTGGTTGATGCTATTGGTGATCCGGAGGGAATTGCGTCAGGGGCTATTCGCATTACGAAAAATCCAACACAACTTGTAATGGCTCGGTATGCAGCAGAAGTTATGGAAAAAAGCGGTTATTTAAAAAATGGATTTTCTATGCAGATGGGGAGCGGCGGTGCTTCTTTGGCAGTCGGAATGTATTTGCGCGAAAAGATGAAAGAAAAAAATATTAAAGGCAGTTTTGGTGTTGGCGGAATGACGGGTATTTTTGTTGATATGCTTCATGATGGATTATTTGATGCGGTATATGATGCCCAGACTTTTGATATTCCGGCAATTGAATCTATAGCCTCCAATCCTAACCATATTGAAATTTCTGCATCTACCTATGCCAACCCATGGAATTCTAGTCCTATTGTCAATGATTTGGATGTAGTATTCTTGTCGGCAACCGAAGTAGATGTTGACTTTAATATCAATGTTATTACCGACTCGAACGATATTTGCATGGGAGCTTCGGGCGGACATAGCGATACTGCGGCAGGAGCTAAAATGTCTGTGATTATGTGTCCTATTATTCGGGGACGCCTTCCTATGATACGCGATCATGTTCAGACTGTGGTTACGCCGGGGGATAGTATTGATGTTATCGTAACAGACCGTGGTATTGCGGTAAATCCTAAACGGCAGGATTTATTGGAAAAGTTGACAGCAGCTCATTTACCCGTTAAAACAATTCAGGAACTGCAGCATATTGCGTATAGTCTTGTCGGAAAACCTGAAGAAGTAAAACTGTCGCAAGATCCAGAGGATATTGTTGCTGTTGTTGAATATCGTGACGGTAGTATCATCGATGTCATTCGCAAACCTATTTTTGATTAATATATGCCATAGCTGTTATAAAGACACTGTACTTGTTATTGAGTGCAGTGTCTTTTTTAGAAACGGTTTTTGACGGGATCTTGGCAACCTTTATTTTTTATTGTACGAAACAGTATTGGATAGAATAAAATAATGAAGTATAATTTAAGCCATACATATAATGGTATGTATGGTATACAGCCGTATTACGATATAAAGATGTTTATATTTTGCTGTGCAGGGGGACCATTATGTGGTAGTTAAATCAGAGGGGGATATGTAAATGAACACGATACAATGTCAATTAACAGAACGATTTTTTCGATATGTGAGCATTCCATCTCAAAGTTGTTCCAATGGCGGGATTCAAGTACCAAGCACGAAAGGACAGTGGGATATGGCACGGCTGCTGCAAGAAGAATGTACTGCGCTGGGACTTGTTGATGTAGCGTTAAGTCCTACGTGTGTACTTACGGGAAAATTACCAGCTAGATTGCCGCAAGAATGTGATCGGCAGATTTCTTCCGTTGGTTTTATTGCACATGTAGATACTGTTGATGTTTGCCTTTCACCGGAAATTCATCCGCATGTGGTAACTGAATATGATGGCGGGGATATTCTTTTGAATTCAGACCCCCATATTGTTATGGCCGCGGCCGAACACCCGGAATTACAGAAATATATGGAAAACGATTTGATCGTAACGGATGGTACCAGTGTATTAGGGGCTGACAATAAGGCTGCCATTGCCAATATCATGACAGCTTTATCCGTATTAGCTGCAGATGATTCATTGTATCACGGTGATATTTATGTTGCATTTGTTCCTGATGAAGAATGTGGTTTATACGGATCTAAAAGTATAGATTTTTCTAAATTTCCTGTTGATTTTGCCTATACCATTGACAGTTGTGAAGAGGGGGAAGTTGTATATGAAACCTTTAATGCTGGTCATGCGGCTGTTACTATTCAAGGAGTCAGTGCACATCCCATGAATGCTAAAGGAGTGTTGGTAAATCCGACCTTGGTGGCGGTGGATTTTGTTAATATGTTTGATCGCAAAGATACACCGGAACATACAGAAGGAAAAGAAGGGTATATTTGGTGTCAATCGATTTGTTCCAATCAGTCGCAGGCAATTGTGAACTTGAATATTCGTGATCATGACAAGGAGAGATATAGAAAACGGAAAAGATGTATTGTAGAAAATATAGAAAAATTACGTGCTGCTAATCCGCGTGCTCATATAACGTATGCGATAGAGGATATATATGGTAATATTGCGGACGCTGTAACACCTGATAACCGGAAAGCCATTGACTATATTTATACGGCCATGCAGCACTTGAATATTAAACCGCATACGATTGCTATGCGCGGGGGAACAGATGGATCCTTTATTTCAACAAAGGGGATTTTGACTCCTAATTATTTTACGGGAGGACTTAATTTTCATTCTCGTTTTGAATTTCTGCCGGTGCCGTCGTTTGAAAAGTCGTATCATATGACGATGGCAATTATTTCTTTGATTTATGAGGGGTAATTATTATTTAATAAGATACTTGATATAATAAAGCACAAACAGAGGATGATTTCTATTTGAAAACGATCCTCTGTTTGTGCTTTATTAAAAAATTAACAATATATTACAAAATATCTATAAATAAACACGTCTGTTATATTGACTACGAACATTGTTAGTTTTATATTATATATAGTTCGTAAAAATAGATTAATCAGAAGGGAAGACTTTTATGCGGCGAAGTATAACACCGGCGATTATTATTGAAACAGCAATTGAAATCGCGGATAGTCAAGGGCTTGATAAAGTAAACTTAACATCTATTGCCGAGAAATTGGATGTCAAAAAACAATCATTATATAATCATGTAGAAAATTTAGCACAAATAAAATGTGATATGGTGGTATTTGCGTGTACAAAACTTCGTATTATATTGGCGGAAGCGGCTATTGGACAATCCAGAGAACAAGCTGTTTTTGCTGTATCAGAGGCGTATCGTAGATTTGCTCATGAACATCCCGGCCAATATCAAGTAATTATGTCAGATGCTTGGAAATACAAAACAAATAAAAAAATGAAGGAATCCATTCATGCCTTTATGGACATAATACGTAAGGTATTATCCCAATATAATCTGGAAGATGTAGATTTAACTCATGCTGCCCGCGGCTTGCGCAGTGTAATGCATGGTTTCGTTTCGCTGGAAGCCTCCGGTTGGTTTCAAAACCCAACGGATAAATCTGAAAGTTATCATCAACTGATCAGAGCGTATATCTATGGCATAGAAACATGGGAGATAAAGAAATTGCAGGAGGAAACGTAATGGATACGTGGAAAAGAAATCTCTGGATTTGCTGGCTTGGCAGTTTTGCTACTTCGGCAGCATTAAGTCAAGTTGCACCGATATTGCCGTTGTATATCCATGAACTTGGCATGGTTAATATAGGAGATATTGCTATTTGGTCCGGGTTTGCTTATGGAGCGACAACGTTCATTATGGCGATTGTCTCTCCTGTGTGGGGTAAATTGGCCGATAAATATGGTCGAAAACCTATGTTATTACGAGCTAGTTTTGGAATGACGATTATTTTGATATTTACTGCGTTTGTTACCTCTGTTTCGCAACTTGTGGCTATGCGTATGTTACTGGGAACTATATCAGGATTTAATTCCGGTGCAATCACATTAATTGCGACCCAGACACCGCGGGAAAAGGCGGGTTGGGCATTGGGGACGCTGTCCACCGGATCTGTCAGCGGTACATTGTTAGGACCGATGTTGGGTGGTTATTTGGTGGAAATTATTGGCATCCGCCATAGTTTTGTCGTTATGGCAGGATTGCTTTTTATTGCTTTCCTTCTTTCTCTATTTTTTATTCATGAAGATTTTTCTCCTAAGACTCGTCATATGCAGAAATTTTCAGAAATTTGGCATTCATTACCCAATCATTCTTTGTTTTTTTCTATGTTTATTACAACCTTTTTTATTCAATTAGCGCTTTTTTCCATTGAACCCGTTATTACTATTTACGTTAGGATGCTTTCGGCACGTGCAGATCATTTGGCATTCATTTCTGGATTGGTATTTGCTTCTTCTGGTGTTTCTACTATGCTTTTTGCTCCGTGGCTGGGGAAATTATCTGATCGTATTGGCGCACATAAGGTTATTTTTGCGGCATTAATTGCCGGAGCCCTTCTTTTTATTCCGCAGGCTTTTGTCCAAAATGAATGGCAGCTTATGGGACTCCGGTTTGGAGTAGGAATAGCAACGGGCGCTATGCTGCCGTCAATTAACACTATGCTTAAGCAAAATACACCCTCTGATGTGGCTGGCCGTATTTTCAGCATTAATCAATCAGCGCAATTTCTAGGTGTATTTATGGGATCGATTTTAGGAGGACAGATCGCGGCTCATTGGGGGATACGTAATGTATTTTTTATTACGAGTTTCTTATTAGTGCTTAATGCTGTTGATGTATATTTTAATGTGCTTCGTAAAATAGATATACAGAATGAAGGAACAAATCATCAGCCGGCATATCAGGTACACAGCAGATAACAGATATATTATTATTATGCATCTTGAATTAAAAAATATTTTGGATTTTTATGCCTGTTAAATATAAACGTGGGTATTATGGAAGGAACATCCAATTTTATTGTATTGGGTGTTCTTTTTTTATTGTCAAAAAAACAATATGGGAAAATTGTGTGAGTTAAATAAATTGTATAATTGCATAAATTTAAAATATTAAGTACAATGTAACTATTGAACTGTAAAAATAAGGGGTACAAGGTGACAGTTGTATTTCCTGTTTTTGCTGTTTCAAGCATGGATTTATAGGGATGCTTCATATAAAACAAAAGTTGGCAGACATTAATGGTGCTGTATAGAATGATATATATGTTATAAATTTGTGTTTTTGGGGGAAAAGATGCGATGACTTTGTGTTTGACTACAATTATGGATGCCCGTATAGAATATTTAATGAAATATAGATTGTCTCAAATGGCTAGTTTTTGTAAAACGGAACACTGTTTTATACGGGTATTCAGAAATGGAAAAACGATTCACCGAGTTCAACTGCGGCAGAGTATGTTTCAAAATGAAGCAGCTGATAGAATTATAGAACCTATTATACAACAAGTGTATGTTACCGGAAAACGTGTGGTAATTTGCCCATATAGTGCATGGAAAAAACGGATTACCGATTATATGTTTGACAGACTGCAGTATATAGCCGTATTCCCATTGCGATATCGGGGACAGTGGATTGGTGCAGCAGGTATTGCTTTTCTGGAAACAATGCCGCAGCCAACAGATAAAGAATTGCAGTTGCTGCAGAAAAATTTAGATTTTTCTGCAGCACTTATGGGTGATTCCTTTCGAAACTTTTTTTTGTACCGGCGGGCAAGAAAGATACAAAAGAGACTGAAAAAACAGCTTCAATTAAGTCAATACAAGTTGAATTGTCTTGTTCAAACGGATGAAACAGGAATATGGAAATATAATACGGAAACAGATATATACAATGTAGAAGAAGGGCTTTTTTCCTTGCATCATGCGACTATGGCCGAGCAAGCGCCGGCGATGACTTTTGACTCGTATTTGAATACTTTTGTGCATCCCAATGATCGCTGGAAATTGAGGCAATTGAGAAAAAAGGTATTGGAAGGGAAGTGTTTTGATTCTAAAAAGCTTCAATATCGGATCGTGTGTAAAGATGGAACTGTACGCTATGTGTTAACCCAACGCTTTTTGGAAAAAGAAAAGGATAGGAGTGTTATCAATATATATGGATATACTAAAGATATTACTAACTATGTATGTATGGCAAAAGAACGGCAACAGCAGCAGCAACGTATCCGGCAGATGGCCTATTATGATTCACTGACAAAACTACCGAATCGTCAATATTTACATAGGTGGCTGAATCAAGAAATGAAATGGGTATGCAAAGAGAAAAATTCCGGAGTCATTTTTTTTATTGATTTAGATAATTTAAAAATGATAAATGATGCCTATGGTCATTCCTGTGGAGATGCAATTATTGTAACGACAGCCATGCGTTTAAAGGAAGTGTTAAAAAAACCTTCCTTTATTTCTAGAGTTGGTGGTGATGAGTTCGTCATAATATTACGAGGAGTATATACCTATTCAGAGATGCATATGACAGCAAGAAAAATATGTGATGCTGTTTGCCGAAAACAGAAAATGTCGGGCTTGCATTTCCATATGACTGTCAGTATGGGAATTGCCGTGTATCCAAAGGATGGAAATACGGCAGTGGATATTCTTAAAAATGCTGATAATGCAATGTGTACGGCTAAAGAAGCGGGTAAAGATCAATATAAATTTTACACGCGGGAAATGCAGGATTGGGCATTGGAACGGATTTATTTGATTGGTTGTTTACATGAAGCATTGCAGAAAAATGAGTTATTCCTTGTATATCAACCGCAAATTGATATACGTAGTGCTGCTATAATCAGTTTTGAAGCACTTCTCAGGTGGAACAGTCATATACAAGGTTGTATCCCGCCAGGGAAATTTATTCCATTGGCAGAACAATCCGGATTTATTCATGTTATTGGGGAGTGGGTATTACAACGTGCTTGTTGTTTTATGCGGCAATTGCTGGATCAAGGATGGAATGGGCGTATCGATATCAACGTGTCGCCGAAACAATTAGCGGCAGTTGATTTTGTTGAAAATACCTGTGCTGTCATTCAGAAAGCAGGCATATCTTTTCAGCATATTGGATTTGAGATTACGGAAAGCTTTTGTATAGCAGGCATCATTCCTTTGGAGGAAGCAACTGATAAACTTAATCAATTAACTGCATTAGGAATACATATATCCATGGATGACTTTGGAACCGGATATTCTTCGCTGACACTTTTGGATGAATTGCCGTTTCATACCATAAAATTGGATAAATCTTTTATAGATAAAATAGAAACAGATTCACATAGAGAGAATTTTATTGGGGCCATTATTCATATGATTCATACTCTTGACAAAAAAGTTGTTGCGGAAGGTGTAGAAACAGAAAAACAATTGGAACATTTGCAGCATTGCGGCTGTGATTATATTCAAGGATATCTTTTCAGCAAGCCATTATCCATGAAAGAGGTTTTTGGATTACTACTGACGGAAGTTGATACGTACAAACACAGGTATAGATAATTACATTATATACAATTATAAAAAGCAACAAAGGGGAATTGCATATAATGTAATAAAAGAGTATTATAATAAAACAAATGGTATTTTTCTGGAGTAGGCACTTTATAATGGATGAGGCTTTTAGTGATGTTTTTTCATAAAGACAAAGAGAATAAAGAGAATAAAGAGAAAGAAAAATTATTAGTATTTGATCATCATTCGAACACGGTAATTATTATTGGCTGTATTTTGCTTGCGGTCGCGTTGCTGATTGCATATATAACCAGTGCCATGATTATAAATGAAACGACTTTTTATGAATCAAAACGGCATAAATTTCCAATTCAAGCAAAAAATACCGGCAGTATTGTTGAAAAAAACATTGATGAGGCTGCTGATGTATCTTTAATGATGGCACATGATCCGCTTATCATCCATTGGCTAACTACTGGGGAACACGATGATTTTGCGGATTCTTATATTTCACAGCGGATGGATCACTTGACCAAGTATATGAAGTATGATGATGTCTTTTTGATTAGTGCGCAGACTTTACGTTCTTGGGATTATCATGACGGGACATTTAAATCGCAGCGTATAGATATAGCGAAACATCCGACGGATCGACAGATGTTTTCTTTTCTGCAGCAGGATCGTGATTATGTAGTCAATATAGAAAATAACGACAATAAAACGGCAGTTATTCAGATTAATGCTGTGATTAAGGAAGATAATACAATCTTAGGCGTAACAGGTGTAAAGATAAGTGCAGCACAAATTATGCAAAAGCTCATAGATGCAGATGGAAACGAAACATGTGATGTCTGGCTTATCAATAACAAGGGTGATATCTGTTTTTCAACAAATACAGAATATTTAAATCATTCATTACAGCAGTATCTTCCTGAAAGTATTGTAACTGATATTAAACAAGATACAGCCAGTAAAAATTTTGAGGTTAGTAAATACAATAATGATACAGGGTCTCAAACATATGATATTGTATATAAACCGTTAAAGAATACAAATTGGAAACTCGTTGTCCGTGTACCGCGATCAACAAGTATAGAATCTTTGATGAATATTAAGCGAATCATCACGATATCCTATATATTTATTTTCATTTGTACTTCTTTGCTTTTTTATCTTATTACCCATCAAATTGTTAATCCACGCAAAAGGGCAATGCAGTTAAATCGAAGGTTGGAAAATGTGATAACTGACAGAACTCAAAAATTGCAGGAAAAGAACATCAAACTTCAAGATGGTATGGAATATGCACAATTGATTCAACAGGCTGTTTTGCCCTCCAGCAATGAAATCGCACGATATTTAAAAAACTTTTTTGTAATTTTTGAGCCGAAGGAAAGTGTTGGCGGTGATTTTTATTGGCTGAGAAATTATGATGACGGTATGTTGTTAGCTGTCGGAGATTGTACAGGCCATGGGGTATCAGGTGCACTTATGGCAACTGCTGTAAATGCTATGTTCAATCATATTACTGAGAATATTTGTCATGACGACCCGGCAATCATTTTGAATGAATTAGCACGAGCTTTTCGTCAATCTTTTAGCAGCGACAATGATAAATTTATTTCAACAGGGTTTGAAATTGCAATATTGTTTTTAACAAAAAAGCAACATGTTTTATTTGCAGGAGCTGACATGCCGCTTTATTATTATAATGGGGTACAGGTATCGGAAATAAAAGGCGATAAAATGGCAGTTGACTGCAAACCAATCAAAACGAAAAAGCTTTTTAGTAATCAGGTTATCATGTGTCATCCAGGAAATGCATTTTATATTATTACAGATGGGTATCACGAACAACCTGGTGGTAAACAGCATCTTCCTTATGGAAAACAGCGATTGCTGGCATTGTTAGGTGAACTGGTCAAAATGCCGGTGGACATGCAGAAAAAACAAATCATGGACACCTTTCATGAATATATGGGAAATGAACGCCGGCGTGACGATATAACTGTATTTGGTTTTAAAATATAAAAAGAGCGATAGGAGAGACAAAGGTATGGATATAACGATGTATAAATTGTATCAAAATTTGAAGGCAAACGACATTTTGATGACCTATTGCGGTGCCTTTGCACAGGAAAGTATTGAAGGAATTGGCAATGCAATACGAAAGAATTTAGCGGCTGAAGAAGCGGAAACCTCAACTGCTTTGACAGTGTTTTCGATTTTTATTGAGCAGGTTCAAAATATTTTGAATTATTCTGCTGAAAAATTAACCGTCCGGGAAGATGATGAACACGAACTTCGGTTCGGAATGGCAATTGTGGGACGAAATCCGGCCGGAAAATTTTTTGTTTGCTGTGGAAACAAGGTATTGAAAGAAGATATGCCGGTAATAAAAGAAAAACTAGAAATGCTTAATAAATTGAGCAGAGAAGATTTAAAGGATTTATATAAAAAACAACGCCGCAATGTACTTCCCTTAAATGGAAAGGGTGCAGGTCTTGGCTTGATTGAAATGGCAAGAAAGTCAGAAGGTCCGATGGAGTATTCATTTGAACCGGCAGGAAACGATTGGTTTTTTTTCAGTATTAAAGTAACTGTGAGGAGATAAAGTATGGAAAATTTGATTATTGAACAAACAAAATCGACACCGTATATCTTTTTTTGTGCAGAGACGGGAAAACTTCGAATTGAAGGAGAATCGTATCCAGAAAATGTGATAAAGTTTTATACTCCGGTTTTAGAATGGCTGCATGATTATTTTATAATGAATGTGAAGGACATGGTACTGGAGTTTAAAATCATTTATTTTAATAGCAGTACATCGAAAGTATTTCTGACTATTTTTGATTTACTGGAACAAAAAGCATCAACAGGATGTAATATCACAGTAAAATGGATTTGTGATAAAGATAATGATGTAGCTATTGAATGCGGCGAAGAATTTCAAGAAGAAATAAATAAGTTTTTATTTACGGTTGAAATCTGTTAAACGGGGGAATTTATGACAATCAGAAGTTTGTATATGGCCGAAGAAATGGTTTTGGAAAAATCAGAAAATTTACTGATGAGTAAACAATACTGTTCTGTTGAGGAATATCGCGAACTGTACGAAGAATATAAAAAGCTTTTTAAACAGGTAAAAACATTGGTGAAAATTGCCGATTTAACGGAGCAGGAACTTAAAATTTTATTTGAAAAATTCAGTGAAGTATCCCGGATAGATAGTTTAACGGGATTATATAATCGCAGATATTTTTGGGAAACTTTTTCAAAAGTATGGGAACAATCTATTGAGCATAACTTTGTGGTTTCATTATTAATGATCGATATTGATTATTTTAAAAAATATAATGATGCTTACGGACATTTACAAGGTGACGAATGCTTAAAAGCTATGGCGGTAGAATTTCAACGTTCTGTGCGGCGTCCGCAAGATATGGTAGTACGGTTTGGCGGGGAAGAGTTTGTTATATTGCTGCCGCAATCGGGGAAAGAAACGGCTATTCATGTTGTAAAACGATTGTTTAGGAATGTTAACAGTTTATATTCTAAATATAGTCCGGTACAACTTAAAAGCCAAATGACTATTTCTGTCGGAATTGCTTGTTTGTATCCTCAGCAGGAGGATCCAATCATGCTGCTAGTAGATAAAGCCGATCAGGAATTATACAGAGCAAAAGAAGCGGGACGAAATTGTTTCAGGTTATATGAACGTCTTTGAGACGGTTGTTTTTAAAATATAGAATAGTAAAAATAAATTACTTTAATTTTTTATATAGCAGTTTGAGAATGTCGTTTGAAAACAATATTATGAACGATGCTGGTTTATATAAAAGGAGAATCAGTTTATTTTTATATTTCATAAAGGGCAAACATATTGCTGCTTTTTGTTTTGTAAAATTCTGTATTTATCAAGAACAGGAAAACGACCCCTGTTAAAAAAGCAGGGGTCGTTTTCCTGTTCTTGATAAATTACAGCTATATTGAAAACAAAATAGTTAAATTTCTAATTTGCAGCCGCCAAATTCTGGTGAGCAGCCACCGAGGGATGGTTGAATACCTTCTTTGCCAAATTCCTTTTTCCATAAACCATGTAAATTGCAGTACGCGTATACAGTTCCTGAGACATCAACACCTTTAAAAATTGTTTTAGGAGCTTGACCTGGAAATAATTTATGTGTTTCTATTTTATTTCCACTGACTAAGGTAATCCATTGAATAAAGTGTTCATCGGTCATCGGATGTTCAACAGAACCAATCGTTACCATTAAATCTCCATTATTTAATGTCAGCGCAGGAATGTGTTTTTCTTTGGCAGCATCTACTGCACCCGCAACTAATTTTTTCATTGGCTGACCACAGCAAGAGAGCTGGCTGTTACTGCCTTGAATAACGGCAACAAGATTACCGCATTTTTCACAATAATAAAAATCTACTTCGTTCATAATAAAACCTCCTGATTCAATACATATATAATATTAAATAAAACTAGTTTCCTGTAATTTAAATCGTTAACGAATAATTATTATTTATATCATTACATGATGATTATATAATAATTTTCTGTATAAGTCAACTCATTACGAATGGGAAAAAGATAGACCAGGGATATAATTTGCTACAAACATACGCGATGGATCACATGTGTAAAAGGTAGAAAAAATATAAGATACAGTAACATAAAAATGAGAGAAAAATGGTTATTTAAAAATTGGTACTTATTGTGAACTATATTTGTAATAGAAATACCCGTTGTCTTTACCGTTTTTCTAGTACGTTACTTCATAGAATCAATAATACTGGCTACCATATCATCCATAGATGGTTCTTGGGCAGTTGTCATAGCTGAATTTAAAGTAACAGTATCGTCTAATACAGTTATTCCTTTTAGTTCTTCATCGAGAAATTTACGTATTAATGATCCCGCTGTACATGCCCAAGAACCATTTTCTAAAATAGCTGCCGTACGATTTTGAATATTAAGAGCCTTCATGTCCATTAAATAATTGTGCATTTTAGGATAAATTCCTAGATTGTATGTTACAGAAGCAAATACAATATGACTGAGACGGAATGTTTCTGAAATAAGGTAAGATATATCGGTGTTTGATACGTCATACATAGATACATTTGTCATGCCTTTTTCTACCAATTTAGTAGCTAGCAGGGAAGCGGCACTTTCCGTGTTGCCGTACATAGAAGCATACACCAGCAAAACTCCTTTTTCTTCTGGTTCATACGTGCTCCATTTCATATATTTATCTATAAAATACCCAAGATTGTTACGCCATACCAAACCATGAAGTGGGCAAATTATTTTTATATCAATACCCGCGGCTTTTTTTAATAAATATTGGACATGAGGTCCATATTTTCCTACTATGTTTGTATAATAACGACGAGCTTCATCAATCCAATTACGATCAAAATTTACTTCATCGTTAAAAAGTTTTCCGTCAATAGCGCCGAATGTACCAAAAGCATCGGCAGAGAAAAGAACGCCATTTGTGGTATCAAACGTGACCATGGCTTCTGGCCAATGGACCATAGGAGCGGCTACAAATGTTACGGTATGTTTGCCGAAGGATGTAATATCACCTTCTTTGACTTCCTCATACCGACTATCAATAGAAAATCCAAATTGACGCATCAGCATAAATGCTTTTTCATTACTAATAACGACAGTTTCCGGATGACGAAGCAAGATTTCAGCTATGGAAGCGGCATGATCAGGTTCTACATGGTTGATAACTAAATAGTCGAGGGGACGGCCGGATAACACGGCATCTACGTTTTCTAAAAACTGACGACAAACAGACCAATCAGCAGTATCGAAAAGAACGGTCTTCTCATCGAGCAATACATACGCATTATAAGAAACTCCGCGGGGAATAGGATGAATATTTTCAAATAAAGCCAGGCGATGGTCATTTGCACCTACCCAGTATAAATCTTCTGTTACTTTTCTAACACAATGCATAATAAATCCTCCTTTTTATCTAAATGATGCAATTACGATTTGGTACTACTATAGTTTTATGAAATATATGCAGGGGTATATTGGGGATTAGGCCTTGATAAATCCTGTTTTATCTTCACCGCATTCCGGGCAAATCCATTCATCTGGAAGTTTTTCAAAAGATGTACCGGGACGAATATCATTTTCAGGATCTCCTATGGCGGGATTGTATTCATATCCACAACCGTTGCAAACATAGAGGTTTTGCGGGATTTCTTTTTTGGGAGTAGGCCGTTTCATTTTAACCATAGGGGGTGCCGGCTTTTTGGCTTTTCCGTTATCTAATGCTTTCGTAAGTAAGGGGAGTATTTCCATTAAATCGCCGACAATACCATAATCACAATTTTTGAAAATGGGAGCATGCGGATCTTTGTTAATCGCTACGATGGTTGCAGCATCCTTTATTCCTTTTAAGTGTTGACCGGCCCCGGAAATGCCGCAAGCAATATATAAATTTCCCTTGAATTTTTGTCCGGACATACCTACATAGCGATCTAACGGCACGTATTGCAGTGTTTCGGCTACAGGACGGGAAGAACCAATAGCCGCTCCTGCCTGGACAGCTAGATTTTCGATTAGTTTCATATTCTTTTTTTCACCGATTCCCTTGCCAGCACTGACAACTCGTTCTGCTTGGACAATAGGAGTATCCAAAGCAATACCGACAGTAAAATCAAAACCGTCGTTCTTTAAAGCGGCTACCAAGGCATCGGTACGTTCTTTGGCAGAACCTTCATTGAGTATCATTTTTTTCCGGTTTCCCGTAATCGGGCCGTGTTTTTTGCCAACAGCAGGGGTGTGGTCGTTAGATACCTTATCTGTAATGTGAGAAGCAATAACTACACGCTGAATTTCATTTGTACCTTCATAAATTGTACAAATTTTAGCGTCACGGTATGCACGTTCTACTTCCATACCTTTTAAATAACCGGTTCCGCCAAAAATTTGCAGTGCGTCATTAACAATTGTTAGACAGCTATCTGAAGCATATTGTTTAGCCATTGCTGATTCCATGCCGTACGGTTCATGATTTTCTTTTAATTCGGCTGCACTATATACAAGAAGACGAGAAGCACGGAGCATGGTAGCCATATCTGCCAATTTAAAAGAAATACCTTGCTGCTGGCAAATGGGTTTTCCGAATTGAATACGTTCTTTGGAATATTCCAGGGCATTTTCGTAAGCACCCTGTGCAATGCCCAATGCTTGAGAAGCGATGCCAATACGGCCTCCATCTAATGTAGACATGGCAATTTTAAAGCCTTCTCCTTCTTTGCCCAAAAGATTTTCTTTTGGAACTTTAACATCATTGAAAATAAGTTCAGCTGTAGAAGAAGAGCGAATGCCCATTTTATCATAATGATCGCCAAAGGTAAAACCTTCCATTCCTTTTTCAATAATAAAGGCGCTGATGCCGTGCGTTCCCGTATCGGGAGCAGTCACTGCAAAAACAACATAAATATCAGCTTTGTCAGCATTTGTGATAAAAATTTTGTTGCCATTCAAAATGTAATGATCTCCATCCAATACAGCGGTTGTTTCTGTGCCGCCAGCGTCACTGCCAGCTTCAGGTTCTGTTAAACCAAAAGCACCCAGTTTTTTGCCTTGTGCCAATGGGACTAAATATTTTTGTTTTTGTTCTTCCGTGCCATAGGCAAAAATAGGCCATGAACCTAATGACACGTGAGCAGACAGAATGACACCGGTTCCGCCATCTACGCGGGATAATTCTTCGACAGCAATAGCATAGCTGACGACGTCCAGACCGGCACCGCCGTATTCTTTGGGGTAGGGAAGGCCCATGAGGTTCAGTTTACCCATTTTTTTGACGATTTCATCGGGGAAACGATTTTCCTTATCCAATAAAAAAGCAATTGGCTTTACTTCCTTTTCCGCAAAGTCGCGTACTTTTGTGCGAAGCATCTCTTGTTCATCTGTCGTTTTAAAATACATAATTAGTGCCTCCTTAAAAGAACATTGTTGATAAAAATACTCCAGAATTGGAGTGTAACTAGTGAGTGTTTTCTGCATTCTTATATATTATTTTAAAATACGGGCATCAAATAAAATAGTATACAGTGAATAAGAATGTAGTTTTTCGTTAATCTCTTTTTGTAAGTGACTTAAATGGGTATGAACCAAACATACTTGCCGGTATTTTTCGCGCCAAGGACAATGATAATTTGTCTGCATACAAGCACTAATTGGTCTATCCGCATCCATAATAGTAATAAGTGTGAACAATGAAATATCATGGAGATCGCAGATTAAACGGCAGCCACCGCCAACTCCCCGACTTAATTCGATGATACTTGCTTTTGCCAGTTTTTTTGCTATTTTGTAGACAAATTGTTGAGGCAACAGTTCTTTATCACAAATTTCCTTGATCGGTGTTTTTGTATTACCGGCATCGGCCAATGAGCGAAGTATGCGCAATGCATAATCTGTTTCCTTTGTAATTAACAATTTTTTTCTCCTTTTAAGGCCTATGTGTTTGATTTATTTCTATTATAGTATTCTGGATAAAACAAGTCAAGAAATATTATAAAAAAACTATTGATGATGTAACACTACACCATTCATAGTTTTTTCATAATTTTCACACTATATTACAATTGGTTGTTTAATCTAATTCAGTGAAAATTTCTTTTTTTTCTAATCGGGATTTAGGAAGTGATTTGTTAAAATCATTTTCAGCATGATACCCCAAAGCAAGGACTACAAGAGCGGTATATCCTTGTTCACAAAGCTGAAATTCTGTGTCCATTATAGTTTCGTCAAATCCTTCCATAGGAGTTGCATCTAATCCAAGAAGTGCAGCACCAAGCAGAACAGTGCCTAGATTCAAATAGACTTGTTTACTTAACCAACTGGTACTGTCCTGTCGATCAAAACGATGTGTATTAACAAAATATGTACGGCCCTGCAATCCTTTTTCTTTTGATTGGGCGGTAGTATACCGGCCGCTTTGCTCTTCTGTATCGGTGATATGTTGAATATATTCGTCTTCTATATTGGACTTAGCGCAAAATACGATGACATGAGAAGCCTGTAATACTTTAGGTATATTATATTCATATTGCTCTGGTGCCATAGCTTTTGCAATACGGCTGCGTCCTTTTTCTGTAGAAGCGATGATAAAATGCCAAGGTTGTATGTTTACACTGGAAGGACTCAATTGCAGTAAATTTTCTATTTGCGAAAATATTTCAGGTGGAATGCGTTTTGATGCATCAAATGCTTTCGTAGCATAGCGGTGTGAGGTGATAGTTGTTATATTCATAAGTGTATCCCTTCTTTTTTATAATAGTAATAAAGTTATATATTTCCTATTTGAATTGTAATTGTTTTTTGTCATTAATACAAGAAATATTTATTTTACACTAAATTATTTTACGATTCATGATGTCGTGTAATCGTATCTTTTTCAATGAGCATAATTAAAAAAATAGACTTGACTTATATATTCAAATATCTTAATATATAAATATAACAAATTATAAAGGAGGACATAAAAATGGCAATTGCCGATTTTAATGAATTAAATGAAAAAGCAGAAATACTGAAAGTGCTTGCGCATCCTGTTCGTCTTTGCATTGTACGAGGATTATGGGAAAATGGAGGTTGCAATGTTTCGCATATGCAATCTTGCCTGGAAACACCGCAATCAACACTTTCTCAGCATCTGCAAAAATTGAGGACGGCAGGAATTATATTGGCGACACGAGAAGGTACAAAAATATATTATAAATTAAATATGGATGTAATAGGGAACCTTTTACCTTTTTTATTTTCTGAACAATGAGGTGAGAATATGATAAAAAAATATATTATTGTTGGTGGTGTAGCTGGTGGAGCTACTGCTGCCGCACGATTGAGAAGATTAGATGAAGATGCTGAAATAATTTTAATAGAACGCGGTTCTTATATATCTTTTGCAAATTGCGGACTGCCTTATTACGTAGGAAATGTTATTCAAGATAGAGAACGATTGCTTGTACAGACAAAAGAAAAATTTCATCGTCGATTTCATATTGATGTACGAACAGAAAGTGAAGTCATTTCTGTTGATACAGCTAATAAAATAGTTACGGTGCGATCAAGTGATCGGGTATATGAAGAAAGCTATGATGCATTGCTTTTGTCGCCGGGAGCTCAGCCGGTACGACCTCCTATTCCGGGAATTGATAACGAACGTATTCGGACGTTGCGCAACGTCCCGGATGCCGATGTATTGAGAAAATGGGCGGATCAATACGAAGGGAATGGACATGCGGCTGTAATCGGCGGTGGGTTTATCGGAGTAGAAATGGCTGAAAATTTGCAGCAGCGTGGTATGAACGTTACGCTGATTGAAGGAGCTCCCTACATTTTGGCGCCGTTTGATACCGATATGGTGAACATTGCGGAACGAGAAATTGTTCAGCATAAGGTTCAGCTTATCTTGGGAAATGGTGTACAATCTTTTGAACCTCTGCCTTCGCAAGTCCGAGTACATTTAGCAAACGGCACAAAAATAGATGCTGATTTTGTTGTTTTGTCTATCGGCGTTAGACCGGATACGGCCTTTTTGAAACAAAGCGGCATTGCTTTGACGGAACGCGGATATATTATGGTGAATGAAAAGATGCAAACAAGTATACCTGATGTATATGCGGTTGGCGATGCAGTGCAAATTACACATATTATTAATGGAGAAAAAACAGCAATTGCATTAGCGGGTCCGGCTAATCACCAAGGACGTATTGCAGCAAATAATATAGCAGGGCACTCAGAACGTTATGAAGGTGTTTTGGGAACTTCCATTTTGAAAGTATTTGATTTGACTGCTGCGGCGACAGGGGAAAATGAACGTACATTGAAACAACGCGGCGCAGCTTATCATGTAGCTAAAGTATATCCTGATTCTCATGCAGGATATTATCCCGGAGCAGTGAAAATGGCTTTAAAAATTATTTTTGACAATGAAGGACGAGTTTTGGGAGCACAAATAGCCGGGTACGAAGGGGTAGATAAACGAATCGATGTTTTGGCAAGCATGATTCGTCAGGGGCATACGGTTCATGACTTAGCTGAACTTGAATTAGCATATGCGCCGCCGTATTCGTCGGCTAAAGATCCGGTGAATATGGCAGGATATATGGCAGAAAATATATTGGATGGATTAACGGAACCCGTTTCTTATGATGAAATGATGGATATGACCGCCAAGGGTGCTGTCCTTTTAGATGTACGGACGCCCGATGAATGTGCCGCCGGCCAGTTGCCTCATTCTTTAAATATTCCCTTGGAAGTGCTGCGTGATCATCTTGAAGAGTTGGATAGATCCGTTCCTATTGTTACGTACTGCCAAATAGGGCAGCGAGGATATTTTGCTGAACGACTGCTGCGGCAGCACGGGTATACAGTTAAAAATTTGCTGGGAGGATATATGGCAGCAAAAGATCAGCAGTTTTCTATTCAAGAAGAAATAATAGATGGCTCTTGCCATGATTGCTGCAATACGGAAGAAAAAAAAGAAAATTACGCAATGGATAAACAGGTATTAGCTTTTGATGTAACCGGATTAAGTTGCCCAGGTCCCTTGATGAAATTACGGGAGCGCATGGAAACAGTACCTGTCGGTACTATTGCTAAATTTACTGCTTCTGATCCTGGATTTTATAGTGATAGCCAGGCGTGGTGTGAACGAACTGGCAATATCTTGCTTCAGCGTGAACGCCAGAAAGGCTTGGTATCCGTGTGGATACAAAAAAAAGACGTTATTAGTTCAACGGCATTTCCGTCTCTATCGGGAATGAAAGTACCTGATGATAAAACTATTATTGTATTTAGCGGAGATTTGGATAAAGTTTTAGCGGCTTTTGTTATTGCAAACGGTGCGTTAGCTATGGGGAAAAAAGTTACTATGTTCTTTACTTTTTGGGGATTGAATGCATTACGCCGGTCAGAAAAGGTATCGGTTAAAAAAAACTTGATAGAAAAAATGTTTGGCTGGATGATGCCTCGGGGCAGTCGTAGTTTAACACTGTCTCATATGAATATGATGGGTTTGGGGACTAAATTCATGAGGCAAATTATGCAGGATAAAAATATTCAATCATTAGAAAGCCTTATTCAAAGCGCGCAAGCAGGAGGTGTTCATATGATTGCCTGCCAAATGTCAATGGATGTTATGGGAATTCGCCAGGAAGAATTGCTGGATGGTGTGGATGTTGGCGGTGTGGCAACCTTTTTAGGTGCTGCCGAAAATGGGAATATGAGTTTATTCATATAAAGATTTTAAGATATAGTATATATAAGGCAATATTATTGCCTTATATATACTATTCTAAAAATTATAAAATTTTTACAGCTCTGTTATCTGCCTGTATTTAATAAACAAGCAGGTAGCAGGGTTGTTTGTTTATTTGAAAAGAAATACATTTATTTTTAAATATATAAAAAAAGTATTGATTTATTTCAAATAAAGATATATAATTAGTACATAACAAATAATGATAATTAAATAAGAATATCGATAAATTAAAAAGAGATAAAATAATTATGGAGGTGATTCATGTGTTAAGTTTTCAGGAAGTTATTCAAAAGCGTCGTACCAACTATGCATTGGGGAAACATATTCCTGTTTCTCAGGATCAAATTATTAAAACAATAGAGAGCGTCGTTCCAGAGGTACCATCAGCTTTTAATATGCAATCGGGGAATATCATTGTAGCTTTTGGCGAAAATCATAAAAAAATTTGGGATATCACCAAAAATATATTAAAAGAAATAGTTCCTCCGGAGAATTTTTCAACAACAGAAAATAAAATTGATTCTTTTGCCGCAGCATATGGAACGATTTTATATTTTGATGATATACAGATAGTAAAACAAATGCAGGAACAATATGCACTATATGCTGATAATTTCCCGGTATGGGGACAACAGGCGAATGGTATGATGCAGTTTGCTTTATGGTCGGCCTTGTCGGAATTAGGATTAGGTGTTAATTTACAGCATTATAATCCGATTATTGATGAAGAGATAAAAAAAATATTTCATGTTCCCGAGTCTTGGAAATTAATAGCGCAAATGCCATTTGGTGAAGCTGTAAAACAACCAGATCCTATACAAAAAAAATCGGTTGATAAACGCGTTTTGATTTTTAAATAATGATAAGAGGATAGATATATAATATAAAATTTTTGTGTATCGTATACTAGATGTATATGATAAAAAGGAGGAATATTTTATGTATGAAGATCAGGTACTTGCTATTATAAAAAAAGAACCGGCATTTATGGCATCTGTAGATGGACAGCGGCCACGGATTCGTCCTATGAAGGTTTTTGTTGATGAAACAGGTCATTTATGGCTCTTCAGTCGGTTTGATTCTAAAAAAGTCAGCGATCTAAGTGTAAATCCTCGTGTAGAATTGGGATTTATGGGAGAAGATTCCAGTGTCGTAACTGTTTTTGGACAAGTTAAAGATGCAACGAAACCGGGGACTCCTCAATTTCGTTTAGTGCGGGATATGATGCTTAACCATGTGCCGGAAATGAAACATTATTTTTCAGCAAATGAAGAAGACAGTATTATTTTATATCAAGTCATTGTTCATGAAGTAAATTATATGCGTACGGACAGGACTGTAGTTTCCAACATTAACTTACCAATGACCTATAGCCCGGAAGTGGAAGTAACCTTTTGCAAGGGTGGTTTTTGCTTAACAGATAAGGACAAATAATATATAAGTAATATGCAGACAAGTTACTCTATATATCATTCGTTAAATATATAGTAACTTGTTTGCTATACATTTAAGTAGATTATGAAGTTTTAATAAAATTATTGATTGATTAAATTGAAATATTTGGTATCATATAATTAAAAGGTAATATTAAATTGCTTTTTTGGTATGCTAATAATTTGTGTGCTTAAAGGAGGAATGGTACTTATGAAACAGTATTTACAAGACTCATATCAATTGTATATTAATGGAAAATGGGTTCCTGCTAGTGATGGAGCTGTGTTTAAAGCGTATAATCCTTCCAATGGAGAAGTATTGTCCACGTGTGCGCAGGCAACTAAGGAAGATGTGGATACTGCTGTTAAAGCAGCAAAAGAAGCGTTGAAAACATGGAAAAAAGTTTCTCCGATTCAACGTCAAGAATATTTATTGAAAATTGCAGATGTAATAGATGCCAACGCAGATCATTTGGCAATGGTTGAAACGTTAGATAATGGAAAACCTATCAGAGAAACCAGAAATGTTGACATACCTATGGCTGCCGATCATTTTAGATATTTTGCAGGAGCAATTAGAACTGAAGAAGGCCGAGCAGTTATGCTGGATGAACAAACATTAAGCATTGTTCTACGGGAACCTATTGGTGTTGTCGGGCAAGTTATTCCTTGGAACTTCCCGTTCCTTATGGCTGCTTGGAAATTGGCACCTGTATTGGCGGCGGGATGTACTACCGTATTGAAACCGTCTAGTCATACTTCTTTGAGTGTATTGGAATGGATGCGTTTGATTGAAGGTATTCTTCCACCGGGTGTCATTAATATAATTACAGGCAGCGGATCTAAGTCGGGACAATATTTATTAGATCATCCGGGTTTACAGAAACTGGCATTTACGGGTTCTACAGAAGTTGGTCGAGGAGTATACAAGGCAGCTATGGAAAAAATGATTCCGGCAACATTGGAATTAGGCGGGAAATCTGCGAATATCTTCTTTGAAGACTGCAAGTGGGATATGGCTATGGATGGAGCGCAAATGGGGATTTTGTTCAACCAAGGACAAGTTTGCTGTGCCGGATCACGTATTTTTGTTCAGGAAAGTATTTATGACAAATTTATTCACGATTTAGCGGAACGCTTTAATCGAGTAAAAGTAGGTTTGCCTTGGAATAAAGATACGCAAATGGGATCGCAGATTTACAAACAACAGGTTGATCAGATTTTAGAATACGTGAAAATAGGAAAAGCCGAAGGGGCTAAGCTTATATGCGGTGGCGAAAAGATCATGGATAATGGGTTGGATAAAGGCAACTTTGTCAGACCGACTATTTTTGCCGATGTAACAAACGATATGCGGATTGCACAAGAGGAAATATTTGGACCTGTTGTGTGCATATTAAAGTTTAAGAATGAAGAAGACGTTATCGCTATGGCTAATGACAGTGAATATGGATTGGGCGGCGCTGTTTGGACACGGGACATTAATCGTGCTATACGGGTGTCTCGAGGAATTGAAACAGGACGCATGTGGATTAACACCTATAATGCTATTCCGGCAGGAGCTCCGTTTGGCGGATATAAAATGTCCGGTATTGGACGTGAAACGGACAAGATGATTTTGCAGCATTATACACAAACTAAAAATATTTTTATTAATTTGTCAGAAACGCCGAGCGGATTTTATGAAAGTTGATATAGCGTAATAAGAAAATTTTGTTTTGAAACAGCAAGGGGATAGATGAAAATGATAGATAAAAAAATGGTAGCATTGATTAATAACCAAATTAATCTTGAATGGTTTTCAGCGTATTTTTACTTAGATATATATGGATATTACATGGATCAGAATCTTAATGGATTTGGTAACTGGTTTTATGTCCAAACGCAGGAAGAAAGAGACCATGCCATGTTATTTACACAGTATTTGCTGAATAATAATGAACGTTTTGTTTTACAAGATATAAAAGCTCCTAAGATTATTTTTACTGATTTTCGTGAACCGGCGAATGCCGCATTGCAGCATGAAAAAGCTATAACGAAGTCAATTAATACCCTATATGCGGCTGCATATGAACAGAAGGATTTTCGTACTATGCAGTTTTTAGATTGGTTTGTTAAAGAACAAGGGGAAGAAGAAAAAAATACGGAAGATGTTGTAAAACGGTATGATCTTTTTGGAAAAGATCCGAAAGGTTTGTATCTTCTTGATTCGGAACTGACCGCTCGTGTGTATGCTCCGCCTACTTTGACGATATAAAGGGGGAATTTTAATGACGGTGTATGATTATAAAGTTAAAAATATTGCAGGACAGGAAGTATCTTTGTCCCAGTATGAAAAAAAACTTGTATTAATTGTTAATACAGCAAGTAAATGCGGCTTTACGCCACAGTATGAAGGGTTAGAAAAGTTGTATCAAAAATATCAGAAAAAGGGATTTGTTATTTTGGGTTTTCCATCTAATCAATTTTTAGCACAAGAACCCGAAAATGATGATGCCATCGCGTCTTTTTGCAAATTAAATTATGGAGTGACATTCCCTATGTTTTCAAAAATTGATGTACGTGGAGAAAATGCACATCCGCTTTTTAAGTATCTTACAAAACAAGCTCCTTTCCAAGGCTTTGAACTTGATAAAGAAGGCGGTAAGGTAATTCGTGATGTTTTGAAAGAACATTATCCAGATAATCTGGAAGGTAATGAAGTAAAATGGAACTTCACTAAATTTTTAATTGGCAGGGATGGTACTGTATTAGGGCGGTATGAACCTACTGTTACCCCAGAGGAACTTGATCCTATTATACAAAAAAAGATATGAATATATGTATTGAAAGTTTGTGTTGTGTGCATAGAAGTTATACAATATAAATTTTGTTTTAGACGGAATATCCACAGTATGTGGGTATTCCGTTTTTTTGTGTGTTGAAATAAATAAGTGGAACATTTTATGTATCCGATACTATCAGATATAGTTGTTCTATTCTCCGTTCTTTTAAGCATAGGTATTTAGGTAGCGGCGCATTCTTCACACATGGGTTCTACTGCTAAGATATCTTGTTTTTTCTCTGCTGTAATGCCGGTGACCACGATAACATTCCTGTCAAAAATTCTATAATCGATACAGTTCGGTTGAGCGGGAGAATTTTGATAGAAAAAAATTAGGAAATAATCATAATGTATAGGCTTAATTTACTGTTTTGCATCATTTTGAATATTCCGGTGTGAAATACCCCATGAATCCGGTCTATGGAAACCGCCATTCCGGCCAAATGGAAACCGGTATTCCGGAGCTGGAAACCGTTTAAATTGTTCTTTATACTGTAGTCATGCGTTAGCAATAACGTAAATACAGTTAAGGAGGTCATAATCATGACCAAGTATCGCGAGATATTAAGGTTGTCAAACCTTAATATCTCACAAGAAAACATTGCAACTAGTTGCGGTGTTTCTAAGAAAACGGTAAGCAAAGTGCTGAAAGCGAGTAAAGAACAGAATTTAAAATGGCCGCTAGTAAAAAAACTTACCGAAGAAGCCTTACTCTCAATGCTGTTCCCAAGTACAAGCCAGGCCATTAAAGTCTCAACCAAAAGGATGCCGGATTACGAACACATCCGCAAAGAACTGCTCCGAAACGGGGTTAATAAAAAGCTCCTGTGGACAGAGTATTTGGAAGCATGTCGCTTGTCCAGAGATGTGCCGCTTATGTATTCTCAGTTCTGTTATTACATTCAGCAAGATGAAATTAAGCGGCGAGCCTCCATGCATATCAATCGAAAACCAGGCGAACAAATTGAGGTAGATTGGGCGGGAGATACCGCCAGAATAATAGACCCAGATACGGGTGAAATCATAACTGCTTACGTATTTGTTGGCGTTATGACCTATAGTCAATATCCGTATGTAGAGGCCTTTATTAATCAAAAACAGGAATCATGGATTGCCGCTCATACGAATATGTATAAGTACTTTGGGGGAGTCACTAAAATTATTGTACCGGATAATTGTAAAACAGCTGTAATCCATAATAAAAATTGGTTCGACCAACAGATCAACACGGTTTACCATGAAATGGCAGAACATTACGGTACAGCCATCATACCCGCCAGGGTACGCGCGCCAAAGGATAAACCGAATGCAGAAGGTACTGTTGGTACAATTTCCACTTGGATACTTGCTGCATTAAGAGAGGTGGAATTTTTTTCACTTGCTGAATTAAATCAAGCAATTCGAGAAAAACTTGAAGAATTTCGCCATAGGCCCTTCCAAAAAAAAGAGGGCAGCCGGTACGAAATCTTCCTCCACGAAGAACTGCCATTGCTGGCTCCTTTACCTGCTACCCCATATGAACTGGCGGAATGGAAACATGCCACCGTTCAGTTTAATTATCACATATCTTACGAAGGGATGCTATACTCAGTTCCTCACGAATATATTAAACATAAGGTTGAAGTTAGGGTAACAAGTAACGTTGTAGAGATTTTTTACAATCATACACGGATTGCCTCACACCGCAGATTATACGGACGTAAGGGGCAATATAGCACTATTACGGAACATATGCCACTGGATCATCAGAAATATCTTGAATGGAATGGTGACAGATTCCGCAATTGGGCTAAACGCATTGGAGATAGTACCTTTAATGTTGTCAATGCAATTCTTACCTCTGCTCGTGTAGAACAACAGTCATATCGTAGCTGTATGGGGCTTTTAAAGCTTGCGGATAAATATTCCGTAGACAGGCTTGAAAACGCCTGCAAAAAAGCGTTAAGTTACACCACAAATCCAAGTTGCAACAGCATAAAGAATATTTTAGCTGCCAAGGGCGATATGGTGAATGAAGAAGGCTATACTAAAGCTAAAACAGCGTTGACTACTACACGAAATAAACATGCACTTATAAGAGGTGCAGACTATTACAGGAGGTAAAAGAAGATGACGAATCAAAGTACTATCGACAAATTAATTGAAATGCGGATGACATCCATGGCAGACGCATTTCACAACCAGTTAACCGACTCGAGAATGCAAGAGGTACCGTTTGAAGACCGTATAGCAATGTTGGTAGATATTGAATATAGCAACCGTAAAAACAACAGCTTGAAACGGTTAATCAAAAATGCCGGATTTGACCAACCTGAAGCTTATCTTGAAGATATTAACTATACTTCAGGCCGTAAGCTTAATCGAGAAATTATTAGGCGCCTTGGTACTTGTGAGTACATCAATGAACACCATAACATCTTCATAACCGGTGCAACCGGAAGCGGCAAAACGTATATGGCGTGTGCATTTGGCATGGAAGCTTGCAAACAACGCTATAAAACGAAATATATCCGCCTTCCCGACCTTCTTATAGACCTTGAGATGGCACGGAGTGAGGGCACATATAAAAAAGTACTTATGAAATATGCTAACCCTATTCTGCTTATCATTGATGAATGGCTGCTTTTGAAGCCGAAAGACTCTGAACAACAGGATATCTTAGAACTGTTGCACAGAAGGAGAAAAAAATCCTCAACCATCTTCTGTTCTCAATATCATCAAGATGGTTGGTATGATCAATTAGGTGGTGATGATAGCCCCTTAGCCGAGGCCATACTGGATAGAATAAAACATGAATCTTACAAGATTAACATCGTAGCATCTTCTCCGCAAGGTTATAAATCTATGCGGGAAATATATGGTTTAAATCAAAACATCAGTGAGTAGATATATTAATTGACTAAGGTGTGGTTTCCTGGTTCCGGATTTGCGGTTTCCGCTTCACCGGAACCACGGTTTCCCCGCACCGGAATATACACATTTTGTAGAAAGTATAGATACGCATGTGTATGTTGATGGCAAAGCAAACTATTTTAGTGGCAACATTTTTGAAACTGGATTTGAATATGAGTTAGAAACAAATTATAAATTGAATAAAGAATCTACGGTATATGCAGATATTAAACATATCTGTAATGGTTCTATTATCCGGACATGAAAAATCAATGCGGATTATACATATGTTTTCTAAGAATCGGGTAAGATAGTAATATGTCTTGGTTGAAATAATGCAATTTGTCTGCTTTAAACAGAATATCCATGAAAATTGAGTATTTTATTGTTATTTGAATTTTTTTAATAGGATAGTCACTCCTTGTTTATTTTGAGACACTGGTCGTAGTCAGATATAAATTAGACATTAAGAGATAAAAATAATATAATAAACTCATAATGTCCGTAAATGACAACTAATTAGAGAAGAAGAGAGGAATCGTTATGGCAGAAGACGCACATTCAATGGAACAAGCAGTGCAATGTATTAAAAAAGGAAATTATGAACAGGCAGAAACAATATATCGCCAATGTGTAAAGAAGGCGGAATCATTAGAAGAGAAGGCGGAAATTTATTATGCGTTGGGAAAAACGTTGTATCTTCTTGGTAAATCCTATGAAAGTATTGAGGCTTATAATTTTTTGATTAGGTGTAATGTTTCTTTAAACCCGGAAATGTTGGAACATTATTTGGAAATTGTGAATAACCCAGATACCGAAAGGATTCAACAATTTTACAGTAAGGTCAGTAACTATATCAAACATATGGGAAATGCGGCTATGATTCATAATCAGGATATTGCAGAAAAATTTCGTGAGTCTATTTGTAAATATATGATATCTCTTGTAGGGGAAGAAAATGATAAAATAAGGGGATATAAAAGACGGTATAACTTAATGGGGCAGCCCAGTGATGAAGAATTGCAGAAATATATCCGTCTTACGATGAAAATGGGAAATCAACTTTTTGATTTTATGATGCGGCAAGTTTTAAAAGAACATAATCACATTTCCAGTCAAGTGAATTGACTACTTGTTTATGTTCATTTATACCTATAGCTTTTGAGTAAAAATTACGGAGGGTTAGGCATATACATATGAAAATTATCGACGCGCATTTTCATTTTTGTGATTGGGAAAAATTTAATGAACTTGCTATTACAGCGGGGCATATGAACACTGAGAAACATTTACGTCAAGCATATGCGGATAATGGCATTGTTCATGGTATTGTTATGGGAAATAAGACGTTGTCTCTTAAAGATCACATATATCCAAATTTTATGAGTTATTGTGTAGGTCTCGATAGTTCGGTTTTTAATACAAAAGACATCGCACAGCAGGCAGCGTTGGTAGAAGAACATTTAAAACGAAAAACTTGTGTGGGGATTAAACTTTATCCTGGGTATAATCATTTTTATGTGTATGAAGATTTTCTCCATCCATTTTATGAACTGGCAAGAAAATATGGTAAACCGGTTGCTGTTCATACCGGACTGACAGCAACTTCTGCCGCACTGCTTAAATATAGTCATCCCCTTACGCTTGATGAAGCAGCGGTCAAATATCCTGATGTGCAGTTTGTCATGTGCCATATGGGAAATCCCTTTCTGCAGGATGCGGTTGCTGTTTTGGAAAAAAATAGCAATGTCGCAACTGACTTATCAGGATTGTTAGAGGGGAAAATTCGCAATTTTTCTATTTTTTTCCAAAAAAAACATGGATATTTGCAAATGCTGGACAACTGGCTGGCCTATCTGGATTGTTATGATAGAATTATGTTTGGAACGGATTGGCCGCTGGCTAATTTGGGAGACTATATTATCTTTACTAAAAATATTATTCCCAAGGAGTGTTGGGATAATGTGTTTTTTAAAAATGCTAATAGTATATATAAGTTAGGATATGAATGATAAACAGGTTTGTGAGAAAATGATTATTTTACAGATTTATTCGTATATTCCGGTGTGTAACATAACAAAGAATTTAATGCTGTTCATTAAACTTGAAAATACATGGAAGGTTTACCGAACATATATTGTTATTATATGTTTTTTCATATATAATGTACATTGTACATTATTTTTTTTAGGAGGAATTCCATGTTTGGATTTAATATAATAGGTATTATTGCCGGTATTCCCGGATTGATTATTGCAATGGTAATCCATGAATATGCTCACGCCCGCATTGCCGATGTAATGGGAGATAATACTCCTCGGTTAACGGGTAGACTGACTTTAAATCCGTTGGCTCATTTGGATCCCATTGGATTGTTGATGTTGTTGATTGTGCAGTTTGGGTGGGCAAAACCGGTGATGATCACACCTAGTAATTTTCGTGATTGGCGAAAAGGAGAACTTCTTGTGTCATTGGCTGGACCGGCTGCTAATTTGCTTACAGCTTTTATTGCTTTGCTGTTCATGGTCATTTTTGTGAAATTAGGTTTTCCGATGTCTTATGGGTTACACTTGGTATTTTATTTGATTGTGTTGTATAATATTAACTTCGCAATTTTTAATATGATTCCCTTGCCGCCGTTAGACGGATCAAAAGTATTGATGACGTTTCTTCCTACGGAATGGTCTTATAAACTTATAAGCATTGAACGCTATAGCTTTTTGATATTAATTGGATTGATGATGACTCCCATATTGGGCAGTATATTAATTCCCTTGCAACATCTGATATTGAACATCTTTACGGCAATTATTTCAATTTTTATTACACTATAATTGCCCTTTGGGACAAAACCGCATGTATTGCTTTCAGCAATACATGCGGTTTTGTTGCTTTATTATAATAAACTTGCATAATATAGGCTGGTTTATTATAATAAAGTTAATAAAACTATTCTCTTACGTTATATGTAAACACTATAATGTATAGCTAATAGGCATTATAATGGAACTACATTTATATATGGTTTTTTGATGAAAATTAATTTAATAGCGTAATACGAAGTGCCGATATAGGTATGAGGAATAATCTGCAGTAAGGCGTATACTGTTATAATGCAAAAACCATTACCAGTGTTTTGAAACATACTAAAAGAGAAAATATGCTGTCTGGAGAACCTGCTGGCAGGCATGTAATTATAGGCATGCTGATTTAGATCCGTCTGGCGGCAGATATGGGAGTTGTAAGATGACGGTTCAGAGTATAGATTATAGATTGCGGGAGTATTTGAATAACATTATTTATAGGCCGGAGACGGCAAAGTTAGATCGATGCGGACTACAAGAATCTGAAAATCGTTTGGCAGATACGATGGATATGTTATTGAAATTCATTCTGGAAGAACGAACGTTTGCTAATGAATTGTCTTCTGGGAATATTCAAAGAGTGAGACTACCTTCGCCAGAAAATGTAATATGTGATCCTATTAAGTCAGTTTATGGAATGCTGCAGCATTTAATTTGGCTGATGGATCGTATTACTGCGGGTGATTATGAACAGCGTCTCCAATTCTCCAATGATTTATCCAGCTCATTTAATGCTATGTTAGAACATTTGGTTAATTTAGCATATTTGTCGTATCACGATCGATTGACAAATCTTTTAAATGTAGAAGGATTTGATGAACATTGTAAAATATTATTGGAGAATTGGCCGGCAGATGATAAATATTTTTTAATCAGTATAAATATCAATGATTTCAGGCGGTTTATCATGTTGTATGGACCAGAAAAAGCAGACTGGGTTTTAGTTAAAGTGGCAAATTTTTTGCGGGATATTTGTAAAAACAGAGAAATTTGTGCCCGTGTGAATGCTGATAATTTTTTATGTCTTTTGCGAGGCGGGTCAATTCATGAAATTATGATACGCCTTCATGACAATGAGCAAAAGATACACCAATTTATTACATTTCGGTCTCGTTTGTTTCATTATGGGATATATGAGGTACGGGATGTCCATGAGAACTTAAGGAAAATGCGTGCATATGCCATGTTTGCAGGGGCGAATGCATGCAGTAATACCAATGGATTTTCTGTTTTTGATGATCTGCTGTCTAAACGATATGCACTGGAAAATTCTATTTTGCCTCTCTTTAGCCATGCCTTAAAAAATAATGAAATTACAGTATATTATCAGCCTAAGATAGATTCACGGCTCGATGTTATTGCCGGCAGTGAAGCATTGGTGCGATGGATTTTACCTAATGGAGAGGTAATGCGTCCGAATCACTTCATTGATTTATTAGAGAAAAATAGTTTAATAGTTTTATTGGATTTTTACGTATTGCGTAAGGTATGCCAGCACATACGGTCTCGCTTGAATCATCACCAATATATAGTACCTGTATCTGTTAATTTTTCAAGAGTACACATGCTGGATACAACCACTGTGCCGCATATGTTAGCTATATTGCAGGAATATAATGTTGATCCGCAATGGATTGTTATAGAAATTACGGAACGTGTATTTTTTGAACGAATGGAAAATATGGTGAAGATGATCCAATGTCTTCGGCAAGTAGGATTCAAAGTCAGCATGGATGATTTTGGTTCATCCTATTCTTCTTTGAATTTTTTGAAAAATATCCCTGTCGATGAAATTAAAATAGATAAACTGTTTTTTGATGACTTTGATACGGATGAACGGGTACGGATATTATTAAGTGATGTGCTGACTATTGCGAATCATTTACAGCTTGGTGTAGTTGCTGAAGGTGTTGAAACGGAAGATGCCGTTATTTTTTTAAAACGACAGCAATATGTTATGATACAGGGATTTTATTATTATGCACCTATGCCTGAAGATGAATATAATAACAGACTTGATGCAATCCATATTCATTAACTTTTGTTCAACCAGATAAATTTATTTTGCAAGAAAACATCCTGTGGTATAATGAAATTAGTCATTAATCTATTGAATGTATATTTTAAAATTATATTTTGAAGGATTAAGCTATGAAAAAATGACAGGAGGCGGCAATGTGATAAATAAAAAAGCTTGTGTTTTTTTTAGTAGTGCTGTTTTGACGTCTACCGCTTTTTTTTCTTGTGCGGCATTTGACTATAATAAAGCAGTTGATGAAATAGCTGCAGATCCATTGACATCTTATAATACTGTATATCTTGGCATGCCTAAATCGGATTTTGATCTTGATTTTTCAATGCTTCCCGATTGGAGTTTTTATAAAAATGAAATGGGAGTAAATGAAAAGGCGGAACGCGAAACTAAAATTGATGGCACAACACTTCTGGAAGGGATAAAAATAACAACGGCCATTCCGGCTGGATCGGCTAAAGTTATTGCATTTGATTGTTATTTTAAAACGGACAGTAAAAAAATAGCAAAAGAAATATATGACAGAGCGGTTTCAACTGTTTGGTCCGGCGTAGAGGACATGCCGGTTGCCCAAGCATCGGATTTTGTTTTTTGGAAGCAGAAGGATATATCTATTGTGGTATCATATCGGTATGAAAAAGATGAAAATCAATATGTCATTACTATCCGGCGGTTTAATAATCGTATACTAAATCAATAACTATATAACTACCATACAATGAGGGGATGGGATATATGCACATATCCCATATATTGACAGGAAATTTAACCTCATATATAATACTATTACGGTATATTTTTACCGCAGTAGCGTTTTAAGAATAGAGGAGACCTATAATGATGAACAGTTTGAAAACAGTTTTCTTGATGACGTTGCTGGCCGTTATCATGATGGCAATTGGGGGAACCTTTGGTGGCCGACAAGGTGTGTATATCATGTTCTTGATTGCCATGGGAATGAATTTTTTCTCTTATTGGTTCAGTGATTCTATCGTACTGCGTATGTATCATGCGGAAGAAGTCGATTCATCGCATCGTTTATATCAAATTGTGAAGGATTTGGCACAACGTGCGGATCTTCCTATGCCAAAGGTATATATTATATCGACGGAAGTTCCCAATGCTTTTGCAACGGGGCGCAATCCTTCACATGCAGCGGTTGCGGCGACGACCGGTATTTTGGAAATGCTGGATGATGAAGAAATACGTGGTGTCTTAGCACATGAAATGTCTCATATACTACATCGAGATATTCTTATCAGTACAATTGTAGCTTGTTTTGCCAGTGCTATTTCTATGATAGCCAATATCGCTCAGTGGGCAGCAATATTTGGCCGGGGCAGTGATGATGATGAAGGCAGTAATCCGATTGCCTTGATAGCAACTATTATTATTGCTCCTATTGCGGCGGCTCTTATTCAGATGTCCATTTCTCGAACTCGTGAATATATGGCTGACGAAGAAGGCGGGCGCATGATTGACGACCCGTTGGCTTTAGCCAGAGCCTTGGGGAAAATTGATAATTATGCGCATTATCGTGTTATGCCGGGAGCTACAAACGCTACCGCTCATATGTGTATTATAAATCCTTTCAGTGGCGTTTCCGGTGGATTAGTTAATTTGTTTAGTACACATCCTCCTACAGAAAAGCGGATTCAAAGATTGCAAGATCTGGATCGTAAACTTCATCATTAAACGGCACGTTTTTTATTTTGTTTGGTTATATAATATTGTAAAAATCCTTGCACGTTATTGTAGTGACCCCATAAATTAGACCTAGAAATCTAACTTTATGGGGTCACTACATATTGTGTGGGGATTTTTTTTGAATTAATTTATGGTATACAGGCGGTAATAGTACTATAATAGTTTAAAGCAACACAGTATTAGAAAATGGAAGGGGGAGCGTTGATGTATTCCTATATTCAACGTATTTGTGAACGACAGTTCCAACTTAAATCATGGGGGACATCAGTAAGTACGGAAATTATCGCCGGGATGACGACGTTTGCAACAATGGCTTATGTATTAGCTGTAGTACCAAAAATGATGGGAGATGCGGGATTGCCTGCCGGAGAAATTTTAACGGCTATGGTTATGATGATTTTTTTCACTACATTGGCAATGGGGTTGTATACAAATAGACCTTTTGTTTTGGCACCTGGCATGGGCGGGGTAGCTATTTTTTCGATTACGCTTGTACAATTGCAGCATGTTTCTGTGGGCATTGCCAGTGCTATCGTGTTCTTAAGCGGATGCCTGTTTCTTATTGTAACCGTATTGGGAATACGTGAAGCTATTGTAATGGTGATTCCCAAAGGAATTAAAATTTCTATCAGTGCGGGTGTGGGAATGTTTCTTGCCGTTATCGGACTGCGAAATGCTAAGGTATTAGCAGCAAACGCAAGTAAAGTGGCACTTTCATTAGGTGACATTTCTCAGCCTGTTGTTGTTTTAGCCGCTATAGGACTGTTTGTTCTTTTGGCATTGGAAGCACGTAAGATACGGGGAGCAGCTTTAATTAGTATAGTTATTGCAACGATTATAGGCATTCCCCTGGGAGTTACAAAAATTCCGGCTGCAATTTTTGCCGTTCCTTCAGGGATGGGCGAAGTTTTTTTCAATTTTGATCTGCTAGGAGCTCTTGACGTTCGATATGTTCCTTATTTATTTGTCTTTTTTCTGCCTGATTTTTTTTCTAGTTTTGGGACAGCTATTGGTATTGGTGGAAAAGCTGGGTTTCTTGACAAAAATGGTGATTTACCAGATTTGAATAAAATTTTTCAAGTAGATTCGATTGCCGCTACACTGGGATCTTTTTTTACAATTCCTGTATTGATTACTTATCTGGAGTCGGGAGCTGGGGTTGAAGCAGGTGGGCGTACAGGTCTTACGGCAGTGACAACGGCAGTAATGTTTCTTCTTGTATTGGCAATTACTCCGTTAGCTTTGATGATACCGGCAGCGGCTACCGCTCCTGTGCTGTTGTATGTAGGGGTAAGTATGATGGCGGGGATGCGTAATTTGGATTATTCGGATATGGCAGAATATGTTCCGGCGTTTTTGTGCATTGCATTTACTGCATTTACTTTTAATATTGCCAATGGTATTTCCTTGGCATTTCTTGCTTATGTTATTATTAAACTAGCATCCCGTCGATATAAGGAAATGACTTGGGGGCATTATTTGCTGGCATTGCTGTTACTATATTATTTCTATTCTATGGCCGGTGTGAAATAGCCAGAGAGGAACTTTACATGCAAATTGATTTATTATTAAAAAATGCACATGTTTTTAATGTGTATTTTAAAAAATTTATAATAGGTAATATCGCAATTTCCGGAGATAAATTTCTTTATATTGGAACAAAAAAAACTCCCGTAGTACCTAAAAACGTTATTGATATGTCTGGGAAATATATAATTCCCGGACTCGTAGATTGTCACATGCATATTGAAAGCACGATGTGTACACCGCGTACATTTTCGAAATGGGTTGTTAAAAACGGTGTTACGACATTGATCGCTGAACCACATGAAATTGCGAATGTTTTTGGACTGGAAGGCATTAAAGCTATGGTGCAATCTATAAAGGACGGACCCGCAGATATTTATATTGCGATTCCCAGTTCTGTACCGTCTACGAATGCCTGCTTGGAAACAACAGGTGCGGAAATAGGAAGTGACAGTGTTGCAGCCATGCTGCATATGGATAAGGTGATTTGTTTAGGAGAAGTGATGAATGGGCACGATATAATTGCTGGGCCGGATACTAAAACCAGCCGTCTTGTCCGGCAGGTAAAAGAAAATGCTCCGAAATTTCCACTGGAAGGCCATTTACCACGATTTCTTGATTGGGATTTGGCACAAATTTTGTATAACGGAGTCAACTCTGATCATACGGACCAGACATTGGAAACAATCCGCCAGCGAATTGGCGGTGGTTGTTTTCTGCAGCTTCAGGAAAAAACGATTACACCGGAATTCATTCAATATCTTGTAGAACATAATCTGTTTGAACATTTTGCGCTTGTAACAGATGATACTATGCCGGATTCTTTTATAAAACGAGGCCATTTGAATTATCTTGTAAAAAAAGCAATGAAAGCAGGTTTGACCCCCGAACAGGCAATATATGCAGCTACGTATACTCCTGCCAGGCGAATGGGATTGTCTGATAAGGGCAGTATTGCTCCAGGGAAAATTGCGGATTTTGTTGTTCTGGATGATCCAAGACAGTTTCATGTTCTTGCTACGTATTGCAGCGGCCGAGAAGTTTACCGGTGCGATGGTGTGCAGGAACCGGAAGAACGAGATACTTCATTTCCTTCGCATTTTTATCACAGTGTGCATGTTACTCCGCGTACGGAAGATAATTTTACACTTCACGTTGAACAAAAAACGGGAAGTGTATGCTGCCGAATTTTATGTGTTAGTAATAAAACTACATTTGTTCAGGAAGAAACTGCAATATTTCCTGTGAAAAATCATGAAATCTGCTGGGAAGATAGTCCATATAATTTGGCTGTTGTTTTTGAACGTCATGGAAAAAATGGCGGTTGCGGGTATGCATTGGTCGGGGGAGCGGCTATGAAAAAAGGCGCTGCTGCCACTACGTATGCTCACGATCATCATAATTTGCTTGTTATAGGACAAACGAAAGCGGACATGATGCTGGCAGCTAATACAGTTATTGAAAATCAAGGAGGATATGCAGCTGCTATTAATAACACGGTGACGGCTTTTGCCGCACTTCCTATTGCAGGGATCTTATCAGATCAACCGTTAGATGTATTAGGGAGACAAATACAAGGCGTGACGCAGTCGCTGCGGGAATGGGGATATGATCACCCTAATATCATTATGTCCTTGAGTACATTATCCCTGCCTGTCAGTCCTGATATAAAAGTAACGGATAAAGGTATTATAGATGTACGTAAGCAAAAAATTCTTCCCATGATCATAGACTGAATGAAATGGGTATGAAGTACTCCTCAAGTATGTATATAGCATATCCCGTATCCCCGTATAGGCAGAAAGTACAAAAAAACTGGATTCTGCCATAACAGAATCCAGTAAAATAACCGATATATATTTCTATTTTTTCAAAATGGATGCCAGTGTATCCGCATCGATATAGGTGTTTGAATCTTGCTCCTGACAGGAGGCATATACAATGGGAGAGTGGAAGGCATTACCTGCGGCTAAGGCGTTACGAGCGATAGTACCGGCTGGTTCACAAATTACCGTTGTTCCGTCATGAAGAGATGTAAAAGTATCCACAATACCTGTCAGATCGGATATATCCGTTTCTTTTTCTACGGGTCGGTATAAATGATATATTTCCACATCTTCATTATATGCATTTTCCAGTTGGGCGGTTATTTCTTGCCGTGTGGTACCTGCGGCTGCTGCTATGAAAAGAATTGGGGTTACCTCTGTATCCAGTGCTAAATCAATGGCATCGGCAATATGCTGTTCATCTCTATCCATATCAATTTCCACGGCATCGGGAATGCCGGAACGAATCGCAAATGTTATGATATCACGGTAATCCCGGTCGGTTTGAAAATAGGAATCAAGATTGGAAAAGCGGCAGGAGAAGATAATCGGGTTTTCTTGAAATTGTAAACTGATTGTCATAAGCGCATTCCAAAGTTGGGAAAGATTGGCACCACCATTGAACGAATCTGCTTTAAATTCGACGAAATCAAATGCATGTTCTTTAATTATATGACTTTGGCTGATTGCGCTGTAAATGCTTTCAGGAGTAAGGGGAACACATATTTTAGGATTTTCTGTGTTTAATTTGGTATAACCGATTTTTATCATTTAGATTTCCTCCTTATATATAAGAATGAAATTACATATGAATAAAGAGCAGCCGTTTAAACGGTTGCTCTTTTTTGGTGCGCCCGGTAGGAATCGAACCTACGCACCCGGTTCCGGAGACCGGTGCTCTATCCCCTGAGCTACGGGCGCATGATAAAAGTAAAAATATAAAGTGGTTTAAAAAGCACTTTACTATATTATCATGTTTTGGAGAAAATATCAATACAATTGTTGATGAGATTACCAAAGTATTATTGCTATTTCAAATTTTCGATGCTATTATTAAAAAAGAATATTCATATGAACATTATTCATGATATCACGAGGTGCATGAACATGGAACAGAAATATTATATTGGATTTGATGCGGGAACGCAGAGTGTCAAGGTTGCCGTTTATGATGACAAATTACAGTGTGTGGCAATGGATACGGCGAAGACAACATTGACATATCCTCATCCAGGATGGGTACAGATGGATATTGATGAATATTACCGATTAATCAAACAATGCATGAAGACCTGTTCGGCTAAATTAAAGGAGCAAGGGATACCCGTTACTTCTGTGCGGGCTATTATGGGAGATGGCATTATTTGTGGTATTGCCGGTATTGATGAAGATGGGAATGCGGTCACGCCTTTTATTAATTACCTTGATAGTCGCACTATGGAAGATGTGGAAGAACTTAAAAAAAAGAAACTTGATATTTGGGCGCAGGAGACTGGAAATGCTGAACCAAATTGCATGTTTCCTGCTATGCTGGCACGGTGGTTTATCAAACACAGTGAACCGTTTCGAACACAAGGGGTAAAATTTATGCATAACTGTCCGTATGTTCTGCTGCACTTAGCAGGACTTAAAGGAACGGATGCCTTCCTTGATTGGGGGGTAATGTCCGGGTGGGGATTGGGATATAATGTTATGAACAAGCAATGGTCCGAAGAACAATTGAAAATCTTAGGAATTCCCAGAAAATATATGCCGAAGATTTTAAAACCATGGGATATTATTGGAGGACTTTGTGAAAAAGATGCCAAAGAAACAGGATTTCCTGCAGGGATTCCTATTTGTGCCGGGGCTGGGGATACGATGGAATCCATGATGGGAAGCGGCGTATTGGAAGCGGGAAATGCTGTAGATGTGGCGGGGACGTGTGCCATGTTCTGTGTTGCAACGGAAGGAATTGTCCCAGAGTTATCTGTTCCCGGGAGTGGTCTTATTTTTAATTCGGGTACGCTTCCCAATAGTTATTTTTATTGGGGCTTCGTTCGTACAGGAGGGTTGGCACTTCGTTGGTTTAAAGACAGTATTTGCCGGCATGAAGAAGATACATATTATGAAAAGCTGGATTCCTTAGCCGGCCGGTATCCTGCTGGCTGCGACGGAGTTATATTTATCCCTTATTTGACGGGGGGGAATGGAGCGTTTCAACATGTGCGGGGAACTTTTTTAGGATTAACGCTTGATTCTGATCAAGGAGCTCTTTGGCGTTCTGTTCTGGAAGGGATTGGATATGATTATTTAGAAATAACGGATTTATATCGTCATGCTGGGATTTGCATTGATAAACTCACCGTTACGGAAGGGGGAAGTCGGGATTCATTATGGAATCAAATTAAAGCAGACATGCTTGATACACAGGTTTTGACATTGGAAGTTGCCGGTGGGGCCGTCCCGACTAATTGTGTTGTTGCTGCATATGCAGTTCATGATATCATTGACTTAAAGTTTGTGTTGCAGCGAAAATTAATGCCTAAGGAAGTTTATATGCCCCATAGTGAACATACAGTGGTATATCGACGTAATTATGAGAAAAGAAAGAATGTGCTGAGGGCTTTGAATGAAGTCAAATAGAAGCTGTATGTGGGATGACAGGGTTTGTGAAAAAACTCAAAAGGTATACATGATAAAAGTTCATAATATAACACAATGCAATGCGTATTTTGCATATATATATGCAGAGTACGCATTTTTTAGCGGTTTCCCATGGTTGAGCGTATTTTCTTTCATTTATTTTCTTATAAAAGAGTATAATTCAGTAGATTTTTTTACTAAGTGTGGTATACTATACATGTAAGCAAGGCAATTAAAATATCTAAATGCGTGATGAATGGGAAAAAAACAAGTGAAAAAAATCACGCGAATTGAAGGAGGAGTTAGTAATGTTTTGTAAAAAAGTAATGGTTATTGGTGCCGGTACAATGGGTTCGGGTATTGCTCAGGTATTTGTAACACATGGTTGCGAAGTAGTTTTGAACGATATTAAACAAGAGTTCATTGATGGCGGGAAAGCAAAGATTGACAAGAACTTGACAAAACTTGTCGGCAAAGGAAAAATGACACAGGAAGATAAGAATGCTGCTATGGCTCGCATCACAGGTTTTGTTGATGTGACGAAAGAAAGCATGGCGGGTATTGATCTTGTCGTTGAAGCTGCTATTGAAAACATGAAAATCAAAGCTCAGATCTTCAAAAATTTGGGTGAATGCTGCGAACCGCATACTATTCTTGCTAGTAATACATCTTCCCTGGCTATTACGGAAATTGCTGCGGCAACGAATCGTCCGGATCAAGTTATCGGCATGCATTTCTTTAATCCGGCTCCTGTTATGAAACTTATCGAAATTATTAACGGCATCGCCACTTCTGAAGATACTTTCAAAAAGGTATTTGAAGCATCTGAAGAATTGGGCAAATCTCCTGTTAAAGTAACTGACTTCCCTGGCTTTGCGGGTAATCGTATTGTTATTCCTATGTTAAACGAAGCTATATTTGCTTTGATGGAAGGCGTAGCTTCCAAAGAAGATATTGATAAAGTTTGCCAATTAGGCTTTAATCATCCGATGGGACCATTAGCTCTTTGCGATTTAATCGGTAATGATGTGGTACTTCATGTAATGGAAGTTCTGTATTCTGGTATGGGAGATCCTAAATATCGTCCGTGCCCGCTGCTTGTCAAATACGTGCAAGCTGGATATCTTGGCCGTAAGACTGGCAAAGGTTTTTATGACTATAAATAATTATTGTATTTGCTGATAAAATATTAGTATAATTACAGGAGGTCTAATCAATATGGAATACCAGAACATTCTTTTTAGTGTGGAAGACGGCATTGGGTTGTTGACAATCAATCGCCCGAAGGCCTTAAATGCCTTGAATGCAGCGACGGTTACAGAAATGAAAGATTGTGTTGGAAAGGTTGCTGCTAATTCTGACATAAAAGTATTGGTTATTACCGGGTCGGGGGATAAATCCTTTGTTGCCGGTGCTGATATCAAAGAAATGGCTACTAAAAATCCGGCGGAAGGACGTGCGTGGGGGATTTTTGGACAAAGTGTATTTACTGAAATCGAAAAATTACCTCAGCCCGTAATTGCGGCTATTAACGGTTTTGCACTTGGTGGAGGTTGCGAATTATCCTGTGCCTGTGATTTTCGGTATGCTTCTGAAAATGCTAAATTTGGTCAACCGGAAGTTGGCTTAGGCATTACCCCTGGTTTTGGCGGTACGCAACGGCTGACTCGTGTAGTTGGACGCGGGTATGCTAAAGAATTAATTTATACAGGTGGTATGATTGATGCTCAGGAAGCTCATCGCATTGGTCTGGTTAACAAGGTGGTTCCTCAAGCTGAATTAATGGATGTTGTCATGAAGGTTGCTAAGAAGATTGCTAAAAACGCACCTGTAGCTGTTCAGATGTCTAAAGCTGCTATTAATAACGGCGTTAATTGCGATGTGGTAACCGGCATTTCTTATGAAGCAGAAGTGTTTGGCCTTTGCTTTGCAACGGCTGATCAAAAAGAAGGTATGGGAGCTTTTGTTGAAAAGCGTAAACCGTCCTTTACGGGTAAGTAATACTGTTAAGTTGTTTTGCTGATAAGACGAGAGTGCATTCCGGGATTCGGAATGCACTCTTTTGTATTTGTATTTATATTTGACTTTTTGACTTTTATTTGATTTTTTGCCTTAAAATCATTGACAAATGAGACTTAACATGCTATGTTTTATATAGTTATTAGCACTCAATTAAAACGAGTGCTAAAATATAAAGGAGCAGAGGTGATAGATATGGAAATGGATGAAAGAAAAAAGAAAATACTGCAAGCTATCATTCAGGACTATATCACGTCTGCTGAACCTGTTGGTTCGAGGACTATTGCCCGTAAATATAATCTTGGTGTAAGTGCAGCAACCATCCGCAATGAAATGTTTGATCTAGAAATGCTGGGGTTCTTGGAACAACCGCATACATCTGCAGGACGCGTTCCTTCCGCTAGAGGATATCGATTTTATGTTGATTGTTTACTGCAGCCTACGGAAATCAGCAATGAAGAGAAAAAAATTGTGCAAGGTTGGTTTCAAGATAAAATGAGCGATGTTGATCAAATTTTCCAGTCAACGGCGAAAGTGTTATCTCGTATTACGCATAATGTGACTTTGGTTATGGCATCTCGGCAAATGACTTCTAAATTAAAGTATATTCGTTTTTTGCCGCTTGACGACCATCGTGCGATTATGATTGTTGTGACTGATACAGGCCAAATCGAAAATTGCATTTATTCCAAGCCAGTATCAGCAACGCTGGATGATTTAAATTTGATTGCAGAGAAATTAACGCATTATTTATCGGGAATCCCCATGTCTGACATTTCCATGCAGATGATTGATAAACTTCATGAGAGTATTGTAGATGATGTAGAGTTATATCGCGTGGCGTTTCGATCCTTGACAAAATCTTTCCATAAGCAGCAGCTATACAAGGGCGGTACGATGGAGCTCCTTAATAAACCTGAATTTAAAGATGTAGATAAAGCTAAAAACTTATTTACCTTATTAGAGGAACAAGATATGGTGGCTAATCTTTTGATGAGTGATGAGGGGGCGCACAACAAAAAAGTAAGTGTGCGTATTGGCGATGAAGCAAATCTTTCTTCCATCAATGATTGCAGTATTATTGAAGCTACATTTTCCGATGATAATGTGGTTTTGGGAAAAATAGCAGTGCTGGGACCTACGCGGATGGAGTATGCAAAGATTATCGGGCTTTTAGATTTCATGAAACAACACTTACAATATATATTAGAGCATTACCATGATAATCAATAGGAGGTTTTGAGACACATGGATGACGAAAACAAAAAATCAGATGTGGAAACAACTGATACATCTAAAGAGAAAGAAATGGATACACAGGAAAAGGAATCAAAGGTAAACGAGGAGGACGCACAAGCAAAGCGGACTGAAAATAAGGAAGCTGAAAATAAGGAAGCTGAAAATAAAATGGATGGTGTAACGGCGGCACAACCCGAAGAAACATCCGATACAGCTCTTGATGCTATGAAACAACAGTATACACGTCTGCAGGCAGATTTTGCTAATTATAAAAAGCGAACTGCCAGTGAAAAATTACAAATTTCTGAAGTTGTAAAGATGGATATATTAACGGGTATATTGCCCATTATAGATAATTTTGAACGGGCATTATGTGTGCCGAAGGATCAAATAACGGATGATATAAAATCCTTTTTAGATGGATATCAGATGATATATAATCAATTAATGACAGTTCTTAAAAAGGAAGGCTTGCAGAAAATTGATGCAGTTGGCAAGCCTTTTGATCCTAATTATCATCAAGCTGTCATGCGTACCCCTAGTGATGAATATGAAGATGACATTGTTATTGAAGTGTTGCAGGAAGGGTACCTGTTGGGAGAAAAAACATTACGCCCAGCAATGGTAAAAGTTGCATTTAACGGTTAATTATCGTTGTAATAAAAGAATGGAGGAATTTAAAATGGCTAAAGTAATTGGTATTGATTTAGGTACGACTAATTCGGTGGTTGCAGTAATGGAAGGGGGAGAACCTACTGTTATTACAAATACGGAGGGATCTCGTTTGACACCATCCGTTGTAGGGTTTTCCAAGACGGGAGAACGTCTTGTAGGACAGCTGGCAAAACGTCAGGCTGTTTCTAACCCAGGAAATACGGTCGCTTCTATTAAGCGGCATATGGGGGAAAGCTATACGGTAGATATTAATGGGAAGAAATATACGCCACAGGAAATTTCTGCGATGATTTTGCAAAAATTGAAAGAGGATGCAGAAGCGTATTTAGGTGAAAAAGTGACGCAAGCGGTTATTACGGTTCCAGCATACTTCTCCGACAGTCAACGTCAGGCTACGAAAGATGCTGGTAAAATAGCCGGGCTTGATGTACTGCGTATTGTAAATGAACCAACAGCAGCCGCGTTGGCTTATGGCCTTGATAAAGGCGGCGATGGTAAAATCTTGGTATTTGACCTTGGCGGTGGTACGTTTGATGTTTCTATCCTTGAATTAGGAGATGGCGTATTTGAAGTAAAGGCTACAAACGGCAATACAAAACTGGGCGGCGATGATTTTGATGATGCTGTTATGAACTGGATGGTTGCAGAATTTAAGAGTCAGACCGGTATTGATCTTTCTCAGGATAAGATGGCGGAACAGCGTTTGAAAGAAGCGGCTGAAAAAGCTAAAATTGAACTATCTACTGTTCTTTCCACCAATATTAACTTACCGTTCATTACGGCAGATGCAACAGGTCCGAAACATTTAGATCTTAATTTGACGCGCGCAAAATTCAATGAACTTACAGCAGATCTTGTGCATGCTACGATGGAACCGACTCGTAAAGCGATTGCTGACTCAGGGTTTTCAATCAATGAAATTGACAAAATTATTCTTGTCGGTGGTTCCAGTCGTATTCCGGCTGTACAGGAAGCGATAAAGTCTATCCTCGGTAAAGAACCAAATAAAGGTGTCAATCCTGATGAATGTGTAGCTGTCGGTGCTGCTATTCAGGCAGGTGTACTTGTCGGCGATGTTAAGGATGTATTGCTTCTTGATGTTACTCCCCTGTCTTTAGGGATTGAAACTTTGGGTGGCGTATTCACTAAAATTATTGATCGCAATACTACGATTCCTACGTCCGGAAGTCAAGTATTTTCTACCGCTGTAGATAATCAACCTTCCGTTGATGTTCATGTACTGCAGGGTGAACGTGAAATGGCTGCTGATAACAAAACATTGGGGCGTTTCGAACTTTCCGGAATTCCATCTGCTCCGCGTGGTGTACCTCGCATTGAAGTATCATTCAATATAGATGCGAATGGTATTGTGAATGTTTCGGCAAAAGATTTGGGAACTGGAAAGGAACAAAAAATTACGATTACTTCCTCCAGCGGTTTGGATAAGAGCGAAATTGATCGTATGGTCAAGGAAGCAGCTGCCCATGAAGCGGAAGATAAAAAGCGCAAGGAAGGAATTGAAGCCAAAAATAATGCGGATTCTATCATTTATCAGGCTGAAAAGACAATTAAAGATCTTGGTGATAAGGCAGATGCCGCTAAAGTTTCTGAAATCAAGGACAAAATTGCAAGTTTAAAAGAAGCTGTAAAAACTGATGATGCAGATAAAATTAAAGCAGCGACAGATGAATTGACAAAGCCGTTATACGAGCTGACTAGCGAAATGTATAAACAAGCTGATGCACAGCAGCAAGCTGCACAGCAAAGCGGCGGTGCGCAACAAGGTTCACAAGAAGCGCCAAAGGATGAAAAAGTCGTCGATGCAGATTATAAAGTAGTCGATGATGACAAGAAGTAAGATAGATAAGAGGGGCTGCCCATATGAGTAAAGATTATTATGAAATTCTAGGTGTTTCTAAAGACGCTAGTGATGACGAAATCAAAAAAGCGTTTCGCAAGCTTGCCATTAAATATCATCCCGATAAAAATCGGGATGATCCTAAGGCGGCTGAAGGAAAATTTAAAGAAATAAATGAAGCATACAGTGTTCTTTCTGATAAACAGAAACGAGCACAGTACGATCAGTTTGGACCGGAAGCCTTTCAAAATGGCGCTGCAGGTTCTGGAGGGTTTGGACAGGGTGGCTTTGGCGGTTTTGGTCAAGGAGGCGGATTTGGACAAGGCGATTTTGGCGGCTTCGGAGACATTTTTGATACGTTTTTCGGCGGTCAGGGCAGCCGCCAGACCAATGGACCTGAACGAGGAGCTGATTTGCGCTTCGATGTAGATATTTCTTTTGAAAATGCTGCTTTCGGCGTAGAAATGGAAATTCAGGTTCCTAAGAATGAAACATGTGATCATTGCCATGGGTCAGGAGCTGAACCTGGTAGTAAGGTAGATACATGTCCTATTTGTCACGGAACAGGACAGCAGCGAGTAGTTCAAAATACGCCTTTTGGACAAATGGTTAATGTACGGACGTGTTCCCATTGCGGTGGCACGGGTAAGATCGTTCATGAAAAATGTAAGAAATGTCATGGAGAAGGTACTCTTAAAATCCGTAAAAAGTTAAAAATTAAAATTCCCGCAGGTGTTGATGATGGAGCTCGCTTACGTGTAGCCGGGGAAGGTGAACCCGGTGTGCGTGGCGGCGGACATGGTGATTTGTATGTGTATATTTATGTACGCAAGAATAGTCATTTTGAACGCCGAGGTAATGATGTATTGTCAGAAGAAACTATTACATTTGCTCAGGCGGCTCTTGGAACTACGATACGAGTGGATACGTTGGATGGCAAGGTTGAGTTGAAAATTCCTGCTGGTACACAAACGGGAACTAGTTTCCGTATTAAAAACCGTGGAGTGCCTTATCTCCAGTCTGAAAAGCGCGGCGATCATTACGTGCGCATTCAAGTATCGACACCTAAGCATTTAAATGACAAACAGCGTCAAATTTTAAAGGAATTTGCTGCTTCTTGTGGTGAAAAATGGGTGGGGGAGCCTGAAAAGAAAGATGGATTTTGGGATAAAATAAAAAAAATGATTCGCACTTGGTTTGATCGCAAGTGCATGATATGGGGATTTAACGAATGAAATGGAAGAAAATAGACTTGTTTGTCCCCGGAGAGGCCACCGAATTGGTGGCCCTTCTTTTATGCGAGTACGGTAGTAACGGTTCTATTATTGATGAAGAGAAATCACATGGGGCCTGTGTTTGTGTTACGGCGTACTTTCCGGTAGAACAAGAACATATAATCTGTAGGTTAAAAGAAAAATTAAAAGAGTTGGAAACCCGCGGCGATTTTAAGGGAGCGTGGAATATTTCGGAGTCACAATCGGATGATTCTTCATGGCTGTATACTTGGCAGAAATATTTCCACCCCAAGAAAATATCAAATAGATTTTGGGTTGAACCGGCTTGGGAAAAGGTTAAACCTGGCAAAGACGATATGGTTATTACTATTGAACCAGGGGTTTCTTTTGGTAGTGGGTTGCATGATACGACGAGTCTTTGTATTTCTTATCTTGAAAAAACGATTAAAAATGGAGATAAAGTTTTTGATATTGGAACAGGTACTGGCATTCTTGCAATTGCTGCAGCAAAGTTGGGAGCAGCACATGTTACTGCCGTTGATCTTGATGAAAAGTCGGTAGTACAGGCAGCTGTCAATATAGAACTCAATAATATGGCCGCATATATTAATGTATCCTGCAGTGATTTATTGAATTCCGTAGTACATGGCACTGATAAAGCGGATGTCATTGTGGCTAATATTGTAAGTGATGCTATTATTTCTTTATTGCCAGCGCTTCCAAATTATTTGCGTGATGGCGGTATTTTTATTGCCAGCGGTATTATTGATGATCGTATTGAAGATATACGCAGGGCTGCAGATGAAAACGGTTTTATATGGATTGATGAACAACTCCGTAATGGCTGGTACGCTGTACGTATGAGGTGGATGTGATGAGAAAAATTTTTACATCGTTTCCGTTGACGAGCACATTTGAATTATCTTCTGATGATGCTCATCATGTAAGGGTAGTATTGCGCCATAAAGTAGGCGATAGCATTGCTGTAACGGATTCTACAGGTACTACGTATGATTGCATTATTACGCAAATAGAAAATCATGCTGTCTTTCTGACGCCGGCTCATAAAATAAGTGATGCTGTCATTTCGAATGATAAGGTGGTTCTTGCTGCGGGACTACTAAAGAATGATAAGTTTGAATGGATTGTCCAAAAAGCTGTTGAATTAGGGGTAGACCGTATTATTCCTGTACAAATGAAACATTGTGTAGTAAAATTAAACGAAACACATCAACAGGATAAAATAAAACGCTGGCAGAAAATTGCGCTAGAAGCAGCTAAACAATGTGGTCGCAATGATGTCCCTGAGGTCACTGCTGTTTTTGATATTCCTAAACTGATTAAAGCGTATCGTGATGTACGTTTTGTTGTTCCCTATGAACAGGAGACGGCACCTTTTCACGATATCTGCCAACAAGTGGGGAATGGTGACGTAGTTATTTGCATTGGACCGGAAGGCGGATTTGACAAAAATGAAATTGCTTTGCTGCGTGAAACAGTACCTTGGTGTCGTACCGTATCATTGGGTACACACATTCTTCGAGCGGAAACCGCGGCGATAGCAACTATTTCAATTATTATGTATGAAAGAGGATTTAAATAATGCCTACAATTGCATTTGCCACTCTCGGGTGCCGTGTCAATCAATATGATACGGACAGTATGCGTGGCTTATTTTTATCTCATGGTTATCATGAGGTTGATTTTCATGGTGTAGCAGATGTATATGTCATCAATACCTGTTCTGTTACACAAATGGGAGAAAAAAAATCACGTCAATATATTCGACGCGCGAAAAAATTAAATTCATCTTCTATTGTTGTTGTAACTGGATGTTATGCACAACTTGAGCCAGAATTTATTTCTACAATGGAAGGGGTAGATGTTGTTATTGGCATAAATGAAAAACATCGAATTGTGAATATTGTTGACATGTACATTGGGGAAGGACATCAATATGCTGTTACGGCGGTTCGTGATGTACGGACGTATAAGGAGTTTGAAGAAATTCCTTTATATCCGGCGGCAGTAGAACATACACGAGCCGACCTCAAGATTCAAGAAGGGTGTAATAATTTTTGTACATATTGCATCATTCCCTATACAAGAGGAAGTCTTAAATCCCGAAAACCGGATGCAGTTATTGAAGAAGCAAAACGCCTTATTACCTATGGATTCAAGGAAATTGTACTTACAGGAATTCATTTAGGTGCCTATGGGGTGGATCTTCCTGAACAACCAACATTAGCTTTGATTTTGCGCCGTCTTCTTGAAGAAACGCAAGTACAACGTATTCGGATGGGTTCTATAGAATCATTGGAAGTCGACGAAGATTTGATTGCTGTCATAAATTCTTCGAATCGAATTTGCCCGCACCTTCACTTGCCGTTGCAATCGGGATCAGATGAAATATTATCATCGATGCACCGGCATTATACAAAGACTGAGTATGTTCAATTAATTGAGTATTTACGTGAAAATATTCATGGATTAACGGTTTCAACAGATTTAATTTTGGGGTTTCCCGGTGAAACGGAGTCCTTGTTTCAAGAAACCTTAGAAACGCTGAAATATTTAAAATTTTCACACATTCATGCCTTTCCCTATTCTCCTAGACCGGGAACTCCGGCAGCCAGTATGGAAAATCAGGTTCCCGAGCAAGTAAAGAAACAACGGGTATCGCTTGTCAATGATTTGACAAAACGGCAGCAAAAAGAAGAAATGCAACACATGCTGGGACATACTGTCCGAGTTTTAATAGAAAAACAAACGGGGGACAGCGGTGAAGGGTTTTCGGAAAATTATGAACGGGTTCAAGTAAGCGGACTCCCCTGTGATTGTAAAAAAATAATAGTTCGGGCTGTATTAAAAGAAGTAACTGACGATACGTTATTAGGTAAATTCAGAGAGGGTGAATAAAATGGAAGATTGTTTATTTTGTAAAATTATTATGGGTGAAATACCTAGTGCAAAAGTGTATGAAGATGAAAATTTCTTTGCTTTTAAGGATATTGCACCAGTAGCACCTGTACATGTTCTTGTTGTTCCCAAAAAACATATTTGCAGTATTGCTGATTTAAAACCCGAAGATGCAGAAGTAGCAGGTAAAATGTTGTATGCTATCCAAAAGGTAGCGGATCTGCTGGGGTTGTCTCAAGATGGCTATAGAGTTGTTTTTAATACCGGTGAAAAAGCAGGCCAGACAGTACACCATATGCATGCACATATTCTCGGTGGTAAGGAAATGGCTTGGCCGGGAGTATAACGTAAAAAAATCCTCATCAGAAAAATTTCTGATGAGGATTTTTTTAATCTTTAAAGTAAGGTTTAAAAACAGAACGGTTTGGTTCTTTATGTTGTTTTTTTTCATTTGATTTGCGTGGTTCACGCGATTTACGATCTGAAGAACGAGAGTCGCTGAATCGGCGTTTTTTTTCTCGATCACCGGAACTGCGATGATGATCGCCTTCATGTTTTCGATCTTTGCTTCCCGAATAATCACGACGGCGGTTTGTGCTATTGTTGGAATGAAAACTGCGTTTTATACGAAGAGGCGCTTCTTCTGTAATTTTTACAGGAGTCGTATCTGGTTCTTTTGTCAGCAGTTTAATAGCAGCTGAAACCAAGGCAACAGAATCAAAATTAGATAACAATTCTTCAGCACTGGCACGATAACTTTCTACGCTCCCGTCTTCGGCTGCGGCAGCAAGGTTTCTGATAGCGCTCTGCTGTGCGCCTTCAAGAGCTTCTGAGAAGGAAGGGGCTTTGCGACGAGGAATAGGCCGTTTGATTAACCGTTCAATGGTGCGGAGATGTTCTATTTCACGAGGAATAACAAAGGTCATGGCTTCGCCGGTTTGTCCGGCACGGCCAGTACGGCCGACTCGATGAACATAACTTTCCGGATCTTGCGGCAGATCATAGTTATATACGTGCGTGACACCGCTGATATCTAATCCACGGGCAGCTACATCTGTAGCGACGAGAATATCAATTGTTTTTTCACGGAACTGCCGTATGACCGTATCTCTTTTGGCCTGTGTCAAATCTCCATGGATGCCTTCCGCAGAAAAGCCGCGCTTTTTTAATGCTTCTGATACTTCATCGACACGACGTTTCGTGCGGACAAAAATAATCGCTAGATCAGGATCCTGTAAATCGAGCAGCCGGCAAAGTATATCAAACTTTTGACGATCGGGTACTTCGATGTATGATTGTTCAATAAGATCAATTGTAACTTCCTTTGCTTTCATGCGTATGATCTGTGGATCGTGCAGAAATTTCTGCGCTAGTTCTTGAATCGGTTTAGGCATGGTTGCTGAAAAAAGCAATGTTTGCCGGGTATCTGCTGGAGTTGCAGCCATAATTAGGTTGATGTCATCGATAAAACCCATATTGAGCATTTCATCTGCTTCGTCAAGTACAATAGTTGAAATATGGTTAAGACGAATTGTACCTCTTTTCATGTGGTCAATTAAACGTCCTGGCGTAGCTACCACGATCTGCGGATTTTTTCGCAGACGACGAAGCTGGCGGTCAATATCTTGACCACCGTAAATTGGCAGTGCTTGAATGTTGGTAAATTGTGCAAGGTGGTTGATTTCTTCAGCAACCTGCATTGCTAGTTCACGTGTTGGTGATAAGACGACAGTTTGGATATCTTTTGTAGGTGTTGCGGCCAAGATTTTTTCCAGCACGGGAATTGCGTAAGCAGCCGTTTTCCCTGTACCAGTTTGAGCTTGGCCGATCATATCATTACCGGACAATGCGACCGGGATGGATTCGGCTTGAATGGGGGTTGGTTCTTCAAATCCCATTTCGTTCAGGGCTTGGATGATTACGTCATTGATGTTCAGTTCTTTGAATTTTTCTAACATGTATACCTCCTATTAATGTAACTTATCTAGTATAGCATTGATTGTCATAAAAAGATAGAGAAAACAATAAAGTATTTTTATTATTTCCTGTCATACACGCAGGAGATGCAAGATTGATAAATGTTAAGAAAACGACAAAAAAACAAGTGTTATTCCTCGGGCATTTGTGGTATGATACATAACGTGACAAACAAAGTATAAAAGATGGATATTTTTGACTAATAATATGTATTTATGATAAAATATATTATTGATGTTGATAGAGTAGATATCTTATTTGTGCAATTAATTGGAGGGCTGTTCAGGTGTTTGACAAATTAGTAAATAGATTACTTGGAAACAATACAGAGCGCGAATTAAAAAAGATGTGGCCGATTGTTAAAGAAGTCAATAGATTGGAAGCTTCGTTGGTAGATTTGAGTGATGCATCGTTGGCAGGTAAAACGCTGGAATTCAAAAAGCGCATACAGGAAGGCGAAACATTGGATGACTTGCTGCCCGAAGCATTTGCTGTTGTCCGTGAAGCATCAAGACGAGTTACGGGAATGCGGCATTTTGACGTACAATTGCTGGGCGGTATTGTGCTTCATCGTGGAGATATAGCAGAAATGAGAACGGGTGAAGGGAAAACCTTGGTTGCAACTTTACCTGTTTATTTGAATGCATTGTCAGGTAAAGGTGTTCATGTTGTTACAGTCAATGATTACCTTGCTACACGGGACAGTGAAGAAATGGGTCAAATTTATAAATTTTTAGGACTGTCTGTCGGATTGATTGTCCATGATTTAGATTATGACCAAAGACGCCGTGCGTATAATGCAGATATTACATATGGAACAAACAATGAATTCGGGTTTGATTATCTGCGGGATAATATGGTAATCAGCGCCGATCAGATGGTACAGCGCCCTCTTAACTATTGTATCGTCGATGAAGTTGATAGTATTCTTATTGATGAAGCCCGTACACCCCTTATTATCTCCGGTCCGGGAGAAAAATCAACAGATATGTATTATACACTGGCAGCTATTGTAAAACGCTTGAAAAAAGATGAAGATTATACGATGGACGAAAAACAAAAAACGATTGCACCAACAGAAGAAGGCGCTCATAAAATTGAAAAAATGCTGGGTATCAGCAATATGTTCGATAATGAACACTTAGAACTGAATCACTTGGTTATTCAGGCTTTACGGGCTTGTTTTATGATGCATTTGGATAAAGATTACGTTGTTAAAAATGGAGAAATCGTCATTGTCGATGAATTTACCGGTCGTCTTATGTACGGTCGCCGCTATAGTGATGGATTGCATCAGTCTATTGAAGCTAAAGAAGGTGTTAAAGTTCAAGGTGAAAGCAAGACGTTGGCGACTATTACCTTCCAAAATTATTTCCGTATGTATAATAAACTGGCGGGCATGACTGGTACAGCCAAAACAGAAGAAGATGAATTCAACAAGATTTACAAGCTGGATGTATATGTTATTCCGACCAATATGCCAATGATACGTAAGGATTTGCCGGATATGATATACAAAACAAAAAATGCCAAATATCGTGCCGTTGTTCGGGAAATTAAGGTGCGCCATGCCAAAGGACAACCGCTGTTAGTGGGCACGACTTCTATTAGTCAGTCGGAAATCATCAGTGGGCTTTTGGACAAAGAAAATATTGTACATAATGTATTGAATGCTAAATATCATGAAAAAGAAGCGGATATCATAAAAGAGGCAGGACAGCCGAATATGGTAACGATAGCCACCAATATGGCCGGCCGCGGTACGGATATCAAATTGGGTAAGGGAGTTCCTGAATTGGGAGGACTCATGATTATTGGAACAGAACGTCATGAAAGCAGACGAATTGATAACCAGCTTAGAGGACGTTCCGGACGGCAGGGAGATCCGGGAACTACACAATTTTTCTTGTCTTTGGAAGATGATCTCATGAGAATTTTCGGTTCTGATAACATTTCCAAGGTAATGGATAAGCTCGGGATGGATGAAGATGAACCGATTACACATTCTATGATTACTAAATCCATAGAAAAAGCACAAAAAAAAGTGGAAGCTCATAATTTTGAAATTCGTAAATATGTGTTGGAATATGATGACGTCATGAATCAACAGCGTGAAGTTCTCTATGGTCAACGACGCCAGGTTTTGCAGGTGGAATCGCTGCGGGAAACAATTATCGGTATGGTGGATGACATTATCATGGATGGATTGGAAAAATATGCCAATGAAAAACTATATCCGGAAGAATGGGACTTTACAGGCCTTTTACAGCAAATGGAGCAATATTTTGTACCTAAGGGAGCCACAACGGTCCAAGAACTGGAAAATCTCAGCCGTATAGAGGTACAAGAAAAATTGCATACGATTGCAACCGAACTGTATGATGCCCGTGAAAAAGAAATAGGGGCACCCACGATGCGTGAACTGGAAAAGGCAATTATGTTGCGTGTTGTTGACAGTAAGTGGATGGATCACTTGGATGCGATGGATGCATTAAAGGAAGGCATTAATCTGCGAGCTTATGGACAGAAAAATCCCCTTGTTGAATATAAATTTGAAGCCTATGAAATGTTTGAAGAAATGGTGGATTCTATCAAACGAACCGTTGTTACTTTCTTGTACCATATTCAAATCACGTACAGCAGCTCTGTGCCGAAAGCAGAAAATCATTTAGAAGGAGCTACAACCGTGCATCCGGAAAACAAACCGGTCAGCAAAGAAGATATTGAAGCAGACGAACGGGGACATGAAAAATAAAACGATTGGCTGTTGATGATATAAATGTATATATTTTGAAAGATGGTGAAACTTGTGTTACTAGATGAAATTAGAAAACCTTTAGAAGATTTGCAAAAAAGAATACAAGAAATCGGGGATTCACTTTAACTTAGTTCGAAAAAAAGAAAGAATTATGGATTTCGATATGCAGATGAGTGACCCGACTTTTTGGAATGATCAAGATAGAGCCAAAACAATTTCTCAAGAAGCTACGCTTTTAAAGACGGAAGTCGAAGGTCATGAAGCGTTGGTAAATAAAGCTGCAGATTTAATGGATTTCTTGGAAATGGCGATGGAAGATGGTGATACTTCCTTAACAGAAGACATAGAGAAACAATATGAAGAATTGGAAAAAGAAATAGAAAAACGGGAAATATTACTTTTGCTCTCCGGTGAATATGATAATTGCAATGCTATTTTAACTTTTCATGCCGGGGCAGGAGGAACGGAAGCACAGGATTGGACACAAATGTTGATCCGTATGTATACCCGCTGGGCTGAGCAAAATGGATATCGTATCATCATGATGGATATGCAGCCCGGTGACGAAGCCGGTGTTAAAAGTGCCATGTTTACTATTGAAGGTGACCATGCATATGGATATTTAAAATCGGAAAAGGGTGTTCATCGCTTGGTTCGGATTTCTCCTTTTGATGCAGCGGCTCGCCGTCATACATCATTTACGGCAGTTGATGTTATGCCGGAACTTCCTGACGATATGGATATAGACATTAACATGGATGAAGTGCGGGTTGATTACTTTAGAGCCAGTGGAGCCGGCGGCCAGCATGTCAATAAAACAAGTTCGGCTGTCCGAATGACACATCTTCCGACAGGAATTGTGGCTCAGTGCCAAAATGAACGTTCGCAGGTACAAAACAGAGAGATGTGTATGAAGTATCTGCGTGCTAAATTGTTTGAGTTAGAACAGGAAAAACAAGCACAGCTCAAAGCGGAAATTGGTGGTACCCACCAAGCTATTGAATGGGGAAGCCAGATTCGCTCATATGTATTTCACCCATATAATTTGGTTAAAGATCATCGTACCGGGGTGGAAACCAGCAATATTCAGGCTGTGATGGATGGAGATCTTGAACAGTTTATTGAAGGGTATTTACAACAAGAGAAGGATAAAAAACTAGCTAAACAGGACCTATAATGAAAAAACTGATTATTTTTTTGATATGCGTCGGCAGTTTTGTTTACGGAGCCAATCAATATGCTCCGCAGCTTGCCGAAGAAGGGCTGTATCACTCCCTGCAAAATTCTATGCAGTTGCGACGTTCTGATGTGCAAGTGAAGGCACAGCCAGGAATAAAAATAGTGACAGGGGCGATGGACACTGTTCAAATTCATGGCCAGGACGCTCAAGTCGGCAGTCTAAAATTGGCTTCCTTTGACTGTAATCTGCAGGGTGTCCATTTCAGTCCGCAAGCCTCTCTTATAGATGGAAAATTGAGTATTATGCGTGCAGAGAGTGGAGATATGACAGCATCTATACGCAGCGAAGATTTGCGTAGGTTTTTGATAGATAAAGTCGACAATCTTTCCAATGTAAAAGTTGTATTTGACGATGATATGGTATACGTAACTGGGACAATGTCTTTAGGCGGTATCATCGAAGCGAAAGCAAACATTCGCGGGCATTTTGGAATGCAAGAAAAAAAGCTTATGTTTATTCCTACAAATGTTTCCGTCGAGGGAATGGGAATGGCCTACAAAATAAAATCACCCAGCGTTGAGATATATGATTTTTCAAATTTTCCTCTGGGAATCCTGCCAGATACGGTTACCATGCAACGTGATATGGTAACCATTCATGGCAGAGTACGTAATTATTAATCAAGGTGGATATGATGGAATATACTAATAAACGTAGTAAAACGTTGATGATAATCGCGATCTTGATAGGCCTTTTGTGTGCTGTTTACATGTGCGTTCAGCGGTATTATGTCGAACAAAAAAACACAACAATAGAAATGGCACTAGATTATGATGCGATTTTGGCCATGGCGCGCAATGACGGCTATGATACAGATACGGCATTGGAAAAATGCCGTGAAGCTGGGATAACCAGTTTCACTATTTACGATTCGACATTAAATAAATTGACCCAGCGGGGAGATTTGTCATTGATTACTAAGCTGGGTTTCAAGTTGTATTATCCTCAATTCGATATTTCGGATTTATCGTATGATTATTATGTTATCGGAAAACCGAAGGGGTCCAAGGATGCCTACTTTGATGAAGTATGCATAGATTTAAAAAAACGTCTGGGAAATAAGAATGTAAAAATATTAGATAATCCACAATATCGTATTATGGGTGTACGTGGTGTTATGCCAACATTAGGCGAAATGAATCTAGGAATTTTGACTGCTGATGCAAACGAGATTGCCTCACATGGTTTTCATGTTATTCTACGTCCGACAAATTACAGTAATGTAACTAAGAATAAAATAGAAAGTTTCTTTGACCGTGCAGATACAATTCAAAATGTCAGCGGAATTATGTTTGTTGGAAAAGAAGTGCTGGGATATAATCCGGATCCAGCTATGCATAAAGAAATGTTGGACTATACGGCAGAATGTCTGAAAAAGCGCAATTTACCGTTTTACATGATTGAATCAGTAAATCAACTGCAGTATAATACACAAGATGGTATGTATGATTTGGCAGGCCTGCTTAATTATGATACGGGACGAGTCTATGCAATGGCCAAGGAAGAATTAGAAAAAATATCTCCGGAAGAAGCCGCGATGCGTTATTATATTAGTGATTTAGAACGAAATGTACGTATCAATCTGTTTGCTTTGTATAAGAAACCCGCTCATGGACGCAGCTTGACCGATACTAATTTGAAATATATTTCTGATGTGTCAAATAAACTTAAGGACCGTGGATATCATTTAGGGAAGGCGTCTATTTTACCGGCTTATTATCCTAATAAAATTTTATTGGCTATTGTTGCTGCTGCGGCTGTCTGCGGCTTTCTTCTTACTTTTAATTTGCTGTTTCCTTTTGCAGATAAATATAATTACATATTTATGTTAATTGGCATATTGGCAGCAGGCGGCGGTGCGGTTATAGCCAAGGGTGCGTTATTTTTACAAGTTATGGCTGTGGGGTGTGCTACTGCCACTCCTGTGGCTTCTATTCTTATTTTGCTGGATTGGTGGAAGAAAAAAAATATAACGAAAAAATTAGGCTTTGTCCGTATTTTGCGAGATGGCACTGTTGGTCTAGCCTGTGCGGTAGCCATGTCGATGATTGGCGGATTATTTATTGCGGCAATGTTGGGAAATATTCGTTTCTTTATGGAATTTGACTTTTATCGCGGAGTTAAATTGACATTCATCCTACCAATTGTTTTGATCTGTATTGGATATGTACGTCGTTTTCCATTATTTGACCGGACGATAAATTCACCAGAAGAGTTTATTGATTTTGTAAAACATTTCTTGAATATTCCCATTAAAATGGGCTCACTTATATTTGTTGGATTTTTAGCGTTTGCGGCATTTGTTTTTGTCGGTCGCAGCGGACATACTGCCGGTGTTCCTGTACCGGGTGCAGAAGTGGCTATGCGGCGCTTTTTGGAAAATACGATGTATGCCCGGCCGAGAGAAAAAGAATTTCTTATTGGTCATCCGGCCTTCTATCTGATGGTGGCGGCAATGTATCGAAAGTGGCCGCAAATTATACATTTTTTCATGGTGGTAGCGGCAGTTATCGGACAAGGATCTATGGTGGAAACATTTGCTCATATTCGCACACCCATTGAAATGTCTTTCGTACGAGGACTCAATGGATGGGTAACGGGAATGGTTTTGGGGATTATCGTCGTTTGTGCGTTGCCTATTTTTCAATATATCACGGCGTGGATGGGGAAGCAGGTGAGTCGCCGTGACTAAAATTGTTATTTCTGGATATTATGGTTTCGGTAATGCCGGAGATGAAGCAATGCTGGCGGCTTTATTGGACTCTATTTTAGAAATAATACCGGAGGCCGATATTACGGTAATCACTGGAAATGAAAAACTTACAAAAGCAAATCACGGAGTGAAAACAGTACATCGACTGAATTTTTTGGGGATAACGGCAGCGATTTCTCACAGCCATATATTGATCAGCGGCGGTGGCAGTTTATTGCAGGATGTGACTAGCTCCCGCAGTTTGTATTATTATTTGGCAATTATTAAAATTGCTTTATTGTTACATAAACCGGTCATGCTGTATGCACAAGGTATCGGGCCCTTGCGGCGCCGTAAAGCCAGAGAGGCTGTCCGTAAGGTATTGGAACGTGTGGATATGATAGGAGTGCGAGATGAAGAGTCGAAAAAAGAATTAATTTCAATCGGTGTTCTTACTCCGCCGATTGAGGTTACTGCCGATGCTGTATTATCTGCAAACCCTGTTGATAAAAAACTGGGTTTTCTTCTTTTAAAAAAATATGCAATAACCGGTATACGCCCTAAAATAGGGATAGCGATACGGAATTGGAAAAACCTAAGCCATTATAAAATTGAAGTAGCTAAGGCTGCCGATGTACTTCAGGAACGGTATAATGCGAATATTGTATTTGTACCTATGCAGTTTCCCGATGATATTCGAGCCGCAGAGGATGTGTGCGGATTTATGAAACGGGAAGCAATTATCCTCAAAGAACAGTATACAACGGTAGAACTTATGTCGATTATCGGTTGTATGGATGTACTTTTAGGAATACGATTGCATGCACTCATCTTTGCATCCATAATGCATGTTCCCGTGACCGCTATTTCCTATGATCCTAAGATTAATAATTTTATTGATTTAATTGGCGAACGCCTGTGCGGTACAATAGAAACAGTTACGGCGGATATGCTGATTGTTGATTTAGATAAAAAATTAACGATGGGTCAGCTGGCTCCGTCTGTATTGATTCGCATCAACCAATTGAGAGAATTATCTCTCCGAAATGCGTATTTGGCATTAAAGGTTATTGAAAAATATTCAAATTCTTTATGAATCGGAGGCACGTTATGCAAACCTTAACTGAGGAACAAGTACAATCTGTAAAAAACTATGCCACGGCAATGCGCAGGGAAATCATAAAAATGATTACCGAAGCTCAATCCGGACATCCCGGTGGTTCTTTATCCATCGCGGATGTGGTGGCTTTGTTATATGATGTAGAAATGAATGCATCACCGCAGGATCCGCATAATCCGGACCGGGACCGTTTGGTTTTATCAAAAGGTCATGCTGCTCCTGCTGTGTACGCAGCATTAGCATTAAAAGGATATTTTCCAATCGCTGAACTTGCTGGATTACGTAAGATCGGACGGTTGTTGCAGGGACATCCAGATATGAAGCATATTCCTGGCATTGATATGTCTACTGGGTCGTTAGGACAGGGAATTAGTGCTTCTTGCGGAATTGCAATAGCAGGTAAGCTTGACCATAAAGACTTCCGAGTATTTACAATTATGGGTGATGGTGAACAAGAAGAAGGTCAGGTTTGGGAGGCGGCAATGTTGGCAGCCCATTATAAACTGGATAATTTAACCGCTTTTCTTGATAACAATGGATTACAGATTGACGGTAAAATTGATGAGGTTATGTGTCCTGAACCATTACCTGATAAATGGAAGGCTTTTGGCTGGCATGTTATTGAAGTGAACGGTCATGATGTACAGGAATTGCATCAGGCTGTTTGTGAAGCGAAAACTACTACGGGAAAACCTACCATGATTATTATGCATACTATAAAAGGAAAAGGTATTTCTGAGATGGAAAATCAGGCTGGATGGCATGGGAAAGCACCATCAGTAGAGCAATGCGCAATATTCTTATCGGAATTGGAAGGTGAACAATAATGGCAAAAGCAACGCGTGACGCATACGGCGAAGCCTTGGCTGAATTAGGTGCCGTTAATGATGATATAGTTGTTTTAGATGCTGATTTATCGGCTTCTACTAAAACCAGTGTGTTTAAGAAAGCATTTCCAAATCGACATTTTAATGTAGGCATAGCGGAACAGAATTTAATTGGAGTAGCTGCTGGATTGGCTGCGACAGGGAAAATTCCGTTTGCTTCTTCTTTTGCAGTATTTGCAACAGGGAGAGCCTTCGAACAAATCAGAAATTCTGTTTGTTATCCCCGTTTAAATGTAAAAATCGCTGCAACACATGCCGGTATTACAGTTGGAGAAGATGGAGCTACGCATCAAGCGAATGAAGATGTTGCTATTATGCGTTCGTTGCCTAATATGTCTGTCGTCGTTCCTGCTGATGCCGCTGAAACAAAAGCTGTTATTAAGTGGGCAGCTGCATATGACGGTCCCGTTTATATCCGAATGGGACGTTCCAAAGTACCGGAAATTTTTGATGATTCTTATCAGTACACGTTTGGCAAGGGCATTGTATTGCAAGATGGGATAGATGTAACGCTCATTGCCATGGGAATTATGGTCGCAAAAGCACAAGAAGCTGCTAAAGAATTGGAAAAAGAAGGTATTTCCGCAGCGGTTGTTAATATGAGTACGATAAAGCCGATTGATTCGGAGATGCTTATTGCTTGTGCAAAAAAAACAGGGGCTGTCGTTACGTGTGAAGAACACACGATTATGGGTGGTTTAGGCAGTGCGGTTGCGGAGGTTCTTGGTGAATGCTGCCCAGTTCCTCTGACTCGTATAGGTATGAATGATGTTTTTGGCGAATCAGGGACACCGAATGAGCTTCTGGTTAAATTCGGACTAACAGCCGAACATATTGTCCAGGCAGCTAAATCTGTTATTGCTCGTAAATAAGCAGCTGCTTGAAAAGAGGTAAACTATGATTTATTTTAGGGATGTATCAAAAATTTATGATAATGGCTCCGTTGCATTAGATCATGTTACGGTTCATATTGAAAAAGGTGAGTTTGTTTTCGTTGTAGGTGCCAGCGGTGCCGGTAAATCAACGTTTATTAAACTTTTGTCACACGAAGAACTTCCTTCATCGGGAACTGTTGTTGTAAATGGTATTGAAGTTAACCGTATCGCAAAAAATCGTGTACCTTATTTACGACGCAAAATGGGAATTGTTTTCCAAGATTTTCGGTTGCTTCCGAATAAGACTGCGGCGGAAAATGTAGCATTTGCCATGGAAGTTATTGAAACACCGCGTAAAGTAATTCAAGAACGTGTGCATAACGTTCTTGATTTGGTTAACTTGGTGGGAAAGGCCGATGCGCTGCCGCAAAATCTCAGCGGCGGTGAACAACAGCGTATTGCCATTGCTCGGGCTATTGTGAATCGTCCGCTTATGCTGATTGCTGATGAACCTACAGGCAATCTGGATCCTGATACATCGCGCGGAATCATGGATTTGTTTACTAAAATCAATCATATGGGAACAACGGTATTGATGGTGACACATGATAAGCAAATGGTTGATATGATGAATAAGCGAGTGATAGAAATCGTTGATGGTAAAATTGTCCGCGACGAACAGAAAGGGGCATACGGCGATGAAGATTAGAACTATGCGTTATTATACGTCGGAAGCCTTTACATCTTTTAGACGCAACAGCTTTATGTCTTTTGCTTCTGTTGCTACTGTAGCGCTATCATTATTCATATTGGGTATTTTTATGACGATGGTAGCTAATCTTGATTATTTTGCTGATAATTTGGAAAACCAAGTTCAGATCAGTGTATATTTGAAGGATGGAATTACAACAGATCAGGTGATGAAAGTAGGACGGGAATTAAAAGAATTGCCGGATGTTAAATCCATTGAATTTACCGATAAGGATAAAGCAATGAATCGTTTGAAAGAAAGGATGAAAGACCAGCCGGGAATTTTGGATGCATTGGAAGGTAAAAATCCATTGCCTAGTTCATACGAAATAACTTTTACCAATCCAGAGGCAGTAAAGAAAACGGCAGCCGTAGTTGCTAACTATCCAGAGGTAGAAAGTTCACACTATGGACAAGAAATTGTTGAACAGTTATTTTCGATTACTCAGGTTATTCGTTGGGGCGGCATTGCTCTTATTATATTTTTGACGTTTGCTACATTATTTATTATTTCTAATACGATCCGCTTAACCGTGTTTGCACGTCGCAGAGAAATAGGGATTATGAAATATGTAGGTGCTACTAATTGGTTTATCCGCTGGCCATTTCTTTTGGAAGGGTTGTTTTTAGGTTTTATCGGCGGACTCATTGCGGATATGGCATTGTTTCAGTTTTATGGCTTTGTTACTACGGAAATACATGAATCACTAGCTTTTTTACCGATGGTCAGCATGTATCCGTTTATGTATGAGACCGGGGGCGTACTTTTAATTATCAGCATGATTATTGGCGCACTAGGTAGTACGATTTCTTTGAAACGTTATATGAAGGTGTAATATATGGTAAAGCAAATGTCTGGAAAAAAAATTATTGCTGTTATGATTATTTCGGCTATGCTTACTCCGTGTTTTGCGGTTGTGGCAGATGATGATGATTCCGATTTACAAAATCAACTATCTGATGTACAATCTCAAATGGATCAGCAGACACAAAAGAAGAATGAAGCAGAAGAGGTTATTGGTAGTGTTTTTGAAAAATTACGGGTTACACAAGAAAATCTTGATGCCGCATTAAAGGAATTTAAGACTGTTTCTGATCAACTTGCACAGACTGAAGAACAAATAACGAAGATGCAAGCTGAGCTGGAAAAAACGCAGACTAATTTAAGCCGGCGCCAAGATGTTTTAAGTACTCGTATTCGGGATATCTATATGCATGGACAATTAGACTATTTGGATGTTGTTATTGGAGCTAAAGATTTTAATGATTTTTCTAACCGTGTTGAATTGTTGAAACGTATTGTAAATTCAGATATGGAACTTATTACTTCCATCAAAGACGAACGAGATAAAATCAATGAACAAAAAGCAATATTGGAACAGGAACGGCAGAAACAGGTAGAATTGAAGGCTGAATCAGCTAAAAAGAAAGAAGAAGTGGAAAAACGCAAGGCAGAACAGCAGGCTATTTTGAATAAGGCTCAAAATGATAAGGCAACAGCAGAACAAGCTTATAATGAGTTGGAAGCATCCTCACAGCAAATCGGTGATATGCTGCGTGCCCGTGCGGCAGCTCGTGCCGCCGCCGCTTCTGGTTCGGATTCTTCCGGAGGAAGTTCTGATAGCAGCTATTATCAGCCTGTCAGTGGTTCTGGCCGATTTATATGGCCTGTCAACGGTGTGATTACTTCCCCTTTTGGATACAGGAACCATCCTATATTCGGCCGTCAGATTCTTCATTCTGGGATTGATATCGGGGTTGATTCAGGAACACCGGTGCATGCTGCTGATAGTGGGGTTGTTGTGGAAGCTGGCTGGCTGGGTGGATATGGTTATGCTGTTGTCATTGACCATGGTAACGGGCTGTCTACTTTATATGGACATAACTCGTCGTTGAATGTATCAGCGGGACAATCTGTTTCACAAGGGCAGGTTATTGCGTATTCCGGATCGACCGGAAATTCTACTGGTCCTCATGTTCATTTTGAGGTACGTGCCAATGGGGATCCTGTTGATCCTACTGGTTATCTATAATAGGGGCGCTACATGAAAATCAAGTATAAAAAAATTGTAAGTCTTGTATGGCATGGAGGGGCATGGATATTTTCTGCAATGCTTTGTTCTATTGTAGTATTTATTTTAGGATCATACTATTATACCGGTTCACCAACTGGTTTTTTAAAACTGGTTCGTACGTTTAGCATTGTAGAATCGCGATATGCAGGAGAAATAGATAAAGAAAAATTATTAAACGGAGCATTAGAAGGTATAGTAGCGAAACTTTCAGATAAGCATTCTATCTATCTTGATGGGGATAATTATGCATCTTTTGCTAATCAAACCTCCGCATCGTATGCCGGCGTTGGATTGTATCTTGGTAAAAACGATCAAGGACCTTTTGTTGTAGAAGTTGTGGATGGTAGTCCGGCTAAAGAAGCGGGTATTCAGCGCGGTGATATTATTGTTGCCATTAATGGAAAAAATGCGAATGAAATGGATATTGAACGAGTGGCACAAGAGGTTCGCGGCCCTGTGGGATCTGCTGTCACGCTTGTACTAAGTCATAAAGGAACGGAATATACAAAAGAACTGGTTCGGAGCCAGATACAATTAAAAACAGTTGGTGGTCAGCTTATACCAGGAACGAATATTGGTTATATTCGTGTGGCTATTTTCAGTGAAAAAACTGGCAAGGAATTTACAGACTTGTATCAGTCTTTACGACAGCAGGGAATGGGGAAAATGATTCTTGATCTACGAAATAATCCCGGCGGACTTGTTGATCAGGCTGTTATTGTTTCTAGTAATTTTGTACCGCCGCATAGTACCATTGTTTCTTATGTCGACCGTTCTGGAAAAGAAACCGATTTTACAGCGGATGGTACCACAGACGGGATTCCCCTGGTGGTACTTATCAATGAAAATACAGCCAGTGCTGCAGAAATTACAGCAGGAGCTGTTCAAGATTTAAAAATTGGTACAATTGTCGGAGTTAAAAGTTATGGGAAAGGAACGGTTCAGGGAGTTTATCCTATTGATGAAGGCAATGCCATCAAACTAACTGTTGCAAAATACAAAACCGCGAATGGCAGATTTATAGATGGGGTTGGGATTGAGCCGGATGTAGTAGTTCCTTTGCAGGCTGATGATACGACAGATAAACAGTTTGAAAAAGCGTATGAAATATTGAATCAGTAGGACAGATAGACAAGAGACATGGTCCTTACTGGCTGTGTCTCTTTTATAATATGATAGTATTCTGTAAATGAGGTGTAGTATGTTTATAGATAGAGCAAGAATATTTGTGCAATCAGGTAAAGGCGGAGACGGCATGAGCAGCTTCCGCAGGGAAAAATTTGTACCTAAGGGAGGTCCGAATGGCGGTGATGGTGGACAAGGAGGAAGTGTAATACTGGTTGCTGATCAGAATGTAAATACGTTAGTAGATTTTCGATATCGCCGTTTATTTAAAGCAAAGCCGGGTGGCAAAGGTCAAGGGAGTAATAAGTTTGGACGTGATGCTGAAGATTTTTTGATTCCTGTTCCCGTAGGTACTGTTGTAAAGGATGAATCTACGGATCGTGTTATTGCTGATTTAAGCTACGATGGACAACAAGCTGTAGTTGCCAAAGGCGGACGCGGTGGCCGTGGGAATTATCATTTTCGGACAAGTGCAAATCGTGCACCTACATTTGCTGAAATGGGTGAACCAGGGGAAGAACACTGGCTGCGTATGGAGCTTAAAGTATTGGCAGATGTTGGTCTTTTAGGATACCCTAGTGTTGGCAAATCTAGTATTTTACGTCAAGTATCGGCGGCAGAGCCGGAGATTGCGGCATATCACTTTACTACACTGAATCCTATCTTGGGTGTAGTGAATTTATCGGATCATCGCAGTTTTGTTATGGCCGATATTCCCGGACTTATTGAAGGAGCCAGTGAAGGCGTAGGTTTGGGACATGATTTTTTACGACATATTGAACGTACCAAGATTTTAATACATGTTCTGGATGTATCTGGGTCAGAAGGACGTGATCCGATAGAAGATTTTGAAAAAATCAATAGTGAATTAAAAAAATATAATGAACGACTGTCTCATAAATTGCAAATTGTAGCAGCTAATAAAATAGATCTTTTAGAAGATTCTGATAATTTAGAACGAGTCCGTGAATATATGAATGCAGAAGGGCAGGAAGTTTTCCCTATATGTGCAGCTACGGGAGAAGGAATTCCTGAACTTTTAGAACGAGTGTGGACTCTTTTGCAGGAATATGCTGCTGAACCGGAACAAACAGAGGATGTCGTGGTATATAAGGCAGAAAATAAGCCTGATTTTGAAGTGCATCGTGATGATACAGGGGCGTTTGTTGTCACGGGGCCTCGTATTGAAAAATTGGCAGCTATGACTAATTTTGCTGATGATCAGTCCTTACGTCGATTCCAACGTATTTGGCGTTATATGGAGCTTGATAAATTATTAATAAAAAATGGTATTAAAGATGGAGATACAGTTCGTATTAATGATATGGAATTTGATTTTCAAAAATAAGGAGGGTACAATAGATGATAGGGAAAGATAAACGGCAGCTGAAAGCCATGGCGAGTCTTATGACGGCAGTAGTACAGATAGGTAAAGATGGATTGACGGATGCTGTCATTGACAGTGCACGAGCGGCTATTACGGCTCGGGAACTTATTAAGGCACATGTACTTAATAATGCCAGCCTTGATACTAAGGAGACCATGACTGAACTTGCAGATATGCTGGGAGCTGAACTTGTTCAGATTATCGGCCATTATGGAATACTGTTTAAAAAAAAGAAGGAAAAGTCACATTATGATTTCATCCAAGAGTAAGGATGGTATACATGACAGATATACGCGAAGGTTTTATTCATAAAAACCGCATTATAATAAAAATTGGATCAAGTACGCTGACACATGCGTCAGGTAAATTAAATTATCATCGCATTGAGAAATTGGTTATGGAAATTGCTGATTTGCAGAATCAAGGAAAACAGATGATTTTAGTTACTTCTGCTGCTGTCAGTGCAGGTATGGCTCCACTTGGATTATCAGAGCGCCCGCAGAATATGCGGGAAAAGCAGGCATTGGCTGCTGTTGGACAAGGTATATTAATGAATATTTATGAAAAGATGTTTCGTGATTACGGCCAAACGGTAGGACAAATATTATTGACCCGTATGGATTCATATAACCGAAAAAATTTTATGAATTTGCGCAATACATTGCTTACCCTATTGGATATGGGAGTTATCCCGGTTATCAATGAAAATGATGCGGTGGCTATAGACGAATTGAAAATTGGGGACAATGACACCTTATCTGCTATCGTTTCATCCATTGTGGATGCAGATCTGTTAATTATTCTGTCTGATGTGGATGGGCTGTATACCGCGAATCCACTGACGCATACAGCGGCATCCGTTATTTCTCAAGTTGATGAAATTAACAAACATATTTATGACATCGCAGGGGGCGCTGGGACAAGCCGCGGAACAGGCGGCATGTATACAAAAATTCAGGCAGCAGCTATTGCTACGGCTTCCGGCGTGGATATGGTCATTGCTTCCGGAAGTGAAATGGATATTATTCGCCGTATTTGTGATGGTGAAGTGACGGGAACCTTATTTAAGGCTAAGGATACCAATCTTCATACAAAAAAACGATGGCTCGTATCGGGATTACGGATACATGGATCTATTATTGTTGATAAAGGGTGCCGTGATGCTATTGTAGAACATGGATCAAGTGTTTTGCCAGTGGGCGTAGTAGATGTTATAGGTGATTTTGGTGAAGGAGATATTATCGAGGTTTCATACGACGGATTAGTTGTTGCTAAGGGAATTGTCAATTATGATAGTGGTGATGTACAGCGTATCAAAGGCGTTCGAACTACTAAGCTTTCGGATATCTTAGGACATGATGGATGCTATGAAGAAGTTATCCATCGCGACAATCTTGTTGTCATGCAATAGTATAAAGGAGGATAGAATGATGGAATCGGAAGTGGTCATTAAGGCGAAAGCAGCTCAAGCAGCTTCGCGGGAAATAGGAATAGCATCCACAGAACAGAAAAATAAAGCATTGATATACATTGCAGAATTATTAGAAAAAAATACAGATGATATTATTGCAGCTAATATGCAGGATATAGAACATGCACGGACACGCGGCATGTCGGAAGCGATGCTTGATCGATTGAGACTGACAAAAAGCCGTATAGAGGATATGGCGGTTGGTGTACGGCAAGTTGTTGATTTACACGATCCCGCACATATCTCGTTAAAAGAAATATGTCGTCCGAATGGACTGAGAATTACCAAAGTGACCGTTCCACTTGGCGTTGTTGCAATGATTTACGAATCACGCCCTAATGTCACTGTTGATGCAGCTGCTCTTTGCATTAAATCAGGAAATGCTTGCGTTTTACGAGGCGGCAGTGAATCTATCCATTCTAATACTGTTCTTGTACGTATTTTAAAACAAGGTCTGCAGCAGGCAGGTCTTAATCCGGATAGTGCAGCACTATTGGAAAATACGGATAGAGCTTTGGTAGAAGAACTGTTGACACTGCGTCAATATATTGATGTAGCGATTCCGCGCGGCGGTGCCGGGCTTATTCAGATGGTTGTGCGTACTGCCAAAGTGCCGGTAATTGAAACAGGAAGCGGGGTATGTCACATTTATGTTGATAAGCAAGCGGATCTTGATATGGCGGTACGTATTGTAGAAAATGCAAAAGTGTCACGCCCTTCTACTTGCAATTCGATGGAAACTCTTCTTGTCCATGCAGATATAGCAGAGGATTTCTTACAAAGACTTACTCCTGTTTTACAAAAACAAAATGTAGAGATGCGTGGCGACATACTGGCTCAAAAGGCAGGCACAGGTGTCAAAGCTGCTAATGATACAGATTGGGGACAAGAATATAATGCGTTGATCATGTCAATAAAAACAGTAACTTCTATGGATGAAGCCATGGAACATATCAGAAGATATGGAACAAAGCATTCGGAGGCTATTGTGACAGAAGATACGGCAGCTGCTGAACGTTTTTTACGGGAAGTAGATGCAGCGGCGGTATATGTTAATGCTTCGACTCGCTATACAGACGGTTTCGAATTCGGATTTGGTGCCGAAATCGGAATTAGTACACAGAAACTTCATGTTCGCGGTCCTATGGGATTGGAGGCTTTAGTCAGTTACAAATATATCATTCATGGCCAAGGGCAGATCCGTACATGATGTCGCTTATACGCGGTTATATACGTACGTTTCGTCAGTATGCGAGTTCACCTAAAACACAGTATGAGTACAAACATTATGCCTTGTTTTTATTGCTGTTTCTGATGGTATTGATAGTAGTTTGGGGAGGAATATACCTATATCATGGATATACGTAAAATCGGAATCATGGGCGGTACCTTTAATCCTATACATTTGGGACACTTGATGATTGCCGAAGAAGCACGACAGCATTATGGATTGGAAAAAGTGATTTTTATTCCTTCCTATATTACACCGAATAAAGATATGACAGGAGCGGCAGCGAAACAGCGCTTGGAAATGACGCGGCTGGCTACCTGTGATAATCCGTATTTTATGGTAAGTGATATAGAAATTCAGCGTAAAGGATGTTCTTACACCATTGATACACTTCGTTATTTGAAAAAATTATATGGTATATCTTGTCATCTTTTTTTTATATGCGGTACGGATACGATACAAGATCTGCCTAACTGGAATAACCCGGAACAAGTATTGGATCTTTGTGAGTTTGTAGGAGCTACACGTCCTGACGGAACGGAAACTATTGATAATATTATTGCATATTTTGGAGAATTAGGCAGACATATTCATAAACTGGAAGTCCCGACGATGGAGCTTTCTTCTACGGAACTTCGATATCGCCTGCAGCATGGCATGTCTGTCCGATATTTACTTCCCAGTAAAGTTCGAGATTATATCATTAAAAATGAGGTTTATTTATGTATGAAAAATGTAAAACACGAATAAAAAATGACTTGACAGCGATTCTTTCAAAAAACAGATATACACATGTATTAGGAGTTGCGGCAGCAGCTAGAGAATTGGCGGAACGCTATGGTAGTGATTTAGATAAAGCAGAATTAGCAGGACTGTTGCACGACAGTGCTAAAGAATTAAAATTGTCAGAAATGCAGCAGCTAGCTGAACGCTCTTTTGGAGACCAACTTCCTCCTGAAATTACAGCTGTTGGAAGTTTGCTGCATGGTTATGCAGCAGTAACGATTGCTAAAGAAAAATACAATGTTCACGATGCCGATATTTTAGCGGCGATAGCTCATCATACGACCGGAGCCTTGCATATGAGTGTGTTGGAAAAAATTGTGTTTCTTGCCGATTATATTGAAAAGAGTCGTAATTTTAACGGTGTGCAGCGATTGCGAGAAATGGCAGTAAAAAATTTGGATCAGGCGGTTTTGTATGGATTTGATTTGACAATCTCACATTTATTGGAACAGAGAAAGCAGATTTATGTAGGTACAGTTCGCTTTCGCAATAGTCTGATTGAATATATGGAAAAATGTAATAGGGAGTGCAGATAGATGGAACGCAAAAAAAAGACACGACACCGGCGCTATCAATCGAATTTGCCAAAGAAAAAGCGCAATATCAAAAGAATACTGATAGTCGTTTTAGTCTTTGCTGCGGTTATTTGGATGATGGTGACAGCATATCAGCGATATAGTCAAACCAGGAATACACAGTTGCAAAACCGAATTGACGCTGTTCAAAATGGTTCTTCTGATTCTTTCACACAGGTTAGTCCGGATATTCCTTTATATGTACTTCTTGTCGGGGTGGATGATAAAACTCCACGCCAAGCCAACTTTGTTGCTTTAGCAGCTGTCAATAAAGAGAAAAAACATATTGATTTTATCATGCTTCCCGATAATACAAAGATAGAAGGCCGTCAGGAAAAAGGTAATCAACGATTGGCCGATATTTACAGTGAAGGCGGGTTAAAACTGACGCAAGCTGTAGTAGAAGATATTTTCCATATTCCTATTCCTTATTATGTTGTATTGACGCAGGATTCATTTAAAAAACTGATGAATGAGAATAATGGAATATCTATCTATGTGGAACGAGATATGTATCATGAAGATCAGCAAGGTACTACCGATATTGATCTCCGGCAGGGGTATCAGCATCTGGATGGGGATAAAGCGCTGGGATATATGCGTTATGTAGATCAAGACGGACAGTTGCCGCGGGTACAGCGTCAGGAACGTTTTGTAAAACTTTTTTATACGGAAATGGAAAAACATTTTGGTGTGACAAACATGTTCCGTATGTACAGGTATTGGAAAAATGTAGATTCTAATATTTCAGCTAAAGAAATAGCTGGATTAGCATATATATTTAAAGATACACCTGTTTCGAATATTACTTTTTATATCTTGCCAGGCGAATATTCTAAGATAAAAGACCAGATGTACTGGTCATATGATCCGATTAATGTGCAGAAAATACTGGGAAATTCCAATAATGCTATAGCTACGGATCCCAATGCAGTAAAAAATATAGATAATAAATAATTTTACACGTATGGTTATTGAAAGGGAGTTAACTAATGACAGAAAAACAAAAAAAATCTTATGAAATAGCGGCGCAGGCAGCATATGATAAAAAAGGAATGAATATCACGATACTGGATATGAAAAACACCTCTATCATGGCCGATTATTTCTTGATTTGCAGTGCTAAGAATATCCGACAAACACAAAGTATTGCTGACTATGTGGAAGAACAGCTTAAAAACAATGAAATGGAAGTTCGGCATGTAGAAGGTTACCGATCAGGCCGTTGGATACTTCTTGATACGGGGGATATGATTGTACATATATTTACGGAAGAAGACCGCAGCTTTTATGATTTAGATAATTTGTGGTGTGATGCCGGACGCATTGCGTTCGCAGGTGAATAAGATGGCAGAAACATTACAAGAAAACAGTATTGTTTCTTTAGAGGTACTCCGTTTAGGAGAAATGGGAGCTTTTTTGAACGGAGGTACGGGCAATACAAATGATGATATTCTTTTGCATAAGAACCAGCAGACAAAACCTGTAAATGTGGGGGATATCGTTACGGTATTTTTATATCACGACCCGGCAGGCCGATTGACTGCCAGTATGAACTTGCCTAAAATTAAGGTAGGACAGATTGGGTATACTCCTGTTATTAATACTACTCGATTTGGAGCTTTTGTTGATGTAGGGACAGAACGAGGGATTTTTATGCCTTTTGCAGAAATGAAAGGACGTCCTAAAGAGGGTGAATACGTATGGGTCAAATTGTATGAAGACAAATCTCATCGTTTGGCAGTGTCTATGGAAGTGGAAGATGAAATGCGGCGGGCTTCCAAGACTGCTGCAGATGCTAAAGTCGGTGACTGGGTAGAAGGTGCCGTATATAATATGACCGATCAAGGGGCCTATCTCATGACACGGGAACGATGGATTGCTTTTTTACATCGCAGTGAATTTACCCGTCCTATATTGATAGGACAAATGATAAAAGGTCGTATTACCTATTTGCGTGAAGATGGCCGTATTAATATTTCATTGCGTCCTACAAAAGAAAATGCTATGCAGGATGATTGTGATAAAATTATTGCTTTTTTAGTAGAAAGAAAGGGAAAGATCCCTTATGGAGATAAAACAGCCCCTGCTGTTATTAAAACAAAATTTGGCTTAAGTAAAGCGGCTTTTAAAAGAGCGATAGGACATCTTATGAAAGAAAAAAAAATAAAGCAGGAAGATGGTTGGACATATTTGATACCTTCGACTGAAACAGATGAGGATAAAGGGAATATAGAGATATCATAACAAAGAACTGCAGTAAATATAAATTTACTGCAGTTCTTTGTTATGAGGGGAACGTATGTAACGGCCTGTACTATCTTCCCATATAAATCCCTTTATAATAAGTGTGGTTATCGTGCGGCTGATGGTACCGGCATCTATTTGAGAACGTACAATAAGATCATCTTGGGATAACGCTTCGTCATAAGAAATGAACTTTAAAAGTGTATTTTCCAGCAACGTGAGAGACATATAGTTATGCTTATCTGGTGGTGAATCTATAGATATACTGGAATTCCAGCCATATTCGTTTAATAGGTCATCTGTTTTGGTTAGTGGAATAGCTCCGATGCGCAGCAACTCATTTGTACCTTCACTGGTTTTGGAAAATATACTGCCGGGTACAGCAAATACGTCGCGTCCTTCTTCCAAAGCAAAATCCGCGGTTATCAAGGAACCGCTCCGTTTGGCAGCCTCTATGACGATGACACAGCGGGCCAATCCACTGATAATACGGTTGCGAGCTGGAAAATGTTGTGGCAGCGGTTCGATTCCCGGAGCATATTCAGATATAATTGCACCTTTCATATCCAATATATCCTGAAATAATCGTTTATTTTCAGGAGGGTACCATGTATGAAGACCGCAGGCCATAACTGCGATAGTTGGTTTTTCTTCCTGCAATGCTCCTATATGTGCCGATGTATCTATTCCTCGTGCACCGCCGCTTATGATCGTGATATCCTGAGCACTCAGATTTTGTGCAATATGGAGTGCTGCATTCTTACCATATGGAGTACAACGGCGAGACCCTACGATTGCCACACTTTTAATGTTGACAGGTAACGTTCCACGATAGAATAACGCAGCAGGAGGATTGTAGGTTTGTGATAAAAGTAGGGGATATTCCACATCCTGATAGCTAATTATCTGTAAATTAAGCTGATTTATATGGGTTAAAAAACGGTCCCAGTCAAAACACTTTTTTTCCTGTGAAATTTTTAATTGTTTTTCTATGCAATGATGCAGTATATTAAAAATTTCTTTGTCTGCTGTATTCCAAGCTTTTTCCGCAGAACCGAAATAATTGACTAATTTACGTACGCCGCTGGGACCTATAAAAGATAATGATTGCCAAGCGGCAGTATAGAGTTGTTCATTTGTCATTGTTTTACATCCTTTGCAAATTGTTGCGATAGCTTAACGCTTCGGCGACATGTATATCTTCAATAACGGCACTGCTGTTTAAATCGGCAATTGTGCGTGATACCTTTATGATGCGGTCATAACTTCGGGCACTGAGTTTTAGTTTATCAAATGAGGCATGAAGAAGTTTTTGTGCTTCTTTGGTCATAGGGCATGTTTCTTTAAGAGCTCGATGACTCATATGCGCATTACAGGCAATATGGTAACTATGCAGTCTTGTCTCTTGCAAACGGCGTGCTTTTAATACGCGCTCACGTATACAATCGGATTTTTCTTGCGGTAGTTCTGATGTCAGTTCGGTGTATTGAGGACGTTGTACTTGTACGTGGAGATCAATGCGGTCAAGAAGCGGTCCTGATATTTTTCGAATATATCGACGAATTTCGCCAGCCGTACAAGTACACTCTCTGTCTTTATCACCTAAATAGCCACAGGGGCAGGGGTTCATGGCAGCGATAAGCATAAAACGAGCAGGATAAGACAATGTTGCATTTACACGCGCTATATTCACTATTCCATCTTCCAGTGGTTGTCGGAGAACCTCTAAAACAGATCGGGGAAATTCCGGAAATTCGTCAAGAAATAATACTCCATTATGGCTTAGAGTAACTTCGCCCGGTTTAGGAATTGTACCGCCGCCTATAAGCCCGGCAGTAGAAATCGTATGGTGCGGACTGCGAAAAGGTCGTTCTGTCAACATGTCAACTTGTTGAAAAAGTCCGGCTACGCTGTATATTTTTGTAACCTCCAATGATTCCTGTATATTCATCGGCGGAAGTATAGTGGCAATCCGTTTGGCCAACATGGTTTTTCCCGCTCCCGGGGTACCTATCATCAATACATTGTGCCCACCGGCTGCCGCAATTTCTAAGGCCCTTTTTGCTGTATATTGACCTTGTACTTCTGAAAAATCAACATTATATTCTGGAACCGTCAGCAGTTCCTTTGCTCGGACAGCAGGAGTAAGCGGGGAAAGACCATTGAGATGATTAATTATTTCACAAAAAGTAGAGACACTATAGATATTCATATTTTCGCAAAGAAGCGCTTCCGTCGTATTTTCAGGACAGACATATACCTGTTTAAATCCTTCATACATACCTTGCAGGACCATAGAAAGAACACCTGTAACAGGGCGCAGATGTCCGTCTAATGACAGTTCTCCGATAAATAAAGAACCAGTAGTTTTGTCAGCAGCAATTTGACCGCTGGATACCATAATGCCGATGGCAATAGCGGTGTCTAAGCCGGCGCTGTCCTTCTTTAAATCGGCTGGAGCCAGATTTACTGTTATTCGGCGCATAGGAAAATCATATGCGGAATTTTTCATAGCAGAACGTACTCGTTCTTTGGATTCTTTAACGGAAGTAGCTGCCAGACCTACAATTTCAAAAGCAGGAAGTCCGTTTGAAATATCTGTTTCTACTTTAATGATATTGCCGTGGAGTCCTAATGTTGTAGCTCCGTGTATACATGCAAACATAAGTATTCCTTTCTAATAGGAAACGATAAATGCGTTTTTGATGTGATGTATGCGGTAGCTTTTGTCAGTTGCTGCGATCACTTCTATTACGTCAAATCGGCAAGGGGTGTTCCAACTGTTTTTCTGGGTTAAATATCCTTCAGCAACTTTTTTTAATTTACATTGTTTACGATATCCAACGGCTTCGGCTGGACAGCCGTATTGAAAAGAAATACGGGTTTTTACTTCTATAAAAATAATCATGTTACTTTTTTGTGCGATAATATCTATTTCGCCGATACGTGTCCGAAAGTTTTTAATGAGAATACCGTACCCCTGTTTTCGGAGATATTTGACTGCTAATGATTCTCCGATGTTTCCCAGTTCTTTATCTTTCATTTCCTGAAAATCCTTTCTTTATGAATATACAATACACTATATCAAGCAATTATTAAAAGAATATAGTTTCGTTATAAAAATAAAATTAAAAAAACGAAGAAAGATTTCTTATCGATTAAAATTAAATTAAGAATGTAATTATGGCAATTATGTGACACTTATTTCACAGTTTCTTTACTCTTTGAATAAGCTCATAGACGTCGTAAGCAGTCTGAATTATAATATGTTTTGTATAAAAGAATAAATAAGTATTGGGTGTATGAAAGTAAAGAAAGGTGGTAAAGGAACATCATTCGTATTTGCAGTATGATAGCAGTGTAAATGAGTTTCAGTACTTTCTTGTTTTTATGATATCTTGAGTTCTTTTCCTGTTAGCCATTGCGGGAAGTAGTGTAGTAAGGAAAAGGCAAAAATAGAAAAAGAGGGATTGATTACATGAAAAGTAAATTAATCGAAGCATTGGCATTGCGTTATGAACCAGTGGCCGTTTTGCTTAGCAATAAAAAGCCAGAATATGCACTGCAAAGTAAGGAAGGTATTAAAAACTGTATTATTTCTCTGTTTATTGCAGCAATGAAAGGAAAATCCTCTGTTTTTGAACGAAAAACTAACCTGTGTTCTGATGCCATAGCCGGATTAGGTTTTGGAACATTTCCGAATCATCCTGAGGGAGTTGCGTATTTTTTGACGACAGAAAAAACGAGACAGTTTGAAAGAGGGGGATGTATAAAAACACCGGAACTTGGTAAAAACTTTGTTGAATGCTTGCCCATTACAGACATATCATATCAATATGTTATTTTTAAGCCATTGTCACAAGTTAATACAGATGAAGAACGACCTGTATTATGTATTTTTGGTGTTAATAATGATCAGTTATCAGCACTTATCGTAATGGCTAATTATTACGGATCGGGGAATGAAAATGTTATAATTCCACAAAGTTCTGGCTGTCAATCTATTTTTCTTATACCGTATGCGGAATCACAGAAAAAGAATCCAAGAGCGGTGGTAGGATTGACCGATATTACAGTGCGGCCTATGTTGGATTCGGATATCGTATCTTTTGCTGTTCCTTATGCTATGTTTGTTGAAATGGAACAACATGTAACCGGAAGTTTCCTTGAAAAAAGATTGTGGCAGAGAATCAAGAATAAATAGGTATTACAATAAACTATAGATAATAATGATATAAAAATAAAATGTATAGAAAAACGTTTATTGCAGACACATTTTTATATAGTACAAATGCAGTAACCGAAGAAGGAGAATTGTATAATATTGATGGCAATGGCAGCAGAACCGCGGCAATGATATATGGACCGGATCAAGTAATTATAGTAGCATATCGTATTAATTTAAATAGCAGGGTATCGTCAAAATGAATTTTTTGTGTAATATGTAAGAATTTTGAGATATAAGTTAGTTTATTTTGTATATAAAATAAACTAACTTATGTTTTTATATAATAACATAAGAAAAGATAAGGATATTAATAAATTTGAAGTAAAATATCTTGCGTTTTATGGTATAATACATAACAGAGACGTTAACTTTATAATCTATGCAGTCGGTCATGAAGGATACGTCTTGCTGCAAAATTAGTATATTTAAGAAGTGATGTGTCTGGTATTTAGGGGTATATGTTTTATCTGTAAGCGAGTGGTTTGTTTAGATAAGAATGGATAGGCGGGTACAGTGAGAGAAGGTGCTAATGATCTTGCAAATTGTAAAGGATACATCCCATATTTTTTCTATGATTGTTTCGTCCTGTTTCAGAAAAGTAGTTGGAAAACGGATATTGATGATAGGGTTATTTGTCAGTATGCGCTTGTTCGAAGCAGATGCGATGGTCGAAATGCTTATGAGAATGTTGAATAATATTTAGGAAGAAGGCTCCTGCAGCAGTTTTAATATAGACGTACAACTCGGAATTCACGCGCTGTATTTTTTAATTGCATATATTTCTCAATATAAACAGCGTATCTCATTGTGAGATACGCTGTTTATATTGAGAAATATGAGAGATAAGCATAAAATTATTTATTATATGAATACAAGCTTTGACTATAAGCAAAAAGAAGTGAATAACACACAAGCGCCAATAATCCAACAATAAAACGCAAATGGCCTCATAGCGGTGATTTCATTTTTATGAAACCATTTCATCATAATCCAGACACTGAAAAATGCAGCTAATCCGGAGACAATGCCGCCCATGACAGCAATCCAGAAGAGATCACCCATACCCGTAACCATTAATTTGGGAACCTCCAGAATACCGGCACCAATGATAATAGGGGTTGCTAATAACATCGAAAAACGGACAGATTCTTCATGTTTTAATCCTGCGGCAAATCCGGCAGTTATGGTAGCACCCGAACGCGAGAACCCAGGAATTAAGGCAAGGGACTGAAAGGCTCCGATAATCAAGGCTTCTTTGTAAGTCAAGTCATTAATTTCTTTTTTACCGTGTTTGCGTATTTTTTCTCCCCAATATAAAAGACAGCCGTTTATCATTAAGAAAAAGCCGGCATTTACGACACTGCTGAAAATACCGCGTAATGCATGTTCTAAAAAAAAACCGATTAGAGCGGCTGGAATAGAACCAGCAATAATTAAATATAATAGTTTTCGATTTTGTTTATCTTTTTTTGCTATACTGCGGACAATACCTGTCCAATCACTGCCAAAAAACAAAAACAAGGCAATGGCTGTTCCTAAATGAAGCATGACAACAAAAGGCAGGAAATGTTCTTTTAAAAAAATATTGTCCAGTTGCCAATGGAATACATATGGAGTCAGTACGCTGTGTGCGACGCTGCTGATGGGGAATAGTTCGGTCATTCCCTGTACAATTGCTAAAATAACTGTTTGTAAAAAGTCCATGGAGAACACTCCTTGTATGAGGTCAATGTAAAAGCTTTACTTATGATAGAAGATAGATGTCATACTGTCAATCGCAGTAAAGTAAAATATATGTAAATTGATACGGCAGGCGTAAACTCGACAGCATAAAAACAAGGAATCTCTGTGAAGAGGTTCCTTGTTTTTTTTACGTTTGTTAGTTTTCAGGAGAAGGCATAGGTGACGGATGGTGGAAAAGTTCTTTTAATGTTTCCTTGGAAATTCCTGTTTTATCAGGCAGCTGATTCATAAATGTTTTCCATTTTGCCTGTTCTTTTTGGTGGAAATCATGCATGGCACTTTCTAACTTGTCTCCCTGACCACGCGTGATTTTTCCTTCTTGGACCATCGTATCTATGTGTTGTTTCATCCGCATCGGCGGAGTAGGAAAAACCTTCTGTAACGTTTCTTTGGAGATTCCTGTCTTATCCGGCAACTGCGCCATAAATTCTTTTCGTGCTGTCATCTGTTCTTCTTTCTGGCTTTGATGGAAATCACGAAGTGAAGTTTCTAAAGTATTGGCTTGGTCTTGGGTAAGGGTTCCCTGCTGTACGAGCTGATCCATGTGTTGCTTCATGTGACCGGGATGGTGATGGCCGTGCATGGGAGGAAGGATTTCTTTTAAGACAGCGGCATCAATCCCGGTTTTATCCGGTAATTGTGCCATAAATTTTTGATGATCCGCTTTCATCTGCTGATGAAATTCCTGCATAGCAGCATGGAGACTATCTGCTTGGTCTTGGGTAATTTTTCCTTCCTGGATCATGGCAGCCATGCGGTGCTGCATTGGGTTATGATGGGCAGGTGCAGTTGTGGTAATAGTAGGGGTATCGGAACCGGAAGCCATATCATCATTTGCCGAGACCGGGATAAATGAAGCAGTAGTTAATACGGCAACCGCGGTGCCGGCCAATAAAGTTGTTAAAAGTTTTTGTCGCAAAGCGAGCGTTGTTTTCATACTATTCACTCCTTTATTATTTCTATACTTTAAGTACTATCTGTACTATACACGGTAATTGTCACAATTCAATGACATCCATGTTACAATTTGCCTAAATAATCTATTTTGTTGACAGTATGGCAATAAAAAGTACTTTCAAAATATAGTTATTGAAAGGCAAAGAGAAGTTATTTTACGTTACACCATCTATAACCTAAAAATCTGTAAAGATAAAACAGGTGTGTATAGTTAGTGTGAACACACAACTTAGAGTAAACATCACGCTTTTTCAGCGCCACCATAAACGAAAATAAAGATATCACATGCTATAATACAGATAGACGGCATAAGGTCGATACTATTTTGGGGTTGGGAACCCGAAGAGTAAACTGATTTGGTCTCCTCTATTGAACCACAAATTGTCCCAATGAATGATGCACGAGAGGACGTATAGTAAAATGAGCAAACGTAGGAGACCGCGTCTATCTATATCATGGAGGTGTTGTCATGGATACAGTATATGCGCGTTGTTGTGGGATTGATGTACATAAGAAAAGTATTGTTGCTTGTTTTAAGGCCGGGAAACAACAGGATATCAAGGAATTTGGTAGTACAACAGAAGACCTCCGTACAATGACACAATGGCTTCTTAGCTTGCAGTGTCAAATGGTAGCGATGGAAAGTACCGCTTCATATTGGAAACCGTTGTATAACATCTTTGAATTATCCGGATTACCAGCTGTCGTAGTGAATGCACGGGATATGAGAAATGTACCGGGACGTAAAACCGACGTAAAAGATGCGGAATGGATAGCAGACTTGTTACAACACGGATTATTACAGGCCAGTTACATTCCCGACAGGGAACAGCGTGAACTGCGAGAAGTATCCCGGTATCGCAAGAGCCTGATTGAAGAACGGGCTCGGGAAATCAACCGATTGCAGAAGATGTTGGAAGGAGGTAACATCAAACTCAAAAATTATGTATCTCATATTAATGGAAAAAGTTCCCGTAATATTTTGGCATATATCCTTACTCATGCGAACAAACCGGAAGAAGCAGAGTTGCAGCCATTACTGTATGGCTCGTTGCGTCAGAAAGCGCCGGATCTCTTGCGGGCCGTTGATGGATTGCTAACGCCATTACAAAAAGAACTCATCCGTCATATTCTGGATCATATTGATGATATGACAGCTCGTATAGGAGATATGGATATGTTGATGACTACCTATTTAACAAAATACCAAAAAGCTATACAGCAATTACAAGACATTCCCGGAGTTGGACAGCGCAGTGCCGAAACAATTCTAGCCGAAATCGGATTGGATATGAGTCGTTTTCCGTCGGATAGACATCTTTGTAGTTGGGCCGGGCTTGCACCAGGGAATAATGAAAGTGCAGGAAAACGACGGAGTGGTAAAACAACAAAAGGCAACTGTACACTAAAAAGCGCATTGATCCAGTGTGCTACAGTGGCAGTAAAACAGCCCACCACGTATTTCTATGCACAACATCAGCGAATCGTGGTACGCCGCGGAAAAAATCGGGCAACAGTTGCCGTAGCGCATTCCATGCTGATTGCCATATACCACATGTTAAAAGAAGACCATCCCTTTATAGAGTTAGGAGCCGACTATTACAATCAAGTGAATCGGGAACGTAAAATAAACGGATATGTAAAAAAATTACTGCAGTTGGGTTGGATACCCACGACCGGTACCGTGTCATAGCACTATATAATCAATTTTCACCGTTTATCTGAACAAGGGGGATTTGTGCGCTTTTTTTGGTTGGATGCTGTTATTATTTTCATAGTAAAATAGTTCTCGGTAAGATATTGCAAAAAAAAGAGAAGACCTAGATAATAGATATATTGCCTCGCCAGCAAAATATATCACAACCAAAGGTCTTCTCATGGAATATATTGTAACAGAAATTATCAAAATAATAAAGGAATCCGATACCGCTATCGTACGAGAAACAAAATTATTGCAGTTGTTTATTCGCCTTTTCACCGAGGCATTGGCTTGTGCGTTAGAAACCATGGATACAGAATTGGTGGAACAGTACAAGAAACAAGGGTATCAGATAGAACGTCGGGATCGCCGTACGATACAAGGACTATTCGGCACGGTAACCTATCTGCGCCGGCGCATACGGAAAGAGGGGCCGCGCGCGAAGGGATTTTATCCGTTAGATACCCAATTAGGGCTGAAAAAGTATCAGCGGTATACAGCCTTATTCAGGAAACGGGTTGCGGAAGTAGCCACGGGCAGTGTGTATCGCACTACGGCGGATGTGATCAATCGTCTGACCTTAACGAGTATCAGTCATCAGACGGTGGGAAACATCATAAAACAAGTTGGCCGAGGGTATGCCGATTGGGAACAGAGCCAACAACACAAGGTACTTGTCGGCGAGACAGCGCCATCACAACCAACGGTGCTTTGTATAGAAGGAGACGGACTGCTCATAAAAGGACAAGGAGCCAAGCAGCAGGAGATACATCGGATACAGATTAGTGAAGGAAGTACCCGATGTGGTACGCGTACGACGTTGGTACATCCCCATTACTTTGCATCGATGGATCATCGTAAACTGGTAGCACAAGTGACGGCCTATCTGCAGCACAAGTACGATTTGGCACACGTGGTAGTGGTGAGTAACAGTGATGGCGGCAGGGGGTATGGAAAAGACGTATTTGGGAGCCTGGTCATCGGATGTCAACAGCATGAACATGTGTTGGATCGGTATCATGTGAACCGCAAACTGAAAGAACGGTTGTATTTCACAGAACCAGCCTTGCAGGACGAGATACGCCAAACACTGCGAGAATACCAATGGGAACCGCTGCAGGTATTGCTGGATACGGCGGAATCCCAAGCGGAAACCCCGGAGGAGATTGTGCATGTACAGAAACTACGGCAGTATGTGGCACGGAACTGGATTTCGTTAGCACCGCTGAAATTACGAAAGATCCCTGTGTCTGCAAGTGGAATCGGTACCTGTGAGAGTAATCACCGGATATATAGTTACCGAATGAAGAAACAAGGGCGTCATTGGAGTCGGACGGGAGGCACTGCGATGGTGAAAGTGATTACGGCCATACGAAACAAGGAATTAGATCAGGCGTTTGTGGGATGGGCCAGCGGTTTTACCGCTCCAGTAAGTCGGACCTTCCGAGGGACGATGAGACGGGTCATGCGGAAGATTCCCTTTCAAACGCATGTAGGGGTTCATCACGGGTGCATTCGCAATACTGGCCCGGCCAGCAGTGCCATAGGGAAGTTAGCTAAAAGCTTCTCAACGCCTGCATTTTTGTAAAAAAGCGAAGTCGATGAGGCTAGCTATTATCTGGGTCAATACATTTACCGAGAACTTCTTGACACATACAACACACAAAAAAAATTTGACAAGAACGCAATACTTTGTTACAATGTGAATTGTAAATTGTAAAGTATAGCTCACATAAATTTGTAAGATTATTCTATGTACAATAATTTATAAATTTATGTGAGCTATTTTGTTTTGTTTTTTTTATTTAGGAGGAATTATAATGGCTACTGGTACAGTAAAATGGTTTAATGAAAGTAAAGGATTTGGTTTTATTACTCCCGATGACGGAGGCGCGGATGTGTTTGTTCATTTTTCGGCAATTATGTCCGATGGGTTTAAGACTCTTCATGAAGATCAAAAAGTAACGTTTGACGTTGAAGCAGACCCTAAAAACAAATCCAGATTTAAAGCTGTAAATGTAAAATAATTAATTATAGTATTTTTAATTGATTTTTTTGTAATACAAGTTGTAGATTATTGTACAAGTCCCTGCCTTAGACGGGGACTTTTTTGTTTGTTGTAATGTAATAAATCAAGAATTGACGATGAACACTATTTAGATGTTTTTTTTCAGTGTATATGTTTATAATAATTACAATGTACAGTATCTGAAATAAAGGCAAAAAAGTGAGATTGAAAATTTCACATACATTGTTGACGTGTATTTATTGGCAGTGAAATGAGATTTTTATTTATGAAAATATACAAATACGAAAATACTACAGAAGGTACATGACGGAAGATGATAAATACAAACCTATAATAAATGCAGGATTTGATGTCAAAATATATTTTCTATTCTCAGCAAGAAAATAAACAGAAAGTCCGTCGAGATTTTTTTGCTTTAGTTATAGACTTATTTGACACCTATTGTTATATGTATCAATCCGGGATTAGGATGTTGCTGTAAGGAGATAGTTGTTACGTGATTAGTACATACAGTATGCCACATGATACCCTCTATAAGGGGAACTGCAGCATGATTGTGAAAACTACTGTGATTTGCTCTGGGAAAAAATAAATAACCTTAATAATCTTAATTTCACAAGAAAATATTAATATTATATGTAATACAAATGATATAAAAAAAGCGTTGTCTTCTGATAAATTTTTTTTGTATGTCTAAGGATGACAAGCGTGTATTGATTATCAAATTTGAATTGTACGGAAGTATGTGTTTTTTTAAATATAAGTTATTTTTTAGAATAAGTTAGAATATTTTAAATTATATTATTTATGTAGTCGTAATTATAAAAATGATTTAATAAATGACGACTTTAAAAGATAAAGTTTAATTACCACTTGTAATATATATATTGCATATTGAATATATAATATTTAACTGAAAAAGTTATTTATATAATTTTTTTAATTTTAAAACAATAAAATATATTAATTTTAATATATTTTATTGTTTATACTTTACAAAAATTAAAAATAGAGTATAATAAAGAACAGTTAATTTATATTTAAATTATTTACAATTTTATATGGTGCTTTGGCGGTGTATGAACCCATCCCTATGGAAATGAAAATATTTGTCTATGATGAATAAAAATGACAATTCATTGTATCATACTGTATGCCGAAATAACTCTGGAGAGTCCCTGGTGGGAGCCGAAGGTGTAAGGAATATTATATTCTCTATCTCTCAGGCAAAAGGACAGAGGTGATGTATTTCGCACACCTGTTTACCAACCTGTCTTCAGCTTTTTGAAGATAGGTTTTTTTATAAATATTTTTCATGTTTGTTACACACATTTATTAAGTTTTTTGCTATTTTTACATTTTAAGTAACAAACATAGGGGAGGGGCATTATGACTAAAAAAATTTTTAGGACAAAAAGTATCAATGAGTTTATTTCAGAGACTCAAAAGGAAGGCGGCATGAACAAGGTTCTGGGGACTTTTGGCCTTACTATGCTGGGGATTGGCTGTATTATCGGTACGGGGATTTTTGTATTGACGGGGGTCGCTGCTGCTGATTATTCCGGACCTGCACTTGTCATTTCTTTTGTTATTGCCGCTATTGCCTGCGCTTGTGCGGCACTTTGCTATTCCGAATTTGCGGCGATGGTACCGGTTGCTGGAAGTGCGTATACATACGGATATATTGCACTTGGTGAATTTTGGGCATGGGTCATCGGCTGGGATTTGATATTGGAGTATGCGTTTGCTATCGGAGCCGTAGCTATTGGGTGGTCTGGATATTTTGCCAATATTATGACTAATCTGGGTTTTGCGCTTCCCGTAGCTTTGGTAAAAGCACCGTATGAGGGGGGGATTATTAATTTACCGGCGATGGCTATTATTGCTCTTGTTACTTGGATTAATATTATGGGCGTACGCCAAAGCTCTGCGGTTAATAATGTAATTGTTGCTATTAAATTAGTTGTGGTTTTATTATTTATTGCGTTAGGATTTGGCCATGTTAACCCGGCTAATTGGGAACCCTTTATGCCGTATGGCTGGAGTGGCGTCTTCTCCGGTGCTTCTGTAATTTTCTTTGCATATATAGGATTTGATGCTGTTTCCACAGCCGCTGAAGAGGTTAAAAACCCACAGAAAGATTTGCCGCGTGGTATTATTTTATCTTTGATTATTTGTACTGTGTTATATATTATTGTTTCTGGTATTTTGACCGGCATGGTTCCGTATCTTGATTTTAAGGGCCAGGCTGCTCCGGTCGCGTTTGCATTGCAGCAGGTTGGATATCATTGGGGCGCTGCCGTGGTATCCGTTGGTGCGATTTGCGGGTTAACTTCGGTATTGCTTGTAATGCTTTTCGGACAAAGCCGTATCCTCTTTGTTATGTCTCGTGATGGACTGCTTCCAGGGGTGTTTGGTCATATTCATCAGAAATACAAAACTCCTGCCAGAAGTTCACTTATCATTGGTATCATTACGGCAATCGTAGCCGGATTTTTACCGATTGGGGTAGTTGCAGAATTGACCAATATTGGTACTTTGTGTGCATTCATGATAGTTGCCGCAGCAATCATTGTACTGCGTAAAAAAGCACCGGATCGCCCGCGTGCCTTCAAGTGCCCGTTTGTTCCGCTGGTTCCGATTTTGGCGATCGTTTTCTGCGGTATCTTAATTTGGATGCTGCCGGAAGTGACACAGATTCGTTTTGTTATCTGGCTTATTTTGGGGATGTTTATTTACTTTGGGTATAGCTATAATCACAGTATTATTTCCGGAGGACTTTTTAGCGGTCCTATGGAAACTTCTAATCGTAAAGCCGTATCACAAGATGATAACAGTCCGAAAGAATAAATTTTGTTTATTTAAGCCGCCATGGAATTTGGCGGCTTTTTTGTTTTGCTTTGTTCTATTAAAATAATATGGAGATATAAACTGTAAATACAATAAATAAATTGCTCCGCAGTGTCCACTATGGTAAAATATAATGATGGTAAAATATAGTAAAGGAAAGGTTTATATTACATGGGAGAAAAATATTATTTTATTATTTCTTATGGTTGTCAGACGAATATCAGCGATTCGGAACGGTATGCCGGCCAGTTGGAAGAGTTAGGGTATCACATGACGGAGAATATGGAATTGGCTGATGTTATCTTATTAAATACATGCTGTGTACGCGAAACAGCGGAAGATAAAACACTGGGAAAAATAGGAGAACTGAAACATTTAAAGAAACGTAATCCTGATTTGATTATCGCCGTAACCGGTTGTATGGCACAAGAATGGCAGGACAAACTTTTTCATAGAGCCCCCCATATTGATTTGGTTATTGGTACACATAATATTCATAAGCTTGTTTCCCTTATTGAGGAACGTCAGAAAAAATCGGATCATTATCTTGCCACAGATATGAAAGTTCCGGCATTTCATGATTTGCCAACACGGCATTTTCGTGATTTTTTTGCTTGGGTACCTATTATGAACGGTTGCAATAAATTTTGTACGTATTGTATCGTTCCGTATGTTCGCGGGAGGGAAGTAAGCCGTTCTGTGGAGGATATCGCGAAAGAAATAAAAAAACTGGGAACGCAGGGATTTAAGGAAATCACGCTTTTAGGACAAAATGTAAATTCATATGGACAGGATCTTAAAAATGGAACCGATTTTTCAACACTCATCAGACGAATCGAAGATATAGAAGGTATTGAGCGAGTCCGTTATATGACAAGTCATCCTAAGGATATGACATTTGCCATGATAGATGCCATGGCAGAAAGTAAAAAAATTGTTAATCATATGCATCTGCCAATTCAAAGCGGTTCTGATGAATTATTAAAGAGAATGAATAGAGGATATACAACGGATCATTACCTGGAACTAGTTGAGTACGCTCGCAAAAGAATTCCTGATTTAGTTCTTACCACCGATATTATTGTTGGTTTTCCGGGAGAAACGGAAGAAATGTTTGAAGAAACACTGCATTTTCTGGAAAAGACCCAATATGATATGGCGTATACGTTTATCTATTCACCGCGTACAGGTACTCCCGCTGCTAAAATGCCGGATCAAATCCCGCAAGATGTAAAGAGCCTTCGTTTACGCAAGTTAATGGATATGCAGAATAAAATCAGCCTTTCCTATAATAAGAAAATGGAAAATAAAATCTATTCTGTCATTGTGGAAGGTCCGACAAAAAATGATGAAAATCATTGGTTTGGACGTACGACAGGAAATAAGATGATTATATGGGAAAATGATAATACCGTTGCTGTCGGTGATACGGTCCCCGTTGTTGTTGACAAAGGGCAAACATGGGTTTTGAAAGGACATATATGGAAACAGGAGGGATAGACGTTGCCAGCGGAAAAGAAGATTACACCGATGATAAAGCAATACTTGGAAGTTAAGGAACAATGTCAGGATAAAATATTGTTTTTTCGTCTTGGGGATTTTTATGAAATGTTTTTTGATGATGCATTGACGGCTTCCCGAGAATTAAATTTGACACTGACCGGCCGTGCCGGCGGTGACAAAGAAAAAGTACCTATGTGCGGAGTGCCGTTTCATTCTGCTGATACGTATATCGAACGGTTGGTACATAAAGGATATAAGGTAGCTATTTGTGAACAGATGGAAGATCCCAAACTTGCAAAGGGCCTCGTCGAGCGTAAAATTATTAAAGTTGTTACACCGGGTACCATTACGTTAGAAAATGCTGTAGCATCTAAGAAAAATAATTATATTGCCTGCTTGATGGGTAAAGAGGATGAAATAGCAATAGCGCTCATGGATGTGACCACCGGTGAATGCCTGTGGTCTCTTTGTGTTACTAACTCTATAGAGGATACGTTGTTTGATATGCTTTCCGTGTATGATCCCAGTGAATTGATTTATTCGCAGCTGGGCAGTTCTGCGGAAGTCATTTTGGAGTATGTGCATACCCGATTATCTCAATGTGTGGTAACCTTGTATGATGGTAAAGAAGATATAGATTACCGTGCAATAACAACCGCACATTTTTCTGAATATATTGATTCTTTAACTTTTACAACAATACAATGTCTGGGACTTTTGTTATCCTATGTGGCTACCGTTATGCAAACGGACATTTCTCATATTAATGTTCTGGAACAAGTGGATAATGAAAAACGTCTTATTATAGATGCCGCGAGTCTACGGCATTTAGAAATTACTCAGAATGTTCGTGACGGCGGACGTAAAGGGACACTGTTACATGTTCTTGACAGGACACATACTGCGATGGGGGGACGTCTTCTGCGAAAATGGCTGGAGTTTCCGCTAGTGCGAATTGCGGATATTGTGCGGCGGCAAGATGCAGTCGAGGAATTGCTGCAGCATGAAATCATTCGTCAGGATATGGGAGATACACTGGATCGCATATATGATTTTGAACGTATTCTTACACGAATTGAAACAGGTACTGCCAGCCCTAAAGATATGGTCGCTTTGCGCGAATCATTGGCAGTTGTTCCAGAATTAAAAAAGATTCTCGATGGAACCGTCTCACCTCTTTTACGGCAATTGAATGAACGAATTCAGAGACATGAAGAGACATATCAGTTGTTGTCTAAGGCTATAAAAGATGATCCGGGAACCGTGATTCGCAATGGCGGCGTGATTCGCGAGGGATATTCACAAGAACTTGATGAAATACGCGCAATATCTGCCAATAGCCGAGCTTTTATGCAAGAACTGGAGGAACAGGAAAAAGAAAAAACAGGCATTAAATTAAAAATAGGATATACTAAGGTGTTTGGGTATTATTTTGAAATTTCTCATGCCAATACCAAGCCTATACCTGCGTACTATGTCCGCAAGCAAACATTGGTCAATGCGGAACGCTATATTACGCCGGAACTTAAGGAGTTTGAAGTGAAGGTACTGACGTCACAAGAGCGGACACTGGCATTGGAGTATAAAATGTTTTCTGAAGTACGTCAAAAAATACAGGAGCACATTCCTTCTATGCAGGAAACAGCCCGGGCGATTGCCAGGGTGGATTGCTTATATAGTTTTTCTTGTGCAGCGCATGAAAATCATTATACACGTCCACAGTTTACAAAGGATGATACGTTTATTATTCGTGATGGGCGACATCCGATTATTGAGAAATATATAAAGGATGAAATGTTTGTTCCGAATGACGTTACACTGAATCACAAAGATCATGAAGTGCTTGTTATAACGGGTCCTAATATGGCAGGAAAATCGACCTATATGCGTCAGGTTGCGGTTTTGACGCTTATGGCACAGACTGGTTCGTTCATTCCTGCCCGAGAAGCTGTTCTTTGTCCTGTCGATCGGATTTTTACCCGTATCGGAGCAAGTGATGATATTTTAACCGGACAAAGCACCTTTATGGTGGAAATGAAAGAAGTTTCATATATCCTAAAGCATGCGACATCTCGCAGTCTGCTGATACTCGATGAAATCGGTCGTGGAACAAGTACTTTTGATGGGATGTCTATTGCCAGAGCGGTTATTGAATATTGTCTTAAGAATGTTCATGCGTTAACGCTGTTTGCTACTCATTATCATGAACTTATTGATATGGCCGGACAATATGATAAAGTCAAAAATTATACTGTTGCCGTGAAGGAACGAGGCCGCAGTATTAAATTTTTGCGGCGAATTATTCCCGGCGGAGCTGATCGAAGTTACGGATTGCATGTTGCACGCTTGGCAGGACTGCCGGAGGGGCTATTGAAAAGAGCCGAAGTTATTTTGTCTGAGTTGGAAGCTCAGGGAGAACCTGGCGCGTCTCCCGGATTTTCTCATGCATCCGGTCCGGTGGAGGCTGGTGATGGATCAGGTGATCTGTTTTCTAATCCGGTTATAGACAAGTTAATGGGGGTCGATGTATCCAGTATGACTCCTATTGAAGCTATTTCTTTTTTATATTCCTTGCAAAAGGAAGCCAAGGAAGGAAGTGGTAAAAATTGAATTCAATTATTACTATTTTAGATGAAGCAACAACCAATAAAATCGCAGCAGGAGAAGTAGTGGAACGGCCGGCTTCCTGTGTAAAAGAGCTGGTGGAAAACGCTATTGATGCCGGCGCGTCTGCTATTGAAATTGAAATTGCCGATGGCGGACAGTCCTATATGCGTGTTACCGATAATGGTTGCGGTATGAATGCAGATGATGCTCATAAATGTATTATCCGCCATGCTACCAGCAAGATACGTTCTGTAGAGGATATTTATGCAATCAGTTCGCTGGGCTTTCGCGGTGAAGCCGTACCCAGTATTGCGGCGGTATCACATTTGCAGATAACAACCCGACAGTCTGGAGATACATTTGCTACGCATCTTTTGCTGGATGGCGGAAAAGTTACTGCCGATGATCAAATGGGATCTGCTGTGGGAACAACCATGGAGGTACGTGATTTATTTTATAATACACCGGCTCGTAAAAAATTTCTCAAAAGTGAACGAACGGAGAGCGGTAAAATAAATGAAATGATTATAAAGCTTGCATTAGCGCATCCTTTTATTGAGTTTACTTTTATCAATAATGGCCGGACGGTTGTTCATACTGGCGGAAACGGAGAACTTCTTGATACGATCGCAAATATTTACGGTACGTCGCTGGCTAAGGAAATATTTCCGGTAACATATGACTCAGATAATATACATATAGAAGGATATGTTGGAAAACCTTCTGTTTTAAAAAGTTCCCGGGCCTGGCAAACGTGTATTGTTAATCATCGCATTGTTCATAATCTGGTTCTTTTTAAAGCGATTGAAAATGCGTATCATGCTATGCTGCCAAAGTCAGGTTATCCATTTGCTATGCTGCACTTGCAAATGGATCCGGCCTCAATTGATGTGAATGTGCATCCAGCTAAAACAGAAATAAAATTTTCGGAAGAACAGGCAATATACCGAGTCGTATATCGCGGTATTATCCAATCACTGATGCAGCAGGAAAAACCAGAACAAATAGCAACTGTTCCCCATATTTCTTCATTTCAGGCGGAAAAAATGGAGGTATCTGAGTCCATAACAGCACCTAAGGAATCAGTGACCGTATCGCCGGTTCCTGAAACACGTCCGTTATCTTTTGCACAAGAATCACTCGATTTACCTGATGCAAGGGGACAGTTGTCTGAAGCACATGATGTTTTCTCCTATACCGGCGGCAGTGCGGGGTATGCGGAATTGAATCACAGTGTTGCCTCTAGAGCAACGAAGCAGGAAGAGCATATTTTCAATGAAGTACTGGATCATGAATCGGCGCCGGCTGCAGTAGTTGCACCGCAAACAGATCCGGTAATTATTTTTGAAGGCGATGATTCTGTTTTTATTCCGTTAGGACAAGTGGCGGAGTGTTTCATTATAGCGAAAAAAGGGCAGGATTTGTACATTATCGACCAACATGCTGCACATGAACGCATTCGGTATGATACATTTTGCAATCGCATAGAAAAGATGCCATCACAACAATTATTGACTGCTGAATTTGTTGAAGTAGATGCAGAAGATATGACACTCCTTTTGGAGCGTCAGGAAATATTTGATGATTTAGGATATGTCTATTCGGAAGCAGGACCGAATACATTACGTATGCAAGCAATTCCCAGTGACTTGAAAACAAGTGATATTGCAGGTTCTTTGCGCGATATCTGCAAGTTTCTCCATGAAGATAAAGAGCCGGATAAAGCAGAGATGAGGCATCGGTCTTTGGCGTATTTATCTTGTCATGGTGCGATCAAAGCAGGAAATATTCTGAATATTCGACAGATGAAGCAGCTTTTAGAGGATTTATTCCACACGGATAAACCTTTTGTCTGCCCTCACGGACGTCCTATTATCTTACGTTTTACACCGGAAGAGCTGGCAAAGTTATTTAAGAGAACGTAGGATGAAAATGGAAAAGGTATATGTTACTACCTCGCTGCATGCCAGCGAATCGGTTTGTAACCAAGGCCGTAAATGGGCAGTTTCTATTCATGCTTTTTTTATAGAACGCGGAGAGCAGAATATAGAACAGCTTTTAACAGCATATCATATTGAAGCAATTCTTGTATTCACGATGCAGGGACCGGAAATACGGACATTCTTGGGTCGGCATGCTTTTCATTTAAGTATGGCGGAACTCCGTATTCAACATATCCGACAGGGAATGACGGATTATTTTCTTGAAGCTTTGGGAGCTGAAGGTCCGGTACGATTATTAGATTGTACATGCGGGTTTGGATCGGATGCGATTGTAGCTTCTTTTGGTCTTCCGGCAGGATCGGATGTGCATGCGTTGGAAATATCACCGTATATGGCGGCTGTTACCTCTTGGGGATTAGCTCATTTTGTGCATAAACAGGCAGATGTGACGAAAGCCATGCGGCGCATAGGATTGCAACATGATGATTACCGGGATTATTTGCGGCGGACGGATATAGCACCGTATGATATTATCTATTTTGATCCTATGTTTGCCCGCCCTATACGGAGCAGCCCGCAGTTTCATCCTGTAAGAAATTTGCTGGAACATGAAACCGTGTCGGATGAGTGTCTGGCTTTAGCATTAACCAAAGCCAGACGGCGAGTTGTAATCAAAGGAAGATCTTTTCAGCGATTGAAAATGGTATATCCCCGTGTAAAATTATATGGCGGCAAATATAGCAGAATCGGATATGCCGTATTGGAGTGTGAACATGGATAAAGTCATTGCTATTATTGGACCGACCGCTGTGGGCAAAACGTCTCTGAGCTTTTTTTTAGCGGAGAAGCTTCACACCGAGCTTATATCCGGTGATGCCTATCAAATATATAAAAAAATGAATATTGGTACGGCAAAGCCTACAGTAGAAGAACTGCGTCGTTATACACATCATCTTATTGATATTATCGATCCCTCGGGAACCTATTCAGCGGCTGTGTTCTGCCGTATGGCAGGACAAGCTATACAACAGTTGAATGCTAAAGGATCTATTCCTGTTCTTGTTGGCGGTACCGGTTTATATGTGCAGTCTCTTTTGGAAGGGTTTCATTTTGATGGTCCTAAATCAAGTGAAGCTATGCGGGAACGGGCACGAGAACGTATTGCTTGTTCGACGCGAGAGGATTTAGCGGCATATATCAGGAAAAATACAGATTGGCAGCCAGTGGATTGGAATGAGTTATTTTGCAATACACACCGTCTTGTCCGTCTTTTATGTGCGATCGAAGGCAAGGAGGGTATTGCATTTGTACATACGGATAAGGAAAAAGCACCTATATATGATGCTTATGTTGTCGGGCTGCAATTACCGCGGGAATTGTTATATAAACGGATTGATCAGCGAGTGGATGATATGCTGGCAAATGGATGGATCGCCGAAGTAATTTCATTGCTCGAGAATGGAATATCGGCGGATTGTCAGTCAATGAAGGCTATTGGCTATGAAGAAATTACAGCATATCTGAATCATCGATTACCCTTTGCAGAAATGGCAGAGCGCATTAAAATTCGTACACGGCACTTTGCTAAACGGCAGTTAACTTGGTATAAACGCATGCCATATATTCATTGGTATGAAAAAGAACACTATGATTCGGAAGAAGAATTAGCACATAGTGTTATAACGGATATAGAAATATACTGGAAGTTGAAAATGTAGCAGAAAGAAAGGATCTGGAATTTTGTCATTTAATTTTGAGTTAATTAGAAAAAAAGCGTTGGCTGTTTGTGCCAAACAATTTGAACATATTGACACGATCAGTTTGCATAATACGGGAAAAGTACTTCAGGCATTTAAGGACTGCCAAGTATCGTCATACCAATTTGCCGGCACGTCAGGATATGGGTATAGTGATTTAGGGCGGGAAAAATTGGATGAAGTATTTGCTCATATTTTTAAAGCAGAAAAAGCGATTGTGCGGCCGCATTTTGTTTCCGGCACGCATGCATTGGCAACTGTACTTTGTGCATTGTTGCAACAAAATGATGTATTGATTTCACTAATAGGTGCTCCGTATGACACGATGCAAAGTGTTATTGGATATACGCATGAGACGGCACATTCTCTCAAGGAAAAGGGTATTCGATATGATGAAGTGCCGTTAAAAAATAATACATATGATTTGGAAGGGATCCGATATGCCGCCGGCAAAAAACCTAAAGTTGTTTTATTGCAACGTTCCCGCGGGTATAGTACACGTGCATCTCTTTCACTTGAAGATATACAAACGATTATTGCTGCGGTTAAGGAAATTAGTCCTGATACAATTTGTTTTGTAGATAATTGCTACGGAGAATTTGCGGCGGAACAGGAACCCTTAGAGGTGGGAGCAGATATTATCGCAGGGTCTCTTATCAAAAATCCAGGCGGCGGTATCGCACCTACAGGCGGATATATTGCCGGACGAGCAGATTTAGTAGATGCGGCAGCCGATTATTTGACTGCACCGGGATTAGGAACAGAACTTGGATCCTATGCTGCCGGATATAGATTATTCTTTCAAGGTATTTTTTCCGCACCTCATGTTACGGCACAGGCGATCAAAGGCGCTGTTTTTGCGGCAGCCGTATTTTCTGAGCTTGGTTTCGATGTATCTCCTACGGCAGATACCCTTCGCTGTGATTTGATACAAACTATTTATTTGAAAAACGAAAAAAATATGTGTCTTTTTTGTCAGGGAGTACAATCTTTTTCCCCTGTTGATGCGCATGTTAGACCGATTCCTGACGATATGCCCGGATATGCCGATAAAATTATCATGGCGGCGGGAGATTTTGTACAGGGATCATCAATTGAACTTTCTGCTGATGGACCTATCCGCGAACCCTATATGATTTATTTGCAGGGAGGTATTGTATTTGAACATAATGTGCTGGCTATTTTGAATGCGGCCCGTTATATTTCTGAAAATGGCGAGGAACAAGGTAATGATTAAAGAAGTCATTGTTGTTGAAGGAAAAAGCGATATAGCTCGGCTGCAGCAAAGTGTGGATGCCGACATTATTAAAACAGATGGATTTTGTCTGCGTTCCGATACATTAGAACAAATCAGGTACGCGTATGAAAAGAGAGGAATTATTATCTTGACAGACCCGGATAGTGCCGGTGAACGGATTCGCACGTATTTAACACAGCGGTTCCCAAAAGCTAAACATGCATTTATTCCTAGAGAAGAAGCGATTGCCAATAATGATCTTGGAGTGGAACAAGCTTCTCCGGAAGCCATACGTTCGGCACTTTCAAAGGTTCGGTGTGTTTCTTTTGAACCATATTGCGAATTTACTATGGAAGACTTAATGGCAGCAGGCATGAATGGAAGCGCAGCAGCGGCTGAACGACGAAATCGGGCAGGCGCGGTATTGGGTATCGGTTATGGTAATGCCAAGCAATTTTTACGACGTTTGAATCATTACGGCGTGCTGCGTACCGAGTGGGAAGCAGCGATATGCCAGATGGATGAGGTATCTGAGAATGAATGAAGTGGATTTGTCAAAACCGGATGTAGTTCGCTATATTGTTGATCGATTCGGGTTAAGAATGAATAAAAAATTGGGACAGAATTTTTTGGTAAATCATGCGGTTGTTCAATCTATCGCGGATGCCGCAGTACTCAAAGAAAATGATCCGGTCTTGGAAATAGGGCCTGGCATTGGTACCCTCACCCAGGCTTTGGCTGAAACAGGTGCGGCTGTTACCTCCGTTGAGCTTGATACACATTTACTTCCGGTATTGGAAAAGACGTTGGAACACTATCCCAATGTACGGATTGTTCATGGGGATATTTTACGGACGGATATACTTGAACTGATGGGACATAAACCGTTTACAGTATGTGCTAATTTACCGTATTATATTACGACACCTATTATCATGAAATTATTAGAACAGCGTCTTCCAGTGGAGAAACTGGTCGTTATGGTGCAGCGGGAAGTTGCCCAGCGTATGACCTCTGTACCAGGAAGTAAAGTGTATGGGGCGTTATCTGTGTCCGTACAATATTATACGGAACCGCACTTATTATTTGAAATACCACCGAGGGCTTTTATGCCGGCGCCGGAAGTTACTTCCGCTGTGATTTCTATGGATATACGCAAGGAGCCGGCGGTTGAAGTTCTTGAAGAAAAACGTTTTTTTCAAGTGGTGAAGATTGCTTTTTCACAACGTCGTAAAACGTTTTCTAATACATTAAAAGCGGCAGGACTTTCGAAAGAAGCAGTGACGGATATATTGAATCACTGCGGCATTGATGGGGGCAGACGCGGTGAAACGATGTCGCTGGCTGAATTTGCCTGTGTGGCAGATGCTTGGACACGATATATTCGAAAGTAGGTCAAAAAGAAGGTGAAAATTATGTTTGGGATAGGTAAAAAGACAACGATTATTGCGGCCCCCGTTGAGGGCCGCGTGATAGATATTACAGAAGTAAATGATTCTGTTTTTTCACAGAAAATGCTCGGGGATGGGTTTGCGGTCGAACCGGTAACATCTGATATTACGGCTCCCTGCGATGGCAAGATTGTTTTGCTTGCAGATACCTTGCATGCGATTGCTGTTGAAACGGGAAAAGTACAACTATTGATTCATGTGGGCATTGATACGGTCACATTACAGGGACATGGCTTTATATCCCATGTTAAACCTGGAATGACAATACGAAAAGGTGAAACATTGCTCTCTTTTAATGCGGCCTATTTGGAAAGTCAGGGAAAGGTTTCTACGGTTGTAATTGTTGTTACCAATTTGGAAGATATTCATGGCTGTATAACGAAAAATTTAGAAGATAAATCGGCTGTATTGAAAATATCTTATAAATGATGCAGCAGTCATATAGGAGGGGAATGTATGGTATTTTTTTATATTTTAGAACATACGATGGTACCTATTTTTCTTTTAGTATTGATCGGTTTTTATTTAGATAAAAGATTCAGCTTGGATGTAAAAACATTATCTAAATTATTATTTTATCTAATTATACCGAGTTTTGTATTCACTAATTTGTATAAGACAGATTTTCCGGCTACCAGTGCCATCATTATTTCTTGTATTTTCTTTTTAATGTTTATTGGTTTTTTAGTAGCAACGTTTATCGGCAAACTGAGACACTACGATGCATGTATGCTGGAATCCTGCAGAAATGCTCTTATGTTTAACAATTCTGGAAATCTTGGGGTGGCTCTGGTTATTCTGGTGTTTTCTCATGACCCTTTTGTTGTAAATGGACAGACCCCTTATCTGGCAGAAGCGATGGTCGTTCAGATTTTGATTTTTGTTATACAAAATATTACGTTGAACACAATTGGTTTATACCAGGCAGGACGTGGACGTTTATCGGCAAGGGATACATTGGGAGTTGTTTTTCGGATGCCGATTATTTATGTGTTTATCGCAGCCTTGGCCGCACGTTTTTCGGGCTGGGATGCTACCCAATTTTTCTTTTGGCCTATTATGGAGATGTCAGGGGCGGCATTGCTGCCGGTAGCGATGATCAGTATTGGAATTCAGCTGCATCGTACAACGATTAAGTGGTTGGATCATGAAGTATGGCTTACGAGTATTGTTAAATTACTGTTGTTTCCTTTCTTGGGATTAGCAACGATTTATGCTGTTAATTTGCTTATTCCCGGGAGTTTTTCGCCGGTTGCTTCTATCGTTTTTTTAATTTATTGTTCTGTGCCGGTAGCCGTAAATACGGCAATGTATGCTATCGAATTTAATAACTGCCCGGAGTATGCCACCCAGGTTGTTATGAATACAACAGCATTAAGCGCTTTTACGATGACTTTTTTTATTTTTTTAGGACATTTGCTTTTTATATAAATCATGTTTTATGGTATGATATAGAGTAAGCTTGTTTATCAAGGAGTTAACTAATGAAACGTATATATTTGGATTACGCGGCGGCAACGCCTCTGGATCCACGAGTATTGCAGGTTATGCTGCCCTGGCTGACAACGGAATTTGGGAATCCTTCGAGTCTTCATTATTGGGGACAGCAGGCTCGGGCTGCAGTGCAAAAGTCACGGGAACAAGTGGCACATTGCTTGCGAGTTTCTGCAGAAGAGCTGATTTTTACCAGCGGTGGAACCGAAGCTGATAATTTAGCGATACGAGGGTATTTACGAGCGAATCATCCTGAGGGTGGACATATTATTACTACCGCAGTAGAACATCAAGCCGTATTGCATACATTTAGCGCATTGGAGCAGGAGGGGTATACAGTAACGATACTTCCGGTAAATAATGCAGGACGTGTAGATGCCGACGATGTTCGAAAGGCGCTTCGTAAAGATACGGTATTGATTTCCTGCATGTATGCCAATAATGAAACTGGCATGATTCAGCCGATTGCAGATATTGGAAATATTGCCAGAGATCATCATATTATTTTTCATGTGGATGCTGTACAGGCATTTGGTTACTTGCCTGTGTATCCTCAAAAAGATCATATTGATTTACTGTCTATATGCAGTCATAAAATTTACGGTCCGAAGGGAATGGGAACGCTGTATATTCGGAAGGGAATAGAAATTTCATCGGAAGCGTATGGTGGTCCGCAGGAGCGTCATTTACGGGCAGGAACAGAGAATGTAGCTGGAATTGTTGGCTTTGGAGCGGCTGCGGCTATTTTAGAAAAAGAAAGACAGCAGCGGTATGATCAGGCAAGAAAATTAAAAAAATATATGTATGAAACATTTAGTATGAATAGTGAAATGTTTCATTTAAATGGAGAATGGGAACATTCTCTTCCTAATATTTTAGATTTCAGTATCTCCGACATAGATAATGCAGTACTGTTAATTGCCCTTGATATGCAGGGAGTAGGCGTTTCGGCAGGTTCTGCCTGCGAAGCCGGAGCCGTTGAACCTTCTCATGTTCTTAAGGCAATGGGACTGCCGGAAAAATGGATACACAGTAGCGTTCGAGTTTCTTTTGGTACAGAAACGACAATGGAAGAAGTAAAGGAAGCTGTTGAAATTATAAATCGGACTGTTAGAGAGATGTTGGGAAAGGAGGAAGACCATGGATAAAAGAGTAGCGGTTGCTATGAGCGGCGGTGTAGACAGCTCTGTTACAGCGGCTTTATTGAAACAAAAAGGGTTTGATGTTGTTGGCATTACGTTGCGGTTGTGGGAAGAGGAGCCACAATGCAACGTTATTGATAATGTACATGCTTGCTGTTCGCTATCGGCAGTAGATGATGCCAAAGCAGTTGCTTCTATCTTAGGAATTCCTCATTATACATTGGACTTCAGAGATATTTTTAAAAAGACTGTTATTGATTATTTTGTGGAAGCGTATGCTTCAGGGAATACACCTAATCCGTGTATCGCCTGTAATAAGTATATAAAATTTGGACTACTCTGGGAGAAAGCCAAGCAATTTGGTGCGGATTTCCTGGCAACAGGTCATTATGCACGCATTGCATATAATCAAGAAAAGAATATATATGAACTTTTGCGGGGTACTGACAGGCACAAAGATCAGTCGTATGTATTGTATCAATTAACTCAGGATATATTGCCCCATATTTTATTTCCTATGGCTGATCTTGAAAAAACGCATACACGAGAATTGGCTAAAACTTTTGGATTACCAGTATTTGACAAACCGGAAAGTCAAGATATTTGTTTTATTCCTGATAATGATTATAAACGTTTTCTGCGCAGCCGCATTCCAACTGCTTTTTGCAGAGGTGATTTTGTGGATGCGCAGGGCAACTGTCTGGGATGTCACCAAGGTATCCCTTGTTATACTATCGGACAACGACGCGGTCTTGATTTAGGCGGGCCTGGAGGCCCGTATTATGTTACGGCTCTTGATGCACTTCATAATCGTGTTGTTGTGGGAGCTCAAGAATCTTTGTTTTCTCATACGGTTTTTGCTAACCAGGTATCTTGGGTCGAAGGGAAGCCCACAGCATCTTCATTTAGAGCACAGGGAAAAATCCGCTATGCTGCTAAGGAAGCAGCATGTATGGTTCATATAAATGAAGAACGGATACAAGTTGATTTTGATGTTCCACAACGTGCCGTGACAGCAGGACAAGCGCTTGTTTTATATGATGGTGAGCGCGTTCTTGGCGGCGGGGTTATTATATAAACAGAGGAGAAAGAATAATGGCAACAAAATATATACGCAATTTTTCGATTATCGCGCATATTGATCATGGAAAATCTACGCTGGCAGACCGCCTGATTGAAAAAACAGGGGCCGTTCAAAAGCGGGAAATGGAAGATCAACTTTTAGATACGATGGATTTGGAACGCGAACGTGGGATTACGATAAAGGCTCAATCTGTTCGCTTATCTTATGCTGCTAAGGATGGAAATACATACATACTTAATCTGATTGATACGCCAGGGCATGTCGATTTTAATTACGAAGTATCACGAAGTCTTGCCGCTTGTGAAGGAGCTCTTCTTGTTGTCGATGCGACACAAGGAGTTGAAGCTCAGACATTAGCAAATGTTTATTTGGCACTGGAACACAATTTAGAGATCGTACCGATTATCAATAAAATCGATTTGCCCAGTGCAGATCCCGAACGAGTTGCCAAAGAAATCGAAGATATCATAGGGATTGATGCCTCAGAAGCAATTCTTGTCAGTGCTAAAACGGGAGTTGGCATCGATGATGTTCTGGAAGCTATCGTGCAGCGCATCCCGAAACCGGAAGATGCTGCCGATGCACCGCTGCGGGCATTGATTTTCGATTCTCATTTTGATTCATACAAAGGTGCTATTGCTAATATCCGTATTGTAGAGGGAAGTTTAAAAACGGGAGAACGAATTAAAATGATGGCGTCCGAAAAAGTCTTTGAGATTACGGAGCTTGGTATATTTGCACCGCAAATGCGTCCTGTTGACTCATTGGAATGCGGAAGTGTCGGATATTTGGCTGCCAGCATGAAAAATGTCCGGGATTGCCGTGTGGGAGATACCGTGACAAAGGTAGAAAAATCAGCAACGGAACCTTTGCCCGGGTACCGCCGGGCGACGCCGATGGTGTATTGCGGTCTGTATCCGATAGAAACGAATGAATATGACAACCTTCGGGATGCGTTGGAAAAATTACATCTGAATGATGCTGCATTATTATTTGAACCGGAAACATCTTCTGCCTTAGGTTTTGGATTTCGCTGCGGATTCCTTGGTTTATTGCATATGGATGTTGTAAAAGAGCGATTGGAGCGGGAGTATGATTTACAACTTATTACTACAGCACCTTCTGTAATTTATCATGTGTATTTGACAGACGGTTCTATGCAGGAGATTGATAATCCTTCGCTGCTGCCGGACATGACTAAAATAGATCATATGGAAGAACCTTTCGTTAAAACTACGATTATTATTCCGAAGGACATGGTTGGTACGGTCATGGAGTTATCCCAGAATCGCCGAGGACAATATATAGGCATGGATTATCTTGATGAGACACGGGTATCATTAGTTTATGATCTACCTTTGTGTGAAATTATTTATGACTATTTTGATACATTAAAATCATCTACACGGGGATATGCTTCATTAGATTATGAATTACACGGATATCAACAGTCGCCGATGGTAAAATTGGATATTTTGATTAATGGAGAAAACGTTGATGCATTAAGTACGATTGTTCATCAAGACTCAGCTAAACGGCGCGGACGGGCATTGGTTGAAAAACTGCGCAGCATTATTCCGCGGCAGCTTTTTGAAATACCTATCCAGGCAGCGATAGGAAATAAAATTATTGCCCGCGAAAATGTTCGCGCTATGCGTAAAGACGTATTAGCTAAATGTTATGGCGGAGATATTTCACGCAAGAGAAAACTATTGGAAAAACAAAAAGAAGGAAAAAAACGAATGAAGCAAGTGGGGAACGTTGAAATTCCACAAGAAGCGTTTATGGCTGTACTACAGGTAGATAAATAATGCTTGGCATTTACATTCACATTCCTTTTTGTCAAAAAAAATGTCGGTATTGTGATTTTCCTTCCTATGGCGGTGTATCATACTTCCTCTCGCATTATGTAAAAGCATTGTGCCGGGAAATTATGTATGCGGCCGGTGCTGGCGAAACGGCGGATACAATCTATTTAGGGGGAGGGACTCCATCCTTACTGACAGCACAGCAAGTAGAATCTATTTTAGGTGCTGTAAGAAATCATTTTTCAGTGAATTCTTCTGCTGAGATTACCATAGAAGCAAATCCCAATAATATAACTGAAACGTATGTACAAGATTTGTGCTCTATTGGGGTCAATCGTTTCAGTTTGGGAGTGCAGTCATTTTCAGATGAGCAGCTGCAGCGATTGGGGCGTATTCATACGGCAGAAGAGGGAAAACATGCTGTGATGACTATTCGGGAGGGCGGTATATCCAATATTTCCGCAGACTTGATGTTTGGACTTCCCGGCCAGTCTGCGGCAGATGTATATACGGATTTAAGGATACTGACACAGCTGCCGATTACGCATGCATCCATTTATAGCCTTATAGTGGAAGAGCATACGCTTCTTTGGGACGATATACGCCACCAGCGGGTATTTCTGCCAGATGAGAGAGAAAAAGAGGCTATGGTTGAACTTGTACACGAAAATATGGCGGCAGAAGGCTTTGAACATTATGAGATATCCAGTTATTGCCTGCCCGGGTTTAGATCGCGTCACAACAGCAAATACTGGCAATATTCGCCATATCTTGGCTTTGGCGTATCTGCGCATTCTTTTTATCAGAATAAGCGATTTGCCAATATTGCCAATATCCCTGAATATATACATAACGCTGGTGTAAGCAGTGTCGTTGAGACAAGCGTTTCCATTACATCCAAACGAGCTGCTGAAGATTATTGTATTTTAGCGCTGCGTATGTGTGACGGTATTGATTATGAAAAATTTCATACCCTTTTTTCAACGACCGTAGAAACTGAATTTGGAGATATCATAGAACGATTATTTGCGCAGCAGCTTTTGGTTCCCATATCTTCCGGCTGTCGTCTCAGCAAATTAGGATTTTCATATGGAAACTATGTTTTTGAACAATTTATACGAGACTAAAGGTATCCCATTTGTTTACGGTACATACCGGCAGGATTGACAAAATAGCTCTTTTTGAGTATAATTTTAATGTGTGCAATATAAAAGCACTCCCTAACAAAATTTTGGAGGGAGGGAGATCAGATGGCAGAAATCAAAGTTGGTAAAAATGAAACGTTAGATAGCGCGCTCCGCCGCTTCAAACGTTCTTGCCAAAAAGCAGGTGTTCTTTCCGAAGTACGGAAACGGGAACATTATGAAAAACCAAGCGTAAAGAGAAAAAAGAAGTCCGAAGCAGCACGGAAACGGAAATTTAGAGCATAATCTTTTGGTAAAGACAGAAGGGTGATAGAATGTCTCTTAAAGAAAATCTGCTACAGGACATGAAAGAAGCAATGAAAGCCAAAGAATCTGGAAAAACAGCACTGTCTGTTATTCGAATGATTCGTTCTGCAATCCGTAATACAGAAATTGATAATAAAATCGAGTTAGATGATACGGGTGTAGGTGTAATCATTGCCAAAGAAATGAAACAAAGACAAGAATCGTTAGAAGAGTTTAATAAGGCCGGTCGGAATGATTTGGTCGAACAGACAACAGCCGAAATGGATATATTGAAAAAATATATGCCAAGGCAGTTGACGTCTGATGAATTACACCAGATTGTTATGGATGCCTTAGTTGGAAAAGACATGATTTCATTAAAGATGGGAGATGTCATGAAAATCGTTATGCCCTTGGTGAAGGGCAAGGCGGATGGCCGTATGGTTTCACAAGCAGTTAAAGATATTTTACAAAAAAATAGTTAAATTTATCAAGAATATGTATTGACAAATTTACTAATTGATTGTAATATCTAAGCATGATTTGTAAATAGAATAAGTCATGTCACTAAGTCAAAGAAGACTTCAACCCTGCAAGGGGGAGAAGTCTTTTTCTTTTTTTCAATAACTGCATATGTATTGGAAAAAGAAAGCTAAAGGCAAGCTTTAGCTATTAAAAGGAGGAGATTGTATGTCAAAGGAAGGTTTAGTTTATGTTATTCCTGCCGGTCAATATGGTAAGGAAGGTGTTCTTGCACTTTTAGAACAACACCCTGAAATCAAATTTGTATCTCTGGTGGGAATTGATTTGGCCGGGAACGATACGGATGAAAAAATCCCTATTTCCACATTCTTTGATGAATATGAAAAATTCTTTAATGCTACAGCTATTCAGACGGATGGTTCATCTGTCGTATTACCGGGTATCGCTACGCTGGATCAAGCCCGTGTGGATATGAAAGCTGATCCGGGAGTTAATTGGTTTGTAGATTATAATGACGGAAATATTGACTGTGTGACAGGAAAGCCGGTTGGGACTCTTCGAATTCCTTGCTATTTAAAACATGCGACTGGATATATAGATTCTCGTTCAATTTTACGTAATACGGTAGATTATGTAGGCGAAGAAGTATTGTCTTTGATAAAGAAACATGGCATTAAAGGAATTAATATAAACCCGGATGATATTGCAAAAATCGTTTTCACATCTGCTACAGAATTGGAATTCTGGGTAAAAACACCTAGTCAGGATGTAGCAACCCGTCTTTTGTCTGTTTCTCAGAAAATGCAGGAACAATACTGGCAGCGTACTCATGGCTTGGTTCGGACTGCGTTGGAACAGACCGTGGAACGTTTGGAACAGTATGGACTGGAACCAGAAATGGGTCATAAAGAAGTTGGCGGTATCAAAGCGCAAATTGATGATTCCGGCAAATTGATTTTTGTTTTGGAACAATTGGAAGTAGATTGGAAATACGCAAATGATCCGGTACAGGCTGCCGATAATGAAATTCAAGCTCGTATTATTATCCGTGAAGTATTTCGTGAAAATGGGCTTGAAGTTACATTCCAGGCTAAACCGATTACTGGAGTCGCCGGTAGTGGTGAACACACGCACGTTGGCATGGGTGCCATTTTAAAGAACGGAAAATTTGTTAATTTGTTCAGTCCGGATAATATGAATAAAGATTTTCTGAGTTCTGTTGGTTATGGCGCGATTATGGGGATTTTAAAACATTATGAAGTAATCAATCCGTTTGTTTCTGCTACGACCGATTCCTTGAATCGATTAAAACCAGGTTTTGAAGCTCCTATTTGTATTGTAACCGCGTTAGGCGGCGAAACACCGGACGTTCCGACGCGGAATCGTACAGTTCTTGCTGGATTAATCCGTGATATGGATAATCCGAAAGCTACTCGGTTCGAAGTACGTGCTCCGAATCCTTTCTCAAATACCTATTTGATTCTTGCTTTATTTTATTTAGCAGCATTGGATGGTATTAAATATGCGTTGGGAAAAGAAAAAGATACAACGGAATTATTAGCGGAAATTTCCAAGAAACAGGGCGAAGAAACAGGATATCTTGAAAAAGATCGCGAATATCGCTCAGAAGTTGATGTATTTGAAAACTTTGATGAAGAAGAATTGGTTTCTAAGTTTGGCAAGGCTCCCGCGACTGTTTGGGAAAATCTTAAAGCATTATCCGAATATCCAGAAAAGAAAGCAGAACTTGCTTGCGAAGCTTTCCCTGCCAGGTTAATGGATTCCTTTAAAATCGGGGCTTTGACACGGTGGGCATTGGAACTTCAATATCGCATTATTCCTGATAATTTGGAAAAGGTTATTACTGCAAAAGCTCTCCATACGGATGCCGATACAAATCCACTTGAAGTGGAACGCTGGACAAAAATCAATAACTTACGTACTGAATTAGGTCGTGATACAGAAAAAGGATTATCCATTTTCTCAAGAATAAAAAAAGCATTAGGTGAAAAAAATTATGATGAAGCTTCCGATTTGATGATTACCATGAATGCAAAAATGGATGAATTAGATGCTTTGTATTATGAATATTCTCACAATGCATTTTAAGATGTAAAAAGAAAAGTCTGCTCATTTTAGATGCTATAGATGAGCAGGCTTTTTTATATGTTACGTATGTATCATACCTTGCTTTTAAATGTCATAATTTTTAATCAATAGTAATTAAGAGTGTATAAACAAGATCTTCTATATTCCGTATAGAAGATTTAAATTTTTCATGATATAATTAAATTATTGTATTTAAATTTTGTAAATGAGGGAAGCAGATGGTTAAAAAGGGAATACTGTTAGGAATCTTTATTGCCATATTGATTATAATGACTGGTTGTACTACAGATACAGAAAAAAGGGAGCAAGCTAAGCAAATTTCACAGGTGGAACAGGAGACGACAGCACCGGATATCCTATTGAAAATGGTGAGGGGGAATGGTCAACAGCTGCGCTTACGGGATATATATATGGATAAACCTGTATTTCTTAATTTTTGGGCATCATGGTGTCCACCTTGCGTAAAAGAAATGCCTCATATCGATGCACTATATAAAAAATATGGGGATAAAATAAACTTTGTGGTAATTAATATGGATTCAAATGAGGGGGATGTAAGAGCATTTCTACAGAACAATTCATTTGAAATACCTATTTACAGAGGAGATTTGAATAGTATATCGGAAGCTTATCATGTAAATGCGATTCCTATATCTTTTATTATTGATAAAAGAGGTAAAATAATATCACAGCACACGGGGGGGATGAGTGAAAGAGAGATGGAGAAGTTTTTAGGTCCTATTTTATAATATTTTCTCATGTGTATATAAAAACACGTATTAGAAATAACAGATTATGTAGTGACCCCCATAAGTTAGACCTAGAAATCTAGCTTATGGGGGTCACTACAATATTTCTAATACGTGTTTTTATATACAACGTATCAAATTGCAAAATCTCCATTTATAAAAACGGGGATTTCCGTTCCATCCTCTTTTTTTCCGATAATCGTCAAATCCTCGGAACCAATCATAAAATCTATGTGAATCATAGAGTCGTTTATACCTGCAGATTTCCGTTCATTTTCGTTTAATTCGGAACCGTTTACCAGGCATGTAGGATATGCTTTTCCCAAAGCCAAGTGGCAAGAGGCATTTTCGTCGAATAAAGTTTCGTAGAAAAGTACATTTGAAAGTGAAATAGGAGAATGGTAAGGAATCAGTGCTACTTCCCCCAAACGAGAAGCGCCGTCATCTACTTCTATTAATTGTTTCAGTATAGATTCCCCTTTATCCGCCTGCAGGTGGATAATACGTCCATCGCAAAAAGTGAGGTTAAAATTATCTATGACATTGCCATTATAGACAAGCGGTTTTGTATTATAGACGATGCCGCTGGTTCCTGTGGATAAGGGTGCCGTATATACTTCTTCAGTAGGAATGTTTGCATTGAAAGGAATATGTGAAGTTGTTTCTTCCGTACCCCCTTGCCAGATATGTTGTTTGGGCAGCACGACCGTTAAATCTGTTCCCCGGTTGTTTGTATAATGCAAACTGTTAAAATGCATATCAGAGAGCCAATTACGGCGTTTTTCCAAAGAAGCCAGATGTTTATCCCAGTCATGTAACGGATCTATTCCATCGGCACGAGAGGAAGATAAAATTTGTTTCCACAACCTTTCATAAGCGCTATTTTCATCCATTTCAGGATATAAAATTTTTGCCCATGTGGTACTGGGGACAGCAGCAACGAGCCACGATACTTTAGATGCCATCATTCCATCTATATATTCTTTTAAAGCTGCATTTTGTGCTTTTTGCCAAGAAAAAATTTTTTCCTGATCTACATGGCTCATTAAATATGGATTTGCTGAAATCAAACTGATAAAGGCAGCTCCTTTGTGGTAGTAATGCAGACTGAATTCACGGCGCCAATTTGGAACATGATTAAATTTTTCTAATGCTTCATATTCATACTGCAATCGTGTGGTATCATCACAGTGCCAATTTATGATTACTTGTGAAGCACCGCAGTTGTAGGCTGCTTCTGTTAATATGGTAACAAATTTACTGGACTCTACGGGGGCACTGACAACCAGTATCTGTTTTTTTTGCAAATTAACTCCTTTTTTTAATAGTGTAAGAGCATACGAGTGAAGCTTATTTTTTTCAATCATTAGGCTGATCTCCTTTTTGTTGATATATATATGCTGTGTGGCCCCATAACCGTGTATTGTAAGCAATTGCAGCTATTCCCAGACTGATAATAAAACCTACCCAGTATCCATATGCTCCCAAGTAAGTCCAATGGGATAGTCCTAAGCCCAAGGGCAGACTAATGATCCAATAGGTAATAAAAGCAATCCATGTAATGCTTTTTACATCTTTGTATCCGCGCAGTATTCCCTGAACTGGAGTGCCCATCGCATCGCAAAAGGCAAAAATAACAGCAAATGTTATAAAAGCTTTAATATGTATAAACGTAGTTGTATCAGATGTGAAAAGAGATGCAATGGGGTTTATAAAAATAAATGTTGCCGCAGAGGTAAAACAGGCAATAATTAAAGCAGTCATTTGACAAAGTACGGCATATTGCTGCGCTGTTTTATATTGTTTAGCTCCTACTTCATAACCAACAACAATTGTAGCAGCAAGACTGATGCTCCAGGGTACAGTATACGTAAGGGTAGAGTAGCTTATAGCCGCTTGATTGGCGGCGAGAAATACAGTACCATATTCACTCATCAACAGGCCTACGATACTGAAAAGGCTTGTTTCACAAAATATGGCAATGCAAATAGGTAATCCTAAACGTAATTGCTGTATCCATAAAATAAACATCACCGGTCTTAAGCGTGTCCAAATATGATAGGAGTTAAAGGGGGCCAATTTTTGAAATAAAATAATAAAAACAAACAATGAAATCCAGGCTGCTATTGAAATGGCATATCCTGCGCCAACTCCTCCCATGGGAGGAATGCCCATACCGCCAAAAATCAATAAACGGAATAACACGATAGTAATAGCCATGTATAGTAAGAGAATTGTCATGGATATATGGGTTTTACCGTGAGCATCGACTATATTTCGCAGCGTCGCTATCATAAATAGAGGAAATACGCCAATACCAAGCGCATGCATATATCCACTGGCAATTTCCCGTACAGGTGGTTCCAGCGTCAGCCAGGAGAGAAAAGGATCAATTACGAGATATCCTGCGGCAAGTATAAATAAAGAGAAAAAAGCTGCAATATAAATGCTTTGCATGATATAAAAAGGGATGCGTTCCAATTTTCGAGCGCCTCTTAATTGTGCGAGGATAGGGGTTATACCAAAAAATATACCGGAAACACCCGCAAAAATAGGATACCATATATTTACACCGACTGCGACACCTGCTAAATCTATAGTACCGGCCTGACCACTGAAAATACTGCTGAAAACAGCAGTTCCAACTTGGGCTATCTGTGTTAAAAAAATAGGGGGAAATAATTTCATAAAATGTTTGCATTGTTCAGGCTGCGGGAATAGCATAGGACCTCCGGATAATAGATATAAAACAAGCCCCGTATAATACGGGGCTGTGTCGGCATTCAAATTATTTTCCCATAGCATTTACTTTCGATGCTAGACGGGATTTTTTACGAGCTGCACTGTTTTTATGGAGAACGCCCTTGGATGCAGCGCTGTCAATAACGCTGCTGGCCTTGTTAAATGCTGTTTTAACGTTATCAGCGTCACCTGCAGAGATAGCTTCTACAGTGCGGCGAATAGCGGTTTTAACAGAAGATTTAACCTGAGAATTTTTTGCATGACGAACTGCGTCTTTTTCCATAGTTTTAATATTGGACTTAATTTGCGGCAATTGATTCACCTCCTCAATCTACAACACACTAAAGTAGTGTAACATAAATAATCAAAAAAATCAATGTCATTCAAATGCTTTTTAAATTTTATGAGAACAATTCAATACATCCCGCATTTTATGCTGAACCATGCCTTTAATGGCTGTACGCGCTGGACCTAAATATTTTCGCGGATCAAAGTTGGATGGATCGTTGATGAGTTGTTCGCGGATAGAAGCCGTCATAGCAAGACGGAGATCTGTATCTATATTTATCTTGCAGACGCCCATTTTTCCCGCTCTGAACAGCATATCCTCAGGGACACCTTGAGCACCGGGGATTTGTCCGCCGAATTCATTGCATTTTTTTACAAATTCAGGCATGACAGTAGACGCTCCATGTAATACAAGCGGATAATCCGGCAGCATATTTGAAATTTTTTCAAGCCGTTCAAAGTCGAGGTACGGAGTACCTTTAAATTTGTAAGCACCGTGGCTTGTGCCTATAGCAACAGCTAGAGAATCGACTCCGGTTCGTTCTACAAATTCTACAGCCTGATCGGGGTCGGTAAAAGTCGCGTCACGGACATTTACATTTACGGCATCTTCAATGCCGGCTAATTTTCCTAATTCTGCTTCTACTACGACTCCTTTATCATGTGCGTAGGCTACTACTTTTTTAGTCAATGCAATGTTTTCTTCAAAAGGATATTTGGAACCATCAATCATAACGGAAGTAAATCCGCCGTCAATGCAGTCTTTGCAAAGCTCATAACTGTCACCATGATCCAAATGCAGGCAAATCGGCAAATCATCAGAGTCAGCAAGTGCGGCTTCTACTAATTTTACTAAATATATATGCTTAGCATATTTTCTCGCACCTGCAGAAACTTGTAAAATTACAGGTGACTGTTCTTCTTTTGCCGCATCTGTGATGCCTTGGATAATTTCCATGTTATTTACATTAAAAGCCCCAATGGCGTATTTACCTTCGTACGCTTTTTTGAACATTTCTTTAGTTGTCACTAATGGCATTTGTAATTCCTCCCAGCGTAGTTTTTACCATATTCTCCCATCCGGCTTCCCGTATTAATTTCTGCATATCTGCCGGGACAGGAGATATAATATTAATTATTTTACCAGTTACAGGGTGAGTAAATTGTACACAATATGCGTGCAGTGCCTGGCGGTTGATTCGTTCTTTGGAACCACCGTACAAATCATCACCGAGCAACGGATATCCTAAATTACTGCAATGCACACGAATTTGATGTGTTCTGCCTGTGTGCAGGGTAACTAGTATCAAGCTGTATTCTGTATTGGCGGCAATACGTTTAAAATCAGACCATGCAGGTTTTCCGTCTTTAGAAATAATTCGTTTTACAATACTTTCCGGGCTTCTGCTGATAGGAAAATGAACGGTTGCTTGAGAAGAGGGAAAGTATCCGCTTGTGATGGCTAAGTAAAATCGATTATAGAATAGATGTTTTCGGGAAAATGCATACTGTATCTGCGGCTGTTTTGCCAGCATAACGATACCCGATGTGTTTCTATCCAGACGATGCATCGGATGAAAGGCACAATGCTGTTTTGTCTGCTGATAATAATAGATAATACCATTGGCTAAGGTTCCTTCTGCATGTCCTGACGTAGGATGCATGAGAAGACCATGAGGTTTATTGATTAATAATAAATAGTCATCTTCATACACAATATCAAGGTCCATAGGTTCCGGATCAAAAAACTGTGTGATCGGCAAATCTACATTCACCTTATCACCCTGTACGACAAAATCACGCCATGTGGCAGGGATATCGTTAATTTTGCAGATGCCGTTGTGTTTGATCTTTCTGCGCATTGTTGCCGATATGCCGTTATGACGCAAAGCGCCTAATAATGAAGTGCGTTTTGTAAGTGATCCAACTGTAAATTCAATCATAGATGTGCATCTCTTTCCCATGCTTTTTCCAATACTTTATACATATCTATTATACAAAATGCTTTGCAATAAATCTATATGTGGAATGATAATTTCATGGTTAAGAATTGTCCCGATATGATGATAACAGTGGATATAATTTTTTTATATTGCCGGTATCGTCATTAGAAAAAGATTGTTATAAAAAAAAGGATATTAGAAACATTTATGGAATAAGTATATATGATGGAAATATCCTCGTTGAATATTATGAAATGTAATATTTCAATTGCTATTTAAATACAATTAGAAAGCAGGAATTTTATATGTTATAAAGAATAATATATATTCGGCAGTAAATATATTTCTTTATCAGGTGATAGATGTGAAGTTTTCCAATGAATTTATTGAACAGGTTCGGCAGGCTAATGATATTGTCAGCGTTATATCTGATTATGTTTCGCTGAAACGACAAGGGCGTAACTTTTGGGCCTGCTGTCCTTTCCATAACGAAAAAACAGCTTCTTTCAGTGTAGCCTCCGATAAGGGATTTTTTTATTGTTTTGGTTGTCATGCTTCTGGAGATGTATTTAAATTTATAATGATGAAAGAAAATTTGACTTTTGGCGAAGCGGTGACCCGATTAGCAGAAAGAGCGCATATTCCGCTTCCGGTTATAGAAAAGTCAGCGCAAGAAATCGAACGAGAAAGGAAAATAGCGCAATTATATGAAGTGAACGAAATGGCTGGGAATTTTTACCATAATTGTTTGCTGAAGACACATTATGGTACAACGGGACTGGATTATTTTCATAAACGGCATTTAGACGATGACACGATCCTTCGTTTTAAACTAGGATATGCACCAGACAGTTGGAATAAATTGACCGAAGCATTTATGAAAAAAGGAATTTCAGGAACCTTGCTGGTAACGCTGGGCTTAGCTAAGGAAAAAAACGGCCGCTTTTATGATGCGTTTCGTAATCGTGTTATTTTTCCCATCAAGGATGGTCGGGGAAGAATAGTAGGCTTTGGCGGCCGTGTTCTTGATGACGGTAAGCCAAAATATTTAAATTCTCCGGAAACTCCTATATTTAACAAGCGCCGTCTTTTATTCGCCATGGATATTGCTCATAAATCTATTTATGAACAACAAAATGTTATCCTGGTGGAAGGGTATATGGATGTTATTGCGGCTCATAACCGAGGAATTTCTAATGTAGTGGCTTCTTTGGGAACCTCTTTTACCACTGAGCAAGCCCGCATCCTGCAGCGGCAGGCAAAAGAACTTATCTTATCCTATGATATGGATACTGCCGGTCGTAAGGCAACGTTGCGTGCGATGGAAATTGTTCGGGGCATGGGAATGCGTATTCGCGTTGTTTCACTGCCGCAGGGGAAGGATCCTGATGAATACATTAACAGTGCAGGACCCGATGCATTCCGGACAGCTGTTAATGATGCTCCGAATGTACTCGATTACATGCTTCAGACGGCGATGCAGCAGTATGACAGCAGCACGCTGGAAGGGAAAGCTGCAGTAACGACAATGATTATGCCCGCTTTGGCAGCGGTAGATAATCGAATTATACTAGAAGCTTTTTTGACGAAAACAGCAAGACAACTTCAAATTGATGAAAGTGCTGTTCGCAGTGAGTTTAATAAATATATCGCGCAACACCCTGAAACCGGCCAATTACAGGTCCATGTATCTAAGGACATTTCAGATAAAAATATGGCTGCCAGGGGAACCGGGACAATGGCTGTAGCCGAAGAAAACATACTCCGTTTTCTGATGGAACAGCCTAAAGCCTGCGAACGCATTCAAGCTAAAATTGATGTAGAATTTTTTATGAATGAAAAACGCCGTAATATTTATCAAATAGTATTGAATGTTTATGGACACCAAGGGATGTACACAAAATCGGACATCCAAGAGAAATTGACCCCTGAGGAGTCCGAGGAATTGGCTCGTATTATGGTTCTGCAGGATATTCCTATGGATGAAGCCGTATTAATGGATTACGTTAAACGGTTCCGCTTGGCAGAATTGCAGAAGCGGTATGAAATCCACAGTAAAAAGGCTGCTGCGTTCAGTCACAGTGGTGACACGCGGTTTGTTGAAGAATTGACTGAATGCAAGCGAATAAAAGAAGAAATGAAGAAGTGGTCATGAAAGGGAGGAAGGAGCTGTACATCATGGTGAAAATGAAGAAAACAGCGGAATTGAAAGACGCAAATATAAATATTGCTGAGGAAGCAGATACTATTATAAGGAAAAAGAATACAAAATCTATGAAAAAATCAACGAAAAAAAAGTCATCTAAAAAGGACAAAGTGGATATTTCACAATTAACAGAGGAAGAACGTAAATTATTAGCGGTCTCCCACATCCAGCAATTAATAACCGAAGGTCAGAAAAAAGGAAATCTGACATATACTGAAATCATGAATGTCATGGAAGAGGATGAGTTGACACCAGACCAGATTGATAAAATGTATGAAACCTTTGCAGAAAAAGGCATTGATATACTGGGAGAAGTCGATCAGGTTAATCCAAATGAGGATTTGGATGAAGAAGATAATGAAAAGTTATCGGATACGGATTTGTCAGCAGTTGATTTGACCGTTCCCGAAGGGGTTAATATAGATGATCCGGTTCGCATGTATTTAAAAGAAATAGGTAGAGTACCGCTGTTGTCGGCAGATGAAGAAATTTCTCTGGCAAAAGCAATCGAAAAGGGAAATGCGCCGGAAGCGGAACAAGATGATATTCATGTCGGCGTTATTGCTAAAAAGAAACTGACAGATGCTAATCTGCGACTTGTTGTCAGTATTGCAAAACGTTATGTAGGGCGGGGGATGTTGTTTCTGGATTTGATTCAGGAGGGGAACCTGGGGCTACTAAAAGCGGTGGATAAATTTGATTACAGTAAAGGATATAAATTCAGTACCTATGCTACATGGTGGATCAGGCAGGCAATTACCCGGGCGATAGCCGATCAAGCACGGACTATTCGAATTCCAGTGCATATGGTGGAAACAATCAACAAACTTATCCGGATTTCCCGGCAATTGTTGCAGGATAAAGGTCGAGAACCGTTGCCGGAAGAAATTGCTGATAAAATGGGGATTTCTGTAGAACGTGTGCGGGAAATTATGAAAATTGCCCAGGAGCCGGTTTCTTTGGAAACGCCTATTGGGGAAGAAGAGGATTCTCATTTGGGTGATTTTATTGAAGATCAGGAAGCGGTTGCTCCTGATGATGCAGCTTCTTTTATTTTACTGAAAGAACAAATTGAAGATGTGTTTTCGTGTCTTACAGAACGTGAACGTAAAGTGCTATATCTTCGTTTTGGGTTAAAGGACGGCAGACCGCGGACCTTAGAAGAAGTCGGACAGCATTTCAATGTTACGCGGGAACGTATTCGCCAAATTGAAGGAAAAGCTCTTAGTAAACTACGTAATTGGGGCAAGCGCGAAAAGATTAAAGATTTTTTATAATAAATTCAAGTCTTGACGGCTCGGTGTTATTAGCGTATACTATTCGAGTAAGGTTTGATGACCTTACGGCCCGGGCCTATAGCTCAGCGGTAGAGCCACCGGCTCATAACCGGTTGGTCCCTGGTTCGATCCCAGGTGGGCCCACCATGAATAAAAGAAGCTATTTCCTCTGGAAATAGCTTTTTTGATATCAAATTTCAGACAGGATGAGTTCTATGAGGTTATCTAAGCGTTTAGCATCAGCATTATCTTTAGTGGTACCAAACACCCGTATTGCCGATATAGGGACAGATCATGGATACATTCCTGCTATTGCCTGTGTCAATGGAATTTCCCCGGAGGCTATAGCGGTAGACATAGCTCCTGGGCCGCTGGCAGCGGCTAAAGAACATATTGTTCAATTAGGGGTGCTTGACCGTGTTTCTTGTCGGTTGGGAAATGGATTGCAGTGTATCCAGCCCGGTGAAGTAGACGGCATCGTTTTCTGTGGCATGGGAGGATTGTTGATTTGTCAATTGCTGTCGGAAGCACCGGATATATGCAGTACGTTGTCTTATTTAATCATTCAGCCGATGAGGGATGTTTCTCACGTACGGCGTTATATATATGAAATAGATTGGCATATTGAGAACGAAAGGCTTGTCTTTGAGGATAATCATTTATACGAAATCATATATGCTGTCCCAGGACACCGAGCGTCTTTGGAGGAATGGCAATATGAAATCGGTCCGGTGAATTGGGAAAAGCAAGGTCCGTTGTTGTCGACGTTGATTTGCCAGTTGATTGAAAAATATAAGGTGATACGTGCAGGGCTTCAGAAAAGTAAATTTGATGCAACGAAACAAATAAAAGAAGTTCAAGCACATATTACTGTATTGGAGGAAAAAAAATGGCTGTACAATTGCAAAAAATAATTCGTCTTATGGAATCCTTTGCTCCACCGGAACTTGCAGAATCATGGGATAATCCGGGATTGCTGCTGGGAAATCCTGATGATGAGATTCAGTCCGCTATGGTAACGCTTGATGTAACGATGGAAAATGTAGATTATGCAGCTCATCACAATATAGATCTTATTATCAGTCATCATCCTGTGATTTTTAATAAACTCGCAGCTATCCGTACGGATACATATGATGGACGATTATTGCAAAAACTCCTAGTTCATCATATTGCGGTGTATAGCGCGCATACAAATTGGGATAGTGCCGAAGGCGGTGTTAATGATATACTGGCTGAGCAAATTGGATTGAAAGAGGTGGAAGGTCTTATTCCGGTAAAGAAAGAAGCGTTATATAAGTTTGTTGTATATGTTCCCCGAAATTATGAAGATACCGTACGGCAGGCTTTGGGAGAAGCCGGTGCCGGATTTATCGGGAAATACAGCCACTGCATGTTTTCCGTTTCCGGTGAAGGACAGTTTAAACCGCTGGCAGGAACACATCCTTTTATTGGAGAAATCAACAGATTAGAGAAAACTGCAGAAATCCGCGTGGAAACCATTATTCCCGAATCGAGACTCAGCCTTGTAGTATCCGCTGTAAAGATGGTTCATCCCTATGAAGAACCCGCTTTTGACATATATCCTATGGTCAATAAAGGCAGAACGTATGCGTTGGGCCGCATTGGCAGCCTGAATGAACCGGAAGAAGCTCGTATCGTATTGCGAAAAATAAAGCGTGCTCTTCATATTCAAATATTATCATATGCCGGCAGCGAAGGCTTGCCAATAAAAAAAGTAGCTCTTTGCGGTGGAGCGGGAGCATCGTTACTTAAGCAGGCTAAGCAGGCCGGCGCAGATTTATATCTTACAGGCGACGTGAAGTATCATGAAGCGCAGGAAGCGGTAAAATTAGGCATTGTTATTGCTGATGGCGGTCATTTTGGTACAGAAAGATCGTCTATGACTGTTTTACTGCAAAGATTACAGACTGCGTCTATAGAACGAAACTGGGAGGTTGCTTGGAAAGAAGATAGGACCAGCTGCGATATTTTTAAACATTGCTGATACACTAAAGATGATTGTTCGTGCAGGGAGAAAGGAAGAATATCATGAGCAGAACAAAACAGATGGAGCAACTGAAAAATGAACCTTTGTATGCTATTTTAGGAGAATCACTGTCATTGGGTCGGAATAATCTTGAAACGGCAGCAGCCGTTATAGATGCAGGCGTAAAAATTATTCAATATCGTGAGAAGAATAAGACATGGCGTCAAAAATATGCAGAAGGAACAGCTATTGCGGAAATGTGCCGCCAACATGGGGTGACGTTTATTATGAATGACTCCGTTGATCTGGCAATTGCCTGCGGTGCTGATGGTATTCATGTCGGACAAGATGATGCGCCGTTTGCCATTGCACGTAAGATAGCAGGGCCGGATATGATAATCGGAGTATCTACTAATACGGTTGAAGAGATTCATGCAGCGGTTCTCGATGGTGCGGATTATGTGGGTTTTGGACCTATGTTTCCTACACAGTCCAAAAAAGATGCCAATCCGGTTGTGACGGCAGATGCTGTTTCCTATGCATTGCATGAATGCCCGATTCCGGTTGTTGCTATTGGTGGAATAGAGACAGAAAACATTAGCAGTTTATATCAACAAGGTTTTCGTCTTTTTGCTATGATTAGTGCCATTGTTTCACAACCAGACATAACATCGGCGGTAACTCATTTGCGGGAATTGATTGAAATTAGTAAAAAATCTGTTTGACCGGGCCGACATTTTATGATAATCTAATTGGGATGAGTATGAAAAGCAATCGCCAGTATGTGAATATTGGAGGAAAGTCCGAGCTCCATAGGGCAGGATGCCGGATAACGTCCGGCGAAGGCAACTTTAGGGACAGTGCCACAGAAATGTGTACCGCCACGTACGTGGTAAGGGTGGAACGGTGCGGTAAGAGCGTACCAGCGGTAAGGTAACTTACCGGCTAGGCAAACCCCATCTGGAGCAAGACCGAATAGGGAAGGGATGAAGCGGCCCGCTGATCTTCCGGGTTGTGTCGCTTGAGCGTAACAGCAATGTTACGCCTAGACAGATGATTGCTGCTGCGCAAGCAGAACAAAACTCGGCTTACTGATTACTCATCTGCGAATGGTACAGGCTTTTTACTTTAAGCAAAAAGCCTGTTTTTTCTTAATAAAAGAGAGACTTTTCTTACTTTACATTTATTACATACCATGCTATTATCGTAATAAGTGGTTAAAAGCACTAAAATATCAATTATGCATACGTGAAGGTATGTGTAAAAGTGAGGGATTCAAGTTGGCATTGATAGTGAAAAAATTTGGCGGAAGCTCAGTAGCGACACCTGACAAAATGCGTGTTATCGTTAACCGTGTGTTGAAGGGGGAACAACCAGATGATAAGATTGTCATCGTTGTTTCAGCTATGGGGAATACTACTGATGATTTAGTGAGTCTTGCTAATGAAGTTACCAGTAAACCTATAGGACGCGAAATGGATATGCTTCTTTCTGTGGGGGAACAAATTTCTATTGCGCTGATGGCGATGGCTTTTCAAGAAGCCGGACATAAGGCAATATCCTTTACGGGGGCACAAGCTGGAATTACTACAAGCAGCGCATTCAATAAAGGCCGTATACTGGATATACAGCCAGAGCGTATTTTAAATGCTTTGAACAACGGCAATATCGTTATTGTTGCCGGATTCCAAGGAATTACTGATATAGGCGATATTACAACGTTGGGCCGCGGTGGATCGGATACGACGGCAGTTGCTATTGCAGGCGCTATGAATGCTGATGTATGTGAAATATATACAGATGTAGATGGAGTGTATTCTTCGGATCCGCGTGTTGTACCTGCTGCTGTTAAAATGCAAGAAATTACATATGGTGAAATGTTGGAAATGGCGAGACTGGGAGCTGGCGTTATGCAGCCACGGGCAGTAGAGATGGGCAGCCGGTTTAATGTCCCTATTCATGTGCGCTCTACATTTAATGACCATCAAGGAACCATGATTCAGGAGGCATATTCCATGGAAATCAAACAGTATATGATTCGCGGCGTAGCCGATGATAAAAATGTGGCAAAAGTTACAGTATTAGGCATTCCCAATAAACCGGGTTATGCATATCAAGTATTTTCTGAACTTGCGGATAAAAATATTGATGTGGATATGATTGTACAGAGTGTCCGGGTTGCCAATGAGGGGGAAACAGACATTACTTTTACTATTTCCCGTTCCGATTTGATTGCAGCTAAAGAAGTACTGGATCATCTCTGCAAGGAATTAGGCGCTGACAACGTACTTATTGACGATAAAATGGCTAAAGTGTCCATTGTAGGTGCCGGTATGGCTGGACATCCCGGAATTGCTGCGGGAGTGTTCGGTGTATTGGGAGAAAATGATATTAATATTGAAATTATCTCCACTTCAGAAATCAGTATTTCCTGTTTAATTTCTGAAGAAAATGTGGAAAAAGCTGTAAAAGCCATCCATGCACGCTTCTTTGATGAACACTGAGGCGCATATGTCTGTATTAGATAATTTTGTTGAAGAGATGTTGAAGCAGGAGGTACCAAAAGCTGCGCTTATAGACAGGATGCTGCGGGGCCTGCGTAAAGAACGGATGCCGCAGTTTAATGTACCGCCTAGTAAATATACGTTTGAATCCAATTTACATGGTTTAATGTATGATTACCAGAATTGTTGTGTTACGATATCTTATAAAGTGGCAAATTCTGTTTATCCGGATTTAACGATATCTTTTAATACATTTAGAGTGATATTAGAAGGACTTGCTGTATGCATCCGAAAGCAAAAATGGTAAATAAAAACCGCAATCTCAATATGCATTGGGATTGCGGTTTTTTACAGGAGGAAAATTTATGTATGCAGGTGTGGATATTATACAAATAAGCAGGATGGAACAATTGGCTGTCCGCCGCGGAACTTCTCTGGAAAAAGTATTTACACAACAGGAACTGGCATATTGCCAAAACCGCGGTTCATCCCGGTATGCTTCTTTGGCGGCTATGTTTGCAGCTAAAGAAGCGTTTTTTAAAGCCTTAGGTACTGGATTTCGACAGGGGAAATGGACGGATGTTGAAATATGCCATACAGATTTAGGAAAACCTTATTTCAAGTTATATGGCTATTATGCAGCAACAGCGGCTGACTATTCCAACCATGAGCCGGCGCTTTCTATTAGTCATGATGGTGAATACGCCATAGCACAAGTTGTGTGGGAGTAATTAATTACAGGAGGTTTTGATATGAAAAAATTATGTACAGCAGACCAAATGCACCATATGGATCAGACCGCAATGTATGGGAAATATAAAATTGCACCTGTGGTTTTAATGGAAAACGCCGGCCATGCTGTTGTGGAAAAAGCGAAAAGTCTGATTATCAGCTGGCATAACAAAATGGTTATCGTTTTTTGCGGAAAAGGAAATAACGGAGGCGATGGGTTTGTCATTGCCCGTCATATACTGGCTGAAGGAGCACATGTTTTTGTATATGTTTTAGGCAATGAAGCGTCGTATAGCACGGAAGCAAATCATCATTTGCAGACGTTATATGCCATGGCAGATGAAGGCCCTTGTGTGATAGAAAATTATACAGAAGAAAGTGATGACAGCCAACGGCTGCATCAGCGTCTGAAAGAGGCGGATATCATAGTTGACGCTATGGTGGGAACCGGATTTCATGGACAATTGCATAATCCGACGGCATTTTTTGTGCGCTGTATTAATGACGCGGCAAAGAATGGAAAAATTAAGGTTATTTCTGTTGATATTCCCACGGGTGTTAATACTGACACGGGAGAAATAAGCGGCAATGGTGAAGAAAATGCCGGAGAACCCATATATGCCGATATGACGGTGACTTTTGGCGCATTAAAGAAAGGAATGCAGTTTTATCCTGGAAAAAAATGCTGTGGTTCTATTGTATGGGATCCTATTGGGATGCCTGTTTCTTTATTACGAAATCGAGAACAGAATGCGGCATATCTTCTGGAAACAGCGGATATCGGACATATTCTTTCTCCCCGGGCGCTGGATAGTCATAAGGGAATGCATGGAACGATTGCTGTTGTCAGCGGCAGTCGGGATATGATAGGCGCACCTCTCATGACGTGCCGCGGAGCCATGCGGGCAGGTGCAGGAAAAATATTTCTTCGGGTACCTGAACAAACAGCGCCTTATTGCATCGGAAAATTGCCGGAGATTATGGTCAGAGGTGTTGGCAGTGGCAGCGAGTTTTCAGAAAATGACGCACTCCAGATTCTAGAAGAAGCTAAAAAATGGACAGTAATCGCCATGGGTCCTGGGATGGGGAAAAACTTGAAAACTAAAACGTTTATACAAGAAGTTATCAGAAATACAACGTGTCCTATTATTATTGATGCGGATGCGTTAAATCTTATTCATTCGGAAAAAAAATTTATTTCAACATATGGGCATCGTATTATTATGACGCCTCATCTTGCTGAATTCAGCCGGTTAAGCGGTGTTTCTATTGCAGAGGTAAAAAAAGATGTTATTGAAGCAGCTAAACATTTTGTATACGAATGGAACGTGACACTTGTGTTAAAAGGTGCGCCGACAGTTATTGTTTCATCTGATGCGCAGACGGCATATGTAAATCCGACAGGGAATGCAGGAATGGCTGCAGGCGGTATGGGTGATATTTTGACTGGTATGATTGCCGCTTTTGCGGCACATGATGGAATGCCGGATTTGTGTGCAGCGGCTTGTTCCGGTGTTTTTATACATGGGGCTGCCGGCGATTATTGTTATAATACATATGGACCGTATGGATATTCTCCCTGCGAAGTAGCTGATGCGGTACCACATGTCATAAAAGAATTAGAAATGGCTGGAAATACCGCACTAAAAGATAGAAACTTGTTTGGAACAATGGAATCTGTATAATGGGTTGTCCGCACCGGAAGTTTCTAATGTTTTTTTTAGAAATGTGTCTTATATTGGCGGTTATAGTAATTGCAGGATGCGGTCGGGTACATCCCGGAGGCTCTTCATTCGATACAGCAGGTGATACGGTTTGTATTTCTGTTTTACATGTAGGGCAGGCGGATGCGGCACTTATACAATATCGCGGAAAAAATATGATGATTGATACCGGTGATGTCGACAGCCGTGCATCTTTAATCAAACAGCTGCAGGAACGGCGCGTGAAGGAAATTGAGTCTATTATTATTACACATCCTCATGGTGATCATTTAGGCGGTATGTCCGCGCTGTTTAAAAATTTTAAAATTCATCAAATTTATGATAACGGAGTCAGTTCGAATAATGCCATGTATCGCAATTACTTAAAACATATAAAGGAATATAATATTTCACGCAGCGTTTTACGTAAAGGAGACATTGTGGTATTAGGAGAGGGTATTCGATTTGAAGTACTATCTCCGAGGAATACTCTTATTTCAACGGAAAACACAGAAAATGAAACAAGAAACGGAGCTGCTAATGATAATTCCATCGTATGCCGTTTAACATATAAAAATTTTTCTATGCTTTTTATGGGAGATGCGCAAAAAGAAGCTGAAAAACGTCTTCTTGCTGATTACGGAAGCCATTTAAAATCCGATGTGCTGAAAGTAGGACATCATGGCAGCAAAACTTCATCTTCTGTCACTTTTATCAAGACTGTTCGTCCTATGGCAGCCATTATTTCCTGTGGTGCCGGCAATCGATATAATTTTCCTCATACAGAAACATTACAGATATTAAAAAAAGAATCTGTACAAATTTTTCGTATAGATCGGGACGGTATTGTTACCATATACAGTGATGGCGTCAAATTTAATGCAGAAAAGGAGCATTGATATGAAATTCATTGGCAGTATAGACAGGATCACGGAACAGGATGCATATATTATCGTTGATGATGCGGCGGAACATGAAATCCGTATTCCATTAGACTGTCTTCCGCAAGGAGCGGATGAAGGTATGGCATATACGCTAGAAATTATAAGAAATAAAGAAGCAGAAAAAAAAATGCAGGAAGAAATTAAATTATTACATAGGCAAGTATAAATACGAAATACTTTCTTAACAGGGCATTCTATATTTCATTAATGAAGAAAAACATGGTATAATATAAAAGCTAAGAAACCCAAAAAGGAGAAGATACCATTGTTTAAAAAACTATTATTAATTCCGATTTTGGCCATTATGTGCATTTGCCCGTTATTTCCGGTGCATGCTGCGAATAGTACAATAACGAATGTCAAGGTTGTTACCCGAAATGATGCAGAAGTTCCTTTTGTCAGAACCGTGCTGGAAGTGACAAATACAGTAAAGCCTAAAGCTGTATTGGATAATACAGGAAAATATATTACTATTTCATTGCCTAATACGCAGATTGCTGATGGAGTAGCTCGCACCTATGCGGGGGATAAAAATGTTATATCACAGATTTCGTTGGCACAACATATGTATGCTACGGATATCAATATTCGTGTGCCTCAGGTTTTAAACAAAAACGATATTAAAATTTTTTCTTTAAGCAGTGACTATAAAAATGGTCGACCGAACCGTATTGTCATTGATATAAATGATAAGTCTGGAACCGTAAAACAATGGAGACAGTGGCAATCTAAACAACAATACCAAGAAAACAGTGCGGCTGATAATCAAAACGTGACGGCATACGCGGTTCCCGCATATAATTTGAATAATTCATATAGTTTAACCTCTGGCTTAAAGAATAAGATTATTTGCATTGATCCCGGGCATGGCGGCAGTGATTCCGGAGCTTTAGGCGCTTTTTCAAAAGAAAAAGATATTACACTGGCAATCTCTATGCGTCTGAAAAAGCTTTTAGAACAGGCAGGGGCAAAGGTAATTATGACACGTACGACAGACGTTGATGTATATGCACCTAATGACGGGGCAGTAGAAGAACTACAGGCTCGTTGTGATGTAGCAAATGCGGCTGGTGCTGATGCGTTTGTATGTATTCACATTGATTCGTATTCCACTCCTGATGTCGGAGGTGTAACGGCGTATTATAATAATAAAACGCCGTATGATTTAGGATTGGCAAAATATATTCATAAAGAAAACATGAACGCCACGGCATTTCCGGATCGTGGTGTACAAACTGCAAATTTCTATGTGCTGCTGCATACGAATATGCCGGCGACATTGGTGGAATTGGGTTTTATTTCCAATCCCAATGAAGAAAAAACATTAAACACAGAAGCCCAGCAACAAAATTTTGCTGAAAGCATCTGCCAAGGATTGTCAGATTATTTTCAAAATTCTGGCAAATGATACGGTTTATATTGACAATTCTTTATTACTAAGGTAAAATGAATAGGTCATAGCATAGCACAGTGGCTGTGGTAAGCCGCATGAAGAGGCTGATAAGTCCGTAAGGCGCCGTATTCAGCGAGTATATTGATGAGGAGGTGTCACTATGTACGCTATTATTAAAACCGGGGGTAAACAGTATCGTGTTGCTGAAGGCGATAAAATTTTTATCGAAAAATTGGCTGTTCCCGCCGAATCAGAAGTTATTTTTGATGAAGTTTTGGCAGTTGTCAACGATGGAGATGTGAAGATTGGTTCTCCTGTCGTTCAAGGTGCGAAAGTAACAGCTAAAGTTTTAGAACACGGCAAAGAAAAGAAAATTTTGGTATTTAAATACAGAGCAAAATCTAATTATCGTCGTCGTCAAGGCCATCGTCAGCCGTTTACAAAAGTCGTTATTGAAAAGATTGAAGCATAATGATTTCAATTACGCTGCAGTATGATCAATTGCATGAAAACAATGGATTTTCTGTGTCGGGCCATGCAGACTATAGTGAGTCAGGCAGTGATATTGTGTGTGCTGCTATATCAGCTGTTACACAGACCGCGCTGCTGGGTTTGATGGAGTATCAGCAGGAGTCAGTTGATTATAAGATAGCTGATGGTTTTTTGAATGTTCATGTGGATTGCGTTACTGACGAGACACGAGTTATTTTAAAGACTTTGGTTTTAGGGTTAGAACAAATTGTACGGCAGTATGATTCGTACGTCGTACTGAACAGATAAGTCAGGAGGTGGACACAATGTTTAAATTTGATTTACAGCTCTTCGCTCATAAAAAGGGACAGGGCAGTACACATAACGGCCGTGATAGTGAATCTAAGCGTCTTGGTGTTAAATGTCATGACGGTTCTACTGTAAAAGCCGGCAACATTATCGTACGCCAGCGCGGGACTCATTTCCATCCGGGTACTAACGTAGGTATTGGTAAGGATGATACGTTATTTGCTACGGCAGCTGGCAAGGTTGCATTTGAACGTGCCGGTAAGGTTAATCGTAAGGTAAGTGTATATCCGGTTGAAGCTTAAGTAGAATATAAACCCCTGCAGTTTATTATTGCGGGGGTTTTGTTATACTACCTTTGTGTTTTTTTTCACAAATTTTATCTCATACTATTGGCAAGCTCTATTTTGTGTGCTATACTACGCATAGTGCAAAAATGATTACAGTTAAATACATGATTCAGTCGGTATCATGGGAACCGGACTAAATTATAACTGTGATGGCATGCATTAATAATTAGCGACTTGTATCTCGTTGAGAACAAGAACGGAGGAATCGAATATGCAAAAAGAACTAGGTATGAAATCTACGGCGGCGCCTGTAAGACGTCCTTTATTTACGACAAGAGAATTAACTATTGTGGGAATGCTTTCCGGTATTACGATGTTGCTGGGGCTTACCGGATATGGTTTTGTTCCGCTGCCAATGATGAAAGCAACAATTTTACATGTACCCGTGATTATAGGAGCGTTAGTCGCAGGTCCAAGGGTAGGCGCCATGGTAGGGTTTATGTTTGGTTGTTTTAGTATTTTTCAAGCCATTACCTCTCCTGTAATTTTGTCTTTCGCTTTTTTAAATCCTGTTATTTCTATTTTGCCTCGGGTTTTAATTGGCATTGGCGCCTATTATATATATCATTTTTTGAGTAGAATCATTACTAAGCAATCTGTAAGTATGGCACTTGCAGCATTGGCAGGATCAATGATTAATACCATCGGGGTTATGGGTGGTATCTATGTAATTTACGCAAAAGATTTTGCAGCGGCTCGTGATATTCCTTTGGATAATGTAGTTAACATTATTCTTGGTATTTGTACGTTTAACGGTATTCCAGAAGCCGTTGTATCAGCTGTCATTACGGTTCCCGTGGTACTGGTTTTGAATAAAGTGGTCCATAATAAATAAATTATGGTAAAACGGTGTTGTCGAGTATATTCGATGACACCGTTTTGTTTTTTGTCTATTGACAAGACTTATATAATTTTATAAACAATATTGAACATATTTAATATATTTCTTACTTTGTAAATTTATGGCGAGAGCGCATTTGATATTATATTTATTGGTATAAATGATATGCTGAACAAAAAGATAATCGGATTATAACAAAATGTTTTTATATAAATTCTCCTGTAACATGATATAATAAAACATATAAGTGATACGGTGTTTAAATATCATATACTGAGGTGAAGTCAATATGATTCTCTATTTTTCCGGAACAGGTAATTCTTTAAGCGTCGCAAAAAAATTAGCTATTTTAACCGGCGATACAGCAATACATATCTCGGATTTGATGGGGGATGGAACAAAAATTTACGATGGAAGAATTGGGATTATTTTCCCGATCTTTTTCTTCGACATACCAGATCCGATGCGTGTTTTTGTAGAATACACACGTTTTAATCCATCTGCGTATATTTATGGGATTGCAACATGTGGCGGATCAGAAGGAAATGCTATTTATAATTTAAAAAATATTCTTTTGCATAAAAATTGCCGTTTATCTTATGGTAATGTGTTAAAAATGCCTTGTAGTAGTACGATCGCATCACGAAAAAATATTAAATATAAACTTGCGTATTTAGAGGAGGAGGAAAAACGGATTCAAGATATATCTCAAGATATTCTGCAAAAGCGAAAAAATTCAGACAGTATTACCTATAAGATTAAAGGTTCAATTTTTAATATTGGGTTTATTAATAAAAGGGCAAAAAAATATTTTGCAGTTTCTGCTGATACAAATATTTGTGTAGAATGTGGTATTTGTGAACAAATTTGTCCCAATGACAATATTGTATTAGATGAAACAGGTATTCATATAGGCACAGACTGTTCTTATTGCATGGCATGTGTTCATTGGTGTCCACATGCCGCGATTAAAGTTCACGGTAAACATGTTCAGATAAAAGATCAATATCATCATCCAGACATTGGTTTGGCGGAAATGTATCGTCGTTAGATGTTCAATATAAAAATACCTCTTAGTTAAAAATAGCTAAGAGGTATTTTTATATTGAAAATAATTTTCATATTATAAGTGAAAATAAAATATTTGCAATATAAAAAACATACAATATAATATATCATAAATAAGATAAATTACAAATATAAAGATAGAGAACAATAATAGTAATATATATAAAAAGATATATATAAATTGATAATTAATCTTAATTTACATGTTGACTTTGTGACAAAAGTCAATTATAATTTTAATAATAATGATTATCATTATTATTAAAAAGGAGGCATTGTAATGGTAAAAAAGAATTTTGGAATTAAAGACGCAGGTATCGCTTTAAGTATGTACCTATGGGGTAAGGTTGGAAAAGGAAACCGCATAAAATGACAGAATGACTCGAAACAACGGTGAAAACGCAAGAAAATTGAAATTCCTATGGAGAAAATGATTTTTAAAATTAGAACAGCTCAGAAAACCCATAAGAGAAAGGAACCGTATTAAAGCAAATGGCTGTTTCTGAATAAGAGACGGCTTTTTATTCTGAAATAATCAACGGATATATTTTTGAATTTTATCGGTAACGACTATCAGACTGAAAGGGAGAATGAAATGAAAAAAATTATGATGAATACTGTTATAAGCTTAGGGATACTTTGTACGCCTGGTTTTGCATTAGGTAATGAAACAACTGCAACAGCTGTTGCTTTATCGCCTGATACAGAGGCAGCTGCGGAAGAAAAAATGACTCCAGGGGAATTAACTTGGTCCGGCGATGTTTCGATAAAATATGAACGTGATACGATGGAGGATTCTCCCCACATGGATGGATTAATGTATAGTCTCCGCTTAAATGCTGAAAAACAGTTATCTCCTGGATTTTCTCTATATGCCCGTCTGGGTGCTCAATACGCTACCCAGTCAAGTTTAGGTGATTTTAATACCGAAGCCTATGATGTGAATAAAAAAGGTGTTATCGCAATAGATCTGTTTGGAGTAACGTATAAAAAAGGAAGTTTTTCTTATAAACTCGGGAGGCAGGATATGACGATTGGAACGACGGCCTTGTTATATAGTCGTTCAGATACAAATATAGGAATCCGTAATTTTGTTGATGGGCTAACAGTGGAAGGGAAGATAGGAAATATTGCTTTAACCGGCGTTGCAGTGCAGGAGGATAATGATGGGTCTGCCGATAATCGCCTATATGCAATACATGGTACCTATGATGTAAATGAACGAATGCAGGTCGGCGCTACATTAGGACGTTATATCTATGCAGATGGTTCCGGTCAAAACACGACGAATGGGGCTGTAGATGCCGTGTATAAATTTAAAAAAAGCACTTTTACGGCAGAATTAGCTAAATCCAATGCGGATCAAGATAATAAAGCATATGCCGTAACTTGGAATTATGCTTTCAATGATAAGACAGCAGTATATGTTACGGCATTTCGGGTAGAAACATATGCCGATATGGGACAGCAAAGTGATTTCGATAATAACAACCGTGGATTTTATTATGGCATTACGCATCAATTGACTAAAAATGATAGTGTTGAAGTCGTATATAAAGATCAGAAAACACTGCGGGATGCTGAGGATGCTCCCAGTGGTTCTCATAATACAAAAATTGAAGCTACGCTTACACATGCTTTTTAATCTGTTTGGACCAGCTATATCTTTTTTTTGATGTAGCTGGTTTTTTGTAGTATTTTTTGCAGACTGTTTGAAGTGTCATATATAGTTGTTTATAATAAACATTATCAATATATTTATGATATGAGTACTAAATATACAACTTATATGTTGTGAACTTTAGGTAATTATCTAAATATATATCAAGTAATTACCTGTTTTTATCAGTTGTATTTGATAATTCATATAATAATTGATATTGACAATTATTATCAAATAAGATAAAATAAAAAAGTAATATTTGATGTATTATTTTTAGGAGAGGTGAGGATATGAGTGTAGTCATTGTTGGTGGTAATGATTGTATGGTATGTAGATACAAAAATCTTTGCAAAAAATATGATTGTAAAGCGAAAGTATTTACCCAGGTTCCGAGTGACTTTAAATCGAAAATTGGATTTCCTGATTTGGTGGTTTTATTTACCAGCACAGTAAGCCATAGTATGGTACGTTGTGCTATAAAAGAAGCCCAACGAAAAAATGCCGTTATAGTACGTTCCCATACGAGCAGTTCGTCCGCTTTAAAATCTATATTAGATGGTCATGTGGAATGCTGAAATAATAATTTTACCGGTAATCGCGAAAGGAGCTGAATTATTGTGCTATTGGAGCAATTATTGGTGTACCATGGTGCGCCAACCTTGGCTGGATTAAAAATTGCAAATTTGATCAGTATTCCTGAAACGGAATATAAAATTGTAAAAAACAAGTTACTTATTGAATATAACCGTTTATGTAATAATAAAGGAATATATTTTCAAATACTTTGTTCTTGCAAAAACAGATATCTTTTATATATCTATAATAAGGAAAGAGTAGAAAGGTATATAACAAAGGCAGAAAATGAGCATTTTTTGTCTGACGCAGGATATGAACCGGGACTCAGATTAGAAACACAGTTGATTATTCTCTCTGCTAGAGTCAAACAAAAAAATACATTTCCTCATGAGTTGGGAATTTTTTTAGGATATCCTGTGGCAGATGTAAAAAAATTTATTCAGTTTGGCGGCGATCAGGCGAAAATTTGTGGAGAATGGAAAGTATATACCAATGTAAATACGGCAATTGAAACATTTCGGCAATATTCTTGCTGCCGTCAGGATTATTTGCATCGATATAATTTGGGATACTCTTTATGGAGTTTAATTGTTGCGTAACGCATATATGCTGATGATATAAATCATGGCTTATATATATTTTTTTAGGAGGTAATAAAAATGGTAGAAATCGTATATTGGAGTGGCACAGGAAATACAGAGGCTATGGCGTCAATCATAGAGAAAGCAGTGAAGGATGAGGGCAAAGAAGTGGAAAGAGTAAGCTTTGAAAATACGGATGCAGATTCTGTTGCAGCACATGATGTTATTATAATGGGATGCCCGGCGATGGGGGCGGAAGTTTTAGAAGAAACGGTAGTTCAGCCTTTCTTTGATGAGTTAAAAGGGAAATTATCCGGTAAAAAAGTAGGCCTTTTTGGATCTTATGGATGGGGAACTGGGGAATGGATGGAAAATTGGATTGCAGAAGTAAAAGATGCCGGGGCTATTTTTATAGATCCCGCAGTTACCGTAAACGGTACACCGGAAGATACAACTGATTGTACTGCATTGGGGAAAGCGGCGGCAGCATTAGCCTAAAAAGTATTGCGCATGATGACACTTTGCCATGTGCGGTGAAGTGTCATTTTTCTGCATACAATGTCTGCAAATAATATCAAGACACAATATAAATGATATTGTTTATCATTGACAAAGCAATGTACTGTTGTGTATAATTATGATAGTAAAAATCAATATCAATGGAGGCGAAGATAATGGAAAGTATGAAATTATCGGAGATGAAGAAGGGAGAAACCGGTGTAGTTGAAACATTGCATGGACATGGCAATATACAACATCGGTTAGTGGATATGGGGGTTGTAAAAGGAACTCATATTACAGTAATAAAAAAGGCTCCATTGGGTGATCCTGTAGAGGTTAAAGTCAAAGGATGTGCATTGTCGTTACGATTAAATGAGGCGGCTATGATTGGCGTTTCTTGCGAGAGGGGGAGACAGTAGTCATGAGTGAAGCAGGAATAATCAAGATTGCCTTGGCGGGTAATCCCAACTGCGGAAAGACGACCATTTTTAATAATATTACCGGAGCCAAACAACATGTTGGAAATTATCCCGGAGTTACAGTAGAAAAAAAAGAAGGAACTTGCGTTTTTGATAACAGGAAGATGTTATTTGTTGACTTACCGGGTACATATAGTTTGACGGCACGTTCGTTGGATGAAGTGGTAGCAAGAAACGTTATTATTAATGAAAAACCGGATTTAATCGTTAATGTGTGTGATGCCTCCAATCTTGAACGAAATTTATATTTAACAGCACAACTTATTGAACTGGGACGTCCTGTGGTATTGGTTTTAAATATGATGGATATAGCGGACCGCATGGGAATTAAAATTGATATTCAGAAATTGCGCGAGCGCCTAGGGGTCGCAGTGGTTCCTGTTATAGGAAGTAAAAATTTAGGCACTAAAGAAGTATTGCATGCGATTATTAAGGCTGCCAGTGTGAATACATTTCATAATCCAGAAGTTGACTACAGCAATGAATTAGAACCGTCTATTCATGTATTAACGGATGCTATCACAAAACAAGGTATTATTCGTTATCCTATCCGATGGCTGGCTATAAAGTTGTTAGAAAATGATAGTGAAGTAATAGATAGTGTAACCGCTCTGCAAAATACAGAACATATTTTAGCGTTAGCGGCTACTTTACGTGATAGTTTAAAAGAAAAAATGGATTTAGAATTTGTCTTTGCCCAGTATAGACATCAGTTTGCTGTTGCTGTTTATAATGATGCTGTTTTAAATACAGGTACTAGTGATTCCTTATCTGATAAAATTGATTATATCCTTACGAATCGAGTGTTAGGACTTCCCATTTTCATGTTCATTATGTGGCTTATGTTTAATATCGTCATGGAAGTGGGAGCTATTCCTCAAGATTGGCTGAGCAGTGGGTTTGATGCTTTAGGAAAATGGATTGGCCCCATGATTGCCAGCGAACAACTGAGGTCATTAGTTGTGGATGGGGTTATTGGCGGTGTTGGCGCTGTTTTAAGCTTTGTACCGTTAATTATATTATTGTATTTGTTTATCAGTTTGTTGGAAGATACGGGTTATATGGCTAGGGCTGCATTTTTGATTGATCGCATTATGCGTGCTTGCGGATTGCACGGAAAATCGTTCATTCCTATGATATTAGGCTTTGGGTGCAACGTACCGGGTATTATGGCTGCCCGTACACTAGATAATCCAAAAGACAGAATGGTCACCATTTTAGCACTTCCCTTTATGAGCTGCGGTGCCCGGCTTCCGGTATATACACTTCTTATTGCCGCCTTCTTTACAGCTGGACAATCGGGAACCGTGCTGTTTGCTATGTATATACTGGGAATTATAGTTGCCGTTGTACTGGCTACAGTGTTACGTTCCACTGTATTTAAAGGAGAACAGGAACCTTTTGTTATGGAAATGCCGCCATATCATATTCCCACGGTAAAGGGCGTCTTGATTCATATGTGGGAACGTACCGTATTATATCTGAAAAAGGCGGGGACTATCATTTTAGGAGCATCCATTTTAGTGTGGTGCTTGACTGCATATCCTATGGATGTGGAATATTCGCGTGATTATGATGCCGCTAAAGAAAAAATAGCCGCGTCTGTTGATATACAGCAAGTCCCTATTTTAAAGGATATGGGGTTGGACTCCATGGAACAGGATCCTACGTTAGCAACGATGTATGAAGCAATGACTACTGCGGCTGACAAAGCAAAAGATGATAAGGAAAAGATTGAACAAGGTGCTTATCCGGAAGCCTTCGCCGCATTGCAAAAATCGGATCCTGCTGTTTATAACAGAGCTATTCCATTATATGATATACAGCAAAAAGCGGATGCTGATACTGATGATTTAGAAACAGCCCAAAAGTCTGAAAAATTACAGCAAAGTTATGCGGCATCTATTGGACACTTTGTTGAACCTGTTCTTCGTCCTCTGGGATTTGACTGGAAAATAGGAGTAGGCCTTGTGGCCTGCACGGCTGCCAAAGAAGTAATGATAAGTACACTGGGAACTATCTATAGTGTAGGTGCCGACGCCGATGATGATGATAATTTGATTACGTTTTTATCTGAGGATCCTGATTTTAATCCGGCAGTAGCGTTATCTCTAATGGTATTTTCGTTGTTATATATGCCTTGTTTGGCAACACTGGCGGTTATGAAAAGAGAAACAAACTCTTGGAAATGGCCGGCCATGTCTGCAGGATTAGGTATAATACTGGCGTGGGTGTTTGCCTTTGCTGTTTATCATATTGCTTTATTGGCAGGATTGGGAGCATAATAAATATATACTAACGTTAAGGAGGTGCAGATTTTATGGATATTTCAACTTTGATTGTTGGAAGCATCGTAATTTTAGCTGCAGCATATATGATTCGACATTTTCGTGATATTGTCAGTGGTAAAAGCGGTTGTTCCTGCGGCACTTCGTCATGCTCTGCGTGTCAGTCTAAACACGCCTCTGTGAATACGGATACAACCACATCATTGCCGCCTTGCTGCCGTGATAAAAATTAAATTTATCGCATAGAAGGAGTATAGTTTGCAATTATAGAATACCTTTTCTATATCTAGTAGACCTGGTTTGGGTTTATAATTGATGTAGGAAAGGTATTTTTTATTTGTAAATAAAAAGGAGGATTCGGTAATGGATTCAAGAGATAGGTTATGTGAAATCGGCAAAAAAATGTGTTGGTATAAATTGGTGGTGGCTTGTGATGGAAATATAAGCTATCGCAAGGAAGATGGGCATATTATTATTACACCTTCTGGAGTTTCCAAAGGCAGTTTGACTAGCGATATGTTATTAGAACTTGATGTACAAGGAAATATCATAACCGGCAAAGGAAAACCTTCATCGGAAACTAATTTGCATTTGGCAATATATCGTAAGCGGCCAGACGTCAAGGCCGTTGTACATGCACATCCTATTGTTTCGACAGCGCTGACAGTAGCAGGGGTAGCATTTCCGGATAATATTGTAACGGAAGGACGAGATTATCTGGGGCATGTTGCAACGGTTCCTTATGCCGATCCTGCTTCTATGGAACTTGCAGAATCTTGTGCAGCTGTTTTGGCTGATGTTAATGTAATTCTTATGGCAAATCATGGGGCGGTTTCTGTTGGTAATGATTTATACCAAGCGTTATATCGGATGGAAACGCTGGAAGCTGTAGCCAGTGTATATCGAGACGCTTTAATCTTATCCCAAGGGATAAACCATACTGGAAAATTAAAATTTGTATAATGAAAATGAGAAAAAAATTGTAAAAAAAAATTTTTATTTTAAAAATAAATTAACAGCATGGTTGACGTATAAACCGTTACAAATAAGCGTCTTTTTGAAACCCTGAATAAGAAAAACTTATTTATTTTTTAAAAAAACCTATTGTACACTTATTGCAAAATGTCTATAATGAATTCAAGATATAAATTAAGGTAATAAATGGTATGAGCTCGACGAAAAGCAATGAAGAAACAGTATTGCTATAGATTGCCTGACAGAAGGCTTGATTATCATTTAATACTCTATTGTCAAAAGGTGATGTTTTTTTTAACGATAACTATATTGTATGATTTTATTTTAATTGGCGCCAGTTAAAAGTATCTGATCAATGTATTTATCGGTGTTTTAATTATTTGCTGATACGTATTGATTTCCATACTACTGATTTTACTATCAGTAGTATGGGGGGATACTGTATCTATGCGCAAATATTCTGTATTTAAGGTGAATGGAGGTTTTTTTAAATGGCAAAAGGTGAAGTTTCTCAGGAATTAATTGAAAAGTTAAAATCTATTGTAGGTGAAAAGTATTGTATTACAGACAAAGAAAAATTGGAACCCTATGGCCACGATGAAGTAACGGATCCTCATTATATGAAACCAGCACAGTGTGTTGTTCTTCCGGCTAATACACAGGAAGTAGCAGCTTGTGTAAAGGCTTGTTATGAAGCCGATACAATTATGGTTCCCCGTGCAGCTGGTACAGGTCTTGCAGCTGGTGCGGTAGCGATTTTTGGCGGCGTAATTATTTCTATTGAACGAATGAACAAAATTATTGAAATTGATAAAGAAAATATGATTGTTACTACGGAACCGGGTGTAACAACAGCTGTTTTACAGAATACGGTTAAAGACGCCGGCCTTTTCTACGGCGGAGATCCCTGCAGTGGGGATTCTTGCTTTATCGGCGGCAACGTTGCAACGAATGCCGGCGGTAACCGTGCTGTAAAATATGGTGTAACCCGGGATCAGGTTCTTGGCATGGAAGTTGTTACTCCCGCAGGGGATATTGTTGAATTAGGCGGGAAAGTACGTAAAAATGCTACAGGCTACAGCTTAATGCATCTGTTTATTGGTTCTGAAGGAACTTTGGGAATCATTACCAAAATATATCTTAAATTAGTTGCTTTACCAAAATTCTCGATGGATCTTTTAGCAGTATTCGATAATTTAGATGATGCTATTGCCTTGACACCAAAGGTAATGAATGCCGGAATCACGCCTGTATGTGTTGAATTTATGGATAATGCTTCCATTAAACAGGTTGAAGTATTCTTAAATGAAAAATTGCAGCATTCTGACATAGGAAATTATATTATCGTTCAGATTGCCGGTGATAATGAAGATTTACTTGATGAACAATGCGAAAAAATTGATGAATTGGCCAGAGAAGGCAACGCATTGGATGTATTAGTTGCTAATCCGACGGTTATCTGGAAATCCCGTAAAGCCTATTTGGAAGCCGACCGTGCTCGCAGCTTGGTATTCTCCATGGAAGATATCGTTGTTCCTATGACAGAAATTCCGGGCGCAGTCAGCCAAATTTCCCGTTTGGGTGAAAAATATAATGTAGCAATGCATTGTGCGGGTCATTGTGGTGATGGCAATGTACATATCGATATCTTGAAAGATGATCGCACACAGGAAGAATGGGAAGATATGTTGCCGAAGATTCAGCAGGAAATATATAAACTTGTATATTCTCTTAAGGGCCGTGTATCTGGTGAACATGGAATTGGATACAAACGTGCTGCTTTGATGGCAAAATACACGAATCCTGTTGAAATTGAAATGATGAAAGCTGTTAAGAGAGGCTTGGATCCTAAGAATATTATGAATCCTGGCAAAGTTGTGGACGTAACCAAATAAGATCGGATTCAGAATAGTCTTTTAATATGCGAAAAACAAGGCATTTTATAAAAATGCCTTGTTTTGTTATAAATACGACAGATTTCGTCATAATTTTTTTGTATAATGATAGAATATATTATATACATTATATAAGGAGATAAGGAGGAATTTTTATGATATTACAATATGGCTCCAATCGTATTTGGTCGGAAAACGAAAAAAAAGAATTGATTGCGGAAGTTCTTTTCCCATTTGAAGGGGATGCAGTCGTAAATATTACGCATACTTTTGTAGATGACTCACTGCGTGGACAAGGGGCAGCAGGAAAACTGATGCAGGCTGCTGCAAATGTAATTCGGCAGAATCATTGGAAAGCGAAAATTACTTGCTCTTATGCTGTGGTTTGGTTCCAAAAACATCCTGAATATAACGATATTTTAGATTAACAGCAAAACATACGTGCTTATTTAACTTCATTTGCTGTTTTGGACCAATCTTTTGGTTCGACAACATACGTTGTTTGTTTTTCAAATGTAACAAAACCGGGAGCTGCATGTGCCGGTTTTTTGACATATCGGCACAAGGTGCAATCTACATCTACTTTAGAAGAGGCTCTTGCTTTGCTGTGATATGCTGCTAATTGGGCAGCAATTAAAATTTGATGTTCTGTCGGTTCTACTCGATGGCAGGCTAAAATAACATGTGATCCGGGTGTGTCTTTTGCATGAAACCATAAGTCGTAGGGATGCGCTTTTTTGAAAGTTAAGAAATCATTTTGACGATTATTATGACCAATCCAGATTTCGAGACCATCTGCTTTTATGGTTACTATATTTTGTGAAAATTCTTTACGTAATTTGTTTTTTGATGTTGACTTTATAAGACCCATTTTCAACATTTCTGCTTTTATGTCGAGTAGTTCATGTTTGTCTGTTGTGTTATCAAGTGCATAGTCCAAAGAATATAAATAATCCAGGTATTCTTTATTCTCCGCATGAAGTTTTTGCGATATTTGTACACGGTTACGCATTTTTGTGTATCGTTTATAGTAACGATTTGCATTATCCGTCATAGAATAGGCGGGATTTAAGGAAATGGTTATGGGTTCTTGGGTATCTGATAATAAATTTGTTATAGTAATAGATGATTCATGATCCCGCTTCATATAAGCGTATATCATAAGAAGGTCTCCATACAACTTGTATATATCCATTTTGTCGGTTTCTTTCATTTCTAAAGCGATGCGTTTTATTTTACGTTTTTGCTTTTCGATTAATTTTAAAACCTTTTTTCTAAGTTCTTCCTGCTCACTGTTTAAACTGCGATGAGTGTGTTCATATTCACTTAAATATTCTTCGATGGATTCATAATACCGGTGAGGATACTTTTCCAAGCTTTTTAAAAGCAATGGGAAAAGAATATCCCGATTGTCACGGACATATACATAGGCTCCTTTGACATCATTAAGTTCATACCCAAACGTTTCAATGGAGCGGCACCATGTAAAAATATCGGCGGGAGACATTTCTGCAACATTTTTTTCCAAGTGGCAGTCCGTGCGAAAAGAAAGTTCATCAAGAACGATGGTACTCATTCCGTTAAAACGTTTCAACATCCATTTGCCTAAAGGGATATGGGTATCGACAGTCATGATATCTGCTAATTCCTGTGCGGAAAAATCAAATGGGTTCATACGCATGAAATTTGGAGGGAAGTCGTACGGTTCTTTAGGATAAATAGTACGTACGGCTTGTTTTCCTTTTGTTGTCTTGATCAACGCTTCCAGAATGATTCCGTTTTCAGTAAAGATTACATTGCTGTATTTTCCCATAAGTTCTATATGTATTTTTCGTGTAACTACTTGCCCTCGTGTATCTAGAACATCCACAGAAATTTCGATCAAACGATCTAAGTGAAGTTGTTGAATCGCTGCAATACGTCCGTTTTCATAATACTTACGCAGAAACATGCATAATCCGGTAGGAATGTCCGGGGTTGTAGGCATGTGATTTGTTACGTATACACGCGGGGCATCATCCAATGTAATAACTAAATGATGACTTCCCGCATCATTAAAAATGCGAAAATATAGGCTGCGATGATCTAGCTGATATATTTTTGAAATCTGACCGCCTACTAAAATTTGCTGTAATTCTTTTGTTATACTATGTAAAGTAATTCCATCTATATTCATGTGGGTACTCCTTTTTTTATTATCTCTTCTATTGTAGTATATTTTCAATTAAAAACCTATAGTAAAAAGTATTTTCCTTTTAATAGTGGACATAGATGACTGATTTGGGCTATACTATCATACAGAATGGCGTATAAGGAGGTCATCGGCTTGCGAAGTATGACTGGATTTGGTTCAGGAACTTATAGTAACGAAAATTTACAAGTTACGATAGAAATTAAGGCAGTAAATCAACGCTTTTTAGAGTTATCGATACGCATGCCGCATGCATATCTGGTATTAGAAGACCGCATACGAAATGAATTGAAATCAGTTCTGCATCGTGGAAAAGTGGACGTATATGTTACTGTAGCAGAATTACTATGCAAAGAGCCGCAGATACGAATTGATTCTGCTAATTTAACAGACTGTAAATATGCACTGGATAAAGTAAATGAAGAGTTGTTTCATGAAAAGACAACATTATCTCAAATTATTTCGCTGACTAAGGACTGGTTTATTCAAGAACCGCCAAAAATTGATGCAGATGATTGTTGGCCGGTTTTTTTCGTTGCGTTGCAAGCTTCTTTGAATCGTGTTGTACAGATGCGTGAAGCGGAGGGGCTGAATATCAAAAAAGATTTATTGCTGCGTGCTGATAAAATAGAGAATATAGTTCATTCTATTGCAGAACGAAAGGATGATATTGCGGCACATTATGAAAGCAGATTACGCAAACGAATAATAAGTATGTTTAATGAGATAAAAGCTGTTCCTGATGAAGAACGTCTTTTGCAGGAAGTTGCCATGTATGCGGATAAGGTTGATTTTACGGAAGAAGTTGTGCGATTTCGCAGTCATGTGGTACAATTAAGGAGAATTTTAGAAGAAAATGGCGATATAGGACGGCAATTAGATTTTCTTATTCAAGAATTAAATAGAGAAACCAATACCATTGGTTCGAAGGCTGCTGATTTAGATGTCACAGAATATGTTTTGCAATTGAAAAATGAAATTGAAAAAATCAGAGAACAAATTCAAAATATTGAGTGATGGTGAGAATATGAATTTCAATCTTTTAAATATCGGTTTTGGAAATATGGTCGTGGCAAATAAGGTAGTTGCTATTATTAGTCCCGAATCGGCACCGATAAAACGAATGGTGCAGGAATCGAGAGAACATAATATGCTGATAGATGCCACCTTTGGCCGTAAAACTCGTTCCGTATTGATGATGGATAACGGGCAAATCATTTTATCCGCTATTCAGCCGGAAACAATTTCGCATCGTATTCTTACCGTTGGGAACGAAAACGAAGCAGTATACAATGATGATGAAGAAAGGAAGTAATGACATGAACGATCCCGGATTACTCATCGTTGTGTCGGGACCTTCGGGAGCTGGAAAGGGAACTATTTGCGATGCTTTGCGAAAGCGTTTTTCGAACATCTATTATTCTATTTCCATGACGACCAGAGAACCGCGTAATGGGGAAGTGGATGGAACAAATTATTTTTTTACGGACAATTTTCATTTTGAAGAATTGGTTCATACAGATTCTTTTTTAGAATATGCGCAGGTATATGAGCATTATTACGGAACGCCTAAAGAATACGTGTTTAATATGCTCCAGCAAGGAAAGAATGTTATGCTGGAAATAGATATTCAAGGTGCAATGCAGATAAAAAAGAAATATCCTAAGGCAGTGTTTATTTACGTTATTCCGCCTTCCTTGGATATTTTGGCTAACCGTTTGAAAAGCCGTCATACCGATTCGGCAAATGTTATTGCCGGACGATTGGCTAAAGTAAAAAATGAGTTAGAATGGTTATCAGAGTATGAATATGTAGTTATTAATGATGTATTAGAATTGGCTGTTGAACGCGCTGCTGCGATTATTGTGGCGGAACAGTGCAAAGTTTCCCGTAATCATCATTTAATAACTTCCATTCATGCACAATTTGAAGATTAGGAGTGATATGTTATGTTAATTAAACCGACCTTAGAATCTCTAATGACAAAAGTAGATAGCAAATATACATTGGTAACATTGGCGGCTAAACGCGCGCGTGAGTTAAATGACGGTGATGCACCACTTGTGGATACAAAATCCGAAAAGGTTGTATCTATTGCTATGGAAGAGATTGATGAAGGTAAAATTACATATAAAGCCCCGAAAAGCGGCATAAAATAAAAGTTGGTGATTCCGATGTTATTAAATAATAAGAAGGTTATTCTCGCTGTTTGTGGGGGTATTGCGGCATTTAAGGCCGCTGAAATTGCCAGTTTATTGTGTAAACGAGGCGCGGAAGTCAAATGTATCATGACTGAAAATGCGGCAAAATTTATTGCCCCTCTGACATTACGTGAAATAACAGGTAATCCTGTTACTGTATCTATGTGGAACGAAGTAACTAATTGGCATGTTGAACATATCGCGTTGGCATCTTGGGCAGATGTGTTTCTTATCGCACCGGCTACGGCTAATTGCATTGGAAAAATTGCCGGTGGCATTGCTGACGATATGCTTACCACTACGGTAATGGCTACTAAGGCTCCTGTTGTCATTGCGCCGGCTATGAATACAAATATGTATTTAAATCCGATTGTTCAACACAATATGGAAAAGTTAAAAAAATATGGGTGTTCCATTATTACACCTGATGCAGGATTATTAGCTTGTGGTGTTACAGGAATCGGTCGTCTTCCTCAACCTGTTTCCCTTGTTGATTATATTGAAATGAAAGCTTGCTGTACTGCACAGTTAAAAGGGAAAAAGGTAATTGTAACTGCCGGTGGAACGCGGGAGGCAATCGATCCGGTGCGATTTATTGGAAACCATTCCAGCGGCCGTATGGGCTTTGCCATTGCCAAAGCCGCTGTATTGGCCGGCGCTGATGTAACCTTAATAGCTGGAGTTACAAGTTTAGAAACACCACTAGGTGTAAAGCGCGTTGATGTTGTCAGTACAAGAGATATGAAACAAGCGGTAGATTCGCTATATGATGACACCGATATTGTTATAAAAGCAGCCGCTGTTGCTGATTATCGTGTTCAAACCCCAGCCAAAGATAAAATTAAAAAATCAGAAGATACATTAGTATTATCAATGGAAAAAAATCCTGATATATTGTATGAACTGGGACAACGTAAAAAAAATCAGATACTTGTCGGATTTGCTGCGGAAACAACAAATGTGATTCACTATGGAATGGAGAAATTGAAGAAAAAAAATCTGGACATGCTTGTTGCAAACGATGTAAGTGCTGCTGGTGCAGGATTTAAAGTAAACACAAATGTTGCAACATTGCTATTTCCTGATGGAATGAGCGAAAAGTTTGATATAATGGATAAATTTGATTTGGCTGCTATTATTATTGATCGTGTTACAAAAATAATCAATAAATCTTAAGAAAAGGTCTTGCAATATTATCGTATATCATTTAAAATAATAAATTGAAATGAATATTGCCATCAAGAGACGACGGAGGGATTGGCCCGATGATGCCGCAGCAACCTTTCAGCTAATGAAAACGGTGCTAAATCCAACAGTGCAAACTGGAAGATGGGTATGAAAATAACCCCTCTTTTACAGAGGGATTTTTTTTAGGAGGAAAATAATAATGACAAAAAATCGCGAATTTTTTACATCTGAATCTGTTACAGAAGGTCATCCTGATAAAATGGCTGACCAAATTTCAGATAGCATTCTTGATGCTATTTTGGAAAAAGATAAAAATGCCCGTGTTGCTTGTGAAACTTTGGTTACCACTGGAATGGTACATGTGGTTGGTGAAATTTCAACTACATGTTATGTTGACATTCCGCATATTGTCCGGGAAACGATTCGCGGCATTGGGTATACCCGAGCTAAATATGGTTTTGATTGTGATACTTGCGGTGTATTGGTTTCACTTGACGAACAGTCACCGGATATTGCCATGGGTGTTGATAAAGCCAGGGAAGTAAAAGACGGTGATAGTGATGCATTCGATGCAATTGGAGCCGGTGATCAAGGAATGATGTTTGGATACGCTACCAATGAGACAGATGACTATATGCCGCTGCCTATTTCTTTGGCACATCGGTTAGCCCGTCGGCTGTCCAAGGTCCGCAAAGATGGTACATTGTCGTATCTTCGCCCCGATGGCAAAACGCAAGTGACTGTCGAATATGATAATGGCCGGCCAGTACGCATTGATACGATTGTAATTTCTGCACAGCATAGTCCTGAAATTACACGGGAACAAATTGAAAAAGATTTACTGGAATATGTCATCAAACCGGAACTTGCAGATGGATTATTTGATGACAAAACAAAATTGTTCATTAATCCAACAGGACGGTTTGTTATCGGCGGACCTCAGGGAGATTCAGGACTTACCGGTCGTAAGATTATTGTTGATACCTACGGAGGTATGGCTCGGCATGGCGGCGGTGCGTTTTCGGGTAAGGATCCTACGAAGGTGGACCGTTCAGCTGCTTATGCAGCTCGTTATGTAGCCAAAAATGTTGTGGCAGCAGGATTAGCTGATAAATGTGAAATCCAGCTTGCGTATGCCATCGGAGTAGCTAACCCGGTATCCATTCATGTGGAAACTTTTGGTACAGGTAAAGTCGAAACTGATGTAATTGAAACTCTTATAAAAAAACATTTTGATCTTCGTCCAGCGGGTATTATTGAAATGCTTGATTTACAACGACCCATATACAAACAAACAGCTGCATATGGACATTTTGGTCGTAATGACTTGGATCTTCCATGGGAAAAAACAGATAAAGCAGAAATGCTTCGGAAAGAAGCCAATTTATAATAGTACAAAGTTTGTTTATTTTGCGTTATAATATAGGTGCGCATAAATTATCAAAGAGAGACATTTATGTCTCTCTTTTTTTTTGACAGGAGTATATCATTATGATTGCAGAAGTAATCATCAATATAACCGCTAAAAGACTGCAAAAAACATTTTCCTATATCATTCCTGAAGAACTTTTCGTTCATGTGGGGACCCGCGTGTTAGTTCCTTTTGGTCATCGCCAAGAAGAAGGTGTTATTGTAGCTCTTCACCAAGACTATCCTGTACAACATGAGTATGTATTAAAACCAATTATTTCGGTCTTGTCCGTACAAGCGGGATTTCAAGAAGAAATGATCGCTACTGCTTTGTGGATCAGTGACTATTATTTATGCAGTATATCCGATTCACTGCGTTTGTTTATGATTGAAAAGAAAGGAATCGTTGCCCATACGTATGTGTCTGTCGAAAATAAAGATATGCTTTTGCTGATGGGAGGAAAAAACATATGGGAACATCTCAAAAATAAGAAGAATGTAGATAAAAAAACATTATGCAACCAATTTAGTCAAACATTTATTGAAAAACTTATTGAAAAACATGTTTTGAAAGAAGAAAAACAGTTACAAAATAAAATTGCTGATAAAACAGAGAAATGGTTGTATTTTGCAGAGGATGACCATCAATGTATATTAAAAAATCGTAAGAAGCAAATGCAATTATTGGCGGAATTAAAGGAAAAAGAAGCTGCTCCCATTTCCTTTTGGATCCAAAAGGGTTATAGCCGAGACATTATACAGCATTTGGCTCAAACGAAACTAGCGGTTATTAATATTAAATTAAAGCAGACTGTAGATTTAACAGAAAAAGAGACAGCGGATAAACCGTGGCAGCTTACACCCGAACAGAAGCATGCGGTCACTGTAATTAAAAATGATACCCACGGGTATACTTATGTATTGCACGGTGTTACGGGCAGCGGAAAAACTGAAATATATATGAATTTAGCCGAAAATGTTATTGCTCAAGGCAAACAAATTATTGTTCTTGTGCCTGAAATAGCTTTGACAGGACAAATTGTGCGAAGATTTATACGTCGTTTCGGAAATGATATTGTTGTTATGCACAGCCAATTGTCTAAAGGAGAACGCCAGAATAACTGGCTTCGTATGCAAAAGGCGGAAAGTCATATTTGTATTGGTGCCAGATCCGCCATATTTACGGCTGTTTCCAATCTTGGCCTTGTTATTGTTGACGAAGCGCACGATAGTTCTTACAAACAGGATGAAACACCACGCTATCATGCTGTTGCTGTTGCTCGTAAACGAGCTTCTTATTACGGATGTCCTGTTATTTTGGGAAGCGCTACTCCGTCCTTGGATTCCTATTATAAAGCCCGCAATGGCGAATATGTTCTTTTAGAACTAAAGCAGCGAGTTAAAAATAAACCACTGCCTCACGTTACCGTCGTAGATATGCGGGAGGAGTTAGCACGAGGAAACAGAAGTGTTATTTCTGACGCGTTGTCTAAATTACTGGATCAAACGCTGGCATGCAAGCAACAGGCTATTATTTTATTGAACCGACGCGGATTCTCTACTTTTGTGATGTGCCGGAAATGCGGGTATGTCGTAAAATGTAAGACCTGTGATGTGGCAATGGTATATCATAAAAGCCAGCATACTCTGCGGTGTCATTATTGTGATACGGAAACTCCGGTTCCTGTTATTTGTCCTTCTTGCGGGAGCAAATATATTAAGTTTTTTGGCACAGGAACGGAGAAAGTAGAGGAACAGCTGCATGACATGTATCCGCAGGCTCGTATAGTTCGCCTTGATCAAGATACAACTATCAGGAAAAACAGCGGTGACAAGATTATCGAAGCGTTTCGACGACATGAGTATGATATCCTTTTAGGTACACAAATGGTTGCGAAAGGGCATGATTTCCCTGATGTGAGTGCAGTGGGAATTTTATCTGCCGATAGTTTGTTAAATCTCCCGGTATATTGGGCAGGGGAACGTACTTTTCAGCTTTTAACTCAGGCAGCTGGGCGGTCGGGCAGAGGAAATGTACCCGGGCATGTCGTTATGCAAACGTACGCTCCGGAACATTATGTAATACAATGCAGTAAATATCAAGATTACAAGTCTTTTTACGAAAAAGAAATTTCATATCGGCAAGAATTGTTATATCCGCCATTCCATCAAATCGTTAAGCTTATTATTACTTATGAAGATGAAGCGTTCATGTGGAAAATTGGAAACCGTATATATGATTTGCTGTCTGCCTGGAGGCTTCAATACGATCAGAACATTGAGATTATCGGTCCCTATGTCGATACGATAAAAAAAATACGTAATAAATTCCGTATTATCGTCCTAATCAAAGGGGCTGATTTAGTGAAAATAAAAAAATACATAAAAGAAGAGGCAGAATTTCATAAAACTGGTATAATAATAGATGTAGATCCAAGCATTTAATATGAGGTGAATTTTTAATGGCTATACTTACAATTGTAAAGGCGGGAGCTCCTATTTTAAAAGGAACAGCTCAGCCGGTTGAAACGATTACGAAACAAACTAAAAAATTATTGGACGACATGGCAGAAACAATGTATGCTGCCGAAGGCGTAGGCCTTGCTGCCCCCCAGGTAAATGTACCGCAGCAGCTGATCGTATTAGATGGAGGCAATGGATTGATTGAACTTATCAATCCAAAAATAATTGAAACATCTAAGGAAACGGAAATTGGCAGTGAAGGCTGTTTAAGTGTTCCCGGATATTATGGCGAAGTAGAACGATACAGTAAAATCAAAGTGAAATCCTTGAATCGTCGGGGAAAAATCGTATATTTTAATCCAGAAGGTTTTTTAGCACGTATATTCCAACATGAAATTGATCATTTAACGGGTATTTTGTTTATTGAAAAAGCAAATAATTTACGATTAGTGGAGGGATAAGTGAAACATATGCGGATTGTTTTCATGGGAACTCCAGACTTTGCAGTACCTTCCTTACAGGCGATTCATCATCAAGGATATGATATTGCTGCTGTCGTAACACAACCGGACAAAGAGAGAGGAAGAGGAAAACGAATTTCCTCTTCTCCAGTAAAAGAATGTGCGGAATTATTGAAAATTCCGGTATTGCAACCCCGTACGATGCGTGACGAAACAATACTTGCACAATTGCAGAAATTACGGCCGGATGTTATTATTGTTATTGCGTATGGTAAGATACTTCCTAAGGAAGTATTGGAAATCCCACCATTTGGCTGTCTTAATGTACATGGTTCCTTATTGCCTAAATATAGAGGGGCAGCTCCTATCCAACGAGCCATATACGAAGGGGCTCACACCAGCGGCATTACGATTATGATGCTCGATGAAGGCATGGATACGGGAAAAATGTTAAAAAAATGTGCAATTCCTTTGGATGTAAAAGAAACGACAGGAACATTGTTTAAAAAATTATCTAAGATTGGTTCACAGGCTTTGATTGAAGTTTTAAATGACTTGAAACATTATGAAGCTCATGCTGAAGCACAATGTCATACAGAGGCAACTTATGCTGATAAAATTACCAAGGAAATGGCAGAAATAAATTGGGCTGATGAGGCAGCACATATTGAATGCCTGATTCGTGCATTAGATCCGCAGCCCGGAGCGTATTGCATGTATCAGGGAAAACGCTTGAAGATATGGAAGGCTGATGTGGTATCTGGAAGAGACGCTTTACCGGGAACCATTCTTGAAGTAACAAAGCAATATTTTACTGTACAAACCGGAAGTAACGCAATACAGATATATGAAATACAGCCAGAAAGCCGCAAACGGGTAACGTCGGCCCAATTTTTACAAGGGTGTGCCTTGATTCCAGGACAAGTATTGCAGAGGTAAAATTCGTGAATTCATATCGATCTTATGCTATATTTTTATATACGGCCGGGACAGCTACGGCATGTATCGCAGCTGTCCTGTTTTTATGTTGGAAACTTCTTGAACCAGGATTGTCTATGTATATCCCTATATTACAGCCTATTATAGGGATCGTATTGTTTTTTGCGGCAATTTGCTGCATAATTCTATACGGATTACTTTGGATAGTTGCATATACCAATTTTTTGAAAGGTAAAAAATTAAATCGTATTTTTAATACCTATTTGCGTATCGTTTACCCATTGACTAAATTGTTTTCTTCTAATAAAAAAAATGTAAACGAAGCGTATATTGCATTTCTTAATCATTTAGTTCTTCGCTGCCATTTTTCCATACCACCTCATCATGTACTTATACTAGCACCTCACTGTCTGCAGTGGGATCAATGTCCGCATAAAATAACAAGAAATATCAATAACTGCCATATGTGCGGCAAGTGTTCCATTGGAAGAATTCGAGAATTGGCAGAAAAAAGAAATATGCATTTTTCTGTAGCTACAGGAGGGACTCTTGCCCGGCAAATAGTACGGGAATATCACCCGCAGGCAATTGTTGCCATCGCCTGTGAGCGGGATTTGATCAGTGGCATGCAGGACGTCTCGCCATTGCCTGTATTAGGCTTATTAAATGAACGGCCCTATGGCCCTTGCTTCAATACAACTGTTGACATAGAAAAGTTGGAAAAATTATTAGATATCATTACAGGGAGAAAATTATGAATGTACGCGAATTAGCCTGTCAAAGTTTATTTACGGTTTGTCAGGACAAAGGCTATAGCAATATTGTCGTATCACACACTTTGCAGAAATATAAATTAGTTGATCGGGATCGCCGGTTTTACACAGAACTTGTCTATGGTACACTGCGTCATTTGAATTATTTGGATTGGATTATTGACGCAGTAAGCACACGTAAAATAATGAAACTGGATCCTATTTGCCTGGTTATTTTGCGGATGGGATTATATCAGATTTTTTGTCTTACAAAAGTTCCTGAATCGGCAGCTTGTAATGAGTCTGTAAAATTGGCAACTCGTTTTGGCAATAAGGGAATGGCAAAATTCGTTAATGGAATTTTGCGCAACGGGATTCGCCGCCGTATGGAATTTACTATTCCGACATTGGAGGACAATACAATTTTACATCTTTCTCTGACATACCATCAGCAGCAATGGCTGATAAAAAAATGGATTGCTGATTATGGCACAGAGGAAACGATTGCATTATGCCGTTATTTTGAAACGATTCCCCGTCTTTGCCTCCGGGCAAATACTACGAAAATCTCCCGAGACGAATTATTGCATAATCTGCAGCAGCGGAATATGGATGCTGAGATTGCGCCATATGCACCGGAGGGAATTTATTTAAACGCGATTCCTTCTATACACGATATTCCCGAATTACAGCAAGGGCTGGCTTTTATTCAAGATGAATCATCCATGTTGGTGGCCCATGTGCTTGATCCTAAACCTAACGAGGTGATATTTGATGTTTGCGCTGCTCCCGGAGGTAAGACCACGCATATTGCAGCACTGGCAGGAGATACGTCCATTGTATATGGATGCGATATTTATGATCACAAATTGCAGCTTATAGAAAAGAATGCCAACCATCTGGGACTTTCTAATGTTCGAGTATTACTCCAAGATGCTGCAACAATTGGTGAGATGTATGCGAATCGTGCGGATCGCGTATTAGTGGATGCTCCTTGTTCTGGATTGGGTGTTTTAAAGCGGAAACTGGATTTGCGGTGGCGTAAAAAACCGATGGATTTAAAAAGACTGCCGGTGCTGCAGCTAACTATCTTGGAAAGTGCTTCAAAGTGTGTAAAATCGGGAGGAATTCTTGTTTACAGTACTTGTACGATGAATGATGATGAAAATGTTCATGTTGTAGAAACGTTTTTAAAACGACATCCGGAGTTTAAGCCGGAAAAAGCTTCTGATTATTGCAGCATTTACAAAGAAGGACCGTATATACAATTACTGCCGCAAGTTGATAATTTGGACGGATTTTTTATTGCACGATTACGAAGAGGAGAATAAATATGGTCAATGTTTTTGATATGACAAAACATGAGTTGGAACAATTTTTAGAAATGTATAATATCAAAAAGTTCAGAGCTTCACAAATATTTCAATATATTTATAAACAAGGAATTACGAACTGGGATGATATGGTTCTCTTGCCTAAAAAAGACAGAGAATTACTTCAGGAAAAGGCTCCTATATATTTCCCTGAAGTAATGGATAGATTGGAATCCAGTGATGGGAGAACAGTGAAGTTATTGCTGCGTATGGCCGATGGCAATACGGTTGAATCTGTAATGATGAAGCATGATTACGGAAATTCTATATGTGTTTCCACACAGGTGGGGTGTTCTGTAAAATGTGTATTTTGTGCATCGGCAAAAAATGGATTTATACGGAATTTAACTGCCGGAGAAATGATATTTCAACTTTTAGCATTTAAAAAACAGGTAGATCCGGAGCTGCATTCATTGGTTCTTATGGGAACAGGAGAACCTTTATTGAATTATGAAAATGTTCTCCGGTTTTTGCACATGATTCATGAAAAGGAAACATTTTATATGGGATATCGAAATATTACTCTATCAACGGCAGGTATTGTACCGCGTATGTATGACTTGGCTGAGGAAGGAATTCCTATTACATTAGCCGTCTCATTGCATGCACCTACAACAGACATACGAAAAGAACTGATGCCCATAACAAACACCTATCCGCTGGAAGATGTATTAACGGCTGCCGATACTTATTTTCTTAAAACAGGACGTAAGGTTACGTATGAATACATTCTTATAAAAAATGTAAATTGCAGTATTTCGTGTGCTGAAATACTGACACGTATCATGAAAGGGAAAAATATCCTTATCAATATCATTCCCCTCAACGATAATTATGATGTTGGATTACGCAAACCGAGCCAGATGGAAACAAATCGTTTCTTTTCTTATTTACAAAAGCAGGGATTAAATGTTACACTACGGAAAGAGATGGGAAGTCAAATACAAGCCGCCTGTGGTCAATTGCGCATAAAGCGCGAAAATATTTGACATATGCAGATGAATATGATTGAATTGTGTATGTAAAGCAGTACCGCGAAAGGACGTGGGGATTTGGGCATATACGGTGAATCCAAAATTGGATTGGTGCGAAAAGTAAATGAAGATTCGTTTTATATCAGCCAAGAGCAGGATGTTTTTGTTGTTGCCGATGGTATGGGTGGATATGTCGGCGGAGAAATTGCCAGCAGCACGGCTGTAGAAGCTATTGCTTACTATTTTCAAAATTATACGCATGTCTCACCAGTTCAGTTGGAAAAAGCTGTTCAATATGCAAATTCCTGTATATTAAGCAAGGCTATGATAGAACCTTCCTTAAAGGGAATGGGAACTACTGTATCTTTGCTTACAATAGCAGACCATAAAGCAAACTGGGCTCACGTAGGGGACAGCCGTATTTATGTTTTGCGGAATAATCAGCTGACTCAAATCACTGTTGATCATTCAATCGTAGAAGTTTTATTGGATGAAGGAAAAATAACCAAAGAAGAAGCAGAACATCATCCCAAAAAGAATATTTTGACCCGAGCCGTTGGAGTAGATCGTGATCTTAAAGTTGACACGGGTTCTTTTGATATTTTTCCTGGTGATCGAATATTGCTATGTACGGATGGATTAAATTCATTTGTTAATAAGGATGACTTACAAAAAGCATTGCAAGAGTATTCCCGCAAGGAACGGGATATTATAAATGATTTATTTGAACGCGTTTATGTAAATGGCGCGAATGATAATGTAACGGCTATTTTGGTTACTATTTGATATAATTTTCAGAACATATACATGGTGGAGAATCCAAAATGATTGGTCATATATTAGATAATCGATATAAAATATTGGAAAAAGTCGGTTCTGGCGGTATGGCGTGTGTTTATAAAGCACAAGATATTTTATTGGATCGGATAGTCGCAGTCAAAATCCTTCATGAAAAACTTGGGAATGATCATGATTTTCTGGTTCGTTTTCGTCAGGAGGCACAGGCAGCTGCCAAATTATCGCATCCTAATATAGTAAATATATATGATGTCGGATATGATGAAAATGTTCATTATATAGTGATGGAATACATTCGCGGAGAGACTCTTAAGGAATTTATTGAAAAACACGGACATCTTCCTATCAATAATGCCATACAAATCACGTTTGATATTGGTGAGGCTCTGGAACATGCACATAGTAACGGTATTATTCATTGTGATATAAAGCCGCATAATATATTAGTTACCGAATCAGGCCATATTAAAGTTGCTGATTTTGGGATTGCCAGAGCTGTTAATTCTACTACAGCTAACGCCAAAGATGGTTCTATTCTCGGCTCAGTTCATTATTTTTCACCGGAACAGGCCAGCGGCGGAAAAATTGATGAGCGTACAGATATTTATTCCTTAGGTGTCGTCATGTATGAAATGATGACAGGTGTCGTACCTTTTCATGGGGATACAGCAATTACCGTTGCACTTCAACATGTCCAAGATGAAATACCGCTTCCCAGTAAATATAATCGCCGTATTCCGCAATTGGTAGAGCGGTGTATCCTAAAGGCAATGGCCAAAAATCCAGATGACCGTTTTCAATCTGTAAGTGAAATGATGGCGGAAATGCGTTTGGCTCAGGGATTTGTCAATCCTAACAAAGGGGCCTTGCCTATTATTAAAAACAATTTTAACACACAGAAGATTCAGCCTGTAAAAGTAAAAGAACCGAATAAATCCAACGTGTTTACCCGTATTATGGATAACATTAGTAACCATTCTAAAAAGTCCATTATTATGGCCATGCTTGGGGTTTTTGTCATCGCTTTTTTATGGGCATTTTTTTCTTTTGGTAATTTCTGGAGCACGGAGGAAATAACCGTTCCTGATGTAACCGGAAAACAGGTGGAAATTGCTAAACAAATATTGACGAAGGAAAATTTAAACGTCTCTATTAAGGAAATTGATAATTCTGATGTTCCTATTGGACAGGTCATCACACAAACCCCAACAGGGGGGAGCGTTGTAAAGGCCAAACGAACCATTTATCTTACTGTCAGTAAGGGACATGATGGTTCCGAGGTACTTATTCCTGATTTACGGGGATTAACCTTAGATGAAGCAAAGTTGAAATTAAAAGACATAGGATTATCCATTGGACATGTTACTCACTCCAGCAGCAGCAAATATAAAGAAGGAACGATTATGAGCCAGAGTCCCTCTTCGCCTAAAAAAGTCCCTAAGGATACGTCAATTGATGTTGTTGTGTGTGAAAATTCTGAAACAAAAGATCAGCAGTCATCTGCTCCTAATGTTATCGGTATGCCTTTGGATGCTGCAGTGAAAGCGTTGGAAAGTGCAGGATATTCTGCTGGTACAATTGCTAATATTGACAATAGTAAAGATACTAGTCAAGCACAAGTTACCATGCAGTCAGCAGATGGCAGTAATCCGAATGTAATCAATTTGAACGTAGAATATAGCAAAACTACGACAGATGATAAGAATAATAATCAAGAGGCTCCCGGAACTACTCATACAGGAACCGTTAATATCAGTGTACCTGCTGGAGCCTCCAGCCAGCATGTACAAATTATTGTAAGCGATGATAATGGCTCACATGTTGTTTATGATCGTAATCAATCAGGGGGGGACAGTATCACTAAAAATGTCAGTGGTACAGGTAAAACACGAGTACGTGTTTATATAAACAATTCTTTGGTTCAAGACAAATACATCTAGGAGGATCATGGTCAAAGGAAAGGTAATCAAAAACTATAACGGCTATTATTATATCGACTTGGACTTGCCGGAATCTTTGATAGAATGCCGGCGCCGTGGTAAGTTGAAACAGAAAATACTTGTTGGTGATGAAGTGGAAATAACCGTACTGGACAATCATACCGGTGTTATCGAACAATTACTGCCGCGGCGCAACGAAATTCGTCGTCCGGGACTTGCAAATATTGATCAGATGGTTGTTATTATGGCGGCGCAATCACCGGCTCCTAACCGCTTTTTAGTGGATAAAATGCTGATGACCTGTGAGTATGCAGGCATTCACCCGCATTTATGTTTGAATAAATGCGATTTAGATAGAACTACGGCTGAGGCATATCGAGATTTTTACGAATCATGTGATTACAAAACATTGATCGTATCTGCGCAAACGGGTGAAGGAATGGATGAAATATTATCACTTTTACCACAGAAAATGACAGCATTTGCCGGCCCTTCCGGAGTGGGAAAATCCAGCCTTTTATCTCGTATTTTAGGACGAAACGATCTAACTATCGGATGTGTGAGCAGTAAAATACAACGCGGCAGGCATACAACAAGACATTCAGAAATAATGAAGCTTAATTATAAAACTTATGTAGTGGATACACCTGGTTTTAGCGCATTGGAATTTGAACATTTAGATCCTAAGGAATTATTTTGTCTTTTTCCGGATATGATTCCTTATTTTGGAAACTGCCGCTTTTCCTCCTGCCTGCATCGCACAGAACCCGATTGCTCGGTTAAACGTGCTGTGGCTGAAGGAAAAATAAAAATGGAACGATATGAAACATATTGTAAAATTTTAACAACTATATTGGAAAGGAAGCGATAATACGTATGATTAAGATTGGACCTTCTCTTTTGTCCGCAGACTTTTCAAAACTATCTGAAGAAATAAAGGATATAGAACAGAGTGGTGCAGACTTTTTGCATTTAGACTTGATGGATGGGCATTTTGTTCCTAATTTAACGTTTGGAATCCCTGTTATTGAAACAATACGCAAATGTTCAGACCTGCCTTTTGATGCTCATTTAATGGTAGAACATCCGGAAAATTATATTGAAGGCTTAGCAAAAGCAGGGATTACCTATGTTACTGTACATCAGGAGGCATGCACCCATTTAGACCGCGTACTGCATCAGATTAAAGAAGCTGGCATGAAGTGCGGGGTGGCTCTGAATCCAGCTACGCCGGTGTCTTCTTTAAAGAATATAGCATCATTTCTCGATATGATAGTAATCATGAGTGTAAATCCAGGTTTTGGCGGACAGAAATTCATTTCTTACACAACCGATAAAATCAAAGAGTCTTGCCGTATACTGGATAATGCAGAAAATACACATGCCGTTGTTGAAGTGGATGGCGGTATAAATCCGAAAACGGCAAAATTAGCAGTTGAAGCTGGGGCGATGTTTCTGGTTGCCGGCAGTGCAGTTTTTGGTGCCGACGACCGAAAAACAGCAATAGCTGCGCTGCGTTGAAGCGCGTATATGGCTGATTTATGTATAAATATTGCATTTGGTTTCTTTTTATGATACCATAATAAAGGAATTACAAGAGAATATAGATATAGTCTTTGAGGCAAGGTGCGAAAGTGTTACTTTCAATTCCTGACCGGCGGTAAAAGTCCGCTAACCTCGTCATGAGGTTGAATCGATGCAATTTCGATACCGACAGTACAGTCTGGATGGGAAAAGACAGCAGATATCTTTTTTTGTTGCGCTGAAAAGGCTATTGGTGTTTTTACCGATAGCCTTTTGCTATTTATAAATGGAAAGGAATGAATCTATTGGAACCCATAGAATATATGCAAAAAGCTCTTTCTCTGGCAAAACTGGCAGCCGGATATACATCACCCAACCCGGCCGTTGGTTGTGTTATCGTTAACAACGGGCATATAGTCGGCACGGGATACCATCATAAAGCAGGGACTCCTCACGCCGAAGTGTGGGCTTTGAAAGAAGCAGGAGAAGAAGCCAAGGGAAGTACCGTATATGTTACACTTGAACCATGTGCACACTATGGACGTACCCCGCCGTGCGCTAAAACATTAGTAGAAAAAGGCGTAGCCAAAGTTGTAATTGCTATGTTGGATCCTAATCCGCTGGTAGCCGGCAAGGGAGCGGCTATCCTGCGTACTGCGGGAATACAAGTGGAAGTCGGCCTTTTATCTAAAGAAGCAGTTAAGCTTAATGAAGCATTTATCAAGTGGATGCTTGTAGAAAAACCATTTATTGCAGCTAAATTAGCGGAAAGCCTGGATGGGAAAATTGCTACACGTACGGGAAATTCTCAATGGATTACAAATCATTGGGCACGCAGCTACGGACATTATCTCCGTTCTGTGCATGACGGCATTTTGGTTGGTATTGGGACGATTTTAGCCGATAATCCTATGCTGACATGCCGTATTGATCGGGAAGCGCAGGAAACGCCTCACCAACCTACCCGAATTATTCTTGATTCCCATGGACGTATACCCTTGCAATCTCGCGTCGTTACTGACCGGACGACTTCAACAATTGTTGTAACGACAGAAGTTTGTTTGCCTGCAAAACGTATTTCTTTGGAGAACGCAGGAGTTACTGTACTTGAAGTACCCATGAATAAAGAAAGACAAGTTGATTTATCGGCAGCGATGGACAGTTTGGGTGAAAACGGAATACATAGCATCCTGATCGAAGGAGGCGCCGCTGTACAAGGAAGTTTTTTTGATGCCCATCTAATTGATAAAATTTATGCATTTATTGGAAATAAGGTGTTAGGGGGGATGCAGTCTCTGCCGGCTGTAGCCGGTATCGGTGTTGCTTCTCTTGATCAATGCATACCTTTGGTGTTCGAATCGGTACAGGTAAAAGAAAATAATATACTGATTGAAGCTTATAATGCAGAAAGGAAGGGGACCTATGTTCACTGGCATCATTGAGGAAATCGGAACTATCGGCTCTTTGGATCGCAGAGCCGACTCCATTCGTTTAACCATCCAAGCCAAAAAAGTGCTTGAAGATACGCGAATAGGGGACAGTATAGCAGTCAATGGAGTTTGTTTAACCGTTACTATGCTGACCAACAACGGATTTACGGCAGACGTTATGCATGAAACTATGATGCGCTCGTCTTTGCGGGACAGCAAGAGCGGTTCACAAGTGAATTTAGAACGTGCACTCCAAGTTGGCAGCCGGTTGGGCGGGCATATTGTGAGCGGTCATATCGATGGAATAGGCCATATTAACCGTATTACTGTTGATGGGATTGCTCGTATTATTGCTGTTGCGATTCCTGAAGATATGGCACCTTTTATTGTTGAGAAAGGTTCCATTGCCATAGACGGTATCAGTTTAACTGTAGCATCTGTTCATTCAGAATACTTTACCGTTTCTGTTATTCCCCATACGATGGAAAACACAATATTACTTACGAAACGTGTGGGGGCTGTTGTTAACCTGGAAACAGATATGATTGGTAAATACGTTTATAACTTTACTGCAGATTATACATCTTCGAGCGCAAAAAAATTAACACTGCAGCATTTATTGGAAAATGGTTTTTGATTTATTTATTAGAGGAGAGTGCTATAATGGAAATGTTAAAAGAAGGAAATTTATTAGGTTCTGGTTTAAAATTTGGTATTGTTGCTGCTCGTTTCAACGAATTTATAACAAGCAAGCTTTTAGGCGGTGCGTATGATGCACTGTCCCGCCATGGCGTAGATAAAGAAAATGTTACAACCGCATGGGTACCCGGAGCTTTTGAAATTCCACTGATTGCACAGAAAATGGCAGAATCGAAAAAATTTGATGCAGTTATTTGTCTTGGTGCTGTTATTCGCGGAGCTACCAGTCATTATGATTTGGTTTGCGGAGAAGCTGCCAAAGGAATTGCTCAAGTTTCATTGAAAACAGGTGTTCCGGTTATGTTTGGCATCCTTACAACCGAAAATATTGAACAAGCTGTCGAACGTGCGGGCACTAAAGCTGGAAATAAAGGCTTTGACGTGGCTGTCAGTGCTATTGAAATGGTCAATCTTATAAAAGAATTAAAAAAATAATGTTTGTTGGATGAACAGGGACTGGGAAAATTTCCGGTCCCTGTTCCCATATAATAAATAAAGTAATAAATAAAATTTAAAGTTTTAAAGTTGCGAAATTAGAATCATTTCTTATTACTGTTGCAATAATTGTATAGGATGAAGCATTGTATAGAATGTTTCATTATTTCATAATCCCTGAAGGAAGCGTAACTGTACACTAAACAACGATTAATATGCAAAATGAGATATCTGTTTGTCCCTCTCTCGTAATAGCCTATTATAAACAAAATAAGTAAAAGTTATTAAGAAAAACAAAAACGCTCTTGATTACTAATGACGTTTTGCCTATAATGAAATTAAATTATTAGTTTATGTAATACGTATGATAATAAACACGGCATGGCTTACATCCCTTTACATCGGGCGGCGCAATGTAACGCTATGCCGATGGTGTATTATGTAGTAAATAATTTATTTTTATAAGGCAGGTGATAGGCTTAGGGTCAAGATATAGTGTAGCGTGTTTTTTATAACAAAAATAAGTATTTGGAAATGATAAGAGACATACACGCTTTACCCTATATGGCCGAAATGAAATAACTAAAAGGTGGAGTTTTTTGTTTTAAGTTCGTATGAAAGGGTGTGTTTAAGGATGATGGTTATTTTAGCATTATTGCCAATTTTATGGCTGGTTATAGGCCTGGCAATTTTGAAAGTTCCTGCATGGAAGGCTTGTACGATTGCCGTAATTATTTCGTTTATTGTCGCTATTGCAGCGTACGGACAAGGTACTATTGTTATGGGATCTGCTGCATTGGAAGGTGTGGCACTGGCAATTTGGCCTATCCTATTAGTTATTACAGCGGCTATTTTTACGTATAATTTGGTATTATATACGAAGGCTATGGATATCATCAAGCAAATGCTTACTAGTGTAAGTAATGACCGCCGTATCATTGCTTTACTGCTTGCTTGGGGATTCGGTGCATTTATGGAAGGAATGGCTGGATTTGGTACCGCTGTTGCGATTCCTGCCAGCATGATGTTTGCTTTGGGATTTGATCCGATTAAATCTATACTGGCCTGCCTTATTGCCAATACAGTGCCAACACCATTCGGATCTATCGCTATTCCTACTACTACGATGGCTTCTCTTACTGGATTGGATTTATCCCAGTTAGGAATTTATACGGCAATGATGAATGCTGTTTTAGATATTACGTGTCCGTTCTTGGTAGTGATGGTTATTGCCGGGGGTCCAAAAGCTTTAAAAGGCGTTTTTGGGGTCACTTTAATTTCTGGACTGGCACTTCTTATTCCGGAATATTTGATTTGTATTGCTATCGGACCTGAATTAGCTGTTATTGCTCCATCTATTATCATTATGGGTGCCATTGTTATTTGTGCTAAAATATTTAAAAATGACAATCCTGAATATGCAATGGATACCAAAGTCGAACCTGTTGACTTCAATACAGGGGTTAAAGCTGCCATGCCATTTATTTTGATTTTTGTATTTTTACTTATTACATCTAAATTGGTTCCATTTATCAATACTCCGCTGGCAGCTATTCAAACAGCTGTCCCAATTTATATCGGAGCAGGGGCTAAACCGTATACGTTTGTTTGGATTGCAACTCCTGGCATCATGATTTTCTTGGCTGCATTTATTGGCGGCAAAGTACAAGGTGCATCATGGAGTGAATTGTTTAACGTATTTGGCTCAACGCTGAAAGGGCTTCGCTTTACCTATATTACGATCATAGCTGTTGTTGTAACCGCAAAACTGATGACATACAGTGGTATGACGGCGGATATTGCAAAAGCCCTTGTATATGCTACAGGTACGGGATATCCTGCTTTTGCACCTGTTGTGGGTGCTCTTGGTGCATTTATTACTGGCTCTGCGACAAACACAAATGTTCTCTTTGGGCCATTGCAAACGGCTGCTGCTGCGGGCATTCCAGGGTCTAGTCCTGCTTGGCTTGCTGCTGCAAACTCTGCCGGTGCAGGTATCGGCAAGATGCTTTCTCCTCAAAGTATTGCCTTATCTATCGGTGCTGTTGGCACGGTTGTTCAAGGTAAAGAAAGTGTTATTATGAAGGGAATTTTTGGATATTTTGTTCTGTATCTGGTGATTGCAGGTGCATGGTGCTTTTTTGGTCAAGCGTTTCTTTAATTCGTCTATATAAAGAATAGTATAAAAAATGAACTCGATATACCATCGAGTTCATTTTTGCTTTTATTGTTCCTGTTCTTCCTCTTTATATGATTCCACATCAGGAATATCTTTTGTGTTGAAACCGATAATACGTCGTGGAGCAGAAATATCATCATTTCGAGGAACTGCAACCAACAGCAGATTGAGTTGTGATAAGTGCTGTACCAGTTCAACTTTAGAATTATCTGAAAGTTCTCCATAAAAAACAATCATATTAGGGTCCCAGTACCCAACGTCTTGTATACTGAACGTGATATTTCCTGAAGATACTAACCGACCGCCAGCTTGCATAGTATCAGGAAGATCTGATTCAAAATGGTTAATCAAGGAGACGATTCGTTTATACATATCTGATGCTAAATAAGGCGTTTCAGAATCGTTTTCTTCATAACTTTCCGAATCGGATGGAGGTATTATAGTGATATCCTTTGTTTTATTGCTCTTTTTTGCCATGCATATCACATCCTAAATAATTTATTTTAATCATTCATACTATATATTCACCAAATTAGTACGCTTTTCCTGCCGGCATATATAAATTGCGTCCGTTTTGATGTATAATATGTAATATCAGTACTGAAGAAGGGACGATTTATTTATTATGTTATATACGGATAAGATTATACATTACACAACAGAAGAACGTATTCGTGTTTCTATTGCGTTAACAAAGAATATTGCTGAAACCGCTCGTAAGCGCCATGGATTATCCCCCGTAGCCGCTGCGGCGTTAGGAAGAACTATGACAGGTGCGTTGCTCTTAGCGGGTGATTATAAAAATCATGAAGGCGTTTCGATTTGTATTAAAGGAGATGGACCTTTAGGAGCTATTTATGCGGATGCTTTTGATACCAATAAAGTTCGTGGTTATGTTGATAATCCAATTGTCGATATTCCTTTGAAAGAAAATGGCAAGCTGGATGTAGGAAAGGCTGTGGGGCAAGGAAAGGTTATGGTAACTCGCTTCACACCCGAAAAAACAACGTATACCAGTCAATCAAATCTCGTTACAGGAGAAATTGCCGAAGATTTAGCTTACTATTTATATACTTCCGAACAAGTCCCTTCAACAATCAGTTTGGGCGTATTAGTAGAGAGAGATTATTCTATTGCTGCTTCTGGAGGTTTTTTAGTCCAAGCGCTGCCAGGTGCTGCTGATGAAAATCTGGCGCAGGTCGAAGCAAATATATCAGGTATAGGCGCTATTACAACGTATTTATCAAATCATATATGCGGTGAAGGATTGATTGAGTGTATTTTGCATGGATTGCATTATAAGGAACTGTACAGACAAAATCTGCATTGGCAATGTACTTGTTCACAGCAGCGGATTGAAAATGTCCTTCTATCTTTAAGCGATGCAGATAAGCAGGAATTATTAAAGGACCCGCAGGTGGAGATGACATGCCACTATTGTGGGAAAAAATATGTGATCAGTCAAAAGGAATTGCAACATTTATATCATTGCTAAAAAAGGAGATGACTGCTATGGGACGTATTGCTATTATTGGCGGTACCGGTGTATGTGATGCTACGATGCTGAATCAGGTGAAAGAAGATACCATGGATAATTTCTATGGCACAATTAAATATATGAAGGGGACTTATAAAGGAAAAGATATTGTTTTTTTGCCGCGGCACGGGAAAAATCACCAAATTCCACCGCATCTTATTAATTACCGGGCCAATATCCTTGGATTAAAACAACTAGGAGTAACAACGATTATTGCTACGACAGCAGTAGGATCGCTGAACCAATCGTATAAACCGGATGATTTTGTACTTCAAGATCAGTTTCTTGATTTTACAAAAATGCGTCATACTACTTTTTTTGATGGTGGTAAGAATGGAGTTGTCCATGTAGATATGACAAGTCCATATTGTCCGCATTTACGGCAGACTATTGTTGAAGCTGGGGCGGAGCTGGGGTATACCGTACATCCCCAAGGAACCTATGTATGTACAGAAGGTCCTCGTTTTGAAACACCAGCTGAAATTAAAATGTTTGAAAAATTAGGGGGAGATCTTGTCGGTATGACAAATGTTCCTGAAGTTTGCTTAGCGCGGGAAGCTGAAATGTGTTATTCTACCATTTCTATGATTACCAATTTTGCCGCCGGAATTTCACCGACTCCATTGACGCATTCCGAAGTAGTGGAATGTATGGCAAAAAATTCGGAACGATTGAAAAAATTGATTTTAAAATCAATTGAAATGTATGTAGATGATGAATCTTGTGAATGCCGCCATACGTTAAAAGATTATGGAGGATTTACGATATAATTATGGATACAATGCGTTGGAAGAATGGCCGCTTGATTCTTTTGGATCAAACAAAACTGCCGGCTAAAGTGATGTATATTACCTGTACCCATTGGAACGAAGTACGGGATGCTATTCGGATCCTTGCTGTACGAGGAGCTCCGGCAATTGGAGTCGCTGCTGCCTATGGCATGGTGTTGGCTGCGTATGAAGTCTTAAAAAACAATCCTACCATCACGACGTCTGAGTATATTGCCGAGTTGCAGCATATCAGCAAAAAAATGGATGCAGCAAGACCGACAGCTGTTAATTTGCATTGGGCACTGACTCAAGTAATGACGACTGCTAACCATATGACAGCCGCAGCTGCTTGGGAAATAACTAAGATTCTCGAAAAACAAGCCATAGCCATGCAGCATGAAGATGTAGCCATTAATACAGCACTATCCACTTATGGGGCCGACGAATTATTGAAATATACGAATAAACCACTTACTATTTTAACTCATTGTAATGCCGGCGCATTGGCAACGGCAGGTGTAGGAACTGCATTAGGCGTGATTCGGGCATTACATAAAAAAAATCGAATTCGCATGGTATATGCAGATGAAACACGTCCTTTACTGCAGGGAGCTCGACTTACAGCAACAGAATTAATGAGTGATGGAATTCCCGTAACACTCATTACCGATAACATGGCTGCTTGGGTTATGAAAACAAAAGGTGTGGATGCTGTCATTGTCGGAGCGGATCGCATTACAGGCAATGGAGATACGGCAAACAAAATAGGAACATACGGTGTTTCCTTATTGGCAAGAGCACATCACATTCCGTTTTATGTGGCTGCACCTGTTTCTACTTTTGATTTAACCCTGCAGACAGGAGCGGAAATTCCTATTGAAGAAAGAAATCCTGATGAAGTTCGATGTATTGGAGAGGTAGCAATTTCCTTGAAAAATGCATCGGTTTTTAATCCTGCGTTTGATGTGACACCCCATGAAAATATTAAAGCTATATTTACAGAGTTTGGTGTACTTCAAAACCCCGATTCACATACTATATTCAAATTTTTTAAACAGAAAGAGGTCTTGTAATGATGGAATCAATGATTCGTGATTTTTCACTTGCTTCTAAAGGGCACGAAAAGATTAGCTGGGTAGATCATTATATGCCCACGTTAAATGCAATCGGCAGTATATTAAAGGAAAAACAAACCTTTAAAGGAAAAACGATTGCAGTAAGCGTTCATTTGGAAGCTAAAACCGCATATCTGGCTAAAGTTTTACATCGTGCGGGAGCACATGTTGTTGTTACCGGCAGCAATCCGTTATCGACGCAGGATGACGTAGCGGCAGCACTGGTAGATGATGGATTAACGGTATACTCATGGTATAATGCAACGAATGATGAATATTTCACATTTCTAAATAAGGCATTGGATCATCATCCAGATATTATTATTGATGATGGGGGGGATCTTGTCCATTTATTGCATACGACACGAGCGGATGCACGGGAAAATATAATGGGCGGCACCGAAGAAACCACAACAGGAGTAAACAGACTGCGCGGATTGGATAAAAGGGGAGCTTTACAATTTCCTATGATTGCAGCCAACGATTCCTATTGTAAATATCTTTTTGATAACAGATATGGCACTGGACAGTCTACATGGGACGGGATTATGCGGACGACCAATCTTACGGTTGTCGGTAAACGCGTGGTTATTGCCGGATATGGCTGGTGTGGACGAGGCTGTGCCATGCGGGCCAAAGGTCTGGGAGCACATGTTATTGTAACAGAGGTCAATCCTATCAAGGCAATTGAAGCCGTATTCGATGGTTTTGAAGTGATGACGATGGAAGAAGCTGCAAAAATAGGTGACATCTTTGTAACCTTGACCGGATGTGAAAATATTATCCGCGGTGAACATATGAAGAATATGAAAGATGGCACTGTTATGGCTAATGCCGGACATTTTGACGTTGAAATTAATAAAAAAGAGTTAGAACAGATGGCTGTCGCTCATTTTGAAGCGCGACACAATATTGAAGGATACAAGCTGCCGAATGGGCATATTATTAATTTAATTGCGGAAGGTAGACTGGTTAATTTGGCAGCAGGAGACGGCCATCCGGCTGAAATTATGGATTTATCTTTTGCTGTACAAGCTATGGCAGCAAAATATCTGATGGAACACTATCAGGAATTAGAAAACCATGTATATGTACTGCCTCATACCATTGATACGGAAATTGCTAATATAAAATTATCATCTATGGGCTATCAGATAGATAGTCTTACGGATAAACAACGTGCGTATCTTAATCTGGATTAAGGAGACGGTTACAGATCTATGAAAACATTAATAAAGAATGTAGGCATTTATAAAGACCATGTCATAACAGAACATCAAAATATTGCCATTGAAGACACACGAATCAGTGGATTCCCTGATATTATACATGCTGATGAATATGATACGATAATAGAAGGGAAGGGGATGCTGGCAACTCCGGGATTTGTTAATACGCACAATCATATTGCCATGACTGTATTTCGCAGTTATGCCGATGATATGCAGTTAATGGATTGGCTGGAAAAGAAAATTTGGCCCGCAGAAGATAAACTGGACAGCGATATTGTGTATGCACAGACTATGTTAGGCATTGCCGAAATGATTCGCTGTGGAACAACAAGTTTTGCAGATATGTATTTTTTTATGAATGATGTAGCTAAAGCAGTATCTGAAACAGGTATTCGAGCTTCTTTATGTCGCGGAATGACTGGATGTACTCCCAGTGGGATGCAAGCTTTAAAAGAAAGTAAAACGTTTTACCAAGATTGGAATGGTAAAGCTGACGGACGTATTACTGTTATGCTGGGTCCCCATGCGCCTTATACCTGCGCTCCTGATTATCTGCGCAAAGTAGTAGCTTTAGCACATGAATTACATGCAGAAATACATATTCATTTATGTGAGACGAAAGGCGAGGTTGAAAATATAAAGAAACAGTACGGAAAATCACCGATTCTCTTGATGGATGATTTGGGTATTTTTGATTGCGGATGTTTGGCAGCACATTGTGTATGGGTGGACGATGCAGATTTAGAGATAATGGCCAGAAAACATGTCCGTGTCGCTCATAACCCGGGAAGTAATTTAAAATTAGCCAGTGGAATCGCACCGATTCATACTATGCTGCAAAAAGGCATTACCGTAGGATTAGGTACAGACGGCGCTTCCAGTAATAATAATCTGGATATATTCGAGGAAATGCGGTTGGCTGCATTGATCCATAAAGCGAATACACTGGATCCGTTGATTATTCCTGCGGAAACGGCTGTTAATTTATTAACAGAAGGCGGTGCTAAGGCTCTTGGCTATACCGATGTCGGAAAACTGCAGGAAGGCTATAAAGCAGATATTACACTAATAAATCGTGAAGGTTTGCATTGGTATCCTAAAAATGATATGATGTCACTGCTGGCGTATTCAGCGAATAGCTTTGATGTAGACACCGTTATTGTAGATGGAAATATTTTGCTGCGCAATAAAGAATTTACTACATTAGATATTGATAAAATTCGTTTTGAAGCAGAACGGACTAAAGATAAACTTTTTAATTCATTATGATAAAATATTTCTTTAACTAATTGAATTCAAAGATAAAGTATGATACAATTACTTCCGATAACGTTAAATTATCGGAAGTAATTGTATTTTTGTTTTTTCTGGAATTTTTTAATAAAATATATCGATATTCTTTTATATTCAATATTATTGTTAAGGAGTGATTATGTTGGATCATCCATCCAAATACTTTTATTTACATAATGCCGATATCATGGCGGCTAACACAAAATTGACAGACAAAAGTCGTCAAAGTATATATATTTCCCGATCTGAAAATACAATTGACGCATATGAGTCGGATTGGAATGATTTTTATGATTGGTGTGACCACCATCATGTACAAGCATTCCCTGCCGAACCGGAAACTATTATAAATTATATTAACGATTTGGCTGATAATGCCAAAGCAAATACGGTAGCTCGCAGAATCAGCGCATTAACAGAAAATTTTGATGCCGCTGGCATCAAGGATAATCCCTGTCGCTTCCCTATCGTAAAAAATGCCTTAAAAGGAATAAAACGAATGAAAGGGACAATGCAGCGTGGAAAACTGCCGGTATTATTCGATGATATACGGGAAATGTTACATTGTATGGAAGGAGACGAATTACAACAAGCCAGAGATAAAGCTATCCTGCTTGTTGGATTTTACGGAGCTATGCGGCGTTCAGAAATAGCCGGCCTTGACATGGAAGATTTGCGATTTACCCGCTTAGGTCTGCTTATTACACTGCGTAAGTCTAAAACCGATCAAATGGATCAAGGACAAATGATTGCAATCCCTTATGTTAAAGATAAAGATGTCTGTGCTGTACAAGCATTAAAAGATTGGATAGCACTCAGCGGTATTACCACAGGACCTGTTTTCCGCGGTTTTACAAGAAGCCATGGGCTCCGCAAAAATCGGATATCAGATAAATCAATTGCTCTCCTTGTAAAACAATATGTTGGACTTGTGGGTATGGATCCTAAAGATTATGGAGCGCACAGCTTGCGACACGGTTTTGCAACGTCAGCAGCACAACACCATGTAGAAGAACGGCAAATCATGAGACAGACACGTCATAAATCACAAGCTATCGTTAGACGGTATATAGATGAAGCGGATAAACTTATTGATAATCCTATATTTAAAATTACGGGTGATAAAAAATAAACATAATAGTAATAAACAAAAAGAAATGCACCTTAAAATTTGATTTTGAGGTGCATTTCTCTTTGTTTTTATGCTGTATGTGTACTATATTAAGTTGTCTTAATTTCCTATCAAAGTTGTACATCAAAATGAGATTTCACTGTTTCAATGCTGCTGTCATGCACCGGTATTTGTAATATTTGTCCGGGATAAATATCATCATTATTAGATAAATGATTTACTTTTAAAATACCGTCTACGACATCCCGTACATCTGTTCCGCTGTCAACGGCTGCTGATGCAATATTCCATACGGTATCTCCTGTATGTACTCGGACAGGAATATATTGTGCATTATCATGAAATATCCATCCTAATTGAGTAATGGATACTATAAGAGCGGTTAGAACAAAAAAATATTTTAAATTTATCAGAGGGTGTTGATTTCTTTTCTTCATGTAGATCACTCCCGTTTAGAACAAATGTTTGATTACATGTTTATTATATCGCCGAACAATTGTTCTTGTCAAGTATTAATATGAACAAATGTTTGATTTATTCCTTTATATCATATATAATGAGATAAAAGAATAAGGAGTGATGCGTAATGATGATGACTAGTGAAAAAAACTTAACCACCCGTCAACGCCAAATCTTAGAATATATACGTGAATCTGTTCATAAATATGGATATCCCCCATCAGTTCGTGAAATTTGCAAAGAAGTAGGACTGAGTTCTACTTCTACGGTTCACGGCTATTTACACCGTTTGGAAACCCTAGGCTTTATCCGCCGTGATCCAACCAAAAATCGTACCATTGAATTACTGGATGAAGGCTCATGGCGTTCAAAAAAAATTGTTCCCCTCCCCTTAGTTGGGCAAGTACGTGCTGGCTCACCTGCTTTGGCGGAAGAATATGTAGAAGATGTATATCCTTTTTCTGCTGAATTTATTGGTGAAGACGATTGCTTTATGTTAACTGTAAAAGGTGACAGTATGATACAAGCAGGTATATATGAAGGAGACTATCTGGTAATACGCCGTCAGGATACAGCAAATAACGGCGAAATCGTAGTGGCTTTAATCGACGATGAGGCTACAGTGAAGCGATACTATAAAGAAGATGAACATATTCGTCTGCAGCCGGAAAATGACAATTATGAACCGATTATTACCAGGAACTGTTCTATTTTGGGGAAGGTAGTTGGCCTTTTTCGAAAATATTGATACGTTTTATCCGGTCAATGATTATCCTTGCCGTTCCTTTAGAATTAAAATTTTCTGCAGCTGATATGTGGTTGCTTTTTTACAAAGATTATCTATTGGTAAAAGTTTTTAGTTCACACTGTTTGACAATTAAAGAGCAGTTGATATAATAAAATCATATAGCAGTATAATTGAATTAATGATGATTTTTGTTTTTGACAGGAGGTACCTAATATGAATAATGATGAAAAAAAAGAACAATTGGAATTAATTGCTTCTCAATTAAAAGAATTGAGGGATATGCATAAGTTAAATATTATTTCTGATGATGAATATGAAAAACGTACTTTTTATCTGTTGCATCCCAGTACGGTAAAATCTCCGGAAATGAAGGAAAATAAACCAGCTATCAGTGAAGAATTATTGGATCAGCTCAAAGACATCAGAGATATGCATAAGTTGAGTGTTATTTCGGATGTAGAGTTTGAAAAGAAACTATATGAACTGCTGCATAAACAAAAAAAGTAGTTTAAAATAAATAAAGATATGCCTTATAACGGCATATCTTTATTTATTTTAAACCATCAATTATAATTGGAGCAATTCATTGAGGTATTTACGTTGATATGGCTTATATTTTTCTTCTATGTTACAGCTGTTTTTTTCAATCAGAATATGTACGATATCTAATAATTGATCAATTTTTCTGTTTACATTATTATTTTTTCCTTTTATCATTTCGCTGCATTGTTCAAGTAATTTTTTTGCTTCCCTATATTCTTTTTTCAAAATCAACCAACGGGCCTGAAATAAAAAGCGGTAAGAATCATCAAAATCGATAATATAATAATATGTATTCCAAGACTTATAGAATGCTTCTTCCTGACGATTTCGCAAATATAATTTGAATAATCCCATATACATGTGTTTAAAGCCAGAGGCCATTTTTTTATTTTGCCGACGTATGCAATCTATTTCACAGGCAAGTTTATAATATTTTTCGGCTTTTTCATATAAAATATGGGGATCGGAACACCGCGTATATTGTAATGAATAGTCATAAAACTTACCTATCATATAATAAACATCCCAAGATCTAGCAATAATTTGTTCACGATTGGCAAGTGTTTGTATATCTATGATATCTCCAGCGTCTGTGGGAAGGCATTCTTCCCGCAAAATGCATTTTAAACAATGACTTATTTCGGAAAATTTTTTCATTTCGAAAGAAGATATTTCCTTTTCTTTTGGTTGAAAATCAAATAGCAATATCAATTCATTGAGCAGTGAAGATCGTTTGGCAATTAATCCCAGTCCGCAGCGGCAGACACCATAGCAGGATTTTATGTATATTCGTTGTAGACGCTTTTTTTCTTTTTCCTGTAAATGTTCATATTGCTCTACTGCCTGTAAATATATGATATAGGCTTTTTTTCTTTTTTCCATGATTTCGCCGAAAGATTGGATAGAATGTATATTATTGGAAGCCATATATAATAGATGAGCATAGCGATATAAGTCCAATACGTCAGGCCTATGCAGTCTTATTTTTTCATATAAGATATCGGCATTCCGTTCGCATTCTTCTATACTAATAGGCCAAGAGGCTTTATTGGAAAAAAGCAACGAATTATAGCCGATATATTCACTATAGTATAAATATGCCATCCCTTTAATTGAATTATAATTTTCTTTTTCATTTTCTGTTTTTTGAAGAGCGGCGGCATAAGTTTGATGTGCTAATTTAATATATTTTGCGTGCTGTTCTTCGGAGCGGGCCGCATGCATATAAATAAATGCTAATTTGTTTAATAATACCGGTGAATTCTTATACTCAGTGGGTATTTTATTTTCTGCTTGAAGCTGTTGCAAACAAAGTTGCCATTCTTTCATTTTCAGACCTTGATTCATGATATCCAATATAAATTCTTCTCTGCTTTGTACCATTTCATTACTCCCGTCATTATAAATTTTATTGATTACCTATATTTATTATGATGGCAGAAGTTTGTATTTTAATTAAAGTTTGATTATATAATATTTATAATTTCTCTAATACGCATTAAAGTTATATTAAAATTAAATATTCGTAATTTTAGTCCATATAAGAACAAATGTTCTGACAATTTCATTCACCTTTCGCAGAACATTTGTTTTATATTAAAACAAAACGACCGCCTATCATTTCTAGGCAGCCGTTTATTTTAATATTTTATTTCTTGTTTTCCCTTAAAAATTTTAATATGTCTCGTACACGGTCTGCCGCTTGTTTAATGGACACTATTTCCACTTCACCGGTACTACGAATTTTGATTTCCACTGTCTTTTCAGCAGCGGATTTTTTCCCTACAGTAATACGAATAGGATAACCAATTAGATCTGCATCATTAAATTTGACACCCGCTCTCTCATTACGATCATCAAGAAGCGTTTCAATTCCAGCCGCTTGTAAATCTGTATATAACGTGCCGGCAATATTCATCATTTTCTCGTCTTTAGTACTTACAGGAAGTATGGCGACTTCATAAGGTGCTATGTTTACCGGCCAAATAATTCCTTTTTCATCATGATATTGTTCTATGGCTGCTGCCATTGTGCGTGTTACACCTATACCGTAGCACCCCATAACATATGGTTTCGCTTTTCCATTCTGATCTAAAAACGTTGCTTGCAAGGAGGTAGAATACTTTGTCCCCAGTTCAAAAACCTGACCGACTTCAATTCCTTGAACCATATGAATAGGTGCTCCGCATACCGGGCAAACGTCTGATTCCATAATCAGACGTATTGTTGCTACGGTACTATTTTTAAAATCTCGGGACGGAGTTACATTTTTATAGTGATACCCATGTTTATTGGCACCAGTGACACCATTATATATATTCATAGCCGTTGGATCTACAATAATAATAAAATTATCATCTGGAGATGCTGCATGAATAGGACTCATATATCCGGCTTCTAATCCATGAGCTGCCAATACTTCCGGAGACGCCGGTTCAATTGTATTGCCGCCCACGAGATTCTGAACAGCTACATCATTCACTTCATGATCCCCTCGAATCATACAAAGCGCTAATTTACCATCCACATCGAACGCCACCGCTTTTATTGTCTTTTCTATGGGGATTTCCAAAAAACGGGTCAAATCATCAATAGTGGAACAATTAGGAGTTTCAATAATTTCTAAATCTTTTAATGATTCCACAGGCATATTAAGTGTAAGAGGAACTGCTTTTTCCACATTTGCGGCAAAATCGCACACAGAGCAAGAAACGACGTCAGCTTCACCGGCATCTGCTAATGCCATAAATTCATGTGTGCGACTTCCGCCTATTTGACCTGAATCGGCTAATACCGGCTTATAATTTAGCCCGCAGCGATCAAAAATTCGGCTGTAGGCATCGTACATAATCTGATAACTATGATGCAACCCTTCTTCATCTATATCAAAAGAATAGGCATCTTTCATTACAAACTCCCGGCTCCGCATTAAACCAAATCGAGGGCGAATTTCGTCACGATACTTATTCTGCATTTGATATAAGGTTAAAGGCATTTGTTTATATGAACGAAGTTCATTGCGTACTAATGTCGTAATAAGTTCTTCATGCGTTGGCCCTAAACAATAATCATTGCCATGTCTGTCTTGTAATTTGAACATTTCCGCGCCATAGGCACTCCAGCGACCGGATTCATGCCAAATTTCAGCTGGCTGCATGATGGGCATCATAATTTCCTGAGCTCCTGTCGCATCCATTTCTTCGCGGACAATAGCTTCAATTTTACGAACAATACGCCGGCCAAGAGGCAAAAAGGTATACACTCCCCCAGCATTTTTCCGAATCATACCTGCTTTTAACATATATTGATGACTTACTACTTCGGCTTCAGCCGGTATCTCCCGTAATGTCGGGCAATATAATTTAGATGCTAACATAAATCTCAAGACTCCTTCTGCATATATTTTCGTATTTCTTCAAGTAAACTTTCCACGAGGTTATTTTCAGTTACACGCTTTAAAATTTTCCCATGAGAAAAAATAATACCGCTGCCTTTTCCTCCGGCGATACCAAAGTCAGCTTCGCGTGCTTCTCCTGGACCGTTTACAACACACCCCATAACGGCAACTTTTAATGGTATATTTAAAGGCGCAATAGCTTGTTGTACTTTTTCGGCTAACTCAATTAAATTGACTTGTGTACGCCCGCAAGTAGGACAAGATATTAAGGTCGGACCAAACTGCCTAAGACCCAGAGAACTTAAAATGGTTTGTCCTGCTTTGATTTCTTCGGCAGGATCACCCGTTAAAGAGACGCGAATGGTATCTCCTATTCCATGATATAATAAAGTTCCAATCCCAATTGCTGATTTAATACTGCCTTCTCTTATCAATCCGGCCTCCGTTACACCTAAATGGAGTGCGTAAGGGATGCGTTCGGCTAAATTCATATAGGCCTGTATCATCAGAGGGACATCGGATGATTTTAATGAAATAACCATATTTCTATAATTCAGGCGTTCCAAAATTCGAATATGACGCAGCGCTCCTTCTACCATTCCATCCGCAGTGGGATGTCCGCCATGTTCGGCTAAAACATCTTCTGGAAGAGATCCTGAGTTAATACCGATACGAATCGGTATATTGGAAGAACGGACTTTTTCAACAACACAGGCAACGTTTTTATCGGGTCCTATGTTGCCAGGATTGATTCGTAATGCTGCGACACCGCTTTCAACAGCCTGCAGTGCCAGCTTATAGTCAAAGTGAATATCTGCCACAATAGGAACGGAAGATGCTTGTACCACTTCTTTGAGTCCTATGGCAGCGTTTATATCGGGAACTGCAAAACGAATAATTTCTGCACCATAGGCAGCAAGCCTTCGGGCATCAGCTGATGCTTTTTCGGTATCGGAAGGTGTAATGGTTGACATGGTTTGCACTGAAATAGGGGCATTCCCGCCAATCATCAAATTACCAGCCATAACAGCAATTGATTTTCTGCGTTTTATCATTATACCACCTCTTTAAAACCGGCTAATATCCTGCATCATTGCAAGTATAAACACAGCCGCTAAGATACACATACCCACCATTTGCACATAATATAACGCCTTTGCAGGTAAGCGGCGCCGAGTAATCCCTTCTAATATCAAAAGGATAATATACCCCCCATCAAGCATAGGGATAGGCAGTAAATTGATAATTCCTAAATTAATGCTTAAAAACGCAGTAAACATTAGTAAATTAACAAAGCCTAAAGAAGCTACCTGTCCGGCTAATTGTGCAACCCCTATCGGGCCTGCAATATCCGCTTTTTCTGTTCCAGCCGCCATATGATATAATCCAACAATCATCATTTTACAAATTTGCCCCGTACGTTCTACCGACAATACGGCGGATTCAAAAAATCCATGATTTTGCGTTATAATGACCGGGACAACACCGATTATAGGACGTTGTGTTTGGGCTTCTAATTTTGGAATCATTGTCAAATTTATATTTTCATTATTACGTTGTACTGTAACCGTCAGTACTTCCTGACTATGCTGGGCAACAGCCGCGGAAATATCATTCCATTTTTCAACCGGGATACCGCTGATAGCAACAATTCGATCACCTTTTTGAATACGAGCAGTCGAAGCAGCAGAATCAGCCATCACAGAACCGACGATGGGTTCTGTAGAAACATCCTTGGTCCCAATTGTAAACATTAAGCCCCAAATAATAAAAATAGCCAGAATAAAGTTCATAGCAGCTCCGGCCGCAATGACAAAAAGACGTGAAGAGACACCTTTGGATAAAAAAGATGTCTCGGTTAATTCTTCTTCTTCCGACATACCAGAAATGCGGTTAAATCCACCTAATGGGATAGCCCGTAAAGAATATAATGTGGGTCCGTACTGATAACTGTATATTTTGGGACCAAAACCGATAGCAAATTCATCAACCTGCATCCCAGTTGCCTTGGCTGTCATAAAATGACCTAATTCATGAACAAAAACAATAATACTAAAGACGAAAACCGTCGCGGCAATCGTTACCAACATATGCGGCCTCCCCCCTAAATAAGCGAAACAGCGCAACGTCTAGACCAAGAATCGGCACTGCTGATGGAATCCAAAGTTATATCGTGGCATACAGTGTGTTTTTCCATCACGGCACGTACGATTTCAAAGATACGGGTAAAAGAAATCTTCTTATGCAAAAATGCATATACAGCCACTTCATTAGCACCATTCAACACACATGGCATAGTACCGCCAATCATGCCAGCTTCATACGCCAGTGGGATAGCGGGAAATTTTTCATTATCCGGTGCATAAAAATCCAAACGGGCTAACGTGTTCCAATTGATTTTTTTGGCATTGCGGACAGGAAATCTATCAGGGTAGGTAAAAGCATATTGAATCGGCAGCCTCATATCCGGCATACCCAATTGTCCGATAACCGAGCCATCAATAAATTGAATCATGGAATGAATAATACTTTGTGGCTGGACAACTACTTCAATCCTACTGAAAGGCATATGAAACAGCCAGTGAGCCTCAATTACTTCCAACCCTTTATTAAACATTGTCGCTGAATCAATCGTTATTTTTCCACCCATATTCCATGTAGGATGATTTAAACATTGTTCTACCGTAATGTTGGGAAAGTCTTTTGCAGGAAGTTGAAAATGAGGACCTCCAGAGGCGGTTATCAAAAGTTTTTCTATTTCTTCTGTCTTTCGTCCGTGGAGACATTGAAAGATTGCACCGTGTTCACTGTCAACCGGTAAAATACGGACTCCCTGGCGAGCGGCTTCGCGCATGACTAATTCACCTGCAGCAACCAATGTTTCTTTATTGGCAAGGGCAATGTCTATACCGCGTTTAATTGCTGATAAGGTCGGTGCAATACCAGCGGCACCGACAAGAGAAGTTAAGATCATATCGGCATCCGTCTCTTCAATAAGATGCATTAATCCTTCTTTGCCCTGAAAAATGGTACATATATCACCTACTTCCGAACGCAAATGTTCAGAAGCCGTTTTATCAATCATACAGGCAAAGGCAGGCTTGTATTTTTTTATCTGCAAGGCAGCCGTGTACCAATTGGTGTTTGCTGCGACAGCAGTTAAAGAAAATAAATCAGGATGTGCATCGATAACATCGACTGCTTGTGTTCCAATGGATCCTGTACTGCCTAATACTGCAATTTTTTTCATGATTCACTCCTAAGTAATTTTACATTGTACTACCGCCCAATGAGTAATACATACACATATACAGCGGGGGCTGCAAACAATAAACTATCGAAACGGTCTAATATCCCGCCATGTCCAGGAATAATATTTCCGGAATCTTTAACATCGCATACTCGTTTGAGAATTGACTCTATTAAATCTCCTAATGGAGCCATAATAGCAATAATTATACCTATGACTAAGCCATGAAAAAGAGAAAATTTAAAAATCAATGAGAAAACAACTGCGGTTATAATTGTCCCAAGAATACCGCCGAAAAAACCTTCTACTGTTTTACTGGGACTGACAGCTGGACAGAGCTTTTTTTTACCTTTTAATTTGCCGACGGCAAAAGCAAATGTATCACTAGCCCAAGTAGAAAATACTAATAAAAAAACAATAAATTTTGACGGTTCAATCATTGCCGTTTGAAAGTACTGATTAAGAGAATCGCCAATCATGCTGTTGCGCAAGACCAACATAGATAAAAAACCACCGACAATGTAAATCAAACCGTATAAAGAGTAAGCACTATCCACCGGTTTTACAAATTCATGTCGTATAACAGTGCGCAATAAAATCCAAGACATCATAATCACACTGAGCAGCATGATTACTTTATTATTTGTAAACCAATAAGCAAAAAATAAACATACAATCCAAATATGACCGGGGATAACAGTCAAATTTGCATCCATTTTTTTCATAAGCCGGACATATTCCTGCCAGCCAAGCATTGCAAGAATCGTCATCATGGCAAAAAACAACCAATTTCCTTCATAAATAACAAAAATCGTAAAAGCTGCACCTATAATACCTGTCGTTATTCTTTTAGACAACATAACTACGTTACCACCTTACTTCAATCCGCCAAACCGGCGATCCCGGCTTTGAAAAGATAAAATAGCTTCTATTAATGTTTCTTTAGTAAAATCCGGCCAGCATAATTCTGTAAACCAAAACTCAGCATATGCCATTTGCCATAATAAAAAATTGCTTACCCTTTTATCAGCACCGGGACGAATAAGCAGATCTACATCATTATGAGGAGCTGTATACAGATATTTTCCCACAAGTGATTCATTTATCTCATCGATTGTTATTGTATGCCGCAGCACATCGGATGCGATATGCTGCATGGCCTCCGTAATTTCAAGCCGACCACCGTAGTTAATCGCTAAGTTCAATACTAATCCTGTGTTATTTGCAGTATCCTGTTCAGCGTCACAAATGATTTGCTGCAATTTGTTGTTCAGTCCGCCGATATCTCCGATAAAATGCAGCGAAACATTATTTTCTTCAAGAGCACGAAGATTCTTACGTAAATACTCTTCAATTAAATTCATCAGATAAGAGACTTCATCCTTCGGCCTCTTCCAATTTTCCGTTGAAAAAGCATAAACAGTTAATACTTTTACTCCTAAATCACTGGTATCCCGCACAATTTGTTTGAGAGTGTCAGCCCCCGCATGATGACCATAGCTGCGAGGCATTCCCCGCTTTTTAGCCCATCGGCCATTGCCATCCATTATAATGGCAATATGATGGGGCATGTTATTCTTATCAAGCATCTCTTCAGAGAGATGCTTAGTATTTGATTCTTTTTTAAAAAATAGGTTCTTCATAGTCACCATTCCTGTCTCGCAAAACGTTGCAAACATCATTACTGACTTCTAAACTGTAATTGACCAGAAAATGAATTTGCTCATTTACATAAGTAGCCCGTATGACATATATGGACTGCTCATTGCATTTAAAAAAATGACTGCGGGATTTTGTTTCTTCAACAGTAAAAGGAATATCTTTCTCTTTTAAGACAGATTTGGCATACCGTAGGGGCATGCCAATAAAAATCCGTATATCCATCATACTTCCATTACTTCTTTTTCTTTCTTTGCCTTCATTTCATCAATTTCTTTGATTTTTTTATCTGTTAATTTTTGAATGGTAGTCTGTGCTTCCTTGCTGTCATCCTCCGTAATATCTCTTTTCTTTTCTAACTTTTTAATAGATTCATTTGCATCACGCCGTATATTACGAATAACTACACGAGCTTCTTCTGCATGCTTATTGACTTTTTTTGATAAATCTTTGCGGCGCTCTTCGGTAAGCTGAGGAATTTCCAATCGGATCATAGTTCCGTCATTATTGGGATTTAAACCGAGATCGGATTTCAATATAGCTTTTTCGATAGGGGCCAGCATATTTTTTTCCCAAGGAACAATGGTAATCAGGCGCGGTTCCGGCGCAGAAACATTTGCGACTTGTTTTATAGGCGTAGGGATACCGTAATATTCCACAGAAACACGGTCTAATAAAGTCGTGCTTGCTCTGCCGGTACGAATAGATGCTAAATCTAATTTAAAGCTGGAAATGGCCTTGTTCATGTGTTCTTCTTCCTGTGTAAATAAACTCTGAATATCCATTTAAATCACTTCCCTTTTCTATAATTATAATATGATATGATATATAACTATAATACAGCTATTACCCTTCTTTGTCGACTAAAGTTCCTATATCTTTTCCGCTGGCAGCAGCTACGATATTTCCGGGAATATCTATACTAAATACCAATATGGGAATATTGTTGGTCATGCATAATGTAGTTGCAGTTGCATCCATGACAGCGAGTTCGCGTTTAATAACTTCAATATAAGAAAGTCTCTTGAATTTTTTAGCAGCGGGATTTATTTTAGGATCACTATCATATACACCATCCACACATTTTTTAGCCATAAAAATGCCATCTGCTTCAATTTCGGCTGCGCGCAATGCGGCCGTTGTATCTGTCGAAAAATAGGGATTACCTGTACCAGCACCAAAAATCACGACACGGCCTTTTTCTAAATGGCGGATAGCTTTTCGGCGGATATAAGGTTCAGCAACTTGCTGCATATTAATTGCGGTCTGCACACGTGTAGCAACCCCTTTTTTTTCTAAAGCATCTTGTAATGCCAACGAATTCATTACCGTTGCCAGCATTCCCATATAGTCGGCAGAAACTCGATCCATTCCTTTAGCGCTTCCGGATAAACCGCGCCATATATTACCGCCACCCACTACGATAGCAATTTGGATACCCATTTTTGATACAGCAACTACATCATCTGCAATTTTATCTACTGTCTCAGGATCAATTCCATACCCTACATTCCCGGCTAATGCTTCTCCGCTTAATTTCAAAACAATTCGTTTAAACTTTCTTGTGTCCATATGGTGCCTCCTGTTGGAAAAAAATCTTTTTGAAAAAACGCAGATATATGGCCATAAGCCACATTAGAAAATAAGAGAACACATGGAACGGTGTTCTCTTATTTAATCTTATTTAGCTTGTGCCATTACTTCTGAAACGAAGTCATCACTGCGTTTTTCCAAACCTTCTCCTAGTTCATAGCGCGTATAACGGCGGATATCGATTTTTTCACCAATTTTCGCAATATTTTCATTAATAACCTGTGTAATATCTTTATCAGAATCTTTAATGAAAGGCTGTTCCATTAAACAATTTTCTTTATAAAATTTTTCAATACGGCCAACTGTCATTTTTTCAACAATTTTTTCCGGTTTACCTTCGTTCAAAGCCTGAATACGAAGGACTTCTTTTTCATGATCGATAACAGATTGAGGAACTTCTTCTCTCTTTAAATAAGTCGGTTTAGATGCAGCAATCTGCATAGCGATGTCTTTACAAAGAGATTTAAAATTATCGGTTTGAGCAACAAAGTCGGTTTCACAGTTCACTTCGACAAGGACACCAATGCGTCCATTGCCATGAATATAAGAGTAGACTAAACCTTCAGCGGCAATACGGCTTGCTTTTTTAGCTGCAGCAGCTAATCCTTTTTCACGTAAAAAGTCAACAGCTTTATCCATATCACCGTCGGTAGCCGCCAACGCTTTTTTGCAGTCCATCATACCGGCACCGGTTTTTGTTCTTAAATCTTTTACCATGCTTGCAGTAATCATAATATTCCTCCTAAAATTATAATAATATAATTCAGTTTAATAAAGGTAAGGAATCAAAATAACTCCTTACCTTTATATGATAAAAATCATTTAATTCTCAAAAAACGTCATATATTATTCTGCCGAATTTGTTGCTTCGTTTTCCGCTTCAACCGTTTCGGCTTCTTCATTTTGTTCTCCCTGACGGCCTTCAAGAATGGCATCTGCAATACGACCAGTTAATAATTTAACTGCGCGGATGGCATCGTCGTTAGCCGGAATAGGATAGTCAATTACATCGGGATCACAATTTGTATCAACAGTGGCAATGATAGGAATGTGCAGCTTGCGCGCTTCAGCAACTGCGATTTCTTCCTTCTTGGGATCAATAATAAACAATGCACTCGGCAATGTCTTCATTTCTTTAATACCGCCCAGATATTTCTGCAATTTATCCATTTCATGTTTTAAACCGATAACTTCTTTTTTCGGTAAAACATCAAATATTCCTTCTTCTTCTTGTTTTTCTAATGTTTTTAAACGTTTTACACGTTTTTCAATGGTCTGATAATTTGTCAGCATACCACCGAGCCAACGTTCATTTACATAAAACATATTACAGCGTTCTGCTTCACTTTTAATTGATTCTTGTGCCTGTTTTTTTGTACCGACAAAAAGAACCGTACCGCCTTCTGCTGCTAAATCACGAACAAAGTTATATGCTTCATCCATTTTTTTAACGGTTTTTTGCAAATCAATAATGTAAATACCGTTACGTTCGGTGAAGATGAAACGAGCCATCTTCGGATTCCAGCGTCTTGTTTGGTGACCAAAATGAACACCTGCTTCTAACAATTGCTTCATAGATACTACTGCCATAATTATAATTCCTCCTGTTTTGTCCTCCGTCCGGTCATTACCCATTATCACCGAATAAACGGCACAGCAATAAGTTCGACGTGACGTGTGTATTTTGAACCTTTAATATTATATCACACCCCTAACCTGCACACAAGCATTTTTTGAAGGGAAGCAGGGGAATATTGTAGGTTTGTCAAACATATGTTACACAGTAGCAAGAAAAGAACGAAGGACTTCGTTAGGAGATTTCCAAGCCAGAGGACGCATAGGAAAATTATTGTATTCTCTATTACGGACTGCTAACTGTTTTTTGAAATCTTCAAAGGAATAAAAGCGATGATTCGCATAGAAATACTCGTTATCTTTTCGGTGAGATCGTTCTACCTTTCCGTTATGTCTTGGTGTATAGGGACGGATTTTTTGATGGATAATGTGATAGGCTGCCAATTGTCGTTCAAACAGCGTGAGTTCCGCTGTCTTACTTCGACCAAATCGGTTGGTGAATTCAAAGCCATTGTCGGTTTGGATTTTACAAATGGGAAACGAGAATCTTCGTACCAAGTGTTGGAGAAATATCGTGGAAGAATAGGTGCTCTGTTCTTGGAATGCTTCCAAATACCGAACGCGCGTACATTCATCCATAGCGGTGTACTGGTACATCTTTTCACCCAGCGCATGTGCCTGCCCCACGATGCAAGCAGAAGGAACGACTTTGACATCTACCTGCACTTTTTCTCCAGGGAACAGTGCTTGTTGATAGGGCTTGGGGATGTACTTTGGGTTCGGTACGGATTCCCGTGTGAGTCCGATACGCTTTAAACAGCGATATAGGCCCGTGATGGATCGTGTATATCCCCGTTTTCTTAGCTTGATCCAAAACACGACCAGCCCGGCATGCGGATTTCGTCGTCGCATATTCTGAATAAACGTTATCTCTTGAGACGTGTGTTGATTGGGATGATGGTGAGGGCGTCTGGATCGGGGCTGTAACGATGCCGGGGTCCCATCATAGCGCCATTGCAAGCGATAGATAAACTGGCGATTCGTACGATATTTTATGGCAGTTTTTGTGACACCATGCTTTGTTGCATAGGAAAGAATAGATAGACGATATTTTACATCTTGTGTTATGCTGTTCATGAGAGGACTCCCTTTCTGTTATGGTTTTGCGTAGTAACTTAAGCATAACACAAAAAGGTGTTCTCTCATTTCTGTTTTTGTAACATATCTATGGTAAACCTACATTTTTGAAGGGAAGCAGGGGAATATATGGTTCTCGATTTCTCCTAAACTGCGCCCCTGCCGGGCGCAGTACTTATAAAAAACGATTGTGTTCAATTGAACACAATCGTTTTTGTTATAATTTGTAACAATTAATTAAGTATATACACTTCAACACTGCGACGTCCAAACTGCATGCAAGAACCATAATCCTCCATACATAAATCAATCCGATTCCCCACGATAGCGCTCCCTGTATCGGCAGCAATTGCTTCCCCGTAACCGGGGACAAAAACCCGGGAACCTAAAGGAATAACATGCGGATCGACGGCAACTACACCGTAATGTGCAGGTATTCCTGTAGCCGTAATACCCTCTCCAGAACCATCAGTAGGAAGATAGGCTGTAGCCTCCATGCTAAATACTGCCCGGTATCGTGAAATATTACCACGGGAAACTTCGACAGTTGCCCGTGTTCCGATGTGACGAATCATAGGTTTCATTTCGGCGATGACAGAGGAAGAAATTATTTCCTTGCCAACTATCTCTCCATCTAAACTTACAATATTTGTTTTTACTGTTCTACGGCCATTAATGCCTTCTTGAATAAGTTGTTCTTCACCTTGTGCCAGATTATCATCGGGAACGCTTTCTACAGTATAGGGAATAACTTCATCTTCCGTAACTTGTTTTTTAGATAACGTACCTACATGAATCCACATACCTTTTTGGACTTTCATTGAAGGATCACCGTAAACACGATAATTTTTCCGATCATAGCCGTATTGCTCAGCAACGTCCTGCGCTGTTTGTTTGGCTGTTTCTACAACCTTAGACTTATCTTTAAAAATCAACATGACCGGGACAGCACGGTGTACTTCCAAAGTACTGCCAGATTTAAGCGTCGGCGTGGATAGTGCAGCTTCATCGTTAGGCCCTAAGGAAATATTCTCTTCACGCAAAAGAGCTTCTGTATTCACTGCTCGTGTAAAAACAGTATTCGTCTGACCATCGACAGTTATTGTTACCGATTTTCCTTTTGTGACAAAACCCGTTAAAGAAACGATAACAAGCAGCGAAACAAGAATCAAATACATTTGCGTAAAGGGACCTCTTTGCAATTTATTCATCAAATCCCTCCTAAGCACTTACATTCTACCAAAGAAGGACAATGACGTCAATTTTTAATGGTTTACAATTAAGAGTTAAATCATGGTAATATCATGTCATTTGCCATTTGTTAACCATGATGATCAATCAAAAACAATAGATAATATCTATAATGAAGGCGTTATTGAGAGCATATTGCATATTTTCCCACATGAAAGTAAAATTAACCAAAAAACGGTCATTAATTCGCCACTTATGGACTATAATTTTGCTTTTACTACCACTTTATAATTATAAATAAATTGTATTATCTGTATTGTTATTATAATTGTTCTTAAATTGATTTTTTGTGTCTTCTGTAAGAAGACATACAATATATTGTACATAATGCAAATCCGGACAGTAATTTTCAATCAGTACTGTCCGGATCCGCAGGTTGGATCATACGATATTATTTTTTATCGACTTTTGGCAAATCTCCATAGTTGCATATGCGGCCTTGTCTTTTACCGATTGAATCAAGAAATTCTTCCGTTTTAACTGTATCTTTTTCTATGCCTGAAGCAACTTTTACCAACTCTTTCACATAATCCCAGTCGGTATACATACGTGCCATAACCGTCGAAGCCTCTTGGTTACCGCCGCCATGAAGAGCCATCGCGGTCCAGTTGGATCCTCTCACCATATGTTCTATGAAACGAGAAGCCCGAAGTCTGTCAAATGCTGTGTACTCAGGGTTTCCCGGATTAAAAGCTCGTTGACAAAGGGGCCCTACTTCTCCACTGCGCATATCCATTTCGGAAGGTGCTGTTTCACCAAAACCAGCTAAAATATCACGCGCATATCGCACCGCTTCAAACGGAATTTTGGTGCAGGTATATTTACAAGTATGAGACATAAGCGGATTAGGAATCCAAAAACCGCTGGGATGTTGGAAACCTTCAATGCCTGATGCAAGTGATAAACCATACACTGTTTCTGCTGTCATAGCCATTTCTGTTAATTTGGTGCGAATATGTCCGGCTTTTTGCACACCAATCATATCGGCAATCAAGCTGGCTGCTCCGCAAAGAGCAGAACAGCCTCCTGCTTTGCATCCGCCGGCCGTAAGACGATGAACGGCTGTAAAATAGCTAAGCAGTCTGCTGACATATTTTACTTCTCCACAGAGAAATACGCGGGCATTAGGGACAAAGACTTTATCAAAATATACCAAGGCCTGATGATCGGCATATTTTTTACCCAAGTCAATCCCTTCTATCGTATCGTTTACTTCAAAAAATCGTTTATCTTGCGGTGTCCGCCCCAGCACAAAAGTAATCCCCGGGGAATCGGCCGGGACAGCACAGGCGACAGCAAAATCTTTATCTTCCGGTTTCATATTAGTCGTTGGTACAATCACAATTTCATGAGCAAAAAGTATACCTGTTTGATTGCATTTAAATCCGCTGATAACGATGCCGTCGTCACGAACTTCATCTACATGTACATACATATCCTTATCTGGCTGTGCATGAGGCGGAAGAGTACGCAGTCCTTTGACATCCGTTACAGTTACCGTACAAGTTAAATCATTTTTTTGTACATAATCAAGAAACTTCATAAATCGTTCGAAATAATGTGTTCCTAAGTCATGATCCATATCATAACAGGCAGGACCTAATCCGGCGAAAGCTTCTGAACCGGTACAGCGATGTGTGCAGCAGCCGATTACTTCAGCCAATGCGCGTGCAGCCCGTGTTTTTCTATTAGCATCTTCGGCAGAACGAAGCGGTGCATTATAAATACTGACATCTTCACCATTTAAATGGGATTTCACCGTAATCAGATTTTTCCATGCCGGACGCTGTGCCAATTCATACACTTTTGAGATGGCATTAAAGCTCGCCGCCAAGGGGGGGAATGTTGTCAAATCTTCAATTTTTTCCCCCAGGAACCAGACATTCATTGGTTTACGAGCACGAATACTGTCCTGGAATTGTTTTTTTGTCATTAACATGATAAAGCCTCCTTTTATACTATTTTGTCAAATAATTAAATGCATTTTTTTTGCAGCTGCCGTCAGCTCTTCACGAAAAGCAGGATGTGCAATACGGATAATAGCTTTTGCCCGCTGTGAACAAGTCATTCCCTTCAGTCGTTCCACACCGAACTCTGTCACCAGATAGTCGACATCATTTCTGGTTGTACTGACACAAGAACCTTCCGTAAGAATCGGTTTGATTTTTGACAAGCTGCCTTTTTTCGCAGAAGATTTAAATGCCAGAAAAGATTTTCCGCCCTTAGATGCGGCCGCCCCGCGAATAAAATCGACTTGCCCGCCTACTCCGCTATAATTCATCATCCCCATAGTTTCTGAACATACTTGTCCAAATAAATCTACTTCCATACAAGAATTAATAGAAATAACATTATCATTCTGTGCAATAATTCTTGGATCGTTGACATAATCAACGGGTAAAAATTCAACAGCAGGATTATCATCAATGAAATCATAGGTGCCGCGAGACGCAAAGGTAAATGTTACAACCGACTTTCCCGGATGTATTTTTTTTCGTTCGTTCGTAATGACACCCATTCGATATAAATCGACCATACTGTCGCAAAACATCTCACTATGGATGCCTAAATCCTTTTTTGAAGATAAGGCTTTCGCTACCGCATTGGGTATACCTCCTATGCCTAATTGCAGCGTTGCTCCATCAGGAATCATGTCAGCAATCATTCCTCCGATTTTTAAATCATCCTCGGTAATAGGCGGTGATGCTACTTCGGTGATAGGCGTATTATTTTCCATAAGTCCGTCAATTTCAGTAATATGAATAAAAGATCCAAACGTACGCGGCATAGTAGGATTGACTTCCAGAAAAATCTTCTTTGCCCGTTTGCGGATATCACTTAAATCCGCCGCTGTACCACAGCTGAAATATCCGTGTTTATCCATAGGGGAAACGGTTGCATAAAATATATCAGGAGCACCTAATATTTCTTTCCATACTAAGGGTACCTGACTATAATTAGCAGGCAAATAATCAGCACGTCCCTGCCAAATCGCTTCACGATCAAACGCACTGACAAAATGGGAAACATGACGTATATATTTCTCCATGCCCGCCGCCATATACGACTGATTGCGAAGGGGCAGCAGAATATAATGATATATATCCGTCATTTTATTGGCTTCGGCGTATGCGGTCAAAGCAGATAATATTCCTATGGGTTCCGTGACTTGTCCATTACTGACACAAATATCACCTGTTTTAAATTGTGCTGCGATTTCCTGCGGCAACATTTTTTTCTTTTCATATATCCTATTCCAAGTATCCATTGTCATCACTCCTCCCTAAAAAAATTGCCGGCATATCATATATATTTCATTATATTTATATGAAATATGTATGCCAAATACAAAAAAGCTCTATTTCACCGTGCAGACGCACGGTCTAAGAAATAATACGCCCTCATGTTGATGCAAAAATACATCAACATGAGGGCGTATTATTTTTAATCTCCTTAGGTAACAATATTTAGCGTGATGAAAAAATGCATCAAATAATGCCGGTATGCATCATCGGCACAGTTTATTCATTTTGCGAGAAACCGTTGCCTGATCTATCCCTAAAGCATACGCAATTTCTCTGGTGGTTTTATACTTTTTAGCGGCCTGCATCAACAATTGCCGTTCTACATCATGTACAGCTTCTTTCATTGGTTGTATTCCATGAACAACAATTCCGGGTTTGTCGTCTTCTGTTGTTTTTTGAGGCAAATGTTCGGGCAAAAGTAAATTTCCGGGAACAAGAACTACCATCGTTTCAATGACATTCTCCAATTCCCGTATATTGCCCGGCCAATTTCGTTCTCCTAAGGCATGACATATTGCTAATGATAATGTTTTATTTTTTTTGTACTTTTCATTATACATTTCAACAAAATATCTTGCTAACGGAATAATGTCATCTCGTCGTTCACGTAATGGAGGAACGTCAATATTGATCACATTTAAACGATAATATAAATCTTGCCTGAACGTCCCCTCTTTCACCATGTTCCACAAATTGCGATTTGTAGCCGCTATGATGCGGACATCAATGGGAACCGGCTTACTTCCACCAATACGCAATACTTCTTTTTCCTGAATAACACGCAGTAATTTTACTTGTGAAGTTAGACTTAATTCACCGATTTCATCCAGCAATAGGGTTCCGGTGTTAGCTAGTTCAAAAAAACCGATTTTACCATTTTTACGGGCACCCGTAAAAGAACCATGTTCATATCCGAATAATTCAGATTCAAATAATGTATCGGGAATAGCTCCGCAATTGATTTTAATAAGGGGTTTCATATTTCGGTTACTATGCTGGTAGATTGCATCAACAACTCGTTCTTTGCCAGTCCCTGATTCACCGGTAATAAGAACTGTAGAATCAACAGAAGAAACTACGTTAATGATTTCCATAATACGGGTCATCTTTTTGCTATGGACAACAATAGTATCATGGACGGTATCTTTACTTTTCATATTGGCAATTTCCCGTACATAATCAGCCATGGCCAACTCCTGTTTCTCGAGTTTGTGTCTAAGCATATTCATTGCCGATACATCTTGAATGGTTACAATGACACAGGTAAGTTTCTTTTCATTAAAGCTTGGGATTCCCGTATAAATTAATTTTTTACCGGCATATTCAGAGGCTACGATTACTTTATCCTGCTGCTGTAAAACTTTTTCTACAATACCTTCTTTAAAAACACCTTTTTGGACAATCAGGGTGGAAGACTGTCCGATTAACGTATTGCGATGTACATTAAAAGTTCGTTCTACCGCTTTATTGATACGAATAATAATGCCCGCGCCATCTGCTACGATAACACCGTCTGCAACAGATTCAATAATGGCATCAATTTCTTTCAAGGTATTAGTTAAAATGTCAACTTCTTGTGATGCACATACAGCATGGCCGGATTCATGCAAGACCAAAATGCTCCCATTACGTTTCTCTCTATTTATCCAAGGATAAATATTACAAATGATCCAATTCGTTCGATTATCAATAGAAAAACGTCCCTGCCCGTTGCCTATATCAATTTGTTCTGATAGTTTTGCCAATAGTTCTTGATAATTTACATTTGATTCTTTTGCTAATTTTTGAGCTGCCAAATTATAATAAATAGGATGTCCGTCTCGATTTACAATGAGAATAGAGCAATATAGAGCATTGATGACATTTTCATAATCACGGGTAGTAAAATGCAATAGTGTGTTTTTCATATCGATTTTCTCCTTTTTAAAGCCGGAAAATCAAAATGGGTCTGTATAGCTTTCTGTATAATACTATTATAATATAGTGAAATATATATAATACAGCAGCATTATTCAAGCTGCTTGATTCGTTCTTCTGCTTTTTTTAATAACGTAAGCTGAGCATATACTTTTTTCCTTGGATCAGAAACTTCTTCTCTATGGTATGAACCATCAGCTTCCATACAATATGCTTTTACATTATCCTCCAAATACAGGTGCAAAATTTCTTTAATTCTTTGTTTATGCAATTCGTAATCGACAGGAATCATCAATTCTACCCGTTCATCGAGATTACGCGGCATCCAATCTGCTGATGAAATAAACACATCTTCCCTGCCATTATTGTAAAAATAAAATAAACGACTGTGTTCCAAAAAACGTCCGACAATACTGCGAACCGTGATATTCTCGCTAACATTTTTTATACCTGGGCGCAGTACACAAATTCCTCTTATGATTAATTTAATTCTAACACCGGCACAGGAAGCCTCATACAATTTAGCAATAACATGTTTATCTAACAGAGAATTCATTTTGGCTATAATTTTTGCCGGTTGGCCTGTCTTGGCAATAGCTATTTCCTGATCTATTTCAGATATAATGCGTTCTCTTAAATTTAAAGGAGCTACTACAAATTTATTCCAAACAGGAGGATCCGAATAACCTGACAACAGATTAAAAAATGCGGAAGCGTCAATGCCAATCAATGGATCTTTCGTAAAAATACCGATATCTGTATATATTTTAGCCGTTAATCCGTTATAATTTCCGGTAGCCAAGTGCACATATCGTCTAATGCCTTCTTCTTCCCGTCTTACTACCAGTGTAATTTTTGAATGTGTTTTTAAGCCTTGTATGCCGTATATGACATGACAACCCGATTTTTCCAGTTTACGAGCCATCAAAATATTATTCGCTTCATCAAAACGAGCCTTGACCTCCATCAACACCGTTACTTGTTTACCGTTTTCCGCAGCATCACTTAAAGCCGCAATAATAGGAGATTCATTGCTGACACGGTATAAGGTTTGCTTAATAGCCAAAACATGAGGATCAGAGGCAGCTAAACGAATAAAATTTTCAACTATGGTAAATGCCTCAAAGGGATGATGAACCATAATATTCCGTGATGAAACGGCCTCCCAAAAGTCCGCTGCAGGTGCGGCAGCCAATTCATAAGCGGGCTGCGGTGTAAATGGCTTATATCGTAAATAGTCATATCCATGAATATGCGCAAATATTTTACAATCCAGCGGACCATTTATCATGTAAATATCTTGATCATCCAGCTGCAGTTCATGGGATAAAAACAAGCGTATCGTACGACTTGCGTTATAAGCAAGCTCTAAACGTACAGCAGCTCCCTTGCGTCTTTTTTTTAAAGACTTTTCTACTTCTGTCAATAAATCCTCTACATCATCGTCAATATCCAGATCCGCATCCCGGGTTACACGAAAAGGAGTTACCTCTAAAATGGTACAGCCGTGAAAAAAATGTTTAGCATACGCGCTTAATATATCCTCTAAAAGCAAAAATTTCTCAGGACTTTCTGTACCGGGAACTTTAATAATTCTATCTAAAACAGCAGATGGTACCGGAAGTACTGCTGTACGCACGGCAGGGTCTTTTCTTGTCCGCAAAAGAACGGCAAGATTTAAACTAAGACTAGAAAGGAAAGGAAAAGGATGACTGGAATCAACAGCCATCGGAGTTACAACTGGATATATTTCACTTTCAAAAAAAGTATTCAGCCATATCTTTTGTTCTTCTGTAAGTTGACGAACCGCAATAAATTGCAAACCTTTGGTAAGCAGCTTATTCCTTATAATGCTCAAATATCGATATTGTTCATTTACTAATATATGGGCCATGGATTCAATGGCATTAAATTGTTCCTGCGGTGTCATATTGGCAATATCGTGGTGGTCCACACCGCTTTCTATGAGATGTTTTACTCCTGCCACCCGAATCATAAAAAACTCATCCATATTGGAGGCGGCTATAGCAATAAAATTAAGTTGTTCCAATACCGGGTTAGATTCTACCATGGCTTCATTTAATACTCGTTCATTAAACTTCAGCCAAGTAGATTCTCTATTTAAATAGTACGCTGCATCATGAAAATTCATTATTTTCACCTAACCTTTCACCAATATAGGTGTCAAACCAAATACTTCTTCAAATCCAGAAACAGCTTTTTTAAAAGTCCAGCGTTCTAAGGAAACATCAAAATCAGATACATAGTTGACTACCAGATTTCGTTCACGGATTTCTGCCATAATCCGGCTTATTTTTCCATTGTGGCCGGCATCCAGTGCATCAGCTAATCGAAAAATAGTCACTAGTTTTATAAGAATTATTTTTTGTGTCGGATTTAAAGAGCGATAATTTGCATCCCCATTGCTGGGAGTGCCTTTATACGAATAATAATCTATATTGGCCACGATTTCTTTTTCTTCGTCTGTTATGCCAAATATATCTGTTGCCATAATAAGCTCATAGGTGCATCGATTATGTCCCCGCATGTTAATAAACTTTCCCGTTTCATGTAAAATAGCGGCTAATCTCAATAAATAACCAGTATGATGAGGGAGGCCGATTTGTTTATATAAGCTATGAAACAGTATAGTAGTAAATTGTTCTATTCGGGACGAATGTGTCTGATCAGATACATATTTAGAAGCAATCGTACGAGTTAAATCCAAGAGCAGAACACGTTGCTTGCGAAGATATAGATCATTTCCCCGGTCAGCAATATAAAACATGGAATATCCCTGCGTAAAAGTAATTCCCATTAAAAGAATCACATCTATATCAATAACACGGAACAGCTCGTAATACAATAAAATAGTCGGCATAATTACGTTGGCCCTGTTTTCAGAAAGATGAAAACGCTGCATTAATTTAAAGGGAGTAACTCCGTCAAAAGAATCAACAAATGCGAAGAATTCATGTGACTTAATTAAACATATGCCATTCCTCATTCTTTCACCCATCAAATTGCCGATCAAGTTAGCTTCTATTCCGGATAAAATGACATATTTAACATGGTGTTTTTTTACGCTGACCCACAGCGGAGACAAGGTACTGTGGATATATTCACGGGCAGCAGTGGGAAATGTTATTTCACAACGCTGTTTTTTATCAAAGTTTTCCAATATCCGCAGTGCACCGATATGTACGTTTTGCTGAAATAGTAATTTTCCAGCCTGCCAGCCGGTCAATCCCAATCCACCGGAAGTAATATCCATCAGCAGTACCGCTTCCCCGGCAAAATCAATATGATGTTTTTGAACGGAATAATATAAGCCGAAAAATTTATAATATATTTCTTTTGTCATATCCAGTATATCGACATGAAATCCTGTCCGTATATAGATTTGATCAATAACATTCAAACTATTTTCTGCTTCCCGTACAGAAGTCGTTGCCAACACTTTTACATCTTCAACGCCATAATCTTTCAGGAGCTGATGAAAACCGCTTAGTATACGGCACATGGAATTCAAAGAACGAAAGCTGATACGGTGGGTCTGAAATACCTCTTCCCCATAATCGACTTCGTGTGTAACGTTTTCTATTACTTCCATATCGTCCATGGAAGAACCTGATATGATCCGTAATGTCATGCGTGCTGACCCAATATGAATGATGCCAAACAAATACTGTATTTCCTTATTCATGGAAACACCTCGCTTATTTCTTTTGTAGTTCCTGTACTATATATATTATACATGAAATTTACAGATTATCCTTTATCTTTCCGTACATTTTATGTAAAATAAAATGTAGAATATATAAATAATATGTATATATAATAAAAATGGATTCTTGAAGAGAGGAAAAATATGGAAAAATTAGCTATCATTGATATGGGGTCAAATTCAATCCGTTTTGTAGTCATACAAATAGCTGATAATAATTCATACTCTATGTTATATCAGCAAAAAGAAAGTATTCGTCTGGGTGAAGGATTATCTGTTTCCGGATGCTTAAGTGCAGATGGAATGGAACGTGCCATGATTTGTCTTAAAGTATATGAGCATATGATGCATGTCATGAAAATTCACACCTGCTTAGCCGTGGCAACTGCCGCCGTCCGTAATGCGAAAAATGGAGAAATGTTTTTGAACCGAATAATAAATGAAACAGGAATTCATATTGATATTATTTCGGGAGAGCGCGAAGCATATCTTGGATATCTAGGTGTGATCAATACAATTGCCATGAAGGACTTTATCCTTTTTGATTTAGGCGGAGCCAGCGTGGAATTATCCTTGGTTCAAAACAGTATTGTAAAACATGCTGTTTCTATTCCTATTGGAGCGGTCACACTTACGGAAAAATTTAAGTTGCAGAACAATATAGCGTCGGAAAACATGCAAGAATGCGCAACATTCATTCGTCACTACATGGATACGGTTTCTTGGCTTAAAAGTGCGCATTTGCCACTCATTGGTATCGGCGGAACGGTACGTAATCTAGCTAAAATGGATCAAAAAGCGACAAACTATCCTTTGCCTAAGTTACATAATTATCAACTGCCGCGTGAACGTTTTGAAAATCTGTACGCCATGGTCATAACTAAATCATATGCCAATAGAAAGAAAATTGCCGGATTATCCGGCGAGCGAGCTGATATTATCGTTGCGGGTGCTGCTGTAATTCGATGCCTTTTTGAACTGACGCAGGATAATGAATTAACGATTAGCGGCCATGGTCTGCGGGAAGGCTTGTTTTTTGAATATTATAGTACGTATTGTCATTTAAAAAAAGGCTGGAATACAGATATTTTAGATTTCAGTTCAACTAATTTTCTGCGAACGTTAGATAATATAGATTATCAGCATGTAAACAAAGTATGTCAAATTACCGAACGCCTTTTTGATTTGCTAAAAGATATCCATGGATATGGCGAAACAGAACGACGCTTGTTAGTTACGGCTGCACGTCTCCATGATGTAGGAAAAGTCATCAATTACTATGATCACGCCCGTAATTCAGCATTTATGATTGGCCATGCTTCCTTATATGGCCTAACGCAAAAAGAACAAATTATCACTGCCTGTATCGCCGGATTTCATCACGGCATCAGTAACAAAACCGTACGCGCTTATCGCTATTCCAATGTCCCGACAGCAGAAGATTGGATCATGATCCGGAAATTATCGACGCTGCTGGCTTTAGCAGAAGCTGCTGATGTTACATATGAACACATTGTACTGGATGTATCATTGACAATAGCCGAACATGTTATCGTATTAGTATTAACAACTACCCCCGGAGCAGTCACAAGTGCCGCCGATTATGAGATGAACCAGCTTTTAAAACAATTTAAAAAAGAATTTCAAATGACGCTATTGCTTATTTGGAAATAGCTCATCAATAAAACGCCGCTCCCTGATAATGATGAGGGAAGCGGCGCTTTATCATTTAATATTTAATCTTCATTTAATGTAATATCTTCACCAGCCAGAATACGTTTCATATTACGAGCCGGACACATTTTACCACACATAGTACAAGTGCCTTCACACTCTGGTTTGCTGGATTCATAATACGTTCTGGCTTTTACAGGATCTATGGCAAGCTGTATCATCGTATCAAAATTAACATCGACACGGGCTTTACTCATTGCATCATCCCAATCCTGGGCCCCGGGAATGCCTTTTGCCAAATCAGCCGCATGTGCTGCAATTTTTACAGCAATAATGCCTTCTTTTACATCATCCACATCAGGAAGACGTAAATGTTCTGCCGGAGTTACATAACAAAGAAAATCAGCACCGCAGGAAGCCGCAATAGCTCCGCCTATAGCACTGGTAATATGATCATAACCAGGCGCTATATCTGTTACCAAAGGGCCTAATACATAAAACGGTGCATTATGACACAACCGTTTTTCCAATTTCATATTAGCTGCAATTTCAGTTAATACCATATGTCCCGGACCTTCAATCATTACCTGCACGTTCTTTTCCCAGGCACGTTTAGTTAATTCACCCAGGGTAATAAGTTCTTCAATTTGTGCGGCATCTGTCGCATCATGCGTACATCCGGGTCGACAGGCATCACCCAGACTAATAGTCACATCATATGCTGCACAAATATCAAGAAGCCGGTCATAATATTCATAGAAAGGGTTTTCTTTTTTGTTCATTTCCATCCAGGCAAATAACAGTGACCCACCGCGAGATACAACATTTGTTAGCCGTGGATTACGTTTTATGCGCTCTGCAGTTTTTTGATTCATACCGCAATGGATAGTCATAAAATCAACGCCGTCTTCTGCATGCTGCTGAACAACAGAGAAAAATTCGTCTACCGTAATATCCTTTAAATCCTTATCAAGCATCCCAACTGCATCATACATAGGAACCGTACCAATCATGGCGGTAGACATGTCAATAAGTTTACGACGAAAGTCACGTGTTTTGCCAAAACAACTCAAATCCATGATAGCTTCCGCTTTCATATCAATGGCATTTTGTACCTTTTGCAATTCTTCATCATAATCATTATGATCCTTAGAGACACCCAGATTCACATTGATTTTTGTACGGCATTTCTTTCCTACCGCTTCCGGATCAAGGCTTTTATGATTTTTATTGGCCGGAATAACGACTTCCCCCGCGGCAATCAATGTCCGTAATGTTTCTACGGACATTTGTTCTTTTGCTGCAACAATACGCATTTGACTCGTTATAATACCTTTACGTGCAGCATCCATCTGTGTTGTGTAATTCATATATGTATCTTCCTCCTAAAAAAAAGCTCACCATCGCAGGTGAGCTTCTAATATATCAATCAATTAAATGCTTTCCTACGGTAGGATTACCTACATCAGGTTGTAAGGGACAAACAGAATATGTTATCTCAGCCAATAATGGCACCCCTAGCGCTTATTTTATTTGCTTATATTATATTATAGATATGCCGTATATGCAAATTTTTTTTGAAAATAGTCAAATTTCATAGACCGTGATATAATAACAACAATAGGAGGTAATTATTATGAAACATACCCTTTTGAAAAATACTATTATGTCGGCTTTGTTTATATCGGCCGCAATTAGTTGTTTGCCAACACTGGCAGAAGCACAGCAGCCTGCACAAGAATCTATCGTTCACGTGACCGGTTATGCACAACAACAAGTTGTTCCGGATACGGCACTCATTACAGTAGGTGCAGAAACAACGGAAACAGATGCTTCAGAAGCTCGTCAAAAAAATAATCTTATTATGCAGCAAATCACAAATTCCTTAAAAAACATGGGAATAAATAAAATGGATATACGTACAAACGGTTTTACGGTATCACCTAATTATGACAATGGAAAAAACAGAAAAATTATATCGTATACCGTCAGTAATGCGCTGCGGATCAAAATCACTGATTTTGATCTTATATCAAACGTAATCAATACGTCTGAAACCGCAGGTGCTAACCAAATTTACGGGGTCCAGTTCTTGACCGAACATAGTGATGTTGTAAAAGACAGCTTGATCAAAGAGGCGGTTCAAAATGGAAGACGCGCCGCAGAAGCTGCTGCTTTGGCAGCAGGCGGGACACTAGGAAAGGTAAAAGAAATCAACGTTTCTGGGAATTCACCGTCCTACGGTTCTAATTTTGCCATGAATTCATCGTTGATATCCGTAAAACGGGCTGACTATACGCCCATTGAAAGTGGTTCCAATACAGTTAGCGAATCAGTCGACATTACATTCTATTTACAATAAATCAATAGAGTGCAAAAAGGCCGGAATGCAACGTACCCTTGAAGAGTTTTTTACTCTGCCGTACGTTGCATGTCCGGTCTTTTTAAGCTGTTTTTTTCTCCCGATGCGATAACATCGGCAAAGAAACCTGCGCTTTTGCTTGAAGATATAATACCGCTTCAATAGGTGTCATCTCTGCTGTATCTGTAATGGATTCGCTCGTTGTTACTAAATTTCCCGCAGTATCAAAAACTTCCTCTAAAAATGATAGTTTAAATCGGTATGGTGTATTTTTCATCCGTACGCCCTTGATGAAATCCAACAAAATGTAAGAATAGCCAGCAACAGCAGCTTCTGTACACACGGTTTCCAAACTCCGAGCCTTACCTGATGAAAAAATAATATGACCGGAAAATTTTCTGCGCAGTTCATCTTGTACAACTTGCCGTATATATCTTTCATCATTTTGAATACATTCATCAAGTTGAAACGAAATAGGCCCAGCATAAACAACCGGTGAGTCCGCAATACTACCAACTATTTTATTTACCTCAGCAGGAACGCTATTTTTGATATCATAGTAATTTCGTAATGCGGCATCCGCATAAAGTGCAACAGCATGAAAAAATCGGTCAGAATTTGGATTCCGGTACCATTCTGTTTTTTCACCTAATTGTTTATATTCACCGGAAGTGATCGTTTGCAATACTCCCTTTACCGGATCATTTTTTATTACAACACGATCCAGTAATAGCTCTTTTCCGTATATATCGGAAAATGCTTGGTTTCCTACTGCGGGAGCTCCAAATGTAATAACTTCAATTTGCCCGGCCGGTACTCCGATATCAATAAGCCTCGCTGCCATTAAGGTAGCTACTGCGCCGCCTAAACTATGCCCAGTCAGCAATATATGTTCTTTCGGATTATTTTTAAGTCCATCTGCAAGGCTTTCTCCCAGGGGATTTCCTTCCTTGCCCACGGGAGTAGAAAATACAGTGTTCATATATTCGTTAAACCCTTGATGAACCATAGGCACTTGTGATGTAGTACTATGTCCGCTATCGGTAATAGTATTAAATGCAGCAAGTGCAGTGCCGCCAAAAGGGACCTTGCGAAATTTTATATCTGACGCAACGTCTTTGTCATTTTCAGTTCCGGCTATCGCCAAAATCTGCATTTTATCCCCGGTTTGAGCAGATGTACCCCCGATAAGATAAAATTTTGCATCCGCTTTATCTGTATTGCGGTGAAACTCGATAACATTCCAGCCATGCTGTGACAGTTCGGAACGAGCCAATTCTTGCACGCGCCCATCATACGCGGCTAACGATGCCCATGCGCAGATATATTGTTTATACGCCTTATCTAATTTACTGCCTATGTGCGGGCCAGAAGGCTGCTGCGCATAGGCAGTAATAGGTACTGCCTGGAAAAAACAAATAAAGCCTATGAAGAAAGCCAAAAGATATCGTATCATAGTCCCCCCTGCAGGTGTTTTACAGTGAATATTCATTTATCATCGGATTAATCATGAGATAAAATGGTAAAAACTTCACGATTCGCATGAGTACTTTCTTCAAAAAACAACGAACGTGCCAGTTCCCGTTCCATAGCGGCTTTACGCTTTTTATTTTGTAAAATAGATAACACATCCCGATGTGCTTGAATTAATAAATTTCCTTTGATATGACGAACATGTACCATATCACGCAACCGACGAATTATTTGGATGGCAACAGATTCGGGGGAATATAAGTATCCTGTTCCTCCACATACGTCGCAGGAACTGAATTGGACTTGATGAAGTCCCTGCCGTGATTTTTTTCGGGTAATTTCTACCAAATTCAGTGCTGTCATACCTAAAACACGTGTTTTCATCCTGTCGGCAGCGGTTTCTCGTTCTAAAATCCGCAGTATTTCTTCACGCTGGAAAGGCAGCGCCATGTCAATAAAATCAATAATAATAATGCCGCCAATATCACGAAGCCGCAACTGCCTGGAAATTTCCACAGCAGCTTCTTTGTTAACATGAAAAATAGTATCTTGAACAGTGCTGTTTCCTGTATATTTTCCCGAGTTTACATCAATAACTGTCAGCGCTTCTGTTCGGTCAAAAACTAACGTCGCTCCTGAAGGAAGTGTTACTTTCCGATATTTCAACCGCCGTACTTCTTCCTCAATTTGATAAGCTTCGAATACAGGCTGCTGGCCTTCGTAATATTCGATACGTCCCAGCCATGACTCTTTGGTACCTGTAAAAAGCTGACATATGCGTTCATAGGAATCTTTGTCATCAACAATTACTTTTTTTACGTCAAACGTAAAATAATCACGAATCATACGCATTACTAAATCAGCTTCACGATATAACAAGGTTGGTTTTTTAGCTAATTTATAACGACGCTGTATCCCCGCCCACGTACCAAGAAGGTAATGTATATCGTGCAGCAATTCTTCTTCATCTACACCTTTGGCTACGGTTCTGATAATTAACCCCATTCCCCCAGGTTTCACAGATTCTACGATGGTACGCAGACGGGTTCGTTCCGCTTCATCGCGGATTTTTTTCGATACCCCGATATAATCTACTGTCGGCATGAGTACACCATAACGCCCGGCAAGACTAATATTAGCAGTAACTTTTGGTCCTTTCGTATCCGTTTCTTCTTTGATTACTTGGACAAGAATGTTTTGCCCTACGGAGATATGCGTTTGCTGTATCTCTTCCTTTGTGGCGGCACGAGGAAATATATCGCCTAAATACAGAAATGCATTTTTTTTACGGCCTAGATCAACAAAGGCAGCCTGCATAGCCGGCAGTATATTTTTGATAACACCTTTATATATATTGTTGACTATATGGGTTTCATCATCTCGTTCAATGGCGAAATCACGCAATACACCCTCTTCCACGACAGCCATACGCGTTTCTTCTGCCATAACGTTGCCTATAAGCATTTTCATGAGTTACACACCTTTGCAAAAGAATAAAAACAGATTTAGGTATCAGATACGTCAAATAAAGAATAACAAATACCTTCTGCACGATGAAAAATACCGATGCGTCTAGCCAGCATCATGTCAGCGGTTGCTTTCATAGCAAACTGATTGCACAACACTTCCCATACCTGACCTGGTTTAATCGCACCATTTTCATTTTGAAGTATGCCGATGCGGATCGAAACCGTATCTCCGACAATAGTACCTGTTATAGGTTCTACAACATGTTCTTTTACATCGATCATGCGTTTTCGATGCGTTTTAGGAGAACATCGTTCATATATAATATTGTCCTTTTGATTAAACGTTTCCAATAATGTATTTAATTCTTCTTGATTCATGTTTTCTGATAATGGACCGGATAAGTCGTAGACAGCATAATTAGCCATAGCCATTAATTTGGGAGCTTTTTCATCCACATAAACTCCCTTTAGAACGGCAAATCCCTGAGAAGATTTTTCATTCATTCTGCGGATTACTTCCGCTGTCGGGATCTCTTCGGTAAGTTCCATATCCATATATTCAATGTCGGCAGCCACCCCTACACCTAATGCAGAAGCAAAACTGATTTTCATATGAGGATTAAATCCTTCCGAATAACAAATAGGAATACCCGCACGAATAATAATATACCGTACGGTTCTGGCAAAATCCAAATGAGAAAGAAACCGGAGTGCGTTTTCTTTTTTAACAGCTAAACGAAGTCTTTTCATTATCTCGTCCCTCCTTGTTATCAATAACATGAACATGTAAAGAAGGACAAACACCACATCCCGTACATGATAAATGTCTGCAGTCAGGGGTCAATTCACCGGAAGCAGCCCGCTGCCACTCGCGTTGTAAGAAAGGTTTAACGGCACCGTTTGATAAATGATCCCAAGGCAGTGCCTCGTTTATGTCTCGTGAACGTGCCGCATAATAATCGGGATCAACACCCGCATTGGCAAAAGCTTGAAGCCATCGATCATAATTAAAAAATTCAGACCAGCCGTCAAATTTAGCTCCTAATTTCCAAGCCTCCATGAGTACGCTTCCCAACCGGCGGTCGCCTCGTGCAAAAGCGGCCTCTATATGTCCGGTTTTGGCATCATGGTAATGATAGATAATATGTTTATCCCGAATCAACGTCTTGATATATTCTTGTTTACGCCGAATTTCTTCGATAGGCAGCTGACCGAACCACTGGAAAGCAGTATGGGATTTTGGCACAAAACTGGAAACGCTTACGGTAACGCGGCCATTATTTTTTCCTGTTACTTTACGATATAAATTCAGAACTTTATATGCCAAATCAGCAATACCGGCTAAATCTTCATCTGTTTCAGTAGGAAGCCCCATCATAAAATATAATTTGACGGTAGACCATCCATTTTTAAAAGCATTTTCACAAGCTGCCAGCAGATTTTCTTCCGTTACGCCTTTATTGATAACATCACGCAATCGCTGTGTTCCTGCCTCCGGAGCAAAAGTCAACCCACTTTTACGTACTTGCTGTACTTTTTTTGCAATATCGACCGAAAAACTGTCGACACGAAGTGAAGGCAAACTGACACTGACCTTTTTCCCTTCGAATTCCTGCAACAGCATGTCCACTAATTCGCTTAAACAAGAATAGTCAGCAGAACTGAGACTCATAAGAGATATTTCATTATATCCGGAATTAGTAATCATTTCTTTTGCCAAATGAAGCAAATGTTCCGGAGTCTTTTCCCGGACAGGACGATATAACATGCCTGCCTGACAAAACCGGCAACCACGGCTGCAGCCGCGAAATAGTTCAAGAACGGCACGATTATGCACAATATCAATATTGGGAACAATCGGTTTAGTGGGGAAAAAGACATGTTCTTCATCAGCCACAATACATTTTTGAATACATGCCTTTGCCTCCGGTTCAGAGGGTGTCAAAGATACAAAATTGCCATTCGCATCATAGCAAACATGATAAAAGGCCGGGATATAATTTCCCTGCTGACCTGCAAGAGTCTTCAGTAATCCTTTTTTACCGCCCGGTTTTCCACTTTCTTTCCATGCAATAACGGTATCTGCCAGCAACTGTACGGATTCTTCCGATTCTCCCAGACAAAATACATCAATGTAATCAGCCAAAGGTTCCGCATTAAAAGCACAAGGACCGCCTGCTATAATAAGGGGCATATCTTCTCCCCGCTCTTTTGAAAGCATGGGAATACCTGCTAAATAAAGCATATTTAATATATTAGAAAAACTCATTTCATATTGGAGAGTAAATCCGACTATATCAAAATCACGAACCCATGTTTTGGTCTCCAACGTAAATAAAGGATATTTTTTATCCAGCATAAGTTCTTCCATATCAGGCCAAGGTGCATATACCCGTTCAGCGGCAACATCGGTTCGCTCGTTTAATAATGCATATAAGATTCGTAATCCTAAATGACTCATGCTGACTTCATATACATCAGGAAATGCATATGCTACTGTTAATTTCACTGCATGGTGGTCCTTAACCACACTATTCCATTCCCCACCGATATATCTGGCGGGTTTACTGACTTTTCCCAAAAGAATGGGATCTATATGTACCGTATGAGACACGGTGCAACCTCCTTTAAAAAATCATAGTCTGTTGTCTTCGATATATGCTGAGAAGCAATCCTAAAGACATCATGTTTGTAGTTAAAGCACTTACCCCATAACTCATAAAGGGTAAAGGAATACCGGTAACCGGCATGATGCCGCAGGTCATCCCTACATTGATCAAAATTTGAAAGGACCACATTGACAAAATACCGACAGCAACCAGCATGCCGAAACTATCTTTACAATCCTTTGCTGTTATGAGCGCCCGATATACCAAAATAAAATATAGCGCTAAAATAAAAATGCATCCTAAAAAGCCTAACTCTTCACCAATGACAGAAAATATAAAATCAGTGTGATTTTCAGGCAAAAAATTCAGCTGGCTCTGTGTACCCTGGAATAAACCCTTTCCAAAAAACATTCCCGATCCTATGGCAATTTTTGATTGGATAATATGATATCCTGCGCCGAAAGGATCACTATTGGGATCCAAAAATACCAGAATACGTGACTTTTGATAATCTTTCATAAAGAACCAGCTAATCGGTGCCAATACAATACAAGCAGCGAAAATATTGCGTAAAAGTTTCATATTAATATTAGCAATAAACAACATGCCTAAGGTAATTGCCAGAAAAACTAAACTAGTACCTAAATCCGGTTGTTTTAAGACAAGTAAAAAAGGAATACCGACGAACAGAGCAATCGGAAACAGTTTTTTATAAGAATGCAAATCATCCATATGATCGGAAAGAAGTGCGGCCAAACATATGATCATAATCAACTTTGAAAACTCTGAAGGCTGGACGGTAATGGGTCCCATCTGAATCCAACGCTGCGCCCCCAACGCTGACTTGCCTAAAAACATTACAGCTACCAGCATTAATAAATTAATAACATATAGAGGTACGGCGAATCGTTTCAATTTTTTATAGTCAAATCGGCAAACGCCTAATATGATGAGAAGATTTACAATAAAAAATCCCCCTTGGCGTATAACAAAATCATAATTAATGGCCCCCTTGTTAATATGTGTAGCACTGCCGATAATGCATAAACTCACACATACAAGCAGTATACAGGCACCCAGCATTACTTTATCTAAACTTTTCCATTCTCGCTTATTAAAAAGGCTAAACATGTTTACACTCCTAACGACGGTAACGACGCCATGACCAAGATTCTTGGCGTCGCTGCCGCAAAGAAAGTCCGGCAGACTTTTTTTCTATATTTTGCTTTGTCAATGCAGATCCCTCTTCCACCGCAATTTCATCTTCAGATATGGCTGTTTCTTCCTGCGGCAGTGCTATATCAGGGGCGTTCGGCAATAACGCTTCCAAATCGGAAATTGGCAGTTCTGTTCCTTTTTTTATGTAAACCAATGTACGTTCCAAAGATTTAAAAAAAGGGTTGCTTTCAGGGACAGCCACTAACGTACCTTGCTGCGCGGCCCTCTGTATTACATCACTATGCGGCAATATGCCGGCTAAATGTTCTGGATCCAGCATATCCAACATGGTACGGACGGAAACAAAGGCATCGGAAGGCTGATAAAAATTATTGAGCAATATGGCATAATTAAATTTTTTGTGCTTATCGCAGAATTGCATTACTCGTGACGTATCCCGCATAGAAGTCCAAGTCGGTTCTACAACGAAAAATATATAATCCGCTATAGCCACCGCTTTTTTATATGCCTGCCCTCGGCCAGGCGGACAATCCAATAAAACATAATCGTAATGTTCGGCTAAATCTTCCAGCACGTATTGATAGGAGGAGGCATCAATTTTTTCCCATGTATGTTTTTGACTAGCCGCTAAAAAATCCAAGCCGGGAGAAACTGCAAGAATTGCGTTGTTCGGAAGACACCGCTGTTTTATTATATCTACAGCATCATATAAAATTTCATCTTGTACACCAAACATCAAATCCAGATTCCGTAATCCCATATCAGCATCAACCGCTAATACAGAATAGCCATGCCGCTGCAGGGAAATGGCTAAAGTTGAAGTTACTAATGTCTTGCCTACACCTCCCTTGCCGGAGGCAATAGAAATGATTGCTGACATGGGAAATCTCCTCTCTTATAATTAATTTTTTTTATCAGATGGGGCAGCTGCTCCCGTATCGGAGTTTGCATACGTACCTAAATGAAAAAATGCTTCCAGCATCGCTTTTACAATAGGTCCTGACGAAGAAACGCCATACCCTCCCTGTTCCGTCAAAACAGCGATAACTACACGCGGGTGATCATACGGTGCATAGGCAACAAACCAACCATGATCAGAACCGCCGAAATTTTCGGCCGTCCCCGTTTTACCGGCGACTTGAATCGGGAAACCAGCAAATAAACTGCCGCCTGTACCTGATTCTTCCGCTACATTGCGCATGCCTTCACGCACATAATCCAACGTGGATTTTGAAACCGATAAAGTCCCCACCTGTTCAGGCGCAAAAATCTTATACGGAGTTCCATCCAGATTGTCAATACGGCTGACTAAAAACGGTTTATATTGAATGCCGCCATTTGCAACTTCACTAACGATCATGGCCGCCTGTAACGGTGTTACCAGTTGGAAGCCTTGCCCGATAGCCGCATTTAATGTATCACCCAGATACCAATCTTGATGAAACACCTTCTCCTTGTATTCTTCGCTGGCTATCAATCCGGAAGCTTCCCCGCGCAGGGCGATGCCTGTTTTTTTGCCCATGCCAAACATCTTGGCATATTCAGCTAATTTATCAATTCCGACACGCCGTCCCATTTCATAAAAGTAAACATTATCGGATTTTGCCAGCGCTTCCTCAAAATTAATCCAGCCAAACGCTTCACCGCCGGCATTTCTCATATTAACCTGCCAATCACGACCACTGTCAAAAATCAACTCATCGGGACGTACTTTTTTCAATTCCAATGCTGCGGTTCCGGCAATAATTTTAAAAGTTGAACCAGGCGGATATTCTCCGGCAATAACCCGGTTTTCCATAGGATGACCCGGATTATCGTTAATTTGTTTCCATTCTTTTTCAGTAATCCCCCGGGTAAACCAGTTCGGATTATATGCCGGACGACTGGCCATCGCCAGAACAGCACCTGTATTAGGATCTATGGCAACAGCCGCTATACCTGCCGTTCCGATTCCATTCGCTATTTGTGAATCCATCGCTTGTTCTGTTGCTTTTTGCAGATTAAGATCAATCGTTAAATGAATGTTGTGGCCGGATATAGATTTTTTGCGATCCATTTCCTTCACAGGACTGCCGGCAGCATCCACTTCTACCTGACGACCGCCATCTTTTCCCCTCAGTAAATCATCATAATACGCTTCCAGACCCGCCCTGCCAATACTGGTAACACTGGTAACACCGGTCTGTCCTTTTATGCGTTCCATATCAGTTTCATCAATCTGTCCAACATATCCAAATATTTGGGCGGCCATAGAATTATAAGGATAATATCGAACAGGCTGTACATCAATGGCAATCCCCGGAAGTTCATTTCTGCGTTCTTCTATTTTCGTAACTACATCCTGCGTAAGATCTTGTGCAAGAACCGTAGGTTCGTAAGAACTGTTGATCTTCTTCATTTTTTTCTGCAGCGTATCCGGGGTAATGTTCAATAACTGGGATAATTCTTTTACCTCACTGTCCGGCATGTTCTTTTTTGTCGGAACATAGGTAAGAATGAAACTGGGTCGTGAACCAACAAGAATCTGACCATTGCGATCATACATCACTCCCCGCATAGCTGCAATAGGAATCGTGCGCAAGCGGTTTCCCTCTGCCAATGAATGATAATAATTCCCGGCAAATATTTGCAAATAAATCAGACGGCTGATCAACAAGGAAAAAATAAAAATCAATATCCAATACAGATATTTGAATCGGCCGTCTTGATGTTTCTTTTTCATTAACGCTTCAAGCATGAATTACACTCCTTGTACAATATTGCTTACCAACGATATCCAAAAAAACCATATGCATCTTCCCGTCTTAATTTCCAAACGAAGTGATCTAAAGGAAGTGCAATAATGCCATGGTAAACAAGCATTGGTACACTATATTCAAACAAATATGCCATCACTTTTACAAATTGACCGGACATCAATAAAACGCCGCAAGTAAGTAAGAGACAACATTCTGTTGCCACTAAAACGATGACCAAAGATAAAAGCCATTGTTCACGTTCTACATTACGTCCCATGGCACTGCAAATAAAAGCGATGACCAAGTATGGCAGCAAATGAAGTCCAAAGAAATTGCCAATAATAACATCCTGGCAGAATCCGCCTAAAAGAGCAGCAATAATACCTGCACGCTGTCCGTGATGAAGTGCAATAAGAACAACAAGGACAAAAATAATATTCGGCTGATATATACCGTTAAATATAAAGGGGAAAATCGAACTTTGCAATATAAATGCTGCAAGCGCCATCATAAAACATGCCATCTTCCTCATAATGCTGCAGCTCCTTTTATGCCTTCCACTTTATCACGCTGCGTTTGTGGGACCAATTTAGGATCCACCGTCGGTTTCTCATATGATCCCGTATCGGAAAATTTTACGATCACAAATACTTCTTCCAATTTTGAAAAATCAACACTGGGGCGAATAACTGCATATTTAACAAAGTCATTATCACTTTGATGAATAGAAATAATCGTGCCGATGTACAAACCTTTCGGATAAATGGAACCATACCCGGAAGTAACCAGCGTATCGCCTTCTAGAATATCCGAATCTTTGGCAATATTGACAAATTGCGGTTCCGTCGGTGTATTGCCATTGCCGCGAACGACAGAAGACACACGAGATTCCGGACGCTGCACAATAGCACCGATACTAGTACGCGGATCAAGCATCAGCTGTACCCGGGCAGAATGAGGATATACATCACTGATAAATCCAACTACGCCTTTAGGCGTAATTACCGGCATATCTTTGGCTACTCCCTCTGCACTGCCCTGGTCAATGATCAAGGTATTGCTCCATGTTCCATAATCACGGGATATAACGGATCCTGCTAATAATTTGTATTGGTGACTATTCGAACGAAAATCAAGCAAGGCACGGAGACGCTTGTTTTCTGCCAGCAGTTCGTCATAATTAACGTTCCGTTCCTTTAATTCTTCATTTTGTTTTTCCAAAGCTTCCCATTCAATACGATTTTTAAGGCTAATATCGACGATATGAATACCTGTAGAAAATCCGTTCATAATACGACTAAAGCTGTATTCAAATGGTTCTGCTGCAAGTGCCAGCGGTCTGGTAATATAGGGAAATGCTTCGCGGCGGTTCCAAATCCAGCCAACAGCGGCTATTAATATAAATAGTATCAACATAATAATGATACTTTTTTTACCGAATGAAAACAATTTTAAAATCTCCTCCTGTAGATATGCTGCGCGCCTTCAACTAGAGCCGGCAACTTTTCTCTATTCATTAACGCTTTTCCTATGCCGGTCACTACTGCTAATTCCGGATTAGCTCCTATCATAACGGGCACGCGCAGTTCTTGACTGAAAAGTTTGTCCAACCCGTGAAGCAGTGCACCTCCACCAGTCAGTACAATACCATGTTCCATCACATCTGCCGATAATTCGGGCGGCGTTTCCCGCAGTACCGTTCGGACTAAATCCAAAATACGGTACAATGGTTGGGCGATTACCTGATAAATCTCACTGGATTTGACGGTGACCTCCTTAAGCAAACCATCATCCAGCCCCCGGCCTGTAAAATAGTACGGTTGATCTTCCAGCGGCAGTACGGCAGAACCAATACGGACTTTAATTTCTTCTACGGTAGAATCACCTGTCACTACATCATATTTTTCACGCAGATACTCTTTTATCGCTGCATCTAAATCTAATCCGCCTAAATGAATTGATTTTGCCACCGCAATGCCGCCCAATGATAAGGTTGCGATACTTGTCGTACCGCCTCCCATATCAATAACCATATTTCCTAACGGTTCAAATATGGGAAGATTAGAACCAATGGCAGCCGCCGCCGCCGTTTCCATTAAATAGGCTTCTTTAGCCCCTGCCTGAAAAACAGCTTCCAACACGGCTCGTTTTTCCACATTGGAAGCTGCGGAAGGAACGCCTACGATAATCCGCAAACGCTGTACACTGCGCACGGATTTACTGAGTAAATAGCCAAGCATAGTTCTCGTTACATCATAATCGGCAATTACTCCATTCAATAAAGGCTTATGCACCTTCACCGTTTCCGGTGATTTCGCCAGAAGTCCGGCAGCAGCATTGCCTACGGCAATTACTTTCTTATTACGTTCATCTGTCGCTATCAAAGAAGGTTCGGAAAGAACGATACCTCGTCCTTCTACATAGACTTGCGTAGTACAAGTTCCTAAATCTATACCTATATTTTTTGTTAACGGCGAAAAAATAGAGCTCATTACAAAATCCCTTTCCATACTTTCCAATACTTTTTTGTCATTATTATATTTTACCACAAACGATACATTCCGTCAGTATAATTCCCATTAAAATATCCCCGAATCATACGCAGTATATCAGCTATAATTTCGGGGATACAACTAGTCATAGTACGTATATTTTTGAGTAAAAGCTACCTTCTCATCCATCTTGCGTATGCTGCAGGCAGTTTTTCTTTCTAATGGAAAACAAAGCGGTTATTTATCGCCTTCCTCTTCCAAATACACTCGTTCCGTAGCATCATCATATTCGATAAGTTCCGCATATCGCATCCAGCCTATAATCAAATCCATTTGCTGCGCTGCCTTTTTTTCACCGAAAGCTTCCGTTAATTGTTCTTCAAAAAAGTCGATATCCATTTCGTTGTCGGTGTCTTTTTCCAAACTGTCTACCATTTTTCCCACAAAAGGAACATTTTTCAGCAAATGCGCTCTGAATAGCTCTTTGCGTTCCAGTACACTGGCTCTGGCAAATGCGATCCCTGCCTGTGTTAATTCAATGTCTCCTTCAGATACGATTGTAAACCGCAATAGATTAGACATTTCAACCAATGGAAAAAAGTCTTCTATATCCATTACAAAACGATCGGCTAATTTATATAAATCTGTTTTTTCATTTAAATCTTCCAGTAGTTCCAAAAAACCGGTAAGTGCACCGGCCGTAACATTGGGAAGCAATGTGTATTGAGATGGTGATGTTTTGATTCTGGCAGCGGCTGTTACTGGTTCACGCACAGCGGGCCTCTTGGTCATAAAAGAATAAATCTGATCTACATAAGACAAAAATTCAGGTGATTTCTTATCTCGCCACCGCGGTAAAGGAATCAGCATATTTTCCATTACCGTTGCCGGGCGCGTAGAAAGTATAATGGCACGATCAGCCATATATACAGCTTCTTCAATACCATGCGTAACAAGTATAATGGCTTTTGTAGGGATTTGCTTTTCCAGCCAAAGCTCCAATAAGTCACGACGTAAATTTTCTGCGGTCAACACATCCAAAGCAGAAAAAGCTTCATCCATCAGCAATATATCCGGTTCGCTTACTAAAGCCCGTCCGATACCTACACGTTGTCTCATGCCGCCTGAAAGTTCTTTCGGGAATGCACTTTCAAACCCATCAAGACCGACTATATCCAATATTTTTAACGATTTTTTTTCTTTTTCTTCTTTTTTTAAATCCTTCCCTTCCAAACCGAGCATTACATTTTCCAGTACCGTAAGCCATGGAAATAACGCAAACGATTGAAACACCATGGCGACTCCCGGATTTACGCCGGTAATCGGTTTGCCTAAATAGGCAACAGTACCCGAAGACGCCGGTATTAATCCGGCTATGATGCGTAATAATGTAGATTTTCCTGAACCGGACGGACCTAAAATAGCCAAAAACTCGCCTTCTTTAACGGAAAAATTTATATTCTCCAACACCGCTGTATTAGCAGAACCTTTTATATTAAATGTACGTCCTATACCTGTCAATGTAAGCAATTCACTCATTCTGCCCACTCTCCTAATCCAAATGAAATTTTGATTCTGCTAAACGATACAACCGACGCCAGACAAGTCGGTTTACACACACTACAAAAATGCAGGTTGTCATGACCCCTAGCACGATATGCGGCCAATCTCCGGCGGTTGTTGCCTGACTGACATATGCGCCCAGGCCAGTAGCTGTCAGGGTAACGTCTTTCCATGTGACCAGCTCGGAGACGATACTGGCGTTCCAAGCACCCCCGGAAGCCGTAATCAACCCGGTTACCAGACTTGGAAAAATGCTGGGAAGAATGAAAGATTTCCATTTTTTCCAACCGGTAATTTTAAATACAGAAGCAGCTTCCAATAAATCGTTGGGAATACTCATGGCCCCGGCAATGACATTAAATAAAATATACCATTGCGTCCCTAAAATCATTAAAAAAACAGATCCGGTCTCAAAATTCAATTGATATCTTAAAAAAATAATCGTCACAAAAGGAAAGATCATATTGGCAGGGAAAGATGCTACCATTTGAATAATCGGCTGCAGTTTAGCAGATAATTTAGGTTGGAGACCAATCTTCACACCTACCGGTATAGTCCATAAAGCACCTATTGCCAATGCCGCCATAACTCGACAAAATGTATATAAACCCAATGAAAATACAGTAAAAATTTCATGCAACCCCATATCATACACCATGACAGCAGAATTTTTTGCCGGATTATATAACTCGGAAACGACGAAAATAAAAATAAATAATTTAATGACGATATGTACGCTTCGTTCCTTCCTGTTGTTATGAATTGTTCCGGTGATTTTAGCCGTCATATCTGCCAACATATTGCCGCAATAATTCAAAAAGCCGCGAATCGGTGCAAAAATCAAATGCTGAAGAAGATCCATCAGCCATGACGCATGTAAAATGTCATACACAAAAGAAGTCGGCTGCACATCGCTTTCAGAAAACTCAACCTTAAATTTCTGACTCCAAACTACTAAAGGACGCCAAAACAATTGATCTACTAAAAATATCATAACCAACATTGTCAGCATAGCGTAGAGCATAGCAGATACGTTGCCGGCATCAATGGCCGCAGCCAGATACGATCCCACTCCGGGCAATTGAATATCCTGTCCCAATACACTGATGGCTTCACTGGCAGCTAAGAAAAACCAAGCACCGCCGAAAGACATCATACTGTTCCAAATTAAGCCAATAATAGAAACCGGAAGTTCCAACCGAGTAAATTGCTGCCACCAATTCAAATGCAGCAATTCTGTCGCTTCCTGCAAATCTTTGGGAGCCGTCATAATAGATTGATACACACTAAATGTCATATTCCATGCCATACTGGTAAAAATAGCAAAAATGGATGCGATCTCCACACCCAATAAACTATTGGGGAAAAAATTAATAAACATAAGAATAGTTGCCGATAAAAAACCCAGGACAGGGATAGATTGTAAAATATCCAAAAGCGGGATCAATATCTTTCTGGCAAACTCATTTTTAGCCGCAATATAACCATATACAATAGAAAAAATAAGAGAAGCAATAAAAGCAATAAACATTCTAAGCAGTGATCTGCCGCCATAATAGGGAAGCATGGATATTTGCAAGTTGACTTTCGGTTCATGTTCAACGGAAAAAGGTATGATCATGCCTGCGCTCAGATGAACTATACCATATAAAATAAAAAATATACAAGCTAACAAGATGATATCTATCATTCGAATACGTTGATTTTCAGGGTTTTCCGTAAATATAGACACACGATTACCTCCTCATAAAAGAAACTAGAAAAACGATATATATGCCGCGTCTCTTGACTACCTCCGTCGTCCATATTTACTCCCCCCTTTATGTATAAAAAATTAATTGGATAGATAATGAAAGAAATACCATATACATTATAGTATGACTGAAAGGTATTGTACATAAAAATTCTGCGGTTTTGACATTATATTTACAATATACGATTCCTTCTGTTGACAAAAAGGCAAATGAACATATAATGAATAAGGTAATAATACAATTTTTATTTACAAATAATGTGCTATATTTCAGCAGGAGGAACACACATGATGTTCAAGACACTAAGCCGCTATCTTATCGGCAAACCCTTAGCAAATAAACAACTGGAAAATGAACGCATTCCAAAATGGAAGGCGCTGCCGATTTTTTCCTCTGATGCCTTGTCATCCGTTGGATACGGACCGGAACAAATCGCCCTTGTATTAGCTTCCGTACCGGCATTGGAATTATATTCTTATTTTGGACCGATCATCATAGCGATCATTATTTTATTGGCTGTCGTAGCACTCTCCTATGCACAAGTAGTAAAAGTAAATCCCGGCGGCGGCGGTTCTTACGGCATCGCCATGAAATATTTAGGCGTGTATCCGGCATTGATTGCCGGGGCTGCTTTATTCGCCGATTATCTGTTGACCGTAGCTGTTTCTATTTCTTCCGGTACGGAAGCATTAACCAGTGCGTTTCCTTTTTTGATGCCCTATCATCTACATATAGATATTGCCGTTTTATTGATCATGATGCTTGTTAATTTACGGGGGACACAGGAAGCTTCGACTGTTTTTGTATGGCCGACATATATTTTTATCGTCTCCATGTTTATGACGATCTTAGGCGGCTTTTATCAAATTTTTGTATTACAGATTCCTGCCAGTACGGTAACCGCAGCGAGTTCCTCCATGCCAATGAACGCGTTTACTATGCTTATCATTCTGCGTGCGTTTGCCAACGGCTGCAGTTCTATGACCGGAGTGGAAGCCATTGCCAACGGCGTCACCATGTTTAAGGAACCGCAGGAAAACAACGCTATCAAAACAACGGCCCTTATGGCAGTAATTTTAGCAGGCATGCTGGGCGGACTGGGATATTTAATTATTTATTTCCATATTTTACCGGTAGAGGGATACACATTACTGTCCCTGCTTGTTGAAGAAGTTTTCAGCAGAGGTTTTATTTTTTATTTTATTCAAATCATGATGATGCTGATTTTGTACTTGGCGGCAAACACTGCTTACAACGGATTACCCCCGCTATTATCCTATATGGCCGTCGACGGATATGTTCCCCGATACTTTGCAAACCGCGGCGAACGTCTCAATTATTCCAACGGAATTGAATTGCTTACGTTAGCTACAGCTATACTGATTATTGCTTTTGATGGAAATGTAGAACACTTGATTTCCTTATATGCCATCGGTGTATTTTTATCTTTTACGATTGCTCAATCGGCAATGGTTGTACATTGGCATAAAAGTAAACCGCGCAACTGGCAGGTATATGCGGGCATAAACGGGTTTGGAGCCATGGTGACTGCTTGTGTCGTAATTATTGTATTACTAACGAAATTTATTTACGGCGCATGGATCATTGTTTTACTTATTCCCGTTCTTGTAAAAATTTTCCTTAAAATTCACCATCATTACAATGATGTACGGGAACAATTAGTTTTAACTCCTAATGAGTACAAGACATTCATGCACACAAGTTTAGGCCGCAGTATCATTGTAATTCCGATAGCCTCCCCCACACAAGCCGTGGCTCGTGCCATTCGGTATGCTAAAACAATCAGCAGCAAGGAAGATAAAATTTACGTTGTCCATGTATATAGTGATGAAGCCCGCGGGTTAAAAATTCAAAAATTGTGGCAGGAACTAGAACCGGATATTGAAATGATCATGATTCAATCTCCTTACCGGCAATTAACAGACCCGCTTATCGACTTTATTAAAAATCTTCGCAAAACGATAAACCCGAATGATATTATAACGGTACTTGTTCCTGAATTTGAGACAAAGAAATTATGGCATCGGCTGCTTCATAATCAGAGCGGCTGGATATTGAGAATCCGTATGCTGCAGTTTTTGGATGTTGTGGTTTCTACCGTTCCTCTTAAGTTTACCCGTTAACCAAACAGCAATCGGCACAGAAAAACAACCGCTGATACACGTATCAGCGGTTGTTTTTCTGTGCCGATTGCTGTACTTGCAGCCGTATATAATCTGTTACACGGTTATGGCTTATCACTATCCTTCTTTTTTTATGTTAAACCAGGCAGCATATAATGTCGGCAAAACAAGCAAGGTCAAAATAGTTGCTATAAAAAGTCCACTGGCAATAGCCACTGCCATAGGGCCCCAAAAAATACTGCGCATAAGCGGCACCATACCCAGTATAGCCGCCGCCGCTGTCAACATGATGGGACGGAAACGCATAACAGCCGAATCGATAATGGCATCCCAGGGACTCTCGCCTGCCTTCATATGTTTATCTATTTGATCAATCAATATGACGGAATTACGGATAATCATGCCGCTAAGAGCAAGAATCCCCAAATCAGCAACAAAACCCAGCGGTTTTCCAAAAATAAGCATCCCAAACGCAACACCGATGATTCCCATAGGGGCTGTAATCAACGTTAAAAACATAAGAGAAGGACGGCGCAGTTGGAACATAAGCAAGGTCATGATAACCAGAATCATAATAGGAACAGGAACCAGCAGATAGTTCAATGATTTTTGACTATTTTCCAATGTACCATCAACAGATACGGAATAGCCAAAGGGAAGACTGTCACGGATATCCTTGATAGAATCATAGGCTTTCTGTGTTGCGTCATTACTGGTGCCTGATTTAATATTACCTTGAACGGTAATAGTCGGCTTCAAATCTCTGCGCCAGATGAATCCATCTTCTGCGGCATAACTTATTTTTGCTACCTGTTCCAACGGCACATATCCGGCGGAACCAAGATAAATAGGTATATTTTTGATGCGGGCTAAATCATCCCGATCACTGCCCTTCAATCGAACCTGAATATCAATCGTTTTATCGGCAGCATAATATTCCGCAACCGTAGCCCCTGATAATTCCGTATATAGGGTCTGCGCCACATCCTGTCCTGCAAGCCCCATAGCCCGCAGCTTATCTTGATCCAATTCAAGATGCATCACTTTATTTTTTTGATTCCAATTCAAATGCAAGCTTTCCAAGTTGGGATCTTTAGACAGGCGATTCAGAATTTGTTGTGCATATGCTTTAACTTTGTCTGTATCATAGCCGGATATGCGGAGCATCATCGGATAATCTGACGGCGGACCCGTTTGGATATATTGTATATTACTACGCACATTAGGTTGGTTTTCCGCTATTTCTTTGCGGATTCCTTCTGTCAGCTCTTTCCGGGATTTGACATCTTTGGCAACGACAACGAATTGAGCATAATTATCTGCCGGTAAAACGGGTTCTGTTGTCAATACAAAGCGAGGGGCGCCTTCCCCAACATAGTAAGAGTAATTATCTATTTGATCCATGTGAGAATCCAGATAGTGGGAAAGCGTGTTACTCTCTTCCTGGGAAGCCTTCATGGAAGATCCTTCCGGAAGTGTCATCCCTACTATGATTTCCGGACGCAACGAAGGAGGAAAAAACTCCTGCGGTACCAATTTCAATACGAAAAGAGAAATTACAAATAAAGCACCCGTTCCGGCAATAACCGGTAATTTGTGGGTTAAACACCAGTTTAATACCCCGCGGAAATAATGATAAAATTTATTTTGATATAAAGGTTTGGCCATAGTCTCCGGTTTGACCTTAATCAGATAATATCCGAAAAGAGGTGCTACCATAACGGAAACAATCCAAGAAATCAATAGGGATGAAGAAATAACCGGGAATAACGCTTTACAGAATTCCGGAGCCGCTCCTTGAGCAAATGCCACCGGAATAAACCCGGCGCAAGTAACAAGCGTCCCTGTCAACATAGGTTTAGCGGTAGCGTTAAACGCATAGCAAGCCGCATCAAGACGGTCTTTCCCCTTTTCTAATTGGACACTCATCATCTCGACCGCAATAATAGCATCATCTACCATAAGGCCCAAGGCGATAATCAAAGATCCCAAGGAAACTTTATGCAAATCGATACCGGTAATTTCCATGACACAAAATACACCCGCTAATACTAACGGAATACATCCGGCCACAACAAGTCCCGTTCGGAAACCAAGACTGAGAAAACTAACAATCATGACAATGATAATAGCTTCCCGCAGTGTATTGACAAAGTCACTGATAGAATCCTTAACAACCTGTGGCTGATCAGAAACTTGATGGATTTCCATGCCTGCCGGCAAGTCATTATTGTTAACTTCATGTACTAAACGGTGCAGTTGTTCCCCCAATGTCAAAATATTACCGCCGGGTGTCATAGATACAGCAATACCTACAGCCGGTTTTCCGTTATAAAACATTTTTGGATCAGCAGGTTCCGTATATCTGCGTTCTACCTTAGCGATATCCCCCAGACGGAAAATTTTGCCATTCGCGTTAATCGGCAGCGCTTTAATAGCATCCATATCTTTAAAAGTCCCAGTTATCCGCAGATACACATTATCTGATTTTGTGTCGACCATACCGGCAGGAGTCATTTCATTCTGCCCTTTTACCGCATTGGAAATAACTGTCGGGGAGATACCTAATTCAGAAAGTTTAGAATTTTCAACTTCAATATACACTTTTTCTGATTGTTCCCCGAGGATTTCCGCTTTGCTGACATTTTTGACATCCAGCATCATACGGCGTATTTTTTCTGCCTTGATGCGCAGCTGTTCATAGGAATACCCATCACCGGTCACTGCATAAATGGAACCATATACATCATCAAACCGGTCATTGAAATACGGACCGTAAACACCTTGCGGCAGATCCTTCTTTACATCTTCCGTCAGATTGCGGACTTCCTTCCATGTATCGCGTACCTTACTGGAGTCAACTTCGTCATTTAAGGTAACATAGATAACAGTCTGCCCTGGTCTGGCATAACTTTTTATATAATCCAAATGGGGAGTATCCTGCAGTTTTTTTTCAATTTTGTCATTGACCTGTTCATCCATTTGCTGTGCCGATGCCCCTGGCCAAGCAACCGTGACTACCATTTGCCGCACTGTATATGCCGGATCCTCCATACGTCCCAGCTTTATATAAGAAAATATGCCGGCAATGGCAATGACAACAATAAAATACCAGACAAGAGCTTTATTCTTTAAAGCAATTTCCGAAAGATTTCTCATTGATCCTCACTCTCCGTCCGGACCGTCTGCCCTGCACTTAATTGATGTACGCCCGCAGTCACAATACTATCTCCGCTTTTCAAGCCTGTCACTTTGACTTTATTATCACTAAAGTTTTCTACTGTCACATTCTTCAACACGACAGTTTTATCACTGCCGACGATCCATACTTGAGCTTGGTTTCCTGTTTGATATATTGCCGCTAGCGGCAATATGACCGTCGGCTCAGAATCACCTGTTTCCTGCGAAAGATTAGTAACTGTTGCTGTCATTCCCAGCTGCATGTCCTCAGGTGGATCCGGCAGCGCTATACTGACTTTATAAGTTCGCGAAATCTGGTTGGCCATGGGAGCCACCTCCCGCACGGTACCCGTTACCTTTTGCCCCTGCAGTGCCCAAAAAGAAACACTTACTTCTTTGCCTATCACAAAATTCTGTACTTTATTTTCGGGAACATTGATTTGCACTTCTAAATCTCCAGTATGTACCAATGTTAAAACCGTCTGTCCCGCAGCCACGACTTGACCGACTTCTCCGGATAAAGCCGATATGACACCATCCGCATCAGCTGTTAAATCAGTATAAGACAAAAGATTTTCTTCTTGGGAAGCGGTAGCCTGTGCCTGATCATATGCCGCCACAGCTTGATTATATGCCGTGCTGTATTGATCCAACACAGCGGCAGGAACCGCATTTTGCTGATACAATGCCTGATACCGGGATAGATTAGACGCAGCCAGCTCCCTCTGTGCTTTTGCTGATTCTACGGCTGCCTGTGAACGAGTTACCGATTGAGCCGCATCTTTTGGATCTACCGTCATAAGTACATCGCCGGCCTTTACCCGGCTGCCCAGCTGTACATTACGGGCAGATATCCTGCCCCCTGCTTGAAATGCCAAATTGCTCTCATAGCGGCCGCGAACTTCTCCGGCATATTGCGCCTCACTGGTGTTTTGTCCTGCGCCAACAGTTGTCACCTTGACCAGCTGCGGCAGTTCTTTATCAGCCGGCTGCTGACCACAGCCGGTTAATGCAATCATCGCAGCAAAAACAACAACCATACGCGCTGCTGTATATAAACGGCTCATTTTACCTCACTCCCCTTGTTTGATTTAATAGCAATCGTGGCGGCATTTTCCGTAATCTTTCGCAGTCCCTGTATCGTATGTTCGACGACTATCGGTTCCAAACCTGCCGTGATATTGGTAATCCACGTTTCTAATACGGCATATAATTTATCTTTGATGCCTAATGCCTGTTGCGTAGAATAAATATGTTTCTGCCGTTTATCGTGAATATCCTGTTCACGCCGTATATATCCTTTATCTTCCAAATTTTTTATAGTCCGAGCCATCAGCCCTTTGTCCGTTATTAAAAGATAGGCTAATTCATCCAATGTAGCTCCTTCGTTTTCATATAACTTAGTAAGAAAAACAAATTCAGAAAACCCAATATTCCATGGCAGGCAGGCACTTACAATAAATGCCTGGGAACGTCTGTATAACACACCGAAATGATGTGCTGCATCACGATAATCCATATACGATCCCTTCCTTCTATAAACAATTTGACTATATCAACTTGTTTATAGTATAACAAATTGAAAATAATTATTCAACCCGTTATGAGAGAAGATATGGAAATTGTTCACTGCATTTATAATGAAATTATCTCTTCGCGTATTTGACAGAAACGATTAATCTTAAAAGCAGCTTTTTCTATAAGATAATCCAAGCATTCCCGATAGCAGATATTTTCGATGCCACGGCACGCACCCTGACACAAGCACCGTCCATTGACATGTAGCGTAACATGTTGATAAATAGGTTTGTTGTATAGTAACAATCTATAACGGTTTACCGTAGCTATAGTTACGAAAACAGAAAAAAGAGAACACCTTGTGTTATGCTTAGGCGGCCATGTCACACACAACAGAAAAGGTGTTCTCTCATAAACAGGTAACATGAAGCGTAACGTATTGCCTGCTACGCTTCGGCTAAAATCAACATTTATTTACTCTTCCCCCATTAATCGATAGCCAATTCCTGATTCTGTAATAATATATTTAGGTTTTGTCGGATCTGCTTCAATTTTTCGGCGTAATTGTGCTATATAGACTCGAATATACTGCGTATCTTCTCCATAGCCTTCCCCCCAGACAGCCTTCAAAAGCTGTCGGTGTGTCAAAACACGTCCCGCTTGCTGCATCATAATGGTAATAATTTTATATTCGGTGGGAGTGAGTTTTATTTCTACACCGTTTAAAGTAACACGATGCTGCGGAAAATCAACAGAAAGCCCCCCACACGTTAAGATAGATTCTTGTTCATTTGTTGTCGAATGACGCAGACACACTCGTATTCTAGCCATTAATTCCCCCATACTGAACGGTTTTGTCACATAATCATCTGCTCCCACATCCAACCCCTGAATTTTTTCCTGTTCCTGATCGCGAGCCGTTAATATAATGATGGGAATTTGTGACCATTCCCTGATTTTTTTGACTACATCTTTACCATCGATATCCGGTAATCCTAAGTCTACGATAACTAAACCGGGTTGTACATATGCCGCGCTTTGAATACCCTCTTTTCCTGTCTTTGCTATATACACCTCATATCCCGCCGCATGCAGCGATACCTGCAGCAATTTACAGATTTGCATTTCATCGTCAATTACTAATATCCGTATTTTTATTACATCCATTTGTATCTCTTCCTTTTACTTGAATGCCGTTTTCCTGTACATCTACGGGTAAGCTGAATGAAATAGCTGCACCTCCTCCCGGATTATTTTCGGCCCATATTGTCCCATGATGCATTTCAATGATACCTTTGCAAATAAACAATCCTAATCCCGTCCCTGAAATGGTATTAACATTCGACGAGCGATAAAACTTTTCAAAAATATGCTCTTGATCCGATGATAAGATACCTATTCCTTGGTCTTTTACAGATACAACCAAATGCGCATGTTCTAAGTAAGCTCGTATCGCAATAGTACTGCCCTTCGGAGAATATTTTATTGCATTATCGAGCAAGTTGACAAGCACTTGTTCCAATAATCCGCAATCTCCTTTGAAAAAAGGTAATGGAGAAGATATATCCGATACGATATTATGCGTAACACTGACTTTTTCAACACGTTGCAGCGCGACACCAATAATATCTTCTATATCACACCAGTCATTTTTTAATTGCAAAATTCCACTTTCCTGCCGTGCCGTATCTAAAAAATTATTGACCAACCGTTCCATTCGTGTTGCTCCATAGGAAATAGTTTCCAATAATTCCAACTGTTCTTTTGGATTATATTGGACAGTCGTATCCGATAATGCAGAAGCAGCCCCAATAATAGAAGCAAGCGGAGTCCGCAATTCATGGGATACCGAGTTGAATAGCGAAGTCCGCAGTCGTTCTGATTCGACCGCCAATGCCGCCTGCTGTGACTGATAAATCAACTTGCATCGTTCAATTGCCATAGCAGTCAATCGAATCCAAGAATCAATAATACGTTTTTCCTCTGGTAATAAAGGATTATCTCCAATTTGTATGCCAAATACGCCTTCTATTTGTGCCCCTGTCTGCAAAGGAATATATAAATTTTGAACACCCGGTATGGTATCTGTGGAACATCCTGCCATTTTTTTATTTTTAAACGCCCAAACAGCTACCGCGTATTCTTGCTCTACCAGCCTTAGCGCATGGCCTCCCGTTTCCGGAATATACTGCCCAGCTTGTTTTAATTGTCCTTTTTTGTCCGGATATAATACTACCACAAAACGATCTAATGTTTCTCCCACATATTCGGCCAGTTTTTGGCATATCTGGCCCGGTTTGATTATAGCCGCTATTTCTTGACTGAAATCATATAAGGTACGCATGCTTTTTTCTCGCTGCCGTGCAATTTTTGATTCCTTCCGCAATTTTTCTGTCTGTTTGCCGATCAAATATGAAAATATAAGAAAAATACCAAATGTCCATATATATTGGATATCATTGACGGAAGTCGTAAATATAGGCGGAATAAAAGAAAAATCAAACAAAAACACACTAACAACAGCGGTCATATAGGATGGCCATCGTCCCCACCATAACGCCGATAAAAGGACTGGCAAAAAGTACAAAAATGCGATATTAATCAATTCCAGTGATGATTGAAATATCCATCCCACACCCGTAATGCAAAGTGCCATACTAATCCCGCATACTGTATACCAAATCTGTTTATGCTTGTTTTTGTATTCTAATGGATGTGACTGTATTGGATTTTTTTCTTTTTCCTTTTCTTTTTCCTTTTCTTCTTCCCCTTGTACAACATATACATTAATATCGCCGCTATACCGGATCAATTTTTCCAAAAATGCCCCATGACATATATCCCAAAGCCGACCGTGCTGTGATTTTCCCGCAACAATGGCGGTTACATTATGCGTTCGTGCAATATCCAAAATCTCATGTACCAAATCATTTCCTACGGCAGTAAATATTTTTCCGCCCAGTTCCTCCGCTAATTTTATATTGTCAGCCAATCGTGCCCTTTCCCTATTTCCCATAGGAAATCGAGGGGTAGGCATCTCAATATGAACCGCCAAAAAATCAGCATGCAAGCCATCCGCCAATCGTCTGGCTGTTCGGATTAATTGTGTTGAAAAGGGGCTGGCACTGACACATACCATAACACGTCCCGTAACCTGCCAAGGTCCGGCAATTTTTTTCTTTTTCATATAGGCAGACATCGTATCATCCACACGGTTAGCCATAAAACGCAGTGCCAATTCACGAAGTGCATTGATATTCCCCAAGCGGAAAAAGTTTTTTAATGCTCGTACAGCTTGTTCATGCGAATATACCTTGCCTTCTTGCAGACGTGTGACAAGTTCCTCCGGTGGAATATCAATCAGCTGGATACTATCCGCCTGTTCCAAAACAGAATCAGGAACTGTCTCATGAATGGCAACACCGGTAATCTGTGTTACAATATCATTCAGACTTTCGATATGTTGAATATTAATTGTTGTATATACCTGTATTCCCGCATCCAATAATTCTTCTACGTCCTGGTATCTTCGTACATGTCTTGAGCCGGGAATATTAGTGTGTGCCAATTCGTCGACTAATACAATTTCCGGTTTAAGATGCAGAATAGCATCTGTATCCATTTCTTTTTTTTGCTGCCCGCGATACGATACATAAGCAGGAGGAATAACAGGAATTCCGGTTGACAATTTTTCTGTTTCTACTCTGCCATGTGTTTCAATCCAGCCGATATATACTTGTTTTCCTTTCAGCAAATCTTCCTGTGCTGCTTTTAGCATCGTATATGTTTTTCCTACTCCAGCGGCAGCTCCTAAAAAAACGGTAAGCCTGCCTCGGTTTTCCTGATTCATTTGCGTTAGAAGTTCATCCGGATTTGGCCGGTTATCTTTTGCAATCGTCATTGTATCTATCCCCATCCTTACGGTATAATCACCACGCCTATTTTCGCGCATGACATGCAACAAACAGGGCGTCATAAAACGACGTCCTGTCTATTATATTTATTATGATTGAGCCGCCGTATCTAACGCACGATTCAACACTAATACATTCACTTTGTCTTCACCCAAAAATCCTAATTGTTTTGTTTCTATATGCTCTTTTATCAAATTTTTCACCGTCTGCACATTCATATGTCTTGTTTCCGCAACTCGTCTAGCCTGCACATAGGCAGCATCAGGTGTAATATGCGGATCAAGTCCACTTGCAGAAGCCAAGACTAAATCGCTGGGAACCTCTGCGGAATCTAACATATCATTCGACTTGCGCACATCGTCCATATTATCCAGAACTTGGCTAATTAATTTTTCGTTCGTGGGTCCCAAGTTGGAACCGCCGGAGGACATCGCGTCGTATCCATCATCGCCTGCCGCAGAAGGTCGGCCGTGAAAATATCGATCACTCTGAAAATTTTGTCCAATCAGCTCGGAACCAACAATAGTTCCATCCGTATTTATTAATAAAGAGCCATTTGCTTGTGTTGGGAATAATAGCTGCGCTACCCCTGTCATAGCAAACGGATAGATAAGACCTGTCACTATTGTACATATAACTATTAATTTAATGGACTTTATTATAGGCTGCCACATAAGTTTATACCTTCTTTCTTTTTTACGCTAACCCTAACAGGACGATAAGCATATCAATAATCTTGATGCCCACAAAAGGAACAATCAATCCGCCGAGACCATAAATCAACAGATTTTTCCGTAGAATGGCAGCAGCCCCGATCGGTTCATAGGCAACACCCTTGAGAGATAACGGTACCAAGGCAATAATAATCAGCGCATTAAAAATAACAGCACTTAAAATCGCACTTTCCGGTGTTGCCAGATGCATGATGTTGAGTGCTCCCAATACCGGATACGCACCCATAAACATAGCCGGAATAATAGCAAAATATTTTGCTACATCATTGGCAATACTAAAGGTAGTTAAAGAACCACGAGTCATTAGCAGCTGTTTGCCGATTTCCACTACTTCTATCAATTTTGTCGGATTGCTGTCCAAGTCGACCATATTTCCTGCTTCCTTAGCGGCCTGTGTGCCACTGTTCATAGCAACACCAACATCCGCCTGTGCCAAAGCAGGTGCATCGTTTGTACCATCACCGGTCATGGCAACCAACATTCCTTTAGACTGATAATCCCGTATCATCTTCAACTTTGTTTCCGGTGTCGCTTCTGCTAAAAAATCATCCATTCCCGCTTCTGCTGCAATGGCTGCTGCTGTCAATGGATTATCTCCGGTGATCATGACCGTTTTGATCCCCATTTTTCTAAGCTCACAGAAGCGTTCTTTAATCCCTCGTTTAACAATATCTTTTAATTGAATAACACCTAAAACTTTATCCTTTTGTGCAACAACGAGTGGGGTTCCGCCTTCTTTTGCAATGGCTTCACAAGAAAATTGCACATCATCGGGGAAGTGACCGCCATTTTTCTCCACATATTTCTTAACAGCATCCATTGCGCCTTTACGGATTTCCCTGCCTTGCCAATTAATGCCACTCATACGGGTTTGCGCTGTAAACGGTACAAACTCCGTTTCCGAAGCAGATAACTGTCGTTCACGTAAATTATATTTCTTTTTAGCTAATATAACAATACTACGTCCCTCAGGCGTTTCATCTGCAAGAGAAGAAAGTTGCGCAGCATCCGCTAATTCTTGTTCATCGACACCCATAGCAGGTACAAAATTAGAGGCCATACGATTTCCCAGTGTAATCGTACCTGTCTTATCCAGCAGCAGTACGCTGACATCACCGGCCGCTTCTACGGCACGTCCGGACATAGCCAATACGTTCCGTTTTAAAAGCCGATCCATTCCCGCAATTCCGATAGAAGACAAAAGTCCTCCAATAGTTGTCGGAATCAGACATACCAGCAACGCAACCAGTGAAACGGCCGGAATAACAGTCTGCGAATAGATTGCAAAGGGTTCCAACGTTGTAACGGCGATTAAAAAAATAATAGTTAACCCCACTAACAGAATCGTTAATGCAATTTCATTCGGAGTTTTCTTGCGCTTAGCTCCTTCTACCAGCGAAATCATATGATCTAAAAAGGTTTCACCTGCATTAGCCGTGATCCGTACTTTAATCCAATCAGAAAGCAATACGGTTCCTCCCGTAACGGAAGACCTATCGCCTCCCGCCTCCCGAATGACAGGAGCTGATTCGCCGGTAACGGCGCTTTCGTCCACAGAGGCCATACCTTCTACGATTTCTCCGTCGCCGGGAATAACATCACCACTTTCGATCAATACAACATCATTTTTCTTTAGCGTCGTAGCATCAACGATTTCTTGTTTTCCCGCTGCTATTTTTTTTGCTTTTGTATTGACTCTGGCATCTCGTAATGCCTGCGCTTGCGCTTTACCGCGTCCTTCTGCGATGGCTTCCGCAAAATTGGCAAATAACACGGTAAACCATAACCACACAATCACTTGTATCGTGAAACCCAGATGCTCTGCCGACTGTCCCAAGACGACTCTGACCAGTGTCAAACAGGATAGGAATATGGCTCCCACGTATACGACAAACATAACCGGATTTTTTATTTGTGTATTCAATTTTAGTTTTCGAAAAGAATCTTTTATCGCAGCTATAACAATAGCTTGATTCCATGTGTTTTTCTTATTCATATTCTATGCTCCCGTTATATTAAAAAGTAACTTCCTGCAGCATCAACAAATGTTCTACAATAGGTCCCAATGCCAATGCCGGGAAAAAGGTAAGTGCACCAATAATAAGCACGACAATAACCAATAATACGACAAATAGACTGCTCTTTGTAGAAAAAGTCCCCGGTCCTATGGGTACGGTGTTTTTTTCTGCCATACTTCCGGCAATCGCCATCATCGGAATGATGACGCCAAACCGTCCTATCAGCATAGCGAAGCCTAAAGCCACATCGTAAAACGGGGTGTTTGCTGTCAATCCACCAAAAGCACTGCCGTTGTTGCCAACAGAAGAAGTAAAGGCATACACCATTTCACTCAATCCATGGGGCCCGTTATTCAAGATTCCTGCAAGACCCGCATCTGTTGTAGAAGCTATGGCCGATCCCGTCAAAATGACAAAAGACGGAATCAGAAGTGCCAATATAGCCATTTTCATTTCCCAGGATTCTACTTTTTTCCCCAAATATTCCGGCGTGCGGCCTACCATCAACCCTACGATGAATACTGTCATGAATACATATGCCATCATCGCATAAAAACCGGTTCCTACACCACCTACTACCACTTCTCCCAACATGATCTGCAGCATCGGCACCAGTCCGCCAATAGGCGTCATACTGTCAAACATAGCATTCACCGCTCCGCAGGAAGCTCCCGTGGTAACAGCTGTAAACAAAGCCGTCCCGCCTAAGCCGAATCGTACTTCCTGTCCTTCCATTACCGAAGAACCACTGATTCCGAATTGACTGATCAAGGGATTGCCGGTTGCTTCACCCGCATAGATGCAGCCAAACATAATGACAAATAAAGTCAGCATAGCACCTAATATCGCATATCCTTGTTTTTTGTCCTTCACAAATTTACCAAATGTAAATAACAATGAAACAGGAATTAAAAAAATACAAATTACTTGCAGGAAATTAGTGAAAGCAGTAGGATTTTCAAACGGATGAGCCGAATTAGCATTGAAGAATCCACCGCCATTCGTTCCCAATAATTTGATTGCCTCCTGCGAAGCTACCGGACCCATAGGGATATGCTGTTCGATACCTTCCAACGTATGCGCAGTAACATACGAAGAAAAATTTTGCAATACCCCTTGTTGAACAAACAGTAAGGCAAAAACGATGGATAGTGGAAGCAAAATCCACAAAACACCCCGAACCATATCAACCCAAAAGTTCCCTATTTTATCCGTATTTTTTCGTGTAAGTCCTCGTATCAAAGCAATGGCAACACATAGGCCTGTCGCAGCTGATAAAAAGTTCTGCACCGTTAATGCGGTCATCTGTGTAAAATAACTCATGGTGGATTCTCCGCCATAAGCCTGCCAGTTTGTGTTTGTCACAAAACTAGCCGCCGTATTAAATGCTACATGAAACGGCGTAACTCCTTCAAAATGTTCCGGATTCAACGGCAGATACCCTTGCAATACTTGCAATAAAATAACGGCTATGAAACCAATAAAGTTAAACCATAATAAATCGATTGTATACGTTTTCCAATTTGTTTCCTGCCGTTTATCAACTCCCAAAATTCGATATATCCCTCGTTCCACAGGACAAAAGACCGGATCTAAACATGTTTTTTTAAAATTAAATACATGAAACATATAAGATCCCAAGGGTATAGAAATCCCAATTAATACAATCATAAAAATTGCAAAAAGCACCATATCATTTCCCATTTTAAAAATCCTCCGGTCTCAATAATGCATATACCAAATATCCTAACAAGAAAAGCGCCAATATTCCGGCTATCCCCAATTCCCACATAACAAAAGTCCTCCTTCCGACTTTGCCGCTGAAAAAAAGCTGAAACAAAACATACGCTGTTTAATACTATAAATTAAGGTATGTATCCATAACGGAAATAGTATATATACAGGCAAAAACTGCACCTTATAACTTCTCTCTTTACATATGCAGCGAATGATATTGCAGCACGAAAGAAAGTATGATGATACCAATAAGATATCCCAATAAAAACAAGATATTTTTCATCATAGGAAAGCCTCCTTTCTTTTACTACACTTTCCTCTCTTTCATGGCATCATTGTAACATGTTAAAAATAAAAATAGTGTTAAAAATAGTTGCCGTAATATAAAAATAATATAAAGATACTGTAATCCATAAAAGAAACAGGTGGTGTATCCGACACAACCCGGCTTTGTCAGTTTTAGAACACAAACATAACTTCTACCCGCGTTTCCTCTTTCGGATCGTAGGAAATGCTCGAATTCTTGGCTTTTGAACCAAATGTCTGAAAGAATTGAAGTTTGGTATTGTTCATAAGCGTATAATCAAATCCGATGCCCCACGAGGCAACATTATCTAACAAATTATTGTTTCTCCACGTATCGGTAGAGCCATAGAGAGAATGGGCATCCGCATTGACATATTCAATCCATGCATCCCAACTATGCGGTTTGGAAAAACTCGACGCTCCATATGTCAGCACACCTGCCCAAACACGGGAATTATCATTCGTACCTGCAGTAGCAGCATCATGCGTTATGTCCTGGAAGTCTACCAGCGCATGCCATTTAGAACCCATATCCATTTTCCCATAGGCTCCCAAAAGACTCTTCAAGGGACTGTTGTTACCATGAAAGCTGTTGTAATATATTCCGACCTTTGCCTTATTCCCCAAATAGCCTTCTATTTCACCATACCCGGTGCTAACTCCCAACAGATCATTTTCACCCGTAGCACCTTCTTTAAAAGTACCGTACCCGGCAGTCAATGCAATTTTTCCATTGTCATACTCGGCCTGTGCTCCGTCAAAAACATCGCCATATTGGTATCCGTAAGCGTTACCGAGAATATATTCATCCCAACGCCCTGCTTTTACCGTAAGATTTTTGCTGAAATTATGTTGTACATAGGCATCATCATTATATATACCGGGAGACGCTCCGGTATCCTCTGCCGCAGCTGCCGTACTGTTGATAAAAGTTTGGTTGTTTGTGGAAAATCCTACCAGCGCACTTGTTGTATCATTGATGGTAACATTCGCCCGAAGACGAGCCCGATAAGACCATGATGCATCTCCGGTAACTCCATCATTACTAGTTGATGTCGTATTATTTTGGTTAATATATCGAAAACGAATATCTCCGGTAATGTTTACATTACCCACCTTTTGTTCCAGATTGCTTACGCGGATACCCAGCATATGTAATTCATCGGCATATTCATCTGCCAATTTATTAATTACAGCGCGTTGTTCTACACTTGCACTGTCCATGTGCACCATTGCCTTGGCCGTCATTTCAGCAGCTTCATACCGGGTAATATTGCGATTACCTTGGAAATAAGTACCATCCACTCCCTGAATCACACCGGCATCCGCTAATTTCACAACAGATTGGTACGCCCAACTATCTGTCGGTACATCCGTAAACGGGTTGGCTGCCAGCCCGCACGTAGTGCTGATTACCATAGTTGTTGTTAAAAACGCCAATTTTTTTCTCATGATTATACATCCCTTCCTGAATTATACGATCAAACTATACATTTCCTCGATTTTTCTTTCTCCATTTGCATGAACAGACCCATCTGCGTAGATGATATGGAATCTAAAATCGTCATACATTGATAGCATTGTACCATTTAAAAAATAAAAATAGTGTCAAAAATAGCTTGCGTATCATAAAAATACCGTAAAAAAATGCATTAAACATCTGTACCATTGTATCCAGGAATCCTGACAAAAAAAACTGTAATAAAATAAGGAAAAATCCTCATTTTATTACAGCTTTTTTCTATCTTCCCGTCATTCGCGGTACCATGCAGGCAAGGTACTATACCCATACCTTTCAATTCATTTATGTTAATACGATAGCATCTGTCGCTTGACACCTTTTCAAGATACGTTTATCGTAATGTTCTTTACGGATAATGTTTTTTCCCATCATGAAGAATCAGTGGTGGTTCCCACATTCATTTTCGTATTGATGATCGTGACAAATAGAATCCGTCGATTGTAAATTTCCTTGGAGATACTGATATGCAGTATCCGTGACATCTCCGACCGCACCTGTAATTACTTTTATATTGTTTTCACTAAAAAGTTCTACTGCTCCCTGCCCCATTCCACCGGCAACAATAACATCCGCACCCTTATCCCTCAAAAATACAGGAAGAAATCCTGGTTTATGTCCTGGATTAGGAATCGTTTCCGTATGTACAATTTTCCCGTTGTTGATTTCAAAAATAGTAAAATCAGGACAATGTCCAAAATGGCGTGCTACCATTCCGTTTTCACTTGCAATCGCTATTTTCATATCTAATACCTCGCTTTTAATTATTTTTCCGATTCCATATAACAAAAATTATGTTAAATCTGCCGCAAACAACAGTTTTATAGTTTCTTTAAAAATAAGCTGTACCGCTCTTCCGCTCGGACAATCCATATCTATGATAGAAAGGCCGCTGTTAGCAGCAATAACCGCTTCCGTATCATACGGTATGCGACCTACAAAGGAAATATAATTTAAACGGCAGAAAATTTCAATTTCTTTACTTTTTTCTTTATTCATATCATATTTATTTATACAGACTGCCATAGGTCGATGAAAGAGCTTGGTGGTTTGAATAATCCGTTTCATATCACTGATCCCAGATACCGAAGGTTCGGCTACAATTAAAACCATGTCGGCACCGCTCAAAGATGCAATGACTGGACATCCAATCCCCGGTGACCCGTCAATAATAGCTAACGGAATAATATCATCGTCTACATGTGTAACCATCTGTTTTTTTACTTCTGTCACCAATTTTCCCGAAGTACCGTTGCCTATATCTAACTGTGCCGTTGAAAATACGCGATTCCCCAAAAATAAACACAGTCTACCGGCAGCCGCTGGTTGAAAAGAAACAGCATGAACGGAACATACTATGTCACACACACCACACCCTTCGCAGTGATAGGAATGAACGATATAAGGATCTCCTTTTGCAATAGCATCAAATCTGCAATGATCATAACAGGCACCGCATGAAATACATTTTTCTGGATCGATAACTGCTTTCGGCATGCCAAAGTAAGCATGATACATTGGCGGTTCATTGCATTTCATAAGCAAATGCAGATTAGGAGCCTCTACATCACAATCAGCAACTGCTTTGGCTCCGGATAACTTAATAAAAGCCCCTGCTACCGTAGTTTTTCCAGTTCCTCCTTTTCCGCTAAGAATCAACAGCTGCTGCATGCCGCACCTCCTTTTCTATGCTTTTTAATAGTTCAGAAAAGCAGTTTTTATATTGTTTGGCTTTTCGGACAACAAGACCTCCATTGGATTGGATTTCAGCTAATTTTTGATCAAAAGGCAATTCACATAAAATAGGTATACCTTCCTGCACACAATATTCTTTCGCCGGATTCCATTCATTTTTCAGGCATTTATTCAATACTACTCCATAAGGTTTTTGAAACAGTTTGACCAATTCGTGAACCATTTTCAGGTTATCGGTGCCAAAAACAGTAGGTTCCGCTACTAATACACAATATTCTGCATGCTGCATGCTTTCCATCACACTGCATGCGCTTCCCGGAGGGCAGTCAATAAATACAGGTTCAGAGGCCGCCTCTATTACATTCCACAATTCTTTGATGATGGGAATACCCGATGCAATTCCTATATGCATAGCACCTGAAATAACATGTATATTTTTTGAGGTACCATATGCTATACTGCCGACTTCCTGCCTGGTTTCAGCAATCGCCTTTGTAGGACATACCAAAACACATCCTCCGCAGGAATGACAAATCTCACGGAATACCATAACATTGCCGGAAACAAACGCCAAAGCATTAAATCTGCAAAATTCAGTACAAGCTCGGCAACCATTGCACTGCGGTGCATCGATAACCGGTATTTTCACATAAACAGGTTCCGTTTTTTGTATACTGGACGTAAACAATAAATTCCCATTCGGAGCTTCCACGTCACAATCCACATACATGGAAGCATCACATACAGCAGCTAGATTCGCTGCAATTGCAGTTTTCCCTGTACCTCCTTTACCGCTCAATACTGCAATTTTCATATATGACGGCCTCCCTCTCCCTGCCTGCCATGATATCCTCCGTGAAAATCTCCTGATTTTAAAAGTTTTCCCTGTAAAAATTGATCAATGTTGTATTGTGCGGACCCACTTGTCGTTTGAAATAATGTAACATGTGATTCATGTAATACTTTCGCTGCATTTTCTCCACATTGCGGGGTTAATAAGACGTCAACGCCCGCATCTAAAATAACTTGTGCGGCCTTGATTCCGGCACCGCCTTGACTATTCATTGCAAGATTATCGATATAACGCGTTTCTTTGCTATCCGTATCATAAATTAAAAATTTTTTTGACCTTCCGAACGTACTGCTGACAGGTTCATCTGTTGACGGCATGTCAATGGGGACTCCTATTTTCATAAGATACTCCTTTCATCAAAATCTCCAAAAATGTAAATATACTATGGTTTATGACATATGTCAATTTATATAATATCCTTATTATCGACATATGTCAATAATATTTTATGAATTTACATATTTTAAAAGCCGTCCCGGAAAAATCCGGAACGGCTAACATAAAGTAAAATATATGATTAAGCACCGATCACTTAATATCGATGCGATGACCAGCGTCTACGACAGTCGGATCTGCTTTCGGCAATGTAATCGTTAAGACGCCGTTAGAAAAGGCAGCTTCTATACTATCTTTTTCAATATTACGGACAACAAACTGCCGACTAAAACCATTGCTTACCCGTTCTTTACGGATATAGTTTTTATCCTTGTCTTGTTCTTCTTTTTCCTGATTCTGTTGTGTCATAATAGCCAAGACATCATTATCATAGGTAATGGTAATATCTTCTTTTGCAACACCCGGTAAATCTGCAGTAACAAGATACGCTTTCTCTGTATCCTGGATATCAACTTTGGGAAAAGTCATTTGACTGAATTTTCCCGGTTGTAAAACTCGATTGAAAAAATTCTCGAATATAGGATCCGGAGAAAAAAAGTTATCGATATTTACAGGCAATAAATTCTTCATAATATCAATCTCCCTTCAATAAAATAAACTAAAATTATATTTGCAGGACTTTCTTTGTCCTTTTGACTTTTAATGGTAAGCCTTTTCTTACTTTTCCTGCTTACATATATAGTATACATAGTATTAGCACTCTTGTCAAGTGAGTGCTAATACTATATTTTGCCTTTTACTAATCATTCGGCCTTTGTATCGTTCCGACGAATCCGTGGCATATGGCAAATTTTTCTTTATATACTATAAAATCAATGCTATTCTTCAAGACTGGTTCAACGATATGATTCATGCTATCTATTTAAAGCATTTCAATGGTTTTATGGAAAAAACAAAACGACGAGATACAAGTATTCACAATATCAACTTTTGAGGTTATCTAAAACAAATTGAACCAATACCGCAACTCCAGTACGAATGCTTTTTTCATCAAAAATATTGGAGCCGGTGTGCAGCCCCAACCGAGTATTAGGTGCATCACTACCGGTTCCCAAAAAGAATTGCGCACCTTTGCAGGAACCCATAAAAACGCCGAAATCATCAGAACCCGGACTGGGATGTGCCATAGTAACAACATGTCCTTCGCCTAATATTTTTTCTGCCGCGGTGATTAGTGTATCTGCAACAACATCATCGTTATATATAGGTGCCAACGATGTGCCGATACATTCGACAGTCCCCTCAGCCCGCATGCTTTCACAAACGCATTTCGTGATACGCTCTATGGCTTTTAAATTCCGCTGCCGGCATTCAGGATAGAATGTACGCATCGTTCCCATTATTTCAACAATGTCCGGAATAACATTGGGCACCGTACCGCCGTGTATACTCCCGAATGTCAAGATTGTAGGTTTGACCGCTTCATTTTCACGAGATACAACAGCTTGCAGTTCAGATAATAAAAACGCACTGGTCATGATGGGATCGATACAATGATGCGGATAGGCTCCATGCCCTTTTTTGCCTTTTACAGTGATCTTGATAACATCGCTTCCTGCTTCCATCGGTCCTTTCCGCAGGCAAATATCTCCGGCCGTTGTAAAAGGATGGGTATGCAATCCGATAACTATATCATTAACCGGTCGTATATTCATAATACCGGCGTCAATCATCGTTTTTGCTCCTGTACCGTCTTCTTCCGCCGGCTGAAAAACAATGCGTACCGTTCCCGCCAATTGATTTCTTCGTTCCTGCAGCATTTTTGCCGCATATAAAGCGGTAATACTATGGATATCATGCCCACAGGCATGACTGACTCCCGAAACCTGCGAGGAGAAATCCAACCCTGATTCTTCCTGAATAGGAAGTGCATCGATATCATGGCGAATGCAAATTGTTTTGCCGGATCCCGCTCCATGGATAATAGCGCTGAGGCCTGTATGCAACGGCAATGGCTCTATTTCAATCCCCCATTCCATAAGCCGTTTTCGGATAAACTCGGTCGTGTCAAACTCACAGCGGCTAAGTTCCGGATGCCGGTGTAAAAAACGCCGATCGGCTATCATTTGCGGTTCGGATTGAATAATCTCCTGCATTATTTCCATCACATTTCACTCCAACCTATATAATGTATTATATGAACAAAATCAAAAATACGCGTCATGGCGTCATACATGATGCCGCAGCATTCTGCCTTCTAATATTCCTGTAAAAACACCTTGATCCACAACGCATTTTCCATTGATCAAGACATAATCAATGCCTTTCGGCTGGTGTACAGGATCCAAAAATGTACCCACTTCATCAAGCGTGCGGGGATCCCAAATGGTAATATCGGCAATGTAGCCCTCTTTTAGAATCCCCCTCTTGCCCAGTTCAAAAATATGTGCAGGCAGGGATGTTATTTTTTTTATGCCTTCCTCCAAGGTAAATAAAGAATCCTCAAAAATATACTTTTTCAAATAATGTATAAAGCCGGAATAATTTCTGGGATGCGGCCTGCCTGCCGAAAGGATGCCTGTATACGGTCTGGCATAGGCATCGGTACCTACCGTGCATAAACGATAGTTCAGCACCCGGCTCACATCCTCCTCCGCCAAAGAATGAAATACGATCGTACCGATACCTTCACATCGTTTTAATACGTGCAGTATACTTTCTTTCGGGCTGATATGATTAAAATCGGCAATTTGTTGAAGCGTCATACCTTCATACATCTCGCAATGTTTCCCAAAACTGACGATAATCTGTTCAAATCCGTTGGATAAAACTACATTCTCCCAATCTGTTTGATCTAGCTCAGACAATATACGCTGCCGAGTAGCAGGTATATGGAGATATTTCATTGCTGCTGCACTGCCATTGGCAAAAACCCATGGCGGAACCAGCGATGTGATCCCGATGGATCCTGCCGTATAAGGATACATATCGCAGGTAACCTCAATTCCGCTTGTATTAGCCGCCTCTATAAGAGCCAATGTTTCCTTCGTTTTCCCCCTGTTTTGTGTTCCCATTACCTTATGATGGGAAATATGCACGCGGCAGCCGCTTTCTCTCCCTATCCGAATCGCCTCTTTCACCGCTGGAACAACATGGTTGCTTTCATTACGCATATGCGTATTATAAATGCCGTGAAACGGCACTAACTCACGACAAAGTGCAATCAATTCCTCCGTCGGGGTAAATGCGCCCGGAATATAGGAAAGTCCCGATGACAGACCAAAAGCTCCTTCCTCCATACAAGTCCGCAAGATACATTTCATGCTATTTAATTCATCAGCCGAAGCCTTACGATCCGCAAACCCCATAACAGCGATACGCAGTGTCCCTTGTCCGATAAACATGGGCATATTCGTCGTTAAAACAGGTTCGAACGTTGAAAATGGCTGCGTGTATTCATGGGATTCAATCCCTTGCGGCAAAAAAGAATCACTATATGTTAAAGCATCTCGCCGAAACGCTCCTTGTGGTAATGGATGGATGCTGGTGCCGCATAATCCGCTTACATCGGTAGTCACTCCCTGCATGATTTTCCCCGCCGCATTCGGACAATACGGCAACAGAACATCTGTATGGGCATGTGAATCTATAAAGCCGGGGCATACATATTTGCCTTCGGCATCAATGCGGTGATATGCCTCCGCATCAATATGAGCGGCAATTTTAACGATCACGCCGTCTGTAACGGCAATATCTCCTTGAAACACTGGTTTCCCCGTTCCGTCAACGATATTGCCATTTTTTATAATACTGTCATACATGATGCTATACGGCCTCCTTTTATGATATCTGCTAACAGGGAGTGTACCCTTGATTTTCTGTTGATACAATATAATTAACAAATAGACCGGCCGCATTTTGTTTGTCTCACAGCGGCCGGTACCCTATTAGGCAAATATTGTTGCCATAGGTATATAGTATTCTTTTTTCAGGATTTCGAAAAGATCTTGATTTTCATAGCCATCCTGCCAATACGTATCATCTTCCCATTGTAACGCCAAAGGCGCATTCCTTCCGATATACGCAGCATCAGGCAATACGCCTTCCCTATCCGAATGTTTTTTCAAAAAATCACTTTCCATAACAACATAAGAGGTCAATGCAATTTTTAATATACCAGCCGCTTCTTCTTTGCCAAAAGCATTTTTAAAACTGGTATAATGATGGAAAATCAATTTCACACAAAGCTTATTGAATCCCGCCTTAGCCGTAGGCGGTTGATATGTACTCATATCCGGTTCCGCGTATCCCGGATCGAATTCAGAAAAACTTTCGGCACGTTGTTCGGGCGTTAAATCACCGGGACGTAAATATACGGCAAAACAACAATGATCATCATATGCCTGTGTCAACGTCTTAGCTAAATTTACCTGGACATGAGGAGCGTAGGAACCGTAGCAGGCATGATGAAATTCTTCGCAATAAATACGGCCCAGCCAACGAGCATCATTTCTTTTCCATAAATCGGCAATAGGGCAAACAAGCGTATTGGAAATCCGTTCCTGCGGATTTAAAGCAATGCGTTCCCGTTTAAAGCGAGGGTCATTCGGCAAATCACCATAGGTAAATAAATTTTTCATATTTAACTTTAATCCCAAGCGTTTGTGCAACTTAACCAAATTCCGTGATCGATCATAGCCAAATTGCCGGTTTCCCTCACGCAGCGCTGCTTCGCCATCCATACCCTTTAATCCCGTAACCGCCTTTGCCAGACATACATACAACAGGGACCAACCATCCTGCAAATTTTTGATTTCTAACTCTTCCACCACTTTGCTCATAACATATTGCCTCCTAATTATATCTACGCTTGTAGTGCCGTATCATAGATTCCCAAGCCATCTGTCGCTTTCCATCCTATAAAGGCTTCATCCCCGGGTGAAAGGCTGATAGCACTGCTATCAGCCGGTCTTTCGACAGAAATAACGACACCGTTCTTCAACTCGACTTGGAATTTAGTGCTTTTTCCCAAATAATTTTTATTGATAATACGGCATTGTTGAATATTTTGTTTTTCTGTACTAAATGTACTGCCATCTTCTCGTAGCATGACTCGTTCCGGACGCAGGGAAAACATCGCATTCTCGCCCGGCTTTATATGCTGTCGATTTTGTATTTTTACGGCATCATCTCCCAAAAGTACGACTGCCATGGAATCATCCATGACCTCAACCAATTTTCCCTCCAAGATATTCGCTGTACCGATAAAATTGGCAACAAACTTTGTCTCCGGTTTTTCATACAAATCATTCGGTACTCCAAACTGTTCGATGACCCCTTTATTCATAACGGCTATACGATCAGACATAACAAGTGCTTCTTCTTGGTCATGGGTAACAAAAACAGTCGTAACATGTAATTTCTTCTGTATATTCCGTATTTCTATCTGCATTTCTTTTCTTAATTTCGCATCAAGATTAGATAACGGTTCATCCAACAGCAAAAGATTCGGCTGAAGCACCAGCGCACGCGCCAAAGCAACCCGCTGCTGCTGTCCGCCGCTCATTTCCCTCGGATACCTCTTTTCCAAATTTTCTAAATGTGTTAACCCAATGGCATCTTTTACCATCGTCTTGATCTTGGCTTTATCCATATGATGCATAGTAAGACCAAATATTATATTTTGTTCGACTGTCATATGCGGAAATAGGGCATAATTTTGAAACACCATACCATTGTATCGTTTATACGGCGGTATGCCTTTCATATCCTGACCGTTAACCAATACGCGCCCCGACGTCGGTGTTTCCAAGCCCGCCAAAATGCGCAACATCGTTGTTTTTCCACATCCGCTCGGCCCTAAAAGAGAAATGAATTCGCCCTTGCCGACAGAAAGGTTGATATCTTTAAGTACTTTTACATTACCAAAAGATTTTACCAGTTTCTCCACTTTTAGTATCTCGTCCATGATTACATCCCCCAAATAAAACAAATATTAACATACATTATGTAAACCAGAAGTCTTTTCAATTAGTATCATGACCAACAGTGTAAATACCAATGTAACAGTTGATATAGCCGCTAAAATAGGATCCGGGCTGAATTCAGCATATGAAAAAATGCGGATAGGCAACGTCGCCATTTTAGCGGAAGACAGGAAAATAGATATGGACAAATTACCGAAAGAAATAATAAAAGCAAAACTGCCGGCAGCAATTAATCCCGGTTTTAATATAGGAATGGTAACATGCATAAATGTCTGCATCTTATTCGCACCCAAGGTTTGCGCCGCTTCTTCCAATGTAACATTATATCGGTATAAGGACGCCATAACAGTCCGTACTACATACGGAATGATAATAATAACATGGCCAATCAACATAAGCCAAAAACCATGAACTAAATCAAAAGTCACCGAAAATCGTAAAAGTGCCAAACTGATGATTACCCCCGGTACCATCAACGGTGAAATAAAAAGTGACAGCAATACATTACGAAAAGGAGAACGCTCAATGGAATATGCGCTGATCGTACCTAAAATCAATCCTGTTACCGCACTCGCTACAGCAAGTTCAAAACTGATAAAAAAAGAATTCATAAATGGTTTGCTGTTGAAAAATGCCGTATACCATTTCAGTGAAAATCCGCTTGGCGGAAAAACCAAATGACTTTCCTGACTGAAGGATGCTCCAATTAAGACAATAATAGGGGCAATCATGAATAAGACCACCCATACAACAGTCAACGTTAATATATGCCTGTTCATATTTTTTTGCATTATTTACGTCCGCCTCCTCCCAAGAATCTTGATTCCAACACTCGGTTCTGCAAATAAACCGCTATACTGGCCACAACCAGCAAAATAAACGCCAATGCGGACGCCATGGGCCAATTGATGTTGACCTGAGCCTCCCGTATAATAATAGAGGCCAACGTATTGATCTTGCCGCCGCCAATAAGTCCGGGAATGACAAATGAACTTAAGACACCTACAAATACGAGCAATGTCCCAGATGCAATGCCTGACATACTCAACGGTAACGTAACCTTAAAAAATGTTTTCCATGGCGAGGCGCCTAATGTCATCGCCGCTTCTTCCGTAAATGTATCTACCGTATACAACACATTGCGGATACACACGACCATAAACGGTAAAAATGCCTGCAGGAGAGCAATGACAACACCTGTTTTGGAATACATGATTTTAATAGGCGTTTGAATAATTCCCCATTGCATCAATACATTATTGATTACACCGTTATCAGACAATAAAATCATCCAGCCGAAAGATACGACCACGCTGCTGGCCAGCAGGGGCAAATAAATGATAGAGGACAGGATAGGTGTAAACCGATTTTGGCAGCGTACCAGATAATATGCCACCGGGTACGCTAAAATCACTGCCAAAATCGAAACAATAACCGCCATTTCAAAAGAATCAAATAAAACCTGTCTGTAATACTCCGTTTCAAAAAACTTCGTATAATTTTCAACTGTAAATACAGCATCATACAATGTATTCGGGTTAAATTTGTAAAAGCTGTATCGGAGCAAATAAAACAAAGGGACAATAAAGAATACGACTAAATATAAAATTCCCGGAAACAACATCGTGTTCTTCGATGCCCTCATTTCTGTCTTAATTGTCTTCATACTTGCATCCCCCATTGACACGCATAAAATCAATTCAAATTTTTCCCAACTAACGGTGCTACTTCCTTATCAAATTTAGCGCTCAAATCAGATTTGATAGGAGCTAAGATATTCCAATCGCAGATAATCAAAGCCTTCGCCTGTTCCGGACCATACACAACCTGCTTCGCCAATTGATCATCCAATTTAGCATCTTTATTGACAGGTCCATAATGTATGATGGATGACATTTCGGCTTGCGCTTTGGCATCAAGCATGGCATTTAAAAATTTATACGCCATTTCCTGATTCTTGGAATATTTTGTGATAATCATTTCAACATTGGTATTAAAAGCGCCTTCTTTAGGAACTACAAAATCAACAGGAACACCTTCATCCACTAGGGCATACGCTCGTCCGTCCCACCAAGGCGCGATCCACACTTCCCCCGTAGTAAGCATATCTGTCAGATTTGAAGTGGATTGCGCAATGGCCTTGCAATTAGCTGCCAATTGCTTCATCGCCGTCCAACCGGGATCAAGATGAGCATCATCGCCGCCGTTCAATCTAGCAGCCATACACAGAACTTGTAATCCTGACGTGCCTTGCAAGGTATTGATTGTTACATGCCCTTTATATTCATCTTTCCATAAATCCTGCCATGATGTTGGCTTTTCCTTAATCTTATCCGTACGATATACTAATCCCAACCGTCCCCATTGAATACTGACGCCGAGACCGGTAGGATCCACAGCACCTTTATATAAATCTTTCGTGTTAGGAAGCTTTGTCAAATCCAAAGGAAGAAATACATCCGCATCTTTCCCCTGCGCAACTTGGATATCATCCATTAAAGCAAGATCCACACTCGGATTTTTTCCTTCACCGGCAAGCTTAGCATAGGAATAAGATGGATCCAGTACAACTTCGACACCTGTTTCTGCCGTAAATTTTTTTATGACCGCTTTCATAAACGCTTCATCATATTTGCCGCCATACGTACCAACTACTAAGGTATCGCCGCCTTGTTTTGCTGTTTTTTCATTTGAACCTTCATCTTTGGAACCACACCCGCCTAAGCAAACAGCCGCCAACAACAATGCTGCAAGGGAAAAACAAGAAGCTTTTTTCAGATTTTTAAACAACACAACAACCACTCCCCCATTCTCAATATTTTTATTTTCAGTATATGATAGCACAAAAGGGCCACTCTTTTTTGTGGCCCCTTTGCCAAAACTGCTTATTCTTTTAAGCGATCCAAACGTTCTGATGTGATCCCTTCGATATCGGAGATATTTTCTATGCTAGTTTCTCTATTTTCCGCTACAATATGTGCAATCAACGTATTCAGTAAGGCAATGGTCCCAACATGAGACAAATTAAACGCCAAGGTATCGCAGGCGACTAATAATACGACTTCGGAAAAACGGACTAAATCAGAAAGAGTACTATCCGTAATAGCTATAACAGGTACACCTTTACTTTGAGCCAATTGTACGAGTCGTAAGGTGTAATTGGAATATTTAGGAAGCGAAACTGCCAGCATACAATCTCTTGAATCGGCATCGCGCAAATAATCATCTGCCGTACCATACATAGCAACTAACGGCATCGCATTATTTAATACTTCATTAAGGTGAATGGCCGCCAATATTGCGATAGCTCCGGCATTACGATCCCCGACTGTAAAAATTCTGCGCGCGTTTATTAAAAGCGCAACCGCTCTTTCAATAGAACTTTCTGTATTAACTTCGAATGTATGCGATAAATTTTGATGCTCTATTTCAAATACCTTGCTCGCAAATTCTTTGGGATCGCCATCTTGAAAATCTTTTATACGATCCAGCCTTCCTAACTTTACTCGCATCAGATCACGCAGACTGTTCTGCAGTTCTTTAAAACCGGAATATCCTAACTCCATACTAAGACGAACTACAAGTGCTTCGCTGACATCCAGTTTTTTTGCAATTTCCCGTGTCGTAGAAAAAGCGACGTCCATCCATTCATCCATAAAGTATTTGGAGATTTGTTTTTTATTATCCGACATGGAATCATATTGATTTTGAATTCTTTTAAAAAGATCCATGTAGTTCCTCCTTGTTGTAACATTTGATTCAATATTTAATTTTTGAATCATTAATTTCATTTGCAATTTTAACACACTACTATATAAATGTCAATAACGTTTAAATCTAATATGTATTAATATTTTTTCGATATTTTTTATGTAATTAATGGTAATATATGTTAAATTCCTTAATTTTAGAAAGTATGTATACGGAACCCTGATTCATCATCCAGCACAGCATCTACCACTCATTTTTTCTAGATTGCGTTTTCTTTTTACCATAAAAAAACCTTCGTATACTGTATATTTTACTTTACACCATACGAAGGTTTACACAAAACAGAGGATTTTTTCCCTTGTTACACATTTCCTTATTCTTATTACCCGGACCAGTTTTTTTACCAGTTCGCCAAACTATCCATTTTCCACGCACCTTATTTGTTCTAGGAATATATTTTAATACCTTTAAATTTGTCTAAATCAACAGATTTTATGTAACAAACGGATCCTAAAGTATAAACATTATTTATCAGCTAGTTTTTTATACGCTTCCAACCGCTGTTCCATGTCTTTGGCGGTTTTGTCAAAAAACGCATCGGCAGTATCAGGGAACATCGTCTTCAGCGACGAATAGCGTACTTCGCCCATGAGGAAGTCCTTGATATTTCCTACGGGATCTTTAGAATCCAGGCTGAATCCGTTCTTTCCGGCTTCTTCCTGCGTCGGATTGTAACGGTATAAATGCCAATATCCGGCATCTACCGCCTTCTTCGCTTCCCGCTGCGCACAGCCCATCCCCGCTTTGATGCCGTGGTTGATACAGGGTGCATAGGCAATGACAAGAGAGGGGCCCGGATACGCTTCGGCTTCCTGGATGGCTTTCAGACACTGCGCCTTATCCGCTCCCATGGCCACCTGGGCTACATAGATATATCCATAGCTCATGAATATGCGCCCGAGATCTTTCTTTTTCGTCTTTTTGCCTCCCGCCGCAAATTTAGCCACGGCCGCGGTAGGGGTCGCTTTCGAGGACTGCCCGCCCGTATTGGAATAGACTTCCGTATCAAACACCAGGACGTTGACATTGGCACCCGAGGCCAAGACGTGATCCAATCCGCCATACCCGATATCATAGGACCAGCCGTCTCCGCCAAATATCCACTGGCTTCTCTTTACCAGGCAGTCGCGGCGCTCATAAATCCGCCGGCAGACAGGGCATTGCTCCTTAGCGGCTTCTACGACTGCGGTTACTTTATCTGCCCGTTCCCGCGTTCCTTCTGTCTCCTCTTTATGATCCAGCCATTCCTGGAGTACCGCTTGGGCCGCGGCCGGTGTGTTTTCATTAGCAATCGCTTCCCGTACATCCATGGCCGTCTTTTCCCGCAGCTGTTCGGTCGCTAATACCATTCCCAGACCAAACTCCGCATTGTCTTCAAACAGAGAATTCGCCCAGCCCGGTCCATGTCCTTTTCGATTTTTTGTATACGGCATGGACGGTACACTCCCGGACCAAACAGAAGAGCAGCCCGTAGCATTCGCTACCATCATCCGATCCCCAAACAGCTGGGTAACAAGTTTAGCATACGGTGTTTCTCCACATCCGGCACACGATCCGGAGAATTCCAGCAAGGGTTGTTCGAACTGGCTTCCCTTCACAGAAAACTTGTTCATCGGATTGTCTTTCACGGTTACTTCTTTTATGGCATAGTCCCAAAGTGCCGCCTTGCTTTCCTGCGAGGCCAGCGGCTTCATGACCAGTGCTTTTTCCTTAGCCGGGCAGACATCGGCACAACTGCCGCAGCCTAAACAATCCAGCACGCTGACTACCATACGGAAGTGCAGTCCTTTCGCCCCGACAGCCGGTTTCGTTTCAAATCCCACCGGCGCCGCTTTTGTTTCTTCCTCCGTAAGCAGAACCGGACGGATTGCGGCATGCGGACAAACAAACGAACACTGGTTGCATTGTATGCACTTATCCTTATCCCATTCCGGCACACGGATCGCCACCCCGCGTTTTTCAAAACAAGAAGTTCCTACCGGGAATGCCCCGTCTTCCAAGCCAATAAAGGCACTGACCGGCAGACTGTCGCCTTCCTGCTTGTTGATCGGTTCCAATAGGTGGGTGATAAATTCCGGTACCGCTTCTTTTTGCTGCGGGACTTCCGTGGCATCCGCCCATATGGCGGGTACGTCGATTTTCACAATGCCTTCTACCCCTTGATCAATGGCATCCTGATTCATCTTTACCACTTTTTCGCCTTTCTTCCCATACGAAGAGACAACGGCATCTTTTAAATACAGCACCGCATCCTCTACCGGAATGATATCCGCCAGTTTAAAGAACGCGGCCTGCATAATCATATTGATGCGCCCGCCCAATCCGATACGCTGGGCTATCCCTACGGCATCAATCGTGTAAAAATGGATATGATTCTTGGCCAGGTACCGTTTCATCGCGGCCGGCAGTTCGCGGTCCAATTCTTCCGGCTTCCAAATACAGTTCAACAGGAAGGTACCGCCTTTCTTCAATCCCGCTAAGACATTGTATTTATAGACATAGGATTGATTATGGCAGGCAACAAACGCCGCTTTATCAATGAGATAGGTCGACTTAATGGGATGCTTGCCAAACCGCAGATGAGACACCGTAATGCCGCCTGATTTTTTGGAATCATAGGCAAAATAGGCCTGCGCGTACATATCCGTATGGTTGCCGATAATCTTAACGGCGCTCTTATTGGCGCCCACCGTTCCGTCGGAACCGAGTCCCCAGAATTTGCAGGCCGTCGTGCCTTCCGGCGTCGTATCGATATCTTCCCCGATAGGAAGCGACATATGTGTCACATCATCCACAATTCCCAAGGTGAAATGATTCTTCGGCTTATCTTTTTTCAGGTTTTCAAACACGGCTAAGATATGACTCGGTGTGGTATCTTTGCCACCGACACCGGCCCGGCCGCCAATGATGCAGACTCCCGGCCGCTGTGCCGCAAATGCGCTCTGTACATCCAGCAACAGCGGTTCGCATAGGGATCCCATTTCTTTGGTCCGATCCAGGACCGCTACTTTCTGTACCGTTTCCGGCATATATTTAAAGAAGTATTTCAAGGAAAACGGACGATAGAGATGAACCCGCAACAGGCCGACCTTTTCACCGCGGGCATTCAGGTAATCCACCGTTTCTTCCGCCGCTTCCGTAAGAGACCCCATGGTAATGAAGATACGGTCTGCGTCGGCGGCTCCATAATAGGTAAACGGATGATACACCCGCCCGGTCAGCTGCGTGATTTGTTCCATATATTCTTCTACAATATCCGGCAGGGCTTCATAAAATCCGTTCGCCACTTCCTGCTGCTGGAAGTACACATCGGAATTTTCCAAGGACCCTTTAATGGTCGGATGATCCGGAGACGTGGCACGGTCACGGAATTCCTTGATTGCCTGATGGTCCGCCAGCTTAAACAATTCATCATATTCCAGCACTTCGATTTTCTGTACTTCATGCGACGTGCGGAAGCCGTCAAAGAAATTCAGGAAAGGCACCCGGCCTTTTATCGCGGACAAATGGGCAACTGCCGACAAATCCATGGTCTGCTGTACGCTGCCTTCCGCCAGCATGGCAAAGCCCGTCTGGCGGCAGGCCATCACGTCCCGCTGATCGCCAAAAATACAGAGGGTATTGGTTCCCAGCGCCCGAGAGGCTACATGGAAGACAGCCGGCAATAATTCTCCGGCTATTTTATACATATTCGGGATCATCAGCAGCAATCCCTGCGAGGCCGTATACGTCGTGGTAAGCGCGCCGGCCTGCAGTGACCCATGCACAGCCCCGGCAGCCCCGCCTTCAGCCTGCATTTCCATGACACGGACCTTTTGTCCAAACATATTGGTAACACCTTGCGTAGCCCATTCATCTATATGTTCTGCCATTGCCGACGAAGGCGTAATCGGATAAATAGCTGCTACATCCGTAAATGCATAGGATACATAAGCTGCCGCCGTGTTGCCGTCCATCGTTTTCATTGTTCGCTTTGTCATTAAAAAACTCCTCCATTCTATTAGATAACATATTTTGATTGTATAAAATTCCATATTTCCACAAATTCTAATAGTTATTCAGTGATAAAATGTTGAGCTTTTTCCATTTCCTGCGCATATGTCAACGGATCACCGGCAATACCTTCTTCGGCAGCGACAACCGCCACTGAAGCTGCGACCGATAATGCTACCCTTTTATCAAACGCATCCGGAAGAATATAATCTTCATTCAGTCCGTCTTCTTCTGCTATTGCTGCAATCGCTTCCGCTGCCGCCAGCTTCATCTTTTCGCTGATATCGGATGCATGACAGTCGATTGCTCCCCGGAATATCCCTGGAAACACCAACACGTTATTTACCTGATTCGGAAAATCCGATCGACCGGATCCCACAATGCGCGCACCGGCTTCTTTGGCTTCGTTCGGGTAAATTTCTGGGATAGGATTGGCCATAGCAAGGACAACGGCATCCTTTGCCATAGAACGAACCATATCCTGTGTGACTACACCGGCTGCCGATACCCCGATAAAGATATTCTTCCCCGGTAGTACATCTGCCAATTTTCCTGTTTTATGACGCCGGTTCGTCCGTTTTGCCATTTCCGCCTGCGCCGAGTTGAGGCATTGGTCTCCTTCACAGATAATTCCCTTACTGTCACACAAAGTTATATCCTCGACTCCGTATTCCAGTAACAGATTCGCGATACTCAATCCGGCAGCCCCCGCTCCGTTAATCACAATTTGTATATTTTCTTTCGTCTTGTTGATAAGTTTCAGTGCATTGATGATCCCTGCTAGCACAATAATAGCCGTACCGTGCTGATCATCATGAAACACAGGGATATGCATGGTATCCCGCAGGCGCCGTTCAATTTCGAAACACCTGGGACCGCTGATATCCTCTAGATTGATACCGCCAAAAGACGGTTCCGCTAATTGGACAAACTTAATGATTTCTTCCACATCCTGTGTGTCGATGCAGAGCGGAATGGCATTAATACCTGCAAATTCGCTAAACAGCAGGCATTTACCTTCCATGACGGGCATCCCTGCTTCTGGGCCGATATTACCCAGTCCAAGAACAGCGCTGCCATCCGTCACGACGGCAACTGAATTGCCGCGCCCGGTATAGGTATACGACAGGTTTTTATCTTTTGCGATCTTAAGGCAGGGTGCCGCAACCCCCGGTGTATACAATAATGATAATGCATCTTTCGAGTCTGCTGACATCTTGCTCCGAACTGTCAGTTTCCCCGCTAATTTTTCATGTAATATCAATGCTTCTTCAAATTTATTCTGCAAAAAAACACCTTCCTTAGCAATAAATTACCCTAAACGTTTATGAACTACTTTTTCAAGAATATGAACTCCTTTTATAAGACAATCATGGTTAAAAGAGCCTCCGTATTTATGCAACCCTGGAGAAAAATCAGACCCTAAACTAATATAAGCGGTCTTGGCTTTTAGCATAGTTCTGAAAAAATGGAAATCTTCTCCTCCAGGACAAGGGGTAAAATCATTTGATTTTCCGAGTACTTCTGTAATAGCTTCTTTCACAACACTAACAAGTTCTGGGTCATATTCCGCTGCAGGGTTTCCAATATATTGAAATTCTGTAGATGATCCGATTGCTTTTGCAGCATATGTCACAGAATGTTTTATTTTTTTCACCATCTCGTCCATCATTTCATTTGTCCTGGATCGAAGATCAAAAGTAACTTTCGCCAAGTCAGGAACAGTATTATCATCACTACCATCTGCCCAAACTCGTGTTACTTTACAAGAATGTGCTATATTAGGATTAAATTTCATGCAATTTACCGCACTAATAGCTAACATAGCTGATTCTACTGCGTTTATGCCTTCTTGTGGTCTAGCACCATGACTGCTTTTTCCTGTAATTTTAATTTTCAGTACACCACAAGCATTATGCATTAGCATGGGTGACGCTTCTCCATATTTTTCTTCTCCTATAGGTCTTAAATGAATTCCTACAATCTCTTTTATCTCATTTAGTTTTCCAGTTTCAATCATGGCTTGCGCACCAGTTCCAAGCTCTTCAGCAGGTTGAAAAATAATATAAATTTTACCTTTTTGAATCTTTTTCTGTGCCAACAATTTTGCCACAGTCAGAACCATCGTCATATGGGCATCATGCCCACATCCATGATAATATTTTTCTTCCCCATTCACTAAAAATTTTAAAGCATCCATATCTGATCTTACTGCCATTATTGGTCCATCTTTATATGAATCCATTATTCCCACAACGCCTGTCATGCCAACTTTTTCAAGTACTTTATACCCAAAACTTTGTAACTGTTCAGCAAGATATTTAGCTGTTTCAAATTCTTTAAAACCCGGTTCAGGATGAGCATGAAGATAATTAAATGTTTTTTCAATAAATTCTTTTTGCTTACTTTCATTTGTTGTAAATAAATCTTGATTTTCCATAGTCTACGTTATTCCTTTCATTAAATATTTTTTTATAATATATTTATACAATTATGCTCATTACTGCCATAGCAATAATTCCATTTACGATAGACATTCCAAATATAATTCCATAATATTTTGTTTTGACACCAGATGTTCCTAATACACGTCCAAAATTTTGAAATTGACCACCACAAACAAATATAGCTGGTAATAAAATAGTAGCTTCTTTGGCGTTTATAACTCCATCAGCTAACAAACTAGCTAGTACTCCACAAGCCCCTCCCATCGACATGAAAGCTGATACATTTACCACAATTGCAGCACCAGGCAATCCAAAAATAGACATAACGGGCGCAGCAACTTTACTAATAAAAATCATAAAACCAGTTACATCTAATATTTTTATAATGATAAACGCAAGAATAACATTAGGCATTAAACTATGAATCGCAATATCCCAGCCATCACGTGCCCCATCAACAAACATTTCAATAATATTTTTCTTTTTCATCTTCTATGCGTCCTCCCTATAAAACTTATTAATGACAACTCTTGTAACATTGGTTGCAAAAAATTTTAAAATTAAAATCAAAATCAAAGGTATTATAATCGGAACTACAATACTGGTAAATACTGCTGTTCCTAAAGTTAGATAATTATTAACACCAGCATTTCCTGTAAATTGAAATTGAACAAAAATTGCTCGTTCTTTTTCAGTAATAAAACCATCTTCAAATAATTTTTTTGTCATTCCCGCACCAGCATCTGTACTTTGTAAACTGGTAATAAGAGCTAATGTTACCGTTCCTGGCAACCCCATCAATGGACGTACAACAGGACTTAAAAGTTTTTGGGCTACCTCTAGACCACCCGTTTGTTCAACAATAGCAACAATTCCCATCGCAAGCATTACTGATGGAATCAAACTCAATGCCAACATAAAACCTGCATCTGCACCAGTACCTCCAGAACCCATAAAAGTTGCTGTAGCAATATTTTTTATTGTTCCGTAATTACCATTTAATGTAACAAAGTCAAATGCAGTACTCCAACCTTCTCTACCATTAAGTAATCCTGAAAAGATAATAGTAGATATAATTAGAGTAATAACGCCCATACGTGGAGAACTAGTAAAAAAATTTTCTTTCTTAATCTTTTGATTTTGTTGTTTTTCCATAAACACTATCTCCCTCATATCTTATGTAATAACTAAATATATAATCATAATAATGCACTATTAATAGATAAAAAACATTATAATTATCGCCACCGTATGTTCTTTTTTATATAACATTGGATAACAATATTTACTATAATTCATATATCTCTTTAATATAATTAACAAATAATATTTCAACAGATTCTTAAATGATTCATGCATATGACTTTTTGATGGTTACACCGATTCATGACTTTATATAAGAAGTTTCCTTTCACATCCATAATTTCTTATTCCTATTTCCATTAACATACGTGTTAATAAGTACATACGCGGCACAATACTAGATACTTTTGTGCATTCACGTTCTGTATGGTTTTTACCACCTTTTACTGGACCAAATCCATCGACAACAATAGCACCCGTACTGGCAGCCCAATTAGCATCTGATGCACCTCCAGCTCCAATAGCTATTAATTGATGATCTATTTCTTTATAAATATTTTGAGCAACTTGAATTAACAAATCCGTTTTTTTATTCTGAGGAAATGGGGGATTATCACGAATAAGTGTGATATCAACATGAGTTCCTTTTACTTTAGTAACTACTGATGAAGCTTTTACTGCTTTTTCGATGCGATTTATTTCCTTTGTATCCACTACTCGAATATCAGCAAAAGCTACCGCATAATCAGGAATAACATTTATTTTATTTCCTGACTGCATTTTTGTGAAATTAATTGTTGTAAGCAACTCTGGATTACCCAATGAACTCATAACATTTATTTGATGCAACAATTCCATTAATGCATTATGTCCCTTTTCAGGATTACTTCCTGCATGAGAAGACACCCCGGTTACTTCAACTTGTAACGTTGCGGATCCCTTGCGCCATTTCACCACACCATCTCCTACTTGTCCAGATTCTACACACAATGTCACATCGTGTTCCTGTGCCATTTTTTTAATCAGGTCACGGGAATCGAAAGAAGCCATTTCTTCATCACAATTGAATAAACATGTAATCTGTTTGAAATTATCAAAATTCATTTCCTGCAATTTTTTCATAGCTGATAAAATCAATACTATGCTACCTTTACAGTCAGATACCCCTGGTCCATATGCCCAATCATTTACTATTTTAAAAGGTCTTTTAGATGCTGTTCCTTCAGGAAAGACTGTATCCATATGAGCCATGATTAAAACACTGCCTTCCCCATGACCATGAAACCGACCAACGATATGATGCCCTCCTTCATAATTATTTACTGGTACCTGTTCAATATCGGCATGTAACGCTTTTAATTCATTTTCTACAATAGTAGCCATTTTTTCAATACCTATACCATATCCTGTGCCAGTATCAATATTCACAAGCTTTTCCCAAAGAGATATAAACGTTTCTTTCTGTGATTTGCATGCAGTGTATAATTTTTCGTTTTTTAACATGACATCCTCTCCTCGAATGATAAGTTTTTTAAACAGATATCCGCAAATTTACAAAACGTATTATTTTATGTTATCTAGGAAGTACTGATGCTACAATAGATGTAGTGATCTGTAGCAAAGGTTACGTCTTTTCCCTCCTGCAGCTCCCTATCGATAACTGCTTTATAAACTTGACGTCCGCCTTATTCGTCAGATGCCGCTCACATAGATTTTCGTCCCCATGCGAGAGTGTTTCCAGCAAATATAGCTCTCACAGGTAAATGCTAATTAACGTGAGGGTGGTTAATATGTAAAATCAGGATATTTCTTTTCTACTTATCCCATCTTTAATCAGGGAAAAAGTGTGTATTATGAAAAAGGCAGACCTTCTTTCTGTTTTATTTGTCAGAATTGATATTAACTCTCGTAAAAACATAATAGCAGTATTAAATTTTGAGTCTCCCAATCCCTCGCTTTTTTTGCGCTTTCTAATAATTGTCCCAATGCGATGGAATTGGATCAGTGACTTGCAGATTTTCTCCAATCTTACATGCATGCATTAATCTAGTATATAAACTATTTTAATGTTAACAGGATTCACGGTTCTTTTAATTATTTAACATCCGCTAAATTTGAAGACCGACCTTATAAAAATTGTTCAAAAAACGTTGAAAATACATATTTTATTTAGAGAGATAACCAATATATTAATCTAAAAACCTATGATACATCACGTTGCAAAACTAATAATAACTATCAATTATTACCTGATTTAAACAACCAGTCAGAAAAACCACTGTGAATAATTTACTGTTCTAACATTTATACAATTATTTTTGGATTGAAAGCAAATTATCAATTTTACGCTTTTGTCAGCGTAGCCTATTCTTAATATTTTTCCACTTTGAAATTCTATTATTTTTTTTGTATAGTTGACATATTAAAAGATTTCTTGGCAAATTCATCTTTTATTTCTTGTATCTTATTTTTATTTTCAATCAAATCTCTAACAGTGAATGCCAAAATTCGAGAACCAGTTAACATCGCTTCCTGAGCATCTGTAGATAATCCTTTATCCAACCAAGCCTTGCTATGAGAACTAGTTCCGAAATCAACAAACGCAACACGAATGCAACATCCAGGAACATTGAACATAACACTTGCAAAATCAGTGGATCCTGTCTTTTCCCGAGGAGGAGTAATATTAACAGCTCCTACCAATTTTGCATTTTCCATCAGCAGATTATTTAATGTTAAAACTGGAACTTTTGCACGACAACGTCCTATCTCGTTTAATTCATATGTTGTATCCGTCATAAGTGCTGCTCCTTGAAAAATATTTTTAATTTGTTTAATAATATGCTGTAAATATTGTTCATTATATGAACGTATTTCAAATGATCCCTCAGCTTGATCGGTAATAATATTAGTAGATTGTCCGCCTTTTGTTATAATGCCATTAATGCGAACGTCATCTTGTATATGTCCTCTTAAAAAAGAAATTCCATTAAATGCCAATAACAATGCATCTAACGCACTCCGTCCTTTTTCCGGTGCCAATGCTGCATGTGCAGCTATGCCTTTATAAATAACTTGAATTTTAAGATAAGCTAACGATCGAATATCTGTAGTTGTAGAATCCGAAGCGTGCATCATCAACGCTACATCCAAATCCATAAAAGCCCCATTTTTTAACATGATATTTTTACCACCGTTAGAACATTCTTCTCCTGGAGTACCAATAACTTCCAATACATAAGATGCATTATGTACAGTATTTTTTATAGCCACAGCAGCACCTAAGATACTAGGACCCTGTAGATGATGTGCACACGCGTGCCCCATACCTTCTAAAGCATCATATTCACACAATAATCCAATATGAGGTCCATTACATCCATTTTGGTAAATTGCCCGAAAAGCAGTTGAAAGATTCCCATATCCCATTTCAACTTTAAATCCGTTATTTTTTAAATACTCAACTAATAACTTAGATGCTTTTACTTCTTGAAATCCAATTTCTGGATTATTAAAAATAAACTGAGACATATTAATCAAACTGTGTTCTTGCTGCTTAATTGCCTCTAAAATATTTTCATTCTGAGAAATATAATTCATAAATTTTCACCTCAAAATATTTGATAATTTTTACAAATTATTATAAAAACGACTTTTCTCACAACAATAATAAATCATACACAATATTACAAATTTAAAAGAAAAACGCTAATATATCTGTAACCTTGTAAAATTATAATCAACCATCTTCTCAGTAAATATAAAATTTTAGTCTAATACTTCTATACATGACATTTACTATATCTTTATATAAAAACGTAACATAATTAAGAATTTATTATCTAGTATTCTAAAAAATAAATTCTTAGAATCTACAAATATATTAATACTAATCTTATTATCTGAATTCTCAAAAACATAATGAAAATTCAGATAATAAAGACTATACAGCAAGTATTAACTTTCCATCCGTAATTAAATCAAAGCAAGGGCTTGATCTAAATCAGCAATAAGGTCATCCACATCTTCAATCCCAATGGAAAGACGTACCTGTCCATCAAAAATTTCAGATGCATGACGTTCTTCTGGCGTCATATCAAAATGACTCATCGTCGGAGAATGTTGAATTAAAGAGTCAACATTACCCAGACTCGTAGCAAGACTGAATATTTTGACATTATTCATCACCGTACGAACCGCATCTTCTCCTCCTTTGATATCTGCACTCATCATACCGCCGAAACCATTGTGCATCTGCTTAACAGCTATATCATGTGTGGGATGGCTGGTAAGTCCCGGGTAATATACGCGATCAATTTTAGGATGCTTTTCCAAATGCTGTGCCACTTTCATGGCATTGGAACAATGACGTTCCATACGAATACCCAGTGTTTTCATTCCTTGCATCAGCAGCCATGCGCCAAAGGGATCAAGAACAGCGCCAAAGCATTGCAAATACGGCATACGGCAGCGGTCGATGCGATCTTTATTACCTGCTATAACACCAGCAGTAACGGTCCCATGACCATTGAGATATTTTGTTGCACTATGGACTACTAAATCCGCGCCTAAGTCCAACGGATTTTGAAGATACGGCGAAGCAAACGTACTATCCACAATGAGCGTGATTCCTTTATGAGAATGAACTACCTCAGCAATCGCCTGAATATCACTGATCTTTAATGTCGGGTTAGCCGGAGTTTCAACATAAACCAATGAAGTATTGGGTTTAATTGCTTTTTCTACTTCTGCGACTTTAGAAGTATCAACACGTGTGATAGTTACACCTAAGCGAGTCAATACTTTTTCAAACAACGCATAGGTACATCCATATATAACATCGCCAATAACAACATTATCGCCTTTTTGAACAACGCTCATAACGGCCGTAGAAATAGCACCTAATCCACTAGCAACTGCTAATCCAGCTTCTGCATGTTCAAGATGAGCAACTTTTTTTTCTAATTCATCACAATTAGGGCTGCCGAATCTAGAATAAACAAAACCTTCATCTACGTGCTGATTCAAATATACAGCCGTATCAAAATCATCTAAAATATATGTACTAGTTTGATAAATAGGACTGACATGAGCCATCGCCTGCGGCTTGTGAGAACCTGTTAAACGAGCGTGTAACTGGTGAGCATGTAAAACATCGGTATTAAATTTCATGATATTGCCTCCTAATAAGTATGACTAAAACTAATTTGTTCCCTCATTTATGATATTCCGATAGCTTTGCTCTCTCAACTTACAAAGTGTAATATAATGAAAAGTAATTTTTTTATCATTTTTATATATATTTTTATATATTTTGTAGTATAGTAATATAAGTAGTAATATTAAAGTAATTATATAATTATATTTAAATAGATAAAGGAATGCATAATATGGATTACACCTTACAAGATTTGCTGCAAAGCCAACTGATTCCAGATGTAAAAATACTTACAGAATCTATGGATTACTCCCAAAAAAATATAAGTGATATTTCGGTACAGGAATTACCCATCGACGGGTTTATACAAAAAGATGAATTAATTCTTTCTACCGCAGTCGGTTATACGCAGAATCCCGCTGTATTTATGGAGTTAATTCAAAGTGCTAAACTAGCTCAAGCAACCGCCATCATATTTACGTTCAAAAATGACGCAATGGAAATACCGCGCCAAACAATCGAATATGCCAACCAAATTGCATTACCATTGTTAGTTATTCCATGGAAATATAGATTTTCTACAGTGCAAAAAACTATATTAACGGCTATAGAAGAAAATAAATTATTGATTTTTAAAAAATTACAACATACGTTGTTTAATTTATTCTTTGAAGAGCAATCATTGGAAATCGCTGCCAACACTATTTCCGAGACTTTAATGATCCCTGTTAAAATTACCGATACATTTGATACTATGGTTACAAAAACCACAAGGTCGGAGAATATAGATGGTATGTCCCCTGCTAATAATCCGTATAAAGTCAAGATTAAAATCAGTGGTGCTTTTTTTGGCTACCTCTATTTATACAATGTATTCTCTGACAACAGCCTATTAAATAAGGAAGAGATTATTGAAGAATATATCACATTTCCTTTATCATTATGGTTTAATCGAAAAAACATTGAAAATATAACGACAATGCATTTAAAAAACAATTTTGTTTATAATCTTGCTAATGGAACATACACTTCTTTTGCAGAAATAACCCAGCAAGGATTATATTTAAAATTCAATTTAAGTCTTTCTTACACGTGTATTGCCATGCGAGTAAATTTAATACATGACATCCCAAAAACACAAATATATTCAAAAAAAATTTCGGAAAATCTTTCTATTATCGAGCGGATACTCATTCAAGAAGGAAAAGATTGTCACACAAAAATTATGGTCGGCAATTTAAACTTAAATTTTATTATTTATATAGAAAATAAACCGACTAATCCCATAAAAAATATACATACTTATATTGATAACGCCGAAATAAAAATAAAAAAATCCTTTCCAGCTTTTTCTTTTTATTGGGGCATCAGTGAAACAAGCACAGAAATACAAAATTTCAATACATTGTACAAACACGCTTTTTTGGCGTTACAGTATTGTTTACATAAAAAAAATAATCAGTATCGATTTACATATAAAGATACAAAAAAGGCGTTAATCATTTCCGTACTTTCCAATAATCCCGATATTAAAAATAATGCGGCAGAAACATTAAAAAAATTACTCTGCTACGATTCAAAATCAGGAATTGCTTTATTTGATACATTAACAGAATATATGAAAACAAATTATAATATTAGTAAAACCGCCAGAAATTTACACATTCATAGGCAATCTCTTTTATACAGGTTAGAAAAAATAGAAAATTTAACAGGCATGTCATTAAACAATCATGACGATTTGTTTGTTTTAGAGTCATTTGCCAGAATTTACGGCGATTTTTAAATCATTATTTAAATTTCATTATACTTTTTACATATAAAAAAAACGTTTCAGACCATTCTGAAACGGCTAAAACAAATTATAACAATAAAAGTTATTTTCTTAAATAAACAGGCAGACCATCCGTTTCAGATGGTCTGCCTGTTTATAGCTGTCGCACATCGATATGTGCAGACACCCTTTTATTTTTTTTGAAATACTTCCGGATTGATACAGTCATGCAAGGGATTACCCGCAAAATAATCAAGGATATTCTGAGCAGCGGCATATCCTTTCTGCTTCCAGGCCTTATTGGTTGATCCGCCAATGTGCGGGGTAATAATAACATTTTCCATTGTCAGCAATGGATGATTACTGGGCAGCGGTTCCGGATCCACTACATCAAAAGCGGCTTGCTTGATTTCCCCCTGCTGCAGTGCCGTTACCAAGTCTTCTGTTTTCACTGTATCACCGCGTCCGACATTGACAAAAAGAGCTGTTTTCTTCATCTGACGAAATACGGACATATCAATGCTGTGCTTGGTGGCTGCTGTCGAAGGAAGGACATTTACAACAACATCCGACTGTGCATACAGCGCTGCATCCGATACAAAAATCAGGTGGTTATGATCGGCATCTTTTCTGGGATGACGATTATGGTATAAGACTTTCATTCCACAACCCTGTGCCATCTTGGCAATAGAGAATCCAATATGTCCCATTCCCAATATCCCTAGTACTGCACCATGAAGATCCCAACCAAACAGGAAAGGTACTTTTTTGCCGGAACTCCAGTCGCCGCTGTGGGCATATTGATTATTGCGTGTAATGTTGCGTGCGGAAGCAAAAATCAAAGCCATCGCCATTTCGGCAACCGTATCTGTTGATTGACTGCCTGTATTACAAAAGGGAATGCCGAATTCTGTACATGCTGCAACATCGACATCTTCATACCCAACAAAAGGCTGCACGATAATCTTAAGATTTTTCCCGGCAGCTATGACATCACGGGAAATAATCGACCGATAGGATACGATAAGCGCATCGGCATCGACAATTGCCTCTTTTGTTTCCTCTTCGCTCATGACGGTTGATTTTTTCCAATCTCTGATTTCAAATGCTTCGCTTTGTTCCAATAACGGCAAAACTTGTCGATTAATTCTCCCATTAATTAAAATAATAGGTTTCTTTTGTCCCATTCCCATCACTCCCATGACCATGTAACTCGTGTATTTTCTTACCTAGTACGGCAGCTCAAAAAAATGCCGCAAAATAGACAGACGCTTCCCCAAAAAATGAGAAAACGTCTTTGTTTATTTGCTATTATCTACAATTCTAACTGCAGACTCTCTGAATGTCAAGATTTTGCAGCTTTTTCAGTACGAAATGTATCTTATTCCCAACCTAATGCTTGACGTTGGATATGTATCTTGTGATCCAGTTCCTGTAAATCAGAAGGTATAAATTCATGCACAAGAAACTGCGGTTGCAACATGCGGATAATTTTCTGCACCGCCTGATTCGTAAAGGGTTCGTGGGAATCTATGTCCAGTGTATACGATAAGGCTTCACGCAATGTTTTCAGCGGTGCTTTTTTCATGCATTGCAATGCATATTGACCGGATAAGGCACAATGAAGATGAACACCATATATTTTTTTTCTTGTGTTTGTAAGAGATTGCAGTGCCTGAAGGATATAATCAATACTTTCTTGTTCCGTGCGGATCTGGGGTTTGCTGCAAAGAAAATGTCCCGTATCAAACATAAATCCGCTATGTTTATGATGCACTTTTTGTAAGAGATAGGCGGCCGCTTCATCACTTTGCAAGGTAAGTCCGGACCACCAGAGATTTTCGAAAAGAAGCAGCCGGTCCTCCGGTATATCGTCAGCAACAGCATTAATATAGGCAGCAGCTGCCTGGATCACCTCTTGATCAGAAGAAGCAAACTGCCGGCTATACAACTCCCAAGGCCGCATATTCGTTACATGAAAAACAAAATAAGGTGCGCCGCTGGCAACGGCAACATGCAGATTCTTCCGAAACAGTTCCAGCCATTGCCGGCAGTTATCTGTACCAAACTCCGATATAAGCGCTTCTCTGTTGGGAAATATACGCTGTAAATTATACGAATCATGCTGCCAAAAGTCCAGCCAGCTTGGCCAAAAACGAAGATGGACACCTTGAATATAGTGCCGCCCCGGAAATATTCCATCCCAAGGCGCGGCAAACATCATTTCCACCCCGTCCAGATTATGGCGGGAAAGAAGGGTATCTAACAAATGCGGCTGCCCCTTTAATAAAACCTGCAAATCATAATCCGTATTCGATAAATTGATTAATTCTTTCATGGCTTAAAACGTATACTTCACACCAAGCTGAAAGTACCGTCCCGGCATCGGATACCCTTTATACATTTCGTACTCTTTGTTGGTAATATTATTCATTTTAGCATATATAGTAGTATTTTTGGCTACATCATAACTGGCGCTGGCATCTAAGATAACGTAAGAATTATGTGTATACACCGTGGTATTTCGTCCGGTTCCTGCCGTCATCAAGATATTAGCTTTCCAGGCATTTTTAGCATAATGAAGTCCCGCACGATATCCATTGGGCTGGCTGTTTCCTGTATCATAGCTATAACCGGAGCCACTATCTGTCTGTGCATAAATATATGAATACCCTAATTCATAATTCCAAGCATCATTGATTGTTTTCTGCATGGAAAGTTCAATGCCGTGTTTCTTTTCGTTTTGATTATTGGCCTTATACGAATCGGATCCGAGATAGGTCCAATTAATAGCATTATCGATCTTGCTTTGGAACCAATTGACATTAAAATTGGTTTTGGGATCCAATTGATAATTAAATCCTATTGTTTCAGAATACCCTGTTTCCGGTTTTAAGTCAGTATTTCCAACATATTTTCCCCATATGCCGTAATCCACATTATAGTACAGATCATCCATGGTAGGTGCTGAAAAGACACGTCCCCAGGAAGCATAGGCATTAAATTTATCATTGGCTTTATAGTTTAATGCGATTTTAGGCGTTTTATGAAATCCGAAGGTACTGTTATCATCAAAACGAATACCCGGCGTCACAGATAATTTACCTACGTCAATAATATCCTGTGCGTAAAAAGCCCGATTCGTACGTTTTTTATCAGTATATCCGCCGGTTTCACTAGAAGCTGTATCTTTTTGCCACTCGAATCCGGACGTAAGGCGATGACGTCCCACCAGCCAGCCATCTTGTGCTTGAATCCCTTCCGTTGCCACATCATATGCGCCGGAAAAATCAGTCGATGTATAATTTTTGAAAATATGAATATAACCAGGCGTCGATGTATTTTCCTTAAAATTATAGGTTGCCGCAATATTGTTAGTTATCCGCTCCATTGCGGTCGTCCCTGAGGGTAAAAGATTGGTGAAATACGGATTATTTCCATCATAACTCTTATGCGATACATAAAAACGCCACGAACTACTTTCATTTATTTTTTGATCCATGCGGGCAGTAAAGGAATTATCCGTATAATTACTGTCTTTACCAGACCCATCCAGCTTTATCGTGTCATTTCCGTGACGATAATCATAATACCCCTGCCGCCCTAATTCACCGGTGACAAACCAACTTGTCTTGCCATAACTTCCCTCATTGGTCATCGTATATGTATGGGTACCCCAAGAACCCGTGTTCAAATCAAGGGTACTTTGATTTTTTGTACCTTTTTTGGTGATAATGTTAATCACACCGCCCACAGCATTGCTACCGTATAATGCCGATCCATTTCCTTTTACTACTTCTATTTTTTCTATATTCTGTACTCCGGGCAACGTATTCAAATCCAATGTGCCGTGACCACTCACCATTCCCTGCACGTTATCGACCGGATGGCCATCTACTAACACCGCAACCCGTTCATCCCCATTCAGGCGCACAACGGACATGGATCCTCCCGGTACCATGTCCGTCACAGTCACTCCATTTACATGCCTGATTGCTTCGGATACACTATCAAATCGATTGTTTTTGATCTGCTGACTGGTAATAACGGTTATATTTGCCGGCGTTTCCGATTTTTTCGTAGGAATGCGGTCTGCCGTAACCACCACGGTATCTGCCTCTTCCGTATCAAGAGAACTTGCCGTCACCGCATTACCGGACATACCTCCCATAACAGACAAACAAATAAACGATGCCAACATTTTTCTATGGATCATAAAAAAACCTCCTCACACACTCTTTTTCTATCTCATTACTGTAAATTAAAAGGTATATGTAATTGTTTGATACTACTAACATTCTGTCCGTACGTATTTACCGCCGGTTTATATTGACATAAATATGCGATTTGAACCGCAGCCGCATCCATCGCAGCATACCCGGAGGAACTCACGACCTCCACATTGGCAACGGTTCCGTCAGAAGCGATGGTAATGGACAACGTTACCATTCCACTGATTCCTTTTTGGCGCAGCTCCTGCGGATAATAGGTAACCGTACTTGGTTTTGAAATCAAAACGGCATTATGTGCCGGCCGGGCTCCCTCTCCTGACCCGTTTCCTTCTGCCGTGCCGTCGCTGTCGGTACCACCGCCAGTACCGACTATTCCTTCTCCCGAACCACCCGTACCATTGCCGGGATGCTCCATCCCTTCACCGGTAATTCCACCTGTGGGACCGCTAGCACTGCGACTGTCGGCAGATGCAGCATCCACACCGCTCGCAGGGTTTTGTGCCACGAGCGGTGTGGCCGTTTCCGCATTTACGTACTGCGGGCTCATCACTTTTTTTATTTCCTGTTCCCCTGCCGCGGCCGGTATGTCCTGTTGATGAACGGCCGGCAGTCCTGTTTGCGTCACTATACCTATGGCATCCGCGTCACGATGGCCGTCCTGAGATGCCCCCGGTGATCCTTGGCCGCTGATTGTCCTCGGCTGCCGGGAATCTTCATGATAGAGCGTCACATCTATGGGAACCGTCTCATGATGCTGCAAAAAAGCAAAAAATCCGGCAGCCGATAAAACGATAAAAATCAGCATATGTACTGCAGCGGAAAACAGAACCGCTATCCGTTTATGGTTATTCATTGTTCATTGCTGCCTTCAGCCGCCAAGCCAAAGTGCGTAATGCCGGCACCTTTCAGTTCATCGAGCAGCGCAACTACCTGCCCGTAATCCAGTCCTTGATCAGCTCGTATAACAACAACAAACTGAGGATTTATTCTGCATGCTGCCGCCGCCTCCTTCAATAGATCGGATTTATTTATCTGACGGTCATCCAGCCAAAGTGTGCCATCTTTTTTCAACGTTACCAAATAATTCACCTTAGCTTGTGTATCCGCATGAACAGCTTGCGGCAAATGAACGGCAATCGTCTTGACATCTACCATGTATAACGTGCTGATCATAAAAAACACCAATAAAAAAAACATGACATCAATCATAGGAATAATCATGACTTCCGGCTTAGTAAACGATCGTCTATCCCGCAGCCGCATACATTTCACCTTCCTTGTATATCCGCACTATGCAGTTCCAGTGCCGAAAAACACATTTCCATATCGGTAATGATATGATCCAGCCGCTGTATAAAATAAGCATGGATCACTAATGACAAGATGGCTACACAAAGTCCAAATGCCGTAGCTATGAGTGCTTCTCCCACTCCTCCGGTAATCGCTGCCGCCTGTCCCGATTCCATATTAAAAATACTGAAAGACGTGATCATGCCGCTGATGGTGCCTAATAATCCCAGCAACGGAGCCATGGTAACGATACTATTCAAATAATACAGCCGGCTGCGCAATTTAGCCAGCAGAATACCTGATTGAACTTCCACAAACCCGTTAATTTGCACGGTTTCCTTCTGGTTCATGGCTTCCTCGAGAATCTGTGCCAATCCGCCCTTGCTATGTCGTGAAAACTCTTTAGCTTTTTCATATTGCTTGGTTTTCATCAATGTATAAAATCGGGCAGCAAAAGAACGGCCAGAGTCGGCCTCTTTATAATACAGCCATCGTTCTGCCCCGATATACACAACAAACAAAGAACACGCAAGGAGCAAGTACATGACAAACCCGCCCTTGTGAAATAGTTGAAACCCCTGCCATATCCAATCCATAACTTCCTCCGTTTTCCTGTACCGGCCTAAAAATGCGCCAGATCGGTCCCGTACATTTTACTCTTGTTTACCTGAGCCGTGTATGCAATATGTATAAAAAATAAGGAGTTCCCAATAAGGCCGTCATAATACCTGCCCGGATTTCTGTTTGCGGGATAATAATACGCCCCAGCGTATCGCAAAAAACAAGAAAAACTCCTCCGGCAAGAGCTGCTGCCGGAATAAGCCGCCGATGATCAGAGCCTACGATAAATCGCATCATATGCGGCATGACAAGACCTACAAAGCCGATATTTCCACTGACGCAGACGCTGATAGCCGTCAATAGGGAGGCTAAGGTCAATACACCTAGCCGGAAAGGGAGCACACGCATTCCCAATGCTTGTGCTTCCACATCTCCCAGCACGAGGATGTTAAGATGCCGTGACAGCATACCGGTTATGCAGATACACCCAATAATCGGTCCTGCTGCAATATATACATGCGCCCAACTGCGATAGTCCAATCCGCCTATGGTCCAAAACAAATATTGGTGAAGCTGTTGATTCGTTCCCAGGGTGAGCAACCCGGATGTAAGCGCGTTGCATACCATGCCGACCACAATGCCGGCTAACAGCAGGGGCATAACATTAATGCGACCATGCCGTATAGACAACAGTACCGTCAAGCTGACGGCCAGCATAGCTCCCACGATAGCAAAAAGCGGCATATATACAGTTCCCAGAACGACGCTTCCCGAAAAAATAGCAAGGACAGCACCGAAGGAAGCCCCGCTGGAAACCCCTAAGATAGCGGGATCGGCCAAGGGATTCATAAAAACGGCCTGCATGATGGTTCCTGAAACAGCCAATCCCCCGCCCACCAAAAATCCTACGACAGTGCGCGGCATGCGGATGTTCCAGAGCACTGCCTGCTCCTCTATTGCGGCAGTACCGCCATCCTGCAGAAATATACCTTGTAAAACATGCGAAACAGAAATAGGGAATTGACCTAACGATAAAGACAACAGCAGGACAAGCAGGCAGACGATTCCCATGCCGATCCCAATCAGTAAACCAGGCTTTTTTGTATCACGCACGATCATAGCCTCCTGTCTTGCCGATGATCACATCCAACAACGCATCGCGTCCGGAAGCAGCTGACGGAGCACTGTAAATATCAAGATGTCCCGTCGTATTATTTTGCCGCACGGCAATGGGCATCCCATAGACGGCACTAAGATTTTCTTCGGTCAATACCTCGGCCGGCTTTCCTATGGCTGCCGCCATTCCGGCTCCCAGCAATATCAGCTTTGTACAAAACCGGGCTGCCAGTGCCAATTCATGAGCCACCAGGATGACGGTCCTGCCGCGGGCACAGAGAACACGACAAAGACGCAGTATTTCCTCCTGATAGAAAGCATCTAATCCTGCTGTCGGTTCATCCAAGAGCATCAGCGGTGTTTGCTGTGCCAGGATCTTCGCCAGCAACACCCGCTGCTGCTGGCCTCCGGAAAGCGTGAGCATATCCCGGTCGGCATCCTGCAGTACCCCGGTGTATTGCATACAGGCATCGACGATACGACGATCCCTGCCGCTTTCCTGCTGCCACCAATGCAGATGCGGATACCGCCCCGTCGTGACCACATCCCGTGCAGTATACCCCGGCAGCCAGCTCTCGTGCTGCTTCAAATACGCCGCCTGTTGTGCAAACGTTCTGGTACTTAATTTTCCGATGGGAGTACCGCATAGTTCTACGATGCCCCGTCGGATAGGCAAAAAGCCCCGTATGGTTTTAAGCAGCGTGCTCTTCCCCGCACCGTTAGGACCAATAATACCGATCATATCACCGCGGTGTACCGTCAAATCAATGTTTCGCAGGACTGTCCGCGTACCATAACCGGCAGACAGCGCATGTATATATAAAACTATATGAGTAGATTCAGTCATAACAAACCCTCTTATGGAACAGCCGAAATATGTTTCCCGGCAGGTTGTGCAAACGCCTGTCCATACACAGAAAATGCAATTTCGCGAATACCGAAGACAACATCTTGAGATCCATTATACAAATAGCTCTCACGTGGTTTTACCAAGTGATTTTCCTTCACTGCCGTCAAGGTTTGCAGCGCCGGGTCATCCAGATATTGACGGATAAATCGTTCGGAATCATAGCTGCCGTGGTCGGTATAGGAAGGCAGAAACAGGTAATCCGGATTTATTTTAACCAGCATTTCTTTGCTCATTGCCTGTCCATTGCGGATACCTGCCGAGGCCATTCCGTTAGTTACACCGGCATACCGGCAGGCATCATCAAACAGGCAGCCTATGCCGCCATAGGTGTTCATAAGAGAAATAAGGACAACGGATTTTCGCTTTTCCTGCGGAATCGCATCCACCTGCCGTTTAATATCCGCAAGCTGCACATCCATCTGCCGGATTATCTCGCTGCCGCGTTCTTCTTCCCCTATGACCCGGGAAAGCAGCCGTACGGTATCCGTAACCTCTGCAACAGTCACCGCACCTTTACATACTACGACAGAGATTCCCAAATCACGCAGCGGACCCACCTTATCCAAACTTCCCCAATCCGGAATAATAACGACATCCGGTTTCATAGCCGCGATGGCTTCTACCGAAGGATCGGTGATTTTTACCGGAATCTGTTGTGCCTGCGGCACCACCGTAGAGTTTAACGGATCGTCGAGCAGTGCATTGACAGCCACCATGTTATGGGGGGATACTAAGCCCAGCATTATCTCATCCGTTTCCATAGAAAGCGTCAAAATCCGCTGCGGCTTACTGTGAAAATGAACAACCGTCCCCTGCACGTCCGTCACATCATACCCACCCGCGGATACAGGAGAAGCCGTTGTTGCTGCAGGAGCATGGCAGCCTGATAAAATAAGCAGGATGCATAGCAACATAATACAAGGAAATTCATATACACGCTTCAAAAAGCAATTCCTCCAACGTAAAAAAGCCGCAAGGAAAAACCTTACGGCAGCTTATCTTAAAAAAAGTCCAGACAATCTCCATTCCCATCGCTCGCAGGTCAATCGGTGATTATGAATCAGGCAGTTCTTCTGACTTAAGTTCATGGCTTTGCTGCGCCTTCCCGGAATACTCCAGTGACATTGTGCAGCGCGGCTCCCTTTTACAGCGGCGGGACCGTGCCGGATTTCAACCGGCTTATCTATTGAGCCCATAGGGGGCACCTGATCTACTATATATAGTTGTAAAAATAGCATAGATAAGATATCTGCCCAACACATTCAGGTACTTATCAATGCTCGTAAAAAAATAATCTGCCACCATCGGGCCTATGAATTTTTTCTCAGACCTCTGTGACATATAAATTATACACTAAATATAACAATAAATGCAATGTCTTTTGAGAATATATACCAAATGATGTATCCGGTAATAGGATTGCTTTATTTTCATAAGACGCTTCGTTCGCACTATGGGCAAACCATTACCGTTTATCAGCGTGTATGATATATACCATTATATACTCCTTTTAGTATCCGTTATATATTAAAATCAACAAATTCATCAATATACCCGTTCGGCTTCACCATGGGATCCACCCAGTCTTGTTGTACTTCAGCCACAATAACATGCGGCTCTTCCGAAGCCAACGCCTGCGCAAAGGCAGCAGTAAACGCATGGGGCGTAGAGACTTCATCCGCTGCAATGCCGAAACATCCGGCATATGCCGTAAAATCCATTTGGGGAGAAAGCTGACAGGCCATATAGCGTTCCTTGTAATTTACCTTTTGGAGCTGCCGGATCATGCCTAAGCAATGATTATTGATAATGACAGATATAATAGGCAAGCGAAGCCGCGCTATCGTATCATATTCATTCCCTGTCATTTTGATACCGCCGTCTCCCGCCAGATGGATAAGGCGCCGTGTACTGCCGAAGGCAAGTTGTGCTCCCATCGCCGCCGGCAGGGCAAATCCCATCGTTCCCAGTCCGCCGGAGGTAAACCAAGTCCGCGGGGAACAAATATTCAAGTATTGTGCTGCCCACATCTGATGCTGTCCTACATCTACAGCAAAGGCAATATCCCTTCCAGCTACAGCCTGTGCAATGGAATGCATAATCCAGGGAACGGTGAACGGCGGAATCCGATACCCCGCTATTCCATTGGTTTCTGCATGCGGACATATTCGCCAGGGTTCATGTATCGGACCCTTGGCATGTTGTATCAACAAGCGCAAAATAGTCTTCATATCACCGGCCAAACCAATACTGCTGGAAATATTTTTGTCAATCTCGGCGGGATCGATATCAATGTGAATGAATCGTGTATCTATCACATATTTTGAAACACTGCCGGTTTGCCGGTCGCCGAACCGGCTGCCCACGGCAATAATCAAATCTGCTGCAGCAACTGCACGATTGGCTGTCTTGCAGCCATGCAATCCGGAAAAGCCGAGAAACTTCTCATTATCCGGCGGATACGAACCAAGTCCCATCAAGGTACTAACTACGGGAAGCTTAAACGTTTCTATAAAGTGGAAAAACTCCTCGGACGCATTGGCTGAAATAATGCCGCCTCCGGCAATAACAATAGGTCGCTGTGCTTGCTGTATCAACGTGACAGCCTCCGCGATACACGACAAAAAGTGTGCATCCGGCCTTTTGTCGGACATCGTCTGCTCATGCTGTTTCGGTATAAATTCGATATTCTGCAGAAAAATATCACGGGGAATATCTATTAAAACCGGTCCCGGCCGGCCTTCCATGGCAATATGAAACGCTGCCCGGATTGCAGCAATAAGCTGCTCCGGCTTTTTTACCTTACTATTATATTTCGTTACAGGAATCGTAATATCCAATATGTCGATTTCCTGAAATGCATCACTTCCAATCAGCTGGCGGTCTACTTGACCGGTTATAACAACCAGCGGAATGGAATCCATAAAAGCCGTGGCAATACCCGTGACTAAATTAGTGGCACCGGGCCCTGAAGTGGCTATGCAAACTCCTACTTTTCCTGAAGCTCGTGCATATCCGTCTGCTGCGTGAGCCGCATTTTGTTCATGCGTAGTCAAAATATGCCGAATACGCGGTTCATCCAAAAGTGCATCATAGAGCGGCAGATTCATGCCGCCGGGATACCCGAATATAGTATCGACACCTTGTTCAATCAAACAGGCTAATACTGCGTTTGCCCCCTTCATATACGTTACCTCTTTTCTCATCATATAGTTTGAACCGACCCTATTGCATTTTTGCTGTAATATGTTTCTCCGGCAGACTCGTACAGTACATGTTCACCGCGTTCCAATCCAATCAATCCGGTACGTATGACTTCCAAAATATTTCCGTACGGAGATACCGCATGGATGAATGCCGTAACTTTTTCATCGTCACCCGTAATTTCAAATATCAATGCGGACGGCTGTACATCAAGTATATGTGCCCGGAACAGTGCAGCTGCTTTTACTACAAGCAGTCGTGTATCCTCCGCGGTCCTGACTTTGATCATAGCCAAGCCGCGGCATACGGCTGTATCCGGCTGCAGAGATTGTACCGCCATAACAGCCGCCAGTTTTTTCAACTGTTTTAGTATCTGTTCCCTATCACCGGCGCTGCCGTCAACAACGACAGTGATCCGTGACACCTCCGGCGTTTGCGTGGTTCCTACGGCCAAACTGTTCATGTTGCATTCCCGCCGGGAAAATATTCCGGCAACGCGGACTAATACCCCCGGCTGATTTTGTACAAGAATAGAAAATATATGTTTCATGATCTATCAGGCATCCTTTCCTTTGGATAGGAGGAATATGCCGTACATCACATTCCCCCTCCGTATTACCTCGTCCTTTGCAGGTGCGAACTTTCCTGTTTTTCTATAAGAATGTACGTAAAAAAAATACGCCCCCTATGTTCTAAGGGACGAATAAAATTTCCGCGCTACCACCCTGATTCCTGCTGTACTGCTATTTTGCAGGCACTCTGCAACGTACCATCATACGTGTTTCCTGTAACGGGGAAAATACGTCGGTCCTTACTTATCCTTCAGCACCGCACTTCCGGGAGGAGTTTCATTTTCCGATAACCACCGATTCACACCGCCCACCGGCTCTCTGTCGTGTTACGAAGAAAATTACTGATTCCCATCATCAGCTTTCCATATGGTTCCCAAATACGGGAATTTTATATATTATAGGCAATCAAAAACAATTTGTCAACCCATTTTATGTAATATTGTACAATATTACACATTTTCAATCAATTAAAAGCTACATCACTCCGTATGAAATAGCCGTATGAACAACACGCAGGCTTACTCATATCGCAACGCTTCAATAGGATCTAATTTCGCAGCCTTCCGGGCTGGGTAAATGCCAAAAAACAAACCGATACCCACAGAAAATCCAAAGGAAAGAATAATAGGAGCTGCCGTAATAACCGTAGTAAATCCCCCGAACTTTGAAATGAGCAGTGAGGTGGAAATACCGAAAACAATACCTAAAAAACCCCCAATGACGCCGATAATAATCGATTCAATTAAAAATTGCATCATAATATTTTTAAAGGTTGCCCCCAATGCTTTGCGGATCCCGATTTCCCGAGTTCGTTCCGTAACAGATACCATCATGATATTCATGATGCCGATGCCGCCGACAACGAGAGAAATCGCCGCAATACTTCCCAAAAATAAGGTAAGCATGGTAGTTGTACTACTCATCGTTTCCATAAGACTCGTCAAATTGCGAACAGTGAAGTCATCTTCTTTGTTGCCGATAATGCGGTGCCGCTGGCGTAATAATGTTTCTATTTGATTTTGTACTTGGTCCATCTTATCCATCTGCGATACTTGTATATTAATAGATTGTATATACGTGATTCCCAGCAATCGTTCTTGTGCAGTCGTCAACGGAATCAAGATAACATCATCTTGATCCCGTCCCATCGAAGATTGCCCTTTACTCTCCAACACACCAATAATTTTATAAGGCGAAGAATCAATGCGGAACGTTTTTCCCACAGGATTAACGGTACCAAAAAGATTCGCTGCCACGGTTGTTCCGATAACAGCGGTCCGCGTGCGCGTACTAAGATCGTTCTGGGTAATAAAAGAGCCCGTTGATACGGTAAGATCGCGGATCGCCATATATTCCGGCGTGACTCCGTAAACAGAAGTATTCCAGTTTTGATTGCCATACACCACTTGATACGAACTATTTACGGTAGGTGCCACATAATCAATATTTTTAATTTTTTCCTTGATTGCCTCCGCATCTTCAAGTTTCAGTTTTTGACTGGACCCAGCAGCAGAACGGACTCCGCCCGAATTAGCAGAACCGGGCATTACAATAAGCATATTGCTACCCAAACTGGCAATAGAATTAGTCACTTTTTGCTGCACGCCCATACCGACGGATATCATGGCAATAACCGCACCCACGCCAATGATAATACCAAGCATGGTCAATATGGAACGTAATTTATTGGATAATAATGCGTTAAACGCAATTTCAATACTTTCCTTAAACAACATCCATCGATACTCCCTTTCCTTCATCTCTGGTAATCCTGCCATCACACATAAGCAGCTGCCGATCAGCACATGACGCTATTTCCGGTTCATGTGTTACAAGAATGATAGTATGGTGACGTGCGTGAAGTGTTTCGAATATTCCCATAATCTCTTTTGTAGATTTTGTATCCAGGTTTCCCGTCGGTTCATCTGCCATGATAATATGGGGATTATTAACTAATGCTCTGGCAATAGCAACACGTTGCTGTTGCCCTCCGGATAATTCATTTGGCTGATGATGTGCCCAGGAATCGAGTCCTACAGAAGTCAGCAGTGCCATAGCCCGTTCTTCCCGCTCCTTTTTGCCAATACCGGCATATACCAGCGGAAGAGCTATATTATGTAAAGCGGAAATGCGTGATAATAGGTTAAAATTTTGGAATACAAAACCGATCTTCCGGTTGCGAGTCATCGCCAAATGATCATCGGACAACCGGGAAACCTCTTCGCCATCCAGTTCATAGATGCCGCTTGTAGGGCGGTCCAGACACCCCAGAATATTCATCAGCGTCGATTTCCCGGAACCGGACGGACCCATCAAAGCAATAAAATCTCCTTCTTTAATAGTAAGAGATACGTTGTTTAAAGCTGCAAAATTTTCGCCGCCTATATGATATATTTTTTTTATATCCTGCAAATGCATCATTACCTTATCCATACTACGTACCTGCTTTCTTTACATGGGCGGCGGTCCGGCCTGATTTTTATTGGAAGAAGCGGTAGGTGCGGTGTAAGCAATAGAAACAGTCTCTCCCTCCTGAAGACCGTCGAGAATTTCGACATCATCCCCGCTGTAGATCCCTGTTGTTACAGGTGTTTGCTGAGTTTGTCCCGATTTATCAACAAGCAGGACATAGGTTCCCTGGTCATTTGTTTTTAAGGCCGCAATAGGAATGCACAATACATTATTTTTTTGCGCCGTAGTTATTTCTACGCGTGCCGTCATTCCCAGCCGTAATATGTCCTCCGGATCATCGATATCCAATGTGACATAATAATAGATAACGCTACTGGAGGAAGACGATGACGAAGAGGAGGAAGAAGAAGATGCAGAAGTACTGGAAGACGATGTATCCCAAGTGTTATTTACATCGGTCTGGGAAATACCAGACACGCGCGCCGTAAACGTTTTTCCCGTATAGGCATCCACTGTAAAGGTTGCGTCTTCCCCCACCCGGATATTGCCGATATCCGTTTCGTCCACTTTGGCACGTATTTGTTTCTGTGTAGAATCAGCAATATTCATAATGACTGTCGGATTGCTAGTCCCCTGCACTGCCATCGTTCCCGATGACTTCGGTTCGCCCACAACGATACCGCTCATCGGTGCGGTAATCACAGTTTCCGCCACATCTGATTCTGCTTCGGCCAAATCACTGACTGCTGTATCATAATTGAATTGCGCATCATCTAAATCCGATTTTGTTCCGGCTCCCAACGTATACAACCGTTGAGCCCGCTCCAACTTGATTTTTGTATTGGTAACTTTGTACTGTGCCTGATCCCGTTTGGCCTCGTAATCCTTACCGTCCAGTATCGCCACGGTTTGACCCGAAGTAACCGAATCATTTTCCTTTACAAGAATAGATTTGATACGCGCCGTGATTTTGGCACTCACTTCCACGGAATCGATAGGACGAATCGTACCGGTAGCAGAAACGATGGTTTTTAAATTTTTGCGGCTTGCTTCCGCCGTTTCGACTGCAGTCGCTTTCTTTGCGCCTTCCTGTGTTTCATAATATGTATATCCGCCAAAAATACACCCAATGGTAACAATAACCGCTATCCCTATTTTAATGTTTTTATTCATATATACAACAATCCTCCCTGCCTCGTATCTATGTAAACAGTATACCATATTTATGAATACTATAAAAAATATTTTATATGAAAAAACAATTCCCGGCTGCCGGAAAATAATGTTATTGCAACAAAACAGCTCAGGAAAAAGCATTTACTTTATTATACAGTATACGAGGTTACGATTTGTTAACAAAATAGTATACATTTCGTGTATTTTCTTGAATATATAATAAAAAGCAGTCTTCTTCATTTTCGATATATGTAATCCATATGTTAGATACGAAAAGACGGTACTACTTATGCTAAAGACAACTATTATTTTCCAGTGGCATGTGATAAAATAAGATGTTAATTCTATATAGATTCGAGGTAATTATGGCTAATAAACTTGTTTCCGGTACATTGATCCTAACAGTTTCTTTGTTTGTCGTCAAAGCTATCGGCAGTATCAACTGGATCATCTTATCACGCATCCTTGGCGGTGAAGGCATTGGTATTTACCAGATGGCTTTTCCCATTTACTTATTGGCACTGGAAGTATCCAGTGCGGGTATTCCTATCGCTATTTCCATTATTACGGCGGAAAAGGCGGCTAAAGAAGATTATGCCGGAGCGCAGCGAATTTTCCATGTATCTCTGACCATGCTCTGCATAACCGCATTGATTCTCAGCGTCCTGGTCTTTTTCGGTTCCCGCTGGCTGATCGAATACCATATTATTCGTGAAAGCCGGGCGTACTATTCTCTTATCGCCTTAGCCCCGGCCATCTTTTTTACGACGATCATCGCCGGATACCGCGGGTATCTACAGGGATGGCAGAAAATGACTCCTACTGCCGTATCCCAGATTGTAGAACAATTAGTCCGCGTAGGCGTCATGCTTGGTTTTGCCGCGTTATTACTGCCGTACGGCCTGGAATATGCCGCCGGCGGGGCCAGCTTAGGTGCCGGAGCCGGCGGGGCGGCAGCCTTGCTGGTCCTGCTGTTTTATTATTACAAATTAAAACACCGTTTGCCCAAAAACGGCCCCGTTTTTCCCCAGGAAAAAATCAGTCATATCTTAAAACGCCTGGTAGTACTGGCTTTGCCTATTTCACTGGCCAGCATCATGCTTCCCGTTGTATCCAATTTAGATCTGCTCATCGTGCCGCGGCGTCTGGAACTTGCCGGATATGCTACGGCCCAGGCTACGGAACTGTTTGGTTATTTAAACGGCATGTCGGTACCGCTTATTAATTTAGCTACTATTCTGACAGCCTCCATGGCCATGAATTTAGTTCCGGCCATCAGCCATTATCATACGCTGGGGGACACGGAATCGGTCTACGATAAAACGGCCAGTTCCATGCGTGTCGCCCTGCTGGCGACGATCCCGTTCAGTGTTATGCTCTATGTATTAGCTAAGCCAGTCGTAACATTCATCTACAATGCTCCGGCAGCTACCGACGCTACGCAGGCCATTGCCCTGGCGATCGTTTTTCTGGGGCTGCATCAAGTCAGTACGGGTATTTTGCAAGGATTGAAGATGCCGAAGATCCCTGTCATAAATATGGGAATAGCCTGTGTGATCAAAGTGCTGTGCAATTGGTTTCTCGTCGCCATTCCGACGTTGGGTATTATCGGTGCTTCGTATGCCACCGTTGCCGATATCGGCGTCGCTGCCGCTTTAAATTTGTTTTTCATTTATAAACACACCGGGTATGCCATGCAGCTCAAAAACGTATTGAAAAATATCGTTTGTGCCGCAGCGATGGGCATCGCCATGCAGGGCATCTTTCAGTACACAGAACATATCGGCCTGTTTTTGAGCCTGCTGCTCACCACCCTGCTGGGAATAGCCGTGTATATTGGTTTAATGACCGCCTGCGGCGGTGTCACACGAAGCGATGCGGAAAAAATCCCCGGCATCGGACGATTTTTCTGAGCATGCCTTTGCCCTATCGGCAGCCACAAAAAAAACGCCAGCTTGACGATGCAACGTTCCCGGAAAATGGACGTGCCGTCGGCGGCGTTATTTTTATGTTTTTTTATGGCTGCGGCACATATTTCGCTGCCGGCTTACACCATTCCGTATGAGCTAAATACGCGTGTGTATCCCAAAGCAAGGCCGAAAAAGCAGAAAAGATAAGACGGAATTCAAAGTGTTCAAAACTCATGGGCCCTTCAAAAAAAGGAACACGATCTAATTCATACGGATCATCCCAAGGATAATCCCGTCCTGTATTTACGGTAAAAGCGACGCAGTACCCCGCAGCTTCCGTTTGGGTTTTGACCAAATCATTATACTTTCCTTCGGGATACGCAATACAGGTAACCGGTTTTCCCAGTTTTTGTTCCATAAACTGTTTAGACTGAGTAAGTTCGTACTTCATACGTTTTTCATCAAACCCGGTCAGCGGCTTATGGCTGATCGTATGAGAACCAAATTCCATGCCATTTTGAGACATGGACCGCACTTGATTCCACGTCAGATACCCTGGTTTTTCCATCAAATCCATAATGAGAAAAATCGTTCCGGTCATATGATATTTCTTCATGATAGGATAGGCACACTCATAATTATCTATGTATCCGTCATCAAACGTGATAAGTACCGGTTTGTCCGGCAAAGGTCCTTCTCCCCGCATATACTGAATAAATTGTTCCTGCGTAATAGAATGATAGCCGCGGTCATGAAGATACTTCATTTGCTCTTCAAAATCGGCCGTAGTCATGGTAAGCGCGGTTTTATATTTGTCATTGACTTGATGATAGTTCAAAACCGGAACACCGGTCAGATGATAATTAGCCGCTCCAAAGTACCAGTATGAAAAAATACCGGCCATCAGAACCACTAGTGCCAACACCATACCGACTATCCAGCAAATGATCTTTTTCACTATTTCCTCCCGGAAAACGTTAAAAATTCAATAGTACAGGTACTAGAGTACCACATTTTTTCTGTCATGACAAGTAATTTTAATGATGATATTGAGAAAAGAAGAATATAGTACTCTATACAAACAGGATCACTTTAATTTCTGTATTGTTTTGGAAAATTTATTTTCTTTTAACCATGCTATATTTTTTTCCTTTATAGCTTTCTGTATTTCGCAGACACAAATATACTCCATCTGGACCAGCTCTTTTGCCGTACCCAGATACATAGTTTCTTCATAGAGGTAATCCCGGAGTTCTTGTTCGTCTACCGTATCCCGCATAGCAAAGCGCATATCCTCGGAAACCTGCAGCTGCGCCAAAATCCGAGACCAGTCCGCATATTCCTCCTCCGTCAGGCAAAAATATCCAAAATCATCGGACGAGAGCACCTCCTGTGCGCAAACGACCTGCTTGGCATAGTCCAATCCCGTACTTCTATCGATCACATGGAGCTGCCGTTCTTTCCCATCTACATATACTTTCATCGTACTGCCTCCCGTCTTTGACAAAAATAGGCTTCCCTTTCGGGAAGTCTAAAAAGTTTATATTCCCCATCTTTTCTGTCTGATGGCAATGTAAAAATGGAGATAAGATGAAACGTCTTCTTTATTTTTCTACTATCATCTATAGTATACACCGACACGGGACACTTGAAAAGGACAGAACGCATATCCCTTTTCTCCTACTCTGCCTACGATAAAACTTCAGACCGTATGACTGAGGAAAATAATCAACGCAGACATCATGACAATAGAGACAAGAATATATAATGAACTAATGCATGCGGCCACTCCGATATTTCCTTTTAGCTTAGCCGTATAGTAACAAGCCATTCCGGCAATAGGTGAAAAAAGCAAAATGATCAATACCCGTTTGATTTCCATCGGATAGTCCAAAAAAAAGTAAACCCCCGCAGCCATCCCCGCGGCTCCCATAAAGCGAACGCCTATATCCGTATAAATAACGCGGAGAAAATCTTTTTTTAACGAAATGCCTAATGCGACACCTATCATCATCATGGATAAAAAAGTATTGGCCGATGCCGGAATAGAAGCCCAATGGATAAAAGAGGACGGTAAGGTGATAGAAAAAAATGCCAGTAAGAGCATGACGATATATGATAATACAGGGACAGAAGACAACACCGAGCGGCACAGCAAATGAAAAATATTTTCCCCCTCCTGCCCTCGAACACAGCACGCTAACCCATAGGCAATGCCTAAACACATAATCGAATTGCCTGCATCGAAGAGGCATACGATCAATACAGCGGCACTATCAAAAAAATAGGAAACAAAAGGCAATGCAAAATTTCCAATATTGAATCCGTTTAAATTGAGCATATAAAAACTTTTTTCTATTTTATCTCTGCCCAGGATATACCCCAGTCCAATAAAAATAAGATTACATACAATAGCTAACACACTAATATATAATAAACGACCTTCAAAATGGACTCCGTTCAAATGAATGATAATAGCTGCCGGTAACGTAATATCAAATACAATGGTTGAAATGGTATTAAAAGACTCCCGGCTAAATAAGCCTAATTGTTTTAAAATATATCCGCAGGCAATAAATGAAACGAGAGTACCTGCTTTGGCGATGGTTTCTATCATATATCAATAAACTCCTTTGCAACGCGCAATCCATAAAAACGCGGTCGTAGCCAAGACGGCCGGAAACAGTCAACACTATGTAGTGCAGCAACCGTATTACTATAGCACGCTCTCCTATTAAATGCAACTATCCGCCATCCATTAACACACTGGACAAATAAAAAACTATCGCCACCCCGGTATTAAGCTGACGATAGTTTTTATTGTTTTTTCAGGTAATGCTCCACAAAAAAAGACCACTCCGAAGAGTGGTCTTTTGAGACCGTATTTGATAGATTAGAATACGAATACGAATTGTGCACGAGTTTCTTCGTTAGGATCCTTGGTGCCGTAAGAGGAATCTTTGAGGCTCGAAGCAAAGGACTGCATAACGGAGAACATGACGTTCTTGCCGATCGTGTAATCCACGCCAACACCCCAGGATTTAACGTTATCAATGAGGTTAGCTTGTCTCCAACTGTTCGTGGAGCCATACAGTGCATTCGGATCTGCATTGATGTATTCCAACCATGCATCCCAGCTGCCCGCCTTATTGAAGGCTGCCGTACCGTAGGAAAGCTTAGCTCCCCACAAGTTAGCATCATCATCATATTGTTTAGTCTGGTCTTTCTTAACCTTCTGATAATCGCCAATCAAATTCCATTTGTCGCCCAATTGGAATTTTGCATAGCCGCCAATAATCTTGGAAAGATTTTGCGTTTTAGCAGTAGAATCATTGAAGGCATTGTAGTATACACCGAAGCCTACTTTATTAAACGCCCCTTCGATTTCACCATAACCAGTTTGTACACCTACTAAAGTATGACCTCCTGTTTGAGTAATATACTTATTATTTGAAACTGGGTTACCATCAGCATCCGTATACACACCAGTATAAGCAGCACCTTCTTTAAATTCACCAAAGCCGCCGGTCAAGGTGAAGTTGCCTAATTTGTACTGACCCTGCATGGCTTCGAAGGTATCACCGTACTGTAAGCCGAGACCATTGCCGAGGTTGTAAAAATCCCAGCGGCCGGCTTTTACGTTGAAGTTCTTGGTGAGATCGGACGTAACATAGGCATCATCCACATAGCTAGAAGTACTTTCACCCGAAGCAGCTGTTGAAGCGCCATCAAAGAAAGTCTTATTACCAGTACTAATACCAAGAACGGCCTTGGTCTTATCGTTGATGTAGGCATTGGCACGGAGACGCATCCGATACTGGAACTGGTCGTTTGTTCTCAAGGGAGTGGCTTTCTGAGTAATTGGATCTACTCTGGCCGCATCACGTGTAAAACCATCGGACTGGTGTTTGTAACGAATACGGAAATCACCGGTCATCTTGACGTTGCCGACTTTTTGTTCGAGGTTGCTTACGCGAACGCCGAGGCTGTTGAGTTCATCAGCATATTCGTCAGCCAATTTGTTGATCATAGCGCGTTGTTCTACGGACGCTTTGTCCATGTGCGCCATGGCTTTTGCTGTCATTTCAGCCGCTTCATACCGCGTGATGTTGCGGTTGCCCTGGAAATAGGTGCCGTCCACGCCCTGGATAACACCGGCGTCAGCCAATTCTACAACGGATTTGTATGCCCAGCTGTCGGTCGGTACATCAACGAACGGGTTGGCAGCGAATGCGCAGGTAGCGCCTACGGCCATCGTAGCAACTAAAGAAGCCAAGATTTTCTTTTTCATAAAATAAAACCCCTTTTCTTTTTCTGAAAAAATATGTTTGTAATACTTGCTCCGTTACAGTGCGAGCTTCTGCATATTCCTCAAGGGTTCATTGGCGAGTTGTCCTAGTTTCCTCTCTTTTACTGCCTTGAGTATGCTGCTGTCGGCTCTGAAAGATGATACCTACGTACACACGAACACATACCTTCAGTATTCAGTTTCCGTACTATCATCTTGTTGCTATTATATCTCAATGTTTCCTTTTTGTAAAGCTTCACGTATCATTTTGTATGCATTTTCCAGATGTACTGCGATGATTTTGAGAAAACTATTCCATGATCTATAGTTTTCCGCCAGTGCCCTAGCACGTTTCCGTCTATGAAAAAGCCAAGAAATGGAACCTTACTTTTGTATATCGAAAATAAACGATACAAACGGCGAATGCAAAAAAAGAATATCCGTCTGCCTTCGCCGTCCGCTGTTGTTACACTTTATTGACTTCATGCGGTTTGAACCGGGTGGACATGGGGTTGTCCTCCGGCTTGACTTGTCCCATTTTACCGAGCTGGGCATGCTTGCTCATAAAATAGGTGTGCAGCAAGGATTCCGGTATCTCGCCCAGGGGTTCTCCCAAAAACTTTTTATATACTTTCTGGATCGCCGGATTTTCCCAGCTGGCTTTGATTTCGGTTGCCGCATCGCGGGCATACAAAGCCTCCATCCGTGCCTGCCGCGCGGCCTTGACTTGGGGCAGTTTCATTTTCGGCTGACCGCCGCCGCCGATACAGCCGCCGGGACAGGCCATTATTTCGATAAAAGAGTAATCCTCAAAGGCATTGCGAACAATCAAATCATCAATGAACCTTCTGGCATTGGCAAGTCCGCTGATGGCTGCCACATGGATCACAAAATGGCCGAACGTGACCGTTGCTTTTTTTACTCCTTCCAGTCCTCGCACGGGTTCAAAAGGCAGAAAAATAGCAGGCGCTTTGCGGCCGGTAAACAGGTAATAGGCTGTCCGCAAGGCGGCCTCCATCACCCCGCCCGTATTGCCGAAAATGATACCGCCGCCGGAAGCCCGCCCGAATACCTCATCAAAAGGGGAATCCTCCAAGGCATCAAAATCAAGGCCCTCGTCCGTCATCCACCGGGCGAGTTCTCTCGTGGTAATACAATAATCCGTATCCCGAATACCGGGAATATCCCAATACTGCGACGAAGCATTCAACTCGGGCCGGCGTATTTCGGCTTTTTTCGCCGTACAGGGCGTAACACAGACATTGACGATATTTTCAGCTTCTATATCTTTCATTTTTGCAAAATATGTTTTAATGACCGTGCTTAAAATACTGATCGGACTTTTTGTGGTCGATAAATTGGGGATCAAATCCGGATAAAAAAGCTCCGCAAATTCTACCCATCCCGGGCAGCAGCTGGTAAATTGCGGGATGGGAGCTTCTTCTGACTGCAGGCGGTTGAGCATTTCCGTTGCTTCCTCCATAATGGTCAGATCCGCACCAAAGTTTGTATCAAATACATAGTTGCCGCCGAGGGCCCGCAGGGCAGCCACCATTTTTCCCTCCACAAACGTACCAAAGGGTTTGCCGAAGGCTTCTCCCAATCCGACACGCACGGCCGGTGCCGTTTGGAACACAACGATTTTTTCCGGATTTTTAACAGCTGCCTTTACTTTTTCAATTTCCGAGACTTCGGTTATCGCGCCGAACGGACATACGGCAGCACATTGACCGCAGTGCACGCACATCGGCACATCTCCCGTACTGGGAAGATAATAATGATCAAGAACAGTCATTTCGTTCGCACACGTACGGCGGCACAATGTACAGTTTTTGCACTTACTTTCATCGAATTGCACAGCAATATTGTGCTCGTCGATGGGAACTCGACGAGGAATTTCTCTGAAACGACTTGTAAATGTAGGCAATGTATTCTCTCCTTAGGGGTAACCACTGTAAAGTATTATTTTCACAATCTCTTGGTTATAGGATAATACAAATGTTGTAATTTTTCCATTGTTTTTGTGAAAATCCCCTAATGGATTTTACATAGATACCATTCCGTTTACGCATAATTTATACAGTTACTGTTTTTTGTCCTCCAATTCACACCAGCGTGCTGTCATATGGTCTACTTTTTCTTGAATTTCCCGCTGTTCCTTCATCCTGTTTTCCAGTTGTTCATAATTGCTGCCGGCGGCAGCAACCGCACGGTTCCATCCTGCGAGCATCTTTTCATACCCCGGCAGTTCCCGGGTAATCGTCGCCAGTTCTTCTTTTTCGCGAAACGTCAATCCCTTTTTCTCCTGATGCAGTGATTTTGAAGAAAAGGGCTTCTCTTCGTTTGTGACGAGCTTGGCGGTTGGTTTTTCCGTATGTTTTACAGCCTTTTCCAATAAATATTCAGAATAGTCGCCATAGTACCGCTGCCAGGTTCCGTGTTCCAAAATAAACAATGTATCCGCCACGCGATCCAAAAAATACCGGTCATGGGATACCGTCAAGACCACGCCTTGATAGGTATCGAGATATTGTTCCAATACGATCAGCGTGGGTATATCCAAATCATTGGTCGGTTCATCCAAAAGCAATACGTTCGGCTGCTCCATAAGAAGGCGCAGCAAATACAGGCGGCGTCGCTCTCCGCCGCTAAGTTTATAGATATAAGTCCACTGCATTTCCTCGGTAAACAAAAATTGTTCCAGCAGCTGGGACGCAGATATGGTCTTACCGAATTGATTGGTTACATACGAACCATGCTCCTGCACATATTCTATAACCCGTTGATTTTCATCAAATACAGGCAGCTGCTGCGTAAAAAAACCAAACCGTACCGTTTGGCCGATAGTCAAATTTCCTTCCGTCGGAACCAATTGTCCTGCCAGCACTTTCAGCAGTGTCGATTTGCCGACACCGTTTTCGCCGATGATGCCGATGCGGTCATGCTTGACAACGTGATAGGTCACATGCCGGAACAGGGGTTCCTTTTTTTCGTATGCAAATGCTACGTCGTCTATATCCAGAATGGTCTTACCCAAGCGTGTCGACGTATCTAACATTTCCACAGTACCCGCCGGTTTTCCCGATTCCATGGCACAGAGCTGCTCATATCGTTCCTTACGCGCCTTCTGTTTCGTCGAACGGGCCTGCGCTCCGCGTTGGATCCAAGCGGTTTCCCGGCGGATCAGATTACGGCGCTTCTCTTCACAGGCTTCTTCCCGTTCCAAGCGCTGCTGATGCAATTCGAGATATTGTGCATAACTTCCTGTATAGGCATAGACCTTGCCCCTGTCGAGTTCGAGCATAGAATCGATAACCTGATCCAGAAAATAACGGTCATGCGTACTGAGCAGCAAAGCCGCCGGACTGTCATGCAAATATTGTTCCAGCCATACGATGGTCGTATCATCTAAATGGTTTGTCGGTTCGTCCATGATCAGCAGATCACAGGGTAAAATAAGAGCACGCGCGAGTCCTACTCGTTTGCGCTGCCCGCCGGACAGCGTATCGACTCCTTGGTCCAAATTTTCAATACCTAATTGCTGCAAGATGATTTTTGCCTTTTGTTCCAATTCCCAGGCCTGCAGGCGATCCATATCCTCCATCAAGGCTGCAACGCCTTCATTATCGTTATGCTGCACGGCCGCTTCATATCGGCGCAGCAGTGCCATCACCGGCAAATCCCCATCCAGTACACTTTCCAGCACAGTCCGGCCCGGTGCAAATTCCGGCTCTTGCGGCAGGAAGTGAATACGCGCTTTTTGATTGTACTGTATCTCCCCGCTGTCTGTTTCTACTTGGCCGGCAATAATCCGCAGCAAAGTGGATTTACCGGCACCGTTTAACCCGATCAGTCCGATTTTCTGTCCGTTGTCAATAGAAAAATGCACATTATCGAATAGAACACGCATGCCATATGATTTTTTTACGTTTTCTGCCGTTACTATATTCATCGCTGATATTACCTTCTTTACTATAGTCGCTTATAGAATAGCATACCCATAAATCGCACTTTTTCGCAAACACTGCTATTTTGATGCAGAAATGACTTGTTCGTTTACAACCACCCCGTGATGCTGGATTCCGCTGCGTCTAGTATTCGCCGTCACACTGTCTGTTCTTATTTATTTTTCTTTTCCTGCAGTGCAATCATATCTTTCGGTTTGGTGCTCCACCGGTGTTGAAACCATAACCATTCCGTCGGATGATCTTTAATAAATTGTTCCGTCAACGACGCCATTTTCCGCGTCAGGCGCGCTATATCTTCTTCCGGGTGTCCGGTGTCTTCATAATGCATCACTTCCCCTACGATAATTTGGTTATGATGATTTTTATCATGAACGGCAAAAATAGGCAGAATAGGGGAATGAAATTTTTCAGCAAATGTCGCCGGTCCTCTGGGAGTGGATGCCATTTTCCCCAAAAACATTTGAGGAACTCCGTAGAATCCGCCGTCTTGATCCGCTAAAAATCCCAATATTTTTTTTCGTTTCAACGACCTCGCCGCACATATCATTTCATTTCCGCCGCGAACAAAGATTTCGATTCCCATCATTTCTCGATTTTCATTCAAAAAGCGGGTGACTTGATCATTCGGCTGTTTTTTTACAATTACGGTTACGGGAAATCCGTACAGGGCAGGTACGGCTCCTAACCATTCCCAATTGCCAAAATGGCCGGTTAAAATAATCACTCCCTTTTGTTCCTTCAATGCCGCTTCTATCCGTTCCGGATGATCAATAGAAACCTGGTTCAATACCTGTTGTTTCTTTAAATTCGGCGTATACAAAATTTCAACTAACGACTGCCCCAAATTTTTAAACATGGCATCAATAATCCATTCCGCTTTTTTCTCACTGCAGCCAAGACCGCGCATCACATGAAAGACACCTCGTTTTTGCTGCTTCTTCAATATCGTTTTCATAAGGGGGCCCAATCCTCTTCCAACAAACAAAACGGTTGGATATGAAAAAAGACAAACGATCTTACTTACACCTCGTATGACTGTATACTGCCAATTATTCGACAAAATTACGCTGCCCCTTTTCTTTGAATGTATCCTTCTCTGCCATTATTTGGCATCTTCTATATATTTTATACTATTTAAGGCACAAAAAATATAGCTGAAAAGCATGGATATTCATGTTCTATCAGCTATATCAGATAGTTAACCAGTTTTTGTTATAAATAAAAAAGCATCCATTTCTATTTATATGCTTCTAACTCAATACTGTGCTGAACCTAAAACAACACCCACTATGGTACCCAATAAAAATTCACTGAATCCATCATCCCCATTATCATGGTGCCACCGATACCAATCATGCCATTCATGGGCATGTGCTCTTTGCCAATCACGATCCCCGTCATGGTCTCGCCATTCTCTATCATGGTCTCGCCACTCCTGTTTATGATTTCTCCATTGTTGATCGTGATTACGCTGCCAGTGTTCATCATGATTTTGCCATTGTGGGCCACGCGACGGCATCGCATAGGTATTCGTTATTCCGATTCCACTAAATGTAACTAAAAATGTACCTAAAAGTAATGTACTCATTATTTTCTTCATTTCAGAATACCTCCTTTACAACTTTCTTTCTCTATTCGTATATGTATTATAAGCCATATTTTTTTTGCCGTCTATTGATGAACTGAAAATTAGACGGAACTGTGACATAGTTGTAATATTTATATGGCTGCTTTCGCCATGTAAATATATCAATTCGAATTTTACTATAAAATCATCCAAAATACTACACCCTCCAACCACTAAATTAATAAGAACAACCATATCTTACAAATAATTCTTATTCATGATATAATACAAAGTGTGGAAAAGTATATATTATGTTATTATTTACATGTATGGGAGGGATGGAATTATGGCCGATTTTGCAAATCCGTTTGGGATGAATGTCAATCGAAAACTGACAAATGAAGAATTAATACAGGCAATTCGTCTGGATATCTCCGGGGAATTAGAGGCAATCTACCTTTACGATGCCCATGTACAAGCTACCGATAACAAGGCTGCTATAAAGGTACTTTCCGATATTCGCGACGAAGAAAAAGCACACGTCGGCGAATTAATGACGCTATTACGTATTCTCGATCCCCAAGAAGCGGATTTATTTTTATCAGGTGAATCGGAAGTAAATGAATTAATGAAAAACGCAGCGGAAGAAGTGGTTTCAAAAACACCGGCAGCCACACCTGTTTCGACTATTGGCAGTTTAATAAAAGATGAGTAATATAAACATATACGGGAGGGATATTGATATGGATTATTTAACGAGAAGCGACACTCCTATACAGGAAGAACTGTGGGCTCAAATCGATAAGACAGTTACCCAATCAGCCAGCAGTATTTTAACTGGACGGCAATTCATTCCCTTATTCGGACCCTTGGGCATAGGTGTGAATACCGTTACGATTGACGATGCCGACACGTTTAAGGAAACAGCAACAGACGGTATTCTAACTACGGTCGGCAGAAAATTTGTCGAACTGCCGACCGTATATACAGATTTTACATTATATGGCAGAGATATACAAAATTCGCTTCATTTAGGATATCCGATAGATTTGACCAAAGCCGACAGTGCTGCTCAGCAGGCAGCAATCCGTGAAGATACACTTATTTTTTTTGGCAATGACGCATTAGAAATCGAAGGTTTATTAACCGTCGCGGGTAGTCATACGCTAAAGAAGTCCGATTGGAAAATAGGTGAAAATGCTTTCACAGATATATCCACCGCAATTACTATGTTAATTGAAAAGGGAATATATGGAACCTATTCGTTAGTACTGAGTTCCGACTTGTATTTACAGCTCCACCGCCTCCAACCAGGTACGGGATTGTTGGAAGTGGACCGCATAAAGGAGTTGCTGCACAAACGAGTATATTCCACCCCCATATTGGGCCACAATAAAGCCGTGTTGGTAACATCGGATAGCAGCAATATAGATCTGGTTGTCGGTCAGGATTTAAAAACGGCATATTTAGAAGAAGTAGACCTCAATCATCGTTTTCGTATTCTCGAAACAATCCGTTTACGGATAAAACGTCCACAGTCCATTGTAGTTTTTGAGTAACAACTACGATTATTTACAAACAGTATATTTGATTTATTAACAAAACAACAAGACGGTACTGCCATCATTAGGTCATGATGGCAATACCGTCTTGTTATTTTGTTATTGCACTTGCATTATACCTTTCTTCCCATATACCGTTTTACAGATGCGGTAACACGTATGATTCTATAACGTACTATCTATAAATAATTCCGTATACCGCCGCTATGTATGCAGTCTCCGGCACCTGTCCCATGAACGTCCATAGGAATAATGCCTTGCTTGATTCAGTAAAGTAAAGTAAAATGTAAACATATTTTTAATTTTATTATTTTATCTTTTATTATATATGTATATATAGTCATGTAAAAGATCATTAGAAATGGGATCTTTTCCCGTTGAGAGGAGTTTTTTCTTATGTTTCAAACAAATACAGGTGTATTAATTGCTTTTGCGGCTTACTTATTGCTGATGCTGGCAATCGGTGTCTATTATTATCGTTCGCAGCAGGAGCTGAGCGACTATATTCTCGGCGGCCGCAGTCTGGGTCCATGGATTACCTCAATGAGCGCAGAAGCTTCTGACATGAGCGGCTGGATGCTGATGGGACTGCCCGGTTTTGCGTATTCCACGGGTATTTCAGCTTTCTGGACAGCCTTTGGTTTAGCCTTAGGCACCTACCTGAACTGGCATTTTGTATCTATTCGCCTGCGCAACTACACAGAAATTGCCAATAACAGCTTAACTATGCCTGATTATTTAAAAAACCGCTTTCACGACGATACCAATCTTATTCGTCTTATATCCGCTGTTTTTATCCTTATTTTCTTTTTGATTTATACTTCTTCCGGTTTTGTCGCCGGCGGTAAACTGTTTGAAATCGTTTTTGGCATGGATTATTTTACGGCACTGCTGGCAGGTGCCAGCGTTGTCGTCATTTACACGTTTCTCGGCGGATTTCTGGCTGTGTGCTGGACCGATTTTATTCAAGGCTGCATGATGTTTTTGGCGATTGTTCTGGTTCCTGTTGCCGGAAGCTTATATGCCGGGGGATTCGATGTCATTCTGGAACGTGTCGCAGCGACCTCGCCGCAGCTCCTTGATTTAGTCCCTGACAAGGGTCCTGCGGGTATCATTGCTATTATTTCTGCCATCGGCTGGGGATTGGGTTACTTCGGACAGCCCCATATTTTAGTTCGCTTTATGGCAATCCAGGATGCCTCCGAATTACACAAGGCTAAACATATCGCAATGACTTGGGTTATTATTTCTTTATCGGCAGCTGTATTTGTCGGACTGGTCGGCAAAGTCGTACTGACAGCGCCGCTTATCGGAGCTGATTCAGAAAAAGTGTTTCTTATTATGAGCGAACAGCTTTTTCCGCCATTCCTGTCGGGTCTCATTTGGTCTGCCGTATTGGCAGCTATTATGAGTACGGCGTCATCCCAGCTTTTGGTAACGGCATCCGCTATTTCCAAGGATTTCTACCACACTTTTATCCGTACCCATGCCAGTGAAAAAGAATTGATTTACGTCAGCCGCATAACCGTACTGGTCGTGTCTGCCGCGGCTATTTACTTGGCGCTGGATCCGGATAACTACATTTTAACCATGGTTGCCTACGCTTGGGCCGGTTTCGGTGCTGCCTTTGGGCCGACTATATTACTCTCCTTGTTCTGGAAAAGAATGACTAAAAACGGAGCACTGGCAGGCATTATCATCGGCGGTGTCACCGTGCTGATTTGGAAACAATTTGCTTGGTTCGACTTATATGAAATCGTACCCGGTTTTATATTCTCTCTTCTGGCTATTATCCTTGTCAGTGTCTGGGAGGGCGGTGCCGATATGTCGATACAGAAAGAATTCGACAACGCCATTCATTTTAAACAAAAAATTTCAAAAATCAATTCGGAAGAATAATTTCATAGTGACAAAAATCCCCCACAGCGTATGGGAGTCTGTACATACGCCGTGAGGGATTTTTACACATGTATTACGCTACTTTCAAGCTGCTGCATTTAATATTCCGGTTCAATGATTCCGTATTTTCCATGTTTCCGCTTATATACTACATTGATCATATCTGTTTCTGAATTGAGAAATACAAAGAAATCATGCCCGACAAGGTTCATCTGCAGAATGGCTTCTTCCACATCCATCGGTCGTGCAGCGAATTTTTTAACACGGGCAATTTCAAATACTTCTTCCGGTTCCGTCTTGCCGACAACCAGTTCATCTTTAAAGGCCCCGCCTTTCATACGGCGAGCCAGTTTTGTTTTAAATTTATGTATCTGCCGGACCATTTTATCAAATACAAGGTCGATAGCCGCATACATGTCTTCATTTGCTTCCACACCTCTTAATACCACGCCGTCTACTTTCAGTGTGATTTCAGCAATCTGGCGTTCTTTTTCAACAGAAAGAAGCGCCTGGAGATTTACCTCATTATCAAAATATTTAGTTACTTTTTTTTCATGTTTCAACACATAGTCTTTTAATGCCGGAGTTACTTCAATATTCTTTCCTCTAACGATTGCTGCCATACCAATCCCTTCCTTTCATCAGCCCGTAACCGCGATTCTATAAGCAGGATACAACATTGCGGATACCAGCCTTTATATGTATTATATTCAACAAATGCAGATAAAACTCCTGCTTATAAAAAAATACTTTTTTTGTTGACATTTATCAGGAACAATGGTATTATTTACACCAACAATACTATATTGTATTCATCCAGAGCAGCTGAGGGAATGGCCTGATGACGCTGCGGCAACCCCCACACGGGAAGGTGCCAATTCCATCGGATTTGTTCCGGCAGATGAACCTTGTACGCAAAGTTAGCCGTCATCTGTTGACGGTTTTTTTGTACTCATTTTTAAGATGTTTTAGGAGTTGATATTGTGATTGATTTGAAAGACATTACAAAGAACTACGGCGGTAAAACCAAGGTTCAAGCGTTAAACGGGATTTCCCTTACCATTCATGACGGGGAAATTTTCGGCATTATCGGCAAGAGCGGCGCCGGCAAGTCGACGCTTATCCGTTGTATTAATATGCTGGAAAGACCGACATCGGGCTCGGTTATTATCGATGGCGACGATTTAACTAAAATGAATGAACATCAGCTGCGCCAGGAACGAAAACATATTGGCATGATTTTCCAGCATTTTAATTTGCTTTCTTCCCGCACGGTATATGATAATATTGCTTTTCCGCTGGAACTTCTCGGCGCTTCCAAGGAGGAAATCCGCAGCAAAGTAGGGTCGCTGCTCGAACTAGTCGGACTGACAGACCGGCAATATAATTATCCGGCCCAATTATCGGGCGGACAAAAACAGCGTGTCGGTATCGCCCGCGCCCTCGCCAGTGATCCTAATGTGTTGCTCTGTGACGAAGCTACGTCTGCACTGGATCCGCAGACGACAAAGTCTATTCTTGATCTGTTAAAGGATATTAACAAGAGGCTTAACTTAACCATTGTCATTATTACGCACGAAATGGCGGTTATCAAAGCGATCTGCCACCGCGTAGCTGTCATTGAAGGCGGCATTATTAAAGAATCGGGCCGCGTCGTCGATGTATTTACGAACCCACAGTCGGAAACGATGAAAGAATTTGTTCATTCTGTGATTAATATGGAGTTGCCTGAAGGGATCGTCAAACTCGGTGTTTCCGATCAGCCGGCACCGAATCGCTGCATGCTCGTACGCCTGCGGTTTAAGGGCTGTATCACAAAAGATCCTATCGTATCTACCCTGATACGCAAGTTTGACGCCGATATCAGCATCCTCTACGGCAATATTGACTATATCCAAGACGAACCGTTCGGGTATCTTATTGTAACCCTGATGGGCGATATGGAAACACAGACAAGAGCATTGGCTTATATAAAAGAATTACCAATCGGAAGTGAGGTTTTAGGTTATGTCCCAAGAAATCATTAAGTTATTATTACAAGGTATTGAGGAAACGGCCTTTATGGTATTTATTTCTACCTTCATCGGGGCTCTTATCGGTATTCCTTTGGGAATAACCCTTGTTACAACCAGCAAACATCATATTTTAGAAAATAAATATATTCATCAGATTCTCGGCACGATAGTCAACATCATTCGGTCTGTGCCGTTTATCATCCTTATGGTCGCCATTATACCTTTGACGCGTCTTATTGCCGGTACTTCTATCGGCACAACGGCGGCCTGCGTCCCCTTGACGATTGTCGCTATCCCGTTCTTGAGTCGTCTTGTAGAAACATCGATCCGCGATGTTGATTTCGGCCTTGTAGAAGCGGCACAATCCATGGGGGCTTCTCCTTTACAGATCATCCGCAAGGTATTACTTCCGGAAGCCTTGCCGACGATCATTAATAATATAACGGTCCTCATCGTCAATCTGATAGGTGCTTCGGCCATGGCAGGCGCCATCGGCGGCGGCGGTCTGGGGGACATCGCGATCCGTTATGGATATCAGCGATTCAGGGCCGACGTTATGCTGGCAACCATTATCATACTTATCGTGGTTGTCAACGTCATTCAATTCGGCGGAGATTTCACCTCCCGCAAGAAAAACAAAAAATAAATTGCTGCGTAAAATTTCCCTACGAAAGGAAGTATGTTCATGAAATTAGTAAACAAAAAAATAGGCATCGCCGCTGCTATCGCAGTACTGTGCCTTTTTGCTGCCGGCTGCGGCAGTTCGAGCACTCAGACAGCCAGTCAAGAAAAAAAAGATATCAAAATCGGGGTAACTGCCGGTCCGCATGCAGAAGTCATGGATGAAGTCAAAAAGGAAGCGGCTAAACAGGGAATCCATCTTGATGTCGTAGAATTCAACGATTATGTGCAGCCCAATACGGCGCTTGCCAACAAAGACTTGGATATGAATTCCATGCAGCATCAGCCATATTTAGATAACGTGGTCAAAAAGCAAGGATTAAAGCTGGCCTCCATCGGTAAGACCATCATTCTTCCTATGGCTATCTATTCCCATACCTACAAGAATCTAAACGATATTGCCGACGGCGCATCTGTCGCTATTCCCAATGATCCAACAAATGGAGCCCGAGCGTTACTGCTGCTCCAGCAGGCCAAGCTGATCACACTCCAAACAGGTACTTCCGTCGATACCGCGGTAACCGATATCACAGAGAATCCCAAACATCTTAAATTCCTTGAATTAGATGCGGCACAAATTGCCCGTTCATTGGATGATGCCGATCTTGCCTGCGTCAATACAAATTATGCGATTCCCGCCGGTCTGAATCCACAAAAAGATTCTCTTCTTGTAGAAGACAAAAACTCTCCGTATGCTAACGTAATGGTAGTTCGCGCAGAAGATACAGATAACCCTGCCTATAAAAAAGTATTGGAGATTTATCAATCAGAACCCATTAAAAAGTTTATTTTGGAACATTTCCAGGGAACCATTCTTCCCGCGTTTTAAATGACGCATATAATTTTTACGTAAGATAAAATAAATCCCCGCCGGATCATTCCCCGGCGGGGATTTGTTTTATGCATAGAAATCGACCGTCAATTCCTTTTCATCATTGTATTTCGTACATAAAAGTAACATCCGCCGGTAAACAGACATGCCGTAATCCAACAGATAGGGCTGGCACAGCAAATACCGAAGTATCCCCACATGGAAGCCAGTACCAGCGCACTGATTCCGCGAACGACAAGTTCGAGCAAACTGCTGACGAGCGGAACAATAGAAATCCCCATGCCCTGCAGCGCATTTCGATATACAAAAATCTGACCTAAAAAGAAATAACAAGGGACAGACATTTTAATATATAATGAAGCTTGCCGCATAAGCAATTCATCATATTCTGCAGTAAATAGGCTGATAAGCTCATTGGCAAAGAAAAACATAGACACTGCCGCGGCTCCGCAAAAAAACAAAGATACCAGCGAACATTGCTTTACCCCTTCTCGAATTCTATCATATTTTTGCGCTCCATAATTTTGTGCGGTAAATACAGCCATGGCAATACCAAAAGAAACCATCGGCTGCAAGGCCAGCTGTTCCAATCGCGTAGCAGAGATAAATCCCGCAATCGTTTCCGGTCCAAATGTATTGCATACAGATTGAATAACGATAAGGCCTAAGGAAATAATCATAAATTGTACGGCCATAGGCAATCCCATTCGCAAATGTTTCCAAGCAAAATCCCAATCAAATTGCCAGTCCCTTCGCTGCATACGCAAAATGGGAAATCGTTTCCGCATATACAGAAAACACGATACAGCAGCGATTCCCTGCGCCGTCACGAGAGCAATGGCCGATCCCGGTACTCCCCAGCCGAATTGCAATATAAAAACAATTGCCAGTATGACATTAAGTACGGACGAAAGCATTAAAAAGTAAAGCGGTGTTTTGCTATCTCCCAAGGCCCGGGCAATACATGCCAGCAAATTATAGGCTACCATGGCAACAAGTCCATAGGCAATAATAATAACATAACTGTACGAATCTTGATATAACTCCGACGATACATTCATCCAGCCGAGAAATACCGGCATAAAAAGCGCCGATATGACCATCAATAAAATAGCAGCCGCCAGCGACAACATGACCGACATCGCTACGGATCGACGCACTCCGTCGGCATCATTTGCGCCAAAACACTGTCCTGTAATAACCGTAAATCCTGATGTCAACCCAATAGTCAGCCCTAAAACAGCCATGAATAAGGGAGCGGCTGCCCCCACTGCAGCTAACGCATGGACTCCGATAATGCGGCCGACAATAATAACATCGGCAATGTTATAAAATTGCTGGAAAACATTACCAATCAAAAGAGGAACCGTAAAGGCCAGTATCAGCCGGATAGGGTTCCCCTGTGTCATACTATGAACCATGTATATTCTCTCCTTATAACACGTATTCGCAAACAGCAGACTGTCATTGAAACATATAAACATTCTTAATTATTCTGCAAACCAATCTCACTTTCCTACTATGCAGTGAGATTATTATAACACACTGTGATAAAAAAACAACTATATATTCCGGTAAACGGAGAACATCTAAAAAACATTTTAATCCGTCTCTAACAAATATATTTATAAATGTATGTTTGTTTTACTTATTTTTAATCTATAGAAAACGTTTCATAATCTTATTTTCATTTTGTTTATTTATAGTAATAGGAGAGGTGATTAGATTGAAAACATTATTTGAGGACGGAACGTATCCAACAGAACCATTTGCAATAGCACATCATCAGTTTATCACCATTAAAACACTGCACCACCACTGCCTATTCGGACAAATCAAGACAGAAAAAAATGCCGCCACCTGGATCCCCACCGTTTTGGGACAGGCAGCAGCAAGAGGCATGGAATCACTGAAAAACCAATCCCACGGTATCGGCATTGACTGTTATGTTATTATGCCCAATCATATTCATATGATTCTCAAACACCATTCCCGGCATCGTAAGAATCATATAAGCCAATTTGTTGCCGCATGCAAAACACATATAACGTATCATTTGAATGTATCCCGAAATAGTATCCGCCACTATTGGCATCCGTCTTATGATACTCTTATTATCCGCAGTGCTTTCACATACAACGTATTATCCCTTTCGATACAAGATCATAAAAAAAACTGGAAGTATGATATGTTGTATCCCCCTTACTGTAAAAACAATAGCAGATCGCAGATACTGTAAATTTCTACGATCTGCTATTATGTTGTGTTTCCATCGTATATAAAAAGTCGACTGCCCGGAGCGGCTGTTCCGTACATTGCTGGACGTAGCTGTAAAGCAATTCTTCAAGAAAGCTAATTGCTCTTTTACTGATCTGCAGCGGCTGTGCTGCATTCCAATCATAGGCTAAAATAGTCTTCCACAGCTGCTGTACCGAAAGAGGCAACATGACTGCCGGCAATGCAGGTTCGGGTTCCTCCGACAAATAATATACCGGTCTGCCCGTATCGGTAATGCCCTTTCGATATATATGCACCGTATCGATATCAGGACAGAACCCCGCTAACGCGACGAGCTGCCAGCCGGTTATGACGGTAAGGATCCGCTCATTTTTTTCCCCTACCAGTTTGCTATACCGGCAGAGGAGTCCATATACATTCCTATCGGCTTCCTTCTCAGGTATAAGACGCAGTACCATTTCAATACATATTTGTGCATATGCATACGATTCTACTGTCAAATAGGAAATCAGCGTATTAACTACGCATTCATATTCGCCGAGTGTCAGCGAGCCACCCCGTTCCCAAGCATCAAAGGTAATAATGCTTAAAGCAGAAAGACTGCCAATCCCTTGATTGCGATGTTTTCTGGATGTATTCAAAAAAACGCGAAACCATCCCTGCTGCAAGGTAAATACGGTCATTACCTGATAGGATGAATGGTTTTTTTTTATAGTCAGAATCACTCCGTCAAATCGCTGATACCGTGCAGCATTATATCCTGTATTATGCCTCATCATTTTCACCGTTTTCGTCTTTCACCGCTAGTTTAGGAACCGCTTTGACCCGGCTGATCCGAAATCCCTGTATTTCAAGAACAATAAACCGATAATTCCCGATTTCCACCTCTTCGCGCACAGAAGCCGTATGGCCTAATAAATTAAATATATAGCCACCGATCGTATCCGTATCCACATCCTCTTCTACCGGGATATGAAGAAGTTCCTCTACATCTTCCAACAAAACGGTGCCATCAAATTCATATTCCCCATCGGCCAGCGGCTGTATATCTTCCTTTTCCGCATGATGCTCATTTTGAATATTACCTACTAATTCTTCCATAATATCTTCCAGTCCAATAAGGCCGACTGTACTTCCGTATTCGTCAACAACAATGGCCAAATACGTCCGCTGGGCTCTCATCAGCTGCAGCAGTTTAGATGCGTGCATCACTTCCGGGACCATAAGGATCGGCCGGGTAATAAGGCGCAGATTACTGCGGTGATTTAGATATAGATCCATAAAATCTTTAATATGGACTAATCCTAAAATATGATCCTTATCTTCACTGCATAGCGGATATCGTGTATGCCGTGATTTTCGGATCGTCTGCATATCTTTTGCTGTCGAATCGCCTACGTAAAGACAGACGATTTCCTGGCGCGGAACCATGATTTCCTTTGCCAGCCTGTCCGCAAAATCAAATACATTTCCGATCAATTCACTTTCTACCTGATCGATTTTCCCTTCCCGATGGCTGGCAGTAACCAGCATGCGGATTTCATCTTCTGAATGAGCCATGTCAATTTCATTGGTCACACTGAGTCCCAACAGTCCCATGATTTTCCGTCCAAACCAATTACCAAACTGAATAGCCGGAAATAACAAACGGCTCCAAAAATAAATAAAATGCCCGACCGTCATAAGACTGCTTTCCGCCCGCTCCAGTCCCAAAGATTTAGGTACCAGTTCACAAAGTACCCACTGCAGCACAATGGCCAGCACAAGAAACAAGAACAGGTATACCAGCCACAAAAGCCACCAGGACGGAATACTATTTGACAGCAGCGGATATAGATGAACGAACAGCAGCGTAATAACAACGCCTGCCGCTAAACTGGAGATCGCCATCCCCAATTGGGCCATACCCAGAAAAACTGTCGGTCTGTCATACAATGTCAATAGAAATTTCGCATTTTCTTTACCGTCCCGGACAAGTTCTTCAATATATTCACGGCGTAATTGCACAAAGGCAAATTTTCCGGCTACGAAAATGGCATTGCATATAAGACACAGGATTAATAATAGTATATATTGCGGCACTGCTTGTAATGTTGCTTCGATAAGTCATCTTCTCCTATCTTTCGTTTTTATAACCAAATTCACTGAGTGCAGACGCCTGATTTCGCCAATCTCGCTTCACCTTTACCCATATATCAAGAAAAACAGGCGATCCCAAAATATTTTCTATCTCTTGGCGGGCCAGCTGGCCTACTTTTTTCAAAACAGTACCATTTTTACCGATGACAATATGTTTTTGCGATTCTCTTTCCACATACACGGTCATGCGTATATATACTTTAGCATTGCCTCGTGTTTTCATTTCATCCACATACACGGCAATAGCATGTGGAATTTCTTCCTGCATGCAGCGAAAAAGCTTTTCCCGGACGATTTCTGCTACCAACAATCGTTCCGGTTGATCCGTAATCATATCCTCAGGAAAATATTTAGGTCCTTCGGGTAGTATTTTTTTCAGTTCTTCGAGAATGACTTCCACATTTTCGCCCGTCCGTGCAGATACCGGAATAATTTGGCTAAATGGGTACAGCGACGAATATTCTGTAATTTTCTGCAAAACATCTCCCCTGTTCATCACATCTGTTTTATTAATTATTAAAAAAACAGGCGCTTTTGTATTTTCTAGTTTATGTATGATAAATTGATCACCTGGTCCTTTTTTTTCATTTCCAGAAACCAGAAAAAGTACAGCATCAATATCCTTCATGGAAGAAAAGGCAGCTTCATCCATAAATTGCCCCAACTTGTGCTTCGGTTTATGAATACCCGGCGTGTCCAAGAATATAATTTGGCAAGCATCATCAGAGTGAATACACAAAATACGATTCCGCGTGGTCTGCGCCTTATCGGATACAATCGTTACTTTCTGCTTGATGATCGTATTAATCAACGTCGACTTTCCCACATTAGGACGGCCAACAACCGCTACAAATCCAGATTTAAATTTTTGTTCCATATATAGCTCCTTATTTTCTATGGTGTTCCCGTTTTAAAATACGTTCATAAACTAAAAGCATGCGGGAGCAATTCCCGGAGTGATACTATTTTATACGTATCATTTGATTTTGTCAAAATAATTTCAGGAATATGAAATTCTTCCATAACTTGGCGGCAAGCACCGCACGGTGTAATCCAATCCGGATTTTCCCCGACAAGGGCCAACGCCCGAAACATATGGCAGCCTCCTGCCACGGCACTACCTATTGCATTGCGTTCCGCACACATAGTAAGTCCGTAAGATGCATTTTCCACATTACATCCCGTATACATACGGTTATCTTCGGTTAATACCGCCGCCCCAACAGAAAAATGTGAATAGGGTGCGTAAGCATGCTGCTGGGCTTCTCTTGCTTTTTTTATCAGTATCGCTACTGTTATCTCATCGATCATAACACTTCACCTGCGCGGACATAGCCTAACCGCTGCAAAATAAATTCTTCTTCCTTGCGCATTTCCAGCTTGTCTTCCGCAGTCATGTGATCATACCCCAATATATGCAGCATGCCATGTATCGTCAGATAGGCCAATTCTCGTTCAAAAGAATGACCATATTCATCAGCTTGTTCCTGTACTTTTTCCAGTGAAATGACAATATCCCCCAGCAAATTGGCATCCGGTCCCTCATAATCAGAATTTTCTCCTTCATTTAATGCAAATGACAAAACATCCGTGGGCCGGTCTATTTGACGATATTGTTTATTAAGACTGCGTATATACTCGTTATGGCACAAAAGGACGCTTATTTCCGTATGGGAACCTAACCCATATACAATCGCCGCTTCTGAACATACTTGTTCGATGACCGCTTCATATTCCGCGTTTTTAACTGTTTCCTGCTCATAATTAATGTTAATGTTCATACTATCAACTCCTTACTCATTTTTATAAAATCGGTCATATGCCCGGATAATCCGCCCGACCATATCATGGCGCACAACATCTTCATCCGTAAAAGAAACAATATCAACACCATGCACATCCGCCAGTACTTTTTGCGCTTCCGTGAGACCCGAGGTTTTTCGGTCAGCTAAATCAATTTGTGTAATATCACCATTAACAACAACACGTGAATGATTTCCCATACGTGTCAAAAACATCTTCATCTGTTCCCGCGTCGTATTTTGAGCTTCATCCAGAATAATAAAAGATTCTTCCAAGGTTCGTCCGCGCATATACGCTAACGGAGCCACTTCAATAATATTTCGGGCAATGAGTTTTTGAAATTGATCATACCCAAACATATCGGCCAACGCATCATATAAGGGACGTAAATACGGGTCTATTTTTTCCTGCAGATCGCCCGGAAGAAATCCCAGTTTTTCTCCCGCTTCTACAGCCGGACGAGTCAGAACGATTCGTTCTACTTCACGATTGCGCAGGCAAAAAGCCGCAAGGGCAACAGCCAAATACGTTTTTCCCGTACCCGCGGGACCGATGCCAAAGGTAATAAGGTTTTTACGAATAGAATCGACATACTTTTTTTGGCCCAGTGTCTTCGGCTTAATAAGCCGGCCTCTGGCGGAAATATTCACGGTATCCGAATAGATCGCACGCAGCAGTTCTTCTTTTCCCTGCTGTATCATAAAAGACGAGTATCGTACATGTTGTGTAGTAATATATGTATTTTCCCGATTTAGGTATCGTAAGATGTCAATGATTTTAGTTACATAGGATACGTCCAACTCCTCCCCGACCAAAATTATTTCATCACCGCGAGCCGCAATACGGCATTTCGGAAATTCATGCTGCAACACTTTCAGGAATTCATCTTTCATTCCAAAAATGACTTTTGCTTCTTTCCTATCGGCCAGCTGGATTCTCTTTTCCATAGACAATGAGCATTCCTCTTTTCTACTATATTAGAAATTTACGTACTGCTTTACCTTGCAAATAATCACATTTTTTCCCCTGCCAACTATCTCTTTGTTCCAGTTCCGCGTCAATCATATCCCGTATTTTCCACCAGCCCATTCCCCAATTTGCAAATTCCGTCGCTTCCTGCGGCGCACGTCCGATAAGCCGTTGAAAGACGATATCGTGCCGTACATATTCAATGAAAGTTACCACACGTTCGACGTACTCTTCTACGGGTGCCAAGGTAATCTTTCCTTGTTCGTACCAATCCGCCATTACTGTATTTTTGATAATATACAGTGCATGAAGTTTGATCTCATGTGTCGGCAGTGCTGAAATAATTTTTGCTGTCTCTATGACATCTTCCATCGTATCCCAAGGTAAATTCAATATGAGATGTGTACAATTTCTAAAAGGATAGGACTGCAGCATAAGAATAGCGTCAATATATTCTGCCAGTGTATGTCCTCGATTTATTTTTTTCAACGTTTTATAATTGACCGTTTGCAATCCTAACTCCACAAGGATATCCACGCCGTATGTTTCCTTGATATCTGCCATTATATCCAAATATGCCGGGTGCAGGCAGTCCGGCCGGGTAGCAATCGCGATACCTACAATGTCCGGCCGGCAGGCTTCTATAAGATATTGACGAAATACCTCGGGCCGTAAATAGGTATTCGTAAAGTTTTGAAAATAGGAAATATATTTGTACGCCTTATATTTAGGCGCAATATGAGCAATATTCTTGTCAATTTGCTGTCCGATCGTTACAGACGCCGGCAGATTTTCATATCCGGCCCCGATAGTACCGCAAAACACGCATCCCCGGGTTCCCAGAGTGCCATCCCGGTTAGGACACGTATCGGGAATACTGATAGGAAGTTTGTATACCTTCTCTCCATACGTATCTTTTAAATAGTGTGAATATGTATTATATCGTTCCATTACTGCATTCCCCTCCGTGGAATCAACTGCCAGCATACTCCATTCCTGCGCTTCTCGGCAAGAATATATGCGGCCCCTTCCGTCATTTTTGCATATCGTTGTAATTCATTTTTTGTTTCATTAGAAACCGGCCAAAGGAAATACCTCATTTTTATATCGCGCCAGTTAGTAAAGGTATATTCATGTATATATTGTCTCATATTTTCTTCACAGCGAAACAAGGAATCCGTCACACTGCGTTCCGCTTCCTGCCAATCCAAAAAATCAGGTTTTATGCGAAACCGGAAAAATACCAGCATATCCAAACTCAAAAGTTCGCGCAGAACCGCAAGATGCTCTTGATAGGCCGCCTGCTTACATAAAAACCGCCAAAAGAAACGACACAAATTATAATCGGAAACAGCAGCGGCATCATTTTTTTCTTCTATCCAGTATGCCGTTATGCGTTCATACAGCAGCATATAATCATCATGACAGAAGCGTCCTAAATAGGCAAGGGTATAGTAGAATTTTCCTGAATTATATATACGTTCAAATACATCCTCAAATACTTTAAGATATCGTATCTTTTCATAGGGAAGCCACTTCGTGGCCAATACTTCATACGGACCGCAGGGATCATAGCGATATTGCTGCGGATAATCGCGCCGGATACCGGACCCCTTCAGGAGTTTCAGAAAGCCGATTTGCAGTTTATGGGGATGCAGCGCATAAATATCATTAAAAGAATGTCGTAAATGATCATAATCTTCATAGGGAAGTCCGACGATCAAATCGAGATGTAAATGAATCGTTTCTTTTTTCAAGAGCATCTCCATGATATGTTTTATGCGCGGCCAGTCATTATGTCGGTGAATTGCCTTTAATGTCGTTTCGTAGGTTGATTGAATTCCCATTTCCAGCTGGATCCGTCCTTTGGGAGCCTGTGATAAAAGCGCCAAATCTTCATCAGTAAGCAGTCCGGGCTCTATTTCCAAATGAAAGTTTATCGGTTCTTGTACCGATATCATATATTGCAAAAGCGGTCGATAATGACGCGGGTTGCAATTAAACGTACGATCGACAAATTTTATCTGTCGTATTCCCGCTGCCACAAAATACTGTAATTCCTTAATAACCTTGGATACAGAACGGAAACGCACGGTGTCACTCATTCCGGATAAGCAGTACTGGCAATGGAAGGGACAGCCGCGAGAGCTTTCATAATACATAATTTTATGGTCCAGTGTTGCTAAATCTTCTCCGGCATACGGAAATGGCAAGGCGTCCAAATCCGGTGTTACTTCGCAAAAAGATTCATCCCCTGCAATATGTCCGCTACGGCGTCCTAAAACACCGGGCAGAGAAAGGCCATCTTTTCCTTCTTCCCATTCCCGGATAAGTTGCGGAAGGACAACTTCGCCTTCCCCTTGCAGTACATAATCAATATCCGTGCAGGTTTCCAGTACTTCGCGAGCGGTATAAGATACTTCGGGACCTCCTGCCAATATGCGAATATTAGGTTCTATCTGTTTGATAAGTCGAATAAGATGATACGTCATTTCAATATTCCATATATAACAGGAAAAACCGATACAAGATGCACGGAAATCATATATATGCCGCAATATATCATATATATTTTGATTAATCGTATATTCAGCCGTTACGACGTTTTTGATTCCGGCTGCATCACAACTGGTTTTCAAACAGCGTAATGCCAGCGAGGAATGGATAAATTTTGCGTTCAGCGTAACCAGCAATGTGTTCATAGTTATAAAATATACCTCCTCATAGCATAACTTCTAGTTTATATTATACTACATTTGCAATGCGCTGACACTAGTAACGGCAGTAGATTGCTTCCCTATCGCCATAATTCATTCTACGGACAATTAATCAGTGCAATAGCCGTCGTTTTGTGGTAGTATTAAGGCATAAATCTACCATGCCACAGGGGGGTACTATATACATGTTGAACATAGCACTTGCACAAATGAACATTCATGCCGGTGATCCGCGTCACAATGTTACGACAATGAAAAAAAATATCGCACAAGCTAAAAAAGCGGGTTGTGATATGATTATTTTTCCCGAATTGGCAATTCCGGGATATTTAATCGGCGATGTTTGGGATCAGCAAGATTACATTGATGAATGTGTTGCTTTTGGAGAAGAACTTCGACAGCTTTCTGCCGATATTACCATTGTATTCGGCAACGTCGCCTGTGAATCAGGCCGTGTAAATCTCGATGGACATCTGAGAAAATACAATGCCATGTTTGTTGCCAGAAACAAAGAATTTTTATCACCTCTGGCCTCGCCATACCCGTTTTATATTAAAACATTGCTGCCTAATTATCGTGAATTCAGTGATTCCAGATACTTTACATCACTCCTTGAAGTGGCTCAGGAACGACATGTTTTTGTAGAAGATCTGTTCTCACCTATCCGCATTGATTTCGGAAATAATCGTCTTCTTACCATCGGCCCTCTCATCTGCGAGGACAGCTGGGATGAAAATTATCCGTTTAAACCCATGTCTTTTTTAGGCAAACACTATTCGCCCGATATGTTTATCAACATTTCCAACTCACCATTTACCTTAGGAAAAACGCAACGCCGTCATCGCCTTTTTGGACAATCCATAAAAAAAGTGCAGGCTCCTACACTGTATGTCAATTGTTCAGGAATACAAAATAACGGCAAGAACATATATACGTTCGATGGTTCCAGCTGTGCCTATACAAAAGAAGGAATGCCCCATTTTGAATGCCGGCCTTTTGAGGAAGAGTTGGCTTTTGTACAATATGATGAAGTATCTCGTACATTTACCTCACCCAAAAAAATAAATTTTCCTCAAAAAGAAACAGAGGAAATATATACCAGCCTGCATTACGGCATTACCTCCTTTCTTTCTTCGATCGGTGTAAATAAAGTAGTTATCGGTGTATCGGGCGGTATTGATTCTGCTGTAAATGCCGCATTATATGCTGCCATTTTACCGCCGGCACAAATCATGCTTGTAAATATGCCCAGCTGTTACAATTCTTCTATTACCAAAGGATTAGCAAAAACACTGGCTGATAATATCGGCTGCTTATATACTGTCATTCCTGTGCAAGATAGCCTGGAACTTACGCGCAAACAAATTCAAACAGCGGAAGTGTACCGCGGTGAAAAAAGAGTCTCTCAGCTTGAACTTACCAGTTTTATCGAAGAAAATATCCAGGCCCGCGATCGTTCCAGCCGAATTTTAGCTGCTGTAGCGGCTTCCTTTGGCGGTGTATTTACATGTAATGCCAACAAAGCAGAAACAGCCGTGGGATATGCCACATTATATGGAGATCATGCAGGTTACCTAGCTGCTACCGCCGATTTATGGAAACATCAAATATATGCTCTTGCAATGTATTTAAATCAGAACGTATTTCATCGGGAGATCATTCCCAAAGGCAGTATCGACATCGTCCCCAGTGCAGAATTATCGGCCAGTCAAGATATTGCAAAAGGTCAGGGGGATCCTATTATATATTCGTATCATGACTATTTATTTGCTTCCTTCGTAGAAAACTGGCATCGTGTTACACCACAGTCTATCCTGCAATGGTATATAGACGGAACGCTGGAAGAACATATCGGCTGCCGCATTGTCGTTCATACTCTCTTTCCCACAGCTAAAGAATTTATTGATGATTTGGAACGTTGGTGGAAACTGGTTTCTGGTTTTGCCGTTGCTAAACGCATACAAAGTCCGCCGATCTTATCGATCAGCCGTCGTTCTTTTGGGTATGACCTGCGGGAAGCACAACTGAAACCATATTATACAACTAAATATTTATCCTTAAAAAAACAGTTGCTGCAAACAGAAATGTAATCCGATGATTGCTTATAAATAAAAAGTGTTCTCCGTCTTAAGTGGAGAACACTTTTTTATTATGATATACTTACGAATTTTCCAAATTTCCTATTTTACTTTTTTGTTTACCTGACGGGCGTTTTACACCCCGCCCAAAGTTTTCCATAATAATGAACAACATAGGAATAATAAATACCCCCAGCAAGGTTGCCACGGATGTACCAAAAACAACGGTTATCCCCATCGTTACACGCGAAGCAGCACCTGCTCCAGTGGCTGTCGCCAGCGGAATAGAACCGACAACAAAGGCCAAGGACGTCATAATGATAGGACGAAGACGAATCTTAGCCGCTTCAATAGCCGCCGATACGGGGTCCATGCCACGCTCATCTACACGAATTTTTGCATATTCAATAATCAAAATCGCATTTTTAGCAGCTAACCCAATTACCGCTAAAATACCAATTTGGAAATAGATATTATTTTGTTGATTCAATAAATATATGAAGGAGGTCGCTCCGAATAAACCCGTCGGAACACTGAGCAGTACAGCAAAAGGAACTTTCCAGCTTTCATATAGTGCTGCCAATACAAGGAAGACGAACAGCAAGGCTAACCCGAATACATAATAGGTTTTATTTCCTGCTTCGATTTCTTCACGGCTCATACCCGCCCATTCGTAATAGTATCCGTCTGTAAGGGTTTCTTTAGAGACTTCCTCTAACGCTTTCAGTGCATCCCCTGAACTATAGCCATTCGCCGGGGAACCCGTGATTTTAATAGAAGGATAGTCATTAAAGCGCGTAATAATGGATGCCGCACCAATCGGCCTTGGCCGGATAAAATCATTAACCGGAATCAATTCTCCGCTGGAGTTTTTCACATACAGGAACTTATTATCGTTTATATTTTTACGATAGGCAGGGTTTGCCTGAATGATAGTCTTAAAATTTTTGCCGAAAATAGTGAAATCATTGACCTGATAACTGCCGTAATATATTTGCAGCACATTGTACAAGTCACTCATAGACACTCCCGATTTTTGAACTTTTTCACGATCAATATCCAAGTTGTAACCGGGAGTATCATTGGTAAAAGTCGTATAGATAGAGCCGATTTCCGGCCGTTTACGGGCAGCCCCTATAAATTGCTGCGCCATATCGTACAACTCCGCAGTCGTATGACCGCCGCGATTTTCCAATTGATACGTAAATCCGCTGGATACCCCCATCCCATCGATCGGCGGCGGATTAAAAGCCATGATCGTAGCCTGGGGCACAGCTTTCATACCATATCCCATAATATTCTTAACCAAGGTATCTACGGATAAATCTGCTGTTTTTCGTTCATCCCAATCTTTCATTTTTATCATAACGGCGCCACTGTTTGGTTTTTGGGCACCTGCCAGCATACCGTACCCGCTGATTCCCATAACTCCCTGTATATTGGGAAGTTTTGCAATCCAGTTGGCTACTTCACTGACGGTTTTTTCCGTTTTCTGCTGGGACGTCCCTTCCGGCAGTGTCACATCCGCAATAGCAAACCCGTTATCTTCACTGGGTACAAAACCTGTCGGTATAATATTAAATAATCCGGCTGTAATCGTGCTGATAAGAACCAGAAACACAACACACCACTTGATGTGTATATGCAGATAGGCCAGTTTTTTCCCATACCAGTTAATCAACCGGTCAAATCCATCATTAAATGCGTTAAACCATTTATAAATTCCCTTTTCTCGTTCTTCCGGCTTATATACCTTCAGCATCATGCCGCACAACGCAGGCGTCAACGTCAACGCCACAAACGCTGAAATCATGACAGATACGGCTATGGTCAAAGCAAACTGCCGATACAGGATACCTGACATACCACTCAAAAAGCTGACCGGTACAAAAACTGCCGATAATACACAGGCTACGCCGATAACCGGATTCTGCACGTTGCGCATTGCCACTTCTGTCGCTTCGATCGGACTTCGGGCGTGGTACTTTATTTCATATTCCACCGCTTCAATAACAACGATGGCATCATCGACAAGCAAGCCGATAGCTAAAACCATCGCGAATAAGGTTAAAGTATTGATAGAAAAGCCCAATAACTGAAAAGCGGCAAATGTTCCCAGCAAAGATACGGGAACCGCAATCAACGGAATAAAGGTAGACCGCCAACTTTGCAAAAACACAAACACTATGAAAGCAACCAGTAACAGTGCTTCAATAAACGTGTGGATAACTTCGGTAATGGAAGCCTTAACAAATTCCGTGCTGTCATAAATCACGCGATACTCTAAATCAGGCGGAAAGGATTCCTGTGCTTTTTTCAATACCTTTAAGATGCCGCTTACCGTTTGTACGGCATTGGCATCGGATGTCAAACTGACCTGAAACCCGGCAGTAGAAATTTGTTTGCCGTTTTCATTATACAGGCCTGATACACTATAGCTTTTAGCTCCTAGTTGAACTGTCGCAACATCACCTAAATGAATCATACTGCCGTCAGAATTGGTTCGAATAATAATTTTTTTAAATTCATCCGCTGTTTTTAAACGACCGTCTGTGCGCAATGTATACTGGTACTGCTGACTATTTCCGATAGGATTCGTACCGATCGTACCTACGGCAGCCTGTACATTCTGCGTTGTAAGGGCAGATGAGATATCTGTTGGTACAATTTTTAAAACTGCCATTTTTGCCGGATCCAGCCAGATGCGCATGGCATAATCAGACCCGAATTCCGTGACGTCGCCAACACCGGGAACGGCTTTGATCGCATCCATAAAAAACTGTGTTGCGTAGTTTTTCATAAAAACCTGATCATATGTACTGTTGGGAGATACCAATGAAAACACCATGGCCATCGTACTGGATGATTTACCAACGGTAACCCCTAAATTTTGTACATCTGTCGGCAGTGTTGCCGTAACCTGACTTACTTTATTCTGCGTATTGACCGTATCCATATCGCCGTTGGAATCAGTAGTAAATTGTACGGTTGCTCTATACGAGCCGCTGTCCGTGCTGCTGCTTTCCACATTGACAAGATGTTCGACGCCTATGAGCTGCTGTTCGATGACAGATGCCACCGTAGTACCGATAACGTCTGCATTAGCCCCTGAATACGTTGCGGATATGTATACCTGCGGCGGTGTTACTTTCGGATATTTTGCTACCGGCAATGTTACCATTGCCAACAAACCGATGATGCTAATCATCAATGCGATGACGATTGCAAAGATAGGTCTGTGAATAAAAAATTTCGAAATCACTCGTATTTCCCCCTATCTTTAATACTAACTCTGTGATACCTTGGCATCACCTTTTTCAATATCGTCCTTGGTCAGCAAATGCTGGTCCAGCTGCCCCGCAGTATTTGCCTTTTGGTATCCATCGACAATAATGGTATCCCCATCCTGCAACCCAGAATTAATGATCCAAAACTTACCGACCTGCTGACCTGGCTGTACTTCTTTATTCTGCATTTCACCATTTTCGTTCAAAACGGCTACAAAATATTTTCCCAATGTCTGCTGTACCGCACGCTGCGGAACAAGAATCGCCTTTTGCTGTACCTGTGTATCGGAAATAACAGTAGCATATAAACCGGGAATCAGCATATTGTACGGATTGGCAAATACCGCCTTTACCGTAATAGCGCCGCTGTTATTCTGTATGCCATGATTGATCTGGACTACGTGTCCTTCTTCTGCATATATCGTGCCGTCACTGAGCCGGAGTTTTAAATGATTGCCCCAGCTTCCCGGATTATCTGCGCTCTTTTTTACCATCTGCAGATATTCTGCTTCGCTGATGGAAAATTCTACGTACACGGGATCCTGTGTGGATATCGTAACCAGTGCAGTAGAACCCGCTGTGGCAAAGGTTCCTACAGGAACATCATCTACATTTAATTTTCCGGAAAAAGGTGCATATACAATCGTATCATCCACATTGTCCTGGGCCGATTGTACTTGGGCAGCATTTGCTTCGAGAACAGCATTTTCCTGATTCGTCGCAGCTTCCTGATCGGTTACTGTCTGCTGCGAAATGGCATCTTGATCCGCTAACGTCTGATACCGGCGCAGATTCATCTGCTGGTTAGCAAGGTTAGCGGCTGCCTGCGCCTGCGTTGCCTTGGCCTGTGCCAAGGCAGCATCATACTGGCGGCTGTCTAAGCGAAATAAAGGCTGTCCTGCAGAAACGATATCACCGCCTTTAATATATTTTTCCAGTACGCGTCCGGATATCTTCGCTTGTACCGGTACCTTATCTGTAGCAATGACCATCCCGCTGTATTCTGCCGTAACCGGCGTATCTTCCGCCGCAACCTTATAGGTATTCACACTGACGGCCATTTTCTGTTGTCCCTTATTAGCACCGCAGCCGGCAAGCAATGCCGCAATAGTAATAACTGCCAACCCGGTTTTTAACAATCTACTTGTGTTTATCATTCGTTGATTTTCCTCCGTTCTTTTTTATGCCATACAATACGATTTTGATACACGCTTCCATATATTCGGGAAACGTGTAGCTTTGATCCAGCGTATCAAATTGATCAAAAATTTCCACTGCCGTACCGTGCAGCATATGCATGAGAAGCTGCTTGTCAAAATACTCAAATTCATTACTTTCCTGTGCCTCCGCCACGAATTGTTCCAACTGTTTCCAATCCCGCCGAGACCGTTCCTGCACAAGTTCATATAAACCGGGCATTTTCTTAAAAAAACGCGTGGTTTCTTTCATGGAAAAGACCTTGGTTACACGAGAACGAATAGAAAAATACGTGATCAGTTTTTCTTCTGGGCTCATATTTTTATCAGCCAGCAGCAATGTATGCTGCTCATATAAATCGTCCATAATAGAAAAAATAGCTTCACGCACCACGACCTGCTTGGATGAAAAATTTTCATACAATGTCCGCTTACTGATACGCAAACACCGGGCCAAATCATCCATATGAAAATCTGGTCCGTGCCGATCCATTTTATTTAACGTTTCTGCAAGTATTCTTTTTTTAATATCCTGTGTCATATCGTACCTCTGCCAAGGAGAAAAACTTTTTTTATCATTCCAGTACCACTTTTTATAGTGTAATATATTGACCTATATATGTCAATAATATTTCAATTACTTTACAGGTTTATTACAAGTTTTTTATTTACAGAACAAAACACCACGAATTCTATTTAATCATTCGATGCAGGACTTGACGAACGGGCAGAAATTTATAAATTAAAGCTCCCAAAGCAGCTCCCAACATCGTATTCGGCAAGAAAGCCAGGACAAAAAAGAAAAAGGCTGCAGCCTGAGAATCAAGAATAATTGCAGCAATAGGATACGCGATAAGCCCGCCGAGAATTCCCGTGCCAAATACTTCTCCCACAACAGCTCCCCATACAGAGCCTGTTTTTTTATAGAGAATACCTGATAATACGGCACCGATCATACTCCCTGGATATGCAAGAATAGTTCCCATTCCCATGGCAATTCGAATAGAAGAAATACAAAAAGCTCCGGTCAAAGAATATCTCCAACCCAGCATCATCGCTAAAAGCACATTGATCATATGCTGCACGGGAAACGCTTTAGCCGCACCCAAAGGAATGGAAAAAGGTGCCAATAGCACACCAATAGCGATAAAAATCGCTGTAAGTGTTAATTTCCGCAAATCATTTTGTTCCATTTTCTATCAAAACCTTTCCATATAAATTAAAACTATCTGCCGTAAACTGATATATTGAATTAAACAGCAGGTGATGAAAAGAACCAGGACCGGCATCTCCGCCTTCCGCCAGTGCCTGTTCTCCGGCGATTGCCATAACGGAGGTACCTGCTGCGGCTGCCGTAAACGGGTCTGTAACCGCTGCAAAAGAAGCAATAAGAGACGTAGTCATGCAGCCGGTCCCTGTGACATAGGTCAGCATAGGACATCCGTTTCCAAGCAGCACGCTATGTGTTCCATCAGATACGGCGTCTATTTCTCCGGTAATGACTACCGTTGTTCCCAGCAACCGTGCCATCCGTGTAATTAAAGATAGATCGACAGTTGTGTTTGCATGATTGTCAACACCTGGGTTGACACCGCTTTTTTTATAGGCTAGACAAAGTATTTCACTTAAATTACCGCGTATAATCGTGATGGGTATATTCTGTATCACCCGCAGTACCGATTCTGTACGGTAGGCAGTGCCTCCGGCCCCTACGGGATCCAAGATAATCGGTATATCCGCTTTTTCTGCGGCTTTTCCGGCTAGCAGCATAGCGTCTACGGTCCAATGCTGTAACGTCCCCATATTCAACAGCAATGCGTCTGCCGCTGCTGCCATCTCTTCTACTTCTTCCACCGCGTTTGTCATGGTCGGAGAAGCGCCCACAGACAATGTAGCATTAGCACAATCATTCATCGTCACAAAATTAGTTATATGATGGACAAGTGGTCGTTTTGACCGCAATTGCCGCAGCGCCGATCCTGCATCCTCCCATAATTTCATGTTGCATCGCTCCTAACTAATGCGTATTTTCAAAATAACCTTGCGTATCGGTTTTGAAATGCCATCGGGCGCGCATAAAGCACGGTGTCCGTCACCGGGCATAAAAACAGCAAACGTTGCGCCCGGTATCATGAGAATCTTTATATCTTCCGATAATTTTGGTGCATACATGTATCCATCCGATTCGGAATAACTTTTGACACATTCTCCCGCATTGCACAACGGTTGATATCCAATATATTCGTCACCGGAAATAACCATTTGTATGTCCGCATATTTTTTATGCGCTTCCATCAGATGTTCTGCGGCGGCAGCGGTCTTACCTTCGTCAACATTCATAAAGTTTCCGTTCCCCAGATCATGCCGCCCCGGCAAAAAAGATTGGATATCGGCTTCTGCCAATTTAGATATCCATGGCACTAAAAAATCCGGCATATATCTTTTTTCTGATTTCCATTGGTTTATATTTCCTACATACATATGAAAAAGCTCCTCTCCTGCGTCCTTTAAACTATTTTCCTTGCAGTAATTCTTCCCTTTATTTGATTTGTTTGACAAATATGCTATAATCGAGTAACAAAAGAAGGGGGTATATAAGCAATGATACAAGCTAGTGAATATGGTAAAATCTTTAATGATCGTTTGAATAAAGGTGCTTTTTTAAACACAAGCAACGGGCAAAAAGCTAATACGATGACGGTGTCATGGGGAAGCATAGGTATTATGTGGGGCGCTCCCACCGTTACTATTATGGTACGGCAAACCCGGTATTCCAAAGAAAACCTGAATACTATCAAGGCATTCACACTATCCGTCCCTATGGATGACTCCTACCAAGACGCGTTGGCTTTATGCGGCAGTAAATCAGGCCGGGATATAGATAAATATGCAGCTGCCGGGATTACCCCGCAAGCCCCGAAAACCGGTATTGTTCCCGTCATCGGCGGCGGTCCGTTTTTGCAGATTGAATGTTCCGTTGTATACGAACGGAAGATGGATCTCGCATGCCTGAACCCTGCGGAAAGAAAAACATGGTACGGCGATACAGAGCATACGTTTTATATCGGCAAAATCAACGCAGTATATACGGTATAACCAATACGGTATGCCATCTTTGCTGCCCGTCCATGTGTATATGACACACCCCGTAGTCACTCCTTGACTACGGGGTGTTTTTAATCTTTCGTTCTCCCCATGACCGAATTGAAATCCGGTCCGTCAAAAACAAGCCAAGCCATACACAGTATATCTTCCGGTATTCCCCCGTATTCCGCCTCTTCTCGAGCCCGGTGCCGTATTTCCGGGGGAACATGTTCCATCCCTTTGGGAATATCCTTCCAATATTGGACAAGCATCCGAGCAAATGCTCTCTGCTCCTGTTCACCCACACAGCCAACGATAGTGCTTATGGCTTGTTCTTCTGCCGCCGAACAGTCTGCCTCTTGCGTGGCATTAAGCTGATGCACCATTTCCAAAAGTTCCGTCGTATTTTTAGTCATCATTTTCCTCATTTTCCTCTTTTTCACGTTCCGTTATATGTCTGTCAAATAATGCATCGGCAAATTCCGCCGCATCAAACGGCCGCAGATCATCGACGCCTTCCCCGACGCCAATCCAGCGGACAGGCACTCCCAGTTCGCGCTTAACCGATAAAATAACGCCGCCTTTCGCTGTACCGTCAAGTTTTGTCAAAACCACGCCGGTAAGCGGCACTACTTCTCCAAATAATTTAGCTTGACTAACGGCATTCTGGCCGGTTGTCGCATCTAAAACAAGCAGTGTTTCCTGCGGTGCCCCTGCGATATTTTTACTGGCGACTCTGGCCATTTTACGCAATTCTTCCATCAAATTTGATTTTGTCTGCAGTCTTCCGGCTGTATCAACAAGAAGTATATCTATGTCATGCGCCTTGGCAGAAGCCGTAGCATCAAAAACAACGGCAGCCGCATCAGCTCCTTCGCGATGCTTAATAATGGGAACCTCTGTCCGCTGCGCCCAAATCGTAAGCTGTTCAGCAGCCGCCGCGCGAAACGTATCGCCAGCTGCAATCATTACCTTTTTACCCCGCTGCTTATAATATTTTGCCAATTTTCCTATTGTCGTAGTTTTTCCTACCCCATTGACGCCGACAATAAAAATAACTTCAACAGAACCGCTGTGACTGCCTATCGGTTCTGCATTTTCATTCAGCAAATCGGTAATACATTTTTGAAGATATGGCACTACATCGTTCGTATCTTTGATACTTTTATTTTTCACCCCGGTACGAAGCATATCCATGAGATACTCCGTTGTTTCTACTCCAATATCACTGGTTAATAAAACTGCCTCCAAATCATCATACATATCATCATCAATGTTAGCATATCCTAATACCACCGTCTCAATATTTTTAATAAAAGAACCTTTTGTTTTTTCCAGACCTTTTCTAAGTTTTGAAAAAAATCCCATTAGTATACCCCTTCCTTTAAAAGCTCATCGACTTTTACGGTCAACAAGCGAGAAATGCCTTTTTCTTCCATAGTAACACCTTGCAAGGTGTTGGCCGCTTCCATCGTCTTACGGCGATGGGTGATAACAATAAACTGTGTATGCCCGCTGTAATTTTTAATATACCGTGCCAGTCTTTCTACATTTGCTTCATCAAGTGCTGCATCTACTTCATCCACAAGACAAAAGGGCGCGGGATGATAGGCTAGAAAAGCAAAAAGCAGAGCAATAACCGTGAGTGCTCTTTCTCCGCCGGATAATAAGGTTAATTGCTGCTGTTTTTTCCCCGGCGGCTGGATCAATATATCTACGCCGGCATTCAAAATATCATGCGCATCCGTAAGCAGGAGTTTGGCACTGCCACCGCCAAAGAGACGTGTAAAAATACGCTGAAAATGTTCCCCGATTTCCTTAAAAGCTTGACCAAATTGCTTAGCCATTGCATTATCTATTTCCGAGACAACAGCCTGCAACTTTTGCTTAGCTTCTAATAAATCATCACATTGTTTTGTAAAAAACTGCTTTTTCTCCACTGCCCTGCCATATTCTTCATCCGCATTAGGATTGATCTGCCCTAGCATTGCTATCTGTTCTTTAAGACATGTGACCTTGTCCGTTAAGTCTTTAAGAGACCCTTCTCTGCGCCGTTCCATCGCTTCCTGTCGGCTGAGTCCCTGCAGTGCCAGCCGTTCTTCCCCATGCCGTATTTCGCCATGATACTTTTCTAATTGGATTTCCGCTGTATTAACCCGTTGGTTCCAATTTTCCACTTCATTGCGCAGTTTTTTCATCATTTCGTCCCATTTTTGACTCTGTTTAAAGTTTTCCGCTTTCAACTGATAAAATGCTTCCTTATCTGCATTTCGTTTTTTAGTTTCTTCTTCTTTAAGAAAAATATTTTCTGTTATCTGTTCAAGCATGCTTGTCAATTCCTGCCGGCGTATATTCAGCATATCACGTCGTGTCTTCAATCGCTTCATATCTGCCTGCAGCTGCGTTTTCCAGGTTGTATTCTGTTCCAGTTGTTCTTGTGCATGCTTTACTTGCTCTTGCAGCGTAGCTAATGCAACTTGCCGTTCTGTCATAGCCGCCCGGCAGCTCTCCATTTCCTCCTGCGCAGTGATACAGGCTGACTCCATCTTTTCCGTATTTTGCTGCGGTTTGTCCGTCCATTGTTCCTGTTCCAACATTTTTCGAGTCAGTGTGTCTTGCAGAATACGGCCGGCATCATGCAGCATGGAAAGTTTTTTTTCTGTCTGTGCTAAAACAGATACCGCCTGTTCCGCCTCTTTCTTTGCAGAACCGGCCTGCCAGAAAAGTTTCTGCCAATCCAACGTTGCCTGCTGATAGCGTACTTCTGCATCTTCCGATTGCTGCACAATGGCATTCCGTACATTCAAAAGTTTATTTTGTGTTTGTTGAGATAGGACTGATTTCTTTTTATTTATTTTCTCCTGCTGCCGTAGTTCTTCCAAAAGACCGCGCCGGCTGATAAGCGATCCCTCGCGATTGCGCATACTGCCGCCAGTCAAAGAACCGCCTACATTAAATTGCGTTCCATCTAAACATACAATACGCAGGCGATGCCCATATTTATGTGCCACAACGGTACCGTTGTCTATGGTATCAGCAATAAGAGTCCGTCCGAGCAGAGACGTAAATACAGGCATATATACAGTATCAAATTCCAGCAAATCATTGGCGAAACCAATAATTCCTTGTTCTTTGACAGCCTGTTCTTCTTCCCTTGTGCGTCCCTTGGCTCGTATGGTATCAAGAGGTAAAAAAGTTGTTCTGCCGGCATGCCGTTCTTTCAAATATGCAATAGCCGATTTTGCCGACTTTTCACTGTCTGCTACAACATAACGGGCCGAAGCTCCTAACGCTACATCCAAAGCCGCCGCATATAGAGGCGGTATCGTGCATAATTCTCCAACGATACCGCAAATATCCTTGCGCCAGCTTTGTTGCGCGTTTAATACTTCCTTAACGGTACGCCCGGCTCCTTCGTGTTCTTGTTCCATTCCTTCCAACACACGAATTCGCTGTTCCAGACTGGCAGCCTGATTCTGTACAGTACGGTATTCTTGCTCCGCTGCCTCCTGTGCCTTGCAAGCTTCCTCCCGTTTCGATCGCATTTCCTGCGCTTTTGCAGTCAGCTCCTCCACCGTTTTTTTTGCAATAAGACATTTTTCTTCTAATACCTTGCAGCATTCCTGCTTGGTTACATTATGTATTCGCTGATCATCTGTCGTTTTTTTTAATTCATTGCACTGTATTTGATTTTCTGAAATACGGCGCTGCAGTTCTTCTATATCCCGTTTTACAATAAATAAATTTTGCTGCCGCTGCGCATTTTGTACAGAAATATCCTGCAAATCCTGATTCGCCGTATTGGCTTTTTCTTCAGCTTGCTTAAACAGCTCCGCTGTTAATGCAAATCCATTTCGTGCGGCATCCAGTTCGGTTTGTCTGGAAGAAAGCTGTACCGCTAATTCTTGGCGCTGATGATCCATTTGCGTACTTTTTTCCTGTAATTGTGCCTCTTCCAGAATAAATTGTTTTTCTTCTTCTTCCAATTCGTTTTTTCTCAAAACACCTGCTTCTTTACGGTTTTTCATGCTGTCCAGTTCATTATGGGCCAGGGAAGCCGCTTCATCGAGTTGACGAAGTGTCGTTCCTTCCTGTTCCATAATTATCATGAGATGTTCATGTTCTTTTTCTACCTTAGCTAACGCTGCCATCGTATCTTGCCGTTGTGTAGTCGCCGCAGCACGACTGTTTTCAGCCTTTGTCAACAAGCGTTCCGCATTGCGCAATTCCTGCAGTGTCAATGTTCCTTCATAAGAAATCCGTTCTCCATCCAACTCACGAAAGGTTTTCAGCCGATGGGCTTCTTCTTCCATCGGTCCGATTTGTTCCTCTAATACCGACATCATATCTCGGATTCGCTCTAAGTTATGATTTGTTTCCTCTATTTTTCGCAGCCCTTCCTGTTTTCGCGCTTTAAACCGACTGATACCCGCAACTTCTTCAAATATAATACGCCGTTCTTCCGGCTTGCTGTTGAGAATACGATCAACACGATTTTGGCCGATGACCGCCATCGAATCTTGCCCTATTCCTGTATCTGCAAAAAGCATATGTATGTCTTTCAACCGGCAAGGTCTTTTATTAATATAAAATTCACTTTCCCCGGAACGAAAATAACGTCGTGTAACAACGACTTCCGTAAAATCCAGGTCAAGAGAATGATCCGTATTATCAAAATAAAGAGACACTTCGGCCGCTCCCTGAGGACGGCGTTTTTCTGTACCCGCAAAGATAATATCTTCTGATTTTTGTCCTCTCAACTGACGAACATTCTGCTCTCCCATAACCCATCGGACGGCATCGGATATATTGCTTTTGCCGCTTCCATTAGGACCGACAATAGCCGTAATCCTTTTGTCAAATGTAAGCGTTGTCTTATCAGCGAAGGATTTAAATCCCCGCAGCTCCATTTTCAGTAATTGCACCCGCGTATACCTCTTTCTTAAAGCATTTCATTTTATTATACCACATCATCGAGTATACAAAAAAGGGACTAGATACTAGTCCCTTCACACATACCGTACAATCTAATATGATATAGCAATTACTCTACATACGTTCCTATGATAGATATTCATCCAAATGTTCCTCTAAATAATTCGTGTCCATTTTTCCTTCTTGAAATACTTTTCCTGCTAAAATATTTCGCTGCAAATGAATCGTCGTTTTTATTCCTTCGATATGAAAATTATCAAGAACGTGAATCATTTTTTGTATAGCCAGCGCACGCGTGGGCGCCTTGACCAGAACTTTGGCTACCATCGAATCATAAAAGGGACTGATTTTCGAGCCGGCAAGCACACAGGAATCAATTCGAATTCCCTCTCCCTGAGGAGGCGCATAGGTTGTTATTTTCCCCGGGCTCGGCATAAATTTGTTGGACGGATCTTCTGCATTAATGCGGCATTCTACAGACCAGCCATCTATATGTATATCCTCTTGCCGCCATGGAAGCGGTTCGCCGGCAGCTACACGGATCTGCGTTTGAACAAGATCCGTATTTGTTACCATTTCCGAAACACCATGTTCAACTTGAATACGTGTATTCATTTCCATAAAATAAAAATTTCTGTTTTCATCGACAATAAACTCCACCGTGCCAGCGCCGCAATACCGTACAGCTTTTGCGGCAGCAACAGCCGCAGCACTCATTTTACGGCGCATCACCGCATCCATAATGGGGGACGGCGCCTCTTCAATAACTTTTTGATGACGGCGTTGTGTCGAGCAATCTCGTTCGCCTAAGGCAACCACATTTCCAAAGGAATCCGCCATAATCTGGATTTCTACATGATGAGCATGCGTTAAATATTTTTCCAGATACACCCCGCCGTTGCCAAAGTTACGTGTCGCTTCCTGCGTCGCTTCATGAAGCGCTTTTTTTAAATCGCGCTCATTTTCGACAACGCGCATTCCCTTACCGCCGCCGCCGGCAGTGGCTTTAATAAGAACAGGATAGCCGATTTGGGACGCTACCAATTCTCCTTCTTCTATATAATGAATAAGATCTGCCGTCCCCGGAACTACCGGAACATCAGCATGAAGCATCGTCATCCGAGCTTGGGATTTATCTCCCATGCATCGGATCGCATTTCCATCAGGACCAATAAAAATAAACCCGGCGGATGTACAAGCATCCGCAAAATCAGCATTTTCCGCCAAAAATCCATATCCCGGATGGATTGCATCTGCATGCACTGCTTTTGCAACGGTAAGCAAGGCGGTTACATTCAAATAACTTTTCGCCGCAGGTGCCGGGCCAATGCAATATGCTTCATCTGCTTGCAAAACATGCATAGCGGCTTTATCTGCCGTGGAATATACCGCAACCGCTTTAATATCCAGTTCATGGCAAGCTTTAATAATACGAACGGCAATTTCTCCCCGGTTGGCGATTAAAACTTTTTTTATTTTCACAATAATTCTCCTCTAATTAATCTTGATTTTAAACAGAGGTTGTCCATATTCTACAAAATCCCCGTCCGATACAAGAATTTTCGTTATTGTTCCACTCATATCAGCCGGAACTTCTGTAAATACTTTCATTGCTTCCAATACACAAACCGTCGTGTCAATGGTAACTGCATCTCCCACACGGACAAATGGTTCCGCATTGGGATTCGCTGCTGTATAAAAGGTCCCCACCATCGGCGCTGTAATCGTTTTTTCCACATCTGAAGACGCCGCAGCAGGAAGTACTGCCGGAGTATCAGCGTGCTCCGTGGCAACTGTTTCTGCCGCAGTACGTATCAACTCAATAGAAAAATCCTTATCTTTTATCTTTAATTCCGTCAAAGACGAATTTTCAAACATTTGTATTAATGCTTCGACTTCTTTCATGTCCACAATGGGCCTCACATTCTTCCCGCATCAGATAGCGCACGGGAAAATATTTTTTACTGCGCAAACCGATACTTTACAGAAACGGCAACATCATTAATATATTGTTCCCGCTGTATCAGCAGTCCCTCGGCTTGTTGGGATGTAATTAAGGAAAACCTTACCTTATCACCGGGCTTGCATTGTGCCAGACGGCTCATATCCACCATGCTGACTTGTGCAATTTTCGGATACCCCGCTACACTTTGTCTATCTGACATAAGAATGATTGGATTCCCGTCGGCAGGTACTTGTATCGTTCCTTGTATTGCCGCTTCTGAAATCATTTCCAGCGGATTGATAAGTTCTAGTTTACAGCCATCCAAACGATACCCCATGCGATCCGCATGGATAGTAATGCGGAAATCTTTGGAAACCAGATGATGCTTAGTTTCCTCTGAAAAATACTTATATTGAAGTCCTTTCGTAATACGTATGGGCTGCCCGTTTTCACCATTCAGTCTATAGGCAGGTTGTATATACCAGCGAGCTGTTTCGTACTCTCCTTCATCTTGCAGAGAGCGGATTATCTTGCGTCCCAAAGAAGATATCTCTCCCAGCTCCAAAACATCGCCGGTCTGTACCGCTCTTCCTTTAAATCCGCCAAATCCCGCTCTAAGGTAGGTACTTTTACTGCCCATCACCGATGGGACATTATATCCGCCGGATACACACAAATAGGTACGGCAGCCCTGTACAGGCCGTCCAAAACGCAATACCGATTCCGCTTTGATCAAAACAGGACGCCACATGGGTATCGCTACGTCATTGACAGTCGGCTGCAGGTCAGCTCCGGTAAGAGCTATCAACAAATTTTCAGAGAATTTCAATACAGGTCCCATCATGGTAATTTCCAAAGCTGCTTCACTTTGTTCATTGCCAACGAGAATATTTCCCAACCGCAGCGCTTCTTCATCCATTGCGCCCGATACGAGTACGCCATATTTCTGATATCCTTGGCGCCCCCTATCTTGCAAGGTTGATAACATTCCCGGACGGAGGACGAATATACTCATTGTGTATCCCCCCTCATCTGCCTGTATTCTTCTTTATCGATTGAAACAAAATGCACAATATCTCCGGATTTTAATAAACTGGGTGTTTCTCCTGCCGGTGTAAATAAGTCCACCGCACAACGCCCTATAATCTGCCACCCGCCGGGAGTAGCCAATGGGTACGCTCCCGTCTGCATCCCCGCAATTCCGACACTGCGAGCCGGAATTTCCAAACGCGGACTTTGCCGGCGGGGAGTAGCAATTCGTTCATCTAATCCCCCCATATACGGAAATCCGGGACAAAATCCAATCATATATACTAAATATTCACTTTTCGTATGAATCGCCACTACTTCTTCCGCTGTCAAGCCATGACGTTGCGCAACAAAATCCAGATCCGGTCCATAGTCGCCGCCGTAGCATACGGGAATAGATACAACCGCAGCGGCAGGAAGCGGCTCTCTTTCAGCCGCCTCCGTTGCATCTTTAATGTACTGTTCGACAAACAATGCTGCTGTTTCTATTTCCTGCTGTTGCCGATGTACAACGAAAGGGTCATATAATACAGTTACTGCCGTATATGATAAAATGCATTCACGAAATCCGGGAAATGGATTTTTTTCCAGGAATTCCCCCAGCGAACGCACATGCTTATGTATATCGGGAGAAATGACGTGTCCAAAAGACACACATAACGCGGTTTCTCCCAATGATTGAATAGAAAAATCAATTTGACTCATCATAACACCTCAGCAAAACGACTTGACCTGAATTCCCTGCAATTCCAATGTACGATGGATTTTATCAGCAAAAGCCAACGCCTTCACCCCATCCCCATGGACACATACTGTATCAGCACGTACAGGAATATCTTGACCATTTTGTGCCCGGACAACCCCTTCTTTGATCATGCGGAGAACTTGGAAAATAGATTCTTCTTCATCCGTTATCATCGCATTGGGTTGACTGCGCGGGGTGAGAGAACCGTCCGGCTGATAGGTTCTATCAGCAAAAACTTCACTGGCCGTTGACAATCCCAATTTTTCAGCTTGTATAATAAGCTGGCTTCCGGCAAGACCATATAACATCAATTTTGGATCTACCGCATATACCGCTCTGGCAATTGCTTCTGCCAGAGCCGGATTCTTTGCCGCCATATTATATAATGCACCATGGGGTTTTACATGTTGTACCGCTACCTTGCGAGCATCCGCAAACGCTTTCAAGGCGCCTACCTGGTAGATAACTATAGCATAGGCTTCCTCCGGCTTTATGTCAATCTTTCGCCGGCCAAAACCGACAAGATCGGGCAATCCCGGATGGGCCCCCAAGGCCACTCCATTTTGGACAGCAAGTGATACTGTCTTTTCCATCACAACAGGATCACCGGCATGAAATCCACAGGCAATGTTAGCCGAAGTAACATGCTTTAATATTTCCTTGTCGCTGCCTATCGTATATGCGCCAAAGCTTTCTCCTAAATCACTGTTTATATCAATAGAATACATAGTTCCTCCTACAGTACACTTAAATCAGCGTTCCATAAATCTGTAATAAACATATGCCCCGGTGCATGTGTAATCATAAATTCCGGTTTGACCGACATAGCCACAGCCTGCGGAGTAACTCCACAAGCCCAGAATACGGGAATCTCACCGGGATATAGTGTCGATGGATCACCAAAATCAGGTTTTGAAATATCTTTAATACCAATGTCCGCCGGATTACCAATATGGACAGGCGCTCCGTGAACGGACGGCATACGGCTTGTTACCTGCGTAGCTCTAATTGCATCCTTCGGCTTCATGGGACGCATGGAAACAACCATAGGACCACGGAAAACACCTGCGGGAGTACAAGGAATATTCGTAATATACATAGGGACATTATGATTTTCCGTAATATGCCGTACTTCCAAGCCGGCATCCAGCATAGGACCTTCAAAGGAAAAACTGCAGCCCAAAAGAAATGCAACTAAATCATCACGCCAGTAGGTGCTTAAATCAGTCACTTCATCCGTCATTTTTCCATAACGGTAAATGCGATATTTTGGAATATCATACCGTATATCAGCACCGGGAGCTGCCAATTTAGGTTCCGGACAGCCGATTTCCGTAACATCCAGAACCGGACACGGTTTAGGATTGCGCTGTGTAAATAACAAAAAATCAAAAGCAAGTTCTTTGGGTAATATTGCTAAATTCGCCTGGGCATATCCATTACACATCCCACTTGTACATGTTGTTATCTTTTTTTCTTTTATAAGCTGCCGAACTTCTTTTGGCTTCATCGTACTATACGTCATTATACTACACATCCTTTTTTATCATTTTATGAAAACCTGTGATATATTATTGTAAGAATTGCGTAATAACAGTATGAATGCTCATCCATCCCATCAGCACGGCAACACAGGCGCCCGCCACGGTCATCCAAACGGGGTGTTTGTATTCTCCTACAATTTTTTTATTGTACGCACCTACAAGAATAGAGGCAAGAGCCAAAGGTAAAATAAATCCGTTTATCGTACCGACAATAACCAAAACCCGTACAGGCTGTCCTACAATAACAAAAACCAAAGTTGAAAAAATAATAAATCCAATAATAATTTTGCTATAATATTCATCAATCTTAGGACTAAATGATTTTAAGAACGATACAGACGTATAGGCACATCCAATAACGGAGGTGGTACCTGCAGACCAAATAACGATACCGAATAATTTATATCCAATATCTCCGGCAGCAGCCTGAAATACAGAAGCAGCTGGATTCGCCGGATCAATGAAATACCCATGCGTAATAACACCCAGAGCACCTAAAAATAAAATAATACGCATAACTCCCGTAATCAAGATACCGCTGATGGCACTGCGTGTTGCCTGTGCAACATGTTTTATTCCACTAATACCAGAGTCTAATAAACGGTGCCCTCCAGAAAACGTGATATAGCCGCCTACACTTCCGCCTACCAAGGTAACCAGAGCCATAATATCAATTTGATCGGGCATTACTGTTTTAACTGCCGCTTCTCTGACCGGAGGCAGCGCCGCCACTGCTACGAATAACGCTAAAAGAATACGAACAATACCAAAGGTACTGACAAATTTATCCATAATTTCGCCAACACGTTTAAAGCAAAAAATCGACAAGGCAATGCAGCCGCTGATAACTGCGGCTAGGGTAACATCCAAACCAAACAAAACATTCAAGCCCAAAGCAGCTCCGGCAATGTTGCCAATATTAAAGCACAAACCACCCAAAACAATAAGGATAGATATACAATACCCCAGACCGGGAAACACCATATTTCCTATTTCCTGGCCTCGTTTTCCCGAAGCAATAATAATTCTCCAGACATTAATTTGTACCGCGATGTCGATTACTACCGATGCCAAAATAACAAAGCCAAAACTGGCACCCGTCTTTTGTGTAAACACCGTGGTCTGCATTAAAAATCCTGGCCCGATTGCGGTGATAGCCATTAAAAAAATGGCCCCTAAATACGATTGTATGCTGTTTTTAACTTTAAATCTATTTTCTTCTTTCAAGATTTTATTTTCTGTCTCCATTTCTATGATTCTCCTTTCACATACTATATTTAAAATTAAAATAATGGCGAAACATAATCCATAGAAAAAAACGCCAAATACGCTGCGAATTTAATTTACACAGTATTTATGCATAATAAAACTTATTATTTTCTTTTCTACGTCGTACAGAAATACGATAATGCCCACATGCCGCCCCCTTTCCGTATCCAAAAAAAAAGGGTACTTCAAACAGTTTGATTCTGTCTGAAGCACCATCGCTCTTTTAATCTTTTGTTTGATTTATTATAACATGCTTGTTCGATAAATTAAAATTGAAAAAATGAATAGGGTTATTCATTTTTTTTGAATGTACGAAAATAACTCTTTTCAATGTAATCTTTTACCGCCTCGTAATCCTGCTGTTCCTGTTTTAAATATTTCACGGCCTCCTGCTGTGTCACCGCCACAAAATGAATTTTATTCCCATCTTTTGCTTGTGTTAAATTCATAAGGTCTGCTTGAATAACATATCCAATTTTAGCAAAACCCCGTGTGGTTCCATGATCTGCAGCTGCCACAATACACGGAGCCCCGCCTGAAGGAATTTGAACAGCCCCCGGACTTACTGCATCTGATACTATATTGGTTTTAGCTATCGGCATAATTTTAGGCCCTGTCAGTTGATATGCCACTCTATTGGATGATTCCACAACATATGTTCCAGTCAAAAATTGATGTATTGATTCCTGTGAAAATAATGAATCCTGCGGTCCCATCATAATACGCAGCGTGCATTCCCTATCATAACGAGGTATATAGGCCGGTGGTATTTTTGTCGTACACACTTTTTTTTCCTTATCATCAGCCAAATACAACATGTCCCCCTGATGCAACATTCTTCCCTCATACCCTCCAATTCCTGCGACTGTATAGGTAGAACGGCTTCCTAATACCTTCGGAACATCAAAACCGCCATGTACCGCTATATATGCACACTGACCGGACACAGCCCCGCCAAAAGAAAGAGTTCCTCCATCGGGTACGACAAAAGAAGACCAGTTTTCAATAGGATTGTCATTGACCATACCTTGCATATCTGCTCCGCATACAGAAACCAATTGACTTTTATCAAATTTAAGAATAAGTCCTTCTTTAACCATTTCGATAAGAGCAGCACTTACTTTATTTCCTGCCAGTAAATTGGCCATATGGCAGGCATACTGATCCATGGCACCGGAAACAGGCATTCCCCAGGCCTGATATCCACGCCGGCCTTCATCTTGAATGGTTGCCAAATTTCCCTGTTTTATAACAGTAATCATACTCAGTATCCTCCTATGAACGGCATATATGAAGTCTGTATGTACCCTTTAAAACATCTTTGCGAATCGCAAAATATTCATCAATTTTTATTTCCACAAATTGTACGTACTCACCCGCATTGACTAAAAAAGGATGACGCAACGCCGGATTAAATCCTTTTAAAGGAGTTCTGCCTATAAGCCACCACTCTCCGGGAGTCTGGCTAGTATAAAAGCCTGTTTGATTCCCGCCTATTCCAACAGAACCTTCCGGCACATTACGCCGCGGCTTATCTAACCGCGGCGTTATTAATTTTTTTGATAATCCCCCGAGATAAGGATATCCGGGTGTAAATCCCAGCATATAAACCAGATAGGATCGTGATGTATGAATACGAATAACTTCTTCAGGCGTTAATCCTGTATATTTTGCAACATATTCCAGATCAGGTCCCAAAACGCCGCCATAACAAACAGGTATCTGTACAATAACCGGTGAAACTGCGTCATGCTGTTCCGGTTTAAGCAGCTGAATATATTGTCGGATATGCTTGCACACTTCTTCATACGAAATAATCATGGGATCATAATAAATAGCTGCTGACCGATATGTCGGCACTACTTCGCGTATTCCTTCCCATTCAGCATTTTTTATTATTTGTGTCAATTGTTGAACCAATCGATTCACCGCAGGAGAAATACTAGTACCAAATTCAACGACCACTCCACATTCTCCGGCAGTCAATATTTTTATTCCCTCTACTATATTTTTCAATAAAATTCTCAACTCCATGTCACAAAATTTGTTATCTTTATTTTAAGAGCCGTTCTTTTACAAGTTTAATAAAAGCCTTAATAGCACAAGAAAAATATTTTTCCTTATGATAAACAAGATATGCATTCGTATTTAACTTTACCCCCTGCCACGGCAGAATCACCAATTTTTCGGTTTCAAGCTCTTTTTGAACTGCTGCCAGCGGCAATATAGTAATTCCCAAATTACTGATAACAAATTGTTTTATCATATCAATAGATTCCAATTCCAAAATCATCGGAAGCTGGATTGACTTTTCTATTAAATATTCGTTTAGTATTATTTGATAACTATTAGATAAATCAGTAAAAATCAATTTTTGTCCTTGTAACTGTTCTGCTGTAACTTTTTCTAATTTTGCCAGTGGATTTTCAGGTGCAGCAACCATTACAATTTTTTCCACCCACAAAAACTCACTTCTTAAATCACTGTCTTGTATTGTTTTACTTAGAAAAAATGCAATATCTATTACATTTTTTCGCAGCAAATAGCAAAAATTGATACTGTCATCTATTTTTAATTTCAAATTCACATCCGGATATAACGCATTGTATTCTTTCATCAACTGGGTTAAATGGTAGGCACAGATGGATTCAGGTATCCCAATCGTAATTACCCCGTGCGGAATATCTATATTCTCCAATTCATTTTTAGCATTTTCAGATAATTTTACAATTTCTTCTGCATAGTCATATAAACGTTCCCCATCCGTTGTCAGCATCAGCTGACGTCCAAACCGTTCAAAAAGTGCAATGTTTAATTCTCGTTCTAATAATTGAATATGTGTCGTTACCGTTGACTGCGTGTATCCCAGAAAACGAGCTGCTTGAGAAAAGCTGCCTAACTTCACAATACTCATAAATGTTTTCAATTGCCGGATTTCCAAAAAACAGACCTCCTGTCTATTTTACTTGCTTTTCAAAAAAATTATCAATGCATATATCCAATAACGGCTAATGTAAATAAAATTTTCAAACGATACATTTAATTTACTGCACAAAACAGAATTTCCTGATACTTCCGAAATTCATACATTAGTAAATCTTCAGCCGCCCGTACGGCAATGGCCGCCATCAGACAATCATTCCCTCAATATTAAAAAACTTCATGTATTTTATATACATTGATACATTGTATTTAGTAAAATCAAAAAATATACTTGACGAGCCTCGTTTTTCTGATTATATTAGAGTTTGGGTGTATACCTACTTTAACGACGGAGGAGTTATAATGTTTCAAATTTATAAGCATACTAATGGACATTTAGAAAATAATATTTCTTTAGCCTCTGCCGAAAAAGGTTCTTGGATTAATATCGTAAACCCCGATTCAGAAGATTTACAATTAGTTTCTATGATTACAGAAATTCCGACAGACGTTTTAAAAACAGCATTGGATACAGAAGAACGTTCTCATGTAGAACTAGAAGACAACTATGTTTTTATTGTCATCAATATCCCTATTCTTCGTGAAACGGACAGTTATGATACACTGCCTCTCGGCATATTTATTACCCCTGATTTTATTATTACCATTTGTCTGGAAGAAACGGAAGTAATCAGGGCATTTACAAAAAACAAATACCCTTTATTTTGTACTTTTAAAAAGACACGGTTTCTTTTTCAAATTATGTATCGGACAGCTACTCTATTTTTAAGATATCTGCAGCAAATAAATCACCGTACCGACGACATTGAATCGATACTGCGGCATTCCATGCAGAACAAAGAATTTTTTATGCTCTTAGAACTGCAGAAATCCCTTACCTATTTTACTTCCGCCCTGCGCGGCAACGGTATTGTCATGGAAAAAATTCTTCGTCTTCGCCGCAATGAATCATTGCGGCATCTCCTGAAAATGTATGAAGAAGACGAAGACCTGCTGGAAGATGTTATTATCGAAAATAAACAGGCTATTGAAATGGTTGAAATGTATTCCAACATTTTAATCAACATGATGGACACATTTGCTTCTATTATTTCCAACAACTTGAATATTGTAATGAAGTTTCTGGCATCCATCACAATTATTCTCGCTGTTCCTACCATTATTTTCAGTTTATGGGGAATGAATGTTCCCGTTCCTTTCTCTGACAGTCAAATCGGGTTTTGGCTTGTTGTTGGCGTATCTTTCGTTTGTGCCACGGGTGCTGCGTTTATGCTTTGGAAAAAGCATTTATTTTAATTTATTGCGATTCTTCGAATCTGTAACAGATAAAAATCTTGTTACAGATTTTTTTTATGTTAAAAATACCCTCAATGGCATGGACTGCTATTTGTTTATTTCTGTATCATTGATTTTATTGGTTCAAAAGAATGGCGATGAATAGGGCAGGGTCCAAATTGTTGTATCGCCTCCAAATGCTTTTGCGTCAAATATCCTTTATGTTCAGAGAATCCATATTGCGGATATTGTTTGTCGTACTTATTCATTAATCGATCTCGTGTGACCTTTGCAACAATAGAAGCGGCTGCTATAGATGCGCTTTTTGCATCACCCTTTATAATAGAACGGTGTGAAACAGTTAAAGCCGGAAGCGGCATTGCATCAACCAATACAGACTGTGCCTGTATTTTCAATGCACCTACGGCCTCATACATTCCCTGTTGTGTCGCATGATAAATATCAAGGGCATCAATATCTTCTTCTGATTTAGCGATACAAGATACAGCCACTGCTTCTTTCATAATTATATCATATAAAATTTCCCTTTTTTTAGGTGCTACTTTTTTACTGTCATTCAAACCCGGACATTCCCAAAACGGCGGTAAAATAACAGCGGCAACCATAACCGGACCGGCAACAGGACCACGCCCCGCTTCATCAACACCCGCTATATGATAGATACCTTGGTTATAGTAAAATGTTTCAAAAGAAAACATAGCCTCCAATCGTTCCCGTTCTTGTTCTTCACGCAGTTTTCGTTTTAAAAATGCAGTTCTTAATTTATAGACGGAATGCCGGGAATCCGCCTCCATCGCCTCCAATAATGACGGAATATGTGTTTCCTCATTTTCCAACATTTTTCTTATATCTTTTACACTTACTTTTGAAATATCCATTATAGTTTACCTTTTATAGCAAAGTCTTCTACACGATCCAATGAAATCTCTCCTATTTTTCCTTCTCGATATTCTTTTAAAATAAGTTTATACGTTTTTTCCAAATCTATCATGTTTCCAGCTACAATACACCCTCGTTTTCTGCCGATGTATTCGATTGTTTCCTGCGGTGTTCCCGACAACCGATCTATTTTATACCGGTCACAAAGTTTCTGCGGGTAATGTACACGTAATTCGCCGATTAACTTTGTCACTACATCCTGCATATCAAAAACCGTATCCGAAATAGCACCGGTAGCAGCTAATCGGTATGCACATATTTGATTTTCCAATTTAGGCCATAGTACTCCCGGCGTATCCAATAAATCAAGCTGATTGGCAATACGCACCCATTGTTTTCCTTTGGTTTCTCCCGGCTTATCGGCTGTTCTGGCTACGCTGCTGCGGGATAACTTATTAATCAACGTTGATTTACCCACATTAGGAATACCCAAGATCATCGTCCGGACACTTCGTGTCTTAAGTCCCCTTTTTTGCCAATGTTCCAGTTTCGGAGCTGCCAGCTTTCTAACTTCTGCTACCAAAGGCTTTACCCCTTTTCCCCCTTTACTGTCCAGTGCAATAACAATACGTCCCTGCTGTTTATAATAAACTATCCATTTTTTAAGCACTGCCTCATCTGCAAGATCTGCTTTATTGAGTACTAAGACCGACGGCTTTTCCCCTATCATTCTCGAAATCATCGGATTAGAACTGCTTATAGGTATACGTGCATCCAGCAATTCAATGACTACATCCATCATCTTTATATTTTCTTCAATCAGCCGTCTGGCTTTTGCCATGTGGCCGGGATACCAATTAATAATCATAAATTCCTCTCTATTCGCCGTAATGTTTCTGTTATTTCTATTCTTGCTTCACAAATGCTGCCGAAACATAACAACTGCAAAAAAAGCTGTCTGACTTTACATGCCAAATCAGCTGACGACATAAATATATAAACAACAAGGAAGGCATATGGAACTCCTTTTCATGAAATTCTATATGCCTTGCTTATTTTAATTATATTGTTTTATTGAAATTTTTACAATATCTTATATTATATGTATCTTCTTATCCTTTACGGGATTCATTCAATTCCTGAATATGGGCAATGACTTCATCGACAGATTTGGCGCCTATATCTCCTTTGCTGCGATCACGAAGAGACAAGGTGTTGCCTTCGACTTCTTTATCCCCAATAATACCCATATACGGGACTTTTTCCATTTGTGCTTTACGAATCTTGTACCCTATTTTTTCATTGCTTTCATCTACTTCAACACGAATGCCAAGTTTTTTGAATTTTTTACGCAAAGCCAACGCATGGGGCAAATGCTTATCTGTAATAGGAAGCAATTTAATTTGAACCGGAGCCAGCCAAACAGGAAACGCTCCCGCATAATTTTCAATAAGAATGCCAAGGAAACGTTCCACACTGCCGAAGCAAGTACGGTGAATCATAACAGGACGATGTTTTTGTCCATCTTCTCCGATATAAGTCATATCAAAACGTTCCGGCATCAGCATATCTAGCTGAATAGTACCACACTGCCAAGTACGGCCAATGGAATCTTTAACATGAAAATCAAGTTTGGGTCCGTAGAAAGCGCCGTCGCCTTCATTAATAACATACGGCACACCTTTTTCTTCGACAACTTCGCGCAGCGTATTCGTCGCCAATTCCCAAATTTCATCAGATCCCATGGAGTCGTCAGGACGTGTAGACAATTCCACATGATATTCCAAACCAAAGATTCCATAGGCTTTAGCAAAAAGATCCATGACACCCTTTAATTCTTCCTTCATCTGACTCGGCAGCATAAAAATATGTGCATCATCTTGCGTAAAGCAGCGAACACGGAAGAGTCCATGAAGTGCTCCATGTAATTCATGCCGGTGTACGAGTCCCAATTCGGCCATTCGCATCGGGAAATCACGATAACTGTGAATTTTACTCTTATAAACAAGAATGCCGCCAGGACAATTCATCGGTTTAATGGCATATGGTTCATTGTCAATAGTAGTAAAATACATATTATCACGATAATGATCCCAATGACCGGATTGTTCCCACAACTGTCGATTTAAAATCATAGGAGTACTGATTTCATCATATTCTGCTTCTTCATGAAGTTCATACCAAAGTTTTAAAAGATTCTTCCGAAGAACCATTCCTTTGGGATGAAAGAAAGGAAATCCAGGTCCTTCTTCGTGAAAACTGAATAAATCCAATTCCTTGCCAAGTTTACGATGATCACGTTTTTCTGCTTCTTCAAGCATGTGGAGATATTCATCTAAGTCTTCTTGCTTCAAAAAGGCAGTACCATAGATACGCTGCAGCATTTTATTATGTTCATCACCGCGCCAATAAGCACCTGCCACGGTTTGAAGCTTAAAAGCTTTTACTTGGCCCGTAGCCGCAACATGAGGACCTGCGCAAAGATCAACATATTCTCCCTGACGGTAAAGAGAAATTTGAGCATCTTCCGGTAAATCTTGAATAAGTTCGACTTTGTACTCTTCCTTCATATCAGTAAACAGGTTAATCGCATCGGTACGAGAAACAAGTTCTTTTGTAAGTGGAAGGTTTTCTTTAACAATTTTACGCATTTCTTCTTCAATAGAAACAAAATCATCTTGTGTAAAACGATGTTCTGTATCAAAATCATAATAAAAACCGTTTTCAATAGACGGACCAATGGCTAACTTCACATCTTTAAAAAGTCTTTTAACGGCCTGCGCCATAATATGGGACGCAGTGTGCCGAAGAGTATCTTTCCCCTCTTGATCCGCAAAGGTTAAAAATTCAACGTGAGAACCATCAACGATAGTTTCTCTTAAATCCGTTACCTGATCATTAACTTTAGCAACTAACACTTTTTTTGCCAAACTGTTACTGATTTCATGTACAGCTTGCTGTAAAGAAATACCATCAGCAAAGGACTTTTTGCTTCCGTCTTTCAAAATTAATTCAGCCATATAAAACATCCTCCTTTTTTGTACAAAAAAACTCTCATCCTCAAGGGACGAGAGTTTACTCACGTGGTTCCACCCTAGTTCATAAGCAATATGCTCATGTACTCAAGCGTTATAACGGTACGACCGTGAAGGAATACTACATATTCTTCCCACAAGCTCCAAGGCGGTAACAAAACTAGTTTTATAGAGTACTCACACCATTCATACTCCTCTCTGAATAAAACATACGGCCTGTCATGTCCTTATCTAAGCTGTTTACATATATAACTATATTCTATGTATGACGTAATTATACGACTGTACGAATATAAAGTCAAGAAACTTTATATTCGTGTTACTATATCTTTTACTGACAGTATTCCTATCGTGATACAATACCAATCACACACATATGGATATGCCGATCTTACTAACCCATGTTATCATGGAAAACAAAATTAAAAGGCTGCCGCATAACAGCAGCAGCCTTTTATATGATCAAAAATCAACCTTTAAGTTTTTTGATCGCTTCTGTGATCTTAGGAACTACTTCAAACGCATCTCCTACGATACCATAGTCGCAAACCTGGAAGATAGGAGCATCCGGATCTTTGTTGATCGCGATGATGCAGTCCGATCCTGTCATACCCGCTAAATGCTGGATCGCCCCGGATATCCCGCAAGCCACATAAATCTTCGGGCCTACAGTCTTTCCGGTCTGTCCTACCTGATGCAGTGCATCTATCCAGCCGGCATCTACCGCAGCACGGGAAGCTCCTACGGCTCCTCCCAGCAAGGTCGCCAGTTCCTTCAGCATTCCTTCGAACGGTTCCGAGCCGTTCATTCCTCGGCCGCCGGATATGATAACGTCGGCTTCTTCTATCTTGACGCCGCCGCCGCCCATTTTGATCAGTTCTACGAACTTCGTCATGAAGTCGCCATCACTCAGTTCCGCCTTCATGTTGATGATTTCGCCCGTCGCGGATGCGTCGGCTGCCGGTTTCTTAAATACATTCGGTCGAACCGTACCCATCTGCGGCCGATTTTCACGGCATACGATTTCTGCCATGATATTCCCGCCCAGTGCCGGACGCGTCCATACGATCGTCTTTCCGTCGTCATCCACATCCAGTCCCGTGCAGTCTGCTGTCAGACCGGTCTTTAATACATTGGCTACGCGCGGTCCTAAATCCCGTCCGATATTCGTCGCCCCTACCAGAAATACGTTCGGTTTTACTTCTTCAAAGAAGTGCTGCAATACCTTCGCATACGCCGTCGTATTGTATTGTTCCAGTCTCGGGTCGTCATACACATATACCTTATGCGCTCCGTGGGCAATCAATTCCTGAGCCAGCGGGGTTACCCCGCTGCCGATCAAGACGGCCCCTACTTCGTCTCCGATTTTGTCGGCCAATATCCTGCCCTGGCCTAACAATTCCAACGATACATTGCGCAGTTTGCCTTCAAATTGTTCAGCGATGACATACACGCCTTTGTAATTAGCCAAATCCATCTTCCCGTTTCCTCCTTAGAATTAAATTATCTTCTGTTCTGCTAATTTTTCCATCAACGTAGCAACAGATACAGCAACATCTTCATTGTTCAAAATAAGACCCTGCGTTCTCTGAGGCGGAGTGAAGATTTTGCGGACATTCGTCGGCGAGCCGCTCAAGCCGATCCGGCTTTCGTCTACTTTGATATCCTCTGCCGACAAGGTTGGTATTTCCCGGCGTTTCGCCTTCATGGTTCCGCGAATGGTCGGGAACCGCGGTTCATTTAATTCTTTTACAGCCGTAATGAGAACGGGGAACGATGCTTCCGTAACGATATACCCTTCTTCATTCTGCTGTTTTACCGTTACTTTTTCTCCTTCTACTGCGATATGAGCTGCGTAAGTGATCTGTGGAATACCGAGTTCCGCTGCTATCTGCGGACCGACCTGAGCTGTATCTCCATCAATAGCCTGCTTGCCGCAGAGAATTATGTCGAAATGGTCCAGCCCCTGTAGTTCCGCTACTTTTCTAACTGCCTGTGCCAGGCAGTAGCCGGTTGCCAGGGTATCCGAACCGCCGACTTTTCTGTCTGTCAGCAAATACGCTTCATCGGCTCCCATGGCCAGTCCTTCACGAAGTACTTCCACAGCCTGCGGCGGCCCCATAGAGAGCAGCGTTACCTTAGCTCCCTGTTCATCCTTTAACTGCAGCGCTGCTTCCAACGCATTCTGGTCAAACGGATTAAAGATGTTAGGCACACCCGCACGAATGACGGTATGTTTCACTGGATCGATTTTTACTTCTGCCGTGTCTGGTACTTGTTTTACACATACCAATATTTCCATATTACGCTAACCTCCTAAAAATGTTTTCTTGTCTCCACAGCTTGATTACGCAACAATCAAACCTGCTTTGTCATGCCAATTACCGCAATAACGCACCCGAAGTAACCATGCGCTGTACTTCGTTCGTGCCTTCATATATCTGTGTAATCTTTGCATCACGCAGATGACGGGCAACGGGATATTCTTCGCTGTAGCCGTAGCCGCCGAAAATCTGCACGGCGTCAACCGCAACTTCCATAGCTACATCCGAAGCATAGCATTTTGCCATCGCAGCATCCACGGAATACGGTTTCTTTTCCTGTTTCTTCATCGCTGCTTTGTATACCAGGTTTCTCGCGGCTTCGATCTTCATTGCCATATCTGCCAGTTTGAAGGAAATAGCTTGGAATTTGCAGATCGGTTTGCCGAACTGTACACGTTGTTTGGAATATTCAACAGCGTCTTTCAAAGCGGCTTCCGCGATTCCCAATGCCTGTGCGGCTACCCCGATACGGCCGCCGTCCAAGGTCTGCATAGCAATCTTAAAGCCTTTCCCTTCCTGACCGAGCATATTTTCAGCAGGAACTTTTACATTTTGGAATACGAGTTCCATCGTCTGAGACGTGTGGATCCCGAGTTTGTCTTCTTTCTTGCCAAAGGTAAAGCCTTCCATCCCTTTTTCCAGAATGAATGCCGTAATACCATGGTTGCCCTGGCTCTTATCCGTCATAGCGAATACAATATAGATATCAGCTGCGCCTGCGTTGGTGATAAAGATTTTGGAACCATTCAAAATATAATGGTCGCCTTCTTTTACTGCAACGGTCTGCTGGCCGGAAGCATCGGTGCCGGCATTCGGTTCTGTTAAGCCGAACGCACCCAGTTTCGTGCCTTCACAAAGCGGAGTTAAGAATTTTTTCTTCTGTTCTTCTGTCCCGTATTCAAAAATCGGATTTGCACACAAGGATACGGTTCCGGACAACGTAATGCTGACGCCTGCATCATATTTGGCCAGTTCTTCTACCGTCATGATGTAGCTCAATACATCGGCACCAGCTCCGCCGTATTCTTCTGGGAAATATGTGCCGCCCAAACCCATTTCGAGCATTTCTTTGATGATTGCTTCATCAAAAATACCTTGATGGTCACGTTCGGTAATAGTCGGGGCTAATCTTTTTTCACCAAAGTCTTTAGCCAATTTTACAAACATTTGTTGATCTTCCGTCATGTTAAAATCCATGATTCTTCCACTCTCCTTTAGAATGTTTTTACTATTTAGTTTAAACTAAAAAGCATTGTAAAAAGATATAGTTATTGCCGCTGTTAACTAACTTTTGCAGGTGTTTTCGAAAGCCTGTAGCAGCTATGATAACCACAATTAGACAACGATACATGCACACGGCATATACACGATTGTTCTAATCTCCCACATCTGAATTGTACAACTTTTCACAAATTAAATCAATAGAAAAAGCAACACTTGAGTCAATATTATTATTTTTTTTTCTCATAGCTAACCCATTAAAATTTATTATCATATGTAATCTTTTTTGTTCCTTGAAACATACTTTTTCATCTGGCTTATCCAAAACATTCTACGAACTTTATCTGCATAAAATAATAGAAATGCTAGTATTATAGCTACTTCTTAGAAATTATATTGTGCAATAAGTAACACAATATAACAAACAACAATACTTTTTTTATTATAAAAAAACAATATAACAAATAATTTATTTATGACTAAATAGCATAGTAGAAATACTATAGCATTTCTATGCGGCGATATTGGCTAATAAAATTTTTAACGATATGCGCTGTAATTCCCCAAATTGTTTTATTCTCATATTGATACATGTAAATATCATACGAAGAGCGTTTACGCCACTGCCAAGATAATTGCTTGGCAATGACATCCGGAAATCCAGATGCCGGTCTTGTGGCAATTTCCATGCAGAAACGTTCCGGATCGTGGGCGAGAAACCATTGTACAGGCACAATAAAAATTTCCTCTACTTCCTGCTTGCTTATAGTAATACAGCCGGCTTCTATTATCCCAACAAAAGGCCATACGGTTACCCCGACGGGAGACTCGACATAATCCAGTCTCCCGAGCATCTGAATTTGATTTTTTGATGTCCCTAATTCTTCCATTGTCTCCCGGACTGCCGTATGTTCAAAAGAAATATCTGTATTTTCTCTGCCGCCTCCAGGAAAACAAATATCGCCCGGCTGCCAGCTAAGCTTGCTGCTGCGAACTTCAAACAAAACACCAAGATTCCCCTTATTTTCAATAAGCGGAACTAACACTGCACATTGTTTATTACGCAGCACAGGTGACTGTTTTACCTTTATATTGCTCCATTTTTCAGTATTCATTCCTATGTTCTCCTTTACCTCTATATCTATTTATGATAGCAAATGAATGTAAAAAAAGATACTCATTTTTACATGAGTATCTTTTTTTACTTATTTTACAACGATATTAATAATTTTTTGCGGAATAACAATATATTTAATAATCGTCCTGCCATCTATACATTCTTTTACACGAGGCATTGCTAACACTTTTTCTCTCATTTCTTCACTCGTAACATCGACAGGTATTGTAATACGTTCGCGAACTTTACCATTAATTTGTATAGGTATTTGAATTTCATCGACAACCAAAGCCGAAGCATCCACTTCCGGCCAGGCTGCTTCATGAACACTCCCTTCAAATCCTGCATCATGCCATAATTCTTCTGTGATATGCGGCGTAAACGGAGCCAGAAGCAATAACAGATTTTTATTTACCTCCAGAGCTAAATCCTTCCGGATTGTCTGATGCTTACCTGCATATGCATACATCGCATTGACCATTTCCATAATAGAACTAATCGCTGTATTAAAGTTATATTTACCAGTAACGCCTTCTGTAACCTTTCCAATAGAGGTATGTTCTACAAAACGAAGTTCTTTTTCATCTTCTGTATACTCTTGAGCGGTAGGAGTTCCTTGTTTCATTAATTCCATGTATTGTCCAAAAATGCGCCATACACGATTTAGAAAACGGAAAGACCCTTCCACTCCTTGATCAGACCATTCCAAATCACGTTCCGGCGGTGCGGCAAACAAGATAAACAATCGTGCCGTATCCGCTCCGTATTTTTGTACAATTTCTTCCGGAGACACAACATTTCCTTTGGATTTTGACATTTTACTGCCATCCATCAGGACCATTCCTTGTGTTAATAGGCGGGTAAATGGTTCATCGTCTTCCACCAACCCGGCATCGTACAACACTTTCATAAAGAAGCGGGAATAGAGCAAATGCAGGATAGCATGTTCAATGCCGCCAATATATTGATCAACGGCCATCCAATGATTGGCTTTTTTCGAATCGAAGGCAGCTTGATTATTTTTTGCATCCGTATATCGTAAATAATACCATGAAGAATCAAAAAATGTATCCATAGTATCCGTTTCGCGCCGGGCCGGACCCCCGCATTTCGGACAAGTGCAATGAACAAAATGTTCGCTTGTTGCCAACGGGGACACAGCTCCCGCCGTAAATTTAACATCCGTAGGCAGCGTAATCGGCAACTGGTCTTCAGGAACAAGCTGTTCTCCGCAGGTATCACAATAAATAACCGGAATGGGTGTTCCCCAGTACCGTTGACGGGAAATAAGCCAATCTCGCAGTTTATAATTTACTGTGCCATGGCCCAATTTATGTTCCACCAGCCATTTCGTAATAGCTTTACGTCCTTCTTCATCAGTCAACCCGTTAAAAGCACCGGAATGAACCAAAATCCCAGGATCATGGTATGCTGTTTCCATTGTATCCAAATCTAATGTTTCTTCTCTATTCTGAACTACCAGCCGAATCGGCAAATGATATTTTTTAGCAAACTCCCAGTCACGTTCATCATGGCCCGGAACGCCCATAACTGCGCCTGTACCATAATCAATCAAAACGTAATTGGCAATCCAAATAGGTACTTTTTCATTATTAACAGGATTTACAGCATACGAACCAGTAAACATGCCTTCTTTTTCGACATCGTCCGAAGTACGGTCCATATCATTCATATTTTTCATACGTGTGATAAAATTCCGAAGTTCTGTTTCATTTTTCTTGCCTTTAATCAATTCCGCCACATACGGATGTTCTGGAGCCAATACAATATATGTTACACCAAAAATAGTATCTACCCGTGTAGAGAACATTGATATTTTTTTGTCTATTTCTGGAATAATAAAATCAAATTCAGCCCCTTCGCTGCGTCCAATCCAATTTTTTTGCATCGTCTTTACACGTTCCGGCCAGCCATCCAGCTTATTCAAATCCTGCAACAGACGATCCGCATAATCCGTGATTTTTATGAACCATTGTTTCAGGTCTTTTTTTACAACATCGGAATCACAGCGCCAGCACTTACCATCGATAACTTGTTCATTTGCCAAAACAGTATTACAGTTTTCACACCAGTTTACCTTCGCTTTTTTTCTGTATACAAGGCCTTTTTTATAAAACAATTCAAAAAGCCATTGATTCCATTTATAATAATCCTCTTTACAAGTTGTTGCTTCCCGGTCCCAATCATAGGAAAGTCCTAATGCTTGCTGCTGGCGTTTCATATTGGATATGTTATCCAGTGTCCACACCGCCGGCGGAATATTGTTTTTGATAGCAGCATTTTCCGCAGGCATCCCGAACGAATCCCATCCCATTGGATGCAAAACATTGAACCCCGTCATCCGTTTATATCTGGCAATAACATCCCCAATAGAATAATTGCGTACATGCCCCATGTGAAGGTTTCCCGATGGATACGGAAACATTTCCAAGACATAATACGGCGGTTTTCCATTATCATCCGGACAACAGTTCACCTTTTCATCCAGCCATTTTTTTTGCCATTTTTTTTCAATTTCCTGTGGGATATACTTTTCCATCATTAACACATGCCTCCTATACATACAAATCAAACCTATACATGGTATCTATCACAAAAAGAAAAGCCCCTAACAATGCCTGCAATGCATCGTTAGGGGCGTATGATCGCTGTACCACCCTAATTGGCTCTCATTACGACGAAATATATTCCGTCTTACGGTTAACGCCCGTCAAACGCTTATACTTACTGTTTTTCAGTATAAGAAGCTCCCGGGTGAGTAAATAAACTTCCGGTGTACCGGATTTCCACCATCGCCGGCTCTCTGAAACGCTGTTGTTTATCATTCCCAATCATTGCTTACCTTATAGATGTTACATATTCTACTACGCTATCACTTTTTTGTAAAGTATAAAAGCATGAAATATTTTCATTTTCCAATTTATAGGGGAAAGCCCTGCCAAAAATCTTTCGTTTCAAACCCTTTGCGCCAAAAAGCGGCTCCTGCCAGATGATAGGAAGATAACAGCAAATATTTATATTGCAAAGACTTTTCATCTTCAAACCATATTTTAATTTGCCCTTCCGCAATCGGCAATTCCATATAATATAATTTCAAATTTTCATCCCAGCGTATATCTTTTTTAAAACGGACAAACAGCTTTTGGCTGTCCGACATCGTCAACGTTCTGACATCAAGGGAACGCGGAAAAGAAACACGGACCTGTGCCGGTCGCTGCGACCAAGTCTTCATATCGGAAGGAAGTGTTCCTGGATCATTGGTTTCGTACCAGGTGCGCATATATAAAGGCATACCGAGAATCAGTTTATTCGGCGGAACGACAGTTATTATTTTTCTTACACTGGCTTCGACCCATGGGTACGATGCATTGGGTCCGGCAACGGTACTGGCTCTGCCGAATTGATCATAGGCCATCAGTACTACATAATCCAGTTGTTTAGCCAAGGAAGCTCGGTCATAAACCTGAGACCAATTGGGATTATCGGAGATAGCCGTCACGTCCATAGAAATAGTAAGTCCGTAGGCATGTCCCGCTTGAACAATATCACGGACAAAAGCGGTCAAACGGTCACGATCTTCATAGTTTATATTCTCAAAATCAAGATTATAACCATTCAGGTTATATAGCAACGCATATCCTATGAGTTGTTTTATTACTCGTTTCTTCAGATTGTCGTCCATAAGCAATTGATGTGTAAATTGAGGATCAAAATGATTATCCACCAACGGCCATACATCATATTCTTTATCACGATATGCCGCAACCAGTGTATCTAAATCCGGATTGCGCAGTTCTATCCCTGATGTTGTAAGTCTGAATGCCGTGGGAGAAATAACACGTTGTTTGGCGTTTATTTCAGGAATATTGTCTTTTTCTTTCATTATAGGATCCCATAGAATGGCAATATCCAATTTTCCCTTTTTATTAATTATTGCTGTTGATTCCTGATTTTTCAATTCCGGAATTACCGTGACAGGTGTCAATGGCGGCTGCAATTCTTTTCCTTTTGGCTGCAAAACATAACTAATACCTAAAGGGCGGCGAATATGCTGAATACTTACGGTGTAATCTTTCTTTCCTTTACTGCCCGGAAAGAGAAGTTCTACATTTGGATTCTGCCACAACGTATCCGGTATATTCTGTTTTGGCTTAGGCAGGCGCACGAGAAAATATCCCGGTTTTCCTGAAATCTCCTGAATACCATATTGTGACAGGGAATCACCTGATACAAGCCACCGTCCTTGTTCTTCCACAATTTTTAATTTTTGAATATCGATAGATTGAATCGGATTATTGACAGTGGGTACATTAAAGACAGGATCTGTTTTCTTTGTCTCTTTTACACTAACTGTCTTGGCAAAAATGTTCTGCGGCAGTATTACCGTGCCACTTACTATCAAAAATAAAGGAACCAAAAATATAAGATTTTTTTTAGACTTCCAGTGAATCATTACACATTCTCCTACTATATAAATATTTTCTGTCTGGTAATTTTACATAAATACGGTATAATATATACATTATGTTATTATAACACAAAGGAGGAAACATATGCATCAATATTTGTTTTATATCGGATCTTTTCCTATTCGTTCCTACGGCCTTTTATTCATGCTTGGAATCCTGTCGGCAGGCGTCGTTGCGTATTATATTATGAAACGTGACGGACGCGGCTGGCATGTACATATATTTGATTTTACCATGTACTGCGGTCTTGCAGGTATTATAGGCGGACGTCTATGGGATGTTTTCTTTTTCGACTGGACGTATTATCATAATCATATTGCAGAGATTCCGTATGTCTGGCAGGGCGGCATGGCAATACAGGGAGGTCTCCTGTTCGGAGCCATAGTCGGCATCATATATACCAGATATCATCATATCGATACTTGGGCTTTTGCCGACCTTCTGGCGCCTGCTATTATACTGGGGCAGTCCATCGGCCGCATGGCCAATCTCATGAACGGAGATGCCTTTGGACATCCCACAGGAAAAAGTTTCGGCTTATTATATCCAGACACAACACTTGCATATCATACATATGGAAATCAGCCCTTATGGCCGGCAGAAATCTGGGAAGGACAACTTGATGTTTTAGTCTTTGTAGCCTTGCTTTTCTACAGCAGCTTTCCGCACAAAAAAGGACAGGTTTTTTGCCTTTACATTATGTTGTATGCTGTAGAACGTTTTTTCCTGGAATTTTTACGGGGAGATTACGTAAACCTCATCATAGGTTTAAAATCAGCTCAAATGACCAGTGTAATCGCATTTATCATAGCTACTGCTATATTTGTATATCTTCAGTTTTATGGCAAAACGGATGTAAAAGATAAAGGACAATAAGTGTCTATTTTTAATGATCCGCCGAATAGCTTTGAATACCTATCAAAAAAGAACAGGGATCCGGATAAAATGAAATCCGGATCCCTGTTCTTTTTCTATCTTAAAATCAACACATACACCATTTTCTTGTTATATTCCACATTTATCGTTCATTCCTGTTTGCAATAGCTTCTTTTAATGTATGCCACGCAAGAACTGCACATTTTACCCGAGCAGGCATATTGGAAATATTTTTAAGGGCAATCGCATCTTCCAAATCTTCTAATTTTTCATCGTCCGTAATTTCCCGTTTAATCATATCGAGAAACAAATCAACAAGACGCAACGCTTCATCCACTGTTTTCCCTTTTATAATATCAATCATCATATCGGCCGAAGCTTGGCTGATAGCACATCCATGTCCCGTATACGCAGCATCCTTCACAATGTCGTCTTCGATCTCGGCACGCAGCGTAATATCATCGCCACAACTGGGATTATGCCCTCGTTCTTCCAAATTATATGGATTGAGTTCATGTTTATTGAGTTGGTTTTGGTTATGTTCCAAAATAATATCAGAATACAACTGATTCATGTCTTCCATATCTGCCACTCCTAGTCTTTAAAGCCCATTGTTTTACGAACAAGTTTTAATTTATCAAGAAAATAATCAACTTCTTCAACAGTATTGTAAATGTAAAAACTGATACGATTTGATGCTTCTGCTCCGATATAACTGCCAAAAGGCTGTGCACAATGATGTCCAGAACGAATCGCAATTCCATAGCTGTCAAGGATAGTTGCCGCATCGTGGGGATGAACCCCTTCAATAGTAAAGGAAATAACCCCTGTTTTTTCCTCGGCGTCGGTACTGCCGATAATGTGAACATAGGGAATTTGTTTCAATCCTTGGAGAGCACGAGTTACTAATTCGTGTTCCTGTTTTTCGATGGCATCAAATCCTATCTGTTCCAAATAATCAATTGCGGCATGCAAGGCAACGGCCCCTTCTACATTTTCTGTTCCCGCTTCAAATTTAAATGGCAGTACATTGAAAGTCGTAGTCTGTTCTTGAACGTATTCTATCATATCACCGCCCAAAAGGAAAGGTTCCATATCATTTAATAAATCACGTTTTCCATAAAGCACGCCGGTTCCGGCAGAACCCAGCATTTTATGACCAGAAAAAACATAAAAATCGCAGTCCCATTTCTGGACATCGCTCTTCATATGCGGTGCCGCCTGTGCTCCGTCAAGTACCACTACCGCTCCTGCAGCATGTGCTTTGTTAATAATTTTTTCAATGGGTGTTTTCATACCTAATACGTTGCTGACAGCCGCAAAGGCAACGATTTTTGTTTTACTGTCGATTTTAGCCAAATCAGCTTCCGTAAAATGCCCTGTTTTATCAAGATACATATAGACAAGTTTTGCGCCTGTTACTCTGGCAACACGCTGCCATGTAACTAAATTAGCGTGATGTTCGGAAATCGGAATGACAATTTTGTCTCCTTCATGCAAATGGGTTTCACCATAGCTTCTGGCGATAATATTAAGTGCTTCGGTAGCATTGCGGACAAAAACAATTTCTTCGCTATGTGCTGCATTAATGAATTTTTGTACAGCCATACGCGCATCATCATACAGTTGAGATGCTTCAACACTCAAAATATGTGCCCCACGATGCGGATTGCCATTATGGTGCTCCAATAAATCAACAATGGCATCGATTACTTGTCTAGGCTTTTGTGTCGTAGCCGCATTATCAAAATAAACAATCTGATGTCCGTTATGGACTTTAGTCAATATGGGGAAATCTTTTCGAACATTTAACATGGCAATCACCTTTCTTATGGCAGTACTGCATTTTTTCGCGAACAGCCTGCAACACTTTATTTTCCATATCCGGATCACCCAGTTTATCAATGACCGGTCTAATATTAGACTCAACAATAATCAGCTGTGCACCATTTTCACTAAATCCACGGCTCATCAGATAAAAAAGCTTATCTTGATCAATTTGACCCGCACTGGAAGCATGATTCCCAACAACATCATCTTCTTTGCAAAGAAGAAGCGGAATCGAAATAGAATGTGCTCCCGGACTCAGCAAAAGGCATACATCGGATTCAGAACCAACTGCTTTCTTCCCACCGCGCAGAAAGTCTATAGTACCGCGAAAATATTTTTTCGCACTGCCCATCAGCGAACCCGTTGTAAGAATATCCGTTTCCGTCTGTTCCCCCTGTTGCGGAACCCAATAGGAAAAATCAAATATTTGTTTATCATTTCCCATGTACATAGTATTGCTATGAAATTTTCCGCTTTCTTTTAAAAGATCCGTTTTATAGTAAACAATAGTTTCACGGCTGCCAATTTCCGCACTTACATACTCAACGAAACTTTGTTTTTCTGTTTTTGCATAACGGTGCTCTATATGCCGTACATGCTTACCGTGAAGCTGAATTTTACTAATTTTTACTTTAGCGGCTTCGCCAGCTTCTACGTAATTCAGAAAGTTAACGTTTCCCTGTTCAGCGTCACCTTCAAAAGTCAGATATATCGACACATCACTGCCGGGTCCGGCTTTAATTTGGAGCTGAGCAACAATCTGCGGAATTTCTTCACTCAGTGTATAGGTAAGCCAAACAGCCCCCGTTGCACGGGGGGCAATCTCTATACAACACCCCGTCGTACTATGATGCAGCGCCTGTGATAAAGCCTCTGCATTGGCGCCCGCAAAGTCTCCCAGCGGTAAAGTGCTATCTCCATCGTAAAACCGCACTACTACATCACCGGTATGATGTTCCTGAGGCTGCATGTGTACAGCCGGGATTATCTTCTGGGGCGCTAACTCCAAATGATTGACCTTCATCCAGCGGAACGTGGTTCGCGGGAGTTGGTTATATTGTTCTTTTATCATACTAATGCCTCCCTATTTTAATGAACCTTTAAGTTCCAGATTAATAAGATTATTCATTTCTACAGCATACTCCAGCGGTAATGCTTTAGAAACAGGTTCAACAAAACCTCTGACCAACATGGCACGTGCATCCTCTTCACTTAATCCTCGGCTCATCAGATAAAAAATAGCTTCATCGGATATGCGTCCTATTTTAGCTTCATGCCCCAAATCTATGTTATCATTTTTTACAACAATCGCCGGTATCGTATCAGATTGCGAAATTTCGTCCAGCATCAGTGATTCACAACTGACATTGGCCTTTGCTCCTTCTGCTTTTTCATTGATAACAACGCTGCCTCGATAAATACAGACACCGCCGCTTTTAGAGATAGATTTCGAATTAATATTGCTAGTCGTATGAGGTGCATTATGTACTACTTTGGAACCCGTATCAAGATATTGCCCTTTGCCTGCGAACGTAACTCCGGTAAATTCACAGTGGGCCCCTTCTCCTTGTAAAATACTCATAGGATATAAGCAGGATGTATGCGAACCAAAAGAACCAGTCACCCAGTTAATGCGCCCGTTTTTACCTACAATGGCTCGTTTAGTATTTAAGTTATACATGTTTTTAGACCAGTTTTCAATGGTTGAATACGTCAATTCCGCATTATCACCTATAAAAAGTTCTACACATCCAGCATGAAGATTCGCCACATTGTATTTAGGCGCCGAACAGCCTTCAATAAAATGAACTTTGGCTCCGTCTTCAACGATAATCATCGTATGTTCAAATTGCCCTGCTCCAGGAGCATTCAGACGAAAATAACTCTGCAATGGGATAGATACCTGCACTCCTTTGGGTACAAACACATAGGATCCTCCAGACCATACCGCACCATGAAGAGCCGCAAATTTATGATCGGTCGGGGGAACGAGTTTCATAAAATGTGCTTTTACAATGTCTTCATATTTACTAAGAGCCGTATCAAAATCCGTATAAATAACTCCTTGTTTGACTAAGTCTTCTTGAATACTGTGATAGACCACTTCAGAATCATATTGTGCCCCAACTCCAGCTAATGAAGTTTTTTCAGCTTCAGGAATCCCCAGTCTGTCAAACGTATCCTTAATGTCATCAGGAACTTCGTTCCAATTCCCTTTCATCTGTGCATTAGGACGTACATAGGTAACAATATTATCCATATCAAGCCCGCTGATATCCGGCGCCCAATCAGGATAATCCAATTTATAAAAAGTTTCCAAGGATTTCAGCCGAAAACGCAGCATCCATTCCGGTTCATGTTTTTTATCTGATATTTCCTTAACAATTTCCGGAGTCAATCCTGCTTCGGTTTTATAGGAATATGTAAAGTCCTTTTTAAAATTATAGACGTTGCCAAAATTGGACAAGGCATCAATTTTACTTTTTGCATCAGCCATATTAACACCCCCTACTTGGCTTGTTCTTTAAAGGCATCATAGCCATTAGCTTCAATTTCCTGAATAAGTTTGGCATTGCCGGTTTTGACAATACGTCCATTGATGAGGATGTGAACGTAGTCAGGAATCAGTTTTTGCAATATTTCGCTGTGATGTGTAATAACAAGAATAGCATTACTTTCATTATGATACTCAGAAACAGTTTCGGAGACTATCCGGACAGCATCCACATCAAGGCCTGAGTCAATTTCGTCCAACATAGCCAATTTAGGTTCTAACATACACATTTGCAAAATTTCTGTTTTTTTGCGTTCCCCGCCGGAAAATCCATCATTAACATATCGATCTCCGTAGGAACGATCCATCATAAGATTTTCCATCTGTTTATGCATTTTTTTGCGAAACGGCATAATTCGCTGTGGTTCACCGGAAACAGTACTTTTAGCATTGCGGATAAAGTTTTCTACAGAAATCCCCTGAACTGCTATAGGGGATTGAAACGCCATAAAAATACCGGCTTTAGCCCGTTCGTTAACAGGTAAATCGGTTATATCCCTGCCTTCAAAAAATATACGGCCGGCTGTAACTGCATATTGAGGATTTCCCATCACGGCGTTAAACAATGTTGATTTTCCAGCCCCGTTTGTCCCCATAATAACATGTGTTTCTCCTGTATTAATTGTTAAGTCGAGTCCTTTGAGGATTTCTTTGCCTTCAACAGCAACTTTCAGGTCCTCTACTCTCAGTAATTCACTCACTGTAATCACTCCTACTAGTTATTTATTACTACATTTTAAAAATGGACAAAATTGCTATACATTTATCATACATAGATTACTCCAATGCTGTATGAATGTCAACTTTTTTAGTGATGTTTTTATAAAAAAAACTATTTGCTTCAAAAGAAACAAATAGTTTTTAAAAACATCTACCGAATAATAAAATTATACCCGCGTTATTTCTTCCATTGCAAATCTTTCACTGCCGGAATTCCATATGCAGAATCTGCCGATAATACAGCACGGCCAACGGCTTTTTCCAAAACATACGCAGCTAAGGTTCCGGTAATATTGATATCTGCTGTCACAGTCCCCACAGATACAGCATACACGGAATCCCCGTCAGCCATTGTATTAACCGGTGAAATAGCACGTACCATGCCATTACCCGCCATAGCGGCAATTTTATTCATCGCCGTCTTATCAAAAGCTGCATTTGTAATAATTGCTGCAATAGTAGTATTCGTTGCATGCGCCTGCGCCCTCTGAGAAAAAAGATTCGGTGTATCTCTATCATCTATCAGAACTTGTTCCGAACAGGCAAACCCGTTTTTATCCTTATTAAGCATTCCTGCCAGAATGCAATTGCGGCTCCGATCCAATACATCCCCCACAGCATTAACAGCAACAACAGCCGCAACTTGAAGTCCTTTGGCTTCTGCCGCATATATGCCAAGCCCAGACTTCATCATGTAGGCAGCGCCCCAGAGCTTTCCAACGGTTGCGCCCGTCCCGGCTCCATGATTTCCCTCCTGTATATTGTTTTGTTCTGCCGCCAGACAAGCGGCATATCCCATTTTTTCATCAGGTCGTATCGTGCTGTCACCACAACCTAAATCAAATATAGAAGACGCACATACAAGAGGTACTTTGCCATATCTTGTTTCAAAACCAATGTCATTCTCTTCAAGATACTTCATGACACCGCCTGCCGCATTAAGGCCAAACGCACTCCCTCCGCATAAAACGATGGCATGTATTTTATCGCAGGATGCAACAGGCTTAAGTAATTCTGTTTCCCGGCTGGCCGGACCGCCGCCCCGGACATCAATACCGCAGGGAGCACCCTCAGGGCATATAATAACCGTACACCCAGTTCCGGCTTGGCTATTTTCGCTGTTGCCTATTCGAAAATTTTTCATATCTTGGATTTTTATTTCTTTCATTATGCTATCCCCTTCTGCACAAAGGAGCATATCTTAACATAGATATGCTCCTCGTATTGATTATTTTTGAAAATCCTTATAAAGCATACTCGTCTGAATGCCATGATTATTTTGATACTTGCCAGATTTATAAGTGTCATATTCGCCATCAATATCATGATAATATATTTGACAAATTTCCACATCCGGATATATGCGGATAGGCTGTACACAAAAAATCTCCAGTGTCCAATATCCAGCAAATCCAACATCTCCGAACCCAGCCGTTACGTGAATAAATACTCCCAATCTCCCAACGGAAGAACGCCCTTCCAACATGGGAATATATCCATTTGTCTTTGTATATTCGTTTGTTCTTCCTAAATACAACGTATTAGGCTGCAGCACATAGCCGCTTTTGGGAATAATAATATCAGAAGCGGAATTAGGATGTGCCATATCTAATTCTTGATGATCATAAACCATAAGATGATTATATAAGGACAAGTTATAGCTGTTAGGATTAACTCGTTTAGGATCAAATGGCTCAATAATGATTTTTTCACCTATATGTTTAACAATTTCCCTGCCGGACAATATCATACCCTGTCACCTCGTGATTTAGTCTATCACTTTATTATATACAAAAAACCGATACTTGTCATGGTTTTTCCCTTATTATTTTCAGCATCTCTTCTCCAGGGGCCACTATCTTACTGATAACTATTTTGCAAATATACTCGGTTTTCCCTCTACATCACTGCAAGTCGTATTGCAATCAGGTTCGCTGCATACCCAATAGCGGCCATAGGAACTCGTGCGGCAAATAAAATACCCATTATGACAGCGAGGACATTTATATTTTTTTTCTGCTTCTTGTAAGGGAGCTGTCACTTGTTCTGTATAGCGGCATTGCGGGTACATGGTACAGCCGAAAAAATCACCATATTTACCATGCCGCAACACCATGGCAGCGCCGCATTGCGGACATATTTTTTGATCTTTATTCGTATCATTACTAACAATTTTTACGTCTCTAGCTCTTGCAACAAGTTTTTCTAAAAATGTAATTTGATCCTGCAGAAATGAGGCAAGCTGCTCTTTACCTTCACTCATTTTATATAACCGATCTTCCCAAACAGCAGTTTCATCGGGATATACCATTTCATCAGGTAACGCATCTACAAGCAGATATGCGTTATCTGTCGGTTTTAAATATCTTTTCTTGCCTTCTTCTACTAAGAATTTTCGTTTTATCAATTCATCAATAATAGTAGCCCGTGTTGCTTCTGTGCCGATTCCCTGCACCTCTTTTAGTTTTTTCTTTAAAGAATCATCTTTAACATATTTATAAATTTCCTTCATTGCCGCCAGCAGTGTGGATGGTGTAAAGTGTGGCGGCGGCTTTGTCGTTTTCTTATCCACATGCCCTTCTTTGTAGTCAACAACATCACCTTTTTTTACAACAGGCAATCCATCATCGCTCTCTTCCTCCTCGGCGTCATTCTTATCAGATGTATATAGTTCTTTCCATCCCGATACAGTAATTGCTTTTCCGTGAGCCACAAACGTTTCTGATGCCGCTGCAACGAGTATGCGAGTCTGGTCATATTCATACAACGGATAAAATTGTGCAATGTATGCCTGCGCAATAAGATAATAAATATGCTGCTGCAGTGATGTCAATTTAGAAAAATCACAAAAAACCGTCGTGGGAATAATGGCATGGTGCGCCGTGATTTTACTATCGTTCCATGCCCTGCTTTTAATAGAAAGATCAGCCTTTTCAGCCCACTCTGACAATTTTCCGGCATGGTTGCTTTGTAAGTTACGTATAATAGAAGAACGATCTTTCCATTGATTACATGGCAGATATTCACAATCAGAGCGAGGATATGTCGTAAGTTTTCGTTCATAAAGCTGCTGTGCTGCATCCAGTACCTGCTGCGGATCATATCCATAGCGTTTGCCTGCTAAAACCTGCAGTGAGGACAATGATAAGGGAAGGCGCTGCGCTTCCTTCTTTTTTGTTTTTTTTCGTTCTTGAATGACTCCTGATGGGTTATTGTGTAACCGATCAATAAGTGCCTGCGCTGCTTTTTCTTCAATAACATGTCCCTCAGAATCCATCCCTGTTTGCGTATCCTTCGGCTGCCACTGCGCAGTAATCCTTCCGTTGGCATGAATAAACACAGCCTTTACAATAAAATACTCGACAGGAACAAAATGATCCAGTTCCCGCTGGCGTCGCACAACCAGTGCCAATGTCGGAGTTTTGACTCTGCCGATAGGAAAAACAACGCGATGGCCCTGCCGTCGTGCGGCCAATGTATATGCCCGTGATAAATTCATCCCAATGAGCCAGTCCGCACGGCTGCGAGCCAGTGCGGATTCTTTCAAGTGGAGAAAATCGGAATTATTCCGCAGATCCGCCAAAGATTCCTTAATGCTCTTTTCATCAAGCGCATTCAAAAGAATCCGTTGTACCGGTTTGGTGTTCCCTACATAATCCAATATTTCATCAATTAAAAGCTGACCTTCTCTATCCGGATCTCCTGCATTAATAATGCTGTCCGCTTGAGTAATCAGATTGCAGATCGTTTGAAATTGTTCTTTACTGTCCGGGCTGACCAGCAGTTTCCATTCTTCCGGCACAATCGGCAAATCCTCCGCTTTCCATGTTTTATACTTTATATCATAATCCTGTGGTTCTGCCTGCTGCAATACATGACCGTAAGCCCAAGTAACAATACCGTCTCCGGTTTCAATAAATCCTTTTTTCTTGTGCTGCGGCGGTGGCAGACATTTGGCTAATTCCCGAGCCATACTCGGTTTCTCTGCAATAAAGATACGCAACGTACGCAACTCCTATTTCTCAATACATAGACTATATTCAACACTCTTGATTCGAATCAACTTTAGCTAATTGTCCGGCAACTTTAATTACCCGGGTAAAAGAAGGCGGTATTTCTTGTTTTGTAAGAGATTGCCCAATAAGGCGGCCTAAAATAACCCCTTTATTACTATACAACCAAGCAAAATAATACACATACATTGTTTCTACATTGCGGGGATTTACATTTTCCAGCATCCTCGGCGGATAATTATGGTAATTAATGTCCAGCTTACGGCAAGCCTTTTTAAGCATATCCGCCGTTGCTTTGCCATGGACCCCGCCCGCGGTATAAATAATATGATCTAAACTCCGTCGCTTGCCCTTATCAATCATCGCTTTTACAAGATCCATTTCAAAACAAATTTCGTCTGTAAAGAAAACATTTTTTTCCGCCTCACGGCTGCCTTTTACATCGGCATCATAAAGTGCAACCGTAGGTATTCTAAAATACTGCAGTAATTTTTTGATTTTAGATATAGAGCTTTCCCCACGCGCATTGATAAGACAAATACCATAATAATCAAAACGCAAGTCCAATGTCGTACCAAAAAGCTGAAAGCATCCATATTCCGTTTCCCCTTCAACAATAATAACGCTGCGCGAGTACAACGCTTCTTTAACTTCCGGGAAATGCATAATCAGATGTTTTTCTATTTCTTCATTGAAGTGAAAATTTACACCGCAGGCAGCCTGAACACAACCACCGTTATTTCTGTAAAAGCGAATGATATTACGATAATCATCAACCAGTGAATCTGTCGAATGTGTAACAATAAACAATTGTCCACGCAGTCCATCTATATTAAACAATGATTTCAGAATGCCGCAAAAAGCCGGATCTTCATTCTGCAACAATTGTTTATAATATGTCAAAATAGATCGCTGCATATAGGGATGCAAATGTATTTCCGGTTCATCTATTGCCACAAATATAGACAAGAATCGTTTTCCCCTGCTGTCTACAATGATCGTATGTTCAAAAGGAACGGCTTTACTATGATACATTACATATATGTGAGATAAAATCTTTAAGGCTACAAGAGATATAAATTTCAAATTATCCGCTCTGGGCCGATCCTGACGGCTTAACAATTTAGACAGCACCAATACGTTCATATAAAAAGAAGTGTCATATTCACTATACCGTTCCTGTTGTTGAATGAATTGAGCCATATCGGGGGAAGGCCTGAATTCCTCGATTTGTCCGCTTTTAAGTATATTATTTTTTAACAAATTATATATTTCGTCAGAAACAAGATAGTCGTCGTTTCGCGTTTCTGAATGATAAATATATCGGATACGTCGAATTAAATCAAGCGGCAGTTGTGAATTATCTGCATCATTGTACAGGCGCGGAAAGATTTCATCTACTCGTTTTTCCATACGCAAGCGCACCTGTGCCGGCACCCCTTCTTTACTATCAGAAAAATGTTCTGATGCATCATCCAACAAACATATTTCAACAATAATCACAATCGGAAGATTTGTATCAGCATAGTCATGTTCTAAAATGCCGAAACCGGAACTTATCAGCGATAACAACCGCAAAAAACTGCTCTTGCCAATATTATTTTCTCCCACGAGATAATTTGCTCTTTCATGAAAGTTCAGTTCTACATCTTTAAATAAACGGTAATTCTGTAAACGCATATACTTTATATACACATTATCACCCACTTTCAATCAGGATTCTTATGTATATATTATTCGACACAAAATAGTAAATTCATTTTTTTTAAATGAACAGGTTATTTTTATTTTTCTATTACCATTACATATGGTACCATAATGAATCCGGCAGCCATACAGAAAGACAGCCGTATCCTCTTACTCACTAAAGAGAATACAGCTGCAGCTATCTATCTTATTTTCTCATAAAAGACTTTGCCTTCTCCATTTCTTCTGCAACCGTCATCGGCATACCAGCAATACCCTCCTGCGTCGCTGCCTTTGCAACCGCTGCCGCAACATCTATTGTTACTCTGCTGTCAAAGGCATCCGGCAGAATATAATCTTCACGTAACCCATCTTTCTCTGCAACCGCTGCAATCGCTTTTGCCGCGGCCAATTTCATTTTTTCACTGATATCCGCAGCACGACAATCCAGTGCACCGCGAAATACACCGGGAAATACAAGTACATTGTTCACCTGATTGGGAAAATCTGAACGACCCGATCCGACCACACGTGCTCCCGCTGCTTTCGCTTCCTGCGGATAAATCTCAGGAATAGGATTTGCCATAGCAAAACAAATCCCATTGTCTGCCATGGACCGTATCATCGCCGGGGATACGATCCCCCCCTTTGAAACGCCGATAAAAACATCCTTTCCCTTTAAGATATGTGCTAAATCTCCGTGTTCATGACGAATATTGGTTTTTTCAGCCATTTTTTCCTGAGCCGGATTACTATCTGCATCACCTGCACAAATGGCCCCATGAATATCACAAATGATAATATCTTTTATCCCATATTCTAAAAGCAAGTTGGCGATACTAAGACCAGCGGCACCTCCGCCATTAATAACAACTTTTGCCGCCGCTGCCGACTTATTCACAAACTTCAACGCATTAATAATACCTGCCAGCACAATAATCGCGGTTCCATGCTGATCATCATGAAATACGGGAATATGCATAGTATCCCGTAACCTTCTTTCAATTTCAAAACAACGAGGACCGCTAATATCTTCTAAATTGATGCCGCCAAAGGATGGTTCCAGAAGTTGTACAAATCGAATAATTTCCTCTACATCCTGCGTGCCAATACAAAGAGGAACCGCATTTATTCCGGAAAATTCACTAAAAAGAAGACATTTTCCTTCCATGACTGGCATACCAGCCTGCGGTCCAATATTCCCCAATCCAAGAACAGCACTGCCATCCGTAACTACGGCAACATAATTCCCGCGTCCAGTATATTCATAAGACCGCGTTTCATCTTCAGCAATTTTCAGACAAGGTGCTGCTACCCCCGGTGTATACAGCAAGGATAACGACTTTTTTGAATTGGCTGCTACTTTGCTGCCTATGGTTAATTTACCCGCTAATTTTTTATGCAGCATTAATGCATCATCATCGTTGTTATTATGCAAAGAAAACCCCTCTTTTCATTCGTCTTACATTCCAAGCACGATTACTATATTTCCATGGAATGATATTAGTTGTATCACATATTATGCAGAAATGCAACTATCTTCTCATCTCCCGTGCTGTTTGCACAAGAATGCAAGTCTCTGTGCTAATTCCCCTGTGAGTTGTTCTTTTTTTACCTGCCATAACCATTGTCCATGACTGATACCGGGACGATTCATGCGGCAGGCTGACGGCAAGCACAATACATCTTGCAGGGGAACTATAATGGTTTTCGCTCGCCGGCTGTACACATACGACACAAAAGACCATACAATTTCTTCTGCCGAAGCATTTTCCTCTAATCCCAAAGAATTTTTCATCTGTTCCTGCTGATATCTATCCAGTTCTTCTGTATACCATCCGAGCAACGTATTATTGTCATGTGTACCTGTATAAGCAACGCAATTAGGTTCCGTATCAAAACTATACCGTCCATCGGATCGATATTTCATATGGAACTGTAAAATTTTCATCCCCGGAATACCCAGTTTATTCTTTAATTCACAAACATCATCCGTTATAAATCCTAAGTCTTCGGCTATTAATTGGATGTTAGGAATTTTTTTGTATATGGCTCGAAACAGGTCAATCCCGGGACCGGGATTCCATTTTCCGTCTCTGGCAGTGTGCGCTCCGGCAGGAATTGCCCAGCAAGATGCAAATCCACGAAAATGATCAATACGTATTTCATCCACCATAGCTGCCATACGTTGAAATCTCTTGATCCACCATTCGTAATGATCCGCAGCTATAGTATCCCACCGATACAATGGATTTCCCCAAACTTGTCCATCGGCAGAAAAATAATCGGGAGGAACTCCTGCTACGTGACGCAAACACCCCTGTTCATCCAAATCGAAGAAAGTTTGATGAGCCCAGCAGTCCACACTGTCATGCGCAACAAAGATTGGTATGTCACCTAAAATTGCAATATCTTTGCTTGCGGCATATTGCCGTACTTCCTGCCATTGTATGTGAAAAATATATTGCATAAATTTATTATGGGATAGGGTGCCCGATAATTCTTTTTTATAGTGCGCAATAGCTGCGGCATCATGGTTTCGTATATCATCCGGCCATTGGATCCATGAATTTCCTTGATAAAAATCATGGATTGCCGAAAACAAAGCATACTCCTCAAGCCAATCCGCATTATCTTGACAGAATGCCGCAAAATCATTCCAAGGAATTACTAAATCAGGATCATGTGACATATCCCATAAACACATCTTTTTGCACTGCCATTTTTCTTCGTATGTATGGGCCTGCAATATTTGCCGTTTAAATTCCAAAAAACGCTTTTCTTTCAACCATCCCCAATCTACCAGCTTATCCAATGAAATCAATCGTTCATTTCCGGCAAAAGCAGACATAGATACATAGGGTGAATTCCCTTCTCCCGGCAGTGTAAGCGGTAAAATTTGCCATACTTTCTGACCTGCTTGATAGAGAAAATCAATAAACTGCATTGCTCCGTTTCCTAAATCCCCCATACCATAGTCGGAAGGAAAAGAAGTGGGATGACATAAGATTCCAGCCCTTTTTTGTTTCGCTTCATCAATTCCTTTCAGCACAGTGATTCCAAGGGGAGGCAAGGTTACCGTAAAACGACTGTTCACTGTGCAGATAGGTGCTCTGTTGGGTTCAAAAGCATCATACAAATTACCATAAGCCAATCCATCTGTATAAATGCTGATAGATCGTATTGCAGTGGTATTCCGATTCATGACGATAATAAAAAAACCATCTTCTGCTTTTTTCCCAAATACGTCAGTTCCTCCTTCAATACTGCGGGCATATGCATAAATATCGCCATTCCCGTAGAGAGGAATAAACCGCCCAGTCCGTAAGGCGTCATTATGACACCGCAATGCAGTCAGCTGTACATACCACTCTAAGATACGATTGTTTTCATTCCCCCAGGGATAGGTTCTGCGATTATCGGGATCGACATCGCCTAGTACGCCTGCTTCGTCCCCATAATAAATGCAAGGTGCGCCAGGCATCGTCATCTGCCATGTACAAAGGATTTTAAGCCGGGCTTCTGATTTTTCCGAAACTGTCAACACATCTGTTTCTCCACCTGTGCCGAGAATGGATAAAATCCGCTTTACATCATGACTGCCGAGAAGATTCAACATAGCATAAAAATTTTCCTGCGGATAATTTTCCATCTGATGATATACTTCTTCTGCCGTACGTCGGCCATCTTTATGTTCCAAAATAAAATCTATCATAATCGCACGCAAAGCATAATTCATGGCACTGTCCATATCCTTGCCGCAAAGATATTCCCGTTGTTCTCCATAGCTTATTTTATTCGACGCATCTTCCCACACTTCACCGACCAGAACAGCCTGGGGATTTTCTTTTTTCAGTGTATGATAAAATTTTCGCAAAAAAGTTTCTGGAAGTTCATCGATAACATCAAGACGCCAGCCGCTGATTCCTTGCTGCAACCAATAGTGAAGAACACTATCTTTATTATTAATAATGAAGTTCAAATAGGAAGGTGTCATTTCATCTACATCGGGAAGATCTTTTACACCCCACCACGATTCATATTCGTCAGGATAATCGGTGAATTTATACCAATTGTAATACGGTGATTGTTTCGATTGATACGCTCCTATTTCAGGATAATGTCCAAATTTATTAAAATATATACTATCTTCCCCTGTATGGTTGAATACACCATCCAAAATAATATGTATGCCTTTTTTTTCAGCGTCTGCACACAATTGGGAAAATTCTTCATTTGTTCCCAACATAGGGTCAATATGATAATAATCTGCCGTGTCATATCGATGATTACTGCTGCTTTCAAAAATAGGATTTAAGTATACAGCTGTTACATGCAGCATCTTGAGATAATCTAATTTTTCCTTGATTCCCGCCAAGTTGCCGCCAAAAAAATCATATTGCAAAACATTTCCTTGATTATCCTTGCAATAATGCGGTATATCATTCCAGTCACTGTGTATGACAGCTCCTTTTTTGCCAAAAAGTTTTGCAGTCTGTGATTGACTCCGGCAAAACCGATCAGGAAATATTTGATATACAATCGCATTTTTAAACCAATCCGGCGTATGAATACCCTTGTCATAAACAGTAATTTGGTATGATGGCGGCTCTTGTGTATACACAGCACCTACCCCGCCAAGTTGGTGTTTATTATTACCATAATATACTGTGTTTCCTTGATATCGGACAATAAAATAATACCATAAAAGCGTGCCTTCTTCAGGCATGGTGATTTCCGCTTCATAAAATCCGCCTTTTTCTGCCATGGGGATTTTATATTCTCCTTCATTGCTTTTCCAAGTACGCAACGTAATACAACAGGTATTTTCATTTTTTATATTGGCAGAAATCCGTAATATAAGTTTTTTACCTGCACGGACAGCACCAAATATTGATTTATATACCGGATTCCGTGAATCATGATATAAATATGGCTCCATGTTCAGAACTCCTTTTTCTAAAATACCCCTACCATATGTGTAATTTGGTCAAGGGGTATCAATCCATTTCATCCTCTATCTAACATATTAATATACAATTCTTCGTATCTATCAGCCGACTTACGCCAGCCGTATTTGCTTGTCATCGCATTATGAACGAGATACTTCCATAAATGAGAATCGGCATAATAACTTAACGCTCGTTTCACTGTAAACAATAATTCATGGGCATTAAAATTTTGAAAATTTAATCCGTTTCCTGTATTCGTATATTTGTCAAAAGGAATAATCGTATCTTTTAATCCTCCTGTTTCTCTGACAACAGGAATAGTTCCATATTTCAAAGCAATAAGTTGACTCAGTCCACAAGGTTCATATCGTGAGGGCATGATAAATAAATCTGCCGCTGCATATACACAATGAGCTAATCCTTCATCAAAAAGAATATTTGCCGAAACTTTTGTCGGATTATGCTGGGCTAAATGACGAAACCCCTCCTCATACGGCCAATCGCCAGTACCTAAAATAATGAGCTGTACCTCTTCCATCATCAATTCATCCATAATACGCATTATTAAATCCATCCCCTTATCTTCAATAAGACGGGATACAATAGCAAGCATAGGAATATTACGATTGACGGGAAGTCCCAGACGTTCCTGCAAAGATTCTTTATTAGCAGCTTTACGGCTGAACACGTTGCTTTTGGTATAGGTAAAAGGAATAAACGGATCTTTTGCCGGATTATATATTGTTTCATCAAGCCCATTGATAATCCCGGTCAGTCTATGCTTACACAGGCGAATATAGCTATCCAACTTTTCGCCAAAATAAGGGTATGCAATTTCTTGTGCGTATGTCTGACTCACGGTAGTAATATGATCAGCGTACACCATACCGGCTTTCATATAATTAACACATCCGTCACATTCAAGATTTCCGTTATCAAAAAGTTTTCGCGGCAACCCCATTATATCCTCTACTACAGATGGAGAAAATATCCCTTGATATTTTAAATTATGGATCGTATAAACAACTTTCATATTTTTATAATAAGAATCTCGATAAAAGTCTTCTTTTAGAAAAACACCGATAAGGCCTGTATGCCAATCATTACAGTGAATGATATCCGGCTGAAATCCGATTTTTGGCAGCATTGCCAAAACTGCCCGGCTATAATACGCAAACCGTTCTGCATCATCATCAAAACCATACAAACGATCTCGTTTAAAATATTGTTCATTATCAATAAAATAAACGGTCATTCCACTCTTTTCAATTTTTTCAACGCCATAATATAATTGACGCCAAGCTAAATTTACAACACCATGGTACACTTCCTGCATTTCATCGTTGTAAGAATCGGGAATTTGGCTATATTTAGGAATCACCAGACGAACATCCATTCCCTTAGATGCCAATACGTTTGGCAATGCGCCCATAACATCTGCTAACCCGCCGGTTTTAACAAATGGCACTGCTTCAGAAGCAACAAATAAAACTTTAATCATAGGTAACACCTCTTTTCAAAAATTTTCTATGATTGAAATTTTAAAGAATTATTGTATGTACTATCACATTATTCTTTATATTTTTTCTGTTCCATTATCAGTTATTTCCGACTGCATCTTTAGGTATATAACAGCTAATGGCGGTAATGTCAACACCATAGATTGATTTTGCCCATGCATAGGAATGTCTTCACTGACAAAAGCATCTGTGTTACATACATCAGAACCCCCAAACCGTTCCGCGTCACTATTAAACACTTCTGCATATACCCCTTTTTCCGGAACACCCACTCGATAGGAATGACGAACAATGGGTGTAAAATTACAGAGGACAACAGTCATCAGATTATTTTCCCTGCCCCTGCGATAAAAGGCAATCACGCTATTATTACAATCATCGCAGCTAATCCACGAAAAGCCGGACCATTCACAGTCTTCCTGCCAGAACTCCTGATGTTCCAGATAATATGCATTGAGTTCTCTCACATAATCATGCAGCGCATGGTGCATCGGATATTCTAATAAATGCCAATCTAAACTATCATTATATTTCCATTCAATAAATTGTCCAAAATCACATCCCATAAAGAGCAGTTTTTTCCCCGGGTGAGCCATCCAGTAGGCATAAAAAGCTCGTAACCCAGCAAATTTCTGCCAATAATCTCCCGGCATTTTATTTAATAAAGAACGTTTTCCATGAACAACTTCATCGTGTGATAAGGGTAAAATGAAATTTTCTGAAAAAGCATAACATAAGGAAAACGTAACCAAATTATGATTTTCCTTTCGATATATGGGATCCAGAGACATATATTTTAACATATCGTTCATCCAGCCCATATTCCATTTATAGTTAAATCCCAGACCGCCCACATCGACCGGTTTCGTGACAAGAGGCCATGCAGATGATTCTTCCGCTATCATCAGTGTCTGTGGTATCGCCGCAAAAACAGCGGTATTTAACTTATGCAAAAAATCAATGGCATCAAGATTTTCGCGCCCGCCATAGGCATTAGACTGCCAGGGACCGGCACCATGGCCGTAATCAAGATACAGCATGTTAGCAACAGCATCAATACGCAAGCCATCAAGGTGAAATTGCGTAAGCCAGAAAAGTGCATTCGATATAAGGAAACTTTGCACTTCCGTACGACCGTAATCAAAATTCATCGTATCCCATTCTTGATTTTCCGCTAATAATTCATTTTCCGATTCATACACCGGTTGTCCATCAAAGAAGCGAAGTCCCTGCGCATCACGACAGTAATGTCCGGGAACCCAATCCAAAATAACCCCGATATGATTGCGGTGACATAAATCGACAAAATACATAAAATCTTCAGGATTGCCGTACCGGCTTGTTACTGAAAAATAACCGGTAATCTGATATCCCCAAGATCCGTCAAAAGGATATTCACACAAGGGCATGAGTTCAATGTGAGTATAGTTCATATCTTTTACATACGCGACTACCTGCTGTGCTATTTCACGATATGTCAATACATCGCCTGCCGCGTTACGGCGCCAGGATCCAAGATGCATTTCATAGATAAGCATGGGATTTTTGTAAGAGTCATAGTTTTGGCAATCCCGCTGCCAATTTTTGTCTTTCCAATGGTAGTGAAGTTTCGTCAATTTTGAAGCCGTTCCCGGACGCAGTTCTGACGCAAAGGCATACGGATCACTTTTAAGGATCACATCTCCCGAAGATGTTGTAATGGCATATTTATATATATCGCCTTCCTGCAATCCTTCAATATAAGCAACCCAGATGCCATTTCCATAGGAAGAAGCTGCCATCCTATCCATCCGGTCATCCCAATTATTAAAATCACCGACAACACTCACCTGCTGTGCATGAGGTGCCCATACGGCAAAACGAACACAGGATTTGCGCTTATAAGACGTGAAATGTGCACCGAATAAACGGTAGCTGCTGTAATTTGTACCCTGGTGATATAAAAATGTACTGTAGTCATCGATTGCACTTAATTTCATAATGTCCCCTCCAAAACCTACGTACTTTCAACAGGTTTAATATGCCAAATATCACGTGCATATTGCCGAATCGTCCGATCACTGGAAAAAAATCCCGAATGTGCTATATTTACGGCACTAGACTGAAGCCATTTATAGTGATTTTGATAACGGCAGCCGATATTTTTCTGTGCCTCGCAATACGAATCAAAATCTTTCAGCACAAAATATTCATCATTTCGATCCAAAAGAGAATCATATAACATTTGGAAAGCATAATTGCCGTTTCCCAACGAACCATCTACTAAATGTGTCAAAAGCATGCGAATGTGCTCATTTGTACGATATAAATCCCAAGATGAATATCCGCCGTGAACATAATACTTCATCACTTCATCGGCCCGCAGTCCAAAAATAACACAGTTATCGTCACCTACTTCATGATGAATTTCTACGTTAGCGCCATCCATAGTCCCTAATGTAATAGCTCCATTCATCATAAACTTCATATTGCCGGTTCCGGAAGCTTCTTTACCGGCCGTAGAAATTTGTTCGCTTACATCGGCTGCCGGAAATAAAAGTTGAGCTAAAGAAACATTATAATTTTCTAAAAACAGTACTTTTAATTTTCCCTCCAAACTATGATCCCCATTAATCATTTTACTAACTACATTAATGAGTTTAATCGTCATTTTTGCTTCGCCATACCCTGCCGCAGCTTTTCCGCCAAATAAATATGTGCGCGGAACGATATCCATGTTCGGATTCTCTTTTAATGCATAATACAGATTGAGAATATGGAGAATATTCAACAGTTGACGCTTATACAGATGGAATCGTTTAATTTGTATATCAAATACAGACTCTGTATCAATTTGCTGTCCATATTCCGTTCTGATATAGGATGCAAGTATATTTTTGCGTGTTCTTTTTACTTGATCCAATTGTTCCAGAAAAGCAGCATCTGATGCATATGCTGCTAGATTTATCATATGTTCGGGATGTTTACGCCATGTATTTCCGATAGCTGAATCGATAAGCTGTGCCAGCTGTGGATTGGACTGAATCAACCATCGCCGATGAGACACTCCGTTTGTCTTATTATTGAAACGTTCGGGAAAGCAGCTATAGAATGCATGCAACGTAGATTCCTTCAATATTTGCGAGTGAATTTCCGCCACCCCATTAATACTATGACTTCCCAATACGGCAAGATGAGCCATATGAACCTGATTATCCCAAAGGATAGCCACTTCACGCGCTTTTGCCTCATCGCCGGGATTTTTATTCCGTACCTGCTGCAGCCATCGCTTGTTTAATTCTTCTATGATTAAATAGATGCGCGGCAGTAATTCTTTAAACAGGGGAATGGACCAGCGCTCCATTGCTTCCGGCAAAATAGTATGATTGGTATAGGCTACAACTTCCGTGGTAATATCCCATGCCGTTTCCCACGGCAGCCCTTCTTCGTCCATAAAAATCCGCATTAATTCAGGTATAACCAAAGCGGGATGCGTATCATTGATATGAATGGCCACATAGTGCCCAAATACTTTAATATTAGGGCTTATCTTCTGCTTAAAATGCCGGACTATACTTTGGACGCCGGCAGAGACCATAAAGTACTCCTGCATAAGCCGTAACCTGCGGCCTTCTTCCGTACTGTCTTCCGGATACAAAAAGCGAGAAATAAGCTGTACATTATCTTTATAGCGAAATGCCTCATGTCGATTTCCTTTGGCCAAGACACGATATACATCTTCTCGGGTATATTCGGCACGCCATAACCGCAATGTATTGACGGTATCATTATGATAGCCAACCATAGGCACATCATACGGCACAGCACGGACAGAGTGATAATTTTCGTATACGCATTCCAAGTTTCCCTCACCGTCAGGACGCATATACGCATTGCCGCTAAAACATACATTGACCGCCTTATCTACTTTCTTCACTTCCCACGGATAGCCATCTACCAGCCAATTATCCGGAAGTTCAACTTGTTGTCCATCCACAATACGTTGATTAAACAACCCATATTGATAGCGGATACTACATCCATGACCGGGCAAACGAAGAGCTGCCAAAGAATCTGCAAAACACGCTGCAAGACGGCCTAATCCTCCATTCCCCAATCCCGGATCTCGTTCTTCCGGTATAATAGCATCCAAATCCCAACCCAAATCATGCAATCCTTCGCGGCAAACTGTTTCCATATCAACACCAATCAAATTTGACTGCAGTAATCTTCCCAATAAAAATTCAATCGAAAAATAATATACTTGTTTAACTTTCTTTTCTACATACATCTTATTGGTTTTAATCCAATCTTCACTTATTAAATCACGAATCATAAATGCAACGGTCTGATATACTTCGTTTGGTATAAGGTCGCACACATCTTTTTCCCATGCTACATGAGATTTACGAATAAATATTTTTTTGAATTCTTCTTTATCTTTCCATTTCTTCATGCGCATACCTCTCTTTACATCAGATAACCGAATATTTTCCAATACATAAAGGCATTTGTTTTGTCCCCGTCAGCACAGCTTCTGACTGAATAATTGCATTTTTGTCACAAATAACATAGTTTAGCTGTGCATCATCACCAACGGCAGAGTGCTGCATAATGATACTGTTACGTATGACCGCATTTTTTCCCACACGGACTTTGCGAAAAAGAATGCTGTTTTCTACCCGGCCTTCAATAATACAGCCATTCGCTACCAGTGAGTTATTTACAGCGGATTCCTCCATATATTTGGCCGGAGCTTCATCTTTTATTTTTGTATATATCCGCCTTTCTCCATCAAGAAAGAGACTGCGCCATTTTTTTACATCCAGTAATTCCATATTCGCATTAAAATACGCAGGAACGGAATGAATACAAGCCGTATAGCCTTGATAATTAAAACCGAAAACGCGCAGCCGGTCAATGTTTCTTTTTAAAATATCCGTCAATATGAATTTATACCCTTTGGCATATGCCAGACGGACAGATCGATTAAATATTTCACAATCAATCAAGATTCCGCGCATATAGACATTTTCACCGCTTTTCACATGCGTTTTAGGAGTTATCTCCGTAATACGGTCTTTATCATCTGTATCAAGTATATAAAAATTGCCAGTTATATCTGTTGCCGGGTGGTGATAAATTACAGTCACATCGGCATTATGCCGACGATGGAAATGAAGAACCTTTTCATAGTCTATATTTTGTACATAGTCACTGCGCGTAATCAGGATATAAGGTTGTACCGCCCGCTCTACAAACGATAAATTATGATAATATGTACGAACATCCCCCTCCATAGGATGAATAATATCTTGTGCTTCCAGCGGCAAGTAAAATAAGCCATCTCCCTTGCGGGCCAGATTCCAATCCTTAGCAGAACGTATGTGGTCTAATACAGAACGCGATTCTGCAGAAAGAAGAATTCCTATATCCCCGATACCAGCGTTTACCATATTGGATAAAGTAAAATCAATAAGGCGAAATTTTCCGCCAAACGGCATAGTAGCTAATGGACGTCTTTCATTCAATTCGCGCAGCGGATTATCTTCCTGGAGATTTATCAATCCAATGATTTGGCTGCTCATGCTATCACGTCTCCTTGTATCTGTCCCTCACTCGCTTTTATCTTTTCATCGTTACCGACAACCATTACGGTACCATCGTCATTATGAACAACTGCATTACTTTGAATAATACATCTTTCGCCAATAATAGCTTTATCTACTACTGCATTTTTTTCAATACTTGTCCCCGGCATTAAAACGGAATTAGTCACCTTTGCACCTTCTTCAATAGTAACACCGTAAAAAACAACCGAACGTATCACCGTACCTAAAATTTGAGATCCCTCCCCTACAAGAGAGCTTCTGGCACTGCCATGCGGTCCAATGACATGAGGTGGCAGCGATTGACTGCCGGAATAAATACGCCAATCAGAATTATTCAGATCAAGAGGTGGATCATCGGCTAATAAATCCATATTCGCCTGCCACAAGCTTTCAATGGTACCTACATCTTTCCAATATCCTTCAAAAGGATATGCATACAGCGGCAGATTTTGTGACAGCATCGCAGGAATAACATTCTTTCCAAAATCATGTTCTGAATGTATTTCCTTTGCATCCGCCATTAAATATGTTTTCAGGAGTTTTCGATTAAAAATATAAATTCCCATAGAAGCAAGATTGCTTTCCGGATGTATCGGCTTCTCCTGAAACTTACGTATTTTCATGTTATCGTCAGTCGTCATAATACCAAAACGGCTGGCATCGCTCCATGGGACACGAATCGTGCCAATAGTAACACCTGCATGATGTTTTTTATGAAATGCCAGCATTTTCGAATAGTCCATGGAATAAATATGATCGCCTGATAATACAAGAACATAATCGGAACCAATCATATCCACAAAATTCATATTTTGATAAATAGCGTCAGCCGTTCCATGATACCAATTGGTTCCGTCATCTGTCATATAAGGCGGTAGCACAAAAGTTCCTCCACGGTCAGAATCAAGATCCCAAGAACTTCCGTTTCCTACATACCAATTCAGTGCCAACGGTTGATATTGAGTTAAAATGCCGACTGTATCAATGCCGGAATGACGGCAATTACTCAATGTAAAGTCAATAATGCGGTACTTTCCGCCAAACAGCAGTCCTGGTTTGGCTTGGTTTTTAGTAAGAACCCCCAAACGGCTTCCTTTTCCTCCGGCAAGTATCATGGCTAAACAATTAGATTTTCTCATAGAATTGCCTCCTGATTCCGAAAGACATACCGACTTGATACACATATTTTTAATTATCAACTGCAATATTTGATATTTCCATTCTTCCCTTCTGACTTTTCGGTATTCTTTCCCTGATATATTATTTAAAAATTACGTTATAACGTGATTTATCTCTATATTTATTATACACTAATAACGGTAAAAATGCGATAATACCAGTGATAATCTATATAATGTAAACTGCACAAACCAATAGTGTGCATAACTGCAGTATTCATCAGCGTTTCGTAGTATAATAAGTGCATGAGTATGGTGGAAAACAGCTCAAAATCCTTGCACACAGGTGACGTAAAATGTATAAAACTCCTTCTAAACAACTTTCCTTCGAAGATTTTAATCAACCCTTGGGATTACAAATGGATCCGAACAATCGTTGGATCAAGAAAGCAGAATTCATCCCGTGGGATTTGGTAGAAAAGAAATATAAAAAACTGTTCAAAGGATTCAAAGGACATGTAGCCAAGCCTGCCAGAATGGCACTAGGCGCGTTGCTCATTCAAATTGAATACGGGTACTCGGATGAAGAAACCGTCGAACAAATCAAGGAAAACCCCTATTTGCAATATTTCTGCGGTTTGCTTGGCTATGAATATAAAGCGCCGTTTGATGCGTCTGCCATGACACGGTTTCGTAAACGCCTGACGCCGAAACGGTTGGAAGCCATCAACAATTTCATTATCCAACAGGCAGAAACTGCCAAACAAGCGCCGCAGCACACCGAAAAAGACACAGACAAGAAAGATGACTCTCATCATGATGATACGCCGCCGTCTATCTCCGACAAGGAAGGGACGCTGATTGTTGATGCTACCTGTGCGCCATCTCGTATCAAATATCCCAGGGATATGGAATTGTTGAATGAAGGACGAGAAAAGCTGGAACATATCATCACTGTGCTGCATACTCCCACCGATGGAAAGAAACCGCGGACCTATTGCCGGAAAGCCCGGAAGGACTATTTGAACATCGTCCGCTCCAAGAAAAACAAGGCGAGGAAACTGCGGCATGGCATTCGCAAGCAATTGCAATACATTGCTAGAGACCAACGGTATATCGCCAATCTGTTACAAGACGGCAGACAGCTGGCACACAAGTATCAACAACAGCTAGTCGTGATTCAACAGATGTATGCACAACAGAAACACATGTATGATCATCATATTCATCGCATCGAACACCGCATTGTGAACTTACGGCAGCCTTTTCTGCGGCCAATTGTGCGTGGCAAAGTCAAAGCGCCTGTAGAATTTGGCGCCAAACTGGACATCAGCGTCGTGAACGGCATGGTACGGTTAGAACAACAGAGTTTTGAAACCTATAATGAAAGCACGTTGCTGCCACAAGAAATCGAACGATACCATGAACGGTATGGTCATTATCCAGAACGGGTGTTGGCCGATAAGATTTACCGCAACCGTCTCAACCTGGCATATTGTAAAGAAAGAGGTATCCGGTTGTCGGGACCTGTTTTGGGACGTCCCAAGAAAGATGCTGTCAGAGACAGACGGTTGGAATACAAAGACAATTGTGATCGCGTGGAAGTAGAACGCGCCTTCAGCTTAGCAAAACGTCGGTTTGGCCTTAGCCAAATCAGAACATATCTGAAAGAAACGACACAGAGCGTGATCGCGCTGTCTATTTTGGCACTGAACCTGGGAAAACTCCAGGCTATTCAGTGTACGCCAATTTTATTTTACATACATTTACTACTGTGGAAAGTAAAACGGGCCTTAAAATGGCTGCCGTGTCAAAAAGTGGCTTTTGCGCAGTAGACATTATATAGGAGCAGCAAATAATAAAATAAAAAAAAGATACCGAAAAATAGTATAAAAATCTGGTATCTTTTTTTATATTGCATTTATGTTGCATAATAGTGCTTATATTATTTTAAGTTGATTTACATCAAGAAGTTCTACTCTAAAAGGCAGCGACATCAGTATTTCTTTCGTCAATTCTTTTGTATCGATAACAGTTCTTACAAATCCAATTCCTTTTTTGCCATCTAATGCGGTAACCACTCCCAAGTATTCGCAGCCTTCTATAATACGTGTTACAAACGTCATATTTTCTGGTTTTATACGGAAATAAACCCAATCGTGATTCATGACTCTGCCACCTTTCGGCGCATCATAGAATACGGCTGCAGCGGCGTATCAATATAAATACCCACCTTCATCTGCGGATGAGGCGCTACAGTAATAATCGCGTTCTTTTCATCAATCATTTTTGTAATAATATGATGCACATTTTTCCCTCGAGGTTGTAAAAACTCAACGGTATCGCCAACTTTAAAATTATTGCGCTGTTCCAAATATACGATTTTTTTTTCTTTGTCATAGGAAGTAACAAGACCGATAAATTCATGTGTCTGTGTATTACTGGAGTGGCTGTATACTTGATCGGCTTCCGTTGGACGAGATACAGAAAACCCTTTCGTATATGGTCGGTGAGAAATCTTCTCCAATTCATCCAGCCATTCCTGTTTTACAGAAAAATGTTCAGGATCTCGTTCAAATGCATCCAAAGCTTCCCGATAAACTTTTACTACAGTAGCAACATAATGTACACTTTTCATACGTCCTTCTATTTTCAGACTACATAAGCCTGCCTCATATAATGCAGGCAAATAAGGAAGCAGGCACAAATCTTTCGAATTAAAAATATAGGTTCCCCTATCATCTTCCGTAACAGGAAAATATTGACCAGGCCGGGTTTCTTCAACAATATTATATTTCCAGCGGCAGGCTTGCACACATTGGCCACGGTTAGAATCTCTGTTTTGTGTAAAATAATTACTCAATAAACAACGTCCGGAATAAGAAATACACATAGCACCATGTACAAACCCTTCCAATTCAACCGGAACTTTTTCGTGAATAACTTTTATATCGGCAAGACTAACTTCTCTTGCCATAACCACACGTTTGGCACCGGCTTCCTGCCAGAATTTAGCCGATATCCAGTTTGTTGTATTCGCTTGCGTACTGATATGAACCGGCATCCGGGGAACAATTTTTCTGGCCAGATAAAACACACCCGGATCTGCCACTAAGATAGCATCTACCCCTATGCTGTCCAGATATTCCAAATATTCCGGCAAGCCTTTAAAATCATCATTATGAGGAAAAATATTAACGGTTACATGCACTTTCTTTTTCAAGGAATGTGCAAAAGAAACAGCCTCTCTTAGTTCTTCATCTGTAAAATTGCCGCTATAGGCACGCAATCCAAAAGCTTTCCCGCCTAAATAAACAGCATCGGCACCATAAAGCAATGCCATTTTCATTTTATCCATATTACCGGCAGGTGCCAATAATTCCATTTTCTGCATACTCGTATCCTTTCCAATAGGAAACGGTCATTCCGTCTCCGTTTTCATAAAAAGTCGTCTCAAATCTTTTATCCTGAGTTACCATTCGTAAATATTCTCGAAGCCGCATAACAATCGTACGATGTTTATGAGGTATCGTTCCCTTGATGCGTACCATTCCATGATATAAAATATTATCAGCAATAATAACTGCCCGCGGCGACAGTTCGGGAATTAATTTCACAAGCTGTCGTGAATACTGCCCTTTAGGCCCATCCAAAAAAACTAAGTCCCACGGACCTTTTAAATCATTTAAAAGAACGGCGGCATCTCCGATCAATTGTGTAACACGATCTTCGCAATGTGCTCGTGCAATGTATTCTCGTGCTTTATACGCGCGCTCCTTGTCAATCTCAATGGTAACAATCGATCCGTTTTCAGGCAGCAGCGGAACCATCTGCAATGTAGAATACCCAATAGCCGTTCCGATTTCCAAAACACGCTTCGGAGCCGCTTCCGCTATTAATCTGCAAAATAGAGTTACTTCCGTATCACGTAAAATAGGAATCATCTGCGCTGCTGCATATTTTTTCATTTCTTCAAATAACTCCTTCACGGCATATACTCCTTCACATTCTGCATATGTTCTTCATAGGTCCGGGAAAAATGATTATGCCCCTTAGCGTCTGCTACAAAAAACAAATATTCCGTATCTTTCGCTTCGGCAACAGCCTTCAAGCAGTTTACCCCGGGATTGCCAATCGGTCCCGGAGGAAGTCCTGTATATAAATATGTATTATACGGAGAATCAATTTTCGTCTCTTCTATACTATAGGCTGATTTATGAGATCCTAAAGAATAAGAAAGGCTGGCATCAGACTGCAGCGGCATATTGATTTTCAACCGTTTAAGAAATACCGCGGCAATAATCGGCTGGTCTTCTTCATATTGTGCCTCTTTTTCTACCATGGAGGCTAATGTAACAAACTGATAAATTGACATATTGTGCTGGTCTGCGCTTTCCCTCATATTTTCTGTAAGATGCTTATCAAAATTATCCAGCATCATTTTTACTATCTGATCTGCCGTTGCCCCTCGCGGGATAAAATATGTATCAGGAAATAAAAAACCTTCTGACGGAAACGTAACTACACGATTTCCATACATATAAGGGTATAAGTTTTTCGTATCTGCCGCTGCCGACAAAAAATCAGCCTCTTTCACCAATCCTTTTTGATCGAGCACTTGGGCAATGCGACGAACCGTATATCCTTCAGGAATCACAATGCGTTCCGCTTCTGATTTACCGCTTACCAATTTTGCCATTAAATCATGCAGGCTCATGCGGTTGTTGACCAGATATTCTCCTTGTTTCATTGTATTGGCTGTTCCCGTTAAAGTTGCCACTGCCCGAAACCACCACGTATTGGAAATAATCCCTTTTTTTTGTAATTCTGCGGCAATCTCACCGGCAGTCATCGTATCGTGAACTTCTATATACGCTTCTGCCGGTTTTAAAAATGAAATAGGTGCATAATAAGCTGCCTCTGCACTGACCACTCCCAAAATAATAAAACAGCAAACTAAGGTTACGGTAATTTGTTTTTTATTCCACGTATGGTTTTTCATGATTGATCCACTTGTATTAACTTCTTGTGTATTATTTTTTTTATCCATAATGTATCTATTATACTGTAAAATTATTGTATGTGGCAAATATTCATATTTAAAATACTATGAATAGGCAATACTATTTCATCAAAATAAAATAATGCCGACAAAAACAGTCTTTGTCGGCGTTATCCCCTTTTTATCAAAATTTACTTGGACGGACTCCAAATACGTTGCTGTTGCGCCAACTCTTCTCGCTGATCTATCTGCTGTGATTGTAAATCAGACTGCTGTTCATCTGCATCTGCTTCAGCAGACTGTTGTACAGCCGCTTGAGCTGTCACCGTATTTTGACTGTTTGAAGATTGTTTTGCCGCTGATAATGCTGCTTTTGCAGCATCCTCCTGCGCTTTGATTCGATCATTCTCCGCTTGACGCATTTGTTCCCGTATTCGTGATTCCAATGGAATATCCGGAAAGGCACGAACATCGACATAGACTTCAAAAAGTCGATTCCACGGCAACGTAACTTGAATCGTCCGTGGATCAACACCAAGATAATCTTTTGCATATCGCTGCAATTGTTCTTTGGTGCGGCTCTGCAATTCTGCATTGATCGTAGAAAAGTATTGAGGCTCTTCATTTTTTTTGATTTTTTCCTGCATGCGTGTAATATAATCACGGACATTCGCTTGATATGCCCAATTATCAAGATATTGGGTTGTCAACATACGCTGGTGTGCATCAGCCGTCATATATTTAGATAAAATTCCCTGTGAAACTCCGTATCCCACAGAATTACTAGCCGTATTCCAACCATTATAGGCAGCTAAACTATACATAATTTTATCCATATATAACCCATAAACCAATGTATTATCTGATCCATTAGAAAAAGCCATATCAACTATACTCACCGGGATACCCGCCTGTATTGCTTTTTCGATTTGTCCCAGAAATACCTTCGTAGAATCAAGCATAATCGGAAAGTTTTCAAAATTAGCTGACTCTGAAGTCTGCGTTGTCAACGGCGTATTAACTGCCAGCAGTAAATCAGGACGTTCTTTATCGGTAATAACTCCGCCTACAGCTTCAATGTGCGCTTTAATTGTCTTGCCAATTTCCTGCCCGTCATAACTTGGAACGGTCCTGGCACCCCCGCCAAGAGGATAAATAACGGTAATTTTAGGATGATAATTGTTAAAATCATTACTTGCTCGCGTGATAAGCAGCAATCCAAGCTGATCAGCCCCCGGAAAAGATCCATATACGTTATTAGAAACTCCCTTGCTTTCCGTTTCAAGGTATTTTGCTTCCAAAGCGGATTGTGTATGAGTAGAATTATCATCATGACCCAGACAAAAATATGTAAAAATGCCTTTTTTGGCACACTGAATCAGTATATGATTTACCATCATATTTTTACGACGCCGATTGTACCAATCCTGCAGATATTCCATGGGTACACGTTGTACAATATTGAACCAGTCTGTTCGTTCCTGCGGGTTCAGCCCTTCTTCGTCCATTTTTGACTGCAGTGCCGATAATTCATAAATATCATTTCCATACGTCAAATAATAATCAGGTTCTACCCCCTGTCCACCGGCCCAAGGGCTGCGCATAACAGTACTAAAAGCATAGATAGGAATATGGCTGTGATTATTTTTAATTTTTTCAATTTCATTTATCCGCCTGACTAACGTTGCCATATCCATATTATGCTTACGGGAATCTACCAATCCCCCATAAACAAGAGAATCTACAGAAAGCACCATAGCATCGGCTTCCCCGGCATGAGCATCAACCCACTGCAAAAGCTGTTCCGGAGATCCCTTAAAATTACTGCCCGACAAATATTTCTGCGGCGGTGTAATAATTGTATATCCGGCATCCTGTGCTGTGCTGACGGTATATGCAAGATCAACGGGTCGGTTATCCTGCGGCACATATAAAATGGTTTTTGCTAATGCCGCTGGTCCAGTACACAATATCATTGCAAATACAGCAAAACGTATTACTTTATGTAGCAATTTCAACTAAATCACCTCAAACTAAAATATTGTATTAATTATAGCAAAAACCAATGACAATTACAAAATATCATCTCTTCGTTTACGGCGGACACGAGGAAGATTCCAATGAAAATGAATAGCTAAAACACGTAATATTAACGTGATGCTAAATCCTATAATGCAAGATATTTCAGCAGGAATTCCCAGTATAATAAACGTAATATACAACATGCATGAACCGATCAAAGAGGCCGAGGCATAAATATCCTGTAAAAAAATAATCGGCACTTGTCCTGCCAAGACATCACGAATAACTCCGCCGCCAATAGCGGTAACAACGCCAAGAGTAACAGCTAAAACCCACATATTGGGATAATAACTACACCCCAGCATCGTCCCCGTAACAGTAAAAGACCCCAGTCCTATGGCATCGGACATTAAATATACATTTTTGAAGCGGTCCATCAAGTCACGCCGCATAGTAATATATCGAATAATGGCACACGTTACGGCAATCGTTATAATAACAATCCATAAATACAAATCATCTCGCAGCGCTGCCGGAGGAATATTGCCAATAATAATATCACGAAGTATGCCGCCGCCAACTGCAGTTGCTGCTGCAAGAACAAATACGCCAAAAATATCCATTCTTCTCGATACGGCAACCATTGTCCCCGATAAAGCAAATGCCGTCGTTCCTAATATATCAAATAATTGCCACCATAATGATTGCATTACCATCCACCATCCTGTAAAATTATACTATCAGTATGTATCATATCATAAAATGCCCATAATAACCAACCTTTCTGGTTATCAATATGTGCGTTATATAAAGGAGAAAATCATGACGAAGGATGAGTTCTACATGGGAAAAGCATTACGTGAAGCAAAAATCGCCTATGCCGTAGGAGAAATTCCAATTGGGGCCATTATTGTGTTTGAAAAAAGAGTTATTGCTTCTGCCTATAATTTACGCGAAACGCTGCCCTGTGCTACCGCACATGCCGAATTATTAGCTATAGAAAAAGCCTGCCGGGCATTATCCCGCTGGCGTCTTTCCGGATGCACGTTATATGTCACAGTAGAACCATGTCCCATGTGTGCCGGTGCTATTGTCAATAGTCGCCTGGATCGTCTGGTATATGGCTGTGATGATCCTAAAGGCGGAGCTGTCCGTTCACTATTTTGTATAGTAAATAATCCCAGTTTAAATCATCAGACAGACGTTACTTCCGGAATACGAACAGAAGAATGCAGCCGGCTGATGAAAGATTTTTTTAGACAAAGAAGGCAATAACATAAAGATAAAGATTGCGGCTACCGCTTACAAGGATTTAAAATGTAAGGGTATCCACACTACCTGTCTGATCCATTTCCGTCTAATATCTTGCACACAAATTTAGTCTTTACATGACATAAAATACCTCTGAATAGGGAGAACAAGCATCTTCACAACCCTATCCAGAGGTATTTTAATGTGTTTTATGAATTTTTACTGTTTATTCCTCTAAATTTTTAATCAATAATTCATTGACCGCACCAGGATTAGCACGGCCTTTTGTCTGCTTCATAACCTGCCCTACCAGAAAACCAACAGCTTTTTTCTTACCGGCTTTATAATCTGCAACAGATTGCGGATTTGATGTAATAATAGTCTTAATAATTTTTTCCAATGCACCTGTATCAGAAATCTGGACAAGACCTTTTTCTTTTACAACCTCTGCGGCTGATTTTCCGGATTGCCACATTTCAGGCAATACCGATTTAGCAATTTTACCAGATATAGTACCCTTAGAAATCAATTCCAAAAGTTCAGCTAACGCGTTCGGAGTAACCGGGGCTTTATCGGCTGTCAAGCCGGTACCATTTAATTGTTTAGCAAATTCCCCTTGCATCCAATTAGATGCTGTTTTAACATCAACACCAGCAGCCACTACCGCTTCAAAGTAGTCTGCCGTCTGTTTATCCAGTGTAAGAAGATTCGCATCATATTCAGGTAATCCCAACTCTTCAACAAAACGCTTGCATCTCGCATCCGGCATTTCCGGGATTTCTTTGCGGATTTCTTCAATCCATTCAGGAGATACTTCTATAGGAATCAAATCAGGTTCAGGAAAGAAACGATAGTCATTTGTTCCTTCCTTGACACGTTGTGTAACTGTAATCTCTTTATTTTCGTCCCAGCCGCGGGTTTCCTGAATAACGGTTCCTCCGTCTTCAATAAGCTCGGCCTGGCGAACTGCCTCAAATTCAATACCTTTTTGAACCCCGCTGAAAGAATTAATATTTTTCAATTCAGCCTTTGTACCTAATTCAGCCGTTCCGACCGGACGTACGGAAATATTAGCATCGCAGCGCATACTTCCTTCTTCCATACGGCAATCCGATACATCAAGGTACTGCAATATAGACCGCAGTTTTTCCAAGTATGCTTTAGCTTCTTCACCACTGCGGATATCCGGTTCCGATACGATTTCCAACAAAGGCACACCTGTACGGTTATAATCAACATATGTCGTATCGGACGTATCAATGGAAGCGCCATTATGGACAAGTTTACCGGCATCCTCTTCCATATGGATACGAGTCAATCGGATGCGCCGTGTTTCACCGCCGACTTCTATATCCACATGCCCATTCAAACAAATTGGCAGATCATACTGCGAGGTCTGAAAATTCTTCGGCAAATCAGGATAATAGTAATTTTTACGATCGAATTTACTGTATGGTAAAATATCACAATGTAATGCCAATCCTGCTTTAATAGCAAAATGCAGCACTTCTTTATTCAAAACCGGCAATACGCCAGGAAGCCCCAAACATACAGGACATACATGTGTATTGGGTTCGGCACCGAATTCTGTACTGCAGCCGCAAAAAATCTTTGTTTTCGTCTTTAATTCACAATGGACCTCCAGCCCAATGACGGATTCGTATTTCATTATAATTCAACCTCCCTCATAGGCGGCTGCTTTTTCAAATCGGTACGATTTTGTTCAAACGTATATGCAGTCCGCAGCAGCGTTTCTTCATCAAGAGCTTTGGCAATAAGCTGCATGCCGATAGGCAGTCCATCCTTATATCCGCAGCAAATATTTATACCGGGAAGCCCCGTCAAATTTAATGTAACAGTACAGATGTCACCTAGGTACATCGCCAGTGGATCATCCGTATTCTGCCCAATTTTAAAGGCCGTATCCGGTACTGTCGGAGTCAAGAGCACATCAACCTGCTTCAAGGCTTCGTCATAATCGCTCTTCACCAGCGTACGTACCTTCATCGCCCGCAGATAGTATGCATCGTAATATCCCGAGCTTAAAACATACGTGCCAAGCAGAATACGGCGTTTTACTTCAGCGCCAAATCCTGCAGAACGAGTTTTCTTATACATATCTACAATGTCAGTGCCCGGAATGCGCAGCCCGAATCCTACTCCGTCAAACCGAGCTAAATTGGAGCTGGCTTCAGCGGGAGCAATAATGTAATACGCTGCCAGTCCATATTTCATATGAGGCATTTTAAGCGAAATTATCTCAGCACCTAATTTTTTATACGTATCAATCGCTTCTTCTAGCGCTTTTCTGCACTCAGAATCAAGCCCTTCAGCAAAATATTCTTCGGGAATACCAATTTTCAGCCCTCTAACATCATTAACCAACGCTTTTTTATAATCCTTTTTTTCCTGTACAATGGAAGTGGAATCTTTGCTGTCATGACCAGCAATCGCATTCAGCACGATAGCACAATCCGTAACGTCCGTTGTAATAGGCCCGATTTGATCCAGCGATGAAGCAAAGGCAATCAAGCCATATCGGGAAATCAGTCCATAAGTAGGTTTCATACCGACTAACCCACAATACGATGCAGGCTGGCGAATGGATCCTCCCGTGTCAGATCCCAAGGCCCATACAGCTTCTCCCGAAGCAACAGCAGCTGCAGATCCTCCGGAAGATCCACCTGGGACGCAGTCCAGATTCCAAGGATTGTGTGTTATTTGAAAAGCAGAATTTTCGGTCGAACTCCCCATGGCAAATTCATCCATATTCGTTTTTCCAAGACTGACATAATCGGCATTCATCAATTTTTCAATAACAGTCGCATTATATGGCGATTTAAAATTTTCCAGCATCCGAGAGGCACAGGTAGCATTTTGCCCTTTGATGCATATATTATCTTTTATAGCACCCGGTATACCGGCTAAATCCGAAATACTCTCTCCTGCAGCTATTTTCTTGTCAACTGCCGCTGCTGCTTCCAGCGCATATTCACGATTATCTGACAAAAAAGCTTGAACTCGGGGTTCAACAGCATCTTTGTGAGCAAGATACTTCTTTGTTAGTTCAACGGACGTAATTTCACCAGTAACTAATTTTTCATGTAATACATGTATTGTCGACGCTTCCACCATATGCCTCCTAATCCTGAATAACCTTGGGAACTTTAAAATAACCGTTTTCTTGTTCCGGTGCATTCTGCAGTGCTTTTTCATTCGCCAAAGACGGTTGAGGCACATCTTCACGCATAACATTGCGCATAGATACGGCATGTCCTGTCGGTTCTACATCACTTATATCGACTTGGCTGATTAAATCCATGTACGTTAAAATGTCATTTAACTGTTTCCCAACGGAATCAATCTGATTATCCTGGATTTCCAATCGGGACAATAGTGCGATTTTTTTTATTTCCTCTGCACTGATTTTCATATGGACACCCCTTGTTGAAAATATTTTATCTATAACTTTACAATAAATTATTATACCATTTTTTTTATTCTCTTTCCAACCATTGACAGAACTCTTCTTCATCTATAACACGAATTCCCAGTTGATTTGCCCTATCAAACTTACTTCCCGGTTCGCTTCCGACTACTACCAATGTCGTTTTCTTTGTTACAGATGATGTGACCTTGCCGCCTCTATCTTCAACCGCTTTTTGCCCTTCTTGTCGAGTCATATTTACTAATTTTCCCGTAAGAACAACGATTTCTCCATCAAAAGAAGTATTGATAAGTTTTTTCTTTTCTGCTGTCATAACAATTCCATGAGCAGCAAGTTTTTGTATTAAATCCCGATGTTTTGAATCAGAAAAATAAGAAATAAGACTATTGGCAATTCTCGGGCCTACCTCATCAATAGCGGTAAGTTCTTCTGCCGAAGCACGCATAATAGCCGACATAGAGCCGAAATATTCGGCCAAGATACGTCCAACTTTCGCTCCCACAAACCGTATTCCCAAAGCAAAGATAACACGCGCTAACCCTACTGTGCGACTATCATCAATCGCACTCAACAAATTTTCTGCTGCTTTATCGGCAAATCCGTCCAAACTCAACAGGTTTTCTTTTGTTAAGTCATAAAGATCTGCTACCGTATGAATCATATGACGATCCAAAAGCTGGCTGACGATAGCATCTCCCAGTCCATCGATATTCATGGCATCACGGGACACAAAATGTGCCACTCGTTCCACGAGTACAGCGGGACAATCGGGATTTATACACCGTACCGCTGCTTCTCCTTCCCGGCGAACAACCGTCCCGCCGCAGCTAGGACAGACCGTGGGCATAGTAAATATCTTTTCGGTTCCCCGCCGGACCTCTACTATTGGTTTTACAACTTCCGGAATAATTTCTCCTGCTTTTTGTATAATAACAGTATCCCCGATACGAATGTCTTTTTCTTTAATATAATCTTCATTATGCAGCGTAGCTCGTTTGACTACCGTACCCGCCAAACGAACCGGTGCCAAATCAGCTGCCGGAGTCAGTACTCCCGTACGTCCTAAGGAAACCGATATATCAAGAACTTTAGTTTCAGCCCTTTCCGGCGGAAATTTATAAGCTATTGCCCAACGAGGAATTTTAATAGTGTTTCCCAGACGTTCCTGCTGTGAAAAAGAGTTTACTTTAACTACCATTCCATCCGTAGCATATGGTAAATCTCGGCGTCGTTCATCCCAGCTGTGAATAAACTGAATAACATCGGACATATCTGTAAATTTTCTATATTCAGGATTAACGTGAAAATGAAAGTTCTTAAGCCGCTGCAATAATTCTTCCTGACTCTGTATTACTAATCCTACGTTGCCCCCCAGTGCATACGCAAAAAATGCTAATTTCCGCCGAGCCGTAACATTCGGATCCAATTGGCGCAAAGAACCCGCCGCAGCATTTCGAGGATTTGCAAACGGTTCGAGTTCGTCCTCTATCCTCTGCCTATTCAATTGCTCAAAAGAATCAATAGGCATATACACTTCACCGCGTACTTCTATATGCTCGGAATCACTGTCAATATGGAGAGGGATAGTTCTAATAGTACGGACATTATTTGTAATGTCCTCTCCCACTCTGCCATCTCCCCGCGTAACACCCCGAACAAATTTTCCCTTTTCATATATAAGATTGACGGCTAACCCATCAATTTTCAATTCTACAACATATTCCAATTTTTCATCAACTAAATCATTTCGTGTACGCTGATCAAACTCTATCAATTCATTATCATTGAAAACATCACCTAAACTAAGCATAGGACGATCATGTGTATATTTGGCAAAACCTCCTGATATTTTAGAACCAACCCGCTGTGTTGGTGAATCAGGCGTAATCCATTCCGGATGTTCTTTTTCGATATCTTCAAGACGTCGATACTGCATATCATATTCATAATCACTGATTTCCGGCTCATCTTTCGTATAGTAGCGATAACTGTGATAATCAAGCAGCTTGCGTAGTTTTTGCAGTTCCTGATACAAATCCGATGTATTATCCATACGATATACCTCCTATTCCTTTTCGATAGGTGCATATTTTACAACAACCTGCCGAACTCCTTTCGTAGGAAACTCAATTTTCATCTGCATAGTCGAGCCTTCTCCCATAACCTCAAGAACCTTCCCCATTCCCCAAATTTTATGCCGTACATTGTCCCCCGGTTTCCATGAATCATCTACTTCATGCTTTTCAGGAAGAGTTGAACTCACAGGCTGTGACAGAATAGATAATCGCTGCCTTGACGGTACCCATGATGACGGTTCCGGCATTTTAACACGTCTTTTATATTCTTCTATAAGATTTTCGGGTATCTCACGGAGGAAACGACTGGGAAGATATGCCGAAATATGCCCATACATCGTACGAGTCGAAGCATTCGTCAGATATAACTGCTGTTCAGCACGCGTAATCCCTACATAACATAACCGCCGTTCCTCCTCAATTTGTTCAGGATCCATAAGAGTTCTGCTGTGAGGAAATAATCCTTCGTCCATACCTGCCAGAAAAACTACGGGGAATTCCAATCCCTTTGCAGAATGGAGCGTCATCAAAGTAACCTTGGATTCTGAATTTTCAAATTCGTCAACATCATTAACCAATGCAATATTTTCTAAAAAATCCTGTAATGTCCCTTGTGGATTGGAATTCATAAAATCCTTGGCAACCGACAAGAATTCTCCTAAATTTTCTTTGCGGCTTTCGCCTTTGGGATCATGCGCTGCTTCTGCATCAATCATTGCACCATACCCACTTTGCCGGATAACTTCTTCAATAAGGGTCATCACGTCCCATTCCCCCACACGATTCAGTAAATCAAAAATAAGCACGGCAAAACTTTCCAATGATTCTTTTGCCCGTTTTGTTACGGGCAGTTCTTCCGGAGAAGACAATGCTTCAAAAATAGAAATCTCATTTTTTTCAGCATACTCCGTCAAATGTTCCAATGTCGTTGCTCCCAAACTACGCTTGGGTACATTAATAATGCGCATAAGGCTCAAACTGTCTTCGGGATTATACAAGACGCGCAAATAGGCAATAATATCTTTTATTTCTTTGCGGTCATAAAATTTTGTTCCTCCCACCATCGTATACGGAATACCATAATGCATTAACGCTTCTTCCAAAGTACGGGACTGAGAATTCGTGCGGAAAAGAATGGCCATATGTCCGTATGGTTCGTGTTCGATTTCATGCCTGTTGTATAGGATTCCTCCGATATAATCGGCTTCATCATGCTCTGTTTGCGCATGATAATAAATGATTTTATGACCGTCGGGATTACAAGTCCACAATTCTTTCTTCGGCCGGCTTTCATTATGTTCAATAACCGCATTTGCTGCCTCTAGAATCGTTTTAGTGGAACGATAATTCTGTTCCAGCTTAATTTGTGCTGCCTGAGGATAATCTTTTCCAAATTCTATAATATTCTGTATATCTGCACCGCGCCAGGCATAAATACTCTGATCCGCATCACCGACAACGCATATATTCTGCCATTTTGCCGCCAATATGCGTGTCAGCAAATATTGTGCATGATTTGTATCTTGATATTCATCCACCAAAATATATTGAAATCTATTTTGATACTTTTCCTTTACATTCCGGTTCGTCTGCAACAGTTTAACCGTTAAAAGAAGCAAATCATCAAAATCCATTGCATTATTATCTTTTAATTTTTTTTCATATAAGGTATATACATCAGAAACTTTTTGTTCATAAAAGTCTCCGGCCTGTTTCGCATACTCCGGTGCCTGAAGAAGGCAATTTTTCGCTCCCGATATCGTCGACAAAACGGAACGAGGCGGAAATTGCTTTTCATCTAAATTAATTTCTTTTAAACAATCTTTTACAAGAACCAGTTGATCAGATGCATCATATATTGTAAAATTGCGGCTGTATCCATCAAACCCATCAATTTCAAAACGCAGCAGTTTAGCACAAAAAGAATGAAAGGTACTGAGCCAAATGCGTTCTGCTTCGGCACCTACAAGATTACGTACTCGTTCCTGCATTTCTTTAGCTGCCTTATTGGTAAAGGTAATTGCTAAAATACAATACGGCGCAACCCCTTTTTCCAATAGATTAGCAATGCGGCAGGTAAGTACCTTAGTTTTCCCGGAACCGGCTCCAGCCATGATCAACAAAGGACCTTCCGTATGTTTTACCGCTTCTATTTGTTTTTCATTCAATGTATCATAAATCGGATTCATGAAAACTCCTTAAACACGAACCAAGGCCCACACCACCATCAGGATGAGGGCCTTGGCAATTATTTACTAAAAAAAATCAACGCAAGTCTTTAATCGCCGCTAAAACAGGCGGTACGATTTGTTTTTTACGACTCATCACATGGGGAAGGTACACTTCTTTATCAAGAATATCCTTGGCAAACGCTTTATTGATAACGTCTTCGAAATTACCCGCAAAAATAAGATTTGTCGATTCATCAATAATGCTGGTAATCATTAACAAAGATGCCGCATAACCAGCTCCTGTACGCATCTTTTCCAATGCATTGAGCAAAACTTCTTTTTGGTCAAGCAAGTCCTTTGTATCCATGACCTGAACCTGAGATATGGAGATGACTTGATCTTTTTCCGAAAATTCCTTCATATCATTGTGTGAAATTTCATCCGGTGATAAATCAGACACATTAGCGCCCGCTTTAAGCATGCTTAAACCATATTGCTGTATATCCACTCCGGCAATTGCCGCAAGTTTTTCACAAGCTGCTTTATCTTCATCCGTACACGTAGGAGAACGGAATAAAACGGTATCAGAAATAATAGCAGATAACAACAATCCCGCTATATCTTTAGGAATTTCCTTATGATATAAATCATATAATTGTGTTACGATAGTACTAGTACAACCAACCGGTTTAAAAAGAACAAAAATAGGGCTATCTGTAGTAATGCCGCCGCCAATACGGTGATGATCAATATTTTCAATCACTTCCGCTTCATCAATGCCATCAATTATTTGTTTCTTTTCATTATGATCAACAAGAATCACTTGCTGCTTTTCTGCACGTTCAATAGATGCCGCACAAATCAGCCCATAATATTTCCCTTCTTTTACAACAACATACACTCCTTCTGATTTTACATCATGAGCAAAATCAGTTGTTTTATAAAAAATTTCGGGATCATGAACCAGTGCTTTAATCGTCGTCAATTCCTGTCCCAGCAGATTTTTGATAAATTCGTCAGCGAAACTGGATTTATCAAGGATGCCCGCAAATTTCCCATTATCCACGACCGGAGCAAATTCAAGAAGATTAACAGAGAACCACTTCGCCGCATCTTTTAAACTGGAATTCAAAGATAATGCTGCAACCGTTGTATCTACCGCTTCGGCAACTGTGATATAAAAATTTTTCACTAACGGCTGGAGAGCAACCTTAAAATAATTCAATGCAAATTCAGTTTCCTTGTTTATTTCACCGGCACGGATAGCCACCGCATCTACATTCATCAGTTGTTTCAATTTTGCATATGCAATAGAAGAACAAATAGAATCTGTATCCGGGCTCTTATGGCCTGTAACAAAAATATGTCTTTCTGCCAATGTACTCACCTCATATTAAAATTAGTTAATGGTTAAATATATACTCTAGTGACTATTATAACATAGCGGCCTATCCTATTCAAAAAAAAATTAAACCTAGTTAAATCAATGAAAAAAAACAAGAGTTGGAATAATCCAACTCTTGTTTGTGTCTTTTACTACTAGGACCGTTTTTCGCGAATACGGGCTGCTTTGCCTGTAAGCCCGCGCAAATAATGCAATTTTGCACGACGCACAATACCACGGCGGACAACTTCAATTCTTGCCAAACGAGGAGAGTGTACCAAGAAAGTACGTTCGACTCCTATGCCATACGAAATACGACGAACCGTGAATGTTTCACGGACACCGCCATTTTGACGGCCAATAACCAGACCTTCAAAAATCTGAATACGTTCCCTATTGCCTTCTACGACCTTTACATGTACCTTTACGGTATCACCGGGGCGAAAATCAGGAATGTCACTGCGAAGTTGTTCTTGTTCAAGCACGCTGATAATGTTCATTTATATTTTCCTCCTTGAGACATTCGTGCCCTGCGGCACCATCTCAAGCATGGTACATCGCGAAGCGGACAGAGGACTGTCTAGATTAACAGAGTTATTTTATCACATAATTGACTTATTAGCAATACCTTATTTCTTTTATTTTGCCGCAGTTTGCGCATTTGCTGGTACAAAAGATGCCTCCATATGGGCAATAATCGTTTTATACTTTTCTTTTTGAGATAACGGATACGCAAGTCCGAACGAAGCATATGTGCCTTTATTCAAAACTACTTTTTTGTAATAGCCCATATTATCTTTTTCCCAAGCGATAGCATAATAATTTTTTCCCATGGATTTGTTTGTAAGTTTTGGAAAATTGATAATTCCCATATCCACATTATAAAGATTCTGCAGCGTAAAATGCATTGTATTATCCGCTCCGTATACAGTATATGTTGTACCATCTGCAGGATCAATAAAATTACATCCGTCACCGTTTGTCGAAGGAATGGCCTCGGTAGCCTTCACGGGTATATCAACAGCATACTGAAAACGTGAATTTTCATACCGGTAGTAGTTGGCATCGTTCGTTTTCAATACCTCTACCGTATTCATATCGTCATTACCAGCTCCGTTAATATCCATTGTATTATCGGCAGCAAAAGAACTTGACATGATCATCATGGTAACAGCCGTGATCAACAGTACTATTTTTTTCATTTTAACCCCTTCCTTTCAATTAAAATTGTACCATTACTATACCATATTACACTACATTATACTATTAAAAAAAACAACAAAAAATTAAGATAGTTTCTTTATATCTCCCAGCGGGCTGATAAGACTAAATGTCAATGCCAAAAGATAAAGGCGATTGTTCTTAACTTCTTCATTTTCATGCATGACAAGCACATGGTCGAGGAATTCGTTAATAACCGCAATTCCTTCCTGCAAAACAGCAATAACACCATCATAATCATAGACAGCATATAATGCAGATAATTTAGGCTGCATATGCTCACAGGCCTGATACAGTTTCTTTTCTTCCGCTGTTTCAAACAATTCGGGAGTCACGTCGGTAATTTTCGTATTTTTGATCATATTTTCTACACGAGTAAAAGCTTGTAATATATCCGTCTGACTCATGATATCCGCATTCATCAGTGCTTGTGCCCGCTGTTCTGCCTCCGAAGCATCCAGCGTATCTGCACAGAGTACACAATCAATGATATGATAATCCATTCCTCGATCTTGAAAAATATTTTTTAGACGCAACCGAAAATACGCATCGAGTTGTTCTACAATTTTCTTTTGTTTTTGTGCCGGCACGCCTAAGAGATTCAAAATAAAACTAAATACTTCCTTGCAGTCCAGTTTCCAATGAGCCGTCATAAGAATATTCAAAATGCCAATTGTCTGACGGCGCAGCGCAAACGGATCTTGTGATCCCGTAGGAATGAGGCCCAGACTAAAGGATCCCACAATGGTATCAAATTTGTCAGCAAGACCCAAGACTTTTCCCATGATCGTTTGCGGCAGTTCATCACCGGCAAAACGAGGTAAATATTGTTCATTTATAGCTAAGGCAACTTCTTCTTTTTCACCATCAATACGGGCATATTCCATTCCCATAATACCCTGCAGTTCTGTAAACTCTGCCACCATTTGCGTTAAAAGATCCGTTTTAGCTAATTGAGCCGCTCTCACTAATAATGCATCTTCTGCCTCAACGATAGAGAGTTTGTTCTTCAAAAAGACCGTAATGGCTTCCAGTCGTTTTGCCTTATCATAAAGTGTCCCCAGTCCATCCTGAAAAACAATTTTCTTTAAATCCTCAACACGATCAATCAGTTTCGTTTTCCGATCTTCATCAAAAAAGAATTTTGCATCATCCAGACGCGCACGAAGTACACGTTCGTTGCCATGTTGAACTGTTTCCAAATGATACGCATTGCCGTTACGTACCGTAAGAAACATATTCATTAATTTTCCATTTTTATCCTTCATAGGAAAATAACGTTGATGGTCTTTCATCGGTGTAATGATAGCCGCCTCCGGTAATTGCAGAAACGCTTCGTCAAAATTACCGCACAATACCGTAGGATATTCAACTAAATACGTGACTTCTTCGAGCAGGTCTTCATCCATCATGATAGTCCCGCCTTTTTCTTCAGCCAATTTTTGCAATCCTTCCAAGATCATCTGCTTTCGTTCTTCAGGATCAACAATAACAAAATGTTTCTTCATGAGTTCTTTATACTCTTTCATAGAAGAAATCAAAAAATTTCCATCACTTAAAAAGCGATGTCCGCGGCTCTTATTTCCTGTATGTACATGGGCAATTTCAAAAGGTATTACATCTGTATCTAACAGTGCTACCATCCATCTGATAGGCCGGACAAAACGAACATCTTCATTGCCCCAAATCATGCTTTTAGGAAAGTTCAAAGAGAGTATAATATTTTTTAAAATATCCGGAAGTAATCCCTGCGTAGGAACTCCGGCACAGGTCACGTCAGCATATACATATCCATTTTCAACGACCAAATCTTCTACGTTGATTTTCTGGCCGCGAGCAAATCCCAAGGCCGCTTTGGTGGGATTCCCCGCAGCATCAAAAGCAATTTTAACAGAAGGTCCTTTATTTTTTGAAAAAATATCTTTTTGTTTGTCTGCCACTCCGCTGATACAAAGAACGATACGGCGAGGCGTCCCGAAGGAACATATATTTCCACAGGAAATATTCGCTTCTGCAAATTTTTCACCAGCCAGTTCCTTGATCTGCAATAACACATTTGGCATATAATGAGCCGGTATTTCTTCCGTGCCTATTTCCAGCAATACATCTTTGCTCATTTACTTATCCTCCTTTAACATAGGAAATCCCAATTTTTCTCGTTGTTCCAAATATCCTTTGGCACAAGCACGCGCCAAATTACGAACGCGCCCTATAAAAGCAGCCCGTTCACTCACACTAATAGCACCGCGTGCATCAAGTAGATTAAAAGTATGGGAACATTTCAGGGCATAATCATAGGCCGGAAGAACAAACCCCGATTCAATAATACGCATAGCTTCGGTTTCATATAAATCAAATAAATGAAACAGCAGTTTTGCATCACTAATTTGGAATGCATAGGTAGATTGTTCCACTTCATTTTGGTGAAAAATATCTCCATATGTAATTCCCTCCGTCCATTCCAAATCATATACATTATCCTTTTGCTGGATATACATGGCCAGCCGTTCCATGCCATATGTAATTTCTGAAGAAACAGGCTTGACATCAATGCCGCCAACTTGCTGAAAATATGTAAACTGTGTAATTTCCATGCCATCCAGCCATACTTCCCAGCCCAATCCCCATGCACCTAACGTCGGTGATTCCCAATTATCTTCGACAAAGCGGATATCATGTTCCTCTGCTTTAATGCCAAGTTTTGTCAAACTTTCCAAATAAAGTTCTTGGATATTATCAGGCGATGGCTTGCAAATAACTTGGAATTGATGATGTTGATACAACCGATTCGGGTTATCACCATACCGTCCGTCAGCCGGCCGGCGTGATGGCTCCACATACGCCACATGCCAAGGTTCCGGTCCCAAAGTACGCAAAAAAGTCGCAGGATTCATCGTACCCGCTCCTTTTTCTACATCATACGGTTCTTGAATAATGCAGCCCTGGGAAGACCAAAAGTGCTTCAATGCAAAAATCATTTCCTGAAAATTCATCTGTTTTCCCTCCTAAAATACAAAAAATCCCTGTAACATTAATAAATGTTACAGGGACGAGTACACACTTACCCGCGGTTCCACCCTGATTGATCTATAAGACCCTCTTCATTCTTTCGGCTTTTACACATTCCTATCCGGAACTTCCTGCCGGAGCCTTCGGAGCGCCTTCAGCACACAACAGGCTCTCACTATTCCTGTCTCGCTTTCATATTGCCTACTACTCTCCCGCATCGCTCATATGGACCATCTTAGCAAACTTGTCCGAAAAAGTCAATGACGAAACAGATGGTCTGTCTGCCTCTTTCAATAATTCCGGATGACGCAATAAATAAGCCGATAAATTTCGTTCTGCAGCCGAAATATGTATATAAGGAACATTCCCCGTATGAGTCTGTTCACCCGATACTGCTGCAAGCATCTGGTAATACGCATCGGTATAATCGCCAATGGTTTCGGATGTCAGCCAATGGTATGGCGTAACCACACGGGAAAGCGGCTCAGTAAGCGGCGGGACTAATGAATAATACTCAAATCCTGCCGGTCCTATCAATTCCATAATCGTAGGCATAATATTCATGTGCCCGCCAATTCTATTGCCGGCCAAAACATCCTGTGTGATATCAGGATGCTGCATCATAAATACCGGACAATGCAGTTCCCTGAACGTATATGTTCGCTGCATAAGTGATGTATGCTGCAATTCACCGCAAGAACCACCGTGATCTCCCGTAAAAATAAATAAGCTGTCTTTATAGCACCGCTTCATCCGCTTTATAAAGTTGCTGATAGCTTGATCAGAGTACCAAAAGGTTCCCATCATGGATTGTATGCCCTTATTGTGCTTCACATCATCTGGAGCATCCGGCATAATGCGTTCCGTATCAAAGCCCAGTTCTTCTAAATTCATCTTATATGGGCCATGGTTAGACGTAGTATATACGAAATGAAACTGCAGCGGATGAACCTCATCCTGTTCGATCAATTCTGCGGTTTTATCAAGAAAGACACCATCATACACCCCCACCCAGCTCATCGGCGCCTTCGGACCGCAAAAATCTGTCGCCGCCATGGCGCGGTCAAATCCACACGCCGGACAAAAATGTTGAAAATTTCCATGTGCCAAACTGCCACCATACCAATAGGAGGAATGATATCCCAATTTTCTAAGCTGCACAGGCAATGACGTCGGTACCGTTCCCCGCCAAAAAGCTTCCCGTTCATTCAGCTCCAGTCCGGCATCAAAAATCCCCGACATAAGGCTCACAATCGAAGGTCTGGATATAATACCTGCTGAAAGGAAGTTAGATATTACGGCTGATGAAGGATCGTTCATTAACGATTTTATTCCGTCCGCAACATGAAGCGATTGTAAAAACGGATCCACATAATTTTGCCCATAACTTTCTCCCACAATAAGAAAAATGTGAGACGGTGGTTTAATTATCGCTCCCTTAGCTATGCGTTTGCTCATATACACCGGATTCTTTTGGATAGGAAGAGCTACGCCTATTTCTTTGGCAGCTGTTTCAAAAGACTGCATATCCTGTTCATCTGTATGCTTTAAAGAATCATTCATCGGATGTTCTGTCAAATATTCCAACGCAACTAAATCATCCATCGCCGCCTTGGAAAGAAATACATCATTTTTCACGATATCCGGGATAGTATCCCATTCCGGTTTATCATCATGAATCAAAGTCCCGCCATATCGAAAAAAATAAAATCCCAAACCTGCAGCCAGCACAATAAGCACATTAAAACCATAGGATAAAACGGGCAAAGAAAAATGAGGATAAGCCGCGGATGGAAATCTAACCAGCAACGTTAAAATAAACCAACATGCAAAGGTATACGGGATTGCTCCTAAAATGGCAGTCCAGCCATGATATTGGTTAAAAAAAACATCTATTAAATTACGTTTATTAGCCTTGCGTCCCAATAAAACCAATCCATTAAATGTATCATGGAACTGAAAATAAAAAATCATTTTTCCCACAAAAGCTGCATATAATATCACCGCATATATAGTTCCACACAGTAAGCGAATGAAGTTTCCATGGCTATACCAATAAGGGAAGACTAACCCCGGAAGCGTGATCAGCAGTAAGGAAAATAAAAATACATAGGCATTAAAATCCATGCCCCACCAAAAACCAAAGCGAAAACATTCTTTTACTACCTTCCATTTTCCTTTTAAAGAATATGGCTTATATGTATAAATAAATATCCCGCGAAAAACAGCACAAAGAACAGGAAAAAAAACAAACAATTTAATGTCCTGCTGCATAGAAATATAAAATTGCTCAAACATGTAATAACTCCTTTATTCTCATAATAAAACTATTTACATCAAAATAGTTTTCTACACTCTCTCATTATAATTAAACTGCAGGAAAAGTCAAATAAACTTTCATGTTATCTTTTTATTGACGAAGAACAGTAACTATGATAAAATTTTTATGTTGACTCTTGGAGCGGTATCGAAGTGGTCATAACGGGGCTGACTCGAAATCAGTTGATCCGAAAGGGTCCGTGGGTTCGAATCCCACCCGCTCCGCCATCCATAAAGCGCATCATTAAGCTGTTTATCAGACTTGATGGTGCGCTTTTAATTTTCTCATTTTTCGGATTTTTCCTGACCTTCTACCCCAACTTCTACCCCAATCGTCATTTTTCTGCATCGGCCTAAAAATGATAATTTTCTCAAATATACAAAGTGCTTCATAAATATATAGCGCACAAAAATCCCCCCCTGAATAATCAACAGGGGCGATTCATTGAATATCATTTATTTTCAGCTACAACATGATACACTTATTTTGATTTTTCAACACAAAGTTTACTGTCTACTTCATCTTCTATCAGTCGTTCTTGCATTGATTCTTTACTCGCTATAAATTTCAATAGAATTTTTTCAAAAAATACGACAAAATTTTGGTACGCCCTCAATTTTCACTTCTCATTGTTTGCTGGATATTACCTCTTCGGGTTTTGATGGCGTTTCCCTTTTTACTTTTGCGAACTTAATTGTACTCTAATCGCTTTGCCCCCATGACTATTATTCTTTTGACTAATTTTACTGGATAACCATTGGACGAAGGTTAGCCGGTAGAAATAGTTTTACAATAAAAAAAGATAATGATTTTATAATATCTCTAAAATTAAATTTTAAGAAGACATTATTTTTTCATTATCTTTTTATTTCAAAAATGTAAAATAAACATAAGGTTACATTACAAAAAAAACAATAAGTACCTATTTTGTGTTGATCACCGTTCGCATTACATCTGCATGACTCTTAACTGGTAAAGGCCTATTAAATATTTTTATATAATATTCTTGGGCTAAAATTAAACTTCTATCTAGAACATTTGAACAATCCCACATTTTGTATTCCTGCAAAAATTTATTGATCCAAATATATTTTGATTTTTCGTATACTGAAAGTTTATTGATATACGTCTTATTTCCAGCTTCATCGTTAAGATTTTTTTCTAATAAAATTAAATTCCCAATATTTAGAGTTTTCAGCTCATCCGTTTCAGGTAAAATGTGTTCTATTGTACCATCGTCTTCAAATAATTCCTTATTATTATATAAGCAATTTAATTTATTAATCGCATATTTTGTCTTAGAATTAGAAGGATTATCTTTTTTAGAATACGACAAACTGATAAATTTTACACTAAATTCATCAAAACTGGGAAATAATTATTTTATTGAAATCATCATATAAGTGATTTGAAGGTGATTTCTTATATGCTGAAATCCAAAAATGGCGATAAAAAGTTGCTAATCCAACAGAATCTTTTCCACAAAGAAGTTCTTTTTTTATTTTTTCCCAATTATCCTCCGCAAAGTCAGCAGGTTCCTGTGTATTCAACACTTCAAATATTTTATTTTTTATTAAATCTATATGAGCCAACTGTTTCCCTTTTGCATTAAGAATTTCAAAAATGATATTTGCTTGATTACTATCTGTAGTTGAAATTGAAACAAATGTTGAATTTAACACTTGGTCTCTAATGGCTTTTAAAATGTCAATAAAATTTAATTGATCAACAGCTTCAGCTCCATACTTCTTTTTTAACCGATCTTTTAATATTGGCTCATCTAATTGACTATAAAGATAATCGTATGTATCTTTTATACATATCTCTTCTTGTATGATAATTACAGAAGCAAAATTACATACTTTCCTTTCTTTTAATTGTAGGTGTATGTGACTATAATACATTCAGATGTTGTGGACTTTTCATAATTTTCTGTAGTTCAACTACTAAAAGGAGTGTATTGCCGTTTCATTATCTGAATTGTTTATAGTTGGATGTGCCATAGGCTGAAACCAGCGTACGAGTACTCATTTCAATCAAGTCTACGATGATAATCGTGAACGGATATCACATCATCAATAATAAGGAAAGGGGTGCATCCCATGATTTATGTCGGCATTGATATTGCCAAGCTCAATCACTTTGCTTCTGTATTATCTTCTGATGGTAAAGTCCTCGTAGAACCGTTCCAATTCACAAATGACAACGATGGCTTCTGTATGCTGCTCTCTGTCCTGAATCAGTATGACAAAGACAACCTCATCGTTGGTCTTGAGTCAACGGCCCACTACGGCAATAATCTTGTTGAATTCCTTGTTACCCGGCATTTTCCGGTCAGTGTGCTCAACCCTATCCAAACGTCTTGCATGCGGAAAAACAGAATCCGTAAGACCAAGACCGATAAGGTGGACACCGCCATTATTGCCCAAACGCTTATGACGCAGCCTTTCAGACGATTCACGCAGTACGATCTGGATCTGCTACACTTGAAAAACCTGGGCCGATTCCGTCGTAAATTGATGAAGCAGCGTACCCGCAATAAAATCATGCTGACTTCGTACCTGGATCAGGCGTTCCCTGAGCTGCAGTACTTCTTTAACGGAATCCATCATAAGTCTGTCTACGCTATCCTGAAGGAGGCGCCCTCGCCGGATACGATTGCTTCCATGCATATGACTCATCTGGCTCATCTTCTTGCCTCGGCTTCTCATGGCCGTTTCAAGAAAGACAAAGCTCAAGAAGTAAGAGTTCTCGCACGGAAGTCTGTCGGTTCCAGCGACAGTTCTATATCTATTCAGATAACCCAAACCATTGAGCAAATCGAGTTACTGGATAGCCAAATTGAAGATGTTGAATCCAACATGGAAACCATTATTCGTTCCATGGATTCAGTCATCATGACCATTCCCGGCATCAGTTGTTTAGAAGCCGGAATGATTCTGGGTGAAACAGGAGATGTGCATCGCTTTTCAGCACCCGGCAAGTTGCTGGCATTTGCGGGGCTGGATCCTTCCATCCATCAATCGGGAAACTTCAACGCCACTCATACCCGAATGTCCAAAAGAGGATCCCGATACTTACGATATGCCCTAATGTATGCAGCTCACAATGTGGTACGAAATAATGCTGTATTCAAACAGCTGTACGACAAAAAGCGTGATGCTGGTCTAAACCATTATGGGGCTTTAGGACACTGTGCCGGCAAGCTGGTTCGCATTATTTATAAAATGTTAACAGACAACGTCACATTTAATCTGTAAGCAGCTTACGAACATACCGTTGTGAAAAAGTTCCTGTTGGTGAGCTTTATTAAAGTTACCCTATTTTAAGAACCTGTAAACAAATTCATTTTTAGTTCAGAAAGTACTTGACTTTTCATAGTTGGTCTTCTGTGTTTGGTGATTGTTTCATACTTTTTTTTATATCTTGAATAAAATAAGAAAAAAAAGGATAATGTGTTTTACTTTTGATAATTCTTACATCATTACCATCATCATCTTTTGTCATAATATATTTAAAAATTTGTTCACTTAAAGCATTCTCACTTTTCGAACAAAATCTATCAGAAAGTGCTGAAAATAAGATTGTAATTGTTGTTAATCTCTGTTGTCCATCAACAACTTGGATTCCTCTATCTGTGCCTCCAGCAAAATTTCCAATAAATAACATTGTTCCTAAAAAATACTGACTAGATGAAATTTTACCATTAGCAATCGTTAAACCATTAACCATATCATCAAGAAATTCTTGATAATGTTTTCTTTCCCACGAATATTCACGTTGAAAACGTGGTATTACAAATTGTCTTCCTGATGAAAACAATCCTCTTATTGTTTCGTCATAAGGTTTAATATTCATAATAGACCCCCATCTTTTAACATATCGCCAATATTAAATAAACTTTCTTTAAACTTATTATTAAAAACACTTTATTATGCGCCGAAAACGTGCTTATAAAAATAAGCTATACCTAAAGTTGTCAATTGTCAACAAACGATTTCTGTAAACACAAAATAAGCCCCTGTCACTTTCGACAGAGGCCACTTCAATTTTACTGATATTTCTTATTAAATAAGGAATATCCATATACTATTAAACTGAACCTAAAAGGACTCCAAATATCGTACCTAATAAAAATTCACTAAATCCGTTATCCCCATTATCATGGTGCCACCGATACCAATCATGCCATTCACGTGCATGCACTTCCTGCCAATGTCTATCACCTTCATGTTCTCGCCATTCGCGATCATGATCACTCCATTCTTGTGAATGTTCCCGCCATTGCCTGTCATGGTCATCCTGCCACTGCTGGTCATGATAGTCCGGACCTTGTCTTCCCTGGTCATTATTAGGTCCCTGTTGATGAGTTTCGGGACCTTGTCTATCATGGTTATCATGATTCTGCCTATCATGATTTTCCGAGGCCTGTCTACCTTGATCATTGGCCCCTTGTTGATGATTTCCCTGCCTCTGTCTATCATGGTTGTTCTGCTTTTGTCTATCGTGATTATTAGGTCCCTGTCTATTATCTCCCTGCTGATTATTGCTATTTTGCCACTGAGATCCATCTTGTGGCGGCATTGCATATGTATTTGTTATCCCTATCCCACTCAAGGAAAATAAAAAGGTTCCTAAAATCAATGCATGTACTATTTTTTTCATATTAAACCACCTCGTTATAGTGCTAACAATTGTTATCTGTTTGATAAAATCATTATAAAATAGACTCTGAATATAATCTAGTGGTTGAGTTAAAGAGTAAAGAAACTGTGAAAAAAGTGTCACACAACTGTTATATTAATTATGATGGTTTAACACATAACAAAAATAAGCCCCTGTCATTTTCGACAGAGGCTACTTTTCTTTTATTGATATTTTTTATTTTACTTAACGTTTTTTCGTCAAGTTTTATATGTGTGTTGCTATTGAGCTCTTTTCCAGTAAATATTTTTATCCTTTATAAGTATATGTTACTGTCGCAGGGCTCCAGTCTCGAGTACTTTTTGTATTTCCACGGGTATAATCAAATTTCCAATGAATAGCTGGTGTTACTTTAAGTTGGAATTGACTTCCTTTTGGAACTTTATATATAACTCCAAAATACCACTTATATCCTGCATAAGAGGATTCTTTTGGATTAGCTGGATTGCCAGGGCTCTTAAAACCAACTCCTGGCAATTTTATAGTCCAAAATAGTTTGGTGTCTCCCTCTTTAGCTGTTACTATACTGACATCAGATGATGAAAATTGAGCCCCAAATGACCCACTAAAGCCGCCACTTATTCCACCACCGTTGCTATCATATGAACCTTTTAAATCCCCGCCAAGAGTAAATCCTGTAGTTGAACTCCCAACAGAGGACGTAGGACCAAAATCCCATATGCTGCTATTCGCAGTTGCTAATTCTAATTCTATCTGCATATCAGTTGCATAATACCCAACTGACAACCAATTACTTTTAGGATTATAGCTTTTATTTTTATGTGTAACTCCATGATCCATAATACCCATTATTGAATAGAAATCAAAATTAGGGTTGTTAGAACTTAATTTATATACACTAATATTAACTGTGCCCGACATCTTTTGATTTTCAGTATCAATAACTGATCCTGCAATATTTTTTCTCCCTGTTTCTACTCCACTCATCTCAATATCTTCTACACCTTTTTCCCAAGGACCATTAGGCGTAACAATTTGATTATTACTATCCGCATACGCAACAGGTACTGGTATACGTACTGGCATATAATCATTTAATACATAACCGCCAACTTCAAATCCGCCAACGACCATGCTCATTAATGCAATGTGAATACAGCGTTTTACCCATTTGTGCTCAAGCATACTCAGACCTTCTTTCTTAAAAATGTCACATATACAGAAAAATGATTCTATACTGTACTTATTCTAAATAAAATATTTTTTTCCTTTTCTACTAGTAAATGTATTATGTATACAGATAGAATATAACTAAATTTATAAAAAAATAGCCATAAAAACTCCGAAAAACAAGGATCGAACAAACGAATACGGAATGAAAATTGATGACTTCCCCCAATTTCGCATCTTATCTGGAGATACTATGCTTATATATAATATACTGCCACCTCTTACATTTTTTCCTACTGTCATAATCGGCACTGTAGTGGTCAAGCATTTTTGTAACACTTGAGTCTACTTTTTTAACGTCTAAATCTGGCCTCAAATGGAGTCATATCCAGGCTGGTGAGCATTTTCTTGCTAATACACAGAATATTTGTTCACAGGCGTCTTTGGCACTTCTTCCTCTGCGAAAGCCGAAGGAAATTGAGTCTGCCGATATTTCAGCTATGGGTTCAAGTGCTAATGCGTATAATGTTCTGCATGGCTCTGTCGTACATGGTGGGAATACCCAATGGACGCAATTTGTTTTTCCCCTTCTTTTTGATAAACACTCGTCTGAGTGGCTTAGCCCTATAGTGCTTGTCTGTGAGTGCCAACACAGCTTTCATCTTGGCGGCAGAGGTTGACCAGAGCTTTTTATCGATGCCAGAAGTACCTTTACCTTTGTTTGATGTTACTTTCTTTACTGCATAGGCTTTGGCATAAAATGAATGGGTTAATAAGTATTGTAGCCTTTTAGCTTTGTTCTTGTTACCTGTCACTGTTGCCTTGGCGATTCGGGTTTGTAGCCTATTAACATAGTTTTCGACTAGTACCCAGTCAATAGTTTCCCATTGGTTGGTTAGTTTTCTTGTGTTCTTTAGCCTCTCGGTATTATCCATCGTTGAGTTACTAAAGTTCATATCATTGGCAGCATTCAATGTTACATCATTCGTCTGTTTTTTAGCCTGAACCCCGCTGCTTTGTGTTATATTTTCTTTTCCTATATTTTTTTCGGTGCCGTTACAGTCAACTTCATGGATTATTTTAATGAATTCCTACTATTTCTTTTGTTGTCTACAATGATAAGTTCCGTAAATTTTCTGAGTGTTTCATCATACTGAATGCTTTTTACGTAGAATTTCACATAGGAGGTCGGTTTTCCGTTACTCCGTAGAACTATTCCAGTTTTATCCAGTAAGATAAAGATAGGCGGAACATCATATAATCCTCTGCCGATTCCCAACAGATACCGGCACACTTAAATGCGTCGCTTGCCTGTCCTTTTTTCAGCTTCTGTCTGTGAAGGAACGCCGACATCTTGTTTAGATATCCACGCTTTTTTCTCGACATCATAAACAGATATCGTGCAAAAAAGATTACGCATTGCTTACTACATATGCAGGGAAAATTTCGGTATATCGTAATATAGTTGTAACAAAAAAAGGTTCCGCTCTAAGACAGAACCTTTTGCATGTAACCTACAAGTGTAAATTCTCCTATTTTTATCTCACGATCCCTATTCTCTTGATAAAGTCATTCGTCAAATCGGATGCGCTGCTTATGAAGCAACGGATATAATTCGGCTAAAACAACACCCCCTAAAATTAAAGCCGCTCCTAATATCTGCAGCGATGATAATTCCTCTCCCAAAAAAACCGCAGCAAAAACCAGTGCGGAAAAAGGTTCTAAATATCCACAAATCGACACGGTTTGAGCCGGTAAATACTGCATCGCCGAAAAATACAGATAACAGCCGATTCCCGTATTGATGACGCCCAGTACGACAACAGCAAATACACTTTCCACTGAAAGCACGCCTATATGCGGTTGCATGCTAAACGTTACTGCTCCAACCATTACGCCTCCTACAAGCAATTGACAAAGGGTACCTTCTAATCCATCAACACCCTTCATTTTTTTATTAATAATAACCAGAAGAGCAAAACATACCGCTGATAATATACCACTCATCAGTCCCCAAGATACTCCATGCGATTGCACATCGACGCCATTGACACACAGCATCCCCGCGATGACCGTCACCATTCCTGCCGCTTTTATTACAGTAATGCGTTCATGAAATAACGGAACAGACAACAGAAGCACCATCACAGGACCACTGTAACAGGCAAGTGTTGCCAAGCTTACGCCTATTTGCACATATGATTCATACAAAAACAGCCAATTTCCGCCCAGCGCTACCCCAGCGAATATCAGTTTACCCCATAATTTTCTTGGCGGACCGGTCCATATTTTTTTCTGCCGCCACATCAGCAGCAGTAAAAGAAATATACCTCCTATAACCATACGGCTTAGAACAATAACATAACTATCCAGCGCAATATAACTGGCAATAATCCCATTGGAACCAAATAGAAGTACTGCCGCCAAAAATTTTATATAATTCCGGTTCATCCCTATCCTCCTGCAAATGTCTATATATCTTTTTGTTATATTACTTTTTTTTGTGTTCTACGTCAATATATACCGACCTTAAAAAACGCAAAAGGAAGAGAAAAAAGGGTATTCCCCCTGTCTCTTCCTTTTTTCATGTATTATTTACTAAATTAACACTAAAAAATACTGTCTTTATTCTTTTATGATAGAATTTACAATATCTGTTTCATCATTACGGTCACGTATCGCATCAACGCCGGATTCACCGGTTCGGATACGAATTGCATTGTCAACAGTAGTAACAAAAATCTTTCCATCTCCAATATGACCTGTACGACAAGCTTTTTCCGCCGCTTCTATCACTTTTTCAACAGGTATTTCACTCACTACGATCTCTACTTTTATTTTTGGCAATAAATTGATCGACATTTCCTGCCCGCGGTATATTTCCGTATAGCCGTGTGAAAGACCGCAGCCATAGACTTGCATGACAGTCATACCGGTAACACGTATAGCATACATAGCTTCTTTTAAGTCATTCAGTTTTTCCGGTCTCGTAATGATTTCTATTTTATTGATCTGCCCCATAATATCCCTCCATTCACCAATCCGCACATGGTTAAACTATATCGTGCATTACGAATTTTTTTTAGTAACCGACGGATGATTTGTCGATGCAATCATGGCACCAAAACTATCCATCATAACATATCCACGTTCACCATGTTCTGTAACATCAAGGCCTACAATTTCCTTTTCAGGACTTACTCTGATTCCAATAAGAGCATCTACAATCTTAAGAATAATCAGTGTCATAACAATACCGAAAACAATACAGGAAAGAGCGCCGATTGCTTGAATGCCAACCTGAGAAGCATTGCCGGCAAATAAGCCATTAGCTCCATCAGGGTTGACCATGGTAGTACAAAACAAGCCCGTTGCAATAGCTCCCCACAGACCGCCTACACCATGAACGCCAAATGCATCCAAAGAATCATCATACCCAAAATGCTGTTTTACAACAGCAACGGCAAAGAAACATAAGACACCCGCAACCAAACCAATGACGAGACCTGCTAAAGGTGTTACAAAACCGGCAGCAGGAGTAATGGCAACCAATCCGGCAACAACACCCGAAGCACCGCCTAAAACAGTCGGCTTGTCATGAACAATGGCTTCCACGGCCACCCAGGAAACAGCTGCACCCGCTGCAGCTACCTGAGTAGCTGCAAATGCATTAGCTGCCAGGCCGTTAGCCCCCAGTGCACTGCCAGCATTAAAGCCAAACCAGCCTACCCAAAGCATCGCCGCTCCCAGGACAGTCATAGGCATATTATGTGGTATCATAGCTTCTTTTCCGTACCCTTTGCGTGTACCAATATACAAACATGCCGTCAGGCCAGAGACACCGGATAAAATATGAATGCACGTACCCCCTGCAAAATCAAGGCAACCAAGGGCTCCCAACCAACCGCCGGCACCCCAAACCCAATGTGCCGCCGGAGAATATACAAAAAGGCTCCAAAGAGCAGTAAACAGAACAAATGCCGAAAATTTTACACGTTCTGCAAAAGCGCCCGTAATAAGAGCAGGCGTAATCACGGCAAACATCATTTGGAAGCAGGCAAACGCCAGATGAGGCACCGTTTTAGCATAATCTGCACTCGGTTCCATTCCGACACCCTGGAAGCCAATCCAATCCAATCCGCCGATCAAGCCTCCATGGTCCGGTCCAAATGCCAGTGAATATCCTACCAATATCCATAATACAGAAACAAAACAAACAATAAAGAAACTCTGCATAATCGTAGCCAATACATTTTTATTTCGTACCATCCCCCCGTAAAACAAACCCAGGCCCGGGGTCATCCACATGACCAGTGCTGCTGAAATCAACACCCATGCCGTATCGCCTGTATCAATCGCAGAAGCTCCATCGGCAGCCAAGACTGGTACAGCAGCGAAAGCAAAAATAAATGATAATGCCAAAATACCCCTGATTTTTTCGACTAAAGTATTCATAGTATTCCCCCTCTAAATTTACTTCACCGGAAATAACAAAGCCCCTGTATTTGTGTTTAACAAATACAGGGGCTTCATTGCCAGTTAAATTAAATTTAAGCTCATTCTACATTAAATATTTACGGCTGTCAATAAATATTTTTTGTATACATTAATGTTTTCACCGTAAATTCAATTTTATTTATTACGAGCTGCTTTCTTACGATCATGCTGATCAAGAATAGCCTTACGCAAACGAATGCTTTTCGGTGTCACTTCAACTAATTCATCATCATTAATCCATTCTAAGGATTGTTCCAAACTCATAACTCGTGCCGGAACCAGACGCAATGCTTCATCCGCAGAAGAAGAACGTGTATTGCTCAAATGTTTCTTTTTACAAGGATTGACATCAATATCCACATCACGGTTGCTTTCGCCGATAACCTGACCTAAATAAATTTTCTGGGTCGGTTGAATAAACATGGTTCCGCGATCCTGGAGATTAAAGATACCATAGGCTGTCGTTTCTCCTGTTTCAAAAGCGACCAAGGATCCCCGTGTACGTCCAGGAATTTCACCCTTCCACGGTGCATATCCGTGAAAAACATGGTACATAATGCCGTTTCCCTTTGTGCCAGTAAGAAATTCCGAACGGAAACCAATAAGACCCCGGGCGGGAATAATAAATTCCAAGCGTGTATATCCAGCAAGATCTACCATATTTACCAGTTCAGCTTTACGGGTTCCCAGTGATTCCATAACAGCACCCATAAATTCCTGCGGCACATCAATTGTCAATTGTTCCAATGGTTCACATTTCCGGCCGTTGATTTCTTTAAGAATGACGCTGGGTTTGCCAATCTGCATTTCATACCCTTCACGGCGCATTTCTTCAATAAGGACTGCAATATGGAGTTCCCCGCGTCCAGATACCTTAAACGCATCCGCACTATCTGTTTCTTCTACACGCAGGCTAACATTAGTCTGTACTTCACGGAAAAGACGATCCCGCAAATGACGGCTCGTTACAAAATCTCCTTCTTGTCCGGCAAAAGGACTATCATTCACATAGAAAACCATAGACAATGTCGGTTCGTCAATATTGATAGTAGGCAACGCTTCCGGATTTAATGGATCTGCCACCGTTTCGCCAATTTTGATATCTTCAATACCAACAATAGCCGCTATTTCCCCCATGTAAACTTCTTCGGTTTCAGACCGCTTCAACCCTTCATAGGTATATACTCGTCCAATTTTCGCTTTACGCTGGCTTTCCCCATCCGTAATGACAACCTGCTGATTTGTTTTCATCTTGCCGCGGACAATACGCCCAATCGCAATCTTCCCAACATAATCATCATAATCAAGTGTTGTCACCATAAATTGCAGGGGACCTTCCGGATCGCCTTTAGGGCATGGACAGTTTTCAATAATACATTTAAAAAGAGGTTCTAAATTATCACTTTCGTCTTCCATATGTGCTTTGGCGATACCATCACGCCCGTTAGCATAAATAACAGGAAAGTCAAGTTGATCATCATCTGCTTCCAGTTCCATAAATAATTCCAACACTTCGTCTTCTACTTCTTCAACACGAGCATCCGGTTTATCAATCTTATTAATAACAACGATAGGTTTTAATTTTTGTTCCAACGCTTTGCGCAGCACAAATTTTGTCTGCGGCATCGGCCCTTCAAATGCATCAACAAGAAGTAATACTCCATCAACCATATTTAATACTCGTTCAACTTCGCCGCCAAAATCGGCATGCCCCGGAGTATCAACAATATTAATTTTCACGCCTTCATGCATAACCGATGTATTCTTAGACAAAATTGTAATGCCACGTTCACGTTCAATATCACCAGAGTCCATCACACGTTCAGCTACTTTTTCATTGGCACGAAAAACGTGGCTCTGTTTCAACATAGCATCGACTAAGGTTGTTTTACCATGATCGACGTGGGCAATAATCGCAATATTACGTATATCCTTACGTTCCATCCTGCAGTCCTCTCCTGTTAACTAACATTATAAACAGATTATAATAGATTAAATTGTAACTTAGTAATTATATCACATGAACCGGATGTTGACTACTATTTTTTTTATAAAAGAAAGAGGCCCTATAAAAATAGACCCTCTTTCTTTTATGAAATGGACTTGTATTGCGTACTACCTATTTATACGCCAAGCATTACTTTCTCGGTTCTCCGATAATCCGCACCTCCGGTTCCAGACACACTCCATGGGCGGACTCTACACGTTTTTGTATTTCCCGAATCAAACATAATATATCTTCTGCCGAAGCATGTCCTATATTAACAACAAAACCAGCATGTTTTGTCGATACCTGAGCATCACCGACAGAAAATCCTTTAAGCCCCGTTTGTTCGATCAATGTACCCGCAAAGTATCCAGACGGCCGCTTAAATGTACTTCCTGCACTGTGCATTTCCAATGGCTGTTTACTGCGCCGACGATTCATAAGCACATCAATGCGCTCAGCAATTGCTGCCTTATCATCTGCCGTAAGCGCAAGTTCCACTTCAACAATCACTTCCTGTGTTAGTTGAAATATGCTGTGCCGGTATGAAAATTTGAGTTCTACCGCATCATATGTGTGAACGATTCCTGCATCATTGATTGCTTGGACCCGAGAAACGACTTCACTCATTTCACCATCATACGCGCCGGCATTCATAAACACAGCGCCGCCCAAGGTTCCCGGAATCCCACAGGCAAATTCAATTCCCGCCAGACCGTTTTGCTGCGCAAATGCGCAAACATCTCCCAGCATAAGCCCTGAACTGGCCCGCAGTAATAAACCATCACATTGCAATACCTTATTTAGCTCATTAAGTTGAATAACTACACCGCGTATTCCGCCATCTAGCACTAAAACATTAGACCCGCCCCCTAAAACCGTCAAGGGAAGCAACAGCTCTTTTGCTGACCGTATAGCTACCGCCAGTTCCTGAACAGTGTGAGGAAGGACAAGCACATCGGCAGGTCCGCCTACGGCAAATGTCGTATGCCGGCTCATCGGCTCATCTATCAACAGCCGTTCACCGGGAATGATCGCATTCAATTGTGAAATAAAACTTGTAAACGCATACTTATTTATCAAGGATACTCATTCCTTCAGCCATAGATTCTTGAATGATTTTTAATACATCGCCGGCACAAGTCTGCCATTTCCTATACGCTTGCAAATAATCAACGGCCATTTTATTTCCTTTGATAACTTCTGCTAATTTATTTAGTTCTTCTACCTTGGCTTTATCAGGTTGTCCCCCCATTGCCCCGGCATATTCCAACTGCACTTGTTTTATGAGAAATTCTTGAACCATTTTTTTCGATGTCTCATTTGTGGAAAGAACCTTTCCCGCATCTACCAGAGCCTTATATTCTTCCGACTCACGAATAGCTTTTGCCAGTTCATGGGCTTTATCATATATATTCATCATTTATTTCCCCTTTATTTCAAATTTTTAATGCCAATCCCGCTTTTAGACATATCGGGAAAATCTAATTGACGCAACGCTTCATAGGAAACAATAGCAACAGAATTAGATAAATTCAAACTACGAGCCTTATCCGCCATGGGAATCCGAAAACAAAATTCAGGATATTGTTTCAGCAAACATTCCGGCAAACCTTTTGTTTCTTTGCCGAAAACAAGCAAATCATCTTTTTCAAACCGGATATCAGCATAACACTGTTCCGACTTAGTCGTCAAATAAAAAAATCGGTGACCTTCGTATTTTTTCTGCACTTCTTCAAAATTTTCATGAATTTTTACATCAACTAACGGCCAGTAATCTAATCCTGCTCGTTTTAAATACTTATTCTCCAAAGAAAATCCTAATGGTTTAACTAAATGCAGCATAATATGATTAGCTGCACATAACCGTGCGATATTTCCTGTATTGCCGGGAATTTCCGGTTCCACCATAACAATATGCATAATCATCACTCTCCTGTAACATTGTACAAGATTTTTTCATGTCCTTCAAGTGACAGAGATGCATAGATAATATTGTTTAATTGAATTTTATCTTCAAATATGTTTTAATATAGGTATTAGGGAAAGTATATATTAAGAAAGAGGTGTTCATCATGGATATGGAAAACAGAGACAATATTGCACAATGGCCGATTTATTTCGCTCCAGGCTGTAAGCTGCTGCAGTTGGAACCGCAGACAGTGTCTCAGCTATATGATTATTTACATCAACTATTTGGTACTATTCACTTATATACTCGCTGCTGCGGCCTGGACGATGCTCGTCAGCACGATGAAGAAGCGGTTTTTATTACGCTGTGTTCTTCTTGTTTTAAAGTATACGGAGATACGTATGCTAACCTCCATATGAGAGATTTCTGGGATATTTATACTGATTATAAAGACATCTACCCACTAAAAGATGAAAAAGAATTACATAAAAAATTGGATACTGCCATGGAAGGGGCTTTTCCAAAAGAAGGACTCGATAAATGGTACCATGCATTAAAAAAATGAGGCAACATTATGAAATTTACCTATTACGGACATTCCGCTTTTTTACTTACAGAAAAGAATACCGCCATTTTATTTGATCCGTTTATTACGGATAATCCTTGGACATCAATTAATCCGGCATCTATTTGCTGTCAGTACATTTTTATTTCTCATGCCCACAGCGATCATTACGGAGATGCTGAAATCATAGCTAAAACCAACAACGCTACCATTATCAGCACAGCAGAAGTAGCTGCTAAAGCTGCAAATGCAGGCTGTAAGACGCATGCCATGCACATTGGCGGCAAAGCTTTTTTTCCTTTTGGCTATATCCGCCTGACCTCCGCTCTTCATGGTTCCGGTATAGCAGGCGGGCTCGCATGCGGCTGTATCATTCAAATAAATAATAAGCTTATTTATTTTGCCGGTGATACGGGGTTATATGCGGACATGAAGCTTCATAGCCGTTTTTCACCTATTGATTATGCAATCCTGCCCATTGGCGATAATTTCACAATGGGCATTGAGGATGCTGCCATTGCAGCATCCTGGATTCAACCAGGATTAGTAATCCCCATTCATTATAAGACATGGCCGATTATTGACAAGGATCCCATGGAATATAAAAAATTAGTCGAAGAACATTTCCATATTCCGGTCCAAGTTATCGCTCCTGGCACAACATATGAATTTTGATCAAAACAGTACAATCCCCCCTGATGTTAAATACATCAGGGGGGATTGTACTGTTTTATATAGTAATGAAAAACAGTATATTATGTTACTTAATAAAAATTTACAAAATGGATTTATAAATTTCAACAATTTCTTCCTTGATAACATCTCTTGGATTACCCGGTGTACAAGCATCAGCAATCGCTGATGCAGCAAGAAATTCAACATCTTTCTCTTTAACCCCTAATGTACGCAGCTGCCGTGGTATACGAACATCGTCTGCCAATTTTTGCACAGCATCTATACAGGCCTGCCGATATTCTTTCTGACTCATGTTTTCTACACCATTCACGCCCATAGCCCGGGCTATCTCACGGTAACGGTCTCCTGTCGCCGGCGCATTAAATTTTAATACAGGCGCCAATAAAACAGCACAGGCAACCCCATGCGGAATGTCATAAAAAGCACTTAACGGATGTGCCATGGAATGATCAATCCCCAACCCAACATTAGAAAATCCCATACCTGCAATATACTGACCTATTGCCATTTCTTCACGCGCCTTCATATCGCCCGCCACCGATTTCCGCAGCCATTTGCTGATTATTTCAATAGCCTTTAAATGCATCATATCCGTTAATTCCCACGCCCCTTTAGTAATATAGCCTTCAATGGCATGAACGAGTGCATCCATGCCCGTAGCTGCACAAAGGCCAGCAGGCATAGAGGCACTCATCTGCGGATCGATAATCGCAACAACCGGTATATCGTGAGGATCTGAACATACAAATTTACGATGTTTTTCTACATCTGTAATAACATAATTGATAGTAACTTCTGCCGCCGTTCCACTAGTCGTCGAAACAGCAATAATTGGCATGGCTTTATTCTTGGTCGGTGACGCACCTTCCAAACTGCGAACATCATAGAAATCCGGATTTGTCATAATAACAGCAATAGCTTTTGCCGTATCAATAGAAGACCCCCCGCCAATAGCAACAATAACATCAGCTTGTTGTATACGGCAAAAATCGACACCTTCTTGTACGTTTTGAATCGTTGGATTGGCTTTGATATGATCATATACAATATAATCCATGTCCGCCTTATCCAGTAAATCCGTCACTTTATCAGCAACTTTGAATTTTAATAAATCGGGATCCGTTGCAACCATGACTTTTTTTAACCCGCGATTTTGCACTTCATTAATAATTTCCTGAATCGCACCTTCACCAAAATATGAAGTTTCATTCAACGTAATTCTGTTACTCATACTAGTATGCCTCCTTTAATAAAAAGAACTATACTGTATTGTATGAAATAAACGTGCCAAATAATGACAGACTATTCAAATTTATTTTTTATTTGCATATTCTCTTTATATACAACGATATATCTTACTACTCATACTATTCAGTTAATAAAGATTATTCTTTTATTTTATTTCTCATAACAGTCATATGTATCATATATATCAAAATTATCGATACATATGATACATATGATAATTTCTATCTGTCTTTCATTCTAATCCCCGCCGTATTTTTTTTGGTATTATGTCATACTGCTTACAAATGCGATAAAAAGTAGGTATACTTACGTTTATACTTCGAGCAGCATCTGCCACATTGCCCCCGGAATTTTTAATAATACGCAAATAGGTCTGTTTTTCACTTTCTTCTCCTGTTTCACTCGGCACTGCCGCAACAACATCATCCATAATATAACAAAAATCACGAGATGAAATCACGGGAGACTCACTCGTATAAAAAACTCTTTCAATACTATTTTGCAGTTCCCTGACATTTCCGGGCCAATCATAGTGTTTTAGAGATAATAAAAAATCTGCAGAAAATTTTCTTTTTCTATCCGGATATCGCAAATTAAACCGCTGCAAAAATCGATTGGCACAAAATTCTACATCATCTGGACGTTCCCGCAGAGGCGGAATATCTAATCTCAATACATTGAGTCTATAATAAAGATCACTGCGAAATAACCCTAACCGGACTTGTCTCTTTAAATTGCGATTGGTCGCGGCAATAACACGCACATCCAGTTTTTTTTCCTCTTTACCGCCAATACGACGAACTTGCAATGTTTCAACCACTCGCAGTAACTTAGCCTGAAATTCCAATGGCATTTCTCCGATTTCATCAAGAAACAACGTACCATGGTCGGCTAATTCAAATTTTCCCGGATTCCCTTCCTTGAGAGCTCCTGTAAAAGCTCCTTTTTCATAGCCAAAAAGTTCACTTTCTATCAAATCCCGCGGCAAAGAAGCACAATTTACCGCAACAAAAGGTCCTTCTGCTCTACAGCTTCCCGTATGAATGGCTTGAGCAAATAGTTCTTTTCCCGTACCGCTTTCACCTTCTATGAGGATGCTTCCATCATATCGGGCATACTGCCGTGCTCTTTCTATCACTTGTTTCATCATGGTATCCGCAGTAAAAATATTGTCAAAGCTATATGCAGCTTGATTTCCGGACACACGATTCACTGACCGTATAAGATGTTCTTGCTTACGAAGAATCACGGTGATTGTCCGTCCGCTCGTATCTACGGTTAATGAAATAGTAGCACTAAAACGCCGCACTTTTCCCTTAATAAAAAAACGCATGTCATCTATATATAACGGTGCATTTTCCTTTTGCATCGTTATAACGCTATTCCAATCTACATCAGGCATAACACTTCTAAAATCAATCATTGCCATTTTAGGAAAACAAATCGATAATTCCTTTTTTGCTGTATTATTTATCCATCGCAATTGAAATGTATCATTGAGCAAAAGGATGGATTCGTGTAGTCCGTTGGCTGCTGAACGCATAAGCAGCGACTGATGATAACTTGCCAGCATACTTTCCACACTAAACGCGCCGGCTACAACAAGTGCCAGTGTATGCGGATGAGCGGCTTCCACAGCACCGGACAAATCAAGACAACCGATTACTTGACCGTTCAACCCATGAATCGGCGCCGCGGAACAAGTCCATCCATGCTGAGACATACAATAATGTTCCGGGCCATTCATTTGAATCGGCATGTCATATTCCAATGCAATTCCCGGTGCATTACTTCCTACTCCCAGATTAGTCCATACAGCTCCCTTATGAAACAATATGTTTTCGGACCTTTTTAAGATAGAATCATCCCCGATTGTTTCTAAAACATACCCATCCCTATCAGTTAATACCAGTAAAAAGTGTGACTCTTTAATAATTTGGTATACACTTTGTATAATAGGGGCTGCTATTCGAATCAATTCTTTGTTTTTCTTCAATACCTTTTGAAAGACGATATCATCTACCTGTGTAACATTATCACTATATGGATTTACTCTCATCTCCCGGCACTTTAACCAAGACCGTGCAACAGCAGGCTGCATCTTTTCATTTAAGGTACCATCAGACATAAATTTTTGCCACACAGCTTTTGCTTCACCTATTTTCATGTTATGCACTCCCTACAACTAACGAATAGTATATATATTAAAAAACAGACAAACCATCCTATATGAATAGTATATCATCAATCATCATATATTACGCTTACTTTTAAACGGTATATGAATTTATGTATTCATTTGCAAGAAGTGTATAACACACCGATGAAACGCATGTAATTTCAATTTATTTAATATATTGCAATACAACTTCCGTCATTGTATTTGTATCAGCCTTTTTAAATCCATCCTTATATAAATCGGGAGTGCGCCAGCCCTCTTCCAAAGCAGCATCAACAGCTTTTTCAACAGCACAGGCCGCTGACTCTTCCTCTAACGAATAGCGAAGCAGCATAGCAGAAGAAAGAATCGTTGCCAAGGGATTGGCAATACCCTTGCCGGCAATATCCGGTGCCGATCCATGAATAGGTTCATAAAGGCTTGTAAGTTCTCCAATACTAGCCGATGGCATCATTCCAATGGATCCTCCCAATACAGCAGCTTCATCGCTCAGTATATCGCCAAACAAGTTTCCTGTTACAATCACATCAAACTGTGTCGGCCTGATGGCCAGCTGCATAGCACAATTATCTACATACAGATTATCTACTACGATATCCGGATACTGCGCAGCAATTTTCGTTACGGTACGCCGCCACAAACGAGACGTTGCCAATACATTGGATTTATCGACGGAAGTTACCTTATTTCTCCTCTTGCGTGCGGCTTCCATTGCAAATCGTGTAATTCGTTCTACTTCCGGTACACTATAGTTTTCTAAATCCCATGCACGTTCTACACCATCATGTATTTCCGATTCGCATTTATCACCAAAATAAATCCCGCCAATAAGTTCACGGACAATAAGAATATCTGAACCGGTCACAATTTCCGGCTTCAGCGGAGAATATTCGCAAAGTTCTTTTTGTACTTTCACTGGACGTAAATTAACATATAACCCCAGTGCTTTGCGCAATCCTAAAACCGCCTTTTCAGGCCGCAGTGCTGGTTCCACGTCATCCCATTGCCTACCGCCTACTGCACCAAATAAAACAGCACTTGCTTTTTTTGCAGCCTCAATCGTATTTTCAGGAAGCGGAGTTCCAAATTTATCATAGGCCGTTCCTCCTGCATATTGATATTCAAAAGTAAGTCCTATATGGTACATCTCATCAATTTTTTCCAGCACCTTCACAGCGGCTGCCGTAATTTCTTTTCCAATCCCGTCTCCAGGGATAACAACGATATGCTTTTCCATTTATCTTTTCTCCTTTACATATTCAATCAAGCCGCCGGCTTTGGCAATATCTTGAATAAATCCGGGCAGCGGTGCTGCTTGAAATATATCTCCTGTTGTACTATTTTCAATACATCCTGCCGTCAAGTCAACACGAAGGATATGACCGGCTTTAATTTTTTCTACATCACTGCCGATTTCCAATACAGGTAATCCTACATTAATACTATTGCGATAAAAAATACGAGCAAAACTAGCTGCAATAATAACTGGAATTCCAGAAGCTTTAATAGCTATCGGAGCATGTTCACGCGAAGAACCGCAACCAAAATTCTTACCGCCTACCATGATATCTCCCGTTTGTACTTCATGAGAAAATGTTTCGTCTATATCTACCATACAATGTAATGCTAATTCTTGTGGATCAAAACTGTTCAAATAACGGGCAGGAATAATAACGTCTGTATCTATATTATCGCCATAACGCCAAACTTTTCCTTCTATTTTCATTTCAGTGTACCTCCTTAGGTGCTGCAATTTTTCCTAAAATAGCACTGGCTGCCGCTACTTGCGGACCAGCCAAATATACTTCACTATCCACGTGTCCCATCCGTCCGCGGAAATTGCGGTTTGTTGTAGAAACACACTTTTCTCCGGCTGCAAGTATCCCCATATATCCACCCAGGCAAGGGCCGCATGTAGGCGTAGATACTGCCGCACCTGCTTCAATAAATATTTTAATATATCCTTTTTCTATGGCTTCCATATAGATTTTCTGACTGCCGGGAATAATAATACAACGCACATCAGGATGAATCGTATGTCCCTGTATAATGGATGCTGCAATTTTCAAATCTTCTATCCGGCCATTTGTGCAAGAGCCAATCACGACTTGATCAATTTTGATATCTCCAAATGTGCCTATTACTTTCGTATTTTCCGGCAAATGCGGGAACGCAACTACTGGTTGCAATTCATCAAGATGGATTGCAACTACACGTTGGTACGATGCATCCTCATCTGCCGTAACTATATCATACGGCGTAGTGACACGGTTCTTAATATATTGCATAGTTTGATCATCTACAGGAAAAATACCATTTTTAGCTCCCGCTTCGATAGCCATATTGGCAATAGTAAACCGATCCGTCATCGACAATTCCGCAATGCCGCTGCCCGTAAATTCCAAAGACTGATAAAGTGCTCCGTCCACCCCGATCATACCTATTAAAGTCAGCATTACATCCTTACCGGTAATATCCTCTGGTTTTTTACCTGTAATGTTAACTTTAATTGCATCGGGAACTTTAAACCATGCTTCTCCCGTCGCCAGGGCCACTCCTAAATCGGTTGAACCGACACCTGTAGAAAAACCGCCTAATGCACCATAAGTGCAAGTATGAGAATCGGCTCCAATTGTAACCATTCCCGGTGCCACTAATCCCTGCTCCGGGAGCAGGACATGCTCAATGCCAACACGCCCAACTTCATAATAATGCTGAATGTTATTCTCTTTGGCAAAATCACGAACAATTTTTGCGAGTCCCGCAGATTTGATATCTTTATTAGGTATAAAATGATCCGGTACTAAAGCAACCTTCGTACGGTCAAAAACCGGTCTGCCTATTTTTTTGTATTCAGCAATAGAAGGAGGTGCCGTAATATCATTCGCTAACACCATGTCCAGTCTGCAATTAATTAAATCACCGGCTTTAACAGAGTCCAGTCCGGCATGTTTAGCTAAAATTTTTTGTGTCATCGTCATTCCCATAATATATTTCCTCCCCAATTATAACTTTTACTAATGTTGTGCAATTCCATTTTTATATACGTCCTTCTCATATGCAGTTTCTTGTTTTTGATAAAATTTAACTTTTTCTTTAATTCCCTCCATTTTATTTACAGCACTGATAAAAGCAATGACAGACGCCGTAATGATATCGGTATCTACTCCTACCCCCCAAGCAGTCTTTCTATCATCATAGGTTAATCCAAAATAAGCCATTCCCCGCGAATTAGATCCGCTATCTAAATCATGTTCGTTATAAACTAAATTATGTATATGTATGCCATACGTACTGCAAACGGCATTACTTACTGCATCCAGCTGTCCATTTCCGCTGCCTTCCAAGATTGTCTCTTTACCGTTAACCATAAGAAAGATTTGTCCATACCACTTCTTTGCTTCTCTTTTTAATGAGAAATCTTCCAATTGAAAGGGAGTTGTAATATTTACGTACTGCTTTATAAAAATATGATACATGTCTTCCGGCTTTAATTCACGATGGGTATGATCAGAAATTTCTTTTACAAAATAACTAAAATCTTCGCGCATTTTTTTAGGCATGCACACGCCATACTGTTGTTCCATTACATATCCCACACCGCCTTGCCCTGACTGACTGTTAATACGGATAACATCCGCATCATAATGACGTCCCAAATCTTCCGGATCAATAAGCAGATATGGCACAGACCATTGCTTTTGACACGTATCTGCATGATATTTCATTCCTTTTGCAATAGCATCCTGATGCGATCCGGAAAAAGCGGCAAAGACAAGTTTCCCGGCATACGGCTGTCTAGGATGAACATTCATACGTGTTACTCGTTCATATACTTCTATCAATTCCGGCATATTAGAAAAATCCAAGCCAGGGTCAATCCCTAAAGCATACATATTTAACGCAATCGTTACAATATCGGCATTGCCTGTACGTTCTCCATTTCCAAACAAAGTACCTTCAATACGATCTGCACCCGCCAGCAGTCCCAGCTCTGCATCAGCAACACCGCATCCTCTATCGTTATGAGGATGTAAAGATAACACGATGTTATCCCGATAATTCAAGTGTTGTGACATGTAAGCAATCTGTGAGGCATACACATGAGGCATAGACATTTGCACAGTAGAGGGCAAATTGATAATAGCTTTACGATCACTTGCAGGCTTCCAGACGTCAAGAACCGCATTGCAAACCTCCAGTGCATATTCAGGCTCTGTCCCGGTAAAACTTTCGGGAGAATATTCAAATCGATACGCAGAACCGTTTCGATCGGTCAATTCTTTCAGCAATGCCGCTCCTTCAACTGCTATTTGTTTAATTTCTTCTTTTGATTTATGAAACACTTGTGTCCGCTGTGCTGCCGATGTTGAATTATATACATGTACAATTGCATTTTTTACTCCATCTAACGCTTCAAACGTTCGCTGAATAATATGGCTTCTCGCCTGCGTCAAGACTTGTACGGTCACATCATCGGGAATCAGATTTTTTTCAACTAGTGTACGTAAAAATTCATATTCTGTTTCCGAGGCCGCCGGGAAACCAACTTCAATTTCTTTGAAACCTATTTGTACCAATTTTTTATAAAATTCAATTTTTTCGGTAAGATTCATGGGAATGATAAGTGCTTGGTTCCCGTCTCGCAAATCTACGCTGCACCAAGTCGGTGCTTTTTCGGTACAATCTTTCGCCGCCCAGCTTATATCTGTATGCGGCGGCATATAATACCCTTTCTTGTATTTTCTTACGTTCATCATACACTATGCATCTCCTTTTCCCTTCTGATTACAAGCAAAATCCCATTGTATCAAGATTTGATTATTTGTACGCATGAATCCGGGGCCTCACCATTTTTACTAAAGCCGGTGTTGTTAAATCAGCAGACAACAAAAAAGTCTTTCATCTCTTTGAAGAGACGAAAGACTTTGCTCACGCGTTACCACTCTAATTCATACCAAAAAGGTATGCTCTTATATCAGGTACGGATTTTCATCGATACCCTCCTGTTTAGTAACGGCCAGGCCCCGGCTCCACCTACTTGGTTCAGCGAGCAGCTTAAAGATGAGTTCGCTTCCGTTCCACTACTGTTTCACACCACCCAACAGCTCTCTGCAAGATTTCCGGACACTACTAATTCTTATCAATGCATTTGTATTTTTGCTTGTTGAATGATACTTTATCACAACATTGTTCCTTTGACAAGAGGGAAAAATCGAATTAAACGTTTGACTATATTGTATTTTTTTGTAAATTTATGTTCAGTATCATAAAATACTATTATTTTTTATATCCTGTCATAAAATCAACTTCATTTTTCAGTGGGACTCCGCCGATATATGACCGCAGATTAGCTGCTGCTATTTTGACGATATTGTCATGTGTAGCTGCTAAATGAAATCCACCGGATACATGCGGTGTTATATGGATACCCGGAATGCTCCATAAAGGATGATCTTTCGGCAACGGCTCCGGATCCGTCACATCAAGCGCAGCCCCTGCAAGATGCCCATTTGTTACGGCATTGCACAAATCCTCACTAACAACGGCCGTACCGCGTCCCACATTGATAAAATAAGCGCCTTGCTTCATCGCCTTAAAACGTTCTTTATTATACAAACCCGTTGTTGCTTTTGTTCCTGGAAGGCTGGAGGCTACAACATCTGCACGAGCCAAATATTCATCTAACTTTTCCATCGTTCCCATTTCATCCGCATAATCCGGGACAATAGTACTGCGCCGCCGCATCCCAATGACATGCGCTCCCATCAGTTTACAAAGCCGGGCAAATCTGCCGCCTATATCGCCCAGACCGATTACCAAAACCGTAGCACCTGAAACAGAAGTAACGGGACCTTCATCTTTCCATAGACGCTGTTTCTGGTTTGCTTCATACATGTATAACTTTTTCATCATTCCTAACAGCACTGCCAGCATGTATTCCGAAATAGCCAAGCCATACGCACCGGTTGCATTCGTTAACATAACACCGGGCGGAAGTACACCTGGTTTGCAATATTCACCGGCACCTGCACTGAACAATTGCACCCATCGCAGTTTTGATGCTGTCGATAAAAGTACCGGTGCTATATTTCCAATAATAACTTCCGCCTCAGACACATCCTGTATTGTCACCTCTGCGGCTGGAACATAAACAATTTTATTATCTCCTGCGGCCTTCTCCAACCATTTTTTATGTATATCCAATAAATCCATTACTGCCAATATTTTCATAATAAAAAACTCCTTTTTATGTATTATTTTTTCCCTTTCATTCGCATCGCAAAACTTCCGATCAAAACAGCCGTAATAAATACCAGTAAAAAATAATCATCCATACTTCCTTTTTCTAATACCATGTAATACGACCAGACAAAAGCTGCCGCCCCTAATATATACGTAAAACGTGTTTTATTATCCATTTCCATAAAAACTTGTTTTACGCTTTTTGGTTTTTTCTTTTGTTGTTCTTTCCCTTTATGCGATGTTTCAGGTATTGCAGAATTTGTTTTTTTTGTTGGTTTTTTACTCATTACCATGCCTTCTTTTTATTAGTAATAGTACTAGATTCTATCGTATATTTCTATTTTATATGAACACAGGTCCCTTGGCAAGTAATAGTACACCGCAACTATTTTACAAAGATAGATATACCTGTTAAAATATACATGATAAAATTAAATGCATGCCATCTATCAATACGCGGGATGGTGTGCTTTTTTCTTGTATTATTTGCATAAAAGGAGATATGTCATTTTGAATCGTATGCAAAACATCATTATCCGTTATATAATTTTACTCATAGGACTGCTTATTATGGCCTTTGGAATTGCCGTAGTAACAAAATCAAATTCGGGAACTACGCCTATTTCCAGTGTTCCATTTGTTTTAAGCCTTATCTTTCCTATTACATTTGGACAATTTACTTGCCTGCTCAGTATTATATTCATGTTGACAGAATTCATTATATTAGGCAGAAAATTTCCCAAAGCACAGCTATGGCAAATAATTATCGGTCCTTTTTTTGGTCTTTTTACTGACTTGGGAATGTATGTTTTTGCAACACTGAACCCAGGTGCATATTGGGCCAGAATCATAACATTATGTATCGGCAGTGCTATGATGGCATTAGGCAGCTATCTGCAGATAGCTGCAAACGTTATCATGAATCCCGGAGAGGGTGTTGTCAAAGCACTGTCCTATAAACTTAAAATTCGATTCGGCAATGTAAAAATAATGTTTGATGCCATATTGGGTATAACGGCATTGGGTATTTCCACTGCTTACTTCGGAGATATACGAGGTATCCGCGAAGGTACCATTATTTCTATTTTTCTGGTAGGTTTCCTCGTCAAAATATGGAGCCGTATTGCCAATTATTTTAATTTTGAAAAAATATTATATTCTATACATAGTAATACACAATAAAAACTTGCGTTACCTGCAAGTCTTTTAGAAACCACATTTTTTAATGCCAACCATAATACTATGTCTCGTCACATTTTTCTAATGCAACTAGCTTCCTCTCCCCGTACAACACCGAAAGGATTTCTAATTCATAGCTTTATATACAAAATAAAAAAACAGTGAATTCTGATATTTCTTTATCAGAATTCACTGTTTTTATCTGTGTCTTACTATACTGAAAAAACCCTACCTGTCAAAATAATCCGCTTACTTTATGGTATTGACACGAACCCGTTCAATCGTTGGATTTCCGTTTTTATCTTTCGATATGGTATCCACACGGATACGTTCCAATTCCGGTTTAAATTCACTAACAAGCTTGCTGTCTACAGCAATCCCTTTCTGCAGTACCCGATAAATAATCTGAGCAAATTCATATCTCGTCATTGTACGATCGCCGCCAAAGGTACCGTCCGGATATCCTTCGATGAGTCCCTGAGCTGCCATCGCTTTAATGGTTTCATAGGCCCAATGATTTGCCGGAACATCTGGGAACATCACTGTCGAATCGGGTTTTACTGTCTGCATGCCGACCAACGTATTCACAACAGCAGTCAATTTTTGTATTTGTTCTGCCTGCTGTGCTACGACAGCACGCATATCCTTCAATTCTTTCGCCATGGCAACACGGGATGTTGAAATGTGATTGCCCTGTCCCAGTTTGAAGCTGACGCCGGCATTGATCATGTTTTCTCCATTGCCGATACTGCCGCCGATACTGAACATAGTATCTTCATTCGGTCGATAATATGCACCTATAGCAGCTGCGCTCGCACCGCTGTAATTACCATATCCAGCGGCAAAATCCCACTTATCATCCGGATCAAAATCGAGAGGATGCAGTGCGGCAAGAGCTGCTGCACCGGCGCCCACTTTGTCAACACGAGTATCCAAATTACTGATGGAATTCCCGAGAATACTAATATTTTGACTATTGTTAGTGACCGCTTGATTCGTTGCATACAGTTGGCTGCCATTGACAGCATCAGTGGAATCAGATGATAATTTTCCAGCAGCCACATTGGTAATTGTAGTCCCCTGAGAACCACCTAACGTAATTTTACTGTTGTCTACGCTGCCGTCACTGTTGAGATTATATTGCACTGTTCGAGAATCCAGAACTTTTAACTGATCTTCTGTCGCCCCCTGTCCGCTGGTGTAGTTACCCGGATCCCAAGTCTTATTTGTCAGTCCATTAATCGTACCGGTAGAACCACTACCATTAATCGTCACATTACCGATCTTTCCGGTTCCGTTTGCTCCGTCCAAAGAGACCTTCGTACCAGCCTGAATTGTACCATTGGTACCATTCATCGTCACTGCATTATCTCCGGTTCCGGCAGTAACCGTTCCCTTGGTACCATCCATGGAGACCGCATTCGCACCACTTCCCAATGTCACCGTATCATTCAACGCCACATTATAATCCGTATGTCCGTCTGTTCCATCTACCGTAGGTGTAACCGTAATGTTCTTTCCTGCAGATACAGTTGATTTTGCTGCTGCGGCTGCTTTATCCACCGTATCATTTAGTTGGTCTACATTAACTGCGTCCGTTCCATCCACCCCGGCTGCTACATTCGTTATCTTGTTGCCGCCGTTATCCAAACCGCTGCTGGTCAAAGATACATTTTTACCGTTGGAACCGGCAATGCTCACTCCATTTCCGGTGACTGACGTCGTATTGCCGGCAGCATCTTTGGTAGTCATACCTGTTGCAGTAACAGACGTGCTGTTTCCCTTGCCGTCTGCCGTAGTCAGACCATTGGTATCCATCTTGGTATTCCCAGCCGTCACGCTTTCCACATTGATATCCTTATTCAGATTTACCTGATAGTCCGTATGACCGTCTGCCGCTGTAGAAGAGGTTACGGTTGTATTCACACCGTCAGATACCGTTGTTTTTGATCCGGCTGCCGCTTTATTCAATTGGCTGACATTGACGGCATCGTTATCGGCTTTCCCGTCTGCTACATTGGTAATTTTCTGTCCGCCGTTATTCAGACCTGTATTGGTGAGGGATACCGCGGAAGATCCGCTCCCTATGGTGATACCGCTGTTATTCATCACCGTGTTGCCTGTAGTAAGGCTGTTGAACACCGCGTCATCGGCCATCTGGATTTCCAAATCACCGTTCTGGTTCTTTACCGTCTTGATATTTTTCGACGACGTCGTGCCGTTTCCTGTATACCCGCCTACAATATTCAGCTGATCTCCCAGATTCTTATGGATGACCGTACCGTCATTACCGGCAAAGTCTAATCCTGCATTTGTTACAGTAGAGGCTGCCAGTTTCAGCTGATCTTCCGTCGCAGCTTGACCACTTACATAGTTGTTAGGATCCCAGGTTTTGTTGGTCAACCCGTTCACGGTTCCGGTAGAACCATTCCCATTAATGGTCACATTGCCTATCTTTCCGGTTCCATTGACCCCATCCAGCACCACGTTTGTACCTGCCTGAATCGTACCCTTCGTACCGTCCAGGGTAACCGCATCGGCGCCGCTTCCCAGTGTCACCGTATCATTCAGATTCACCTTATAATCCGTATGACCGTCTGCCGCTGTAGAAGAGGTCACATGCGTATTGGTACCGTCAGACACAGTAGTAGTGGCTTTAGCGGCCGCCGTATTCAGCTGACTCACATTAACGGCATCGTTATCGGCTGTCCCGTCTGCTACATTGGTAATTTTCTGTCCGCCGTTATTCAGACCTGTATGGGTGAGGGATACCGCGGATGATCCGCTTCCGATAGTCACTCCGTTTGTATTCATCACCGTATTGCCTGTGGTGACGCTGTTGAACACCGCGTCATCGGCCATCTGGATTTCCAGATTTCCATCATTGTTCTTGACTGTCTTAACATTGGTTGAAGAGGTAGTTCCCGTACCGTTGTAACCGCCTACGATGTTTAGCTGTTCTCCCAGAGTCTTATGAATTACTTGTCCATCATTGCCGACAAAATTCAATCCCGCACTATTGAGTGTTGTGCCCACTTGTTTCAGCTGATCTTCCGTCGCAGCTTGACCACTTACATAGTTGTTAGGATCCCAGGTTTTGTTGGTCAACCCGTTCACGGTTCCGGTAGAACCGCTGCCGTTAACGATCACATTGCCGATGGTCCCGCTGCCGTTCACACCATCCAAAGACACCTTCGTACCGGCCTGAATCGTACCATTGGTACCGTTGACAGTCACTGCATTATCTCCGGTTCCGGCAGTAACTGTGCCCTTCGTACCGTCCAGAGTAACCGCATCGGCGCCGCTTCCCAGCGTCACCGTATCATTCAGATTCACCTGATAGTCCGTATGACCGTCTATCGCTGTAGAAGAGGTCACATGCGTATTGGTACCGTCAGACACAGTGGTAGTGGCTTTGATGGCCGCTGTATTCAACTGACTGCCATTTACCGCATCCGTAGAAGTCGCTGACACGGTGCCTGCCGCCACATTGGTAATTTTCTGCCCGCCGTTATTCAGACCTGTATTGGTGAGGGATACCGCGGAAGATCCGCTCCCTATGGTGATACCGCTGTTATTCATCACCGTGTTGCCTGTGGTAAGGCTGTTGAACACCGCGTCATCGGCCATCTGGATTTCCAAATTACCGCTCTGATTCTTTACCGTCTTGATATTTTTCGACGACGTCGTACCGTTTCCTGTATACCCGCCTACAATATTCAGCTGATCTCCCAAATTCTTATGGATGACCGTACCGTCATTACCGGCAAAATTCAGCCCAGCATTGGTCACCGTCGTATTCGAAGTATTCACCGCCAATTTCAACTGATCTTCCGTGGCAGCCTGTCCGCTTACATAGTTATTGGGATCCCAAGTCTTATTCGTCAGCCCATTCACTGTACCTGTCGTACCGCTGCCGTTAATGGTCACATTTCCCACAGTTCCGCGTCCATTCACTCCGTCCAGAGACACCTTCGTCCCCGCCGTGACTGCACCGGCTGTCCCGTCTACCGTCACCGCATTGGCACCGCTTCCCAAGGTAATCTTATCATTCAGATTCACCTGATAGTTTGTATGTCCGTCTGTCGCTGTTGTGGAGCTAACCGTTGTATTGGTCCCATTGGATACTGTGGTAGTGGCTTTGGCGGCCGCTGTATTCAGCTGACTGACATTCACCGCATCTGTACCATTGACTCCAGCCTTCACATTGGTTATGGTATTGTTGCCATTACTCAGCCCGTTATTAGTGAGAGATACCGCGGAAGATCCGCTCCCGATAGTCACTCCGTTTGTATTCATCACCGTATTGCCTGTGGTGACGCTGTTTAGTCCCGTCAGATCTTTTGCCAACTGTACGGTCAGTGTATTAGTATCTGTGCTGGCTACGACACCAATATTATTGGAGGAAAGATTATTCAAGTTCGCTCCTCCGGTGATTTTAAGAGCCTGATCCGAGCTGCGCTGAATCACATTTTTGTCCAATGCATCGGCATTGGAATAACTGCCCACTGTAGAGTTATCTCCGGCAAAGCGCAAAGGTTGTGTCAATGTATACAGCTGGCTGCCATTTACGGCATCTGTACTGGTGGACGAAACAAGACCGGCTGACACATTCTGAATCCGTCGTTCGGAACCGACAGACCCAACGGTCACTACACCTGCTGCATTTGCTCCTGCAAAGGTATAATTCCCGCTGCCAATGGTAACAGAAGAATATGAATTGACACCTGCCGTCGTACTGCTGGCATCACTACCGGTTACATAGGCGGAATTACTGCCCAGGTAGACAGAATCAGCCAGACCGGCGGTCACATTATTTCCTAAGATGAATACGCCATCAAGGTTGGAATCCGTATTATTATTGCCGATAATCCGATTTCCCGATCCATATACCGTATTATTTCCGCCAAAGACACCGGAACCTGCCGCCGTGTCAATCGTTCCATCAGCAATTCCCGCTGCATTCAAATTCTTTTTCCCTACCGTATTGCCATGTCCGATGACATCGGCATCTTGTGCGGTAACCGTATTGCTATTACCCAAAATACTGGTATTCACCGTATTATAGGAATGGGTTATCCCGTTGGGATCTGTCACTGTTGTGCCTACCGTATTGCTGTTGCCCATAATGCTGGAATTAGTACCTCCTACCGTACCGTTTCCATTGCCCACTACATAAGTGTCTGACCCAGTCAGTGCCTGACCCGTCTGATTCGTATCCGTGGACATGGACGTACCGATCAAGCCGGAGTGCGTTCCGCTGACAGCAGAATTTTTACCGATTACGGTAGACGCAGTGCCGCTGCTACTGGCATTGGTGCCTACGGCAATGGAGGACTCGTTTGTAGCACTGGAGGTATTTCCCTGTGCAAAGGCATTCACACCGGATGCATGGGCATTTTTCCCGAGAGCCACGGCCTGATCCGAAGTAGCCTGTGCCTGATCTCCAATGGCAATAGCGCTGTTCACGGTGGTAGACGTACTATTCTGCACTTCCGTCAACGCATAATTGCCGAGTGCAATGGAATTATTTCCGGCACTGCTAGCGGAAGAACCGATAGCAATAGAAGACTGTCCATACGCCGTAGCTTGCCGATCCGACGTGGTATTGGAATTGCCGATAGCAATACTGTTGGTGCCTTGTGCTTTCGTATTATCACCGATAGAGATACTGCGATCTCCTACAGCCGTAGCCGCCGGACCGGCGGCAATAGCATTTTCTCCCGTAGCACCTGTATTATCCTGGTTACCTGATTCATTGGAATTGACACTGTAATATTTTGTCTGACTGGCCGCAATAGCACTGTTCATCTGCCCCAAATTCACGGCCTGATCACTGGAGGTAGCAGCAGTAACCTTACTGATAGTCCCTCCTGCATTGATGTTGGTTTTATTACTGTCTGTATACGTCACGGCATTGTCTGTTGCCACTTTGATCTGATCGCTGGTTACGGCTCCCAGAGCCGCTGCCAGCGTGTCATAATGATGAACTGTTCCAGCCGTATCAGTGAGAGAAAACTGACCATAGCTTCCATCTGTATTCAATGTGACTCCTCCACCGATCAGCGTTGCTATACTGGTCTGTGCTGCTTTCAACTGGTTCACGTTGACTGCATCGGTTCCATTTGAACCGTCGGCCACATTGATAATTCTCCGCTGAAAAATCGTGTCTCCTTCACTGGACCCGACAGAGACGACCCCGTTTGTTCCGGCAGCTAATCCTGTAAGATAACTGTTGCCGGAAGAGTCGGCCTGGTTGGCTATGGAATTATGCCCCAGAGCGATGCTGTTGTCCACTGCTATTGCACTATCACCGACAGCCACTCCCGAAGCGCCCTTTGCTTGAGCGGCATATCCTATAGCCACTGAATTATCAGCACCGGCTGTTGCCAGATAACCCAGAGCTGTAGCTGCGTTCGCCGCCGTGGTGGAAGCACCGACCGCTGTACTGTGACTGCCGCTGCCGTTCTTATTCGCTTCATAGCCTATGGCCGTATTGGCATCACCGTCAATAGTACCCCCGGCGCTGCTCCCCATGGCTACATTGAAATTGCCGGATACATTGTCACCAGCGTTTAGTCCGATCGCTGTATTTTCATTGCCGCTTCCGTTCTGCCCGGCATTGGCACCGATGGAAATACGGTTTTGCTGAGTTTTAGAGGTTGATCCGGACTGTGTGCCCACGCCGGCGGAAGCACCTAAAGAAATATCATTAGTCCCGCTCGCCTGAGAAGATGCCCCCAGTGCCACACTGTCACCACCACTGGCGCTGGCAGAATCACCGATAGCTGCCGCACTGCCTCCGGCAGCAGAAGCATGACTACCGACAGCTGTTGCACTGCTTCCAGCGGTACTGGCTGAAGTTCCCAATGCAGTACCATTGGTACCGCTGGCAGACGCATCTGCGCCTAAGGCCAGTGCTTGATCTCCCACAGCCTGTGCCGAATCGCCGACAACGGTAGAGCGCTTGCCATTGGCTGCACTCTTCTGCCCAATGGCAACAGCACCGTCCTGGGATGCCTTCGCTGTATTTCCTACAGCTATCGCCCCGGTGGTACCGGATGAGGTACCCGCATTCACGCCCAGTGCCAGTGATTGATCGCCGTCTGCCGCCGTATTCAGTCCCAATGCCACTGCCTCAGAACCGCCGGATACAGCACCACTGCCAACTGCCACGGCATCACTACCTGTAGCAGAAGCCTCTGTTCCCGTAGAATTGGCTTTGAAATACTTCATAGATTCATCAATGGCATTAGTCATTTGTCCTTTATTGACTGCATCTGTATCAGCCGTTCCGGCCGCTACATTGGTAATCTTGTTGCCGCCGTTATTTAAGCCCGTACTGGTCAGAGACACAGCGGTACTGCCACTACCGATGGTCACTCCATTGGTATTCATAACAGTATTTCCGGTAGTTACACTGCCTAAAGAAATAGCGTCATTCAGATTCACCTGATAGTTCGTATGGCCGTCTGCCGCTGTGGAAGAAGACACAGTGGTATTTGTACCATTGGATACCGTAGTCTTGGATCCGGCTGTTGCCGCATTCATCTGACTGACATTCACCGCATCCGTACCGTTTGTTCCCGCTTTCACATTAGTAATGGTATTACCGCCGTTGTTGAGTCCTGCTGATGTCAGAGACACAGCGGTACTGCCACTGCCGATGGTCACTCCATTGGTATTCATAACAGTATTTCCGGTAGTTACACTGCTTAAAGAAATAGCGTCACTCAGATTGACCTGATAGTTCGTATGGCCGTCTGCCGCTGTGGAAGAAGACACAGTGGTATTTGTACCATTGGATACCGTGTTCTTCGAAGCGGCTGCCGCTGTATTCATCTGATTGACATTCACCGCATCCGTACCATTTGTTCCCGCTTCCACATTAGTAATGGCATTACCGCCGTTGTTGAGTCCTGCTGATGTCAAAGACACGCCATTGACGCCGCCGACGGTCACTCCATTGGCATTCATAATCGTACTGCCTGTAGTCACGCTATCTAAGACAATATTATCATTCAGATTCACCTTATAATCCGTATGACCGTCTGTGGAATCCACGGTAGAAGTCGCGGTTGTATTGGTCCCATTGGATACGGTCACAGCGGCCGTATCCGCTGCAAAAACAGGACTGCCTGATAAGACGGCCACCGCCGCCAGAACAGCGGCCCACGTTTTGGCCGACAAAGGTGACATATTCTTTTTGAGTGCCTTCGGTGTTTCCGCCTTAGAATGTCCTTTAGCAAATTCTGATACAACCTGAAATACTTGCAATGTTTGGTTAAATACGACTTTATATATTTTATTCATATAAATCCTCCCTATAAAAATGATCTGCTTGCAATAAAACGTTCCGCTGCTCACCCTCTATTGTGATACGATACACACCTCCAGGCGCACTACACTAATCGTGTAATATTCTGACGTCTACCCGCCGCATATTTACCTTCTCAATCTTTAAAGATATTAGAAAATCTATATTATATACTGTCCATACCAATGTGCTTATCATATCGAGAAATGTTTCACATAAAATAATTTTACGACAGCACCCTGTGAGCCTAGGGATACCCTATAGAAAATAATATATGTGTTTATGGGCCGTATCGGTTGACTATTTTTTTTTGGTAAAAGAAAATAACAGGGTAAAATTAATTTCTAAGGCATCCGCAATGTCAATCAGCATGGATAAAGAAATATTGCGATTATAATTTCCACATTCGATTTTACCGATAGAACTACGACTAATATGGGCTTTATCTGCTAATTGTTGTTGTGTCAAATTTTTTTTTTTTCGATACCCGGCAATTTGATATCCTATTTGTTTAAAATAGAACTCTTTCTTATCATACAAAGCATTCCCTCCTTTTTATTATTTTTAAGTTTTTTTATATTAAGTTGTATTTATTATCAACACTTAATCTTTATATAATAATAAATGATATCTTTTATCCTATTTTTTGTAAAGCATAATTATTCATTTAATATATTTAACATCTTTGTATTTCTGTTATAATGTTCATAAATAAGAACAATATGTTCATAAATAAGAACAATTGTATACTGATACATATGATAGAATAGATGTTTAAAACCTTTTTACTTATATTTATATAATAAATATTTATTTTACAGTATAAAGAAAAACCTAATGACACCCTATCATGTTATATAATAGGGTGTCATTAGGTAATAATCTTTATTAAGACATATAATTTTATCTATCGTTTTTTTATTAAAAACAAAAAATTTTAAAAATAACTAAACTAAGTTTTCTTTTCCATTAAGTATCGCATGCACTAGGGTGTTACCTTGGTACATAACTTTCAGAGAGAAAAACTCCTGTTTCTGCTGCATCAATTTCAAAAATATTTTATCCCCCGCCCAAATGGGTAAATCAACTATTCTTTCAATGGGAACCCACTGCAAAACACCTTCATCACATTCCCGCAATTCTCCAGAAAAAGAATCAGAGCTATACAAATGCATGAATTCCGTTTCATATTCATCACAAATAAACGTAATAATACCGCAATATCGCCAAGATACCAATGTCAAGCCCGTTTCTTCGTAGACTTCACGCAATACGCAGTCTTCCGGACTTTCACGCTCTTCAAATTTTCCACCAATACCGATCCACTTATCATGATTAATATCATTCTTTTTTTTAATGCGATGCAGCATTAAATAAGAATTATTTTTTTCTATATAACACAATGTAGTATTCAACATATATATTCACTCTTTTCTCTTTATGCATTTTACTTATGATTATACCATAATGTATTTTTTCCGGCTAATATATTCTCCGTTTACCGCGCCCCACACAAAAAAACACCGCAGAAAATTCGAACTTATTTGCAGTGTTTTTTGTATGGTTTTATTATTCATTAATATATTAAATGCCTTTATCGGTTATATACAGATAATTGAACATACTCTGGTCCAAAAAATAAAAATTCGCCATGCCCTATTTTATATGCAGATGAAATCCCGTCCCCTTGAACGGGAACAACAGGAACTTTATCCATGCCATAGGCTTCTTCATAAGCGGTCGGCATTGCTGCCGCTCCTAACCCGGATTTATCAAAATGCATCGTACTATCTTTATATAAACGAATACCTACTACTATATTGCTTTTAAAAATGATAGCAAATTTATTGGTTCCATATTCCCACCGTTCTGTCCCACTTTCGGCAATAACATTTACCGGACGCGTATAGTGCTGCAATACATCTTCCTGTGTCATACCCAAATAGATTCCGCCGACAGATTCATTATATTCAGGATGGATAGAGCGTCGCAACACCATTTTATCATCAATAATAAGATATTGATGTACATTATTCCCAAATAAATCCATTTTAATATTACGATTGCCTGCCGCTTCAGCAACGCAAAAAGTACCCTCTTGCGGATAATCATAGGTGCAAGACTGTGCTCCAAGAATTTTACAATTATTAATATAATCTCCTTGGATCGTCATCGTCAAATTTCCTTTAGTGCTGTACCAATCCCCTTCCGCTGGTTCCAGCCATTGTAAAATATTTTCCTGGCTTTCCGTTCCTTCTTCTTGTGCAAAACAACTCATCGATACTGCCATAAAAAAAACAAAACATACCGCAACTATAGATAATAACTTTTTCAAAATCGGTCTCTCCCTTATACTGGTTTCTTTCCAAACGAACATTATACGCTCATTCATGTAAGAAAACAATATATATTCCTCCCCGCAATCGGATATCTATACTATACATCTCTCTTATTCAAAATATGTAAAGGAAATACCGCTCCGTTCTAATACTATTCCCGCTGCAATAGCTGCTGCAATATTAACTACTCCTTCCAAAAAAAGTCCCGGTGCAGAAGTCAACCCAACCGCGATTCCTCCATATAGAATACTTCCGAATATAGTATAACCAATAACCATCCATCCCCCCGATAAACAGAGTCCACAAAAAGCATAGGCAGACAAAATATGAATATCTGCTTCATGTTTCTTTACAATATGCCAAAGGATTACCGCCATACTATATTTTATGAGGATCGTCGGCAGAATCCATATAGGAAACCCTCCTAAAAAATCGGCAAATGCAGAACCAAGACTAGCTGCTACAGCGCCCTCACGATGTCCCGCATACAAAACCGCCAGAAAAATGGCAGCATCACCTAAATGAGCATACCCCAATGGGATCGGAATGCGCGGAACGATTGTCATTATGCATATAAACGCCGCCATAACAGCTGTTATGCAGATACGTCGCGATGCTGACATAGGTTTTCTTTTATTGTACTTCATCATGGCACACACTCCTATTAATCATGATATTCATATCTAATTTTCTTCATACGCTCGTATACGCAGTGTTAACCCTCGTTGGGCACATAGTGTTTGACAGGCTTTAATTTCATCATCACTTTCCACTTTATCTACAATCGTCATTACCACATTCGGAATGTATTTCTTGCAATGGCCTGCAAATGTAAGCATCGCTTCAAAAGATTGTATGCCAAACGTATTTCTCGTAAGTGATAAATATCGTTCTGCGTTCGAAGCGTTCAGACTAATAGATATAGTATCTAAAATATGATGGTCAAAGACAGAAGATGTATCATAGCCATATTCCAAATCGGATAAGCCATTTGTGTTAATCCGTGTTTGTACATCAGGGTGCTTATGTTTTATATAGGTTAACAGTTGAACTACATCAGATAATCTCATCGTGGGTTCACCAAATCCACAAAATACAACTTCATTTATAACCGGCCAAGGTGCTATATCCAATATCTGCTGTATCTCTTCTGCAGAAGGTTCTGTTTCCAGCCAAAGTGTTGCTGTTTTATCCATTTTTTTGAGATTGCGCAAACAGAACGTACATGAACAATTACAGCGATTTGTCATATTAATATAAACACTTCTCCTCCCTTGCGGCTGCCGTTTTAAACTTTCCTCCAGACTTAAATAACGCCCTTTGTCATATGTATAGATAATCATATGCCCGTCCTCCTCATTTCAATTCTGTTAAATATTCTTCAAACGCCAATCCATAATTCCAAGGCAATCCTAGTTTTTCAGTATATACCAATGTTTTTACAATAAAATCCACTGCTTTTCTTACAGAAGGTATTAATGGTTCTCCTTTTACTAAGCAGGCAGAAATGATTGCGGTAAAAATATCTCCCGTACCAGACCGGTTGCCGCCTATTTTCAACGTGCGGATAATTTGAGAGTCTTTTCCTCTTTCATATACATAATTGCTGATTGTATTATTTCCTCCCAGACCGGTAATAATAACACGGGAAGGACCTTTAGAAGATAAATCTTCCGCCATCTTAAGCAATGCTTTTTCTGTAATTATGCCTCTATCCGGATATGGCAGGCAAAGCAATTCACAAGCTTCCGTAAGATTCGGCGTTATCGTATCAGCATACGTTAAGAGCCTTCGCATTTCATTGCAAATATCGGGAGTGTAGGATGCATATAATGTACCATAATCTCCCATTACCGGGTCAAAAATAACTTGTGTATGTGAATGTTTAAAGTTTTTTATAAACTCAATAACAATGTCAATTTGTTTGACAGAACTAAGAAATCCGGTACAAATCCCATCAAATTGCAATTGATTGTCCTTCCAGTTACGTATATACGGCCGCATATTTTCACTGTAATCACTCATATAATGAGCAGAAAAACCCGTATGAACGGAAAGTATGGCTGTCGGCAACGGACATGCCTGTACTTTTAAAGCGGAAATAATCGGCAATTCCACAGCAATCGAGCATCTTCCGAATCCAGTCAAATCATTAATTAAGGCAATCCTTTTTTGTCTCATTGTCTGTTATCATCCTTATCGCCTGTATATTTTAGATCTTTCACATCAGGAAAATCTAAAATTAAGTATACATCAAATGTGTATTCATTAAAATATACAAAAATTAAATATTTTAGTGGTACAGATTGACAAAAAAAACAGCAGAGATACCTTCATAAAAGTATCTCTGCTGTTTAACAGACATCTAATTCATTACTTTATAATATGAGAAAGAATATAAGCCATATAGGGATGTCTTTGACTTTCTTCCCAGCTTTTCACCGGTAAATTTGCAAATTGCAGTGTATTATATACCCATAATGACGTAGCTAAACAAACGCAAAGAGGAAACAAATACGCAGGAGAAAATCGCGATAATTCCAATAAAAACACAACAGCTGTAACCGGCATTTTTTGTGCCAATCCCAAGAATATAGCAGCTCCAACGAAGGCAATAACAGCAACGGATACTGAAATACCTGGAAACAGCATATTCCAAAAAATTGCTGAAATCAGACCTATCATTCCTCCCAGCATCATCGAAGGGGTAATCCGGCCGCCGTAAGCACCTGCGGCTGTTGCCAATATAACTGCCAGCCATTTAGTAGATAAAAGTCCCAAACCATATTGCCAACTGATCCTATCTGTGAAACTAAGTTGATTACCCGCTTTCCCATTACCTAGAATTTCCGGATAATACATAGATAACACCCCGATGAGAAAAAAAGATATGATAGCTGCCACTATTATTTTAGGATTATTTCTGGAGATACAAGGAAACGGCTTCAAGCTCTTTTCAAAAATAATAACGGCAATCGCTATAAAAGGTCCTATAAGTGCTGCAAATAAAACGGTCGATTCACCAAACGCAACTTGTGGCAGAGGATATTGAACCAAATCACCCAATCCTTGACGTACAACATAAACAGCAGTACCGCTGCATAGAAAGGCTGCACTGACAGATCGGTAATCCCAGCGCATTAATAATGTTTCCAACGAAAATATGGCAGCCGCCAAAGGAACATTATACACCGCTGCTAAACCCGCACCCGATGCACAAGCTAATAATAATTTTCGTGTTTCTGTATCAACATGAAAAACCTGAGATAATTTTGTTGCAAAAGCTGCACTCATTTCTCTTGGGGCAACTTCCCTTCCCAGAGGTGAACCTAATGCAACTGTTATAATTTGAAGAACAGCATGAACAACCGTTGTTTTCACCGGCATCTCCCGTGTCGGATCATCAACGGTTTGCTTGATAGAAACAAGCGGCGGACAAATTCGATGAATAACAAACCAAGCTCCTCCCACTAACACACCGCAACCTGTCAGCACAATAAGCCGGCGTAAAGGGGATGCATATTCTACAACCTCCCGAAAAGATACTTCGCCGTGAAAACCATATCCAAAAGCATAGTGCTGTATCGTATGCATAAGTATAGTCAAAATAATACCTATAGATCCGGCCGCTGCGCCTATAATAAGCAAATAAAATATAACTTTTATATGTAATGATTTCATGTAGAACACTCCTGTTAGTAAATTCGCCCTGTTTTTATTTTTTCAACAATGGTATTTGGTATACCATTGTTGAAAAAATAAAATGACTTGTATGTATAAAAATACCATGTATTAATAAAAATGTCAACATCTATCTAAAATAGTATCGTAAGATACACTACCTGTAATTTTATATATGCAGCCGTTTTATATCTGGGAAAAGAAGCTATGTCTTTACCATTACTTTTTCAAATTATTACGGGAAATACAGCACCTCGTACTTATTTTACAGATTGACAATATGTAAAAATTAAAGTACGCTTAGAACATCAAACATAAAGGAGGAAGATATATATGAAACCTATTACAGCTTTTTATCTGACACATTGCCCCTATTGCCGTAATGCAAAGGCTGCCATTGAAGAATTAATAACAGAAAACCAGGTCTATGGAACGATCCCCATTACTTGGTATGAAGAAAGTGAAAATCCCGATGCAGTGAAGGGGCATACCTATTACTATGTACCTTCCCTGTTTATCGGGCATGAAAAATTATACGAAGCACAGCCAGGGCAAACCTATGAAGAAATCAAAAAACACGTAAAGGCAGCCCTTGATAAGGCGCTTACCATGTAAAAAAAACTCCTTGAAAACACGAGTAACAGTCAGTGTTTTCAAGGAGTTTTAAATTTAAAAACGCAGTTTTTATTATAACAATATAAAAAACACCATATGCTACAATGTATTGCTTTCCTTAATTAATCCTTTCCGTTTTTTATTTAGATAAATAAAGTAGAACGGAAGAACTACTATGCATCCTCCAAATCCCCATATCAATTGTGAAGTTTGAGCCTGAGACAACATCCACAGACTGACAACGATAGCAATAACAGGAATAGTAACACCAAACGGAATCGTATACGGCCTTTCTTTATCTGCCCATTTCTTTCGGAAAATAATAACAGAAATACAAGTTGGCAAATATTGGGTAAAACGTGACACCGCACTAATCGCTGCCAAAGTTGCAAAACTTCCGGTCCAAGTCAACAGGATGCTGAAAAAAGCAGTTACAATAGCTGCCACATACGGAGTATTCCATGGTGTACGTTTAGAAAGTACTGCCGGCAGCATTCCATCCTCTGATAAGGATGTGCAGACACGCGGACCAAAAAAAGATTGCGCCATATTAATACCGCCCATAGAGAGCAACGTCCCTGCTAAAACAAAATATGCACCTGCCGGTCCAAGAATCATACCGAAGGCATCTTGAATCGGTGCCTGTGTACGTGCTAAATCAGTTCCCATAATACCGATGCTGATACCTAAAATAAGCATATATAAAATAGAAACAATAATCATCGTCATAATAATAGCCCGAGGCAGATTTTTTTTGGGATTTTCCATATCTTCTGCGGCTACTGCAATAGCTTCAAATCCGGTATAGGCAAAAAACAATAAAATAGCAGCACTGGCAAAGGTTCCTTCCTGATACTCTCCGCCTGGAAATACAGGGGTGAAGTGAGAGCCATTGACAAAAAAAATGCCAATCACAATAAAAGCAATAAGCGGAACCAGCTTAGATACTGTAATAAGATTACTCAAAATTTTTGTCGTATTGACACCGATGATATTGATAATAGTCAGTACTAAAATAATAACAGAAGCAATAATATTTTTCATCATTTCACCGGATAAAAATGGAAAGGCAGCACCTAATGCCGTAGCAAATCCTACAGCCATAGTAGCCCATGCAATCATAACAACAATCCACTTCAAAACCCCAACTTCATAGCCAAAAAAATTTCCCAATGAATATTTCGCATATAAATAAGGACCGCCGTTACGCGTAAAAAAGCCAGCAACTTCCGCAAAACAAAGAGCCATACAGCCAGCTAAAAGCGCATCAAAAAAAAGAACGCCCAAACTAGCCGAACCAATCAACGAATAGGCTTTATTGGGCAAAAGAAATATTCCCGTACCGACAATACTGTTAATTCCCAGGAGGACAATACTCCAAAAGCCGAATTTTCCCGATTTCTTATCCATTATTTTTCTTCCCTCCTGCCGCTTGAATAAAATCATCAAATAAACATCTTGCCTCTCTATTATTTACAGTCATCATTTCGGGATGAAATTGATACGTTTGTAAATACGGATATACCGTTCCCTCCATTGCTTCAATAGTACCGTCTTTAGCACGTGCGACAATACGCAATCCCTCTCCCGTCCTTTTTATCGTTTGATGGTGATGGGAATTGGTAATCCATTCTGTGCGCTTAATAATACCCGCCAATCGTGAATCCGCTTCCACAATAACGGTATGCGTCGCGGTTGCTGGATCTTGATTCTGAGAATGTTTAATATAGCATGCCGTGTCATACGTTAAATCCTGATACAAAGACCCTCCATGATACACGTTGACAATCTGATGTCCCCGGCAAATAGCCATAATGGGGATATTCTGCTTCTCCGCCCTTTCCAATAATAAAAAGTCAAAATGGTCCCGTTCCGGCCAAACCGGGCCAATCTCCTGCATAGGTTCTTCATCATAATACAACGGATATACATCGTGCCCGCCTGATAATAACAAGCCGTCAACGTGATTCATTGTTTCCATGACAATCTCATCATTACTGGTAAAAGGCAATATAACAGGAATTCCTCCTGCCTCTGCCACAGATCGAACATAATCATCATTAACATAGGCACGGCGATATCCGGCAAAAGCACCATGATCATCGACCAAATGAGATCCTGAAATACCAATTACGGGTTTATTCATGTCTTGCTCCCCTCCCTAAAAGATTACTTTCTGTCATAAAATCGGAAAAAGCCATGCTTTATCCATATGCTCCATTTTATAATACATAAAACACTACGTCAATAAAATTATTTTCTATACAAAAAGACCTTAGACAAAATCAGTCCAAGGCCCTTCTAATTGCTATATCATTATATCATTTAAAAAACAAATTCTTTTTTTCCAGAATTGCCGCCGCTGCGGTACAAGCAGGACAGTCACAATACTGTGCTCCGGCAGATTTAATTTGTTTGGCATGTGTCAAAACAGCGGCTGCCTTTTCTGTTCCAAAAACTTCAATTCCCTTAGCAGATTCCGCAAAGGCGATCAACATATCAATCGGCATAATGTCCGCTTCCAATTCAAGCAGATATTTTTTTGTTTCTTCAATTTCCTGTTCTGATCCAACGGCCTTCAACCAATGCTGTGCTGCTTCTTTTGCTTCCCGGCTGCAGGACGGAGCACTCATTAATTCCTGCGTTTTCTCAACGATAAATTTCCGCGTTTTGTTTTCCATAAATACCCTCCTCGCTTTCTTCTATTACTGCTCGTATTCTAACACAATATGTAACTACGTGCAATGACTTCAACAGTACCATGTATTATATATAAGCCCCTTAATTATTACCCACAGCAAACGGATCGCAATTTTTATTTTCCTGCCAATTATATTCTATGCTTTGAGCAATTTCCACAGCCTTATTTCTTCCATACCTGTCGCAAATAAATCCTAATGTCATATCTATACCCGCGGATATACCGGATGATGTATAAAATTTTCCATCAACAACCCATCGGGCTTTACCTTGCCACAAAACAGCAGGACGAGTAGTTTTAACCCAAAAAAAGGCTTTCTTATTGGATGTGGCCTTTCGCCCGTCCAGCCTTCCCGTTTGTGCAAGAAGTACAGACCCCGTACACACAGTAAGGCAATAGGCGGACATATCAATAATCGGAACCAGAGTCTTCAAAAAAGCTGTATCGGTTACCAGCGGCCGCGTTCCCATTCCTCCGGGAATAAGAACAACTCCTCCATCGTTTACACTATCTAATCTTTCGGTTATCACCGGAATGCCCTGCCGGCTAATCACTGTACCACCTACATATGACACAAAATGCAGATGATATTCTCTAATGCGGCCCAAAATCTCCACGGGTCCAAACGCATCCAATGTCTCAAAATCATGAAATAGTATAATATAAATTTCCACTATATCCATCTCCCGTTTTTTTATTTCTTTTATTACATCTGATAATTCTTTTAATACGGGTACCGGAAACGCAATAATACCAAGATGGGTATTGCCATTTTGGTTAACACCCTCTGTTTCAACAATTTCCGGCATGGTTTTTTCCCCTAATGGGATCCCCTGAATCGCTGCTGTATTGGCAATGAGGCCTAATGGCAATGTTTCATCAATACTCATAACACCTTTTTTATATTATAATTTTTTTTCCATATAAATGGTAGATGCAACGGGTGAATCGTAGTATTTAGGTATTTCATAAAAGCCGTACTTTTCATACATTTTAATAGCTTCTTTAAGAAAAGGCAGCGTATCAAGAAGAAAAATCTTATAGCCAATTTCTTTGGCTTCCTTCATAATTTTTTCCATAAGCAGTGTTGCAATGTGCTGCCCGCGATATTGCGGACGCACATAAAGGCGCTTTCCCTCGCAGCGAACAGCATCATAACGATGAAACGCTGCACAACCAGCAGGAATCCCTTCCACATAGGCAATATAAAGTCTTCCATCCGGCATTCCATATTTGTCATGTAAATGCTCTATTTCTTCTTCATATTTTTGCATTTTTAGAGAAGCCGCAAAAGTTGCATCGTTTGCAACAAGCATATCCGTATATTCTGTAAATAATTTTTTTAAATCATTTTTTTTATCATATCCTAATACAATATCTGCTGCCATATATATCATCCCCTCATAACCCATATTTTTAAAACACTCCGGCATATGTACAATACTACATCATATGCTTCTATTTCAATATCCTATCAATTAGTGTTTCCCTATGTATCTCCATCGCATCTAATACCGGAATCGGCAAATTCGTCAACTGGAGGAGCAGCGGTATTTTTCGATAATACGGTATAGTCAACTCGGGTCCTATCCCGCCAATCAATCCCAATAGTTTTCATTTTATGCACTCCTTTCCATTAAACAATATGGTAAGCAGATACTCTCGCATCTATCTCTTTAATTCTCAACCTTACCCGTCACCTAGCTGATATAATCTGCTGCTGTTCTACCACTGCCTCCGGATAAACCATTTTAACATAAGTATACATATCCGTCAGATGATTATGAATCATACTATCAGAAATACCCGGTGGCGCATAAATAACAAATAATGCAGTCTTCGTTTCAGGTACAATACGCGTCCGTTGGTCTGGTCCATAGATAATACTGGAAATAACACCACATTGATCACATAGTATCATATCCTCATTCTTCGGTTGCTGTATATTGCGGCTCATCAACGTATATGACTCCGTTCCCTGTGCCGTATCCAGATACAGCGGTAGTTTTAATGCATCATAATCATGGCCGGCTGTCAACAAACCATTCTTGAGTTCAGCCATAAACATAGCTTCCACTATGGGAATAGATTGCGGAATTGATTTTCCCTTAAAAGCAACCGACTCTTGCTGCTTTAAAACATGGTAGGTTTTCTTAAAATGCTTATAATATTTTACATAGGCAGCAATCGCGGGTTGTCCTTTTAATGAAGTACTATCTGCAAAAGAATTTCTAAGTAGTTGTTCTACTTTTTCCTTTTCTGCATCCAAAATTTCTGTCCCCATGCCATACATGAGCTGATCCATTACCATAAAACCCATTTTGGCATCTGGATGTCTTTCCTTCCATTTTTCTGTTGCTTGTATCATATGCTCTCGCCTCCTAAAATAATATCGCAGAAGATTACAGCGATTTACTTTATTTTAGCTTTTCTCCCTGCTATTTCTTGTATACTATTGCTGTATTTTTTAGGTGTAATTCCGGTAATTTGTTTAAATTGCTTTGTCAAATGACTTTGATCTGTAAAACCTGTTTCTTGAGCTGCCGATAACAAAGAGTATCCTTTTCCCAATAAATCCTTCACTCTATGTATTCGAACCTGCTTCAAATACATATGCGGCGGCACACCCATACATTCATGAAACATACGAATTAAGTAATACGGACTTAAGTGGCATACATCGGATAATTCTCGAATAGAAATATTTCTCATATAATTTTCTTCTATAAAAGACACGGCTGACCTAACCATTTTTTTCTCTTTTTCTATCCGTCTTACACAAGGTTTTTCTTCTGCATATCGAGAAATAAATACAGTCAGCATTGTCAGCAATAAGGATTCTTGTTCTATCAGGGATATGCCCTGTGGTTCTGATAACGCTATGTGCAGATTTCGAATGTATGCCGCCAAAAATTTATTCTGTATCACTCCGGCTTTAAAATATGGCAATTGGTGTATTCGATCTGACATATAATACATTACTTTTTCCATCATTTCAGGGTAAATATAAAACATGCGGTATGTCCATCCATTCTGTGAAGCGGCATACCCATCATGTGCCTCTCCTGGAACGACTAAATTAATGCTTCCGGGATAAGAAACAAGCCGTTCTCCATGATAAGAAAAACCAAGTGCTCCCCGTTCCACCACTCCAATCGCATAATTTTCATGAATATGTTTGCTAAAAGTATAATTTCCATAAGCAGCATGAAGTAATTCAAGATTATGCAGCTGAGGAATTATTGTAAATTTAATTTGTTCCTTATTCACCTCAAGAAATCCTCCTTATCCCCAGTTGCTACTATACATCACATAATAAGTTATTCATTATAAAACACTAAAATTAGTCAAAAAGCATCTGCAATGATTTAAAAATTATAATTGCAGATGTTTTCCCTTTTAGAAAAATAGATTGCTTTATGTATTAAGTGCATTTTCAACGGCTTTTTCCAAAACAATACTTGAATTAGTTGCCCCTGATACAGCATCTACTTTGATTTTTTGCTCCTTAATTATGTTATCCAAAACAGCTTCTGCCGGTTTACCGCGTCCATTTTTATGCTGCAGAATATGGATCTTCGTAATTTTTCCATTATAAACCGTAACTTCAACCGTTGCAGAAATAAGGTCCGCATCACAAGTTCCGATATATACCCCATCCGCTTTTGCTGAAATATCCACATTATGAATAACAATATGCTGTACTTTTTCTTGATAATTCATAACTTTTTTCATATATATCGCTCCACCGGCCAAAAGAATAATTAAAATTATGATTCCGGCCTGTATCCATTTTTTCTTATTTCTTATCATATCATTTCTCCGTTTGCCATGCTGTAATTGAACCTTTTTAATTCTATGCTTCTATAACACCATCGATAAATTTATCAATGTACTGCCATCCTTTATTTGCTTGTTCTTTATCATACCTCTCGCTATACCTATCAAAAAATCCATGCGCAGCAGGAAGTATGATAGATTGTACGCTTTTTTTTGAAGACACGGCTCGATGTACTGTTGTCACAGAAAAAGAATCCTTTTCCGCAAAAAGCAACAGGGAATCACATCGCGGTTCTACCTCCAGATACTCTCGAATACGGGAACCGTAACAAGCAACAATTCCGTCAACGTGTCCTCGTCCACTGCACCGCCAAGCTAATGTTGCTCCGACGCTAAAACCTAATATAATAACTTTTTCATAAGAAGCTTGTAACTCTTCCATTAAATAGTCAATATCTTTATATGCCCCAAACCCGATATGACTTTGAAAAAACAGATATGCTTCTTCCCGTTCCGTATAAGGAAAATAAGGACGCAATAATAAATTGGGAGAAAAAACACAAAAACCTAAATCCTGATATTTTTTCTTTACTTCTTCAATAAATGGATTAATACCATAAATTTCTGGTAAGATGACCAGTGCCACTTTTTTTAACATTTTTCCCCTTCTATTCCACATACTCTATTTTATACCTGACTGATGCGGACCGCGAACAGTTACAAAATCAGATATATCTATGTGTTTTATTGTATGCACAAAAAATATTCTTGTCAATCGTTCACCGAAACGGGTACCCTCCCGAGGTACGTTATCACACTTCATAATAAAAATCATTTGTATATTACCCACTTTCATGATATGAAAAAGACGCCAAACGGCGTCTTTTTATAACATTTTTCTACATGTCATGTTAGTATATCTATTCTTGTAACGTTTTCAATAGACGGGACCATATTAGTTTATTATTTTCAAAATATGTATATTGTTTATCAATAGTATTATCATATTTTTTTAATTCCCGCAACACCATCATAAACATGTCTGATTTAAAATATCGGCAAATAAACGGTAATGTTTTTTCCAGGCTTTCAGTCATTTCTGCAATTCGGCTGCGATAATGTTCTCTATCCGTAATATAAATATACAACGGTTTATATCGTATCCAGCCTATGCAGGCTGTATAAAAACGTTTCAACACACGTGAGGAATCAGCTCGTATCATTTTCATTCGTACAGGCAAAACACCTGCCAACATGTAACGATACGCACCAAATCCATCATGAAAAGTATAGCAGGGAATCTGCAGTACCTTGCGTTCCGTTAAACAGGTACTTAAAAAAGTATCTTCTCCACGCGCCCCTGGCGGATTGTAAAAAGGAAATACGCGTTTTGGATTTTGTAAATTAATGCAAAGATTGGAACCAGAAATAAATTTAGCTCCGTTGATATCCTGTACTGTTTTTACTTCCTTACGCAATAAAATCTGCTTATCGGCATACGTTACCCCGCCGTTTTTCATTACACTGCGGATAGTATCCCAATTTATAATATCATTACTTAACGATTGAATAAATTTCTTAAATATATCTTCGGGAAAAGCGTGCGAAAATTCCACATAGGGAATCGGTGATATATAACCGCAATGATGTCCGCAAGTAATATCCGCATCCTTAATATATTTGAGATGTGATTGAATGACACGCTGCCCGCCCCATAAATCAGTTTCAATACTTTTTGTCAAAGCTACAGGATATTCATCATCGTCGAGAAAAAGTAAGCAATCCATATGGTTTTCAATGGCCTTATACAAAATAATATTCCGTTGCAGCGCATACCCGCGCCGAAAAATAACTTTAGCTTCTGCTTCCGTAATAATACCGCGTTTCAACATATTTTTCTTTTCAATCAACATCTCTGATTTGCCAATAAAATGTACACTATCCAGTAATTTCGAAATTTCCGGATTGATTGCAACAAAATCAGCTTTGCTGGTATGACGATACTCCAAATCATATGCAACAAACAAATTTAATCCTACATCTTTATTATCCAGCAGGCCTGATTCTAAACAATTTAATACATAACTTCGCAGGATACGATAAAAATTTTTTCTTCCTGTTGCAAAACCGATAGCAACATTCCATTTCTTTTGACTCATGTATCATCACCTCCTTTTTCATAATAAGTATGAGAGATTGATGTCTAAATCTTAAAAACACCAATCTCTGCTATACTCCCAGTTAACTACATTAGCTATAATACATGATGCCCGCTGTCAGTCCACAGCTTATCCGCAGTCCGGTGCCAGTCCTTTGCATATTTTTTGCATTTTGCACATAAATGTTCTGCCGATTCAGGAGACTGTAAATCAGTGGAAGGAGCTTTAGATTCACGAATAATTTCCGGCAGTATAGATGGATTTTCCAGCATAGGACAAGGCTGCAGTAAATTTTTATTAAACGGCTGTCGTGTATGATATGCCATAAATAAGGGGTTTTCAAGAGCTTGCATTAATGTACCTGTATGAATATTGGTATCCGAATAATGAATGAACACGCAGGGTTCAATATCTCCGTTGGCATTAATATGCAGATAAGCTCGTCCGCCGGCAATACAACCATCAATAAATTCTCCATCATTTTGAAAATCAATGGCAAAGAATAGTTTATCACACTGTTCTGAACGAATTTCCCGTACACGATGATACATATAGGTGCGTTCATCAGGAGATAACAGTAAATCAGGAACCGCTTCATTTCCTACCGGCATATAATGAAAATACCACGCATATTTGCATCCTTTTTCAATAACCATATCCAAAAACTCATCTGATGTCACATCTTTATAGTTCAATTTTGTGTAACAAACGGAAATACCGAATAACAGGCGATTCCGGTGCAAAATATCCATAGCCTTCATAATACGTCGAAAACTTCCCTTTCCTCGTCTTTTATCATTGGCCTGTTCAAACCCTTCTATGCTTAACGAAAAAGACAGATTACCGGCAGCTGCTGCCGCTTGGGAAAATTCATCCGTAATCAAGGATCCATTCGTAAAAACATGAAATTCACTTGTGGGATGTTTTCGCGCTAAGGTGATAATGTCATTTTTTCTCATCAGCGGTTCCCCGCCTGTAAGTAAGTAAAAGTGACACCCTATCTTTTCTCCCTGTTCTACAATAGTGTCCATATCTTCATTGCTCAAATTCAGCATATGCCCATACTCCGCCGCCCAACATCCCGTACAGTGCATATTACACATAGAAGTCGGATCAAATAAAATCGCCCACGGTATACTGCACGACTTTTCTTTCATTAATTGATGTCGCAGGTTATTACCTTGGTATCCAGATTCATATCCTACATTCAAAATAAACATCTTTATTACATTCTTATCTACATCCCGCAGCAAATTTTCCGCATAGCGCCACCATTTTGATTGCGGATTCTCTAGATACTGCTTGATATACGAAAATGTATTCTGCCCTTCTTGATTCTGATCATATGGCGTAGGCTTTAAATATTTATCTACTAAAGTTACTACATCCTGCATACCGGCTGCCGGATCTTTTTCCATATGATGTATGGCCAAATCCAAGCCTTCCTTTAACACCATTCGTGTCATTTTGTTTTTAATCGTACTCATATTGAATCACTCCTACTCACTTACAAAAAACATGTTTTCATTTCAAAAATGAAATGATGACATTATACGGCATTCCTTATATGCCTTTTTCTTCAATAAATCCCCGGGTAAGGATTTTTGACAAGGATACAACCGCGTCATAATAGGTCATATTATTCTCCACGAGAAAAGTATGATCGAACAAATCATTCATGGAAAAAAAGACCAATTGTTTCAATACACTAAAATTAATAGGCTTTATTTTCTGGGAAGAAACTCCTTTTTCAAGTAATGTAATTAATCTGTCCAACCGCTGCTGCCGAAAATTTTCCACATTACGCCATTGTTCCGGATATGTCGTTTGCAAGTCACAATAAATACTGTCACTGCTGGGCCCCACTAATGCCGGACTAACGGACATCACTGCTTGAAATTTATCTTCAATGCTGCGTTCCGAATCATTGTAAATAGCTTCTTCCTGCCGCTGCACATCTTCCTGCACCATTTTTATAACGGCAGCTACTAATGCATTTTTTGAAGGAAAATATCCATATAATGATGTCTTGCTTATATGCAGTCTTGCTGTTACATCATTCATAGTAAATTTAAATCCATGCATCTTAATTTCTGCGGCAGCTGCCATGATAATTTGTAATTGAATAATATTGCTCATCCTCCTCAGTACCCAATAATACAAATTCAGTATCCTCGTTATCATCATTATACTCTTTTTGTCAGCAGATAACAATACAGGACACTGCCATTAAAATAAAAAGACACCATACCAGGTTAATACGCACCTCGTATGATGTCTACGGATATTTTTAAATAAAATTTGTAGGTTTGTCAAACATATGTTACACAGTAGCAAGAAAAGAACGAAGGACTTCGTTAGGAGATTTCCAAGCCAGAGGACGCATAGGAAAATTATTGTATTCTCTACTACGTACTGCTAACTGTTTTTTGAAATCTGCAAAAGAATAAAAACGATGCTCCGCATAGAAGTACTCGTTGTCTTTTCGATGAGAGCGCTCTACCTTTCCGTTATGCCGCGGCGTATACGGCCGTATTTTTTGATGGATAATGTGATAGGCTGCCAATTGTCGTTCAAACAGCGTGAGTTCCGCTGTCTTACTTCGACCAAATCGGTTGGTGAATTCAAAGCCATTGTCGGTTTGGATTTTACAAATGGGAAACGAGAATCTTCGTACCAAGTGTTGGAGAAATATCGTGGAAGAATAGGTGCTCTGTTCTTGGAATGCTTCCAAATACCGAACGCGCGTACATTCATCGATAGCCGTGTATTGGTACATTCTTTCACCCAGCGCATGTGCCTGCCCCACGATGCAAGCAGAAGGAACTACTTTGACATCTACCTGCACTTTTTCTCCAGGGAACAGTGCTTGTTGATAGGGCTTGGGGATGTACTTTGGGTTCGGTACGGATTCCCGTGTGAGTCCGATACGCTTTAAACAGCGATATAGGCCAGTGATGGATCGTGTATATCCCCGTTTTCTTAGCTTGATCCAAAACACGACCAGCCCGGCATGCGGATTTCGTCGTCGCATATTCTGAATAAACGTTATCTCTTGAGACGTGTGCTGATTGGGATGATGGTGAGGGCGTCTGGATCGGGGCTGTAACGATGCCGGGGTCCCATCATAGCGCCATTGCAAGCGATAGATAAACTGGCGATTCGTACGATATTTTATAGCAGCAATAGTCACACCATATTTTCTGGCGTAAGAAAGAATAGATAGACGATACTTTACATCTTGTGTTATGCTGTTCATGAGAGGACTCCCTTTCTGTTATGGTTTTGCGTAGTAACTTAAGCATAACACAAAAAGGTGTTCTCTCTTTTCTGTTTTTGTAACATATCTATGGTAAACCTACAGTCTACGGATATTTTTAAATAAAATTATACTTGACAAGTGATACTTTTTACTTGTGATATAAATTACAGGCAAAATAATCTCGATCTTCTTCCAAAATAAGATGAGCTTTCGTATCCAATGCCGTAATTTTTCGATATGGGCGGCACGGATTTCCAAAGGCCAAATATCCTTCTGGAATATCTTTTGTTACAACACTTCCCGCCCCGATAACAACATTATTGCCAACGTGTACGCCACCCAAAACAACCACATTACAAGCCAGCCAAACATTATCTCCAATATGAATAGAATCGGCATATTCGGCCATCGTCATAGTGCCATCTTTATTCAATCCCAAACGTTCTTGTGCGATAAGCGGGTGGTTTGTCGCCATGAGAGAGACATTAGGTCCAAAACAAACATTATCGCCGATATAAATACACCCATCATCCATAATTGTTAAATTAAAATTAGCAAAGAAGTTTTCTCCGATGAATGTATGGCAACCATAATTAAATTGCATAGGTCCTTGAAAATAGTACGTGTTCCCAATATCTCCAATAAATTCTTTTACAACAGCCGACCGAAGCGGATCAGATTCATCCATCGCATTATATCTTTTACAAGCATCATGCGCTTTATGTTTAATATCCACAAGTTCTTTAGTCCGGTTGTTGAATATATATCCTGCAAAAATTTTTTCTTCTTCCTTCACAAGATCCCCTCCTATCCCACTTACGATAATACATTTTATTGCAAGCAAGATAAACTCCCTATTATTTTCCTGTCTGCAGCGTTAATGTTTATTACCGAAAGGTATGCCTATTTCTCTTTTCAGAGATTCATACAGTCCCCCATCTTCATTCAGACTGCCCCACGATAACTCTTTTACCTCTATTAAATTACCCCATCCACTCGACAACTTCCTCTATTTTCTTTCTTGGCCGCGGTTTCGGCTGCTCCTCGGGATACCCTAAAGCAATCGCTGCCAGCAATTCTCCATCATGATCCAGCCATTTACATAATTCCTGATAAGCAAAATAAATATCACATATCCAAAGACTGCCGATTTTCCTTTCTGTAGCTGCTAACAACATATTTTGTATAGCCGCACTAACGGATTGAATATTGCACACCTCAAACACTCTATCCTCATCTGTCATAGAAGAAAACATGTTTTTCCCCATCGTATTTAGAACAAAAATAATAACCGGAGCTTGTTTCATTATTTCTATAGTATACCGTGCGCCTGAAATAAATTGTACACTTCCGGGCAAACACGCCGTCCCATTTTCCTCACGCTGTACGCCGTTATAAAAAGCCTGCAGCATTTTTTCTTTCGCATTCCCCTGAACAACTATAAACTTCCACGGCTGTCTGTTTTTAGCTGATGGTGCTTTTGTCCCGCTTTCTATAATATGCAAAATATCTATTTTATCTATTGGCTGGGAAGAAAATTTTCGAATACTCCTTCTTTCCATAATTTCTTTAATCATTTGGCAGCCATTCCTTTCTCAATTATATTCCAATTAAACCGTATTCTGCAGTAGTCATATTGCCTTTTGATATAGAGTTACTCTACATTATATAGTTGGATTATACCAAATAAAAAGGAGTGATTCAAATGAATACCGGAAAGAAGAGTAAATTTCTTCAACCCTTCCTCCAGAACAGTTAATACATTATACTGTTCCGTTGAAATTCATCTATTGTTTTATCAACAATGACAGGAAGATTAACAATACCGAGCATGATTTTAACAAGTCTACCAGTCTCAACCTCGATGAAAATCCCATAATCATTTCCGACCCAGCCAAATACATCAACAAAAACACTAAACGCCATCATCTCAAAATCTTTAGATAATAAAAGCAATATTTTTATAATCGTTCTTTCTTGTCTTCAAAATAAATGGTTCGTTACCTATCTTTGAGAGTAAATTCATGTCCGGCAATATCCGCTGCCGATGCTTTATATAATTCATCTAAAAAAATCATCTGAAAATATCCCGGTCCCTCTGCTTTTTTCGCAGCGCGCTCACCTGCCAGGTTATATATAGCCGCACCCGTAAGCGCCGCAATAAAGGGAGACGCCACAGCTGAATACACTGCCATAACACCCCCAAGAGAACATCCGGCTCCCGTTATTTTTTCCATAAATAGGGAACCTCCATAAGAATATACACCCAGACTGCCATCTGTGATAAAATCAACTTCTCCCGACACAGCAACTGCTCCAGACGTCCAGCGTGCCAACGCTGCTGCGGCTTCTTCTGCATCACACACCATATCCGTCGAATCTACACCGCGCACGCTTGACTTACCAGTGCCGCCTTCCAAATTCCACAGCCCCGCCAACGCAATAATTTCCGACGCATTCCCGCGTATAATTGAAGGTTTATATTCTTTAAACCGCAGCAGCATATTCGTGCGCATTTCACCTATACCAATTGCCGCCGGATCCAATACCCATGGTTTTTTATTTTCATATAACGTTCTGGCTGTCAGCGGCAAACTTTCTTCATATAACGGGAACATAGTCCCCACGTTAATATACATAGCACTTCCCGCTTTAGCCATAGCAACCCCTTCATCTGGTAAATACACCATAGCAGCTGATCCTCCAACAGCTAATTGTGCATTAGCAACAAAATTAATAGTCACTGTATTGGTAATAGAACCCGCCATCGGTTTGATTCTTTTAACTGTTTCTACGGTTTCCATCATTTGTGTACGAATATCTTCTTGTATATTCATTAAAATTCTCCTCATCTGCCTGTACTTAAATTTATATTTTTTACTCACAGTATAATCAAATACTTTCCAGTGATCATCTCCTATACATATCATTATCCCTCATATACCTTTACTTACTATCTGTATCAGGTTTATTATCATCTCCCCACTGCGACATAAGCTGCAAAATAGGAATAAGCGAGGTCCCTTTTTCAGTCAATGCATACTCTACTTTAGGAGGAATCTGGTGATATTCATTACGTGAAATTAATTTTTCTAATTCTAATTCTTTAAGCTGTTGACTCAACATCTTATGAGTAATATGAGGAATACTTTTCTTTAATTCTCCATAACGCTGAATTCCGTTATTCCATAATTTGTAAATAATCAGCCATTTCCATTTACCGCCCACAACGGCTAATGTATACGCCACGGAGCAATCACATTTATCCGGATTCCATTTCATAATACCTCTCCTTTTATATAGTATCTACCTAAAAAGTGCATACTTTTATTTTTTTTAAAGTAATTATATAATGATAAAAAAATAAACTGTTGTCAATAAGGCCCTATATGTATGCATCGTTATCATACAGTTTGGTATATTGAAAATTTAATTTCAGAAGGAGGAATAGACATGAAGTATCTAGCTTTTAACGGCAGTCCAAGAAAGGGTTGGAATACGGAAACAGTATTGAAATACTCAATGAAAGGTGCTGCATCACAGGGGTTTAGTACCGAACTTATTCATTTATATGACTATGATTATAAAGGATGTCGAAGCTGTTTTGCATGCAAACTAAAGGACGGAAAAAGCTATGGCCGATGTGCAATAAAAGATAATTTAACCGCTATTCTCAACAAAATCGAAACAGCAGATGCCATAGTTATTGGCTCTCCTATATATTTTGGCGATGTAACAGGAACCGTGCGAGCTTTTATGGAACGACTGTTATTTCCCTATTTAGTATATGACAATATGTATTCTACTCTTTTCCCCAAAAAATTACCTGTTGGTTTGATATATACAATGAATGTAACGCAGGAAAAATTGAAAGCCGTTGGATACAAACCTCATTTAACACGTATGGAACAACTATTTGAAAGAATTTTAGGTCCATCAAAATCATTGTATGTTACTGACACATACCAATTTACCAGTTATTCCAATTATGTTGTGACAAGTTTTAACGAAAAAGAAAAAGCAAAAAGAAAAAAAGAAGAGTTTCCAAAAGACTGTCAAAAAGCATTTGATCTGGGAGTGAGCCTTGCCGTCCAGGCATATACCTGACAAAAATGTATTATTGGCAATTATATATTGCTTTTAATATTTTTACGGATTCTATCTCTATGAAATAAGAACGAAAAATATACTCCTTTTTACGCAACGGTTGAAGTGCCGAAACAGTTTGCGTAGAAGGAGTATATTTTATGTCAGAAAATATTGCCGCACACTGCTTTTGCTTCCTATATAGGAAGCACCTGTACATCTTTAGCATATTCTTTAATTAATGTAAGCATATCTTCGAAATAGAGAAAAATAGTCTTTGTGTTATCAAGAGGGTGTACTCCTATTATTTGACCTTGCAAAGAAGCATCAAATATCATAGTAATATTTTTCTCTTGATTATTTAACACGCCAAAGGGCGTTACATCCCCTTTTTCCAGACGCATCATTTCATACAGCGTTATCTCACTGGCAAAACTGAGTCTTCTGCTGGAAATCTTTTCGCTCAATATTTTTAGATCGATTTTTTTATATCCTGGCAGTGCCACTAAATAATAGTTTTTCTTTTTATCATCACGCAAAAAAAGATTTTTTACAATCCGTTCTTTATGCGGAATTTCTAAATTTGATAAATCATCAATAGTATACGCTGCCGGATGTTGATGAATTTCAAATGGAATATGTTGTTCATGCAAAAGATGTATAATATCCTCCGATTTTAAAAAAATACATCGAATGTCCATGCGAATTCCCTCCTAAATAACTTGTCTATATAAACGCAGCCATCATCGCACAAGTGCAGATAAAGTGCGTACATCAACCCCTTCTGCTGCAAGCAATCGTTGTTTTTTTTCTATGCCGCCGGCATATCCGGTGAGACTCCCCTTAGCCCCGACCACTCTATGGCACGGAATAATAATAGAAATCGGATTATGCCCCACAGCTCCGCCGATTGCCTGTGCCGACATGGTTTTTATTCCATTATATGCCGCCACTTCCGCAGCAATATCACCATACGTGCGAACGTGTCCATACGGGATATCACACAAAATTCGCCAGACGATTTGCCTAAATGTACTTCCCGCAGGGGCAAGAAGTAATTCATCTATTTTCGGATTTTCCCCCGAAAAATACCGTTGCAGCCAAGATACAGTTTGAGTAAATATAGGTATATGCTGATTATATATGATATCATTACCTATACCAGCAGCGTAATATTTTTGCCCTGCAAACCATACGCCTGTAAGATAACTTCCATCACTCGCCAGCAAGACTTTCCCCAGAGGTGTTTGCGCTTTTGCTGCATACTTCATAATCAATGCCCCTTTTCCGATAAAAAATCCCACAAATTCATCACGGCGTAACTTCGCCACGGCCGCCATTTTTCCGCTTGTTGCAGCATTTCTTTTGCAGTCATAGGTTCCATTGCCTTTTTTATTCCATAATCCGTCTCTAAAAAAATATCGGTACATCCCATTGCCCGCATCGCTATATATCCAGCCGTCCACACACCGACCCCGGGAATTGCCAGCAATTTTTTTATTTCTTTTTCTGGATCTGCATATACTTGACAGTAATTATCCTCCTGATAAAATAACTGCGCCAAGGCCTTAATTGTCCTTGCCCGTGTCGAAATAATTCCCAATGATGCTATTTTATTTTCCCCAGTTGTCCCAAGACCCACAATTTTTTCGGCAGTTGGAAACACATAGGATAATCCTTGTATCGTTGTTTCTATCGGTGTCCCAAAAGTTTCTGCAAATCTTCCCGCCAGCGTTGTTGCAGCCTTTACCGTAATTTGCTGCCCAAGTACGGCACGTACGGCCAGTTCAAAGGGATTTATACAACCGGGTACACGTGTCCCTTTTACACATAATCCTGATTTTATCGTATTCATGGGCAGCAATGCCGTATATATGACTTCCGGATCACAATATACATCAAATAAACGCTTAATTCGGCCCAAAATCTGTGGAATAACAGTAATCAAGGTATCACTCAGCGTGACTAACAGCATACTTCTCACCGGATCATTTTTTACTTTTATCCATCCTGATCGATAGATTCCCTGCCTGTCAACCTGACTTATTGTACGCATGTAGCAGTCATTTTGCACAACTTCTACCCCCGGTATCGCCCGCAAAGCAAGAAAGTCAAGCATCTTTTTCCATTCATAAGGCGGATGGTAGCCTATACCAACGGTAAGTACTTCGTTTTTTTCTTTTCTCTTTTTTAATCCGTTACGAAGGACTGTTGGTGCCAAATGATACTGTTTTTTAAATAATTCATTACAGCGCCTTAGGCTTCCAAATCCCGCTGCCATAGCAATTTCAAGTATAGATAGATTAGTATCTGTAAGCAGACTTTTTGCCAAAAGAAGACGGCAGGTCTGCAAATATGCAACAGGAGTTACATGATACGCTGCCGCAAAGACACGCCGCAGATGACGGTCTGTACACGCCAGCTGCTTAGCCAAGACCGTTATGCTGACACCACTTCCGCAATGTTCTTCTAATAACCTGGCAGCTTGAATTGCAATTTCTTCTCCTTTTGCCGTGAATGATTTTTCAGGTGCAAGCTCCGGCCGGCACAACAGACAAGGACGAAATCCGGCTTGTTCTGCTTCTGCCGCTGTCTTAAAATAACGGCAGTTTTCTTCTTTCGGAAGTCTTGCTCTGCATATAGGACGACAGTAGATGCCAGTAGAAGAAATTCCAACAAAGAACTGTCCGTCAAACCGCCTATCTTTAGATCTAAACGCCGCATAATATACTCTTCGTTCTTTTTCTTCCATAAGCAACTCCTCCCATAATGATATTATATCATGTCCTCCATAAAACACTGGCTGTTTTCGGACATATATACGACAAAAAAGGAAGCATCTATTAATTTACATGCTTCCCACTCTATCTCAAAATTCAAAATGAAATTTTTTTTATATTTTATCAGATGTATCTAAAATTTCCTGTACTCTCCCAATAATACCCGTATCAAGACGTACCTTTATACCTCTAGGGTGTACTGCACTACGAGTCAAAATATCCTTTACAATACCTTCTGTCAATTGCCCTGTTTTTTGATGTTGCTTTTGTACTATTTTTACACTAATGCCCGGCCTGATATTCTTTCGTTCTGTACCATTCATTTTTATGTCTCCCCACATATTCATTATATACAACTACGTTAACTAACTTCAAGTAAATAGGTTCTTTTATGCAAAATGCCTGTTCTTCAATATAACCTGTCAGGCACTCCCCAATGGCATCTCCTGTGAAAGATATAATGTCAGCTATGCTTATTTCTACGTTTCAAGCATCATACTAGCAGTTGCTTCTGCTGCTACCGTACCATCCTTTTTCCAAATCTTCCCTTCCATCATTCGTAACCTGCCATGCCGACTTACCACTTTTCCTTCTACTTTTATAGTTTCACCGATCGGCACAGGTTGTCGAAAGCGAATTTCTATTTTTGCAGTATATGCTTTACGATGTTCTACTTGATATACATAATTTCCCATAACTTCATCCAGCAATGTGCTGATAAGTCCGCCATGCATATTTCCATCATAACTTTGATGTTCTTTTTGCGGTGTAAAATAAGCAGTACAGCATTCCCCCTGTATGCTCATTTTCAGCTTAAGGCCTATTGGATTTTCTTCGCCGCAAGCAAAACACCATGAATTATCGTTTCTCACCCGTTGATCCCGTTCCATTTCACACCGCCGTCCTCTCTCCCATACTATGCTGTTAACTACCATATCATACATTAGCAAAAATCACAATGATACACTATGACAGGTAGTTTTAACTAATTCATTTGCACCTTATCAACTACCGCTAAGCGATATATCAGCTTTACCACTTCAGATAAGAAAATAACGCTGGCTGAAACCACCATAATCTTCAGCCACATCATACCATCCAGGGGAACAGTACCAAAAAAAGCACCGGCAAACTGAATAATTAAAATCTGCAGCACAAACGTAAGAAAAACGACACCTAACATAAGTTTATTTTTGAGGAAATGTTTAAAAATACTTACCGCATGAAGTTCCCGGCAATTAAAAGCGTTAAACAGCTGAAATAACGTAAACATAGTAAAGAGGACCGTTATCATCTGTTCCTGTCCGGCATGTAAAAAATCAAACGCATATTGGCACAAAAATACAATGGAGATATATATGCCTGTTGAAACAATTCTCAATACCATTGGCATAGAAACAATGCTCTCGTTTCTCTTGGTCGGCGGATGTACCATCAAATCACTGTAAATCGGTTCCAAGCCCAATGTCAATGCCGGGGGACCATCCATAATAAGATTGATCCACAATAGTTGAAGTGCCGTAAAAGGCGCTTTAAAACCAAGAATAATAGAAACCAGAACTACCGTAACAGAAGCAACATTAACGGTCAATTGAAATTGGATAAAATGCTTGAAATTTTCATAAATTCCACGTCCCCAAGCAATCGCCTTTACAATTGTTGAAAAAGAATCATCCAGCAAAACAATGTCACTTGCTTCTTTTGAAACATCCGTTCCCGAAATTCCCATAGCAATACCAACATCAGCATTTTTCAAAGCCGGAGCATCATTAATGCCATCTCCTGTAACAGCCACCACATTCCCCTGACTTTTCAGCAATTTTACTATTCTCATTTTAATCGCAGGCGTACTGCGGGCAATCACACTGATACGAGGAAGAAGCTGCAGTAATTTTTCATCGTCCTTATCAAAAATATCCTTAGCTTCCACTGCAATTTGGCCATTTTCCAAAATATGAAGTTCTTTGGCAATTGCCGTTGCCGTAATAATATTATCCCCCGTCAGGATTTTTAAATCGATACCTGCCCGGCGGCAGTTTTTCACCGCCTCGTATACATCTTCCCTTAATGGATCGGAAATAGCAACAAAGCCATCAAAAATCATGTTCGTTTCCATCTTAGCATGCAATTGTTCATTTCTATAATCCTGCATGGATTCCAATTCCTTATGAGCAAAAGCAATCACACGCATAGCTTTTTCCTGAACCGTCATAATATGCCGATTAATTTCCCGGTACTGCGAATCGGGAAAAGGAACACACATTGAAAATATAGCTTCCGGACTTCCTTTTACATAAGAAATAATTTTGCCATCGACATTACTGACCGTTGTCATATGCTTTAAATCCGATGAAAAAGGAAATGCCATTAGCACATCATGTGCAGCACGTTCATCCTTATATGATTTTCCGCTTTTTTTTCGGGCTTCTGATCCTTCATAAAAATTTAACATGGCACATTCTGTCGGGTTGCCGATAAAATTGCCTTCCTGAGACACATCTGCAGTAGAATTAAGACAGACATTGTGAGCGATCCATTCTGATGACAAGGTTTCCGGGTGCGAATGAAAAACATTGTCAAAGAAAGCGGAAACTGTCATCTTATTTTCTGTAAGTGTCCCCGTCTTGTCCGAACAGATTACGTTAATACACCCTACGGTCTCTGATGCGATCATTTTCTTAACCAGTGCATTCTGCCCCGCCAGTTTGATAATATTAATAGAAAGTGATACGGCTACAATTGTCGGCAACCCTTCCGGCACAGCAGCAACAATAAGAACAATACTGGTAACAAAGGCTTCCATAATATTTCCCAGGTTTACTTCGCCAGCTTGTACAAAAGAAAAAACTTCTACAGCAAATACAATAATTGCCGCCATAACACCCAACAGGGTGATAATTTTTCCGAGACGTGCCAGTTTTTCCTGCAACGGGGTAGAGGTGCGTCCCATATCCGTCAATTCCTGTGCAATTTTACCAAACTCCGTATGATCACCCACTGCAGTAACTACCATTTTTCCATATCCGTTGGTAACGTAGTTTCCCGAATAAAGCATATTACTGCGCTCTGCAAGAGGCGTTTTTTCATCTGTAAAAGTAATTTCCGAATTTTTTCTTACAGGGACACTTTCTCCTGTAAGAGCAGATTCGTCGGATTCTAAATCAACGCCTTCCAAAAATCTTCCGTCTGCCGGAATTTTATCTCCTATTGCAAGCAAAACGATATCTCCGACAACGAGTTCATTTTGAACTATCATTTCCGTTTCCCCATTCCGAAGAACTTTCACAGAATTATCTTCATTAATTTTGGAAAGGGTATCAAATGCTTTTGCACTTCTTCCCTCCATTACCACCGTGATGACAACGGAAAGAAAAATTGCCACAAAAATTCCCGCACATTCTAAAAAATCCGCTTCACCGCCGGTAGCCGTACGAATTACATTGACAGCCACATCGATCAGGCCCGCCATGATCAGCATCAAAATCATCGGTTCGATAGATGCTTCAAAAATTCTGCGAGCTAATGATTTAGGCTTTTTTCGAGATAGAGAATTATTTCCATATTGATTTCGATTTTGTATAATTTGATCAGATAACAATCCATCAGACAAGCTAGTATGAAACTGCACCAGCACTTCGTCCTGATTCATCATAAATTCTTTCATCGACATGTTCCTCCTTGCTCAAGTTTTGTATATATCACTCACACGTGTTTGCTTATAAAAAACGAGACCCGCGCATGGCAATAAAGCCATACGTGAGTCTCGTTTTTTAAGACAAGCCAGACCAATTGGTCAGTGTGTTGACTTGGCACACAATACCTGTGCAAACTACTCCCTCACGGAGCATTAAATTATTTTTACACCATATCATGTTCACACCGATTTGTCAAGAATTCAATATTTTGATTATCTAAAATGAATACGATTCATTCCCTGATTCTCAGCTGCCAAAAGGCTACTGCACTCGCCGCTGCTACGTTAAGTGAATCCACATGATGAGACATAGGTATTTTCACCGCATAGTCACAGGAATCAATAATAGACTGTGACAATCCATAGCCCTCCGTACCGAACAGTAAAGCCAATTTCTTTTCTCCTGCCAATTTCTCGTCTGCTATACTTACAGCATTCGTGGATAACGCCATAGCCGCGGTCTTAAACCCCAGTGAATGCAATATGGAAATATCGGTTCCCATGTGTGTCCACGGTACTTGAAAAATAGTTCCCATACTGACACGCACGGAACGCCGACATAAGGGATCACAACAAGAAGGTGTAACAAGTACAGCATCTATATTCAAAGCTGCCGCCGAACGAAATATAGCCCCCACATTCGTAGAATCTGTCATACCATCCAACACTGCTACTCTGCGGGCTTTCATGATTAAATCTTCTGCTGCCGGCAGTACCGGACGAGCCATAGCACACAAAATACCGCGGGTAAGTCTATATCCCGTCAAGTCCGCCAGCACTTCCCTATCTCCCGTGTACACCGGTATATCACCGCACCGTTCAATAATACAACCCGCTTGCCCTTTAATTCGTTTTCGTTCCATTAAAAGGGCCAGCGGCTTACAGCCATTTTTTAAAGCTAACTGTATCACCTTGGGACTTTCTGCAATAAAAATTCCCTTTTCCGGTTCTAACCGGCTGCGCAGCTGCACTTCCGTTAAATGAGCAAACAAAGCTAATCCCGGAGCTGCTATATCTTGTATTTCTATAATACGGGCCAAAAGCCTTCATCCCCTTTATCATCTTAAATTAATATACTTCTTATCAAAGGCAAGTTATACAACTATGTTTTATTGGCAAAGATACCATCAATGACACTATCTATATTATCCGAGTCTTCTGCTTTTTTGGCAACCCTCCTATAAAAAATATAGATTTTTTCACTCCGTCGGCGATGTAAATAAATATAAAGAATACCCTGCAATTATCTTGGTATATTCACATATATGAATAATAAAAAAAAGACGGAACACTCTATCCATAGAGATGTTCCGCTTGAAAGTTACACTATACTTTTTTGTTTGTATGGCATAAGTGCAATACAACAACAGAAACCAGCAATATGACAACCGCCGCGGTAGATACAAATTCGTTAAGATCCATCATATCCATTTTCATCATCTCCTGATCGAAAACATACTCGATGCCATTGCATTCAAACAATGCAATTTCAACAATGAAACTTAAATTCTTCTTTATTCAATATAGCAGAGCAACATGAGAATTTTGTAAAATTTATTTTAAAAATATGTAAAAATATAATCTTTATTTCAGTTGTATTCCAAACCTTGCATGTTTTTTAATCAACATAATAAAAGACATATTTCCGGTTAATATAACTGATCATATTGCATGGCTCACCAATCATATCAAAACAGTAAAAAAAATATTCATGTACGTATTATATGATTACTGTTATCTTTTTAACACTATGTATTGACTATATCAGCATTTTTCATGCTGATATAGTCAATACACTAGGCAGTGCGTGATTACGCTGTTTTAATCACTTTTATTTTCATCTGTATTTTTATTGTTCCTTGTTATTCTTTCTCATTTTCTGTATAATATTCCTATCATTATTCTATTGGAATCATTAAAAAAACATAGAAGTACATACCTATAACAATATAATAAACAGTAAAAAGCGACATAACACACTAAAAAACAGCTGTATAAGAAGGTTATCATTTTATAACCATCTGCAGCAGAAGGGGCGTTTTATAATGAAAAAAACAATAATTGATAACATAATCGGCAGAGAAATCATTGATTCCCGAGGAAATCCCACCGTGGAAGCCGAAGTCTGCCTAGTGGATGGCACCATAGGCCGGGGGGATGTTCCCAGTGGAGCCTCCACCGGAAAATTCGAGGCGTTAGAGCTGCGAGATAATGATACCGCCCGATTCATGGGCAAAGGCGTTTCTAAAGCAGTAACACATATCAATGAAATTATTTCTCCCACCTTGTCCGGATTAGATACAGCCGATATATATAACATTGATAACGTAATGATAGCCCTTGATGGAACAACGGATAAGTCTAAGTTAGGGGCAAATGCTATTCTTGCCGTTTCCATTGCCTGCGCACGAGCAGCAGCAGCGGCATCAGGTCTGCCACTATATCGTTTTCTGGGCGGGATAAATGCCAACCGTCTGCCCGTGCCTATGATGAATATATTGAACGGCGGCGTGCATGCTGCAAATACGGTAGATGTACAGGAATTTATGATTATGCCGATAGGAGCTTCCAGCTTTCGTGAAGGCTTGCAATGGTGCACTGAAGTATTTCACACCTTAGCTGTTCTCTTGAAAGCAAAAGAAATGACAACTTCCGTCGGTGACGAAGGTGGATTCGCTCCTGACTTAAAGAGTGATACAGCAGCCATTGAATATATTTTAACTGCCATAATAAAAGCCGGCTATGAACCGAAAAAAGATTTTGTTTTAGCTATAGATGCTGCCGCCAGCGAATGGAAAAGTGACACTAAGGGAAAATATATTTTACCAAAAAGCGGACAAACATTTACCTCTGTAGAATTAGTCAAACACTGGCAGGAATTATGCAGTAACTACCCTATTTATTCTCTTGAAGACGGTTTGGACGAGGAGGATTGGGAAGGCTGGCAATGGATGACACAACAGCTGGGGAAAAAAATCCAATTGGTAGGAGATGATCTATTTGTCACCAATACAGAGCGACTTGAAAAAGGAATTAAATTACACTGTGCAAATTCTATTTTAATCAAGTTAAATCAAATTGGTTCCGTTTCAGAAACCCTAGAAGCAATAAAAAAAGCACACAAGGCCGGTTATACAGCCATTGTTTCCCATCGTTCCGGAGAAACGGAAGACACAACGATCTCCGATCTGGCTGTCGCCCTGAATACATGCCAAATAAAGACAGGCGCCCCAAACCGCAGTGAACGCGTTGCCAAATATAATCAATTGCTACGCATCGAAGAAGAGTTAGGCAAGGCTGCCGTATATCCAGGCATCCAAGCTTTTAATAGGTAAGTATGTCTTTTGGTCCTGAACATCTGCATTTGATTTACCCTGCTGCCAATGTGATCAATTTCTGAATAGACACAGGCTGCCCAATCACAATAAGAATATCATGGGCCGCTATTGTTTCAGTTTCAATCGAAGTGGAAAGAAAGACATTGTTTCTTTTAATGGCGGCGATAGTTAAATTAAGAGCTTCTTTAGCCCAAAAATCCGCAAGTCGTTCTCCCGCAAGGTTTGATTTTTCACAAACTCGTATTTCGGCCATGTCCACATCAAATTTTTGATTATAAAACATGTTTTGAAGAAAATCATAGGCCAGTGGATATTCTATAGCGGCCAATATTTGTCTTCCCCCCGAAATAGACGGCGATATGACCATGGATGCACCAGCCTGTTTCAGCTTAGATTCCGCTTCTTCTTCATCAGCCCGTGCCGCAATGATAATATCTTGATTTTGGCTTTTAGCCGATAAAGTAACGTATACATTGTCAGCATCATCGGACAATGCCGACACCAAAATTGCTGCTCTTTTAACCCCTGCGGTCTGAAGTACTTTATCCAACTTGGCATCGCCACAGATGGTCATAACATTCTCTGCCCGCAGCAAATCCGCTTTCTTCTGATCTATTTCAATTACCACAAACGATCTTGCACTGTTTTTTAAACCTCCTATTACTTGCTCTCCGACTCGTCCAGCCCCACAAACAATAATATGCTGACTAAGCTTAGCTATTTTTTGTAACATGGCGCGCCTCCCAAACTGATCTTTTATATGTCCCTCAATAATAATGCCCAAAATTAGTACAAGCATATACCCTGTCGTACCCACGCCAGAAACAATAAAAAAAATAGTAAATATTTTTCCGGCTACAGTTGTTGGAACAACATCTCCATAACCAACGGTACTAAGTGTAGTAATTGTCACATAGATGGCATCGAGCCATGATAAATGTTCAATGCAAGCAAATCCGATAATTCCAACAGTCACTACACAAAGAACATATACTACTGCCCATTTTAGTCGATTCATCAAAAGCTCGCCTTCTTCTTATATACTGCACCCACCATTTGATACCCGTCAACGATTTTAATAAAACAATTCGAAATTGTATTTTCAGGTAAGGCTCTTTATCGTTCAGAATTTTTACACATACGGATAAATGAATTACGTATTGAACCAAGACTTTTATTATTAATGCGATTCAACATTTCCAACGCATTTATTTTACCAGACTATCACTAGCTTGTAAATTTCAATATGTTTCAACCTATGTTCAAATTTTAATAAAAGTTCAGATTACGACATATATTTCCTTACCATTTTTATACCAAATCAATTTTTAAAACCGTTGGTGCTTCTTTTTAGTGTTTTTTTGTTCTATAACTGAATCTTTAACTTACCTTAGTATAGAAAACGATTGATCGGAACAAGAAAAAATCTTAAAATATTTTCAATCAATACTTTTTTATGATTTTGATAATAGGCGGAATGGACCTGTTCAAATAAAACCAGATGTTGACTCATCACCAATATAACGGCTATAACCGCAAAAATCATCAAAAATTTGCTTACTATTTTCATTGATAAAATACAATAATCCCCCTATACTATATATACGAGTATCGTACATATAGTATAGGGGGATTGTCCGTTGGACAAAAATATGATTATACATAAACCACGGTATTCCCCCGTCCACACGTACTTGAAGAAGTATTGGAAACATACATAAAAATTCTTTATTTACCCTGAATAAAAAATAGTCTGGGGGAGTTTATTTTGTCATTACTTGAATTTCAAAACGTATCTTTTGATAATGAAGGTAAATCCATTCTTAGCGATATATCTGTGCAGATTGAAGAAAATGATTTTATTTCAATTGTCGGTCCGTCCGGCAGCGGCAAAAGCACTTTTCTTAAACTTTGCAGCTATTTGATCAGCCCTACTAAAGGCAGTATCCTTTTTAAAAACAAAAATTTTACCTCCTATGAGCCAACGGAGTTAAGAAAAAATATTACCTACTGTTTTCAGACACCTTATCTTTTTGGTGATACTGTGATGGAAAATATCAATTTCCCTTTCTCCATACGAAACAGTAATCCAGATCAAAAAAGGATCACTGCTTTATTTTCTATGTTTCATATGACCACCGCCTATTTGAATAAAGATGTACAAAATCTTTCCGGCGGAGAAAAACAACGAATAGCCCTGATACGCAGTTTACTATTCAAACCGGAGATTCTGCTTTTAGATGAAATTACCTCTGCCCTTGATGTGGTAAATACAAACATTGTTGAAGCCGTCATTGATACATTAAATAAAGAAGGTATGACCATTTTATGGGTAACTCATAATCCTGAACAAAGCAGAAAATATGCGAATAAACTCTTATCTATAACAGACGGCGAAATCAAGTCCTTGGAGGTTATAAAATGAACAGTTCAACTGCAATCAGTGTAACATCTTTACTTATTTCATCTTCATTGGTACTTGTAACACTTTTTTTCTCCTATTGGCAAAAGCTAAAACTGGAAAAAGAAGTCATCATTGGGGTTATCCGAGCCGTAGTTCAACTTATTATAGTAGGATACGTCCTGGAATATATTTTTGGTCTAAAAAGCCCTGTTTTTACAACTCTCCTGCTTATTTTCATGATATTCAATGCAGCTTATAATGCTGCAAAAAGAGGCAAGGATGTCAAAAATGGTTTTTATATCTCTTTCTTATCTATATCAATTGGAACCATTGTAACGCTGGCAATTCTTGTTGTATCAAAAACAATTGAATATGAACCATACCAAATCATTCCTGTCAGCGGTATGATTATCGGCAATGCTATGGTCGCCCTTGGATTATGTTATAGGCAAATCGCATCTGATTTTAAAAACAAACGAGACGAAGTGGAAACAAAACTTTCATTGGGTGCCGATATACTGCCTTCCTCTATTGATATTATACGCAACTGTATAAAAACGGGCATGCTGCCAACGATTGATTCTACCAAAACACTGGGAATCGTATCCCTTCCCGGTATGATGACCGGACTAATTCTAGCCGGATCCTCTCCGATGGAAGCAATAAAATATCAGATCATGGTTACCTTTATGCTTCTTTCTACCTCTTCCATCGCTTCATTTATCGCCTGTTATTTAGCGTACCGGAGTTTTTTCAATAGTAAAAAACAATTGCTCTTTATAAAATAGCCGATGCAGCAAAACAAATAGGAAGCCGCTCATTGCAAAAAGACGTTCAATATTCGTATTGAACGTCTTTTTGCATACCTAGTATTATAAAATCAAATAAAATTTTTCGATATATTCAGTTTATAACGATGTGAGTACGGCTATTTCTTGTGCTAAAAGCAAATAAACCTTTGCCAAAAGATATCCATCCGCTGCGGCATGGTTTAATCTGACACTGACCGGCATCACAAGACAGCCATTTTCTTTCCGATACCTGCCCCAGTTCACAATAGGCATAAAATAGAGATAGCCATCCGGCAGTTCCACGTGCAGTGCATCATAAGACAGCCAGGAAACATAAGATGCATCAAACCAGTTAGGATGATGCTCCATATCGAGTCCATACTGACGGGATTGCTTGGCTTTTTCGATATCCGCTGCGCAACCTTCATAAAAAATATTATATGCTGGATGATAAGTTGTATAAACAGGCGTACAGGTTTCTGTATCTTCATGGAAGATGTACTGCGTAGGATGAATCCGATCATACACAATAACTTCATCACTCTTCCATAGATATGCCATTCGATAATCTTCTCTGGCATTTAGCACTTTTGTTAAAATATACAGAAAATTAATATAAAACTTTGTTTCTGTCCGTCTGGAAAATGCATCCAGTGCAGTCACATCGATAGTGTGGGTCATCGAAATAGAACATTTACAATCTTTGGAAAAATGCCGGTATACACCACGACGGTAATATGTTTTTAAATCTACTTTTTTATAATTCATTTCATCAGCCTTCTTTGCTATATTAATTAAATTCATACTTATAGCAAAATCAGCCGTCAGCGACTATACTCGCTTCATACAATCGCCGCTGCAGCTAACTTTGTATGAAGCGGCAGCAATGCAAATAATCATGATATTCCCTCCTTTAAAACAAACGATTTTGTTTCTTCAATATCCTTTTTAGATAGGCAATGTCCAATACATTTACAGTTTCAAAGATTCCTTTATAAAACACACCCCAATTATTGAAAACACAAGGTAATCCTTTTGCTTTTTGTAATGTATCTACTTCAATGAAAGATACCGGAACACGATTCAATCCGCAATACTGTTTTATCCGTTCAATCGCTTGATACACATAAGGACATTGCCTATCATAATATATGGTCAGTTCCTTATTTTCAATCCTGTTATTTTTCACCTGCGGTGCAAATTTAGGGGTAGTTCCATCAAAAGAACGCGCCAACAATTCATATCCATTCTCCGTACTATCCACAACCTCCAAGCCATACTTTTTTGCAAACGATTGGTCCGAAAGCCACTGACGCTTTACTTTTATACCAGAATGCAGCTTCGTACTGCGAATAATACAGCACAAATGTTCATGAACAAGATTTTCCGCGGTTATATTTACAAATTGATTCTCCATAGATATCCTCATATGCTATCGGCAAAGCAGCTTTTTTAAGACAGCAGGATTATCCGCAAACGCCAAGTCTTCAAAATGATCAAATCGATGGCATCATAAAACTGTTCCGGTGACTTTTTATTATCACTATAATATGTATAATCCCCGATCTCAACATTTGCTCTTTTGGGAAGATTACTGATGTAACATACCGTCTTGATTGTTTCATTGGGGTATAGTTTATTCTTATCCGGTCCCATCATACGATAACAGTCTCCTTTCCGCTCCTGTTTATCTTGTATCACCCCTGTAAGAAACATTGATCCAAGCAGGAAATTGCTATTAGCCGAAGAATACAGTCAACAAACATCACCGCATATGCGATTCTTCCTTTGCCTGAATTCCGGCAAACGCGTAATGAATTAAAGTCCTGATAAAATATTCATCCAATTTTTCCCCAGTTATTAACAAACGATAAAAAAGCGGCCCATAAATCAAATCTATACTTAGCTCTATATCGAGATCTTTCCTCAATTCGCCCCGTTCTACCCCACGCTCCAGGATATGGTGTGAGTCCAGCCGTCGAGGATAAAAATATCTTACCCGATATTCTTCAGCCAGCTTTAGGTCAAATTGTCCCTCTGCAATCAACTCATTAATTACTTTTCCCTCCCGGCTCGTCAAAAATTTGGCCAGGTTGTTGACCTGTATAACTATATCATCCATAACGGAGCCTGTATCCGGTACAGGAAGCCTTGCTGAAGCAGCAGATAGAAAGCTGTCCATCACAACGGCAGCTTTGTTTGGCCACCATTTATAGATTGTCGCTTTACTGACTTTTGCCCGCTCGGCAATTTTTTCAACTGTTACGGTCTCAAAATCAGTCTCTAACAACAAATCATAGGCAGCCGTAAGAATAGCTTTTTGTGTTTCGAGGTTACGGGGACGCCCCTTTTTCTTTTCCAAATGACAACACCTTCCTGTATATTTTTCTTTAGTTAAAACTATACGTACATTATACAATATAATTTCTTACAAGAAAAGAAATTATGTCTTTACAAATACTATACGTTTAGTTTATAATAGTGTTAAATACAAAACTAAACGTATAGTATTTGTATTTAACACTATTATAAACTAAACAAAGGAAGGGATTCTTCTATGATGAATGTTCACCCCGAAATAAAAAAAACTCCTCGTTGGATTACATTCCTATTAGCTGTTTCATGTGGAGTTATTGTGGCAAATCTTTATTATACTCAACCCTTAGTTGGCCCTATCAGCACAGATACACACCTTCCCCTTGCCTCAGCCGGTTTCATCGTAACGCTGACCCAAATCGGTTACGTTTTAGGTTTACTGTTTATTGTGCCGCTCAGCGATCTCGTGGAAAATCGGCGACTGGTTTTAGCAGCATTAGCTGTCGTTATTTGCGCATTGGTTGCGGCATATCTGGCACATACGGCGTTGTTTTTTCTTGTTTCAGCCCTGTTGATTGGCCTGGGTTCAGTGGCAACACAAATCCTAGTCCCCTACGCAGCCCACCTGGCAACCGAAAAACAGCGCGGTCAAGTTGTGGGAAATGTGATGAGTGGTCTCTTATTGGGAATCATGCTTGCTCGACCTGTTGCAAGTATGATTACAGATTTTTTTGGATGGAGGGTCGTTTTTGCTTTATCGGCTATTATTACCACTATCTTAGCAGTATTATTAGCTTGTATTCTTCCCAGGCGTTCCCCCATACCTACTATGAATTATGGTACGCTGCTCCGTTCCTTATGGAAACTGTTCAAAACAAAATCGGTTTTACGCCGCCGTTCCTTATATCAAGCTTGCTTATTCGGTGCCTTTAGTCTGTTTTGGACAGTCGTCCCTTTATGGCTAACCCATCACTTCCACTTATCACAACAAGGTATTGCCTTATTCGCTTTTGCTGGTGTGGCTGGGGCCATAGCGGCTCCTATTGCGGGAAGACTAGCCGACAGGGGCTGGACAAAACCATTGACAGGTATGGCTATTGGGATTGCAACTCTGGCATTTGTGATTACACATATATTTGAAGATAATCCAGCTCTATCATTGATTATGTTTGTCATCGCAGCAATTACGCTGGATATGGCAGTATCCGGCAACCTTGTCCTCGGTCAACGCGCAGTTTATGCACTGGGAAGCGACATCCGCGGACGGGTAAACGGCATATTCATGGCAGTGTTCTTTATCGGTGGAGCCATCGGTTCAGCAATAGGGGGCTGGGCCTATGCATATGGCAGTTGGTGGTTCACATCTATTCTAGGCATGGCAATACCGTTGGCAGCCTTATTATATTATTTCACCGAACGAACAGCGGCGTCCTGATAGATACAACTTCTAACCGAAATGGGATTTATACCATGTTCTCCAGCTGAGGTCAATTGATTCTTTGGCCTTGTCTCGGTCATGTCTGAGCGAACTTCATTGACCATTGCCTCCAACAAAGGTTTCGATGAATGAGTTGACTTCATGGATGTGAAAATGTCCCGACAATCAGAATTTGACTTGTTTGTAAAGTTTATCGCGTATTTTACCATGGTTATATAAAACAGGCACTCTGCAATGTATGCAAAGCGCCTGTTTTCTTATATTACCAATGTATGCGCTTATACTAGCCTGATTTTATTATTGAATTTTCTACATTCTGATGTATTTTACGTAATCGGGCGTTGACATAAGTTGCATATTTAGCTTTGATTTTGTTTTTTCCGACACATAATTTTGTGTTGCCATTTCATATCCTGACTGCGCAACAATTTGCAGATATTTATTTACAACTGTTTTAATTTTTTCATCCTTGCTTTTTAAAAGTCTGCCACAGTTACGATAAATCTCAATGGTAGGATTGCAGGAAGAAAATACTACTTTCATAGTTTTAAAATTGTTGTCTCCTGGAAAACCACAATTTGAAATTACCACAACAGTACATAATATTTTTATCAATTAAAAATACATTTTCCGTACTAGCATTGGCTCTTTTTGCGCCATTTAAAAACGATTCTGCAATCACATTTGTGTTGCTATTTACTCCAGCAGGGCTCCCATTAAATACTATAAATTTCATTTGATTCTCCTTTTTTCGACTAAACCAACTGGTAAAATAATCCATGTTCCGTACAGTACCAAATCAACATTCCATGCCCTCTTTTGTGAATACGAACATTTAAGTCCCATTCTGGATATTGCTTGATTAAATAAATGCTCCCTCCCGTAACAAAAGCCACAAAAGAAATGTAATGCATTTTTGTCATAGGGTGTAAACTTGTGATATTCCAATCGTCTTCTATAACTTGAACCGATAATTTTTCATTTAGAACCGCTTTTTTCATTACCTGAGCCGTTAGCTTTTTCCCGCAACATGAAATTTCTGCTTTACCAGTACAAAGTGAAATGTTGTGGCATATCGGACAAACATAATAGGTTGTGTTCTTCATATTACCTCCTACAAAATCATTTGGTGTTATATCACCGATCAATAATTTTTGTGTATCAACTCCGAGAATATCAGAAAGTTCTAGAATGAGCGAAATATCCGGACATCCCAAACCACGTTCCCACTTGGAAACGGTTTTGTCACTAATATTCATTCTGTCTGCAAGTTGTTTTTGTGTCATACTGCAAGCTTGACGTAAAGTACGAATGATATTTCCAACTTTAGTATTTTGCATTTTTTACATCCTCCATGCAATAAATTATATAAAAATTTTATCTCTTATACAATAAACGCTCCGTAGAGTTTGGATTGTTATCCATGGTATTCTCATAGCACTAATTTGTCATATTTCGTCAAATCATATCACACTACTTCCAATGATTATATAAAACGGGTACTCTGCAACAGCCTGTTAGTTTACATCTGTATCATATCCCAATAAATTATAGGTCGAAAAAACAGTAATCCTTTTTTTACACCACTCAATAAATGACCATGTAATGGCCGCACTTTTTGTCCTGATTCTCCTTGCGCAACTAAGCCGATAACACCAGAAATCAATTCACCGTTGGTTTCAATGGTATTCAGGTTCTCTGTTTCGAAACATACACCAGCCGGAGGATTTAAACCTTTAATTCTTCTGACAACATCTAAACAATCGAGTGTATTACGAGTAAACCTACTGATACTTTTGGTCAAAATAAGATCAATTTTACCAGCCTCGCAATCAGCTATCATATGTTGAAATCCGAATCGTCCCCTGAATTTTTAGGCGTTCTTCAATAATTATCATCTCCCTTCCGGTATACTACCTAATTATTTATAGAATTACACGTTGATGAAAATATTACATAATTAAACAGGAACAAGATGCCCTACAACCGATATTGTAAAGTATCTTGTTCCTGTTTACTAATATTACAATTTTTTTATTTAACTAAATAATACGTCTACTACCAAATGCACGAATAATCCTTGTTTCAGCCTTGCATTTGCCGCCTTGTACAGATTCTTGCGGAATAAACAATTCATCACCGGAATGCAAAACAGTTTCTTCTCCACTAATGGTAATAACATATTCACCAGACAAACAAACCATATATCCATTATAATCATGCTGGTGCTCTTTGGATATTCTATCAGCCATACATGTCCAGAAAGTCATTTGGCTTCCATCTGCTGCTGTATAATAGCAGCCTTGAATATCCGGTGTATTTTGCTGCTGCATCGGAACTTTATTCATAGGTCTTGTCATAAATTCAGGAAATTTATTCATAATCTTCTCCGCAATAATAGAACTTTAAATTTCAAACCCTTTTTTAATATTACCGATATCACCACTCAGCGATATCTATTCTTATATAACGCTTCGGCTTGTTCCGTATATTTTACAATGAAATCTGTTTTCGCATCTGTATACGCATCCCGATTATATTCATATTTTTTCCACAACTCAAGTTTTAATTTTTCATATTTTTTTGCAATGCTTACATTCTCAATAAGATAATCCCTAAAATAAAGCTCAGCATTATCGCCTTCATAGCTTATATGCAAATGATATACTTTTTCTGCAAACCCATTTATCGTGTATCCTTTGTTTAAAGAAATCCTGTTTTCACTTTTATTCATGCAAAGGTATCCCTTGTTAACCAAAATATTTGCTATGTATTGCAAATCATATTCATTAATCACTTCGATAAGGATATCAACAGTAGGCTTTGCCCATATCGTATTGATTGAAGTACTTCCAATGTGACTAATCCTTTTAATCGCATTAGACGGCAATATAGCTTGAAGTATGGCAAGCTCCTCTTTATACCAAGTTTCCCAGCATTCATTATGTTCTTCCAAACGTATAGGAAATAATTGCCATAATTCTTCTAAATTCATATCAGATAATTTTCTAGTCATACAGTCCTTTCTAAATTGACGGTTAACATCCAACCTGCTCACTCGCAAAGCCATTTTTCCACAAAACATCCAACTTATACACTCATGAGCCCTTTATCCAATCCACCGTTTAAACTATCAAAAAACAGCTTTCGTCGATATGTTCCTATGGAATGATGAAACTCTGATTTTCTGTTTCTCATTTTTAATATCAAAATTGATAGTGTCAAGCATTGTTCGCAAAAACCATCAACTTCCGAATGAGATTAAGCAGTCTTTGCTGATTGTAGTTGAAGCTCGGTAATAATTTTAGGGTTAATGTAAGAACGCCCGCTGGACCAATCTTCGCTGTACTCAATGAGATAGCTTGTGACAAGCCGGACGTATGAATCCATACTGGGGAAAATTCCAACTACTCTCGTCCGGCGCCGGATTTCCCTATTTAATCGTTCCAGTAGATTTGTAGATGAGATTTTTCTAGCATCAATTTCTTGGAAACTGAAAAATTGAAGCGATTCTTCGAGGCCCTCTTCTAACAAGGATATGGCCTGAGGATACTGTACTTCATGGTCATTCATGAATGTATTAGCATATTTTTGAGCACTCTCGTAATCCGGCTGTAGCCAGATTTGCTTGAGCTTTTCGGCAAACGATTTTTTATTTTTACCAGAAACATGCGCCAATATATTTCGCATAAAATGAACCTTGCACCGTTGCCAGGAGCAGCCGAGAAAAGCTTCTCGGGCAGCTTTTACTAGGCCTTTATGGGCGTCAGATACGACCAGCCATACTTTCTCTAAACCTCGTTCTTTTAGCTGATCCCATACTTTTGTATAAGTTGCGGCAGACTCTTCATACATGGGCTCTACCGCTAAAATATCACGTTTGCCTTCTAAATTAATGCCAGTGACGACTAGTACGGCCATATTTTTAACCCTTTGATTATCACGAATTCGCTCATATAAAGCATCTACCCAAAGAACCGGATATGTGGCTTCTAACTTTCGGCTTCGGAACGCTTCTACTTGTTCGTTTAAATCCTTAGTAATTGCTGAAACTTGGCTGTGTGAAATCGATTCGATGCCTAGCGTTTTGGTTAATTTATCGATTTTGCGGGTTGAGACACCAGTGACGTAGGCTTCCTGAATTACATTCATGAGAGCGACTTCGGAACGTTTTTTTGCTTCTACAAAGAAGGGAATGTATCCGCCATTTCTGATTTTTGGAACCATGAGATACATTGTTCCCATTCTTGTGTCAAACCGGCGAACGCGGTAACCTGATCGGTATCCCTGACGTTCCTTGTTCCGTTCTGATTTCTCGGCACAAAGCTTACTTTCTACTTCAGCTTCCATTAGACGTTCACAGAGCCATTTGAGCATAGATTGCATCGGATCTTCCTCTGATATAAATTTCATTAGCATTTTTTCAAAAGATACGGTAGAATTTAGGTAAGTCATCATTTGTTCACTCCTTATTGGTTTGCTCGCTACTTACCTTTTCGGAGTTTTGATGGCTTTTTCCTTTTTTTACTTTTGCGAACTTAATTGTACTCTATCTCAAAATTGTGAGAACCGCTTATTTACTACACTTTCCAGCGTTTTTACTTTCCAATCCTAGACATCAAACATACGCACTCGGTCGTAGGTTGCTACCAATCGCGCTGCGCCTATGGCTTGCGTTCTTGGGCAACCCTGACATGGGTAGTGCCAGTTGCTCCCTGCGTCACTTTCAGCTCCTTGCGAACAAGGCCACTGCCTCAACGTATGTTTTGATAGACAGATAATACTAGTACGCGAAATAGGCGTTTCACCTACTAGCTTCACCCCACTTTTGAAATTCATAGACAAGTACTCTGACAAAATTTATTTCGTACTATATCAATTGTTTTTAGTCTATATTTTACGTATTATATTTTAACTATCTTTATCGTGAAGATAAATGTATAGTATTGTGAAAACTCTCAAAATAATTGACGGATATCACCCGCCTTTTTGATTAACATAACGTCTCTTAATGGCGAATTACCAAACATACGCGAGTACTCTCGGCTAAATTGTGATGCACTATTGTATCCAACCCTAAATGCTGAACTCTCGGCTGTTTCACCTTCTATTATCATAAGGCGTCTTGCTTCCATCAGACGAAGACGCTTTTGATATTGAATCGGACTCATGGCAGTTGCTTCTTTAAATGCTTTAAAAAAGGCAGAACGGCTCATATTTGCAGTTTTTGCTAAGTAAGATATATCCATCTCCTCACTGAGTTTGGTTCTTAGCATATAGATTACCTGAGATACTTTATACATTTTACTTCCAGATCGAACAAATTGCCGAATTGCGGATCCATCTGGTCCTTTTAAAAGATAATAAAACATTTCTTTGGTAACTAAAGGCCCTAATATGGGAGCATCTTCGGGAACTTGAAAAAGCTTCCCTAACCGAATTGCAGCATCAAGCATTTTATCGCTCGCTTCTCCAATAAACATTGCATGCTGAGGTTTTCCAGTTTCATTTGGAAAATCTTTTTCAATTTGAGCTGCAATTTCGTTTAAAGTTATTGAATCAAAAATTACTTTAATACATAGAAACGGTTGCGCTGGTGTGACCGCAAAAAGACGACTAGAAACAGGTAACTCAACGGGAGTGGCAATATAATAAGCTCCATCATATCGATAAACTTCACTATCTAACATAATTTCAGTACACCCTTGGGCTACGACACATAAGGATGCATGCCAACGTTGCCAGCGGCAATCCAAATGTGAGAATTTTACGCAATAAGTATTGGGAACAGACATCTTATGTACACCATCGCCCGGAACAGCAAGAGTGATTATTTTTGCTAATTTATATCGTAAGTCTGTCATAAAACCTCCAATAGTATGATCACAGTTTATGTTCATTATAAGTTGTTTTGGACTATTAGGCAAGAAATATAGACGTTTGAGAATTTTCACAATAAAATTGCAATGGTATACTTAATTAACAATTATACTTAAAACAAAATAAAGGAGGTTGAATGCAATGACATCAACTGTTTTAAATCAAAAGAAACCTGCGATTCTCCTCGTGGCGGCTTCACGTGGTTTAGGCCTTGCTATGACGGAGGAATTTCTAAAAAAAGGTTGGAATGTGATAGGTACGACGCGAGCAGAATCAGATCGTACAAAGCTGATTGCTCTTTCGAACAAATTTCAAGGGCAATTGGAAATAGAAACGCTGGATATTTGCAAGCAGGATCAGGTGATAGCATTAAGGGAACGTTTGTCTGACAGAACATTTGATATACTGTTTGTTAATGCTGGAACCACGAACAGCAACGAAATGGCAATGGTCGGAGAGGTGACGACCGATGAGTTCATTCATGTTATGGTCACAAATGCATTGAGCCCAATGCGAGTGGTTGAGTCCTTTCAGGATATTGTTTCAACAACTGGCTTAATCGGTATAATGTCATCAGGTCAAGGGAGCGTTGCCAACAATATCACAGGAATGCGTGAAGTCTATCGTGGAAGCAAGGCCGCTTTAAACCAATTTATGAGGAGTTATGCCGCCCGCGAGCCTAAATCTTCACGTGCGATGGTGCTGATGGCTCCTGGCTGGGTTCGTACGGAACTTGGGGGGCCAAATGCACGCCTTAGTATTGAAGAAAGTGTTCCAAGTTTAGTAAATGTTCTTTTAAAAAAGCAAGGACATGCTGGATTAGAATATTTGGATTATCTTGGTCATACTGTTCCGTGGTAATAATAACAGCCAACTTCTATTGCAATTCATCTCTTTTAGGAGGAGATGATGTTAGTGAGAGGGCGCGCCAAATTCTCCATATAGCGGTGCAAAATAGTAAGAACGTACGAGTCAGCGGCGATATCGTTGACTCGTTTTCAATATAACAATAAGGGCATGCCCCTGTCAATCAATCCGGTATCTGAGTATGTGTCAAGAAGTTCTCGGTAAATATATTGACCTAGATAATAGCCAGCCTCATCGACTTCGCTTTTTTACGAAAATGCAGGCGTTGAGAAACTTTTTGCTAACTTTCCTATGGCACTTCTGGACGGGCCAGTATTGCGAATGCGCCCGTGAATGAATGCCTACATGCGTTTGAAAGGGAATCTTCCGCATGACCCGTCTCATCGTCCCTCGGAAGGTCCGACTTACTGGAGTGGTAAAACCTCTGGCCCATCCCACAAACGCCTGATATAATTCCTTGTTTCGTATGGTCGTAATCACGTTCACCATCGCAGTGCCTCCCGTCCGACTCCCATGCCGCCCTTATTTCTTCATCCGGTAACTGTATATCCGATGGCTACTCTCACACGTACCGATCCCACTTGCAGACACAGGGATCGTTCGTAATTCCAGCGGTGCTAACGAAATCCAGTTCCGCACGATATACTGACGCAGTTTCTATACATGCACTATCTCTTCTGGGGTTTCCCCTTGAGATTCCGCCGGATACACTGGAACAACCGAGGAAAGAAATCTATTGTCTGGCGCTGCGTCAATCGAGTAGATCATACTGGTAAATGCGATGCCCGCACCATATCTGAACCTGCACTCGAGCAGGTCTGCCTAACGGCCATCAATCAAATACTATGCGGGAAGAAGGATTTTCTTACCATACTGCAGCATAATATCGAAACCGTTCTCAGCCATGACAATGATGAAACACTGGCAGTTATCGATACCCGACTGGAAGAACTGCAAACCCAGCTTGTAAAACTGGCAAGTTCCAAGAATGGCTACGACGATGTTGTTGAGGAAATCTACCACCTGCGCGAACAAAAGCAGCAGGCACTAGCGAAAAATGCTAATCAGGATGAAATCCGCAGCCGCATAGAGGACATGGCTGCCTTCCTAAAAACACAATCCACTGCCATTACCCAGTTTGATGAGCACCTCGTCCGGCAGTTAATTGAAACCATTACGGTGTTTGAGGATAGTTGTACCGTAGAATTTAAATCGGGTGTAACAGTGGATGTAAATAAGTAATATATAATATGCTCTTAATTATACTTTATCAATCGTCAAAAATACTAGAGATAGCACTACCAATGAGACACGCAGCTCCAAAACCTATTGCAGCCGGAGCAAAGGCCACCGCTAAGGCTCCAGCGCCTGTAGCTGCTACTGCACCACCGATACTAGTTGCAACCAAGACACTAGTGGCAGTACCTGCGACACCCGCAGCAGCACTACCTGCAACTGCACTAACTGCGCCTATCGCACCACCTTTTACACCTGCAGCTGCAACATCTACCACAGCATCGCTTACCTCCTTTTTCCCATTCATTACGTCCACAACTGAACTAACGGCTTCACAACCAGCTCCAATGGCAGCACCCCAAGCACCACCACTTTTCGCAGCAACTCCCAGCATACTTGTAGTTGGCATCTTTCCCAATGCCTTGCTAGCAATACGAGAAGTTGTATTAGAAGAAATTCCTGAGTCATGAACCTTCTGAACTACTTTGCCACCAACCTTAGCAGTAGTCTCCGTTGTACCATACACTGCCGTCTTACCATATTTACCCTCAGCAATTTGTTGAACAGTTTTTCTAACACCACTATTGCTAACTGTATCCTTTAGCTGCATATGTCCAACAACTTTTCCACCTTTAGTAATCACTATATCCTTCATCGGAGCAATATTAGATTTAGTCAACGCAGCATGCTCACCATTAATAATATGACTTAGATTAAATCCATCTTTAAAAAGGATCTCATGCACATGCCCTTTTAACTGAGGGCATCGACCTGGATTGTCAACACTTTGTCGGACACTTTTTATAAGGTCAATTTTCTAAATTCCACCGGAGTCATATAATTTAATGATCCATGAGTTCTAGTATTGTTAAACCAATTCACATAACTCTTTAATTCGTACCGCAACTGGCTTAAACTGTCAAAATTGCGTCCATAAACAAATTCTGTTTTAAATATTTTAAATGTCGCCTCGGCAACAGCATTGTCATACGGACATCCTTTCATACTTAAAGATCGCTTAATTTCAAATGTAGTGATTACCTTTTCAAGCAGCTCATTTTTAAATTCGCTACCTCTGTCTGAATGAAACATTTGGATTTTACGTAAATCTGTTTTTACTGTTGCAAAGGCATCATATACCAATTGAGCGTTTTTATGCATGCCAGCACTATAACCAATAATTTCACGGTTGAATAAATCTACCAGCACACATACGTAATTCCATTTGTAGTTTACTCTAACATATGTCAAATCACTCACAACTACAGCATAAGGCTTCTGACCGTTAAATTCTCGGTTCAATTCATTCTTTACAGGATCTTCATTACATTTTTGTTTATGCACCTTAAATTGTGCAACTGTATATTTTGATATAAGTCCCAGTTTTTTCATGAACCGGCCAATACGGCGCCGTGATACTTGAAAATTTGATTTGTGTAGTTCTTTTTTGATTTTTCTGGTTCCATATACATTGTAATTTTCTTGAAATATTTTTTTGATTTCATTTTCAATTTCAGACTCATCGTTTTTCATGGCTGATTCATAGTAATACGTACTTCTAGCTATATTCAAGCATTTACACATCGCTGATACTGAGTATTTATGAGCATTTTGCCGGATCACAATTACTTTTGTCCGAGTATCAGCGCTGCTTGCTTTAAAATATCATTTTCCATCTTCAATTTTTGATTTTCTTTCTGAAGGCGCAATAATTCTGTCGCTTCCGGCGTACGATTATCACATTCTTTTGCCGAACCGGTAGCATTAATTCTACGAATCCAATTATTAAGCGCTGATGGTGTTAAATCATATTCTCTAGCAATTTCTGAACGTGGTTTGCCGCTGTTGAATAATTTTACCATCTGTTCTTTAAAATCATTTGTAAATTCTCTTTTTTCGCGTCTATTTGTCATGTAAATCTTCCTTCCCAATCCTTTTATTCTATTTTTACATGACCTTATAAAATCTGTCCAGTTTATTGTAGCCGATCCAACCTGCCCGCTCCAATGCTTCAATAGCGACCTTCCCTTCATAAGCTTCACGTGCTTGAACTGCTACATTAGTATCCTTTGCATTTTCCATGACAATCAGTCCATTCCTTTTCTATAAGCTTGTAAATTACAGCCTAAAATTTTGAAGCGCTTCTTTGTTCTTTGAATATCTTAAAGCCGCAATATAAATTGTCGCTGGAATAGTCACACGATAAGCAGGACCTGCTATATCACCAATCATCCAAATAGCACTTAAAGCAATTCCGATCGGTCCACTAAAAATAGACAAAGCCCTGGCTAATGTAGCATTGGCAGCTAAAGATAATCCACGATTTACAATAAATTTTGCAATTCCGTTAGCAATAATAAGTGCTATCTGATAAGATGCAAATCCGCCCGCTCTAAAAATTGCAATTAATACGCCTGAAGACAATGCGCCTTTAGCATTAAAGTCGCCGCCTAAACCTTTCAATAATTCCGCTTTTTCATCGTCGGTCATTTTTTCCCATGTTGTCTCTAATACTTTTTCCAACAGACACTGCTCCATTCTCGATAAATCTGCGTTTTTATTGAATGGAACGTCTAGTTTATCACATACATCTACAAGTATTTCATGATAAGGTACTCCTTCACCCCTGAAAAAATTGACAATTGTATTCCCTCCCATCAAATTAATTTCTTCCTTAATTTTATCTAAATATTGCTTGTGATCCGGAGCATATCTTTTATACCTTTCATCCATAGACAGCATTTCAGAAATTGTTCCTTTGTCTATTAACAATTGAACCAAAACATTTAATTCCTCATTACTCATTTTATCTAAAACATCCATGTCCTGATCATACATAATTTTTATTCCCTCACTTTATAAAAATATTTTTGAATTATAGCTCCCTATTGTAAAAACACTTGAACCAAAGTTTCACAACGGGATATGGTCGAAAAAACTTCTTAAACTCCTTGCAACTTCAAGCTTATGTTTTATATCTTCAATGTCATAATGATTTATTAAATCTGAAAGGTTGTCAATATATTTACCCCAATCAACTTCAAGTTTATCTGCAGAAGCATTGAATGCAATTTCAGTATCCTGCCAATAATTCGAAATAATTGTGCAATATTTGTCCAACCCATTATCTTTAACATATTCTGCTACAATCTTTTTCGCAATTGATTTTTTCCATCCTCCAGAGAAAAATGCAAATACAGAAATTCCAACTATAACTGCTAAAGAAATTCCCAACACAATGGGACCGCCTATAGAAGCAATCGCTGCTGTGGCAGTTGCCGTACCACCACCTATGGAAATGCCTAGTGCCGAAAGAACACTCACTCCTTTTGTAACTAGAATATATGCCCCTAAATTGCCAAAGGTTGATGCCCAAAAAGTCAACGCGCCAAATGTAGCCAACCCAGCAAGGCCAGAAGCAAATGCACGTGTAACATCAAATGGTGGCATATTAACTGATATTCCTGGAATTTCGGAGTATGCAACACTTTTTTTGTATGCAGCAATATATTCATTAATTTTATTATTAAAAATTTTTGTATTACTTTCTATTGTATCTTGTAAAACTGCTTGAAGCTGGGAATTCAAATAACTGGCCAATGCCTGTATATCGTCTTTCTTATTTTTAAAATCACATTGTTCAATTACAGAAACAATATGCTCTATATTAATTATTTCTTTATATTTATCTTGAAATTTTGTAATGGATTCCCTTTTCAAAATAGATATATTATCCTGCAAGTCTTTGCGCCGGTTTTGGTTATCATATGTACGTTTGGGTTCATTTTCTTTAATTTTGTCTAATAACTGAATATACTTTTCTCTTTCATTAGTTAATTGAACAAATCCTTTTATTTGACTCTTTAAATTGTCGCTAGCGGATTCTGCAAATGAAGAAATATCTATTTTCATTTGCTCATTGATTCTTAAAGGCAAGGATTCCACTATACTACATAAATCTTGATTAAAATTTTGACGTAAATCGTCAATATCCGTAGTATACGTAAAAAATCTCTTACGTATATCCGATTTTGTATATTCATGTTTAGTAATTAAACTGCGCCTTTTCCAAAAATCATTTGGCATTGTTCGAACAAGTCTTTCACATCCTTCATCCATGATTTTATTCAGTGTTTGTTTATTTCCAGCATTCACTATATGTGCTTGAGAAGCAACAATAAATAAATTAGATAGTGGTTTTATATTATCATGATCATTCTCAAGTATAGTTAAATTTTGAATACTTTCTTTTATATATTCAATATCCTCACTCCGCATAAACCCGTTAGAAATTGACATATAAACAAGAATATCCGCCATACGCTTTACCTTCAATGTCATTAAGTCATCATCTATGCGATCACCTGTGCCAAAACCAGGCAAATCGATTATGTCACAGACATCCAATAATGATGATTCGACAAAAACGACCGCTGAACCGGCTTCATTTTTATCAAAACATTCGCCCTGACGTGTCCCATAGCTATATAAAATATCCGCACTTCCACTAGCCAATTTCCACGTACGACAATATTTTTCATCTTCAAGTCTTTGATAGTCCCAACCTTTTTCTTTTCCTACGGAATCCTTAAATATCCAAACATCTTCTTCGATATATTTAGGTCGATCTGAAATGTTAGTAATATAAACAACAATTGATGTAGTTGGAGTCCAAGAGGTTGGCATTTTCTCAGTACCAATAAGTGCATTAATTAGAGCACTTTTTCCAACATCCGATCTACCTATAATTGCTATTTTAGGCTTAGAAATATTTTTAACTCTCTTTTGTAAATCGGATATAATAGAATTATCTTTAAGAGAATTATTCGTGTTAAGTAGATAATGATCAATGTAATCAATAATGGCGTTTTTAGTAAAAGCAGGAATTCTCCAAGTATTTTTTACATTTAAAGGTGTTGGAACATTCTTTTTAAACTTTACTAATTGGTCAATCGTGATACCACATTTCTCCGCTATAATTCTTAAGTTATCAAGAGAAATTTGTTCCGGATTTTTTTCCCATCTTGATACCACATCTTGTCTAGTACCAACCATTTTTGCAAAATCATCTTGAGTCATTTTTAAATTATCTTCACGAAAATTTTTTAAGCTAAACATGTAATTACCCTCCTTTATAATTTATATTCACATTATAGCCCGCTAAACACATAAAGTCAAATATATTTATGCATATTTGCATAAATATATTTGACTTTATGTGTACAATGGAATAAAAACAATTTTCCTGCTATTACATCCAACCTACTCACTCACCAAGCCATTTTTCCACAAAACATCCAACTTATACACTCATGAACCCCTTATCCAACTCACCGTCTAAACTATCAAAAAATGTTTTTTGTCGATATGTTCCCACGGGGTGACGAAACTTCGATTTTTAATTTCTCATTTTTAATCTCAAAATCGTGGGAACAGCTTATTTACTACACTTTCCAGTGTTTTTACTTTCCTGTTCTAGACATCAAACATACGCACTCAACGTGGTTCCAAGAGCTCATCTGGATGTTTCGGATGTATTTTCAGTGTGTTTTTGACACCCATTCGTCCTCGGAAACAAGTCCACGGCATTTTGTGCTTTTATCCGTTCTTGGGAATATGTCCAATTTTATTCTTGAAATGGTGTCTTGGATGTTTTGACGAGTACAGAGTAACACAACAGGCTGCAATTGATGTGTGTTTCCTGAAAAGGGAAGTATTGCAATAATAGAAATGATTCCTAAACATATAACAGAATTTCTCAACGCTTGATATGCTGTAAATATCTTATTATTCCGTATCATATTTTGATAATTATTTTCCTCTGTTGCACAATATATTTTTCGCCTATTTTTCCTGTCAGTAATTGGCACTGTATGAACAATGTTCTCTTTCGTAAGTGTCTGAATTACCATCATTCCTGCAAGAAACATATATAAAATAGCTAATAAGGCCAGGACAACAACAATTATATTTAGCCAACCTATCTGACTAATTTTTGCAACCATATTGGGTAAACTAAGCATAAGGGTAATTGTAATAGACCAAGCAATCAATAATGATTTTGCTTTATCTTCAAGTCTATTTCCTCTATCAATAGAAGACTTATAATCTTTATCAAATTCAATGAGTTCTACATTATAAATTGCTCTCGGAATCTTGAAATCTTCTTGTAAAATTTTATTTCTAAGCTTTTGGTTTGCGCTTTCTGTTTCAATGAAAGGAAAAATTATATTTAAAAGGGTCTTTATCATTTTCTCACCGCATCATCGCATTACAAATCTCATCACTGATTTTCAATCCCGCAACAGTTTCAAGCCATCCCCATTCCCCCGTCGGATTCACTTCAATGAAATAATATTTACCATCACAAAATATCAAATCTATACCACCAAATTTAAGGTTCAAAGAATTCATTACTGCTTTTATACTTCGTTCGATAGTACTTGGCAAAGAAAAACTCTTATATTCCAAACTGTCTTTTTTATATCTCCAGTCCCCATATAAGCCATGCCCATTGAATAATATCTGCACCGGAAACATCACTCCATCAACATATGTAATTCTACAATCGATTTTAGGATTGAGGGCTTCTTGTATTACTACCGGTGCTTGTGTCAGATCATACTCTTGCAATTCATCTGATGTTACAATATTTGAATAAGTGAACATTTCATTGTCATTATCAAAATCATAAAAGAGAGCAGTATCCAACGACTTAACTATAAATTTCTTTTCAGATGGTAAACAACTCGTATCATTTGTTAAAAATGTTTTTGGTATTTCTAATTTATTTTGTTTTGCCACGCATAATTGGAGCATTTTATTCTCTGCTCTATAAATATTAACCGGATGATTAACCCATATAGTATTTTCAAAAACGCTCAAGTTTCTAATAAACGCACTCCATTGATTACGTTCTAATTGCTCATCGAGTGAAAGCACTTTTTTTGATTGCGTCCTTAAAAATACTGGAGCACGAAAATATATTCCTTTTAAGCTGTCAAACTCTGCAACATACTCAAGTTTATCAATTTTAATCAGTAAAACTCTTTTCTGCAGATCCATAGTAATTTTATGCTTTTTAAATTCATCTCTATTCATACGGTAATATTTTTTATGTCTCCCAGCTAGTCTGTAACATACCAAATCCGTTGAATAATCAAACGATGAAGATACTATCAGATAATCTATTTTATTCACCTTTTTGATCTTCACCCGTTTCTATATCGCATTTTTTTGTTTCCATTTTTTCAGGATGATTGCTAGTCATCATCACTTTGCCAGTATCTTGATTTCGCCACAATCCTGCTGCCCGGTCGTAGGTACAACCACGTGGTGCGGTTATTTCTTCCGAAAATTTATATGCTTGAGCTTTATCTAAAAGTATATGCTTTTTCATTGAAAATTCTCCCTTTTATTATTCTATAAGAACTTTTTAAATTGTCTCCAAAATATTTTAATCTAATAAGTACTGATAGCTGTTGACGTTGTGGTAAATAACGTCCAATCAAATAATGCATTGCATAAAATGAACTTGTGCCTCAGTATAAACTTATTTATCAAGAAATCGAGAAAAAGTTTTATTCGCAGCTTCCTTGAAAAGTTCTGTTGTTAATATTCTCGGTAAAAAAATTAAGGTCATATGTTATCTATAATGAACGTAATTCATTAGCCATGTTTTTGGTTGCCCTCCATTACTATTGATAATAACCGTATTCTTATTCTTTGCCCTTGTTTCGTCCATTAAAAACAGGCCTATGCTTTTTTCTCTTCCCATTTGTTGGCTTCTCCCCAAATTACAATTGTATATTAGATCATTCTGTAAATTTAGAAGATCCACCGATGCCAAAATACCTCTCAAAGAATGCTTTCAGCTTATCAATGAGGTTTTGTTTTTTCTCTGCTCTATTTCCACCGCCAAAACGGCTCACAGGTGGCATGATCCTATCAATATCCGTACCAACAGTTTTTATCTCGCCTTCTCGGAACGAGTTTTCCAAGAAGATACGAGTTTCTGTCGGCTTCAACTTTTCGTCCTGAATCAGTGCTGCAAGGTCCTGTTCGCGCTGTTTGGCAACAAAACCATGCCATTCGCTCACGACATCATCCACATCATTAACCCCAGCGATAAAAGTCTCAATTAACTGCTTTTTACTGCGAAGCTCTGGGCTGGCGTCAATTGCCTTTGTGATGGTGACAAGCACCTCTTTATCCTTGCAATGTGTATCGTGATACTTTTTCACCAACATGAGAATATAGTCAATGTTGATTTCAATTTGCTTAATCAGTTCAATCTCGAATACGATATCATCAATTATATCGGTGCTTTCCCCATTTTCACGTTTGCGCTTCCATTCATCACGCAGATCCTGATATCTTCCCAGATAATCCTGCAGATCACGCTCAGTAAGTATCTCTTTCCCCTTAAACTCATCGAAGGAAACAAGAAGATTACGCATACGCAGAATAGCGCCAAACAGCGAAATAAAATCTTTCTGATTCTGTTCGCCAATAATCTGCGGTTCTGATAGCGGAAATTTGTTTGACAATTCCTCGATCATATCCGTGTAACCCGGCTTCGGAGTGCCATCAACAGATTCATACCCATAATAATAATCCTTGAAGCTTTGCAGCAAAACAATACCGCCAGCATTCTTATCACCGAACAGTGAGATTGCTGCGTCTACTCTCTTTTGCAAATTGCGGAAGCAAACAATATTGCCGAAAGTCTTAATCGAATTGAGGATGCGATTGGTGCGGCTGAATGCTTGAATCAGACCATGCATCTTGAGGTTTTTATCGACCCACAAGGTGTTAAGCGTGGTCGCGTCAAAGCCGGTAAGGAACATATTAACCACAATTAAAAGGTCCAGATCCTTATTTTTCATCCGCAAAGACACATCTTTGTAGTAATTCTGAAATTTGTCAGAGGAAGTGTCATAGTTGGTATGAAACATCCCGTTATAATCGTCAATTGCACTTTCCAGAAAGTCTCGGGAGTTTTTGTCCAGTGCGGAAGTATCCGCCGGGTTCTCCTCATCAAGGATGCCATCGGTTTCTTCCTCGTTCGGGGCATAGCTAAAGATGACTGCTATTTTTAGATGTTTGGTCGGATCTGCCTGCATCTGTTTGCGGAATTCCTCATAATACAACTTTGCCATGTCAATAGAGGCAACCGCAAAAATAGAGTTAAAGCCACTTACACGTTGCTTCTGCTTAATCTCCTCAACTGCGCCACGCTCCGCCGAAGCCACATCGAAAATATTAGTCAGCTGATTAAAGATGTAAGATTTATCCCCACGATAGGTTTTCTGGTCAAAATGTTCAAGAATATACTTGGCGACCTGCGAAATACGCTGCGGAGCCATGAAAGCTTTTTCCCGGTCTATATCCCACACCTGCTCGTCATCAATATTCCAGCCGGTATCCATAGTTTTGATATAGTCCACACGGAATGGCAGCACGTTTTTATCGTTGATGGCGTCCACAATCGTGTAAGTGTGGAGTTGATCCCCGAATGTCTGCTCTGTGGTAAAGAACTGCGCATTTTTCGCACGACTTGCATTGACTGAAAAAATCGGCGTTCCGGTAAAACCGAACATATAGTATTTTTTGAAGTGCTGCACGATGGCTGTGTGCATATCTCCAAACTGGCTGCGGTGGCACTCATCAAAAATGATAACTACATTTTTGTTGTATACTGAGTGTTCCTTGTTTTTCTTAATAAAGCTAGAGAGTTTCTGAATGGTGGTAATAATGATGCGCGCTTTCGTTCCAGCAAGCTGTTTCTGCAGAATTGCGGTAGAGGTGTTGCCGTTGGCAGCACCTTTTTCAAAGCGGTCGTATTCCTTCATAGTCTGGTAGTCTAGATCTTTGCGGTCTACCACAAACAGAACTTTATCTATGTAGGGCAGCTGCGAAGCAATCCGTGCAGTCTTGAAGGAAGTCAATGTTTTACCGGAACCAGTGGTATGCCAAATATAACCACCAGCGGCAATGTCGCCGTATTTTCGGTAGTTATGGGCAATCTCAATGCGGTTGAGGATACGCTCGGTTGCGGTAATCTGATAGGGACGCATGACCATCAGCATATTTTCAGAAGTAAAAATACAGTACTTCGTCAAAATATTTAGAATGGCGTGCCGGGCAAAAAAAGTCTTCGTAAAGTCAATCAGGTCGGGAATCGTCTTGTTGTTAGCGTCTGCCCAGAATGAGGTAAACTCAAAGCTGTTGCTCGTTTTCCCCTTTTTAGACTTGCCGGATGCCGCGTCCTTAATGGCGTTAAAACGGGTACTATTAGAATAGTATTTGGTGTTTGTTCCGTTGGAGATGACAAAAATCTGCACATATTCAAAGAGGCCCGAACCTGCCCAAAAGCTGTCGCGCTGATAGCGGTTAATTTGATTAAATGCCTCCCGAATGGCAACGCCACGGCGTTTCAGTTCGATATGTACAAGCGGCAGACCGTTGACAAGCACCGTCACATCATAGCGGTTATCATAGGTTGCACCATCCTCTTTACCAAGAATATACTGGTTGATAACCTGTAGGCGGTTGTTGTGGATGTTCTTTTTGTCGATGAGCGTGATGTTTTTGATCATGGCATCATCACGTTTTAGTACCTGCACATAGTCCTCTTGAATTTTGCGGGTTTTTTCTACGATGCCGTCGTTTTTGTTGGCAATACAGTCAGCAAAGAAACGTTCCCATTCCGTATCGGTGAAAGTGTAATCGTTGAGCTCTTCCAGCTTAGCGCGCAAATTTGCAATTAGGTCGGTTTCGGTGTAAATGGGCAGATAATCATAGCCCTGCTCGCACAGCAGACGAATAAACTCCTTTTCCAGTGCCGCCTCGCTCTGGTAGCTGTCGGAGTGGGCTTTCACCGGTTCATATTTGGTGACAACGGTATTCTCGTTGGTTTCCGCAACAATATTGAAGTATGACATGTTCTACACCTCTTCAAGTCAATTCTTTGAATGTCAGCAGCTTGTCCCGATAGTATTCATACTGTTTTTGACGAGCTTCAATTTCTGCAGGGAGGCCCGTAGAAATATCATTGCAAAGGGTGTCAAAACGGTTGAGTATGTCAACTATTCTTTGTTGCTCAGTTAGTGGTGGAATTGGGAATGTTATCCTATTTAGTACAGTTTGAGTTAAACTCGGAACACCACCAGCAGTGTTATATTGTTCTAAATGCTCTTTCTGCAAGTAATAAAAAACAAACTTTGGTATCACAACATTTGTGTATATTTCAGTATAAAAAATAGTATCTACCGTCCAAAATGGAACATCCACATAATATAACTTATCAACAGAACCTTTCCTTGGAATCAAAACAGATGGTTTATCTAAAACGAATGTATCTATATACGTCATAATTCCCCCTGAACCATAAACAGGGATATTGCCTTCTTTAAATTGTTTATAATCTTTTCCATTCTTTATTTTCAGAACATCTGAAAGTGTCTTCCAATCAACCTCATCACCAAACGTCAAAAGGCTATCCCTATAATACTCATACTGTTTTTTTCTCGCTGTAAGCTCCGCTGTAAGCTCCGCTGTAAGCTCCGTGAAATTGTCCAGAATACGGACAATTTTCTTCTGCACTGGCAGCGGCGGGATAGGAATCTTAAAGTTTTCTATACTTGAAATATGGACATGAGGAACACCACCACCTTTTTTAGTAGCATATATTTCTCCTTGCATATTTAGCAAATAATGATAAACATATCGAGTATACAATTTTTCGTTACCTTTGATTGAAAATGCATCATTTACAAATATCGGTTTATTCCAATATTGGACGTATCCAGCGCCTGCTCCGCTTCCTGCTACCGTGATAGTTTCGCCATCTCTATTAGGACTATCACAATAAAAGGCAGGTTCTTTTCCTCCAGAAATAACAGGAACATCACCTTCAACTAAGGTCTTTTTTGTAGCTGAAGTACCCCGCTTCATTTCTGTACATTCTTTTAGCCTGAGATACTTAACACCATTCGGGCAAAACTCTGCAATCAATTCATCTAGTTTGCTCATTCGCCCGCCTCGATTTCTTCGACGATGTTACGAATAGCCTCCCGCAGTTCGTCCTCCCGCAGTACGATTTTTTCAATCTCGGCATTTAGCTTGACAATATCAATCTTCTCACGGGTATCTTTCGCCTCTACATAGGTGGAAATAGAAAGGTTATAGTTGTTTTCGACTACTTCGTCATAACTTGCCAAATGAGAGAAATGTGCCACTTCCGTACGCTTTGCAAATACATCCACGATGCGGTCAATATTTTCTAGGGTCAGTTTGTTGTTATTGGTGACCTTGATACACTCGTTTGATGCATCAATAAACAGAATTTTATTATCTTTTTTATTCTTTTTCATCACCATAATGCAAGTGGCAATGGAGGTGCCGAAAAACAGGTTGCTTGGCAACTGAATAATACAATCCACAAAGTTGTTGTCGATTAAGTATTTGCGGATTTTCTGTTCTGCGCCGCCACGGTACATAATGCCAGGGAAGCAGACAATGGCAGCCGTTCCGTTGCTTGCAAGCCAGGAAATACTGTGCATAATAAAGGCAAGGTCGGCCTTGCTCTTGGGTGCTAGAACTCCGGCAGGAGAAAAGCGGGGGTCATTGATAAGCAGAGGGTTCTCGTCACCGGCCCATTTGATGGAATAGGGAGGATTTGAAACAATCAGTTCAAAAGGCTCATCATCCCAGTGCTGCGGGTTAATCAGCGTATCCTCACACTCTACATCAAACTTATCAAAGCCAATATCGTGCAGAAACATATTGATGCGGCAAAGGTTGTAGGTGGTGATGTTAATTTCCTGACCATAGAATCCAGTAGTGACCGCCTCTTTACCCAAAATTTTTTCCGCTTTCAAAAGCAGCGAGCCGGAACCGCAGGCGGGGTCGTATACCTTGTTGATGGTTTTCTTTCCCACCGTGCCAAGCCGAGTCAGCAGCACCGACACATCCGCCGGGGTAAAAAACTCGCCGCCGGATTTGCCCGCATTGGAAGCGTACATGGTCATTAAGTATTCATAGGCATCGCCAAAAGCGTCAATATCATGATCTTTAACAGAACCGAGATTCATATCAGCAATACCATCCAGTAGTTTTGTGAGGCGCTCGTTGCGTTTTGCTACCGTGCTGCCAAGCTTATTGCTGTTTACATCAAAATCATCGAATAACCCCGCAAAGCTATTTTCAGAAACACTGCCTTGGGCGGATTCTTCAATGTGGCTAAACACTTCTTCCAGCTTTTCGTTGAGCAGTTTTTCTTTGCCGTTGGGGTAAGTCCAACCTTCTCCGCTGGCGGCTCTGGCTCTCACGTTGCAAAAAAGCTCACTGGGCAGAATAAAGAATCCCTTTTCCTGCACTAGGCCGGCGCGAGCTTCCTCCGCTTCGGAATCTTTTATTTTAGAATAGTCGAAACCGGTATTTCCGGCTTCAATTTCGCCATCGTTAATATAGGCAGTTAAGTTTTCAGAAATATAACGATAGAACATAGTCCCAAGTACATAATTTTTAAAATCCCATCCGTCTACTGCACCACGCAGATCGTCTGCAATTGCCCAAATGGCACGGTGTAATTCCTCCCGCTCCTGCTCTTTTTTCATGTCAGCCATTGTCTTTTACCTCCAAATTGTTTTTATCTGCATCTGCACTTGCGCCACTTTCAATCCAAGCGTCCACTTCGGATACTCTAAATTTGTATAGCCTTCCAACTTTATGAAAGGGTATGGTATCCTTTTTGACCCAGGAACGGATGGTGTCCTTGCTGCAGCCAATGTGCTTTGAAATTTCCTCTAGACTAAGCCAATGTTCCACAGCATTTACTTTACGATCTTTCATGTCCAAGAAAACTCCCTTCCAATGAATTAAGTGCCATATTTTGTCACCAAACCCTCATAGTATTCTTTTACCTTGCAAAAGGTTTTCCACACATCTTCTTGCGTTTTCAGAACATTGATTAAATCGGTGTAGTTCTCAGGTGTTTCCAGAACCGCATTAAAATCAACCTTATATTCGCGTCCAAAACATACAAGCTGCTTTGCATCATCACGGACATGGTTTTCAACTGCGTGTGTTCTCTCGTAGGCTTGTAAATCTTGAGTTTCTTGAAGTAACAATCTGCGAGGGACAATTTTATTTTTACTGTCAGCCGGGTCGAAATAAAGTTCCCCATATATCCCAGCAGTCATAAATTCGGAATAATCAAGTTCTTTCTCGAGAATGGTCAAGCCCGATAGACAGGGAGTACCCAGCTTTCGTAGTAACATCGAAAAGACGAGGCTAGATGGTTCTGTAACGGGGGACTTTGGTGAAGTCCACTCAGACTTTTCTTTCGTTGCATACACTGCGACACAATCACGATCAATCATTTGATATTCCAGATCTCGGTACCCATATCGCAAAAATGTTATGAAATGTTTGGTTTCATCCTTTCCCTGAAAAGCATTGTCCAAAAACGGTTTGAGAAAATACCGTTCATATTTTTCCGTCGAAAACTCCTTTAACATTTCAAAAGCGTCGAGCCCGTCAAACTCTGTTTCTGCCGTATCCCAGAGGATTTGTCCAAGGGCAACTAATTCTTCAGGTGCTGCTTGAAAATAGTACTTGGCAAACAAATACTCCTGAAACCCCGAGTCGATATATAGGAGCTTCGTGTCTTGCTCGTACATCATGCACGCTGTTGCACAAGCATCATGTATAAAGTTTTTACTGGTCATAGCGCTTGGGTTTTCAATGTTATTCTTTGTGACCAGATTTTCAAAGTAATCTTCAAATGTGTCAGGATCAAATTCTGATTTGTGCCTTATATACGTAGTGGCACAAAGTTCGGAGAATACTTTCGTAAACTCGTCAGCATTTTGAGCACTTCTAAAAACTCTCGAATAGCCTTCCTTTTCCTCGTCGTGTCCATATACAATCGCATCATATACGGCTCTGTAAAAGCGTCTCTTTTCCCCATCAAAGGATTCCACAATAGGATACTTCATAATAACAAAGGTCAGTAGCATGGGATTTGAAGCAAACACCTTGTGCCTTTGAAAGAAATCGCCATCCGTGTAATTTTTTATACTTTTGATAATAGTTTCGTCGTCATAACCCTTTAAGAGGTTATCAATTAGTGTAGTTGACTGCTCCCTGCTGAAGGGGTGAAGATACATCCGTGAGAAACCAGTAATGCCTTTTAATAACCCACATTCCCTAGAGGCCACGACATACTGATTGTATGGGTATCTATCGACAAGTTCAGCTATTTTCCGCTGGAATGCCTTTTCATCGGACGGATCGATCTCATCAGCTCCGTCCATAAGAATTTGGCATTTTCCTGATATCATTAGCTTTTCAACCTTTTTATCAGTCAGTTTTTCATCATATATACTTGCTGTCTTTATTATGTAATCATTCAGCAAATCGTTACCGCCGCTAAAGTCGCGAAGTTCGATTATGATTGGAAGTCGACCTGTTTGTGTGTGCTTACGAGCTGATTCGAGAAACAAATGCTGAAGCAGCATCGTTTTCCCCATTCCACCGTTTGCAACGAGGATAACTTTCTTTGAATAAGCTTCCAGTAAATCGAGAGTCGCGTCAAGAATAACTGTTTCCTGAGTTCTGCTGTGCCGACTCCTAGTAGCAGAAAGCCGACTGCTTAGTTTATTACAAACATATATATCGTCGATCAAACGCTCTTCTCCTTCCGAGAAGGGCATTTTTATTTTTTCGTATTTAGCTATTGTCCGTGCAACGTACTCAGGAAAAGAAGTGAGATGTGCTTTTGGCTTGTAGAAGGTCTTCGCTTTGGTTGTGGTCTCTCCATTTCCTTTCGCGATTTCATGAAACAGTTTAGCCAATGTAAAAGCAAAGAGACGTTTATCAGGAGCCTCTCCTGTTTGCAATTCGAGTCCGAAGCGGTGCATAACCTCCTTTAGTGTACTGTCATTCAAGTCCTGCGAAGTTTTATCTATAAAACTATCTTTGTCAAAATGGGAAGCAACAGTACCCCAAATACCGCTATTAGGTTTTCGTATCCCATCAAACCATTTTCTGTATTCGCTGTCCTCTGTTGGCAAAGGTTCATAGTACTCTTCAGGTAACGCTGCCTTGAAGAAGTATTCTGGAATCTTTCCTTTAGACTTGTGCCCAAGAATACCACAGGAGCTTCGGCCCATATAGAAATTCGAGAAATAATCCGTGTATTTCATTCCAGCATCCCTCTCATGTCCTCCGATTTATGTATCAGTCCTAATTGTCTGAATAATGTCCTAATTTGTCCGAACAAAGTCCCAACAAAGTCCCAACCCCAGTCGTAGAAGGTGGAACTTAAATTATCTATAATTATCTTGTAAGGTTGGATAAGCCATTTGAGCATTTCTCACGCAGCATTAAGCTCAAACAGAACTTTAATTACTTCGGCTTATTACCACTAAATCATACTTAATTATATATTACCATTTGAGATTTTACAATGAGTTCGCTCAAAAAATCTTAACTGTCCCAGGAGCCGCGGATCATACGGTTCTAACAAATATATCACACTGCTGAATGTCCATGAAGCGGTGAGGGCACAAGAAATAAATCACACTTTGACGAACTTATCACGCCATTCATCGAGAAACCACAAGACAAATCCGGGGATATTTACTAAGTTTTGTTCTGTATGTAACTCGTCTAATAGCAACCTAGGAGCATTTCGCAATATTAGACGAGTAAAAAAATAATATTGTCAACCAGCCATTGCGAAGGTCGGTTGCGTTCGAAACGGAGAAATCCTTTTGAATTGCAATTATTCCTGTAAAGGTCTGGTTTGCTATGTCCAAAATCCTCCGTTTCGAACAGAAACGGAGGATTAAATGCTAATCAATTATCATTCAGTGACAGGTGAAGTAACGGAAGTCGAGATTTCTGCGGAAATTGGTGCCGTTATCGTCGAATTGGATCGTAAGGAATATAACATCAATCACAAAGAAACGCGTCGCCATGTTTCTTTAGAAGCGTACGATCCCTATAATAAGCTATTATGTATTAATCCGGAGCCATTATGTGCACTACTCGAGGCAGAAAACCAAAATGCACTGATGGCTGCAATCCAAAAGTTAAAACCAGCACAAAAAGAGCTACTTTATCGTATTTTTTGGAAAAAAGAAACCCAGTGCGGCATTGCTGCTGAAGAAGGAGTCAGTAAAATGGCAATCTCCAAGCGTCTAAAAACGACGTTAACAGCACTTCGCACCAATCTTAACGAGTAAATTCTTATGGGCATCCTGTCAGGGGATGCCTTTTTACTATTTTTTATGGATAGGTTTACTTTCCTTTTTTTCATGGCCTATCTATGTAAGGCATAACAAAACGACCTTACAGGAAGGAAGGTCACAAAATGGAGCACCATCTTACTATTCGTGTTTCAAAGAAGCCCGTAGATACCGGAATTGTCAGTTACCATACTGTTACCCTTCGCGAACGAATTCTTCGTTTCTTATTGGGAAAGCCGTATACGCTGACCGTTCTTGTACCAGGCAACAGCATCAAATCATTATCGATTGACGAAATTCCAAAGGAAGGAGAAAATACCCATGAGCCAAACCAATCAACAGCTTCATAACGTAATTACTAATTTACATGCATTAGCAGATTCCTTACAAGTGCTGGCTGATACTATGGCAAGTAAAGAACAGGAAACTCCTGCACCCACGGTCTCCACTCCACCCACAAAACCGAAAAAGCCAGCGCTTACTCTTGTCGACGTCCGTACGGTACTGGGTGAAAAAGCGAATGCCGGATTTTCTAAAGAAGTTCGCGAACTGCTGCAGCAATATGGGGCCAGTAAATTAAGTGCAGTTTCACCGGAGCAGTATCCAGCATTATTAAAAGATGCGGAGGCGATCGGACATGCCACCGAATAATCACGCCATATTATCCGCTTCCTCCTCATATCGCTGGCTGCATTGTCCCCCATCGGCACGACTGGAAAGTAACTTTGCTTCTACGGAGTCACAGGCAGCCGCCGAAGGAACTGCTGCTCATGCGCTAGCCGAACACAAACTCCGACGCGCACTCAAACGGCGAAGCAAACGTCCAGTATCCGATTACGATACTGATGATATGGAACAATACACTGACGACTACTGCGACTTCTGTATGGAGCAATATGAGCAAGAAAAGCAAAACTGTCCGGATACCAAAATAGCAACTGAAATCAAGCTGGATCTGTCAGCCTATATTCCACATGGCTTTGGCACCTGCGACTGTTTAATTGTTTCAGACAAGCGACTGCACATTATTGATTTCAAATATGGGCAAGGAATCGTGGTCGATGCCACTAACAATTCACAGTTAAAGCTATATGCACTCGGAGCACTGGCCCTCTATGGTAACTTGTACGATTGCACGGAGGTTGCCCTGACGATTTTTCAACCGCGTCGTGATAATATCGGTACCTGGACAATTCCCGCAGCAGATCTGTTGACATGGGCAGAAGCGGACTTAAAACCAATGGCCCAACAAGCCTATGCAGGAGAAGGCAATTACTGCTCCGGTGACTGGTGTACCTTTTGCCGGGCAGCTACGAAATGCCGCACCCGGGCCGAAGCCAAGCTGAAATTAGCAAACTATGAATTTGCCTTACCCCCACTCCTCACCGATGACGAAATTGACCATATTTTGGGTATGCTTGATGATCTTACTCAATGGGCCAATGCCCTAAAAACCTATGCATTAGATGCTGCCGTAGCCCATGGCAAGGTATGGCAAGGCTGGAAGGTTGTTGCTGGGCGCTCCAATCGCAGATATACGGATGAGGCTAACGTGGCGGAAGCAGCAAAAGCAGCCGGGTACGAGGATATTTACAAGAAAAAGCTCATTACGATTACTGAAATGGAAAAACTGATGGGCAAGAAAAACTTTACTACCATTCTCGGTGCATGGGTAGATAAGCCACCGGGAAAACCCACGCTTGTACCACTGACAGACAAGCGTCCGGCTCTCAATATAACAGATGTCAATCATGAATTTACGGAGGTAACTGAAAATGAACCCTATCAATAAAACAAAAGTAGTAACTGGTACTGTACGTCTTTCCTATGCTAATGTGTGGGAACCGAAATCAATTAACGGCGGCAAAGAAAAATATAGTGTGTCGCTCATTATTCCCAAGTCCGATACAAAAACGCTCGAAGCTATCAATACCGCCATTGATGCTGCCATTACAGAAGGTATTTCTAAGTTTGGTGGTAAAAAGCCAAATAAGGCATCCTTAAAACTGCCCCTGCGGGATGGCGACGTCGAACGCGATGACGATGCCTATAAAGATAGTTATTTCGTCAATGCCAATAGCATTACGGCCCCACAGATTGTAGATAAACACGTACAGCCTATCTTAGACCACAGCGAAGTATACAGTGGCGTGTATGCCCGGGTATCCATTACATTTTATGCCTTTAACTCAAATGGCAATCGTGGTATTGCCTGCGGACTGGGCAATATCCAGAAGATCTCTGATGGAGAACCATTAGGCGGCAAGACCACGGCAGCCGATGATTTCACCACCTTAGATGATGACGACTTTTTATCCTAATTACTTTACGAAAAGAGGTACTGAGACAATGTTGAAAACAATAATAGATACTGTATTAGCAATTGATTTTACCGTGATATCCCTTGTGGGCGTGGTATTCATGATCCACTTCTTACTGGATGATGCCAGACGCCGCAAACGGGAAAAAGAGAGCGATAATCGGCTGAACAACCGATCCTAATCCAAATAAGCTGCATATGGGGCGGAGGTATTTCCTCTGCCCTATTGCTATATAAAAGAAGGTGTATGTATGAAACATATCAGTATTGATATCGAAACCTATAGCAGCACGAATCTTTCAAAAGCTGGCGTATATCGCTATGCCGATAGCGACGATTTTGAAATCCTGCTTTTTGGGTATGCCGTAGATACTGGCGAAGTACAGGTAATTGATTTAGCCTGTGGCGAGAAAATTCCTACTTCTATTATAGAAGCCTTATCCGATGATGCGGTTACCAAGTGGGCATTTAACGCACAGTTTGAACGTGTTTGCCTGTCCCATTACGTAAAGCATTGGCTGGCACCCGGTTCCTGGCATTGTACGATGGTTTGGTCTGCCACACTGGGCCTTCCCTTATCGCTAGAAGGCGTTGGTATGGTATTAGGCTTAGATAAGCAAAAATTAAAGGAAGGCCATGATCTCATCAAATACTTTTGTATGCCCTGCACTCCCACGAAGGCGAATGCAGGCCGTACGCGCAACCTTCCCCAGCACGACAGGGAAAAATGGCAGCGTTTTACGTTCTATAACCAGCGTGATGTCGAAACAGAGATGCGCATTCAAAAGCGGTTATCCATATTCCCTGTATCCGTTACGGAATGGCGGCATTATAAGCTGGATCAAGAAATAAACGACCGAGGCATCCAGATAGATGCCACACTGGTACGGCAGGCTATTGTTTGTGATGATACCTTTCGCCATACCCATTTAAAAATAGCACAGGCATTAACGGGCCTTGAAAATCCCAATTCACCAATCCAACTCAAAGAATGGTTAGCTGCAAACGGCATGCCGATCCCTTCTCTTTCTAAAAGCGAGGTTGCTGCTGCACTAGAAATGGCTACAGGTACCGTCAAAACCGTATTGGAATTACGCCAGCAGCTTGCCAAATCCAGCGTCAAAAAATATACGGCGATGGAAGCTGCCAAATGTCACGATGGTCGTATACACGGCCTGCTGCAATTTTATGGTGCCAATCGGACCGGACGCTGGTCTGGCAGGCTCGTACAAGTACAAAATTTACCGCAGAACCACCTGCCGGATCTGGCACTGGCACGTAGTCTCATCAAATCCGGTCAGTTCGATATGGTAGAACTTCTTTATGATTCCGTTCCCTCTGTGCTATCAGAACTGATTCGTACGGCATGCATCCCAAAACCTGGCTGTCGCTTTTTTGTAGCTGACTTTTCGGCCATCGAAGCGCGAGTAATTGCGTGGCTTGCCAAAGAAAACTGGCGCATGAAGGTATTTGCAACCGGTTGGGATATTTACTGTGCATCTGCCAGCCAAATGTTTCACGTACCGGTGGTAAAACATGGCATCAATGGACACCTCCGGCAAAAAGGTAAAATAGCCGAGCTTGCATTAGGATACGGCGGTTCCGTCGGTGCGTTAAAAGCTATGGGAGCTATCGAAATGGGAATTCCTAAAGAAGAACTGCAGCCGCTTGTAGCTGCCTGGCGTACCACCAATCCCCATATTGTAAAGCTGTGGTGGGATATCGACCGGGCAACAAAAAAATGTGTTAAAGAACATGTATCCACAGAAACCCATGGGATTCGCTTCAAGTACCAATCCGGCTGCCTGTTTCTCCAGCTTCCTTCTGGTAGAAGGCTTTCGTATGTAAAACCTCGTATCGCCCTAAACCGATTCGGTAAGGAAGCCGTTACCTATGAAGGCATTGGCAGTACCAAGAAATGGGAACGGCTGGAATCGTATGGGGCAAAATTTGTTGAAAACATCGTACAGGCTACCAGCCGTGATATTTTAGCGGAAGCTATGGAACGGCTAAATGAAGCTGGTTTTAACATTGTGATGCACGTCCACGATGAAGTTATCGTTGAAGCGCCCCGTGATGCCTCGCTGACAACAATATGTACCATCATGGAACAACCACCAGATTGGGCAGATGGCTTACTACTCCATGCCGATGGGTATGTTTGTGATTTTTATCAAAAAGATTAAAAAATTTCCGAGTATCAGGGTTTACTTCTCACATTCTACTGGCCTATCTGTGAGAGCCATTTCCCGATACCCGGATTTTTTTATACCGGGTTCGAATCTGATTTGTTTGTTTTGCCTATAGATATGAGGGGCAAATGGCTCCCAAAAAATCTATATAAAGGTGGTTTTATTATGAAAGAACTGATACCGAGAGACGAATATGGTGTATTTGCGGATACGCGGGACGTTGCAAGAGTGGACAGCCGTTATGTGGCACAAGCGTTTGAAAGGAAACACAAAAATGTGCTCCGCGATATCGCCAACATTACCGGATCTAAATCCGGGTTAAGTAAGAATTTTGCTGAGCTCAATTTTGAGCGGATTACTTACAATGACTCAGCTGGTAGAAAATTACCATGTTATCTACTGACAAGAGATGGCTTCACTATGTTGGCGATGGGATACACCGGGCAAAAAGCTATACATTTTAAAGAGCTTTACATTCATCGCTTTAATGAGATGGAACAATTTATCGACACTTTGGTTCATGCCCGTGATGAATTTCCACTTCTTACGGAACAAATTAAGCTACTCCATGATAATCCAAAACCATATCATTTCAGCAATGAATGTGACATGATCAACCGTATCGTATTAGGAAAATCAGCAAAACAATTTCGAGATGCATATGGCATTCCCAAAGGAGAAAGTATTCGGCCCCATCTTACAAATGAACAGCTCAGCATGATCGATTTACTGCAAAAATTGGATTATGGTCTGATGCTTGCTACACCAAGCTTTCAAGAACGAAAGCAGCTTCTCATCAATTATGTCATGAAAAAAGCAAGCCTACAAGGAGGCACCGATGATGGCAGCAGGTAAAAACAGCGAAGGATATCCGGATCCAACCGCCTGTGATGCTATCAAGCATATCCATAAGGAAGAAAAGGCAGCGGGAGCCCCTGCCTTTCGTCCGTTGGTGTACATCTGTTCACCTTACGCAGGCAATATAGAAACAAATGCAGCACATGCCAGACGCTATTGCCGATATGCCGTTAATAGTGGCTATATCCCCTTAGCCCCACATTTATATTTCCCTCAATTCATGATAGACAATAATCCTAACGAACGCAATCTCGCCTTATTCATGGATATTGTGTTACTGCGTAAATGCCAAGAAATATGGGTATTCGGAAGTGTTATATCAACCGGCATGGCTCTTGAAATTGCGAAGGCCAAAAAACATAACCAGAAAATCCGTTATTTTACACAGAAATTACAGGAGGTCGAAAACATATGCAATTAACGCTTTATACAGCAGTTTGCACCGGCAATGCCAAAAACTGCCTATATCCTAATCAGCATACCATCATGAACAGCGATGATTTTAAAGCGGCGATTCGAAAGGATCATGTATGTGCTGCCTATGACAACAGCTACCGTAGCGCGAAACATTTCATGGCAGCAGATTGTCTTGTCATGGACTGTGATAACGACCACTCAGATACGCCAGCAGACTGGGCCACACCGGATACTATTTTCTCCACATTTCCGGAGGTTGCCTGCGTCGTTTCGTATAGCCGGAATCACATGAAAATTAAAAATGGCAAAGCAGCACGGCCTAAATTCCATGTGTACTTCCCCATTACCGAAATCACGGATCCGGATACCTATGTAGCTTGTAAGAAAAAAATACTGTCAATGTTTCCACTGTTTGATGATAAGGCGCTGGATGCGGCCCGTTTTATCTTTGGTACTGATAGCACCGAGGTACTTTGGAATGATGGTCCTCGTAACATTGATCAATTTTTAAATACTGAACCGGACACGATACCTGAAGGGAAACGCAACAGCACCCTCTCCCATTTTGCCGGACGGCTTACGAAACGCTTCGGCACAACGGAGGAAGCTCATCAATTATTTATAGCAGAAGCCGCGAAGTGCAATCCCCCGCTTTCCAAGGAAGAATTAAACACCATCTGGCAGAGCGCCATACGATTTGCCAATAAGGTACGACAGCAGGATGGCTATATTCCACCAGAGGATTACAATCAGGATTTCAAAAATGAATTTGTCTTAATGCCCGGTGACTACTCCGATGTCGGTCAAGCCGTAGTACTGGCTCGGGAATATGCCGATACGCTCCAATTTACAACGGCTACCGACTTTTTACATTATGACGGGATATGTTGGAACGAATCCGACGAACAAGCTCTCGCTGTGGTGCAGGAATTAACCGACAGGCAGCTACAAGAAGCGGAGACTGCGGAACATGTTGCTTGGCAAAAGCTAAAGCAATCCGGTGGTTCTGATGTGTTAGTCGGCTCCGGTGCAGCTAAGGCAAAGAAGCTGTTCGATGCAGCACAACTGGCAGCCTTTACCCAATATGCGATCGCAAAGGAATATAAAACGTTCGTCATTAAGCGTCGCGATACCAAGTATTTAAACTCCTGCCTGCAGGCGGCAAAACCCATGCTGCAATGTAAACCGACAGAGCTCGACAATAATGAGTTTTTACTGAACACCCCACTAGGCACATATTATCTGCCCGATGGATTATGTGGCATACATCCGTCAACAGCAACAGATAAAATCACCAAGGTAACAGAGGTTTCGCCCGGTGACAATGGAAAAGATTTGTGGCGTTCTGCTATCAATACCTTCTTTTGCAAAGATGCAGAGCTTATTGAGTATGTCCAGCAAATCGTGGGACTGGCTGCTATCGGAAAAGTATACGTAGAAGCGCTGATCATCGCTTACGGTGAAGGCCGCAATGGGAAATCCACCTTCTGGAATGTTATCTCCCGTGTACTTGGCACCTATAGCGGCAACATATCGGCGGATACATTAACTGTCGGCTGTCGCCGGAATGTAAAGCCGGAAATGGCCGAGGCTAAAGGAAAACGGCTGCTTATTGCCGCCGAGCTTGATGAAGGCATGCGGCTCAACACGTCCATCATCAAGCAATTATGTTCGACGGATGCAGTTTTTGCGGAAAAAAAGTATAAAGATCCCTTCCAGTTTATTCCCAGCCATACCTTGGTGCTCTATACCAATCACCTACCCCGCGTCGGTGCCAACGATCCCGGTACCTGGCGCAGGCTCATTGTGATACCCTTTAACGCTCGCATTGAAGGAAACAACGATATCAAAAATTATGCAGACTACCTGCTGAAAAATGCAGGCGAGTATGTCCTGACTTGGATCATTGAAGGGGCACAGAAGATCATTCAAAAAAATTTTCAGCTTACCACACCAGCTTGTGTGCGGGAAGCCATCGGCTCGTATCGTGAAAACAACGACTGGCTCGGCCATTTCCTGGATGAGTGCTGTGAGCTTGGTAAAGCCTATCAGGAAAAATCTGGTGATTTTTATACTGCGTATCGGAACTTTTGTAATGTTACCGGTGATTATGTGCGAAATTCTGCCGACTTTTATACCGCCATTGAACAAGCCGGAATCGTGCGGTTCAGAAATCGCCAAGGCCGGTTTGTTCGCGGAATACGGCTGACAGAAAAAGCCATTTTAAACTAAAGCGTGACACCTCCGACACCTCCTACCCTAAAGTCTCTATAGGCCCTTAAAAATTAACCCCTATAGGAAGTTATAGTAACCAGGTGTCGGGGGTGTCACACATCTTGATGAAAAGTCGATACTAAACACTCTGACGGAGGAAATCATGCGAGAAAAAATAATCGAACAGCAGCTTGTACATGCTGTAAAACATAAAGACGGCATCTGTCCCAAATTCGTCTCCCCCGGATATGACGGGATGCCGGATAGATTGGTGCTGCTGCCCAATGGACGCATTGCCTTTGTGGAGCTTAAAGCACCAGGAAAGAAAATGCGACCGCTGCAGGTACATCGGAAGCGCCAGTTAGAAGCACTGGGCTTTCCGGTATACTGCATCGACAATAGTACGCAGATAGGAGGAATGCTGGATGCAATACAAACCTCATGATTATCAAACCTATGCTACAAACTTCATCTTAAAAAATCCAACGGCTGCCATTTTGCTGGATATGGGATTGGGAAAAAGCGTCATTACCTTAACCGCCATAGAGCAATTAATTTATGACAGTTTTGACGTCCATCGCGTGTTGGTGATCGCACCCCTGCGTGTAGCACGAGATACGTGGCCAGCAGAAATCCAGAAATGGGACCATCTGCATGACTTAACGTATGCCGTTGCTATTGGTACGGCTACGGAACGAAAAGCCGCACTCTTGCAGCAGGTCAATATCCACATTATCAATCGCGAGAATGTGCCTTGGTTGATAGAAGATTCCGGCATCCCCTTTCATTATGACATGCTGGTAATTGATGAACTCTCCTCTTTTAAATCGTATCAAGCAAAACGCTTTCGGAGTCTATTAAAAGTTCGTCCCAAGGTAAAACGCATTGTAGGACTAACCGGTACTCCTTCTTCGAATGGCCTGATGGATCTCTGGGCAGAGTTTCGCCTGCTGGATATGGGACAACGACTTGGTCGTTTTATCACCCATTACCGGAGTGAATTCTTTCAGCCAGATAAACGGAACCAACAGATGATCTTTTCTTACAAGCCAAAACCCGGTGCGGAAGAAGAAATCTATCGACGTATTGCAGACATCACCATTTCCATGAAAAGCAAGGAGTATCTGACCATGCCAGCATTAGTACGAAATGAAATCCAGGTACAGTTATCGAAGCGGGAACGAAACATGTATGACACCTTGCGTTCCCAGCTTGTGCTTTCACTAGGTGGGAAAGAAATTGATGCCGTAAATGCTGCTTCCCTATCAAACAAGCTATGCCAGATGGCAAACGGTGCCGTCTACGATGAGGAAAAACGAATCATTCCCATTCATGACCGAAAACTCGATGCCCTGGAGGACATTCTTGAAGGTGCCAATGGCAAACCCGTATTGATTGCATACTGGTTCAAGCATGATCTGATACGGATTCAGCAACGGTTTACGGTACGAGAAATCAAGACTTCACAAGATATAACAGATTGGAACGCTGGTGTTATTCCTGTTGCTATTCTCCACCCCGCCTCTGCCGGACATGGTCTAAACCTGCAACAAGGCGGATCCACTCTCGTCTGGTTTGGACTAACCTGGAGCTTGGAATTATACCAACAAACGAATGCCAGACTCTGGCGGCAAGGACAAACGGATACGGTCGTCATTCATCACATTCTGACTGCCGGAACCATAGATGAAACCATTATGAAATCATTGAAAGAAAAAAACAAAACCCAGGCTGCACTGATTGATGCAGTCCGGGCCAGCTTGCAAGGAGGCAGCCTATGAGTGTTATCTGGAAGTATCTGAATAAACGAAGCGGTGCTATTGATGCCATCCGGGATTACGACAGCATGCAGTTCATCATCGAAAATACCAGCGAGGATATCAAGCAGGCATATGCTGCCATGACCAGCCTGCATCCGTCCGGTTTCGATGGGATGCCGCACTCCAGCAACCCGCATGCCGTAGAAGATCATATCATCTCCGGTCTGGCAGACATCGACATCCTGAAAGAACGGTACCGGCAGGCGTTGGAGTACATGGCATGGTTTCAGCCCGCATGGGAAAAGCTGAGCAGTGACGAGCAATATGTACTGCAAACCTTCTATGCTGATGAGGATGCACAAACGAGCGCTGTCTATGCCATCGCTGATCATTTCCACATCGAACGGTCGTCTGCCTACAAAAGGAAGAATCGTGCATTAGCTAAGTTTGCTATTCTTTTATTTGGAAAGACATGATGTCCAAAATCGCGGACGCATTTATTCATTTGACGTGGTATACTAATAGCATGAAAGTGTGAGAGAAGCCTTCGAGGGAGCAAATCCTTTGGAGGCTTTTGCTATGTGTTTATTATATTGACATTGTGTTGACATCAGCCAAAAATAATGCTATATTCAAGACAGAAATGGAGGTGTTGAATATGGTAAATACAAATTTGAATATCCGGACGGATAAGGAAGTCAAAAATCAGGCTGAGAAAATATTCAATGCTCTGGGAATGAATATGACGACGGCGGTAAACATATTCTTAAAAACAACGATACGAGAAAATGGCATTCCCTTCCGTCTCACTCTTGACGTTCCTAATGCAACAACTAGATCTGCCATTGAAGAAGGCAAACGAATCGCCATTGATAAAAAAGTAAAAGGGTATACCAATATGACAGATTTGCGTGTGGCCCTTGAAAAATGAAGTACGAAGTAAAATTCACCACTCAATTTAAGAAAGATTTGAAATTGGCAAAGAAGCAGAACAAAGATATAGATGTGCTGTTCTCTGTCATTGAGCAATTGGCCCAAGGAAAACAATTGGATGAAAAATATAGAGACCATGATTTAGGTGGAACATACAAAGGTTGCCGGGAATGCCATATTGATCCAGATTGGCTTCTCGTTTATGAAACAAGAGATGATGTACTTGTTCTTCTTTTGTATCGTTTGGGCAGCCATTCCCAATTATTTTAGCAGCATGAGTAATATCGCGGACGCATGTACCTGCTTAACGTGTGATATACTAATAGCATAAAAGTGTAAGAGAAGCCTTCGAGGGAGCAATCCTTTGAAGGCTTTTGTTGTATGGAGATGAGAACCTTGCCTTGCTTTTATTTGGGAAGACCTGATGTCCAAAATCGCGGACGCATTTGTCTGCTTTACATGGTATACTAATAGCATGAAAGAATGTGAAAAGCCTTCGTGGGAGCAATCCCTTGAAGGCTTTTGCTATGTCTGGAGATGAGTGCTTTGCCTTGGAAACCCAAAAAGCCGTGCGCCTACCCCGGCTGCAGGGAGCTGACCGTGAACCGGTACTGCGAGCAGCATCAAAAATTAATGGACAAACGTTATGACACGTACGAGCGCAGTACCGTCAGCAAGAAACGATACGGCAGAGCATGGAAACGCATCAGGGACCGCTACATTGGAAAGCATCCCTTGTGCGAGATGTGCCTGAAGAACCACAAAACCACACCGGCAACGGAGGTGCACCATATCCGTCCCCTCTCCCGCGGCGGCACTCACGACGAGGATAACCTTATGGCGCTGTGCAAGCCGTGCCACTCGAAGATAACCGCCGAGATGGACGACCGCTGGCATCATGCCAAAAAGGAATACCACTACGAATGACTACGTTCCTCCAGGAGGGGCGGTCAAAATCCCGGGTACGGCAAAATGCTAGACCGGTGCTGGGGTCACACGCACAAAAATTGCGGTTCAAACGGGGGATTTACCGCATGGGAAAGGAGTTGAACAGCCATGGCCAAGGACGGAACTAATCGCGGCGGCAGACGAATCCGCGCCGGAGACAAGCCGGAGGCGCTGGCGGATAAAATTGCCAAGGGAAAAGCAACCACCATTATCGATCTGCCGACGCCTACGTTAGAAGGGGCGGATTTAAACGATGCCGCAGATCTCACCGGCGAGGACATGCCGAATCCCAGCGACTATTTGTCTGCCCGGCAGCGGGACGGCAAGCCACTCGGTGCGGACGACCTGTTCCGTCAGACCTGGCAATGGCTGAAGGATCGCGGCTGCGAACGGCTCGTCAATCCCCGGCTGCTGGAAGCCTATGCCCAGGCGTTTGCCCGATATATCCAGTGCGAGGAAGCGATCAGCACCTATGGATTGCTCGGCAAGCACCCCACAACCGGCGGTGCCATTACCAGTCCGTTTGTACAGATGAGCCAGTCGTTTCAAAAGCAGGCAAACCTGCTCTGGTACGAGATTTTCGATATCGTCAAGCAAAATTGTACGACGACCTTCGTAGGTACCCCACAGGATAACCTAATGGAACGCCTGCTGCAGGCGCGGAAAGGAAAATAACCATGGAACTGATCAAAAAGAACATACAAGACCTCATCCCGGCAGCCTATAATCCACGAAAGGATTTGCAGCCGGGCGATCCTGAGTACGAAAAGCTAAAACGCTCGCTGGACGAGTTCGGCTACGTCGAACCTGTCATTTGGAACAAGCGCACCGGCAACGTGGTCGGCGGGCATCAGCGTTTGAAGGTGCTCCGGCAGGAGGGTATCTCGGAAATCGACTGCGTCGTAATCGACATGGACGTCGAAAAGGAGAAAGCCTTAAACATCGCCCTCAATAAAATCAGCGGCGACTGGGATACGGATAAATTAGCGCTGCTCATTACCGACCTGCAGGGCAGCGACTTTGATGTATCACTTACCGGGTTTGATCCGGCAGAACTGGACGACCTGTTCAAGGACGATATGAAGGATGGTGTGCACGATGATGACTTTGATGTGGATGCCGAGCTCAAGAAACCGGTATTCTCCAAGGCAGGTGATGTGTGGCAGTTGGGAACGCATCGCCTATTCTGCGGCGACAGCACCCAACCCGAAACATACCAGCGATTACTGCTGGGAACACCGGTCAATCTTGTCATTACTGATCCACCCTATAATGTTAACTACGAAGGCCGGGCCGGAAAAATCAAAAACGACCACCTGCAGGACAACAAATTTTACCAATTCTTATATGATGCATTCACCTGCATGCACACCGTCATGGCAGACGATGCCAGCATCTATGTATTCCACGCCGACACCGAAGGACTTAACTTCAGGAAAGCCTTCTCGGATGCCGGTTTTTATTTATCCGGCTGCTGCATCTGGAAAAAGCAGTCGTTGGTGCTGGGACGTTCGCCTTACCAGTGGCAACATGAACCAGTGCTGTACGGTTGGAAGAAGAAAGGGAAGCACGAATGGTACACCGGGCGGAAGGAATCCACTATATGGGAGTTCGATAAGCCGAAAAAGAATACGGACCATCCCACCATGAAGCCGATACCGTTACTTGCTTATCCTATTTTAAATTCCAGCATGACCGGCTGCATTGTGCTGGATCCATTCGGCGGCAGCGGCTCGACGCTGCTGGCCTGCGAGCAGACGAAGCGACGCTGTTACATGGTGGAACTCGATGAAAAGTTTTGTGATGTGATTGTGAAACGGTATATCGAACAGGTCGGCTCAAGTGAGCAGGTAACCGTGACACGGAATGGAAAAACGTATACCTATACTGAAGTGGAGGCAACATAATGCGTGTATTTATTAATCCCGGGCATGACCGGGAACGGGACAGCGGTGCGGTGAATCCCAACACCGGACTGCGGGAATGTGATGTGGCGGCCACAATTGGCAGTCTCGTCAAAACATATTTAGAGGCAGCAGGCTGCGAGGTGCAGCTATTGCAAAGCGATAATCTGGCTGGAGAGACACCAGAGCTGCCTTGCGTGGTGGATACGGCGAATGTATGGCCTGCCGATGTATTCGTCAGCCTGCATTGCAATGCTGACAGCGGCTGCGCCCGTGGTACGGAAACGCTGGTGTATGCCAACGACAGTGGCCTATCTCCGCAGCTTGCCGCCTGCATCCAGTCGCAGATTGTGCAGAGCCTCGGCACCGTGGATCGCGGCCTGAAGGAACGGCCTAACCTCATCGTGCTGAAGGGCACCACGATGCCCGCCGTTCTGGTGGAAACAGCTTTTATTGATAACGAGGATGATGCCGCGCTGCTCACAAATAACGCGGATGATTTCGCCCGGGCCATTGCCCGCGGCATAACAGATTTTGAAGGGAGATACTAACATGGATATCGAAACGATTAAAAATGAACTTAAGGAACATATTCTAGACTCGGTGCAGGAGGATGCCAAGAACGCCACCATTTCCTGGCTGAATATGACGGTGCTTCCGGCAGCCAAAGAAGTAGCGGATGCCTACACAGCCGCATTGCAAGAATCTGCCGGTAAGGAAACCGGTTGGAACAAGTTCCGCGACCAATGCTTCCTGCCGACGCTGATTGATGGCGGCCTGTGGCTGACCGGAAAGCTGCTCGGTAAAATGGCGGCAGTACAGGAATAATACATGTAATTTGTGGTACAAACCCCTTGCTATAATCGCCGGTTAGAGTGATATATGTACATGACAAAAAACGAAAGGGGTTTACTACCATGAAAATTTTGTACCATGCACAAGGAAAAACACGTAAGGAACTGGCGAAAATCGTTAGCACCCTTACCAGAGAAAAGGCGGTCTACCAATTCATGCCAACCTGCGCCTATACTATCGGCGCTTTCACCGTCGACAAGGACGGAAACCTGCTCTACGAAGCAGATACTGATGGCGAAGTTATCCAAACAGTGCTGGCCGGTTTGGAAAAAGCAGGATTTACCGCCGAAGAACCAAATAATCTTACAAAAAAGCCCGACGATTCGGCATCTGAACAAGAGAATATAGACGACTTGGTGATTGCCATGCCGCGCTCCTTCTTCACCGATACGGCACTGGAAAATCTCAAGAAGCTGATTCAGGCCAAGAGCAATTTAATGTTAAAAGTTTTCCAAATCGATGTGCTGCGCATGCAGGTAACGGAGGATAAAGTGTTATTTCCCTGGTTTACCGGCTGCCCGGCTGCCGATACGGTTAAAGCCTACACCCATTTCATTACGGCTCTCTGCCATCTGGCAAAAAAGCAGAAACGGGTGCTGGCAACGGAACGAGTATTGATCAACGAGAAATACGATTTCCGCTGCTTTCTGCTCCGGCTTGGTTTTATCGGCAAAGAATACAAGGACGAACGGAAGCTGCTCCTGCAGCACCTTTCCGGTTCCTCAGCTTTTAAAAACGGCAGAAAGGAAGAACACCCTGATGAGATATCCGAATAAAATCAGGAAGAAATAATCACACAATATCATAGGTATACCAAGACTGCCCACTTCGGCGGTCTTTTTTGTTGCTGCAAAGGGGGTAATGCTGCTTGCGAACGCTGAAACGATACCGATCTACGAAATTCAAGGCCAAAGATTCCAAATACAACAAGACCATGGCGGATTATGCCGTGTCCTTTATCGAATGCCTCTGCCACACCAAAGGCACCTGGGCCGGAAAACCGTTTGAGTTGATCGACTGGCAGGAACAGATTATCCGTGATGTGTTTGGCATCTTAAAGCCGAACGGCTATCGGCAGTTCAATACCGCCTACATCGAGATTCCTAAAAAGCAGGGCAAGTCAGAACTGGCGGCAGCGGTAGCCTTGCTTTTATGCTGCGGCGACGGAGAACAACGGGCCGAGGTGTATGGCTGTGCCGCCGACCGCCAGCAGGCATCCATTGTCTTTGAAGTGGCGGCGGATATGGTGCGGATGTGTCCGGCCTTATCCAAGTGGGTGAAGCTCCTGGCCTCACAGAAGCGGATCATCTACCTTCCTACGCACAGTTTTTATCAGGTGCTCTCTGCTGATGCCTATAGCAAGCATGGTTTTAATGTAAGCGGCGTGATCTTTGACGAGCTGCACACGCAGCCGAACCGAAAACTGTTTGATGTCATGACCAAAGGCTCCGGTGATGCCCGGACGCAGCCATTGTACTTCCTGATTACGACCGCCGGAACGGACACCCATTCCATCTGCTATGAAACCCACCAGAAGGCGCTGGATATTATCGCAGGACGGAAGATTGATGCCACCTTCTATCCGGTGATATACGGGGCCAAGGATACCGACGACTGGACGGATGTCAAAGTGTGGAAGAAAGCCAATCCATCGCTTGGCATTACGGTCGGCATGGATAAGGTCAAGGCAGCCTGCGAATCCGCCAGACAGAATCCAGCTGAGGAGAATGCCTTTCGGCAGCTTCGTTTGAACCAATGGGTCAAGCAGGCAATCCGCTGGATGCCAATGGACAAATGGGATGCCTGCGCGTTTCCCGTACAGCCGGGTGAACTGAAAGGACGCGTCTGCTACGGCGGCCTGGACTTATCCTCCACGACGGATATTACGGCCTTCGTGTTAGTGTTCCCGCCGCAGGATGAAGCCGACAACTATGTCGTGCTTCCTTACTTCTGGATACCGGAGGAAAACGTGTCGCTGCGTGTCCGGCGGGACCATGTTCCTTATGACGTATGGCAGAAGCAGGGATTCCTGCACACGACGGAAGGAAACGTCGTCCACTACGGCTACATTGAAAAGTTCATCGAAACCATGGGCGAGCAGTACAACATCAGGGAGATCGCCTTCGATCGCTGGGGTGCGGTGCAGATGGTGCAGAATCTTGAAGGTATGGGATTTACCGTCGTTCCGTTCGGGCAGGGGTTCAAAGATATGAGTCCACCCACCAAGGAACTGATGAAGCTGACGCTGGAAAAGAAGATTGCCCACGGCGGCCAGCCAGTGCTGCGCTGGATGATGGACAATATCTTCATCAAATCCGATCCGGCAGGCAATATCAAGCCGGACAAGGAGAAATCCACCGAAAAGATCGACGGTGTTGTGGCTACAGTTATGGCACTCGACCGTGCCATTCGCTGCGGCAACGACAACAGCGAAAGTGTATATGACCAAAGGGGGTTATTGATTTTATGAGTATATTCCAACGTATATGGAGCAAAAAGTCACGCGACAAGCCGAAAAACTACCTGTCTACGGCCTTTACGTTCCTGTTCGGCCCGACCTCCTCCGGAAATGTGGTGACCGAACGGACAGCAATGCAGACAACGGCGGTCTATGCCTGCGTCAGGGTGCTGTCCGAGGCCGTTGCCGGACTGCCGCTCAACATGTACCGCTATACACCGGATGGCGGTAAGGAGAAAGCCATCAATCATCCGTTGTATAGGTTGCTTCATGATGCCCCCAATCCGGAAATGACGAGCTTCATCTTCCGGGAAACGCTCATGAGCCATCTTCTCTTATGGGGCAATGCTTATGCACAGATCATCCGGAACGGCACCGGGCAGCCGATTGCACTGTACCCGCTGCTGCCCAGCAAGATGGATGTCAGCCGGGCTGCCAACGGCCAGCTTATCTATACCTACTCCAAGGACTCGGACGAGTTCGGTGCGGATAACCGCTGCCAGCAAATTGTCCTGTCGCAGGACGAGGTGCTGCATGTTCCGGGACTTGGGTTTGACGGACTCATCGGCTACAGTCCGATCGCCATGGCCAAGAACACCATCGGCATGTCGCTGGCAGCCGAGCAGTACGGAGCGTTATTTTTTGCCAACGGTGCTACACCAGGCGGCATCTTAGAGCATCCGGGCATCGTGAAGGATCCGGTCAAGCTGCGGGAAAGCTGGCATGCCCAATTTTCCGGCACGAACCGGCATAATGTGGCCGTATTGGAGGAAGGCATGACCTTCCAGCAGCTATCCATTCCGCCGGATCAGGCGCAGTTTCTTGAAACGCGGAAGTTCCAGATCGACGAAATAGCCCGTATCTTCCGGGTGCCGCCGCATATGGTCGGGGATCTGGAGAAATCCACCTTCTCCAATATCGAGCAGCAGTCGCTGGAATTTGTCAAATACACCTTGAATCCCTGGTGCGTCCGCTGGGAGCAGGCCATGAACCAGCAGTTAGTGTTACCGTCGGAACGCTCGCAGGTCTTTACGAAGTTTAATGTGGACGGTCTGCTGCGCGGCGACTACCAGAGCCGCATGAATGGCTATGCCATCGGCAGGCAGAACGGCTGGCTCTCCGCCAACGACATCCGGGAGCTTGAGGATATGAACCGCATCTCTGCCGAGCAAGGCGGTGATACGTATCTGGTCAACGGCAATATGCTGCCGCTGGATCAGGCAGGAAAATTTTATACCAAAAGCGAGGGGAAAAAAACATGAAGAAATTCTGGAACTGGAATACCGGTGATAATACCGGACGCATTCTTACCATTGACAGTGCCATTGCCGAGGAAAGCTGGTTTGATGACGAGATAACACCGAAGCTGTTTAAAAACGAGCTGGCATCCGGACAGGGCAATGTCACCTTGTGGCTGAATTCGCCCGGCGGCGACTGCGTAGCAGCCAGCCAGATCTATGCCATGCTGATGGATTATGCCGGGCAGGTCCATGTCAATATCGACGGGATTGCGGCTTCGGCCGCCTCTGTGATTGCCATGGCAGGCACAAGCGTCAATATGGCACCAACTGCACTGATGATGATCCACAATCCGTTCACGATCGCCATGGGTGATACCGATGAAATGGAACGGGCCATCTCCATGCTGTCCGAGGTCAAGGAATCCATTATCAATGCGTATGAATTAAAGACCGGACTTTCCCGCACCCAGCTATCCCATCTGATGGATTCCGAAACATGGATGAATGCGGGAAAAGCAATCGAGCTCGGTTTTGCCGACAGCATCTTAACCAATAGTGATACTAAACAGATGTATGATGCCGCCAGTATGGGAAACTATTCTTTTTCCCGGCGGCAGGTCACCAATGCACTGTTGAATAAGGCCATCGCCAAGCAGACCAAGCCAACACCGGCAGCAAATCGAACCACTATATCCGTAGCGTCGCTGCAGCAGCGGCTGTCGCTCTTAACACATTAAATGGAGGTACCAATATGAGTAAACTATTAGAACTGCAGGAAAAACGCGCTAACATCTGGGAGCAGGCCAAGGCATTTCTGGATAAAAAACAGGCAGCTGGTGACACGCTTTCCACTGAGGATGCTGCCGCGTATGACAAAATGGAAGCCGATGTCATAGCACTGGGCAAGGAAATCGACCGACTGAAGACGCAGGCTGCCATTGATCTTGAATTAAGCAAACCGACCTCGAGTGCTATCGTCAATAAGCCTGCAAAACAAGATACAACGAAGCATGGCAGGTTCAGCGACGCCTATGCACCCGCCTTTTGGGACAGCATGCGCGGCAAGTCCCGTCCGGAAATCCGCAACACCTTAAAGGAAGGGGCCGATCCCCAGGGCGGCTACCTCGTACCGGACGAATTTGAACGGACGCTGATCCAGATGCTGGCTGAGGAAAATGTGCTGCGCTCCCTGTCCCATGTGATCCAGACCGCCAGCGGCGACCATAAGATTCCGGTCGTTGCCAGTGAGGGAACTGCTGCATGGACGGATGAAGAAGCAGCCTACACCGAAAGCAACACTACATTTGGTCAGGTGTCCATCGGGGCGCATAAACTGGGTACGCTCGTCAAGGTGTCCGAGGAACTATTGAACGATTCCGCCTTCGACCTGGAAGGATATATGGCGCAGGAGTTCGCCCGCAGGCTGGGCAATGCCGAGGAAGAAGCCTTTCTCACCGGCACCGGAACGGATCGTCCGTCCGGCATCCTTGTCGATGCCGCCGGTGCTTCGGATGGCTCGACTGCTGCATCCGCTACGGCTATTACCTTCGACGATTTGATCGAGTTGTACTATTCGCTCCGCGAACCGTACCGTAAGTCGGCTACATTGCTGCTGCATGAAAGCACCGTCAAGGCCATCCGGAAGCTGAAGGATACACAGGGACAGTACATCTGGCAGCCTTCCGTCAGTGCCGATGTGCCGGATAAGATCCTGAACTGCCCGGTCGTTACCAGCCGGTATATGCCGCAGATGGCAGCCGATGCCAAGACGGTGCTGTTCGGTGACTTTTCTTACTACTGGATTGCCGACCGGCAGGGCCGCACTTTTAAGCGTTTGAACGAATTATACGCGGTTACCGGGCAGGTCGGCTTTCTCGGCTCCCAGCGTGTCGATGCCAAGATCGTTCTGCCGGAAGCCATCAAGACGCTCAAGCAGGCCAGTAAATAATAGAAGGAAGGTGGCAGCATGGCAGTAACACGGGATGAAGCCAAATTATACCTGCGTATTGATAATGATGTGGAGGATGCTTTGATCGACAATTTGATCCAGTCCTCCACGACGACGGTGGAAAATGTACTGCGACATCCGTTAAGCGACTACACGACGCTGCCGGAGGACATCAAGACGGCCATCCTGTATGGCGTGGCCTATTTGTATGAGAACCGGGATACGGCGGACTTCGATGCCATGATCAAGCTCATGCGGGCCATGCTGTTTTCCTACCGGGATGAGGTGTTCTGATGGATATCGGGGAAATGAAGCAGCGAATCGAGTTTGTAGTGGAAGAGGATGTCTCTGATGGCCAGGGCGGTTATGACACCACTCTGGTCAGCAAAGGCAGCACATGGGCCAAAGTGACCAATATCCACGGCGGGGAGTATTTTTTCGCCGCAGCCGTCCATCTGGAAAAGGATGTATCGTTTGTCATCCGGTACCGCTCGGATATTTCGGAAAAATGGTTCATCAAGTTCCGTGGACAGAAATACAACATCCAGTTTATTGATAATGTAAAATACGGAGACCAGTATCTGGAAATCAAGGCTACCCTAGCGGGGTGATGAGAATGACCTGGAATGAAATACGAATCGGGTGCGCGGCAGTCGGTGCCTGGCTTGGCTGGTTCATCGGCGGCTTTGACAATCTGCTCTATGCCCTGCTGACGTTTGTTTGTCTGGATTACATCACGGGTGTGTTATGTGCCTGCCGGGAACGGCAGCTATCCAGTGAGATTGGTTTTATGGGCATCTGCCGGAAGGTGCTTCTTTTTGTACTCGTCGGTGTGGCCCATACGCTGGATGTGACAATGCTCGGTTCCGGCAGCGCCTTACGGACTGCCACCATCTTGTTCTACTTATCCAATGAGGGACTTTCCATTGTGGAAAATGCTGCACGGATGGGGCTTCCCATACCGGACCGCTTGCAGGAAGCATTGAAGCAGCTACGAAAATAGGAATATATGCCGTTGGCCTGCTGGAGTTTCATCACTCTGGCAGGTCTTTTTTTTATGTCTTGGGTTCGAATAGCAGCTTGTTTTATCGACTACAGATATAAAGGCTAACAAAATAGGTTTACTTTCCCCTATTTCATGGCCTATCTGTAAGGAGATGATTCGCTATGAACGACAGCCGTACACCCGAAGCAAGGTCAATATCACAGGAACAACTGCAGCACGAAGTCGATTATATCCGTGCCCAACACATACTGCAGTCCCTATTCCATAAAGGCCTGCTTTCTACCGATGAATTTGCCAAAATAACGGCAGTAAACCGAAAAACATTTTCACCAGTATTAGCGGCCATATTGCCCTCTATTCCTTGATATATCCGGCATATAGAGGTACTATGTCACACTACAAGGAGGTGAAAATCCATGAAAACGGTGACAAAAATCGGAGGCCAGCTTGTATTTCCTACACCAAAACATAAGCTGCGGGTAGCGGCCTACTGCCGGGTATCCACTGATAGTGAGGAGCAATTAGTCAGCCTTGCCACACAACGAAAGCACTATGAAAGCTACATTACAGCAAATCCGGACTGGGAGTTTGCCGGTATTTATTATGATGAAGGAATTACCGGCACGAAAAAAGAAAAGCGTCCGGCCCTACTCCGCCTGATAGATGATTGCGAGCATAAAAAAATAGACCTTATTGTTACAAAGTCTATCAGCCGATTTGCCCGCAACACCACCGATTGTCTGGAACTGGTCCGTAAATTACTGGGGCTTACCGTTTATATTTATTTTGAAAAGGAAAACCTAAATACCGGATCGATGGAAAGTGAGCTCATGCTATCGATTCTAAGCGGCTTGGCGGAAAATGAGTCGGTATCGATTGCCGAAAACAGTACCTGGTCCATACAGCACCGTTTCCAAAATGGCACCTTTAAACTTGCTTACGCGCCATATGGGTATGATGTAATAGAGGGAAAACTGGTGCTACAGCCTAAGCAGGCTACGATTGTAAAAGCGATGTTTGATCAAACACTCGCCGGTATTGGCACGGATGCCATTGCCAAGGAATTAAATGCAAAGGAAATTCCGGCTAAACGCGGTGCCCATTGGACTGCAACAACCATTCGTGGCATATTGAAAAACGAGAATTACACTGGAGATGTCATCTTCCAGAAAACGTATACTGATTCGCATTTTAATCGCCATCATAATCATGGTGAAAAAGATAAATACCGGGTGGAGCGCCACCACGAAGCTATCATCACCAAGGACATGTTTGAAGCAACCCAGCAGGTCATTCGGCAGCGTGGCAAAGAAAAAGGTGCGCTGCCACAGGATAAAAAGTACCAGAACCGCTATCCGTTTTCTGGTATCATTCGATGCCATCAATGTGGCGCTACCTTCAAACGGCGGATCCAAGGCGGTCGCAATTCCTATGTAGCTTGGTGCTGCGCCACCCATGTAGCAGATGCCACAAAATGTTCGTTAAAATACATCAAAGAAACGGCACTGGAATATGCCTTTGTTACGATGATGAATAAGCTCATCTTTGGTCATGCCTTTGTTTTAAAACCGCTGCTTGCTAGTTTGCGTACCCTCCATTCTGATGACAGCATCACAGTCATTCAAGATTTAGACACAAAGCTGGCAGAAAATGCCGAGCATCAAAAAACACTGGCGTACCTGCTGGCGAAAAAATATCTAGAGCCCGCAATGTACCAGAAAGGAAATAACGAACTGCTGCAGGAAGCTGAACACTGGCAGCACCAAAAGGATTCTCTTGTAGATTTTTTGAATGACGATAATAAAACAGTACACGAAACGAGAAAATTACTGCAGTATACTTGTAAGGCGAAAATGCTAACGGGCTTTGACGGAGCAGTATTCCAGCAATTTGTAGAACAAATTCTAGTCTACTCTCGAACAGAAATCAGCTTTAAGCTAAAATGCGGCATTACGCTACGGGAAAGGCTGGTGTAAGCTATGAGCCATACACCTTTGGGTTATCGGATTAAAAATGGCAAAGCGATAGTGGATATGGAGGAAGCCGAAAAAATACGAGTGCTGTTTCAATCTTATCTTACCGGGGCTGCACTGACTACGGCTGCGAAAGAAGCAACAATCCACGTTTCCCACAGTGGCATCCGCCATATTCTGCAAACAACACACTATATCGGGGATGATTATTATCCGGCTATTATTGATGCCGATACGTTTACTGCTACACAAAAGGAAATCACCAACCGGGCCAAAAAGTTGGGACGTATCCGGGAACCTAAAAAAACGTCACCGGTCCTATACCCCACCACCTTCTCCCTTGCAGAAAAAACGCAAACCTATACTGATCCGTTCCAACAAGCCGAATATGCATACAGTTTAATAGAAAGTGAGGAATCCATACATGGAATTACAGACGCGGAATGTCACGATCATTCCGGCACGAACCTATCTACACCGAAGCCATACTGAAGAAAAACCAAAATGTCGTGTGGCTGCTTATTGCCGAGTTTCTACCGACAGCGACGAGCAGGCCACCAGTTATGAAACACAAATTGAGCACTACACCACCTACATTCACAATCATCCGGACTGGAAACTGGCTGGAATCTATGCTGATGATGGGATATCCGGTACCAATACTAAAAAGCGGAATGAATTTAACCGCATGATCGAAGATTGCATGGCCGGTACGATTGATATGATTATTACCAAATCCATCAGCCGGTTTGCCCGGAACACGCTGGACTGCCTGAAATATATCCGGCAATTAAAGGACAAACACATTCCCGTCTTTTTTGAGAAGGAAAATATTAATACAATGGATTCTAAGGGCGAGGTACTGCTTACTATTATGGCATCATTAGCCCAACAGGAAAGCCAATCCCTAAGCCAGAATGTGAAGCTGGGCCTGCAGTACCGCTACCAACGTGGCGAAGTACAAATCAACTGCAATCATTTTCTTGGGTATGCAAAGGATGAAAATAAACATATGGTCGTAGTCCCGGAGGAAGCAGAAATCGTAAAACGCATTTACCGGGAATATCTTGAAGGTGCCAGTATGCTAAAAATCGCCCGCAACTTAACAGCGGACGGGTTAAAAAACGGTGCTGGCCACACCAAATGGCGTGATAGTAATATCAGACAGATTTTGCAAAATGAAAAATATATGGGTGATGCCCTCTTACAGAAAACCTATACGGTGGATTTTCTTACCAAAAAGCGCGTCAAGAATACTGGCATCATGCCACAGTATTATGTAAAAGATAACCATGAAGCCATTATTCCCCGTGACATATTCCTGCAGGTACAGGAAGAAATGGTACGGCGAAGGTCTATTCACTTGAAAAACGGCAGGAAGTTGACCTATAGCAGCAATCATTGCTTTTCCCAACGGATACGTTGCGGTAAATGTGGCGAGATATTCCGCCGGATACATTGGAATAACCGAGGAAAAAAATCTATTGTCTGGCGCTGCGTCAATCGAGTAGACCATACAGGTAAATGCGATGCCCGCACCATATCTGAATCTGCACTCGAGCAGGTTTGCTTAACGGCCATCAATCAGGTGCTATGCGGAAAGAAGGATTTTCTTACCATGCTGCAGCATAACATCGAAACCGTTCTCAGCCATAACAATGATGAAACATTGGCAGCTATCGATATCCGGCTGGAAGAATTACAAACACAGCTTGTAAAGCTGGCAAGTTCCAAGGCTGGCTACGACGATGTTGCCGAAGAAATCTACCACCTGCGTGAACAAAAACAGCAAACGCTGGCGAAAAATGCCAACCAGGATGAAATCCGCAGCCGCATAGAAGATATGGCTACATTCCTAAAAACAACATCCACTGCCATTACACAGTTTGATGAGCACCTCGTCCGGCAGTTAATTGAAACCATTACGGTGTTTGAGGATAGCTGTACCGTAGAATTCAAATCAGGTGTGACAGTGGATGTGGAAGAATAGGCTAAAAACGAACGAGGCACTCTACGCGGATTTGAACGTAGGCTGCCTTGCTGAGTTTTATTAGGAATTTACTATTTTTTAGCAACACGGTTTACTTTCCATAAAAAGAATCCATCATTTTCTTTAACTTTAGATAGATATTTGGTGTAATCCACGCCACTCTTTGCTACAGCCCCAGCTGCTCCAAGCATTGTTAGACCACCAGTACAAAAACTCGTAATCAAACTACCAGTTAACAATAATCCATCAAAGCCAAATGAGCGAACAATCTTTTTATATTCTTTATCAATATCGTGAATTTGCAATTCCGAAAGTTCATAAGAAACATTTTCCAAATTACGCTTCAATTCTTCAGGATCATTTATCCCTCGCAAGACAATTAATTTCCCTGCCAACATATTTCTAAAATTTTGAAAAGCCTCTCCATAGTTGCATCGAATATTAATAATTTCATTAAGTGATAGTTGAGAAAAGAGTGGCAGTTCGAGTTTCATGGATAAATTTGCAATATCGGTTTTAGGGTTCTGTGTAGGCACCGCTGATTTTATTAAATGCGAAGAGAACGGCGACTCCGTTAAGTACATGCAATTGACTTGCTTGGCGAAAGATAGTTCATTAAAAATATCATTATAAACTCTTATTGAAGCTCTATTTATGGCGTTTTCAATCCACGCTTCAAAATCATTACGACTAATTGTATCTGGTATATGCAGACGGAAATTTACCTCATGAGAATTGGGATTCATTTTTCCCACTTCTGATGATCTAGCAAACTGAAAAATCATACCGCTTGAAAGACACTCTGTCCCAAAATCAACATGAATAGTAGTGCCCAAAGATAATGGTTTCGAAGGATCACACCTCATCTTGCCATCTATTTTTTCAATATTATGTACTCTTGCGTTTTTATGAAACCATTCATAAAGTTCACGAGGGAAAGCATCACAAAAATTATTTTCCGAGTACACGATCGGCAAATCGTGAGGTGCTTCATTTAGAAGGCTGACCGGTAAAAACTTAATAAACTGCGATACTACTAAGTAAGTACAGTTTTTCATATAATAAGCGGCATTTGAAATCCGTTTTCTATCCAATTCCACACCGGGATTGAGTCCCATAAATTTGCTCATCGTACCGTGCAGATTTTCTTTTTCGTCTGTCTCTCTAAATAAGGGATCTCCAACTACAATTTGATTCATATATAAGGCAAGTTGTTTTAATTTATCTTCGGATGGTAATTTCTTGAAAGTTTCTATAGCAACGTTTGTAACATCATGGTTATGCGATATTTCTTGTATAATTCTATTCAAATTCTGCATTACATGCTCTCTATATTTTCTCAATTCCAAAATAAGTTCTTTATCTGAAATTGATGAAAAGTCATTAGCGAGATAATCATCTCTAAAAAGTAAACTTTCTGTGAGAAAATCAAAAGCAATATTTGACATACTCCGCCCCCCCTTAACCATCTTAAAATCGATATACATCCAACCTATGTCAATCTCAAATAATTCACAAAACATCCAAATCGACCACACACCAGAGTATAACAACATCTTATCGTCACTCGCCATAAAGCAAGCAGCCAGCAAGCTCATTCTTCAACTTGCTGGTTGCCATTCTTTTCAATACCCGACTGATAATACTTTATTTTCTTCTCAAGATGCTCACGGCAATCATGCCACTTATTCTGCTGCTCAACGACATACTCTCGATGCGTTTCCAGCATTACCAATCTCTCAGACATCGTTGCATCACCTTCATAACGAAGCATAGCATATCGCTGTATATCTTTAAGTGGCATTCCGGTATCCTTTAGCCGTTCCAGGAACTGCACCCAAGCGATATCCTTTGCATCATAATCCCTATAGCCGTTGCCATCCCTTGCTACACGCAAAAGTTCTTTTTTCTCATAGTAACGTAGCGTTGATGCCGCTAACCCTGTTTCCTCCACCATTTTCTTAATATGCATAAATTCACCTCAAAATAATGCTTGCTTTAAACCAAGGTTTAAGCTGTATAGTTTGATTATAAACTTCAAAGGAGGACATTACAAATGGAAGAAACACGTTTTACTAAAGGTTCAGAACAGCTAGAGAAAATCGATGGCGCTGGTGGCGAGGCTATCATCAAGTCACTAGAGGATATTTCTCCAGACCTCGGCAAATTCATTGTTGAATTTGCTTTTGGTGACATCTACACGAGACCACTCCTAAATTTACAAGAGCGTGAGCTCATCACCATCACCAGTTTACTTACCGCCGGCAGCTGCGAACCACAACTTGAAGTACATATCAACGCATCACTTCATGTTGGCATCTCACCGCAGAAAATCATCGAGACATTCTTGCAATGCATCCCTTATACAGGTTTTCCACGGGTACTCAATGCAGTATTCATTGCTAAAAAGATATTTCAGGAGAACAACCTGCTCTAAAATCCATATTTCTAAACGAGTCACACAACTACCTAGGCCGTTGTGTGACTCGTTTATTGTAAAATACCCTGTTCCTGTTTACTAAAATTACAATTTTTTGTTTAAATAAACAATACGTCTACCACCAAATGCATGAATAGACCTAGTCCCAACCTTGCATCTACCACCTTTCACAGTCCCTTTCGGAATAAACAATTCATTCCCCGCATACAAAACAGTTTCTGCTCCATTAATGGTGAACAACATATTCACCAGACAAACAAACCATATATTCATCATAATCATGCTGGTGCTTTTTTGATATTCTATCAGCCATACATGTCCAGAAAACCATTTGGCGTCCATCCGCTGCTGTATAATAGTATCCTTGAATATCCGGCGTATTTTGCTGCTGCATCGGAACTTTGTTCATGGGTTTTGTCATAAATTCAGGAAATTTTTTCATTGTTCATATCCCTTCCATGCACTGCTACATGCAATGGCTAAAAATTTCAAAACAATATACATACAGATAATATCGCTATTTTCTTCATTTAATTATCTCTGCTATTTGATAAAACTAGGTATTTAAATGTTCCATATCTAAGATTAGCAAAGTGAGAATAGTCCCTCCAATCGATTAAATATTTTTGTTTCAAAATAATAGGACTTTCTCGTTTTTCAATTGTTCCCCCACCTGCATGTTTTGCCCAGCTCATTGCTCCTGTTTTTATTGATCCATCAATTAATTTGAACTCCTCATCCACATGATTATCTTTTTTTGATTCCTTCCAATATACGGAATCATTAGTAAGGAAAACCGCAAATCCTTTATGCATTTCAGAATTATCTTTACAGAATCGTTCAATACGTTGAACATCTTTCAAAAAATCGTATTTCCCTTGATCTTGAGCAGACTGATCTCTCAGATTAAACGATTCTCCATTATAATTAGTTAATAATGAATGCGTTTTGTATTTCAACTCTATAGGATACCAGCCATTTTCTGTAATAACCATAATATCAATATATTGTTTTAAATTGTTGTCCGACAAACAATATTCCAATCTAATCCTTGCATCCGGATACTCCTTTTGAATTTCCCATGCCAGTGCAAATTGAAAGTCGGCTTCCGAGTGAAAAATTTTTCTACTTTCACTTAATGTTGTTATAGCATTAAAAATATTCATTTTAGTCTCCTCTTTTCTACATCCAACCTACTCACTCGCAAAGCCATTTTTCCGCAAAACATCCAACTCATACACTCATGAACCCCTTATCCAACTCACCGTCTAAACTATCAAAAAATAGATTTCGTCGATATGTTCCCATGGGATGACGAAATCTATTTTTTAATTTCTCACTTTTAATCTCAAAATCGCGGAAACAGCTTATTTACTACACTTTCCAGCATTTTTACTTTCCTGTCCTAGACATCAAACATACGCACTCGGTCGTAGGTTGCTACCAATCGCGCTGCGCCTACGGCTTGCGTTCTTGGGCAACCCTGACATGGACAGTGCCAGTTGCTCCCTGCGTCGCTTTCAGCTCCTTACCAGCAAGGCCACTGTCTCAACGTGGTGCGTTCTACTAAACAGGTCTACGGGTTGAGCTTTTACTGCGGTGTAGCCGTGTTGTGTCAGGTATTCCAGATCTCGTGCGAGGGTTGCCGGATTACAGGATACATAGACGACCCGTTTTGGTTTTACTCTTGCAATAGCTGCTAATACTTTTTCTTCACAGCCTGCTCTGGGCGGGTCGAGGATAATGACGTCGGGATGGATGCCGCTGCCGATGAGTTCCGGCAGTTTATAGGCGGCATCTCCCAGAATGAATTCGGCATTGTGTATTTTGTTTTCCCTGGCATTTTTTATGGCATCGTGAATCGCCGAAGCTACGATTTCTATCCCATATACTTGTTTTGCCCGCTGGGCTAAAAACAGCGTGATCGTACCGGTACCACAGTAGACATCGGCTACGGTTTCATTTCCTGAGAGGTCGGCAAATTCCAAGGCTGTTTCATATAGTTTTTGTGCTTGTTCACTGTTCACCTGGAAGAAAGACTGCGCAGAAATGTTGAATTTCAGGGTTCCAATGGAATCATGAATTGTTTCGCTGCCATAGATTTTCTTTGTTTTTTCGCCCAATATAACATTCGTATGACGTTTATTAATATTTTGTACGACACTGGCAAGTCCCGGAATGGCAGTTTTCAGCATGCGTACCAATTCCTTCATATGCGGTACCATATCGCCTGCTGTCACGAGGCATACCATGACTTCTCCCGTATGTACGCCGACACGGCCCATAATGTGACGGACAATACCCGTTTCCTTGTCTTCATTATAGGCAGGAATTTTATATTGTTTCATCCATTCCCGCACTACTGCGACAATTTGATTGTTTTGTTTTTTTTGTATGGCACAGTTTTCCACATTGATGACCCGATGTGTCGAAGCAGCAAAACATCCTATATCTAACTTTCCTTTTGCTTTGGAGGATACGGGAAATTGCATTTTATTGCGATATGCCCATGGGTCTGCCGCACCCAACGTCGGCAGTACCGTTAGATTCTTCAGGTGTCCGATCCGTTCCAATGCATCCTTGACCTGCCGCTGTTTTTCTATCAGTTCTGCCGAATAGCTCAGATGCTGGAGCTGGCAGCCCCCGCAGCGATTATAGACAGGACACAACGGTTTAACGCGGTCTTTGGCTGGTTCAAGAATCTTGAGCAGCGTTCCTGTGGCATATTGCTTTTTTACAAATTCGATCCGTACTTCCACCGTCTCCTTCGGCAGAGCAAACGGAACAAAAACTGTAAAATCTTCATATCTTCCAATGCCTTCGCCATTAGAGCCAAGGTTTTTTATTTCTATTGTATAGGTTTTCCCTTTTTCTACGGGAACTTGACGATTCATTTTCATACATATATCCTCATTACTCTGTAATTATTTCACTTACAACGGGTTTCTGATCCCTGCAAGGTGTTGCTTCTACAATAATCTGGTCCGCACATTGCTGTGCCAGCGTCTGCATATCGGCACGTGCATTGCCGTACAAGGTAAACAAGACTTCTCCGGCGTGTATTTCATCATATACTTCTTTGAACAGCCGGATACCTACTACGGGATTCACGGTGTCCTCCTTGCGGGAACGGCCGGCTCCCATGGTCATCGCGACAGCACCCAGTGCCCGGCCATGGATAGCCGTAATATATCCGCTTTCCGTGGAGACTGCCGTAAATACCTTCGGTGCTTTTGTCAGTGGACGTTTCCCGATCCAGGATACGCTTCCATGCTGCGCTTCTACAAACTGCTTGAATTTTGCAAGCCCGGCGCCGGAGGCTACCGACTGCTGTATGCGTTTACGTCCTTCTGCTTCTGTTTTAGCTTTTTGTCCCATAACGAGCATCTGCGCACCAATCGCTTCCACTACTGCCATAAGCCGCTTGCCGCCATGTCCGGACAAGGCTTCTACTGCTTCATCTACTTCAAGACTGTTTCCGATGGCAGTTCCCAGCGGAGCTTCCATCGAGGTAATCACCGCGGTCGTAGGCCGATGTGCCAGTTTTCCTATCTGTACCATCGTATGAGCCAGTTTCCGCGCCTCTTCACAGGTCTTCATGAATGCGCCATCGCCATATTTGACATCAAGAACGATAGCATCCGCTCCTGATGCTATTTTTTTACTCATTATGGAACTGGCAATAAGGGGAATACTCGCAACGGTACCTGTTGCATCACGCAATGCATACAAAAGTTTATCGGCCGGTGCTATTTTTGCAGATTGACCGATAATGGAAATACCGATCCGTCGAACCTGTTCCAGAAATTCTGTTTGTGTCAGTTCCGTGCGAAATCCGGGAATCGATTCCAGTTTATCGATCGTACCTCCCGTAAAGCCCAGACCGCGTCCGCTCATTTTAGCTACGGGTACACCCGCTGCCGCAACCAAAGGTGCCACAATAAGGGTTGTCGTATCCGCAATGCCTCCGGTACTATGTTTATCTACCTTGATTCCGGAAACAGAGGACAAGTTCACTACATCCCCGGAATGAGCCATCGCTTTCGTAAGCTCAGTCGTTTCTTCGGCTGTCATTCCGTTAAGATATACCGCCATCAGCCACGCGGCTGCTTGATAATCTGTGATTTTCCCCTGTGTATAGTCATGAATAAAGCGGTCGATTTCTGACGCTGTCAGTACGAATCCATCTCGTTTATGTTCAATACAATCAATAGGCCACACCGTATTCACCTCACTATGAAACAATTATTTCAGATGCTGCAGGAAACTTGTCCCGAAGGTTAATTTTTGCAATTTAAAATTTTCCATGATTGTTTGTCCCAAATCCGCATACGTAGTACGCACTCCCAGGTCTGTTGTCTGCTGTAACGCCGGACTGTATACGAGCAGCGGCACTTGTTCTCTTGTATGGTCCGTTCCCGTCCACGTAGGATCATTTCCATGATCTGCTGTAATCAATAGGATATCGTCCTCATTCAGCTGAGGCAATAAAGTACCTAATGCCTGGTCAAATTCTTCAATACACCGGCCGTAGCCTGCCGGATTGCGGCGATGTCCGTACATACTGTCAAAATCCACTAAGTTTACCATAATGATTCCTGTATCCCTACGGTGCCCATGCAGCTGCTGACTCAAAACCTGCATTCCTTCCTTGTTGTCAGCCGTATGATACGATTCCGTAAGTCCTATATGGGCATAAATATCACCGATTTTCCCAATACCGACGGTCATAAGGCCAGCTTCGGAGGTATAGGAAAATACCATCTTCCGTTCAGGCATACGACTGTAATCGCGCCGGTCTCCCGTCCGAATAAAATTTCCCTGCACGCCAATAAAAGGCCGTGCAATAATTCGTCCGCACTCATACGGACCTACACACACCTGGCTGCGAGTAATTTCACAAATACGGTAGAGTTCCTCCAACGGTATGACATCCGTGTGTGCCGCTATTTGGAATACACTATCCGCGGATGTGTACACGATGGGGACCTTGGTACGGAAATGTTCCGGTCCCAGCCGTTCAATAATTTCTGTTCCTGATGCTATTTCATTCCCGATATAAGAATATCCGGTCTTTTCCGTAAAGGTCTGCAGCAAATCCGCAGGAAATGCATGATAAAAAACGGGGAATGGTCTTTCGACCGGATTCCCCATCATTTCCCAATGACCACTGGTCGTATCCTTACCGGCAGAGATTTCCCTCATTACGCCGTAAGAACCGGCCACATGGTCCGTATGCTGCTGTAATTTCACTATATTTCCCAGACCCAGGCGAAGCAGATTCGGTATATGCATTCCTTCTACGGCTGCATCGATATGTTCCAACGTATTCGCGCCTTCGTCACCGAAGGCTGCCGCATCCGGAGCATGACCTGCTCCCACACTGTCCATAACAATAACAATCATCCGTTTGAAGTTCATCAGAATCGCCTCCTGAAAATTATACTCCCCGCAGATAGGGCCGAGCTTTGGCAAAACAGGCAATCGTTTTAGCATCCATGATACCGCCGTCAAGAATAAGCTGTTCCATTTCTTTTGGCGTATACCGTTCCAGATTTATAAACTCATCCTCATCGAGATGCTGTTTGCTTTGCTTTAATTGCCTTGCCAAATATAAATAAATCTTTTCATCACAAAACCCCGGTGATGTATATACAAACCCCAAAGAAATCAGTTCACCGCATGTAACGCCGGCCTCTTCTTCCAATTCACGGGACGCACAAATATCAGGATTTTCACCATCCATTTCGATTTTCCCGGCCGGAACTTCAAGCATCGGCTGTGAAGCCGCATACCGATACTGTCGGACAAGGATGATTCTGCCATCATCGGTAAGCGGCAGGATAGCGCTGGCCCCATGATGCCAGACCGCTTCCCGCGTAGAGGTAATATCACTGTCGTTGATTCGGACCGTATCCACAGTTACATGAAGGACACGGCCAGTCATAATTTCTTTGCGGTCAATCATTTTTTCAACACTGATACTCATGCTATTTGCTCCTTACCGCAACCCAGTACTGCCAAAACCGCCAATACGGCTGCCTTGTGCCTGATCATCGCACGTAATCAAATATTTTACAAATATTCCCTGTCCAATACGTTCGCCTTTTGTGATAGAAAAGGGTTTAGACTGAGTATTGTAATAGGCGATCATAATATGGCCTTCATTATCGGGATTATTGTAATAGTCGCTGTCGATGACACCCACGCTGTTGACAAGCATCAGTCCGTTCTTAATGGAAATACCCGAACGGATATGAATTGCCAAATATTCATCGGCTTCCATGTAGGCTTTCAATCCTGTCGGTACAATAGTTACGGCCTGCGGAGCAAGGACTGTATCTTCCGCTGCTTCTATATCGTAGCCCGCACTTGTCGCTGTCTTGCGGACAGGCAGATGAATATGCTTTCCGACATACGCCGTTACAATTTCAAATCCTCTTTCTTCCATATTTCACACCTTACTTCCTGTCACGGTGTTCCCGATTACCGCGGGGACTATGATTATTGCGGGGACCGCGGTCGCGATCACGGTGAAAAGAAGAAGTATCTTCATTTTCGCATCCCGGCAGCAACGCCTTGCGGGATAGATTGATACGACCTTGACTGTCGATTTCCACACATTTTACCATGATTTCATCGCCGATATTTACTACATCTTCGACTTTTTCCACCCGTTCTTTGGCAAGCTGAGAGATGTGGACTAACCCTTCTTTCCCCGGCAGTACCTCCACGAAAGCGCCAAAGGCCATGATTCGAGTTACTTTTCCTACATATGTTTTGCCGACTTCGACATCCTTGGTCAGACGTTCCACCCAATCCTGTGCCTTTAAACCGCCTTCTGCATCGACTGATGCGATATATATAACACCCGTATCATCAATGTCAATCTTAGCGCCTGTTTCTTCTGTGATCTTTTTAATGATTTTGCCGCCAGGTCCAATAACATCGCGGATTTTATCCGGATCAATATGCATGGTGATAATACGCGGTGCATACGGCGACATTTCTTTTCTTGATTCCGGAATCGCTTCAAGCATCTTGCCCATAATAAAGATACGACCTTCATGAGCCTGTTTCAATGCCTGCTGCAGTATTTCACGGCTGAGACCTTTGATTTTGATATCCATCTGAATAGCGGTAACGCCCTTCATGGTCCCCGCTACTTTAAAGTCCATATCGCCCAGTGCATCTTCCATTCCTTGAATATCCGTCAGGATAGTAAAATCATTTCCCTTGGTAACGAGCCCCATGGCCACACCGGCAACGGGAGCCTGAATAGGAACTCCTGCATCCATCAGCGCCAAGGTACTGCCGCATACACTACCCATGGAACTGGAGCCATTCGATTCAAGAACTTCCGATACAACGCGGACAGCATACGGAAATTCTTCTTCCGTCGGCATAACCTGTGCCAGTGCCCGTTCGGCTAATTTGCCGTGACCGATTTCCCGACGCCCCGGTCCACGGGAGGACTTAGTTTCCCCCACGCAGAACGACGGGAAATTATAATGATGCATATAACGGCGTTCTGTTTCCGTACCTACCCCATCGATATGCTGTGCTTCGGACAGCGGTGCCATCGTAGCAATACTCAATACCTGAGTCTGCCCACGTGTAAATAATCCCGTACCATGAGTCCGTTTGAAAAGGCCCACTTCACAGCTGACAGGACGAACTTCATCCACACGTCGTCCATCGGGACGAATCTTATCTACGGCGATCATGTGGCGAACAATTTCCTTAATCATTTTCTGAGTAACTTCAGCAATATCCTTTTCATTATCCGGATAGATATCTGCAAAATGTTCATAAATATCAGCTTCTACGGCATTCATTTTTTCTTCACGAGCCATTTTATCCGCATCGCAGATAGCTTCCTTCATAGCAATTTCACCATACGCATGGACAGCTTCTACAATATCTGCATCCGGTTCCGCTTCTACGAATTCCTGTTTAGGAACGCTGATTTCATCAAGAAAACTATTTTGGAATTCAACAACCTTTTTTATTTCTTCATGGGCAAACATGATGGCATCCAGAATATCTGCTTCCGGAACTTGTTTGGCTCCCCCTTCTACCATGAGGATAGCATCCTTCGTACCGGCTACCACAATATCCATATCACTGACTTCGCTCTGTGCCACTGTCGGATTGGCCACAAACTGACCGTCCACACGGCCGACACGAACGCCGGCAATCGGACCCGCCCAAGGCAGATGGGACATAGCCAACGATACGGAAGCTCCGATCATGGCTGCTACTTCCGGCGCATTGTCCGGGTCTACACACATATCATAGGCAACCACATGGACATCATGACGATATGTCTTGGGGAACAGCGGGCGAATCGGGCGGTCTATAAGGCGGGCAAATAACGTAGCCGATTCAGGCGGTTTCCCTTCTCGTTTAATAAAGCCGCCGGGAATTTTCCCTACGGAATACATTTTTTCTTCATAATCAACGGTTAACGGGAAAAAATCCGCATCCGGTCTTGCTTCCTTTGAACCAGTAGCTGTAACAAGTACTGCTGTATCGCCATATCGTACCAAAGCAGCACCGCTGGCCTGTTTTGCCAACTTCCCCGTTTCAATAATCAGCGGGCGGCCGGCGAAATCCATTTGGAATACTTTTTCCATTCCAATTCCTCCTCTAATCCATTCAAAATTTTAATCTTAACATTATAATTTTACCATTAAATAAGTTTATATGAAAGTAAATTATAGGCCTTTTATCTTTTCTCCGGTAATAAAATAATTCTTTATCAACAAAATCAGCGAAAAAGGCCGATGCATATGCATCGGCCTTAAATGGGCAAGATTATTTACGCAAGTTCAGTTTTTCGATAATTGCGCGATACCGGTTTAAATCATGCTTTTTCAAGTATTCCAACAGGTTGCGGCGCTGACCTACGAGTTTCAACAAACCGCGGCGAGACGCATGATCCTTTTTGTGACTGCGAAGATGTTCCGTTAAATAGATAATGCGACTGGTCAAAAGAGCTACCTGCACTTCCGGAGATCCCGTATCATTTTCATTTGCGCCATATTTGGCAATAAGTTCTTTCTTTTCTTCTACATTTAACATAGTTGTTTCCTCCAATAAACTAATATTCGCAAAATGCTAAGTGAGCGTCGGAGTCTTCGACACACCTGGCACCCGTACGACATATGTATTATACACTATCCCTCTGCTGATGTAAAGCATTTAGAGCCGACAGCTTTCTACCTGCATATGTAATTCACTTTATATGTCGAAAAGACCGTACTAACCGTTTCTGTCCCTTGCTAAAAGAGTATAATAAATCGCTATGGATGCCTTGTAAAATATCCATCCATTAAGGTATACTAAAATTGTATAGAAAGGAGAATCACTATGGAAAATTATGATGTCATCATCATCGGCACAGGGGCTGCCAACATCGTCGCTGATGCTGCCGCCCGCCAAGGCTTAAAAATCGCGATCATTGAAAGAGGACGATTCGGCGGTACCTGTCTCAACCGCGGCTGTATCCCCACAAAAATCATGGTAACAGCGGCTAATTATATACGAGAATTTCGCGAAGCTTCTCAAATCGGCGTTCTTTCTGATCATGTCCGTATGGACTGGCAGGTTGTTTCCAAACGTTTATGGCACAAAGTAGACGAAAGTCGTGCCGTCAAAGAGTATTATGCAGCTATGCCTGCCATCGATATTTATGAAGGAACTGCTTCTTTTACCGATAAAAAGTCTCTCCATATTGAAATGAATGATGGTTCAGCGGCTGAAATCAGCGGCAGCAAAATCATTCTCGGTACTGGTGCCCGCACCAACATCCCGGTTCTTCCCGGTTTGGAGGAAGCAGGTTATGTTACATCCGAATCCTTATTCGGTGCCAAGTATCCGCAACAACCTTATAAAAGTCTTATCATCGTGGGGGGCGGTCCTATCGGCTGTGAATTTGCCCATGTATTTGATGCTGCCGGAACAAAAGTAACTATTGTGCAGCACAATGTCCGTCTGCTGCCAAAAGAAGATGAAGCTATCTCGCAATATATTCTGGATGCTTTTCACCGGTATGGCATTCAAGTCTTTCTCAATCAAGATACAGTGTCTGTACATATGGAAAAAGATAAAAAAGTTCTTTCCTTCCGCAATCGTACTACCGGAGAAGAACAAGAAGTATCGGCTCAGGAAATTCTTATTGCTCCCGGCATTGTGCCTATGACCGATCTGCTTCATCTGGAACACACGGACATCTCGCTGGATAAGCGCGGATATATAAACACCAATGAATTTCTTGAAACAAGTGCCGAAGATATCTGGGCACTCGGCGATGTAAACGGTCTGGCACCCTTCCGTCACAAAGCCAATTACGAAGCAGAAATTATTGCACACAATATTTTTTCAGGAAACGAACCGGATACATGGCGCTGGGCTCAGTATGAAACGGTTCCGGCTGTAACTTATACCTATCCGGAAGCTGCTCATGTAGGACTGACGGAAAAACAGGCACGTAATGCAAACTATGAAATCGATATTGCCGTCAATCATTTTTCAGCTTCCGCCAAAGGGTATGCTCTGGGTTACGAACCAGGTGACGCCAACGATGGCTTCGTAAAACTTGTGATCGACAAAAAAACAAAAAACATATTAGGAGTTCACATCATCGGACCGCAAGCCTCTATACTCCTCCAGCCCTTCATCAATCTTCTCAGCTGCGGACAGCGTACTGTGGAAGTGCTCCATGAGGAAATCGCTTCCCCTACCGTAAAAATGCTGCGTCATAAAAAATTAACAAGAAATCTAGATCCTCATTCGGTTATAACGATAGGAGAATCTATGACGCCCCACCCTTCTCTTTCAGAAGTTACTATGTGGACGCGGTATTATTACGAAGGAAAATAATACTATAACAACATAAAAAAACAGGCCTTTTTACGAGGCCTGTTTTTTTATGCTGCAGATTAATTCATAGTTACTTTTTTAAGCAGAATAGAACGATTTACCTGTTCCCGTTCCTGCGGTGTCAGAGAAAAATACCCTTTAGCCATAGCACCGACCCAGCTACCGTAAGCCGGATTAGGAAATACGATATATTTTATGCCAAAATCAGCCTGATGTTCATCAATGATCTTATTGCGCTGCACCATAGATGTACCATCGGTATACAACGGTAAATCACCGGCATTATCTCCCATATAGACAATCACATCATACTTAGCCGCTACCGAATCAAATCGCGGTTGTTTATCTGTTGTATTCGTCATTAACAGTACATGTTCTCTATCTACCGAGGGAAAATTCAATCCTTTCAAATTTTTCACAGTTGCCGCATAATTGATATGGGCAAATCGATTCGATACATAAAAGATAGAAACGCCCTTCCGATGTACTTCATTAAGAAATTTTGCCGCTCCCGGCATAGCCCCGGAACGCGCCTCATGAATCCAGTCCCGCCACCAAGCGCTGGTATACAAACCATTCCCAGCAGCGGCACTTTCACTCATGCCGCCAATATTATCCACCACGGTTTCATCACAATCAAGGACGATCGCCAACGGTTTTCCTTTGCGGGCGGGATCGGCCAATGCAGTATCCACCTGCGCCATAGCTGTATTATAGCCTTGATAGCAAAGCGCTCTGTACTCCGCTGCCGAACGCATCCAAAGAAGGCTCATCATTTCTTCTTTGGCAAGCTCCTGCTGTGTTGCCTGTATTTCTGTTTGTTGACCCACTTTGACCGATTCCGAAGATGCCGCAGGGGTTGCCAGAACCGTACCGGAAACAGTCATGATAAAACAAACCGTCGCAACCATTGTCATTTTTTTACTATAAAACATATTGTTTCACTTCCTATTAAAGTAGTAAAGGAACATATTTTTTTCCTCTATTGATCGTCTTTTTTAATGCCTGCCAATTGCGATGGATTCATATGTGCATCAAATTCCTCTTGTGTAACCCAACCGGTAGCAACTGCCGATTCGCGCAGTGTCAATCCTTCTTTTGCTGCTTTTTTGGCAATAGAACAGGCTTTATCATATCCGACAAGCGGAACAAGTCCTGTAACTAATATCAGCGATTGATGCAGATTATAATCAATTTTTTTATAATTCGGCTGTATGCCTTTTACACAATGATCGTTAAAAGAATGCATGCAGTCACTTAAAAGCCGGATCGATTGGATCAGATTATAGGCTATAACCGGCATGAATACATTAAGCTGAAAGTTTCCCTGACTAGCGGCAATTCCCATAGTCGCATCATTTCCCATTACCTGGACCGCTGCCATCGTCACCGCTTCACACTGTGTCGGATTGACTTTGGACGGCATAATCGAACTTCCCGGTTCATTTTCAGGAATCGTGATTTCCCCAATGCCGCAGCGCGGACCGCTGGCCAGCCAGCGGACATCATTGGCAATTTTCATTAGATCCGCCGCTAACGCTTTAAGCATGCCGTGCACTACAACAAGTTCATCTTTACTGGAAAGAGAGTGAAATTTATTAGGTGCCGTGTGAAACTCTTCTCCTGTAAGACGGCTGATTTGTTCCGCTACCTTATAGTCAAACCCTTCCGGACAATTAATACCTGTTCCGACAGCTGTTCCTCCCATACCCAGATCACGCAAGAAATCAATGCCCAATGTAATCATTTCCTTATTCCTCGAAATCATGCGGGTCCAGCCGGAAAATTCTTGTCCCAATGTCAGCGGAGTTGCATCTTGCAAATGTGTACGTCCTATTTTCACAATATCTTTGTATTCTTCCGATTTAGCCTGCAATGTCGCATACAATGCATCCATAGCAGGAAACAATTGTTGTTTAATCAGTAATACACCGGCTACATGAAGCGCTGTAGGAAAAATATCATTGGAACTTTGGGAATGATTGACATGGTCGTTGGGATGAATTTTAATTTTTTTCCCTTTCGACTGCAACAGCTGCATCGCACGGTGTGCTACTACTTCATTTACATTCATATTAAATTGTGTTCCACTGCCTGTCATCCATACAGAAAGCGGGAAATGATCGTCTAATTTATGCATCTGCACTTCATCACAAGCAGCGATAATGGCATTCGCCCGATCCGTATCAATCTCTCCTAATTCTTCATTAACCACAGCGGCTGCTTTTTTTAAATAGCCGAAAACACCTACCATTTCCAACGGAATTTTTTCCGTTCCAATACGAAAGTTTTCAAAACTGCGCTGTGTCTGCGCTCCCCACAATTTATCCGACGGTACTTTGATTTCACCCATTGAATCTTTTTCAATCCGATATTCCATGTATATCCCTCCTGTAATAAAAGCTGCCTCATATGATAGAAGGCAGCTCTCATAGCTTATAATCGTATTTACTTTAAGTGCCGCAACCCTTTAGCCCCTATATCTTTTCTGTATTGCATACCGCAAAAAGATATATGTTCCACATTTGCATATGCTTTCCGAATGGCCATCGGCAAGGTTTCTGCTACCGCTGTCACACCAAGAACACGGCCGCCGTTTGTTTGAAATGCAGCATCCCGCTTTACCGTTCCAGAGTGGAATACAACAACATTTTCTTTCTCTACGTTTCCAAGACCGGAAATGATATCCCCTTTATGAGAAGAGGCTGGATATCCTTTGGATGCCATGATAACACAGCAAGAAAATGCATTTTTCCATTTTACCATGGACGGTTCGAGTTTTCCCTTTGCGCAGGCATACATAATATCTGCTAAATCACTATCCAACAACGGTAATACAGCCTGTGTTTCCGGATCACCGAAACGGCAGTTGAATTCAACAACCTTAGGCCCTTCTGCCGTTATCATAAGTCCGGCATATAAACAGCCCTTATATGTGATGCCTTCCTGCGCCAAGCCTTGTACCACGGGATTCAGGATTTTTTGCTCCACTTCTTTTTGCAATTTTGCGGTCAATACCGGTGCCGGAGCATACGCTCCCATACCACCCGTATTAGGACCCTTGTCCTTATCAAAAATACGTTTATGGTCTTGTGCGGCAATCATAGGTACGATCGTTTTCCCATCAACAAAGGCAAGAAGACTAGCTTCTTCTCCTATCATGCATTCTTCAATGACAATTTTTCCGCCGGCTTCGCCAAAAACTCTATCTTCCATAATCGCATTAACAGCATCCACCGCTTCTTTTACGGTTGATGCGACTACTACACCTTTGCCAGCAGCCAATCCATCGGCTTTAACAACAATCGGAGCACCTTGTTCCCGGATATATTCCTTGGCATCTTCGCCATGTTCAAAAGAAGCATACGCCGCTGTCGGAACATGGTATTTTTTCATAAGATCCTTAGCAAATACCTTAGACCCTTCCAATTGGGCCGCATCCTTGTTAGGACCGAATACAGCAATCCCGGCTTGTTCACAAATATCTGTCAATCCCTGCGTCAAAGGGACTTCGGGACCCACCACCACCATATCAACATGCTGCATTTTGCAATAATCCGTAATCCCATTAAGATCTGATACCTGAATCGGCACACAAATAGCCATATTCTCCATGACAGCACTACCGGGAATAGCATATAGTTCTTCTACTTTGGGACTTTGTGCCAATTTCCATACGAGTGTATGTTCACGACCCCCGCTGCCAATAACCGCTACCTTCATATTATGCCTCCTTCTTGCCAATCTGCTTGGCAAGATATGCAGCGATTGCGGTGTCATAAACAGCCGTATGATGAAATGCTTCCTGTGCTAGTTCCAGTCGATATTCATCCGTAAATTCTCCATTCTTTTTAAGAAGGGAGATAATTTCATCATATTTTTCCGGATTTGTAACAATAGCTACATATTTATTATTTTTGGCCGAAGCACGAACCATGCAAGGACCGCCTATATCAATATTTTCAATGGCTTCAGCAAGGGTAACTCCCGGTTTAGCAATCGTTTGCTGAAAAGGATACAAATTGACAACAACAAGATCAATACCAACAATGCCATGTTCCTTCATAGCCTGTACATGATCCGGATTATCACGGATTGCCAAGATGCCTCCATGAATTTTAGGATGCAGCGTTTTAACACGCCCCCCCATCATTTCCGGAAAACCCGTAACGTCCTGAACCGCCATAACCGGAACACCTGCTTCTTTGAGAGCATGCATGGTACCTCCTGTGGAAATAATCTCAATTCCCATATCGGCCAAAGCTTTGCCTAATGCAACAACTCCTGTTTTATCTGATACGCTTACAAGCGCGCGTTTTACCTTCATTGTCATATCGCTCCTTTGTCTATTGCTCCACGTACTACCCGCCCGTTAATTTCGAGCTTGTCTTCACAAAACAGTGCTACGGCCTTTACAAAAGTAGGATGTTCCACTGTAAGTATACGCGCCGCCAATGTATCTGCCGTATCATCTTCCATAACCGGAACAACCGTCTGCGCAATAATGGGACCGGCATCCATATCCGCTTCTACAAAATGCACGGTACAGCCTGCCACTTTGACTCCTGCCTCTACAGCTTGACGTTGTGCATGAAGTCCCTTAAAGGACGGAAGCAGTGCCGGATGAATATTAATAATGCGATTTTCGTAATGAGAAATAAAACGTCCGCTCAAAAGACGCATAAAACCGGCCAGTGCTATCAAATCAGGCTGATACGGTTTAATTTGGTCTAGTATAAAATCTTCAAATTCCTCTTTGGAAGAAAATTGCTTACGATCGGCAATAATTGCAGGAATATTCCATTTTTCAGCTTTTTCCAACACAGGCGCATCAGGAATATCACTGACAAGAACAACGATTTCAGCATTAATTTTACCCGCTTTGATTGCATCGTAAAGTGCTTCAGCATTTGATCCGCGGCCAGAAGCAAAAATAGCCATACGCTTAGTCATCGAAAGCGCCCCCCCGCAACCGAACCGGAACATCGGATTCCACAACAGTGCCGATATAATATGCCTTTTCATTACGTTTTGCCAAATCAGCCATTACCGCATCGGCATCTTCCTTTGCAACCATCATGATCATGCCGATACCCATGTTAAAGGTGCGATACATTTCACGGTCATCCACACCGCCCCACTTTTGAAGCAGTCCAAAAATAGGAAGCTGCGGCCAAGCTGTCACATCAATTTCCACACCCAGTTTTTTCCCCTTAGGGAAAACGCGGGGAATATTTTCATAGAAACCGCCGCCAGTAATATGCACCATACCTTTTACATCGAAATTACGGATAATCGGCAAACATGGTTTCGGATACAACCGGGTAGGTGTAAGCAGGCATTCTCCAAGCGGCATATGAAGTTCATCCATATATTCCTGCAAATCTAATTTTTGGCGGTCAAAAACAATTTTACGAACCAGAGAAAATCCATTGGAATGAATACCCGTCGAAGGAAGCCCGATAAGGACATCACCCGCTGTCAGCTTTTCACCGGTAATAAGTTTGCTGCGATCGACAATACCGACGCCAAATCCAGCCAAATCATAGTCATCTTTGGCATAAAATCCAGCCATTTCAGCGGTTTCACCGCCTAAAAGTGCACAACCTGATTCTTCACATGCCTGTGCAACTCCCTTGACGATAGCCGCTACCTGGACCGGATCAAGCTTACCGACAGCAATGTAATCAAGAAAGAATAGAGGTTCCGCCCCCTGTACAAGCACATCGTTAATCGACATGGCTACACAGTCCTGTCCTACCGTATCATGCTTATTCATCATAATGGCCAGACGAAGCTTAGTTCCTACACCATCCGTGCCGCTTACGAGAACAGGTTGCTTCAGTCCAAATTCACATAGAGAAAAAAGACCGCCAAATCCGCCAAGATCACCCAGAACCTCCGGACGATATGTCGCTTTTACAGAGTCTTTCATCAATTCCACAGCCTTATTTCCGGCATCAATATCTACACCAGCATCAGCATAGGTCAAACCTTTATCACTTGTTGACTTCGAGAGCATATTTTTCTCCTTTCTCGTTCGCCGCCGGAATGTCCGTCGGATAGTCATTATTAAAGCAGGCCAGACACATATCCTCCCGCGGAATGTCGGGAATGGCCCGGCAAAGCCCTTCTATAGAAATAAAATGGAGTCGGTCAACACCTATAAACTTGCGTATTTCTTCTACACTGAGCGTCGCGGCAATAAGTTCTTTGCGCACTGATGTATCAATGCCGTAAAAGCAAGGATACATGATAGGCGGTGCAGACACACACATATTTACTTCTTTCGCACCTGCTTCACGCAGCAATTTACAGATAATGCCGCTGGTCGTACCTCGGACAATGGAATCATCCACCATCACGATGCGTTTTCCCTTTACAACCGATTTGACGACATTTAATTTCATCCGTACAGCGAGTTCCCGCTGCTTTTGATTCGGTTTAATAAAGGTACGCCCCATATACCGATTCTTGATAAGTCCGTGATTAAAAGGAATCCCCGATTCCATAGCATATCCGATAGCTGCTGTATTGCCGCTGTCCGGGACAGAAATAACAAGATCCGCATCATACTGTGTTTCTTTAGCCATTTCACGTCCCATCGCAAGACGTGCCTGATATACATCTTGTCCGTCAATAACACTATCGGGACGAGCAAAGTAAATATATTCAAAAGAACAAATTTGTTTGCGATCCGCTTTGGCAAAAAACGTAGATGTAATACCGCTTTCTGTAATGGATACCATTTCTCCGGGCTGAACATCCCGTACAAAAGAAGCTCCGATGGCATCAAGGCCGCAAGTTTCCGACGAAAGCACCCAGCCTCCGTTAGTTGTCCGGCCTATGCAGAGCGGACGGAATCCATAAGGATCACGCACGCCAAATAATTTATCCTTGGTCATAATAACAAGTGCATATGCACCTTGAATACGGTTCATGCTTTCCATGATTTGTTCTTCTACTGTATCTTTACGACTGCGGCTAATCAAATTGACAATAATTTCACTATCCATTGTCGTCTGAAACGTAGCGCCCCCATCGTCTAACTCCGTACGCAAGGTACGCGTATTCGTCAAATTTCCATTATGTGCCAGCGCAACCTGTCCTTTAGAAGTATAGACAGTAAGAGGTTGGATATTAGCCGGATTATTAGACCCTGTCGTCGAATAGCGGACATGGCCGATACCGATGTGTCCTTCAACCTCAGGAACTCCATCAGCAAAAACATTACTTACCAATCCCATACCGCGAAATGTTTTGATGCCGTCATCCGTGGAAACAGCAATCCCACCGCTTTCTTGTCCGCGATGCTGTAAAGCAAATAACCCCCAGTATACATACCGGGGAATATCCATACTTTTATCTAAAATCCCCAGTACACCACATTCTTCATGCCGTTTGTCCCAAATCGGATCGTATAACATGTGCCCCTCCTGTTATTAATTACTTTCTAAAGACTCTTGTAATTTTTTATTTTTAGCAATAACCTGTGCTGCCATATCTTCGCGATACGTTTTATATTTTGCAGCTAAGGTCGGATCATTGGCAGCTCCAATCTGAATAGCGAATAATGCTGCATTTTTTGCACCGTTAATAGCCATAGTTGCCACAGGCATGCCGGATGGCATTTGCACAATAGCCAGTAACGCGTCCATTCCTTTCAAGCTTGTCGCATCAATAGGTACTCCTATGACAGGTAAAGTCGTAAAACTGGCAATGACTCCCGGCAAATGCGCGGCAGCACCTGCTCCGGCTATAATACAGCTGAGTCCGCGTTCCCTTGCACCCGCCGAAAAGTCTTTAACTACCGCCGGTGTACGATGCGCCGAAGCTAACAGTACTTCACATGCAACATCAAATTCCTTGAACACATCCAAGGCTTTTTTCATAATGGGAAAATCTGAATCGCTTCCCATAACCAATCCGACTTTCAAAACAATCCCTCCTTAGAAAATAAAAAACCCAAAAGTGACACAAATCACCCTTGGGAACGTATTCATCTAGATAGACTGCCAGTGCATGAATTTATAAACCGCATATCTCCAGTCCATAAACATATATTCATGCCTGCATCTCCCCGTTGATGTATTAATTCATTGAATACACATAAATTGTATCAAAAACAATAAGCAGTGTCAATGTAAAAGGCACCCGAAAGGGTGCCAATATACCTACAATATTTTTGATAAAAATAATTTTGTCCGTTCCTCCTGTGGATGAAAGAACAAATCGTCCGGTTTTCCTTCTTCCATAATAACGCCTTCATCAATAAATAAAACACGATCTGCCACTTCCCTGGCAAATCCCATTTCATGTGTCACAATAGCCATCGCCATGCCTTCTTTAGCCAGGTCTTTAATAACATCAAGAACTTCACGGACCATTTCCGGATCCAAAGCAGATGTCGGTTCATCAAACAACATGAATTTAGGTTTCATAGCCAGCGCTCTGGCAATCGCCACACGCTGCTGCTGTCCACCGGACAACATTTCAGGATATGCATCTTTTTTATCTTCAAGACCCACTTTCTGCAACAGCTGAATCGCCGATTCTTCCGCTTCTTTCCGCGAAATATGGCGGGTCTTGATAGGAGACAGTGTAATATTATTAAGAACCGTCATATGCGGGAATAAATTAAACCGTTGGAACACCATCCCTACTTCCATACGTATGGCATTAATACTTTTAGTATCATTCATACTGAGCCCATCGACAGAAATCTCGCCGGAAGTCGGTGGTTCCAAATAATTTATACAACGAAGTATCGTACTTTTTCCCGAACCGGAAGGACCAATAATAACAACCACTTCTTTATCGTGAATCGTCAGATTAATACCTTTGAGAACCTGGAGGGAACCAAAATTTTTTCTCAAATCCTTAATTTCTATCATCGGTTGCAAACCTCCGTTCCAAATAACTCACTAAACGGGCAATACCAAAGGTCATAACAAGATAAATTGCAGCAACAGTGATCCATATTTCAAAGGATCCGTATGTTTTGGCAATAATAAGCTGCCCGCGGCGCGTCAATTCTTCGAAGCCAATTACCGATACCAGTGATGTTTCCTTCGTCATAGAAATAAATTCATTTCCTAGCGGTGGAATAACGTGTTTGAAAGCCTGCGGCAGAATAACGTACTGCATCGTCTGTCCCCAAGATAACCCCAGAGACCGTCCAGCTTCCATTTGTCCTTTATCAACCGATTGAATACCTGCACGGAAAATTTCTGAAACGTAAGCCCCGCTGTTGATAGAACAAGCAGCAACGGCAGCAACAAAAGGATCAATACGCTGTCCGACAATCATAGGAAGTGCAAAGTAAATCAGGAAAATCTGAACCAGCATAGGTGTACCGCGAATAATATTGACGTAGGATACAGCGATAAATTGAACAATTTTTACCCCTGATAACCTGCAAATACTAACAAACAAACCAAGCAAAAAGCCGATACTTACGGCAATAGCCGTAATCTCAATTGTAACAAGAGCACCTCCCAGCAAAAGTGGCAGAGATTGCACAATTAGATTAAAATCAAAGCTCATGAACAACACTCCTCATATAAATGAAAAAGTCCAACAAACAACATTTCTATTATAAATACATTATTATACAATGTCAATTAATATATTTACATTACCAAGCCCCGCTGCCGGATATACACATTTATATAGTTATTTTCCCAGTTGATGCAGTAAGTTATACATATTATCATCAATTGAAAAATGCATTCTGTCTGTTTCCGTGTAAGGTGTAGCTACCAGCCGATTCTGTAAAAGTCCGATAACTACATTAACGGTACCTTGGCACAAGCAGTCTACGGCTTTTTGTGCAAAAAGGCCTGCCAATATGGCATCTAATGCCGTCGGAGCCCCTCCGCGCTGCACATATCCAAGAACGGTTAAGCTAGGTTCCAAATACGTGTGTTCCTTAATATAAGATACCACATCAGAACCACTCATAGCACCTTCCGCAACAATAACAATGCTGCTGAGTTTTTTATGCTTATGCGATTCATACAGCCGATTGCAAAGATCTTCCAACGACACATTATGTTCCGGCACGAGAACAGCTTCTGCTCCGGAGGCCATTCCAGCGTGAAGAGCAATAAAACCAGCATGGCGTCCCATAACTTCCACGACGGCTACCCGTTCATGAGAATAAGCAGTATCTCTGATTTTATTAACGGACTGCAATACTGTATTTACAGCTGTATCAAATCCCAGAGTGTACTCTGTACCAGGCATGTCATTATCAATTGTACCGGGAATAGTTATAGTCGGCATACCCAATCGGCTTAAGCATTGCGCTCCTTTCATGGATCCGTCGCCGCCAACAACAATAAGAGCTTCTATCTCCCTTGAACGAAGAAAATCGACAGCCTGCCGCTGTGCATCTTCATGAATAAAGGATTCACAGCGGGCAGTCCGCAACATAGTTCCTCCCCGGTGAATGATTTCTCCAACAGAACGCTGATCCAGCAAAATACTTTCCTGACGAAGCAGTCCTTCATATCCGCGTAAAATACCTTCAACAGCAATTCCCTTATCTAATGCATACCGTGTAACGCCGCGGATAGCCGGATTCATACCGGGTGCATCACCGCCGCTTGTTAATATTCCTAATTTAGTAATCATCACTTCATTCCTCCTTCGGTACACGGGATGCAAATACAATTTCATCCGCTTTTATTTTTTCAATAATTTTATCCACAATCTGTCCTGCACTGAAAGTTGTTGTATCCACCACAAAATCACAATACGGATAAATTTCCTGCCATTCCCCCATCATCTTCATGACAAATTCATGCAAGTGATCATAATCTACGGTCGGGCGTTTGCCAACATGACGCCCAACCCGCTCTTCCACACGAAAAGGCTCGGATTGCAAAGCTACAATATACCCAAAACGATGCAAAACACGGTACAATTCCAAACTCATAGGAAAATTACCGCCAAAAGATATAATTGCCTCATGATAACGGCTTACCTGCTGCAATACATTTAATTCGCGTTCACGAAAAGCCGCCTCACCTTGCTCTGCGTAAAATTCGGCAATGCTTTTTCCGACAAATCGTTCAATACGACGATCCGTATCTACAAATTGCCATTGGAGACGTGCTGCAAGCTTGCGGCCTATATGGCTCTTGCCACTCCCCATCATTCCCACAAGGACTATATTCCGTTTCACTGCCGTCCCTCCTTCATATCTAACGTTACGTTCTTGAATTTCCCTTTATCTCTATACTGCTTTTATACTTAATATTATAATTATAGCAAATTTTCTCTTATAATTACATCATTAAAACGCTTTTTTCTGCTTCCCTATGATCTGGTTGAATAAAAGCAGAAAAAAGCGTCATGTATTTATCTTTTTATACCCCGCTTAAAATATATGCGGTCATTTTTATTTTTAAATTATCCTGTCCTGTTTCTACAGATTGAAGTTCTATTCTAATACAAGGAGCTTCTTTTTCTACTGCATTTAAAAAATATATAAGGCTGTAATAAGTCCCCTCCAATACTATATCATAAAAATATGAACGATCTTCCTTTACACGAATAGTTTCGAGATAGAGACCATATTTTTCAGCTTCTCTCTGCAAAACATTTAGCGGCGGCTCTTTTTGAACGGTATAATTACTTGTCCACGCTGCATCATTTACTTCCGTATATGACATCATCCCAGCTGAATTTTCCAAACTTTGTATTGTTTTTCTCCATAGACACCTTGTGTTGTACCAATAAAAGCATCGCCACATAAATCCTACATTCGTTAAAAATAAAACCAAACAAAGGACCGTTATACATTTATATTTTGTTATTTTCAGGTTTAAATATACCATCAGCTATCTCCATTTCTAAATCAAAAGCAATGGACTTAGGTTCTTTATGATTTATTCTGGTAACAGAAACAGCCGTAAATAGTGCTGTCTTCTGAAGTTTTTTCTGCCAGCCTTGTACCTGCGGCACTTGCAGTGCAACAGCATTAACACAAAGTTTTTTTTGACGAATTTGCAAGGACCGGACTTCTATATCATGCGGTTTCGTATCAGCCAGACAAACCAGTACGGATGTCCAAGGGGATATGGCAGCGCTATTTTTTTGTATGCCGGAAACCTCCCGTGTGATTTGCTCACAAATCCGGTTATTCTGTATAATCCAAGTTTGAACAGGCTGCAACTGATCCGTATAATATATTTTTTGTCTATCAACTTGTGCAGAAAATATAGTACCGGCAACAGCAAAACAAAAAGCGGATACCGACATAATACTAAATATCAAAAAAAGCACATCGTGTTTTATCTGCTTCCATCGACAACAGCGTTCTTCCTGAGGAAGTAAATTAAAATGCATATCACTTCCTCCTATAATAATGGCAAAAAGAACGCTGTTGGATACTGTAAATGGTAATCAGATATTTTTTTTTGACAATCTTTCTGTATATAAGGCAAATTCCATTGTTCTTTTATTCTCACCAAAGGCCGATACAACATATCTTGTTCCCCATTATCCTCAATCCATTGTAAAAATTCTCCGGGAATACCATCATGCCACCGATACGCATTAAGTATTCCCCGGTCATATACGCAAATATGAGTACCTGCTTCAGCTTGACAATATAACGTGCCTGACAAATCACTATAAAATCGGCTTAAAAGACTTGGCATCGTATCTATCCTATCAACTATATTTTCTTCCTGTCTAAATGCTATGCAAAAAGCCATTATTAAATCATACGGATAAACAGCTGCCATCCAATAATGATTTATTCCATCTGTTGCAGTCCCGCTATAAGCAACATCAAAAATCTTTCTCTCATTATCATTGACAATTTCATCCCATTCCATAGCGGATAAAGCTGCCGCATGTTTTTTCGAAGGAATCTGAATACGCTTCAGTAATAATTTATCTCCTCCCAATATAATGGTAATGTAGCAATGTTGTACTTTATATGATTTACATAATTGAGAAATAACTATACTAATTTTTTCACTATTTTTAAACCAGTCGGGACTACTGCATGGAAATACATCTACTTCTGTCATAACGCAGCGTCCATGCCAATTTCTATAATACGATATCATGTAAATCGAATTTTCAGACGGCATAATAATAATTCTTTTTCTATGGAACAATATCACAATTTTCACACTTCCTTAATATGATATATTTCGTATAGTCAATACAGGTCTCTTGTCTTCCATTACTTCAATGTCATAAGTTAAAGAACAGGTTCTGCTTACCATTGTTCTTTTTACCGTGCCAACAGCTGTAACGGTTCCCCGATACGGTTTTTGTCTTTTCTCCGTTACATAACGGACCCGCATCATTTGTCCGTCATCCGTAAGATGATATGGATCCTCCCATGTTTTTTCCCGTCTGTTAGGAATATCTTGCCAGTCCATTAATTGTAATTCCTCCCAGCTCTGTACAAGTGCAGACTCTGCCAAATACGCTGCAGTCACCATATCCCGATACCGGCAAGCCTGCTGTAGATACAAATGAGACAGATAAGAAGTCGTAATGGCAAGAAATACGACGATAAGCCCTAACCACAGTATAAAGAATGTAATAAAACCATTTTTATTCTGCATCGTTCTTTGCGCCTTTCCCATACTGTGCTGTCAAAGGAACAACAGATATAAAGCAAGGCCATTCTTGATTACTTTTACGATGACGTAATAGTAATGCAACTCGTATGGTTTGTCCCTGTGAAGAAAAGAAAGGGGTACGCTGTGACGAAACTATATAAATATCCTGCCATTGCCCCATTCCACTATTACCGGTAAGAGGCTGTCGTGTATTATCTTCAAGAATGCGAAATAGTATCCCGTTTTGTACGGTAAACCCTGTCGCCAGACCAGCAGGACTTGTAAATCGCACGGTATTATTTGTAACGGCAATATCTCTAGCAAACCGCAGCCCCACATAGAGTGTTTCGTCAATACTGCTTCCCTGATGATACAACTCCTCATAAACAGCCTGCAAATAGTAGCTACGAAATAGTTGCGCTGATGCCGTTAAAAAAGCAGTTAATATGACAGAAATCAATAAAACAGCAAGTATCAATTCCAGCATAATGAATCCGTTATTTTGTATTTTTTCTACGTTCCAACCTTTTGAAACGATATTCTTGTTCATCTGGACATCTCACCCATATTTCATGCAGACAGTACGTGTCATCAACACTACGGCAGTACCCTTTTATATCATATATATTCCCATGTTGTTCAAACCTTTTTTCAAAAAAGGTTTGACCGTCATCCAGACTTCGCATTTCTTCCATGCCAAGACGACCATACATAGCCATGGCTTGTATGCCTCGAGCGGTTTGATACGTAACAATGGTTTTAGATAAAAGCACCAACGCAGGTACAAATAAAGTCACACCCAGTACTACAGCAATAAGACAATCCGAAAGAATATACCCGTTTTTTTTATTCAACGCGTATTCGTCCTGTCTGAGCGGCAATAATAATCCGTCTTTCATACCGGTCATCTGCTGAACGAACTGTGATCCGCATATTTTTTCCTTTAGGCCTTCCTTGTACATCAAATCGAAAATCCTTTCTTGATTCTTCGATAGGAATATATACTCTATCTGAAAAAGATCGTTTTTTATAAATGATATACCCATTTTGTACAATACGATACTCTTGATCGCGTACAGATAAACACCAATCATCCATTCCCCCCAAGCCGTTTCCTATCGCCTGTTGGCGAAGCTGGTGCAAATCCATAATGATTTCCCGCGTCATAGCATCTACAGCATAATATTGCCGATGCCAGGATAGAGCAGGTACTCCCAGAAACAGCAACGTCATAAGAATACTTATGGCAATAAGCAATTCTATAAGAAGGTATCCGTTATTTTTTATGTGAAAAAAAGCCATTCTATACATTCTCCGCCCATCACGGAAGCACACCACCATCCCATCAGCAGATACGGTCCAAAAGGTATCCTGTTGGTTCGACGAAATCGTCGGTAAATAAAGGTTCCAGCTGCAGCTGAAAAAAAAGCGGCGACAGTCATAATATAAGCAGATTGACCAGGACAGCCCAAGCAAAGAGCTGCAGCTAATTTTATATCGCCGCTTCCTATTCCTTTCGGAAAAAACAAATATACTCCCAAGTAGAAAAACAAACTAATAGCACAAATCATAGTATCTATGATTATATGCTGCCCTGCCAACATAAACCCGTCAATAATCAACAACAGCATAATCGGTTCATCAGGAATCCAGCAGCAACTCCAGTCTGTTGTAATAATAACAGCAGCGCTTATAGAAAAACCGGCAGCAGCTAAAAAAGACGGCCAAGAATAACACCACAGCGGGATTGTCATAAAAAAAAGGATAACGATACCCGCTAGTATTACATAAAAAATTTTGCTCTGCCGGCATTCTTCCGGCAGATAATGAATGAGTACATAATAAATAGGAATATATATCAGACCGCCTATTATTCCAGCAATGCTGCAGATCCACATAACGTCTATCACCTGTCAGCTTTTAACGGCTTCCGTATTGGATTTCGAATCATATGCAGTTCCTTCATATACAGCGGACACAACACCGTCTTCATCTATCAAATACGCCGTACCATCAGGAACTTTAGGCAAAAATTGCAGATAGGTTTTGCCATTTGTTTTGGCAGCAAGTATTTCCACTGTTTCAGGAAATTTGCCGTTTTCTGCTTCATATAAAGCAGCCGCAGTACTAATAGTACGAATATCTGTCTGAATTTTTGCAATTTTAGCTGTTTTCCCTGCGGAAGTAAATTTCGGTACAGCCACAGTTGCCAACACCAACATAATAGATACGCAAATCAAAAGCTCTAAGAGTGAAAATCCATTTTTCAAAGGTTTTTTTTGCTTAAATTTTGTCGAAATTGATACCAGCATACGTGTATCTCCCTTCAAACGTTACTTACTTTACCATAAAAGTAACCGCATCCAAAAGCGGCAGTAAAAGGCATAGTATAATCCCACCGACAATAATACCCGTAATCAAAAGAATAGTTGGTTCCAAAAGCTTTTTGCCACGCTTTAACATGACATGCAACCGCCATTCATAGTACCCGGAAATAGCTTGCAGGACTTCTTCATAGTTGCCTGTTGTTTCTCCCACAAGCAACATTGTTTCAATATATGCCGTGCCTGACTTACTGATTTGTACCGCCCGACTGAATGACATTCCGCTTTCCAAATACCGTATTATACTATTTATTTTTTTTTTAAACCAAATTACAGATATAACAGCAGCCGCATCATAAAGTGCCGACAGCAGCGGCATCCCTCCGGCAAGCTGTACCGCTAAAATACGGCTGAATCGTGCCCAGCATCCAATAATGCAAATTCGGCGCAACACGTCAATCTGCATTATATATTCTTCTAACATCACACGATACCGCTGCTGCCGTACCCCAGCGATACTACCCACTATAAAAATAATCACGGTAAAAAAACATCGTTCCGGATAGTAGCACAACTGATGCTGCACTGACAGTAATGCCTGTGCCGGTACCGGTAACGGAACATCCATTTGCTGAAACATCGTTTCAAATACAGGCAAAATGTAAAATACCGCACAAAACAACATTAATACTGTACAAATAATAAGAAACACCGGATATACTAAGACATTGATCAGCTCTTGTTTTTGTTTTCCTGCTTTCTCATAATATTCCCCTAAGAGATGCAGCATTTTATCCATGTTGCCAGAATGCTCACCTGCTTTAATGATATTGCAAGCGAGTACAGGAAACAATCCAGACTGCTCCATAGCTGCCGAGGGATTCATTCCGCCTTCCATCAGCTGCGCTGCTGTTTCCATCTTTACAGCACATTTCTTCGGCATATCACACTGGACCAGCCGCCATCCTTGTACAAAAGTAATTCCTGTTGCTGTCATGACAGCTAATTGTTGAAACAATACTGCCAATTTAGAAGACGTAAGCCGCTCTTGTTTCTGTAAGAGGGTAAAAACAGAGCTTCTTTTTCGAAATTCCAAAATGTACAAGGATTGGCGAGCCGCAGTCCTGCGTGCTTCCTGTTCAGAAACAGCATATAGCGTTCTTTCTAATCGTCGTCCCGATGAATCAATAAGACTAACAATAAACTTTTTCATAATTTTTTTTACCGTAAAGCGCTAATGCTTGTTCCATTGTACGCATGCCGTAAGCAGCACCCGTCTGAAGAACGGATTCTAATTGATACTCACGTCCTGTCCGAATAAGTTGGGCAACCGCCGTTGTCTGAAATAACACTTCTCTTGCTACATGAGTCCCCGAATCATCACAAAAACGCTGTTGTGCCAATACCGCTTGCAGCACCATCGATAATCGGCATCGCAATTCTTCCTGTCCAGCAGCAGGAACCGCTCCTACAATTCTGGATATCGTCTGTGCCGCAGAGTTTGTATGAAGAGTAGAAAACACAAGATGGCCTGTTTCCGCGGCTGTAAGAGCTGCTTCCATTGTAACTCCGTCACGCATTTCTCCAACAAGAAGCACATCTGGATCTTGCCTCAAAGACTGCCGAACACCATCTTGAAAGGTTAAAAAATGTTTTCCCAATTCCCGCTGTGAAATCAACGCTTTCTTCCCTGGAAGAATATATTCTATAGGATCTTCCAGGGTAATAATATGGCATCGTCTGCTATTGTTCAGATATTCCATAATACGCCATAACGTAGTAGTTTTCCCACTCGCCGTAGGTCCCGTAATAAGAACTAGTCCATGTTTCATCTGACTGATATGTTCCAGAATAACTGCATCTTTATCAGGCGGCAGCCACTGCAAAGGATACAGCAAACGAAGTGCGGCATGATACCCCGCATGTTCAGGGAAAATATTGACACGACACCGAATACCATCCTGTAAGTCAACGGCCAGAGAAAGTTCACCGCACACCGGTAAGTTACAGCCATATGCATTCAACCAGGAAGAAAGATCACATGACTCCGCAACTTCCCCTTCCAACGGGAAAAGTTCCATACCTGTACGCAATAAAGGCAGCTTATGTTCTTGTAAATGTACGTCTGTAGCTTTTTTTTCAATTGCCGCTGCAATAATAGTCATGATATCCATGAAGAATCCTCACTCGTCATACATACGTTGAATTTCTGCCCAATCGGTCATTCCTTTTGCCAGTGCTTCTTCGACAGACTGTTTCATAAACCAAGCACCATCAGCTTTTGCCGCGTCCCGCAAGATCTCTGCGTTATCGGAATTACGGATCTGCTTCCGCATATGCCTTCCCACCGGCACGACTTCACAGAGGCAAATACGCCCGGTATAACCAGTATGAAAACAATGCGTACATCCCACATGTCTATATCGTCCTTGTCTCTGTTCTTCAGCAGCGGGCACGCAACAGTGACGACAAATCTTACGCACCAACTTCTGTGAAATGATACCCACTAAGGCTTCACTTAACAAATATTTTTCAATACCCATGTCAGCCAAGCGTATCGGTGCCTCTACGGCGCTGGAAGTATGAAGGGTAGAAAACACAAGATGACCGGTTAATGCTGCTCGAACTGCAATTTCTGCAGTTTCTCGATCCCGCATCTCCCCAATAACAAGAATATCTGGATCTTGTCGCAAGAGTGCACGCAGGCCATTGTGAAACAAAAGACCTCCTTTAGGATTAATTTGACTTTGGCTCACTCCCTGTAATTGATATTCGACAGGATCTTCCATTGTTGCAATGCTAACTGCCGGACTTAATAATTCTCGCAGCATAGCATACAGAGTTGTTGTTTTTCCACTGTTAGTCGGACCGCTGATTAACAACAATCCTTTACTGTTACGAGATAACCGTCTCAGCATAGGCACCACACTTTCTCCTAATCCCAATGCATCCAGGTCTAAATGGACACGATTAGCATCCAGAAGACGGATTACCGTTTTTTCACCCCGGACAGTAGGCATCGTACTGACACGCATGTCAATGGATCGGTCATCCGTCTGCCAAATCATCCTGCCATCCTGAGGCAGCCGTTTATTAGCAATATCCAAAGAACTCATAATTTTTACGCGGGCAGTTATTTTTTCAAGCATATGACTCGGTAGTTCTCCTGCCTGAAATAATACTCCATCAAAACGAAAACGAATACGTACACAATGATCCATAGGTTCAATATGAATATCGCTTACACCTGCCTGAACAGCATGACCTAATACAGAATCCACTATATTCTGTGCATTTGTTTCCGAAGAAAGGGGCAGTTGCCAATGAACCTCCTCCATCTCGTCACCTCCAAGCATATTCCAGTACTACAAGACAAATCATAGCATATGCATCGTTACAACATGGGTAATATAATTATACTTTAATCTCAAATTTCCCAGTTATAAGTTTATCTTAAGCATTCTCTAATTATGCTTTAATAAAGATATTGATGCAGGCAACAAAAAAAGATGCCTCAGAATACTATCTGAGACATCTTTTTTCCATTCTTATTTTAATTTTTCCAACTCTTCTTTAATAATCGGCATCGCATTAAATAAATCTCCTACAATCCCGTAATGAGCAAATTTAAAAATGGGTGCATCCGGATCCTTATTAACGGCAATGATAAGACCTGCCTCTTTAATACCCAGCTGATGTTGAATAGCACCTGAAATACCAAGTGCGATGTATATTTTAGGAGCAATTTTCTTGCCCGTAATGCCAACCTGCAATTCATAAGGTGCCCAACCGTTATCAACAAGGGGTTTAGATACACCCAATGCAGCTCCAATAGAAGCAGCAAATTCTGTCACTTTTTTCAAACCTGCTTCATCCCCTACACCTCGGCCAGCACCCACCACAATATCTGCTGTTTCAAGACTGAATTCTTTTTCTTCCGGAGGTGTAGACACAAAATCTGTTACTTTTTGCATGACCTGCCGGCCTGACAAATCAACAGTTTCTTTTATAATTTTACCTGTACGTTGTCCATCAAATGAATTGCCGTGAAAAATTTTATCGCTGATAGTAGCCAGCTGGGGTCGCGTTGTTGTAAGAATCTTAACAAAAAGCTTACCTGTATAAGCCGGACGAATCCAAGTAACAGCGTCTCCCTCTCCTTCATAACGGGCATCAATGCAATCAGCCACAAGGCCTAAATTTAGCATAGCGGACAACCGTCCGCCTATATCACGCCCATTATGCGAAGCTCCTATAAGAATTACATTGGGTTCATATTTTTGTATCATGCCGGTCATAGCTTCAGCATAAAAATCAGCATTAAAATCCTTCAATGACGGATTTTCTACAACAACAGCAACATCAGCACCATACCCAATAACACATTTTGAAGCGCTTTCAATGTCGTCTCCAATAAGAACTGCTGTTAGAGGAACTTTCCGGCTATCGGCAAGTTCTCTTCCTTTTCCAAGTAATTCCTGACTTACCTGACTTGGTTTACCATTACTAAGTTCAATATATACCCATACGCTATTTTTCATTTCCATAGAACACACCTCCTTATATTGCCTTTTCCGAAGCCAGTATTTCTATAAGCTTATGTATTGCCTGCGCTTCATCATCACCGTTGATGATGATTCCCGCCGCATGCGGTTCTGGTGCAAACAACTCGGTAACCTCTGTAGCCGAACCGGCAGTACCAGCTTCTTCGGGACTTAGCCCCAGATCTTCCAATCTCCATACTTCAAAAACGGCTTTTTTAGCCATCATTTTCCCTCGGATGTTAGCCGAGCGAGGTGTGTTTGCAGTTTCTGTAACAGAACAAACTGCCGGCAACTGTGCTTCCACAGTTTCAAGTCCATCATTATTTTTCCGTGTTGCTTTAAGAACATTACCTTCCACAGTAACGGATTCAGCATACGTAATAAGGGACATTCCCAAACGTTGTGCAACTGCCGGGGGTATTTGTCCCGTATCGCCATCGGTAGAATGCTTGCCTGTTAAAACCAAATCTACGTTACCAATTTTTTCAACAGCCTTTGCCAATATTTTTCCAGTTGCCAATGTATCTGAACCGGCCATGCGTTCATCTGATACAAGAACACCTGCGTTTGCTCCCATGGCAATTCCATCCCGCATGCCTTCGCCTGCCAAGGCAGTTCCCATCGTAATAAGTGTAATGGTCCCACCGACAGACTCTCTGACAGCTAAAGCTGCTTCAATAGCATGAACATCCACCGGATTTAACATAGACGGTGCTCCGACACGGACCAAATTTTTATCCTTCGCATCAATTTTGATATCAGAAATAGCCGGTACCTGTTTTACTAATACAACAATATTCATATTTCAAACCTCCTTTGCATCTTTCCGTTATAGCTTATTTAACTCATATATCTATTATGCCACATATCAGCCCATTTATCAACTAATAGTAATTATTATTTATTAAAATATATATTTTTTTACGCTTTTATCCCTATTTTGCTGTTTTTTCCATGTCAATATCGATAATACCCACAACATACGGTGCTATTTCATATTGTCCAAAAAGAAAATGAATATGCCTTTCAGCATCTAAATAATAATTATTGGGAAGATTTTTTAATCCTTTAAAATCATTGTAAAAATAATGTTTCTGACCATACTCGCTAGATAAAAGTTTAGCGTTAACTGCTTCCAACGTAAAATATTTTTCGTCCTCCGGGCGAACTATTTGCTGCCAACTTAATCTTTTTCCTGTCTGCAAATCAAAAGTCGCACCAACACATCCGCTGGAAGGATGCGCTGCATGATCAACATACACATATGTTTGTTCCAGAATAGATAAATATTTTCCATCATTTAGCTTAACTGCAAATTTTCTATCCATGGTACGTTTCACTTGGCTGTCTTTACCGGTTGTAAATACTTTGACATATCGATCTACATTATGAGAAAAATAATACGAAATTTTTTGTCCTGCAAAAACATTATCCCTCGTTTTTACAATGGGATATTGTAAAGTATACACACTCATGCCATCAGAGTTTTCCATCGTTGTCTTTTGATTCACCGTGATTATATCAGCCGGAGTTACTCGGGCTGCAGCAAAACCAAACGTCATAAGGCACACACAGACAGATAGTAAAAATTTTTTTTTCATCATGTTTAACGCCTCCTCGAACAAATATATTATTTCTTATTATAGCAATAGATACAGAAAAAATGCAAAATAGAAGTTTTATAAAAAACGGAGGCTGTCCTGCATCAAAAACAGCACCCAAAAAGCTGAGTGCTGTCTAACTATTTATATGTATCCCCGTTCGCAAAGACTAACAAATGTGCCATCACCAATAATGATATGATCAAGAACGGGAATTTCCATGACCCTTCCAGCTTCTGATATGCGCTGTGTCACAGTAATATCCTCGCGGCTTGGCTCTGGATCACCGGATGGATGATTATGCAGCAGAATAACAGCCGCTGCATTATATCGTATTGCATATCGAAACACATCCCTTGATTTAGCCAGAGATGCGTTAATCGTACCAACCGTCAGTGTTTGAAACGATATAAGCTGGTTTTTCGTAGATAAATATGCCGCTGCAAATTGTTCCTGCGGCAAAACTCTCATATCCTCCATGACATAATCAGCAATAGCTTGCGGAGAACTGAAATCAGGCGAACTTTGTTTGGCCCGCTGCCGGGAAATTCGTTTCCCTAATTCAATAGCTGCACAAACAGTAACCGCTTTATCAACACCTAATCCACGAACAGTACATAAATCACTAATACTCGTCTCTCCCAAATAATACAAATTTTCATTGGGAAGTAAACGCAAAACATCACGTGAAATATCTAACACAGAATGTCCCTTTATACCCGTCCGCAATAAGATTGCTAATAAATCCTGATCGGTTACGGCCCTCGGACCTTGTCTCATAAATTTTTCCCGTGGTTTTTCACATAGAACCATATGTCTTACATCTACGGTCATTAAGTCACCTTTGCCTTCTTAAGCATTTTGTAGACTTGTGACAAGGGGAGACCCACAACATTCGTATAGGAGCCATTTATTTTATCAACAAAAGCAGCAGCTTTTCCTTGTATACCGTAGGCTCCAGCCTTATCCATCGGTTCTCCCGTCGCAACGTACCGCTCTATTTCTCTGTCTCCTAACTTACGGAACCAAACCTTTGTTTCTACAACCTGCATATATTCCTTATCACTGCAAGCCAATGTTACTCCCGTATATACAGAATGTTTTTTCCCGGACAATTCATGCAGCATACGGATAGCTTCCTTATCATTCCGCGGTTTTCCTAATATAGTTCCGTTAACAGCCACTACCGTATCTGCGCCTAGCACCCACTGTCCGGGAAATTTTCCAGCAACATCTCGTGCCTTGCCAGCAGCTTGTGCCAATACATATTTTTCAGGATTTTTCTTTTTAGGGGACTGCTCATTATATGAGCTGGGATTCACCATATAGGCTATTCCAATCTGTGCCAATAATTCACGGCGTCTAGGTGAACCAGATGCTAAAATCAACACGTCAATCACTCCCATCAAAGACGTCGAAAGATAAATACGGCAAGCAGTATGCCCAATAGGCTTAGTATATTAGGTGCAAAACGAATGCCGAATTTGAGTTCCAATACATAGAGATTCAAGTCTACATTTTGAATATTAAAAATTTCATAGTGTTGTGATAACATGGGCATAAGGCTGCCAAAGCTGATCTGAGATAATAATTCACCCAGAATACCTCCCAGGATACCTCCAATGACGAGAAACAAAATAAACATTCCTACGCCATGAGCTCCAATCATTTTCAAAAAAATCATCCCCTCTTACAGGTACTTTGTGTACTATATCATTATACAGTTTAGTCATACTGGCCGCAACTGAAAGACGAAAAAGAACCGGTTTTCTAAGAAAATTCTAAGAATTTTCTTAGCCGGTCCATTTTTTTATACCAGTTTAATCAAATTTTTATATAGTTATCATCTATCTTTTTTTCTGCATTTTCGCCCAAGTATCCCGCAAACCTACAATACGATTAACAACAATATGCGTTGCTGTTGTATCTGAATCAATGACAAAGTATCCCTGCCGCAGAAATTGAAAATGATCACCGATTTCAGCATCTTTGATGCATGCTTCCGCTTTACTATGATATACATCCAAACTGTGCGGATTAATTTTAGAAAGAAAATCCTTGTTATCTGATATGCTGTCTTCCTCTTCTTCCGGTGTTTCATCAGTCAAGAGATAGTCATACAATCGTGTTTCCACATCAACTGCATCAGCAGTCGATACCCAATGCAGCGTTCCTTTTACCTTGCGATTTGCATGCACCCCGCTGCCGCTCTTACTTTCCGGGTCATACATACAGTGGAGTTCCAGTATATTTCCCTCCGCGTCTTTAATAACTTCCTCACATTGAATGATATACGCATATTTTAAACGAACTTCTCTGCCAGGGGCAAGACGGAAAAATTTTCTTACCGGTTCCTCCATAAAATCTTGCCGGTCAATATACAGTTCTTTACTGAAATGGATTGTACGCAGCCCCATTTCTTCATTTTCCTGATTATTTTCGGCCGTCAGATCTTCTACCAAATCATCGGGATAATTTGTAATAACCACTTTAATCGGATCTATAACTGTCATAATGCGAGGCGCCTTAAGTTTTAAATCTTCACGAATACAATATTCCAAAAGAGAAATATCTACCATACTGTCCGCTTTAGCTACCCCAATGCGTTCACAAAAATCACGAATAGATTCCGGCGTATAACCACGACGGCGTATACCCGAAATGGTCGGCATGCGAGGGTCATCCCAACCGCTGACGATTCCTTTTTCCACGAGCGTGCGCAATTTGCGTTTGCTTGTAATCATCTTTGTTACATTGAGTCTGGCAAACTCGATTTGGCGAGGTTTTTGTCCTTCTGGATCGTCCCAATCTTCCAACACCCAGTTATATAAGGGGCGATGATCTTCGAATTCAAGTGTACAGATAGAATGTGTAATACGTTCTATCGCGTCAGATACGGGATGAGCAAAATCATACATAGGATAAATGCACCAAGCATTGCCGGTACGGTGATGTTCGGCATGCACAATCCGGTAAATAACCGGATCACGAAGATTAATATTAGGACTGGCCATATCAATTTTTGCACGCAGTACTTTTTCCCCATCAGCGTATTTTCCAGCCTTCATTTCTTCAAATAATTTTATATTTTCTTCTACACTGCGGTCCCGATACGGACTTTCCTTGCCAGGCTTAGAAAAAGTACCGCGGTATTCATGGATTTGTTCCCCTGTCAAATCATCCACATACGCTTTTCCCAGCTTAATAAGTTTTACAGCATATGCATACAACTTATCAAAATAATCGGAGGCATAAAACATGCGATCATCCCAAGTAAACCCCAGCCATTTTACATCTTCTTTAATAGAATCGACGTATTCTATGTCTTCCTTGGCCGGATTAGTATCATCAAAACGAAGATTTGTCAAACCACCGTATTTTTTGGCTATCCCAAAATTAAGGCATATTGACTTTGCATGCCCTATATGCAGATATCCGTTCGGTTCCGGCGGAAAACGCGTATGTACCCTTTTCTCATACGTATTCGCCTCATTATCTTCGTCAATGAAATTTTCGATAAAGTTTTTTGTGATTTCGTTGTCCATGGAACGCCCTCTCCTCTTTCTTGCTATGATACTTTATTGTAGCATAAATATGCCGGTCAAACTAGTAACTACTTAAGAATTAGAACTATAATTTACTTTCTCGTTCACACACGCCTCCAATGATTTTCCTGCAAGGCCTTTCAATAAATTGCGTGCTGCCAATTCGGCCATATCAATTCGTGTCCGTTCCGTAAGACTGCCAATATGCGGAAATACTAATGCATTAGGCAACGCCAGCAGTGGATGCTCCGCTGGCAAGGGTTCCGGTTCAGATACATCAAGAGCCGCTTTTGCGATTTGTCCTGTTTGCAACGCAGTTATTAAATCCGAGGTGTTAACAACGCCCCCTCGTGCAATATTAACAAAAATAGCTGTTTTTTTCATTTTCTTAAACCAATTCATATCAATTACATGCCGTGTTTCATCGGTAAGAGGCACGGCGGCAACCAACACATCAGAACGACGCAAAAGTTCATCAATCGTAACATATTCCGTACACCGTATGGGATCATCCGTTCTAGGATGACGATTATGATAAATAATCGTCATCCCGCAGGCACGTGCCCGTCGAGATAACGATATCCCGATAGCCCCCATTCCCAAAATCCCCATAGTACGCCGTGATAAGTCCATACCAAAAACAGGGTACTTACCCTCCATCCACTTCCCATCCAGCACAAATTGATGCGCTGGAATAAGGTCACGAGCAGCGCATAAAGTAATTGCCATTGCCAGTTCGGCCACCGTTTCCGTAAGAACTCCGGGAGTATGTCCCACTGGAATACCATATGACGTTGCCGCCGCAATATCTACTTCATTATATCCGGTTTGCGGAAGTGTTATCACTTTCAATTTTTTTGCTTGTGCCAGTACTTTCGCCGTTACCGGTGATCCTTCGCCGGCTACAAGTCCATCCGCTTCGCTGATCCATTGTGCTAAGAGATTTTCTGATATCTGTTCGGGATACTTCCATTGCCGGATAATCTCGCAGTACGGCGCAATTATTTCTAAAAAACGAGGATGTATATAATTTGCAGCTATTACAATTTTATATTTTTTCATGTCCCATCTCTCCTTTCGTTCATACGAAAGTATTGTACCACAATCTCCTTTATTGCGACACCATGATTTGCTATATCATATATGGTATAATAAAAATTATATAATTAAATACAAAGCAACAAAAGGAGGCCAATCTATGAATATGAAAAAATTATTAACCTTTGAAGATATGGGACTCGTCCAGTGGGGAGTTCTTAATGAAGAGGAAACAGGCGTATATAGTGCAATTGCTTTGGAAGAAGCTTTTTTTACGCCGCTTCCAGAAACACTTCTGGAATTCATCCGGCAAGGGAATGACGGATTATTAGCTCTTGCAGATGCCTTAGAGCAAAATGAAAAAGAAGGTGCCATAGAAGCAAAACCCCTTGATACGATTCGTATTCTTGCTCCCATTCCTCATGTAGAACGCAACATTTTCTGCATTGGTAAAAATTACACCGAACATATCGTAGAATTCGATAAAACAACCAACCCTACCATTCCAAAATACCCCATTATTTTTACAAAAGCGACCTCCAGTGTCATTGGTCCGGAAGACTTGATCAATCCACATAAAAATGTAACGGCAGAACTTGATTATGAAGGAGAATTGGCGGTTATCATCGGCAAAAGCGATTGTGACATCCCCATAAGTGAGGCAATGGATTATGTATATGGTTTTACTATTCTCAATGACGTTACCGCTCGTGACTTGCAACGTAATCATAGTCAATGGTTCCATGGCAAAAGTCTGGATACATTTTGTCCCATGGGTCCTTATATATTGCTTCGTGATGCGGCCCCAGATACCTTTGATGTGATAACCAAAGTAAATAACGAAGTTCGTCAAGACGGTTCAACCGGAGAATTCATATTTACAATCTCTCAGTTGATCACAACTATTTCACAAGGTACGACCTTACAAGCCGGTGATATCATTGCCACCGGGACACCTTCAGGCGTCGGTGCAGGCTTTAACCCTCCCCGCTATCTCCATTCGGGAGACTGCGTAGAAATCTCAATTTCAGGTATCGGGACATTAAAAAATAAAATTAAATAGCCGCTATTAAAAACACCATTCACTTCAAGTCTAAAAAAGGCCTGCTAAAAAGCAGGTCTTTTTTCATACAACTCTATTTCTTTTTTTCCAACTTAATCATTTCCGGATGTTTTTGGGCCATACGGTCAAGAATTTTATCGTAACCGCCGCTGCCATACATAAGACAACGTTTAATGCGGCTGATCGTTGCCGTACTAGCCCCGGTTTTTTTGACGATGTCTTCATATATGTCACCGGCCTTGAGCATTCGTGCAACTTCAAGTCTTGCAGAAATGGCTTTCATCTCTTGAACCGTACACAAATCTTCAAAAAACTCGTAGCACTCATCCAAATCTTTTAATTCTAAAATAGATTCAAATAATTGATCATGAAGATGATCCTTCAATTTTTCATTGGCACTCATAATGACACCTCTCTCGCCTTTTGCTTTTACGCTTTATCCTATTAAATTCATTTATTTATTATAAAGCAGAAATATACAAATGTCGATAGGTAAATTACATGGCAAACAAGTCTATCTGTTCATCCTCCGGCAAATCCCCCAAACATCCTTGTTCTGACATTAAATCAATGAGTGATTGCGAAACCTTGCCGCGCATCTTAAGATCCGCTTTAGAACTAAACGGCTGCTGCTTGCGAGACGTAACGATCTGTTCAGCAACATTTTCTCCCAATCCTTCTACCGATGTAAACGGAGGCAGTAATTTTCCATCATAAATGGTAAATTTCGTTGCTGCCGATAAATTAATATCGACATTCAGAAAAGAATATCCGCGTAAACTCATCTCCACAGCTATTTCCAATGCGGAATACAGATCCTGATCCCGAGGAGATGCCGCTTTACCCTGTGCCGCAATTTCTTTCATAGCACGTCGTTGTGCCTCCAATCCCGGAACCATACACGATAATTTGAACGCCTTTGCCCGGATGGTAAAAAAAGCAGCATAATAAGCCAATGGTTGATTAATTTTAAACCAAGCAATACGAAACGCCATCATTACGTACGCCACCGCATGGGCACGCGGGAATAAATAACCAATTTTGTGACATGATTCAAGAAACCAGTTGGGAATATGAGCCGCTTTAAGTTCTCCTTCGTAGTCCGTAGTCTTTTGACCGAGTTTATTTTTCTTATCAATCCCTTTCCCTTTTCGCACATTTTCCATGACCTTAAAACCGGTTTTTGGTTTTACTCCGTGCTCAATCAAATAGTTCATAATATCATCACGCGTAGAAATGGCTTCTTTTAAAGGAACGGTATGAGAAGTAATTAAATCCTTGGCATTATTGAGCCATACATCCGTACCATGAGAAAAGCCGGAAATCCGCACCAATTCAGAAAACGTCTTAGGTTTAGTATCAACCAGCATCTGCCGGACAAAAGAAGTCCCGAATTCAGGAATTCCCAGGCTTCCCACTTCACTGCCCAGCTCCTGCGGATCCAAATCCAGTGCTTTGGTAGAGCTAAATAAACTCATGGTTGCCGGATCATCAAAAGGCACCTTCGTCGCATCAAGACCCGTCAAATCCTCAAGCATGCGTATGAATGTCGGATCATCATGCCCCAGGATATCAAGTTTGACTAACCGTCCTTCGATAGAATGATAGTCGAAATGAGTCGTAATAATTCCTGAATCCTTTTTATTAGCCGGATATTGGACCGGCGTAAAATGATGGACATCCATATCACGTGGAATTACCATAACGCCGCCGGGATGCTGACCCGTTGTATTTTTGACGCCGGTACAACCAGAAACAAGGCTATTGACAAAAGCATCGTTAACCTTAATACCCTTGGAATCGGCCCATTTCATAACATAACCATATGCCGTTTTATCTTTGACCGCGCCAATAGTACCAGCACGGAAAACATTATCTTTACCAAAAAGTTCTTCTGTGTATTTATGGGCTTTAGGATGATATTCACCGGAAAAATTCAAATCAATATCCGGTACTTTATCTCCATCAAAACCCAAGAAAATAGCAAACGGGATATTATGTCCATTTTTTTGCAATTGTGCGCCGCACACCGGACACTTTTTATCGGGCAAATCAAATCCGCCGCCTACGGATCCATCTTCAAAAAACTCGCTGTGCTTACAAGACGGACAAACATAATGAGGTGGCAGCGGATTTACTTCCGTAATCCCTGACATCGTCGCAACAAAAGAAGAGCCAACGGACCCCCGTGAACCTACAAGATATCCATCATCGTTAGAGTGCTTTACAAGCTTATGTGCGATATAATACAATACACCAAACCCATGACCCAAAATAGATGTAAATTCTTCTGTCAATCGATCTTCCACAATATCGGGCAAAGGATCTCCATAAATCTCATGCGCCTTATCATAACACATTTGTTTCAATGCTTCCGATGACCCTTCGATTTTGGGGAAATACAAAGTCTCCTTCGGTACAGGACGTACTTTTTCAATCATATCATTAATTTTATTGGGGTTCGTAATTACAACTTCTCGAGCCCGTTCTTCTCCTAAATAAGCAAATTCCTCCAACATTTCATCAGTCGTACGCAAATACAAATCAGGTTGAAAAGCAGCATCCTTAAATCCCTTGCCAGTCATTAAAATTTCACGATATATTTTGTCCTCGGGATTTAAAAAATGAGCATCACAAGTAGCCACCGTCATCTTCCCCAATTCATCACCCAACTTGATTATCGTACGATTAATATTGCGTAATCCTTCGTCGTTTTTCACCAATCCTTCCCGTACTAAAAACTGATTATTCGTAAGCGGCTGAATTTCAAGATAATCATAATAGGAGGCAATTTCTTTCAGTTTTTCATACGATAAATTTTTCTGCACCATAGAACGCACAAGTTCACCCGCTTCACAAGCCGATCCCAATAAAAGGCCTTCCCTATATTCATTGAGTACAGCCCGGGGAATCCGCGGACGACTGCGATAGATATATTTTAAATGGGAAATACTGATAAGCTTGTACAGATTACGCAGTCCCACCATGTTTTTTGCCAAAATAACAATATGATATGATTCATCAATATGTTCATCAAACAAATACCCTTCCATACCATAAATAATTTTGACGTTATTCACGGGATTAGTCGCAATTTCCTGCAAAAGGGGAAAAGATTGAACCACTCCGTGGTCAGTAACAGCAACCGCCGGATGCTTCCATTTTTTTATGGTCTTAATAAGTTCTTTAACAGTAATAAGGGCATCCATATCACTCATAATAGTATGGAGATGCAATTCCACTCTCGGAGTTGGATTCGTATCTTCCCGTTCGACTACGCTGTTTTCAGCCGGCATAATATCATATACATTGAGTACATAATCATTTTGATAATTATCATACTTTACATCGCCATGTACACGAACAAAAACCCCTTCTTTGAGATTTTTCTGCAAGGCTTCAAACCGTTCGGGCGTCATAGAATCTTTACGACGATATTTTGCGTTAGGATTCCCTGCCCCTTTTGATATATCAATAAATTTTTTCGCTGATATACCATTTGTCTTATCTGCTATTTGAAATGACAACAGTATTCTGCCTGATTTCAATTCACGAAATTCCGCCTTAACTACTTTTCCTTTAAAGATAACTCCGTTCCTTTCTTCTCCAGAAACATCATTAATGGCTATTGTTTCACCAGTAAAACTTCTTCCCATCCATACGCGGCTGTCAACACCAGAAGCTGACTCTGTTCTTCCGGCAGAATTACCGCTTGACACTACTTTTTTAGGCCCATCGGCAACAGCCTTGCAAGCTTTGATGTACGCATCATCGCAAAGATCATCCGCTTCTTCATACAAATTTTCGTACATATCCTCATGAGGAATCGCATATCCTTCCTCATCTCGATCTGTTGTATCAACGATTTCCTCCATATCTTCTTCCGGCATGGGACGACCATCACAAGAAAGGTCGACACCGTTGGCAGTCTCACAAAGAGAATCAAAATCAGCGGCAGCATCATCCAATACCTCGGTATGAGCTGAAACGGGATTGGGTAAATTCGTTTTTACGGTATGATCAAGTATAACATCTCCACTAATAGATAATTGCCGGCAAACAGCTTTTTTCAAGGCCTCCAGATTCCGACATCCTTCACCATGGGTATATATATGCCACCTCTTACCGGCATCTGCCATGCATACTTTTTCAACAGTTATGCGATTTACATCGTCTAATTGTATTGTCATTGCATCCTTAGGAACAATATGATAGACCTTCATAACTTCTTTCCTCTCAAAAAATACTATACTATGATTAATCTGTCATGTCATGTAGTTTATTAATAATAACATCTTGTGGTGTCTCACCATCTAAATTTGTATCTTGAACCGTTTGTTCCGACGACGGCCCCAATGTACGAATAATTAATGTATTCGGATCATAATGCGATATAATTTTATCCGTATATTTATCTCCATCTTTGTATGACACATCACGCCGGATAGTTACATCATGTCCATCATATCCTTCTTGCTCGCGTACATCGTCCGTAACAGAGTCATCGTGTTTATAAATAACTTTATGCGGAAGCGTCTTTTGAGACAGCGTCGTAAAGGATACCTCACAAGTATCTGCGGCGTTCCCCAATATATATACAGTCAGCGCACTTCCTGTCATTACCGTATAAATATATATAGGATGTTTAAACGGATTGGTAAAGCCAAAATCCAAAGACCCATCAGCCACAGTAGCATCCATCCCTACCGGGACATATTCGGCAGGGGCAAAGTGGGGAGCCCGATGATCAATAATGAGCCCTGCTCTCAGAGCCGCATTGAAAAGAGTGGTACTTACCTGACAAACACCGCCGCCGGCATCCATGACCACCTTATTATCAAAGTAAACAGGCGCATCCTTATATCCTTTATCACGTGTACGCGTACCAACAGTATCATTGAAAGAGAAAGCTTTTCCTGCCGGTATCAATGCATGCGTCAGAAGATTCTGGCAAATTTTTATGTTGGCATCGCGGTCTGCAGCTGATGTATCAAAATGAGTCGTATAATAAGAAAGCACTGTATCAATCCCTTTTAAATCCTTCTCCTTGATGGCAGGTTCTTTGCGATCCTGTACCGTTATTGCAATATCCCCAGTATTCCCTTTGTGCAGTTCATCAAGAATCTGATTCTTCAGCTGCCCTGCATCAATCACGATACGATCCGTTCCATTATGCAAAATAACAGAACTGCCGTTAGGAACAGCATATGCATTTTTCTCTTCCACATCGTATGTATCATGAATCTGATTCGTAAAATCCGTAAGCATATCATCATTTACTTCGATAGCCAGCGGAACATCCTTTCCATATCGCAGCGTCGTATATACATCTGCTATGCGTTGTATAGGCGTACCGCTGCGCCCAATAAGAAATATGCCCTCATTGATGCGCTGCCGGTCATAATGGCCCTCCATTTTTTTTAAAGAAAGCGTTTCATCTACGCCTTGTGCCTTAAGCGAGATGGTTTTTTTATTCAAATCATTTTCTCTTTCATCAAGATACTGTTGAATATCCTCTTCGGTCATATTTGCAACAGGTTGTCCTTCCAATGTAACGGAATCAATCGTTTTACTCTGCGCAAAAAGAAATCCCCCAGTACTAACAATACAAATAACACCCAATGCAATTAATCCTTTTTTCCATGGAATCTGATGATGATGAATACCATGTTTTTCCTGATACCTGCGACGATATTCTTTCATCCGTTCCTTTCGTTCTCGTTCTTCTTCTGTCACTATAGGTGCCTTCCTTTTGAACTGCAATACAAGCAGATAAGCGGTACCATATCCTCGTGTGAACCCATTCCCCTGCGAATATTGAGCTGTAATTTAAATATGTTACTGATCAATTCATCTAATTCTGCCGCTGTCCAATATGTTTCTACCTTTTTTAAACTAAATAAAACATATTTTACGTTTCTCCCCTTATTGATTTGCGCTAAAACGGACTCACATTGCACCGTTCCAGCCTGACTATGTTTTAGTTCTTTGTATGCTTTTAACAGACGCAGACGTGACATCATGTACCCAGTATTTTTAAGAAACACATCTTGGCGGGAAAAAAGCCCTGTCAGCAACGGTATGGCATGACGACCATCACGGTGAAGAAATGCTTCCATAAAGGTAAACAAATTCTTTTCCATAGTGCCTGAAAACAGATGGGTTAGTTCGGCAACATCAATATGTGTTTGATGTTCATCAAGCATAATACAGAGTTTTTCTAGTTCTGAAAATACATACATAAGTGAGATAGATTCCCACGTTTGAAATAAGGCATGAAGATACTGTTCCGCTCTACTGGTAAGTGTTTTTTGTTTTCCCTTCAAATATTCTGTTACATACATCATAGCATTGCGATCTGTAACAGGCTCACACTGTACTGTATCTGCTAAAGGTTTCAGTTTTTTATAAAAAATACTGCCCCTATCCACCATCCCTTTTGTATAAAAAAGAACGGCCTGCTGATCCGGCAAACGGCTGATTTTATCAAGGAACCATTCCTCATCTTTAGACAATTTACTCCGTGACCGTCCGCCATGTTTTACGGGTAGATAAGGAGATTCATTCCATATGCAGATACCTCCGCTGCCAAACAGAGAGGTTCCTTCAAAAGACTCCACAACGCGGGCAGGCGGTGTTTCCTTAGAAAACGTTTGAACATCTATATCACTGCCGAACGTTTTCCGACAAGAAAGGATAAACTTTCGGCGTGCTTCTTCCATTAGATATTCTTCTGTGCCATATATAATTTTTATAGAATTCATTCTGAATCACCACCATAAGAAGAAAATCTCCACTTCCCTTTACGAAATACGGCAATAATTTCACCCGTTCGAAAAGGAGAAAAACAAGGTATTCCATAATAGGCGGCCTCTTCCTGCCAATTTTCCCAGCCCATATCACCTTTGCCGCTGCGAAACAATATTAACGCAGCTGCCTCTTTAGGAAAAGATATCTTTTCGGTACCATATTGCAGTGATCGTATTTCAATACAAGACTTGGGAAATATAACACCATGAGGAAGCCTATCGCAAATATAATAAGGAACCATGCCCGGTACAGCTTCACAGTATTTCTGCTGATGTTCCTTATCAGCAGGAACGGTGGTAATATGTCCTATCGAAAACTGCTCTGTTAATTGCTGTGCCGTTTGTTTCGGCTCATACCCGCTGATATAAGCTGTATCAATGGAAAATATACCTTTATGGCGCAAAGCCGGAGTAAGGACACAGGCTATTTGTTCCGGATTGGACCATTGGCTCTTATTATACCACACATGGATAGAACTATCACTATGTATACTACATGTCGCTCTATCATTTCCCATATCGAAAACATAGACAACTGCTTCGGGTCTGTTCCATTGCCGCCATAAAACATTAATACTGACTAAAAGTACAGAAAATAATATTAATTTTTTTTTCTTTGGCAAAGGAAAAAATAATACTCCCACAAAAATATAATAGGCAATAACGGAAGACAGCGATAGTGCTCCGCTCCATATTCGGCTATACGGCAGGGCCGCAATGAAGTAATTTCCATGTACTGCCAAAGTAAGAAGCGGATTTATTATCCATAATAACACGGTCATTCCCGGTGTAAAAGAAATCCCCAAAAAAGCGGCAATAAGTCCTAACACAATAGTGCTGTCTAAAACAGGACCAATTATAAGATTTGCAAGGAAAGAATATAATGGGAACGCAAAGAAATTAGCAAACAAGAAGGGGACCAGCAATACCTGCGCACTGAGGCAGACAGTCATGCTTTCTTGTAAAAAATGTGGTAAACTGGCCAGTTTTTTTCTAACTGGCTGCTGAAGCAAAACAATACCCGCCGAAGCGCCGCAAGACAATTGAAAACTTAAATCATATAAAAGATATGGGCTGTAAAGAACCATCGCAATGACTGCTGCTGCCAAAGCATGACAACTTGTATAATCACGCCTGGCAACCAGGCTATACGCGCTAATAAGTCCCATAATAACAGAACGAATAACGGGTGCTGTAAAATTTGACAAGGCACCATAAAAAACAACTAGCAGAGCCGATACGATAAATAATCTGCGTTCTCTTAATCCGAAAATACCCCCTGCCAATTGTACAATACTCAACAATAAAGAAACATGTGAACCTGATACAGAAAGTATATGAATAAGGCCTGTCGTACTAAAACTATCAATAAGCGTTTTCGGTAAATCTTCATAATGCCCGCCAAAAAGCAAACTGCTGAGGAGATATGAATTTTCTTTACTGAGAACCGTCATAAAATTCCGTGTCATATTTTCACGCATATTCCATGCAAAAAGCGGCCACCCGGAAGCTTCCTTTAAATATCGGATATCATTAAGAGTATCCACATATACCGCTCCTATCATATACCGTTCTCGATCCCGATGGCGTGCATCATACATTCCTGTATTTTTATAATATTTTACAGCATGTATGCTTCCCGTTATTCCAATATGAGTAGAAGGAAGCCACGACGGCAATGCAGGAAGCGTAATGTAGACCCGCCCGGAAGCAGCATGCCGTAGGTCTTCTCCTTTATAGGAAAATTGAGTCAAAGAAAAAACATAGCGTGTCACCCTCCCTTTATCCGATTCATATGTATTTTTCTGCTCTTCAATAACACCTTCCATATAAAGAGTATGACCAATCAAATATACCGGAAGTTTATGATATTCCTCAGATACATATTGCAGCCGCCATGCTCCTAAGAAGAAAAAAAACGGTATAAGAAATACACAAAGCATTTTTTTCCTATAACGCATTTCCCCCATTGCTACAAGACTGATAAGCAATCCTGCAATATAATATTCACTCTGCAGATGCAGTATTTCTGCAGTTGCAATACCTCCGCAGCAAGCAACGGCTAATGCTAAACTAAAATATATCATGCAGTTACCTTATCTTTAATCTTATCAAATTTTGCAGTTCCGATTCCTTTAACCTTTTTCAAATCATCGCCGCTTTGGAATGCTCCATGTTCATTTCTGTAATCAATAATTTTTTTTGCCATAGAGGGACCTATCCCCGGCAATGTACACAGCTCGGCCTCCGTCGCTTGATTTATATTGATTACATCTCCTCCGGACTGCGTTGGTACCCCTTCTAAATTATAGGGAACGTGGATATGCATCCCATCATGTATTAATTCAGCCATATTTATACCGTCAGGACCTGCATATAACACCATATCGCCTGCATTATGAATAGCATCCCCTACTCTCACAGCTTCAGAAAATGAGTACAGCCCAGGTTTTCGAACTGCCCCTGTAATATATACGTAAATATCATTTTTTTTAGGCTTTTCTGCCATAACGACTTCTGCATGCTGCGGCGGTACCGCAATATAATCACTGCCAAACCATACAGCACTGCTTACAAAAACCAGCATAACAATTATTGCGACTTTTCTCATATTAGTGCCTCCTTATATATTTGATATTAAATAAACGATATAACTCATCACTTCTCTTACCATCAGAATCAATCCTGCTATTTTAATGTAAGTTTAAAGGAAGTTTAATCATTTTCTAATTACAAATAAACTTGCGGCACAAAAAAAGCTCTCCCAATGTATACAACATTCGGAGAGCAACTCAATATAAAAATTCTGTTATTTGCGATTCTTTTCATGCATTTTTCTGCGCGTATTGCTTTTCATCCAACAATTCATTACACATATAAATACATCAAGTAAAAGAATGCCTACCATCACTCTTGATGGTCCATCATGCATAATAGCATATAAAGTGTAAAAGAAGACAACCGCCAATAAGGCATTTTTTAATTTATTCATAACCAACGCCTCTTACATATTTTTCTAGTTGCTGGATTTAGCTCTCTGCATAGCCAGAACAGCTTGAATATACATAGCACATTCAATACGCTTCTTTTGGATATGACAACTTAGTTCATAAGGAGTTTCAATAGCACCGCCATATTTAATATTGTTGGCATGACAACCGCCGCTGCAGAAAAATTTTGCCCAGCATTTTACACAAGTAGGTTTATTAAGAACATGAGTATCTCTAAAAATCTTTGGCAGTTTTTGATCTGTAACACCTGCATAGACATTACCAATGACATATCCGTCTTGACCTACAAATTGGTGACAAGGATAGATATCTCCGTTAGGAACAACGCACATATATTCATGGCCAGCCCCACAGCCCCGCAACCGTTTTGCAATACAAGGCCCCCGATATAAATCCATAATAAAATGATAATACACAAACGGACGTCCTTCATTATATCGTTTTAGATAAAAGTTTGTCAAACGGTCATATTCAGAATAGATTTCCGGCAAATCTTCTTCTGTAATCGCATACGAAAGATCATCCCCCACAACGGGTTCCATAGAAAGGCCCTTAAAACCGAGATCTGCCATATGGCGAACATCTTCTGTAAAATCAAGATTGTATTTTGTGTAGGTGCCGCGTACATAGTATTCTTCTCCATTACGGCGTTCTGCTGCTTTAACCTGATTTTCTGCACAGCGCTTATAAGAGCCATGTCCGCCGACATCAGGACGCATCCGGTCATGCACTTCCGGTCTGCCATCCAAGCTGAGAATCAAACTAATATGGTTATCTGTTAAATAGCTTATTTTTTCATCATCCAGAAGCATTCCATTGGTTGTCAGTGATAGTTTAAAAATCTTATCATGTATCATTTCCTGTTCTCGTATATAGGAAATGGTCTGTTTTACAACATCGAAATTCATAAGCGGTTCGCCGCCGAAAAAGTCAATCTCGCAATGTTGTCTTTTATTTTTCGTACTTTCAATGAGTAAATCCACGGCATGCTTAGCTACGTCAAAGCTCATCAATTCTCGCTTGTGTGTGTCATAGTCTCCCGTAGAAGCAAAACAATATTTACAGCGCAAATTACAATCATGTGCAATATTGAGACACAAGGACTTAATAACCGGTTCTTCCTCCGCCACAACTTCAAAAGATTCACACATAGGTGCAAAAAGCATTTCTTTTTTAATGAGTTCATCTAATTCATCCAGTACTTGTTCTATATCTTTTTGAGCATATATTGAAATGAATTTTTCCAGAACCTTGTCTCGATTGCTGCCATTATATACATCGAGTATATCATACGTCATTTTATCAATAACATTCATAATGCCGCTGTTTACATCCAGTAACATATATGTTCCATTTTGGCAGTATTTGTGAATCATCGGTCTAATTTTTTCCGTCATAATTCCTCCATGCATAAGAATAGCCCTTTACCATTGTGGTAAAGGGCTGCTCAAAAATAACTTATTTGCTGCAAACCTGGTTACCTACCGTACAAGACGTTTTACAAGCGGACTGGCAGGATGTCTGACATTCGCTGCAGCCTGCATATTGAGCCGTCTTTTGGATAGATTCCGTATTAATTGTGATAATATGTTTTTCCATTGGAATTCACCTCGCATTTATGGTCACTATTATTTTAACACATGATATGTCTTTCTACAACATATCAAAGAAGCTTAAACCCTTTAAACATAAAGTTCTTCCCCATGCTGACAACAATAGAGTGCTCGTGAAATACGTCATTCGTATCAAAGAAAATATCAAAACCGCCTTGATACTGGACATACACGGAATTAATCCGTTCCAAATAACCTCGTATCTCCTCTGATGTAACTTCCGGTTCTCCGTCCTCACGCCATTTTTTATTTTTAAAATTGGCGATCAACGGCGCATGGGCAATGACACGGACACGATATTCCAATATCCATTCCCATATCTGCTTGCTATAGCGGACAGCTTCTTCATCATTTCCCTCCGGAAGCCCTTCCAGCGAAAACAAGACCGGCCTGTTTTCAAACATGATTTCATCCATATAACTGCCTTTAACATATTGCAAATTCATATAGAGAAAACCTCCCCTAAATAATTTATATATAGGAATGCCTTATTTCATCTTAGCAGAGTTGTAAAATTTGTCAAATGAAATATTCATATATTTTACCGGACATACATAACTATATATAATAACCAGCAATTACATCCCCGCCATACAACTTGGACAGCCGTGCACAAAAAAAGACTACTATCTGAATAAAGACAGCAGTCCTTTTATGACAAGCTACAATATTAAATAATTAAATCCAATGCCTGTTTAAGATCGGAAATAATATCTTCAGGATCTTCCAATCCGACAGATAACCGGACCAATCCTTCACTAATGCCAGCACTCGCCAATTCTTCTTTAGTATAAGTAGAATGCGTCATGGAAGCCGCGTGTTCAATCAACGTTTCCGCATCACCAAGAGAAACGGCAAGTTTACAAAGCTTTACATTATTCATGACGACTGCGCCTTCTTTGACACCGCCTTTAAGTTCAAAAGAAATCATGCCGCCGGACATACGCATTTGCTTTTGCGCCAATTCATAATAAGGAAAACTTTTAAGTCCCGGATAAGATACCGAAGCAACTGCTGGATGGGTTTCCAAAAACTGCGCTACCTTCATTGCATTGCTGCAATGGCGATCCATACGAATGGACAGTGTCTTCATGCCGCGGGCAATCAAAAATGCATCAAACGGGCTGAGTACAGCACCAGTCATATCTTTTAGTCCGAACATTTTAACATTGTTAATGTAGTCTTGCTTTCCACAAACAAATCCAGCAATAACATCGCCATGCCCATTCAAATACTTTGTCGCCGAATGGACAACAACGTCAGCACCTAATTCCAGCGGGCGTTGAATATAGGGTGTACAAAATGTATTATCCACAATCACCATGCAATCATCAATCGAATGCGCAATTTCACTGACAGCACGGATATCCGTGATTTTTAATGTTGGATTCGCCGGTGTTTCCAAGTAAATAACTCTTGTATTTGGTTTTACCGCTTTTTTGACAGCTTCTAAATCTGCCATATCCACAAAAGTAACATCCACTCCATATCGTGTCATGCCATGGTTCAACAGAGAAAAAGTACATCCATAAAGCGTATCGCTGGCAATAACATGATCCCCTGCATGAAGAGCCGTCCAAAGTGCCGCAGAAATAGCTCCCATACCCGAGGATGTAGCTACACAAGCTTCTGCTCCTTCCAATAATGCTAACTTTTCTTCAATAACCGTATTCGTCGGGTTGCCCAAACGCGAATAAATATATCCGCCTTCTTCTAAAGCAAATCTTCGGCCTCCTTGTTCTGCCGAATCAAACACAAATGTTGATGTTTGATAAATAGGACAAGTTAACGCACCAAAGGTGTTTGTAGAAGCACCGCCATGAATCGCTTTCGTTGCAAAACCCATTTTTTGTAATTGCTTTCTTTCCATGATTATCTCCTCCCAACTATTTTATCTGAGAAAATCATACCATAGAAATTTTTTTCTGAAAAATACCTATTAGTAGCATTTTTACATAGTTTTAAACTATGCCTACGTTTCTGTAAGGCATCCCCGTGTACATTGAGTCAAAGAATCCTCCAGCAATTGGACATAAAGTGTCATTTCCTCAGTCATTTTCATGTTTTTCAATTTCAACCAACCAATTTCCATCATATCAATACAATCTTCCACAGGAACAGAAATGATGCTGCTGCCAACCATATCAGCTAATAAACACCCTGTGCCGATATTAAAAGAATTGGTATTACGCAACATACTGAGCAGGCTGGACCGATCTGTCACATAAATCAGTTTCGTATTGGACATCCCTGGAAGAATAACTTCTTCAGAAAAAAGATACGGATCCTGCCCTTGTCCATATCGTACATACGGATAGGGTTCCAGCTCACGTACGTTGATCTGCCGTCTGGAAGCTAATGGATGCTGTGCTCTGAGATATACATATGGCGGATATTGGCAAAAAGGAACAAATTCCAGTCCTTTATGCAAAAATAACCGGTTCATAAATTTTTTTGTTGCCTTAGATACATAGATGATGCCAATCTGGCTTTGCTGCACAAGCACATCATGAATAACCTGCGTCGTTCGGCTTTCCTGCAATGTAATTGTATAACTATGATATGATTCAGCTTTCTGAACAAACTGAACCAATGCATCGGTAGGAAACATATAATGCTGTGCTGATATAGACAAATGAACCTTCTTTTCATTACTGTTATCCTGCCGAAAGTAACCCTGCATGCCTTCTATCTGATCGGCAATACGATAGGCATAGCTTAAAAATTCCATGCCACTTTGCGTAAAAGATACGCCATGTCTCGTTCGTTCCAATATAGTGATCCCCAACTCCGTTTCCAATTCTTTTACAGATTTGCTAAGACTGGGCTGAGAAATAAACAATTTTTGTGCGGCAGCAGTAATAGAATGACTCCTGGAAATTTCAATAATATATTTTAACTGTTGAAATGTCATGACACATGTCCTCCTTTTACTATAGTTTCAAACTATGCAACTTTGATGAAAATTGATATTTCACGAATACTATCTTAAAATGCTATTCTTATTATAACAAAACAGGAATCCATACGCTATAGCCATATGAATCTGGGGGAAATACAATACGTCGGGAGGTAATTTAAGAAAAAACAATAATGTAAAACTCAATTAAATAAAATATAATAAGGGAGGTACGTACAATAATGAATGATGAAAAAAAAGGTAATGCCATCGCCCTGCTGCCACTAGTTGTATTTATGGCACTATTTCTCGGGGTTTCATTAATTATGAAAGACTTTTACAAAATGCCTGTAGTCGTAGCTTTAATTATCGCCTCCACCATAGCCATACTGCAAAATAGAAAAGTATCCATCGACGCAAAAGTGGAACAATTCTGCAAAGGTGCCGGAGATTCCAGTATCATTCTGATGTGTTTAATTTTTATTCTGGCAGGAGCATTCGCTGAGGTCAGCAAATCTATGGGTGCAGTAGATGCTACGGTAAATTTGGGATTGGCTGTTTTTCCGCCCAGCCTAATGGTAGCCGGCATGTTTGTAATTGGTTCTTTTTTATCCATGTCTCTCGGCACGTCTGTCGGAACCATAGTTACATTAGCACCTATTGCCGTTGGAATAGCGGAAAAAACAGGATTGCCCGTAGGTTTCTTGATTGCTGCTGTCGTCAGCGGTGCCATGTTTGGCGACGGTTTATCCATGATATCGAATTCCACGGTAGCAGCCACTAAAACGCAAGACGTTGAAATGGTAGATAAATTTAAGGCTAATTTTAAAATAGTATTACCTGCGGCAATTATCACGTTGATTATATATGCATTTCTGACGTTAGGCATGGATGTCAACGCTACGGAAGCATATGATTATGAATTGATTAAAATAATACCTTATGTAGCCGTGCTTGTAATCGCTTTAACCGGTTTGAATGTAGTCCTGGTATTAGTCGGTGGCATTGTATTATCTGCTATAATAGGCCTTATATATGGTTCATTTGATATATTTACTGTATTTCAGCTTTCTTTAAAAGGTATTGCTGGTATGGAAGATATATCCATCATATCCATACTAATCGGCGGCATGGGAGAATTAACAAAGGTCAATGGCGGCATAGATTTTTTATTACATACCATACAAAAAAGAATTCACTCTGAAAAGGGTGCTGAATTTGGTATTGGCATACTCGTCAGTTTAGTAGATTTATGTACCGCAAATAACACAGTCTCTATCATCATAGTAGGTTCACTCACGAAAAATCTATCTGAAAAATATGGTGTGGACAGGAGAAAAGCCGCGAGTCTTTTGGATACGTTTGCTTGCTTTATACAAGGATGCATCCCCTACGGTGCTCAGCTGTTAGTTGCTTCCAGTCTCGCAGTAATTTCACCATTCTCCATCATGCAATATTTGTATTATCCTTATCTTTTAGGTGTGGCATCAGTCGTGGCCATATTATTGGGAATCCCCAAGTTTAAAACCCCGATAAAAGGAGACTCACTGTCTGCTGCACAAACAATGAGTTCTTCTAACAAATGAAGCATCATAAGATATATAATCAAGAATATTGCCATGCCTAATACGTGGCAGAAAATTCCCATAGACTGGTTCTATGCCTGTCCACTTTGCAGTGAATAATAGTGTCATCGGCATACCGTTCGAAGGGTGCCTGCAGATTTATTCTTACCCTCCACATATCAAATGCATATGTGCTTGGCACTATTAACCCGCACTCGGGACTTTCACCCGCTAGACTGCGCCCATGTCGGGCGCACAACGACAAGAGCGATATATTTCCACCATCCCTGTGGCGTGAAATATATCGCTCTTGTAATAATATATTCTTTCATAAATCCTGTTCCATTATTTACTTTTTAATGCCGCTGCCGGACACAAATCATTCAATATACATTCATGACATAACGGAGTCCGTGCTTTACAAACACGTCTTCCGTGCCAAATAAGCCAGTGATGTGCCCGACTCCACCATTTTTTTGGAACAGCCTTCTGCAATCCTTGTTCTACCTCTAACGGAGTTTTCCCAACAGCCAGTTCCGTACGATTTGCGACACGAAATACATGCGTATCTACAGCAATTGCCGGTATATTAAAAAGAATACTCACAAGAACATTGGCTGTTTTTCGGCCAACACCAGGAAGTTTGACAAGTTCTTCAAAAGACTGCGGCACTTCTCCGTCATATTTTTCACAAAGAATTGCGCTAGTTTCCAGCAAATGCTGCGCTTTGCTATGATAGAGACCACACGTACGTATTTTACTTTCCAATCCCTGCAGACCCAGTTCAAGCATTTTCTTTGGCGTATTATATAAAGGAAATAAGTCTCCTGTTACAACATTCACTCGTTCATCAGTACATTGTGCCGATAAAACGACGGCCACCAGAAGTTCAAAGGGGGAATGATAATGCAAGGCCGGTTTCAATATACCATACTGCTGTTGAAATCGTTCTAACATTTCTTGTTTTATTTTTTTTGTGATTGCCATTATACTATTCCTCTTTCACACTGATTTCTTCATTCAAACTTCCCATTTCATATCCGCCCAAGTCCAGTGTTACATATGTAAATCCACATTTCTTTAAAGCTTTTACAATACTTTGCCGATGCTTCAATATAACACTTAATTCCTCCATCCCCACTTCAATACGCGCGATATCGCCATGATACCGCACCCGCAGGGATCCCTGAATAAAAGGTGCAATATAAGTTTCTGCTTTATCAATTGTCTCCAATCGCTCCGATGTTAGTTCCATTCCATAGGGAATTCGGCTGGCAAGACAAGCTGCACTTTGTTTGTCCCACGTACGAAGCCCCAATTGACGGGAAATAATTCTGATATCCGCTTTTCCCAAACCTGCTTCGATCATCGGACTGCGTACGTGATCGGATAATTCCAGCAGTGCTTTCATTCCCGGACGGTAATCATCAAGATCATCTATATTGCCGCCATCAATTACCCATTGATATCCTTCCCTCTGTGCTAGTTTTACCAGTGCTTCAAACCTGATTTTTTTACAAATATAGCAGCGTTCTTTCGGATTATGCACAAAATTCGAATTATCAAATTCTGTCGACAATACTTCCCGATGGGGTATTCCTATTGCCTCAGCCAAACTTTTTGCATCAGACCGTTCACTTGCAGGCAGCGTTGGGGATACTGCCGTAACAGCCAGTGACTGCTTTCCTAATACGGTATACGCCGTATAAGAGAGCAGCGTACTGTCTACCCCACCGGAAAAACCAATAACAACACTGCCCATATGGCTTAAGATTTTTTTTAGTTTTTCATATTTTTGTTCTGTATTCACGAGTATATCTCCTGTATCATCATTTTATAAAATTTTGTATTTTCAAGCAAATCCGGTCCATGACGAAAAATACCGCCGCCTACCAAATATATAACATCCCTGCCGTATAACTTTGCCAGCTTAGGAATCGTTTCTTCTGTTATACCGCCACCGGGACTGGGAAAAATCGCCGCTAATTTTCCCAAATGATTTCTAGCGGACTCGGCAATCTTTTTGCAGTCATCCGCCGTAAAAGTAAATCTGCCGCCATAACTGGGAAATACAACAGCATCCGCACCGGCAAGACGTGAAAATACGCCATACAAGACAGACATGACAACACCGGAAAGGCCGGGCATAATAAACCCCCCTGACAACGATGGATGAGAAATTATGGGCAATCCTACCAAGGGATCATCTGCAATTTCACGAATCATGCCAAACCCTGTAAGCACAGGTGCCAATAAAATGCCCCCGGCCCCTAATTTTTTAGCTTGCAGTGCTCTTTCATGACTTTTTGTCCCGTCTGCAGTGCAATTAGCAACATAGACAGCATGCCCGCCAGTGTCCTTATTCGCTTTCCGTACAGCTTCGGCACAAGCAGCTACCCGTTCTGCAAAAGGAGCACTAGCCTGATTGGTAATACCGTGATCATCTTTAATAAGATCTGCCCCCCCTGCTGCAAACTCATAGGCCATATGAGCCAGCTCTGCCGTCGTTGAACCTAACGGCTTAATCACACAGTGAAGTAAAGGCCGGTGAAAAACACCTAAAAGTTCACGAATACCGGCAATGCCAAAATGAGGCCCGTGATACGCCGATAAAAAAGCCGAAGAAAATTCAATATCTTCTACCCATATGCCAGGCTGCATACTGCTATTTCCAAAAACAACATTGAATAACTGCGTAATTTCGGTTCCTGCAGCTCCATCATTATACGTTATCCAATACCGATATTGTCCATCCCCATACTCTGTAAACTTAACATTTCCAACTATATTATCGAAAATAGACTGTCTTTCTACTAAATCAGGAGGAAATTCGATAGTCTGTTCTACAGCAATTTTCTGAGCCAAATTTTGAGCTTCTTCCTTACTGTCTGCCGTAATTCGGTAAAGGACAGAAAAACTTTTCTCCTTGATCACGCTATGGTCTCCCTTCTCCTATTAAAAAGAATATCGCTATTTAAAAATACGTTCAAATGTAATAAGCACTTCTTTTAATTCCGGTGTTAACCGCTGCCATGCACCCTGCCATACTGCCTGCGGTATTCCTCCATAGTAAGCTTCCGCTATACTGGCAGCAATAGCCGCTTGTGTATCACTATCGCCGCCCAAGGAGATGGCATTGCGGATAGAATCTTCCACGCTTTCACTTTCTAAAAACGCCTCAATGCCCTGTGGAACACTCTCTTGCGTTCTAGAAGTAAACTGATAGCCGGGCCGAATTAGATCCAAGGTCTGTTCCATCGGATAATAGTATTGCTGTATATATGAACGTATACTCTCTTTATTATTCTTTGTACGAGCCAAATAAATAGCCGAAGCTACAGCAACTGCTCCGGTTATAGCTTCTTGTGTGTCATGTGTCACCACCGCCGTAAGTTCTGCCAGATACTGAACTTCATGTAAAGATCGTCCGACCCATGCGACCGGTGATACACGCATAGCTGCCCCATTGCCATAACTGCCGTATGGTTTTGCCGCTTCAGCTTGGAACCATTCCTTAAAACAAGGACCGTACCCCGCATCCGGATATTTTTGGCACCAATATCGTAGTTTTTCGCGAAGTGGCATACTAAGACCCTTTTTCTCTTTATATGCTTCTATTAACGCATCCGCTACAGCCACCGTGGTAACTGTGTCGTCCGTAAAACGCGATTGTTTTACAAACAAAGAAAACTCTTTCGTTTTAATGCGATACGGTCTTGCTTCATATACTGAACCAACTATATCACCTACAATTGCACCACGCATGTACTCACTCCTATCGATTATTATTCTCTGTATTAGGTATTATATCACAAGTAAAGATAGATAAACACATCTTACAATACAAGGGTATTTTTCTATAAAAAAGGCAGAAACGAGAATATCCCGTTCTGCCCTGATATCATAAAATTACATAAATTTTGCCGATTCCTCCTGCAAAATCCTATTACGTAATTTAGAAAGTTTAGAACTCCGCTGCACCCACATTTCCTCTGGATTAACAAGACGCAGATATTCCGGCCAAAGTGTCTGTATCTGTTCATCTGCATAATCACAGATTGCCGCCAACGTAGGCTTATGATATACCAGCTTCCCTTTTTGAAAAATAGGCTGCAGCATCGGACAAACATCGAAACTGTTAGCATAAATAACACGAGAGCGCCAAGGTGTCTTATCACTGACAAGCTGAAGATTTTTTATTGTCGAAAATTTTTCTTCTTCAAGGGCAATGATATCCGCTTTCATTTTTTTGCTTTCTCTGTCATAAATACGATATACATTTTTAATACCCGGATTAGAAATTTTTTCCGCATTATCGCTCATCTTAATTTTCGGTACAAACACATCCCCATCATATTGTCCCACAAGTTTAAATACGCCCCCCAAAGACGGACTGTCTTCAGCCGTTATCAGGTGTGTTCCTACTCCCCACGAATTGATAGCACATCCTTGCAGCTTTAGCTCAGAAATAAGAAACTCGTCAAGATCATTTGAGGCCGATATAATAACATCAGGAAATCCAGCTGCATCAAACATCTTTTTTGCTTCTTTTGACAGATAAGCTAAATCACCGCTATCGAGACGAATACCAAATTTCTCAGGCAGTGTCCCAGCATCTTTCATTTCTTGAAATACAGTAATCGCATCAGGAACTCCCTGCTTCAATGTATTGTATGTATCTGCCAAAAGTATTAAATTATTGGGATATTGGCGGATATATGCGTGAAACGCTTCCAGTTCCGACGGAAAACTCATGATCCAGCTATGCGCCATAGTTCCTAAAACAGGCATGCCAAATTTAGCTCCAGACAATACATTACTCGTACCGTTAAAGCCGCCAATCATAGCCGAACGCGCCCCATAAACACCCGCCGACATTCCCTGCGCCCGGCGTAATCCGAATTCCATAAGCGTATCATTCCCTGCAACCGTTCGAACACGACGTGCTTTAGTAGCTATCAAGCTTTCATGATTCATGATCATAGACATTGCAGTTTCCAGCAATAATGATTCATCTTTAGCCGTATGTATGCGAAGCAGCACTTCCTGAGGAAAGGCAACGGTTCCTTCCGGCATCGCATAAATATCACCCGTAAAATGCACGCCCTTCAAATAATCTAAAAATCTTTCTTTAAATAGATTCGTACTCTTCAGATAATATATATCATCATCACTGAAATGCATATTCTGCACATAATCAATCAAATGCTCCAATCCAGCTACAACCGTGTAGCCGCCTTTAAAAGGATTCGTTCTGTAATATCTGTCGAAAACACATGGCTGATTATGCTTGCCTTCAAAAAATAAGCCTTGCATCATCGTCAATTGATACAGATCAGTTAACAAAGCGTTCGTATACAATAGACTCGCCTCCAAATTATGATTAAATACATTATACATCATTCATTTATATATGACCAATGATTTTTAATATTTACATCTGTAAATACAGTGAAATATTTCACAATTATACATATTATGTATTATTTTTAGTTTTGCTTTATATTTTCTTTCTAGTAGAAAATATTTTTATGGTATAGTATACTTGATAAGTACAAATTTTACTTATGAAAGGATATTTCATGAAATATAGGTTATTATTATTGCTAGCTGCATTTATTTGGGGTACCGCGTTTGTCGCCCAAAGAATAAGTACCGAAACGATCGGTCCGTTTTCCTTTAACGGAATTCGTTTCGCATTAGCTTCCCTATCGCTTTTACCATTGATTATCTGGCAGAAAAACAGTCTGCTTGTGCGTTCGCGGAAAACTCCATCCCATCTGTCACTGCCGATAGCCTGCACGATGCTGGGCTTTGTCTTATTTGCCGGAGCTTCCTTACAGCAAATAGGTATTTTTTACACTACCGTTGCAAAGGCTGGTTTTATTACATCTTTATATATTATTGCTGTTCCTATTTTGGGCTTATTTTTATATAATCCTTTACGATTTTCTCATATCACCGGATGTATTGTCGCCGCCATCGGTCTTTATTTTCTTTCATATCCTACAAATGGACAAGCACTGAATTTCGGAGATGCCTTGGAATTATGCGGGGTTATTTTTTGGTCTCTGCATATTTTACTTGTTTCTTGGCTGGTTCGATATTATCCGGGAATCATACTTGCCGCTGGACAATTTGCTGTCTGTTCTTGTTTTAATTTTCTGGCAATTGCAATTACGGGAGAGTCCTTATCTTGGTCTATGGTTTTACTCACTTGGCTGCCTCTGGTATATGGCGGCGTGTTTTCCGGCGGCATCGCCTATACTTTACAAATTCTGGGACAAGCCCGCGTTGCTGCAACGGAAGCGTCCTTGTTATTGAGTTTTGAAATGATTTTCAGTGCTTTGGCCGCCTTCTTACTATTAGGAGAAACGTTGACTTTTCGGGAATTATTTGGTTGTTTCCTTATGGCAAGCGGTATTTTTACCGCCCAAGTTCCCAGTCGCATTGTATGGCAAGGATTTCACTTGAAATAACTTGTTTATTTTGTTAATAATTAATTAATTTTTATAAAATAAATATTTCCACTCACAGCCATATATTTCCGTTAATCTCCTTTTTTGTTCCATTCACACGAAATTGCTTTCTTCTCCTTTAAAAGAATGTTATATTTGGAACGTAATAAAAAGGAGGTTTTAGTAATGGTAATGAATGGTGTTTATATGGTTATAATCACCGCATGCTTCCTTGTATTGGGATATCGTTTTTACGGCTCATTTATTGCTGCCAAAGTATTAACGTTAAACCAGTATAAGGTAGTACCATCCATCCGTTTAGATGATGGACATGACTATGTACCGACTAATAAATGGGTCGTATTTGGTCATCATTTTGCTGCCATAGCCGGTGCAGGTCCTCTTGTTGGTCCTGTTATTGCAGCACAATTCGGTTATTTACCGGGTATGCTTTGGATTTTGTTTGGATCTGTATTTGCCGGAGCCGTCCATGACATGGTTATTTTATTGGCTTCTGTCCGTCACGACGGCAAGTCTATTGCTGAAATTGCAAAGGACGAAATCAGCAATACTGCCGGCATAAGTGCACTGCTCGCCACCTTATTTCTCTTGATTATCACAGAAGCAGGCATGGCTGTTGTAGTTGCAAATTCTCTATTTAATAGTCCTTGGGGAACGTTTACTGTAGCTTCTACCATTCCTATCGCAATTTTTGTTGGATTATATTTAAAGTATCTTCGTCCCGGTAAAATTCAGGAAGCTACTATTATCGGGGTTGTTCTTGTATTACTTGCTGTATTTTATGGTTCGGAAATTCCCGGTTCCGTATTAGCTCCCTATTTTACTTTCAATTTGACACAATTGGAAATCATGCTTGCTGTTTACGGATTTATTGCTTCCGTTCTGCCAGTATGGCTGTTATTAGCGCCACGTGATTATTTATCTACGTACATGAAAATCGGCACAATTGCTGCATTAGCTGTCGGTATCCTGATCGTAGCTCCTACTATCCGCATGCCGGCTTTAACAGAGTTCTGCGCAGGCGGCGGCCCGGTAATCAAAGGATCTGTGATTCCGTTTGTCTTTATTACCATCGCGTGCGGTGCTATTTCTGGATTCCATAGTTTGATTTCTACAGGCACAACACCAAAAATGCTGACTAACGAACGTCAAATTCTGCCAATTGGGTATGGGGCTATGCTTACCGAATCATTTATTTCCATGATGGCCCTTATTGCGGCTACTAGTCTTCATCCGAGCGATTATTTTGCTATTAACTCCACTCAAAGCGCATTTGCCGCTCTTGGCATCCAAGTTCAAGACTTACCCAGCTTAGCCGAACAAGTTGGTGAAAATCTTATGCATCGCCCAGGTGGTGCTGTATCCTTGGCTGTCGGCATGGCCGATATCTTTAACAAAATTCCAGGTATGGAACAGTTCATGGGATTCTGGTATCACTTCTGCATTATGTTTGAAGCACTGTTCATTTTAACTTTGATTGATGCCGGTTCTCGTGTCGGCCGTTATTTACTTCAAGAACTTCTCGGAAAATTCTCCCCGAAATTCGGTGATACGGAATGGTGGCCCGGCATTATTATTTGCTCCGCTGCTATCAGCATTTGCTGGGGATATTTAGTACTCCAAGGCAACATCGGCGTCATTTGGCCGCTGTTTGGCGTATCCAACCAGTTACTTGCTGCCGTTACATTGGCTATTGGCACTTCCTTTATTTATCGTCATGGCCGTGGACGTTATGCATGGGTTACCATGATTCCCTGTATCATTATGAGTTTGATTACCGTCGATGCGGACTATGAAAATGTATTCTATAATTATATCCCTGACGGTAAATGGCTTTTAGTAGCTATCAGTGTTATTATGCTGATTCTCGATGCTATCGTTATGATAGAAGCGATTAAGAGCTGGATCAAATATTCTAAAACCGTTCCACAGGATATGCGTTCTCGTGAAGAAATCGAAGCAGAAACAAAAGCTAAAAATGAAAAAGAAGGTATTGAAGCACCTGCAATGCACTAACTTCATCTTTTTCCAACAAAAAAGCAACTTCAGCATAGTCGTTGAAGTTGCTTTTTTCTATATTTCAAAAAATAAACTTGTTATTTTTCTCGTATAATAGGTACCAATACATTCCCATCCTCCTTGAAAACGGCAGTACCATTTGTCAAATCAACGATATCAGCCTGTACCTGCACACTCTTTTCTTGTGGAATCTCCAAACGAAAACAAACAGTATCAGAAAATATTCTGTCTATAATACGAACTTTCAAAGCCGGCAGTATCCGTTCAAGAGAGTTAATAAACGCATACCCAAATTCAGCTTCAGCAATAATAAAAGGGAAATAATCCGCAATCTGCGCCGCTTCAACCCCTAACACAGCAGCATGACTATATGCACGAATAAGACCTCCGCCACCAAGCTTAATACCGCCAAAATAACGTGTTATAACAATTACCGTATTGGTAATGCCGCTTTTCGTTAATACCTCCAATATAGGCCGGCCAGCTGTTCCTGCCGGTTCCCCATCATCATCATATTTTTGTATAAAACCGGTATCCCCTATACGATAAGCAAAACAGTTATGTCTGGCATCCCAGTATTGCTTACGAATTCTTCCAATAACGCTGCGTGCTTCTTCTTCTGTAGAAATTTCTGCCGCAGACGTAATAAACCGTGATTTTTTAACCGTAAATTCCGTTTCGGCATGACCATAGACGGATGTAAAACAAGGTGATATGATAGACATTATATTCTCCTGTACGTGAAATAGCTTATAAAATGCCATATGTAGTAGTGTAACGCATAATACTATTTTTGACAAATTATACGTTGACAAAACCTGCATTATCATATATAAAATTTTAATTTTCCAGAAAGTACAGCTTAGTTGGTTAGAACAAGCCATCGTCTTGTTCCGCATAGCCCATAATCTGTCGGATAGCCTGCTGTATTACCCGGTCCATGACCGTGGGGATACCCAGTTTTCGTACGCTGCTTTCTATTTTGGGATTTTCTTGCACCGTCCCGGCCGGGTCCATATTTTCCCATCCCGTAAAAAAAGAGCTGCGAAAGAATGATTTTTCATTTTTTCACAGCCCCTAATTTGTAGTTCGCTATTAAGTCATCCCAACATTTGACATAGAACCATAAATTGTATTTCGCCGTATCTTTTCATTTATTGACAGCATTTTTTTGATATACAGTTTTTATACCAAGCCGGTTAGCGGGTTTTATAGCCCTGATAGTCCTTCAATTTCGTGTTTTCTTTGAGCACTTCTGCAATCGATTTTCCTGCATCCAGTTCCTGAATAACTTTCTGTGCTTTATCAGAGAGATATGCTTTGTCTTTTTTGCCCAGCAACAAGGTCTTATCGTCGGGCCACAAGGTTCCGGTATTTTCATTTCTGCCCTGCAGGAGATACAGTGTATCGCCATTCTTATTAGCCTGTGCTAAGGAAACACCTTTCTTTTTCTGCCATACGGCAATACCGGCGCATAATGCGGCGTCATCTGTCCGCTTGCGGTTCAACACCAGAACAGCTTTGGTATTTTTATATTCTGTACAGAAATTAAAATCTCCCTGCGAGTCCATGGCGGTAAAAACCGGCCCCTGACCCTTATATCGCGGAGCAATAACCGAATCGATCGTCTGCGATTTGCCGACGCCCTGAGTCTGGGCATGAAGCTTGTAGTCGTACGCATTGATATACCGTTCCTGCCGATCCTTGCGATTCGTCATACCGACAATTCCATCGACACCGGGGATCTGGAAATAATCTACCGCTGCCCGAACAACATCCAGAGGAGATGCGGAATCAATCCATGTATCAATACCATTCTCATTTAAGGCGTTATACAACTCTTTTATTTCCGGTGTCACGGTAATCCCCAATTTATAGGATACGCTGACATTGCCGGCCTGCGATTTCAATTCCGCCGGGCTCTGATAGGAACCCTTACTCCATGTCTGTCCCTTGGCAGGATCACCATACCAGCTGTCGCAGCGGTACGCCAACTGATATACTTGATTAGGCGTCATGCCCGTATACCAGTAGGTTACCCACGGATACGACACGGATGCGTCCATGGTTTCGCCTATCGCATCATAGAGCCAGCGCATTTTAGCCTTAAATTCCTTGAATTCCGGACTATTTTTTACTGCTGCAGAAAATTCTTTTCCCTGCGGGGTTACTAGCCCTTGCTTATATAAAACACTATATGCAGCCGACGCATCTCGGATCCCATCCTGAATCCGCACCTGGCGTCCTTCGCCGTCATCGGCACCATAGGTCAAACTCAGCTTTTCCGCCGGAATGCCCGTCCGGAGCACTTCCATCATCTGATTCGGCGCAATGGCAAAAGCCAAATGATCTAGTTGCCAGATCATAAGCTGTTCCTCCACATCCATAACAGACGTCGTATTGTCAAAATCAAACACAGCATACGGACGATCCGCAGCTTTATAATTGGCCGACTGCTTGCCATAGAGTTTTAAAAAATCATTGATAGACTGTTTTACCTCCGGTTCCCAAGCCGTACGCTGTAAATACAGGGTGGAAGCCGCCTGCCGATTCATTACCGTCACCGTTTTATCAACAGGCGCAGCCATGACAGGCAATGTTTGCACAACCGAAAAAATAGTCAGTGCACACAATACACTGGCCGCATATTTCTTCATCTTACCCGGAACAATTTGTCTTTTCATATACATACCCCTTTCCACATCTGGATTTAGTATACAAAACGTATTCAAACGTAATGTCAGAAATATGTAATAAATTTGTAAATACAGAAAAATACGACAAGTTTTATCTGCGTATTATTAGGTTTGAAAACCTTTGCCAAAATACCATGCAATGAATATAATAAAAGACGAATCGAATATATGGTCCACAACAACGTTCCTGGTTATCTCGTTTTTGCGTGTCTTTTTTTATTGCACAAGAGAGATTTGATATGTTGTGAGACACATTACCTAACATCATTACATCATCCGTACTCGGACAGAAAATCGGTCGTTTTGCTATCACGGCGCGACGAGGGTGTCCTGTTTGAATACGCAGATGGTAATTATTTCCATGCCATGACTAATATCGTAACACATGAAAGATATGTCAAACCAGCTGAAAAATCAATGCCATCACGCCCTTCAAGAGTGATGGCAAACACACCTTTTTCATCAACAACGGCGCTGAAGCCGATTGGAACGTCTTTTCTTCATGGATTTGAAATTTTTAATGGGACACTCCGGTACCCGAACGGTAGAACAAGTTTACGCCAACTATGAATCCCTGTGTACAATTCATAAATACAAAAAGAAGCTGGATACTGTTGTAAAAATATCATAGTATAGAATATACCATATGTAGGAAAATGGGGGTTGCACTCTATTGTCAATTATGGTACAATTCTAGATGCAACCTTACAAAAAGTGTATTATTAGTAATCTCAAAACACTAAGTTTTATCTTATTCCAAGGGGGTATAGCTCAGTTGGTTAGAGCGCTACGTTGACATCGTAGAGGTCAGTGGTTCGAATCCACTTATTCCCACCATATATTATCTCTAAGTTTCTAATATTATTTATTAGAAACTTTTTTCTTGTGTCTTATAATATATATCCTGTAAAATTTCTCCCCACTGTACTACTGAACCGCTTGCATTATAAGAACTTTTAAGAATATCGGATTTGACTTGACTATATAAGCATGGTACGATAAAGACATAAAGGAAGTGGTAATATGGATGCATTTTTTTCAATTATTATTTCCGCCCTTGTTACCTTCGTGATTTACATGCTGTATTGTAATTGGGCAAGACATAAATAGTACTATAAGGTTACTCGAAAAGACAAGCTCCCAATAAAAACGCAGCCATATCGGGCATCGAGCTTCGATATGGTGCGTTTTTGTGTTGACCTGTATGGTACTAGTGATTTATCTTTTGGCAAAATGAGAGGAGTCTGTATATGTCAGGACTAAAAGATTTACAGCGGTTATGCAATACCATAAGAAAGGATATCGTGCGGATGATTTATACTGCCGGTTCAGGACACCCAGGTGGTTCTTTATCTTCCGTAGAAATTATGGTTTCCTTATATTTCACAGATATATTTCGATGTTTCCCGGAAGATCCCGATAACCCTGCACGAGATCGTTTCATTTTATCAAAAGGGCACGCCGCCCCATTGCAATACAGTATATTGGCCCGTAAAGGATATTTCCCGGTAAAAGAGCTTGAATCACTTCGTACCTTTGGTAGTCCTCTCCAAGGCCATCCCAATATGAAAAAGCTCTCTTGTCTTGACTGTTCGGCCGGTTCTCTCGGGCAAGGGCTTTCTATTGCCAACGGTATTGCTTTTTCCTTCAAGCATACCCACCGTACACCACGTGTATATTGCCTTATGGGTGATGGTGAACAGCAGGAAGGACAGATTTGGGAAGCTGCGTTATTTGCTGCTCAGAATAAACTCGACAATGTATGTGCCATTATTGACTGCAATGGCATACAACTTGACGGTTCGGTAAAAGATATAAAAAATATGGAACCGTTAGATGAAAAATGGCATAGTTTCGGTTGGAATGTTATCAAAGTAAATGGCCACGATATATCTGCCCTACACAAAGCCTACAAACAGTCAGAAACGCATTTAGGAGTTCCTACCGTTATTTTAGCGGCTACCACCAAGGGGAAGGGTGTATCCTATATGGAAAATCAAGCAAAATGGCACGGTACAGCACCCAATACCGAAGAATATGCTGCAGCCATGGCAGAATTATCCTTGGAGGTGCAATAATGGAACAAATACCCATGCGGGATGGATATGGAAAGGCATTGTTGGAATTATGCAAAATTGACAATAATGTATTGGTTCTTGATGCAGATGTTGCAAAATCAACGAGGGCGGATTGGATCAAGCAGCAATTTCCCGATCATTTTATAGATATGGGGATATCCGAGCAAGATATGGTAGGTACAGCGGCAGGAATGGCTCTAGCCGGCATGATTCCTTTTGTATCTACATATGGAGTGTTTCTATCTGGTCGTGCTTGGGATCAAATCCGCAATACCGTATGTTATAACAATTTAAATGTCAAACTCGGCGGTGCCCATGCAGGTATCTCTGTCGGACCCGACGGCGCTACGCACCAGGCATTGGAAGATGTCGCTATCATGCGTGTCCTGCCTAACATGACAGTTGTTGTGCCTTGCGATTCCATTGAGACCTATAAAGCCACCATGGCAATCTATCACACCACAGGCCCCTGTTACATTCGCTTTGGCCGAGAAGCGGTTCCGGTCATTACTACCGATGATATGCCCTTTGTTTTAGGCAAGGCATGTGTGTTCCGCCCTGGCAGCGATATTACAATATTTGCAAACGGAACAATGGTCCACCAAAGTATAAACGCCAGCAAACAACTGCAAAAAAAAGGAATTTCCGCCCGTGTAGTCAATGTACATACAGTTAAACCATTAGATGAAGAAACGATACTTTCTTGTGCCGCAGAAACAGGAGCCGTCGTCGTTGCCGAAGAACATCAGCAAGCCGGCGGCTTAGGAGGCGCAATTTGTGAATTATTGTCTCAGCATAATAATGTCCCTATATGCCTTGTCGGTATACATGACACGTTTGGAGAATCCGGAAATCCCTGTGAATTGATGAAAAACTATGGATTAGGAATACAGAATATTGTTGATGCCGCAGTAAATGTATGGCAAAGAAAATAACTGTCTATATAAAATCCCGTTGAAAACTTTTTGTTTTTTCAACGGGATTTTTTGAGAAGTATTTTATTACAGTATCATTTAGGCGGTTATAAATAAAATAAGGAGTACCGTCTATTCTTCATTAAACATTCTTTCATACTCCTGTAAAACAGCTTCAAATTCTTCATCTGTCGGAGCTACATACAACGGTTCCCCATCTTCCATGTCGACACGGGCAATAATGGTTTCCGCATCTTCGGGAATAGCTTCTTCCCCATTTTCGTCCTCTGCATACCGGACGAGGATACTGAATTTCTTGCCATCGTATTCTAACGATGTTTCTTCATGGTAGTACACTTCATTTCCTTCTTCGTCTTCAATAACGATTACTGGAACTTCTTCCATCATTTCTTCTGCCATGTTATCCTCCTTGAGCGTCTAAATAATTCTGTAAGATGAAAACAGCCGCCATTTTATCCACAACTTGTTTTCGTTTTTCACGACGTACATGGGCCTCTATCAATTGACGTTGAGCCATAACTGTCGTTAGGCGTTCATCCCAATATACAAATTCCATATAGGGCATCACTTTTTTTAATTCTGCGACAAAATGTTCTATTTTATCAATGTTTACACTGTTATCGCCATTCATATGACGTGGTTTTCCCACGACAATACGATGAACTTCTTTTTCTTTTACAATCTCCTGCAGCCGGCCAAAATCTTTGGCTTTTGATTCCCGTCGAATCGTTTCTATTCCTTGTGCTGTAATCAGCAGTGCATCACTGCACGCAACTCCAATCGTACGGGAACCTACATCTAATCCTAATATACGCATATCCACCTATAGCTTATGCTGCTTTACATAAGAACGAACTAATTCTTCTATCAGTTCATCGCGTTCAATCCGACGTATATTGCTGCGAGCATTATTATGACTCGTAATATACGTGGGATCTCCGGACAACAAATAGCCCACAATCTGATTGATTGGATTATACCCCTTTTCCTCCAAAGAATGATAGACATCTTCAAATATCATAGATGCTACCGTTTGTTCTTCATCTCTGGATTTAACAATCATCGTTTCATCATTAATAGCCATTGTCAACACTTCCTTATCCTCATTGGACTATTTTTCTAATACATCGTAAATGGCCCTATAGCCAGCTTTTAAAGCTTCATTTATATGCTGCGGTTCTTTGCCGCCGGCTTGCGCCATATCAGGACGGCCGCCGCCATTACCTCCGGCAGCTTGTGCTGCCGCTTTGATGATTTTTCCGGCATGAAGACCTTTTGCCGTGTCTGCTTTGGCCACCTTGCAAACAAAATTGATTTTATCCGCATGAATGGCTCCCAATAAAACGACGCCGCCCCTGAGACGATCCAATATAGTATCCGCCAAATCACGTAATTCATCGATAGAATCAACATCAGCTTGCGCTGTAACAACAGATACCGCAGCAATAGTTTCTTTATGTGCAATAATGGAATCTACTCCGGAAAGAACCTCTTTCTTTTTTAAATCCTGCAATTCTTTTTCTGTTTCTCTCATTTGAGTCAACATATGTTCCAATTTTTCTGGAATCTCTTCGCTTTTTGTTTTAAGAAGACTGGCTATTATTTCCAGTTCTTTAACATCCGCTTGTGATTTTTCAAGTGCAGCAGCCCCTGTTACAGCTTCAATACGGCGCACCCCTGTACCAATGCCGGATTCACTTAAAATACGCAGAGAACCGATCACAGAGGTATTGGCTACATGAGAGCCGCCACAAAGTTCACAACTGAAATCATCTACAGTAACCACACGGACGATATCCCCGTATTTTTCACCAAAAAGCGCCATAGCTCCTTTTTCCTTAGCTGCCGCAATAGGCATTTCTTCAATCGTAATAGGAATCGCCTTAAGGATTTCCGTATTTACTAAATCTGAAATTTGATCCAATTCCTGCGTTGTAATAGGAGAAAAATGCGTAAAGTCAAATCGCAGTCGTTCCGGAGTAACGAGAGAACCAGCCTGATTGACGTGATCTCCCAACACACGGCGCAATGCAGCCTGCAACAAATGTGTTGCTGTATGGTTGCGGGCCATAGCTAGATTACGATCCGTATCAACGGCAATATCCATGACATCTCCGCAATGAACTACCCCTTCCTCTACAGCAGCTATCAAATACACCAACCCATTGGGCAATGCCTTAGCATCTTCGACAACGACCTTGCCAAATGCACTGGTAAGCACACCGGTATCGCCAAGCTGTCCTCCACCTTCTGCATGAAAGGGATTTATATCAAGAATTACAGTAACTTCCTGGCCATCATGAGCTTCCTTTATTTCAATGCCATCTTTGCCTAACATGACGACTTCAGCAGTAACGGCATGTACATCGTTCGTCAATTTTCCCTGATCCAGATGTGTTGTATCAGGTGTTGCTACTTTAGCAGCGGCATCATGACGAGCCGCTCTGGCACGTTCCTGCTGTTTCTTCATTGCCTTCTCAAAACCGTCTCTGTCAATAGCAATTCCGTGCTCCTGTGCAATTTCCTCCGTCAGCTCTACGGGAAATCCAAATGTATCATATAATTTAAATACTTCTGACCCAGCCAGCACTTTATTGTCCCCGGACGCGTCCATGGTTTCCTTCAAAAGCGCTAACCCTTGTGCTAGCGTAGCGCTGAATTGCTTTTCTTCCGTTTCGATAACTTTCTTGATAAATTTCTTATGCTCTATCAGTTCCGGATATTCCCCGCCAAGAATTTCGATAACCGTATCAACTAATCCTGCCAAGAAAATATCAGTAATTCCCAGTACACGGCCAAACCGCACCGCTCTACGCAATATACGCCGCAATACATACCCGCGGCCTTCATTGGACGGCAAAATACCATCACTGATCATGACCGTAATTGCCCGGATATGGTCTGCAATAACTTTAAGAGCTACTTTGTCGTTAGGATCAGAATACTCTCTATGACAAATAGAAAGTACCTGTTCGATAATAGGATAAATTAAATCCGTTTCAAAATTTGATTCTTTTTGCTGAATCACAGAAGCTAGTCGTTCCAAACCTGCTCCTGTATCAATATTCTTTTTTTCCAATGGATGATATTCTCCATTAGCATCCCGATCAAATTGTGTAAAAACAAGATTCCATATTTCAAGATACCGGTCGCAATCACATCCAACGGTACAAGTAGGTTGTCCACAACCACGTTCCGGACCAAGATCATAAAAGATTTCACTATCGGGACCGCAAGGACCTTCTCCAATTTCCCAGAAATTGTCTTCCATTTTAAAAATCCGTTCATCTGCCAGTCCGATCATATTATGCCAATAGTCATATGCTTCCGTATCATCCGGATAAATGGTAACATAGAGTTTATCTTTATCTAGTGCCAACACTTCTGTAAGAAATTCCCAAGCCCAAGAAATGGCTTCTTTTTTAAAATAATCGCCAAAAGAAAAATTTCCCAGCATTTCAAAAAACGTATGATGACGAGCTGTGCGTCCCACATTATCAATATCTCCCGTGCGAATACATTTTTGGCTGGTAGTTACACGATAAGACGGTGGAACAAGTTTACCCGTAAAATAGGGTTTTAACGGAGCCATGCCGGCACCTATAAGCAGTAAACTGGGATCATTTTCCGGTATCAATGGAAAACTGTGTAAAATCATATGTTCTTTACTTTTGAAAAAATTCAAATAGGCACTGCGAATTTCATTTCCCGTCATATACTTCATGCTGTAAACACTCCTCTGTTATCTTCCTTTATGGGAACGATTATACTCTAGTTACCCCCTTTAAAGCAACTGTTCCCATATAATACACCTTTAATTTATATGTTTTTTTATAAAACTACAAAACAAGGAGGCGATCCGCCCCCTTGTCTGCGCAAATTACTTGTTAACGTACTCGTTTAGCACCCACATACCGAGAAGACCAATACCCGTTTGACATACTATCTACACGAATACCACCACTTGATGTGGCACTAATAAATTTATCATTGCCTACGTAAATCCCCGAGTGGGACACACCCGGACAATAGGTTGTAAAAAACACGAGATCTCCGGGAATCAAATCAGACCTTGAAACAGGAGAACCAACCATATACTGCTGATCAGCCAGACGTGGCAAATTGATGCCCGCATTAGAAAATACATATTTTGTAAACCCTGAACAATCAAATCCTTTAGGTGTATTCCCACCCCATACATAAGGAACCCCGACATATTTATTAGCAATAGAAACAAGACGATTGCCCATATCATCAGAAGAAAATCTTTGATAACTAATTTGATCTTCGTTGATCATCTTCATACGTTTTCCAGTAATTTGGTAAAAAGTCCAATCTCCTACTTTACCGCTAATCTGAATGCGCCGATCCGCTTGAAACTTGGCAACGGCTCTTGCCGTATCTTCCGTATATATACCGTTTGTTTTTACTCGATACCCTTTTTTTATCAGCTGCTGTTGTATCAGCATTACATCATTTCCCTTATCACCAATGGAATAATAGGCACCAACTGGAACGACCATCATCATCAATAAAACAACCATCAAAAAAATTCTGTTAACATTCTTCCACATAAAGACTCCTTTCTATCTCCGGGTTATCATAATATAGTCCCGTACCTCGTCAGGATTCGATACTCTTTTATGTATACAGTTTCTACTTGCGATGCCGGCCTAATTCTGCCCGTATCCAATATAAAGGCCGACGCTTTACCTCTTCAAATATCCGGCCGATATATTCCCCAATAATTCCCAAAAATATAAGCTGCAGACCACCTGCCAGCGACACGACAATCATAGTAGTCGCCCAGCCGGGAACAGCCAATCCAGCCAATTTACAATATAAAACATGGATAATCAAAAAAACACTGAGCAAGCCGCTCAATAACCCAATATATAGGGAAGCTCTTAACGGCATAGTCGAATAGGCTGTTATGCCATCCAAAGCAAATCGCAGCATTTTGCGAGGAGAAAACTTTGATTTACCGGCATAACGCGGTGGTGCTACAAACTTAATTGTCGTCCGCTTATAGCCAATATCTCCCATCATACCGCGAATAAATCTATCATGTTCCCGAAACAACATAAAGGTTTCCAATACCTTGCGGTCTATCAATCTAAAATCTGATCCCCCCGGAACGATATCGACCTGAGAGATAGCATTGATAATCTTATAATACCATTTCGAAGTTGTCCGTTTAAGGAAATTCGCATCATCCGTAGACACCCGAATCGTCTGGACCACTTCATACCCTTCCTGCCATTTTTTTACTAAATCAGGAATCATCACCGGTGGATGTTGTAAATCCCCATCCATCGTAATAACCGCATCCCCTTGTGCATGATCCATACCACACGTAATTGCCAATTGATGTCCAAAATTTCGAGCCAGAATCAACGCACGAACATGTTCATCTTGTTGTGTCAAACGACTTAACATCAACGGTGTTGCATCTTTCGAACCATCGTCGACAAATATAATTTCATAATCCATGTCTATTGTCCCTACTGCTTTTATGGCTTCTTCATAAAACTTCTCTACATTATCTTCTTCGTTATACACAGGAACTACAATAGACAATAGCATTTTTTTCACCAACTTAATTGAATTCATTATGAGTATTATACCATTCTTCGGTTTTACCTGTCAAAATTTACTTTTTACTTAGGTATCATTCGAGTGTATGCAGCAATTTTTCAATTTCCTGCTGTGATGCATACCCAATAAGCCGTTTAATAAGTCTGCCGTCTTTAAAAAACAACAAAGTAGGAACGGCCATAACTTCATACTGTTCAGCCAATTCATGAAAAGCATCCACATCTACCTTAACCACTTTAACTTTAGTTTCAAATGTCTCTGCCACTCGTTTAATCTCCGAACGAATCATCTTACAGGGCTCGCACCATGATGCCCAAAAATCAACAATCACAATGCCCGGCTGATCAATGACACGCAATCGAAAATCACCTTTATTTTCAATTGCCATAATAGACATATTTCCCCATCCCTCCCAGGAATTACAGTAGTTGTAAGAATTGTGTCAAAATCATTAATATACTGCAAAATATTCGGCAATCTTATTTATTATAACAAATTTTATATAAAATATATAGAGGCAGCTGATTTTATACCGCATAACCGTACCAAAGCTCAAATTTCATAAATCAATTGAGCTCGTTTCTCACTATATCGAAAAGGTACCTGTTCGTTCGAAAACAACAAACAAGTACCTTTACATTATTTAAATCATACTGCGAAAACGATTTAACAGTATCTCCCGTCCTTCGTTTTTTAAAGAAGAATAAGCAACTGCCGGAAAAGTTCCCGGAAACAATTGATCCAATGTTGTCAAATTACGTTTTCGTTCTGCTGTTTTCAGTTTATCCGCTTTAGTCCCAATAATCTGCAGCGGTACGCCATGACTGCGCATCCATTCGTAAGCCTTTTTATCTATAGCAAGTCCGGGATGCCGCAAATCCATAAGCAGGCATAATAGCGCTAATCTCGGAGACTGTTCAATATATTCTCCTATGAAGGTACCCCACATATTTCGATTGGCTCCTCCCGTCTTAGCAAAACCATAGCCCGGAAGATCAACAAAAAACAATGGGCAGCGTTCTGATTCTTCTCCCTTTTTTTCCCGCAATATTACAGTATAAAAATTTACAGTCTGTGTTTTTCCGGGTTCACCACTTACCCGTGCCAACCCTCGATAATTACAAAGAGAATTAATGAGACTCGATTTTCCTACATTGGATCGTCCTAAAAAAGCAATTTCCATTAATTCACTTTCTGGGTATTGCTCCTTGCATACAGCAGAAGCCGTATATTCAGCTCTTATAATCTGCAAATCTCTAGATTCTGTCATCATGATTCACCAACGCTTGACTTAACACCTCATCCATGGACTGGACAAATACAAATTGTACATCTTCCTGCACAGACCGGGGTACATCTGCCATATCCCGTTTATTATCTACGGGCAAAAGTATTTTCTTGATACCTGCGCGATGAGCTGCTAATACCTTTTCCTTAATTCCTCCCACCGGCAGTATCGTCCCTCTCAATGTAATTTCACCTGTCATCGCGATATCATGATGTACCGCCTTACCCGTCAATGCGGAAGCAATCGCAGTTGCCATTGTAATTCCTGCCGACGGTCCGTCCTTAGGAATGGCCCCCTCGGGAAGATGAATATGGAGATCTGTGTTTGTATAAAAATCTTCGGCTAATCCTAAATCATCTGCCCGACGACGTATGTAAGTTACTCCGGCTTCAGCCGATTCTTTCATAACATCCCCTAACTGACCGGTCAAGGTAAGTTGCCCCTTTCCTTTTACAGCGACAGCTTCTGTCTCTAAAACTTCACCGCCTACCTGGGTCCAAGCCAATCCTGTTACAATACCGATTTCATCGTTTTTACTAAGCTTCGTATCAAAAAAACGCGCAGGTCCCAATAATTTTTCTAAATTCTTAACACTCACAGTAAGAGGTGTCTTTTCTCCTAATAACAGCGATTTGCCAACTTTACGGCAAACTGCTCCAATTTTGCGTTCCAGCGATCTGACGCCAGCTTCGCGTGTATAATCACGAATAATATGGCGCAAAACGGTATCTGAAAACTTAGCTCTAGCCATTGTAACTCCATTAGCGGCAATCTGCTTTGGCACAAGATAGCGTTTTGCAATCTGCAATTTTTCCTCATCTGTATACCCTGAAAGTTCAACAATTTCCATCCGATCCTGAAGAGGTTTAGGAATATCACTCATCACATTGGCTGTCATAATCCAAAACACTTTAGATAAATCAAACGGTATTTCAATAAAGTGATCGCTAAACATATTATTTTGTTCTGGATCCAGCACTTCAAGAAGTGCCGAAGATGGATCACCACGCATATCAGATGTCATTTTATCAATTTCATCAAGCAAAAACACTGGATTTTTAGTACCGGCCTGCTTCATACCTGATATAATCCGCCCCGGCATAGAACCGATATAAGTCCGGCGATGACCGCGAATTTCGGCTTCATCACGCACGCCTCCTAAAGAAATACGTACATACTTACGATTCATAGCCCGCGCAATAGAACGTGCCAAGCTTGTTTTCCCCGTCCCCGGAGGTCCTACCAAACACAAAATAGGTCCTTTTGAATCATGTGTCAGCTGTCGAACAGCTAAAAATTCAATAATACGTTCTTTTATTTTTGTTAGTCCATAGTGATCCTCATCCAGAATTTTCTGAGCCTCTGCTAAATCCAGCCGATCCTTTGTTTCCTTAGTCCAAGGCAAAGACAAGGCCCAATCTAAATAAGTACGGATAATCGCCGATTCTGCCATCATAGGCGGCATTGAATCAAGCCGGTCTACTTCTTTCAATAAACGTTGCTCCACCGACTTTTCAAGTTTCATATCATGAATTTTTTTACGCAGATTTTCTACTTCTTCATCGGGATCAACTTTATCCCCCAGTTCTTTATGAATCGCTTTAATCTTTTCACGTAAATAATATTCTTTTTGAGCTTGATCCATTTTTCCACGTACTTCTACATTCAGCTGCGACTCCAAATCGGCGATTTCTACTTCCGTATCAAGCAGCGAACAAATTCGACGCATCCGTTCAGATACATCTGCTATCTCCAGTAATTCTTGCCGGACTATCATTTGCAAAGGTAACTGGGAAGCAATAAAATCGGAAAGTATACCCGGGGTAGTAAGAGTCTGCGCCTTCTGCAGAATATCATCTCTGTTTTTAATCGTTTCCAACCACTCTGTAAACCGGCCAAGCATGACCCGTCGATATGCTTCATCTTCTACAGAGGAAGTACCATATTCATTTATTTCAACTCCGGCAACTTCAAAATAATTTTTCTTGCGAGAAAAGCCGTGTATACTTACACGAGAAATTCCATCAACGAGAACCCGGGCGACACCGCCGGGAAGGCGCAGCATCTGCTGAACTTTTACTAATGTTCCTGTATGATATATATCATCGAAATCAGGATTGTCTTCATTTTCATCTATTTGTGCCGATACGATCAGCATACGGTCATGAGCCATTGCATATTCTACAGCAGCTAAAGACTTTTCACGTCCTATATCCAAATGACTCAGTAGTTTTGGAAACACAACGATGCCGCGCAAAGGAACAAAAGGCAAAGCCAAGATTGATTTATCATCCATTTGATTCACCTACATTTCCTTTTCTTAAATAAAATTCTATAAGTTAAAACAAAACTCATTTCTCACGATGAAGAAATGAGTTTTGCTGTTGTAAGCATGTCTAATGCGTATATACCTATTCCATAATAATGGTAGGTTCCGCTTTTTTTGTAACGCAATCTTTCGTTACGATACATTCCTTAACATCTGTCCGGGAAGGAACGTCAAACATGACATCCAGCATAATGCGTTCAATAATAGAACGCAACCCCCGGGCCCCTGTATTCCGGCGCAGAGCTTCTTTTGCAATGGCCCGCAAGGCGTCTTCTTCAAACGTAAGTTTAACGTGATCCATATCAAGCATCTTTTCATATTGCTTGACCAATGCATTTTTAGGCTCCGTCAAAATATGCATCATTGCATCTTCATCCAGAGGATTCAACGTCACCAAGACAGGAAGACGGCCAACCAACTCTGGAATAAGGCCAAATTTCTGTAAATCGGCAGGAATAATCTCTTGCAAAATAGTTTCCATAGACTGTTCATCTTTTGAATGAATGTCAGCGCCAAACCCCATATTTTTATCAGATGTACGGTTTAATATCGTTTTATCAATACCATCGAAAGCACCGCCGCAAATAAACAAAATATTTGTGGTGTCAATCTGCAGCATTTCTTGATGCGGATGTTTGCGTCCTCCCTGAGGCGGCACTCCCGCAACGGTTCCTTCCAAAATTTTAAGCAAAGCCTGCTGTACTCCTTCACCAGATACATCACGGGTGATAGACGGATTTTCCGACTTACGGGCAATTTTATCGATTTCATCAATATAAATAATGCCACGTTCAGCTTTGGCGATATCATAATCAGCTGCCTGAATCAATTTAAGCAGACAATTTTCTACATCTTCTCCAACATAGCCAGCTTCGGTCAAACTTGTCGCATCAGCAATGGCAAATGGTACATCCAAAAGACGTGCCAGTGTTTGCGCCAGAAGTGTTTTACCACATCCTGTCGGCCCTACCATAATGATATTAGACTTCTGTAATTCTACATCTTCTACTATACTGCCGGTCTGTAATCTTTTGTAATGATTATATACAGCTACCGACAACGTTTTTTTTGCACTTTCTTGTCCGATGACATACTGATCCAGTGTCTCTTTGATTTGATGCGGTGTCGGCAATTCCTTTAATTGGAAAGAAGATGACTCTTCCTTCATTTCTTCTTCCAGAATATGCTGAGCAACTGTTACACATTCATCACAAATATATACACCGGGACCGGCTATCAACTTCTGAACTTCGCTTTGCGACCGTCCGCAAAAGCTGCATTTTGGTTCTTCTGTCCTATCTTTCACCAATAGTTCCTCCTGGTAGTGACTACTTCACGGGTGCCATATCATGAGGACGAAGAAGAATTTCATCGACCAATCCATATTTCTTGGCATCTTCAGCAGTCATGAAATTATCACGTTCTGTATCTTTCATGATAACATCTAACGACTGTCCCGTATGTTGAGACAATAACGTATTCAATTCTTTGCGCATACGCAGGATTTCTCGGGCATGGATTTCAATTTCCGTGGCCTGTCCCTGAACACCGCCCAAAGGTTGATGAATCATAATTTGTGAATGAGGCAGGGCAAACCGTTTCCCTTTTGCCCCCGCCGTTAATAAAACGGAAGCCATACTAGCTGCCGATCCCACGCAAATCGTAGAAACATCCGGTTTAATATACTGCATTGTATCATAAATCGCCATCCCGGCTGTTACAACACCGCCTGGACTGTTGATATATAAATGAATATCCTTATCAGGATTTTCCGCTTCCAAGAATAATAACTGTGCAATAATCGTATTGGCAGTTACATCTTCAATAGTGCCACCCAAAAAAACGATGCGATCCTTCAGAAGGCGCGAATAAATATCATAACTCCGTTCTCCCTGAGACGACTGTTCCACAACCATCGGTACATATTGCATATTCATAGCTAACACCTCGTAATTATAACGTTCCGGATGTCTTATTCTTTATCTTCGGCTTCTACCTTTTCCACTTTCGGTTCTTCTTCCTTAGCGTTCGTATCAATAGCATTGGAAAGAATAAAGGAAGCGGCTTTTTTACGGCCTACCGACTGAACGAGCATCGGAATACGTTTTTCCTTCATAATAATTTTATAAACTTCTTTGGGATCCGCCCCAAAATTCTGAGCCATTGTAAATATTTCAGCATTCAAATCATTATTATTTACTTCGATATTTTCAGCCTTGCAGATGGCTTCTAAAACAAGATCCATCTTCACATTATCTTTAGCTGGTTCCTTATAGCCTTCCTTGAGCTTATCCATATCTTGATTTGTATATTTCAGATAATCATCGATTTTCATACCCTGTGTTTCGAGTTTCATGGTGAGTTCTTCAAGCATCTGTGTAACTTTATCGTCGATCATTACTTCCGGAATATCAACTTCAGCATTGCCTATCGCTGTTTTCAATACTTCCCCGTTAAAAGTTTCCAATGCTTTAAAAGAAGCTTGTGTTTCTAACTTTTTCCGAGTGTCGTTCTTAAGCTCGTCCAACGTTTCATTTTTAAAATATTCTTTAGCAAATTCATCATTAAGAGCTGGCAGTTCACGACGTTTTACATCATTTACGGTAACCGCAAATACAGCTTCCTTACCCGCAAGATCTTTTTGGAAATAATCTTCCGGGAAGGATACCTTTACCTCCTTCTGATCTCCCGCTTTACAACCGATAAGTTGTTCTTCAAAGCCAGGAATGAAACTGCCGGAACCGATCTGGAGAGGATAAGCTTTCCCTTCTCCGCCTTCAAAAGGAACGCCATCTATGCTCCCTTTAAAATCAATAATTGCAAAATCATCATTGGCAATTTCTGTACCTTCCAGCGCTACAACGAGTTTAGAATGTGCTTTCTGTAAATTGATCAATTCATCAGAAATTTGTTCTTCCGTAACTTCGGAAGCTGGTTTAGCTGCTTTAATACCTTTATATTCGCCAAGCGTAACTGCCGGTTTTTTCGTAAGTGTCGCTTCAAATACTAAATCCTGTCCGACTTCGTTAGTAACAACATTAATATCAGGATCCGTAACAGGTATAATGTCCTGTTCTTTCAAAGCATCATTATAGGATTTTGAAGCAATAACTTCAAAAATTTCTTCTTTTACAGCATCTTTACCCAAAAAGCTTTCCAACACCTTACGCGGTGCTTTTCCTTTACGAAAGCCCGGTATATTTACCTTATTGGCTAAATTTTTGCAAGCTGCTTTTGTGCCCTTTTCCGCTTCTTCTACAGGCACTTCGATGTGCAGAGTTACTTTATGCTGGTCTACTTCATTGACTGTTACTTTCATTCTAAAAAGTCCTCCTTATGGGCACTATACCCAGTCCGTTATCTATAAAACTCCATACTACGCTCTTCATCATATCATAAAATTCCACGATTGACAATAAAAACGAAACAAACATATCCTCCGTCTATTTTAACAGACGGAGGATACCGCTTAAAGAGCAAAACATTCTAGCGCAAAGTACAGTCCAGATTATTCTTCAAATCTTCAAGCATCGAATCAATATACATTTGGATATTCTCATCAGTCAACGTAGTTTCCGCTGAACGAAATGTCAAAGAATAGGCCATACTCTTATAATTTTTAGGAACTTGTTTTCCTTGGTACATATCAAAAAGATGAACAGATTCCAGATATTCTCCCCCATCTTTAATAAGGATTTCCTGAATATCCGAATTAGCCGTTCCTACGGGGGCCAAAAAGGCTAAATCACGACTAATCGCAGGGAATTTAGCAACTTTTTTGTAGTTTCCAATAAAATCAATATAAGGAATCATTACATCTAAATACATTTCGAAAGCATACACAGGACCTGCAATATCATAATTATCGATAACAGCAGGATGTAATTCGCCGAATTGAGCCAGTATTTTACCATCTTTTACAAACTTTGCAGCTTTTCCCGGATGAAACGGTGCAAATTCAGTACTTTCCAAGTCAGCGCTTATACCCAGTTCTTCAAGCACGGTTTCTACAATTCCCTTGACATCATAAAAATCATATTTAGCAATTTTTCCGGGCCATATTCCTGTATCACGTAATCCATAAAGAACGCCGGCAACCTGTTTCTTCTCATACGGAAGTTCAGTAATCGGCAATTGTTTCGGGATATATACAGAAGCAATTTCATAGGCGGCAACAGCATTATTTTTCACGGCCTGATTTCTAACCAGCATATCCATAAGGGAAGGAAGCAAGGTCGTACGCATCAGCGGAAATTCTTCTGTAATAGGATTAAGAATAGGTACCGCCGTATATAATGGATCTTCAGCCGGGAACAGCAGTTTTTTTAGTGATTCATGATTCATGAAGCTGAATGTCACTGTTTCGTTCAAACCGCACGCGCTGAGAATTTCAGAAACTTTTTCCGTTACTTCATGATGGTATCCTTCTTCCCCTTCAGAAATATTACTCCACGGTCTTGTAGATTGAATATTTTCATATCCATAAATACGTGCTACTTCTTCACTGATATCTGCCATTTCTGTGCAATCACCGCGCCAAGATGGAACTATCGCCGTGATACTATCATTGCCTCCTTGTTCGATACCAAATTCCAATGTCTTCAAAATCGAAACCATTTGGGCCCCAGGAATATCTGTCCCCAGATAGGCATTAATTTGCTGAACCGTAAAAGATATCCGCGTAACAGGCTGTGGTTCTGGATATATGTCAATAATTCCCCGTGCTACATCACAAGCTCCCATTTTCTGCAAAAGCTGTGCACAACGGTCTAACGATGCAATACAGCCTTCTGCATCTATACCGCGTTCAAAGCGTGCTGAAGCTTCCGAACGCAAACCAAGCGCGCGACCGGTTTTACGAATAGTGGAACCTTTAAAAGAAGCGGCTTCAAGTATAACAGCTGTCGTCTTACCAGTTACTTCTGTTTCAAAACCGCCCATAATCCCAGCAACACCGCAAGCTTTATCAGGATCGGCAATAACCAGCATTTCGGAAGTAAGTATACGTTCTACACCATCCAATGTTTTTAATACTTCCCCGTTTCTTGCACGACGCGGAATGAGATGATGACCGGAAACCTTATCATAATCATAGGCATGCATCGGAATCCCTAATTCCAACATGACATAGTTTGTTGCATCAACCACGTTGTTAATCGGACGAACTCCGGATTTACGGAGACGCTGCTGCATCCATAATGGAGATTTTCCTATTTTTACATTTAAAAGCAGACGGGATGCAAAACGATTGCATAATTCAGGAGCTTCATTCGTAACGATCACATTACCGCTAATGGATTGCTCGCATTCATCGACTTCAATGGAAGGATATTTTGCTGTTGTATTACCTAAAACAGCAAATTCACGGCTTAAGCCGACCATGCTGAAACAATCCGCACGGTTCGGAGTTAATTCATATTCATAAACGGTATCTTTAAGTCCCAAAAAATCAACAGCATCGACCCCGACAGGTGTATTATCCGGCAATATCCAAATGCCGTTGCGTTCCTCCGGCAGCAGCAAACTGTCATCAAAACCCAATTCATGCGCAGAACATAACATGCCTTCAGAAACTTGACCGCGAAGTTTGGATTTTTTAATTTTCACCCCACCCGGCAGTATCGCTCCATGAATAGCAACGGGAACGACTTGCCCTTCACGAACATTCGGTGCCCCCGTAACAATAGTAAGTTCTTTATCTCCCATGTCCATCTGGCAAATAACAAGATGATCGGCATCAGGATGCTTTATAATTTTCAGAATTCTTCCCGTGTATATATTTTTGATATCGGTCCCCCAGCATTCTACTTGTTCTACAGGCACACCGGCAACAGTCATAATATCAGCAAAGATTTGTGGATCCTTGGTTGTATCGACATCCACATACTCCTTCATCCAGCGTAATGAACTTTTCATAATTTTTTTACCTCCTAAAACTGATTCAAGAACCTCATATCATCTTCATAGAACAACCGCAAATCATCAATACCGTATTTTAGCATAGCGATGCGTTCCACACCCATGCCAAAAGCAAATCCGCTGACCTTATCCGGATCATACCCGTTTAAGCGCAATACATTGGGATGCACCATCCCACAGCCGAGGATTTCCAACCAACCTGTATGCGAGCATACGCGACAACCTTTGCCGCCGCACATCACACAAGAAATATCTACTTCAGCACTCGGTTCTGTAAAAGGGAAGAAACTGGCACGAAAACGGACCTTTGTTTCCGGTCCGAAAATCTCTCTTAAAAAGTCTTCCAACATCCCTTTCAAGTCAGAAAAACGGATTCCTTTATCGACAATAAGTCCTTCCATCTGATGAAATACCGGGGAATGCGTAGCATCATAATCCCAGCGATACACTTTGCCCGGCACAATGACCTTAACCGGTTCATTCGGATTATGTGCCTGTAATGTTCGAGCCTGCATAGGCGACGTATGGGTACGCAGCAAAATTTTATCCGTAATGTACATAGAATCCTGCATGTCACGTGCCGGATGATCATCAGGAAAATTCAAGCACTGGAAATTGTAATAATCATCTTCAATTTCTGGTCCCTCAGCAATGGAAAATCCCATTTTTAAAAAAGCATTTTCCATGCAGCGCCGTGTTAAATGGAGCGGATGCATATGACCTAGAACGGGTTTACGTCCAGGTAACGTAATATCTATTTTTTCTGATTGAATTTTTTGTTCCATTTCATGTTGTTTCAATTCTTCCATTCTATCGGCAAGTGCTGCTTCAATCTTAGTGCGTGCCGTATTAACTAACTGACCCACAGCAGGACGTTCTTCTTTCGATAATTTGCCGAGTTCTTTCATTACCGCCGTTAGTTCTCCTTTTTTACCTAAATACTTGACACGAATATTCTGCACATCCTGCAGTGCTTCCGCGTTATCAATCTGTTCCCGTACAGCAGCTTTGATAGCCTCAATTTTTTCCTTCATCACAGTTCCTCCTCTATCGTAAAAAAATAGACCTCCACCCCCTAAGGGGCGAAAGTCACGTTTCGCGGTACCACCCTAATTATTACTCTTTCATCCGTTAACGGAGATATCCGTCCCATCTACTTCATTCAACGGGAAGCTCCAAAGTGAACACATGAAAGCATCGGCATCAAAACTCTCAATCTATGATTCTGATTCCCTGTACCCGATATATTCTCCCATGTTCTCTTTTTCATAGCACTATTTCATATGATTTATATTCTATCAGTATAATGTCTTGTTGGCAATAACCAATCTTTGGATTTGATTTGTACCTTCATAAATCTGCATGATTTTGGCATCACGCATGTATTTTTCCACAGGATATTCTTTCATATAGCCATATCCGCCCATAACCTGCACTGCATTAACAGTAACATCCATAGCAACATCCGAAGCATTGCACTTCGCAATAGCAGCTTCCCGGCTAAATTCCATTCCCTGATCTTTCATCCAGCAGGCACGCTGTACTAAAAGACGGGCACCTTCAACCTTCATGGCCATATCAGCAATCATCCCTTGAACCATTTCAAAAGAAGCAATAGGTTTGCCAAATTGCTGACGAACTTTCGCATATTCCCCGCAGGCACGAAATGCAGCTTCTGCTATACCAACGGAAATAGACCCCACAAACGGTCTGGCAGCATCCAATGTGTTCATGGCAATGCGGAAGCCGTGCCCTTCACGGCCAAGACGATTTTCAACAGGAACAAAACAATCTTGGAAAATCAACTCCGTCGTATTCGACGCACGAATTCCCATTTTGTTTTCTTCTTTGCCCACAGTAAAACCGGGAGTTCCTTTTCGTACAATAAAAGCCGTCAATCCACGAATGCCGACACTTTTACGTGTATTGGCAAAAATAACAAACACCTCTGCCAATGCGCCATTCGTAATAAAACACTTTGTGCCATTTAAAATATAGCCTTTGCCATCCTCTGTTTTTTTAGCAGACGTCGCAACAGCACCGGCATCCGAACCAACACCGGGTTCGGTAAGAGCAAACGCCGCTAGTTTATCTTGGCAGATAATATCAAAATATCGCTTTTTCTGATCATCATTTCCGGCTATAATAACAGGATAAGCTGCCAACGCGTTAGCAGCAACAGTTGTAGCTATTCCGGCACAACCTTTTCCTAATTCTTCATAAATGCCTGCAATCGTAACCGCATCTAAACCGGCACCTCCGAATTCTTCAGGAATAGCAACTCCCAACAATCCCTGAGCAGCTAATTTATCAAGTAATCCGTCACGGATTTTCCCTTTCTCATCCATTTCTCCCGCATAGGGAACGATTTCCTTTTCTACAAGATCGCGAACGACTTTAATAATATCCTGTTGTTCCTCATTGTAACTGAAATCCATGTTGATAACCAACCTTCCATTTAATTATTTTTCAAACTTCCCCAAAATATAAAAAGACGAACGCCCTTTTACAACAATATGACCTTCGCTATCAAAACATTCGCATTCAGCAACTATTGTCTTGCCGCCATGATGTACGACTTGACCGATTCCCGTAATGTACTTTCCCCCGGCAACGCGCCGGATATAATTCATATTGATTTCGAGAGTTGTCACCTGATACCCCAGGCTCCTGCTTGCCATACCCATAAGAGTATCACAAAAAGCAGCTAAGATGCCTCCTGAAGCAATTCCCCGATAATTGCAAAGATTCTCTGTTATGTCAAATCGAACACGCGCAAAGCCTTCGTCAATATCTTCTATTGTACACGGAAGACTCTTGAAATATGGAGTCGATTGATATACGCCGATATAAATATTGCGAAATCGTTCTTTTAATTCTTCACTATGAACTCGCTTCAAAAAATTCTCTTCATCAGCCATTAATATCATCCCCCTCTTTTGGAAAATGATATTCTCCTGTTACAAAAAAAGTTCCCTTTCCATGAGCTAAATATCGTTCATTATTATCATAAAAATCGCAAAGCGCCACCATTGTCGTACGACCATTATGAACCACTTTAGCTATTGCACGAACCGTCGTATCAGGATATGTCGGAGAAAAATAGTTCATCGCCAAATCCAGCGTCAAAACAGCTTTTCCCTTAAGGGCACAAGCCGCCTCCATCGTTGAGTCGGCCATGGCATAGAGCACTCCGCCGTACATAGTTCCATTCGGATTTTCCCATGCGCTTCCTTTATTTTCAAACAGGAGTACTGCTTCATCATCCTCAGCTTTTTCAACATGAAATCCCATAAAGGCGTCAAATGGATTTTTTTGGAGATCTTTTTCAACTATATCTATGTCAACCTTCATTTATTCTCTGGTCAACTCCCTTCAAAATAGATACTATTATATTTTACTATATCAAAATTGATACGTCAAACATAGTAATTAATGTAAAATATAAATTTCCATACTATCTATGTATTACACTGATCGGCTCGACACTATTAACCCGCGAGATCGGGACTTTCACCTGTTAGACTGCGCCCATGCCGGGCGCACCTACATAAAAGGAGCTGAATTACTTCAGCTCCTTGATACGCCTGACCTGGTTTTTAACCCCACACTCGCCTGCTGGAAGGTTCGCTCATAGATGCTAGATCTCCCACTACTGCTTCTCTCGTTTTTTCACGGCAGGACTTACTTCTAAGCCGCACTATGATCAGGACCGCTTTGGATCCCTTACGTGGATCGCTTCGCCTGCGACTGGCATCGACTTACAACCACAGACACATATCAGGTGACATTATACTGGAATCGAATACAATTGTCAATTTTTAATCCCATACCGGGCAATAAGCTCGTTTCCTGCTTCGATAACTTCTTCCGTCGTAATAACAGAAATTCCCTTGTAATTACCCTCACGGATAATTTTCTTCATACTTTTTCCTATTTTATATTCGTTTGTTGATTCCAAGACAATAGCTTTTTTCGTATACGGACCATAGAATTTCGGATTACTCGGTCCATAAAGTGCTACCAGAGGAACATCCTGACTAACAGCTACATGCATAGGTCCGCTATCATTAGTAATAAATAAGGAACAGCGCCTTACAGCAGCGGCAAGCTCACCTAAGGAAAACTTTCCTGTACAAATAATCGGGGTGTTCTTCATAAAAAAAACAGCTTCCCGAACCATATCCATATCCATAGGGCCGCCATAAAAAGCACACCGGAATCCCCTGTTGGAAAAATAATCCGCCACCGCGGCAAATCGTTCGACAGGCCATCGTTTTTGCGGAACAGCACTACCAATATTAAAACCCACAAGCGGCTCTTTTTCCCGTAAATCAGACGCTATATAAAAATTTTGAACTTGCTTTTCCCACGCTGGACATGTAAAAATCTGCAATCCTGCATTTTTATGATCCTCAATGCCGAGTTGTCTGAGCACATCGATGTACATATCTGCTGCATGCAAATGAGTCCGATCCAATCTCGTATAGGTATCCATAAAAGACCGTGCCAAAAAATGGCTCATGCCAACAAACTGTTTTGCTCTGACAGCAACCGCTAAAAATGAAGTCCGTTCGTTAGGATGCAGATTAATCAGCAAATCGGGATGCTGGTTATGAAGTTCTTTGCCTATATGCCATAGCGCTGCCAGAGAATTATCCTTCCCTTTTTTATCGACGGTTACAAGATGATCTATATTAGGATTATAACGTACCACATCAGCTAATTTTTCATCTACAACCAAAGTAATGTCAGAACCAATCGCATGACGCCGTAAAATCTGCAAAAAAGGAGTTATTAAAATCAAATCTCCTAAGTGCATAAGGAAGGTTACAATAATTCTTTTGTTTTTTAAATTTATCATGCCTTCACCTTCTTTATAACAGCCGCATAGGTATTCCATACATCCCATACGGATATCTGTGCCATACAATCGGGATCATTTACTAAAGGGTGTTGTTGCGTAGCTGTGGAGGTCGGAGATAGTATTATATGAATATACGTATCTGCTTCCCCTCCATAGGGACCTGTACGATCCGGACACGTGGGACCAAATAAAGCAATCAGTTCTTTCTTAAGCGCATTGGCAATATGCAAAGGACCAGTATCAGCACTTATGTATACATCTGCCATGGAAATAACCGCCATAAGCTCATGTAAACTAGTTTTTCCTGTATAATCAAAAACGTTGGGACATTCCGTTCCCGCCATAATAGCTTTTCCCTTCAAAATGTCATCCCCACTGCCAAGGAGAATCACATTCATCCCAGTAGCGACAACTCGATTAACAAAATCCGACCAATGCCCCAGCGGCCATTCCTTTACCTTCCACCTAGCTCCCGGTACAACCGCGATATAGTGTCCTATCATGCCATCCTCTGTAAATCGTTTCCGCATCGTTTGCTTTTGCATGCTAATATTGGGAAGAGGAAATTCTACAGAACTGACCGTACCGCCAAGTACACGTACCGTATCCAGGTATCGTTCAATGACATGATCATTCTTATGTATTCCCGTCAACCCTTTACTGACCAGAAAACTGCCTTCACGCATCTCCCAATATCCGTATTTTTCCTTAGCACCGCTCAAAAAAGCAACAATAGCACTTTTAGCTAACCCCTGCAAGTCAAAACATACATCAAAATGATAAGCATGCAGTATATGCCACAGTTCCCGCAAATATGCTATGGATGTAAGCTTTGCTTTATCAATATAAACAACATCATCTATATAAGGCTTTCCTGGAAGAACCGCTGCAAAATTTTGATGAACAGCCCATACAATACGTGCATTCGGACAATTCTGCCGCAATGCATAAAGCGTCGGTAATGCATGCAATACATCACCCAGAGAGCTCATTTTAATAATAAGTATGCTCTTATAGGCTTTCATGTGCATTCCTCTTCTCTAATACATGATCAATAAACACATCAAGGCGTTCTCCTGTAAACAAATATCCCGGCAAACCTGCGGCTTTGGCACATTCCATATCGCTTGTACTATCTCCAATTAAAAAGGATTGAGAAATATCCAAATCATACTCTTTTACTGCCTGCAACACCATACCAGGAGCTGGTTTTCGCCAATCACTTTTCTTATTATAAAAAGGATCCGCAGCCCCCTCCAAAAACGGACAGTAGTAAAATGCCGTAATACACCCCCCAGCCGCTGCTATTTCCTGAGACATCCAGGAATGAAGTTTTTTTACATCCTCTTCTGTATAATACCCGCGAGCCACACCGCTTTGATTCGTTACTACAATAACCAAGTATCCCAGCTGGTTAAGATATGCCAGTCCCTCCTTAGCACCTTTTACCCATATGACATCCTCCGGACGATGTAAATAATGTATATCTTTATTCAAAACTCCGTCCCTATCAAAAAAAGCCGCTTTTCTCATTCGAAGTATCCATCACTCTTTTCCAAAATACGGCAATATTCCTGTACGGCTTCCTTTAAGAGAGTAAACCCGCGGTCATACCCAGCATCCATTAATTTTGTTGTATCCGCCTGCGTAAAGCTCTGATATTTTCCCTTCAGAATATCCGGGAATGGAACGTATTCCACAGTACCTTTTCCGCAATACGCGATAATACCCCGAACAAACTCGTTAAATGAATGTCCTTCGCCAGTACCGCAATTATAAATGCCGGATAATTCGGGATGTTCCCAAAAATAGAATATAACATTTACAACATCATTCACATAAATAAAATCACGAATCTGTCCCCCATTTTCATATCCTGCAGTTCCCTCAAAAAGAGTAATTTTTCCATTTTTCTGCAGTTCATAATATTTTTGGTAAATAAGGGAAGCCATTCGATCCTTATGATTTTCCTGCGGCCCGAATACATTAAAATATCGAAAACCAACAATCTGACTGTTAGCAAGCGGCAGCATACGCCGTACAAAGCGGTCAAACTGCAGTTTTGAATATGCATACGGGTTCAGCGCTTGTTCACAAGCCGGTTCCTCACGAAATCCATGTTTACCGCTGCCATACGTAGAAGCCGATGATGCATACAAAAAAGGTATTTTACGATGCATACAATAACGCAGAAGATTCTTACTACCTTCATAATTATTTTTCATCATGTAGCGCCCGTCATAATTCATCGTATCCGAGCAGGCTCCTTCGTGAAAGACAACATCAATATACCCGCCGTCAAAAGATTCGTCAGCCATTTGATCTGCAAAATCTTCATAATCCATATAATCGTAAAATGACAATCCCTGTAAGTTTCGGCACTTACGTCCATCCGTCAAATCATCTACCACCAAGATATCATGAATACCCCTATCATTTAATTTTTTTATAATATTGCTGCCGATAAAACCCGCACCACCTGTTACTATTTTCATAAAATTCCCTTCCTCGCCCTATTTATAATTTTATCTATTATATTCGTTGTAGAATACCCTTCTTCAAAAGAAATGATTTCCACTCGTTTTACGTATTCTCGTCCAATCACTTCGTCAGCTTTATAATCCCCGCCCTTAACAAGGATATCCGGGCGCAAAACCGACAACAATTCTTTCGGCGTATCTTCATTGAAAATAACCACATCGTCAACGCAAGCCAGCGCGCTTAACAGCACGGCACGATCATTCTGCTGTACAAAAGGCCTTGCTTCTCCCTTTAACCGTCGAACAGATTCATCAGAATTTAAACCGATAACTAAATGCTGCCCCAGCATAGCTGCCTGTTGTAAATAAAGTACATGCCCACGGTGCAGTATATCAAAGCAACCATTTGTAAAAACAACAATTTCACCATTTTGCTGCCATTGCCGTATCTTGCCGGCCATTTCCCTGCAGCTCAATGATTCATACGGAGCCCACCGGCGGTTGGGACGCCATTGGTGCCACAATTGTAAAAGTTCACTGCGATGAATAGGATAAGTACCTACCTTAGCGACGACAACTCCCGCTGCGGAATTAGCAATCTGTAAACTTGCACGAATAGAAAGCTTTGCCGCAATAGAAGTTAAAAAAGCAGCGGCTACTGTATCGCCTGCCCCAGATACATCGAATACTTCCTGCGCTGTTGCGGGGTTGCTCCAGACCTTTCCATCCTTGCCTATAACGGTTATCCCTTTTTCTGATCTAGTTACCATGAGATGTGCAAAATCATACCTCTCATGAAGTTTCATAGCGGCTTCAATCACATCTCCTCCTGCATTAGCAACCGTATAGCCAATACAGTCACTAATTTCCTTCATATTAGGCGTAACAAAATCGGCCCCGTTATATTTACTCCAATCCGTACCCTTGGGATCCACAAGTACCGGTATGCCAGCTTTACGAGCAAAAGAAATAACCCCGCCGGATACGGCATCCGTAAGAACACCCTTACCGTAGTCAGAAATGATAATACCGTCCAGTCCATCTCGTATCCGTTCTTGTAACCAGTGAAGCAATACCTGTTCCTCATCCGATTCAAGTGCCGTAATTTCTTCAAAATCAAGTCGCAGCATTTGCTGGCGTGAACCGAGAACGCGAAGTTTTGTCGTTGTAGCATGTCCTGTACGGGAAATTAACCCCGACCCATCAATATGCGCATCCGCCAATAATTTCTGCAAAACAGAACCATACTCGTCTGTCCCCATAAGACCAGCCAAAAAAACATGACATTCCAAATTAGCCAGATTAGACGCTACATTTGCAGCACCTCCCAAGGCAGAAGTAATATGGGACACCTTATTAACTGGGACCGGGGCTTCCGGAGAAATCCGTTCCACTTTGCCAAATACGTAACGGTCAACCATAACGTCGCCAATGACAGCAATACGTAAATTCGGCAATACATTGTTTAAAAAATTATCAATATAACCCTCTGTCATAAAAACTCCTTTTACGATCTCAGACCTTCTTATGCCTGTTATCCATGAGGCGCTTCAATTCCGCCATGAAACTATCCAAATCAGCAAATTGACGATACACGGAAGCAAACCGGATATATGCCACTAAATCCACACTCTGCAGCTCATCAAGAACCATTTCGCCGATTTTTACACTCGTTACTTCCTGAGCTAAAGAGTTTCGAATTTTATGTTCTACCCGAGAAACGATTCCATCTAACTGCTGCATCGTAACCATGCGTTTATTACAAGCACGCAATAATCCATTCAGAATCTTATTGCGATCAAACAATTCCCGGCTACCGTCTTTTTTTATGACTACCAGAGGTACCTCTTCTACCATCTCATACGTCGTAAACCGACGTCCGCATTTTTGGCATTCACGGCGGCGGCGGATAGCATTGCCGTCATCAGTCGCCCTGGAATCCGTAACCTTCGTATCGTCGCTCTTGCAAAATGGACATCTCATAATTTGCCTCCTACAGACATTCAAAAAATTATTTTTCAACAATCTTAAGTTACAATTCTACACGCCTCTTTAAAAATCCTGCTGTTTTAGCAAAAAAGCGGGTCCGACGGGACCCGCTTACCTTCATTGATTATCTCATCCACGTAGGAATTTCCACACCACTTGCTTCTTTTTTATCGTTCACTGTGCCAGATTGTCCAAAAGAAGGAATAGTTGATGGTTCCTTACCAAAGCCAGTAGCCACAACAGTAATCCGAATAGAATCTTCCATATCCGGATCGATAACAGAACCAAAAATAATATTTGCGTCGGGATCGACAGCTTCAGCAACCTTTTCGGCTGCTTCATTAATTTCATACAAGCTGATATCCGGACCGCCTGTAACATTGAGCAATATGCTCTGTGCCCCATCGATGCTGGTTTCCAGAAGTGCACTGTGAATAGCACCATCAACGGCTTCCGTAGCACGGTTTTCACCGGATCCGATACCAATACCCATAATAGCCTCTCCCTGATCGAGCATAATTGTCTTTACATCGGCAAAATCAAGATTAATCAAACCGGTTGTTGTAATTAAATCAGAAATACCCTGTACACCCTGACGCAACACATCATCGGCTACTAAGAACGCATCTTTAAGAGGTGTCTTTTTGTCAATAATCTGAAGCAATTTATCGTTAGGAATCGTAATGATCGTATCTACTTTTTCTTTTAAATACGCCGCACCTTTTTCAGCCTGTTCTTTACGACGTTTGCCTTCAAAAGCAAACGGCTTAGTCACTACTGCGACGGTAAGAGCCCCCATTTCTTTAGCACATTCAGCAACAATAGGCGCTGCGCCCGTACCTGTACCGCCGCCCATTCCGGCCGTTACGAACACCATATCAGCTCCTTGAAGAGCCTTTATAATTTCTTCCTTGCTTTCAAGAGCAGCCTGTTCGCCGATTTGGGGATTAGCACCAGCACCGAGACCGCGAGTCAGCTTTTCACCAATCTGAATTTTCACATCAGCTTTGGATACTTCCAATACCTGATCCTCTGTATTGACGGAAATAAACTGAACACCCTGCAAACCGCTTTCTATCATACGATTGACAGCGTTATTTCCGCCACCGCCGACACCAATAACCTTTATATTTGCAAACTCTGCCATATTGTTTCCTCCTTCGAATATGCATACTTGTACTTTTAGATAGGATTTCCTTATTATTTTACACTATCTAAAGGAATTAATCCACATTATTTTTAAATTAATTTCATTTCTCAGGCTTATAAACTAGGAGTTTCCTGCGAATCCGGGCCATATTTTGAAAAATACGCATACCAAAGGTAATAAGCACAACAAAATATAAATCTATCCCCAGTCGTAATCCAACAAACACAAAAATTGCAGCCATAAATGCATTGGAAAAAAATCCAACCAAAAACATCCTGTTATCAAAGTTTTTATTCAAGGTTGCCCGTATTCCGCCAAATACGGAATCCAGACAAGCCAGCAAAGCCGTCGCCAGCAGCTTTGCCATATCAGGAGAAACAGATAAATCAGGCATTATAATACCAATACATATCCCTATAGCCATACCGATTATCGGATATATCATGAGTTATCTGCCTCCTTTTTGGAGATACGAGCATATTCATGACGAAATGATCCTTCATATGCAGGAACAACGATCATTTCCAATTTTCGGATTTGCAATTCAATTCCCCAGTATTTTAAACTTTCTTTTACCCCGCCGCGCAAATTAAGCGCTCCTAATAATGAATGCATATCGCCGATAGCTTTGATTTCAAAGGGCGGCGATAATATTTTACCGTTAATATTGATATTAGGTCCTACACACCGTATTTCCGATGTACCGATCAATCGCTGCCCATTAATTGATAAAGCCTCTGCCCCGGCTGCCCGGAGTTCATTGACAATACGCAATAAATCTTCATCATGAATGATATATAAATTAGGATTCGCTCCCTGCATTTTTGGCTGCGTACTATCATCCAGCGTTACGATAATACCAGGCCCTTCTACAGGTAAAACCCCAGCATCATAGCGAAGTTCTTGTAATTGCGTATCTTTATTCCCGCCAAGTTCGCTGATTTGTTTCTTCAAAGCCTTATTGTCAGCTTCCAGGTCCCTGACCTTGGAAATAAGTTCTTCTGCACGCTGCGAAGTGACTGGAAGCGTATCCTGTGCCGCTTTATATTGTGTAACCAACATGATTCCCAATAATACGCAAGCAAATGTAATCGCAATTTTTCCCTCTTGTAATCTCACAGTCTTTCCTTTCTATTTACTCTTCACTAAAGGTGCTTGAATATCACTGTCAATATAGTCAACGGATAAACGGTTGTTTTTTACCTCCAGCAACAGTTCTTCCGTAATGCGAGCTCGTTGTTCCGGATGATCGCCGTTTCCTAAATAGATAGGAATAGAATCTGATGTATAAACGGTAATCTTATCCGGATTTCCCACATTTACTTCCGCTACTTGATTTAAATATTCGGGAGATAGATTCTGTAAATATGTCAAAGAATCCCGAACCGGACCATTTTTTATAACATCGCCCAACAGGAGTGTGTCCATTTTTTTACCTGTAAAAAGAGGCACAGATATGCCTTTAATTCTCTGACCCAGCCGAATAACTACGCCATTAGCATCCAGATACGCAAAACCATACATCGTCGTCATAACAGCAATCGGCTTGCGTTCTTCTATCGTAATGTGGATCGTCACAGGAAATTCGCGTACTACTTCGACATGTGCAACACGCAAATCATTACTCAGATTATCCTTCATTGTGCCGGGTGACAATTGAACTACGTTAACGGGACCGCTAATACCGCAGCTGCGGTAAACAGCCTCATTCGACATCGTACTGTTTCCATCTACAATTACACGCCCAAAGGACACGGGAGAAAACCGCAAAAATAACCACAGCAGAAAAACCAATAACACTGCCAGTATAACAAATAAACGATACCGGTGCTGCAAATTTCCTGTCCGCCGTTTCTTTTTGCATTTTCCGGAATGCAATACGCTCTTACCTTCATCCTTTTCTTTATGCAGCTGTTCTGTTTCTGCTCCATCAGAAACAGTTTTTCTCAACGGGTCGTCAGGTACTTCCGGAGGAATAAATTTTTCCGGAGGCAACAGCGTTTCCGACACATCCTGATGAGACCGTACATCATCCGTATTCAGTATTGGAATAGAAAAGATATCTTTCTCATCATTTTTCATCACAAAATCTCACCAACATTATAATTAAAATTTACCAACAGCTGCTTCCAGCAATATATTTTCGCATAATTCTTCAAACGATATCCCCATCGCTCTTGCTGCATCGGGAACTAAACTTGTGCTGGTCATTCCTGGTACAGTATTAATTTCCAAAACAAAAGGATTTCCCGCTGCATCCGTCATAAAATCAACACGTGCGACACCATTACAATGGCACAAATGAAAGACTTTCATCGCTAGATCCTGCATTTGTTTTGTTAATTTTTCCGAAATCGGCGCCGGACACAGATGTTTGGTCACACCCGGTGTATATTTTGAATAATAATCGTACTTACCAGTACTCGATACAATTTGAATAACAGGAAATGCCATGTTATCCATAACCGCGACAGTAAATTCGTCTCCATTAATAAAAGACTCTGCTATCAATGATTTTCCATATTTAAACGCTTCCACTAATGCCGATTTAACTTTAGTTTGTAAATCGACAATAACAGTACCAATACTCGAACCCTGCCCTGCGGATTTTATAACTACAGGAAAGCCAAATCGTTCTGCAATATCCTCAGCGATAGTATCCAAGCCTTGATTTTCAAAATAATAAGAGAAGGGAGCCGTAGCAATTCCCGCACCTTGAAAAGCACATTTGCTCATCACTTTATTCATACCCACAGCACTGGCCATAACGCCTGACCCCGTATAAGGAATTCCCATCATTTCGCATAATCCCTGTATAAGACCATCTTCCCCATACCGGCCGTGCAGCGCATTAAATACAATATCAATTTTTTCATCTAGCAATTGTTGCGCCAGCATATGTGGATTCAGTTCCATTACAGTGACCTGATATCCTTTGGAAATAAGAGCCTTGGCAATAGCGCCTCCTGTATTGCGAGACACAGCCGCTTCTGTCGACGGTCCGCCGACAACAACGGCAATTTTTTTAGTTTTCACATCAATAGTACTTGTATTTTCACCGCTCGATTCAGCAATATATTGTTCACCCACACGATAAATATCGCCAGCACCCATAGTAATAATCATTTCTTTTGGCTGAGCAAATTTTCTCAAATATTCTACTACATCTTCTTTATTAGGAATATACAAGACCTCTTGACCTGTTGTTTCAATAACCTTATTGGCAATAAGTTCTCCCGTTACATTCGGAATCGGCGTTTCACCAGCACTATATATATCTGTAACAATAAGCAAATCTGCATTTTTAAATGCCCCGCCGAAACGATCTACCAGCAATTGCGTTCTCGTATACCGATGCGGTTGAAATACACAAACAATACGATGTGTTCCTATATCTTTGGCAGCGGTTAATGTGGCATTAATTTCAGCAGGATGATGTCCATAATCATCAACAACCCAAACATCGCCAACATATCCTTTTGTCTGAAAACGGCGTTTCGCTCCATGAAAATGAGACATGGCTTCCGCAATTTTTTCAAAAGGAATCCCACAAGCATCCGCTACCGCAACGGCAGCCAACGTATTCAGTACATTGTGGCGTCCCGGCACAAACAGATTCATGCTTCCCATCTTTTTATCGTGATGATACACGTCAAAACAAAGTCGGCCTTTTTCATAATGAATATGATCCGCTGTGTAGTCAGCCTGATTTTCTATCCCATAGGATATATAACGGCGGTTTAAGCTAGGTGCCAGATTGCGGATATGTTCATTATCAAAACAAAGAACTGCCATTCCTTCTTTCGGGTCAAGTTTCTGTATAAAAACTTTAAACGCATTGATAACATTATCCAAAGAGCCGTAATGATCCATATGATCGGCATCAATATTAGTAACCACTGCAATATAAGGATTAAATTTTATAAAGGATCCGTCACTTTCATCGGCTTCCGCAATGACATATTTCCCTTTCCCTAATACAGAATTAGCATGCAGATAATCGACTTCTCCTCCAATGACAACGGTTGGATCCATTCCCCCTTCCACAAAAATCTGTCCCAACATAGAAGAAGTGGTTGTTTTTCCATGTGCTCCCGCCACGGCAATTCCCTTTCCCCAACTCATAATATCCAGCAATGCGTCGGATCGATGAATAACAGGTATATGACGTATATGTGCTTCCTGTAGTTCTACATTATCTTCGTGAATTGCCGAAGAAACGACAACCAGTTCCGCATCTTGCAGATTTTCCGGTTTCTGCCCAATGCAAATACGTGCTCCTTGTTGGGAAAATCGTTCTGTAATAGCGGATTGTTTCACATCAGACCCGGAAATATAATATCCCTTTTGCAGCAAAACATTCGCAATCGCTCTCATACCGGCGCCGGCTATTCCTATAAAATGTACTTTTTTCACAGTATTCAACATGTGTATGCACTCCCTTTATTTTGAGTCGCGTGCGATGGACAATGCCAACTTTGCGATATCATATGCAGCCTTAGGTTTTCCCAAAGACTTACTAGCTTCAGCCATCCGTTTCAACGCTACCGGATCATTTTTCAAATGAACGATTTCTTCAATAAGTTCCCGTCCTGTAAGCATCTTATCCAAAATCATTTTTGCAGCACCGCACATAACCAAAGCCTGCGCATTATACCGTTGATGATCTTCGGCCGCATAAGGATATGGTATCAATATGGAAGGCAGACCTCGTACAGTCAATTCCGCCAGTCCTACCGCTCCTGCGCGGTATACTGCTAAATCAGCCGCCGCCAGTGCTTCCGGCATATGGTGAAGATATGGAATAATATAACTTCCCGAACCGTACTTCCCTTTTTCGCTGATTCCCGGAAGTTGTTCCACAACTTGTTTATATTCGTCAGTCCCAGTTACATGCAAAATCTGTATATCCGGATCATCTTTAAAGTACCGATGCGCTTCTACCATAGCTGTATTAATAGTATGAGCACCCCGGCTGCCACCAGCAACCAAAAGGGTAAACTTTACCGGATCTAATCCCAGAAAAGCCCGTCCGGTCTTCTTGGATACAGTTAAAATATCCTTCCGAACAGGATTACCTGTAACTACCAATTTGTTTTTTTGATTAAAACGACCAGAAGCTTCTTCATAACCGAGCGCTACAATATCGACAAATTTGCTTAAAATTGTATTGGTAATACCCGGAATAACATTTTGCTCCTGAATAAGTGTGGGTATACCGCTTAAACTAGCCGCTAAAAGTACTGGGCCGCAGACAAACCCCCCTGTTCCAATAACGACCTGCGGTTTAAATTTATGTAATAACCATCGGGCTTGCACCATGCTGCCAATAGTTTTTTTCAATGTAACCATATTGCGAATGGATATTTTTCGTTCCAATCCTCGTACATCCAGTGTAACAAAAGGCAGTCCTTCTTTAGGTATCAGCGTATTTTCCAAGCCAACTTTAGAACCCACATATAAAAACTCTGTCGGTTCAATATCGGCAATAGATCTGGCAATAGTAATCGCCGGATAGATATGACCACCTGTTCCTCCACCGGATATAATGACACGACGCATGCCTTTTCCTCCTTATTTTCACTTCAGCTCATAATTTACAGCGACCAAACAATCCGTTTAAAATCATCGCCGCGCTGTTCAAAATTGTCATACATATCGTAGCTGGAACACGCTGGTGACAACAATATTACCTGCGGTGCCGTTGCCATGTTTCGAGCCATCCTTACGGCCTTTTCCATGTCAAATCCGGCACGATAAATATTTTTCACACCAGCTTTGCGAGCCTCTTGTTCAAATCGGTCGCCCGCTTCACCGACTAAAATCAGTATATCCACTTTTTTAGCTGCCAGCTGCATAAACGTATCAAGAGGAGTCATTTTATCATGTCCGCCGGCAATAAGAATAACATGGCCGGAAAACGCTTCCAAAGCCTTAATAGATGCATCCGTATTAGTCCCTTTACTATCGTTATAATACGGAACTCCTTGAATCGTACGCACAAATTCAATGCGATGCTCCACTCCGCTGAATTCTTTAAGAACTTTACGAATCACCGCAAGCGGTGCTCCGACAGCATAGGCAATTAAAAAAGCCGCCAAACAATTTTGAATATTATGTTTACCGAATAATTTCAATTCGTCCGTCCGGCATATGCATGTGTCTCTGCCATGGATCCGCAGGATCAATTCCTTGCCTCGCAAGAAAGCACCTACAGGAACTTCTGTATTCGTTGAAAAATATAGAATCCTACTTTGTATATCCTTCTCCATTTGTCTGATCAACGGATCATCATAATTCAAAACAGCGGTTTCCCGCTTAGTCTGATTGCGAAAAATGCGTTCTTTTGCAGCAGCATACGCTTCCATTGTATGATGCCGATCCATATGATCCGGTGTAATGTTCAATATACAAGCAGCTTTAGGTTTAAGCGTCTGTGTGTTTTCAAGTTGAAAACTGGAAAGCTCCGCAACAACCACATCTCCTGCCGGTAAATCAGCTGCTTGTTCCGAAAGACCTATACCAATATTGCCGCCTACTACAGTATGTCGTCCTGCCGCTTCCATAATTTTCCCAAGTAGTGTAGTCGTTGTCGTTTTACCATTAGTCCCCGTCACGCCGAGGATATCTGCATTGGTAACACGACTCGCTACTTCTACTTCGCTCCAAATAGGAATCCCTCTTTTTACCGCTTCCCGCATAATAGGAATTTCCGGAGAAATAACGGGAGAAGGTACAACAATATCCGTTGTATCAAGAAGAGACGTTTCCTGGCTGCCAAAAACAAATTTCACACCTGCTGCGGCAAGAATCGTCCACGGTTCTTCCGAGGCATCAATTTTCTTCCTATCATTTAAAACCACCGCCGCGCCATGTCCCGCCAATACACGTGCTGCAGCTTTACCACTGATTCCGGCACCGATAACCAGTATAGTTTTACCCGTAAAATCCATTATACTCATTGAAAACGCCTCTTTTAATTATTAATTAGTCGTGGACAATACAATAATAATAGCAATAATTGCCATTATGGCTGAAAAACTCCAAAAAACCGTAACGACTTTCACTTCGCTCCACCCTGATAATTCAAAATGATGGTGGATCGGACTCATCTTAAAAACACGGACACCGCGGGTCTTAAAGGAAATGACCTGTATAATGACCGATAATGCTTCGATCACATACAGTCCGCCCGCTATAATAAGCAGCAATTCTGTTTTCGTAAGAATGGCCATTGCCGCCAGCGCGCCCCCTAAGGCTAAGGAACCTGTATCCCCCATAAACATTTTCGCCGGATGCTGATTATAAAACAAAAAGCCTAAACAAGCTCCGGCCATAGATGCGCAAAATACGGCAAAATTAATATATCCCAGCGCCACGGCAATAACTACATACGCCACAGAAGTAATCGCACAAGAACCCGCCGCCAAGCCATCCAATCCATCGGTAAGATTCACGGCATTACTCGTGCCGACAATCATCACAAAAACAAATAAATAATAGAATATCCCAATTTCAACATGCCAGTTTGTAAATGGGATCCATAACGTCGTTGGAAAATCCAAATATACTTTTAAAATACCACAGAATATAGCCGCCATAATAAACTGCCCTATCAATTTTTGCTTTGCCGTAAGACCTAGGTTTCGATGCTTCAATGACTTGATTCCATCGTCTAAAAAACCAATTGCGCCATAGCCTAATGTCAAAAACAGAGCTAATCCCTTACGCAGATCAAACGGATCAAAAACCAAGCAAGATACCACTAAAGCCGTTAAAATTAAAACGCCTCCCATCGTTGGAGTTCCCGCTTTTATTTTATGGCTCGCCGGTCCTTCTTCCCGCTCCGATTGGCGAGCGTGAAAGGATTTTAATTCCCGTATCACAAACGGACCCAATACCAGTGCTATGACCAAGCTGACTGCAAATCCATAGATCAGCGTATTTAACATTCGCATGACTTCCCTTCAAAATAAGGCAGTATTTTCTCCATTGCCATTCCTCGTGATCCTTTAAGAAGGATTGTATCTTCCGGCTGGAGAATATGTTTCAAACAAGCCGCCGCTGCCGCATGACTTTCTACCGTATAAACCTGGGTCAATCCGGCATTCTCAGCCGCCGCCGCAATATAACCAGCAAGAGATCCCATGGCGATTACAACATCAATGCCTAACGCAGCAGCCTCAATGCCAATTTTTTCGTGTTCCTTCTGTGCCCACTCACCTAACTCTAACATGTCGCCAAGAACAGCAATTTTGCGTCCCTTTCCAAGCTGTGCAAGCGTTCTGACTGCTTCCTGCATCGACGCAGGATTTGCATTATAGGCATCATTAATAAACGTATACGATCCAATGCGTATCAGTTCCTGCCGCATTGCTTCACTCTGATATTCAAGCAATCCTTTTTGCATTTTTCTATCTGAAAGTCCTAGTATCCGACCTACAGAAATAGCGGCCAATGCATTGTAGACATTGTATTCTCCCAGTGCCGGAATCAACACATCAAACATTTCATCAAAGCAGCGGCACGTAAAATGTACCCCCTGCTCATCCATAAAAATGCGGTTTCCCTGTATAACGGCATCATTACCCAAGCCAAAACTGACAACTTTTCCCTTGCACAAATCAGCCATGGCCGCAGTATACGGATCATCTTGATTTAAAATCGCCGCTCCGTTTTCCGTAAGAGCTTTGACTAATTCACTTTTCGCTTTGGCAATGTTGGCCTGAGAGCCCAACAATTCGATATGACTTTTACCCACATTGGTTACAACGCCAACCGTTGGTTCCGCTACAGCAGCCAAATCAGCAATTTGTCCCAGCCCGCGCATTCCCATTTCCACCACGCAAGCCCCATGATCTTTCGTCAGCTGCAGCAATGTCTTCGGTAACCCAATTTCATTATTAAAATTTTTTGCTGTCTGCAAAACAGTAAATTTCTGTGATAAAACAGATGCTATCATATTACGCGTCGTCGTTTTACCTACAGAACCGGTTACAGCTACGATGGGAATATCAAAACGCCGCCGGTGGAACCGTGCCAGCCCCTGATATGCAGTTAACGTATTGGAAACAAGAATAACAGCAAAGTTATCTTTCTTATATTCTTCTCTATATTCCTGTACAATCGCACCCGTTGCCCCATTATCACGCGCTTGGCATACAAAGTCATGCCCATCAAACTTTTCACCCTTTAACGCAACAAACAGCGATCCTGGACTTATATTTCTTGTATCCGTTTCTACTTTAGAAAAAATCATGTCTTCTTTAATCGGATAAGACAGTGTTCCTTCCGTTGCTTTCTCAACTTCTTGTATCGTAAAGGTTGCCATGTTTATCTCCCCTTTATCGCGTCACGCGCTACCTCACGGTCATCAAAATGAATAGTACCGCTGTTCAAAATCTGATACGTTTCATGACCTTTCCCGGCAATCAAAATAATATCCCCGCTTTGAGCTATTGCTACCGCGCGGTAAATAGCCGATCGTCTATCTACGATGACTTCATGATGCTGTCCTTCTTTTATCCCTTCCAATACACCCTTTTCTACTTCCTTAACAATATCTTCCGGGTTTTCCGAACGTGGATTATCAGATGTAACAATAGGAATATCTGCATATTCTGCAGCAATGCGCCCCATAATAGGACGTTTTGTCCGGTCCCGATCACCCCCACATCCGAATACGGCAATAATTCGTTTCGGATTCATTGCTCGAGCTGTTGTAAGTGCCTTTTCCAGGCTATCCGGCGTATGCGAATAATCAACAATAACTGCAAAATCTTGTCCTTCTTCTACAAGTTCAAAGCGTCCCGGTACCGAATGAAATGTTTGAATCGCTTTATCAATAATTTCTGTAGAAACTCCTTCTGCGTGTGCAGCCCCAATAGCCGCTAAGGTATTATATACATTGAATAATCCGGTAATCTGCATATGGAGGGAAACACTTCCAAACGGTCCTGTCACATCAAAGGATGAACTCTTTAACTCTACTTTTAAGTTAGCGCCTTTAAGATCTGCTTCCTTTTCAACTCCATATGTCAGTGTCTTGCAATGGCAAACACCGAGAATATCTTTTCCATAAGGATCATCAATGTTAACAATGGCAGTCTTATTATCTTTAACATGTTCACCAGAACTTAATCCTTGAAAAAGTTTTTCCTTAGCTGCCAGATAATTTGCAAAGGTTTTATGATAATCCAAATGATCTTGTGTCAAATTCGTAAACACCGCCGTATCGTATTCACACCCTGCCACACGGTTCATAGCTAACGCATGACTCGAGACCTCCATAACCACATGGGTAATTCCTTTTTCATACATAAGCGACAAAAATTGTTGTAATTCTACAACATCCGGCGTCGTATTATGAATAGGCAATTCTTTATCGTCAATAAGGGCATGAATAGTTCCAATAACGCCGACATGATATCCGGCGCTGCGCAAAATATGAGCAATAATATGCGTTGTCGTTGTTTTCCCATTTGTTCCTGTAACACCTATCATCCGCATTTTTTTACCGGGATAATCATAAAAATACGGAACAACATCCTCCATCGCTTCATGAATATTGTGCACTGTAATTTGTACAACTTGCGGCGGCAAATCCAGATGTTTGGTTGTCAGAACGGCAGCCGCACCTTTTTCCACTGCTTGCTTGGCAAAAACAGATCCATCAACATGCACGCCAGGCAAGCAGATAAATAAATCGCCTGGTTCTATTTTTCTGGAATCGGAAGAAATACCCGTAATTTTCTTTTCGGCATTACCTTTAATATTATATATTCCATTAATTATCTTACAAAGTTCCCCTATTGTTTTCATCACAATTTCCTCCTAAATAACTAATCTCGGTTCGAATGAAGCCATTTTCAAAAAATACAAATAGCAGCCTTACGGAAAAAGGCTGCCCATATTGCTCTATTTACCTACGTGTTTCCCCACGCTGCTCTTTGCATATGAAGGGCCATACAGCACCTGCCCCGGTGCAACCATTCCCAATTTTTGCGTCGCCATAGAATAAATCCGGTCCGGCGATTCCATTTTGGCAATATCCAATCGTAAATCTTCATTTTCACGATAAAATTGTTGTACCTGTTGTTTTTCCCGCATCAAATTATACCCGCTATTCGCTGCGGCTGCCGAAATAGCCACATGTGCCAAAAGCAAGATACCTATAATGGCAATCAAAGCAAATGTTTTCCATAAAACCTGGGAAAATTTACGTTCTTCAGCTCTCGTGCCGTATGCGGCATCTCCGGTATAATGAACGGCAATTGTCCGCGTGCTCTGATTTTGATAATTATAATAACCTGCTTTTCTGGCTAGCATATTATACCACATCCGATCAAATTATAAAATATATATCCATATACGTCTGGTATATTATATACGAATCCCAACACGCAATTTTGCGCTTCGTGCACGCGGATTGCATTCTAACTCTTTATCTCCCGGTTCAATAGCATGACGAGATACCTTCAAAATAGCATGGTGATGACAAGTACATACAGGCATGCCCGGAGGACAAATACAGTTAGTCGCCATACGTTTCAACGTCTGTTTAGCAATACGATCTTCCAGTGAATGAAAGGTAATGACAGCGATACGGCCCCCTGTTTTAAGACGCTCTGCCGCTGTTTCAAACGTATCTTTAAGAATTCCCAATTCATCATTTACTTCAATTCGAATCGCTTGAAAAGTCCTTTTGGCAGGATGCGGTCCATCTTTACGGGCACCTGCCGGTACAGCCTTTTTAATTATTGTTACAAGTTCCTCGGTCCGGCATATCGGTTTTTCATTCCGGGCCGCTACAATAAAAGATGCGATCCGTTTAGCCCACCGTTCTTCTCCGTAGTCTTTAATAATTCGATATAAATCCGCTTCACTATATGTATTAACCACATCATACGCACTTTGTTTCTGTGATTGATTCATTCGCATATCCAAAGGACCATCCTGCATATAAGAAAATCCTCGTTCCGGTGTATCCAGCTGATAACTGGATACGCCCAAATCAAACATAATTCCGTCAATTTTTTCAATACAAAGCGTATCAAGAACATGTCCAATATCCTGAAAATTACGCTGCACCGGAATAAATCGGCATGCAGTGCCTTTAAGCGTATTGACAGCTGCAGTTATGGCCTCACTGTCCTGATCTAAGCCAATAAGTGTTGCCTGATCGGTCAATCGTTCGGCAAGCGCCCTGGAATGGCCGCCGCCGCCAAGAGTACAGTCTACATATACTCCATTCGGATCACCTATAATATTATCTATCATTTCATTGAGCAGGACGCTCACATGATGAAATTCCATAGAGCCTCCTAAAAGTTAATGTCAAAAGAATTATCCAGTGTTTCCGCAATATCTTCCATTTCCGGCACTGTTTTTGCATTATATTCGTCAAATACGGCTTTGCTCCAAATTTCGACTTTGTCTCCCGTTCCCAGTACAACGACTTCTTTTTCCAAATGAGCATATTCACGTAAATTTCCCGGTATAAGAATACGTCCCTGCCGATCAAATTCCACTTCGGCGGCACTGCCAAAAACAAAGCGCTTAAAAGCCCGTACATTCCCCTTTGAAGTAGTAAATTTCTGCATGGCCTGCGCAAAATTCGTCCACGATTCCATGGTATATACAGAAAGACAGCCTTCCAGTCCACGGGTGACAATAAATGAACTACCCAATTCTTCACGGAACTTAGCCGGCAATATCAATCTACCTTTCGCGTCAATTGTATGCGAATGTTCACCCATAAACATAATGCTGTCATCTCCTTTCACTACTTTTTACCACATTTTACCACAATTTCCCACTATATGACAACATAAATAGGAAAAAATAGAAAAAAATTTTTATGTATACAAAAAAAGTCACCATGTCTGCACATAGTGACTTCCCATACCTTCTTATATATACTGCTATTTTTTAGATAATGCAAAAATATGCTGGCGCAAATTGGAATGTATCAAAACTGCAGAAGATGTCAGTTTATCAAACCGGCAGTATTGCAACAGCTGCGTTTTATCATAGTTTTCATAGTGTTCAATAAGTCCGCCCTGATATGCCAAATACGATAAAATTTCATTAGCCGCTACCCCTTGTTCTCGAAGCTGACGCACTGTAATTCCCTGCTGCCGTTTTGACAACCGATTTCCTTCTTCATCTATCAGCATGGGTACATGGGTATATTGCGGTACATCATACCCCAAAAGTCGCAGCAGCCATATCTGTCGTGCTGTTGAAGACAAAAGATCTTGTCCTCTGACAACATGCGTAATCCCCATCGCTCCGTCATCAACACTGACTGCCAGCTGATACGCATACATCCCATCAGCACGACGTACAATAAAATCACCGCACGTATCCGCTAAGTTTTCCTTCTGTAATCCTAAAATTCCATCAGTGAACGAAATATTCAGTGCCGGGACATGAATTCGCCAGGATGGAGCTTTAGTCATTCTACATTTTTCTTCTTCGCTCATACCATAACAATGTCCATCATAAACACTCAATTCACCTATATGAGGTGCGCTTCCCACAGATTGCAGCCGAGTCCGGCTGCAATAACACGGATAAAGTAAGCCTAATTGCCGCAAACGATGTAACACCCGTTTATACAAATCATATCGTTCCTGCTGCACATAGGGGCCCTGCCTTCCCCCTATATCAGGTCCCTCATCCCAATCCAATCCCAGCCAGTGTAAATCGTAAAGCAATGCCTGCATATATTCTTTCTTCGAACGCTGTTCATCAATATTCTCAATGCGCAGCACTAAAGTACCGCTATGACGCCGTACCTGCAGCCAGCAAAGAAAGGCAGTCCAAACGTTTCCCAAGTGCATATACCCTGTCGGACTCGGTGCAAAACGACCTCGCATATGCCCACCTCTTAATCCGGTAATGAAATAAGCTCTCCAAACAGTTCTTTATCCTGACGAATAGCAGTTTCACTCCCCATGACACATAAGCAATTATCAGTCATAGCGGCTTTAACTAAAGGTGCCAATGCCCGAATATCAGAAACGGTCGTCGCCAAAAGTTCATCGCGGCGTTGTTGCACCATTTCCTGTGTATTTCCCGTAAAATATCGGTTCATGGCTTTAGCTCCCCGCAAAGACGGTGTCAGGGGAATATCAATACGGCTTAATGTACCAATAACGTATTTAGTCATTTCTCGTTCTGAAACATCAAAAGCAGACAAATATTCCGCTAATTCGTTGTATACTTGGATACTGTTCTTTAAATTAGGATCACGATACGAGCATAAAACCATATCCCCATTCGTATAAAATTTAGCGAAAGCACCATACGCTCCGCCTTGAACACGAATTTTTGTCCACAAATATCCGTACTGCAAGATGGTTTCCAGTACTTGTAAGGAACCTGTATAAGAAAAGCCGTGCTGGCGGAAATTTCCTCCTTTAGCAACATACTGTACCTTACCACTGGTCATGATTCCTTCATTTTTCTTATTACGAGAAAAGTCGCAAAGCGCTGTATTCTTCTCTCCCAAAGGCATCTGTGCAAGCCATTCAGGCAGAAGTTTTTTGACTACTTCCTTATCCTCTTCACTGCCGGTAATTTCCAATGTCATACGAGACTGGGTAAATATCTTTTTCATAACATGGGACAAGCCGTCGGCTATTTTTGTTATATCTTGACCTGCTTGTTTAGCGGCTGCCGTAATAAATTCATAATAAGAAAATTCTCCGACATCACAAAATCCTTCCACAGCCGAAAGATAAGACAATACCCTATGCATCACAATAATATGACCACGACGGAACGCATCCATATCCCATCCGGATTTTGTCTCTTCAATAAGTTCCCGCAGACGTTGTGCATTAGTAAATGTCGTGTTTAGGGAAATCTCTTTCATCAAATCTAACAATTTAGAAATATTTTGACTTAACACTTTGGTCTTTATCTGGAATACAGGCGTATAGGCTTCATTATCCTGAATATCAGAATATGCTGACACACTATACTCCATTCCCCCCGTATATAAATCAATCTGCGAGGCCAATTCGCCATAGCTGTGAGACGTCGTATCCAGATCACCGATCAGGTCACTTAAAAGATATATATAAGATAACTCTTTCCGTGAAAAACCATATAAATCAAAGTAGGCATTTATATAGGCAATACCATTTGTAAAATCAGGCACATAGCAAACAGGAACATCATTCATGTCTTCGACATGAAATACTACATCTTCTGCTTTCGATTCCAAATCGCTGCGCTGCAATGTAGGAATAGACAACAACGCTTCTGCGGAATCCGGTGTTGCCTGCCGTTGTTTTAATGCTTGAGATTTGGCTACAATATGATCAATTTCACTTTTTGGCAATGTTGCTTTATATGCTTCCAATGAATCTGCGATTTCCTGATCATGCCGTTCTGTAAAACCTTTTTCCGGAACCATTGTAATCAAAACATGATACGGATTCTTTAAAATATACTTTTCCATAAGGCGTTCATAATATCCGGTTTCAATGCCTTGACGCAACACCTGTAAATCATGTTCATAGGCCAGCGTATCTAAAGGATCTCCCCCATAAAGCCATGTATCCATGCAGCGGATTCCATAAATCAGACCTTTGGGACGACCCGCAAAATCTGCTTCACGCAGTGCAAACTCCGTACGGTTTAAAGCCCCCGTAAGCAACGTCTTGTCAATCCCTGTTTTAATCATATCGGTCAGCACGTTTTGTACAACAGGAATAATTTTTTCCTGCGCTTCTTTTTCAGAACCATTCACAGACACCGACCAAATCGGCTGAAGAATGCCATCTTGAAAATCACCAGATACATCTTTACCAACACCCGCATCCAACAGTGCTTTTTTGAGAGGAGCTGCCGGAGACTGCAGCAACACATAGGTCAGTACTTTAAAAGCCAGTCCCAGTGTTGGATCCAATGCATCATCAATAACATATGTCAGTGTATGTAATGTCTTACTTTCCTCATTATCATCAGAAGCAATGCCATACGGGTATGACTTTACCATGCTAGCCACGGGAGCTTGCCGGTGGATTTCCGAGTCTACCGTTATACAATCAAATTTATTAAGATATTCGCCATCTATGAACTCCAGTGTTTTTTCTATATCCATATCCCCATAAAGAAAAATATAACTGTTAGCAGGATGATAAAACTTGGCATGAAATGCCACAAAAGCCTCCTGTGTCAAATGGGGAATATCATCCGGATCCCCGCCGGACTCTACGCCATATGCCGTTTGTGGAAAAAGGTTTTCCATGACATGTCGTTCCATCAGTGCATCCGGAGAAGAAAATGCCCCTTTCATTTCATTATAGACTACTCCGCGATAGGTCAGCGGAGCATCCGCCGCATCCATATCATAATGCCAGCCTTCCTGCATCAGGACTTCTTCATCCGTTAGCATATTGGGGAAAAAAACAGCATCCAAATACACATCCATAAGATTCTTAAAATCAGCTGCGTTACGGCTGGCTACGGGATACATTGTCTTATCAGGAAACGTCATAGCGTTGAGAAAAGTGTTCAATGATCCTTTGACAAGTTCGACAAAAGGTTCCTTAAGTGGAAATTTACGTGAGCCACAAAGTACAGAATGTTCACAAATATGCGGAACTCCGGTACTGTCCGTGGGCGGAGTTCTGAAAGAAATGGAAAAAACTTTATTATCATCATCATTAGCTAAATATAAAACCCGAGCTCCGGACTTTATATGAGTCAAGCTATAGGCCTGACTATTTATTTCCTTAACATACATGGAACGATCCACGTGAAACCCATTACAAACAGAATGTACCTCCAATTTCATATATATACCCCTTTTCTTTTTATCAATGCATAAGTAATATATCCGTCAGCGCAGCTACAGATGGAGCTATATAATCGGGTCTGCTTGCTTTGCATTCTTCTTCCGATCCATAGCCATATTCCACGAGAATGACCGGTATATGTTGATTATGCGCACCGATGGCATCATATTTACGATCACCTACCATGACAACAGTTCCTTCATCACGGGAATCAATACTATCAAGTATACGCTTGATCATTAATGCCTTGTCTTCTGTACCTCCCAATTGACTGCCGGAAATCATGGACAAATATGGAAAAATCCCAAATTTCTCAACAATTGCCTGTGCATGTATTTGTGGTTTAGACGTTGCCAAGTACGAATATATTCCCTGTTCATGCAACAACTTTAACAAATCGAGTATCCCATCATACGGACGATTTTCAAACTTTCCGATTGTTGAATACCGTTCCTGAAAATATTCATATATTTTTTCGGCTATCTTCCTGGAAAATCCATAGGTTTCCATAAAAGTGTGCATCAACGGCGGTCCGACAACTACGTCCGGATCCAATCTCCCTGTTGTATCTATTCCCATTTTGACTAATGCATATTCGACGGATTTGATGATCCCTTCCTGCGAATCAGTAAGTGTTCCGTCTAAATCAAATAATACATGTTTAAACATAAAATCCTCCTGAATAGGTAATCTTTTGCAAATACTATAATACCATTACTGCGTAAACTAAACAAGAAGTAACCGTCATGCTTATTATATCTGCGTAAAAACAGCAGTCCTCTTATAGAAAGGACTGCTGAAAAAAAAGCATATCGCAAAATAGCCAGTATATTTTATTTACCTTTGTTCATTACGATCTTTACAGCAAATCCAATCAAAAAAAGAACAAAAATCCCGATAACCACATATGCAACACCGTTGGTTATGCTATGTAAAGCCGTATTCACTACATCTCCCTTTTCAGAGGTTAAAAAATGACGTAATAGAAAAAGAATCACAAAAAAGAAAAAAGTCGTTGATATAAGCTTTACAACAGGCCTATGTTTATCAAGAAATGTCGGATGATAATATACTCTGCTGCTGACCATAGAAAAGGTATTATTAAGATAAGCCGATACGCGGTTCCCATATGTTAAAATATCCAACGTTCCGCTGCCGAGTACACTATCTTGTTGGACATGCTTCATGAATATACGTTTCATCGCATCAAAATACGCCATAAGATTCGTGGAATCAGATGCCTTGGGAACAGCATCATATTCTGTAAATCGAATAGCACACACTTCTTGGAACCCATTTTTTATATGTTCAGGAATATCTTCATCCTGCGCATACCGCTTATCTAATTTTCCTAATACCGTCTCAAATATTTTTTTCAACTCTTTTTCCGTATGAATATATTTTTTTAAAAATATATAATAATCAGAATGAACAGGAACCTTTTTATTATTTATCAGCTCTGCATGGACGGATGTATATAATGCCCAATACTTATAAAAACTATACTCTATCAGATTCGTCAATACATAGTCTGCCGGTTCTCCCTGCAAGTCTTTAATAATATATTCACAAATACCATCCTTTCTGTCATAAACGATATCTGTCAATACGGCTATAAATTCTGCATATGTAAGTTCCTTCATGGTTATAATCAATCCTTTTTCGTGAGATGTAGTACTAATAGTATATCACACAATAATACCCAACGGCGAAAATAACTGCTATCTATCATAATAGGAAACACCATAAATTAAAAATCTAATACATCTGCTATTTCTTTAAAAAACGGATTTTTAGTATCCTTCTCAGATAATATGGGATCATCTATCCCCCAATCCACACCAATATCAGGATCATTCCAACGAACACCGCCATCTGCCTGCGGAGCATAATAATTGTCTGCTTTATACATAAATTCCACATCATCCGTCAGCGTCACAAATCCATGTCCAAACCCGCGGGGAATCAACAGCTGCTGTTTGTTTTCCTCGCTCAGTTCTACTCCTACCCATTGCGTGTAGGTCGGACTGCTCTTGCGGAGATCTACCGCCACATCCAGAACAGCTCCCCGCGTACAGCGCACAAGTTTGGCCTGACTCCATTCTCCTTTTTGAAAATGAATGCCCCGCAATGTTCCCTTCACGGTAGAAGAAGAATGATTATCCTGTACAAAATCATACTGCAGCCCTGCTTCCTCCATTTTTCGTTTGGACCAGCTTTCCATAAAAAATCCCCGATGGTCACCAAATACTTCCGGTGTAAGGATAACCACACCCGCCAATTTTGTTTTTGTCACTTTCATCTATCCTGTCCTCCTCATGGATACTAAGTAGTAGTCAGCATTTGATAGTTACAACCGCCCGCACTACAACCGTCTTTGCCACAACCATCTTTATCTTTACTACAACCATCTTTATCTTTACTACATCCGCCTTTTAATCTATCCCCTCTTCCATCAAAAATCGCCGTACGGCATCCTGCCAATCCGGCAAGGTATGAAATCCATTCTGCACCAGTTTTTCTTTACTCATGCGGCTGTTCAACGGTCGTTTGGCCGGAGTCGGATACGCACTGGTCGGGATAGGCTTTACCCGGCACGGAATTCCTGCCTGGCGGAAAATTTCCTCTGCAAATTCCGCAAACGAACAGATTCCTTCATTCGTCGCATGATACGTCCCATAGGCTTCACTCCGTACCATATCACATAAAAGCGGTGCCAGATCTGCCATATACGTAGGAGATCCGATCTGATCGTCTACCACGCTTACTTCGTCCTGTTCCTTCCCCAACCGCAGCATCGTCTTGATAAAATTACTGCCGTTTTTACCAAAGGCCCAGGAAATACGCACGATAAAATGCTTCACTGCATATTTCCGCACCGCTTCTTCCCCTTCCCATTTTGTCTGGCCATAGAAGTTCAACGGCGCTGCCGGATCCTCTGGCTTGCGAAAAGCGGTTCCCTTCCCGTCAAATACATAGTCCGTACTGATATACACCATCTTGGCCTTCATTTCCCTGCATATTTTTGCTATGTTTTCAGTCCCCAGCACATTGACCTTATGACATATATCCCGATTGCTTTCCGCTTTATCTACGGCTGTATACGCACTGCAGTGGATGACCGCATCGGCACCGTACCCCGTAAGGAAACGATGGGCTGCCGCAAAATCCGTAATATCAAATTCGGCCAGATCCGCCCCCACACAGTCGATTCCACACCGTCTCAGTTCCTGTACCACTTCATACCCCAGCTGTCCGCCTACTCCTGTCACTGCTACTTTCATCATAGTTCACCCTGCATCTTTCTATCATAATTTTTATATTCCCCGCTTAGGATATGTTCCCACCACGGTTTATGATGCAAATACCACGCAATGGTTTCCTGAATCCCTTCTGTAAACCGGGTTGTCGGTTCCCAGCCAAGTTCTTTCCGTATTTTTGTCGGGTCAATCGCATACCGCCGATCATGCCCGGGTCGATCGGTTACAAAGTGAATCAAATCTTCACTTTTTCCCAATGCCTTTACAATCGTCTGGACCACACACAAATTCGTCTGTTCATTATGGCCGCCAATATTGTATATTTCTCCCACTCTGCCGCTTCGGATAATCAAGTCAATGGCGCTGCAATGATCCTCCACATACAGCCAATCCCGTACATTGGCCCCTTTTCCGTATACAGGCAGCGGCTTATCCTGCAGTGCGCGGGTAATCATCAAGGGAATCAGTTTCTCCGGAAAATGATAGGGTCCATAATTATTTGAACACCGGGAAATGGTAACCGGCAAGCCATATGTTCGATAATACGCCTGTACCAGCAGATCCGCCCCTGCTTTCGAGGCCGAATACGGACTGGAGGTATGGAGCGGTGTTTTCTCCGTAAAGAACAAATCCGGCCGGTCCAGCGGCAGATCCCCATATACTTCATCCGTAGATACCTGATGGTACCGGGTAATGCCGTATATCCGGCAGGCATCCAGCAATACCGACGTTCCCATCATATTGGTACGCAGGAATATTTCCGGATCGATGATGGAACGGTCCACATGGCTTTCTGCCGCAAAATTCACAAGGATATCCGGTTTTTCCGCCTCAAATAACTGGTATACGAATGGTCGGTCGGCAATATCCCCTTTTATAAAGGTAAAATGAGGATTATTCATCACAGGTGCCAAGGTTTCCATATTCCCGGCATAGGTCAGCGCATCCAGACAAATAACACTATCCTTTGGATGCTGCCGTAGCATCCTATGAACAAAATTCCCCCCGATAAATCCGGCTCCGCCGGTGATTAATAGTTTCATGTGTAGCTCCCACACCTTTCCATAAAATTTGTTGGATTGGGTTGTAATAAATTGGGTTATGATAGAATCAGTTGTAATAAAAGCGGTTGCAAGAAAAACAGTTGTAGGAAAAGCAGTTGTACGTTTTTTAAATGGACATTAATTGCCATTTTCTTTTAATGTTTTAATCAATGTGTTCAAAAGTTTACTCACATGGTGACATAATCCCATGGCCTTGTCTATTTCAGCGCTTGTAACATACTCCAAATGCATACAAATTTGAAGCTGCGTTTCTAGTTCTGCAATAGATCCTCGAGAAATATACAAAAATCTAATAAAATCCTTATTCGAATATCGTGCCTGTCCTTCTGCTATATTCGAAGGAATAGAAACAGCTGCTCGTCGCATTTGATCTGATAAACCATACAATTCTTCTTTTGGCAAATATTTAATTAGACTATATATCTCTTTCACCAATTCCATACTACGTTGCCAAACAACCAAATCCTGATAATATCGTAAAGCCAATTCACCAACTCTTATATACGACTCATACTATTTTATCATATTCTTTAAATCACAACTCACAACCGCATTACCGCATTTTTTCTACAACCGTACAATCTTTTATCCACAACCGCTTGCAATTACTTTAAAATCTTCCCATCTACCACGTTTTGTAAATATTGTCCATAGGGAGACTTTCCATATTTTTCAGCACTCTTTGCCAATGTCTCTTTATCTATCCAGCCCTGTTCATAGGCTATCTCTTCCAAAGCGGAAATCTGCATGCCGGCACGATTTTCCACTGCCTTTACAAACTCTCCTGCTTCACTCAAACTTTTGATTGTACCCGTATCCAACCAGGCATAGCCGCGTCCTAAAGTTACCACATGAAGTGCTCCTTCATCCAGATATACCTTATTCAAATCCGTGATTTCCAATTCGCCGCGTGCTGACGGTGTCACCCTCTTTGCATATTCACAAACCTTGGCATCATAAAAATATAGTCCCGTCACAGCATAGTTCGATTTTGGGTGCATCGGTTTTTCCTCAATAGAAACCGCTTTTCCGGTTACATCGAATTCGATTACCCCGAATCGTCTCGGGTCGTCCACATAATAGCCAAAAACGGTTGCCCCCTGTTCATTGGCAGCCGCTTCCCTTAAATGTTCCCGAAGACCTGCCCCATAAAAGATATTATCTCCCAGTATCATCGCACATCGGTCGCCGGCTATAAACTCCTCGCCTAAAATAAAAGCCTGTGCCAGTCCTTCCGGCTTAGGCTGTACCTTATAGGATAAATGCAGTCCATACCGGGTTCCATTTCCCAATAATCTCTCAAAATTCGGCAAATCCGCCGGCGTAGAAATAATCAAAATATCCCGAATCCCCGCCATCATCAATGTCGACAACGGATAATAAATCATCGGCTTATCATACACCGGCAACAGCTGCTTCGACGTTACCATGGTCAGCGGATACAAACGTGTACCGCTGCCTCCTGCTAATACTATTCCTTTCATGCAATCACCTCAAAGTAAATGTTTGCGTTTAACTAGGTTAAATTCATATAAGATAGTTCTCTTATTCTTTCAACACGTCTCTTACAAACCTTGGCAACGAAGTAACAGCTCTCCCCAATCGGAAAGATAAACTATGACTTATGGCTTCATAGCTTTTTTGAGTTGTTTTTATCTCTTGTTTCAAACTTGCTATCTGATATTGTAAATCAGTAATATCGCGCTGTAATTTAACAAATTCAGGAAAAGGCATCATATGCAAATCATCCAACCCCTGCATTACTTTCTCCGCTCCCCAACTGTCCGTCATTAGACTAAGCCCTCGCAAAAAGTCCTTTATATCCTGTATTTTACCCAGCCGCTCAATTTGTACTCTAAGTACTTTTTTAAATATCACATTATAGAATTTAGGATACTTTAACTCCATGTTATTTCTTATAATATTTTCTTCTATTATATTCAATACACGATTATGATCGTCAAATGCTTGCTTAAATTTTTCGTAATTTAATTCACTTTCGGAACTAATCCCAAAACCACATCTATAATTTATCAATCTATTGTTTACTCTTCGAAATGACCTGGTTTGCTGAGCAATAAAGAAAAATGCATATGTATCTTCCATCGATACACAATGTATAGCTTTCATGAGCTTATAAGCTCGTCTTATACTATCACCCCTAAAACATTTTTGCCATAAACATACGATAAACTTATCTTTAACAAAGCAATTTATTAACATATCTCCTTCACAACTATATTCTGGTTTATTAAAAAATGCTTCTATGCACTTTTTCATGTCTTCGGAATATTCTATTTCATATTGCGGACTACACCAGAATTCAATTATATCTGCACTTTGTTTTATCTCTTCTTGCAATATCGTTTCAAAAGCATTAGGTTCAAGATAATCATCGCCGTCCAAAAACATAATATATTGTCCCTGTGTTTTCTCAACACCGCATTTTCTGGCAATGACTATTCCTGAATTCTTCTCGAGATGAATTACTTTTATTCTCTTGTCTGTGTGAACATACGTATCCAATATATCCGGACACCTATCCGGAGAACCATCATCTACACAAATTGCTTCCCAATTATCATAGGTTTGTGCTAACACACTATCCAAACATATCTGTAAATACTTTTCGACATTATAAATTGGTATAACGATCGAAATATCAGGCATTTTCTGCATATTGATTACCTCTGCATCTAATTCCTCTATTATAATAATCTAAAATCGTAATACTCAGCAATGTAGTAGTCAAGCAAAATAATAACACTTAGTGATAGTTTTTTCAGGCGATTATTCTGGCAGCATAAGGAGTTAATCCATTATTGTAGGAATGAGGTCTACGTCGATTGTAGTGGCAATAGATAAACCAATAAAGACCTTCATTCATCGACTTCACATCCTTGAATCTCCGTAAATTAAAATACTCGTTTTTCAATGTGTTATAGAATCGCTCCATAGGGGCATTATCATACGGACAGCCAGCACGACTCATGCTTTGCTGGACAGCATGGCGTTAACAGAAAAGAACGAATGCTTCCGATGTAAAATCGACTAAAGAAAAGGGATTGCTCCCTTTCCCTCGTCTAAGAACCGTACGTGAGAGTTTCCCACTCATACGACTCAAGCAGTTTTTAACCTTTTCCGGCGGCAATTATCCGTTGAACCTTTTGTTTCCGGTCCTTGAAATATCTCTGGTCTAGGAAAGGTTTTTTACTAATCTGAAGATTCGAATGTCGGGCGATGTGAACTGTCCGCAGATTGAGTAGCTCATTTTTATCAGTAGAGAAAGTCGGCGAATCATATCTTCTTGGGCACTTGCCTTGCTTTCTTTGAGAATAATGTCAGATAATTTCCTTACCACTCGTTTTACAGAATCTTTCAAAGGTTTCACAATCAGCTTTCCATTATATTTTCGAAAAGTCCAGCCAAGGAAATCAAAACCATTGTCAATATCGTAATATGCCTTTACCGAGTTGGTATTCCTCGATAAGACTTTTCACTGTCCGTCCTTCTTCCAGATACAGGCGGATTATTTCCTTCTTGAGCGCAGGCTCATAGTTTTGATTCATAGTAACAACCTCCGATATAGTCATTTTATCAAACTATCACGAGGTGTTACACACTTTATTATACTAGGTCAACGATTGCGTAATATATTTATATTTATATTTATATTCATTTTATTCTATTCGTTCTTGTTTTCTCAAATTCTCGAAAACATGACGAGGAACGCAGTATTTATGCTAATTTTAAGTGTCTCGTCATATTAATTCCGCGAATCCATATAATAAAGCAGCGTACTAAAAAACACTATACTGTTTACAATATTGAATAAAACATAATAATATTTTTATAGTAATATTATTTCTCAAAATTATTTATGTTTCTCAATCCATTGAGATTTTAAAAATTCTAATTTTTTTTCACTATTTGCTATCATATTGTTATAGATAGTATTTTCGCTTCCCCACAATGTTGAATTAATATTTTCTCTACATGTAACTAAATAGGGATTCGTTGTAACGATTTTTAAGGAAGTTTTCTTCTCTAAATATCTATCAATTGTATTACTTAAACTATCATAATTCGAATAATCCCAATCTTCTAGCTGCTCAAAAAATGATGAATTATAAACATTAAATACCATACTAATCATTTTATTAACAAAAATAAAATTCTCGAGATTAAAATTATCAATATTTTCTATTTCCATTTTTGGTGATATATCTGCTAAAAGTCCTGAAAAAATATCCCATTTGCTTTTGTTATGATTTAAATATTCCATGATATTATTGAATCTTCTTAAAAAATGTTCCTTTAATAAAACATCATCTTCGCAAATAATTACATTATCTAAATTCATTTCCTTTGCTTTTCTTAACATAAATTTATAACTTAACCCACAACCAATCCAACCTAATTCATGTCTCAGTCCGGGAAAAAATTTAAAATCTAATACATTTTTCGAAAATTGTTCAGTCCTTTCCATTGTTTCAGGTAAAGTTAAGCACCATTTATTACCTTCAATATCAACGTCTTGTCCCGCAAATTTATAAAAATCATCAAAACTAATATTATTACTCGCTAATAAAAACCTCATAAAATAATATCTAAAAGTATTTTTTCTAGTTTTGATAATTTCATTATTTTCTAATATTTTTCTTTCCCAATTATTAGCATCAAGATAATATGATATTTTTTTTATCATACTTTGTATATCATTTACATCAACAAATTCAATAAGATCACTTAAACCTTTATGTTCATCTGAATCAGCACTTTTTTCTGATATGATTATACAATCCAATTTTGAAAGACATTCAAATATTCTTGGCGTTTCTAAAAGAGCGTTATCATAATAATGAATATTAAGAATAATTTTTGCTTTTGATAATTCATTGATTAATTGGTCACCGAATAAATTGTTTATTATTTTTACACGAAATTGTTGTTGCAATTGTGTAAGTATATTACGCCTTCTTAAACAATGATCATCACCATAAAATAGAACATCGTATTCTTTATTACATTTTGAGTGCATACATTTGCCTACATCAACAGGCATATAAAATATTTTATTATACGGTATTTTTAAGTTTCGTAAAAATAAGATATTGATTGTTGAATAATCAAAAATTGCAACAGCTTGCTTCAACACAGTAATATATTTATTTGTAAACCACCTATTACTAACCGATTGTTCCATTTGAAAAGCAACATACATATCAGGTAATTCCTCAAACATTTGTGGGCAAATAACAAAATAAGGTTCTATTCCAAAACCATTTTCTGGTCTCCCATAAATAATGTAGCTATTTATTCCAACCAATTTTAGATTTTCTTGAATCAGTTCTGCTATAAACCGACAATGTTGAGTTGTTAAAATACCAACATTATCACAATAGGAAATATTGAAATCAGAAATATTTTTATTACTTATAACATTTGAATATTTATCAACTCGCTTCACCATTTTTTGTATAATACATGAAAAAATAGCCTTAACCACATTTCTTCTTCTACTTCCATATGGCAATAGTGTATCCCGAAATTTATAGTAAATTTGAGCCACTTTCATAACATTTGAATTTTTTGCATTATTAATATTATCACGCAAAATAACCATTTGCATATTCTGTTGTATATTTTTCCTTTTCAATTTATTATTTTCCTGTCGAAGCTTTAAATTTTCACGTTTTAAATCATTTAGCATTATATCAACTTTCTTTTCTTCCATTGAAACTACTCCTTACTTTAGCACAAAATTGATACATAAATGATATTAATCTAGTACACTGGTGCAACGTATTCAAATTAGCTGGATATATTGATTTCTCAAAAAATACCTTTGTTATTGCATGTAATCATTTTTACGTTAGCATATATTTGACCATTTAATCCATAAACGTTGTACTAGTAACCCTTATAATCAGATTTAACCTGAATTTCTACCATATCAGTTACCAAAAAAAGCATTATATTTTTCTATTGCATTTACAGCGTCGCCAACAAACATCAAATTTCCCTTATTAATCCAAGCTGCTTTTTTACATATTCGCCTTACATCATTTTCTGAATGGGATACTAAAATAACCGTAGTCCCCGCCCCCATCATATCTTCCATTCTTTTACTACACTTCTCCTGAAACTTATGATCCCCAACACTTAATATTTCATCTACTATCAATATTTCAGGACGAACCGTCGTAGCACAGGAAAAACCCAAACGTGCCACCATACCAGAAGAATAGTTTTTCACTGGAACTTCTATAAATTCACCTAATTCACTAAAATCCACGATTTCATCATATTTTTCCAACATTTCTTTTTTACTGAACCCCAGAATAGCTCCATTGAGAAAGATATTTTCTCGTCCCGTCAATTCCATATCAAACCCCGCACCCAATTCTATCAAAGGTGCAATAGAACCATTTACGGTGATACCCCCTTCTGTTGGCGTTAGAATACCACTAATAATTTTCAACATAGTACTTTTACCGCTTCCATTCGCACCAATCAATGCAAATGATTCGCCTTTTGGAATAGTAAAACTAATATCTTTCAATGCAAAAAATTCATCAACGGCAATCGCTTTTCCCTTGAGCATACGAACAAAATATTCTTTTAAATTATCTACTTTTTCCCGCGCCAAATTAAAACGCATGGAAACATGCTCTACTACTACTGCATTCTGCAATTCTACATCTCTTCCTATCTTCTAAATGTAAAGTATAAAGTCTCGTTGCTTATGTTTAAATACTAAGCCTCCAATAACTAGTGCCAATAATGAACAACCAATGCAAATTAAATTTTCTTCTATCGTTGGCCATTGACCGTATAGTATCACTTCACGAAACATTTGAATATAATCATACATTGGATTGAATACCATCAGCGATCTCATCCAATCAGGAAGTATTTCAACAGGATAAAAAATAGGTATCAAATAATTCAGTGCAGTCAAAAAAACGCCCCATAAATAAGTGAAATCCCTAAATTGTACTAATAATGCTGATAGTAAAATTCCTATACCAATAGAAAAAATCAATACATAAAATAGTACAAGAGGTACCATAACAAGTGTCAAATGAAATGTTGTCTGTGTTGCAATCATCACGATAACTAATGCTACTAATGAGAAAATCATTGTGGTAAATGATGACAATACACTTGATAAAGGAAAAATATATTTAGGAATATATACTTTCTTAATCATAGCACCATTATTTAAAATTCCTCCCATTCCAACACTTGTAGCTTCACTAAAAAAGGTAAAAATTAATTGTCCTGACAATAAATATACTGGATAATTGGGAATTTGAAAACGAAAAATAGTAGAAAATACAATAGTCAATATAATCATCATCAGTAATGGATTTAATATACTCCATAGGTATCCCAATATAGATTTACGATATTTGTTTTTTAAATCTCTTTCTATCAACAATTCTAATAACCAACGATATTTTTGCAATTCCTGCCATAAGGTCAATTCATTCATATCTTGTATTTCTGCTCCATCCTATAAAAAATTCCCACCCAAATGTCCTATCATCTTAGTTCCGTCTTGTACCAATGTTCTTATCATATTTTGCCATTCTCCCTTACCAACAAAATAGTGCAGTTTATCCATAACAAATTGCTACCTCTATCCTTTCTATGCAACAACAAGGCTAAAACTATAGCTCTTCATTCTTTATTTTTCCAATAATTCGGCATCATACTACATCTTTGCTTTATTCTGAGAGATAAATTATTTTCTTTTAAGCCCAGGCGATAACCAATAAACTTAATCCCATTATGGACAATCATAACAGGCAATAGCCATGGATAATACATAATGAAATATTTGATTTCTGCCAATAAAAACTTTTTCCCTTCACTTTCAGCTTGTCCAAAGTGTTTTCTAATCCAAGGTTCTCTAGCATGAAACACCCCTATATCAAAATATCTTCGAAATTCCTGCATTATCGTATAGTTATGAGAATGATAAACTTGTGCATCAGCACAATAAGCGACAATCCAACCTTCCAAAATCATTTTTGATGCAACATAAGTGTCTTCTCCCATAATAATATCATTAGGAAAATTTCCGATTTCATTTAACACCGTATTTCTATAAGCAGCGAATGTATCAGAGAGAAATGAAACCTTTATTCCCAATGTTTTTACATCAGATAGTTGTTTTAGTTTACTTTCTGATAGATAATTAAAGGTTCTCTCTCTAGATGCCAATATAGTGGCATCTAGATGTGGTAATTGTCTACCATATGCACAACCTACTTTTTCATTGTCAAAAGTTTTTACCAAATTAGTCAATGTATTTTCATTAGCAGGAATTGCATCTTGTGTCATGTAAATAAGAATAGGATAATTCGCACAATCTTTGGCAGCTTTTTGTCGAGTAGTACCATGATTAAATTCATCAGATGATATTTTCTTTACAACCGTCGATAATCCGTCTAAATGATCTTTATAAAATTCAAAATCAGTATCATAATCTGAATCTATTATATAGATGTCAAATGTTATATTCTGTTGTATTTTAAGTCGATCTAACAATCGAAGAAATTTATTATCTGGATGATAAATAGGAATAATAACTACGTTTTTCACTTCAGTTTCCTCTATAATCAACACATTGCAAAAGTTTCATACATACTCAAAAAAGACACTATACTAAACCCAATTACTTAGTATGCTCCTTGCCTACTGAATACCTCATGAAACGTTCGCCAAATCAATACCATATCAAACCATACATTCCAATTTCTGACGTACCAGCTATCCATTTGGACACGTTCATCATACGTAACATCATTTCTGCCACTGGTTTGCCACATACCGGTAATACCGGGACGAACCATGTAGAAATCGTCAATATATTTTCCGTAGCGAGGTATTTCTTCACGGATAATAGGTCTCGGTCCGACAAGGCTCATATCTCCTTTAAGCACATTGAACAACTGCGGTAGTTCATCCAAACTGGTTTTTCGGAGAAAAGCACCACTCCGGGTAATACGGGGATCATCTTTCAGCTTAAACTCGCTTTCCCATTCAGCCCGAGCTTTTGGATCAGCAGCTAATACTCGTTGTAATTTTTCGTCAGCATCCACACACATACTGCGGAATTTGTAACAGTAAAATGATTTTCCCTTTTTTCCTACTCGTCTATGCTTAAAAATCACAGGCCCCGGTGAGTCTCTATATATCCAAATGGCAATAATTAGAAAAACAGGCATCAGGCAAAGAATCCCTATAACTGTACAGACAATATCAAAAATACGTTTGATCCAACGATTATACCAGCGAGCCAAGTTATTCCGCACACTGAAAGCCACAATACGTCCATCAATGAGGCTTTCCATATTTAATACAGCTAATGGCATATTTCCCATATCGGGTATAAAAGAAATTGATTTTACCAACGGCTGCAAGCGGTAAACAATTTCTTGCACCGCATTCGTATTAAGTCCGGGGGCAATGACTACTACATGACGCACGCCAGTCTCCTTGATAACCTGTTCTGCATCCTGGAATTTACCCAGTTGCGGCATCATGGCTGTTACCTTGGGATTCGGTATATGATCTTCTAAATAGCCGATAAAATGATGTCCCATTCCCGTATCATGTTGAAAGTATTCCAATACTAAGGCTGCCGTCTTACCGGCTCCCATCACGAGTACAGGAACCTGCAATATACAAAATTTTTCCAATATTTTTTTAATAATAAAACGAAATAATATAACGAAACAAAACGCAAAAAACCATAAAAAAGCTAAAAACAATCGTGAAGTAGTCCCCGCTATTTGTGCTGCATACATCATCACGATAACTGTTACAGTTGCATATACATTAGCATTAAATATACGAGAGATGATACGCCAAAACTGCATACGACGCGTATATAATTCACTTGCCTGCATAAAAACAATATAGGTAACAGGACATATGACATACCAGCTTAACCAAGATATATGCAGCACCCCATCATTCGGTATAAAAAAATTCCGCAGGTAAAACGCTACGGATTCGGCACATACGATGGCACAGTAATCTCCTATCATTAAAACAAGCGGCAATATGATTGTTGTATATTTATTTTTTATAGAAATAGATTGACTATGAGATACATCAGCATCAAACATCAAAACACCGGCCTTTATACTGCTTAATTTGTTATAAGTACCTATTATGTATTATATGCTTTATATAATATCATAATTTATACACCATTACCAGTATGAATATACACTTGTATTATTATAAAATCATCCTAAGATATAACAATCATCATTATTTATGAATACTCTTACAAAATTACCAATCTTATTCTTTCCAAATTACAGCAAAAGCTAAATATATCCAAAACATCCTTGTTACTTGTTTTATTAGTAGCGTTGCATCAACAAACTCTTGAAAAAAAAATGCCAATATCCCCATTAATAATATAGACGAATTAAATATGGAAAAATAATTAAAACGATTTAAAAAAGTTTTAATTATTTCAAAACAAAAAATAATCAGTCCAATAAATCCCACTATTCCTGTTGTAGCCAAAAAATGGACATATATGTTATGTGCGTGCATTAAATGTTCATGTGCGCCTATGGGAAAATAGTAATTTACATAATTTACTTTCCAATTAGAGAACCCAACTCCCCCACATATATGATCCTTCCACATAGCAAGTCCACCTTGTAATGCATATACTCGTTCATAATCATATCCTCGAGCAATATGTTCATATATATAATCTTGTACATTAAGGAAATAACTTAAAGCAACTATAAAAACACCGGTCAAAAGGCCAACGTAAAATATTTTTTTATATTTTATTTTATATAGAAAAATAAAAATACAGATAACTATACTCAAAATATACCCTATAAAAAGTCCGCGACACTGTGTTAACAAAATAGTATACCCACAGGAAAAAATCGCTATTACATACAACAAACATTGTCTATTAAATTGATAATTTGCATTCTCAAATGCACTTTTTAAAGAAATGATTAACATAGGTAAAATAAAACCAAACATGCAAGCCAAGTTATTAGGAGACTTTAAAAAAACATCAGGCCGATCTATTTGCAAAATATGGTATTGGTAGGATGCAATTCCTGAAAGAACCAACACGACTATTAGCATTCCCATTTTTAAACCAATAGTAATATCATGCTTTGTATCTAAATAAAGTAACATCCAAAATGGCAAAGAACAATAAAAAAATTCGATAATATTTTTCACATCATTTATATAGAAATTAAATACTGTAGAAAATATCAATAACAAAAAGAAAGAGAAAATACCATATTTTAATTCTTTATTCAACATAATTTTTCTTACCTTATGTGTACTACAATAATCATACCCAATAAATAAACCAAACATTATCATACTAATCGAAAACGCAGGTTTATAATTTATCCAAAAAATGCTCACAACAATGGAACAAGCTACAATATTTGCAAAAATTTTATCCAATCCCTGTTTACTCTGAGCTATTAATATCATATAAATAAATACCCCTCAAATCTGTAATAAATGTCTATTTTTCAATGGATTTGAATATTTTTTCCCATGAATCCCAAATTACATGGGGTGCAAATTGCTTAGTAAAATTTCTTGCACAGTTCCCCATCTGAATGCGCAAAGCCTGGTTAGTCATTAATAACGCCAATTTATTTGCAAAATCGTCGATTCCATCTTCACACAAAAAACCAGTAGTATTATTTTGAATAAGTTCATTAACGGCAGTACAAGATTTATATCCAAGGGCAGGAAGACCAACACTCATTGCTTCTGTCAAGGCTAAGCCAAAGCCTTCATAAGCACTAGGTATTGTAAAAATATCAGATTGCTGTAGCTGGTTGGGAATATCATAAGCTACTCCTTCAAAAACTACTCTGTTCTTTAATCCTTCATTTATAATTAACTTATCCAATTCATGTTTATAATGTTTATTATCTATTTCGCCAAATATATGTACGGTCCATTGTGGATATTTAGAAGCAATTTTTGCAAATGCTTGAATCAAAAGATATTGTCGTTTTTGTATTTTTTCTACCCTTCCCACACTAATAATTTTATAATGACATTGTGATAAATCCACTTGTTGCTCTTTCGACATTTGCTCTACAAAATTAGGAATATATACCACATTATGGATTCCATAGGATGAAAGAATGTCTTTATAACTCCTCATTAATACTTGCACAACTACAGATTTTTTCCAAGCTTCCAGTCGATTTTGAGATGAATTTTTAATAACTTCATTAACATCAGTATGACACATAGAAATAATAGGTATGTTTGTATGACCAACTGCCCGTTGGATATAATAGGTACTATCAATACTGACACAAATTAATACATCAGGACAACGTATATCCATAACATGCCTTACTCTTTTGATAAATTCATCCCAAAAGTATTGTTTTTTAGGATCTTTTAGACGATGTCCTTTAAAAACCATTTGTGCGCCACCAAAAGTACGTAATATTTCTTTTTCTCCTTTTTTTACATAATATTTTATTGTCTTGTAAGGATTATTTTCAATGTCATAACATAAATTGATAAAATTAACCTTTTTATTCAAATAAAATGCTGGAATGCCATGTTCTGTATCCAAACATACAATAGTAACTTTATAACCTCTCTCTATAAGTGCATTGGCTAAATGACAAAGTACTTTTTCTATACCTCCAGTATAATTTACCATTTTATACTCATCTATAAACATAATATGCATGATAAACTCCCCTTTAATATTAGTCCTTATTAATTTGTTTCATTAATTTCTCCCATTGATCCCATATAATTTTAGGGGCATACTTTTCCATTGATTTTTTTGCTTCTTTCCCCATAGAAACACGCAGATCACGTTTTTCCATAAGAGCAGATAATTTTTGTGCAAAATCTTCTATCCCATCATCACATAAACAACCATTTTTCCCATCTATGATTAGTTCATTAACAGCACTGCAACTTTTATATCCTATAGCTGGTAGTCCCATACTCATTGCTTCTGCCAATGAAAGGCCAAATCCTTCATAAGCACTAGGAAATGCAAAAATATCTCCCTGCCGTAAAACAGAGGAAACATCGCTTGTCGTTCCTTTCAAAAATACTTTCTGTTCCAAATGATATATCTTGATCATTTCTTTTAGTTTTTTATAATATAATTTTCCATCTTCAGCTCCCCAAATTTCTATATTCCATTGCGGGAATTGTTCAGAAAACTTTGAAAAAGCTTGAATAAGTAAATGTGGTCTCTTATGGTTCTGCGATAATCGCCCGATAAAAATAATTTTATAGGATTCTTTCTTTATACTTAAATCTATCTGCTCAGTAAATTGAGAAACCGCATTACCAATGACAACGGTTTTTACATTCGGTAAATGACGTTTTAGATGCTGTGCAAAAGATGGCAATAATACTTGACAAACTTTGCTTTTTTCCAATGCCGGTATTTCTTTTTTAGGATATATATGGAAATAATCTTCGGGATCTCCGTGAGACATGGTAACAACTGGTATTTTTGTCTGTAAATCACATAATAGAATTTTACTGGCTGCTGGTTGGAAAGATATAATAATATTAGGTTGTAATTCTTGTAGTAGGATATTAACATTCCTAATTAAATATTGTTCTGCAAAATCATTATTAATGGTACGAGCTTTCCGTGGACTAACCATTCTCAGCATTTCCCGTTTTATTTTTAAGTATAATGGATACCGGATAATTTCGCCGCGAAAATGACGGAGATCATATCTTTTAATATTCGCATCCAAACTATAAAAAAAATCGCCTTCTTGAACATCACTATAAACAAGTGTAACATCATGCCCTCGTAAATACATTTCATTAGCAAAATCACAAGTCACCTTCGCCAATCCTCCACTATCATTTACCATTTTTGTGAAATTGGCTAGTATAATTTTCATTACAAGTTCTCCTATCTTCAGCTCAATATATTATGTATTAATGACTCATGGCTATATTCAATATTGGCAGCATCAAGGTTCGTTTTATACGTATTTGAATTCTCGACTAAATCATTTATAAAAACTTCTAACTGTCGCGTAAAATTTTCAACCGAACTCGTATCCACTACCATACCTACTTTATATTTTTTTAGCACTTCAGGATTTAATTCCGGTGAAGAAAGAACGGGTTTATAAAAACCTATAGCTGTAAATAACATTGCTCCCCAATGATAACGATACCGTTCCGCAGCATAAGGAATCATAATAGCATCAACATTCAATAATGCTTTTTGCCATTCTATACCGATTAAATTTTTGTGCAAAAAAGTAATGTTTTCATAATGTTGATATTTTTTAGTAATAGAATCAAAAAGTTCTCCATCTTCCGGTTTAGCCGTAGCACCCTGTACAATAAGCTTTACCGAAACTGAAAAATTTGCTCGTGAAAAAGCCTGTAAAAAAAATTCCAAATTTTTTTCCTTACGAAACTGGCCAAAAAATCCAATTGTGATAGGTGGAGTAAAAATAATATGTTTGTTTACGGGTAAATCTTTCGGTTTAAATACAGGAGGTTCTATTAAATCTATATTCGTTAATCCACTGTTTTGAAAGTCATTGCGCAACGTAATAATTTTCAAACGAATTTTTTTATACATTTCGCACAAACGAGCTTGTTTTTCAAATTTAGGCTGTTCATGCGGATTAATTCCATGAAAAATAAAATACACCGGTATGGGACTCTCCCTTAGTTTACTATTACGTAGTGTTCTCAAATATCTATAGGTAGCCGTTGGAATAATAATTGCGTCACATTTCCCAGCACATGCTTTATCATAAGCAGAATTAAACCAAGAAATTCGTCGTTTTTCTCGACAAATCGACAGTAATATTTTTTTAAATTTGCCAGCTCCGGCATAAGTAACAACTTCTCCACCATCCAAATACTCAACTTCAGCTTTATAATCAAATTTAAAAGGGAATCGCTCTGGGACAAAAAAACAAGGTGTATGTCCCTGTTTTTTTAACTCGTCCACTAATATCCGATCAAATTCCACCTCATGACCAGCCGGCATAACAATGCTTTCCAATATAGCAACACGCATACAATATCCTCCATTATAACTTACCATTAGATTTGTATAAATAGTATAATTTAACATATTTTGTCATTGTATAAAAGTAGTGATTCACAGACAGAATAAATCCCATTTTACCATCCAAAAAACCTAAGTTCAAAAAATATACTTTAATAAAAGCCCATATTGGACGCAGGATGATATCCTCAAAAAAAGAACAGTGTTTCCCTTCTTTTTTATATTTTTCAGCCGCCAAATATGTATAGTTATTTAACTTATTAAAATACTGGTTCCAGTTATCATATGTATAGTGATACATCAAATGTGTCATCTTCTGCGTCGGGTATGGTGTAATAATCGTCGGATGAACGTATCCTTCCACATAGCTTTCTTTAGCAGGCATCAAACGACAAACCCAATCAGGACGCAAAACACCGTGAGTGGCGTGATTAAAATGAAATTTATTTTCCCGTTGTATAAGATAAGCTAGTGGTTTATTTTTATGGATAGCCTCTATAATTTCTACTCCCAATGCTGGAGAAATCCGTTCATCCGCATCTAAAAATAATATCCATTCATATGAGGCTTGCTGAATAGCAAATGTTTGCTGACCACCCCAATCTCCGTTCATAGCTCGCTGTATAACTCGCGCACCCAATTGCTCTGACATGATTTTCGTATTATCTGTACTAAAATCATCAATGACCAAAATTTCATCTGCAAAAGTAACGCTGTTAATGCAATCTTTTATATGGTGTTGCTCATTTTTTGCAAGTATTAAAACCGATAATTTTGTCATAATAATTCCCTTTCAATTAATATCTATTTAATAATATCACCAAATAATATATTTGTATATTAATAATCAACACTGGCATTTGATAGTGATACGGATACCAAAAAGTTAATTCACTCTTGCAAGTTTGCTCTTCACCGTTATTTAGTATACAATTATCATATCATATAAACAGGAGTTTAAAACATGCAATATAAAAAAAGTATACCAATTTTTGCTATAAGTTGTATCATAAGTTATATATTCATGTATGGATTTTATCTATTAATGAGTTCCGGACTTCCCGATAAGACCTTATATCTTCAATTACGCCGTTACATTCCTAATGCTATCCTCATAGGAATAAGTATCGTTTTATGGAAAAAATCTGGTTTTTCATGGTTTAACCTGTGTCCTTATGCTATAATTTCACTTTCTTGGGCTATTGTTTATCCTTTAAGTTATTGGTTAACCTTCCATAAAAGTACAAATTTTATTGATAATCATTTTGACATTTCTTTTGCCGCTTACATTTTTGTATTCATAACTTGCTTGCACTTATTATTAAGTTATGGGTCTCACACAGTAAAACAACAAAAGTTATCAACAAGCGTTATGGCTACTATACAAACGTTACTAGTAATACTCCCTATAATCCAAATTCTGTATTATTATATGTATCAAAATCCAATTACGGAAAATGCTTGTATGGCATTACTACAAACTAATACGGCCGAAGCCCACGAATATCTTATGCAAACATTAGGATACACAGGAATAATTAGCATTATTTTTTTGTTGGTTTTAATTTTTGCTACCTTTTTATTTTGCAATAAAGTATCTTTTTCAAATTCTTCAGTCTCCAAAAAAATCAAAATAATCACATCAATATTGTTTCTTTCTTCTGGAATATACAGCAGTAATATATTTAAAGAAACAGGTGCTATGGATGTTTTGCATAATGCTCAAGAGTATTATGCTAATGCTCAGCTATTCAATACTTTTCATGAACAACAAGTCCAAAATCTTTCCGTTATACCTCCACAAAATTTTTTCTCCCAACCAAGTACAATTATTATGATCATAGGGGAATCGGCCTCAAGCGATTATATGAGTGCTTATCATCAAACAACTCATGATACAACCCCATGGATGCGTACTATGTCCAAAAAATCTGATTTTATTCTTTTTCGTCATACATATACTACTTTTATTCAAACAGTCGCCTCTTTAGAACGAGCTTTAACTGAAAAAAATCAATATAACAATATAGATTTCAATAAAGCTATCACTGTTATAGATATTGCAAAGAAAGCAGGTTATCATACGTACTGGTTTAGTAACCAAGGAACTATCAGCAGTGCAGATACACCAATTACCCTAGTAGCAAAAACAGCAGATCATTCGACTTGGATTGAAGATGAACTAGCAAACAGTGACCATCAACGGTATGATGGTGATCTACTTCCGTATCTGAAACAAGTCAACCCCAATCAAAACAACTTTATTGTTATCCATATCATGGGTAGTCATGATAATTATATAAATCGTTATCCTTCCCAGTTTACGCGTTGGGGTGAACCTGGTAAATTTAATTTTGTCATAAATTATGAAAATTCTATTGCTTATACTGACTGGTTGTTACAACAAATTTATGATTACGGAAAACAGAATTTAAATCTTCAAGTCATGTTATATTTCTCCGACCATGGTGCAGATCCTCTTAAAGTTAGAAATCCTGACCGTTCTACTTTTGTTGCCCATCATATTCCCATGTTTTTATATCTTTCCAAAAGTTACCGTCAATTATATCCTCAAACGTATGCCACACTGCGCCGTCATGAAAATTCATATTTTACAAATGATTTAATATATGAATTGGTTTGTGGTATTTTAAACATTACATCTAATCACTATGATGCCACAAACAGTTTAGCCAGTAATACTTACAAATATACACGAGATACATTAGTAACTGAAGGAGGAAAAGTAAAATTAACCGACGATGATGATTGGCAAAAATAACATACCAACTGCTATTTTATTATTGTATATTAAAGATAGATACTGCAATATGTAAGACGGAACAAATAACATGAACCAATTTTATTTTAAAAATTTTAATGACGCGGAGTGATCAAATGGATTGGCAATTATTAAAGCAAATAGGCCATGATGTATATAAATGTGAAGATTGGCGTGATAATAAACGGTATTATTCTTTTTTGGCACGTGCTTTTATAAATCGTCATGTCATGGAACAACATCTAAATTTCTTTTTATCTGATCCAAAACGTACCCTTATTATGGAGCATTGTCCATGGCTTATCGATCAGGCCGTACGAAAAATATTTTATAAAAATTCTACTTGCCTAGAGCGAGCAAAAATCGTACAGCAACATATCTGCTGGATGGAACAATTATTTGAATTTGATTTGATGGAACGAATCTACGTACACGGTGAACGAGTTCCGTTATGGCATGATGAAATAGATGAAAAACCATTTATATTGTATTTAAATTTCACAGATGGCCAGCAAAAGGAAGGATGCTTGTCCATCGAACTGGTATATGACAGTGAAGATGAAAAACACACAGGCTGGGATGCCGGAACCAGGGTATATCAATTGATGTTTTTCTTCGGCGATACTGATTTGACTATTCATATTGGAGCATTGCAAGGTATGGTCGGCGGCTCTGATTTTATTAAAAAGTTAACAAAAAAATATTTCGGTTATCGTCCCAAAAACCTTATTTTATGGTGCCTTCGCTGTCTGGCTGTCACACTGAATGCAAAAAAGATAACCGCTGTTACAAATAAGGGGTATTACGCCATGAACCATATTCGTTTAGATCGCAAGCTTAAGGTGGACTTAGATCGTTTTTGGCAAGAAGCCGGAGGCACTGCGGATTGCCAAGACAGTCGCTTCTACGACATCCCGATAGCGGAATATCGCAAGGAAATGAGTGAAATGAAACCTTCAAAAAGAGCAAATCACCGCAGGCGATATGAATTAATGGATCAAATTCAAGCAGAAATTTCTAAGGCGCTTAAAAAATACATAAAAAATGAGATTGGCGGCAAACAGTAACTCCATAACTTTGAGCGGTGCTTGTCTGGTAATCGGATCTTTAGTGGGACGTCTGGATCCTGCTGAAAAACCCTTACCGGAAATGTATCAGTACACACATGAATTTCATGATCGTTTCAAAAAGCATTTTGGAACCACCTGCTGCCGGGCATTAAACAAACTCAGTTTCGGGACACCGGAATATCGAAAACAATGTATTAAAATCACAGCAACCGCAGCAGATATGGTTTCCGATTTCATTGAAGAAAAACATTTAAAAAAATAGACTCATCCTTGGAAATAATATTCCAGCAATATCATTCTTATATATTAAAACGCCGATCTTATAAAAAATTTATAAAATCGGCGTTTTTCATATATGGATATCATCCGTTTATCCCAAAAAGCCACGATAGTTTTGCGCTTTTACAATTCGATTCAAGGCTATAATATAGCATGCCAGCCGAGCGGGGACATGATATTTCCCCTTAATCCGCCATACTGTTTGAAATGTTTTTTTCATATTGTCATGAAGTTTTTTATTATAGTCCTCTTCTGTCCAATAAAATCCTGTGCGATTTTGTACCCATTCATAATAGGACCCCACTACACCTCCGGCATTTGTCATGACATCAGGAAGGATTTCTATCCCCTTTTTATAGAAATAGGCATCAGCCTCTGTTGTTGTCGGTCCGTTAGCACCTTCAAGAATAATTTTAGCCTTTACATCCTTCATCGTTTTATCATTTAATTGATTTTCCATAGCCGCCATAAAAAGAACATCCACATCCAGATGCAATACATCCTCCTTAGGAATGACTTTCATGCCTTCTTCTTGATACCCATTTAAAGTACGTCCGTGTGAATTGGCATACACATAGGCTTTTTCAATATCTATTCCATTGGGATTATACAGAGAACGTCCTACATCTCCGATTGCCACAATTTTAACACCGGCCCGTTTCATAAGCAGACAGCCCACGCTACCCACATTGCCGAACCCCTGGGCAGCCATAGTAATATCACAAGGACTCTTACCTGCCGTTTCCAAATAACTCATCAAGGTATACATAATTCCTCGCCCGGTAGCTTCATTCCGTCCCAGAGACCCACCTATTTCAATGGGCTTGCCTGTGACCACACCGGGTGTATATTTCCCTTTGAGTTTACTATATTCATCCACTATCCATGCCATGATCTGCGCATTCGTACCTACATCGGGTGCAGGAACATCTGTATCTTCTCCGATAATCGGGGATATTCGATATATGTATTCGCGGGTAAGCCGTTCCAATTCACGATTGCTTAAAAGCTGCGGATTGACTTGTATCCCGCCTTTAGCCCCGCCATAAGGAATATCGGCAACAGCACATTTAATCGTCATCCATCCAGCAAGTGCCTTTGTTTCATTGACATTGGAACAGGGATGATACCGTATCCCCCCCTTAGCCGGACCGCGAACGGAACTATGCTGTACACGATATCCTTCAAAAACCTGGATATGTCCATCATCCATACGAATTGGCAGGCTTACTGTCATTTCCCGTTCGGGATACCGTACAAAAGCATATTCATCCTTATGCAGCTTAAGTACAGCCGCCGCTTCGTCTAGAACATTAAGCATATTTTGATACGGATCATAGGTTGCCATTATTATCACCTCATATAAAATTTGAAATACACACTGCTTGTTTATTTTTTCTATTTTTATCATACCACTTTTTGAACAAACTTAAAACTTTAAAGAATTTCATGTATAATTTAAAGTCATCATAAGTATATAAAAATGGCGAAAAAACAGCAATTTCAAAAAAACTTACAAAGTAGTATTACAAATTTGTATACAATGTACAGTGCTTATATAAAAATGTTTTTACCGATTCAGCTCAAATATGCTCACTTCCCGGCTGCAGGCTATGCGCAATGGCAGCCAGTGTCCCGTTCCCCTGTTGACATATCCATAGCATGCATCACCTGACTGAAATAAGCCGCGCAGATATTTAAACGCTATCATTTGAACTAATGGTCCAATAGGCGCAAATTGAGCGCCATGCGTATGTCCGCAAAGAGTCAAATTTACATGATGCCGAAAGCCTTCATCAATAAAGGCCGAATGATGTGCCAACATGACAACAAAGGAATTTTCCGGAATACCTTGCAAAGACTTTTGTACGTATTCTTCACGCTGCCGTGCAAAATTTTCCTCTCCCTGAGCAAATGAATAATCTGTTCCAGCAATGTAAAAATTTTCAGCAGCTTTATAATTACTGTTGCGGAGAATTCGCACTCCCGTTTTTCTCAGCATATCCGTGATACGTTCTATACCACGATAATATTCATGATTACCATAACAAAAATCGATACCATCGGGAAATTTTCTGCAAGCGTCCCGCAAAATGGTCTGACATTGGGGCAATAAGGTCAATTCGTCAATAAGATCCCCAGTTAAAACTACACGGTCCACTTTTTCTTTCACTAAAACCTCTATAGCTTCCTGCAGCCGCTGCGGACTGAAAAAAAGCCCCATATGACTGTCTGATATTTGTCCGATGCGATACCCTGCAAGACTATTAGGCAAATTAGGATACCGCAGTTTATGTACCGTCGTAGCAAGATGTTGTTCTCCATCAAAGATTCCTATCGTCGATGTCCCCAAAGCAAGAACAGGAATGGCAGCAGCCATTCCTTTAAGAAAAGTACGGCGGCTCATGCCCTTAGAAACACGATTGGATGCTTTACATGGATGTCCGTCGGTATGAAACAGACGGTATATAAAGCAACCTACAGCTCCCGCCAGCAGCACGGGAAACGCCAAAAGAAACATAAATAACCAGCTTAAAGACGCCATGGCACCATAAAAAAGAGGCGAAAACCATGAAGATGTTGAAATCGTAATATAATCCGCACCATATAGCCAAAGCTCTCCAATAGCCACCATACTGACAGCTGTCACGCCGAATAAAGTTCCAGCTTTATTGTTTTGCCGACGTATATACTGCCACAACAAGACAGAACATACAGCTATGCAGGACATACCTATCATGAATGTAATAAAAAATTGACCCTTCATCTATTGCCAAGCAGTAATTTTACCGTGCGGACCAGCCCACGGTATTTCCGTATAGCGATCCTTCGGCAACCACTGCCATTCCTCCTTTGTATTAAGATTTCCTGAAACTAGATGTCCTTTCAAGACCGTCATGTGCCATATTTTATGAGAAAAGACATGGCGCAGTGTACCTTGCGGTGTGTCCTCAAAATCAATCCGGCAGCCTACGTCAGCCAATACATCTTGAAGTTTACGGCGGCCTTCCTCCCCTTTTCCTTCAACATTAGGAAATTCCCACATAGATGCCAATAACCCAGCATCCGGACGGCGATGAAGCAGCCAGGAATCATTCTGTTCAATGACGACTACGAGAATTTCTTCAATTGGAATATTTTTTTTCACCCTTCGTATGGGGATATGTTCTTCCGTTCCTTTCGCTTTTGCCAAACAAAAAGATATGAGCGGACAAACTTGACAACGCGGATGCTTAGGAATACAAATAGACGCACCCAAGTCCATTAACGCTTCATTAAAATCCCCCGGTGTATCCGGTGGGAGCTGTTCTTGAACCATGCCGGTTATTTTCTTTTTTACCGCTGCAGAAAGAATATTTTCCTCAATATCATATAAACGGGAAAAGATGCGCAGCACATTGCCATCTACAGCCGCCTCCGGTTTTCCATATGCAATGCTCAGTATAGCTCCTGCCGTATATTCACCTATTCCTTTAAGTTTCAGAATATCCGCTTTATTATCAGGAACAATCCCTTTATATTGAGATTGCACTTCACAAACAGCTTCGTGAAGATTACGCGCCCGGGAATAATATCCCAATCCCTGCCATTGCCGCAAAACTTCATCTTGTGAAGCTGCTGCCAAAGATTTTATATCAGGAAAGCGTTCCATCCAGCTATCATAATAGGGCCGTACCGCTTCTACTTTTGTCTGCTGCAGCATGATTTCCGATACCCATACCTTGTAGGGCGTCCGATTTTCACGCCAAGGAAGTGCGCGGCGATGTGTAGAAAACCAGTTCAGGAGAATCGGATACCATATTTTATTATCAAAATGTTTTTGTTTCATAATAAACCTTTCTGTTATCATAAAAATTATATCTTTTCATTCATCATTCATTTTTCTTGCTAAAAAAGCTTGTTATTTTATTATGGTTTAACTTATTCAAAAAAAGCAAGGGGTATGCTACAATAGATAGCAAAGGAGTATGTGCTATGGATCATATTATTGAATACAATTTAGATTTAGGAAAAACGAAACCAGATAACGTACATCACGACATGGAGTATTGTCCCTTTTGTGACGTAGAACATTTAACGAACGTTATAGACCGTCAGGGAACAATGATATGGCTGGAAAATAAATATCCTGTCTTAAAAAACACCTGGCAAACTTTGATTATTGAAACAGATCAATGCAAAGCAGATTTTTCCAACTACACCTTAGATTATGCAATAAAATTAATCCAATTCAGCTTGGAAAAATGGCAGATAGTAAAGGACATGAACCGTTTTAAATCAGTTGTATTTTATCGTAATCATGGATATATGTCGGGTGGTACCATCAGCCATCCTCACAGTCAAATCGTAGGATTTGAAAACTATGATTATCACGATGATATCAAGCCGTATCATGTAACGGGGTTACCTGTTCTTACGGAAGCCGGCATCGACATCACTGTTTCTTCCCATCCTATTATCGGTTTTTATGAAATCAATTTACACCTTCAAGATTCCGAGTATCTACCGGATTTAGTAAATTATATGCAGCGTACGGCAGTCTTTCTTATGCACTGCTTTTACAGTTATAATGACAGCTATAATATTTTCTTTTATGATTTTCCACAAGATGATAGTATCTATATTAAGATGGTTCCTCGTTTTCTTACCAACCCACTGTATGTGGGTTACATGATTCCGCAAGTACCCAATCAAGAACATCTGCAGCATTTTATACAGAAACTCTATCATGCTCTGAAACAAAGAAAGGATTGACATGCGTTTATTTGCAATCGGAGATTTACATTTATCAGGACATCCGCCAACAAAACCAATGAGTATCTTCGGTCCTGCCTGGGAAAATCATTGGGACCGCATCCGCACAGATTGGCAGAGCCGCGTTACCGAAGATGATGTGGTATTATTGGCCGGAGATATCTCCTGGGCAACTCATCTCTCCGAGGCGATGTGTGATCTTGATGAAGTGCGTACCCTGCCAGGAAAAAAAATCATCATTCGTGGAAACCACGACTATTGGTGGGAAAGCGTCAGTAAATTAACAAGACTTTCAGGCAGCGGGAACATGATATATATCCAAGATGATTGTATTGCTGTTAACGATGGTACTATCGCTGTTTGTGGTACACGGGGCTGGATTTGTCCCGGAGATTTCCATTACCAGGAAGAAAAAGATGCAAAACCATATCGGCGTGAGTTGCTGCGCGTTGAACGAATATTGCAGAAAGCCGATACGTTAGGGTGCCAAACAAAACTGCTGCTTCTCCATTATCCACCGGTATGTGACTTAGTAAAGCCCAGTGGTTTTACAGATTTATTAGAACAATATAACGTACCGCTTTGCGTATTCGGACATTTACACGGCATGAAACCCCGCACAATGTTTCCGCGAATGTATAACGGAACATTGCTGCAACTGGTTTCGGCAGATTATCAAGAATGCAAGCTTTTAGAAATAAAGTTAAACAATGAAGGAGTCATAGAATGAGTCAGATAGCCAAAAAACATCTCCTTGCCGGTATTATTTTCGGGGATCATCACACACAAGAATATATCTATATGCCTGGCGGCGAAGTAGGTACAGATCACCCGCTGTGCGTTCTTGAACGCAATGGTGACCGTCAGGATATTTCCTTGGATGAAGCGGGGTATTTAGTAGAACACTTATCGTTAAAGAAAACTACACATCCCACACTAGGAAAAAAATCATTTTAATGTAATTAAAAAAAGCGCCTCTAGTCGAGGAGCTTTTTTTATGACAGCTTGTCTCCTACCACTACTATATCAGTCCTGTCTTCGTTCTGCTTGCTCAATAGCTGCCTCTGCCTGAGATGCTTTTGCTTTTGCTATGGTAAACCAAAAGACAACTCCGTCTGCCGCATTGTACATTCCATAATGCTGCTCGTGAAGCTTAACTAATGCAGCCACAATAGACAAGCCCAAACCATGTCCGCCAAACGTCCTCGTTCGTGCGGAATCCACTTTAAAAAAAGCCTGCCAAAGTCTTCCTTGATTTTCCGGTGCGATTTGAATTCCCTGATTATAAACAGACACCGTATAGGTATCTTGATTTTCTTCAGTACTAATACGGATAGTTTTACCCGACTCCGTGTAATCGATGGCATTTGAAATATAGTTGTTGAGAATTTGATCAATCCGTTCAGGATCTCCATTGACCAGTATTTCTTCCGGTAAATCCCACTGCATATGGATTTTCTTTTCGGCAATAGTACCAGCAAAACGTTCCTTTGTCTCTTCCGCCAATGCTGTAAAATCAAAATCTGTTTTTTCTATACGGAAAGAACCGGTTTCCAGCCGCGATAGATTAAGCAGATCCATGACCAGTCGATCCATTTTTTCAGTTTCGCTCCGAATAACGCGGCAATACCTGTTCCTGGTATCATCATCAAAAGCAAGATCATCCAGTCCTTCCGCATATCCTTGAATAATTGCCAAAGGGGTTTTGAGTTCGTGAGACACAGCGGAAATAAACTGTTTGCGCATATGTTCAACTTCATTTGCTTTATCTAATTGTTTTTGCAGTTCCTTGTTCGTTTCTTTCAAGTCGCTCAGTGCAGTATCAAGTTGATCTGATAAGGCATTCAGACTATTGCCCAGCTGACCTATTTCATCATCCCCCTTGCCATCCCATTTATGAGAAAAGTCCAAAGCCGTCATACCTTGTGCCAGTTTCTTTAATTTTAGAAGAGGACGCGTCAATTCCCGGGAGAAGAAAAAAGCTCCTAAAACAGCAACAATAAGCCATAAAATACCGCAAATAACAACAAATTGCTTAGCAATCTGCACACTTTCTTCAATAGGTGCTATCGGCTGGCTGATAATAAGATAGGTATGATCTTGTACTCGGTATATCAAGTCCAATAGCTTAATATGATTCTGCGTTTCGTAGAATTGGATTTCTTTGCTCCCATTCAAGTTAGGTTCATGTCCTTGCAGCAGTTCCATTATTTCCCGGACATGACGCGGCGGCTGCATGTGCATTTCTTTTTCTGCTCTGCCATCGGTTATTTCGCCAATCTCTTTTCGTTCATGCATCGGCGGCATCATGACACGGCGATCCGGACGCGATGAATAAGCCAGCTTTCCATGGTCAATAATAAATATATCAGCCCCAATTTCTTGACTGATTTGATCAATGTCATCAAATCCATCGCTGCCGTTTTGTTCATAGACAGTTTTAACATCTTGTCCTACAGAAATCATGCCATTCTTTTTGAATTGATAATAAAAAGGATTAAATCCGATCACGATAATGAGAGCCAGCGTAATAGCACAAAACAAGGAAAAGGCCACTAATGCCAGACATACTTTTTTGCGAATAGACAGTTTCATAATTTTTGTTCGTAGCGGTATCCGTAGCCACGGACGGTTTGAATGAGTTTGCCTTTATTGCCAAGTTTAATGCGCAGGCGATTGATATGCGTATCGACTGTTCGCAGATCTCCATAGTAATCATAATCCCACACTTTATTTAATATCTGCCGGCGGCTTAAGGCTTTTCCTGCATTGCTCATAAGATAGTTTAAAAGTTTATATTCTGTAGGGCTCAAATCTAAAACTTCTCCATCTAAAACGACTTGATGTGCATCTTGGTCAATAGAAACCCCTTCTGCTGCCTGATGCTGCTGTTCCTGTTGCCCTCGCCGCAATACAGCTTTGATTTTAGCAATAAGGATTTTAGGACTGAAGGGTTTTGTAATATATTCATCCACACCTAAATCATAAGCAAACAACTGATCTATTTCTTCTCCTTTTGCTGTGATCATCATAATAGGAATAGAGGATTCACGCCGAATCTCTCTGCATACGGTCCAGCCATCATATCCCGGCATCATAACATCAAGAAGAACTAAATCCGGATGATGTTCGGTATATAATTCCAGTGCTTGTTTGCCATCAGCCGCTTGAATAATTTCATATCCTTCTGGTTTAAGAAAATCAACGACTAGCTGACGCATCAATTGTTCATCATCGGCAACCAGTATTTTTTCCATTTATGTATCCTCCTGTAGTTCCATAGGTGCTAAAAATTTAATAGTATCTACATCATTAAGTTCACTCATCCACGCTTCAATAGTCCGACCCTTCACCATAAGTCCCGGTGCAATTTCATGTAAAGGGACAAGGACAAAAGCTCGCTGTGTCATATAAGGATGCGGCAATGTAAGCAGAACGGTTTCCATTTCAATAGCCGGACTGCAAAGTAAATCCAAATCTATTGTACGAGCCCCCCATTTTTCATGCCGTACCCGTCCTAAGGCAATTTCTACGGCCAAACAGGTTCGCAGCGTATCTTCCGGATCTAATTCCGATTCGATTTTAAGCGCTGCATTTAAGAATGATGCTTGGTTTATTTTCCCCCATGGCGGTGTCTCATATATGGAAGAAAGCGACTTTATCACAATTCCATCGCATTTTCGTAATGTTTCGACAGCCTTGCGAAGCATGTATTCACGATTTCCCATATTAGAACCTATTCCGATATAATACTCAGTCACAGCTTTTACTCCTTTCAATCACGACAGCAACGTCGTCAAAAGGACCGTCCAGCGGTGCCTGGGGTTTATGTACGGTCACTTGAACTCGACTAGGAGAAAACTCATCCAGTATAGTATCAGCAATGATATACGCTACTTTTTCAATAAGCTTGCACGGCTTTCCTTCCACTATTTTTTTTATACAGCCATACACCGCACCATAATCTACCGTATCAGTTAATGCATCGGTATATCCCGCTTTGGTAAGGTCTTTCGTCATTGTTATATCAATGATAAAAGACTGACCTGTACACTGTTCTTCGGGAAAATAACCATGATATCCGTAAAAGTGCATTCCTTTTAATATAATTTTATCCATTCCCATTCTTTGTCCTTTTTTACCAACATAGGTAATCATACGTCAATAACATGCCCTTTTCGACTTTTGTAAATTATCTGCTGCCCCATGCATGTACTAATCAACAATCTTTTAGTACATCCGCCATTTTACACATCCGGACTATAGGTTTTACATCATGAACGCGCATGATATCACATCCAGCTAAAATACCCGCTACACAAGTGGCTCCCGTACCTTCCATCCGTTCGGTTACAGGCAAATCAAGCACTTGGCCGATAAACCCCTTGCGAGATGTTCCCAATAGCATAGGATACGGCAACGTTGTTAATTGCCGTAGATGGCGGAGAAGATAGATATTCTGTTCTGCGGTTTTACCAAATCCGATTCCCGGATCCATAATAATATTTTCTTTCCGCATGCCGGCATGCTTAGCAATTTCTACAGAACGGGTGAAAAAATTCTTTATGTCTTCTATCATATTATGATAAACTGTTCCGTTTTGATTATGCATAACTACAACGGGAATATCACAAGCTGCCGCAACGTGAGCCATTTTTCCTGGTTCCTGTTCATACTGGAGTCCCCATATATCATTTATTATGTGTGCTCCTGCACTCACCGCATACGCTGCAGTCTTCGCCTTATACGTATCAACAGATACAGGCACTGGACAGCGCGCTGTAATTTCCGGCAGTATCTGTGCCAACCGTTTTATCTCTTCTTCGGCGGAAATCGGGATGAATCCTGGCCGGGTTGATTCAGCACCGATATCGATGATATCCGCTCCTTCATCAACCATGTTCTCCATATGCTGCAGCGCTCGTTCTATATGATCCCATTTTCCCCCATCAGAGAAAGAATCAGGAGTAATGTTTAAGATTCCCATGATCAATGTTCTTTTTCCCACTTCCAATTTTTTCCCATCCTGCCAGTGATAATTCCGTATTTGATTACTCATCGGTATCCTTCCTTGTTAATAATTTCCAAGCTTCCATATATGGCTCTGTCCCTTTTTTAAGACAGCCGCTGGAAGCTGCTGTCACAATATCCGAATCCAAAGCAGTACTATTACGCATAGTCAAACATAAGTGTATTGCCTTAACAATGACCAACGTTCCTTCGGTATGCACCCCTGCATCAATAGAATCACAAAGCTGAGCCGTGAATCGTTCTTGAAGCTGAGGGCGTCGAGTAAGCACGCTAACAACATCAGCAAAATGACCAAACCCGGCAATTTGTCCGTTATGAGGATAATATGCTATCTGTACTGTTCCAAAAAAAGGGAGCAGATGATGTTCACAAATAGAATAAAACCGCAAATTCCGCACAGCCACCAACCCATTAGAAGCGGTTTGTATCAATTCTCCCCATTGGGAATCAGGATTTTCTTGTAATCCAGAGAAAAATTCTGCATAAGCCTCCGCTACACGATACGGAGTTTTTTCCATGCCAAGTTTTTTTAAATCCACTCCCAACACTTCCAAAAACGTTGTCATAGCCGCAACAGCCTTTGGATTTACCTTATGTTCTGTCATAACTGCTCCTTTACAGAAATTATATATTTCAAATTATTATCCAATTATACCACAGAGAAAAAACAGTAGCCAGTGCTGCTGCTGGCTAAGAAAAAGCTTATAGAAGCTACCGGCTATTTACTTTATTACCACATATTTTCACATCCATTTATAGTATGCCACCATAAAAAGGAGTCCACCGATAATAATAAAAAAAGGAGATGCGTATTGACGAAATAGGGATTGATTATGGTCCAGATAAATTTGCTCGGGCTGATGGGGATTATAACGCATATCCACAATATCTCCCGCTTCAAAATTCCATTCCGAATCCCCTATTTCATAACGTGAACGATACATATTATCCTTCACCTTATAGGCTAAAACAGGAAAATACATATCTCCGCTTTTAAGAGTTTTGACATCAAACCCCTTGACTGTACCTTTGACAGGTTGACTGCAATGCCGAATCAAACAGCGTAATTTCCAGCCATTGTATATGCCGACTCCAATGAACAGTATTCCTAAAGCAGCGGGGATATAATAAAAAATACTCATATGTAAAACCTCCTATACTACCATTAAACACGTTATATACGTTTAGAAATGACATAAGCCGCTATCCCTCCGAAAATGGCCGTTATACTTTGAGGCCAGCTCATAACCAATAAAATCATATGACGTACCATTTCAGGGAAAGCAACTAAACTAAAAAGAAAATAAAAAGATAGATACATAGCAGCTGCTTTAATACAAGCGGCTACACATAGGCCGAGAATGTTCCAGCGTTTCAAAATAAAACAGGCTCCAATATATGTGCAATTGCCAGCAGCCACAGGAAAAACAAAAGGCAAAAAAGGCAGCATTCCTTCCACATAAGCAAATACAGGTGTTACTAACGCTATCAGCAGACCTGATTTCCAACCAATCTTCAAAACAGCTAAAACAAAACATAAATTGACCAAAGACCCAATGAGAAACATACTTGTCTGCGGAGGCAGCGGCAGGACAAGGCGCAAGCTCTGCAAAATGAGTGTACTTGCCAAAAGCAGTGCCGTCCTGGTAATCGTTCGTGTTTGATTGTATTCCATATTTTAAATCGCCTCTGCATAATCAGCTAAAATTTGTTATAATAGAAAAGTCACCAGTTTATAAACTGGAATCACTATATATTATTGTATCCGCAGAGGTGTCATATGTCAAAACGATTTATTAATTCTATCAATTATATGCGAGGTATATGCATGCTGGGAGTTATCGGCATTCACATTGGTTCGATCGCACTTACGAATCCGACGCCAAATTTAGGACTCGTCGCTGTATTGGAAATCCTTTCCCGTTTTTCTGTACCGGCATTTTTCTTTTTATCCGCATTCGGTATGTTTTACAGCGAACCGTTATGTAAACCTTTTTCATATACTACCTATGTGCGCCGACGCATGAAAACTGTACTGATTCCTTATGTGACATGGTCTTTTTTCTATATGTTGTATTCATCTGTTTTAAGCCATACTTTCACCATTTTTGAACCGGCAAATGTGGTGAAGACGCTATGGTATGGTCTGGCAATGTATCATATATATTTTCTGGTTATCCTGCTTTGGTTTTATATTTTAATGCCTGTATGGCGTCCTATGCTGCGTTTTATGAATCACAAGCCGTGGTTTTGGTTCCCTTTATTATTTATTGCCAATGTCGTATTCAATTTTTATTCAAGCTACATTTGGGATTTTCACTTTTCTTCCCCTTTATGGCAGGATGCTTTTAATTATCGTTTGAATTACGTTATTCTTCATTATCTTTTTATTTTTATGTTTGGCGGTTATACAGCCGAACATTTTGATGATATAAAAAAATGGCTATTTCAGCATGGACTTTTTGTCAATATATTGCAAATCATTTCTACTGCAGGAATATTGATAAGTTTTTATGGTGTCATGAAATATCTCCATTACGATGCCCTATCTGCTGTGTATACTGTCCATCAGCTCAGTCCTACCGGTATGCTTTATACAGTATCCACTCTGCTGTTTTTATTATATTGGTGGGAATGCCGCCCCGTACCGCAAAACGTACACCGTTTATTCAACATGCTCGGAAATTATTCGTATCCTATCTATCTGGTCCATCCCGTATTTTTGTCTTTATTGACCGGACTGGCTGCACACTTGCATATATATCTGCGTTCACTGCATATTATCATTATATACTGCATCGTTACACTATGTTCCGTTGGATTTTCGGCACTACTGCCTAAATTGCATCTGCCAAAATGGATGTATATCTGCATTAAAGGCAAGTGATTTTACTATTTTATATCTGTATCTTCTTATGATTTCATGCTATAATAATATATATTATGAAAAAAGGCGGTGTATTACTAGTGAAAAAGTTAATGATTGCGTTAGGCCTGTCTTTAGCATTATCTGCTCCTGCCTGGGCTGCCAACAATATATGGCAATATAATCAACATATCGCCATTGATATGGATTCAGCTAAAATTACTACAGAAAAGGGAATGACAATTCTCACCTTTAAGACAATAGAAAAAGCGGATGGTGTTACGGACAACTGTACTTATGTCTATAATGTAGATGATCAGACAATTCAGCTTAAGGAAATGATTTCTAAAACAGCAAAGCGTTCTTATAAAAGCAATTTCTATCCCGAATCGATTAAAACCGGCAACAATGTTATTAAAGGCCGCGCCCATATGGCAAACAACGTGTTAAAAAAGGTTCAGGAAACAGAAGCAATGAAAGGGTCTCACAAAAGGTAATCCTATCAATCATCAAGCTGTCAAATAGTAAACCCCTCTCCGACCGGAGAGGGGTTTACTATTTGACAGCTTGTATTTTTATCGATTATCTACTTTTTCCGGATATACATCATGCTGCGTCAAGCGCTGCCATGCAACTTGTTTCCACGGAGTCCCTTCCTTGCCATAATTACAATATGGATCAATAGAAATACCGCCACGCGGCAAGAATTTTCCCCATACCTCAATATATTTCGGATCCATAAGCATAATCAAATCGTCCATGATGATATTTACACAATCTTCATGAAAGTCACCGTGATTGCGAAAACTAAACAAATAAAGTTTCAAAGATTTACTTTCGACCATCAGTTTTTGCGGAACATAGCAAATATAAATCGCCGCATAATCAGGTTGTCCGGTTTTAGGGCAAAGACTCGTAAATTCGGGACAATTGAATTTCACAAAATAATCTCTGTCATTATGCTTGTTTGCAAAGGTTTCCAACAAAGAAGGATCATAGTCAAAATGATATGACGTATGATTGCTGCCCAATTGGGTTACCCCTTGCAACTCGCTATTCGTTCTACTCATAGACTCTGCCTCCCCGGCATATAAACCCGCTGCAGTGCATGTACCATCACTACTCCTACAATAGCCGGCGGCAGCTGGCCGACCATCAAGCTGCCAGCCAGCACACTATAAGGAATCTGCAGCAAATAAGATAACCAAACACTGACACACAAAGATGGAACAATCCAGATTGGTAAAGCAATAAACCATATATTCAGATTACGAAAATTAATTTGTGTAATCATCCAAGTTGTTATGATTCCTACTGCACAGCCTCCCAACATATCAATAATTCCCAATCCACCAAAAAAAAAGTTGGACAAAAGGTTCGCAATCCCCAGCGGAACAACTAAGAAAGGATAAATATAAGCCAAAGCATATAATGCAGTTGCAATACGTATCTGATAAGCTCCAAAAGAAATACTCTGTGTCATATAGAGTAAAACAATATATACAGTAATAACCATCGCAGAAATAGTCATACGTTTTGTATCAGAAAGAAAATTATACATTGGCCAACACCTCCTTTACGTATATTCACACAAAAAAAGGATGGGTACATATTCCATACCCATCCTAAATCGTTTACACTTTCCTAGTTTTATTTAACGACAGGATGGATTACGAACTGTCCTTATGCTATTACTTATTTAGTATAGCTTACAAACTACTGCATTGCAAGTCCTTTTATAAAACCAAAACACATGTTACCAAATCACATGTCCGAGTACATGGTCAACGGGAACGGGTCCGATAAAGCGACTGTCACTGCTATGATTACGATTATCCCCCATGCAGAACACATATCCCTCAGGGACAGTAATTTCTCCCTTTTGCGAATATGTCATAGGTTCATCGATATAGGATTCCTGCAGTTCTTCACCATTACGCCAAACATGTCCATCATGAAATGCTAATTTATCGCCCGGTCTGCCAATAACGCGTTTAACCCAAATATTTTTAGTCTGGAGTTTAGAATTAAAAAATGCCATGTAATTATTCATCGGTTCCGCTACGTCATCCTTCCACGTGCGGGGATAATGAACACGACTGTCGATAATTACAATATCTCCATAACCTGGCACTTCATTCATAATGTGACTAAATTTAGAAACAATAAGATATTCTCCGTTATGCAGCGTCGGTACCATAGATTCCCCCGAAACCCTTGTAGGCTGAAAAAAGAAAATATGGATAATCAGCGCAATAGCCAACGCGATAATGATGGAATAACACCATTCATATACTTCATGAAAAAATGAACTCAATACAAAACCCTCCCTTGCTGTACTGTTTTATTGTAACAAAGAGGAGAAACAAAATCAACTGTTATCGACTCTTCAAAAAATCATTATTTACTTATGGATATTAATTTCTCAATGCGTACCATTTCCGATTCTCCGATAACTGATATTCCCGCTTTCTTTAGATATTGCACCGCTATCCCATCACCACTCACAATAGTATGGCTGAAGCTTCCATCGTAGATATTACCACTTCCGCATGTTGGGCTTTTTTCTTTAAGAACAGCATAGCTGCAATGGAACAAGCGTGCCATCTTTACAGCTTCTGCCGCTCCTTTATGATAAGCCGCTGTCACATCAATTCCCGATTGCGTTATAACTCTTCCATTACTGCACTCTGCCGGTTCCCGTGGCGTCGCCAATCCACCGGATTGTTCCGGACAAATAGGAATCAAGTGAATATGCCGGGACTGCAGCAGCGTCCGGACAACCGTATAATTTTTTATAGTACCGTCATAACGGCAATACTGCCCCAATAAACAAGCGCTAATCAATACATTCATCAAATAACCCCCATTCATTTTCAGTACAACTACTCATTTTGTCCTTCTGAAAAAAACATCTAATTTTCATATAAAAAATACAATTATCATATTATGAAAATATTTTATGTAATATGCTATCCCCTATAATTCATAAATCTCCTTATTTTATGCGTGTTTTTCTATATTGCATTTTGTATTCAACAAATATCACAACATTAAAAAATGATTAAATACCACATTATGAAATTGCCAATTTCCTTTTCATATTCTATGATATTATTAGTAGTAAAATTTATTTCTTAATTATGTTTGACCTCTACAAAAAGGAGCTTATAAAATGGCAGAAGCAAGACAGCAACGAAATACAGCCGATTTATTGGTTGAATGCTTGGAAGAAGAAGAAGTACATTATATTTTTGGCATCCCGGGAGAAGAAAATCTTCCGGTTATGAATGCTATCGAAAAATCTAACATTGAGTTCATAACAGTACGTCACGAACAAGGTGCCGCTTTTATGGCCGATGTATATGGTCGTTTGACTGGTAAGGCAGGCGTATGTTTGGCTACACTTGGACCCGGCGCTACAAATCTCATTACAGGAGTTGCTGATGCCGATTGTGACGGTGCACCGCTCGTAGCTATTTCCGGGCAAGTGGGTACCGATAAGATGCATATTACAGCTCACCAGTATCTTGATTTACGGGCTATGTTCGAACCTATTACCCGTCGGGCTTACACCGTTGTCCGTCCCGACACAGTATCTGAAATCACTCGTCTGGCTTTTAAATATGCTGAACGAGAAAAACCTGGCGCAACTTTCATTGACCTGCCTATCAATATTAGCAAAATGCCCGTCGATGATGCAGAAAAGCCCCTTCTCCATAAAGTGATTACCCCGGAAACAGCAATGGATGAACAAATCGAAGCTGCCGCAAAAATCATTTCCCATGCCAAAAAACCGGTAATTTTAGCAGGCAGCGGTGTCATTCGCGGCCATGCGGCTGAAATGCTGACCAAATTTTCCGAAAAACTTAAGCTGCCGGTTATTAATACTATGATGGCAAAGGGTGCTATTCCCTTTGATAATAAATATTCTTTATGGACTGTTGGAATCCCGATGTCTGATTATCAAAGCAAGGTATTAGAAGAAGCCAGTTTGGTTATTGCTGTTGGCTATGATATTATTGAATATAATCCGGCGAAATGGAATACCAAACAAGCCGATATTATCCATATTGATATGATGCCAGCCGATATTAATAAACATTATCAACCAGAAGTCGAAGTCGTCGGCGATATTCCCAACACGTTATTCCGCATCATGAAAAAAGCTTCCCGTCTTCAAGAGCCAACTTCAGCACTAGATATTCGTAAAAAAATGGTCGAAGAACACGAACAATATGCTGATGATATATCTTTCCCTGTCAAACCGCAAAGGGCTCTGATTGACGCTCGCAAAGTTATGGGCAAGGACGATATTGTAATATCCGATGTAGGGGCTCACAAAGTTTGGATTGCCCGTCATTATAACTGTTATAAACCTAACACCTGTATTATTTCCAATGGATTTGCTACAATGGGTATCGCCGTTCCCGGTGCTATTGCGGCAAAACTTGTCCATCCCGATCGAAAAGTACTTGCAATTGCCGGTGACGCCGGCTTTTTAATGAACTGTCAAGAATTTGAAACGGCACATCGGTTAGGCGTCAATTTCGTCACACTCATTTTCAATGATGCCAGCTATGGTCTTATTAAGTGGAAACAGGACGACCAATTCGGACATCATTGCTATGTAGACTTTACCAATCCCGATTTTGTAAAATTAGCTGAAAGCATGGGTGCCATTGGTTATCGGATTACAAGGACAGAAGAATTACTCCCCACCTTAAAACAAGCATTTAATCAAAATAAACCAGTTATTATAGACTGCCCCATTGATTATGATGAAAACATGAAACTCACGCATCATCTGGAAGCACTCATGAAAGAACTACAGTAAAACGAAATTAAATTTCTGTTTTCTTCAAAACTGATGTTCATAAAAAACGTTCAGAATACTATTCCGAACGTTTTTTATGTTATATTTTCTTTATATCGGCCAACAAAGCTTCTACATTTTCTTCCCGAGTTGCCCAAGATGTACAAAAACGGCAAGCTAATCTACCATCGTCCAAACTTGCAAAATAATCGAAAGAATAATTTTTTCCCAGTTTTTCTGCCTGTTCCCGCGTCAAAATAGGAAGCTGCTGATTTGTCAGATGATCAACATAAAAAGAAAAACCGGAAGATGCAAATCCTTGATGCAGTGTAACAGCTAAATCAGCTGCATGTTTCGCCAATTTTATATATAATCCATCAGTGAACAATGTTTCAAATTGAACGCCCAAAAGCCATCCTTTGGCCAGTAATCCTCCCCGTTGTTTAACATGATATGAAAATTCCTGTTTCAATATTTTGTCGAGTATGACAACGGCTTCACCAAATAAAGCACCTTGTTTTGTCCCGCCAATGGTAAAAACATCACAAAGTTTTGGAAAATCGTGAAGTTTTAAATCACTTCCCGGACTTTCTATACCATATCCAATCCGTGCACCATCAATAAACAGCAGTATATGGTATTCCCGGCAAACGGCATAAATCTCTTCAATTTCACGGCGGCTGTACAAGGTACCTATTTCCGTAGTCTGTGAAATATATACCATTCCTGGTTGTACAATATGAAGAGCATGTGTATCATTCCAATATTGCCGACAGACATCGCGAACCTGTTTCCCTGTTATTTTCCCTGTATCTGTCGGTATGGACATAACCTTATGCCCTGTCGCTTCAATAGCGCCTGTTTCATGATTATTGATATGGGCTGTCTGCGGAGCAATAACACCTTGATAATTTTTTAATGCAGAAGCAATAACAGTCAAATTTGTCTGCGTTCCGCCAACCAAAAAGGCAACCTTTGCTTCCGGTGCGTCACAAACTTGACGAATTAATTCTTTGGCATGTTCACAATGAGCATCTTCACCATATCCGGCATTTTGTTCCATATTTGCTTTTGCAATTGCTTCTATCACCTGGACGGGTGCTCCTTCTAAATAATCGCATTCAAATCGAATCATCTTATATATCTATCCTTTCTGTCTGTTTTATTACTTTAACATCTTCCAGCATTGCCATGACCGGACGTATTAAACTTTCCTCGTCATCAGCATTCCCCATGACAATCGCAATTTCTACTACTCCGCCACGCTGCCATGCAATAATGTGCATCATTTCTTGAAAAGCTGCTGCATTGATAACCATAGTCCGACCAACTATTCCTTCATAGAAAGTGTTTCCTGAAACCTTTACCGGTTGAATTGGCTGAATAAGATTAAACCCGGATGGCAGAGAGGTCCGCAAGCGATTGTTAACATGTGCCGCGTACGTAGATATATCTGCGGCTCCCTGCTCTTGTAAATAATCGGGCCGGTTAAATTTTACCGTTTTACCATTCACAAGTTGTTTGAAGTCCCAAGAACCCAATGTATATTGCAACAAATACCCATAATAAAAAGAAGCTCCCTCTTTTTTTATTAATTGATATGTCCTGGGTGCTGCTGGATAAATAGCCTCCAACATTCTGTCCATATCATTGTTGTATTTTTGTGCTGTAACTACAGGTTGTTTACCGGCATCCATATAGATATTATCCGGAACCGTAATAATCCCCCAGTCAGGAAGTACCATCTGATTTCCCCTGTCTTTTTCCGCCATTGCGGTGGGTACCATGGCCATCACTGTCAATGTAATAATCAGGCACGTTTTTATTTTCAACTTCAACACTTCCTTTGTTTTACATTCCCCACATATAAAAACATTTTATAATATTTATTATAGACTGTCAAAAAGAGGAAATATATTATAAAAATCGAATTATATATATGGCAAGATGATTTTAATTTACTTGGGAGGTACAATATGGATTTTAATTTAAAACCCCAATCTTCTGGGGAAAACAAAGAATTAGTAACAGAAAACAATACAGCTATAAAATATGCCAGCGGCACAGCTCCGGTATATGCCACTCCGGCATTAGTGGGACTCATGGAAAATGCAGCTGTATTAGCTATTGGAAATCAACTGCCGGAAGGCTTTGGGACCGTTGGTATTTCTATGAACGTGAAGCATGTATCGGCAACTCCTATCGGCATGACCGTACATGCCAAAGCCACTCTTACAGAACAGGACCGCAAAAAATTAACTTTTCAAATCGAAGCTTACGATGAAGCGGGTCCTGTCGGAAATAGTATACATGAACGTTTCATAATTGAAACGAAACCCTTTTTAGACAAGGCAGATAGGAAAAAAGCTGAATTCTGTAAATAATACATTCAAATAACAAAAAAAAAGAACAGGGTCCACAAGAAAATTTTCTTATAAGCCTTGTTCTTCTTTTTTTGATTACTCTTTCACCTCATCCGCCTTTATCAGTTAATATAGTATAACAGTTTCCCATAACAGGTCTGATTTTTGCAGCGGTGATGAGCTACAATCAATCTTCGGCATCTTCCTGCCATTTAGCCAAATCAGCTAATGTAATACCATCTACAACACCATCAATAGCTTCTGCAAGACGTTTCCATACTTCTTCAGTCGAACAATATGGTAAATTGCTATGGCTTTCAGAAATTGGGGCTAAACCGCCTTCCATAATACGAAGTATTTCTCCTACCGTATAATCACCAGGATCGCGTGACATCTTATAACCGCCTTGCGGTCCTCTCGCACTGATAACTAAACCTGCTCGTCCTAATTTAGTTACAATTTGTTCCAAATATTTTTCTGACAACTGCTGCCGTTCAGCTATGCTTTTGATAGTTACAAATTGGTGATCATTTTGATGAATTGCCAAGTCCAACATTAAGCGCAACGCATAGCGACCGCGAGTTGAGATTTTCATACTATCCTCTCCTTGTCTTTTTCTGATTTCTTATGAAATAACCGCTAATACATCGCCGGTCTTGACATTATCGCCTACTTTTACACGTACGTCAATAACAGTTCCATCAGAAGATGCGGTGATATCATTTTGCATCTTCATTGCTTCTAAAACGACCAGAACATCACCGCGGCTTACACCTTGTCCGATAGCCGCCTTCACAAAAGAAATTTTACCCGGCATCGGTGCTTTCACAGTTACAGCATGTTCAGGGACAGGTCCCTTGGGAAGCGAGGCTGCCGTAGCATGCACGGCTGTCACAGCAGCCGGAACCGATTTTACTTCTACAGGTTTGGGGGCTTCCTTTACAGCCGCAGCCGGAGCCGGTTGTGTGTTGACTGCCGGAACGGAAGAAACCGTTTTTGCCGGTGCACCTATTTCTTCAACTTCAACTTCATATGCTTGTCCATTTACAGTTACTTTAAACTTTTTCATGCTATATCCTCCTGAAAGAATTTGTCGTATATTATCTCATGCCAATCATACGTGCAGCCATAATCCAATTGCTGGTCCGCTGACGTTCCGGTTTAATGGAACGAATCGCCGACGGCGGATACCCGCATGCGGTAATAGCAGCGGTAATAGCGGCAACGATTTCGGGGGTCAACGCCGCTGTTTCATTATGTACAGTAATCGGTTTTACGTTAAAAGCAGATGACTCCTGCAGTATACTTGAGTTTTCCGGTACATTCACCATTTTTTTTGAAACTTCAGGTTTTGCTTCTTCATTTTTTTCCATTTTTTCCAGACGAACCCGCAAGTTTTCATTTTCTTGCTGGAGTACAGCTATATCGATTGTAATCTTTTTTATATGCCGTACAACAACAATAACAAATGCCAAAATAACTACCGCCCAGATAACAAGAACCTTACTCAAAAATGCCAGTGACGTTAAAGACGTCAATTCTATCATATACGTCACTCCTCCTTATAACGGCATATTGCCATGTTTCTTAGCCGGCCGTTCTTCTCTTTTGCTGGCCAGCATCGCCAAGGCATCTATGATGCGCGGACGGGTTGCCTTCGGTTCAATAACACAATCGACATAACCATGTTCAGCAGCTTTATAAGGCGTAGAAAATTCTTCGATATATTCCTGCTTTTTCTGTTCTTTTTCCGGATCATTTTTAAAAATAATATTTGCCGCTCCATCAGGTCCCATAACCGCAATTTCAGCAGTAGGCCATGCAAACACCATATCCGCTCCAAGCTCCCGGCAGCACATCGCAATGTAAGCACCACCATAAGCTTTACGAACAATGACCGTGACCTTAGGTACTGTTGCTTCACAATACGCATAGAGCATTTTAGCACCATGGCGGATAATCCCTCCATATTCCTGTGTCGTACCCGGTAAAAATCCCGGAACATCCACATATGTCACAATAGGAATATTAAAAGCATCACAGAATCGGATAAATCGTGCGGCTTTATCGGATGCATTGATATCAAGGCATCCTGCCAGCCATTTTGGCTGATTGGCAATGATACCGACTGATTGTCCATCAAAGCGGGCAAAACAAGTAATAATATTTTGCGCATAGTTTTCCAGCACTTGGTATATTTCCCCGTTATCTACACTGGATTTAATAATATCCAGCATATCATACGGCATATTGCTGCTGTCAGGTATAATCGAGTTAAGCGACTCATCTTGACGCTGCGGATCATCTCCGGTTTCCACCAAAGGCGCTTCCTCCATATTATTACTGGGTAGGAATGCAAGAAGATATTTTATTTGATTAATGCAATCTTCTTCATCTTCTGCAATAAAATGAGCTACTCCAGAAATAGAATTATGAGTCATCGCTCCGCCTAATTCTTCTGATGTTACTTCTTCGGCCGTTACCGATTTAATAACCGCCGGTCCCGTAATAAACATATTGCTAGTCTTTTTTACCATAAAAATAAAGTCTGTCAAAGCGGGGCTATATACGGCACCGCCCGCACAAGGTCCCATAATAACAGAAATTTGAGGAATAACACCGGAAGCCGATGTATTACTCATAAAAATACGGCCAAACCCCGACAAAGCATCTACTCCTTCTTGAATACGTGCTCCGCCTGAATCATTAATACCGATAATAGGTGCCCCCATTTTCATCGCCATCTGCTGTACCTGAACAATTTTGTGGGCATGCATTTCTCCTAACGACCCGCCTTCCACGGTAAAATCTTCCGCGTAAGCAAAAACAAGCCGGCCTTTTACCGTGCCATACCCGGTCACTACACCATCACCGGGTAAATTCTTATCCTGCATATTAAAATTCGTGCAGCGGTGTTTAATAAACTGACTTATTTCAGTAAAACTTCCGTCATCAAATAACTTAAAGAGACGTTCGCGGGCCGTCATCTTACCATTTTCGTGTTGCTTATCAATACGTTTTTGCCCTCCACCCATCTCAATTTTTGCAATTTTCTGATGGAGAAGGTCAATCTTTTCTTGAACTGTAGCCATAATACACCTCCATTACGTCTTTCACACAATTACTTATTATATCATGAAACAATTTTTTTTTCATTATCCTTCATCATTTCATACTATATTATGATACGCCTTCTATAGTAACACTTGCCCCTTACATCGCATAATACACCATATATATCAGTCTTGATTTTTAACGTTTACAAATTTATTATTGCATATCTTATGCTACATCCCTCCTCAATACACTGTAAATACTACATCGCATCCTAAAATATATACATACTCTTTTTATCCTAATAAAATAGCAAATTATTTAGAATCTCTATGCTTCAATAATATTTTCAGTACATTATATTATATCACACACCCTATAGATAACAAAAATCTATAATAATAAATTTTCCATATATACTGCAGACTAATACCTCTTATCTGCTATTTATTTTTAATATATTATCTATAATTATCAATTGTTATTACTTGTTATTTTTCCGCTCAATTTTTAGGAATCTGCCGCAAACTCAAAGAAGAATACGGTTATGAAATAGACATGAATCGTACAAATGTAAATGGTTCCGGTATCGCCTTAGGGCATCCTGTAGGATGTTCCGCATTGCGGATCATTGTTACTATGCTATATGAAATGCAGCGCCAAGATTACAAGACGGGATGTGCTTTTCTATGTGTAGGCGGCGGACCCGCGATGGCATCTTTATGGACACGTGATATCTAAATGCAGTTATAAAAATTGCATATAGAAAAACAGTCGAGATAAAATTTTTATCCCGGCTGTTTTTATTCAATATATATAATACATCCTGATGCATAAATCAGTATTCTTCGTTACGGAGTACGAATATAACGAGAATCGGGAATTCCTTCATATTTCGATATTTTCGTTTCACTATTACTATAATCCGTAATCTTATAGTATGCTCCATCTGTACTTCGAAAATAAGTAGACATGCCTCCATCGCTTTCATGTTCAACAGTATAATCATGTCCCCAATGAATACCTTGTAAATCCGAGGTATCATGTAATCCGTTAGTATCCCTGTAGGGAAAATAAACTCGCTGTCCTTTATCATCTAAAAACCAGGCAACTCTATATATCCTATCTTTGCCCTGAACGGTTAATGTAGTAAAAGTAACCTTTTGTCCTGCTACAATCGTTGTTTCATCCGTATCATAATTTTCGTTGTTTCCGGCCATAGATCGCAATTTAGATGACACCACGGAATAGATACCCCTTTCATTATTATTTATATAAAAGACAGATAAAAAACCGATTCCCACGATGAGAAGAAAAATAATTCCATATTCCGTCAGTCCTTGCCCTTTTTTATTAAGCATACTATTTTCTCCCTGATGTATTTCCATTAAAAATAATCTCCATAATTATATATTACTATATCCATATGAAAAAATCCATGCATGTAAAACATGCATGGATTTTTTCATACAATATCTTATCTTATATAAGATCTAATCTCCATATTTCATACGTATATATGGTATGTTACATAGTATCAGGGAGTTCTTCATAGTTTTTTAATTCTGTACCATCAACATACCTAATACAGTTAACGATAATCCAAGAATGAATCTCCGCTCCGTTCATAGTAAAAGCTCGTTCTTTAGGAAGGAACGGATTAAGATCCGATACAATATCTATCGTTTGTTGAAGTTGTTCCACAGTTCCCCGATCAATCAAAAAAGGAAATTGCAATTGCTGTCCATCCGCAGTCCTAGCATACGCTTTACCGGAAACAGACTGAATCGGTTTACTGCCGTGCAAAGTAAGCTGCGCATGAATTTGCAGGGATTTCCGCTGTCCCGATACCCCATCAGACACAATTTTCACGGTTGTGTATCCCCGCTCAGCTACCGAATCAATTTTTTGCCGGATACCTGTATTTAAAACTTGAAGTTTTTCCTGTCGTGCCTTTTTAATAGCTCGAATATATTCTTTAAGATTAAGAATTTTTATAATCTTCCAAGAACCGTCCAGATTTTTCCGCATCGCCAAATCCAAAACAAACGACTGTTTCAACACAGAATCCGTAACAACAATACCAACAACAGGATTTCCATTGTCACTTTTTTTTGTATATAATACATTTTTATATCGAACAAAATTTAAATCCGTATCCTTTTTCATATCTTCCAAATTCAGGCGCTGCCGAATGTCCATATCCTGCAAATTTGTTTCGTAATTTCCTGCTTCTATATAATCATGCAGACAATCCTGCAGAGAATCAACCAGTCCCGGCTTCAATATCTGAAGAAAAGGTTCTGTTAAGTTCTTGGCCATATTGGCTGCTTCGGCATCGGATCTGCTTTCTTCTAATATATCATCAAAAGCAGATGATAAAACATGGTCTGTATCAACATGGTCTGCAAAAGTTTCCCAATCATGCTGTTCTATAGCTTTTTGAACAATATATATCGAATATGCAGGAGTCTTTGTATAATAGAAAAAATAACTCAAAAGCAGAACAACTACAATAAAAATACTACCAGCAATAGGAAATGTTCGTTTTTCTTGTCCTAATATATGCATGAGATCTCCTGTAATATTACCCTTATCATATTTAGCTTCGGCAACTATCCCCATCAGATTTTGTTCGGTTACCGATGGTCATAAACGTTCAAAACTTCCTGCTCAATAACTTCTGCTCTTCTATCAAGCTCCAACATAGCCTGTTCCATCACTTCTATAAATTGTGGGTCCTTGATGGATGATAAATTGACTTTAACACTATAAAAAGCACTGCGCATAGCCGCTCTGGCTTGTAAAACAGAAATAGCTGCATCTGTAAGAGCCCATGAATTACCATTGCGGATAACATTTTGGGATAGTTCAAGAATAATAAATATCTGTGTACTCAGCTCATAGGGAACTTGAGCTGCTTCTTTAAAAGCCTGCTGGATTTTTTCTGGCCGTTCCGGCCTGTCTTTGGATAAGCGAAGCGCAGCAATAACAGAACGAAACGCCTCTGCATCTGCGTCAATCGCAGTAAGGCAATATTCCCGTATCCGTTCACACTGCAGTTTGATATGCTGCATATCTGCCGCAGCTTGTTCATATCCTTTTTTTCCAATAGTAAGGTTTGCAACCATTTCCAGTAATGCCGCTGCCGCCGCCGCTGTCATAGCAGCAATACCGCCGCCGCCGGGCGCCGGAGCACGGGAAGCCGTAGCGGCTAACAGCTCTCTTACCGTCATATCACATAATTTCTCATTTGCCACTTAGAACAACCCCGTAATAACACCATTTTCATCAATATCCATTCTATTAGCAGCCGGTACCTTCGGCAAACCAGGCATAGTCATAATATTACTAGTTTGACAAACAATAAATCCTGCGCCAGAACAAATCCGGACATCTTTAATCGTTATTTTAAACCCTGACGGACGTCCGAGAAGTTCTGGATCATCTGATAAAGAATATTGCGTTTTAGCAATACAAACAGGCATTTTATCAAGACCTAAGTGTTCTAATTCTGTAACTTGTTTCTGGGCGGCTGTTTCAAATATAACGCCATCTCCCCCATATATTTCCTTGACAATAGCTTCAACCTTATGAGGAATAGTATCTTTTTCATCATAAATAGGCTTATACGGTGTCTTTTCTGTTTTCATAAGTTCCAGTACATGTTCCGCCATTTCAATACCGCCTTCGCCGCCTTTTGCCCAGCAGTCATTTAATGCAACATCAACACCAAAGTTTTCACAAAGTTTCTTAAGAAGACTAATTTCTGCTTTTGTATCTGTAATAAATTTATTGATACTGACCAAAACAGGTACATCGAATTTACGCATATTTTCTACATGCTTAGCCAAATTAGCAAATCCTTTTCTTAACGCTTCCAGATTTTCTTCCGTCAAATCTGTTTTCTTAACACCGCCATGCATCTTCAAAGCCCGAATAGTTGCGACAATAACAACTGCATCCGGTTTAATACCGGCAAAACGGCATTTTATGTCCAAAAATTTTTCCGCCCCCAGATCAGCACCGAAACCGGCTTCCGTAACGGTAATATCTCCCATTTTCATTGCTAATTTTGTAGCCACAACAGAATTGCAGCCATGCGCAATATTAGCAAAAGGACCTCCATGGACCAACGCGGGCGTATTTTCCGTCGTTTGTACGAGGTTGGGCTTGATTGCATCTTTCATTAAAATTGCCATTGCGCCATCGACTTGAAGATCACGGGCTGTGACAGGTTTACCTTCTAAATTATAGGCTACAATAATATCTCCCATTCTCTTTTTAAGATCCATAAGATCATGTGCTAAGCAGAGAATCGCCATAATTTCGGATGCTACAGTTATCATGAAATGATCTTCTCTGGGAAATCCGCAAACCTTACCGCCAAGTCCGACAACAATGCCTCGCAGTGCCCGATCATTCATATCCATCACACGTTTCCAAATAATACGGCGCACATCAATTTTAAGGGAATTTCCTTGATGAACATGGTTATCAATAGCTGCAGCCAGCAAATTATTTGCCGCCGTAATGGCATGCATATCACCTGTAAAATGCAAATTAATATCTTCCATAGGAAGCACCTGGGAGTATCCGCCACCGGCAGCACCTCCTTTAATACCAAATACAGGGCCAAGAGAAGGTTCCCGCAGAGCGATCATTGTTTTATGTCCTAATTTATTTAGTGCTTGGCCAAGACCAATAGTTGTCATAGACTTTCCTTCTCCTGCCGGAGTTGGATTGATAGCGGTCACCAAAACTAGTTTGCCATCTTCTTTTGCAGATAATCGTTTAATAGCACCAAAAGAAATTTTGGCTTTATATTTTCCATATAGTTCCAAATCATCTTCTTTTAGGCCGCATTTTTCGGCAATTTTTACGATTGGTTCCAAATTAGATTGCTGTGCAATTTCAATATCGCTTAATACCTTGCTCATGATATGCATCCACCCCTGTTCATAAAATTAGCAGCTTCTAGAGCTGCATGATATATTCTTACTATTTTATTATTATAAAACAAAACAATAGGTCTGTATAGAAACAATCAAACATCTCCTATCATTCCCAGGCAACAGCAAAACAGAAAAAATGATTCTTTTTATCTTTTATATAAAAGAATTATTTCCACCTGTTTTATACCGATTCGTTATACCTCTATAATTTTTTCTGTTTCCAATTTTACTTCTCCGCCAATCATAACACGCTGAAGTTCTCCTTTTACAACAACCGCAGCCGCGGCTATTACTCCGCCAGGTTGCTGCAGCTTGACAGCAATATTTCGATTCCCCATATAGGCTATCGCAGCCGCAGCCGCGGCAGATCCGGAACCACAGCTATGTTCCCAATATAGTGTATGGGTGTCTTTTACATAAACGGCAGGAATCATTTTCCATATTGTCGGATCAAGAAGAATAAGACCATAAGCAGCATAGTTTTCATCGGATACATACGTTTTAACAGCCCGCCAGAAAATATTCCTGTTGACTGCTGCTGCTCCTTTTCCTATAAAAACAAAATGAACAATGCCGGGAAGGACGACTCGAAAAAATCGGCAGGGAGCTCCGTCTATGTCAATAATAACTGCATCTACAGACTGCGGTAGAGGCATTTCAATAGAAGCATCATACACGCCTGCTGCCCGTTGATGAACGCTTGCCTTCAAAATTTCCATACAGCCGGAACATGAAATCATATATTCACCTTTTTCCGCACCTTCTACCATAGCTGCATAGGCAGCGGCTGAACGAGCGGCATTGCCGCAAAATTCGCCCCCCATCATATCTACACGCAAATCAAAATCATGCTTTATCTTATTTATTGCAAGAAAACCTACTTGTTCTGCTTCAATAGAATCAGAACGGAGGATTTTGGCAGCTAAAACAGCACGTTCTCCGGCTGCTGCCGAGTCTAATACAAATACAGTTGTATTCCCACTCGGATCTGCTAATACATAATGTATAGTTTTCATCACATATTCTCTCTTTTCAAGACGACTACGTTGCCAGAGAAGCATCTCTTCCCTGCAGCGAAATAATTACTGTATATTACAGAATAACATTGATTGAAATGCCCATTCTCATTCAGTTAATACATAACTGTGTTTTTCTTCCGCTCGGTTCTTTCCCCATGACAAATCCCAGAAATTTGAATTATCTCCGCAACAGGATGCGTACCACTTTTCAAAAAAAGGTACCGAGCTGCCGGTACCTTTTTATAAATTTCAGTGTTTTTTCCACTGGCCATTTTTATTTCTAACATTCTGGTTACTATATATTCCGTTATTTTTTAACTAAATTCTTATCTTCTGCATTGATGCGGATATGGAGTTCACGCAATTGTTTTACAGCTACTTCTCCCGGAGCTTCACTCATTTGATCAATAGCATTCTGCGTTTTCGGAAATGCAATAACATCGCGAATAGATTTTCTCTTCAACATAAGCATAATCATACGATCAAGTCCAAAAGCCAAACCGCCATGCGGCGGAGCTCCGTATTCAAATGCCCGGAGCAAGAAGCCAAATTTTTCATTTGCATCTTCCGGTGTCAAGCCAATCGCCTTGAAAACACGCTGTTGAATATCCTGCTGGTAAATACGCAAACTGCCGCCACCCAATTCAACTCCATTGAGAACAAGGTCATAGGCTTTAGCATATACATGACCCGGATCCGTTTCCAATTTATCCAAATCTTCATCACGAGGTGCTGTAAACGGATGATGCATGGCAACATACCGTTTTTCTTCTTCATTATATTCAAACATCGGGAAATCAAGTACCCAGGTGAATGCAAATTTATTTTCATCTATAAGATGAGTACGCCGTGCCATTTCTTTACGAAGTTCCCCTAGTGCGGCAGCTACAACAGCTGGTTTATCGGCAATCATGAGAACCAAATCTCCTGTTTCCGATCCACAGGCTGCGCCAATTGCCTGAATCGTCTCTTCACCCAGGAATTTCATGACCTGTGATTTGATTCCATCAGGTGTAAAGCAAATCCATGCTAATCCCTTCGCCCCATAGTGTCCGACATATTCAACAAGTCCGTCTAATTCACGGCGGGGAATTTGTGAATACCCTTTTACATTGATTGCCTTAACCTGTCCCCCTTTTTCAATAACACTGCGGAATACCTTGAATTCTGTACCTCGGACAAGTTCTGTAATATCTGTGAATTTCATATCAAACCGTAAATCCGGTTTGTCGGAACCATAATATTCCATAGCGTAATCCCATGTAATACGCTGAATAGGTAATTGTATATCATGTCCCAGTACTTCTTTAAAAATATAATGCATCAGTTGTTCTGTTAACTGAAGAATTTGTTCCTGACTCATAAAAGACATTTCCATGTCAAGTTGTGTAAATTCTGGTTGGCGATCCGCACGCAGATCTTCATCACGGAAACAGCGGGCAATCTGAAAATACCGATCCATGCCGGAAATCATCAAGAGTTGTTTAAATAACTGAGGAGATTGCGGCAATGCATAAAATTTTCCTGGATTTACACGGCTCGGTACAAGATAATCGCGGGCCCCTTCCGGTGTACTTTTACAAAGTTCCGGAGTTTCGATTTCAAAAAAACCGTTCTTATCTAAAAATTCACGCATAGCATGTTTTACACGATGACGCATGATAAGATTCTTCTGCATTTCCGGACGGCGAAGATCTAAATACCGGTATTTCAAACGAATGCTTTCATCTACATCTACATTATCTTCAATATAGAAAGGCGGCGTCTTAGAAGAATTTAAAATGCGCATTTCATCACAACGTACTTCAATTGTGCCTGTAGGCATCTTTTGATTAACGGTTTCTTCATCACGCATGCGAACTTCGCCACGAATAGCAAGTACATATTCTGTTCGTACTTGTTCTGCTTTTTTAAATGATTGTTCTTCATAATCCGGTGATGCAACAACCTGGATAACACCTGTACGATCACGCAAATCGATAAAAATTAATCCGCCATGATCACGACGACGTTCTACCCAGCCGCATAATATAACTTCCTTGCCTTTTTCTGCTTCCGTAACTTCTCCGCAATAATGACTGCGGCTCAACCCTTCCATTGTATCCATTACTTTGTCATCCTTTCTTCTGTGCTTCCATATATGCTGCTACTCCATCTAATGGAACAGCGATTTGTTCTTTTGTTTCCATATTACGAACTTGGGCTTCTCCTTGCAGCAATTCATTGTCACCGATAATCACGGTATATGCAGCACTGATTTTATTAGCGTACTTCATCTGTCCTTTCATGCTGCGTCCCATAAGATCGATTTCTGTATAGAAATGCCGTCCCCTCAGTTGCTGCTGCAGGTCAAACGCAGCAATACGCGCCGCATCCCCCAATGCAACAATATATATCGGACGTTTTTTTTCTGGTCGCTGCAAGAGATTCTGCTGCTGCAGGGTGAGCAGTAAGCGTTCCATTCCTACGGCAAAACCGATACCCGGAGTGGAGGGTCCTCCCATTTCTTCAACAAGACCATCGTATCGGCCGCCGCCGCAGACCGTACTCTGCGCACCCAGCGGTGCATACATAATTTCAAAGGCCGTCTTTGTATAATAGTCGAGTCCTCTGACAAGTCGGGTATCCAGCTCAAAAGGAATCCCAATTTTCGTAAGATAATTCTGAACTGCATCAAAATGTTCTTTGCATTCATCACAAAGATTATCGGTAATCTCAGGAACGCCAACAGTCGCTTTTTTACACCCTTCTTCTTTACAATCCAACACACGCAAAGGATTTTTATCAAGCCGTGCCAGACAATTTTCGCAAAGCATATCTTTTTTATCAGAAAAAAAATCAAGAAGTTTCTGGCGATAAATCGGACGACATTTAGGACACCCTACAGAATTTAAATGCAATACAAGATCATTTAATCCTAATTCCCGAAAGAGTTGAAATGCCATAGCAATAATTTCTGCATCTACTGCCGGATCCTGCGAGCCAATTTCTTCTACCCCAAATTGATGAAACTGCCGATATCTTCCGGCCTGAGGCCGATCATGCCGAAACATCGGCCCTATATAGAAAAACTTCTGAACCTGCTGTTCCGCATAAATCTTATGCTCCAAATAAGCTCGTACAACAGATGCTGTGTTTTCCGGACGCAGCGTCATGGATCTCCCGCCCCGATCATCAAAAGTATACATCTCTTTGGTTACAACATCTGTCGTTTCCCCTATACCACGCAAAAACAGTTCTGTATTTTCAAAGATAGGAGTACGAATTTCACCAAATCCATAATATGAACAAATTTGACGAATTTTTTGTTCCAGAAGCTGCCAATCTTCCATCTGTTCCGGCAAAAAATCCTGTGTGCCTCTTGGTGCCGTAATTGCCATTTTATCTATCCTCTCTTCCATATATATATGTACATAATTTGCGGCGCAGCTGCATTTTTTCCTCCAACGACGCCATGTATGCGTTAACTTCCTTGGGCATGTATAATTTTTCTAAGCGGTGTTCCGGCAAATTAATGAATTTAGTTGCTCCGCCGGGACCTGCTGCCAATACAGTTTGTCTTTCTTCCATCATTTGAATATTGTATTTTCCGATGGCATCAGAAAAAGCATAGCCGACATTAGCAAAACTAGCCGCCATGTATTTTTGACGATACATATAATAAGGTATATATCCTTTTTCAACAAGTCTTGCATCACAATATTCCAACATTTTTGTCACTTCCTCCTGAGATGGTATCCTATCTCTCAGCGGATGATGAAATAAAGGGGCCCTTTTTTTTAATGCTAACGTATGAATTGTAACATTTTCCGGCCATAGTTGGCAAACTATTTCCATATTTTCCTGCATATCTTTTACATTTTGAACAGGCAGACCCGCAATGAAATCCATATTAATAACCGAAAATCCCAGATCGCGACAGTTATTGAACATAGTATAAATATCTTCCACCCGGTGATGACGCCCCAATACATCCAATATTCGCTGCTGCATCGTTTGCGGATTAACACTAATGCGGTCTACACCATATTGCCGCAGTAATGCAAGCTTCTCTTTTGTTGCCGTATCCGGACGGCCAGCTTCTACAGTCCATTCCTGGACCGGGCTAAAATTGGCAGCAACAGATTGGATAATATCCTTTAAAATAGCAATCGGAAGGCACGTAGGGGTTCCGCCTCCTATATAAATGGTATCCACAGTTAGAGAGTATTGTCTGCAAAGCTTATTTAAATCCTGCAAATCGGTTTCCAACGCCTTTGAAAATGCTTGCAGACCAGCCTCTTCTTCCTTTCCAACAAGCCGTGATGGAAAGGAGCAATACAGACAATGGCTGGAACAATACGGAATTCCTACATAGAGTGCAACATGATTTCTCGGTTCCATTACAAAGGGACGTTGCAGCCGTGACATATGCACGAGCCGTTCAGCCGTCTCCTTTTCTACACGATACTGCTGCTGCAGTATCGTTATTATCTCTTTATCCCCGAATCCCCTATCAAAAAAATGATGTACCAGTTTTGTCGGACGTACTCCCATAAGGGTTCCCCATGGCCCCGTTTTATTGCCAGTAAAGCGCTCATGCCAATGTATCAGACAATTTTTTATATCTTCACGAGTATGTCCGCATCGTATAATCGAAGCCCGGGATTTCCATTTTTTGTCATCCCGTATAAACACACAAGTCAAATCAATGATGCCATTCTCATCGGAAAGAAGGATATGAGCACCTATATTTCCCGTTTCATAGCCACCGACATAACCAAGATGAGCCATTACCTGACCAATAAAGGAATGGTATCCTTCCGGTCCCTTATAGCGATATCCTTGTTCATCCATTATTCGCAGCTTTAGATTTACGGGCTTCGTCTGCCCGCTTTTTTTGGCAATTTTCACAATACCCATAAACCTTTAACTGGTGATCTACCGTTTGAAAGTGAAGTTGTTTTTGCAAAATGGTTTCCAATGTTTCCAGTAAGTCATCACGGCATTCACGCACCTTGCCACATCCCAGACAAATTAAATGATGATGAAAATGTCCATCTTCTTCTCGGTCATTTAACTCATACCGACTGCACCCTTCATCAAAATCGAGTTTTTTCAACAAGTCCATTTCCGTAAACAAATCCAATGTTCTATATACAGTTGCCAATCCGATATCGGGTGCTGTTTTTTTCACACGTTCATATACATCCTCTGCACTCAAATGATTTTCCGAGCTTTCCACAAATGCACGCAGGATAACCTGCCGCTGCGAAGTCATTTTATATTTTTTATCCTTAATTTTATCTTTCATTCGTTTCATCATTACATTCATAATATCCGCTTTAGTTTTTTCCATAAAAATTCATCGCCTTTGTTTTATAAGTATTATAGAACCATAAATGCTTACAAATAATTTGTAAAACTGCCGTAATCGGTACAGTCAAAATCATTCCTTGAATACCGAACAAGGTTCCTCCCATAAGCAAAGCAATAACAATCGCAACAGGATGAAGACTAATAACCGCCCCCATAACCTGCGGCATTATGAGATGACTGTCAATCTGCTGAATAATGATATAGAAAATCAAAACCTTGGCGGCTAATGCCGGACTGACCAAAGCCCCTAATAAAATTGCCGGGATTGCCCCAACAATAGGTCCAATAATCGGAATCCATTCAGTAACCGCCGCCAATAGAGCAATAACCATGGGATAAGGGACCCCCATAATCCACATTCCTATAAAAGTTAACAAAGATATAATACAACTCATAATAAGCTGTCCGCGGATATAAGAACTTAATACCCGATCTACTTCATCAAATAATACATCCAGCTGCAGACGATATTCCTCAGGATAAAGATGAACAAAACAATCCACCATCTTTGATCCGTCCTTCATAAAGTAAAAAGTTATAATAGGAACAACAAAAAACTCAATTACCGTTCCAGCAATAGCAAATACTGACTTAACAAGGTTAGTTACTCCATCTATACCATAATTGCCAATCTTGACTAAGAAATCATTAATAATGCCTTTTACTTGGTCCGGTATATACAGCTGCGTCTGAGAGTTTTCAAAGTTCATAACCAACGCAGCCGTTTTATCCACCAAATTTTGAAAATTGGCTGCTAATAAGTTGACCTGTATCACCAGCGGATGCAAAACACTGTTCGTAATTCCGACAAGCGCTAAAATAAGAACTACAAAAGAAATCAAAATAGCCGCATCGACAGGAATTCTCCGTCCAGTAAGGCGCTGCACCCCCTTCAATACTGCATCCCGAACAGGGATGAGGATAAAAGTAATAATAAGTGATACTATGACAGGCCAGTACACAGCATGTACAGAAATAAAGATCCAGACAGCAAAAACGGCAACAACAATACGCAGCCAAAATTGCGATTCTCTGATCATATAACTCATCCCCTGCCTTCAAGATACGGATTGCCATGCCGTTCATCACCAATTGTCGTACTAGGGCCATGTCCGGGAAGCACAATCGTATCGTCAGGCAAAGGTATCAGTTTTGTTTCGATACTGGCAATAAGCTGTTCATATGAACCTCCATATAAATCTGTACGACCAATAGAATACTGAAACAACGTATCACCGGAAAATACAACCCCGCCGCCATATAAACACACACCACCGGGTGTATGTCCCGGTGTTTCATAGACTGTAAAAACTGTACTTCCGACACGGATTGTATCTCCATCAGAAACCGTATATTCCGGTGATGCACATTCAATTTTTTTGCCCATAAACATAGAAAGATTATTCTTGGAGTTCTGAATTAATCCGCTATCTTTTTTACTAACGTATACGGGAACATTTTTATGATTCCGCAATTCCTGCAAGGCTCCAATATGGTCCGCATGTCCATGCGTCAAAAATATTTTTTTAATAGTAAGGTCATGATCTGTCAGCGCTTTGTCTATGCGTTCATAGTCCCATGCCGGATCTATGACCATAGCTTCCCTCGTATCCTCATCATAAACAATGTAACAATTTGTTTCAATAGGGCCCAGCTGCATTGTTAGTATTTTCATCACATATACCTCCTAAAATTTCTTTTTGCTATCTATCAGTATGGTAACAGGTCCGTGATTGGCAAGAGTTACGACCATCTCTGTACGAAACACACCCGTACCAACAGAAATCCCGCAACGACGAACAGCAGCAACAAAATTTTCATATAAAGCTTCCGCCATTACGGGCGGAGCCGCTTGATCAAATCCCGGTCGCCTTCCGTGACGTACATCCCCATACAGTGTAAACTGTGATATTACCAGCATATCACCGCCAACATCCATAAGAGAACGATTCATTTTTCCCTGGTCATCTTCAAAAACACGCAGATTTGTAATTTTATCTGCCATATATTGTACATCTTCTTCTCCATCTTCCTTCCCCACGCCAAGAAGAACAGTAAGACCAAATCCAGCTTTACCTGTTTGTATCCCTTCCGAAATAACCTGAGACGACAACGTGCGCTGTATAACAGCTCTCATATAGCACCTCCCGTATATCGCTGTACTGTATACACATCTTTAAGACGGCGTATCTTTGTTGCAATAAATTCAAATTGAGCCAAATCTTTGATGCTGATTCCCAAATGAACGGTAACAGTTTTTGTGTCGTTTACTTTCGCATTGACATTGAGTATGGATATCTTCATCTCGGCTAATGTAGCCATAATATCCGCCATCACGCCCGTTCTGTCATATGCTACGATTTCCATATTAACTTCAAACATTTCCTTGCCATCATAGTCCCATTCTACATCAATTAAACGATCTATATCTTCCTGGTTATTTGTAATACTGGGACAATCGGCACGATGTACAGAAACCCCTCTGCCTCGGGTGATAAATCCAATAATCGGATCTCCGGGAACAGGACTGCAGCATTTAGCCAATCTCACAAGCAGACCCGATTCGCCTTTGACAAGAATTCCCGTACCACTCTTGTTTAATGGCTTTCTCGGACGAAGTTTTTCAACAACAGCGGTATGACTATTTTTTTCTTCTTCTTTCTGTTTATCTTTTTTATGTAAGTCGAGCAGCTTAATTAGTACTGTATTAACGGCAAAGCCGCCATATCCTACAGCCGCCAGCAGATCATCCTCCGACCCAGCGTTCATTTGCTTGGCCACTCTAGCTAAACGTCCTGCTTTATTCAATACTTTCCAATCATGATTCAGTCGTTTACACTCCCGTTCCAAGGCTTCTGCCCCTTTAGCCATATTTTCTTCACGATTTTCTTTTTTAAACCAACTTCGTATTTTTGAACGGCTTTCTGAACTCCCTACAATATTAAGCCAATCTAAACTGGGTTTTCCATTCTTAGAAGTTATAATTTCAATGATATCGCCATTTTTTAACGGCGTATTCAATGGTACAATTTTACTGTTAATTTTTGCTCCAACGCAGCGATGCCCCACATCGGTATGAATACGATAAGCAAAATCAATAGGAATCGCTCCTTGCGGCATATCGATCACATCGCCTCGCGGGGTAAATACAAATACTTCATCAGAAAACGCATCCAGCTTCAACGAGTTCATGAATTCCTTAGGATTGCTTGTATCCTGCCATTCCAGCAAGTTGCGCAGCCATCCCATTTTTTCATCGAATTCATTTTTGCCGGCATTTGCATGGCCTTCTTTATACCGCCAATGTGCCGCTACCCCATACTCAGCAACCCGGTGCATTTCCCATGTGCGGATTTGTATTTCTACGGGCTGTCCCCGTGTTCCAATAACGGTAGTGTGCAGCGATTGGTAATTATTGGGTTTAGGCATAGCAATGTAATCCTTAAAGCGATATGGCAGCGGTTTCCACAAACTATGGACGATTCCCAATACTCCATAACAATCTTGTACGGTATCTACAATAATACGGACAGCATATAAGTCATAAACTTGACTAAGATCCCGGTTATCTTTTTTCATTTTTTTATATATACTGTAAAAATGTTTCGGTCTGCCGTTAATTTCAAATTTTATATGGGACTCTTCCAATGCTTTACGCATGACATTAATCGCTTCATTAACGATTTCTTCGCGAACATGCCGTTTTTGTTTCATCTGATCGACTAAATCATAATATTTATCAGGTTCAAGATAGCGAAAAGACAAATCTTCCAATTCCCATTTAATATTAAAAATTCCCAGTCGGTGTGCTAATGGAGCAAAAATTTCCAATGTTTCCTGAGCAATTCTCTTTTGTTTATCACTGCGCATGTATTTGAGTGTGCGCATATTATGAAGACGATCTGCCAATTTAATAACTACGACGCGTACATCTTTTGCCATAGCCAAAAACATTTTGCGCATACTGTTTAACTGCTGATCTTCTTTTGTCCGGTAATCAATACGGCTTAATTTAGTAACTCCATCAACCAGAAAAGCCACTTGAGAACCAAATTCCTGTGTTAAATTCTCCAGCGTATAGGATGTATCTTCTACCACATCATGCAGTAAAGACGCCGTAATCGTCGTCGTATCAATCTGTAATTCTGCCAGTATTTGTGCCACTGCCAGGGGATGCGTGATATAAGGTTCACCGCTGACTCGCTGTTGTTGTTCATGCGCTTTATCGGCCAACTCAAACGCCTTTTTCACATCGACACAGTCCGCATTAGGTTGATAGGTATGAATCGTCTCTATTAAATAATTAAGTGCTTCTTGTTTATCTTTAAACTCCATCATGACGCCCCCTATCCCCGGGTATATTTCATAAAAGTCGGTGATTCTGCAAGACTCATTTTATGTTGAAACTGCGGTACATAGCAGACCGGCCCTTCTGCAGTATCTTCTGTAAGTAAAACACCTATTTCAAAAAATACATGCAAGGCAAGACAAACTATATGTCCATCTAAAATACCTTGAAAATCAGCTATCATCTTCTGTCGAATTTGCCATATCGGCAGATGTCGGATATCCAATTGCCGGCGTAGCTCCTTAAAAACATCCACCATTACGTCTCTATCTAAATGCAAGTTCACATCAGCCTGACCGCGCATATCCTGCAATATCATCTGCGGAGAACTCACTCCATTAAACGTATTTTTTTCCAGTTGAAATACTATATCTACCGTATCCCCCATTAATATTTCTTCACATAAATACGCCATAGACCACCCCACGCCGCTTAAACATTTAGCAGAATTTCCCGCATTATCCTGCAAAACAGAAAAACGTATATGATGTCGATCTTTACCAATAGGGCGTATCTCTGTCAATTTTTGATCCATAAGAGAAAAACAAGGTCGGCTGTTTCCCATTCCATAAGGTTCTAAAAGACTTAGTTCATCAATAAGCTGTAATGATATAGACGCAGAAGGAAGTGCCATATCAACGGCTATTGTCGGTATATAATCATCAGCCTTCATATGAATCGCCGCATATTCATTCAGTCGATTACGGAACGCATTTATATTTTCCTCCTTGATAGAAAACCCAGCCGCCATAGGATGACCGCCAAATTGAATGAGTAAGTCTGCTGCATATTGCAGTGATTCATACATATTAAATCCGGCAATACTGCGGCAGGATCCTTTGCCGATTCCATCGCTTATGCTGATTACCAAAGCTGGCCGATAGTATTGCTCTACAAGACGTGAAGCGGCTATTCCAATAATACCAACATGCCAATGATTCCCGGCAGCGACTAATACTCCATCAGATCCATACCCGTTTTTTTCTATTTGCTCCAAAGCTTGCTCGGTTATATTCCGTTCAATTTCCTGCCGCTGACAATTCATCTCACTTAATTCATTCGCTGCTGCATGAGCTGCCGAACGGTCAGTTTCCAACAAAAGGCGTACTCCTTTATCCGCATGGCTGATACGTCCAGACGCATTAAGACGCGGTGCTATCGTAAAAGCAACACGTCCGGCATTTATTGTTTCTTTTTGTATGGATGCCACATCCAATAATGCCTGCAGTCCCAGATTACAACCTTCTTTCATATATTGCAGTCCTTGTTTTACAAGAATACGGTTTTCTCCTCTAAGGGGAACCAAATCAGCAATAGTTCCCAGAGCCACAATTTCCGCATATTTTTCCAGTTTTTCTTTATGCAAAATCTGCCACAAAGCCCGACATACAGTATAAGCTACACCGACTCCGGCAAGCTCTTTACAAGGATAGGTACATCCCTCTTGTTTAGGATTAAGCACAGCAAAAGCTGGTGGTATATGTTCCGGCGGTTCATGATGGTCTGTTATAATAATATCCATATATTTCTGATATGCAGTTACGTCCTGAAAAGAAGAAATTCCACAATCTACAGTAATTAGCAAATCAGTGCGCCTCGTCCGCAATTCTTCCAGCGCATGCCCGTTCAGTCCATATCCTTCACTTTGTCGAGCCGGAATATAATAGGCTGGATTTGCCCCCAAATCCCGAAGTACCCTGCATAATAACGCGGTAGCCGTAATACCATCCACATCATAATCACCATAAACAACAATATGTTCTTTATTGGCAATAGCTTTGGAAATCCGTGCTGCCGCTTTATCCATTCCTTTCATAAGAAAAGGGTCCGCTAAATCGTTCATTGTATCAAAAAGAAAATGGCGGGCATCCTCAACCGTACCTATATTTCGGTTAGCAAGGACACGCGCCAAAACAGTTGAAATGTGCAATTTTTGAGTTAGTTCCCGTATAAAATTATTATCTTTTTCCAACACATACCAACGTTTACGCATTATACCACCATTTTTCACAAATAATCACTATCAATATCAATAACGTATTTCTATTTTACCACTTTTCATTCTCACTATCTAGTCAAAATGCTATGGAAAACGCAAAATAAAAGAATTATTCTAAACATGAATTTGAGAATGCATAGGTAGAACCTTCACTATTTTTTTATAAAACAGAACACGCGGCAACTGCCGCGTGTTCTGCTAAACGTAAAAGGAATGAGTTCGACAAAATAACGAACCCATTCCTTCTTAGTAATTCAATGTATTCACTCACTGGTTGCAGTGAATACTTTTATTTTTTGCATAACATGCATATTATGCACTAATCTTAACGTACTGCTTAGGCTTCCATAGATTTCTGGAAACGAACATAGGATTCGCGACGAGTCTTGGCATCAGCTTCAGTTTTAGCATACATTTCCTGTGCTGCATCAGGGAAGGATTTAGCCAAAGAAGCGTACCGAACTTCACCTTGTAAGAATTCCTGGAATTTACTGTAGTCCGGTTCCTTAGAATCAAGGCTGAACGGATTCTTACCTGCTTCTTTAAGAGTCGGGTTATAACGATAAAGATCCCAATACCCACATGCAACTGCGAGTTTTTCTTCGTCCTGGCTCTTGCTCATGCCTTTGCGAATACCATGGTTAATGCAAGGTGCGTAGCAGATAACCAAGGACGGACCATTATAAGCTTCCGCTTCCGTCAATGCTTTGATGAGCTGATTCTGATCAGCACCCATAGCAACTTGTGCTACGTATACATAACCATAAGAAATTGCCATCATGCCAAGATCCTTTTTCTTTGTTTTCTTACCAGAGGCAGCAAACTGCGCAATAGCAGAAGACGGTGTAGCTTTAGAGGATTGTCCGCCTGTATTCGAATAAACTTCTGTATCAAGTACAAGAACATTTACATCCTGGTTTTGTGCGAGTACATGGTCAACGCCGCCGTAACCGATATCATAGGACCAGCCATCCCCACCGATGATCCAGTGAGAACGTTTAACAAGATACTTTTTCTTATCAAGGAATTCCTGAAGTGTCGCATTGCCGGCAGCTTCTTTTTCAAGAAGTGCAACCACTTTATCAGCACGTTCACGAGAACCTTCTCCTTCGTACATATTAGCAGCCCAATCACCTAGCGCAGCTTGAAGATCAGCAGAGGCTTCTGCTTTGGCAACATCAACTTTAGCAGCCATATCTTTACGGATTTTGTCAACCCCCATGAACATGCCGAGGCCAAATTCAGCAGCATCTTCAAACAAGCTGTTAGCCCAAGACGGTCCATGGCCAGCTGCGTTTGTCGTATACGGAGCAATAGGAGCAGATGCACCCCAAATAGAAGAACAACCTGTAGCATTAGCAATCATCATGCGATCACCAAAGAGTTGAGTAACAAGTTTAACATACGGTGTTTCCCCACAACCGGCGCATGCGCCGGAGAATTCAAGCAGCGGAGTTTCCAATTGGCTGCCGATAACCGATTTCTTATTTTGCGGATTAGGCTTCGGAGCGACTTTATCCATCGCATAGTACCACTGATCCATCTTAGCGATTTGAGCATCGTCATTTTGAACCATAGTAAGAGCCTTAACCGGGCAAACGTTTACGCAGCTGCCGCATTCGAGGCAATCGAGTTGAGATACGACGATAGTTACACCATATTCCTTGCCGGATTTAGCTTTCGGAGCTACCTTAAAGCCTGCCGGAGCAGCCGCAGCTTCTTCCGCTGTTGTCAATACCGGACGAATAGCAGCATGAGGACATACAAAAGAACATTTGAAACAACCAATACATTTTTCAAAATCCCAGGAAGGAACGTGCATAGCCGGACCCGGTTTTTCAAACTTCGTAGTGCCGTTCGGCATAGTACCATCTTCACGACCAACGAATGCCGCTACTGTCAAATCGTCACCAACCTGATTCAACATCGGTGTGGCAACCTTCTTGAAGTATTCCGGTGTACTTGTTTCCGGAACTGCTTCATCAACTGCATCTGCCCATGAAGCCGGATAAGATACCTGATGGAATTCCGTAATACCGGCGTCAACAGCTCCGTTGTTCATATCAACAACTTTCTGACCTTTTTTGCCATAGCTCTTAACAATGGAATCCTTCAAATATTTAACTGCATCTTCAACAGGAATAACCTTCGTAAGTGCAAAGAAAGCAGCCTGCATAACCATATTGATACGAGTGCCAAGGCCCAGTTTCTGACCAATAGCATCCCCATTTAAGGTGTAAAATTTAACATGATGTTTTGCAATAGCACGTTTGATGAGAGCAGGCAGTTCTTTATCAAGTTCTTCATCAGTCCATGTGCAGTTCAACATGAAAGTACCGCCATCTTTAATACCCCGAAGCAAGTCAAAGCGTTTTACATAAGACTGACGATGGCAGGCAATGTAATCAGCTGCATCAATCAAATACGGCATTTCAATAGGTTTCGTCCCAAAACGCAGATGAGAGATCGTTACCCCGCCGGATTTCTTGGAGTCATATGCAAAATATGCCTGTGCATACATATCGGTATGGTCACCAATAATTTTGATAGCAGATTTATTGGCACCAACAGTACCATCGGAACCAAAGCCCCAGAATTTGCAAGCCGTAAGACCGGTTGTATCAAGCGGCATTTTTTCAGCACGAGGCAGAGAAAGATTGGTAAGATCATCTACGATTCCCAGTGTAAATTCATTTTTCGGAGCAGCAGATTGCAAATTATCAAAAACAGCCATAATATCTTCCGGAAGAACATCCTTGGAACCCAGTCCAGCACGGCCGCCAATTACGTCAATCGCAAGATTCTGTTCTTTTACGAAACCATTGATATCAAGGTATAAAGGTTCTCCAAGAGAACCCGGTTCTTTTGTCCGGTCGATAACAGCAACTTTCTTGACAGTTTTAGGAAGTACTGCCGACAAGTATTTTGCAGAGAACGGACGGAAAAGATGGACATTGATAGCCCCAACCTTTTCACCCTTGCTTGCCAAATATTCTACACAGCTCTTCACTGCTTCAAACATGGAGCCCATAGCTACAACTACATATTCAGCATCGGCAGCGCCTACATACGTAAAAGGTTTATATGTACGGCCGGTGATTTCAGAAATCTTATCCATGTATCCTGCAACGATATCAGGCATAGCATCATAAAGTTTATTATTTGCTTCACAATGTTGGAAATATACGTCCGGATTTTCTGCAGTACCGCGAGTTTCCGGAGCATCCGGATTCAAACCACGGGCACGGAAAGCCGCAACGGCATCCCAATCAATTAATTTACGGAAATTTTCAAAGTCCATTACTTCCACTTTTTGGATTTCATGAGATGTACGGAAACCATCAAAGAAGTTAATGAACGGCAAGGAGCCTTTCAAAGCGGCCAGATGAGCAACACCGCCCAGATCCATTACTTCCTGAACGCTGGATTCAGCCAACATACAGCAGCCAGTAGCACGAGCAGACATAACGTCCTGGTGGTCGCCAAAAATGCTCAATGCATGGTTAGCCAAAGCACGGGCAGCTACATGAAATACACCCGGAAGAAGTTCGCCGGCAACTTTATACATATTCGGGATCATGAGCAGAAAACCCTGAGATGCCGTATATGTAGTAGTTAAAGCACCTGCCTGCAGCGAACCGTGGAATGCACCGGCAGCACCGCCTTCAGATTCCATTTCAACAACGTTGACAGTGTTACCAAAGAGGTTCTTCATCCCTTGGGAAGCCCATTCATCAACATGTTCGGCCATAGGCGAAGACGGAGTGATCGGGTAAATTGCGGCAACTTCAGTAAATGCATAAGAGACCCATGCAGCAGCTTCGTTACCATCCATGGTTTTGAATTTGGTCATAGATAAAACACGCTCCTTAGTTAAAATATATTAACAATAATAGGTTTAATACCTAACTTGTTGTTAGACAAAGTTAAAAAGTTAACGAATACCGACAATATACAATATATTCATACATTCACAAAAAAGCCGCACAAAACCGCACGCTATCCGCTTCCACCCTGATTGGAAGCGGTACATAATGAGTTATATGCATATTGTATACGTTCCAAAATCTGCAATTATCTAGCTAGAAAGCCGTGAAACATATAAAAAAGTATTGCCATTATTCCAAATCTGTAATAATATAATAGTAATATTACTGATTTGCACAAGTAATATTTATACGTCCTTCCGACCACGGCAACCGAATGACTTTGTAACTTTTTTCTACAATTAAATTATATTCCTTCGGCATTTTAAATTCAATAGCACTTTTATGCTAGTTTTAACATTTGTATGTGAATATTTGTAAACATATACTTTTTGAGTGTCGTTTTACCCTAGGGAGGTGGCCATATGGATTTTCATCATCTTAAGTATTTTGTAGAAGTTGCCGATAAAAAGTCATTCAGTAAAGCCGCAAGGACACTGCACATTTCGCAGTCTGCCATCAGTCGGACCATTAAGGCCCTGGAAGAAGAATTAAGTGTCGTACTCTTCATGCGAAACGCCAAAGCGGTCGAGTTAACAGACGCGGGAACTATTTTCCTTACCCACGCCAAGCGTGTGGTATTTATGTTCGAGCACTTGAAAACTGACTTTGAAAATGAGTTCAAATTGGAACAAGGTACAGTTCTCATTGGCTTGCCGCCGATTACAGATGCTCCTATTTTCGCAAATCTTCTCGGGGCTTTCAAGCAAGAATATCCTCAAATCGAGCTTGACCTCTATGAACACGGTTCAAAAAAAGTTGAAATCAGTGTTCAGGAAGGTTTGATTGACTTGGGAATTATCTGCACACAACCTAAGGAAAAAGATTTTGAATCATTTTTCCTGACACAAGATCCAATGAATGTTATTATTCATCGTGACAATCTATTGAGCAAAGAAAAAACTATATCCCTCAAAAAATTGGCTAATGAATCCCTTGTTTTATATCGTGATGATTTTAATTTACATGATGAAATTATTCAAGATTGTAAAAAAATCGGATTCCAGCCCAAGATTGTTTTTGAAACAAGCCAGCGGGATCTCATGATCCAGACAGTAGTTGCTAATCTGGGTGTTGCACTTCTTCCCAGTCGTTTATGCCCAACAAAAGATGCAAACCCCCGCACAGCAGAATCCGTCGTTGTCCGTCCGCTCGTAGAACCGGAAATTATGCATACCCTTTACGTTATCTGGAAGCGCGGTCACTATTTATCACACGCGGCGCAGCTGTGGCTGGATTTTGTACGCAATCGAATTCGAATCATCAATAATCTATAATATGTCAGGGAAAGGTAGTGCCAACTTTGCAATTCGGGGATAACGCAAAAAGAATCATGCAATGTGCAGCAGACAAAACACAATATGTTCATAAAACTTGGTTTGTATGGACAAAAAAATGGTCCTACCGCTTAAAGAGTATGAAACAATATTGGCACTCCTTACAGGGAACAGAAAAAATATTGGCACATATTCTACTTTCCATGACAGTTCTTATTGTAGTGCAGTTTGTTTGGATTTTGTCCTTGCAATATCAAATGAATCAACTGACAGCGGCTGCAGAAATCAGAGAAATCCGCATTACTAATTTAGAACAGTCAGAAAAAAAACAAAACAGTATACTATACTCTACCTACTCTACTATTTGGGATTTGCAAAAACAATGGAATGATTTAAATTTCCGTGTATTAGAAAATTCTTGGAAACTAGGAAATTAACAAGTATATGTTGCAACCAGTAAACAGAGGCTGCAGTAAAATGAAGAATCTTTTCATTTCACTGCAGCCTCTGTTTTTCCCGTATCTAAAATACGAACGTCAACTGTTGAATTTTTTCAGCATTTCTTCCGGCCGCGGCAAATGTTCTACCAACCACCAAGGAGCATGCTGTTTTAATTGCGCTGATGTATAATGGCCGGTACTTACCGCCACTGTTTTAGCATAAATGGCTTTGCCACATTGAATATCATAAGGGGTATCACCAATGACAAATATGTTTTCGATAGCATCACCCCAAGCTTGCTGCACCAGTTTATATGCATAGCGTGCCATGTCATCACGATAATAAAAATCACAAGCAAAACCAGAGTGCGCAAAATCAAAATACGAGGATAATTCGTAGGCATCAAGCTTCAGCCGAGCACCATACTCACTGTTTCCGGTTAATAATACTTGTTTAAAATCCGAACGTTCTGCAAAAAAAGGCAGTATTTCACGAACTAAGGGAAATACCTGTCCATCTGTTTTAGAAATCCATTTTAAAAGCAGTTTTTCATACCGACGGCAAAAAACAGATACTTCTGTATGAGCAGGCATTTTTCCCGTCGCCTTAAACAAAAGCTGCTGACAAATATAATTATCCGTTCGTCCTCCCGCGGCAATCGGCGGTACTATAACTTTTTTCCCTTGCAGTTCGGAAAAGGCTTCTTCTATAGCATATAATCCTGCTTTTCCCGTGTTAAGTAATGTTCCATCTATATCCCAGAATAAAATATTCAATGTGGTTCCTCCAAAACTAAGCGGCCAAAACAATAGTTTATCCGCAGCCTTAATATAGGACACCCGCTGAATAAGCAGGTGTCCTATATTAAACAAATAAATTATTCAGCTACAATTTCTTTTGTATCGCGGGCAATCATAATTTCTTCATTGGTCGGAATAACATACATCTTAACGGTAGAATCGTCCGTACTGATAAGAGCATCCTTACCGCGGACATTATTACGTTCCGGACAAAGTTTTGCTCCTAAATATTCAAGTCCGTCACAAATGGCTGCACGGTTTTCAATACCATTTTCACCAACACCAGCAGTAAAAGTAATGACATCTACCCCGCCCATGGCAGCCGCAAAGGCTCCAATGAATTTACGTACTTGATAATGGAACATATCAAGTGCAAGCTGCGCACGTTCATTACCTTTGGCCGCAGCAGCACCCAGATCACGAAAATCACTGGATACTCCAGAAATACCAAGTACGCCGGACTTCTTATTCATAAGTGTATCCATTTCCGATGTGCTTAATCCTTTTTTGTCCATAACATTCAATACAATGGCCGGATCCAGGTCACCGCAGCGAGTACCCATCAGCACACCCGCAAGAGGGGTAAAACCCATCGTCGTATCAACACATTTGCCATTCTTAATGGCTGCCAGAGAAGATCCATTTCCTAAATGGCAATTAATGATGCGCAGTTCTTCCACCGGTTTTCCCATAACTTTTGCCACTTGTCCAGCTACATAACGATGGCTGGTTCCATGGAAGCCATATCGACGAATACCATTTTCTTTATATAATTCATAAGGAAGGCCATACATATAAGCCTTAGCCGGCATGGTCTGATGAAAGGCCGTATCAAATACGGCTACCTGAGGAACATCTGGCATAATAGCTTTGCAGGCATTGATACCGATAATATTCGGCGGATTATGAAGCGGAGCCATATCAGAGCATCTTTCCAACGCTTTCATCACTTCCTCTGTGATCAAGGTGGAAGCTGCAAATTCTTCACCACCGTGTACAACACGATGTCCAATGGCATCAATCGCATCCATGGAAGCTATAACACCGCATTCTTTATCAGTCAGTGCATTCAAAAGCAATCGTACAGCTACTTTATGGTCAGGAATAGATTGTGTAACTTCTCTCTTCTGTCCATTCCATTTATGCGTAAATACAGCATCTTCCATTCCTATACGTTCCACCAAACCCTTTGCCATTACTTCTTCCTTGTCCATGTTTACCAATTGGTATTTCAAGGACGAACTGCCGCAATTTAAAACCAATATGATCATGCAATTTACCTTCTTTCATCGTCTAGTAAGATTTGATTTTGCCAAAAATGTAATCCGTCACTTCTTTACCCATGGCGTCACCGTCACGGTACATATACATGACATGCCAAATTTGGCCGTTATCTTCAAAGAAGAGACTCCGTACGTCCAGTTTGGTATTCTTGCCATGCAGCGGTTCTTCATAGGTATACTCCGTTTCCACAGCAGGCTTACCATTGACAGTCGTTTCGTTGACCTTCGTTTGCAGATTCGATATATCCGGTGTTTGTTCCAACATAGTACGTGAAGTTTCAGCCAGTTTTTGTACTGTAAATTCTTTTGCTGATTCGGAAATCGCCATCAAATTAATATGGGTATCATTTCCTACATACATTACACCATCACCATTTTGCCTGTTAGCTTTACCAAGCTGGAACGGGGTCATAAGAAACACTTCAGAATGTTCCGACTTCAATTGCGTATAGCCGAAACTGTATTCTTCAAGCATAGTTGTATTGCCGCAGCCGGACAGCAAACACCCCATCACAATTATAAGGCACATAGCCCACATTCTAAAAAATTTCATACTATCACCTATCATACTTTCTAACAGATATTATCTATTATATCATGTTTTTTCTTATAGAAAAGCAAATAAACTAACTTTTTATAAATTTACCTGCAAAAATTATAAAAACGTATTAATAATTTATGCTGCAGTCTGTTTCAGAGCTTAAAAGCTTAATCTCTTTATAGAAAGATACATCATTATATTCCCGCAATTTACTTGTTTACGCAGATGCTGTAATATAGTATATATAAAGAATAATATATTATAGGAATAGGAGGTCTTACATTTGGATAGCATCGCCATCATCGCCGAATACAATCCATTTCATAGCGGCCACAAAAAAATGATCGATACACTGCGAAAAACATATGGCATCAACACAATTATTATCGTACTGATGAGTGGTTCCTTCGTTCAGCGGGGAGAACCGGCTTTGTTTAGTAAATGGAAGCGTGCCGCTTGGGCCGTATCCTGCGGTGCTGATTGTGTATTCGAACTCCCCTGTTCTTTTGTTCTTAATGGCGCAGAAGAATTTGCTGCCGGCGGCGTCCGCCTTGCTTCCCAATTAGGCTGTACTGCTATATCTTGCGGCATAGAACATGGTTCCGCTTCAGATATAACAGCGCTGGCAGAAACAGCTTTATCAATTGATATAAAACCGTACTTAGCCGCAAGCCGACTGCAAGGTACCAGTTATGGCACGGCTTTAACACAAGCATTAGCCGATGCCCTCCCGCAAAAATCAAGTCTGCTGCAATATCCCAATACATTACTTGCTTTGGAATATGTTAAAGCCCTGAAACGTTATGCAAAAAAACTTCAGTTTCTTCCTGTAAAAAGAACAGGGTCACACAACGCACAAGATCTGACAGCCTACGCAAGTGCATCCCTATTACGGCAAGCGGTCATCACAACACGCCCTAAAACCGACTATATACAGTATATCCCCCAAAAAAATCGTAAGAGCTTTCAAAAAATTTTGGCTGACCAAGCCTATTGTGATTACTCCCGCTATCAAGATCTGATTTTATATGAAAGCCGCCGCCGCTCTCCTGAAGAATTAGGCTTGCTGCCAGCTTTTCGCGACGGTATTGAAAACCGGTGGAAAAATATAATGGGACAAGCGGTCCTATGGAAATCAGGAATAGAGGAGCTAAAAACACGCCGCTATCCTTTTACTCGACTTTGTCGCATGGGAGCCTATACAGTATTAGGCATAACCAAAAATTCTATGCTGCAATGGCAGGAACAAGGTCCTCAATACGCCCGTCTTTTGGCTTTAAATTCTCGCGGCCGGGGATTTATTCATGAAATAAAAAAAAATACTACGTTCCCTATTATCAATAAAATAACGCAATCCGTCGGCACGTTAACATCATGCGGCTTTACTATGCTTGCCTTAGATATATTGGCAACAGACATACAGCAGTATTGTTTCACTAATCCAGCTTTACGTTTTTCTCATGCAGACTACCATTATTCTCCTATTGTACTGCCTGTTTCATAATATATTAAAAATCAACCTTTTGACTTATTGACTTTTTGACCTTTACGTGTATAATGATACTTGAAATCACAGTAGACAATTATATTGCCTATAATGAAGGAGGTTTTATTATGGGAACTGAAAAATATACACAAAAAGTTATCGAAGCATTTCAAGCTGCACAACAAATCGCCGCTTTAAACTATCATCAGGAAATCACTGCAACGCATATGCTTATGGGCCTTGTAAAAGAACCGGAGGGTCTTTTATCCACTATTTTCACAGAATGCAAAACGGATTTGCCTATGCTGCAGGCACGATTAGATCAATTACTGAAAAGAATCCCGTCGGTTAAAGGTCAAAATCAATTGACAATGTCCACCGAAATGGTTCGTGTTATTGGTAAAGCTCAACAATTAGCGGCTTCCATGCATGATGAATATATCAGCACAGAACATCTTTTGTTGGGAATTGTTGAAGAAAGTGATGATAATGTAAAATCATTATGCCAAGAATTCGGATTGCATAAAGACAAAATCATGTCCACTATTAAATCAAACCGCAAACAACATGTTAACAGCGACAATCCGGAAGACAACTACAAAGCCTTGGAAAAATATGGCCGTGATCTTACAGAAGCAGCACGTAAAGGAAAACTTGATCCCGTTATCGGCCGTGATGATGAAATCCGCCGTACTATCGAAATTCTGTCACGCCGCACAAAAAACAATCCGGTACTTATCGGTGAACCCGGTGTAGGAAAAACAGCTATTGTAGAAGGTTTAGCTCGCCGCATTATCGCCGGGGATGTACCTGAATCATTAAAAAACAAAATGCTTTATTCTCTTGATATGGGTTCTCTTATAGCCGGTGCTAAATACCGTGGAGAGTTTGAAGAACGGTTGAAATCCGTATTGAACGAAATCTCAAAATCAGACGGCCAAATTCTTCTTTTTATTGATGAAATCCATACCGTTGTAGGCGCTGGTGCATCAGAGGGCTCCATGGATGCCGGCAATATTTTAAAACCCATGCTGGCCCGGGGCGAATTACGCTGTATCGGGGCTACCACCTTGAATGAATATCAAAAATATATTGAAAAAGATGCTGCTTTAGAACGCCGTTTTCAACCTGTTATGGTTGGTCAACCTTCTGTAGAGGATACCATCACAATTCTCCGTGGTCTGAAAGAACGCTATGAAGTACATCATGGCGTACGGATCCGGGATAAAGCCTTGGTAGCAGCCGCCGTTTTGTCAGATCGATACATTTCCGATCGTTTCTTACCTGACAAAGCTATTGATTTAGTCGATGAAGCCGCCGCCAAATTACGTACAGAAATAGAATCTATGCCACAACCCATTGACGAAATCAGCCATAAGATCATGCAACTGGAAATAGAAGAACAGTCTTTGAACAAAGAAACCGATGCTGCTTCCAAAGAACGTTTAGAAAAAATCATAAAAAAGAAAGCAGAATTAAAAACAGAAGAAAGTAAACTTAAATCCAAATGGGAAGAAGAAAAACAATCTATACTACGTACACAAGCTATAAAAAAGGAAATAGACTCCGTAAAAAGCCAAATGGAAAAAGCAGAACGTGAATATGACTTAACCAGAGCTTCCGAATTAAAATACGGTAAACTTCCTGAATTAGAAAAACAAATGGCAGAACAAGAAAAATTACTTACCACACATCAAGATTCGCAGCTTTTAAAGGAAGAAGTCGGTGAAGAAGACATTGCCCAAGTCGTCAGTCGATGGACAGGTATTCCTGTTACAAAAATGATGACGGGAGAACGAGAAAAGCTTCTCCACTTAGAGGATATTCTGCACGCACGTGTCGTAGGTCAGGACGAAGCCGTCCGCGTCGTCAGTGAAGCCATTATCCGTGCACGAGCCGGTATCAAGGATCCTAATCGCCCAATTGGTTCATTTATATTCCTCGGTCCTACCGGCGTAGGTAAAACAGAATTGGCAAAAACACTGGCTGAATGTCTTTTCGATGATGAACGTAATATCATCCGCATTGATATGAGCGAATATATGGAAAAACATACCGTATCACGTCTTATCGGTGCTCCTCCGGGATATGTCGGCTATGATGAAGGCGGCCAGCTTACGGAAGCTGTACGCCGTCACCCTTACAGCGTTATTCTTCTTGACGAAATAGAAAAAGCGCATCCGGATATCTTTAACGTACTCCTGCAAATTCTGGACGATGGCCGCCTGACAGATGGGAAAGGCCGAGTTGTCAACTTTAAAAACACAGTCATTATCATGACCAGCAATCTAGGCTCTCATGAAATCCTGGAAAAACAAGATTTTACCGAAGCAGAAAAAGCCGTACGTGAATTACTGAAAACCTATTTCCGCCCAGAATTTTTGAACCGTATCGACGACATTATCGTCTTCAAAGCTCTTCAAAAAGATCAAGTTCGCAATATCGCCGCTATTTTGCTTAAACGCTTAAGCGAACGGTTAGAACGGCAAGTTAAAATAGAATTGACTTGGACGGAAGATGCGCTGCAGGCACTTGCCGATCAAGGATTTGATCCTCAGTTCGGCGCCCGTCCTTTACGACGCCTTATTGTCCATACTGTCGAAACAGCTCTGAGCAAAGATATTATCAGTGGTACTATTCGCGAAGGAGATACGGTTTCCATTGGTTTTGACGGAAATCATTTCAGTTTTACACCGTTCCGTAAACATGAAGAAGAAGTTCAGTGAACAATATCGTAGTCCCCCAGCATGAACAAACTATATATATGTTATAAATCAAGAGTTCCAGAAAAATTTTCTGGAACTCTTTTGGCAAATAATGAATATACATATTATTTTCTCTTGACTTATAGTACACTTTAAATGATACACTATAAAAGTATCATTTAGTTACAAGGAGGGAAAAAAAATGGAAAAATCCAAAGTATATTTCACAGATTTCCGTGTCGGCTTAGGTACCAATCTTTTAAAAAAATTACAAAATATCTGTATCAAAGCTGATTTCAAAACAATGGACATGGATGGAAAATTCGTTGCTATTAAAATGCATTTCGGTGAATTAGGAAATTTATCTTATCTTCGTCCTAATTATGCAAGGGCTGTCGCTGATTTAGTAAAAGAACAAGGCGGTATCCCTTTCCTTACAGATTGCAATACTCTTTATCCAGGCAGTCGCAAACATGCGTTGGAACATATGGATTGTGCCAATTTAAATGGTTTCAACCCGATAACAACAGGCTGTCAGATCATCATTGGCGATGGATTGCGCGGTACCGATGATGTTGATGTGCCGGTTAAAAACGGGGAGTACATAAAAGAAGCACATATCGGCCGCGCTATTATGGATGCCGATATATTTATCAGTCTGACCCACTTCAAAGGTCACGAAATGACCGGCTTTGGCGGTGCTATAAAAAACATCGGCATGGGATGCGGCAGCCGGGCAGGTAAAATGGATCAGCATTCATCGGGAAAACCCACGGTAAAAGAAAAACGGTGCCGCGGATGTAGGCGCTGCGCTAAAGAATGTGGTTCTAACGCTATCACATATGAAAACAATAAAGCCTATATTCATGAAGATTTGTGCAAAGGCTGCGGACGCTGCATCGGTGCCTGCTCTTTTGATGCTATCACCGTGATTCAGCGAGATGCTTCCGATCAATTGGATCGTAAAATGGCTGAATATGCTATGGCTGTTTGTCAAGATCGTCCCACATTTCATATCAGTCTGGCCATGGATATTTCGCCAAATTGTGACTGTCATGCCGAAAATGATGCCCCTATCCTGCCGAATATCGGAATGTTTGCCTCTTTTGATCCTGTCGCTATTGATCAAGCTTGCGTAGATGCCTGTCAAAAACAAATTCCTTTATCCAACAGCCAACTCGGAGACAATCTTGCTGATCCTAACTGGCATCATCATCACGACCATTTTCTCGACAGCAACCCCAACGTGCATTGGAAAGAAACATTGGAACATGCTGAAAAAATTGGATTAGGCACGCGTGATTATGAATTAATTACTATAAAATAATTCTTTCATTCTCTTATTTAAGTTTTTATTTTTTTCAAACCGGTGGAGCTGCAAAAAAGCTCGCCGGTATTTTATTTTTTAACATAAATATCTTAAAGTTATGAATTTTTTACATACAAAATATTTACTTTTATTCTCAAAAACATCATTTTTCCACATTCCTTCTATATTTCTAAATAACAGCAAAATTTTGCTTATTTACATTTGTCAATTTACGTTTACAAGGCGCAGAAAAAATTATATAATAAGTCGTAACTAAACGTTAGGTGGGTAATCATGAAAAATACATTAGGAACACATTTAATAATTGATTTTTACAATTGCAAGACAACATTTCAAGAACCTGAAGAGCTCGAACCTTTAGTAGAACGGGCTTTTGAGTTAGCAGAGGCGCCGCTGGATGGTATTAATTTTTATCATGTTGATGATGAACTCACCTGTATAGCCGTATCAGAAAATTCACATATCTGCATCCATTTTTATCCACAGCTTTTATACGCTGCCGTGGATATATACAGTTTTAACATTAATCTCAAGGCCAGTTCTATTATGAGTGCCTTAAAAGTCAATCTCCATTCGGACCGTATCAAAGCTACCAGTGTACGCCGCGGTGATTTTGGCTCTATCCGCGACATGCGGCCAAAACATAAGTCGAAAATTACAACTATTCGCCGGGTAAAAAACACAGGTGCAAAAATAAAGCGAACAAGCAGTAAAATGTTTACCATTATTCGTCATCCTAAACGGTCTACACGGGCACGCCGTATGAAAAGTTCCCAGAAGGACACTATCCAATAAGCTATTATAATATTGAAAGGTTTGTTTCTATGTTTATGTTATCATTAATGCAGTCTGCCGAAGTCGGATCTAAAGAACGGGAATCTCTTGATACTGTTACCGCACAATTTCTTCGCTTGCTGCAATACAAAAATCAACGCCTTTATCTCCATTCGCTGCAAGTTGCTAACTATAGCGTCAGTATTGCCGCTAAACTGGGACTGCCCAACAATGAAATAGAAACAATTCAGCACGCCGCGCTGCTTCATGATATTGGTTTGTTATCTATATCCAATACCTTACTGGCCAAGCTTCCCTATTTAAATACCAGGGAAAGAGCACAATACAAGCGTCATTCCGCAGCCGGCAGCAATATGTTAGAAAACATCCCTTTCTGCCAAGATATCATTCCTTACATTCATTATCATCATGAACGCTGGGATGGTTCAGGATATCCAAAACATCTGCGGGCATCAAATATTCCTTTTGGAGCACGTATTATTGCCGTTGCCGATTATTATGACATTATCATAAATCCTTCTACCGAATTCTGGGCCAAGACAAAACAGCAGGCCGTTCGAGAATTATTCAGCGCATCGGGCATCCTTTTCGATCCTGAAATCGTAAAAGCATTTATTGAAACGCTGGGCTGACTACAAAGCGCCGCTGGAAATGACCAAACCGGTCACCGATGCGGCGCCTTTTTGTTTTAATATATATGCACATTCTTGAAGAGTGGCTCCCGTTGTATAAATATCATCCAATCCTACCATGTATTTGATACAATGCAACGATAAGCCGGATTTTGCACACCCCCGTGTGCAAAATTTTGATATCATGGGAATACAACCTATTTTATACCGTTTTACAGATTCATTCTACCTGATATCTCAATCCGTTGCGTAGTAATCCATCGCACATCATTTGTACAAAGAAATGTACCTACTCCACTTATCGCTCTTATTCTTTAATATAGGTTATACATTGATCAAACAGTATTTTAATATATTCATTGTCTAATGAATAATAAGCAATTTTACCATCACGCCTATATTTAATTAAATGAGTTTGTCGCAATAGCCTTAAATGATGGGAAATTGCTGGTTGAGACATATTTAATAAAGCAGAAATATCACACACACACATCTCTGAAAGCATGAGAGCATTTATAATTTTTAGGCGTGTAGGATCGCTGAGAACTTTAAATATTTCAGCCATATTATACAAGATATCATCATCAGTTATTTCTTTTTTTACTTTTTCTAATATATCCTGATGGATAATAGTAACATCACACAAATCATGTTCTTGATCTGCTGTGTTTTTTGGATTACCGATTATCATAATTTTCCCCTTCTCATAAACAATAAGTTAATTTTAATAATATTACTTGTTCGCCTTATTGATACTAAGATTGAATGAGTCGTCCAAATATAAATGTTTCGTTTTTGATATTTGCAAATTTTCCTGTGATGTATTCAATCTCAGAAAAATCGAATTAAGGGCGATAAATTCTGCAAGGATTTATAAATTTTTCGTATTCAATGCACGCATTGCATTGAGAACTGCTATGATGGCAACTCCCATGTCTCCAAACACTGCTTCCCACATTGAAGCTACCCCTAAGGCTCCTAATACAAGAAACACGGCTTTTACGCCTAATGCAAACACAATATTTTGTAATACAATGCCTTTTGTCCTTTTTGCAATTCTTATACCAGAAACAATTTTTGACGGTTCATCAGTCATGATTACAACATCAGCGGCCTCAATCGCAGCATCCGATCCCAAACCTCCCATCGCCATACCTATGTCGGCTCTCGCAAGTACTGGCGCATCATTAATCCCATCACCAACAAATAAGATCTTTCCTTTATGGGATTTTATTGCTTCCAGGGATTCAATCTTTTCTACTTTATCAGCAGGTAATAGTTCGGAATAAACCTCATTCAAGCCTAATTGTTGGCCTATTTTGTCCGCTACTGCCTTTAGATCGCCAGTAAGCATCACTGTTTTCTCAACGCCAAGGGCCTTCAACTCTTTAATTGCAGTAGCGGAGTCTTCTTTTATTTCATCTGAAATCACAATGCTGCCCGCATATGTCCTATCTATTGCGACGTGTACTACTGTACCTATGGTATCAACATCATCATACTCAATATTTCCACTGACCATTAATCTGGTATTACCGGCAAGAACTTCTTTTCCATTGACATTAGCTTTGATGCCATGCCCAGCAATTTCCTGATAATTTTCGATTCTATTTTTATCAATTCCTGAATTGTACGCGCTTATAATCGAAAGTGCAATCGGGTGACTTGAATAGCTTTCCGCATATGCTGCATATGCTATCAACTCTTTATCTGTATAACCATTTTGAGGATTTGTTTCAGTAACTTTGAACACACCTTTAGTCAAAGTACCCGTCTTATCAAAAACGACTGTTCCAACATCGTCCAATGCTTCGAGGTAGTTTCCGCCTTTTACCAATATACCTCTCTTAGAAGCTCCCCCGATACCACCGATGAATCCTAATGGTACTGAAAGTATTAACGCACAAGGGCAGGATACCACTAAGAACACCAATCCTCTGTAAATCCAATCAGAGAAGGTTGCCCCAGGAATAGCTAAAGGTGGTATTACTGCAAGTGCCAAGGCTCCGAATACAACAACAGGAGTGTAATAACGTGCAAATTTTGTTATGAATTTTTCGGTCGGAGCTTTTTTGTTACCGGCGTTTTGTACCAAATCCAACACTTTTGATACAGTAGATTCTCCAAATTCTTTTGTTACTTTAATAGTTAAAACACCATTTTTGTTTATAAATCCACTCAAGGCATCGCTGCCAGGTTTCAGTCTGCGAGGAATGGATTCACCAGTTAGTGCTGCTGTATCAACCATTGACGCTCCATCTATGACCTTACCATCCAAAGGGACCTTTTCTCCCGGTTTGACAACAATAATATCTCCGATGCTTACTTCATCAGGTGATATTTTCTTCAGTTCGTCACCTATTTCAAGGTTTGCATAATCAGGTCTTATATCCATTAATGCACTGATTGATTTTCTGGAATGATCCACAGCCATATCCTCAAACATTTCGCCTAACAGATAAAACAGCATAACAGCTACGCCTTCTGGATACTCGCCTATACAGAAAGCACCAATAGTAGCGACGCTCATTAGAAAGTGTTCGTTAAATACATCGCCTCTGGCGATTCTCTGTATTGCACTCAAAATAACTTTTCCGCCAACTATGATGTAACTTATTAAAAATATTGTGAATTCAAACCAATTCGGGAGTTTAAAAATCAATCCGACTGCAAATAAAACACTGCCAACCACAAGTTTTATTATGTCTTTTTTACGATTTTCATCATCATTATTGTCATCACTAACCTCGTCATTATCTGCATCGTTACTCTTTTCGTTTGTTTTTGCCTTGTAAACATTTTCTTCATAAGTAATTTTGACATTCGGCTCTATTTTCCTTACGATTCCTTCTATCCTTGCACTTAACTCGAGAATATTAACATCCGATTTTGTTTCTAACGTTAATGTCTGATTCAAAAAATTCATATTTGCGTTGACTCCAGGAAGCTCATTCACTTCCTGTTCAATCTTGGATGCACAATTGGCGCAGTCTAAGCCTTTCAGTACTAGTTTTTTTAACATAATTGCCCTCCTGATAACATAACGATTAAACGATTGCTTAATCGTTATGTTATCAGGATCACAAATAATTGTCAATATAAAAATATAAGGTTATGCAAAAAAACCAATTTCGGCATCTTTTACACGCGTATTTCCGTCCCATCCTTAAACGTCACTCTGATATCATCTTTGCCATTGACTGTAATATAATCAACCAGACTGCACCACAATCGTTCATCAAATTTTCCTATCAAATGCTGGTTCTTAAGATTATCGATGAATACTCCTAACTGCTCGTTCCGTAATCGTCTGCCCTGGATTTTTGCAGTAACCGCTTCGTATTGTTCCTTTGTTTTATCATATCGGTTGACAAGGTTATTATAACGTTTCTGGTATTCCGTCTGGTTTTGGGAAACCCGTGCATTTTCAGCAATACAATTTTCCGTCATATCGGTAAGCGCAATCAGATCCTGATTCAGCCGATCCTGCTCGCTTTCAAGATTTGCCGTATCACACAGTTCTTCCCGTATCAGTTGTATATTGGAAATAATTGCATTTTTATTCCCAACCAGTTGGTTCACGGCTTTTACAAAAATGGCTTTAATATCTTCTTCGGAAAGGTGCGAAGTCTTGCAGTGATGCTTGAATTTATCATTGCAGCGGTAAATAGTCCTGCGGTATTTATCATTGGAATGCCAGACTTTGGCTCCATACCAGCTGCCGCAGTCGCCACATTTTATCTTCGACGAGAAGATACTGACCCCACTGTGCCGCTTGCAGCCACGCCCACGTTTTTGTATCTCTTCCTGTGTCCAATCAAATACCTGCGGACTGATGATGGCTTCATGATCATTTTCCACATAGTACTGCGGAATCTCGCCATGATTTGCTCTTGTTTTCTTGGTCAGAAAATCCACCGTATAACGTTTTTGGAGAAGCGCATCGCCTTTATACTTCTCATTCGTAAGAATACTCCTGACAGTGCTTGGACTCCATACGTTACATCCAGCAGGAGTTTTAATACCCCGTTCCGTCAAATCACCGGCAATGGAATGAAACGTATAGCCGCTAAGATACAACCTATAAATCAGCTTCACTACCCTTGCCTGCTCCTTGTTGACAATCAAATTGCCGTCCGGTCCTTTGTCATACCCAAGGAACTGCTTGAACGGTACGCTGACCTTCCCGTCGGCAAAACGTTTCCGCTGTCCCCATGTCGTGTTCTCGGAAATGCTCCGGCTTTCTTCCTGGGCAAGCGAGGACATGATGGTGATGAGTAGTTCGCCCTTGGCGTCAAGCGTCCAGATGTTTTCTTTCTCAAAATATATCTCGATGCCCTTGTCCTTGAGCTTGCGTACCGTCGTCAGACTGTCCACGGTATTTCTGGCAAACCGGCTGACGGATTTTGTAATAATAAGGTCAATCTTATTATCCAGCGCATCCCTTACCATCGCATTGAACCCGTCACGGTGACGGGTATTGGTTGCCGAGATTCCTTCATCCGTGTATATACCGGCAAACTCCCAGTCGTTCCTGCCCTTAATATACGAGGTGTAATAATCAACCTGTGCTTCATAGCTTGTCACCTGATCTTCATGATCTGTCGATACACGGGCATAACCGGCCACTCTCCGTTTCCGGTGGCTATTGATGGGTTCTGCGGTGTAGCGACTGATGACTGCCGGAATGGTATGTACTCTTCGCGCTTCCACTATAGTTTCCACCTCCCTTCATGTATTCAGCAATTTCCCGTTTTAACCGGTGGCCAGCGACAGCTTGTTCTCCTGCCATCGGTAAAACAAAATGTCAGTTCATCCGTTTTTCCAGTTTCAATATGGTCTATCTGATTCCGAAACACAGCATCATCAAATGCTGGCAAGCCAAGCACCGTTGCTGCGATCTGCTTCAATGGTTCTTCCCGTATACCCGGAACCTTGCAGGATTTTCCCGAGATCTTGCACCGCCAGTAAGCAACTTTCCCGTTTTTTCGCTTGTCCAGGCAGCGTTTGAAGCAGATGTTACATTGAACGCATAGAATCCGATCTGTAAAAGCAGAATACCGCTTCGATTTCCCGCTCATCCGGTACTGCTTCGTCCAAACCCTTTGCTTGTCCTTGAGTTTTTCCGTCCAGTGATCCTTGTTTGCAGTTGATTCCCAGTGCCGGATAATTTTTCGGCCATCTTTCATGTTAAATACCATGACACGATATTCAGGTACAGTAATTGTATCAACTTTTTCAAGGAATATGTTTTCATCAAAAGCCTGCAGTCCAAGGACAGCCGTACATTCCCGTTCCAGCACGATTTGCGGAATAGTTCCTTTTGCGCCACAGTTCTTTCCTTTATATTTATGGGATGTACATCCCCAGTACCCGATATGCCGCCCTTTATATTTCCGTTTGCTACTGACGTAACTTTTTCCACAAATGCCACATTTGATTTTTCCCGTAAAGCATGTCGTATGTAGTGATTTGTTAGCAAATGGCCCTAATTTGCATCGGCATGCCATTTCTTTTTGTACATAATCGAACGTTTTCTTATCAATAATGGCTTCATGAGTATTTTCGACAAAATACTTTGTTCTCTCGCCACGGTTTTTCCGTTCTTTTTTAGTAATAGGATCTTCTATATATGTTTTCTGAAGCAGGAGATTACCGGTATAGGTAATATTGGTAAGTACCTGCTTGATGCTGGGATCACCCCAGTTATTACCATGCCTGGTTTTGATGCCCTTCGCCGCAAGCTCCCGTCTTGTCTCAACCCGTGATTTCCCGTCAAGGAAATTTTGGTATATTCTCCGTACAACAGCTGCTTCCTCCGGAACGATTACGAGTTTGTCCCCTTCCCATCGATAGCCATATATGAAGAACTTCGCAGGCGGCATGCCCTGTTGGAACCGTTTCTGCACACGCCATTTTATATTCTCGCTGATGGACCGGCTTTCTTCCTGGGCAAATGATGCAAGGATGGTCAGCATCAGCTCACCTTCGCCGCTCAGGGTATGGATATTTTCCTTTTCAAACCATACTTCGACACCGATATCCTTTAGATGACGTACCGTGTTCAAAAGGTCGACTGTATTTCTGGCAAACCGCTGAATGGCTTTTGTAAGGATGATATCGATTTTCCCTGCTTCTGCATCGGCAATCATTTTGTTGAACGCATCCCGCTTTGCCATTCCCGTACCGGAAATACCATAGTCCGCATAGACACCAGCATATTCCCATTCGGGATTTTTCTGAATAAGGCTGCTGTAATAGCTGACCTGTGCAGAAAGTGAATGCTGCATCCGTTCCGATTCCACGGAAACACGGGCATAGGCTGCTACTTTCTTTTGCTTTCTAAACGGCGATACCTGATGCTCGACTTTGAGAATTGTCTTTCGCATAAAATCCACTCCTTTCCAACACTATATATCACTCTGTTTGATACAATTATCAAGTGTATAAAGAGCCGGAAAAAGGATGATATTTTTCGAGCATCTGGCGCTCTGCCATATGATATTCGCTCTCCGTGATAAGTTTTTCATCGCGCATCAACTGCATCAGATGCAATGTCATCAGGAACAGCGCTTCATTTTGAAATGTTTTCTTATCCATGACGGTCTCCGCCGAAACGGTACTCAATATAACAAGCATGGCAGCAGAACTTCCGTTGACTATTCCCGTAAGTCTTAAATACCTTGCCGCAGTTCAGACAGGTAAAGGTATAGACTGCCTTTCGCTTCACCAAGTCAAGATGCCCGTTCCACCATTTGTTTCTGCAACTATCCGAGCAGAAGCGTTTCTGCTTTCGTCCCGGGACCTGTTCTATCTGCTTGCCGCAGCATTCACATACTGATTTCCCACCAGTGGAAACCACCAGATTGCTTCGGCGGCAGAATGACTTGACTGTATTGACCGAAATGCCTGTTTGCTGTGCTATTTTACCGTATCCCAGACCGCCTCGGCGCAAAACGATAATCTGCCTTTTCTCATCGTCCGTCATATTGGACACCTCCTGAAATTTGCTCTCAGGAGTAATAGGACAAAAAAGCTATCGTTAAGAACTTATGACATAAAAAAAAAGACCTCCATCAGTTAGATTTTTAGGCCTAACTTTTTTTGGGGGTCGGTACACATCTTACAAAAGTCATTTTTCTATATATTTTTTGTAAACACTACATTAAAACTAATCTAGAAAATTGCAAAACATTTATAACAACTTCCCATGAAACAACATTTTCAATACTCCATTTTCTAGGTCCTTGATATTATAAATAGTATCCAAAATGTTGAACGTTTCATGTAAATTTCTTTTCGCAGTTTTCCATCCTGCACCATCAGTTATCCAAACAAAATTAACACCTTGACAACTTTTAACTTCTTCAGCAATCATTTTATAACTACGAGCGACCTCGTTTAGCTTTGAACCGCCGCTAGTATAGAAATTTGTTTCGATAACATAAATACTAGAAGGTATCTTAACTACAAAATCCCATCGCTTCGTAGACGTTCCCTCTGCAGAAATAGTAGACAGGTCAACGTCCCATTTTTGCTCGATATCAGTAAGATATATTTCCTTGTAGTATTCAACACCTGTCTGCTTGATATACTTTTCAAGGAGATTTTCCATTTGATGACCACCACGATTTTTTCTGCCATTGCTGTCAAGTCCTGTTTCAATACCGGTGCAATAATCGATGAGACTACCAATAATATGGTGACTCATAAGATCGAACAGACCTGTTTTACGCATAAAATACTGGTATTGAACAATGCTAAGGCTATCATCAAACTTTTTGAAATGATAATCACATGCTCCATTCTCGTCTTGACAATAAATTTCATATTCACGAACCGCGAGAAGGATGGGAATGCACTTCAGTGTTTCAGGATACTTAGAAACAATCATCGCAAACTCATTTTCAATGTCCTTAGAGCCAATAAGTGAATTAAGAATGTTAAGTTCTACTTTGATAGCATCAACGTGTTGGTACACCTTTGGAAAGTCAACATAATAGTCATATCCATTGATGGATTTACGAAACGTGCCAAGCCATGTATCAAAATTTCTCTTTACCATAGTCATATTATTAGTTCCCTTCGTAAATAACATTTTTCAACCTGTCCGCAGAAATTTTCAAATATTCTTCATTATTGTCAAAACCAATAAAACGTCGTTTTAATTTTTTTGCTATAACGCCTGTTGTTGATGAGCCTGTAAACGGATCGAGTACAAGCTGGTCAAGTTCCGTTGAAGCAAGTAAAATACGTTGCAAAAGATACTCTGGTTTCTGAGTCGGGTGTTTCCCAAACTGCTTTTCACTCCGCTTTGTAAGGCTTCCCGTCCACACATCCTTCATCTGCTTACCATCATTGATCTTTTTCATAAGTGCATAGTTAAAAAAATGATGTTCACCCTTTTCATTTTTGCACGCCCAAAGTACTGTTTCTGTTGAATGCGTAAAACAACGGCAAGCAAGATTTGGTGGCGGATTTGTTTTCTGCCATGTAATATTATTAAGGATACGATACCCTTCTTGTTCCAGCGCCATACCGACGGAATAAATATTATGTAAAGATCCACTAATCCATATTGTACCATTAAGTTTAAGTATACGCCTGCATAAATGAAGCCACCGGCGATTGAATCTATGCTTATCCATCAAACTCATAGTTGTATCCCATTTACCTTTATTAACAGATACCTGTTTCCCTCCAGAACAAGAAATACCTCCGCTCGACAAAAAGTATGGGGGATCCGCAAAGATCATGTCAATACTCTCTGATGGCAGTTTAGAAAGCAATTTGAATGTATCACCGTAAAAAAGTTGAGCCATATTATCTTCATAGAATGGAGTTTGTCGTGTTTTTAAAATTTTATCCATATTATCACCTGTCATTATATCGAATGTAATACGTGATTCGTCTCCATAATATTATATTTTTTCATGTCAATAATTCGTGATAATGACTTCTTCGCCAACTCTATGATCAGAATCACGATTGATGAGGCGTTTGACTTGGACAATTTGAGTATTATAGCCAACGTAAAGGTCGTGAATCAATTGTGTATTATGGTTTGTAAGCATACAATACACGCCTCGAGTAGACATTTTTTTAAACTGATCAGCAAGCCGAATGTGATCCTCTTTTGAAAAACCTTCCTTTGTATAATCCACAAAGGAATCTGCATTAATTGGCGCATAGGGCGAATCAAGGAAAACAAAGTCTCCTTCTTTCGACTGATTACAAATATTTTCAAAATCGGTGCAATGGATATCAACAACCTTCAGAAAATCAGCCACAGCAAGGAGGTTGTCATGGTCATAAGAATTACTCTTGCCCCCATTATATGGTACATTGAAACCACCTTTGGAATTACAACGATAAAGGCCATTGAAACAATGTTTATTTATAAACAGTAATAGTGCCGCCATTTCTGCATCATACTCTTGTCCCATAATCTTTTCATTGAATCTATTACGGGCCTCATAATAAATTTTCTTTCTTTCATCTTTATCTAGATCCGTTTTTTGAATAGCAATATCCAACACATCTATGTATTTCATTACCTCATTGGAATCAGTACAAATTTGTTTATATGTATTAATAAGAGCTGGGTTTATATCGTTAATGGTAGCTTCTTTGGGTTTTAGGTCAAAAAGCATTGCTCCACCACCGATAAATGGCTCATAATATCTATTAAATTTTTTTGGCATTCGTCCGTGAATATGTGAAAGCAGCTGTCTTTTACCACCTGCCCATTTCAGGAATGGTTTAATATCAGTATCTATCAAATAAAAACCTCCTAAATAAAAAATATCAATCAGTCAAAGTAATATATTACGTAAAATGCACTAAAAAGCAAGTCCTTTATTTGCTATTTAGCTTCTTTATAAACTCTGTACGAAAATAAAATGCATAGTTCTTATTAGATATATTTCGGCCATAGTGTTTGGAATAAATCGGATGGTATGGTTGGGAATCTTTACTTCTAACTTGAATATATTTCCCACTAGAGGTGTGAATACAACCATCAGGGTTTGTTTCTATATGATGCCTTAATTTTTCACAAATAGAATAATAGTCTTCTTGCCAAATCTGAAATAAGCCCGCATATTGTGGTAGCCTTAAATCTATATGGATGCTCGGCAAAAACATCCATTCTCCTGGATCTCCAATCTTGTTAACAGGCACATATAAAATATTCTTGATTTTTTCATATAAGTGAGTTTGTTCAAATGGTTTTTCTTCTATTAGCTCATCAATATGGCTACTAATTTGTGTAATACACACGGTTTCTAAAGGTTTTCCCGTTTCATCACATTTATTTGATTTCAATTCACCATCTTCAAAATCCAAATTGGTATTGGAATTATGTAATCCTAATGCTAATTCCAAAAGTTGACCTGTTCTTCCCTTATTGCGAGTAATTGTTTGTAAATCTTCCTGCGAAAAAAGGGTACTAAATTTTCTACACTCCAATTTTTGAAGTCGTTGATGAGCTTCTGCTAATTTCAATGTTATTTCCCCCTTGAATCAATTTGAGGAACAATGTCCCAAGTCATATTTCTACCTGAATAGTTCCAATATCGAATGTCTTGCTCTATAAAAAGCCATTTAATTGTCTTCAAAATATGTTCTACTGACAAACCGTTTTGGAAATGGATTTCTTGCATTTCACTTTCTAAAACATCATGGCATTCAAAAACCTTCAATAAAAGAGCATAAAGTTTCCGATACATATCTGGGTCTTTCTCTTTTTTTATTTCCAAGTCTTTTCCTATATCTGTGTGCTTAGGATAATTTCTTTTTCGCTCACCAGGATTTGCATAATTCATATCTTCAACACAAACTAAAAAATCAAATCCATTATGTAAGTTAGCTGGTCGTTGTAGGTAAACACGATTACCGCCATTTAACTTTTCAACATAATAGATGTATTTAGAAGCTTCATCACCTTTCCCGGTTCCTGGACTTTCTTGAAAAAACATATCAATAACACGTTTTCTTACTTCGTTTCTTGTACCTTCATTTGAAATTGTAACTGGTACAGCATGAATGTTTGACTGCATATATATCACCCCTTTTGAATTTTAAAAGTTAAATTTATTAAAAAAATAGTTACCAGTATAAAATTCATGGTAATTTTTTGTGTTAGAATTGGGTTCTCAAAAAAGTCCTCCCAACATAGCTTAAAATAAATTTTAACACATTCAATACTGTACGTATAGCCATCATTCTTAACAAAGTTAATTATCTAAGATAAGCCAATATAGAATCATCGTCCTATAACACATGTCTCAAATTCAAAATACTTTCATTTTTTCGTATGATTTCGCTTATATAATTTTGTTTTTTTATTCTATCTTTATGATGGCCTTTAACTCACATTCTATTGAAGAATAAAAAAAACCTGCCAAAGTGATGAAACTCCAGCAGGCCAATGGTATATATTTTTATTTTCGTAACTGCTTCAATGCTTCCTGCAGCCGATCCGGTATGGGAAGTCCCATCCGTGCGGCATTTTCTACAATGGAAAGTCCTTCATTGGATAGGTAGAACAAGATGGTGGCGGTCCGTAACGCACTGCCGGAACCGAGCATCGTCGCATCCAGCGTATGGGCCACACCGACGAGTACAAAAAGAAGCACCTTCCGGCAGATACCCATAAAGCCTATCTCGCTGGATAGCTGTCGCTTCCGGCAGGCACATAACACACCGGTGACATAATCCAGGCAGACAAACGTCAGCAGGGCATAAAGCAGATTGTCAAAGCCGCCGATGAACCAGCCCAGCCAGGCACCGACTGCCGCACACCCGATTCGTATTTCATTCCATGTCATTCGCATCACCCCGCCAGGGTAGCCTTGATTTCAAGATACTGATCCCCGTATTTTACATTATCGATAAACTGGATGTTGTACTTCTGCCCGCGGAACTTGATGAACCATGTTTCCGTGATGTCCGATCGGTACCGGATGACAAACGACACATCCTTTTCCAGATGGACTGCTGCGGCGAAAAAATACTGCCCGCCGTGGATATTGGTCACCTTGGCCCATGTACTGCCCTTGCTGACCAGGGTGCTGTCATAACCGCCCTGCCCGTCGGAGACATCTTCTTCCACCAACAGCTCGATCCGTTGCTTCATTTCCCCGATATCCATCAGAACACCTCATCCCGGTAGGAAAACAGCATGGCCCGCATGAGCTTGATCATGGCATCGAAGTCCGCCGTATCCCGGTTCTCATACAGATAGGCCACGCCATACAGAATGGCTGTCTTGATGTCCTCCGGCAATGTGGTGTAGTCGCTCAGCGGATGGCGCAGTACATTTTCCACCGTCGTCGTGGAGGACTGAATCAGACTGTCGATCAAAGCATCCTCCACATCATTATCAATACGCAGGTATAATTTGGCTTCATCCCGTGTTACTGCCATGCTGCCACCTTCTTTCTGTTATTTGCTGGCCTGTTTGAGCGTCTTGATGGCTTCCGGCAGAACAATTTTGGCATCGACACGCTGGGAGCCGAGAAAACCGACCTGACCGGTAACCGCGTATAATTCGTTCAAACGCTTAAAAGTGCGGCCCTGCCGGTCGGCAATCCAGTAGTAGGAAAAGTCACCGAACAGCACCGTCTTGGCATCGGCTGCCATCTGCGGCATATACCGGCTGGTGACGACCGGGCAGTTCAGGATCTTATCCGGCACATCGGCACTGACGGAAGGCTGCCAGATATACTGGCCCTGTGTATCCTTCAGCTTCCGGATGGCCTTGACGGTGCTTTCATGCAGCAGCAATGTAGCCGACTTGCGGTACGGTTCACGGAGCGAATAGTACAACTCAATCAAATCGTCAAAGGTAATCGCCGTAGCAGAGGCGGCAGTCGAGCCATCCGAAGCACCGGCGGCATCGACGAGGATGCCGGACGGACGATCTGTTCCGGTGCCGGTGAGGAAGGCTTCTTCTTCGGCATTGCCAAGCCTTCTGGCAAATTCCTGCGCCATATATCCTTCCAGGTCGAAGGCGGAATCGTTCAACAGCTCCTCGGATACCTTAACGAGCGTACCCAGTTTATGCGCCCCGATGGACACCTGACCGAAGGTGGTGTTGCTTTCCGTGTAGGCGGCTTCTTCATCCGTCCATGCGGCGGTTCCCTCGCTGGCAACGACCGGAATCTTATGGTCACCGCTGGCGGTCTGGATCACATGGGACAGGGAGCGCAGCACATTTTCCTCGGCAAGCATCTGGATCAGCGTCCGTTCGAATTCGTCCGGTACGAGGTAGCCGCCCTGGGGATCGGCCCCTTCCTTTAAGGTGTTCCGGATTTCCGGACGGGACTTGCCGCGCATACTGTCCCAAAAGGCGGGGGCATAGGCATCACTGAACCTGCCATGCTTAACATCCTGCTTTGCAGGCTTGTTCACAATAGCGGTTGAAGTCGGCTTGCTTAATTCGAGATCAATGGCAGCCTGCGTCTTCAGCCTGTCGATTTCCTTGCCCAGTGCCATGACATCGGCTTCCATCTTGTCATAGGTGGCAGCATCTTCGGTGGAAAGCGTGTCACCGGCTGTCTGCTTTTCATCCAGGAAGGCCTTGGCCTGCTCCCAGATATTGGCGCGTTTTTCCTGCAGTTCTAATAGTTTACTCATATTGGTACCTCCATTTAATGTGTTAAGAGCGACAGCCGCTGCTGCAGCGACGCTACGGATATATGTGATTCGGTTTTCATTCTTGATTTCTTGGCGATGGCCTTGTTCAATAATGCATTGGTGACCTGCCGCCGGGAAAAAGAATAGCTTTGTGCAGAAGCCATGTTGTTGGTATGGTTTGTATCGTTCGTCAGTACGGTATCGGCAAAACCAAGCTCGATTGCTTTTCCTGCATTCATCCAGGTCTCGGCATCCATCAGATGGGATAGCTGGGTGCGGGAGAGTCCGGTCTTTAATTCATACGCATTGATAATAGATTCCTTGACCTCGGATAACATAGAGATGGCTCGTTCCATTTCATCGGTATCGCCCATGGCGATCGTGAACGGATTGTGGATCATCATCAATGCAGTCGGTGCCATATTGACGCTCGTGCCTGCCATGGCAATCACGGAGGCAGCCGAAGCCGCAATCCCGTCAATGTTGACGTGGACCTGTCCGGCATAATCCATCAGCATGGCATAGATCTGGCTGGCTGCTACGCAGTCGCCGCCGGGCGAGTTCAGCCACAAGGTGACATTGCCCTGTCCGGATGTCAGCTCGTTTTTAAACAGCTTCGGCGTTATCTCGTCATCAAACCAGCTTTCCTCGGCAATGGTACCGTCAATGGTAAGGATGCGTCCGGCATCATTGGCGGTATTCCAGTTCCAGAATTTCTTCATTGGTTTTTTCCCTCGCTTTCGGTATAAAATTTTCCTGCCTGATCCAGCGGCAGCATATTGCCGTTGACCAGATACGCATCGCCGCCCTGTTCGGCAGGGATGCGGTTCATATCCTCAAGCTCCCGGATGTCGTTGGCGGAGAGCCAGCCGTTCTGCCTGCCGATCGCATAGCCGTTCATGCGGCTCTGGTAGTCGCCGCGCAGCAGACCGTCCACATTAAACTTCGTAAAGACCTGCGAGCGTTCCGACGGTAGCACCAACTGCTGATTCATGGCCTGCTCCCAGCGGACACACCAGGGATTCAAGGTATATTTGACAAATTCCAGCGACTGCTGCTCGATATTGGAGAAGGTGGACTTTTCCAGATCTCCGACCATATGCGGCGGTACCCGGAAGATACGGGCGATTTCGTCGATCTGGAACTTTCGTGTTTCGAGGAACTGCGCCTGATCCGGCGGGATGGATAGCTGCTGGAAGGTCATGCCTTCCTCCAACACGGCTACATTGTGCCGGTTCGTGCCGGAAAATTGGGCATGCCAGCTTTCCCGCAGCTTGACCGGATCCTTCACAATGCCCGGATGCTCCAAAATGCCGCCCGGTGTAGCACCGTTGGCAAAGAATAACGCACCGTACTGCTCGGCTGCCAGCGACATGCCGATAGCGTTCTTGGCCATGGCGATCGGACTGTAGCCGATGAGTCCGTCAAAGCCAAGCCCCGGAACATGCAGCACCTCGTCCTGCGACAAGATAATCTGCTGGCAGCGGTTATCCGCACCGAACTCGTCCGAATCCTTGGAGTAGGTGTAGATAAGCTGACCGTTCGCGGCCCGGCTGACATCCATCTTGCTGGGCAGCAGCGGGTACAATGCAATCGGCTGCCCGGTGCCGTTCCGGATGATTTGTGCATAGGCATTGCCCCATAAGAGAAGATGGCTCATGAGCGTTTCCCGGAAGATGAAGCTCGTCATTTCCGGATTAGGGGCATCATGGAGAATATTGTATAGCGGATGGTTGATGGCCTTTTCCTTGCCGCCGTCCGGTGTATAACGGTACAGATTGAGTGGCAGTCCGGCGATAGCCTCGGACAGCACCCGGACGCAAGCGTAGACCGCCGTTGTCTGCATGGCGGTTCGTTCCGTCACTACATTGCCGGAAGAGGTCGGGCCGAACAGGAACGTAAAGGCCGTAGACAGGTAGTTTTTCGGCTTGTCACGTGAACGAAACAGTTTACTAAAAAATTTCATAAAATTTTATCCTTTCCACTAGACATCCTATTCCATATATGTTATATTACATATGTAAAACAAAGCATGTAAATATACGTGCGTGAATTAACTAGTTTAAGAAGGGGGATTCATAATGTCAAAAGCAAAATATGATGATTTTCTTACTCAAAACCCAAACTGCAGTAAATTCAAAGGAAACGTGGACGCGATTGCAATATTTAATCTTCTTAATGATGACGCTACTATCATTAACACGATTGCAACATGCCAACACAATCAACCTGCCTTTACTGCATGCGCCTTGCCAATTGAACACTTGATGGACAATAAGGCTAACCCTACTATTGACTTGAATGACAAGTTCACACGGACTGTTATCGGACGTATGCTTAAGACAATACTAGCACCATTTGGATTTGAGCCTACGAAGCAAAAGGATCTTCCCAAAACACTTGGTGCAAAATATTTCTCGTCCTCGTCCTGTTATGAACAAACCGGAAATGCTACAATGCACATTGTCAGCCGAATTGAAGAAATTCATTAATTCTTTTCCTGCTAAAAGGAAGTCCTTATATAAAAAGGGCTTCTTTTTTTATATAAGTAAAATTCCCCTTTGGTCATATACACTTTCGCTGTTGTCGTTGCCGCAGCGGATGGCACGGTCGAGTGCCATAACTGTAGCCACAACACCGTCGATCTTTTCGGTGGATTTCTCCTTGTCTGGCTTGATATTTCCCGCCGGATCGGATTTGATGAAGATATTGTCCATCATCCAACGCAGTACCGGATGGCCGCCGTGGGCGATCTTCTTTTCCAGCGTCAGCTTCATCAGTTCCTTGGTGGGCGGACTCATATCCTTGAACCCCTGCCCGAACGGTACGACGGTAAATCCCATACCCTCGAGGTTCTGCACCATCTGCACCGCACCCCAGCGGTCAAAGGCAATCTCGCGGATGTTATACTGTTCGCCCATGGTTTCGATAAACTTTTCGATGTAGCCGTAATGAACGACGTTTCCTTCCGTCGTGTGCAGGAATCCCTGCTTCTGCCATACGTCATAAGGAACATGATCCCGCCGGACACGAAGCGATACATTTTCTTCCGGTATCCAGAAGTAGGGAAGCACGACATAATTGTCTGTTTCATCCTGCGGCGGGAATACCAGTACGAAGGCTGTAATATCCGTTGTGGAGGATAAGTCCAACCCGCCGTAGCAGACACGGCCTTTCAGTTCATCCGGCTGTACGGGAAACGCACAGGCGTCCCATTTGTCCATCGGCATCCAGCGGATTGCCTGTTTAACCCATTGGTTCAGGCGAAGCTGCCGGAAGGCATTCTCCTCGGCGGGATTCTGTCTGGCAGATTCGCAGGCCGCCTCGACCTTGTCCATGCCGACCGTAATGCCAAGCGAGGGATTGGCCTTCTTCCACACTTTGACATCCGTCCAGTCGTCCGTATCCTTGGCACCGTATATCACCGGATAGAAGGTGGCATCAATCTTCCGGCCTGCGATAATATTCAGTGCCTTTTGATGGGTTTCATAGCAAATGGAATGGGTGTCCGTTCCGGCTGTCGTAATAAGGAAATACAACGGCTGCGTCCGGGCATCGCCGGAGCCTTTAGTCATGACATCAAACAGTTTTCGGTTCGGCTGCGTGTGCAGCTCATCGAAAATCACGCCGCTTACGTTAAAACCGTGCTTGCTGTAGGCATCGGCGGATAATACCTGATAAAAGCTGTGCGTGGGAAGGTAGATGATCCGCTTCTGCGAAGCCAGCAGTTTCACCCGTTTGGATAAGGCCGGACACATCCGCACCATATCCGCCGCCACTTCAAAGACAATGGATGCCTGCTGGCGGTCGGCAGCGCAGCCATACACTTCGGCACGCTGTTCTCCGTCGCCGCAGCATAAGAGGAGTGCTACCGCTGCCGCCAGTTCCGACTTGCCCTGCTTTTTGGGAATCTCGATGTAGGCGGTATTGAACTGCCGATAGCCGTTCGGCTTTAAGATGCCGAACACATCGCGGATAATCTGCTCCTGCCAGTCGATCAGCTCAAACGGCTTTCCGGCCCAGGTTCCCTTGGTATGGCAGAGGCATTCGATAAAGGACACGGCATAGTCCGCCATGGTTTTGTTGTATTTGGAATCCTTGGCCTTGAATTTTGTAGATCGATAGCGTTTCAATTTTCGCAAGCAGCGTCACCTCCTTTGCGGCAACAAAAAGACCGCCGAGGTTGGCAGTCTTGGTGTACAAATTATGATATTGTGTAATTATTTCTTTCTGATTGTAAGGCAGCGGTCTATGCCGTACAGCACAGTCAACGTACTGCCGTTATCCCAATGCACCAGCAGACTGCCGGTGTCATCCACACCGACGACTGTTCCCTTGGTGCCGATCGGTGGAGCCTGGGCATCATCCATTTGCGCCAGTACAATCCGTGTTCCGGCAGGATATGTGCTGCGCAGGTGTTCCAGCCGCTCCTTATTCGGATATCTCATCATTATGTTCCTTTCTGCCGTTTTTAAAGGCCGAGGAACCGGAAAGGTGCTGCAGGAGCAGCTTCCGTTCATCTTTGTATTCCGTACCGATAAAGCCAAGCCGGAGCAGGAAGCAACGGAAGTCATATTTTTCGTTGATGGATGGGTGTTCCGTTGCCAGCACCCGTTTCTGCTTTTTAGCCAGATGGCAGAGAGCCGTAATGAAATGGGTGTAGGCTTTAACCGTATCGGCATCCGGGCAGCCGGTAAACCAGGGGAATAACACTTTATCCTCCGTTACCTGCATCCGCAGCACATCAGTTTGGAAAACTTTTAACATAATGCTGCTCTTGGCCTGAATCAGCTTCTTCAGGTTTTCCAGTGCCGTATCGGTGAAGAAAGAGCGCGGCATGGCAATCACCAAGTCGTCTATATTCTCCTGCTTAGACGCCGAATCGTCAGGTTCTTTTCCTATTGGCTCGGTTGGTTCTGCATGGAATCCCATGCCATCGAGTTTCTCGAGCAAATCCTTAGTTTCTGTACCGTCATCAAAATTAAGGTTGCCGTCGCGGTCGACCGTGAAGCAGTCAATCTCATAGGCATAGCTGGGAATCCCCTGATACACTTTGGCGGCTCCGGTAATGGTGCTGATGGCATCCGCCAGTTCCTTACGTGTTTTTCCTTGTGCATGGTATAGTATTTTCATGGTAGAAAACCCCTTTCTTTTTTTGTCATGTACATATATCACTCTAACCAACAATTATAGCAAGGGGGTTGTACCATAAATTACACGTATTATTCTTGTACTGCCGCCATTTTGCCGAGCAGTTTTCCGGTCAGCCACAGGCCGCCATCAATCAGCGTCGGCAGGAAGCACTGGTCACGGAATTTGTTCCAGCCGGTTTCCTTACCGGCAGATTCCTGCAAGGCGGCTGTGTAGGCATCCGCCACTTCCTTGGCTGCCGGAAGCACCGTTGTATGGAGCCAGGAAATGGTAGCATTTTTGGCATCCTCCTGCACCGAGTCCAGAATGTGTTCCTTGAGTTCATTTTTAATCGTTTCGATATCCATTGTTTTCTATCTCCCTTCAAAATCTGTTATGCCGCGAGCGATCGCCCGGGCGAAATCATCCGCGTTATTCGTAAGCAGCGCGGCATCATCGTTGTTATCAATAAAAGCTGTTTCTACTAAGACGGCGGGCATTGTGGTGTCCTTCAGCACAATCAGGTTGGGCCGTTCCTTCAGGCCGCGGTCCACCGTGCCAAGGCTCTGTACGATCTGCGACTGGATGCAGGCGGCAAGCTGCGGAGACTGGCCGCTGTTGTTGGCATAGATAAGTGTTTCTGTACCACGGGCGCAGCCGCTGTCGGCATTACAGTGCAGGCTGACGAATACATCGGCAGGCCAGGCATTTGCCGTATCCACCACACAGGGCAGCTCCGGTGTTTCCCCGGCCAGGTTATCGCTTTGCAAGAGCTGCACCTCGCAGCCTGCCGACTCCAAGTACCCTTTCACTAATTCCCCAATTGCAGCAGCCACATCACAGTCCCGTAGTCCGGTATTGGAATTCACCGCACCGCTGTCCCGTTCCCGGTCATGCCCGGGGTTGATAAATACACGCATCATGTTGCCTCCACTTCAGTATAGGTATAGGTCTTTCCATTCCGTGTCACGGTTACCTGTTCGCTCGAGCCAACCTGCTCAATGTACCGTTTCACAATCACATCACAAAACTTCTCATCGAGCTCCACCATATAGCAGCGTCGCTTCGTCTGTTCGCAGGCCAGCAGCGTCGAGCCACTGCCGCCGAATGGATCCAGCACGGTGCAGCCGGTCATGCTGGAATTTAGGATGGGATAGGCCAAAAGCGGGATCGGCTTCATGGTGGGATGGTCCGTATTCTTTTTGGGTTTATCGAACTCCCATATAGTTGATTCCTTTCTCCCGGTGTACCATTCATGTTTCCCTTTTTTCTTCCAGCCGTAGAGCACCGGCTCGTGCTGCCACTGATAGGGAGAGCGTCCCAGCACCAGCGATTGCTTCTTCCAGATGCAGCAGCCGGATAAATAAAAACCGGCATCCGAGAAGGCTTTCCTGAAGTTAAGTCCCTCGGTGTCGGCGTGAAACACATAGATGCTGGCATCGTCTGCCATGACGGTGTGCATGCAGGAAAACGCATCATATAAGAATTGGTAGAACTTGTCGTCCTGCAGGTGATCGTTCTTGATTTTTCCGGCCCGGCCTTCGTAGTTGACATTATATGGCGGATCAGTGACCACCAGATTGACCGGCGTTCCCTGCAGCAATCGCTGGTATGTTTCCGGCTGGGTGCTGTCGCCGCAGAGCAGACGGTGTGTTCCCAACTGCCACACATCACCTGCCTTGGAAAACACCGGTTTCTTAAGCTCGGCATCCACATCAAAGTCATCATCATGCACACCATCCTTTATATCGGCCTTGAACAGGTCATCCAGTTCCGCCGGATCAAAGCCGGTAAGCGATACATCAAAGTCGCTGCCCTGCAGATCGGTAATGAGCAGCGCTAATTTATCCGTATCCCAGTCGCCGCTGATTTTATTGAGGGCGATGTTTAAGGCTTTCTCCTTTTCGGTGTCCATGTCGATTACGACGCAGTCGATTTCCGAAATACCCTCCTGCTGGAGCACCTTCAAACGCTGATGTCCGCCGACCACGTTGCCGGTGCGCTTGTTCCAGATGACAGGCTCGACGTAGCCAAACTCATCCAACGAGCGTTTCAGCTTTTCGTATTCCGGATCGCCCGGCTGCAAATCTTTTCTCGGGTTATAGGCTGCCGGGATAAGGTCTTGTATGTTCTTTTTGATCAATTCCATAATTATTTTCCTTTCCGTGCCTGCAACAGGTGTTCCATCATCGTATCCTGCGGACTTCCTACAAATGCTGTGGTACAGTTCTGCTTGACGATATCGAAAATCTCATACCAGAGCAGGTTCGCCTGCTTCTGGAATGACTGGCTCATCTGCACAAATGGACTGGTAATCGCACCGCCGGTCGTGGGGTGCTTGCCGAGCAGTCCATAGGTGCTGATGGCTTCTTCGCACTGGATATACCTGGCGAATGCCTGGGCATAGGCTTCCAGCAGCCGGGGATTGACAAGCCGTTCGCAGCCGCGGTCCTTTAGCCATTGCCAGGTCTGACGGAACAGGTCGTCCGCACCGAGCGGCTTACCGTCCCGCTGCCGGGCAGACAAATAGTCGCTGGGATTCGGCATGTCCTCGCCGGTAAGATCTGCAGCATCATGTAACTCCGCCCCTTCTAAGGTGGGCGTCGGCAGGTCGATAATGGTGGCTGCTTTTCCCTTGGCAATTTTATCGGCCAGCGCCTCCGGCTTGTCCCCGGCACGGATCCGTCTGCCGCCGCGATTGGTTCCGTCCTTGGCCATGGCTGTTCAACTCCTTTCCCATGCGGTAAATCCCCCGTTTGAACCGCAATTTTTGTGCGTGTGACCCCAGCACCGGTCTAGCATTTTGGCGCGCCAGCGATTTGGACCGCCCCTCCCGGCGGAGCGTAGTCACTCATAGCGGTATTCCTTTTTGGCATGATGCCAGCGGTCGTCCATCTCGGCGGTTATCTTCGAGTGGCACGGCTTGCACAGCGCCATGAGGTTATCCTCGTCATGGGTACCACCGCGGGATAGAGGACAAATATGATGCACCTCCGTTGCCGGAGTGGTCTTGTGGTTCTTCAGACACATCTCGCACAGGGGGTGCTTTCCGATGTAGCGGTCCCGGATGCGTTTCCATGCTCTGCCGTACCGTTTCTTGCTGACAGGACTACGCTCATAGGTATCATAATGTTTGTCCATCAGCTTCTGATGCTGTTCGCAATAGCGGTTCACGGTCAGCTCCTTGCAACCGGGATAGGCACACGGTTTCTTTGGTTTCCAAGGCAAGGTTCTCATCTCCAGACATAGCAAAAGCCTCCAAAGGATTTCTCCCTCGAAGGCTTCTCTCACATTCTTTCATGCTATTAGTATACCACGCAAAACAGGTAAATGCGTCCGCGATTTTGGACATCATGTTTTTCCAAACAAAAGGATGGCAAACTTAGCTAATGCACGATTCTTCCTTTTGTAGGCAGAAGACCGTTCGATGTGGAAATGGTCAGCAATGGCATAGACGGCACTCGTCTGTGCGTCCTCATCGGCATAAAAGGTTTGCAGCACGTATTGCTCGTCGCTGCTCAGCTTTTCCCATGCAGGTTGGAACCAGGCCATGTACTCTGCTGCTTGCCGATAACGTTCCTTCAGGATGTCAATGTCCGCCAAGCCGGAGATGATATGATCTTCTGCTGCATGCGGATTGCTGGAGTACGGCATCCCATCAAAGCTGGACGGATGCAGGCTGGTCATGGCAGCGTATGCCTGCTTGATGTCCTCACTGGTATTTTCGATGATGAACTGCATACTGTCGTAATCTCTGATAGCATCAATGGCGCCGCTCCGTTTATTCAGGTACTTCCAGATAACACTCATAGGCTGCCTCCTTGCAAGCTGGCCCGGACTGCATCAATCAGTGCAGCCTGGGTTTTGTTTTTTTCTTTCAGGGCCTTTAGGATGCGTCCATCGATGGTCCCTTTCGTGATGATGTGCTGAATGACCACAGTTCCGGCTGTCTGCCCTTGTCGCCAGAGTCTGGCATTGGTCTGTTGGTACAACTCAAGACTCCATGTTAGTCCAAACCAAACGAGAGTGGAACCGCCTTGTTGCAGATTGAGTCCATGTCCGGCGGATGCCGGATGAATAACCGCAACGGGAATCGCACCGGCATTCCAATCCGCTATATCCTGCGAAGTATTGATTTCCCGCACGGTAAACCGCTGCCGGATCCGTAACAGGTCATGCCTGAACCAATAAGCCACCAGCACCGGCTTGCCGTTGGCGCTTTCGATGATATCTTCCAAGGCATCCAGCTTCCGATCATGAATGGGGAGCACCGTCCCGTCATCGGAATAGATCGCACCGTTTGCCATTTGGGAAAGCTTTATCGTGAGGGTTGCGGCATTGGCGGCTGTGACATCGCCGTCCGGCAGCTGCAGCACCAGCTCTTTCTTCAGTTCTTCGTACCGTTTACGTTCCGCGTCAGATAACTGCACTTCATACTGGCTGCTAATGAATTCCGGCATCTGCAAATGATCCGTGGATTTCATGGAAATAGAAATGTCCGATATTTTCCGGTATATCTCGTCCTCTGCTCCCGGCAGCGGCCTGTAGCTGAAAACAACCTGCCCGTTCCGCTTGTCCGGGGTAAAGTAGGCGCTGCGGTACTGTCCGATGAATCTGCCAAGCCGCTTCCCCATATCCAGCAGCTTAAACTCGGCAAATAAATCCATCAAACCGTTTGAAGAAGGGGTCCCTGTCAGACCGATAATTCGTTTTACAGAAGGACGCTTTTTCAGAAGGGACCGGAACCGTTTCGATTGCCGGTTCTTGAAGGATGACAACTCATCCACGACAACCATATCGAAGTCGAACGGATAGCCGCTTTGTTCGCAAAGCCATGAAACATTCTCACGATTCACAATATATATGTCCGCCTGTCTTGCCAGCGCCGTCTTTCGTTCTGCCACGCTGCCGACCACCACGGAATACGTCAGAATCGCAAGGTGGTCCCACTTTCTCATCTCTATCGGCCATGTATCCCGCGCCACACGCAGCGGGGCGATCACCAGAACGCGATGGACGTCAAAGCTGTCAAACAAAAGGTCTTGGATCGCCGTCAGTGTAATAACGGTCTTGCCAAGTCCCATATCCAGCAGGACCGCCGCCGTGGGATGATTCTCTATGTATCGGATAGCATATTGCTGATACTCATGTGGCTCGAATTTCATCCAACATCCCCCCGATCTGGTCTGCATGATCAATAACATAAACGCGAAACCCCAACTTCCGCAGCAGGCGATGCCTTGCTATCTGAAGAGAACGTGGCTTCTTTCCCGACGCTTTTACTTCCACAAAGGCAATGTGTTCGTCAGGTAATAAAATGATGCGGTCCGGCATTCCATCAAAGCCTGGACTGACAAACTTCAGTGCCATACCGCCTGCTTGTTTTACTGCTGCTGCAAGTTTCTGCTCAATCACTTTTTCTCGCATTTCACATACTCCTTCCCACATATCTCTCATATCATCATTGAAAGTCTTCCTATTTTTGTCCTTTTTGTCACACTGTCCTATAGCGTGTAAGAATGAAAATATAAATATAAATATAAGTAAAAATATGTATCTATATGTATCTGTTACTATAAGGACACATATACCCATATATTCACATACGGTATAGGGACAGAAAGGACAGAAAGGACAAAAGTCACTGCTCGTACATATGTGGATTGACGAGATATGTCTGCGCAGGAGGCCTTCCTTTTCCCGAATAGTTTTTATTTTCCTTCAGTGCAATATAGCCGTAATCCACCAGTTGTGTTAAGACCGGCTGCACATCCTCTGCTTTCTTGAAATTGCGGCAGAGTCTCATCATGTCCCTGCGTGTAAATTCCGTCATCCCATTTTTCGTTACCACATCCATCACCTTCTTGCTCTGGCTGATAACCGGGTCAGCTCCCATCAGCATAAAAGCCGCCCTTGCGTGTTCTATAAAGTATTCTCCGATCCGGATGCTGTTTCTCATGGTTTCTCCGTCCACCATAAGCGGATCCGGTGCAACTAAAAAGTCATGGTTCCTGCATACGGATGCCCGACACAACAGGGCTGCAATACGCTGAATGTTGCCCACCAGCTTTCCCGCCCAGTCCACAATGTCCGCGTAGGTTCTGTTTAATTCAGGCTCCAGCCTTTCGGCAAAGGCTTCTATCAGCACATCCGCCTCCTGCGATAAGGTGATGATTTCTTCCCCGTTTTCACATTCATCCTCCAGCAAATTCCGGATGCACTGCTCATATTCCCGGTACACGCCATCAGGAACAGACCGGGAACGGTATTTCCGTTTTCCCACAAACGATGCCGGGATACAGTACAAAAACCGTGCTGTCAGCCCCCGCCCCCGGAAGACGCCGTTCTGCATCAGGCCGGAAAGGACGCTTGGCTGTACCATAAGCAGCACCGTCAGTGCCGGATTCATAATGCTTTCACTGTTCCTGCCGATACGATCCACCCGGATGCTGTCCCCGGAGTAGCCTTTCAGCATAACGTCAATATTGACGGTTTTGGAATATGCACCTGCCAGCGTATCAAAAATCCCGCCTTCCGTGGATAGAATTGCGGCCCGTCCGTTATTATCCGCAAGCACAGACGTCAGCTTTTCTGTGGTAATATCATCCACATACAGCTTCATCGGCTTCATTTCCTTGTATCCTGCAATCTCCTCTGCCATTCTTCGGACTGCTTCCGCATCCGCCTTGCCCTTAGATGCCTGATCTTCCAGCACTTTCTGCCTGCGTTCCAGTATCCGTTTCTGCATTTTGCTGGCTTCGATTGCCGCTGCATTCTGCACATTCCGCTCTGACTCATATACATTTAAGGGCCGTATCATGGCATTTTCGACCGCGGATTTACGTTCGGATGGATTCATGACATTCAGCACAAAAATATTGACAGGCTCTATCCAGTCCGGCTTTGCCCTGATCTTGAATTTCCCCTGCATGCATACGGACAAGATTGCAATGGCTGCGGTAGCCGCCATATCAACCGGTGTCTGTGTGCTTTCCGAGAGTGCTGCCACATAATCACCGACCGCCTTTGGCAGGGCATCCAGCGGGAAAGGTGGAAGATTATACTCATCAAAGGGAATGGGCGTCTCCCACTCCGGTTCTTTGTTGTATTCTTTCGGTGAAATATATCCATCCTGCTTTGCCAGATCCCTGCCAAACTTCAAGGCACTGTCCCAGATGGTATCCAGTTCTTCCTGTGCTAACGGGGGTGTACATCTTTGCGATTTCTCGATAAAAATATGATGCGCCTCTTCTGTGCCGCCATACCGCTTGACGATTTTTCCCGCAAACCGGCTCATGCTTTTATTACGGGAACCTTCTGTAATAGTTTCCCTGCCAAAATGAGAGAAGGCTTTTTCGTCTAAAAATTCATCTATGGTTCGGTTTCCTTCATGCCATATAATATTTCCGGACTGACAGCCATACATAAACCGTGCCGCATCAGTGGCACCCTTATCAAAAAAGGGTGCCGCCGCATACATACGTTTTTTTAATGCTGAACAATCTTCCGCACTGGCAGTCGGTTGATGGGGAAAATAGACATGATGCCGCGGCCTTGCCGACTTTTTCCCTTTCACCTTTCCATCATGACGGCTCGGGACAACAACAAAAGAAACATCCGGGAAAATATCCGGATACATATCGGGATATATCCAGTCTTTGGGATGATCCGAGTGATCATTGTCACAGTCCATAACGTCCACGTTCCCTGCAATATAATCGGCATTGGAGCGATGGAAATTTTTATATTCCGCACTGACATGGTCCCGGCAGATGGCGGCCTTAAAATCTTCTTCATTTGCAATATCAGCTTTATTCGGATAGATGCTGTTCTTGGCATTGCCCGTACAGTTTGCCGTATATAACGTAAACTTCATCGGACCATCTCCTTTAAGTCACTGCCAAAGTAACGCAGTTTGTAATTTTTCCTTTTGGCTCTCCTGATTTCTGCATCCATCCCCGCTGATACGACGTCTCCAAATACCCAAACCTCACTGCAATGGCTCATCAGTACATTGCCAAAGTACAGTCCCAATTCACGTTCCGTTATATTGGTATCATCAAGGAACTGCGGAAACAATAAGTGTGGGGCAATAGGGATATACCCCTGCTCCACCGCAAAGCGGCTGTATCGTCTTGCATTGGCAATGTTCCCGGACACATCTCCTGAAAACGGGGAGCATACATATACCAGAGGTCTGTATGCTCTTGCCGCCTTCACTTCCTGCTCTATATGGGATAAGGCTTCGTATGGGGTCGAATCCGGATATCCTTCACTGTTACGTCTGTTCACACCCACCATGTTTACCTCCCGCCAGCTTTTTGCCGCAGCTATCACACAATACCGATGTACCGAAAAGGTCAACCTTGCCATCGGCAAATACCTCTGCCAGGTCAACCTGTACTTCTGAGCCGCAATGCGGGCAGCGGCAGAATACATTCTCGTCATTGATTTCAATGAAAATCCCTACCGTATCATTCAGCTTTTCTTTTACATAAAACATACTATCGGTCCCCCTCTAATTGGTTAAACGCTTTTGCATTCGCATGAAAGCAACCAGAAACTCCGGCCTGAAAAGGCCATATTCCACAGATTCAATCCACACTTTCCCATCCTCATCTTTCGATGTAACAAGTCCGGCATCAGCCAATGATTCATGAAACTCACGAAGTTCGTCATGTTGTGGACAAAGACGTGATATGAAATCACGAAAATCAGGAACCTCGTCCTCTGGAATATACTTATTCATAAAAATACCGCCTTTCCTAAAAGTAGGGCTTTGCCCTCTGCTAGTAAAAGGACAAAACCCTATATGTTAAGAACCATATTTTTAATCTTTTTTGTAGAAACTGCATTCATACCCGTCTGCACGAAGGAGAAGTCCGCTGATCCATGGCGGCGTTCTGCCCATCTGCTCACAGATGGAATCAAGGGATACATCCATGCTGCACTCCATGATCAGCTCGTCATGGACATGACCGCAGATAAAATAATGGGATAACGTGCGCATGGCATAGGCAAGAATATCCCGGCTGATGGCCTGGACAATGTTTTCCACAAACTTGGGACCATAGCTTTCAATGCGTTCCCATTTTTTGGTGCTGCCAACCCCCTCGTAGGTAACGGCTTCACCCCCGAAACGGTTCTCTCCCATACGCGGCTTCACATAAGATAGATGTCTGCCGCTTGGCAACTGGATAAACAGCATCCCACTCTGATAGACAAAGCGAATGCCATGCGTTTCAGTCGACACATGCCGCTGAACCGTATTTTTTACACACCTGTCCACATCCCACCAGAATCGTACGATATTCGGATTGGCTGACCGCCATGAATCCACCAGCGGCTGAAGTTCTTCTTCTGCAAGGCCCATATCCAACGCACCCATTGCTTTCAAAGCGCCTGTCGAACCCCCGTATCCACAGTTGTGGACGAGTTTCCCCGATACGGTAAAACGATGATGCTGTCCGGCATTTCGTATGTCATAAAGTCGAGCCATGCGCTTATTAGATGATTCATCGCCTTGTTCCATCGTTTTTCCGCCGATATTATTTTCACCCAGCCGAATTGTCTGCCTACCATTCCCGGTTTGTAGGAGATGCGCGCCGCAGGTGGCGGCGATTCCAAACTGTACGGGCTGCGATTTCCCTTCGACCCATACAAAGTGGTCTGCTGTTGCTCTAAGCCCATCATACTCAATAACCTCTCTTTCTCCCTTATAGATAACGCCATCATGCTGTACCCAATTTTCTCCATCCCATAGCAATTGGTTTTTTGTGACATCCTCAATCGGCACAAGGCCTTGATTTGTCAGAACGAGTTCTCCTTCTGCAATGCAGGCCAATTCCGCTATCTTTCCTTTTTGCCTGAGATGCCCGTTCACACCGTGCTTTTCCACAGGCACACCAAACATCTTACTTGCAGTCGAGCAATAAATATCTTCGCCTTCCTCAAATGCTTTTGATTTCCATTTTTCACCTGCCAGGAAGGACAGCACCCTTGCCTCGATAGCCGAAAAGTCCGCCACTACGAATTTCATGCCGTCTCTCGGCACAAAAGCCGTGCGGATAAGCTGTGACAGTGTATCCGGAATGTCATCATATAACAGTTCCATGGCATCATAATCGCCGCACTGCACCAAGCTGCGGGCCTGTTCCAAATCCGGCATATGGTTCTGGGGCAGATTTTGCAGCTGAATCAGTCTGCCCGCCCACCGGCCACTGCGATTGGCACCGTAGAAAAGGAACATTCCCCTTGCACGTCCATCTGTGCAGACAGCATTCTGCATTGCCTGATACTTTTTGACGGAAGACTTGGCAAGCTGCTGACGAAGAATTAACACATCAGCAATTGCCTGTGGAGCTGTTTTCACAGCCTGTGCCACTACCTTTTTCCCAAGGCTGTCCATTGCCATCCCGTGATCTGCCAACCATTGCTTCATCTGCACCACGGAGTTTGGATTATCAAGGTTGGTCAGTTTCTGCATTTTTTCTACCAGTACGGCCTTGGATTTTGCATCAAATGCAATCGCATTTGTGACCACCTTCCTATCAAGGGCAATCCCCCGGTCATTGATTTTTTGGTCGAGGTGGTATTCATCCCATACAAAATCCGGCACGGGATAGTTTTTTAGTCTAGCCTGTATGGACATTTCCACTTCCACATCGCGTTTGTTATAGAATTTGAACATGTTCCACTTGTCGATGTCATGCTCCGGCAGATTCCGTGTTCTGCCGCCGTTGATCTTGGTCGCCTTGCAGGGGATACAGAAATAGCGGATGAGATCTTTTCCTTCCTTTACTTTCTGCTCATCCAATCCCAGCACCGCCCCCGTCCCGGCAAGGGATAAGGGCAGTCCCATATAGGCCGCCCATATCATGGAGCATTTCCATGCTGCCGGATCCAGATAATCACCGACCGTATCTTCGTTAATGCTGTAGCTATGGAAATATGCCGGATAGTTCCCTTGCAGCCATACCGACAGACAGATTCTTTCAAAAGAACAGTTAAAGCTCCATTTTGTAACCTTATCATTGGTCAGTGCCTCTATAATGTTCTGGGGGATCTTCTCACCGCAGGCAATGTCAACCACCTGTACTTCACCGCCATCTACACTGTATCCAAACAGCAAAATTTCAAAATTGAGCGACTGGGCATAACGGTACACACCGCATTTACCCAAATCTATATCTGAGTAAGTTTCTAAATCCACATTAATACACCTCATCTACGCGCAGCCTCTCTTCTAAAAGTTTTGTTTTTAATAATTCTACTGATTGCTGAATATGAATGCTCATACATATCCGCCAGTTCAGAAACGGTCACTCCATGCTTATAAAGATGACGTATGTTCTGCACATCTATTTCAGTTAATTTTTTGAAATGCTTGATTTCTTTTTTTATTGCATCGGTGCAATTCGGAAAATTCAAATACGCATAGTTCCCAAAAAACATTCTTGCAGCATGGTCATATGCCTTTGCAGCAGTTTCTGGATCATCATAGAGTCCAAGATAAATTGATTCTCCATCATACCCTATCTGCGCTTGCCATCTTCCATCCGAAGTAAGACATATCCCCTTATAATCATTCTTTCCATTTGATTGTTTCCCACGATTCATGGTGTTTTGCTGATTGTTACATATTCTCAGATTACTTTTACGATTATCCAATTTGTTATGGTTAATATGGTCTACTATGTCAGAGCCAATGGCACCAACAATAAAGCGATGCAATAGTATTTGATTTTTTCCGGCCCCATGTGTTGCATAACCATGTTTGCCTACTGACCACTGATACTTTGAAATCCTATCAACGCAATCGCTATCTATCAAAATTGTACTGTTTGCACACTTTAACTCTGCATTGCCATTGTCGTAGACAAGATAAATATTCTTTGTTGCCATCATCCATGTTCTCCTTTCAAAAAGAGGACGGCGCTAAATTGTGCCGTCCTCCCATATATTTCTGTGCTAATGGATTAGCCGAGAAAATCATCATCAGCATCGGTTGCAAAATCGTCCTCGGCACGGCTTTTCCCGCCTAACGGCTCTCCGTCCTTAATCTTCTGCAGGTTATTCAAGCCGCAGGCGATACCCTTATTCCCGTTGGAGTTGAATGCATAGAAATTGATGGAAGCACGACCATACACACCGCTGTACACTTCACTGCGTTCGATAATAGGCTGGCACCCTGCGTCTACAATGCCCGGGGCGGATGCACTGTTGGCATTGATAAAGTAGCTGTTGGCATAGGCTGCATCATCAGGTCGTTCTATATCTCCATTACGAAGCGGCGTCTTTAGAACAGAAAGCGCTGGCACGGTCTTGCCGTTTCCCTTCAGCTTGGACTCTCCTTCGTTATACGCTGCCTGGATAGCTGCCTTAATTTTGTTAACGGTTACGGTATCGTTTTTCGGAATGATAAGGCTCACACTATATTTCGGTGTGCCGCCATTTATTGATTTTGGATCCCATACATTGGCATACGACCAACGCGTGTTGATACCGGTAATCACTTTTGTCAGATTCACATATTTTTTTGACATATTAGTTGTCCTCCTTAAAATTACTAGCTGCCGTATTCATGGTCGGACGTTTATCCGACATCGGTACTAATGTTGGCTTGCCCTGCGGTTTTTCAATGAAACCCGAGAGCATGTCTTCAAATTTTGTTTTGCCGAGCAGTTTGGTCATCGCCGTAATGCCTAGCACCTTATGCTCATACGGATCAAATCCGGCTTTTTCAACAGTTTCTGCCACAACATGTTCATTCACATATCTCCGGTTGGAACGTCCTTCAACCAGTTTCCAGTCATGCCATTCCTTGCCGCTGACCGCCTGTTGCAACGCATATTCCTTAACATCGCCTGCCCAGGATACCAGTGCATCCGCCTTGGAAAGAATAGCTTCTATCTCCTCATCTTCCAGCGTGGATGGCATGGTAAAATCATACCGGGCCAATTCCAGGTTATATTCTGCCCGCTTCCGGCAGGTAGCTTTCACCTTGCAGAACCGGCAATGCTCCCCGGCCTTAAACTCACCTTTACCTTGAGCCGCCAGTTCTGCCGTCGGCTTCAACGTATCGTCTGCCCAGGAGAGCAACTCTTTCTTTGGGATGGTATAGGTGCTGATGTTTTCGCGGCGCGGCTGGAAGATGGTCATGGATACCTGTTCGATATCATAGATGCCGTCAAACAAATCCAGTGCACCGAGTGCGTAGCACATCAATTGCGGATTCCGCTCCGCTTCCACTAAAATTCCCACTCCAAATTTTAGATCGCTAATCGAAAGCACTCCGTCTGCCACGATGACGCAGTCGCCGGTACCGAAACCCTGCGGTACCCATTGGGAGAAATCCAGTCGCTGTTCAACCAGCACCAACGGATCTTTACATGTTTCCTGTACCGTCGCAAGCTGCTCCATCACATACTGGACATACATATCCGCGCAGTCCGCCATTTCCTCATTAAAGTACGTAAGATTTTCCGTAGGATCTGCTGACTTCTGCCCCAGTGCGGTTTTCAGTTTGTACTCACAAAGGCTATGGGCATCCGTTCCCTGTATGGCAAACTCGCTGGTGGTATCGCCCGCTTTAGCACACAGCAATGCCGATGGCGGGCATTGCAGCCATCTGTAGCTGGATGAGGCTGATAAGATTGCGTGTTTATCTGGCATTACCAAGTACCTCCACTTCCGCAAGCAGGGTCTTGTATTCTACCGAGTTTACATCGGACAGTCTTCCCACACCATGCTGATTAATGATTGCCTTGACCTGTGCGGTATAGCCTTGGCGGGCCTTATCTGCACAAACAGCCCTGACATCTTCAAGCGTGAGTTCCTTTTCTTTCTGTACTCCGGCTTTAGGATCCCTGACTGCTTTTTTCTTAACATCAGCCTTTTTTGCAGGCGATTTTTCTGCATCCGCACCGCTGAAAAAAACAGCCAGTTCGCCAGAAATACCGACCAATGTTTCACCACATTTTTTGAGCTCGTCAATGAGCATGGATAATTCGTGTTCTTTTCCCATTGGGATTGTCTCCTTCTCTCTTCACTGTTTCATCTGTGCTGACTTCCAAAAACCTGTCAGCGATTCGCCTTGACACCACACTGATTGCAATAAGTACATCAGATAACTCACGGTCGAGTTCCTGACGGCCATTTGCTTTTGTGCCTGATCTGCATCGGATTGTCATGTTGACACCGTCCCTTCCGAGTGGCTTTTCTGCCCCTCTGTAAGTAAAAGGACATCTGCCGATATTTTAAGAACCATAATTGCTAAAAAAATATAAAAGCCTGTTCCACCACATACTGCTGTGATGAAACAGGCGGAGATTTGCTCCTTATTTTAAATTACTCATTTGGGTCTTTATCTTCAGTAAAATCCGGTGTTTGCGCTTGTTAACACCTTTCTGGCTCATGCCGATGACCCGCCCGATTTCGGCTTCGCTATGACCGGTGCCATACATATCCATAATGGTACGGTCAATTTCTTCCAACTCGTCCAGCACCTTGTGCAGTTCGTCAATCAGCATTTTTTTCATAACATCCGCTTCAAGGTCGGAAGTATCAGCAACTTCGTATTCGGTGTTATTGAATAATTCGTCCAAGGAAACCGACCGTTTCTGCCACTCCTTACACCTTTCCTTATTTGCAACATCATCCACCTCGCATGATACCGTCTTGCTCAAACGCTGTTCACGCTTATTCTCACGCCAAAGTGGACGCATATATTCATAATATTGTTCTTTGGTTGCTGGAACCATAACAACTTTTTTCGATTCATTTCCAATTTTCGTCCAAACTACATCCGCCGGATCAATGCCAAAATCCTTGATGGTTTCCGGTGTTACCTCCATGGGAATGTAATATTGCCTGTTTTCGCTGTTTGTCTGTAGATTGTCAAATTTGTCCATTGTGTAGACTCTCCTTCGTTTAAAAACGAAGCGAGAATCCGCACAGGGTTTCCCATTGTATTGGCCATAAGACGCATCCTCGCTTCTTATCGGCCAACCGTCCCAGTGGGTTGACACTATTAACTTGTAAACCGTCTCTCCGCTCTGGGCATCCACTCGTCAGCGGATGAACATTAAGACGGGATTATTAGCCGACTGATGTAGCCGACAACAATAACTGATGAATTATTATTTTTTAACGACCGGTAAACAAAAAAAAACGCCGGAGTTATCTACTTCTGCCTTTCGGCTAAAAATAGATAACTCCGGCGTTTAGTTCCTCGATTGGTTACGGGACTGATTGCGATAGTTTCTATACTACTGAGCTAATGATTTTGCTGCTTCCACCTGATAGACCACATCGTCCCAGGGTATCGTCTCATATTTATCTTTACCGATTTTCACTTTCAGATTGACTGAAGTGCCTTCAACGGTAACATCAAATACTCGCGGGGCTGTAGGTTTATTACTGTGCAAATTGCGAACCTGCTTTTTTATCATAGTATTGGTTCCTCCTTAAAACGGTATTTCATTATCAGAAGATGTAGCAGGATCGTCCTCGATATCATCCCGCATAAACGCATCAATAATGTATTTAATATCCTTTTTTACTTTTGGGTGCTTTGAGTTCTCGCAAACGCTAGCATAAAGACTATCTACCAGATATTCCAGTTCTGATTCACCTCTATTGCTGCACAAAAACTGTGGTATACTGCCCGGCACACACATCCATATTTCCTTTGCAAATGCATTCGGATCACTTGTACGATACACGCTTTTACTAATATTCATCAGATAAAGTTTTGCGCCATTTTTCAGACTGATATGATAACAATCTCCCTTTATAGCTGTATGGCAATCAAAACTATGCGAAACAAATACTACTCGTGATATTTCTTCAGAATATCCCTCCTCATTCGGCTCATAAAAAGTTTCATAACGGAATAGTGGATGTTCTATATTTCTATCAGGATCAATATCACGTTCCTGTCTGTTTAACCCATCTGCTGATTCCCTCTCCCAATCCAGCTTATCATCAATTGTATCTGTATTTATCTTCTCAAGAAACGAAACAAGGTATCTCTCCGTCGGGGTAAGACTGGCAATATCCACTTTCAACAACATATCTACGCTTACATGCAGTATCTCTGCAATATTCATAATGAATTCAATTCCCGGCTTCGTACCACCGTCCTTGCTTGCGCGTGATATATATCCGGGACTGACCCCAGCTTCCGTTTCTAACTCACCAATTTTTTTTCCAGACTCTCCAATAAGGTAGTTTATATTGTCAAATAGGCGTTTTTTATTGAATTCCCTAACCATGTGAAGTCACCTTCTCTCTATTTATGTCATAATAATATCATTTATTAACTAATATGTCAATTATATTTATTATATTTACGTAAATGTAAATTTCCAGTTTTAGTTCAACATTCATGTTGCGTATTCAATAACAAACTTTCGTAATATTTTTTTTCTTAATGATGATCGTATTGCTTTACCCAATCCATATAGTCGGCATATCGATCGGGGGTGGTGCTTTAAAATTTTTCTCCATCGTTTAGCCCCCTCTACTAACTGATTCAGCCTTGTGTCATATTCCTTTTTATCCGGATGTCTTTTTTGAAGCATTTTGTCACGCATGTATATATTCCGATATAAACGAGTAGCTGTATCCTTTTTCATCTTTTCCGTTCGTGTTATTTGCGCACCTATCTCCTTGCATGTCCGCTCAGGATTTTTCGGAGATGGATACTCACAATATATAGCATCAGATCGTCCCGTTTGTATGAAATAATTGCCACAATTTTTGCATTTTGAAATGTCAGTTCCCGTTTCCATTAGATGTGCCATCTCAAAAAGCAGTAATGACATTGAACTTTTTAACGATTTATTCGCTATCGTTAACACCGTATTCATCTTTCGTCCAAAATACAAATTAAAATTTATTCCATTCGCGGTATTGCAGACATAAAAAAAAGAACCAGCTCATTGAGCCAGTTCACAAACTTCCCATATTTTATGCGTTCTTCTGCTATGCACACTTTTTGTTGTTTTGTATCAATCCCAACGTCATTACGTCAACTAACAGTAAGTGTGTCCCCGTAATACAAAAAGAGTCTTTGTTTATTTCAAAGGCTCTTTTTAAATTCTTTTCTCGCTGCTGCTTAGTAAGATGCCATTGCGCCTCTGTAGAACGAACCCGTTCAAGCAAGTCTTTCCAACATCCATACCGTTCCACCCAGGGACGAAAAATAACTTCAGTCTGATTATACCCTCTTTTATACATACGCCGTGTCGATAAAGGCACCGGAACGACAGCATCTATTCTAGCAAACCTATCCTGCCAGGGAAATGCATCCAATATATACTGACAACCTTTTTCATATTTTAAAGCGCGACTGTATTTCAAGGCACGCAATATTTTTTTCATATCCCCACTGTAAGAGGTTAACGCATAGCATCCATCCAATTTTCCCGCTTTATGACTGCCGCTGATCATGCGCGGCTGCCAGATTTTGGCGAAACAAGGGGGACACCAGTTTCCATGCACCTCCACAGAACAGCCACATCCAGGACATCGAGGCGGATATACTAAATCAAGGAGAACACAGCCCATACGTTTTAACATAACTCTTCCTCTCGCAAACGCTGTGCCAGCAAAGTGAACCTACGACTTGTGCGCACATTTTCCACAGCCAGCCGCAAGGCCTTTTTAGTACCGACTAGAATAACTTTTCGTTTGGCCCGCGTTACGGCCGTATAGAACAAATTACGCTGCAGCATAATAGCATGACTATTTACCAGTGCCATTATAACGGTATGATATTCGCTGCCTTGACTTTTATGGACCGTCACCGCATAGGCCAATGTAATTTCCTCTACTTCCCGTCCTTCGTATTTTACATCCTGTTCGGGATAACGCACGTGGATCATATCTTGCTGAATAGCATATATTTCCCCTATGTCACCATTAAAGACACCTTTATCATAATCATTTTTTTTCTGCATCACTTTATCTCCTACACGAAAAAAAATGCTTCCGTTTTTATATTCTTGCTTTTCCGGAGCTGCCCCGTTCGTTTGTTCTTGGATCAATTGGTTTAAATGATCCACTCCGCACTCCTGCCGATACATGGGAGATAAAACTTGCACGGAAAACTTATCCCCCGTTTGCTTGATTTCTTGTGCATAAAGCTTACTAATCAAAACAGCACCCGATTTTTCATCAGCAATTTCCAAAAACTGAAATTCTCCGCCTATATCTACTACAGGCAGCCGTCCACGATTAATTAAATGAGCGTTCGTCACAATACGACCGCCATCTTTTTGACGAAAAACCGTCTGTAATCGCACAACAGGAACCACTTCAGACCGTATAATGTCATGCAATATCGCTCCCGCTCCAACGGAAGGCAGCTGATCTGCATCCCCAACAAGTATACAGCGGCATTCAGGACGCAAGGCATTCATCAAGTGATACATCAGTTCCAAATCAAGCATAGATACCTCATCAACAATAACTAAATCTGCCGGGAGTGGATTGGCTTCATTATGATCAAATATCTGCTTCGTTCCAACATATCCGCCAGGCCCGAGCAAACGATGAATTGTCAAGGCCTCCCGATTCGTCGTCTCCGTAAGCCGCTTAGCCGCTCTTCCCGTGGGTGCACATAACATAATCCGCAATCCTTCCTGTTCAGCTAATCGAATGATAGTCTGTATGATAGTTGTTTTTCCAGTTCCCGGACCGCCTGTAATAACCATAATTCCTGTTTCTAAAGATTGCTCGACTGCCTGTATTTGCTCATCTGCCAGCTTAAATTTACAATCCTGCTGCCAACGCTCTAAAAATAATGCCACATGGGATGTTGTCTGTAAGGGTGCCATTTCCGTCATCTCTATAATATGACGGGCTGCTTCTACTTCTTCTGTATACGCTTCCTCTGTATAGACATACGTAACGCCACCATAATAGGACGTAATGAGTTGTCCCATTTGAATTGAATTATTAAGTATTTCCCGCAGCACTACTTCCTCAGCCCTCAAAATTGCAGCGGCTCGATGGACCAGTTCATTATCCGGCACGCATACATGTCCACTTTGGGTCATATCGTATAAAACATAAATAAGGCCTGCTGCCAGCCGCTCCTCTGACAATGGATTCATTCCGAAAGCCAAGGCAATCTGATCTGCCGTTTTAAATCCAATGCCATCCACTTCACGAACCATGCGATATGGTTCATGAATCAGAACATAGTTCGCTTCTTCACCATATACTTGCAATAACCGCCCGGCAAAACGCCCGGATATACCATGTGTTTCCAATGCAAGAGCCAATTCATTTACTTTCTTCTCCTCATAAAAAGAGTCTGTAAGCATCGCTAATTTTTTATTGCCGATTCCTTCTATTTGAAGTAATTTCTGCGGTTCTTGTTCAATGATGCGAATCGTCTCTTTTCCAAAGACGTCAACAATGCGCTGTGCCAATGCCGGACCTATTCCATTTACGGTGCGGGAAGACAAAAAACGTATAATGCCTTCTTCCGTATCAGGTACCATGCGTTGCCAAAAAGATGCAGAAAATTGACGGCCGTATCTTTTATGCACCACATAGTGTCCTTTGATTTCCAACCGCTCTCCAACCAGCGGTTTAAGTCCTTTTCCCATAATAGTGAGATTGGAATCATTTTCATCTATGCGTATCCGAAAAATAAGAAAATCGGAATCCGGTGCCTGAAATATAATGGATTCCACACTTCCTCTTATTATTTCCTCATTCTCCATCATATCACCGTTCCATTCGCTTCCGTTCATACTTTTTGCTCTCATTCATAATACAAGTATATATCTGCTTAATATGGGGTATCAACTTTTCATTTTTTATACGTATTGCAATTTTATCCAGCACGGCAATTTCCCGCTTAGGATCATATACATCCATATGATGTAGTTCTTTATATTCCGCCACACGTGCTACGATAGCCATACGCTGCTCCAATAACTGCGTCAATTTTTTATCAATGACGTCGATTTGTTCGCGACACTCCTCCAATTCCATAGCAATCCTCCTGCATCACACTAATTTACCCGCCTGAGGCGGCTGCACAGCAACATTATTGTATATAAACCAAACTAATGCGGCAATAAGCACCACCGTTCCTAATATACGAGTATATGAAGAACGAGAGACATAATCATACCTCGTTCTATTCTTTTTTTCAGTTATTCGATATTGAATTTCCATTCCTTTATTAAGAAAGCGGAAATGCTCTTCTACTCTATTCCTGAAAAAAATACCATTAAAATTAATTGTCACAACAGTTTTGATATCAGAGGTCAATATTCTGGCAGTTTGGATCAGCCATTCTTGCAGATGATCTAAAAAAGCTTTGTCTGACAATGCACTGCCAAATGCAAAGAAATTAATTTCTGCTTCATTGATTCCATTTTTAATTTCCACTTTTAAAAATGGATATTGTTCCTGCAGTGTATCTATCATTTTCTCCACATCCCGGCGTTGTTCACCAACAAGTTCATATAAAACCGTCGGATTTACCGATGCAATCGATATATCTCCGGATACAGTCACTCGATATTTACCGTAATATTCACATATTCTTCTTCTTATATTCAATACAGGATTCCTCCTCTTAACTTAACCCCCGATAGTAATACGGACAATTTCCCGCATCAAAATAAACATCATTATAGCAATACGGACATTCAGCCATATCAATTTTTTGGCAGTTTTGTCCCACAATTAGGGCAATATGATGCAGAAACATCTATTTTAGCCCCACATTGCCGACAATATTTCCAATCATTCGAACTGTTGAGCAATGTTTTTTCTTCCCCAGGATTCATGACCGCAGTTCCGCCGTCCAATCGGTCCATACGCTGTTCCATGTGATTCATACGGGCATTCATCGCCGTCTCAGATACAGTAATACGTTCTTTCATGCGATCCTTTTCCATACTGGTGCGTCGTATTGCCTGATCTACCGTCAAATCACGCATAATTGCTAAAATAATAGCAGAAATAATAGGACTGATAAGCAACGCAATAATAAACCAAGCAACAGCGCTGCGTCCACGGTGGCTGGCATAGTATCCTACTAATATACAAAGTCCCAAATATAACAATGCAGACATCATTTTCACCTCATTACTATAAACATAATCTCATTATACGGCACTTCCATGCATTTTTCAATTTAAGAGACTCGTATTTAATATGGTACAAGATAAATACATTATTGTTCATTGTAATCATTTCATAATTTCGTTATAATATACGAGTAAGACTATCGTGTTCTTAACATTAACAAAAGGTTGTGGTTTGATATGAACGAAGAAAAGCAAGGCTTACGTCGGAGTCTCAAAGCGCGGCACATGAATATGATTGCTATCGGCGGCGCTATTGGGACCGGACTTTTTGTTGCCGGCGGGGAAACAGTCAGTAAAGCCGGCCCTGGTGGTGCGTTAGTAGCCTATATTTTTATCGGCGTTATGGTGTACTTCCTTATGACCAGCTTAGGCGAAATGGCTTCCTATTTACCAGTCAGCGGGTCTTTTGAAACCTATGCGAATCGTTATGTAGATAGGTCTCTGGGATTTGCTTTAGGCTGGAATTATTGGTTTAACTGGGCTATTACGGTTGCCGCCGAATTGGTAGCCGGTGCACTTATCATGAAATATTGGTTTCCTGATGTACCGGCCGCCGTTTGGAGTGGAATGTTTTTGGCGATCTTATTTATTCTGAATTATTTATCTACCCGCTCATATGGTGAAAGTGAATTTATTTTCGCTGGTATAAAGGTACTTACGGTTCTTGTCTTTCTTGTTGTAGGAACATTGCTTATCTTAGGATTCGGGCCTACCCCATCACCGGGTTTTATGAATTGGACTATCGGCGATGCCCCATTTGTCGGTGGTGTCACTTCCATGTTGGGAATTTTTATGGTTGCCGGTTTTTCCTTTCAGGGAACAGAAATGATTGGTATTGCCGCAGGAGAAAGCGAAGATCCCGAAAAAAACGTTCCTCGTGCCGTTCATTCTATATTTTGGCGTATTCTTATTTTCTATTTAGGAGCTTTTACCGTTATAGGTTTCCTTATTCCTTATACAGATCCCAATCTGCTAAACACAGAAATAGAAAATATATCCATCAGTCCTTTCACCCTTGTTTTCCAACGATTTGGATTTGCTGCCGCAGCTTCTATCATGAATGCAGTTATATTAACCGCAGTCCTTTCTGCCGGCAATTCCGGCCTATATGTATCTACACGTATGTTATATGCTATGGCCGAAACAGGACAAGCTCCCAAATGTTTTCTTACGCTGAATAAACGAGGTGTCCCGACAAATGCACTTTTTGCTACCGTCATCTTTGGATTTGCTGCATTTCTCACCTCTCTGATCGGCGAAGGCACTGCCTACAACTGGCTGGTCAATATCAGCGGCATGGCCGGTTTCATTACTTGGATCGGTATCGCTATTTGCCATTATCGCTTCCGCCGAGCATTTAAAGCACAAGGAAAGGATTTAAGCGTATTACCTTATAAAGCTTCTCTTTTCCCCTTTGGACCTATTCTGGCTCTTATCTTGTGCATTATTGTCACTGCCGGCCAAAATTATTCAGCTTTCATAGGTCCTTCTATCGACTGGTATGGTGCCAGCGTAGCTTACATCGGAATTCCTGTATTTCTAGCTGTTTTCATTTGGCATAAATTAAAACATCACACCCAATTAATTCCTTTAAAAGAAGTTGATTTATCAAAACATACCGACTAAACTAAGAAGAACAGTAAAAACATTGACTTGTTGAATATAAAAAATACAAAACCAGTACTAAAAATGATTTTATTTCATTCTTGGTACTGGTTTTCTCTTACACATTTTTCTTACTATGCTGTTATAAACTACAATGTTTCCAAAAGTTTATGCAAGAGGTTGCGAAGCTCTTGTATTTCATCCTGCGAAAGTTTGACACAAGTACCCATTTTTCCTGGAATATCTCTCGCCTCCTGGCGCAAATCGCTTCCAGTTTGTGTCAAGGTTACCATAACATTTCGCTCATCCGCAGGGAGACGAGATCGCTTTAAATATCCTTTTGATTCTAACTTTTTAAGCAACGGCGTCAAGGTTCCCGAATCCAAATACAAGCAATCTCCCAATTCTTTAATATTGATTTCTCGTTTTTCCCATAAAACCATCATGGTAATATATTGTGTATATGTCAAGTCTAATTTTTTCAGATAGGGCCTATAGTGTTTAACAACTTCCTTAGATGCTGCATATAAAGGAAAACAAAGTTGATTGCAAAGTTTCAATTGCTCATATGTTTGTAAAGTTTGTTGTTCTTCATGCTGTGTCACATGCGTTGCCTTCAATCCAATTTTTCTTTGATAAATTGTAGAAGTTGTTCTTTAGGAGCAAATCCAACTTGCTTTCCAACGGATTTCCCTTCTTTAAAAACAAACAACGCTGGTACACTTTGAATTTCTAATTGTGCTGCTAAGGCAGGTGCTTCATCTACATCCACATTGAAAAAGCTTACGTTTCCTTTCATATCTTCGGCAACTTCTTCTAACACAGGAGCCAGCCTTTTACAATGTCCACACCAAGTCGCTGAAAAATCGACTACCGCCGCTTTGCTATTAAGTACTTCATTAAATTCATTTTGAGAAATTTTTTTAATCATCATAATTACCTCCTAAAATAATTATCTACTTGTGCCGATTTCGATCTACATAAGATACAGCCGAAAGAGCAGCCACATTCCCCTCACCAGCTGCTTTACTATATTGATAAGGGCGTCCCGTAATATCGCCGCATGCAAAACAGCCTTTCATAACTGTCTCCATTTGACGATTTACAGCAACATAACCGCTCTCCGTTGTTAATCCTGGAACCAATTGATCAGGTGCGACACTTTCACGTAAAATAAATACTCCATCGACCTCATACACAGCATCCTCAGTTTGAAGCTGAGAAACTTTAGATGTACCAGCAATACTCACAGGTATTTCATGAACAACTGTAACGGAAGAGGATACATGGATATCCCCCTGATACAAGGGGATATAATATACTTTGGCCGCTATTTCAGCCATAAAATCTACTTCACTTTCTTCAGCCGCACTGTCTGCAATAATTGCAACAACCTTACCTCTGTATAATGGAGCATCACACGTAGCACAATAACTTACTCCCCGCCCTAAAAACAATTTTTCTCCTGCAAAAAAGTGCGTTACTGTCGTACCGGCAGCCAATATAATGCTCGTCGTTTCATACATAGCACCCGCTGCTGTTTGTATTTCAAAATATTCTCCCATATTGTATATGACTGTCGCCTTATCTTCTGTAACAGCAATATTCATTATGCTCAGCTGCTGTTGAAAAACCTTCACCATATCAACACCGCTGTAATTAGGAAAGCCTAAGTAATTTTGAACAATATGTGCTTTTTCCACCTTTTCACTTAAATTTTTTCTTCCTAAAAGCAGTATTTTTTTATTGCGTATCTTAGCAGTAAGTGCCGCCGAAAGTCCGGCAGGACCGGTTCCAATAATACCTATATCATAACGTCCCATATATCATCCTCCTTTTCTTAAGAATGACATCATTAAAAACTAATGTAAAATTAAATTGTGTGCAACTTAATTTCATAATCATTGTACACAATTTATCTTCTTTTGTCAACAGGATACACCTCCCAATGTCACAAAAATATATAGCATTAGGAGGTGTAATTATGTAATATGAAATAAAGTTTTCCTATTCTTTACCAATCAAGTCTTCCCGTAATTAAATATACAAGAAGTCCTTTTTCCGCATGTCTGCGGTTTTCTGCTTCATCAAGAATGGTGTCCAAATGCATATCTATAATTTCCTGAGAAATTTCATATCCCGGATGCATCGGCATATCGTGCATGACCATGGCAGAACTACCTTCCATTAATTCTTTATTAATTTGATAAGGTTCCATCAAATGGACAATCATATTTTTCTTTTCCGTATAGGCAGGATTTGTAAAAAATTCCATATCCACCCATGTATCTGTATATACCGCATCCATATCTACCATAACCTGTTTTAATTTACTTTTATTGATATCAACCGGAAGTTCATGATAATGACCCGTCCTTTTTAAAGCTGCATAAAAATCATCGTCTACATCCATAGCTTGGCTAAATGGGGTTAATCCATACATATCTCCTCCCATTTTCACAACAATTTCGCAAAGAGAATTATAGCTATTATTTTTAGCCCCGATGTAGAGAACTTTCACATCAAAATGACCTGTTTTTTCATAAAGAGTCAGCATATCCGCCAATGCCTGCGTCGGATGAAAAGTATTATCGCAGCCATTAATAACAGGTACTGTAGAATAGCGCATAAAACAACGTGTCATTGCCGCCTTTTTAAAACGACCCATAATGCAGTCTACATTGCGGCCTACATATTTAATTTCACTCATAAGATCTCCAATTGTAAAATTGCTGTCTTTCCACAATTGATTATACGCTTTGCCACCCAATTCCTCCATACCGATTACAAAAGATAGATATGTACGATTTGATGTCTTTTCAAATAATGTATATAATTTTTTTCCATCAAGTATATGTGCATAAGCATCCTGATTTTTCTTGATTTTCTCAGCTAGCAATAAAATTCCCTTAATTTCATCTACCGTGTAATCTGCAAAGCTATTCAAGTGTTTCATAGTTCCCTCCATATATTAAATACATACATCAAATGAAAATCACTCTTGTATCATATCATATATCTGCATTATTTTCAAGTTTTTATGCATATTTTTTTGTAAAAATTTACATATATATTGAATATTTATCACAAATTATACTTTTGAAGTAGACAATGCAATTAAAAGAAAAACCGGCAATCTACGATTGCCGGTTAAAAGGTCAATATTGATCAACCCAAACAGCTTATGCCTTTGTTACGTTAGCTGCCTGCGGTCCACGAGCGCCATCAACGATGTCAAAGTCAACTTCCTGACCTTCTGCCAAGGATTTGAAGCCATCTTCCTGTATAGCGGAAAAATGTACAAATACGTCGCCGCCGTCTTCTCTTTCAATGAAACCATAACCTTTTTCTGCGCTAAACCATTTTACTTTACCGTGCATTACAAATTCCTCCTAAAAAAAAACAAATCCAGCTATCGAGTAGCTATAGGCTTATATTATCATATTAACTAACTAATGTCAACCAAATTCAATATTTATAAATTACTTGTCATTTCATTTAAATGGTACATTCCTCTTCTCACATAACGTGCAAAACGATATGCATATTTATTATGTTCATCTGCCGCAAACTCTTGTAATTCTGCAATATACCAATCTTTTCTTACAAATTTCGGGAAAAAAGTATCTGCCGTAAATACCGCATTTATCTCTGTAATATACTGGCTATATGCAAACGGCATAAAAGACTCATACATAGATGCTCCGCCAATAACGAAATAGTCCTTATCCGGCAGCAATGCCGCCACTACATCTTCTATTGAATGATACACGGTAATACGAGAATTATTCTTTTCATACTGATTCTGTCTTGTCACGATAATATGATGGCGCTGAGGCAAAATACCAGGTAAACTCTCAAAGGTTTTACGTCCCATAATAATGGTATGCCCACTGGTAAGTGCTTTAAATCGTTTTAAATCCTCCGAAATATGACAAAGGAGATGCCCATTGATTCCAATCCCCTGATTCTTATCTACCGCGGCAATAAGATGAATCATTATACAGCTACCTCCATGGATAATTTTCCTAAGTGCTGATAATTATCCAGCGCAATATCATCTATTGTAAACTTGTAAAAATCGTGAATGTTAGAATTAATAAGAAGTTTCGGTGCCGGCAACGCTTTATCACGACGATTTAACTGCTGTTTGAGTACGTCTATGTGATTTTCATACACATGTGCATTATTGATAACATGGGTAAACAATCCTGGCTTCAATCCCACCGATTGGGCAATTAAATGGACAAGCACCGCATATTGCGCCATATTAAACGGAACACCTAATCCCATGTCACCGCTGCGTTGGATAAGCATACAATTTAATCGATCACCGGTAACATCCCATAATGTCTGAAAAGCGCACGGCTGCAGACTCATATCAGGAAGATCTTCGATATTCCATAAAGAAACAATCATACGTCGATTCTGACTATCAGATTTCAACATATCTAATAATTTGTCTACTTGCTTAAATTTACGAATTTGATACCCGTACGCTTTGCCAATCGTACCATCAGGACGCATCCACTCGTCCCAAACGTGACATCCCATTTTTTGTAACTCTCTGACATCATTGCTTTGAAGCTGCCATATCCAAAGAAGCTCTTTAACGGCAGTTTTAAAAGCAACAAATTTGGTTGTCAAAATAGGGAATTCTTCGTTTAGATCAAACTGCATGATTTGATGAGGCAGTTTATAGGTAGGAATACCCGTTCGGTTATTAGAATAATACCCTTCTTTAATTATTTTTTCAACAACGTTCAAATACTTCACATCTGCTTTACTCACAAGAATCACCTCTGTATATTTTTAAGCTTTTCTATCGTCATTAAAAACTGTTTGCCATATTTATGCAATTTAAAAGTTCCCACTCCTTTTATGCGTTCCATTTCTTGCAGCGTAGCGGGCAAGGTGCGCGCCATTTCCCATAACGTAGCATCTGTAAAAATAACAAAAGGTGGAATATGTTCCTCTTTTGCAAGATTATATCGCAAATTGCGAAGTTGTTCAAATACAGGCCGCAATTTTTTTTCATCTATCAGTATGCTTTCTTCGCCATGTTCATCCTTCTTTTTAGTTTCTAATGTCTCCGCTGAAGAAGGAACCGCGACTTTCTGCAGTACTTTAGCTGTACCAGCCAACACATTTTGTCCGGCAGCAGTAAGAGAAATAATAGGATATTGTCCTTCAGTCTGTTCTAAATACCGATCTTCAATACATTGTCGCACAAAATCACGTATTTCATTAAGAGAAAATCGGCTTAACATCCCATATGATACGGTATGATCAAATCCATACCGTTTGACTTTTGCATTGGCACTCCCTTTCAAAATATCGCATATCATGGTCATTCCAAATCGTCCTTTAAGTTCATCCACACATATGAATACACTTTTCGCCGGGAGTGTCCTATCTTCCTCTACTACTTTTCTATCGCAATTTCCGCAATGACCACATTTCTCCCATTGAGAATGTTCACCAAAATATTCCAAAATATATCGACGCAGACAAGTATGACATTCGCAGTAATCAATCATGCACCGCAACATATGTTCTTCCTTCAGTTTTTGCTGCATATCATGACAGGACATTTTTATCAAATACCGTTGTACCATAATATCCTGCCGGCTAAACAATAAAATACATTCTCCGGGAGCACCGTCCCGACCGGCTCTTCCAGCTTCTTGATAATAACTTTCTAAATTTTTAGGCATCTGATAGTGAATGACAAAGCGGACGTTGCTCTTATCAATTCCCATTCCAAATGCATTCGTTGCTACCATCACTCGTATTTCATCATAAGTAAATCTTTCCTGCATAGTACGCCGTGTTTCATCGCTCATTCCGGCATGATAACGGCCTACCTTGATGTGATGCTTATGAAGATCTGTATATAAACGATCCACTTCTTTACGTGTTGCCGCATAAATAATGCCGCTATCGCTTTCATGCTTAGTCAAATAGTCTAAAACAAAAAATGTTTTATCAACATCTTTCACAACATTGAAATATAAATTGGGCCGATCAAAGCCACCAATAAATATTTTTTCTTCCTGCAGCCCCAGCAAACTCATCATATCTGTTTTTACTTTCTCCGTCGCCGTTGCCGTGAAAGCTCCGACAACCGGTCGAGGCTGCAATGATTCCAGCCAATCTTTAATATGGCAATAACTCGTACGAAAATCATGTCCCCATTGGGAAACACAGTGAGCCTCATCAATAACAACCAATGATATGTTCATAGCTCTCATAAACGACATAAAAAATTCATTTTCCAATCGTTCTGGAGACACATATACCAATTTTATTTTACCACTGCGAATCAATGAAAATTTTTCTTTCATTTCCGGAAAAGTACATTGGCTGTTAATATAGGCCGCCGGTATTTGTTGATTAACTAAAGAATCTACCTGGTCCTTCATAAGTGAAATAAGCGGAGAAATAACTATCGTTATTCCGTCTAATAGGAGTCCCGGTATTTGAAAACAAATTGATTTTCCTGCTCCTGTCGGCATAATCGCCAAACAATCACGGCCAGAAAGCAGTGCATTGATAATCTTTTCTTGCCCCGGTCGAAAGGTTGTGTAACCAAAATATTTTTTTAATATATTAATAGGCTGCAAGAATGTTCCTCCCTTTCACAAAGAAAGGACATGCCTATAAGCATGTCCTTTTTCCACCATCAACGTAATTATTTCAATTCTGCCTTTAACACTTCTCCTAACCGTCGGATACCTTCGACAATACGATCTTCCGGCATATTGGAATAGTTCAAACGGAAATGGTTCGCATTGCCGCCGTTAGGATAAAAAATACCGCCAGGTACATACGCAACTTGCTTTGCAATTACCTTAGGCATCATTTCTTTAGCATCCATATATGCTGGCAAAGTTACCCACGTGAATAAACCACCTTCAGGATAGGTAAAAGTGATTCCTTTGGGGAAGTATTTTTGCATGGATTCATACATCAAAGTACGGCGTTTTGCATAAAGGGCCTTAATTTCCGTCACATGTGCATCTAAATCAAACATTTTAATAAAATAGGCAGCCTGACGCTGACCAAACGTGGAAGTTCCTAGATCAACAGCTTGCTTAAACTTAACAAATTTATCAATGATTTCCGGGTTTGCAACAGTCCAGCCTAATCGCAGACCTGGCATAAAAATTTTGGAGAATGAACCGAGAAATACAACTTTTCCTTGTGTATCCATTGATTTCAGCGACGGTAATTTTTCTCCGTCATACCGCAGTTCACCATAAGGATCATCTTCTACAACAACTACATCATATTTATTGATGATGTCCATAAAAGCCTTTCTGCGTTCCATCGGCCAAGTAATACCCGTTGGATTTTGAAAATCAGGAATAACATAAATCATTTTTACCTTGGCGTCAGATGCAAGAATTTTTTCCAATTCTTCTGGAATTATCCCTTTGTCATCAGTAGGTACTTCTGTGTATTTCGGACAAACCGGATCAAATGCCATGATAGCCCCCATATAAGAGGGACTTTCCATTAGAACAGTATCATCCTTATTGACCAAAATCTGAGATAAGATAAACAATCCCTGCTGAGAACCTGTCGTTACAACAATATCTTCAGCTTTGCAGTCTACGAAAAAGGCTTGTTTCATTCTTTTAGCGATTTCTTCGCGTAAGGGAACATAACCTTCGGTAGTGCCGTACTGTACGGCCTGACGGCCCTCTTTTTCCAGTATTGCTACATCGACCTTTTTCATTTCTTCAATAGGAAACAATTCCGGGGCAGGAAGCCCGCCAGCAAAAGAAATTACTTCCGGCTGTTCCGTTAATTTTAATAAGGCTGCGATGTCTGACGACTGTAGCGTCTGCGCAAAATCTGAAAATTTTACCATTCTTACCACTCCTTCTAAGCACTACGTGCAGATAAGTAAATCCTTCCCAGTGGAACAATTATAACACACATAATCAGGCTTTGCAATTTCCCATTCTTGAAAAGTAAGATAGCGTCTGTCTTCTATCTGATTCCATTTGATGAATCAAATCTTCTGCATTGATAAATTTTACTTCTTTTCGAAGCCGCTTATAAAAACGAACACGTACTTTCTCTCCATATAATTGCCCCTGCCAATCCAAAATATGCGTTTCGATCCGTCTATATTGATTAGTAAAAGTCGGATTAGCTCCAATATTCGTCATAGCTGGCAGCCAACACTCCCCAGCCTTCATCTCTGTGACATATACTCCATCCGGTGGTATAGCCATTTGTAAAGGGATTAACATATTAGCCGTAGGAAATCCAATAGTAGTTCCTCTCTTATCGCCTTCCACAACCATACCTTCTAATTCATATGCTCTTCCCAGCAGTGCCGCCGCCATTTCCATATGGCCCAGCTGAACAGCTTTCCGTATAACGGTACTGCTGACGGGAGCTGTCCGCCCGGGTGTTTCCAACAGAGGAAGTACGTAAACGGGTATATTCTGCTGCATTAAAGCCGCCTTAAGAGTTGCCGTATTTCCAGCAGCTTTCGCACCATATGTAAAGTTATCTCCTACTACAACGCCACGTGGCTTTAAGTATTTTAACAATCGGTTAGTAAAATCAATATGTGTTTCACTAATCAATGCACGATTCATTGGCAATAGTATCAACGCATCTATACCTAAATCTGAAATATAGCGGATTTTTTGGTCTACCGTCGCCAGGCGTACAGGTTCTCGCTGCGGACAAAGCACAGAAAACGGGTGGGCTGAAAAAGTAACAACAACAGCCGTTCCCCCTATACTCTTCGCCTTCTTTATGGCTTCCTGCATAACTTTTTGATGTCCCAAATGTATCCCGTCAAACGTACCTAACGCAATAACAGCATTGGGACAACCTGCGACTTCTTCAAATGAATGAAACACTTGCATGTACAGTTACCTCACAATACTCCCGTAAACATTTTATGGGGTCGTATAATATGATGCTCTTTATTAAAACAGCCAATGCCCACTAATATCTCCCCAGGACCATATATGCGCAAAGGCACACCCTCTTCAAAATTTCGTCCGGCAAAAGACACTGCCCGCCCTTGCAGAAGAAATTGACATTCTTCCAATGGTAAATTAATCCGTGTCATCTGTTGTATTCCCATATCACTCGGTAATATATACCGTACAGGATCCTTTTCCAAAGTTTCCAATGTTACCGCATCATCAATATCAAACAGTCCCGCTTTAATCCTGACTAAATAGGACATGACGGCACACGTTCCCAGCGATTCACCTATATCACGAACCAAGGAACGCATGTATGTACCTTTAGAACAAGTAACAGATATAAGTCCCCGGCCACGATGATATTGCAACAGACGAATCTCAAAAATAGTGACCCGTCTGTTTGGCAATGTAAACTGCTGATGCTGCCGGGCCAGTTTATACGCTTTAACACCATTAATATTGACCGCAGAATACTGCGACGGCCTTTGTTCCATATCCCCGACAAACCGTTCCTGCAACCAGGTATTTAACATAGCCGCATCCATATCTGGAATTATCCCTTGGGCAACAACAGTTCCTGTAATATCTTCCGTATCTGTTGCTAAGCCAAATAGAAACTCCGCATGATATGTTTTGATCTCGTTGCCACCATATTCGATAAGCCGCGTCGCCTGTCCTAAATACACAGGCAAAACGCCTGCTGCCAACGGATCGAGAGTCCCCGCATGTCCAACTTTTTTCATAGAATAGATACGGCGGATTTGGCCAATAATATCATGGCTGGACATTCCTGTAGGTTTTAATACATTTAAAATTCCATTTTTCATAGAGCCTTCAAGAGTTCCTTCACAAGATGCTTTTTCGCATCCAATAAATTCATATTAATCGTGCAGCCGGCAGCCCGTATATGCCCACCACCGCCAAATACCGCTGCAATGGAATTTACATCCACACTTTTCGAACGTAAACTGACCCGAGACTCTTTATCTTTGATATATTTAATCGTAAAGGCTACTTCTGTTCCCTTAACTGAGCGGGCATAATCAATATATCCACCCGTATGTTCACCTGTAAACTTTAACAATTCTGTATCGAAAGTAATCCCGGAAATACGATTATTCGCAAATAATTCAATATGTTTCAATACTTCAGAAATAGCACGCAATTTAACCAATGAGCGTTCTTCTAAATGTTCTGAAATATGATTAGGCTTTGCCCCGGCATCCAAAAGATCCGCTGCCATCCGGAGTGTATGTCCTGTTGTATTGCTGAATTTAAAGAAACCACAATCTGTAGCAATCGCTAAATATAAAGCATTTGCCATAGAATCCGTAATCAAAACATCCCAGCGCTGAAATAAATCTGTTAATATTTCTCCTGTTGCAGCAAAATCAGCCCGAATATATTCATAATCAGCAAAATGCTCATTGGAAATATGATGATCGATATTCAATACATTTCCCTTGATACATTGCGCAGCAGAACCAATCCTTTCCACTGCGGTAGCATCAAGAATAACGGTCAACCATGAATCATCGGTTACAACAGTTTCCGGTTTAACGATTTGATCCACACCTTGCAAAAAGAGAAACTTATCTTCTATAGTATCATCAATAGCAATAATGACTTTTTTCCCCAAAAGTGCCAGCCATTCACGCAAAGCAACTAATGATCCAATCGCATCTCCATCTGGATTGACATGTGCCGTTAGCATAACATTATCATAGTGCTCCAGAAGAGATTTAATTCCTTCAGATGAGATTTCCATATAGTCCGTCAATCCTTCTTTTCTATATCTTTCAAAATTTTATCGATTTTTATGCCATAATCCAAAGATTGATCTTCTTTAAATTGAATTTCTGGCGAATAACGGATTTTTAACCGCTTTCCTACTTCGGAACGAATATATCCATTCGCACTTTTTAAAGCCGTTAACGTATCTTTTTTCTGCTTTTCATCACCAAACAAACTTACATAAACCGTAGCTTCCCGTAAATCCCCCGTAATTTTGGCATCTGTAACAGTAACGAACCCTATCCGCGGATCCTTTAATTCCTTAAGGAGTATATTAGAGACTTCTTGCTTGATAAACTCTTGGATTTTTCGTACTCGCATTTCTCCCATAATTGCTTTTCCTCACTTTATTCCGTCTCAACTTCAACCATAATATACGCTTCCATTTCATCGCCTTCTTTAACATCGCGATACCCTTCGAGCGTTATACCACATTCATAGCCTTCCTGAACTTCTTTAACATCGTCCTTGAAACGGCGAAGAGAATCTACCTCCCCTTCATGAACCACGATTCCATTGCGAATCAAACGTATTTTTGCACTGCTGGACATTTTACCTTCCGTTACGTAAGAACCAGCAACAATGACCTTCGGTGTGGTAATAACTTTTCTTACTTGAGCACGTCCCAGCACCTTTTCTTCCATTTTCTTTTCGAGCATCCCTTTCATAGCCGCTTCTACATCATTAATGGCATCATAAATAACCCGATAGGTACGCAAATCTACATGCTCATGTTCAGCCATCTTACGCGCCGCCGCATCCGGTCGAACATTAAACCCTATAATGAGAGCATTGGAAGCCGAAGCCAGCATAACATCCGATTCAGTAATAGCTCCTACACCGGCATGGACAATCGTAATCCGTACTTCTTCACTCTTAATGCCTTCTAATGATTGGCTTAGAGCTTCCACCGATCCTTGCACGTCCCCTTTAACAATAAGGGAAAGTTCTTTTAATTCTCCCTGCTGTATCTGATTAAATAAATCATCCAGCGTAACCTTCTGATGCTGATGCAGTTCAGATGTACGTTTCTTTTCCATACGTTTTTCCGCTACAGAGCGTGCCGTTTTTTCATCGACTACGTTTAAGATATCCCCTGCTTCAGGAACATCATTGAGGCCGAGAATCTCAACAGGTATAGATGGTTCCGCCTTCTTCATGCGTTCTCCCCGTTCATTGGTCATGGCGCGGACATTCCCGTAACACGTACCAACGATAACCGTATCCCCCACATGAAGTGTTCCCTTTTGAATGAGGACTGACGCCATAGAACCGCGGCCTTTATCAAGTTTAGCTTCAATAACAACACCTTGTGCTGGTCGATTGGGATTTGCTTTTAAATCCAATACTTCAGCAAGAACAAGAATATTTTCCAGCAGTTCATCCAAACCTATTTTTTTATGTGCAGAAACGGGTACCATGATAGTATCCCCGCCCCACTCTTCTCCAACTAGACCATATTCCGTTAATTGCTGCATAACCTGCGAAGGATTGGCCCCTTCCTTATCAATTTTATTGATAGCTACAATAACAGGGACACCCGCCGACTTAGCATGATTAATAGATTCAATCGTCTGCGGCATAACGCCATCATCCGCTGCAACAACAAGAACAGCAATGTCTGTAACCTGCGCCCCACGAGCACGCATAGCGGTAAACGCTTCATGCCCCGGCGTATCCATAAATACAATTTTTTTGCCATTATAACGAACCTGATATGCGCCGATATGCTGTGTAATGCCCCCGGCTTCATGGCTGGTTACATTGGTTTGGCGGATGGCATCGAGAAGACTGGTCTTACCATGATCGACATGCCCCATAATAGTAACAACAGGAGGACGAAGCTTCAATGACTCGGGCGGATCAATAATTTCCTCGATTTCCGTAGGATCTTCAGGCGGTGCCGCTTTCGTTACGGAAACATTAAATTCATCAGCAATAAGGCTTGCCGTGTCATAATCAATTTCTTGATTGATTGTTGCCATAATGCCGCCTAACAAAAGTTTTTTAATAACCTCACCGACTTCACGATCCAGCTTTTCCGCAAAATCTTTAACAGTAATGCTGTCACCTATTTCAAGAGTGGTGGGATATTTCTTTTTTTTCATTGTTTCTGCGTTCATAGTAAACCCTTCGCGCTGGCCATGCTGTATGCTTCTATGGCCTTTATTCTTATTTTTGTTTTTATTTAAAACGTTGGATAACAATGTATGGGGTCTATTGATGTTTTTGGAGTTTGATGTATTTTTTTTATTGTCATGGCCTGTTGCCTGGGTATGTTTATTGTTTTTATCGTGGTGATTATTGTGTGCATCGTTATTTTGCTGAGGGCGGGCAAAATATTTTGTGCGTTTATTACTTCCCTGCTTAGCGGCCTGACCATTGCCTTGTTGTCTGGAAGGTTGGCTGTTGCCTTCCCGGTGCTGACTGTTTTGACTGTTCGTAGTCTGCCCGTTACGAGTATCGGGGTGCTGCTTTCCTCTATTGTCATTTTTTTGAGTACCCTGACTGTTCTGACGCTGACCACCTGAATTGGTAAATTTTCCATCGCGGTGCTGTTGATTTTGCGAATTAGAGAATTTCTTTTTATTATCCCGGTTGTCATGATCCCGTGTCGATCCGGTAGATATTCTGGACTTTTTCTGTTGTATACCGCTTTTAACGGTTGTTTCTAAATGCGAAGAATGGCTGGAATGCTGCCGTTCGCCTTGATCGTTTCCTTCCCGCCGCGGTACGTTTCCTTTATTAGTAGTCTGTTGAGCCGCATTATTATATGTGTTTTTAGTATGTTTTGGAACTGCCGCCCGTACCGTTTCCCTTTGTTCCTGCTTTTTAGGTGCAAAAGTCCTCTTCAATATGGCTTTTGCATGATCATCAACACCGCTGAAGTTACCAACCTTAATATTATTATCCTGCAGTGTTTTGATGACGGTTTTGGTTTCTACACCTAATTCCCGTGCTACTTCAAATACTCGTTTCGTCATCTAGTTACCCCCTTATGTTACTCCATCGTTTTTAACACTTTATCTATGGCCTCGGCAAATCCCGCATCAGTTAAAAGGACAACTACATGCCTTTCCTTTCCTATTGATCTGCCCAATTGTTCTTTCGTAAATATATCAACAACAGTTATTTTCTTTTGTTCCGACAAATACCGATATTTTTTAACATTATCTGAACCACCGTCCGATGCCAAAAACAAAAGAGGAACTGTATGATGTTTTAAATACTTTTGTGCAGCAAAATCTCCACAAACTAATCTGCGAGATCGATATGCTAACCCTAAAAAACTTAAAATCTGTTCTTTTTGTGTCATAATAATTCCTGTTTCAACGTTTCATAAATTTCATCAGAGACCTTTGTCTTAAGAGAACGTTCCAAGCGATGTTCCTTATACGCTTTTTCCAAACATTCACTTGCTGCGCAGATATATGCACCACGACCAGATTTTTTCCCTGTCTTGTCAATTTCCACATTGCCTTCCGGTGTAAGAACAATACGAATCATTTCTTTTTTATTTTTCGGTTCCTGACAGCCTACACAAATGCGCAAAGGTACCTTTTTTTTCTTCATGGCTCTTCTCCTATGATTTCATATTTTCTTCAGCCAATTCTGCTGGAACCACAGCTTCTCCCATTATATCCAAATCATCAATTACATCTTTAGTTCCTGTTTCATTATTTGCAGATGCTAACTGCCCTGCCTGCGTCTCACTTTTGATATCTATTTTCCAATTAGTCAGTTTTGCTGCCAACCGGGCATTCTGCCCGGCCTTTCCGATAGCCAGGGATAGCTGATAGTCGGGAACAACAACACTGGAAGATTTATCATTTTCATCTACTGTCACAGAAATAACTTGTGCCGGACTCAGTGCATTCGCAATATAAACCGCGGGGTCTTCGTCCCATTTTACAATATCTATTTTTTCATTTTGCAATTCCGTTACAATATTCTGCACGCGCATCCCTTTTTGGCCTACACAAGCACCTACAGAATCAACGTTCTCATCACGGGAATAAACAGCAATTTTCGACCGGCGCCCCGGTTCACGGGCAACCGATTTCAATTCTACGACACCATCATATATTTCAGGTACTTCTAATTCAAACAATCGTTTTAAAAGTCCAGGATGGGTGCGGGATAAAAGAATCTGTGCTCCCTTAGTGGTTTTACGAACTTCTACAACATAGCATTTGATTCGTTGTCCTACCGTATACGTCTCTGTCGGAATTTGTTCAGAAACAGGAAGCACGGCTTCCGCCTTCCCCAAATCAATATAAATGTTTTTCTGTTCGATGCGTTGAATAATACCGGTTATGATATCATCCGTACGATTGGAAAATTCATCATAAACAATACTGCGTTCTGCTTCGCGCAAGCGCTGGATCATGACCTGTTTAGCTGCTTGAGCAGCAATCCGGCCAAAATTTTTCGGTGTTACATCCACATTGACAACATCATCTATATCATATCCATTATCAATATTACGGGCCAATTGCAATGAAATCTGGTTTTCCTTATCTTCCACAGTTTCCACGACCGTCTTAGGTGCCATGATACGATAATCACCGGTATTGCGATTTAATGTAACAACAGCATTGCCATTAGCTCCGGGTTCCTTTTTATACGCCGTAATTAAGACAGCTTCCAGCGAATCATAAATAACATCCGGAGATACATTTTTTTCTTTAGACAAATATTCAATGGCACTTAGTAACTCTTTATTCACGTTAATAACCTCCAACTAAAAATCAATATGCAGCCGTATTTGAGAAATCTCTTCAGTATTCAATATTTCTTCTATTCCGTCCACACGTACTATAAGTGTTCCATTATCCTGCTTTTTACCAAGTTCCGCAACAAGAAGCTTAGTATTTTTATGCGCCTTAAAAAAATGAATGTCTACCATGCACCCTTCATAACGAATAAAATCCGAATCTTTTTTAAGGATGCGATCCAATCCAGGAGAAGAGACCTCTAACAGATAATTATCAATGATAGGATCTTTTATATCAAGTATTTTGCTGAGTTTTTCACTAACAAACTGGCAGTCTTCCAAATCAATTCCGCCTTCTTTATCTAAAAACACCCGCAGATACCAGTTCTTTTCGCGCACATACTCCACATCAACCAACTCTAATGGTGTGCCTGCAATAATCCGTTCTACTTCTTCCGTTACAATTTTTTCGATTTCTTTCCGCTTCATTTTGTCACCCTGTACTTTCTAAATAGTGTGGGTAAAAGTTGAGAGTGGGTTTACACCCACTCTCAAAAAAATAACTTAATTACTTTTAGTATATCACTATCATACCCATCTGACAACAGTGAAAAGCCTTTAAATCAGCTCAGCTCTCTGCTAGTATACCATCTAAAACAGACGTAAGATGTTGACCAAGAGAAACTTCCAATTTTTTTAAATCATGTCCATCAAAATCATGAACTAGATTAGGAAAATTATGAACTCGCTGTTCCGCAAAAAAATCATCTCGCAGAATATTATACATAACAGATAAACCACTTCGTGTTTCTTTTTGATAATAAGAAACAATCATGTACGAACCATTAATAATCCGTACTGCCTGAGAAGGCTCTATTAACCGCTTAAAGCCTTTATATTCTTTTGGAAGGAGTTCCTCCCAATTAACGGCAGCTATTCCCTTATTTTTAAAAATAACGGTAAAATTAGCCGATCGGTTCACATAATAGCATTGAATCAACTGAGGAAGACGTTTTTCTACCATATGTGTAAATACATCAAAATCTCCCGTAATAAATTCAATAAGAGCAAATTCCAGCATGCAAATATCAGTACGTACCGCATATTCTTCCGAAACCGGATTGAAAGTTGCACGTACGGACCACCCATTGCGGGAATCTTGATAAGAAAAAATAATAAATTCCTTATCGTGTCCATCTTCCGTTATCATTCTAAATTCTTCTGTCAATTTAAAATCTCCCACACGGAGTGGGAGAACGGAAGTTATATTCCATTGTCGTATACGTTCAGTCAATACATTATCCATAGTAAAATAGTGGTGCGGTTGGTGGGACTTGAACCCACACGATCGAAAGATCACTGCCACCTGAAGACAGCGCGTCTGCCATTCCGCCACAACCGCATAATGAACTAAAAATCATATAATTTCTTGTACTGCTCTTCATTTTGCAATACCACTTTAACATATTCTCTAGTTTCTGAAAAGGGTATTTTTTCAATTTCCGAAAAATCTTTTTTCCATCCATACTTGCTTATCCAACTGTCGACATGGCCTCGCCCAGCATTATACGCTGCCAATGCTAATACTTGATTGCCGTCAAATTCCCTCAGCAAATATGCCAAATACCATGTACCCATTTTAACATTAGTCCGTACATCTCTGAGTTTATCGGGGGTAAAATTCTTCATTCCCATCTGTTCTGCAATCCATATGCCGGTTTCTGGCATAATCTGCATCAAACCGTTAGCTCCCCGCTTAGAAGAGGCATCTTCCTTGAACTTGCTTTCTGCCAGAATAACCGCCGCCACTAAAGCAGGTTGTACATGATTTTCATAGGAATAATACCGAACCATATAATCATATTGCAAAGGATATGCTATTTCTCTCATCAACGCATCTTTCCATGTGTAAAAATACCCGCAGGAGAAACAAACTAGCAGTATCGCTACGACAATTGTTCGTTTATTATTCCGTTTCTGCCTCAACATTCCCTCCCCCAAGGTTACCCCTGGATAACAGTAAATTCCATTGTATCCGCACTTGTTCCTCTGTATATTCCAGTGAACCCGTGTTGTCGATGATAACTTGAGCCAATGACTTTTTTTCATCTATAGGAAGTTGAGCATGGATGCGCGCCGATGCTTCATCTGCAGTATAATTATTCCGGTCCATCAAGCGTTGTAACTGTGTTACCGGATCTACATATACCAACCATACCTCATCAACGTACAGATAGTATTTTAACTCAAAAAGAAGCGGCATGTCAAGGAAAACTATCTTTGCTTTTTTATTTTTTTGCAATCTTTTTATTTCTATATCGATTTTTTCATGAATTAACGGATGTAAAATAGACTCCAACCTTTTTTTTTGTTCTACATCATTAAAAACTATACTCCCTATATATGCCCGATTCATCGTACCATCAGACAAAACAGCCTGCGGACCAAAAATCGATGCCACCGCTTGTAATCCGAAAGAATTTGGGGTTACGACAGCTTTAGCCAATTCATCACAATCAATAATATATGCACCATAATTTCTCAATATATTGATAACTGTACTTTTTCCTGAAGCAATACCACCAGATACGCCTATAATATACATTATTCCTCCTACTTCTGGCACTGCGGGCAATAATGGGTTCCCCTTCCGGCTACTTTTATATATACAATTTCCGTTCCACAAACAGGGCACGGACGTCCCTCTCTGCCATAAACACAAAGATTATGCTGATTTTTCCCTTCTTTTCCACTTCCGTTGATAAAGTCGCGAATTGTCGTTCCACCGTACATGATTCCTTCTTCTAAAACACGGACGATAGCATCATGTAATCGTACAGTCGTTTTGTTACCAATACGATTACAACGGCGCAGGGGGATTATCTGAGCTGCAAATAAGGCTTCATCAACATAAATATTGCCCAATCCGGCGACGTTTGTTTGATCTAGTAAAAAACTTTTAATCGTCCGCGTATTATTTTTCAGCTTTTGCCTTAAATACACCGCAGTAAAATTGGGGCTTGTTCCGTCCGGTCCCAATGTGTCACAGCCTTTGACACCCGTCAAACCAACAGAAGGAATCAACCACAAACAGCCCAATGTCCGTACATCACCATATAGCATCCGTCCTTGTGTCAATTGAAAAATAATGCGGCTGAAACGCGGCAGTACAGAAGAATTTTCCTCTTCATATGTAAGACGCCCAGTCATGCGAAGATGAATCAGCAGAGATTGTGATCCATCCATATGCAGAAATAGATATTTTCCCCGCCGTTCCACACTTTTTATTTTTTTGTTTTCAAGTGCTGCAGCAAATTGCTGCGGCGTTGCATTTTTAATAAGTCTCGGTAAAAAAATCTCTATTTTCTGTATTGATTTTCCGGGCAGATGATTTTGCAAATATCGTCGCACCGTTTCTACTTCCGGCAGTTCCGGCATTTCATCCTCCTACTTTGCTTCTTCCCAATTTATTCCATAATTGATGTCTACTGTCAATGGTACAGAAAGAACCACGACATGTTCCATTTTATCTTTTAATATTTTCGCTACTTCTTCCCGTTCTTCTTCAGGTACTTCCAACACTAATTCATCATGAACTTGTACTAAAAGACAAGATTTCAATCTACGCTGTTCCAGCTCTTTCTGAACCGAATTCATGGCCATTTTTATAATATCGGCAGCACTTCCCTGAATCGGTGTGTTCATGGCAGTCCGCTCAGCAAAAGACCTCCGGTTAAAATTTTTGCTGTTGATTTCCGGAAGCATGCGTATGCGTCCAAACATGGTCTTAGCCATACCTGTCTTGCGAGCAGTTTCAATCAGACTATCCATATATCCGCGCACGTGATCATACCGATTAAAATATGCTTGTATATACTCTCTAGCCTGACTACGTAAAACATTGATATTACGGGCCAATCCAAAATCACTGATCCCATAAATAATACCAAAATTAACGGCTTTGGCATGAGATCTCTGTTCCGCTGTAACTTGTTCAAGAGGTATACCAAATACCTCTGAAGCTGTGCGTTGATGAATATCTTGTTTTTTAAGAAAACCGTCTATCATTGTAGGATCTTGAGAAAGATGGGCTAACAGCCGCAGTTCTATTTGCGAATAATCAGCCGACATAATATATGTATACCCTTTTCCTGGTATAAAAAGTGAACGGATACGACGTCCCTGTTCTGTACGGATAGGGATATTCTGCAAGTTAGGATCCGAGCTGCTAAGACGTCCCGTTGCCGTTACCATTTGATTGAAAGAAGTATAAATTCGTCCTGTAGCTGGTAAAATAAGTGGTTCCAACCCTTCCAGATATGTAGAAATCAGCTTTTTCAAAGCCCGAAATTGTAAGATTTTAGGAATAACAACATGTTTGTCCTTTAATTCTTCTAACACTTCAGAATCGGTAGAATACCCTGTTTTGGTTTTCTTAACTACAGGCAGACCCATCCTTTCAAATAAAACAACACCAAGTTGTTTTGTGGAATTGATATTAAACACTTCACCTACATCATCATAAATGGCTTCTTCCAAGCGATCCGCAGCCAATGATAATTCCTGTTCCATAGCACCCAGTTTTTGTACATCCACAGTAAACCCATTCATTTCCATGATTGCCAGCGTATGAATCAACGGAATTTCTATTGTATCATACAAGGGAAGAAGGCCAGTATTTTTCAAAGATTCCTGTACCTGCGACCAGACTTGCAGTGCAAATTGTGCAGCACTGGCAGCTTTATGCGCATCATCCGTCATATCTTCATCAAACGACACGCCAAATCGTTCCGACAAATACGATAATCCATAAGTCGTGCGTGTCGGATCAAGCAAATACGCGGCCAGTGTTAAATCTGCCAGAGGGAATTGTTCTACTTTTACATTGGTACTGCTGTAATCAAACAAAGCTCCTTCCTCGGTCATTACATAAGCAGACGTAGCTTTAGTCAGCCTTTTCCCATCAGAAGTGACCACCAGCAAAGCGTTTGGAAGTACCTTCAAATACGCTTCTTCCTTATCGTGGGGAACCATAAGCACTCCTTCCGGCACAGCCACAGCCAAAGCCGTCATGTGTGGTACAGGAAGATCATTTGTATACAAGGCTTCCACGGCAATGATCTGATTTTTAATTTTTTCGGGCGGTAATTCCTGTACCGTCAATAGTTGCAATTTTGGTTTATCCAACGATGTATTTGTATTTACTGCGGCAAACCGGTCAAATGCAGAAAAACGGTTCAGCAAATTTTTAAATCCCAAGCTGCGAAATAAAGCAGCCACTTCCTCCATCCGCGGCTGCGGTGAAAACATATCAATGGTATATTCAATAGGCACATTGCACTGTATTGTTGCAAGTTCCTTAGACAAAAAAGCTTTATCTCTGCCGTCAAGAAGTTTTTCTTTTAATTTTTTCCCGGATATTTCTTCTAAATGGGCATACACACCTTCTAATGTTCCATATGCCGTAATAAGTTTCAATGCAGTCTTTTCGCCAACTCCTGGAACTCCCGGTATATTATCGGCCGAATCGCCCATAAGTGCTTTCATATCAATAACCTGCAGTGCCGTAAAGCCATATTCAGTTTTCATTACTTCCGGCGTCACGGCCAGCATAGTCGTAATTCCTTTTTTTGTCAAATGAACAGTAATATCCTGATCAACTAATTGCAGCGCATCACGGTCTCCTGTGACAACAGCCACTTCTACATTTTTCTTTTCCATATTCTTGGCTATTGTACCGATGATATCATCACCTTCATATCCCTGCAATTCCAGTACGGAGATTCCCAAACAGGACAATACTTCCCTAATAAGGGAAAATTGTGGGCTTAATTCATCGGGCGCCGGTTTGCGCGTAGCTTTATAGCCATCATAGATATCATTTCGAAACGTATGCTTATCTTTGTCAAATGCAACGGCTACATACTGCGGATTTAATTCTTCATATAGCTTTAACAGCATATTTAAAAAACCATATACGGCATTCGTATATCGTCCCTGGCTATCGGTTAATAGCGGCATAGCATAAAATGCCCGATACAACAGGCTGCTGCCGTCAATAATGGCTAATTTTTCTTTCATATAAACATCTCCGTCAATCGTCGATTTTTACTACAGTTAATGCATTAAAGATTTGATAATGCTGTAACCAAAATAAATAACGGCACAGCCGATAATAAAGGGGGCCGCGTATACAAGCAAACTCAAAGCAGCAAAAATCACAGCTACAATACATAATAAAATAAAACCAATAGCAAACTTTATCCGCAGTGGAAGTCTATTTGTTGAATAGATATGCACATGTGGATTTTGATTTTCTTCTTGTTTTGCTTGAGATCGAAAAAACGTACCGAAAATAGTTTGGTTATCTTCAGCCGAATCATGAACTGAGCCATCTGCATCAATCGTTTTACCACGAAAACTATTTTTCTCTTCTCTCGAAAGAACTTGAACCCGTTCATTTTCTACAGCTGCCCGATGACAGCTTTCACACAAACCGTCATCATATACGGCTTCTCTATCACAGTTTTTACACTTCATGATTATCCTCCTATCATAAAAATCACAAGCGTTATCATTTTATTCACACTATCTTTCATTATAACGTAAAATTCGTTATACAAAAAGAGCAAAAAAAAGAAAAAGCCACACGTATTGGATGTGACTATCTTATGGTAAAATGAAATATTTCGATCCTATAGTAAATTGGACAAAAAGTTTGTAAAAACGTGACTGATAAAATAGTATGCAGCAGCACCCATAAGAGCTGTGCAGGGAATAGTTAATACCCATGCAAACACCATTTGCCTGGCAACATTCCAGTGTACCGCTTTTACCCGTTCTGCCGCACCAACGCCCATAATCGAGCCTGATACAACATGGGTAGTCGATACAGGAAGATGCAGCAGTGTAGCTACAAGGATAACAAATGCTGAATTCAAGTCTGCCGCAAACCCATGAATTGGATACATCTTAAAAATTTTACCGCCTACTGTCCGAATAATTTTCCAGCCGCCTACACTGGTACCTGCCGCCATAGCTGCTGCGCACAGTAGTTTGACCACCATAGGAACTTCTAATGTACCGATAAATCCTCCGGATAACAACGCTAACGTAATAATCCCCATAGATTTTTGCGCATCATTGGAACCATGAGAAAATGCCATAAGCGCTGCTGACATTACCTGTAAACGATTAGCAGATAAATTAACTTTGGCAGGCTTAAAGCCTTTACATACATGGAACACTAGATGCATGATAAGATACCCAACGATAATTGCAATTACAGGTGAAAGGATTAACGATAAAATAATTTTAAGTATTCCTATTCCGTTTAACGCCGATATACCAACGGAAAAACAGACTGCCCCAATAAGACCGCCTATTAATGCATGTGATGAACTGGAAGGCATGCCAAACCACCATGTAACAAGATTCCAAATAATAGCTCCTATCAGTCCGGCAATAATAATAACCTCGTTAATCAAATTAGCCGATATAACAATATCTCCGCCAATAGTTTTAGCAACTCCCGTAGAAATCATAGCACCAACAAAATTCAATACAGCAGTACCTAGGATAGCAATTCCCGGACGGATAGCCCGCGTTGATACACAAGTCGCAATGGCATTAGCCGTATCATGAAATCCATTAATAAAATCAAAAAACAAAGCTAAGACAACAACGGCCATCATCAAATACGTATCAATCATAGTTGTATCCACCTCTTTTTACTGCCATCTTGCATTTTTTCATAAAAACCACCATTCCCTCAATACTATTTCAATATTTCTATTCCGGTAATACCAAGAATAGAAATATTCATAACTATTTTATACTTTTTCTTATGAGTAACCAACCTATTTTCCCATCATATATACCGTAAAACGGCACATAAAGATACACCTTCATGCAATAGTATCCCTAACCAAATAATTGCCGAAAACTGTTCTCCATGTGCCGCTGCCAAAAAACCTGTCATAATTTCCCTATAGCATTTCTTTATTCTTCCGTATCGTATTTTTCTTTATTCTTGCATAATACGACAACCTTTTCCCCATTGATTTTTGAAAAATATTTGCGAGCCTGCATGTATTTCACCAATACATCTTTACAAACGGTTTCAACTTCGGTTATACTGTCCGCTTTTTCCACTGCCAGGTAAGATAATCGTTCTATCTCTTTGTCTGTCAATTTAATTTTACTCATAAATGACTCCCTCCTTAGATCTGATAAAATATACAAATGTACTATTACATCATACGAGGTCCCTATCAGGAATTCAATATAAAAGCTTCATATAACCATATAATTTACACGTTTTTTACACACCATGCAAGCTGGCAATATCAGTAATTCCGTTCCTTCAATTTACGTTCGATGTCGCGTTTAGCCTCTTTTTCTGCCAAGGCTTGCCGTTTATCATACAGCTTTTTTCCCGTTGCCAGCCCTACTGTCACCTTAACTTTTCCCTTTTTAAAATAAAGGTTAAGAGGAATAAGAGTATATCCTTTTTCCTTTGTTATGCCCAATAGCTTCATAATCTCATATTTATGAAGAAGAAGTTTACGTGTCCGCAGCGGTTCATGATTAAAGCGGTTTCCTTGCTCGTATGGACTAATATGCATGCCAACAAGCAATACTTCCCCATTTTCAATACGACAAAAACTATCTTTTAAATTTACTTTTCCTTGACGCAGTGATTTTACTTCTGTTCCCGTTAATGCAATCCCTGCTTCATATGTATCATGAATAAAATAATCGTGACGAGCCTTTCGATTATCAGTTATATATTTTTGTCCTATGGTTTTCGCCACAATAGTCACCTGACCTTATCTTTTCTTTTTACCATCTTTCTTATTCTTTATTTTTTTATTCTTTTTTATTTTTTTCTTTTTCACTGTATTCTTGCCTTTACGGCTCTTCTTTGACGCCGGCATCCAATTTCGTTTGCTATCTGCATAACTGCCATTGCGCTTTTGCCGGCTTCTCGTACGATTCATCATCATTTGTTGTAAATCTGCCAAAGATTCAATCGTACCCGGAACAAAATCAATTTCACATTTTTCCACATTGACTTGTGCCAATGTCACCCGGATAGGATCACCTAAATGATATGTTTTCCCACTCTGCTGCCCCACCATCGTATAGGTTGCTTCATTAAATTCATATGTATCATCTGTCAGGAATGAAATGTGAATTAAACCCTCAATTCCGTTTTCTAAACTGATAAATAATCCAAAAGGAGTAATTCCACTTACATGGGCATCAAATGGCTCTCCAATAAACGGCACCATATATTCCGCCTTTTTCAAATCATCTGTTTCTCGTTCTGCTTCCACTGCTACTCGTTCTCTTGTGCTAGCCTGGTTCGCCGCCATGGTATGATAAGACAGAGATTGTTCCGCTTCTTTTTGTGTTAATTTCCCTCGTTCCTGGAATTTCCGAATCAATCGATGTACCATTAAATCCGGATATCGGCGTATCGGTGAAGTAAAATGAGTATAGCATTCTGATGCTAAGCCAAAATGTCCGCAATTAGCCGTGGAATAGCAGGCTTGCTGCATAGACCGCAAGGTAATCGTTTGTACCACTAATTCTGCCTCTGTTCCTTTTGCCGCGTCAAGTAATTTTTGAAAATCACGGGGAACGATAGCATCCGTTTGCGGTATAGGCAAATTAAAACTGGCAAGAACCGTCCGTAACGTTTCTATCCGTTCCTGTTCAGGAACGGCATGGATACGATAGACAGAAGGATTTTCACTATTTCTCAAATACACTGCTACTGTTTCATTGGCAATAAGCATGCTTTCTTCTACCATTTGTTCCGCTATAGATCGTTCTCGTTTTTCCAAACGCAGTGGTTTTCCTTCTGTATCTAATATAATTTTATATTCTGGAAAATCAAAATCAATGGCCCCGCGGCGAATCCTCATATCTTTAAGTATTTGCGATAAATCCCGTAAATTTCGGAGCATTGGCATAAACGAACATAAATCATCAGGAACAATACCTTCTGCTAGTGCCTTCCGTACCTCCGTATAATTGCAACGGCGTTTTACTTGAATAACAGCCGGTCCTATATCAGCATGAATAACTTTTCCGTTCTTATCTATTTCCATAACACACGTCATGGCATATCTATCTTTGCCTGCATTAAGGCTGCAAATACCATTAGAAAGAACGGCGGGCAACATAGGAATGACACGATCCACAAGATAGACACTCGTACCACGGGCATAGGCTTCTTCATCAATAGCTGTTCCCGGTTTTACATAGTAACTGACATCGGCAATATATACACCAAGCCTAAAGTTCCCATTAGCCAATCGGACAACATCAATAGCATCATCTAGGTCTTTTGCATCTTCCCCATCTATGGTAATAAGTTGCCGACCTCTATAATCAAATCGCCCTTCTTCCATAGCAACTAACTGATTAATATTTTCCGTTTCTTCCTGAACTTTTTTAGGAAAAACAAAAGGCAGACCATGTTTAGCCATAATAACCTTGACATCTAGATCTTTATCACCCGTATATCCTAATATTTCTGTAATTTCGCCTTCCGCTTTTCTGTTTTTTTCCGGCCATGATGTTATCGTCACAAGAACACGAGCTCCGCTGCGGGCATCTTTGGTTTTGTCAAGAGGTATAAATATGTCTTCTCGGATTCGTTCATCATCAGGAGTTACAAACCCAAAGTTTTTTTGTCTATCATACGTGCCCACGATATTCTTATTAGCCCGTTCTACAATGGTTACAACCTCTCCTTCTTGCTTATGTCTGCCATTGCCGCTTTGAATAACGCGAACAATAACCTTGTCATTGTTCATCGCCGTATAACGATTCTGTTCTGCCACATACACATCATCTTGTAAATCTTCACTAATAACAAAGCCAAACGAACTTGTATATCCTTTATAAATACCCGTAACTTGCGTTTGTCCTTTATTGGGTAAATAACGACCTTCTTCAACTCTCATGAGCACTCCACTCCTTATCATTTGATCAAAGGTCTCAAATAAAACAGAAAGTTCTGAACCAGTCACGTGTAATATTTCCGCACAATCTTCCACTGTTGCGCCTACAGGCGACTTATCTATACATATTTGTATTATATCATGAATACGGTCTAAATTCATATATACCTCATACTCAATAAAAAAACAATCCGCATACAGCTCTAACTGTTTATAAAAAAAGCCTGCGGCAATTGCCGCAGGTTGTTAGCCATCAATACGTATTCATCAATCTGCCCAAAATCAATGTTAAGACAGCAAATAAGATTGATAATATGATGGTCATTTTTGATAAAAAAGCATCCATACCACGAGCTCTGCTTCCGAACAAATCTTCCGCTCCGCCGCCGAATCCTGCTCCCATTCCCTGAGTTTTACTCTTTTGAGCAACGACAACTCCAATCAGAACCAATGACAAGATGACTACTAAAATTTCTAATACGGTAATCACGCTAATCCTCCTCACACACAATCACACTTAACGATATTATTGTACACTCATTTTTCATTTCTATCAATAGGCTGTCCCGTTTTATTTTCATCATTACGAGATTCCAAATATCGTTCCAATTTACGCTTAACCCGCTGCAGCGCATTGTCAATAGATTTAACATGGCGGTGCAAATCCCGGGACATTTCATTATACGACTTACCATCTAAATATGCATTGAGAACCTGCCACTCTAAATCACTGAGGATTTCATTCATTTTCAACTCAATGTCAGCAAATTCTTCTTTGCTGATAACCAGTTCCTCCGGATCCGTTATTTTAATTCCGGCAATCACATCCATTAGCGTGCGATCTGATTCCTCCGCATAAATAGGTTTATTAAGGGATACATACGAGTTAAGAGGAATATGCTTTTGCCGTGTTGCCGTTTTAATAGCTGTAATAATCTGCCGTGTCACACATAATTCGGCAAACGCCCGGAATGAAGATAACTTATCGCCGCGGAAATCACGAGTAGCCTTATATAGCCCGATCATGCCTTCCTGTATGATATCCTCCTTATCCGCTCCTATTAGAAAATAGGTCCGAGCCTTAGCCTTAACAAAATTACGATATTTGTTAACAATATAATCCACAGCTTCTGGATCTTGTTCTTGCTGTGCGCAGCAAACAATTTCTTCATCTGTCATATCACTAAATCTGTTGTTTATATTTTGTTGTTCTGTATCTGTATTTATATGCATTGCCTCATCACTCTCCACCTATCTGATATATGACAGATATTATTTTTTTCGGCGAATTCGCTCTAACTTTTCGAGAACATCGTCTTTTACATGACCGCGCATTTCATTGCGTACTCCGGTTAATACATTATGACTATCATAATGATAATGTTCTTTTTTTACCAGAGCCACATCTTCTTCCAGTTCTCGTGCCGGTATCCTAAAGGCTCCTGCTCCCAATATCTGATTTTGTTCCGGTCCATCAGACGTAGCCACATAAATAGGCCGCCGTTCGCTGCGATGCTCATAAACCATTTTTTCGATACGGCTATCGGCCGTCTCTTCTTTATCCGTAAATAAAACGAGGCAATCAGTCCCAACTGTTTGGCTTTTAACGCTTTCTTCCGTATACATAGCATCAAATACCAGAACCACTTTAAATCCCTTAGCTTTGCCATAATCGGCTGCAATATTGATCAAACGTTCACGGGCATGTTCCAAGGATTTTTCAGCGAGTCCTTTCAGCGATTTCCATGAAAATATGACATTATATCCATCTATAATCAGTAATGGTTGCATTACCTCATCTCCTGTCGCTGCCGTACCACTTCATACATAAGAAGCGCAGCTGCAACAGAAGCATTGAGAGAGTTTATCTGGCCAAACATGGGAATCTGCACGAGAACATCACAAGTTTCTTTGACCAGCCGGGATATTCCTTTACCTTCACTGCCAATAACAAGTACGACCGGTTCGGTCAAAGAGCTGTGAAAATAATCAGTTTTTCCCATCATATCTGCCCCAATAACCCAAAAGCCGCGTTTTTTTAAATATTGTAAGGTTTGTACAATATTACCAATCTGTACAATAGGTATATATTCAATTGCCCCTGCTGACGTTTTTCCCACTGTCTCATTAATTGGTGCACTATGCCGTTTTGGTATAAGTACAGCATTAACACCAGCACACTCAGCCGTACGTATAATAGCACCTAAATTATGGACATCTTCTACTCCGTCTGTAAGTATAAGAAAAGGTAATTTTCCCTTTTCTGACACAGCTGCCAAAACATCCGTCAAATCGGCAAAATTAACGGCAGCGGCAAAAGCAACCACTCCTTGATGACGATTCCCCGGAACTAATTGATTAAGAACCTTAACAGGAACATTTTCCACTACTATTTTTTTGTCTCTGGCCATTTCCTTAATATGTTGTAAAGAGGTCGATTCATTGCCTGCCGCCACATATATTTTTGTTATGGATCGTCCTGCCTTCAACGCCTCTGTTACACTATTGCGGCCAATAATCATGCCTTCGTCATTCACTTTTTACTCCTTTATTCCATGCACAATCCGACAATATTCCTTCGTATATGCATAAATTTGCAACATAATATCGTCTAATCTTTTTTGCTGCCCCGATAACACTAAGTAGCCTACCAGAGCTTCTAAAGCCGTGCTGTCATGATATTCAGCAACCGTGGCACTTTTAGGCACCTGTGAGTATGCATTGCGTGCGCGATGGCAAATAGCTTTTTCTATTTCGTCAAGTGTTTCCTTAAGCTTGCGGTATACATACGCCTGCGCTTTGGCAGAAACAAACTCGGCTGCCAGCAAATGTAATACTTGTACATTCGGGATCCCCGTATCTACTAAACGATGCCGCATATGGAGAGCATAATACGCATCTCCTACGAAAGCCAGAGAAATAGGATCCATCATAGTAATATCTTGTTGAGGAACAGCTAATATAGTTCCTGCTGCAAACGCTATATATGCTTTATGTTTTAGGGCTTGTATTTGTTTAAATTTCACTTCTTCCAACGCGCTCCCTGCGGTGAATCTTCAATCGCAATGCCTAATTTAGTTAATTCTTCGCGAATCATATCGGCAATAGCATATTGCTTCTGATCCCGGCATTCCTGCCGTATTTTCAAAATAACTTCCATAAGATTATCATAATCTTTAGAATTCGCATCGGTCTTTATTTTTTCCCAGCGTTCTTCCAAAATTCCCAAAATATCTGTCATTGTATGGAAAATTCGTTTTACCTCGGCCATAACCGAAGGATCGACAGGAACACCCGCATTAACAACGGCGTCTTTATAAATATTGATTTTCTTAGCTAATTCGAACATAGCTGCACTGGCCAGTGCAGTATTGAAATCATCGCTCATTGCTTCTTCAAAATCTTCTTCCACTTTCTGCGCATCACACAAAAGCTGCTTGGATTCGTCTGAACCAGCACCTCCCGGCTGATCTAAAAGAAACATAACATTATCAATCCCTGTACCTAACCGTTCTAAACTGCGGGTTGTTTCTTCGAGCCGTTCATCACTAAAATCAAGCGGACTGCGATAATGTGTGGAAATAAGGAAAAAGCGCAAAGCATCCGGACTATATAGTGCCAAAATGTCTTTAACAAGAAAAAAGTTATTAAGAGATTTACTCATTTTTTCTTGATTAATAGTAATAAATCCATTATGCAGCCAATATTTAACCATAGGGGCCTTGCCTGTATACGCTTCAGACTGTGCAATTTCATTTTCATGATGCGGAAATATAAGATCACTGCCGCCACCATGGAAATCAAACGTATCTCCCAGATATTTATTGCTCATGGTTGAGCATTCGATATGCCATCCAGGCCGTCCCGGACCCCAAGGGCTCTCCCAAGAAGGTTCTCCCGGCTTTGCCCCCTTCCAAAGTGCAAAATCCATAGGGTTATGTTTGCGATCATCCACTTCAATTCGGGCACCGGCCATCATGTCATCAAGCGAACGTCCACTCAGCTTGCCATATCCCGGAAAACTTTCCACACTGTAGTACACATCATGGTCCAATACATAAGCAAATCCTTTTTTCACTAGAACTTCTACCATATGGATGATATCCGGAATGTGCGTCGAAACACGAGGATACATATCGGCACGGCGAACATGTAAAGCATCCATCACTTCAAAATAAGAAGCAATATAGCGATTAGCAATAGTATCCCAGGAAACATTTTCCCCATTAGAAGCATTGATAATTTTATCATCAACGTCCGTAAAATTTTGAATTAATTCTACTTCGTAGCCAATATGCTGCAAGTAGCGACGAATAACGTCCCATGTAACAAAAGGGCGGGCATTCCCGATATGTGTGTGATTATAGGGTGTTATACCGCAAACATACATTTTTATCTGACCCGGGGTAACGGGAATAAATACTTCTTTTTGTTTTGTGAGGTCATTATAAACTTTAATTTCTCTCATCTACTATTCCTCCTTAGCATGATAACGCAAAAAGACCACCATCCCTGACAGAGACGGTGGCCCGTGGTTCCACTCTGTTTTATTGCAGCTTCGGCTGCAATCTTAATCGCACATAACGGGTGCCACCGAACCGGCTTACTGACTTCACCCGGTCTACTCGCAAAGGCAACTCTGCAACTCCGCAATCTAATCAGGTTTTCAGCCAAGGCCCGACTTCTCTGTAAGTGCTCGTTTGCAGATAATTTTGGTCATCATATTTAATAAAATTATTCTACGTGTATCATATATCATATCGAAATAATTCATTCCTGTCAAGCATTAAAAATTAGTCAAATACGCTACCAGTGGTAACGTCACCAAACAAGACACCGTTGTAATCATAATTGCGCCTAGCGCACACTCTTCATCCGATTGATTCACACGAGCAAACATAGCAACCGCTGCCATACTGGGCATCCCCGTAAGAATTGTTATAAACACGGCAATCTCTTTTGAAATATGAAAGTATGCCAATATATAATACAGTACCACGGGAATGGCAATCATCTTAACAATCACAATAGCATAATACTCGATTTTTGTAATAAACCGCTTCACATCATATAAGCAAAAACTTCCGCCAATATAAATTAATGACAGCGGCGTCGTTGCATCTCCCACGGAGGTAAGCGCTTGATTAATCGGTAAGGGTAATTTCCACTCCATATAAGTACATAGTATCGCCAAAAAGATTGCCAGCATTGCCGGATTCAAAAGACTTTTCATATTTTCCCTTACCGAATTATAGGCAACCTTTTCTTTAGGCAGCGTCAAATAAAATCCGATGCTCCATAACATAATCTGATCAATAATACTAAACAGCGCCATATATAACATGCCACGTTCCGGCAGTACCCCCAAAAGCAGGGGTATGCCAATAAAGCCAACATTACCAAACATAGTCGCCGCCCAGAAAACCCGTCCATAATTGCCTTTGAGAGAAAACAGGCGAGTCAACACCCCGCCTGATACAAAAAGGATCCCGTACATGACCAAGGTCGTTACGATGACTTCGCCACCGCAAGATAACATATCTTCCCGCGTTGCTCCATTTATAACTTTTGTAAAAATCATGATTGGCAAAATAAGCCGCATAATCAGTTTTGATAAATTGCCTAAATACTTTTCATCCAACGCATTGGTTTTTATACCGATAATGCCAACAAAAATTAAAACAGCAAAAATTTCAAGTTGATGCAGCAGAAGATCAACGGAACTCATGCATAACTCCTCTCTACTTATCAATTCTTCTCATCAAATAATTAATAAAATCCTCCCCGTTTCACACTGCGTACAAACACAGCCAGCCAAACAATGGTTACGATCACATTAAATCCAAAAATGGATAAATTCCATTCTTGGAATACTTGATAATATGAATAACAAAGAGCAACAAATCCCATACTGAAAAAAAGGATAGTCATTCTATCCAATCCGACTAAAGACTGTTTCCAAGTCTTTTTCTTACCTTTATTTCGTTTTAAATCATTTCGCTTTTTAGGTTTACGGCTCATTACACGATACCTCTACTTCTTTTATACGATTATAAATAAAAACCATTATAATTTCTATTTTATAAGAATAAACGGAATTTGACAAGAAAACTACATTTTAATTATACTTACTAATCTTATTCTTTAAATAAAAACTCCATTAAAAAATGATATTTTTCATATAATTCTGCTAATTGCTCGACGGAGTATTCCTTGTAATGTTTCGACTGTGTCTGACTATCAAAAAAATTCTGCAAACAGCGTAAAAGGATCACGCTATTCACCAAATATATAGGTAATGTATCTTCATGGATACAATGCACATTTTTCTTCAAAAATCCGGTAGAATAATTTGTATTAAAAGACAAATTCGTAAAATTAGTCCCACTGTATTTTTCTGTTGTCGGAAGCAGCACGCCAAAAACAATAGCCGGATTAGATTTCATCTCATCCAAAATATGTTTCATATGCAATCGCCGTTCTTCCGTTGTCAATTGATAAGAAAAATCGGTTAAATGAATATACCCCGTTTCTAAATAACGAATAATAGAATTTGTAGGAAGCATAAAACGTAAAGATACGCGATTGACAACTGTTTCCCATATCGCATGAACTCGTTGTACCCATTCCTCCGTTGCCGGTTCAAGATTACCCGTTTTCGCAGCTTTTAATAAAGACTGAAAAACTTCATTTGGCAAAAGAAATTCGAATCCATTGGCACAAAAGAAAAAAAACTTATCAGATGCATAAAATGTATCCCTAAACCCAAACCGATCCATCCCCAGCGTATTTTTCGGCTGCAGTACAACGGGCTGCGTCATAATAAAAGACTTGCACTTATTATAAATATCTTTTACCTGATGTGAATCATAAACAGCTATGCTCATATCAATATAACCTTCCGCATTAATATAATACAAAATAACCGCTTTATTTTCTATAGCAATGATATTATCATATAGTTTTGAGGATTTTTCATAAATAGTAAAATCAAAATCTAAAAAATCATTTAAACATTGAAATATGCTTCCCGTCGCATTAATAGAATTGTTCTGCAGTTCATTTACATTTAACGCAACATGAATATTACAAGGAAATTCTTTCATTTTTACATCATAAAATATTTGCCAAAAATGATTTTTAACTAAATTTAAAAAATCGCCGGTAATAACAATATTTGCCGGTTCCGTCAAATCTTCCAGCTTTGATTTTACTATATGCTGTATTAAAGTCTGACATTCTGACATTCCTATGGAAAGGTCTGAATGTTCAACGTTGACTGTATTACTGCAATTTTTCTTCTCTTTCAAAGAAGTGCGGTATGCATTCCCTAAATATTGATAAATCGTAAAGGATAAATCTTCTTCTCCCCATTCATCAGAATGCAAAAATACCCTTGAAAATTCTTTGCGCTGCTTTTGTTTAAGTATGATCGGAGCAAGAAAATCAGCAATTTTCTGATTGATGCAATCTACATTTTTAGCTGCCGGCAGACGCGCTCCAGTCGTCCATTTACTTACATAAGATAAATCATATTCTATTGCTTGAGATAACACATTATATCGGACATGTGCAAAATCTAATATTTTTTTTAAAGACTCTGCATATTTCTTTATTTCCATTATATATCACCTTCTTTTATGTATTGGTCAAACGCCTTGATCACATCAACCCCGTCCTATCATTTCAATGTGTTCATTATATCACTAAATAGCAATTTTATTATAGTCTTGCATCATACAAAAAGGGCAAAACAGAAATGAATCTGCCCCGCCCTTGTATTTAAACAAACTGTCATTTTAAAATATTACACAATTCCTGTAACCATATACAAAAAAACAGCAAAAAATGCCATTGCAAATTTCAATAACGTAATACCAAAGATATCCATATATGATTCTCTATGGGTTAACCCGCAAATGGCTAGCGTAGTAATAATCGCACCATTATGAGGCAGTGTGTCCATTCCTCCGGCAGCCATGGAAGCAACGCGATGCAGTACTTCCGGAGGAATACCTGCTGCGGTAACGGCTTGTAACCAATGGGTACTGAATATTTCAAGAGCAATTCCCAGTCCGCCTGTCGCAGACCCCGTAATAGCTGCCAAAACATTAACCATAATAGCTGCATTTAATAACGGCATGCCTTCCCCTATACTGTATAAAGAATTAGCAATTTCTGTAAACCCCGGCAAAGAAGAAATAACACTGCCATACCCTACTTCAGATGCTGTATTCATAATAGCCAGCAAGGATCCAATGGCACCAGCATTTAATGCCGCTTTCAAACTAACTGACTTTGGCATGAATCGATATCCCAACGAACAAGACATAATAATAGCAATTAATAAACCTATAATTAATGACCAAATAGAAATAACACTTTTTACAGTTTTGGCAGTAAGCGGCAACCCTGCTTTTTGAAAGGGGACCACTAATGTTTCATCCCAAGTGAAAACAAACGAAAGATAGAAGCTGACCGCCAGAACAGCAATAAGCGGTAAAACAGACAGATACCAAGGCGGCGTCGATTGATCCGGATCAATCGCTGCTTCATTCAACGTATGATTTCCATATCCTTCCCCTTTCTTGACTGCAACTTTCCTTCTCCAATTCAAATATACATAGCAAATAACTAACGTTATAACACCGCAAATAGTTCCTAATTTAGGTGCAGCATAAATAGTCGTTCCTAAATAAACCGTAGGAATAATATTTTGCAATTGAGGCGTTCCTGGCGCTGAATCCATGACCATGGTTAAAAGTCCCGCCGTCAATACTGCCGGTATTAATCGTTTAGGTATTTCTGCTTCCTTAAATACGGCAGCTGCAAACGGATAGATAGCAAATACAGCGACATATACACTGACTCCTCCATACGCCAAAATGATGCAAACCGCCATTACCGATAAAATAGCTTTATCTTTTCCAAGTTTGTGAATAACTTCTTCTGCTATGCTTCTTGCCATACCGGTTACTTCCATGACCTTTCCGAAGACAGCTCCCAGTAGGAATATGGGAAAAAATGATTTAACAAATACAACAGACTTTCCCATAAACAATTCGGTATACGCCGGCAATACATGGTAATCAGCCATACTAGCGGCAACTAAAGCACATGCTGGAGCAAATAAAATAACGGAAAAACCGCGATATGCAATCGTTACCAACAAGCATAAACTAACGATGATCATAATAACATCCACAATACACTACCTCCTCATTTCTTTTATTGCGAAAAAGCTGTGAATTAGTTTGTTTCATGTTATGTAATTCACAGCTTTTTGTTCATTTAAAAGTTGTTTATTGTCCTATAAATTTGGGTTCTCTTTTTTCAACAAATGCACCCATTCCTTCTTTTTGATCCGCAGTTGCGAAACAAATCGCAAACACTTCATCTTCATAAGCAATTCCTGTTACAATATCACAATTTAATCCACGATTAATTGCCGTTTTTGAAAGCTGGACTGCAATAGATCCTTTAGATGCAATCAGTCTAGCTGTTTTCATAACTTCTTCCATCAAACACTCTTGCGAAAAAACTTCATTTACCAATCCTATAGCAAGTGCTTTTTGTGCATCAATGATTTTCGCTGTAAAAATCATCTCTTTCCCCTGTCCGCGACCTACTATTCTCGGTAAACGCTGCGTCCCGCCAAACCCAGGAGTAACTCCCAAACCAACTTCGGGCTGACCAAATTTTGCAGTATCTGAAGCATACCGAAAATCGCAAGCACAGGCAAGTTCACACCCACCGCCTAAAGCATATCCGTTAACAGATGCAATAACTGGCTGTGGAAGATTTTCTATACGCGTGAAAGTATCTTGTGCCATTTTTCCGAATAAACGCCCGTCCATAGGCGTCATCTTCGACATAGAAACAATATCTGCACCTGCTACGAAAGACGTATTGCCGCTGCCCGTAATAATAACAACCTGTATATCTTTCGACTTTTCAATAAATCCGATACATGTATTTAATTCTTCCACGGTCTCGGGATTCAACGCATTCAAAGCTTTCGGACGATTGATTATTATAGTAGCAATACCTTCTTCTGTTTTATATATTATGTTATTAAATTTCATATAAACCACCTCATGTAATATTATTTATTTCTTGTTATAATTTTCTTGTCAAGGTACTGTTCAATTGCTTCCTCTGTATAGCCGTATTCTTTTAATATGTCTACACTGTCTTGACCAATTTTCGGTGCCGGACAATTTACCGTCGGTTTAATATCATCTGCTGACAACGGTTCCAATAAACAAAACCGCACAGGTGTCATAGCTTGTTTCGTCTTTGTCCCATCAAAATTCATAACGGGCACGATATACTCGTTCTCCAGTGCTTGCGGATCTGTTAAGGTATCCTTTACATGCCGAATACAATCATATGCAATATCTGCTTTCTTCAAACGTTCTTCCATTTCTTCCCTTGTATGTCCGGCAAAAGCTTGTCCAATGATTTCTACTAATTCCGGTGCATTCTTTTTCGCATCAGCAAATTTATAGAATCTGGGATCGTCAACCAAATCCGGACGCCCTGCAATGTCCTTCATCAAAGTATTATAGTATCTCTCATGTTCCAATATGCTGATATATATCCAATTGCCATCGGCACATTTAAAACTATCCATCACCGGGGACATGGGATTTTTCCTTGTTTTAGGATATTCATCACCATATTGAGTTGCTACGACCAGCGCGCTGCTGTTCCAAATTGCTTGGGCAAATAACGATACCATAATCTTACAGCCTTTTCCCGTCTGCGCCTTATTGAATAGCGCTGCTGCAATTCCTCCTGCCAAGGAACAAGAAGTCGTAGCATCTCCAAATCCATAAGGAGCATTAATGGGTGAAGTATCTTTTTCCGCAAAATCCATCATAGCACCGGACCTCGCCCAAAAAGCCACTACATCAAACCCCGGATTGTCTTTGGCCGGTCCAAAATCGCCATATCCATTCAACTGTGCCCAAATAATATGCGGATATTTTTTATTTATGGTTTCATAATCAAGGCCTAACCGTTTTAATGCTCCTGTTCTATAGCTTGATACAAATACATCGGCCGTTTCCAATAATGTATCCAATATGGATTGACCTTCTTTTGTTTTCAAGTTAAGGGATAACCCCCTTTTATTTGCATTATATGTATCATATAAGGGATTACAATCCTCATCAATAGGCGCTTTTAACGAGGTTCCCGAACTTCGGATTGGATCTCCAAACGGCGGTTCTACTTTAATAACGTCAGCCCCCCAGTCAGCCAAAATTTTTGCAGCACCCGGTCCTGCCACAAAATAGGTTAAATCTATTACTTTTACTCCTTTTAACGGATGAAACATAGCAGACACTCCCTTTATAAAATATATTCAATATATTATTTCAATATTTCACGGCTGATAACAACTCGTTGAATCTGATTCGTCCCTTCATAAATTTGTGTGATTTTAGCATCACGCATCATTCTTTCAACAGGATATTCTCTAGAATAGCCATATCCGCCCATAATTTGTATAGCATCTAAAGCTACTTGTACCGCCATATCAGAAGCAAATGTTTTTGCCATTGCCGCTTCTGTTCCAAATTTCACATTTGCATCCTTCAATTCGGCTGCATGATAGGTCAGTTGTCTAGCTGCTTCAATTTGAATTGCCATATCTGCCAACATAAATCCAATAGATTGATTCGCACAAATGGGTTTACCAAACTGTTCTCTCACCTTAGCATAATTTCTAGCCTCTTCATAAGCTCCTGCAGCAATTCCCGTTGCCAATGCCGCAATTCCAATCCGTGCAACATCTAGTGTCATCATAGCAATCTTAAAACCTTCCCCATCTTTGCCTAATTGATTTTCTAAAGGAATTCTGCATTTATCAAAAATAAGCTCTGTTGTCGAAGAAGCGCGGATACCCATTTTAGGTTCATGTTTACCAATGGAAAAACCGGTAGTTCCCTTTTCTATAATAAAAGCTGCCAGTCCTTTAACCCCTTTAGCCCGATCCTTCGTAGCAAATACAACAAACGTATCCGCAACTCCGCCATTGCTAATAAAGCATTTACTGCCATGTATAACATACTCGTTTCCATCCTGTGCTGCCGTCGTTATCACTTTAGCCGCATCAGAACCTGCCCCCGCCTCCGTCAAAGCAAACGCTCCAATGGAGCTTCCCGCAGCTAAAGAAGGAATATATTTTTCTTTTTGTGCGTCTGTTCCAAACATAAGAATAGGCAATATTCCCGCTGAATTATGAACAGCCACAATAGTGGCTGTCGAAGCGCAACCTTTGGCAAGTTCTTCCAGAACCGCAGTACTCGATACCATATCCATATCAGCTCCATCATATTTTTCAGGAACTGACATTCCCATGAAACCTAACTTTCCTAACTGTTTTATATTTTCCCAAGGAAATTCTTCCGTCTCATCATATTGTTTTGCCATAGAAGCAATTATTTTTTTTGTAATATCACCGGCTACCTTCTGAATAGCTTTTTGTTCTTCATTTAAAAACATGTCCTCATCTCCTTATTTTGTATTTAGTATGCATACTTGTATTATTTATGATTTTATTATACCTATTAAAAAATGGAACTATAGACACAAACACTAGACATCTTTACAGTGATTTTTTTCACAATTAATACCAACTAATTCCATATTTCATAGGCTTGACATGACTATATGTCCATTTTGTCCAGATAACAAAAAAATCCTTATCAAGTTATTACATAGTAATAACTTGATAAGGATCTCTATAAAAATTACTTACCCTTCATCTTTTTTATTTGAACAGTCAGTATGATTTCATCAAAGACAGCATTTTTTTGTCCTGCCAGAGCGGTGAGTCTCCGGTCCTCCAGCCACAGCAACAAAAAGTCCCCGTCTTCCGATCATGATAAGCATATTGATGGAAACTTCCCTGTGTCTCTTGTATCATATCCTGCAATTTCTTATCTACACGCCCACTAGGCAGGGAAAATGGCCTCTCTTTTTTATCCGCAAAAAACACATAATGTTTTTATTCTTGTTCCGGTGCTGTCGAAATCCCAGCAGCAGCTAAGCTCAGTCCCCAATTTAGCAAGCAATAATCAAAAGCTACCAATAGTTGCTCCGCACTTTTCATTGCAGTGTCCTTCCCAAGCGTTCCAATACCTTATCCCGGCCCATAAGTGCCACAATAACATTAAGATCAGGGCCATGCATAACACCTGTAACCGCTACCCGAATAGGCATATATACAAATTTTCCTTTTATTTTTAACCCTTTTTGAATTTTTTTAAATAAAGGTTGTACCGTGTCCGGCGTCACTGCGGGAAGTGACAACAATTCCTGCCGGAACATTTCAAGAACTGCCGGAGCTGTCTCTTCTTGCAGAACAGCCGCTGTTTCTTCATTTTCCGGCATGTAGTCTTCTGTAAAAAATACTTTTGCCGGTTCTACAATTTGTGCTCCATATTGGACATGCTCACGAAGCGCCCAAATCATTTGTTTTAACCAAGCGGATTCTTCCATGTCCGGTTTTTCTGCCACATATCCCGCTGCCTGTAAATGAGGCAGGCAAATCGCATAAAGTTGATCTTCATTTAACTGTTTCATATAATGAAAATTAATCCAATTTAGCTTTTCAATATCAAATACAGCTGGATTTTTGGCAACTCGATCCAAGGAAAATTGTTCAATCAACTCTTCTTTGCTGAATATTTCCTGATCACTATCCGGCGTCCACCCCAAAAGCCCCAAAAAATTAAACAAAGCTTCCGGTAGATATCCCATATTTTTATATTGTTCTACAGATGTTGCACCATGACGTTTGCTCATTTTTTTCTTATCCTTGCCAAGGATAAGTGATACATGAGCAAACTGCGGAACTGGAAAACCCAAAGCATGATATAAGACCAATTGCCGTGGTGTATTTGACAAATGTTCTTCTGCACGTATGACATGCGTAATATGCATCAGCGCATCGTCTAAAACAACACAATAGTTATAAACAGGAATCCCATCGGACTTGACAATAACATAATCACCAACAATATTCGAATCAAACTCTACATGTCCGCGAACGAGATCATCCACAGCTAAAATTTCGTTTTTAGGCGTAACGATCCGAACAACATGCGGCCGTCCTTCCCGGAGATACTGTTCAATCGTTTCTTTTGGCAAATCGCGACATTTCCCGCTGTATACCGGTGTTTCACCTTTATCCATCTGTGCCTGGCGTTCTACTTCTAACTCCTCCGGCGTACAAAAACAATAATAAGCCTTTCCTTCGGCAATCAGTTGATCGGTATACTTTTGATATAAATCTAAACGCTCCATTTGACGATACGGTCCATATAAACCGCCTACATCAATTCCTTCATCCCAATTAATGCCTAACCATTGCAGCGATGCTTTAATATTTTCTTCCGATTCACGTGTAGATCGTTTCTGATCCGTATCTTCAATACGCAATACAAATTTGCCATTCGTATGTTTAGCTACAAGATAATTAAACAATGCCGACCGGGCTCCGCCAATATGAAACGGACCGGTAGGACTCGGAGCAAAACGAACCCGTACTTCTTTAGACATTAAAATTCCTCCCATACTATTCATTCTCCGGCACGACAATCATAGCAGATGCCTGCGCTGCCATACCTTCTTCCCTGCCGATGAAACCCAAATGTTCCGTTGTTGTCGCTTTAACTGCCACAACCGATGCAGGTATATGTAATGCCGCGGCAATATTCACGGCCATTTTATCTATATATTTTCTTATTTTAGGCCGCTGTGCTAATAAAATTACATCAATATTCACGATGCGGCAACCTTTATTTTGCAAAATATGCCATACTCTTTCCAATAAAATCAAACTGGAAATATCTTTAAACTCCTGCGAAGAATCAGGAAAATAAGTTCCAATATCTTTAAGTCCTGCCGCTCCCAACAATGCATCCATCACAGCATGCGTGAGTACATCTGCATCAGAATGTCCATCCAATCCTTTTTCAAAAGGAATCGTTACTCCCCCAAGGACCAATTTACGACCTTCTACTAAAGGATGAACATCATACCCACAGCCAACATGAGGAACAGAAGCTCCTCTCATATAAAATTCCAAGACGGGTATATCCTCCTTTGTAGTCACTTTTCGATTCCGTTCATCGCCGGATAAAATAACTATAGGCTCCCCAAGTGCTTCCACAAAAGAAGCATCGTCAGTAGCTGACAGATGATTTTCCCTTGCATATTCATAGGCAGCCAGCAGTGTTGAATGATGGAATATTTGCGGTGTTTGCACAGCAATAAGACGGCTGCGCTCCAAAGTATGCAGCTTAGCCGCCGCTGAAGTTTCGTCGTTTTTTTCTTTGATCGTATCCTTTACAGATATTGCATATACTGCTGCTTTCGCATTTTTCATAGCAGCCAGTCCCTTGTCGAACCAATCCGGCCCTGCCCACGGTCTGGCTCCATCATGAACCATAACTATATCGGTAGAGGCACTGCAAGCCAGCAGTCCATGATACACCGATTCCTGTCGTTCTGCACCGCCATCTGCATAGCGGACAGGAACGGAAGGATGAAAAAGAGACACCATTTTTTGTATAGCTGCGCGATCCTCTATCGATGTAACCAAAATAACTTCATCTACAGATTTTGCTGCAAAAACATGGCCCAGTGTATGCGCCAGCACCGGACGACCACAGAGCGGGTAGAACAGCTTATTCCGTATATAACCAAAACGGAGTCCGGCTCCTGCTGCCACAACAATAACACTTACCTTCACATACTCACCTACTCGTCTGCTATTTTGACGAAAATCATACGTCCTGCCGAAGTCTGCAGTACCGATGTAACGGTAACAGGCATATTCTGACCGATAAATTTTTCACCATCTTCTACCACAATCATAGTCCCGTCGTCAAGATATGCAATACCCTGGTTATTTTCCTTACCTGCTTTAACAATAAGAACATTCATCTGCTCTCCCGGTATACGGGCAGGCTTTAAAGCATTTGCCAAATCATTGATATTTAACACGACTACACCTTGCAGTGCCGCTACTTTATTCAAATTATAATCATTCGTCACAACTTTAGCATGAATTTTACGACCTAATCGAACAAGCTTCGAATCTACTGCAGGAGGCATATCTTCAAAATCATCGTGAATAATTCTTACTTCTACATAATTATCTTCCTGCATTTGCTTTAATATATCTAATCCTCGGCGGCCCTTATTCCGTTTTAACAAATCAGACGAATCAGCAATATGTTGTAATTCCTCCAATACAAAAACAGGAACAAGAAGCGGCCCTTCCAGGAATCCGGTACTACATATTTCTGCAATGCGGCCATCAATAATCGAACTCGTATCCAGTAGTTTGCCAACAAATTCTTCCTCTTTATTCTTTTTTATATGTTCTTTAGGCTGTTTACTAAAACGCAGTAAGCCGATAAGATTAGCTATCTCCGTCTTTTTGCGCATAGCAATGCTCATGCCGGCATAACCAAAAATAATACTAAATACAATGGGACCATATGCCCCGATAATAGGCAAGCGGACAAACGCCAGTCCAATTAAGTTAGCTATAATGAGTCCAAAAAGCAAGCCCAGCGTTCCGACCAATAAATCCTGACTAGAAAAACCACTTAATGAAAATTCAATACGATGGATAGACTTCCAAATAAGATTGATAATAACAGGAGAAATTAAATATCCTACAATAACCCCTAGAATGGCTCCAATCAAAAATCCCAAAACGGTTAAAACTGTCGTTCCCACAATGCCATTTTTTGTAAAACGTTCTGCAATTTCCATGCTAAAAAAAGGAGTTGTCATTATTTGGTCGCTGATCATAACAAAACTCACGGCGAATACAAGTATAATGACACCGCACATAATTTTATCAGCCATATTTCGGTCCGGCTTATTCAAATCATTCTCTTCCATAAATTTTCCAGCCGCTTTTTTTTCTTTTATTTCTTTTATTTCTTTTTTAGCCACAGTTCCACCTCCCTTCACTGTATCATTTAACTATACCATAAAACTCACAATGATGCAGTAGTTTTCAATCAAAATATTTTAAGAAAAAAAACAGGAAAACGGTCCCGCCTCTCAACAGGCATATAAAAAAACCGTTTCCCTATATACTATTTTAACCGCCGTTAATCACAAGTTTCATCCATATCATCCGTTCCAAGCAGCCAGGAAAACATATTACGTGTTAATCTGCTGACTGCTGTCGTTGTTTATCGGATTGATCGGGCAGCGTACACGTGCCATTCGTACAATCAAGACGAATGATTCCTTCTCCATTTTCATGCAAAACACCATACCCCCCTACAGCACTCCCGCTTAAAAGAAAGGTAATCATTACGCTTCCGGTAAGTATTTTTTTTATAGAATAGTTTATATCTAATTTCATATACAACACATCCGTTTAAAAAATTTTAAATACAGCAAAATCTTACTTACAGTATACCATATTCAAAACAAAAAAATATAATTTTTCTGCCTTTAAGAAATTTTTAATGTCCGATAAACGCCGCATGAATTGCTTCCTTTAGTGTCATAACACCTGTAATACGGCAATCCGGATAGTCTGCGGCTTTAATATCCTCCATATTTCCTTTTGGAAGTATAAAAGAAGTAAATCCCATTTTAGCCGCTTCTTTAATTCTTCGTGCCGCATGGGGGACACAGCGCACATCACCGGTCAATCCCACTTCCCCCATAATAACGGTACACGGATCAATAGCAATATCTTTAAAGCTGGATATGACTGCCAAAATTATCGGTAAATCTGCTGCTGTTTCCATCATGCGCAAGCCGCCGACAATATTAATGTATACATCTTGGGTTCCAATCGATAAACCTACACGTTTTTCCAAAACGGCCAGTAAAATAATCAAACGATTATAATCCATACCCACAGCAGTCCGACGCGGTACAGGAAAGACCGAACGCGTCGTCAAAGCCTGTACTTCTCCTAAAAGCGGGCGCATCCCATCCATCACGGCTGCTACCGCTGAACCAGCTTGTTTTCCCACTCGTTCAGCAAGAAGCATTTGAGATGGATTGGTAAGCTCGCAAAGTCCTTGCTCTGTCATCGTAAATAGCCCTGATTCATTGGTCGAACCAAAACGATTTTTAATACTTCGTAAAATACGAAAACGATAGTTTCGTTCTCCTTCAAAATAAAGAACCACATCTACCATATGCTCCATCATCCGCGGTCCGGCAATCGTACCATCTTTCGTAACATGTCCAATAACAAACACCGGAATGCAGCTGGTCTTAGCAAAAGACATGAGACGGATTGTACCTTCGCGGATCTGTCCCATACTTCCCGGAGGCCCTTCAATCTCACGACTATACATCGTCTGAATCGAATCTACTACTAACAAGCCAGGTTTCATGCGTTCGGCTTCCGCCAGAATATCCTGTATCGACGTTTCCGCCATTAGCATAAGACCTGCTTCATCTATTCCCAAACGCTGCGCCCGCATTTTAATTTGACCTGTCGATTCTTCACCCGAACCGTACAGAACCATCCCATGTCCATGGCAGACAGCTGCAGCAATCTGCAGCACTAATGTGGATTTGCCGATACCGGGATCCCCACTTAAAAGGATAAGTGCTCCCGGTACAATACCACCGCCCAATACCCTGTCCAGTTCGCCAATCCCGGTTTCTTGGCGAGTCATCGTTTCCATGGCAATATCCCGCAAAGATTCCGGTTTAGCCGGTCCCTCTGCATGCCGCCGCATAATTTCGCTATGGCTGGTTTCCGGAACGATTTGTTCCTCCTGCATCGTATTCCATTCCCCGCATTGCGGACATTTCCCCATCCAGCGGCTGGTCACGCTGCCACAACTAGAGCAAACATACCTCGTTTTGATTTTAGCCATGTATGAGTCTCCCTACTCGGTTGTAAAAACCAGTTCTTTTTTATCATCACTTTTTACGTGGACCGTATTTCCCTGCTGCAATTTACCACCTAAAAGCAATTCAGCGATAGGATCCTCCACCATTTTCTGAATAGCCCGCTTTAATGGACGTGCCCCATAGGAGAAATCCGTACCTTCCTTAACAATGACTTCATCAGCCCCTTTACTCCATGCTAATTGAACGCCCTTTTCCTGCAATCGTGCAGTTAAATCCTGCAGCAAAATCGCAACAATACGATGTAAATCATCCGTTGTCAGGGGTTTGAAAACAAGTATTTCATCAATACGATTCAAAAATTCCGGACGGAAAAACTTCTTCACATCGGCCAAAATTTCTTTTTTTGCCTCCGCAAATGCCATTTCTCTATCTTTTTCTTCATTTGTTGATGTAGTAAATCCCATGACCGGCTCACTCTTTTTTAAATAAGAGGCTCCTAAATTACTAGTCATGATAATAACTGTATTGCGAAAATCTACCGTACGACCCTTAGAATCAGTCAATCTTCCGTCATCTAGTACTTGTAAAAGCAAGTTAAAAAAGTCGCCATGTGCTTTTTCCACTTCATCAAACAAAATCACACTGTACGGTTTTTCACGAACCGCATCGGTAAGCTGACCGCCTTCATCATATCCAACATACCCCGGAGGCGCTCCGACGAGACGGGATACATTGTATTTTTCCATATACTCACTCATATCTATGCGAATCATCGCTTCATCGCTTCCAAAAAGTTGTCTTGCCAGCGTACGGGCCAATTCCGTCTTGCCTACCCCGCTGGGTCCTAAAAACAAGAATGAGCCAATCGGCCGCTTTACATCTTTCAAACCGGCGCGGGCACGACGTACAGCTTTAGCTACTGCTTCGACCGCTTCGTTTTGGCTAATGACACTCTTATGAAGCTCTTCCTCCAAATGAAGCAGTCTATGCGATTCCGTTTCCGTTAATTGTCGTACAGGAATACCCGTCCAATTGGAAACAACATCGGCAATATCTTCTTCTGTGACAACTAGTTTAGCATCATCCTGATGTTTTCTTTCCTTTTGAAGATTGGTAATTTCATCAGAAAGTTTTTTACCTTCATCCCGCAGTGCCGCACATTTTTCAAAATCTTCTCCAGCCAGAGCTGCTTCTTTTTCTTTAACAATATCAGCTAATTTCTTTTCCATCTTTTTAATATCCGGAGACGGTGAATATACCTTCATTCGAACTTTAGAAGCAGCTTCATCCATTACATCGATTGCTTTATCAGGGAGAAAGCGATCAGAAATATACCGATTCGAAAGTTTGACTGCCGCACGAACTGCATCATCCGTAATGCGAGCTTTATGAAATGCTTCATACCGGTCACGCAGACCAAATAAAATGGCAGTAGCATCATCCTCTGTCGGTTCACCTATAAGAACCGGTTGAAATCTGCGGGCTAAAGCAGCATCTTTTTCAATATGCTTTTTATATTCATCCAAAGTCGTAGCACCTATACATTGCAGTTCACCGCGGGCTAAAGCCGGCTTCAAGATATTCGCCGCATCCATCGTTCCTTCTACTGCGCCGGCTCCGATCAGTTGATGTAATTCGTCAATAAACAGAATTAAAGAAGTATCATTTTCAATCGTTTCAATAACTTTTTTTATCCGTTCTTCAAACTCACCGCGGTATTTTGTTCCTGCAACAAGGCTGGCCATATCTAGAGAAAAAATACGCTTATCCTTCAAAATATCGGGAACATTACCATTAATGATACGTTGTGCCAGACCCTCGGCAATTGCCGTTTTACCAACTCCAGGAGCACCAATAAGGACGGGATTATTTTTAGTGCGCCGACTGAGAATCTGAATAACCCGGTTAATTTCTTTTTCCCTACCGACAACGGGATCTATTTTGCCTTGCCGTGCCATATCATTTAAATCGCGCCCATAAGAAAAAATATCTTCATTGCCATAATTTCCATTTTCATCTTCTTCATTTGCATCAGACCGAATATTTCCCATAAACTCAGTCATCTTTTTCACAATAACATCCGGTTCTACATCCATGCTTTCAAAAATCTGCATAGCCATTCCAGTTCCTTCCCGCAAAAGTCCAAGAAGCAGATGTTCCGTACCAATATAATTAACTCCGAGACGATTTGCCTCCGATACAGCAAGTTCCAACGCACGTTTTGTCCGTGGGGTAAGTCCAAGTGCGGTAGGCTCCGTTATTCCAAGCCCTACAAGCTGTTCCATCGTACGTGTTACATTTTCCGGAGTCATTCCCAATTGAGCCAGAACCTGACCAGCAATACCATCTTTTTCCAAAATCAGTCCCAATAGTATATGCTCTGTTCCTACATAATCATGGCGAAACTTACGTGCTACTTCCTGCGCATAGCGCAAAACATTTTTAGCTCCGTTAGTAAATCTATTATACATAGAGATCACTTCCCTCCCAATAAATACTGTAAATTATATCGCATAAGCGGCTAAAGTTTCACGCATTACGCTCGCCCGTCTTATACTTAAATCTTCTTCTCCCAGTTTTTCACCGCCGGCCGTATACTGCAAAAACGCCGGTTCCACGGAAGCCAGTAAGGATTCATACACCAAAGGACGTTCATGTACAATTCCCATATCAATGGCCAGCCGCAAATCGCTAGCCAGTCCAATAGCTTCCTGCTGACTCATAAGCCAGGCTTGGGACAGTACACCATAGGTCCTGCGCAATCTATCCTGCATTTCATTTTTATTATGTGTCCATAATAAATTTCTACAATTTTTTTCTTCTTGTACTACCTGTATAATAATTTTTTCCAATTGATCCAGTATGTCTGTTTCCGAAATTCCCAGGGTGACTTGATTTGTAATTTGAAATACATTTCCGATGGTTTCCCCCCGATCCCCATAAATTCCACAAACAACAAATCCTAACTTTGTAATTCCCTGGACAATACGGTTGACACGCTTCATCATAACCAATGCCGGTATATGAAGTGTCACTGCCGCAATAAGACCTGTACCGGCTTGTGCAGGACTGGCCGTTAAATAACCAAAGTCATCGCGAAAAGCAAAATTAAGTGAACTCTCCAATGAATCATCTACTTGAGATGCATCTTCCCAAACTCTTTTCAAATTGAACCCAGCAGCAGATGCATGAATACAAAAATGATCCGTTTCATTTACCATTACCGAAACAGCACCATCCTGCCGTAACAGCAGTCCACGATTTACCGGCTGTGATATGTGAGCTGCGGAAGAAAAATGTTTTTCTACGAGCAATTCCCTTTCTAAAGACGCTAATTCGGCTAATGACACAAATTCATAAACACCGCGGCCCAAAACATTAAGCCGGGGCATGCTCTTTTCTCCTTCCGAAAAAACGGCTGCTAGCTCTATATCAGACGCTCTATCGGGGAAAATATATTTTTTCAAATTACGGGAAAGACGTATGCGGCTGTCCAACACAATATCAGACATGGTACCGGAACCATCCTGCCAAGGTGCAAGAGGTGCAGAAAGTAAATCCTTCAGCATAATCATTCCTCCTTTTGTTCATCAATATGAGAAATTTTGCGTTCCAGCGCATGGATTTCATCGCGCACCGTAACAGCCTCTTCATACTTTTCTTCACGCACTAATTTTTGCAAATGCTGACGCAGTCGTTTAATTTGATTTACCGTCCGAAATACACCGGTTCCGCGATTGGGGACCTTGCCAACATGCTTCGTATGTCCGTGAATGCGCCGCATCAGCGGTGTTATTTCCTCTTTAAATACTTCATAACAATCTGGACAACCGAATTTCCCCAATCGGTTGAATTCGCTATACGTCATGCCGCAACTGGCACATCTCGGTTCTTCTGCAGAATGATCAGAATAATCAGGGTACGCCATTTTACGGAAAAAATCATTATCAATAATATTAAAATCACTGTGCCCTTTTAAATTTTCTTCTTTTTGGGCACACACACTGCATAAATGTATATCTGTACGTCGTCCATTTATAATTTTTGTAACATGAACAACGGCTTCCCTCTTTTTACAGCAATCACACAACATACTATTCATCCTCCTTTACGGAATCTACTGCAGCTCCAGATGTTTTAAAATGCGATGAATGACCGCATATCGCTGCCGTTCATCAACCTCCGCATAAAGTGCTTCAAAGGTATGATGCAGTAAGACGGCTTCTCTATTGGTAATAGTCTGCTGCCGAATCAATCGATATAGTAACGAATCCAAATCTGACAAAGAAATACTGGGAACCGGCAAACGTTCCTTCATAACCGCCGGTGTACGCTCAACTGGCTTAGTAGTTTTGCGTACAATACGCACAAAACCACCTGAACCACGACGTGATTCTACAATAAATCCCCGATCATAGGAAAACCGGGTACTCAAAACATAGCTTATTTGTGAAGGAGCACAATCAAGTTCCTCCGCCAATTCATTGCGTTTCAATATGATAATTTCTTCTTGGTCTTGCAATAATTTATGAAGAATCAGCTGCTCAATTTTATCTGCTAAATTACTCATCGTATCTCACCAACTTTTTATGTTTTAACCTTTTGACTTTTAAACTATCTTTATTATATTCGTCTTTTTGACTTTTTTCAACTATTTATTTTCTTATTGACATATTCATTTTTTTAATACTATAATATTAATTTAACATAGACACTTAAAAGGAGGATTGTTCATGCACAGCTTTTCCCATTTTTGGCGTATGTCAAGACATATATATCACCCCAGAAATTTTTCTGAAAACAAAAGAGCCTTCGCTTTTTTTATCCATAGTGCCGCACATCGAAACATGATGGAGGAATTTTACACTTTTTTTGACAATTACCCTCCCCTCACTGATTTTATTGAAAAAGAAAGAGACTTTCAAGAAGTCATGACTCGTGTTTTTTTATTTAAGAACTCTTCTATGCGTGACCGTTTAACCGCGGTAATTCATCATTTTAATATCGCACAAACTTTATTTTCTGACGAAACACTGCAGGACTTATATTTTGGAAAAGGAATTACTCTCTGGAAATCCGAAGATGAAAACTTCCCCTTAGATCTGCATCTGCAATTTCTCACCGGCCAGCGTAAGGAAGGCTTTCTGACCATGATGCTCCGCTATGAAGAAAAAAAAGTATATCAATTCAATTTCCGTTTTGATTATAATACAGAAGGTCATATCTCCTTATATGTCGGTACACTGCAGGGAACACCGCACGGTCTGAAAATAACAAAAATCCTAACAAAAAAACTTTTTGGGTACCGTCCCAAAAATATGATTTTGTACTTTATGCGTATCTTTATTCAAACATTAGGAATTGAAGATTTTTACGTTATTACCGACGAAGGGTTTTATACAAACAGTCATATTATTCGGGGAAATCGCTCTAAGAAAACCTTTTTTAATGATTTTTGGTTAGATGAAGGCGCCACTGCAGACCCCTACGAAAAGAATTTTTTCCGTATGCCTATCAAAGAAAAACGCCGTACTTATAATGAAATAAAATCGCAAAAACGTAACTTATTCCGCAAGCGCTATTTTCTAATGGATGAAATCATGCCCTCCTATATACAAGTAATTTATTCTATGCTCCGTCCCGGCTTTATGCCTTCTCCTTCGGCAATAGATGCAGCCTTGACAGAAAAAACCGCAGACTATGATCCGATTGGTGCACCCAAAGAATAATATAAAACACGGTCCTTTTCTTTTGGCGTATCTATCAGAAACGAAGAATCTTTCTTGCATTATAAAACCGGGTATAATTTGTACAGTATAATTGATGTTTTAACATACTTCAATTATACTGCGAAGAGGTCTCTTCGGGACCCCTTTTACTATATATTGTAAAAAATGGAACCCAGATTTCTCTGGGTTCCATTTTTTACAGAACTATATTGTTACAGCCCCTTTTACACATTAAATAACCGGTTGTACCTTAACGCAAACCGTTTATCTAGATAATTTCATCAAAATATTTTTTCTCACATTTTTTGCAGAAGCAGTTCCGGTAATCATCATAGCATCACTCAATTCCCGTTTAAACCCATCCAGCATGATTTTAACACCTTCAGCTCCGCCGCCAATAGCTCCCCATGCTGCGGGGCGTCCGATAAGACAAGCATCAGCTCCAAGCGCTAGCATTTTCAAAACATCTTCCCCACTGCGAATGCCGCCATCGACAAAAATGGTAAGTTTTCCCTTAACAGCAGACGCTATTTCCGGCAATACATCGGCTGTACCCGCCATGCCATCCAAAATGCGTCCGCCATGATTGCTGACCACGATTCCCTTTGCTCCTGCCTCTACACAGGCAAGTGCTTCTTCCTTAGACATAACGCCCTTTACAATAAACGGAATCGCAACAGAATCGGCTATTTTTTTGATACTGGCAACACTCTTAGGTCCCACAGGCTGACCAAAAATACGCATATTAATTAACGTTGCTGCATCAATATCACTGGCAACAGCCGGTGCTCCGGCTTCTTCCGCCAATTTGGCTTTTTCTATAATTGCTTCATCATCACGTGGTTTAATGGTAGGAATAACCAAGCCCGGATGTGCTTTACAAGCACGAATTCCAGAAGCATACATATACGCTGCACCGCTATCGCCGGTAAAAGCAATCGTTCCAGCATCGATAGCGCCTTGTGTAACTGCATCACAGTACTCTTCTTCTACTTTCTGCGGATCGCCCTCCACCTTAGCATTCAAAACAATTCCACCTACGGGTGCCACCAATACAGGCAGAGAAAGAGTGTGACCAAAAATCTCCGTACGTGTGTCAGGCTCTTCGATTCCCGCCATACTGCGCATGATAAGTCCATACTCCTTTAATGATTCTACATTACGCATGAAGGAACGACCGGTACGCAAACCACCGAATCCAGGAATCTGCCCGCGACAGGCTAACCCATTGCATTCAGGGCAAACATGACAGCCCTTCATTTTCTTTCGTGCATTTTCCATTACTTCTTTCTTCTCCATCTATACTACCTCCTTAAATGCTCATGACAACAACAGACCCTTATTCCTTGCTGTACACGCAAAAAATCTTCTTCCTTGAAGTATATCACGGAAGAAGATTTTTTACATCATTGATTGTTAAAATTAGTCCATTTTAACAAATTCACTTTTACCGGCACCACAAGTCGGACATACCCAATCTTCCGGTAAATCGGCAAATTTTGTACCTGCAGCAATACCGGCATCGGCATCACCTTTTTCTTCTTCATAAATGTAACCACAGATACTGCATTCGTATTTGTCCATCGTATATTACCTCCTAAAATCAATATTAATAAATCCCAATTAAATGAGATTATTAAGGCAAATCAAAATTAGACTTTACCGCTGTAACCAAATCCTGCAAATACTGCACACGATCCTGAATCCGTTCACGCAGTTCTGGAATCAGACCTACACCACGTGTGGTAATCGTATAAAAACGCTTGCCTCTCGTATCAGGATTATCCCATTTTCCAGAAATATATCCGCCGTCTTCCAACGTTCGCAATACCGGGTAGAGCGCGTTAGGATTCGGTTTGTACAAATCTTTAGTCATTTCCTTCATGCGTTCACGAATATGATTGCCATATGTCGGCGACTCTTCTAAAATAGTTAAAACATACAGAGCCACGAATAAGCGGTTCCATGTCTTAACCGATGTATCCGTAAAACATACTTTTTCTTCCATTTTCACCATAAGCAATCCCCCCTCAAGAATTCTATAGTACATGGAAAAGATCAATATATAACCAAGCTTTATCTATGAAATCCCCCATTTCAAATGATTAGATCCAGTTTGATTAATTATATGAACTTTGATTTATATCATATCATGAACAATCTATTTTGGCAATATTCTTAAATCATAGAACCTGCATTTCCTGATTTTTACGAAATATTCAATCTATTAATATACATATCTTTCATTCTCTTTTATGAATAACTATAATAAAAATATTTTTACTTTCAAGACTTTACAATTTTACGTTTTTCGTCAGTCCCCAATCGAAAAAAATAATATACATTTTCAGCAGCCTCTTTTGTCATTCCCGGCACAGACGCTAATTCTTGAACCGATGCCTGTTTCATATCGTTCAATGTTTTAAACGACTGCCACAAAGCTTTGCGACGTTTCGGTCCAATGCCTTCAATATGGTCCAAAATAGAAACAAGATTGCGCTTTCCCCGTAAGTTCCGATGATAGGTAATGGCAAAACGGTGTGCTTCATCCCGAATAGACTGCAGCAGTTGTAATTCGGGGGTATGATGATCAAGAACAATGGAGTCATTACGACCTTCAACAAATACTTCTTCAATCCGTTTAGCCAAACTAATGACAGTGGCTTCGGCACCCGCTTCGCGAATAACCGGCAAGGCGGCATGAAGTTGTCCTTTTCCCCCATCGATCACAATAAGATCAGGCAGCGGCCATGTCTTTTCTCCATAACGTCGGTGCATGATTTCCGCCATAGAAGCAAAATCATCGGGTTTTCCTTGTACGGTTTTCAGTTTAAAACGCCGATATTCTTTTTTGGCCGGCCGTCCATTTTCAAAGACAACCATGGAAGCAACGGTTTCAGCCCCTTGTGTATGTGAAATGTCAAAACACTCCATACGTTCCGGCAGACAAGGCAAATCGAGCACTCGTGCCAAGGCTTCTACAGCACCGCTGGTTTTATCTCTATCATGCTGCCACTGAAGCCGGCGTTGTTCTACAAGAAGTTTGGCATTTTCTTCCGCCATGTTCAATAATTGTCGTTTTGTTCCTCTTTGCGGCACAAGGATAGACACGGTTTGTCCCTTCTGTTCACTTAACCGCCGTTCAAAATTATTCTTATCTTCAATAGCACCGACTATAATTTCGCCGGGAATAAAGGATTGCCCCACATAATACTGATCCAATACCGCCGCGGTCAATGATTCTCGTCGTTCATCACCACCATTTTCTAAACTGAAAGTTTCTCTTCCCAGAAGCTTTCCACCACGGACAGTATATATCTGCACACATATTTGCCCTGCCTCATTAGCAAAGCCGATTACATCCATATCGCCGCTGTGGATAACAACATTCTGCTGGGATTGAAGGATTTTCAATGCCTCTAGCTGATCTCTGAAAACAGCGGCTTTTTCAAATTCCATTTTTTGTGCTGCCGTTTCCATCTGTGCTTGCAAATCACGCGGCATGCTTGTATCACGACCTTCCAATACATCTACTGCCCGCTGCACTAAAAGGGCATAATCTTTTTTTGTAATATAATGAACGCAAGGCGCTTTGCAATGCCCCAAATGGTATTGCAGGCAAGGCCGGTTCACTTTCATAGACCGGCAGGTTCTGAGACAAAAAACAGTCTGCATCAGTTTAAGCACACGATGTACTGCCCCGGCATCCGCAAAGGGTCCCAAATAACGTGCTCCATCACGGAGAATACGGCGTGTCATGCAGATTCGGGGATATTCTTCCTGCAGCGTAACCTTGATGTACGGATATGTCTTATCATCACGCAGCATGATATTGTACCGGGGATGATGTTCTTTGATCAGCGTATTTTCTAAAATCAAAGCTTCCATTTCCGATGCCACCACAATGGTTTCCAAATCAACAGCATGATTCATCATAGCAGCGACCTTAACCGCTCTATTAGAATCGTTACGAACATAACTTTTAACACGGTTGCGCAAATTAACGGCTTTCCCGACATAAATGATGCGCCCTGACACATCCTTCCATAAATAAACACCGGGAGAGGTCGTAAGTGTATTAATTTTTTCCAGTACAGCTTCACTGACAGCCATGTTTATCTTCCTTTCGCCATTAACTTTCCGGTTCGTTCCAAGACAGGCTTAAGAAATTGTCCCGTATAAGATTCCTTTACTTTGCAAATATCTTCCGGTGTCCCCGTAGCAACGACAGTACCACCGCCGTAACCACCTTCAGGCCCCAGATCAATAATATAATCAGCCACCTTGATAACGTCCAGATTATGTTCGATTACAACAACCGTATCGCCGCCATCAACCAGAAGCTGCAGCACTTCCATCAGTTTATGTATATCTGCCGTGTGAAGACCGGTTGTCGGTTCATCGAGAATATATAAGGTCCGTCCGGTACTGCGTTTAGACAATTCGGTTGCTAGTTTGACCCGCTGCGCTTCCCCACCCGACAAAGTGGTCGCCGGTTGCCCCAGTCGTATATATCCCAGGCCCACATCTTGCAACGTTTGAAGTTTTCTTCCAATCCGAGGAATATTAGCAAAAAAATCCACACTTTCATCAATCGTCATATCAAGAACTTGCGAAATATTTTTTCCTTTATACTTTACCTCCAGCGTCTCTCTGTTATATCGCGCACCATGACACACTTCACAGGGTACATATACATCCGGCAAAAAATTCATTTCAATTCGGATAATACCATCTCCGCGGCAGGTTTCACAACGGCCGCCTTTAACATTGAAACTGAATCGTCCGGATTTGTAACCGCGGATTTTAGCTTCTGCCGTCTGACTGTATAATTGGCGAATAAAATCAAACACGCCTGTATAAGTAGCTGGGTTGGATCGCGGAGTTCTCCCGATAGGAGATTGGTCAATATTAATAATTTTGTCAATATATTCAGTTCCTTTAATTGCTTTGAATGCTCCCGGTCTGTGCGGAGTACCATAAACAGCTTCTGCCATCCCTTTATACAATATTTCGTTTACTAATGTTGATTTTCCCGAACCGGATACTCCGGTAACAACAGTCAAGGTACCTACGGGAAAAGACACGTTTATATTTTTTAAATTATGTTCTGCCGCACCTATAACGTCAATAAAATTACCGTTGCCAGCACGACGTTTTTCCGGCAGCGGAATAAACTTTGTTCCTTTGAGATATTGACCGGTAAGTGACTCTGGACACGCCATAATATCTTCCGCTGTTCCCTGAGCTACAATGCGTCCGCCTTTTTCTCCGGCCTCCGGTCCAATATCAAGAATATAATCCGCCATACGCATGGTATCTTCGTCATGCTCAACAACAATCAGCGTATTTCCTAAATCACGGAGATTTCGCAGTGCATCAAGAAGTTTATCATTATCACGCTGATGAAGTCCGATCGATGGTTCATCTAAAATATACAACACCCCGACAAGACCCGAACCGATTTGAGTTGCCAAACGGATACGCTGTGCTTCTCCGCCGGAAAGAGTACCCGCCGTACGAGAAAGCGTAAGATATTCCAATCCTACAGTCCGAAGAAATTCTAACCGGGCTTTGATTTCCTTTACTATCTGCCGGGCTATCAGCTGCTGCTTGTTATTCAGCTGTACTTCATTAAAAAAACGAATCATATCCGCTACGGTATATTCCGTGAGTTCATGAATATTAAGACCGCCAATTTTAATAGCCAGCGCTTCCGGACGCAAGCGAGCTCCATGACAAGTCGTGCAAGGCTTTACCGTCATAAATTGTTCAAACTGATCTCTCATCATGTCGGAAGATGCTTCACGATGACGCCTTCGTATCATCGGAACCACTCCTTCAAACTGTGTGGTAAATGTTTTTATTTCACCATGCATATTTTCATATTCAAACGTGCATAAATCCTCCGAACCGTATAAAAGGGATTTCTGCAGATCGTTCGGCAGGTCATTGAAGCAATTATCCAATGTATATCCTTTAGGATGAAGAAGGCCCCCCAATTGGCGCAAAAACCAAGAGTTAGGATTACTGCTGAGTGCGGCCACACCGCCATCGGCAAAAGGAATATTTTTATCGGGAATGACTAATTTTTCATCTACCTCCATCGTACTGCCGATACCAGTACAAGCAGGACAAGCTCCAAACGGACTATTGAAGGAAAACAAATGCGGTTCGATTTCCGGCAGGCTGATATGACAGTCTGGGCAGGCAAAGTGTTGACTATAGGTAAGTATTTCATTATTTACAACGCGAAGTATATGAACAATACCAGAACTCAATTTACACGCTGTTTCCAGAGAATCTGTCAGGCGGGAAACAACATCCGCCTTGATAACCAGTCGATCAACAATAACTTCAATCGTATGCTTTTTATTTTTATCTACGGGAATATCATCGGATAAAAGATATACACTGCCATCTACACGGACACGCACATATCCTTCTTTTACCAAAGAAGCCAACACTTTCTGATGCGTCCCCTTGCGTCCCTCAACAACCGGGGCCATAACCATAATTTTTTCGCCTTCACCCAACGTCATAATAGCATCGGTCATCTGTTCGACAGACTGCTGACGGATAGGTTTTCCGCATTGGGGACAAAACGCTTCTCCCGCCCGGGCATACAGCAAACGCAGGTAATCATATATTTCAGTTACCGTCCCCACCGTAGACCTGGGATTCCGGCTCGTGGTCTTCTGATCAATAGAAATAGCCGGCGATAACCCTTCAATATAGTCTACATCCGGTTTATCCATCTGTCCCAAAAATTGCCGGGCATATGCCGACAAAGATTCCACATACCGTCTCTGCCCTTCGGCATAGATAGTATCAAAAGCCAGAGATGATTTTCCCGAACCGGAAAGTCCCGTAAAAACAACAAGTTTATCGCGAGGTATTTTTACACTAATGTTCTTAAGATTATGCTGTCTCGCGCCTTTAATCGTAATATATGCATCACTCATATTTTTTCCTCTATTTTTTTAATTTACTGTTCCTTCTGTTTTTTGCTTTTTCTTCAGAAGTAAGCATTGATTTTCGGCTCCTGTCCGGCCGCCGTATTTTACGTTGATACCGGGCAGATGGCATATCTTCTGTCTGAAATTCCTTCGGAATTGTATCATCATGCTGTAGTCCGGCTAGCTGTCGGCGCAGAATTCCCAACCGATCCCGTAATTCTGCCGCCTTTTCAAATTCCAAATTTTTAGAAGCTTTTTTCATCTGCTGCGTTATTGTAGAAATAACCTTGAATAGTGCCGCTGTCGTCAGCGGTTCTTCATTTCCCTTATAGGCTTTGCTATTCTCAGCTACTTTTGTCAATTCAATCAAATCAACCACATCTTTTTTAATCGACACCGGAGTAACATGATTCTTTTTATTATACTCATCTTGAACTTTGCGTCGCCGCTGCGTCTCATCAATAGCCCTGCTCATAGAACCGGTAATCGTATCTGCATACATGATGACCGTTCCATGGACATTACGAGCAGCTCGTCCCATAGTCTGAATCAATGAGGTATCAGATCGCAGGAACCCTTCCTTATCCGCGTCGAGAATTGCAACTAAAGATACTTCCGGCATGTCAAGACCTTCACGAAGAAGATTAATACCGACAAGTACGTCAAATACTCCCGCCCTGAGGTCCCGGATGATTTCCGTCCGTTCGATAGTAGCAACATCAGAATGAAGATATCTAACAAGTATGCCCATTTCCTTAAGATAATCCGTCAAATCCTCTGCCATTTTCTTTGTCAAAGTAGTTACAAGAACACGTTCATGCACAGCCGTACGCATACGTATTTCACTAAGCAGATCGTCTATCTGCCCCTGTATAGGCCGCACTTCTACCTGCGGATCAAGAAGTCCCGTAGGACGGATGATTTGCTGTGCCAAATTCGTTTGTACTCCCATTTCGTATTCTCCGGGAGTTGCACTGACATAAATAATTTGATTAATGCGCTCTACGAATTCTTCAAACTGCAACGGTCGGTTATCCAAAGCGGACGGCAGGCGAAATCCGTACTCAATAAGAGCCTGCTTGCGAGACCGGTCTCCGGCATACATCGCCCGCAATTGAGGCAGTGTAACATGTGATTCATCTACCATGATAAGAAAATCATCAGGAAAATAGTCAAGCAATGTGTACGGAGCCTGCCCAGCTTCCCGACCGGACAAATGTCGGGAATAATTTTCGATTCCCGAACAATATCCCATTTCCTGCATCATTTCCATATCATAATTGGTTCTTTGTTCCAGTCGCTGTGCTTCTAAAAGTTTATCCTCCGACCGCAGTTCCTTCAATCGAAGCTGCAGTTCCTGATCAATCGTTTCCAAGGCACGTGCCATTTTTTCATGAGTCGTAACATAATGACTAGCCGGATAAATTGCCACATGACTGCGTTCGTTTATAACTTCTCCGGTAAGTAAGTCGACCTCTGTCAACCGATCGATTTCATCGCCGAACATTTCCACCCGAACAACTTTGTCATCAAAGGCTGCCGGAAATATTTCTATTGTATCCCCATGCACCCGAAATGTACCGCGCTGCAGTTCCAAGTCATTTCGCGTATATTGTATATCAACAAGTTTGTGCAAGATATCCGACTGTGATTTTGTCTGTCCCAGCCGAAGAGATAAAACAAGTTCACTATAATCTTCCGGATCACCTAATCCATAAATGCACGATACAGATGCTACAATAATAACATCCCGCCGTTCAAACAAACTCATCGTTGCCGAGTGGCGAAGCTTATCAATTTCATCATTGATAGATGCATCTTTTTCTATGTATGTATCCGTTGTAGCAATATAAGCTTCCGGTTGATAATAATCATAGTAACTGACAAAATACGCCACTTCGTTATCCGGAAAAAAAGCTTTAAACTCACTGCACAACTGCGCTGCCAAAGTCTTATTATGGGCAATCACAAGTGTCGGTTTCTGCACCGCTTCGATGACCTTGGCCATCGTAAAAGTCTTACCTGTTCCAGTAGCACCAAGAAGAACTTGAGCCCATTGCCCGCCTGTAATTCCCTTTACCAAAGATTCAATCGCTTCCGGTTGATCCCCCATGGGCTCATACGGGGCAACAACGCGGAACGGTGTCGTTGTATTATAATCTTTATTACGATGATTCTGAATATCCATACGGCCCCCCGCATCCAGTAAATAATAACTATTATTTGTAGTACGTTTAGTATAGCATAGGTCCGAACATATGTACAGTATGAAAAAAACAGCAAAAATATATGTGAAAAAACCCCTCTGTTATCTCCGGCAAATAAAATACTCTACCAAAAATAACAGAGAGGTCCTCTTTATATAAAAGAAATGCATCCTTTTTCTTTTCTTACATATCGCGTTTTCGTCGCTACATTAATTTTTATAATCTATTTAGCCATTAATTGTGCTACTTTGTTGGCAAAAGCAATAGGATCATCCGGCAAAATACCCTCGATAAGCAAAGCCTGATCATAAAGCATCGTACAATACTCTTTGAAATCTGCAGAATCTTTGCCGCCCGTATGTAAATTCTGCAAGCGGGCAAACAAATCATGATGCGGATTAATTTCCAAAATACGTTTTGCCTTGAGCATTGGATTGTTGGCACCGGCAAAAGCTTGTTCCATCGCAATACTGGGACCCGCTTCATCAGCAACAAGGCAGACTGCTCCGGATTTCAAACGATTTGTAAGTTTGACATCAGAAACCTTATCTCCCAAAGCTTCCTTTATATCTTTAATAAGATCTTCATTGGTCTTAGACAGTGTTTCCGTTTCCTTCTTTGCTTCCTGTGATTCCACATCATCCAAATCAAGATCACCGCGGCTGATCGAGTGGAATTGTTTTCCTGCATACTCACGAATGCCTTCCAATGCAAATTCATCTACCGGATCAAGCATGTACAATACTTCAATACCTTTATCCCGAAGCAATTCCATCTGTGGCATCTGGTCAATAGTTTCCTTGTCCTTACCAGAAGCATAATATATTTTTTTCTGGTTTTCAGGCATACGATCACAATATTCTTTGATCGTACAAAGTTTTCCATCTTTAGACGAGGTGAATAAAAGTAAATCTTTCAATTGATCCACTTTATTTTCTCCGGAAACTAGGCTGTTGTAAATGCCAATTTTTAAAGACTTTCCATACTCAGCCCAGAATTTTTCGTATTTTTCACGATCTTTTTGCAATGTCCGTTCCAATGTCTTAAGAATATTTTTTTCCAAATTTCTGCCGATAAGTTTCAATTCCCGGCTTTGCTGCAGCAACTCACGTGAAATATTTAATGATAGATCCGGAGAATCAACAAGCCCTTTGACAAAACGCAGATAATCCGGCAGAAGATCCTTGCATTTATCCATAATAAATACGTGCCGTGAATAAAGCTGGATTCCCGGTTCATAATCACTATAATAAAGATTAAACGGTGCATGAGCCGGAATATATAGCAATGCAGTATACTCTACCGTACCTTCAACCTTTGTATGGAAAATTTCCATAGGATCTTCCCATTCAAAAAATTGATGTTTGAAGAAATCCGTATACTCTTCCTTCTTGATATCAGATTTGTTGCGAGTCCACAAAGGCTGCATGGAATTCAGCGTCCGTTCCTCATTGCGCTTAGTTTTTTCAGCCCCTTCGATAGGTTTTCCATCTGCATCTTTAGGCGTTTCTTCAATAACGAAATTCATTTTTACAGGGTACCGGATATAGTCAGAATACTTTTTAACAAGCTCCTGCAATTTATAGCGATCCGTATAATTTTCTTCCGATTTTTCACCATAAAATCCTTGTGATAATGTCAGTATAATCGTCGTTCCGTGTTTTTCTTTTTCACAAGCTTCAATGCTGTATTTTCCATCGCCAGCCGATTCCCAGCGCACAGCTTCTGTTTCTCCTGCTTTCCGAGTAATGATGGTTACGTTATCAGCTACCATAAAAGCAGAATAAAATCCGACGCCAAATTGGCCGATCATTTCTTTATCTGTAATTTCCGTATCCGATTCACGTGCTTCCTTCAACTTAGCCAAAAAAGCTTTTGTCCCGGATTTAGCGATAGTTCCAATATCCTCAATAACTTCCTTACGATTCATACCAATTCCATTATCAGAAATTGTCAAGGTATGATTCTGTTCATCCGGCACTAAATGAATTTCAAAATTTGCATCCCCTTCTAATAACTCATTATTTGTCAAAGACTCAAAATGCAGTTTATCAATGGCATCTGATGCATTGGAAATAAGTTCACGAAGAAATATTTCGTGGTTCGTATAAATAGAATGGACCATAAGATCCAATAATTGCTGTGTTTCTGCTTGAAATTCAAACGTTTCTTTCGCCATGTAAATCTACTCCTTTATATTATATTTAGCACTCCATTTGCCTGAGTGCTAATCTCACATATCTATCATACAACAAAAAGTCAAAAAGTCAACAGAAATAGTATTGCAGAACAAAAGCAGACCGTATATAAATTTCATATTTATATCTTCTTCCGATTGTTATCAAAATATGATATGTCCCATCTATGATTCAAATATAATATGCTATATAATTAATATATAGCATATATTTGATAACCCATATGCTATTTCTGAAAATATCATCAATTGCAATTGATTAAACAATAATTGATGAAATTTCTGTTACCCAGTGGACTGCCGGCATTTTTCATACAAACGGTCCGCATAAGCGGCTGCAGCAAATTTAAAGAGATGTGCCAACCTGTATAAAAGAAAATAAACTGTTGCTATCGCCCATGAAGTATACACTCTATTAAAAAAACAGGTACACTTTTCAATAAAAATCTCTGCCTTGTTTGATTTTCATACAGAAAAGAGGTATTGATATGAATAAATTTGATTCTGACATTAAACACACATTGGCAAATAAAGAATCTCAGACAATGCATCCCGGAAAAATAATTAAAGCCTATATTGAATCTGTTGAAATGACTACCGAAACATTATCTAAAACGCTTGGCATCCCTACAGAAAATCTTAAAAGTATAATAACCGGAGACACGGATTGTCCATTTGATATTATCTCAAAATTAGCTAAAATAACAAAAATTCCGTTGGACAAATGGCTGGAATTCAAGAATCATGAAGAAGCGAAAGATAAACAAAGCAAATAACGTCACAACCGCCATATTTCATAATACTTTTAAAACTACATAAATTTCTTATTTTCGGGTATCAATACTGCATGATATATTTATAAAGTAAACACGATTTTCTTTAATCAGGAAGATCCGTCATATTCTAGCATGAACGGATTTTTTTTCTTTGACGTAATATTATTATTATCCTGCAACGTTTCTCTCTATCATTGTTCGGTACCTTCATATATAGAACATTTATAACACATTCATGTTTTACCTAATAAACAAAACACAGTATCGTATATATTTTTATATAAACTGCTTTTATGTTTATATTTGTTGTGATAAAATATAAATATGGACACTTCATCGTCCATCACACCTTGAGCCGTTGGTCCTTCACCTGCCAACGGCTTTTTATATTTCACCAATTCTCATGGCGAATAAATCCATAATACCATATAGTAAAAAATAAATGGATTGTACTTACACCTTACCCCGGGTATATCAAAAAATTATCTTTCTCATTGATATATTATTTGTTTACATAGACAAATATCATGCCACAGTTAGGCGGAAAACACATACACTATTCCGCACAAAAAAAACGCCACTAACAAAATCGCATAGCGGCGCGGTTATCATGTATTATTCATCTTCTTCAGGTATGTCACCATTATGGTATACATCCTGTACATCATCAAGATCATCTAATGCATCTACAAGATTCTCCAGCTTGCGGCCATCTTCCATGCCAAGAGAAATCGTATTATCCGGAACCATCGTGATTTGAGCAACTTCCATAACGATGTTATTTTCCTCCAACACTTTTTCTACTGCATCAAAGGCTTCCGGTGCTGTAGTGATTTCGTATTCTTCATCCCCTGTTTTGACATCATCGGCTCCTGCGTCCAGAGCCATCATCATCAGCTCTTCTTCATCCGCTGAATCTTTAGCCACAACAAAGACGCCTTTATTCTTAAACATCCAAGCAACACAGCCGGTTTCTCCCAAGTTACCGCCATGCTTAGAAAATACATGGCGCACTTCTGCAGCTGCACGATTGCGGTTATCCGTAAGAACGCTCACCGTAACGGCAACACCTGCTGGCCCGTACCCTTCATATACGATTTCTTCGTAATTTTGCCCGTCAGCAGCACCCGCGCCTTTCTGGATAGCGCGCTTGATATTTTCTTTAGGAATGTTGTTTTCTTTTGCTTTCTGCAATGCCAGTTTCAGCCGCATATTACCAACGGGATCAGCTCCGCCCATACGAACCGCAATGGTAATTTCACGGCTGATTTTTGTAGTAATCTTGCCGCGAATAGCATCGTTCTTGCCTTTCTTACGTTTAATATTGGCCCATTTTGAATGTCCAGACATGAAAATGCCTCCCTTATTGATTCCACCAAGCTTCGCCTGCCAAACGGTCAAGAATAATAGCCGCTGCCGAACGTACGGATAGGTGGTTATACTCCCCAGAACCATAAATAGGTTCCAGGATGAAATCAAACTGCTCCATCGTTTCTTTCGTCATACCATAACCGGTCCCTAAAAGCAACAAGATCGGCACCGTTTCTGTTTCACGCTTATGCCGCAGTTCTTTATAGGAAATTGTATTGGCATACGTGCGCGCATCGGTCGTAACAATATACGGACGTTGTCCTTCCTGTTCCGTCACCGCATCAACAGCCGCTTCGATGGAAGGGCGGATGTCGACAATATCAAAAGCTTCCGTACGGTACGAATTATATTTCCGTCCCGCCGGACTGCGCCAGAAATCGATAATTTTATGCACCATATCGAGTTGTCCCTCGATATGGTGGATAATAAAATATTTTTTTACGCCATACGTCGTAGCGGATCGCGATATGTCGTGAAGATCATAATTCGTGATAGCCGTAGCAATGACGTTAAAATTCTTATCATATATTGGATAATGCACCAACCCTATATATAAGGATGATTTCATCATTCCATCTCCCGTTTCAGCTGCGCTAATAGTTCCTTGTCAGATGGTGATAATGCGCAATTTTCCAACAAGTCGGGCCGTTTCGCAAGTGTTCTCTGCACGGATTGCCGATGCCGCCATGCATTGATTTTTGCATGATCGCCGTTGCACAGTACCTCAGGAACACGATAGCCGCGAAAAAGTGCAGGTTTTGTATATTGTGGATATTCAAGCAGCGACGTATAAAAAGAATCTTCTGCCGCACTGCCCGCAGTAAGAACGCCTGGCAACATGCGGGCTACCGCATCGGTAACCGCCATAGCAGGAATCTCTCCTCCTGTCAGTACAAAATCCCCCACGGAAATAGTCTCATCAGCCAGATAATCTTCTACCCGGTGATCCACACCTTCATAATGTCCACAAAGTAAAATAAGCTGATCATAGGCTGCCAGTTCTCTGGCTTTCGCCTGATCAAAGGTCGAACCACTTGGTCCCATGAGAATAATACGTCTTTTATCCACACTCCGCCGCACTGCTTCTACCGCCCGGAACAGCGGTTCCGCCTTCATAAGCATTCCTCTGCCGCCGCCATACGGCGTATCATCCACCATATGATGTTTATCATACGTAAAACTGCGAGGATTTGTCACATCGAGATCCAAAATCCCAGCCTCACGGGCACGTTTAATAATGCTGTGATGGTAAAAAGCTTCGATAAATTCAGGAAATAAGGAAATTATATCGATTCTCATTATTCTACCCACTCCGGTGGATCTACCACCATTTTCTTCGTTTCCACATCAATGGATTTAACAACTTCATGAATTGCCGCCAGCAGCGTTTCTTTTCCTTCTGCATCGGTCACAACATATACGTCGTTACTCCCCGTTTTCAGGACATCCGTAACGGTTCCTAAATAATGATCATGCAAATCATACACCCCGATTCCTATGATATCAAACACATAGTACTGTCCTTTTTTAAGGGGTGTTAGATCTTCCCGCGGTATTTGCAGTTCCTTCTTCAAAAGAAGTTCTGCAGCATTGCGGTCATTGATACCGGCAAGTTTCATGAGCACCACGCGCTTGTGAAAGCTGGCATGCTCTATTTCATACTGTATCCCGTCAATATAAACACATTTCATGTGCAGAAATCGTTCGGGAAAGTCCGTATCAGGATAAATACGAACATCACCCCGCACGCCGTGCGGGGCAACTATTTGTCCAATCGTAATGAAATCAGCCATCTTACTTATTGACGGATGGCAATGATTTTGCCATCTTCCAGCAAGATTTCGGTACCAACCAACTTATCCAAATCGTCACCGACTTTTACCAAAACAGTCTGTTCGAGCTGTCCTTGATTGATTTCGGAGCCGATATCCAGCTTTTGTGCTTCTTCGTAGGCATGCTGAGCCTGTGCCTTCGTAGCATTGAGTCGCTGCCGCTGTTCTTCCAATTGAGCCCGCAGGGAAATAAGACCTTGCGCATCCATTTTAGCCTGATCAACCATCATGCGTTTTGCCTGAAATTCCAGGTTTTGCATTTCACGGTCAACATCAGTCAGATTCTGCTCGGAATTTTTGAGGATTTTAGCTTTGAGCGCTTCTGTAACCTTTGACTTAACGGCAACAGGGCAGCGCAATGTAATTTGATCCATGGCTCCTCCTATACAATATCTACTGATACTTTTTTATCAGCCTTCACTGCCGCAGCCTTTACAACCAGGCGTATTGCTTTTGCAATCTTTCCCTGCTTGCCAATAACTTTCCCCATATCTTCCGGGGCGACATGAAGCTCATACACTTCGAGGCCTTTCTTTTGATTCTTCGTAACTGTAACTGCTTCCGGGCGTTTCACCAACGCTTTTGCAATACATGCAATTAATTCTTCCATAGCAATCAGCCTCACTTACTTTTTAGACTCTTCAAACTTAGCCATAATACCGGCTTTCTTGAAAAGAGAACGAATCGTATCGGTCGGTTGTGCACCTTTGCCGAGCCATTCTACAGCAGTTTCGACATCGACATTCAAAGATTCTATGCCCTTAGCAGGATCATACTGACCTAAGGTAGCAACAGGACGACCATTATTGCGGGCATTGTGAGAATCAGCAACAACAACACGATAAACCGGATTCTTTTTAGCACCTAAACGAGCTAAACGAATTTTAATCATTACATTTCACCTCCTCAACGTAATATCCTCACTATCGAGGCCTACATATGGAACGGGAGACGCGGCATGAAGCTACGTTTTTTCCCTTGTTGTTTTTTAGCCATTTTCATCATTTTCTGCATTTCTGTAAACTGTTTGATGAGACGGTTTACATCTTGGACACGAGTACCGCTGCCTTTCGCTATACGGCGTTTGCGGCTGTCCTTTATAAGCATCTTCGGATTGGAACTGGATCGTTCTTTAGTTGTCATGGACTGTATAATGGCCTCTAAGTGTTTAAATTCCTTTCCATCCATATTGATTTTATCAATTTCTTTCTTATATTTTCCAATACCGGGAATGAGTCCTACTAAACTACTCATATTTCCCATCTTTTTAACCATGTTCAGCTGAGAAAGGAAGTCATCAAACGTAAAGCTGCCGCTCTTCATGGTTTTTTTCATTTCTTCCATGGATTCTTCATCAAAAGCAGCTTGTGCTTTTTCAATGATCGTCTCCACATCGCCCAAATCCAGTATACGAGAAGCATACCGGTCTGGGTGAAATTCTTCAAGACCATCCAGCTTTTCACTGACGCCAATAAATTTGATGGGTTTTCCGGTAACAGCTTTAATGGACAAGGCGGCACCGCCGCGGGCATCCCCATCAAGTTTGGTCATGATAATACCGTCGATTCCCAAAGCCTGATCAAAAGCTGACGCGGCCGTAACCGCATCCTGCCCGGTCATCGCATCGACGACCAGCATGATTTCATGGGGATGCACTGTTTCCTTAATGCGGACCAATTCATCCATCAAGGTTTCATTAACATGCAGACGCCCTGCCGTATCGACAATGATAATGTCCTTCAAATGGCTAAGCGCAAAAGGAATCGAATTTTGAGATATCTGCACCGGATCCTTGCTGCCTTCTTCGGTATACACAGGAATATCCAACTGTTCCCCCAACACTTGTAATTGAGAAATAGCGGCCGGCCGGTATACGTCACCTGCAACCAGCAAGGGACTCTTCCCCTGACTCTTAAGCATTCTAGCCAATTTGGCCGCCGTCGTCGTTTTCCCGGCTCCCTGCAGCCCTACAAGCATAATAATCGTAGGCGGACGGGAGGAAATGGTAATGCGGCTCTGCGTGCCACCCAATAACTCGGCTAATTCGTCCCGGACAATTTTAATGACCGTCTGTGCCGCATTCAATGTACCGAATACTTCTTCGCCAACGGTTTTTTCTTTTATTTTCTTTATAAAATCTTTTGTTACATTAAAATTAACATCAGCCTCAAGCAATGCCCGACGCATCTCTTTCAGTGCTTCGTTGACATCCTCTTCGGAGAGTTTTCCTTTACCGCGCAGTTTTTTAAAAGCTAACTGAAATCGTTCCGATAAACTTTCGAATGGCATGGGGATCTCCTTTTATCATCAAATATCCAAATGATGTAAGATATGTTTTGCTTTCTCTATTTGCACTGCATCACCCTGTTCAAGCAGTGACACCGCTTCCGATAAGCCTATCCGCAGCGCATTAACGCGTTCCAGCAAATGTAACCGCCGTTCATATCCTTCCAACGCGTTTCCGGCACGATGCAGCATATCATAAACACCTTGTCTTGAAATATGAAGTTCTTCACCGATTTCTGCTAACGACAAATCCATGAAAAAATACAGCTCCATACAACGATGCTGCCGCTCCGTAAGCAGCGGCCCGTATATATCAAGAAGTCGTCCCTTGCGGACCATATCTTCTAACATACCTTCACCGCCTCCTGACAATTGTGCATATTGTCAGTATACAGCAGCTCTTTTTATCTGTCAAGTATTTTTACTTGTCAAGCATGTGTTCGGTGAAGAGATGAATAAACAACCGCAATAATTTTGTTTCTCACATGCTAGCGGTATCGGATTCCTTTATTGTTTTGATTGTTTCTGCTACAACATATTCCATGAGGAGACCTTTAGTTGTAATATATTTTGCTGGCTAGGCAGTGTATCTATTATCTAAACTTTCTATTTTTTAACAATATCTTACCGAGGACTATTTTACACTAGTCACTTATCAATATTGTCACTGTTCGTATAACTATACGTTGTTCACATATGTACACAAGTTGTTCAAATCATACAATTTATTTCTACATTAATTGAAAATTTGACAATGACAACATAAATATTATGCGTTATAATTATGTTAAATGTGTACTCGTATATACAATATATCGAAGGGGGAAAACAAAATAAGCTATGAATACTAAGCAATTACAATATTTTATCGCCGCTGCAGAAAATGAAAGTTTTACAAAGGCAGCTCAACAATTTCATATTACCCAGACAGCCATCACACAGCAAATCAAATCGTTGGAAGATCAACTGCAAGTTATGCTGTTTACTCGAATTAACCACCGAGTCGTACTAACACAAGCAGGCCGGTATTTTCTCAAAGAAAGCCGTGCATTGGTATATACACTTGATAAATCGGTCGATCAGGTCCGTCTTATCGGCAAGGGAATTTCCGGTTCCCTGCGGATCGGCTGGATCACTGGTTTTGAACAAGCACCGCTACATCTGCTGATCCAACGTTTTCACGAGTCGCATCCGCAAATATCACTGCAGCTAGAACGTAACAGTGCCGTGAATTTATATGACAAGTTGCAAAATAATGATTTAGATCTGGTTTTTAATATCCGTTTTGATATTGGCCGCTATAAAAATGTTTTACAACTCCCCATTCATGAATTTCCCGTTGTTGCCGTTCTCCCCAGTTTTCATCCGCTAACGAACAAAAAATATTTATTCCGCGACGATCTGCGTGCCCAGGCCTTTATTGTAAGCCGCACGGGGGAAACCATTACCGACCAAAATGAGTCTATCAGCCGGTATATGACAGCAAATATCAAATATGGACAAATCTATTATGCGAATGACACCGAGACCATGATGCTTATGGTTTCTGCCGGTTTGGGTATTTCCATTGTTCCTTCTTATATGATTCCCGCCATTAATAATAACCGCATCAAAACCCTTCCCATTCGTGGTATCAACATGAAAGCCGAAATTATTACTGCCTGGCTGGATGATACAGACAACCCGTCCTTGCCGCTGATGATCCAAACCATAAAAGATTGGAAACGGATTATCGGCTATATTCCGAAACAGAAAAAAACACATCCCAATGTAACAGACACGGGAACTTTATCCCGTAATTCACTTAATCATAAGAAGACAAATCCCAGATATTAATATCTGGGATTTGTCTTCTTATGATTAAGTATCTCATTCTTTTATGGACTGAATCAATGATGGAACAAGCGCAGTCCGGTCATGGCCATGGCCATGTCATATTTATCACACGTTTCAATAACATTATCATCACGGATAGAACCGCCTGCCTGCGCAATATAATCGACGCCGCTGCGATGAGCCCGTTCAATATTGTCACCAAACGGGAAAAATGCATCACTTCCCAAGGCAACACCATGAAGCTGTGCAATCCAAGCTTTCTTTTCCTCTCTGCTTAAGGGTTCCGGTTTTTCTGTAAAAAGATTTTGCCAGACGCCATCAGCTAAAACATCTTCGGCATCATCAGAAATGTATACATCAATTGTATTGTCCCGATCAGGCCGGCGAATATTTTTTTTAAACGGCAGCGACAGTACCTTTGGATTTTGGCGAAGCCACCAAACATCAACCTTGTTCCCTGCCAGACGAGTACAGTGGACGCGAGACTGCTGCCCCGCACCGACGCCAATCGTCATGCCGTCCTTCACATAACAAACAGAATTGGACTGTGTGTATTTCAAAGTAATGAGTGCCACGAGTAAATCTCGTTTCGCCGCTGCAGGAATATCTTTGTTTTTTGTCGGTCGATTTTCAAAAAGATTGTCCGTAATTTTTACATTATTCCGTTCTTGTTCAAAGGTTACTCCGTATACTTCCTTGCTTTCTATACCGGCCGGTACATAATCCGGATCAATTTTCAGTACACAATAGGTTCCCTTGCGCTTGGATTTCAGAATCGCCAAGGCTTCTTCCGTATATCCGGGAGCAATCACACCATCAGAAACTTCACGTTTCAGGAGAGTCGCTGTTTCTGCATCACAAATATCGGACAGAGCGACAAAATCGCCATAGGAACTCATACGATCTGCCCCGCGTGCACAGGCATATGCACATGCCAGCGGAGATAACTGCAAATCATCTACATAGTATATCTTTTTAAGCACATCACTCATACCGGCAGCTACCGCAGCTCCGGCAGGACTGACATGCTTAAAGGAAGCCGCTGCAGGAAGCCCCGTTGCTTCTTTTAATTCTTTGACCAACTGAAAACTGTTAAATGCATCCAGTAAATTAATATAACCGGGACGTCCATTCATTACTTCAACAGGCAGCTCGCTGCCATCCTTCATATACACCCTGGCTGAGGCTTGATTTGGATTACAGCCGTATTTTAATTGCAGTTCCTTCATCGTGAATTACCTCCCAAAAAAATAAATGCCGACACCTCTGGAATCATTGCCCAGACGGTCGGCTTTTCTTAGTCATGCTCCCCGTGGTCATTCCACTTCCGTCAGTCACATGAACTCATGCATAAATTATACCTTTGAAAAACAACCTTTGTCAATAAAAAAATAGCATATATCACGACAGTTCGATGACCTCCAAATCATCAGGAACATAGAGTCCCCCATCATAATACATGATTCCCTCCGCCGTATATTGCGCCTTACGCCTTGCCAAGTCCGTATCTTCTGTATGATATAAAACCAAATTACCGCACTGCAAGGCCGCCGCCGTTTCACAAGCTTCTTTTACCGTACTATGATGTTTTTCATACGGCTTAAACCGTGTACGATCACGATACAGGCAAAAAGCTTCTGCTAGCAGCCAGTCACTATGCTCCGCATAGATACGTGAATGTTCGTTAAACGGTTCATCCCCCAGACAGGTGAGCTTCTTTCCGTCAGGTAGCTGTAAGCTATAGCCGAATTGTTTTGCCTTAGTAGATAAAATATCGAAAGCCTGTATATCCATTCCCAAAACAGAAAACCGTGTACCATTTTTTATTTCATGGATGTAGATTCCGTTATCAATTTTCGCTTTATGTTTTCCCGTTAATGTCAAATCACAAATAACACGCAGCATATGCGCCACTTCATCATGGCAGTAGATGTGGAAGTCTCCCTCATAACTGCCTGTCAGCATATACATGGCAATGCGGCGGATAACCCAGACAACTCCCAAAATATGATCGGTATGCCCATGCGTAACAAACAAATGATGCAGCCGCAGATACGCAACCTTGGCAGCCTTCAACTGCCTCAATATTCCGTTGCCCCCGCCGGCATCGGTAAGAAAGCAATCCCCCTCTGCATTCTGTATAACAAAACACGTGTTGTAGCATTCTGTTACCATCGCACAACCGGTTCCCAGCATAATTAATCTTTCCTTAGACATGTCCCGAAAGCTCCTCTTCCTGATTGTATTCTCTGTCAAACGCTATGCTTTACTTAGCTCAATTCCATGAATCGTTATTCTTAAAACATCGACAGACATGCCGGTAGTATATTCAACCTCATGTTGAATCGCGTCCTTGACCTGATGCATTAAGGCTCTAACATTTTCGCCGTACAAAATCGTGACGGACAGCGTGACATCAATGCCGCTTCCTACATCTTGCGTGCTTTTTCCGACTTTCACCTTGTTTACCCCGGCAATGCCGTAAATATCGGTTAAGGTATGATGAATCAAACGCTGCAATACATCGTCCGTAAAAGTCAATTTTCCATAATAACTGAATACCGGACGTACGACAGAGCGTTCATACGTTTCTTCTGATTTTCTGCCGTTTTTTTTCTTAAAAAATGAGCGGATAGATCCCAGCAGATATCCTCTAAAATGAGACTTTAATTCCATTGTCGGAACAGGAATTACATGTTTTCCTTCTCTGACGCGTATCGTATGAGCTTTGGATATTTCTTCAGCAGAGGAGATCTCTTCTATGTGGATAAACGCTTTAGGTTCAGGAATCGCAAGCATTTCTGCAATCTTACGCACCATATGTGCGGAAGTCCCTAACACAAGAAGCTTCTCCGGTTGGATCGTTGCTAGTGCTTTCTGTACCTCGGCCGCCTGCGCTGCATCAGAGAAAATAGCGCGTCGTGTTGCCTTTAGCTGATTTGTTTCTTCCTTGGCTGAACGTCCGGCAACAATTTTATTCTGATAAATCAAGATTCCGTCATCAATGATGCAATCTATATCGTTGTCATGTGCTACAACCAGTGCATGATGGCTTTTACCCGTTCCAGCCGCGCCAATAAATCCTATAACTTTCATTTTTTTCTCCTATATTCGAGTAATGTATGCAACCGTTCCGATGGAACATAAAATTGTCCCACTATTTCGGGGAATCTTCCCGGAACACCATGAAAATCAGAACCACCGCTAATAAGCCAATGCCGCTTTTCCGCAATTTCCATAAACTCGTTTTCTCGTCCTCGGTTCTTGGGATGAAAAACCTCAATACCATCAAATGCATAAGGTAACACAGCCTGCAGATTATGCTGAATCAGTCCCGGATGTGCGAGAATAGCCACCCCGCCAGCCTCATGTATGAGCTGAATACATTCCTCAATCGTACAGCGCTGATACGGTATATACGCCGGAGCGCCCCGATGCAGTACCTCTTGGAACACTTCTTTAATAGTTGCAAAGTACCCCTTTTCAATAAGCATTCGTGCAATATGCGGCCGTCCCACCGCCACGCCCTGCTTGATCAATCCTTCGAGCGGAGTGCGGTCCAACTTATATCCAAGCCCAGCTAATCTATCAACGATTTTCAGCGCTCGTTCCAATCTGCGCTGATGAAAAGTCTGGCAATATTCCCGTATCGCTTTATGATCCGTATGGATATAATACCCTAAAACATGAATATCTTCACCGTTATATTCCGTGCTGATCTCAATACCTCGTATAACGCCGACCGACGAAGAAAAAATACAAGAATGGGAATACGCCTCCACGGTATCATGATCAGTAATAGAAATTTCACCAAGCCGAGCAGTCTCCGCCATCGCTATGAGTTCTTCCGGCGTATACACTCCATCTGAGCACGATGTGTGCATATGTAAATCAACATTCATGGCTGCCCTCCTTTCAGAAGTTCCAATACCGTCTTGATTCCGACTCCCGTAGCACCAAAAAATCCGGTTTCATCTTTTTGTTCACAGAAAGCGGTTCCGGCAATATCAATATGAGCCCAGGCAACTCCCGGACGAATAAACTGCTTAATAAACAATCCCGCCGTAATCGCCCCGGCGTTACGACCACCTGTATTTTTCAAATCTGCTACCTCACTATGCAGCAACGATTCGTATTCCCGATCTGCCGGCAGCTGCCATACCCGTTCATTCATGCGGGCAGCTCCCTCAAAAATATGATTGATCCACTGCTGATCATTTCCGATAACACCAGAACGGACCGTCCCCAGCGCCGTTACACAAGCGCCGGTCAAAGTCGCCAAGTCTATAACCTTCGTCGCACCCAGTTTCTGGGCATAGGTCACGCCATCAGCCAAAACAAGGCGGCCTTCGGCATCGGTATTTTTGATTTCCACCGTTTTGCCACTTAACATCGTAATAATATCATCCACATGGAACGACATGCCGGAGGGGATATTTTCAGCCATCGGCATGACCGCCATCACATTGACAGGATATTTCAGCAACATCAATGCCCGAATAACACCTAACGCCGTGGCAGCTCCTGCCATATCGGACTTCATGAACTCCATATTTTCATGGTCTTTCAGCGATAATCCCCCGCTGTCATAGGTAATTCCCTTACCGACAACAGCCAATTTGTCCCGGCTTTCCGTATTACCGGTATATGTGACCGTTACCATTTGAGGATTATTCATACTGCCTTTTCCCACAGCCAGAAGCCCGCCCATTTTCAACTTTTCCAGCTGCCATTTATTCAAGGTTTCTACCGTAATATTTTCGCTCTTGCACAACGCCGTGGCAATATCAGAAAATTTTCGGGGGGTTAGTTCATTCGGCGGCATATTGACGAGATCTCTCGCTGTTTTGATACCCTCATAAATAGCGGTATACACATAACACATCATGTTCAGCTCTTTAACATCCTCTGCAGAAGTCACGAGATTGACCATAGGTACAAGATGAGATTTTGTGCTTTTCTTATAATGATTAAACTCGTAATTGCGAAACAAAAGGCCGTCAATCAACGTCGGTATATCTGCCTCCAACGTATCCACCAAAACTGCCAACTCGGAAATGCCCTGCGCCATGGCAGTTGCCATTATTTTACGGGCAATACAGAAATCATCAGCCTGCCCATAAGGATACGGCTTTTTACCGATACCGACAAGAATATAATTCTTTACTTTTTCTTCATCAATCAGAGGAAACACGGACACAGACGGATACTCTAAAAGCTCCGGATGTCGGTCTACATATATGCGAAGCTTCTCGCTATCCTTTTTCGGAATTTGTGTCAACACCCGCATCCGGTTATCAACCCCGACGGCAACATTATCCAAGCTGCCACTGCCATTACAAGTAATCATGTTTATCCCTCCAGCTAATCGCTATCTATATATGTTTATTATACATTTTTCCTATAGATAAAATCAATGAAGGAACTTGCATATTCGGTTGTTTACTGTATCTTCCTCTCTTTTCAGAAAATATACTTGATTTTTTCAACAAAATAGTGTATTATATTTTTTGTGCTCATAAACATGTGGACCACTAGCTCAGCTGGTAGAGCACCTGACTCTTAATCAGGGTGTCCAGGGTTCGAGCCCCTGGTGGTCCACCATAAAAAGTATGATAACCATGCCGTTTTCCCGGTATGGTTATTTTTGTTTTTAAGTAATATTTCAATCTTTCTACCGCATTTTCTACCGCAATCAACAAAATTTTGCTTTTAGGTATATTTTGGTCATGCAAAAAAGAGGCCCTATTTTTTAAGTAGGACCTATTTTCTATATAATATTTACTACGGATAAATGCCATGACTTCTTGCGTGTCTAATCTTTTGTTGTAATACTCGATCTAAAACCGGACGTTCTGTTTCATCGACAACCGGTAATAATCCTTGTAAATCTTGCACACTTAGAATATCTACACCTTGTTCTAAGAACTTTAATATGTTTTTACACCAGAGTGTTTTATAAAGTGGAGGAAAAACAAAGCCCCACTTTTCAGCAGGGCCTAACAATATTTGCATCAATATCTATTTATATGTTTAATAAACGCATCCACATATTGCTGTAAAAATTCCACAGTACCTTCTATAAAGGTGCCATCATCCTTTAACAGTGTATTTACCTTGCCTAAATAAACTTCCGGTTGCTGTAAAAGGGGTACATCTAGAAACATAAGAGATTGCCTTAAGTGATGGTTTGCTCCAAATCCACCATATGCCCCCGGCGACACTGACATAACCGCTCCTGGTTTTTGTGCCCATTTATTTTGTCCTGTAGGGCGAGATGCCACATCCAATGCATTTTTTATGGCTGCTGGAATAGAACGATTATATTCTGGAGTAACAAATAAAAAAGCATCATATGTTTCAATTTCGTTTCGGAAAGATACGTATTCTTCAGGTGGAACTGTTTCATCAAATTCTTCGTTATATAGCGGCAAATGACTTATATCAACTAAAAATCCTTCATACCCTTGTGGTAATAATGCGATAACTTGTTTAGCTAGAAGAAGACTATAAGCTTTTTTACGCAAACTTCCTACAATAACACCAATTCGTCTAGACATATTGCATTCCCTCTCTTTCAAATTCAAATCACTTAACAGTACATCCTTATATTTATATTCTATAACAAGATATTAAAGTTTATTATGAGCTCTATCACAAAATGGTTAATTTTTATTTATTATAACATAATGGAGAAATACTTCTATAGAAAAACAATATTTTTTATAATTTGCTATGTATAACATAGGTTTTATTCCAAAAGAACAAAAACGAAGTGAAATTTAACAATTTTTGACAGTAATCTCTCCCCGTATCATGACGATACGGGGAGTATTAACATAGTATTTACTACTAATAAATATTGCGACTTCTTGTATGTCTAATTTTTTGCTGTAATACGCGGTCTAAAACTGGATGTTCGCTTTCATCGGAAACCGGCAATAGTCCCTATATTCTTTTGATATAATCTGCAAAAAACTAACTTCTGAAAGCACTGTAGATAAGAGGAAAATCAAATATACTTTTCAATACAACAAAAAAACTTGATGAGAAAATAATAATCATCTTCTCATCAAGCAGGATAGTATTAAAAAAAATGAAACTAATTGAAAATAAATTTTTCTGATATTATTTCTCCCTGAATAGCCTATGTTTAAAGCAATTTGATAAATTTTTACTGTAGTTTATTTCCTAAATTAGTCCATGTCGATTCTTTGTTTTTAAATCTAACAATTTCATCTACAGCCCCCGTTCCCATACGGATAAGGGCATCACTGGTATTGGCTCCGTTATGCGGCGTACCTACAAAGTTAAAAGATAAAAACAATGCATGATCTTTCGGTACGGGTTCTTCAACAAATGCATCAATCGCTGCTCCAAAAATTTGTTTATTATCTAGTGCCGTTGCTAACGCTTCTTCATTTACAATCCCTCCACGAGAAGCGTTAATAAGAACCGCATTTGGTTTAAACATACTAAATTCTCTCGTATTTACCATATTCCGAGTTTGATCATTTAAAGGAACGGAAATCGAAATAACATCACACGTTTTATAAATATCTTCAAGATTTTCGGTGTAGTTAAACCCCATTTCTTCTGTTTTTTCCCGGTCTAAAAAAGGATCATATGCTAATACTTCCATATCAAATCCTGCCTGTAACCGTTTACCTACAATAGCACCTATATGTCCAATGCCAATAAGTCCTATCCTTTTACCGGAAATTTCATGACCGCTGAGAAACATTGGCTGATTTTTTTCCAATCCTTTTATACAAGCTAAATGGCTGGCTGTAATCTTGCGTGCACAATCAAGAATAAGGCCAATAATAAGTTCAGCAACAGAGTTTGAATTTGCTGTCGGTGTATTGGTTACAACAATACCTTTCGATTTTGCATAGGAAATATCAATATTATCTACACCAACACCATGTTTAGCAATAATTTTCAACTTTGGCATATGATCTATAATTTCTGGAGTCATTTTATACGTACGAACAATTACAGCTTCTGCCTCCGCAAAATTTTTAATTTCCGGGTCATTCCAGGTTACAACTTCCAATCGTTTCTTGGCATAGGCCAAGGCATCTTTAGAAATTGGGTCAAAAATATAAGTCTTCATGAACTATAGCCTCCTAGTTTTCATCTTCGAACTTAACTTGTTTCTGAATCGGTTCAATCATAGTAATTAACAATACAAATGTAATCAAAGAAATTATTGCTAAGAATACAAATACCGAATTCCAGCTAAAGGTATCCAATATAACGCCAACTACAAAAGGCGCAAAAGCTCCTCCTAAAGAACCTGCTGTATTTACTATTGAAGCTGCAAATGGACATTTTTCTTTTGTAGTAATACCCATTGGATAAGCTAAAAACATCGAATACCCTAAATTCAAAAATATACCCGCTACAAGCAATAGCAACCCCAGCGCAGTAGGATCAGCCGGTGCATATAATAAGGAGATCATAAGAAATACCGTACTGGCTGCCGTAATAAGCATTGTTGGTTTACGGCGGCTTTGAAACAGTTTATCTGAAATAATACCGCCAAGTAAATTGCCAATAACAGCTCCGACCCATGGCGCCGACGCTACAAGACCTACTTTAATAATAGAAAAATGCTTTACATGAACAAGATATGTAGGAATCCAAGTCATAATAGTATAGGTAATCCCTACCAGGAAAAAATACCCAAGTGCATCTGCCCATATATTCCATGACCTAAGAACGTCTTTATTAGTGGCCAGTGGATTAATAACGCGAGTACGAATCAGCGCATCAAGCGCATGATTTTGTTTAGCAGGTTGTATACTGTTACTTTTTGTTTCTTTCTTAACAGAAACTGCGGAAGTATTAATATAGTCAATCTCTGCTGCATTAATAAATTTACTATTTTCTGGACTATTACTAACAAAAACATACCATAGCACCGCTAAAAAAATACCCGGAACCGCAAATACATAAAATACTTCACGCCAACCATATGTCATGATAATCCAAGCACAAAGGGGTGGCACAAATGCCGGAGCAAATTTGATAGACGCCATAAACACGCCGGTAGCAATACCTTTCTCTTGTTGCGGAAACCATTTATTAATAGTAGAAAGACATCCAATATTGATTGGGCCTTCAGAAAAACCAAGCAAGGCTCTTGCCGCTTTTAAATGCGTTCCCGAATTTGCCAATCCCATAATTAACGTAGCTGCAGAAGTAAGAACAACTGCCAAAGAAAATAGTTTTTTAACACCATATTTTCCATATAAATGTCCTGACGGGATTTGTACCACCGCATAAGTAATATAAAAAAAACTAGCCATAGCGCCTATATCTGTATTGGTTAGATTAAAAGATTCTTTCAAATATGGCACAACCATCCCAATATTAGAACGGTCTGCACCTGCAACCATGTAAATTAAAAATATTAACGCTAAAACGAGCCAGCGAACTTTTGTCTTTTTCATATTCAAAGACTTTGCAATCATTATATATCCTCCTTATCCCAACGTATTTGCAATTTCTTCCATCAAATCTTTTGATGGATTTTTTTGATTCTTAGCCGACACTTCTACGATTAGTTTATATAAATCAATATCTTTTTCCATCGCAACTTTTTTAAAATTTGGTAAAAAGCTAGAATGGCAGCCGGAATATCCCAGAATCAAATCAATCGGTGAAATAGGATTATGATATCCTTCCTTTTCCATAGCAGGCATCAATTCCTGATCAATAAAATGTAACAAGGTATACAAATCATATTCTTGTACTTTTCCTTCCCGGCGGAACATGGCAATCGCACCTTCTGTCGTAATATTTCCTGCACTGCGGGCCATTCCCATAAGTCCACAATCAATAAAATCAGCCCCGCTGCCTTCTGCTGCAAGCGCATTTGCCATTGCCAGTCCTAAATTGCTATGACCATGAAATCCTACCGGTATCGTCACTGCTTCTTTAAGTTTTTTCGTATATTCTGCGGCCTGTGCTGGAAACATATATCCGGCAGAATCCATTATCGTTACCGCTTGTACCCCAAATGATTCCAACATAGCCGCTTCTGCTGCAAGTTCTTCCGGTGTACATACATACGCCTTCATTATGCTGTACTTTGCTTCCAATCCGGCTTCACGTACTAGTTTGACTGCGCGTTCCGCATTTTTCCCATCGCCCGCATTAGCGCCAATACGTAAAAAACTAAGTTTTTTAGATGCGGCCAGCATGATCAATTCTTTATCTGCATTGGCCGCTGCTTGAAACATACCAATACTTGCTTTATCGACAAAAGGTTGTATCACTTCTAAATATTCTTCATCTGTTACCGGAGACTTTTTACCACCTGCTTTCATGCTACCCAATCCAGTACAATGTCCCATTTCAATAATAGAAATATTACTTTGAATCAGGCCCTCAAGCATCAATGTTGTTAGTTCTTTAGAAAAACCTGCCCCTACAATATTTGCTCCATCACGAAGCGTGCAATCCATTATTTCCATGTCTTTCCCTCCTAATATATATAACTTTATCAGATACGTATCTTCGATTAGTATCATATCATTCTACAAATTAAAATAAAAACAAATTAATTTTACTGTAAATATTAATTATATTAATATTTACAGTATTGCATAGAATACGTTATTATATAAACAGATAGAAGGTGATTTTATGAATACTGAACTAATTGAAACCTTTATAACTGTAGCAAATTCGAACAATATTACAAAAAGTGCGGCTCTTCTCTATGTCTCACAAGCAACGGTCAGTCACCGGATCAAACAATTAGAAACAAAAATGGGCGTGTCTCTTTTAGTGAGACATAAAGGTTCTAAACAGACAGAACTTACATTGGCCGGAAAAAACTTTCTTCCGTTAGCGCAAACCTGGTTAAACCTAAGTCACGAAATCGACGCTTTTCAATCACGTCCCCAAGCTATGGAATTAACGATAGGCTTAGTTAACAGCGCTAATAATTATCTATTTCCTGAATTCTATACTCAATTAAAAAAAGACGTTCTTGACTGGCACCTTACGATTAAAACCATGCATACACCTGAAATATATGAACAGGTCAGGCTAAATATGATTGATATAGGATTTCCTTTAGCCGAACAGGTTATCCCCGGAATTAATGTCAAAAAAGTTCATACGGAAAAATTAATGATCGTAAGCAAGAATCAAATTAAGGACAAAGCCACCCTCATGCCTATTGACCTTGATACCAATAACCAAATTTATATTAACTGGGGCCCTGATTATCGTCATTGGCATAATCGTTTTTTTCCTCCCAGTGGAACTCCTAAATTCTCTATTGACATGATAAAAGTCGCCTTAGATCTCCTTGACGAAAAAAGTTGGTTTTTCGCACCGTACAGCATTTGTCAACATTTACAATATAATCATAACTGTTATATATCTAAATTAGCACTCGATACACCCTCACGTAACTTATACATGATAACCAGCCGCCTCACGGAGCAAACTAAACGCCGGCAAATTATCTTATTTAAGCATAAAATCTTGCAATACATCAGAAAACGCGAGGACTACATTCAAACAATGCTGGATAATTGTTCTCCCTATGGTACAAAAAAACATTCCTATGCAGCTTATATTCATGAATTTGAACCTTCAGAGTAGCATTCCACGAAATAATAAATACAACTTTTACTTATAATAAAATTATTTAATATTTCCATATTTTAAACTATGTTGCATCTCATAAATGTTTTATGTTTTTATTGATAACAATAATACCATCGCCATTTTCTACAATGATGTCGCTAAAACAAATCACTTTACCACCAAATGAGATACCGTATTAATTTCTCCGGGACCGCTTTTATATGGTCTATTGGGAATAACCTTTTTGCATATACAGGAAAGTCCATTACTACAATTTCAATTAATGTTGCACCATTATGAACATACATCTTTATAGCTCCAACAATTAATTTATTAACGATGAATATATCTATGATAATGCTCCCTAATAGGATTTACTCTCAATTTAAATCAAAAACTTCTTTGCTTCCTAAAATAAATATTATTAACATACAATCATCCTGCAATCAAAAAAATCACGTTCGATATATTTTCTAAACGCGATTTTTGAGGTTATACAAAAAAATGATCTTATAAATTTTGATTTTGAATTTCTGGTATTTTTTCAAAATAATAGGCCATACGCGGTCTGGCTTTCGAACTCAAAAACTTTTTTTGCACTCCCCCTGCTATGGCAAACAATACTTTCTGCATCTTGACTTTATCCTGCACCGACTTATTATAGGCTGCATAATGGCCGCATGGGTTCGGGCACTCACGTAAATTAAATTATGCACATCAAATGCCCGCTGCGGACTCTCTTCCTCCGGGATAACATGATGTGCAATCGATACTATTGTTGCTATACATTTTTATTCGATTTCTTTCGCAAAGAATGCCGCCGCTTTTTTTAGGAAACGATTTTCCTTTTCCATTTCTTCTAGCTGCTTCGTTAGTTTCAGGTTTTCTTTCATATAATCATATTCTGATTGGCTGCTTGCTGTTGTTTGGCATTCTTCGCGATATAGCTTAGTCCATTTTGATATAGCGGCTTTTTGATACACCATATTCATCGGCTAGCCCTCTTAATCGCCGTCCTTCTTCTAAATAAAGGCGAATTATTTTCTTCTTAAATTCTTCACCATATTGCTTCATGTTTATCCCTCTTTCTCTGATAGATTCATTGTAATCTATCAGACGGAGGTGTTACAACTTCACTATACCACTACACAGTTCCTTAAAAAAATTGTCCAGTTTATTGTAGCCTATCTATGTTATTGTGCTGTTTATGAGAGAGCGCCCTTTCTGTTGCGGTTTGGTATGACAACTTAAGCATAACACAAAACGGGGTTCTCTTTTTTCTGTTTTTGTAACATATCTATGGTAAACCTACAGTATTGATTAATAGAAAATGTTGTTACTATAGGATTTTCTTATATTTTCGTGATATACTACATATAATGTTGTAAATCTAAAGAAAGGAGGGATTATCATCATGGAAAAAGATGCTATCCTTGCACTTATAGTTAAAAGATTACCTCCTCCATGTATGAACATCGTCAAATTTCAAGTACACTCCATTTAAGTGTAGAGGATTGCTTTGTTTATGCTTGGTTTGAATCACTGGCATCCTCTTGCTTAAATGCAAAATAGGAGGATTACAATGACTACGAATAAAATGTTCTTCGGAGTAACGTTAGCTGTGTTTTTAATGATGAATTTTGCTTTTCACAGTACCGCATTGAAGTATAGGGCGGTGGTATCGTGAGTAAATATATGGGACATCTATATTTGATTACTGCTGCGTCTTTATGGGGCGGCATATATGTAGTCAGCAAAATCGTCATGGAAGTCATTCAACCTATGGAGTTAGTATGGATACGCTATATCATTGCGATCCTCGTACTCCTTATTATTGGCAAACTAATGCATGTATCCTGGCATATCCAGAAAAAGTATTGGTCACTTATTATACTGATCAGCCTATGTGGTTATGTGATATCGATATGGGCTCAGTTTGCAGGAACACAATTATCATCGGCCCAATTCGGTTCTGTCATTACGGCAGCTTCCCCTGCTTTTATGGTGATTTTTGCCAAGATCATATTACATGAACAGATTACCTTACGTAAGGGAATGGCAGTAACGTTAGCTACATTGGGTGTCCTGCTGATTATCGGTATGGGACAAATAAATGGGCAGCTTCGTTCAGGAGCGATTCTGCTTCTTATTGCCGCCATTACATGGGCACTTGTCTCTGTATTAATAAAAAAAGTGCCGGATGGTTATTCCATGCTTGTAATAACGACGTATACCATGATAGTAGCATTTTTAGTAATTACGCCCATAGAATTACCGAAAATAACGGGTACTATGCTAGTATCTATGCTGAATCCATCTATTGCAGCCTGTATTCTATATATCGGAGTTTTTGCAACAGCTATCGCTTTTTACTTTTGGAATAAAGGACTGCAAAAAGTAGACGCATCCACTGCTGGAATTTATTTTTTCTTTCAACCACTATGTGGTACATTAGGCGGATGGTTATTCTTGGGAGAAAAAATTGGAATATCATTTTTAATAGGGACGGCATTAATTTTAAGCAGTGTTGTTTTAACCGCGAAAAAATAACAACTTTATGAAATCGAGCAGGAGGTCATCCATTAGTTGAGTAACCGACCTCCATTCCTGTATGTACCGTTAGGGATATGGCGTTTCCATTGTTTGCGTGCTATTTTCGTAATTGCTCGTATTGGTTCGGGAAGTTATACTATCCGACCAATGCGAGCTTTTCGTTTGTGATGAAACATATTCGTATAGGACTTCGGCTATTCACCAGTATCCCAAGCAAGTATTTTTCAGGCCTACTATACGTACCGAGAAAATTGTTTGTTTTCACTATCTATATTGGTTCTATTTAGTGTCCCTCTTATACGTAAATTTTTCACCTCTGCCCATTTCATTTTTTAATACTCCTTCAAAAGGATGCTCGGAATTTTTTTTTTACTGTATGATTTTATTATGTTTCACATATTGTCCTGTTTTATTGATGGGCAACCAGCCCTGTTTAATAGAAAATATAAGCAAGGTATTCATATGCCTACATTCAGAGAAAGATTAAGAAAATTACGTATATCCATGAATCTCAAACAAAAAGCAGTAGGCGCATGGATAGATCTCCGTGATTCTTCTATAAGAAACTATGAAACAGAAAACAATCGTACTTCCAATCCGGCGGCTATAAAAATTTCGACTCGGAACTTTTGAGTAACAAAAAATTATTTATTAGGAAATAATGATATTTCCAATAAATATATGCTTTCATAAGTTTCCCTTGATATAACCCGTTTGCTGGGAAAATCAGAAATTATATTTGATGGCAACGTATATGAAAGGAGTTCCCCCATTTAATCAAACCCTTTTCGTGTAATATAATATATTCTTACATCATACGAAAAGTTCTTTCTATGAAAAAACAAAACTAAAATCCAAGCGGTGTATCGCTATATGGATATACTCATGTATTTTGACAATCGTATAAATAACGGTATACATAGCATATATCCGCTGCGTTTTTTTCCTCTTCCGTATGCTACGTAAAGCAATAGGAAATCACAATTATTAATTGCTTTTTCACACAGCAAAAAAGCACCCATTGCTGAGTGCTTTTCGTTATTTACAATCACTGACACTGATAACACTAATATCTTCCAGATTATATCTACATTCTCTACATGTTGCTTTTTTCTTTGCTTGCTCGGATAATATAATATAGTTCGTTTTAGAATCGTGTGCTTTACAAATTCCTTCGTGCAGCGCTCTATTGCTGATCACTCGAATTTTTAAATACTTCTCTAAATAAGATGTCATATACTATTCCCCCTCATGATAAGAGTCACACAACGTCTATGAAATATTTATAATTACCTAGCTCATATTTATTACTTTATCATTATACCACATATTTCCCCTTTGAGTTTTAACATCCACCTAATTCATTTATAATTTTTTGTACTCCAAGAATATCACCGTGATAAATGACATGATACGCAAAAACACAACCAAATGAATTATCGTCAGGCGGCAGTTCCAACATATCTTTCTTTTGTACATGAATCGGAGATTTTTCGTCCCTTGCTGACGCTGCCGTCTGATAAATACTTTCTGCCGATACATTATTCTATATACATCAAAACCTTTTTTTGTAAAAAAACAGTGTGCCACCCCAGCCCGCATCCAATATTTAATTAGGATTGCCGTGTTCTTTATTGCTTCCTGTGGTTACAATGAAACCAGCCTAGTTAGTTTATTTTTATAAATTTTCAATTTGAGTACTGATATTTTTCTTTATTTCCACTTATTGTTACAATTTTATAACAATAAAGCGTACTTTATCACAGCCTTTTAACACTATCGTATCGGTTCTGTGTATTTCCTTGCTTCTCCAAAAAACACCTAGTATACTACATCTATCAAACAAGTTATGTAAAAAGGAAGTGAGCATCATGTTATCTACTTCAAAAAAGCTAAAAGTAACACTATTAGCCGGCATGCTTACCGTCAGCATGCTGGGGACCACGTTAGTAAGCGCTGCCGGGCCATGGCATCATCCGGGGCCCCCGCCAATTCATCATCATTATTATCATGACAATAGCAGCAACAATGCTGTCGCTGCCTTCGTTGCAGGTACCATTATAGGTGCCGTCGTAGGACACAATACATAACATAAATTCGTTAAAGAGGAGAGGATGTTAATGAATCGTGCGTTCATAAAAAAATAACACTGCTGTTAACCACAGTATTTACAATGGGTTTATTTTCCAGTTTTGCCGAGGAAGCTCCAGCACCCATACCCCCACCGCCGTACCAACATCAGCATCACCACAAAACACCACCACCACTGCCACAAGAGTAGCACTTACCCAAAAAGTCCTCCGCACAAAAAGCGGAAGACTTTTTTATCATAATCTTACCATGTTTCACAAGAGAAGGCTACACTTGCATTGCATTACTGCTGCCACATTATAAAGGACATTTCCTCTTGCAATATTCATACCGATTAAAATGTCATTATATAGTTACTACTTTTTAAAAATACGTTGTATTATACTATGGATAAGTAGATTTTTATTACTATCGCACACCTTGCAACTGGCACATGACACAAAATTTACCAATCGCTTTTACGCATTGCAATGCATGATTTACATAGTCAATGAAAATCTGCTTTGAGACCGAATACGAGGAACACCAACCACATATTCGGTCTTTTTTCATTTTCCTGCTATGTATTAAATGGCAAACGGCATCTTTATATAATTTAATAAATATACCTATATTTTAATTAATATTATTGATTTTATCTATTTATTTTTAATAAATGCTTGTTTTATTTCTTATTTTCCTTATAATAGAATAAACAGGTTTCTTATGTGTTTCAATAGAGACACCTCCTGGTAAAAATGCCCATCACATTTCTAGGAACCCTGTTTAAGAGGACAAAGCCCACTACCCTTCTGCTTTGTCCTCTTTTTTTATAACTACCGGAAAATTACACTGCCTGTCATATCATTTTTCTATTCTGTGTTATAATTATCTCAAAGGAGTGGATGCGTCATGAAACATTCAATGAGTACTGGGAACCGGTTTTTCAAGACATTGCTGCTATGTCTGCTTATTGCTGTTCCCGTCACCGGCCTTGCTGCCGGAATACAGAAGGAAGAAGTCCAAATAACTCAAAAACAGGGGACACTAAAAGGAACGTTGGTATTGCCGCCATCCCAGAAGCAGTGTCCTGTCGTACTGCTGATCGCTGGTTCCGGCCCTACTGACAGGAATGGAAACAGCAGCCTGTCCGGACAAAACAACTCACTGAAACTACTAGCAGAAGGGCTTGCTGAAAAAGGCATTGCGACCCTTCGGTATGACAAAAGAGGCATTGGAGAAAGCCGATTCCCCGCCTTAAAAGAATCGGCTTTGACAATAGAAGATTATATACAGGACGCGTCCAAATGGATATATTATCTAAAAAAAGACCCGAGATTTTATTCCGTTATCGTACTGGGGCACAGTGAAGGCAGTCTGATTGGTGCGACTGCCGCCCGGCAATGTGCTGCGGATGCATTTATTTCTGTTGCTGGTCCCGGGAAATCACTGCAAACTATTTTATTAGAACAACTGCAGCAGAACACCTCAAAGGAATACTACCTTCAAAGCAAATGCATCATTTCCGAACTGGAAAAAGGCCACACCGTACCGATACCGGATTCTTCATTTGCCATCCTGTTTCGACCCAGTGTTCAGCCCTACCTGATTTCTGAATTCCGATATGACCCTGCAATAGAAATTTCCAAATTAAATATGCCCGTTCTTTTGGTACAGGGAACACACGATATCCAAGTAGCTCCAGAAAATGGACGTATATTAAAGTTAGCAGCTCCCAAGGCCACACTTGTGATGATCAATGGCATGAATCATGTGCTAAAATTGTCCGCAATGGATACAGCCGATCAGATTGCAACCTATAGCAACCCTCACCTGCCTGTTGTTCCGCAACTGATTACCACAATCGCTTCATTCATCAAAAGAATCCCTGCATTGAAAAAGTAAGACGGAATACAAGGTTAGCCTGTTTCATGAGGAAATATAGGAAAAATATATTCCACTTATATAACTATTTTTGAACCGCTCTGTAGTTTTATTTATATTTTGTAAGGTACCAAGGATATGCCATGCTAAACTTTTCATATGCCGATGGAAAGTCAAAAATATCAGCTTTCGGTAATTCGGCGATTACATTCTTTTCCAGTCCGTATAAAAAACTGCAGCACATAGTAGGTTCTTTTTTAATTGTATCCCATACTGCCCGCAAGTATTTCTCTATTATTAGAACTACGCATACTTCTATTTTTCACTGTCGGTTACAAAGCTTTTTATAAATACGACGGCATCGTTACCGTATAAAATTAGTCATAATTTTATCTTCATACTGCGGTTCCGGAACACCCGCTCTGCCGCAGATAGCCAGACATGTCATAAGCCATGCCATATTTTCACCCAAGATTCGCATCGTCTGCATTCCTTCCAAATCCTGTTTTGCTTCTTCGGGTGTATTCCCATGGATTTGATTCCAATACAAAGAAGGCACGATTGGCATATTGGTAATGGAAAAATATTTATTTAATTGATCAAACGTAGTTGCTGCACCGCCGCGGCGGCAAGATACGACAGCGGCACCCACTTTCCTTTGCACTGTTTTTTTCACACAGCAGAATACACGGTCCATAACTGCCGTTACTATTCCAGTAGCCGAAGCAAAGTGAACAGGCGATCCAATGACTAATCCATCCATTCCTGCATTAATTTTATCGACCACTTGATTGGCCACATCATCCGTAAAAACACAGGTTCCTGTTTTTGCACACTTGCCGCAGGCAATACATGTGTATACGGGTTTATTTCCCAGCCAAAAAATTTCGGTTTCAATATCATGCTTTTGCAATGTTTTTTCTACTTCCTGTAATCCAATATACGTACAACCATGTTCATGCGGACTGCCATTAATCATAAGTACTTTCATCAAAATCTCCTCCCGTCATTGCTAAATTCAGATACTCAGCAGTAGTATATATTTTATATTATACTATGAATTAATACTATATTGTTTTAAATATCGGCTGTATTTACTATTTTTTTTACGGATGCCGTATATTATTTTCTGCAACGGCTACCGCTACAAGGTACAAGACAGTTTATTTGCAAATACGGGTAAGACTGCGGTTTATGGCGGTCTTACCCGTATATATTGTGTGATAAAAATATATGCTACGGCTCGCATGTACTCGATATAGCAAAAAAGTCACCATATGACTACCCTCGTTCCGGTGCTGCAGACATATGTTGTCCTACTACTTTTTTAATGGTTTTCTATAGGTTTCCTTCGCCAAAAAGACCATGACAAGAAAGGTCACCGCAGACCCGGCGATTAAATAATACGTGGGCGACAGGGTACTCCCCGTTGCGGATACCAGCCATGTAGAAATAAACGGTGCGGTTCCTCCAAAACAAGCAACTGCAATATTATATCCGATAGCGATCGCACTGCAACGTACATTTGTCGGAAAAATTTCCGTCATATAGACCGTGGCTCCACCGCATAACAACGCTTCTAACACAGCAAAGACAAACAATACGGCCATCAAAACAATTGAACTTTTTGTCGTGCTTAGTGCATAGAATAAAGGATAGCTTAATAAGACAAAGCCCAACGCCGAATACATGATGACAGGTCTCCTGCCTATTTTATCTGCTAATTTTCCGGTAAACGGAATGGCTATCATAAAAATAATAATCAGCAGGGTATTCAATGAAAACCCAAGTGTCAGGGGAAATTGCAATATTTTAGAAATGTAAGTAGGCATATACGCCATCACAAGCCAATAGGAAATTGTCCAGCCAATAACTAACCCAAAACTTAAAAATGTTTCCTTCTTATAGTTGCGCAGCACTTCTACCAAGGGTGTTTCTTGTAATGTGTTCGTCTGAACCGCATTCTTGAATTCCGGTGTTTCATCTACATGTTTCCGAGTATACAGTCCAAACGCAGCAATAAAAATACCGCTCCAGAAGGCAATGCGCCAGCCCCAGTTCGTTAACTGATCCGGAGTTAATGCAAAACTTAACCCCGTTCCTAATGCAGACCCCATCAATAAACCGACAGCAATGCTAAATTCCGACCAGCTCACTATATATCCGCGATTATAGGGAGTTGCGTATTCGGCCAAAAAGGACATACAGCTTCCCCATTCGCCGCCCGTGGAAATCCCTTGAAGCAGTCGGCATAAGGTCAAGAAAATCGGAGCCCAAATCCCAATTGTTAAATAACTGGGAATACAGCCCACAAAAAACGTACTGATTCCCATCAATACAATCGTCCAGGTCAATGCGGCTCGACGGCCTACGCGATCGGCATAATGACCAAAAACAAGGCCGCCGATCGGGCGCATGACAAAGCCAACGCCAAAGACGATAAATGAAAGCATAAGTGCCGTAATCGGTTCTTTTGAAGCAAAAAACTGCGAAGAAATAATAGCTGCAAAGTACCCATAAATCCCATAATCGAACCATTCCAGCGCATTTCCTATCGAACCTGCTAAAACCGCTTTAAATATGGACTCCGGAGCTTGTACAGCTTCGACTTTTTCTTCGATACTGACTTCCCCTCTTACCGATACATTCATATTACGCCCCCCGAATTATTTTATAGTTTACTGAAAATCAAAAGCAGGTATTCGTTTACCACGTTGATATACTGATTCTAAAGCGGTTTCAAAGGCATGAAGATTATCAAAAGGATTTTCTGTCAGCAGTAGGACATCGCCATCTTTGCCCACTTCTATAGACCCTTTTGCATCAGCAATTCCCAATACTTCAGCAGGTATAATCGTAGCTGCTTTCACTACTTCCTGCCGGCTCATGCCATATTCATTCATGACATACATTTCACCATAAACACTGGGATGGGGTCCAAAATTAGGAGATCCGGCATCCGTTCCTAATGCAATGCGTACGCCTTTATCCATGGCATTCTTAAATGTAATTTTTTGCTGTTCCACTACCTTTTGTGCTTTTTGATTCATATAATCATCTACGATTCCCTTGCTTTCTGCTAATACTTTATAAATCCACAGCGTGGGAATAAGAGTTTGTCCCCGTTCGCACATGATATCCATCTTTTCTTCCGGAATATCCGCTCCATGTTCAATGGTATCAATTCCGGCATCAATGCATGCACAAATACCTTCGCGTGACAAGGCATGGGCGCTTACTTTCATGTGGAGGCGATGTGCTTCCTCTGCAACCGTACATAAATTTTGGCAGCTGTACATAGAGGGGCCGACATCTTCCGGCCCTGCAGCGCCCCCCGTTGCCATCACCTTTATCCATTGGCATTTTATAGCGGCATGATTTTCAAGATTTTTAAGCGTACGGACAGCTTTTACCAACTCATCATCCGTATCGGCGATTCGTGAAAGAGATGGTACATGACCACAGCTACCGGTAATAGCACTGCCGCAAGGTATGATATCGCAACCCCAAGTCAAACCCTTGCGCATGGCATCTGCCAAAAAGATAGTTACATCTCCATTACACCCAACATCACGAACTACCGTAACACCTTTGCGCAGACTATCCTGGGCATTATGCAATGCACGGATTATAGCGATATATGGACCTTCCATAACATTGGCAGTAAGCGGATCTGCCAATGTTCCGTCCCAAACCAGATGTACATGCATATCCATTACTCCCGGACATAAATATTTGCCAGTGCCGTCAATCCTTTTAACAGACATATCCAATGTATCCATCTCATTTTGTGCTGTAACAGAAATTATTTTTCCTTCCGCTATGCCTACATTATAATGTTCTAAAATACATGCATTTTTGACATCTACCACATTTACGTTGCTAAAACATATTTTTTCCAAAATCATGCCTCCACTCTTATATATTTTTAAAAGCGTCGCTTATGCTTTACTTATTTAAATAAATAACCATATTTTTATTTATAATTCATAATATAGCGTTTATATTTCCATGTCAAGAATGCAACCGCCATAAATCTTTATGATATATTTATTTCTCTTTTGAATATTTTGTAATATACTATAGTCAGGTAGATTTTCATTGCAGCAAAAACTTCCAAATTACTTGCTATATAATCGTTCCACCTACTTTAATCACTCAATGAAAATCTGCTTAAAGACAGGATATACAGGAACAATAACCATATATCCTGTCTTCTATTTGAATATAGTACCCTATCATAATACAACGACAACGGAATATTTGACCGCAGCAGAAATATTTATTATAATCAGGGACAATTAGTTAAGGGGACTGTTCAAAAAGACACAGATTTATCAGCTAGTCCGAATAATCTAAACGAAACGATAAACATCGTTGTGCTTCAACTCAAAGAAAAAATACGACCGTATATATCGTTCGGTATACGGTGATTCTATCACTTGCGTATGTTTTTACGTAATCGAACGTATGGGTTTGGAATTTATAATATACCGCCGCATAGCAGTACATGGATATCATTAGTGATCACTCCGATATTACAGAAGTGCAGTGCGGGCACCGGGTTGCCTCTTCGGCAATTGGTTCTCGACAATACGGACAGTGCCGAACAGCGGGTACTTCCTTCTGCTTGGGAAAGAAAGTATTAATCTGCCGGATTACGACAAAAACCGCAAGGGCTATAATTAAAAACTCAATAACCGTATTGATAAACGCGCCATAGGCAATGACTGGAATCCCTTGTGCTTGAGCTTCCGCCAATGTCCCTGCATGTTTTGTTGTGCTCAATATAATAAAAAAATTAGAAAAATCAATACCTCCGAGAAGAACACCCAAGGGTGGCATAATAATGTATGTCACGAGAGAGCTCACAATTTTACTAAATGCCGCTCCCACGACAACACCGATAGCCATGTCTAAAACATTGCCCCGCATAATAAATCGTTTAAATTCACTCAAAAATTTATTCATTTTTTCGCACCTCTTTTTTTATCGATCCATAGAACTCCATCTATTTTACGCTTTAATTAACTACGCTTTTGTTGCTTTCTTATTTTATCCGGTATCTGATATTCACAAGGAACTTCGCATTGACACTCTCCATCCCCATAGCGAGGAGAAAAACGTTTTCGCGTACTATTCAAAAAACCGACACACATTTTTCAACCATATTTCTTCTATCATCCAGAATAAAACGAGTCACAGCCGATTCAAACTCCCACTTGTCCATTATATATCATCTCCAATCTTGTCTTGTAATTATTAAATGTACCAGCAATGTCATAATATACCTATCATTATATCACTGCAGTGATTCTGTATTCCAGTATATCATACCGGTCCCTCTATATTCTATATGCCTATTTCTATTTTCAAGTATTTTGTTATACCTATTCAGAAACAGAAACTCCGTTTATCCTGCCCACAGGATTTTTTTTGCTAAAACAATTGACAACTACAGTATAATAAAAAGTGAAAGGAGTTGATTATCGTGAAACAGATAGAAAACAGGAGAAGTATACGAAAATATCAAAATCGGATTGTAGAAAAAGAAAAAATCATGAAAATCCTGGAAAGTGCTCGTTTAGCACCCTCTGGAAGCAATACCCAGCCTTGGAATTTTATCATTGTAGAATCAGAGAAAACAAAGAAAAAATTAGTACAGGCCGATCATAATCAAAAATGGATGATGGAAGCTCCCGTTTTTATCGTATGTACTACGGATATTAAGTGCCGTATTTCTGATAGCCGCCCTCTCTATATAGACGAAACCAGCCCTGAAGTGGAATTAAAACAATGTATCCGAGACACCTCCATTGCCATAGAACACCTACTTCTCGAAGCTGAAAATCAAGGTCTCGCGGCATGTTGGACCGGTTGGTTCGAACAAAAAGATGTGCGTCCCATATTAGGCATCCCCAATGATATATACGTTTGCGGGATCGTAACGCTGGGATATGGAAATGAAATGCCCTTACCCAGACCGCGAAAATCTTTGGACGAAATAATCAAATACGAAACCTGGAACTGATTTTCCTATTTTATACCACATTGCATTGCTCAAGGATCCCTACCTATATCGCACGCAATAGATTCCTCCTCCTTATGAAAAATGCCAATTCCCAAATGGAATCTGTAATCGACTTCTATTCGGTAATGACACTATTAAAAGCATATACTGATCAAAATAAGAGTGTCGCGTCGACTTCAACTGCAATACTATTACTGTAAATATTACACGGGATAAACAAGGTCCCGCCCATTTTGACAGTACCGGTTATCCTTGTACAAACAACCTTGCCGATTATCATGACATCTATTACGATCTGAAAAACTTATACTTCTGTAAAATAATTACACTACGGCATGGTGCATACTGCAAAAATCACGCTAGAAATAGACTTCTGGCGTGATTTTTGCATTGTTTTTATTTATGACTTTCAACGTATCGTTAATGATGAAACTCCGGTACTTTTAATTCATTAGAATCTGCTTTCTTAAATAAATTAGACACATTTCCGTTATAATCAACGTCACCGCTTAACGAAAGTTTCATAGCCGGAGCTCCTGCATTATTGTCAAAGGAAGAAAAATCAGCCCATACTAGGAAAGGACTCGTTGTCGACTCAAAATAATAATATCCATTGGTCAAATCTCCTACGGTACTCCATATCGTTGCCGCCGTATACGGGTGTTTGGGATCCAATGTCTTGATATACGGTTGCGCGGCGTTCCGCGTCACACTAAACATATGCGCCAAAGCCTCCCGCAAATTACCCGGCTGCGGCAGATTTTTTAAATAAAAGGAGGCCCGAACAAAGCGGTCAGAAGGGGTAGAATTGCCCGGTAGTTCCTTTGTACCGCCAAACCCTTTATATTGCCGTAAATTTTCCTGCTGCTTATCAAAAGTCGGTGAATTGGTCATGATTTTATACTTACGGTCATGATAAATCACGGCTTTTCCATCTATATATTCAATAATTGCCGAGTCTCCCGTCTTATCGGCTAATGCTAAATGCAACGATGCTCGAGTCATAGTGGTACCCACTGTGGGAATATACATAGGAACATTTAAATCCACAATAGTATATTGATCTGACTTAGTCAAATGTACCGCTTCTTCCACCGTAGCACAATTATCTAAAATATACTGCGCCCATTTGGCAACAGATAATCCTGGTTTTGTTTCATCTCGTTTGCCATAATTGCTTTCATCGAGCCATAGCAAATTAGCTTCCAACCCTTTTTCATTAATTCCATCTGAAGCAAAAGATTGTCCATGTACAGACGAAGCAATAATCAAAGAACTATATTTAGATTGCCAATTCAAGGAATTTTCTCCATTCAATCCTATATTTTTAATTCCTCTCGGCAAAAACCAAAACGCAACATCCGTTTTTTCCGGCCAATCCATATTACGCCCTACCAATACGGCCTGACCATTATCAGCAGATAAAATTCTACTGCAGGCTTGTGTATTTTCCATGCTGCCAAATGAAAAAACACCGGCACATATTGCAATCAGACAAAAAATTGATAATTTCTTTTTTGATACATAACGCATAACTATGCCCCCTTAGACAATGAATTGGTTAATTATCCACGTATGATCAGCAAATTTACATACAAAACACCTCCTACTTACTTGTTGCTTATGTCTGCTTTTAAAACAAAATCGCTAAAATACAGTATGCTCTTGTTTAATTCTATATCATATAAAGTAAATCCTTCCCTATTTTTATTTATATTAACAAATAATGGCAATTTATAAAATAATTTAGTTAAAGTCCATATGCATAGTATGATATAGGCTTGAATGTTCCCTATCATTTTTTTAATTGGATTATGGTATATTATAGTATTTTTCTAAATTTTCCACTAAAAAAGTGTTGCACTTGCAACATATAGGTGCATTTGCCTCTGTTACAATATATAATAGTAGACATATATATTAAAGGGGTGATTTTATGTATCCTATCAATATACGATTGGATAATGTGCCTTGTGCTGTCCTTGGCGGCGGCAGTATTGCCCTGCAGAAGATTCAGTCACTTCTTGCAGCATCTGCCGATGTAACGATCATTTCTCCGAAAGTGACAAAGGATATAGAACAGCTAATTACAGAAAGCGATCTTCACTGGCGCAGGAAAAAATATGAAATCGGTGATGAAAAGGGATTTACACTGCTAATTTGTGCGACCGACGATATAGTTGCTAACCAGCTTGCTGCCGAAGAAGCACAGCGTCAACATATACTCGTCAATGTCTGCGACACCCCTGCTCTCTGCACTTTTACTCTTCCTGCCGTTGTCAAACAGGGAGATTTAACCATTACCATTTCTACTAACGGCACTTCTCCCGCATTAGCTCGCTGGATGCGTATTGTCTTGACCGAGGAATACGGGCCTGTATATGGACATTGGCTAACCCGTTTGTCCCTTCTTAGAAAAGAAGTACAGCAGACCTTCCTCTCCAGCCGAGACCGCCAGAACTTTTGGCAGCATGCACTGACGGACGAGGTTATGGAACTAGTGCGTCAAGAAAAACTTGAAGAAGCGGAGGAACAAATACGTCATGCAATTAGTCGTTTTAGGTCTCAATCATAAAACCGCCCCCGTTGAAATCAGAGAGCGTTTTACCGTATCTTCTCAAGATATTGCCAATCAGCTCCTGCAGCTTGATGACTACAGTGGTATCGATGAAATCGTTGTACTATCCACCTGTAATCGTTCTGAGATATATGCCGTTGTAAATGATGAAAAGAAAAATAATCAAGTGCTGTACGAATTTTTTTCCCATCTGACTCATACGAAGGAAGACAATCCCAACTATTTTTATTATTATACCGGCAGCAATTGTATTTTTCACCTTCTTCGAGTAGCTTCCAGCCTGGATTCATTAGTACTCGGTGAAGGCCAAATTCTCAGCCAGGTAAAACAAGCATACACACTTGCCCATACATGTGATGCCACCGGTGCCATCTTAAATGTACTTTTTCATCAAGCTATTGCCACAGGAAAACGCGTACGTACAGATACACATATTGCTTATAATGCTGTCTCTGTCAGCTACGCTGCCGTACAATTAGCTGAACAAGTCTTTGGCAGCGTGGAACATAAAAACATTTTACTATATGGTGCCGGCCAAATGGCCGAATTAACAGCACGCAATTTCCGCGGCAAAAAAGTTAATCAAATTTATGTTGTCAACCGTCATATGGACCGAGCACGCAAGCTGGCCGGCAAGATCGAAGGTACAGCCGTGCACTTTCGAAATGTGGAATCTGTCGCCGACAAGATCGATATTGTCATTACTTCTACGGGGGCTCCCCATTATGTCATATATCCGCAGCGAGTTCATCAATTTCTTACTGTCCGCAACGGCCGCCCACTTGTTTTTATTGATATTGCCGTACCGCGGGATGTAGATCCCAAGGTAGGCTCCATGCAGAACGTAACACTGTATAACATAGATATGCTGGAGTCTGCCGTACAAAACAATGAAAAATTGCGCCGTCAAGAAGCTGCTGCTGCCGCTCTTATTGTCCGGGAGGATACGGATTTCTTATTAGAACGGTTCCGGTACCTTTCGGTTCGTCCTGTTATGGTGCGGCTGGCTGAAAAAGCAGATCGAATCCGGCGTCACGAATTAAAACGCAGTATTACAAAACTTCCTGAATTAGAGGAACACCAATACCGCATATTGGATCATATGTCCCGCATGATTGTACGCAAACTGCTGCGTGACCCTATGATTTGTGCCGCACAAGCCGCCGAAACCCCGGAAGAAAAACACATAATCGAGGCTATGGCTGATTTATTTAAGCTGGATATAGCAAAGGAGAATAGCTTCCATGAACTTGATTATCGGAACGAGGAACAGTAAACTTGCCCAATGGCAGACAGCCTTTGCCGCACATGCCCTGAAAAAAAATTTTCCTCATATATCTACACAAATAAAGCCGATCCTTACTAAAGGAGATAAAATTCTGGATGTACCACTGACTAAAATCGGCGGCAAAGGCTTATTTACAGAAGAATTGGAAGCTGAAATACTATCCGGCCGCATTGACATTGCAGTACACAGCTTAAAGGATGTTCCGGCTATATTGCCGCCGGGGCTCGTCCTCGGCGCTGTTATGAAACGCGCCGAACCGGGAGATGCTTTGATATCCCCTCGATACGGTACCTTGGATAAACTGCCTGCCGGAGCCCGCATCGGCACATCCAGTCTGCGTCGTACAGCGCAGCTGCTGCATTATCGTCCCGATCTAACTATATGCAGCTTGCGCGGCAACGTAGACACACGGTTGCATAAACTTGATGAAGGAAATTATGATGCTATCGTCTTAGCTATTTCCGGTTTACAGCGATTGGGAAAAGAAAGCCGCATCACGCAAAAGCTCCCTATGAGTTTATGCCTGCCAGCCGTCGGACAAGGTGCGTTGGCAATTGAAACGAGAGCCGGAGATACGGCTGTCCTTTCTTTGATTGCCGCCTTAAATGATGCACCTACAGTTGCGGCCGTAACGGCAGAACGTGCATTTCTCTCTCATATAGGAGGAAATTGCCAGATTCCTGTCGGTGTATACGGTTGTATAAACGACACCGTGATAACGTTGAAAGCCGTTATTGCTTCTCCCGACGGAAAAATCGCATATCACTGCAGTGAAACGGCTCCTCAGCAAGAAGCTGTCGCTTTAGGCCACTTTTTAGCAGAAAAATTGCTGGCAGAAGGCGGAAAAAACATATTGCAGCAATTGAATGTACTGATAGAAAATAAGGAGGAATAGTCTCATGGCAGGTATTGTATATCTCGTCGGAGCAGGTCCCGGTAACTATAAACTGCTTACCCTGCGAGGCAAAGAAGTATTATCTCACGCCGAAGTTGTTATTTATGACCATTTGGCAGATTCCCGCCTCTTGAAATTTGCCCCGGCTGAAGCTGAATTCATATACGCAGGGAAAAAAGCACAACAGCATACACTAACACAAGAAGAAATAAATTCACTTCTTATCCGCAAAGCCAAAGAAAATAAAACTGTCGTCCGTCTAAAAGGTGGTGATCCGTTTGTTTTTGGCCGGGGCGGTGAAGAAGCGCAATCTCTTGCTGCCGCACATATTTTGTTTGAAATAGTCCCCGGCATTACTTCTGCCATTGCGGTGCCGGCTTATGCAGGTATTCCTGTAACAGAGCGCGGTACGGCCTCATCCTTTGCCGTCGTTACCGGACATGAATCACCTGACAAAACGACGTCATCTATCCGCTGGGAAAAGTTATCGACTGCAGTAGATACGCTTATATTTCTAATGGGCGTGAAAAATTTATCTTACATTACAGAAAAACTTATTGCCAACGGAAGAGCACCCGAAACCCCTGCCGCACTGATTCGCTGGGGCACAAAGGCAGAACAGAAAACACTTATTACAACACTGGAAAATGCGTCCTGCTCTGCTAAACTCCATGGTTTAAAACCGCCGGCAGTCTTTCTCGTCGGTTCTGTCGTCAATTTCAGCAAACAAATTTCCTGGTTTGAAAATAAACCGCTTTTTGGAGAAACAATTCTCATTACGCGTACATCTGTTCAAGCTTCGGATTTAACAAACTTGTTAGAAGATCTAGGGGCCCGCTGTATGGAATTTCCGACGATCCAAATTATGGAACCGGCGGATAAATATGCCTCTTTGCAAACAGCTATCTGTCATATCGACAGCTATGATTGGATCGTTTTCACCAGTATTAATGGGGTTCATGCTTTTTTTAACCAGCTGAAAAAACAGCACCGAGACAGCCGCGCTTTAGGACATACTAAATTTGCCGTTATCGGTACTGCTACAAAAACAGCCTTATCTCAATATGGTATTACTGCGGATATTATGCCTGGCCGTTATTGTGCCGAGGAACTGGTGGAAGCCATACGGCCACACATAAAAAAAGATTGCCGCATACTGATTCCCAGAGCCCGGGATGCTCGTCCTTATTTACCAGAACAGCTTTCTAAAATAGCCGCTGTCGTTGACGTCGCTGAAGCGTATCGTACAACGGCTGCCACAGAAAACAAAAACAGACTTATTTCTCTTTTACAAGCGAAAACAGTTACTATGATTACTTTTACAAGCTCTTCTACAGTTAAAAACCTGATATTGCTGCTCGGTGAACAAAAAAGTCTTCTTTCTGATATAACGCTAGCCTGCATCGGTCCTATCACAGCCTCCACCTGCAGGGCATATGGTCTAGCTCCGATTATTACGGCAGATACATATACGGTGGACGGACTTGCAAAAAAAATTAAAGAATGGAAGTTGATTACACATGAAGTTTAATACATTACGTCCTCGTCGTCTGCGCCTATCGGTCCCTATCCGCAACATGATCTGTGAAAATACATTGACTGTCCATGACCTTATTTATCCTATTTTTGTCGTTGCCGGCAATTGTATAAAAGAAGAAATTCCCAGCATGCCCGGCTGCTATCATCTATCTGTTGACCAAGTAGTCAAACTGGCCCGGGAAATTTATGATTTGGGAATACCTGCTATAGAAATTTTCGGATTACCTGCCTATAAAGATGATATCGGATCCAGCGCCTGGGATATGACAAGTCCGGTACAGCAAGCCATGATGGCCGTGAAAAAAAGAATACCAAATCTCATTATCGTCGGTGACGTCTGCCTATGTCAATATACCTCACACGGCCATTGCGGCAAACTCTGCAATCACTACGTAGATAATGACGCTACTATTGAACTTCTCTCCAAGATTGCCATCAGCCAAGCACAAAGCGGTGCAGATATCATTGCTCCCTCCGACATGATGGATGGCCGTATTGCAGCTATACGCAGCGCCTTGGATAGCAACGGGTTTCAAAATATCTCCATTATGTCCTACGCTGTAAAATATGCTTCCGCTTATTATGGACCTTTCCGCGATGCAGCTGATTCTGCACCTCAATTCGGTGATCGTCGGCAATACCAAATGGACCCGGCTAATTCACGAGAAGCCATGAAAGAAATTGATCTTGATATGGAGGAAGGCGCTGATATTATCATGATCAAACCTGCCATGACCTATTTGGACATTGTCCGCCAGGCCCGAGACCGTATTGACCGGCCTATCGCCGTATATAACGTCAGCGGGGAATATGCTATGGTCAAAGCAGCTGCACAAAATGGCTGGATTGACGAAAGGCGGATCGTATTGGAAAGCTTGACTTCCATGAAACGGGCCGGTGCCGACATTATCATTACATATCATGCTATAGATGCCGCCCGATGGCTGCAGAAATAAAAAAAAGGAGAGAGTATCCTATGCTGCATTTAGAAAAATCAACGACTGCTTTTAACAAGGCAAAAACACTGATGCCGGGCGGCGTTAACAGTCCTGTTCGCTCATATGCCCGCGTGCATTGCACACCGCCTTTTATTGCATATGCCAAAGGCAGCCACATATATGATATTGACGACAACGCCTATATTGATTATGTCGGTTCTTGGGGACCTATGATTGCCGGCCATGCTCATCCGCGTGTGGTAAAAGCACTGCACAATGCCGTTGAACGGGGAACTAGTTATGGTGCTCCCACAACCATTGAATCTGATCTGGCAGAAATGGTACAATATTTATACCCTTCTATAGAAAAAATCCGCATGGTCAATTCCGGTACGGAAGCTACCATGAGTGCTCTCCGCGTTGCCCGCGGCTTCACCGGCCGCAATAAAATCATTAAATTTATCGGCTGTTATCACGGACATGGTGACAGTCTTCTGGTAAAAGGCGGATCGGGACTGGCTACTTTCGGCTGTCCCGACAGTCCCGGCATCACACCGGGAACAGCAGCTGACACCATCGCCCTCCCGTACAATGACATCTCCGCCTTTCAAAAAACAATGCGTACACTGGGAAATTCTGTTGCCGCCGTTATTGTCGAACCGATTGCCGGAAATATGGGTCTTATTCTACCGCAGGAAGGATTTCTTCAAACCTTGCGGGAAGTAACGAAAGCCTATGGCACGGTTCTTATTTTTGATGAGGTTATGTGTGGTTTTCGTTGCAATTTACGAGGAGCCCAAGACATGTATCATATTCTGCCCGATATGACCTGCCTCGGCAAAATTATCGGCGGCGGCCTTCCCGTTGCTGCCTATGGCGGACGAACCGATATTATGCATTGTGTATCTCCTGAAGGTCCTGTCTATCAAGCCGGTACATTAAGCGGAAATCCGTTAGCTATGACAGCTGGATTGGAAACACTGAAAATTATTGCGGAGGATCCTTGTTACATTTCTAAAACAACAGCATTAACCACCTTGCTCGTCGACGGCTTGAAAACAGCTGCTACCGCTGCCGGGATATCTATATGTGCTCATCAAGCGGGTACCATGTTCAGTATATTTTTCAGCAAAAATGCCGTGGTTGACTATGAAGGAGCAGCGGCTGCCGATCAAACCATGTTCTGCAAATATTTTTCATCTATGCTTGCACAAGGTATTTATTTACCTCCTTCCCAATTTGAAACGTGTTTTGTATCTGGTGCTCATACAGATATTGATATCCATACTACTATTGAGGCTTCTCGAACAGCTTTCCAAAAAGCGGCTCAATGAAATGAGGTGTATATAATGGCTCCCTGTATTGATAGTTCCGAAAAATATTCTGATTTATCTCTTTTTTCTGGTATAAAAATGGGAGAACTGGCACCTATGCTGCAATGCTTAGGCGGCAGGACAAAACTATATAAACGAAACGATTTTATAGCTTTATCCCAAGAAGAAATCAACTATGTAGGTATCGTCCTAAACGGTACAATTCACATGATCCATGAGGATGCTTGGAATGATACATCAATTCTCGCCGTCATCAGAAAAGGCGAACTTTTTGGTGAAACCTTTGCCTGCGGCACTGATTTGACTTCCTGTGTTTCCTTTATGGCCGCTGAAAACACAAAAGCCATGATTCTCCCTTTCCATAAGGTTCTTCATTCTTGCAGTCAAGCTTGTCCCTTTCATCATAAACTCATTGAAAATATGGTAACTATGCTGGCCGACAAAAATGCTCAACTCATGAAAAAACTGCAAGTCACATCAAAAAAAACGCTGCGCAAAAAAATTCTTACCTTCCTTTCTTTTCAGTCACAGCATTCAAAAAACTCCAGTTTTTCTCTTTCCATAAATCGTACAGAACTTGCCGATTACGTTTGTGCCAATCGTACCGCACTGGCTCGTGAACTGGCACGTATGAAAAAGGATGGGCTTATTGATTTTGACCATAATACTTTTACGTTGCTATAACGTAAAAAATTCTGGGCGCTTATAGTAAGCACCCAGAATTTTTTTATATTACAGCAACGTAATCATAGTCCTATTACTTTATTTTTGTTTCTCTCGCCATCAGTCCATACGGTACCGACAGAAAAATAACAGCCCCGACAATATTTCCCAATGTCACAAAAGTTAGATTATATATGTATCCCGATACACTTACTGCCGCATTAAAAGGCGCTAATAAAGAAACGGTGAGCAATGTCATATTGGCTATGCTATGTTCAAATCCGCAAGTTATGAATGCAAATAAACACCAAAAAATCATAATTAATTTTCCACTGTCTGACTTGCAGCGGAATCCGCACCATGTAGCAAGACACACAAGTATATTACATAGTACGCCTCTAAGAAACAGCACCAACGGCGATAACCCCATTTTCGCAGCTGCACTAACAGCTATATATTGTCCTATACTGCCGGAAGCCCCTTGCGCTCCATAAAAAACCAAGGACAAGAGCACCGCACCGACCCAGTTTCCTGCATAGCAGATACACCAAAGCTTGATCACATCCATAACACGAATGGTCTTCTTTACAACACCACTGGCCATAATAAAATTATTTCCTGTAAATAATTCCGCTCCGGCAATAACGACCAAACTCAAGGCAATGCCAAAGGAGGCTCCCATGATAATTTTGGTATAAGGCTGATTTCCCAGCATACCACCAATCGTAAAGATAAGCAAAATACCAAAACCGATATAGGCACCTGCTAAAATAGATGCTGCAAAATAGCCTACCGGATTATTTTCCAACATAGTAATTTTTGCCTTTGCTGCTATGGCAGAAGCATTATATTCATCTGAAAACATGGGTATATCCTCCTTATTTTAAACCACTATATCGAATGCCGTTCCAATATAATGGGGAATACACTTCGGCCTTATCCGACAGATGTACGTCTTTCATTGCCCATTTAAGAAATTCGGCAGTACCTGTACGATCTACAATATACCCGATATGTTCTTTACCACCCGGTGCCTGCGGGTCAATATACTGCGCTGCATAGGCATAAGTATTGGTAATGATTTTGACTATACTATCCGCATCCACCCATTTAATAAAATCAATCCCCATCCGCGGATTTTTTTTCCCAGAACGACCTAACAGGGTTAACCGAAAATACCTTATTTTACTGCGCGTCCAGGCGCGATTAGGGCAAGTATGAACACAGACTCCACAACCAATGCAGCGATCTGTATTGCGAACCGGCCTGAATTTTTCCATCCGCAACGCTTTAACGGATAACTGCTCACATTTCTTTACACAGGCTCCGCAGCTGATGCAGCGATTTGGATCAAATTGCGGTTCCGTCATGCCAATAATCCCAAAATCATGCATACGAACCTTGCCGCAATCATTCGGACATCCCGTGAGTGCTATTTTAAAATGCAAGTCATTAGGAAAAATTTCTTTTTCAATACGCTGTGCGAATGCCGTCGTATCATAATTGGCAAAAGGACATACCCGATTGCCGATGCAAGCCATAACATTGCGAGTCCCGGAAGAACTGTATCCTGTATTGACAATCCCTTGATTGATATGCAGTTCTTCAATAATTGGCTGCAGGGCCTTATTAACTTCCTCGATCTTTTCAAAAGGAATCCCCAAAATTTCAAAACCTTGCCGTAGCGTCACATGCACCTCTCCGCTGCCATAGGTTTCTGCAATATGCTGGATTTGTCCTAAAATGGCAGCATTCATATGTCCTCCCGGAATACGTACGCGGGAAGCGGTAATTCCACGCTTTTTTGTCATGCGAAAGGCATTCTTTTTCAAATTGCCACAATTCATATCCATGTCATATACCCCCTATTAATCGATCAACGTACGCAATTTAGTATATTTAAAAACGGGACCGTCCTGACAAACATATACATCACCAATACGACAATGACCGCATTTTCCAAGACCGCAGCACATTTTTCGCGATTCAGATAACCAGATATCTTCTTCATCCATCCCAATATCCTTCAAACCTTTGATAGACCATTTGATCATAGACGGCGGACCTACAACAACGGCCATGACATTCGCCATATTTTTAAACTGTAATTCTGATATATACTTAGTAACCATCCCCGTACGTCCCGTATATCCTTCCGGAGCTGCATCCACTGTATCAATAATACAGATTCCGTCTTCCTTCCAACGGGCAATATCGGCACGAAACAGTACATCTTCGATAGATTTGAATCCTGCAATAACAGTCAGACTCCGGCATTCTTCCATATGATCGGCAAAATAATCAATAACACCATGCACTGGAGATAGTCCTGAACCACCCGCTACCAGAACAATGTCTTTATCTTTAAACATAGTTACATCAAAACCATTTCCGTACGGTCCCCGCATAAAAAAGGAACCGCCTTCATAGTTTTCAAAAATTTCATCTGTAAGGGACCCGACACGGCGAATTGTAAAATCCAAAGAATGAGGGGTGATACCACTAACTGAAATAGGTGCTTCTCCATATTTCGGAATAGAAATCTCAAAAAATTGCCCCGGTTTCACAGGAAACTCATTTGCTTTATCATACGCCATGCGAAATGTATATTCTTTTTCGGAATGTCGTATAACTTTCAATATAGTAGAACGAAACGGTAAATATTCATTTTTTGCCATTTTCTTTTACCTCCCGCATAGCATCGCCCAGTTTATTTACACAATGAGAAAATGAAATATATTCCGGGCATATAGCATCACAGCGGCCACAGCCGACACACATTTGAAAGCCTGCGCGTTTCTTGAAATCAAGAACTTTATGAAGTACTTTAAAACGCATGCGTTGTCCGCTTTTTTGACGAAAACATCCACCGCCCGCTACATCTGTATACCCATCAATCATACAGGATGCCTGGACACGCCGGCGTTCTCCGGCTTTTCCATTTTCTGTATAAAACAAATCCTGCATTGACCAGCAAGTGCAAGTGGGACAAACGATTGTGCACCGTCCACATGTGATACAGCGTTTATCATATTCATCCCATATCGTACTTGCTGCCACTCTCGAATCAAGTTCTTCAGGGATATGTACCATCACCGAATTTCTTGTTACATATTCTACGGCAACGGAAATCTCACTGACCGCCGATTCCTGTAACGCTTTCTGCAAATACTCATCTTTACAGTCAAAAAAATACGCTTCATTCTTGACATTTACCGCCGCATCATACGCATTGCTTTTATTCGTTCCCATGGAAACACAAAAACAATCTTCAAAGCTTTTCTCACAACCGATAAGTACAAACTTTACATTTTCACGAAGTTTTTCATAATAATAATCTATCGGTCCATTATCGCGAAACATATAATCCAATCGTTTGACTGCATGCAAATCACAGCTGCGCAAAAAAATAATGGCCTTTTTAGGTGGAAAATCTGCTTCTTTGATTTGTGTTTCCGTAAAATAAAACAAGGTTTGACAAATGGGTACTATTATTTCCTTAAAAGAATATTCCGAACGTTGATCCCATACGATTTCTTCCGGAGATGAGACTATCCCATAACGAATTACATCGGTTTCAGAAAAACGTCCCGTACCTTCAAATATCTTCGGAGCGTAGATATTATACTCTTTACTCCATGCATCAAAAACCTTGCGCAGTGATTCTGTGCGTAATTGATACCCCATTTTTTCTTCCTCTTTTCTTAAGTGAAAAATATAATAGATAAACACATACGTTATTCTGCCATTATGATAACAAAAAAAATCACTGCTAAGAGTTGCATCCGCAACACCTAGCAGTGATTTTTCATTTGCATTTATACGAAATTTGCAAACAATGTACAAAAAAGCAGAATGTATTACTTTTTTTATTTACCGCAATATGCAATAACTTCCACTTCAACCAAGGCATCTTTAGGAAGCTTGGAAATTTCTACGCAAGAACGTGCCGGCAGTGTCTTCTGGAAATATCTTCCATATACAGCATTGACAGTCCCAAAGAAATTCATGTTGGTGATATAAACGGTTGTCTTTACAACATCATCATAGGTTAAGCCTTCAGCTGCCAAAATGGCTCCCACATTTTTCAAAGACTGTTCTGTCTGTTCAGCAACACCGCCGCCTACGATTTTACCGTTTTCCGGATTCAGAGGAATCTGTCCGGAAGCAAAAAGAAAATCACCGGCTTTGATAGCTTGAGAATAAGGGCCAACGGCACCTGGAGCTTTTTCGGTACTAATAACGTTAACTGACATAATACAACATCTCCTTAAAATAAATTATTCTATTTAGTTTGCGATAAATAGCGATAAATAGTACTTCCAGCAACATTAAGCAATTTGCTGACTTGATTAACGGCGCCTTTAATTTTAAATATACCATTCTTTTTCAGGAGATGAATAATTTCTTTTTTCTCCTGAAAAGTCAGGCGGGCTACTGTCGTTTCCCGTTCCTCTACCAGGTCTTGCACCGCTTGACTTACCACCTGATCAGAAGAAGGACGCAGCCATTCATTAACATCATGTACTCCACTATTAAGTGTTTCCTGACGATGGATATCAACATTATTTATTTGCGGCAACGAGGCTGCTACTCCGGATTTTAATATATTAACACATAACATCCCCACGAGTTTTCCCTCATCGTCACGGATGAAATAGGTTGACGAAACAAGGTTTTCTCCATTACTGGTTTTACTAGCATAATTAACCAAAGATTCCTCTTGAAAATCCGGGGAAGATTCGATAAGCTTCAATCCCAAATTCGTAAGCGGGCCGCCAATAGTCCGTCCACTTACATATCCATTGCGTATAGCAATAATAGAAGTACCTGGTGTTTGGACATCATGTAGTACCACTTCACAATGGGGTCCAATAATATCTGCAATATATCGAACCATCGGGATATAATACCGCAATATACTTTTCCCTATTTTTTCTTTCTTATTTTTTTCCAATCAATTCTCCCCCAAGATACAATTTACTACTAATGCTTATATTAATGTATAAAATTTTATCTCTTATAAAATAAATTATATGATTATTTATTTTACTGTATTTTTCAAAATACGTCAATATCCGTCACTTATTTTAGTAAATCCAATATAGAAGAAAGGATTGAATAAAAAGCAGCCTGTATCCCGGAGTTGACAGGCCAGACTGCCTTTTATTCCTTTTATTTAATTAATGTCCTTCTCCTTCCGGCATTTCAGAAGAAACATCAGAAGTTTGATCGGCATATTTTTTCTTATGAAGACCCGCAGCAAAATATCCTACCGTAAGTATAGCCATAAAAATCCATCCAACAATAAGAGACATGCGGGTATCTGGATTAAACCACATACCTACCGTTACCAATACCAAAAATGCTATACAAAAATAATTAGCATATGGATATAACGGAGATTTAAAAGGATGTGCTGCCATGACTTCTTCTCCCCAATGTTTTCTAAAATTTTTCTGAGAATATGCAAGTACAAACCAAGCAACCATCCCAGGAAAGACACTGGCGCTGTAAATATATAAAAACAATTTTGAATCAGGAATCAAGAAATTTAAGAGAACTCCAAAAATCAGACAGGAAATCGTAACCATAACACCGTTGCGAGGAACACCATTTTCTGATAATTTCCCGAAAATTTTCGGTGCCTGGCCATTCTGGGCTAACGTATACAACATGCGGCCAGAACTATATATACCGCTGTTACACCCAGACAAAGCTGCTGTAAGAACAACAAAATTGATAATACCGGCTGCCGAAGTGATACCAACTTTAGCAAAAGTGGTCACAAAAGGACTTCCCAACATTCCCAGCTGATCCCAAGGATATAATGTGACAACGATAAAAATTGCACCGATATAGAATATCAAAATACGCCATACAATATTTTTTGTAGCTTTGCGCAGTGTTTCCTTTGGATTCTGTGCTTCGCCGGCTGTTATTCCCACTAATTCGACACCTTGGAAAGCGGCAGCAACTACACACATAGCAGATAGCATACCACCTAATCCATTAGGAAAGAAACCGCCATGCGACCAAAGATTTGAAAATCCAATGGGAACGCCGCCATTGCCAAAACCAAACAGAATAACCATAGATCCGACAACAAGCATCACTACGATGGTCGTAACTTTTATAATAGCAAACCAGAATTCAAATTCACCGTAATATTTGACAGCAGCCATATTAGCAATCGCAACAATAAGCATACCGCCAAAAGCCGATATCCATTGCGGTACCAGCGGGAACCAATAATGAACATATATCCCTACTGCCGTAACTTCCGACAGCCCTACTGCCACCCACAAAAACCAGTAGCACCATGCAGTCATATAACCTGCAAACGGACAAATATATTTATGTCCATAGGTTGCAAACGAACCTGTCACCGGTTCAAGATACAACATTTCTCCCATAATACGCATAATAAAAAACATTACCAATCCTGCAATAGCATAACAAATAAGTACGGATGGCCCCGCCATCTGGATCGTGCTGGCTGATCCCATAAACAATCCTACCCCGATTGTTCCTCCCAGCGCAATCATTTCTACATGGCGCGGCTTTAAACCACGCTCCATTCCTTGTTTTTCCATCACATTTCCTCCTAATAAAGTTTTTATATATTACTTACTTAATGGAAACCTGATATTGTTTTTCCTTCAACTGTTTCATTAATCGTTCCACATGTTTTTCATTGACTGTTTCCAATTCAAGAGAAACAGCAGTATATCCAATTTCGATACCATGCTGGCTGCGTTCGTGCGTAACTGACAAAATATTTGCTCCCGACTCGCTGACAATAGATAAAAGCCGTACGAGTTCTCCCGGACGATCAGGAATTACGGTGTTAAAATAAGCTTTACGCCAAGACTTCAACAAACCTCCATTAATAATACGAGTCATTTGGTTCACATCAATATTACCGCCGCTGACCATAGCTGCAACCTTTTTATTACGCAGTCCTGTAATTTTACCATTCATAAGCGCTGCTACCGGAACCGCTCCGGCCCCTTCCGAAACAGTTTTTACTCGTTCAATAAGCCAAAGAATAGCTTCTGCAATTTCTGTTTCATCAACCGTCACGATATCATCAACATATTTTTTTACCAATTCAAAGGTTAAATCTCCAGGAGTTTTAACGGTAATACCATCTGCCAAACTTGCTTTTCCTTCCACTGTCAAAATTTTTCCCTGATTGATAGAAGTCTGCATAGAAGGCATATTTTCTGTCTGAACACCAATAATTTTAATTTTAGGATTAACACTCTTTGCTGCAACTGCAATACCGGCAATCAATCCACCGCCGCCAATAGGAACCACAATGGCATCTACATCGGGAAGCTGATCTATAATTTCCAAAGCAATTGTACCTTGACCGGCAATGACAAGGGGATCGTTAAATGGGTGTACAAAGGTATATCCATTTTTTTCAGCCAGTTCATTTGCTTTGGCAGCCGCTTCATCAAAAAAATCTCCAAAAAGGACTACATTTGCCCCATAACTGCGTGTTGCAGCAATTTTAGACAGTGGGGCATGTTTCGGCATGCAAATCGTCGACTGACAACCGTATACGCTAGCAGCCAATGCCACCCCTTGTGCGTGGTTGCCTGCTGAGGCGGCAATAACACCTTTATCTCGTTCTTCTTGTGTTAGTGAAGCTACTTTGTTATACGCACCTCTTAATTTGAAAGATCCTGTACGCTGTAAATTTTCTAATTTTAACCATACATTGCAATCAGCCACATCGCTCACAGAATTTGTAAAAGATAATCCCGTCTTTTGGGCAACCCCTTTCAACCGTTCCTGTGCTTCCTGCACCATTTTTAAAGTTACTTCCGGCTTACTGCTCATCTTTCCTTCGTCTCCCTTCAAATAGTAACGCAATTCGGTAATAATTTATCTTTCATATAATTTATTACCTGTCTACATACTTATCATACTCTTTCTAAATGTATACTGTCAAGAGATTTATTTCCCTCTAATCTATTTTTAATTTTTTACTTAATATTCTCATTTTATGTGTATTTTAAGCCATTTTTTATTGACATTACATAAAAATATTCACCTGCATTTTCTCTTATTATCCATTACCATTAAACATTTGTCTTATTTATACAATGTAATTTTTTATTTTTATTGAAACAATTCTACTAAAATACAATATCTCTGACTCAATTAAATTATATCCTATAGAATGATCAAAAAAAAATAAGACCCATTTATACGGATCTTATTTTTGGTGGGCGATAACGGGTTTGAACCGCTGACATCCTGCTTGTAAGGCAGGCGCTCTCCCAGCTGAGCTAATCGCCCATATATTGAAATCTCAGTCCGAAGACTGAGATTTCATTGTGGTGACCCCTGCGGGATTTGAACCCACGTTCACGCCGTGAAAGGGCGGTGTCTTAACCACTTGACCAAGGGGCCATGGCTCCCCGAGTAGGACTCGAACCTACGACAAATCGGTTAACAGCCGATTGCTCTACCAACTGAGCTATCGAGGAATAAGGTGTTCGTCTGTCTGTATCGAACAATAAGTATTATACTATTAATTAAGACATTTGACAAGTGTTTTTCTCTAATTATTATCAAAACTTTTAAGTCATCGTGTTTTATTCATTTTCGTGATGTAAATTCATGCCATCAGGTATAGGACATCGTATCTAAAAAGCACTTTTCTCAATTTTACCGCTATTTAAAAATATAAAAATAGGACGCACAGCAAAGCTGTACGTCCCTTTATAGTGAATAGGAGTTTGTAGATTACACGGAGAATTTACAAGCAGGATGATTTACATCATGCCGCCCATACCACCCATACCGCCCATGCCGGCACCAGCTCCTGCAGGCATAGCAGGTTCTTTTTCCGGTTTGTCAGCAACTAACGTTTCTGTCGTCAAAACTAAAGCTGCAATAGATGCCGCATTCTGCAAAGCAGAACGAGTTACTTTAGCCGGATCGACGATGCCTGCTTTAACCATATCGACATATTCTTCTGTTAAAGCATTAAATCCTACTCCATCAGGTTGTGCTTTAACCTGAGCTACAACAACAGAGCCTTCAAGGCCCGCATTATTGGCAATCTGACGAACAGGTTCTTCTACCGCACGTTTAACAAGATTGATTCCTGTTTGTACGTCACCTTCTGCTGTCAATTGATCCAACGCTGACAAAATATCGCAGAAAGTAGTACCACCACCAGCAACAATCCCCTCTTCAACGGCAGCACGTGTAGCATTCAAAGCATCTTCAATACGTAATTTTTTATCTTTAAGTTCTACTTCTGTAGCAGCGCCTACTTCAATAACCGCTACACCGCCAGACATTTTTGCTAAACGTTCTTGCAATTTTTCTTTATCAAAATCAGAAGTCGTGTCAGCAATTTGCGCTTTAATCTGAGAAACACGAGCTTTAATTTCATCGGAATTGCCATGCCCTTCCACAATAGTTGTTTCTTCCTTAGATACACGAACTTGACGAGCTGTACCTAGATCATCCATTGTAATGCTGTCAAGTTTACGGCCTACATCTTCAGAAATAACAGTTGCACCGGTAAGAACAGCAATATCCTGAAGCATTGCCTTGCGGCGATCACCAAAACCAGGAGCTTTAACAGCTACAGCTTTAAACGTACCGCGAAGTTTATTAACAACCAAGGTTGCCAATGCTTCCCCTTCCACATCTTCAGCAATAATCAGCAATTCTTTGCCGGCCTGTACAACTTTTTCCAATGTCGGAAGCATTTCCTGAATAGAGGCAATTTTGCGATCTGTCACCAAAATATATGGTTCGCTCATAACTGCTTCCATCTTATCCGGATCTGTTACCATGTACGGAGAAATATAACCACGATCAAACTGCATGCCTTCAACAACAGACAACTGTGTTCCCATTGTCTTTGATTCTTCAACAGTAATAACACCGTCTTTACCAACTTTTTCCATTGCATCAGCAATGAGGCCGCCAATTTCTTCATCACCTGCAGAAATAGACGCAACTTGTGCTATTGATTCTTTATCAGAAACAGCAATGGAGCGTTTCTGAACTTCTTCAACCAATTTTTTTACAGCCATTTCAATCCCGCGTTTTAAAATCATCGGGTTAGCACCGGCAGCAACATTGCGCATTCCTTCCTGAATCATAGCCTGAGCCAATAACGTAGCTGTCGTTGTACCATCACCTGCTACATCATTGGTTTTTGTAGCAACTTCTTTTACAAGTTGTGCACCCATATTTTCAAACGGATCTTCTAATTCAATATCGCGGGCAATAGTAACACCGTCATTCGTAATTGTCGGCGCACCGAACTTCTTATCTAATACGACATTACGACCTTTAGGTCCCAATGTTATTTTTACGGCATTAGCTAACGCATCAACGCCTTTTCCTAATGCACGACGTGCATCTTCATTAAACAAAATCTGTTTAGCCATAATATATTCACTCTCCTGTTTTATATAGTTATTTTATATTACATAATAGCCAAAATGTCTCGTTCGCTGACAATTAAATATTCATTGCCTTCTACCTTGACTTCTGTACCGGCATATTTGGAGAAAATAATCTTGTCACCCACACTGACTTCCATAGCAACGCGGGTTCCGTTGTCCTGCAACTTACCCGAACCAACGGCAATAACTTCACCTTGGGAAGGTTTTTCTTTTGCTGTATCTGGTAAGAAAATACCGCTGGCAGTCTTTTCTTCCTTTTCTAACACACGAATTACTACACGGTCTCCTAACGGTTTAATCATGTTAACTCCTCCTCGAAAAATATAAATTTTTCACCTTTTTGTTAGCACTCATTACTGTCGAGTGCTAACCACTCTTATATATTACATAAGAATGGGAAAAAAATCAAGTCTTTTCCCATTCTTTTTTATATTTCCTATCATTTATTATGCTGTTGTCGGCGCTGCGCACTATCAACAACAGCATCCGCCACTGTTCTTAGTGACTTTCTGTTTTTCATGCTATACTGCTGCAACCGCCGATATGCTTCACGTTCAGAAATTTTATATATTTCCATCAAATATCCCTTGGCCTTATCCACGGCCTTACGTGTTTCTAACGTTTCATTCATTTCTTCCAACTGGCTGGCAATTTCCCTTTGCCGCTGGAACTGTGAAATGGCAATTTCCATTGCAGGAAATAGATTTACTTGACTGATAGGTTTTACAATATAGCCTAATACGCCTGACACCTTTGCTTTATCCACAATATCCTGCTGGCTATATGCTGTAAGAAGAAGTACGGGAGCAATATTATCATGAACAATCATCTTAGCAGCATGTATCCCATCTAACCGCGGCATTTTAATATCCAGCAAAACAATATCCGGCTTTTCTCTGCGAGCCATTTCCAATGCTTCCACACCATCTACTGCTTCCCCTACAACAGTGTGACCCGCTTCCTCCAGCAGTTCTCTCAAATCCATGCGAATAATAGATTCATCATCACCAATTACTACTCTATATCCCATAATGTATTATTCCCCCTTCTCATGTAACGGAAATCGAATAATGGCTTTTGTCCCCTGCGGCTCTGCCAAAGAAAAGTTCAATGTTCCATGCAGATCCTTTTCTACTAGTGTAGATACAATCTGCAAGCCTAAATGCTTACGTCCTTTATAATTCCGTACCGCATCGATATCCATGCCTCTTCCATTATCGGCTATTACCATCATTCCCCATGTGCCTTCATTATGAATAATTACACTTATAGTGCCTTCATGAATTCCCTCAAATCCATGTTCGATAGCATTCGTAATTAATTCATTGATTACTAATGCTATCGAAGTAGCCGCCTCTGAAGGTAAAATTAGTTTCTGCCCTTCAAATTTAGCTTCGATACGACTTTCTCGACTTACCATGCTATGTAAAAGCAAAGTTAACAATTTTTGTGCTACATCTGAAATATCAATATTTTCTTCATCATGATGGGATAATATTTCATGCACCAGAGAAATACTCAAAATACGATGCAAACTTTCTTGTAATACATCTCTGGCCTCCTGACTCTCTACCCGGCGCATCTGCATCCGCAAAAGACTGGCTATCGTTTGGAGATTATTTTTGACACGATGATGAATTTCTTTGATGACCGATGTCTTGACCATCAATTCTTCTTCTTTACGGTGAATTTCTGTTCGTTCTGTAATAACAATGATAATCCGGGATACTTTTCCTCCACTGAGGAGCGGTATTACTCTTTGTGTAAAAATAATTTTTCCATGACGTATATCCTCTACAAAACCTTCATGTGTTGCTAGCGCTTTTTTGGCTCCGGATAAATTTACGCGGCTGTTATAAATATTTTCACCTATCAATCGTATATCCCGGCCACGAAGATGCATGATACTTTCAGCCATTTCATCTGCATATACCACTTTGCCTTCCCCACTGATAAGGATAATACCATCTTGTACCGATAACGCCTGATACAGTTTGCACGATTTATCTATAATAGGCACCTGCAGTGCTTGAAATGCCGTATCCGTAAGTATATTTCGATTATTCTCAACTTTCCCAACAAACGTAATGACAGCAATTGTATCTCCCGCATTATCAACAAAAGGATACGCCATCATCGGCTCCATCTTACCGAATTCTCGTTCTTTAGCTCCTTTTAAAGGTGTCCCTGTCTGAAAGACTCGTAAGGCCAAAGGTTCATCATAGGCCGTAATGCTTTCACCAGCGCCGGCTTCTGCAACGGTTTCACTTAATCGCAGAAATAAAGGGGTGCGTTGTGCAGCAAGGACAAGTGTGTCTTTTTGCTTACCCAGTACAAAAACATTAATTTCACGCTGTGATAAATCACTGGCAAACTGCAACAAGTCCATACTATTATTTAATATGCGAATCTGTACATCAGATAGTATGCTTTTTTCCCGACATATATCATTCATGGACGCCATTTTTATCACCTCTGTGAAGATGTTATTGCCAAAGCCGGATCAGCATTAAGTGTTAAATCGGAAAACCGGTTTTCTATGGCCATATAATATGCCCGACAGCCAATCATGGCACCATTGTCGGTACAAAGAACCGGGTCTGGACGATATAATGTATACCCCTGAACACGGCAGGCAGTTGCCATAGCTTTCGCCAAACCGCTGTTAGCTGCCACGCCGCCCGCAACAGCTATCTTTTTCATGCCGCAATAGGCGGCAGCATTGATTGTTTTCTCTACCAATGTATCCACCACCGTCTTTTGAAAACTTGCCGCAACATCACTTGCAACATAGTTCAAACCACGTTGTTCTTGTGTATGAAGATAATTAAGAACTGCCGATTTTAACCCACTGAAACTAAATTCAAAATTATTTTTTTCATGGAGCGCTTTAGGAAATATAATGGCATCTGGATTTCCTGTCTTAGCCAGTTTATCAATCTGAGGACCTCCCGGATACGGATATCCCATAACTCTGGCAATTTTGTCAAAAGCTTCCCCAGCAGCATCATCCCGGGTCTGTCCCAAAAGTTTAAAAGAATTATACCCTTCAATACACACAAGCTGTGTGTGCCCTCCCGATACAACTAAAGATAAAAACGGCGGTTCTAACTCAGGATGACTTAAAAAATTGGCAAAAATATGCCCTTCCATGTGGTTTACCCCGATAAGAGGCTTATCTAGAGCAAAGCTAATTGCTTTTGCCACAGCTACTCCGACAAGCAATGCCCCAACAAGTCCGGGACCATACGTGACTCCGATATGATCTATTTTCTGTAGTGTAACCCCAGACTGCTTCAATGCTTCATCAATAATCGGCATGACATATTCTATATGCTGTCTGGATGCTATTTCCGGGACAACCCCGCCAAACTTGCGATGAATAGGAACCTGCGTTGAAATAACATTGGACAAAATGTTGCGTCCGTCTAATATGACTGCTGCTGATGTTTCATCACAGCTGGTTTCTAACGCTAATGTATACATATATCATAACTTCTTTCTCCAGACCTATTTATCGGCCCAGTGATATTTTTTTTGCTCACAACTCATGACATAAGCGTCCTCCGTAGGCTGTGTATAATATTGCTTACGGACACTTACGACCGTATATCCCAATTTTCGGTATAGATGAAGTGCCGGTAAATTAGAAAAACGTACTTCAAGAAATATCACTGAACAACCGCGTTTCCACGCAGCTTCCATCAATAAGCGCAACAATAATTCCCCGTACCCACGATCGCGGCAAGCTTTTCGCAACGCGATGTTGGTAATCTGGCCTTCATCAAGTACATGCCATAACCCAGCATAACCCCATATAACACCTTGTTCATCTTCTAATACATAATACATGGTAAGATCTATATTCATAAGTTCTCTAATAACAGCATCTTTAGTCCAAGGCTGAGAAAATGCTTCCTGTTCAACTTGACAAATCCCTTCCCAATCCTTCCGCTGCGCTTCACGCACTCTCATAGACATGATTGACCGCCATGCCGTTTTTCCCAAAGTACCTCAGCTTCACTGCGCCTTTTATACGAAGGCGTTAAGCTCATGCAGTCATCCACGCTGCCTTCGGCAAGCCGCAGAGCACCTGCCAACGCCACACTACCAGCTCTGGGTATAACCATGGTTGGCGGTGCCATACGAAAAAAACAATTTTTCTGTTCTATAACACGCCGTCCCAACAATGCTCCATCTCCACAAAACGCGACAGGTCGATCATATTTTTCAATCGTAACAAGAACATCCTCCAATTTTTTTATGCCAATAGGAACCCGTTCTATAAGCTGCGTTCCCTGCCATTCATATAAGGAAAAATAAACATTCCCCTTCTGCGCATCAATTAACGGGCAAATTAAATCAGCACAGCCTATACTATTCCATGCTAAACTTTCCGGCGTAGAAACACCTACAATAGGAATGTTCCAAGCATACGCCAACCCCTTAGCTGTGGCCAGTCCAATCCGCAGTCCCGTAAAAGAACCGGGACCGACAGCAACCGCAATACTGTCAATTGTATTTTTCGGCACAGAGGCCTTATCCAGCATATCAGCAATATGAGGCATAAGTTGCTCAGAATGGGTCAATTTTGCCTGTATCGTAAGTTCGGCACGTAATGTGTCATTATGCAAAAGAGCAACGCTAGATACTAAACTAGATGTTTCAATGGCTAGCAACATAATTCTGTACCTCTTTTTCAGCTTGTATCCAACGTTCACTTGAAAATATAAAATGAAATAAGCGATCCGTCGGACCTTTTTTTTCTATACTAATGGTTGCAGCATCAACGGGTAAACGATCCGGAAATTTTTCAGACCATTCAATGACAGTCACTCCATTTGATATATAATCGTCAAAACCTAGATCGTCTAACTCATAGTCTTCTTCCAATCGATAAAAATCAAAATGCTGCAATGGCAGTTCATTTTCATAATAATTAAATATCGTAAAAGTCGGACTCACAACTATATCCGTAATTCCCATTCCTTTTGCAATTCCTTGAACAAAATGAGTTTTACCAGCGCCCAAGTCGCCCTGCAAAGCTAAAACATCCCCCGATTTTAGAATAGCTCCAAGAATAGTTCCTAATTGTATCGTATTCTTTTCCGAATGTGTATATACATCTATCTCCATTACTTTATTCCTCGCTAAAATGATGAAATCCCAAAGGCAGTAATTTATTCTCTATTCCCTTATGAGAAATTTTTACTCCCACAGGTCCCTGACGGACACTGCCAATAGCAGTTACATAAATGTATGTTTTTTGAAGTACTGCGAAGTCTTCGGGGCTCATAGTAAATACCAATTCATAATCTTCTCCGCCGTTTAGAACAAATTTCCAAATATCCTGCGCTGTCTTTTCCGACCATAGTTTCAATTCATCACTAATAGGAATTGCCTCGCGATCCAACATAATTTCCACCTTGCTGGCTGAAGCAATTTCATTTATTTCACTGGCTAAGCCGTCGCTTATATCATTTAAGCTATGACAATTATGTTCTACCAGTAATCTTCCTAATTCTATCTGCGGCTCTGGTAAACGATGGGCTTTTTTGAGTTTTTCATACCCTTTTTCCCCAGAAAGCAGAACATCTAATCCACCCGCTGAGTCTCCCAAGGTATGCGAAACCGCTACGATATCACCGATCCTTGCCCCACCTCGGGGAATCGCTCTGCCTGCTTCAATTTCACCAAAAGCAGCTACTGTAATAACTAATCCCTCTTTAGACATTACCGTGTCACCGCCAATAATATTCACACCATATTTTCGACAAATATCCTTAATCCCCTTGTATAAAGATATCAGGTCATCCACTTCCATATTCTCGGCAATTGCTGTTGAAAGAACAATATGAGTAGGAATGCCCCCCATCGCTGCAATATCACTTAAATTAGAAACAACAGCTTTAACGCCTACATCATACCAATCTCCCGTCCGTTGAATAATAAAATGGCTATTTTCTACCATCGTATCAATGACCGCTATTTGTTCCATTCCCGCCGTCGTCTTATAAACTGCGCCATCATCGCCAATACCGATAACGACAGACTCGGGACTAAACAGTGTGCCATCTTTAATTGCATCAATAAAACCAAATTCACCTAACTCAGAAATTTTCATGAATTGAATACTCCTTACTCTTCATATCCACCTATATCAATCACATATAATATATATAATAGTCGAAATAAAAGAAAAATACAACTAACATTCATTATAGCTTATTTATATAAATACTGCATCAGCCTTATAATCTGCAACTCATATTTTAAATATCCAAAAAAACAACAGATAAATCCAGAATATTTCAACATACGCAGCCAAGTAAACTAGTAATATAAAAAAACACTCACTATATCTCCCTGGTGAGTGCTTTTAAAAAAATCATAATTCTTCAAACATTATAGTTCAATGGAGTAATACTAACAAAAAAACTCCCAATTCTAAACAAAATGTTAGGATTGGGAGTTCGAACAAAATTCCTTTGGTGACCCGGTAGGGATTCGAACCCTAGACCTACTGATTCGTAGTCAGTCACTCTATCCAGCTGAGCTACCGAGTCATAAAAATGGCAGGGGCAGAAGGAGTCGAACCCTCAACCAACGGTTTTGGAGACCGCTACTCTACCAATTGAGCTATACCCCTATATACTGAAAAAATCAGTATAAGTGTATCCAGACTTAAACGTCGACTCCGACATTTAAGTCTGATTCACTCTATAATCAGCGGCTTCCTATCCTCCCAGGGCGCTTCCACCCAAGTACTTTCGGCGTTTGCGGGCTTAACTGCTGTGTTCGGCATGGGAACAGGTGGATCCCCGCAGCTGTCGCCACTGAATCGTTCAGGGTCATACCCTGACAACCACAAAGAAAAGTATCTGCGAACTAAAGGTCTTACATAGCGGATGTTTCGTGCTTAAGTCAAGTCCTCGGTCTATTAGTACCGGTCCGCTCCATACATCACTGTACTTCCACTCCCGGCCTATCAACCACATCGTCTCTGTGGGACCTTACTTACTTGCGTAATGAGAAACCTCATCTTTAGGCTGGTTTCACGCTTAGATGCTTTCAGCGTTTATCCGTCCCGGACGTAGCTACCCAGCTGCACACCTGGCGGTATGACTGGTACACCATTGGTCCGTCCACTCCGGTCCTCTCGTACTAGGAGCAGCCCCTTTCAAGTTTCTTCCGCCCGCGATGGATAGGGACCGAACTGTCTCACGACGTTCTGAACCCAGCTCGCGTACCACTTTAATGGGCGAACAGCCCAACCCTTGGGACCTACTTCAGCCCCAGGATGTGATGAGCCGACATCGAGGTGCCAAACCTCCCCGTCGATATGGACTCTTGGGAGAGATAAGCCTGTTATCCCCAGGGTAGCTTTTATCCGTTGAGCGATGGCCCTTCCACTCGGATGCCACCGGATCACTAAGCCCGACTTTCGTCCCTGCTCGACCTGTCCGTCTCGCAGTCAAGCTCCCTTCTGCCTTTGCACTCTGCGCGCGGTTTCCGTCCGCGCTGAGGGAACCTTTGGGCGCCTCTGTTACTCTTTTGGAGGCGACCGCCCCAGTCAAACTGCCCGCCTGAGACTGTCCGCAAGCTTGTTACGCTTTTCGTTAGAATTCCGGTAAAACAAGGGTGGTATCCCACCAGCGGCTCCGTGAATACTGGCGTACTCACTTCCCTGCCTCCCACCTATCCTGTACGTCTCTTACCAAAATTCAATCTCAGGTTACAGTAAAGCTCCATGGGGTCTTTCTGTCCAGTCGCGGGTAACCTGCATCTTCACAGGTACTTCAATTTCACCGGGTCCCTCGTTGAGACAGTGCCCAAATCGTTACACCTTTCGTGCGGGTCGGAACTTACCCGACAAGGAATTTCGCTACCTTAGGACCGTTATAGTTACGGCCGCCGTTTACTGGGGCTTCAATTCACTGCTTCGCTTGCGCTAACACTTCCTCTTAACCTTCCAGCACCGGGCAGGTGTCAGCATCTATACATCAGGTTTCCCTTTAGCAGACGCCTGTGTTTGTGGTAAACAGTCGCTTGGGCCTCTCTTCTGCCGCCCATTCCGGCTCCGCGCGCTTCTGCGCTTCACCTACTCTGGGCTATCCTTTTCCCGAAGTTACGGATATATTTTGCCGAGTTCCTTAACGAGGGTTTTCCCGCGCACCTTAGAATTCTCTTCCTGCCTACCTGTGTCGGTTTACGGTACGGGCACCACAGTCCTCACTAGAAGTTTTTCTTGACAATTTAGGTCCGGCCCCTTCGCTTCTGTCTCCAGAAGCTCCCCATCGCTTCTCGGCCTTCCGGATGAGGGATTTGCCTCTCATCCAACCTACCGGCTTGGACATGCTCTTCCAATCGCATGCGCGCTTTCCTTCTTGTGTCGCTCCTTCGCTCGAACAGACTGTCGTGGTACAGGAATCTCAACCTGTTGTCCATCTCCTACGCTTCTCCGCCTCGGATTAGGCCCCGACTTACCCTGGGTCGACGATCGTTGCCCAGGAAACCTTAGGCTTTCGGTGGAAAGGATTCTCACCTTTCTTTTCGATACTCATACCGGCATTCTCTCTTCCTGCCGGTCCACCTGTCCTTCCGGTCAGGCTTCTTCCCTGCAGGAACGCTCCCCTACCCATGTGTCCTCAGACACATGCCAAAGCTTCGGTTCCGTACTTTAGCCCCGGTCATCTTCGGCGCAGAGTCTCTCGACCAGTGAGCTATTACGCACTCTTTTAATGGTGGCTGCTTCTGAGCCAACATCCTGGTTGTTTTCGAAATTCCACATCCTTCGCCACTTAGTACGGCATTGGGGACCTTAGCTGTTGGTCTGGGCTGTTTCCCTTTTGACTACGGGCCTTATTACTCGCAGTCTGACTCCCATGTATAAGTACAGCCATTCGTAGTTTGATTAGGTTCAGTATCCGGATAGGACCCTACCCCGTTCAGTGCTCTACCGCCTGTACTCTCGCCATGAGGCTAGCCCTAAAGCTATTTCGGGGAGAACCAGCTATCTCCACGTTCGATTGGCATTTCACCCCTACCCACATCTCATCCAAAAGCTTTTCAACGCTCACTGGTTCGGTCCTCCACACATTTTTACCTGTGCTTCAACCTGGACATGGGTAGATCACTGTGGTTTCGGGTCTACTCCATCCAACTTGTCGCCCTGTTCAGACTCGCTTTCGCTGCGGCTCCACGTTTCCCGCTTAACCTCGCTGGATGAAGTAACTCGCCGGTTCATTCTTCAATAGGCACGCCGTCGAGCTGATATATATACGCTCTCCGACTGCTTGTAGACATACGGTTTCAGGTTCTCTTTCACTCCCCTCCCGGGGTGCTTTTCACCTTTCCCTCACGGTACTATGCGCTATCGGTTCATGTCAGTGTTTCGCCTTGGAGGGTGGTCCCCCCTGCTTCCCACAAGGTTTCTCGTGTCTCGTGGTACTCTGGATCCTACCCCGCGCGCGCCGTTTCGCCTACCGGGCTTTCACCGTCTCTGGCCCAGCTTCCCAGCTGGTTCGGCTCGCCTTGCGCGCTTGTTGGTAGTCCGCAACCCCGGGTCGGTTGCCCGTCCCGGTTTGGGCTCTGCCCCGTTCGCTCGCCGCTACTTGGGGTATCTCTGTTGATTCCTTTTCCTCCGGCTACTTAGATGTTTCAGTTCACCGGGTGCCCTCTCTCACTTGCGTGGAGTGGCAGCACTCCTGCTGCCGGGTTTCCCCATTCGGAAATCTGCGGCTCTCTGGTTACTTGCACCTCCCCGCAGCTTATCGCAGCTTATCGCGTCCTTCTTCGGCTGACATGGCCTAGGCATCCGCCGTACGCCCTTACTTACTTGACTTTCTCTTGGTACGTTCGTACCCACCTACTATGTTTGAGTTTCTTCGGTTCGTTAAGTTTGACTCTCTTTATTTAAAGAGGTTTTACTTATTCAATACTTTTCTATGCAGTTGTCAAGGTACGAGAAAATAAAATTTGGTGGAGACGAGGAGAATTGAACTCCTGACCCCCTGCTTGCAAGGCAGGTGCTCTCCCAGCTGAGCTACGCCCCCACTTAATTGCTCCGGCTTTCCACCCCTAGATATTAAATCTCAGATGGCTTGTCATCGCAACGTTACTAATGCGCCCCGATTGTCCGTATCCCACATACTGTGTCTTCGGGTATATCGGATTGCCATGGTGGGCCTAGGTGGACTTGAACCACCGACCTCACGCTTATCAGGCGTGCGCTCTAACCAGCTGAGCTATAGGCCCATGGAACTATAAAATTGAGATACCATATAAAAATGGCCTCTCAAAACTAAACAATGTAACGTACATGTACCAAAGTGCCGACCTAAAGATGACTGCAGGCACCCCGTCGGGGTCCTGCCCATGTCTCCCTAGAAAGGAGGTGATCCAGCCGCACCTTCCGATACGGCTACCTTGTTACGACTTCACCCCAATCATCGCCCCCACCTTCGACGGCTGGCTCCTTGCGGTTACCTTACCGGCTTCGGGTGTGAATGACTTTCGTGGTGTGACGGGCGGTGTGTACAAGGCCCGGGAACGTATTCACCGCAGTATGCTGACCTGCGATTACTAGCGATTCCTGCTTCATGCAGGCGGGTTGCAGCCTGCAATCCGAACTGGGACTCTGTTTTTGGGGTTTGCTCCGGATCGCTCCTTCGCGTCCCTCTATTGAGAGCCATTGTAGTACGTGTGTAGCCCAAGCCATAAGGGGCATGATGACTTGACGTCATCCCCGCCTTCCTCCGCATTGTCTGCGGCAGTCTCTCCTGAGTCCCCACCCTTACGTGCTGGTAACAGAAGATAGGGGTTGCGCTCGTTGCGGGACTTAACCCAACATCTCACGACACGAGCTGACGACAGCCGTGCACCACCTGTTTTCTTGTCCTCCGAAGAGGAAAAAGGCATCTCTGCCTCGTTCAATCAATGTCAAGGCTTGGTAAGGTTCTTCGCGTTGCGTCGAATTAAACCACATACTCCACCGCTTGTGCGGGCCCCCGTCAATTCCTTTGAGTTTCAGCCTTGCGGCCGTACTCCCCAGGCGGGATACTTATTGCGTTAACTCCGGCACAGAAGGGGTCGATACCTCCTACACCTAGTACCCATCGTTTACGGCCAGGACTACCGGGGTATCTAATCCCGTTTGCTCCCCTGGCTTTCGCGCCTCAGCGTCAGTTGTCGTCCAGAAAGCCGCTTTCGCCACTGGTATTCCTCCTAATATCTACGCATTTCACCGCTACACTAGGAATTCTGCTTTCCTCTCCGACACTCCAGCCTGCCAGTTTCCGTCCCATCACGGGGTTGAGCCCCGCACTTTTAAGACAGACTTGACCGGCCGCCTGCGCGCCCTTTACGCCCAATAATTCCGGACAACGCTTGCCACCTACGTATTACCGCGGCTGCTGGCACGTAGTTAGCCGTGGCTTTCTCTTACGGTACCGTCACTATCTATGGGTATTGGCCATAGATACGTTCGTCCCATATAACAGAGCTTTACGACCCGAAGGCCGTCTTCACTCACGCGGCGTTGCTCCGTCAGGCTTTCGCCCATTGCGGAAGATTCCCCACTGCTGCCTCCCGTAGGAGTCTGGACCGTGTCTCAGTTCCAATGTGGCCGTTCGTCCTCTCAGACCGGCTACTGATCGTCGCCTTGGTGGGCCGTTACCCCTCCAACCAGCTAATCAGACGCAAACCCCTCCTCCGGCGATAGCTTATATATAGAGGCCATCCTTTCATCATCCGGCCATGCGGCCGTTTGATCGTATTCGGTATTAGCAGCCGTTTCCAGCTGTTGTCCCCATCCTGAGGGCAGGTTGTTTACGCGTTACTCACCCGTTTGCCACTCGGTCTTTTAAGAAGCAAGCTTCTTGAAAGACCTCGTTCGACTTGCATGTGTTAAGCACGCCGCCAGCGTTCGTCCTGAGCCAGGATCAAACTCTCCATGATATATGAAGAGCCATTCGGCTCCTTCTTGCTATTGTTTTTGGTTCGTTTTCTTACTCGTTTTGACGTCTTGTTTCCAAGACCTCGCACTCTGGCGTTTGTTTGTTCGTTACATTGTTCAGTTTTCAAAGGTCATTGCTGTTTTTAAGTTTGCGTTTGCTCACCTAACAGCTCATTCAGTATATCACATTTTGAGATTCTGTCAAGCACTAATTTGAACTTCATTCTTTCGTTTCTTCATTCACTAGTACTCCGGGCTCATGCGACTTTTGTATTTTAGCATTAAAAACAATCGCTGTCAATAGAAATGTACCATTTTCACGCTATATTTTCTAACAATTATACAAAACATCTTCATTGAACGTTATTTATAAGACTCTCCGACAAAGTATAGCTTGATAAAAGTCTTCCCAAACAACCTGATATCATTGTTTTCAACAGTATTATTTTGTTTTTATTTTTTAAAATATCTCTCCGGTGAAATCACGCCCTAATGCATTTATACCTTCCTCTTCGCTGCATAGGCTTTTAGAAAACTTAAAATGGAAATTATGCATTCCTTCTCTCATATAAAATAAATGAGAACTTTTTCGTAATTGATTGCAAGCGACTTCAATTTGTATGCAACCTCGATTTTTTGCGATTTCACAAGCCCGCTGAAATATTCTTTTACCAATACCTTCTCCTCTGCAGTTTTCTGAAACAATAAATTCCAAAATCTCAGCAATCTCAGCAGCATGATGAAGTTGTTCTTCAAAACGCAGGTTAAGCATCCCCTGTATACTATTATTTTGTTCATAAATCAAACAATAGTATTGTTCATCAAGCAGTTGTTTCCCATAAATTTCAGCAAATCGTTCATAAGAAAGATTCCGATTTTCCAATGCACAAATCAAAGAGTATATAGTTTTGCAATCTTTTACTTCACTTTTCCTATACATATCCGTATCCTTTGTCCATTCAATACTATATTTTTTTTAAAACAGCCTGCACTTTTATAAAGAATCAATAATATATATTATAATATATATTATACTGTTAATGGTATATTATTTTTCTTTCATACTATTTGTTACTATCGATTTTTACCATTATAAGCAACCCCTCTATTTTTTCTACTTATGCGCATTTATATTACAAAAGGTGATACCATGCAAAAAGAATCAAACATCAACAGAGCTTTTACGTGGTTGGAACCAGGCTCCGTACTATTAGTTACGACCAACAACGGCAAAAACAATGTATGCACTATTTCATGGTATATGGTCATGGATTTTTCGCCGCATATTGCCATTACTAGCGGAAATTGGAACCAAAGTTTCGACACCATACCGTGCACACGAGAACGCATATATCGATAAGTTTGCTCACCTTCATGTAACGGCATTACAAGGAAATTTTGTTAAAGCGCCTTTAATAGAAGAATGCTTAGCCTGTATAGAATGCAAGTTGGAGTCTCATTTCGTATTCGAAGCTTTCTTCTGTTTCAAGAAATGCTTTCCAGATTTTTCTGTTTGCTTTCTATTCCCAAGCCCATTACAATTGCCGAAACGGCCACTAAAACAAATGCAAACATATAAAATACAGTTCCTATATCAAAACCGCGTGATAGCATGACACCTACAAGGACCGGCGCCATCATACCGCCAATGCGTCCGAAACCGGCTGCCCATCCGCTGCCTAACGCTCGTATAGAGGTGGGGTATAATTCCGGTGTATATGTATATATAACGCCCCATGCACCTAAATTAAAGAAGGACATAATAGCGCCCCATATCATAATCATACCGGCAGTTCCAGCATTCCCAAAAAAATAACTTGCTATGCCACTGCAAAGCAAAAACAGTGATAATGTATATTTTCTTCCAATATAATCCACCAGCCAAGCCGCGCAGTAATATCCCGGCAATTGCGCCAGTGTCATGATCAATACATACTCAAAGGTTTTGACCACCGTAAAGCCCTGTTGATATACAAGAGATGGCAACCACATAAAAATACCATAATAGCTATACACAATACCAAACCAAGCCAACCACAGCATAACGGTTCGCTTAATAAACGTTTTTTTCCATAAAGCGCTGAAAGATACGGAAGCGTCTTTCGGTATTACTTCTGTTTCGTCATCAAACGGTTTTACCGGAACATGCAATTGTGTTTCTAAATCAGTAATAATCTGCCTTGCTTCTGTTATATATCCTTTTGATAAAAGATAACGAACGGATTCCGGCATATGCATCCGAATTAAAAAAACATAAAAAGCCGGCAGTGCTCCAATAAAAAATGCCATGCGCCATCCATAAAGAGGAATCAGAAAATATGCAATGCAAGCTGCCACAATCCAGCCGACAGCCCAAAAACTTTCAAGCAACACAATAAATCGGCCGCGTATTTTTGCAGGAGCATATTCCGATACCAGCGTAGCTGCTACAGGTAGTTCTCCGCCCAGTCCAAAACCGACAAGAAAACGAAAAGCAAGCAAACTCGCATAATCCCAGGAAACAGCACACAGCCCGGATGCTATACTATACATCAATACGGTAATAGTAAAGACTTTTTTACGCCCTATATGATCAGCAATAGTTCCTGCTATAATCGCCCCCAAAGCCATGCCTACTAAACCAATACTGCCGATCATCCCCATTTGACTCGTTGACAATTGCCATTCTTTTGCTAATACCGGCAAGATAAAAGCAATCAGCCCTGTATCCATAGAATCAAATAACCACCCTAATCCCGTTACCAAAAGAAGTTTATAATGAAACCGTCCTGTTGGCAATGCTTCTAATCGTTCCAATATCATCTATATTTCCTCCTTGCTTATATTATTGTCATCTGTCATGACAGTTATATTTACATTTACTCATTTTACTCTTATGTAAGAAAAAATGCAATATAAAAAAGACAAGATAGTAATATGATTTACTCCCTTGTCTTAAAAAAATGTATTTTTTTTTTGGTTATACTTATTCTTTATATAAGACACCTATGCAATCCAACGCTTCTTCAATAGCAATCAATTCTTCTGAAGTTGCCGCTTCAACCAAATGCGTATGAATGCCCCCGTTAATACTGCAGAGAAGTTCTGCTTTAGATTCTTTCATCCGCTTGATATATTGTGCTATATCACGACGAGAGCGCAATTTCAGTGTTCCTTCCAAGTATCCGTACACGTCATGTTCAACAACCACATTCTGAACCAATCCGCCATTATCAACAATAGCTTCTAATTCTTTTCTCACTTCCTCATTGCCATGACAGCAAACAAATACTTTCTTTACCCCTTCTGTTTGGTTATGAACCAGCTGATATCCTCTCGGCGTAGAAATAATAGGTGTACCTTGTGCCCTTAAAATAGCTACATCCCCAACAATAATCTGACGGCTTACATCACATTGTTTAGATAGTTCCGTTCCCGTAATAGCCGTTTTTGCTAAAGAAAGTATATCTAATATACATTTTCTGCGTTCTGCACTGTCCATATTAATCCCACTTCCTCTCTTTACTAGTATACGCATATTCCCTAAAAAAGCAACGTAATCTAGTATCCTGATTCAACTACGACGAAGATGTAAAAGAACAATCTTCATGAAATTCATCAACCCATTGAACATTGAGCAGCATAACACCAGCACTCCCCCAACATAAACCCATAAAAATTCCAATCATCAACCCCATACCTTCATTAAAGTTCCAATTGTACATATAGTCTGGATAATTATATAAAAACAACTGCAATATTCCAGCAGCCAGTGCACTGATAAGAAAATATCCAGTTAAAACAGTTGCTTTATGACAACTAATAACATGCTTTGACTGTATATAATACAATTGTGAAAACCAATTACGTTTATAGACAGAAATAACTATGCCAAGCAAAAATCCAAGCAACATCCAAAGCAAAGTCAAATATAAAAAATAAGAAAAATGATAAATCAATACACTTCCCCAGCAAATATACATAATGGGCATACCAAATAAAAATAAAATATGAAATTCCTGTCTTTTTTGAAATAGAAAAGCCATAGCCACGTAAATAAACGCTATACATAATTGAGTCCCTGTTAATAAATCATATGCACGGACCACGGTTTTCATCTCCTTCTATACCAAAATGCTTATATTTAATTTTATACAGTATATCCACGAAAAACTAAAAAAAGGTTAAATAATGATTAGAAACAGATTAAATATTACGAATTCCATGAGTTATTATTATTAAATTAAATATGCGTGGTATTACAAAAAGTGCACTTCATATGCCAGCTTGCGCTTAACAGGTAAAATGCACTTTATATGATCAATTGATTATTTAATTATAGTGCCGAAAAATCTAATGTTGCAAAAAGATCTTTTACTGTTTCCGCACGTCGAATTTGCGTTACCGTCCCATCGGCATGAAGCAGAAGTTCTGCTGAACGAAGTTTGCCATTATAATTAAATCCCATGGAATGTCCATGTGCACCTGCATCATGAATAACCAAAATATCACCATCCACAATTTCAGGAAGGTTACGATCCACCGCAAATTTATCACAATTTTCACATAGAGATCCCGTTACATCGTATACATGATCTGCAGGAGCATTTTCTTTCCCCATAACAGTCAAGTGATGGTATGCCCCATACATTCCGGGACGCATAAGATTCGCCATGGAAGCATCTGTCCCAATATATTGTTTCCAAATATTTTTATGATGAATAGCCGTTGTCACAAGATATCCGAAAGGTCCCGTAATAACACGTCCACATTCAAAAGAAATGCGTATATCTCCCATGCCATTGGGAATCATAATTTCTTCAAAATATTTTTTAATACCTGCACTGAGAATCGTATAGTCTACCGGGGTCTGTTCCGGTTTATACGCAACTCCGATGCCTCCTCCAAAATCAATGAACTCAACCGAAATCCCCAATTCAACTTTTATTTCCACAGCTAATTCAAACATCATTCTTGCAGTATTAATCAATCCATTAGGATCAAGTTCATTCGAAACAACCATAGTATGCAAGCCAAAATGTTTGACTCCCTTTTTGCGGCAAATCCGATATGCTTCAAAAATCTGTTTTTTGGTCATTCCGTATTTTGCTTCTTCCGGCATACCAATAATATCATTACCACTTTTCAGCAACGGTCCTGGATTATAGCGAGCACATATCCATTCCGGCAAAGGTCCGTGTTTTTCCATATAATCAATTATAGTAATATCATCAAGATTAATCATAGCACCAAGTTCCAGCGCTTTTTTATATTCTTCATAAGGCGTATCATTAGATGAAAAGATAATATCATGTCCTGTAATTCCAACTTTTTCGCAAAGAATTAATTCTGCCATCGAGCTGCAATCTGATCCAACACCTTCATCTTTTAAAATTTTCATAATATAAGGATTCGGTGTAGCTTTGACAGCAAAATATTCTTTAAAATCAGCCGCCCAAGAAAACGCGTGAATGAGCTTGCGTACATTTTCTCTAATTGCCTGTTCATCATAAATATGAAACGGTGTAGGATATTGAGAAATAATTTTACGAATCTGTTCTTCAGTAAAAGGCACTGTTTTTTTATTCATAATTTTCAACTCCATTTAATATAAATTAGTATTAATTAGGCACATATCATTGCCTTATTACAAGATTTATTATATAATAACCTTTATAAATTTGTAAAATAGATTATATCAATCATAATAATTCGTTTTTCGAATTTAGGAGTGTATAATGGATACAACGACGATACGAACCTTTATTGCATTAGCACAAATTAAAAATTTCACGAAAACAGCTCAACAACTTTTTGTTGCCCAATCTACGGTCACTAACCGCATACGGGATTTGGAATCAGAGTTGGGAAAATTACTTTTTGCGAGAACCCATAAGCAAATCGAATTAACACCCGCGGGAATAAAGTTTCTTGAATACGCTCAACGTTTTATTACCCTGGAAAATTCAGCCTTACAGGAACTACATTTATCGCCAGACTACTCTCAACAAATTCGTATCGGCACGACTAATACCATTTATGATAGCCATCTGCAAAAACGATTATGCCATTTTCTCAAAACCAATCCAACAACTGCATTGCAAATAACCATCAGTCATACACAAAAAATGCTTCAGGATTTGCAAGACGGTTTACTCGACATGGTTTTTTCCTTTAGCCCGCTATATAAAGATGGGTATTCTTGTCATGTTTATCGATCGGACTCCATGGTCTTAGTCGTTGCAGCCGACAATATCGAATATGCAGGAGGTATCTACAAGGACGATTTGCAAAAAATTAAATATTTATTTTGTAATTTTGCTTTACAAGGAGTGGGACTCTTTATTCAAGATTTATTTCCTCACCATCATCGGTTTCCTTTTGAAATTGATAATAGCACAAAACTATCTCAATATATTATCGCAGGATTAGGATATACATTTTTACCGCGCAGCGTTATTGAAGATGATCTGCTTCAAGGAAAAGTAAGAGCTATACCACTTCTTGATTTTGCCCCGCCAAAGGTAAATAGTTACTACATTACCCGTGAACCGTCCATTATACCCGAAGAATTAGAACACTACCTGATAGAATAAAAAAAGACGCCGGGAGCTATAATCACCGACATCCTTTTTACCTGAAGAAATATTGAAAATTACTGTTGTTTTGCGACTTCCACTAATTTTGTAAAAGCAGCTGCATCATGTACAGCAAGGTCCGCCAACATTTTGCGGTTAACCGCAACACCAGCTCTTGTAAGGCCACATATAAAACGACTGTAACTCATACCATTGGCACGAGTCGCCGCATTTATACGGGCAATCCACAATTTACGGAATTCACGTTTTTTTGCACGACGGTCACGACGAGCATACGACAGTGCTTTCATAACACTTTCATTCGCTTTTTTAAACAAACGGCTCCTCGTTCCACGATATCCTTTTGCCAACTTCAATATTTTTTTATGACGACGGTGTGCAGTAACACCTACTTTAATTCTAGCCATGTTATATTTCCTCCAAATCTATTCAATAATAATTACTTATATTAAGCGTATGGACACATCTTACGTACAGCATCCATATTTGTTTTAGCAACCAAGGTTGCTTTTCTCAGATTCCGTTTCCGCTTAGGAGATTTGGATTCCAAAATATGGCTTTTATAAGCCTTTGCTCTCTTGAACTGACCGGAACCGGTCTTTGTAAAACGTTTGGCCGCAGCGCGGCGAGTTTTTAATTTAGGCATAATATATATTTCCTCCTCTTAACTTTGACCCTTAATAGCAGCAATAACCATCGTCATATTTCTGCCTTCAATTTTCGGATCCTTTTCGACATGGGCAATTTCTTTTAACTCATCGGCAAAACGCACAAGAAGATTTCTGCCCAATTCAGGGTGACTCATTTCTCTTCCCCGAAACATAATGGTAACTTTAACCTTGCTTCCTTCTGCCAAAAATCGTTGTGCTGCCTTCATCTTGACATAAAAATCATGATCTTCAATATTGGGGCGCAGTTTTACTTCCTTGAGCGTCAAAATCTTTTGTTTTTTCTTGGCTTCTTTTTCCCGTTTCTGCTGTTCATAACGGTATTTCCCATAATTCATTATGCGGCATACCGGCGGTTTGCCATTAGGAGCGACTTCTACTAGATCCATGTGTCTTTCCTCTGCAATTTGCTGTGCCGAGCGCAAAGACATGACTCCCATTTGTTCATTTGTATCGCTAACCACACGAACTTCGCGGGCTCTAATCTGTTCGTTAATGCGCAATTCTTTACTAATAGTATTTCACCTCCAAAACAATATAAAAATAAAAAGCGGATAGTAATACTATCCGCTATACGTTCAAATCCGTATCAACCTTAGTAACAATAACGCCATGTAAGGTGAGAAGCGGATAGCTTCTTCTTTGTTTTCATACGCTAATTATTTTACCATTGCCATATCATCTTGTCAATGTTTTTATACAACTATCCTTCTCTTTTTATAAGACCGGTATTTTTTTATGCGTTTCTTTCATTATGACAGCAACAACAATCAAAGTTGCTTCAAAAGCTACTACAACAATATCCAATGCATTTAAATAGCCTAAGCTGTCGGTTAAATACCCCATAAGCGGTCCAGAAAAAAAAGATAAGAAATAACTAGATGCTCCGACAATACCTGTCGCTAATCCAATTTGCGCTCCACTGACACCATCCTGTGCAATCGTATACCCCAAAACATAAATAGCGTGCAACCCAATTCCCATAAAAATACCTACCAAATAAAGGATAGATGAATTGGCAGGAATAATATGGAAAATCAAAATAGCACAAAAAGTATTTAAAACAGCTAAGAAAATAATGGTCGGTTTACGGCCAAAATGATCAGCAAAAAAGCCTAATACAACTCCACTCAACCCGCCAATACCATAAATCATACCAAAAAAATGGCCGGCCTGTGTTGCTGTAAATCCTTTATAAGTCATAAATAAATAGGGTCCCATGGAGGCAAATCCCCAATACGGTATAATATTTAAAATTTGAATTAAAACAGCCAACCATACAATTTTATTGAAGCCTACCGTATGCAGTGCTTCCATTAGACAAGTATGCTTGATATCACTTGATGTATCCGTATATTTCGCCTTGAATCCAACAACAAGCAATAATCCAAAGGCTACAGTAACCGATCCCATCGTTTTCAATCCTACACTCCAATCTCCAGTTTGTTCCAAACTCCACCCATAGTACGAAGGTCCTACAAAAGCACCGATAGAATAAAACGTCATCATCAGTCCATTCAACATGCCCCTAGCCGCTGGAAAAATAGACCCGGCAACAGAATACATAACAATATTCCAACATCCTTCCGTCATACCAAAAAGAAGACGCCAAAAAGCTGCTTCAAAAAAACTATGCGCAGTTGTTACCATGGCAGTCATAAAACCAAGCCCGGTCATTCCCATAACCAGCATTCGTTTACGGCCAAACCGGTCAGCAAGAAAACCCGCCGGAACATCAATAAATGCCTGTCCCAATGTAAAAATAGTCCCTATCGTACCAATTTCCACTGTTGTAAGTGCTAATTGACCGGCAATAGCCTTTAATCCAACACCAAAAGATAACCGATTTGCCGAGTATACGGCATATCCTAACGCTAGTAAAAATAATTGCACCCAAATTGCCCTGGGAATTTTTGATATATTTTTCGTAAACATAGCTGTTCCTCCAATACTAATAAACTTTTAATTTCAGCATGCTGCCAGTTGCAATCCGGCAAAGAAAAATATATATGGCCATATATAAATACGCCCCTAACAGTGCCAATATGGCATTGTTAGGGGCGTATGATCGCGGTACCACCCTAATTGGATCTTATTACGACGGAATAGGTTCCATCTCCGCTTAACGCACCGGTTACGCTTATCCCTACTTCGTTCAGCATAAGAGCTTATGGGCGAGAAATAAACGCTTTACGTATCAGGCTCACACCAATCACCCAACTCTCTGAACGGCTTATCGTTTACTATGCTCCCATTCATTGCTTATTCAACCATCTTAGATTGTTTTTTATTGTACTCCTCGCTTTATAATTTGTAAAGAGACAAATAATTGATATTATAAAATATTTTATATAGTATAACGTTTTATTTAATATAATATGAAAAACAACTATCCCTTAATGACAATAAGGTCCGATTTCCCAACACTTTAATATTTTTTATTATCACTCACTTGACAACAGTGCTAACAAACATTATACTATATTTGTAAACAAGATGAAGTGAGTTATATTAAAAGGTCAAAAGGACAAACTTCTTGTTTGCATCATTTTCATTATTACACTATATTGTAGAAAGAGGGTTATATTATGAGAGATTTATTTCCTGTAACTAATGATTTCAGATTCCCTGACTCCGCTTTTGATAATTTTTTCAACGGGTTGTTCCAGCCAAATCCGGCAATGCAGATTAAACTTCCTAAAGTAGACATCGAGGATAGTGAAAATGCTTATATCATAACAGCTGACTTTCCCGGCATGGTAAAGGGAGATATTAATATTACCTATGACAATGATGTATTGACTATTGCAGCTCAGCATAATCAGGAAAAAGAAGAAAAAGAAGAAAACAAACATTATATTCGGAAAGAACGCAGCAGCAGTACATTTAGCAGACAATTCATTATTCGCAATATAAAAAAAGATCAAATCGAAGCTGCTTTTACCAACGGCATATTAAAAGTCAACTTACCCAAACTTGAATCTAAGGTTATCGAAAACAGTCATCGGATTGACATCAAATAAAAATTATGCGTAACCAGTAAAATAGCCTCTCCTATTTTTGTACCGACCCCCAAAAGTTAGACCTAAAAATCAACTTTTGGGGATCGGTATTTTTTATAATCATCCTAATTTTTCAAATCGATATTTTTGTTCGGCGTACGGATATTTTTCATGGTCAACTTCCCCCATAAACATCTTCACAGGTCGTGCATATGTTTTCTTTGTATCTGCCAACGCTTTGTATATTACGAACTGTTCCCCGGTTTCTGTGTGTTCGGCAATGGTAACAATTTGATACTTATTCTTTTTAAAATGGATCCATACTTCATTTTCTTTAGGTAATTCTCTCATGATGAACCTCCTCTTTTATAGTATTATGATATATATTTTACCACAGAAATCTAAAACGTGGTTAGTTCATCAAAAATTTTTTCGGCATATGTATCTGTCATTCCCGCAATATAGTCAATACAGGCAGAGCGGTATTCTGATTCATTCTCCTTGATATGATAAATAACGCGATTACCAAAAACATTTCCTAAATTATCTTCTACAGCAATTTCTCTGCCGATATCAGAATATTTTCTCATGCGTTCCAAAAAATGAGCACCTAGTGTAGGATACTCTTCACTCAATTTAACCAGTTCCTTTATCGTGTCAGGACCGCGATAGCAGCGGCTTAATATATCATAAATAGATTGTATGATAAGTTTTGCATACTTATGATATATTTCCAGCCGTGGATTACTATAAATAAATTTATAATTAAACTGCATAACCGTATCCATCAAATTCAAATGCTGTTCAGACAATACCAGTCCTTTATCCGGTATACTTTCTTTACAAATATCTGTAATCAGAGGATACATAATAGCCGTATTGGTAACCGATTGCAACTGTGCCTTAAGATGTCCGTTCAGTTGTTCCTTTAAATCTCGCAAAGGATTTCCATCTTCTTTTAAAATTCCCAACCGAACAGCATCCTCAATATCTCTTCCAAGATATGCTATCTTATCAGCAATTTTCACAACACATCCTTCCCAAGTATACGGTTCAAATTCCCCTGCTCTTTCTATTTTATTAAGGTCTACATATTCTTTACGCGGGCGCAGTACGGTTTGTTTCATCTCACCACAATGGCTTACAATACCATCACGAACAGCATACGTCAGCATAAGATTTGAAGTCTTGCCCGCTGGGTCCAGCAGCGTTTCAATATCATCAACCACACGCAAGCCTTGGCGTTCATGCCAAAAGGGCTGTCCTAATTCTTTTTCACTAATTTTTTTTAGAACCCGTTCTCCTAAATGTCCGAATGGAGAATGTCCCAAGTCATGTCCATTTGCAATAGCTCCAATAAGTTCCGTATTAAGCCCTAAGTACTGCCCTATTGTACAACTCACAGAATCCACATGATTTACATGTTCAATCCGTGTACAAATGTGGTCATTCTTAGTCGTAAAAAACACTTGTGTTTTATGCTTCAAACGGCGATATGCCGTTGAATGCAAAATACGAGTATAATCACGTCCAAAAGGCGTCCTAAAATCATCGGGACGCGTATATAGGTTTCCATTGCGCTTAATAGCTAATTTCCAATTAGGGTGATTTTCATCCATCCGTTCCTTGTAAAAAGCACCGTTCCCCATTATTTTCCTCCTAACGTGTATCACCATCCGTATGGCTTGGCATTCTTCATGTTAAAAATCCGCTTTTACCTTATATAACAAAAAGAGGAACCGTCATATACGCAGACTGTCCTCTATTTGCTCATTTTATTTGGGCGGTATTGGGCCGTTCCCTTTTTCCTGCGAAACACGCCATTCCGGCACAGGTTCTTCATAATTCAAATCTGCAATTCTTTTTTTTAGCGTTTTGTTCTCATATTCCAATTTATTGATTCTATCCTGTGCCTTGCGTTCACGAATATAATGTTGTGTTTTAAGCTTCAACCCCCAGCAGAAAGCAATAAATATCCCTGCTAAAAGCGATAAAATAATAACAACAATCAGATTAGAATTAAATTTCATCGTAAAAAAAGAAAGTTCCACAGGCATAGAATTCTGTATTGCTAATACTGCAACAAAAAAACTGGCAATTCCTATAAGAATAATATACAACATGCGGACACGCCCTCTCCTATGGCTTTGTTTGCGAGAATGTTCTCATATTTTCATCATAAGCTTACCCGTGGACTTTGTCAATCATCTGGCAATTAATTTTCTTTAGGTTCCGGCAGAAAAAGAGTACTGACCGCCATTGCCGCAGCAATCGCTATAATAATAACCATAACTGGCATGATTCCAAAATCATCAGCAAAATGCCCCATAAAGGGGACCACAATACCACCGGCACTAAAAGACAATCCCAATGTGACCCCGGAAGCAAAACCAATACTTTTAGCTAAATAACTCTGTCCCAGAACAACAAAGGATGAATAGGTTCCATGCATAGAAAGGCTTAACGGTAATAGAAGAATAAACAAAATCCATATGTTTTGCAAAAATACCGCTGCAATAAGAAGCGGAACCATAAAAAAGCTGCCTCTTTTAAGTACCGTGACAAATCCCCAATGATCTGCAAGATATCCTCCAATCATAGTTGTCACTATCCCAACTAAATTGAATACAGATAAAGTCAAACTTCCCACCGCATTGGATGAGCCCATGACATTAATGCAAAATAATGGTAAAAAACTACCCAATGCAGTAGCCACTATCGAACGAAAAATAATAACAACCGTCAATCTGCCGAATCCATTCCAATCGTTGCTTGCTTCTTTGTGTATAATGTGGTTTGCTATATCGGCGTTCTCTTTTTCTCGAATCATAGCCGTCGCCGTTTTTCTAATTTTTGGCACAATATAAAGGAGTATCATAGCCATAACCACACCTACAATACCGAAAAACAGCAATCCTTTCATACCAAACAGCTCAATCACAGCTACCGCGATAAGCGGTCCAAAACCGTACCCACCATTTCCGCCAATAGAAAAAATACTCATGCCGGAACCGCGCTGATCACCCGACACGGAATTAACAAGGCGTGCCGCTTCCGGATGAAAAACGGCAGCCCCCACCCCCATCACAGTAACTGCTGCAAAAATCAACCAGTAATTACTCACGAATCCGGTTACGGCAAACGTTACCCCCGTGAGCAAAACGCCAATACTCATAAACCATTGAAAAGATGTTTTATCTGCTAAGTAACCAAAAACAGGCTGAATAAAAGATGATAAAAAACAAGACGCAAACATGATACCTGCTATATCGGTATAATTCATGCCATAAAAGGTAACAAAAAACGGCAAAACTGCAGGCAATGCCCCTGAACTGATGTCATTGCATAGATGTGCCGCTGCTAATATATATAAGTATTTTTTCTGCATACACTGACGCTCCTGCTTATTTGTTTACTCTGCAGCCTTCTTCTGCTGCCAGCCAACAATTATTATTTTTTCTTTCTTTTATAATGACGGTAAAAAAGGTATGCTACTGAAGCAATCGTAACCCAGATAAGAAACCGTCCGCCATACTTACTAAATTTCAATAAATCATGACCCAGCCAAACTTCTACAATCACTGCCGGCATTTTGCCAATAAGGGCAGAAACGGTATGATCCCGAAGACTGATTCGGCTCAGAGCAGCAATAGCGGTAAACAATACATTCGGAGTATATGGAATGGCCCGAAAAAATGTCATCGTTCGTATATTGCTGTATTGATCAAGTTTTTCCGCCATATGATTGTCTTCAATTAATTTCTGTGCTTTCTCCCTCAAAATATTCCGCATGATGATAAAACCCAGATCAATTCCAATAACCTCTCCGATCCAAGAAATAATAATTCCTGGTACGAGACCAAAAATAACCCCATTTACGGTGAGAAACGGAATAGAAGGCAAGCCTGTCATGTTAGTAATAATAATCATAAAAATGCTTATAATAATGGCCCAATAACCAAAAGAAGTAATATACGCTACCAAGCCCTCCATATTGCCTGTCATTGTTAAATGAAACAACGTACTATAAAATCCCGGAACTAGGAAATGAACTCCGGCAAAAACAAATAGTATAATGGCAATAACAAATCCTTTAAATACCTTATCTAAGGTTGTTCCTTTTATCATATCACACACTTCTTTATTTAGAAATAGAATGGCGCTATCTTTACTAATTATACTACAAAACATCGATGTATAGGAAAAATAAAAAGGAATATTAGTAAATCTGTATAAATAAGACAGCTTATATAGTACCTTATTTCACTACCTTACCTCTAAAAAAGTAAAAAGCTAACAGATTTTCAACGGCAAAATTCGTATCGTCTTGTATTGCATTCCCTACCATTTCGCATTATGTCTTTTAACTATTCGCATTGAATGCACGACATAGTATTTCTCTTCCCAGACACTAGAATCTACTACACTCATATTTATTTTTTACTATTATATTCCTCAAAAAGCAGCACTTAATTATATAAAAGAAGCCGCTAGGCAATATCGTGCTTCTTCTTTTAATACTATGCAAGGTCACACAAAGCCATATTAATAAAAGCTGCTTTGAGATTTTTCCCCAAAACAGCTTTTATTAATATTCTCTTTTTATGACACCATACATCAGCCGTAGTAAGTAATCATCCCAAACAGCTTATTTAAATATGAGTTCATGATAAAACAATACGTTGTATATATCAATGTTCTGCTACACGGATTAAATTAAACACTTGTGTTGCTGTATTCGTCATATTTTTTAAAGCAACATCCTTATTCATTGCTTCTTTCAATGACATTGCCGAATCTACAATGGAAAAAAATGCGTCAATCCCATGTTTATTGCAAGCTTTTGCATCATCAGTAGTACAGCCGGCCAATGCAATTACTTTAGCACCATATTTTTTTGCCAATTTCGCAACTCCAATAGGGGCTTTTCCCATAGCCGTCTGTGCATCTAAACAACCTTCTCCCGTAACAACATAATCTGCATCTTGTATAGCTTCGGCTAGATGAATAGAATTGAGTACAATTTGTATTCCCGATTGAAGACTTCCCTTAATATATGCCAAAAAAGCAAATCCTAAACCGCCCGCCGCTCCTGCTCCCGGTGTTTGAGATAAATCGGTTCCTATAAATTTTGCAGTTACTTCAGCAAACACACGGCTTCCGGCATCCAAACGGTGTACCATATCCGGTGTTGCTCCTTTTTGTGGTCCAAAAATATAAGCTGCCCCATGGGTACCGTATAACGGATTATTTACATCACAGGCAATATGAAAAGTGCAGTCTTTTATAGCCGGCACAGCTTGAGAGGCATCAACAGATGCTATATTTTCAACAGCTTTTCCGCCCAACCCCACAGGCTGTCCTTGCTCATCCTTAAAAATAAAACCTAATGCCTGCAGCATACCGACTCCGCAGTCACTGGTCACGCTTCCGCCTATGCCGATAATAAAATTTCTGGCTCCTTCAGACATTGCCTGCACAATAACTTCTCCAACACCATATGTCGTAGTGTTCAGCGGATTTCGTTCTTCCTCCGGCACCAGTCCGATTCCTGCGGCCCCTGCCATTTCAATGATCGCGGTTTTAGATTCTTTCAAAAAACCATATGGACATTGAACCATTCCGGCAAGCGGTCCATGAACCGCTGCATACCGCAATTCACCGTGCAGTCCTTCTACCAGTGCTGCCACCGTTCCCTCTCCACCATCGGCCAGCGGTTTTACAATAACTTCTACCTCCGTATCACTGTAAGCATTGCGAATACCTGCTTCAATCGCCTTACCTGCTTCATAGGAAGTCAGACTGTTTTTTAAAGAATCGACAGCTACAACTACTTTCATAAAATTCATCTCCCGCATAATATGTATAATAAGTATTCATATTATGAGTATAGCAAAATTAAAAAAGATAAACTATGTTATACAAGCCAAAACCATATAACTATTTCATTCTTTATTTATCATAGATACTACTCTATTTTTTTAAATTGACACCTATATATAAAACGACTGCATTTGTAAATTTCCGCGGGTCCAATCCTGTTTTAACATAAATTTGTTTGAGTCGGTACTGCAATGTGTTTTTATGAATCATCATTTCATTTGCTGTCGACTGCAGAGATAATTCATTTTTAAAATAAGTCTGCAATAATTGAAACTCTTCCTCGTTTAATGCTGTACAAACTTTTTCCACATACTGCCGCTGTACTTGTTCATCAATGCTCTGTAACAATAATTCCAAATTCATATTTTCAGCAAACATACAAAAGAATTGATGATCTTTTGCATATTTCATGGCCATACGAGAAAATCGGTATGATAAATAAATATGCCGGACAGCTTCCCATGTTCCTACGCCAATATATAATTTAGGAGAAAAAGCAGTTTCCCACGCTGCTACCCGTTGCTTCCATTTTTTATACTTAGATTCCGGCACAAGACAAACAACCATATTAGGATAAATATGAACATGCAGAGGCAATTCCAATTCCTGTAAATTTTCTGTAATATTACGCTCAATTTGGCGCTGAATCTGCCCATCGCCCAAACAATCGAGCATATAACTGATAGCAACATATTTTTCATCTGCCAGAATATCGGCATCCCCCATAATTTGCTGTATTCCTTCTAAATCATGATATAAGAGGGCCATGACTAATTTTCCTATACGCTGCTGATCATCATACGATTGTATCTCCAATAAATATTCTTTCATAAAAACTTCACAAATTTTTGTCAATAAGAATCCATATTGCCCTACAACATTTGGTTCACCCGTAATTCCGATAACTCCGACAACTTGATCGTTCATCGTAATAGGATAATTAATTCCGGAATTTGAACCTTTATATTCATCCTTGTGATAAACGGTCCGGGTCTGTCTGGTACGAGCCGCTAAATGTCCTGCTTCATGATACGTTCCAATGCGTTTGGAATCCGTACTAGCTAAAATAATGCCCTGCGGATCAATAAAATTAACATTCCATCCCACAATCGTTTTTGCAGAATCTACTATTTGCTGTGCAAAATCCATATTGATACGTACCATAAATTTTCCTCCAATTATATAGTACCCCGGATAAATCCGCTACTTTGCATTCAATCCTGTCAATAACCCTTTTAATATATCAGCTGTCGCTGGCGGACATCCCGGTACAGAATGTATAAATCCACAGGTACACGAACCAATTCCAAGAGAATTTCCACTTTGGTCTCTAAATGTTTGTCCAATGCAAACAGGGTGTTTTTTATAATATGACAAAAGTCCTCGCTCTTCTAAACGTGCCAATGCCTGAATTAGATTTGCATAGCAGGCAGAACAGGCATTTTTTTCAGTTACTGCTTTTGCCAAGGCCTGTACTTTGCGGGAACGAATCATTTTAACAGGGCAAGTATCTTTTTCCAAAACTATGAGATTTGCATGCTTAAGATCCATAGAACCTACACCTAATTCAGCTGCCATCTTGATGTAGCCGATCTCACCGGGTTCGTACCCCATTGCCGAAGCCGCATATGAATCTATCAACACTGGATCCAAGCCGGCAACAATACGATTCATAGGGACCGGGTTTCCCCCCTCTTCAAAATCCAAATCACCGCAAAGCCCATCCATAAGGATAAAGCCTGGATGCAGAACAGTATTTAGATAAGCAATCGGACGATGCAATCCCAAGGTATGAAAATGCCGTTTTTCCTTATCAGATAAACATCCCTTAAAATTTTTTAGTGCACCCGTGATTTTTGTTTGACAATGGCCTTTTAATACGGGCATGGTAATAATAAAATCCAAATCAAGTGCCGTTTTACTTATTTCCATTTCAATGGGACCTGCCTGAATCTTGCAATACGTATCATCTTTGGTATCTAACAAGGGAACTTTATATTTTTCGGCAACGTTTTCTATACCGCTTATTGAAAACGCCCGTTTGGTATCGTCGCCAATCCAAGAGCCTTCCAAAATAATGATATCGTAAAATCCATGCTCCTGCAAATATTGGATAAGAGCCTCTACCATAAGCGGCGATGTTGTTGCTCCGGAGTCATGCGTCTTGGCTACCACTAAATTAGGTTTAATACCAATTCTGGCATGCTTAGGAATAGATAAAGCCAATTCCGCTTTATCCAATACCATCCGTACCATTCTTGAAATATGAGTACCATACGTAATAATAATATCATCTTTTTTCATTGCTTTACATCTCCTAAAAAACACAAATGCCCTTATTATTTTTATGCAAATTCCAACAAATTCAGTCCTACCGCTTCACTGTATTTTCTATCTATCTTCCCTTTTATCAAGGTAATAATAACTTCTCCCGTTGCACTAATAACAGCGCGATTTAAATGTCCCCCAAAAACATGTCCCAATGTATCCCCTACACTAATATGAAAATGACTGTAATAGTTTCCTTGCATAGAATCGATCGTTCCCGTAAGTGATACAATTTCAAAACTGCCTGTAAATTGATTGGCTTTATATTTTTTAGCCATAACATCAAAAACTCCAACGACAATCTCACAAACAGCCCCTAACCCTTGTATCATAGCTAAGTTAACATGTTCCTTCTGTGCAATGACCTTAAGTGTTTCTACTATTTCTTCTCCTTTGTCTAACCTCGCAATTATATGTGTTTCATCGATTTTTCTATAATCCATGTTGCATATCCTCCTTTTTCGTAATCAAAGCATATATTTTCTATAATAAATTATATATTAATGGAATTATTAAGTCAATATTCAAAATATTCATTTTAATATATGAAATATTCATTTTAAAATTATTTACTAAAAAACGGCACATACATGTGCCGTTCAAAATTCCGTATAAATAGTAAGGGGTAATACAGCCTATTCAGCGTCGCCCAAATTTTGCATCGCCAAAGAAACCCGGCTTGCATATTCCAATAATATAGGCCTATATCCAAGGATTTGTTCTCTGGTATAAGTAGAAACAGGTCCGGATATACTAATTCCACCAATAATATTTCTGCCAATATCAAAAACAGGTGCAGCAATGCAATTTCTCCCATTTGACCATTCTTCCAAATCTGTCGCATACCCTTGAAGACTTACCTTTTCAATCTCTTTGCGAAATTCTTGTTCATCCGTAATCGTATTCATCGTACATTTAATAACTCCGTTCGCAAATATCTTGCCAATCAATTCGGGATGCTGAGATATCAACACTTTGCCCAATGCTGTACAATATACCGGGCGTCTCATACCTACATGAAAATATCCATATCGGCAATAGGGCGTTTCCGCTCTGGCAATATATAGTACTTCATCGCCCTCCAATACGGCCAAATTTACATTGATTTTTTCCTTTAGTGATAATTCTTCTAAGTAAGGCATACCTATGCGCCGCAGCGAAATAGAGTTTAATACTATGCTTTCATATTTTAATAAGCCTAATCCTAATGAATATACATTTCCATGTTGTTCCACAAGGCCTGACTGTTTCAGCGTAGTTAACATCCGGTATACTGTAGGCTGGCTGATTCCAGTCATTGTACTTATTTCCTTCAGACGCAGCCGGGGCTTTTCCATCGAAAATGTATTTAATAATTGTATTGACTTCACTATGCTGTTGTTTGTATTGGCACCGACCGTATGTGTTGGCATAATCACCATTCCTAATTATTGGTAAAATTTCAATATATAAAATAATAATTTAATTATAAAACGGAATTTTATATATTGCAATGAAAATAAATCAATTTCGTATAAATAAGAACACGACGGGAAACTATCCCGCCGTGCCATGGTAAAAACAAATTAACGTTTTACTTCAATATTATTCATTTTTTCATAAAAACGAACAATGCTGCTATGATCGCATGCTTCCAAGCCATCATTTTTTAGTACCTGCATTTCTTCCATTACTTGTGTAACAAGAGGAAGGGCAAGGCCTAAATTATGAGAAGTTTCAATGACATTATTCAAATCTTTTATATGCAGATTGATACGGAATCCAGGTTTGAAATTACGATCCATCATCATCGGACCTTTTGCATCAAGTACCGTGCTTCCTGCCAATCCTCCTCGAATCGCTTCATAAACAAGATTAGGTTCTACACCTGCAGCCTGTGCCAAAGTAAACGCTTCTGATACGGCAGCAATATTGATGGCAACAATAATCTGATTTGCCAGTTTAGTAATATTTCCCGCTCCTATTTCCCCGCATCGTACAACAGAACCAGCCATAGACTTCATAACATCATAATAGGAATCAAAGATTTCCTGCTTGCCGCCTACCATAACTGACATCGTACCATCAATAGCTTTGGGTTCTCCGCCCGATACAGGTGCATCCAGCATTTCAACCCCGATTTTATCCAGTTCAGCCGCCACTTCACGACTAACTAATGGTGCAATCGAACTCATATCAATAAGGATTTTACCTGCTGATAATCCTTCAATCAAACCGCCTTTTCCCAATACAACGGTTTTAACCTGCGGTGAATTTGGCAACATAGTAATAATGACATCACACTGCTGCGCAATCTCTTTTGCAGAAGCCGCGGATTTAGCTCCTAGTGCGGTTACTTCATCAACTGCAGCCTTGTTCAAATCATTAACAGTTACATCATAACCGGCTTTTAATAAATTTTTGCTCATGGGCTTACCCATAATACCTAAACCAATAAAACCAATTTTCATGTTCATTAGCTCCTTTTCATTGTAAACTTTAATAAAAAATATATATAACACATTGCTTACAAAAAATATGCAAACAATCTATTATCGAACCAAACAGGGCTTTTTATTATCAAATGTCCACCCTGGAATAAGAAATTGCATCGCAACAGAATCATCTCGATTACCGCAGCATTTTTCCTTATATAACTGATAAATAGTTGGAAATCTGTAATAATACATTGCGATAATCACCGACTTACGCACCTATAACATATTTTTTTACTTGTTCCAATGCGGCCGTAATTTTACCGACACCCGGAACTTCACCAATACCCATATGTCCCGTTTCATCTATAGAGAATAACCACGTTACGAGTAAAATACGGTCCATGAGCACCGCTCAAATTAAGGAACATTGAATTCGTGTCCCGCTACTGGATATACAGCCCTTTATACAACTTTAGGTGTCTTATTTGCCATTTTTACACATCCTTTGCAAAATAATATTCTATATTATCCAAGCAATTCCATCTCAACCAATACGTTCCGCAATGCTGCCCGTTCTTCCGGTTTCAAGGGACCGCAAGGTCCCATGCAAGGCCCTGCATCAATTCCCAACAACGTTAAAGATTCTTTAATAACAGCCGGGAATGTTCCATATTTAAAAGCGATCCGCAGCGGTGCCAGCTGATATTGTGCTTTTAATGCTCCCTCTAAATCTCCCTGCTGATATTTATCATAAATATCAGCGCAAAGACGCGGTGCCACATTAGCACAAGATGCTATTGCCCCCGATGCACCATACACCAAAGAAGAATAAATCATCGTATCTCGGCCTACTAATACAGAAAAATCTTTTCCCTGCGTCAAACGAATATATTCACCCACCAGTGTCATATCTCCAGAAGATTCTTTAGCCGCTACAATGTTAGAAATATCAGCAAGCTTAGCAATCGTTTCCGCGTTCACGTTAACACCTGTTTTCGGCGGATTATTATAAATAATAATCGGTAATGATGTATTATCTGCAACTGTTTTATAATGCATATATAATTCTTCTTGACTAGGTTTGATAAACATCGGCGTCAAAATAGATACACAGTCCACCTTGCATTCCTCGGCCATCTGGGTTAACGCGACTGTCTCTTTTGTCGTAATAGCGTTAGTCCCCGCATAAATGGGAACACGCCCGTTGGCCTGATCCATTGCAACTTGAAAAATATAACGTTTTTCTTCTAAACTAAATCCGTAAAATTCGCCTGTAGTCCCTACTACAAATAATCCATGAACACCATTGCCGATTAAATAGTCAATTAACTTTCTGGTTGCCGACTCATTAAATGTGCCATCCTTGGTAAGCGGTGTAATCATAGCCGGTATTACCCCATGCGGCTTAAATACTTTTTTTATCATTCTATTCCCTCCATTGCCATAAAATATAATTGTAATAACTTATATTTCATATTTAACATATTTTATTCAATATATGAAATTAATTAATCTATATTTAAAATGATATACCATTATTATGAAACTTTCAATGTTTTTTACTTATTTTTCATAATCAGGATATAATCATACAAATTCACAAATCAACTTCTCGTTATAAAAATTACGTGATAGGTGCCGGGTTGAATAAGCATAAGTCATTATAAATTTTCCATTTTTCTGCCCAGCTTTGCTTATTTCCGCTGGCAACAGCAAGAATCATATCAAAAATTTCTTTGCCTACAGATTCTATCGTTGCTTCTCCTTCTGCAATTCGTCCTGCATTGATATCAATAATATCAGGCCATTTCTTTGCAAGAATGCTTCTGCTGCAAACTTTAATCACAGGTACCATAGCTAGTCCATAGGGTGTACCACGGCCCGTTGTAAATACTTGTACATGGATACCCGAAGCAAGCTGACACGTACCGCAAACAAAATCACTAGCTGGTGTTGCTGCATAAATCAAACCTTTTTTAGTTGGCCGTTCGCCAGGAGAAATAACTTCAGTGATTGGACTGGTCCCTGATTTGACAATAGATCCCATCGCTTTTTCGACAATATTCGATAATCCGCCTTTTTTATTTCCGGGTGTTGTATTAGCGCTACGGTCGACCTCTCCTAAACTTAAATAACGATCATACCATTTCATTTCTGCCAAGAGACGATCAGCGACATCAGCATCTACAGCCCGCGGCAATAACCGGTCAATTCCATCACGAACTTCTGTAACTTCGGAAAACATCACAGTAGCCCCCGCACGTACTAAAAGGTCAGCCGCATAGCCAACCGCAGGATTAGACGTCACTCCGGAAAAAGCATCACTGCCACCGCATTGTAACCCCACTACTAAATCAGAAACAGGACAAACTTCACGGCGACGTTGATTCAATCGCTGTAAAATTTTTTCAGCATTTTTCATAATTGTCTGAACAGATGCAGCAAAACCATTTTCATCTTGAAGTTGTATATGAACCGCATGCACATCGCCATCAATCACTACTTCCGGGCGAAGTTTTTCACATCCCAAACTAACAATCAACATTTCTCCGCCAAAATTTGGATGTTTCGCTAAATTTTTAATTGAACGAATCGGAATTACCGCCGCCGGAGCATTGATTGCCACACCACAACCATAATTATGTTTCATTGCAACTACATCATCTACATGAGAATATTGAGGCAGTAGTTCTTCTTTAATTTTCTTTACTGCAATATCTACAACTCCGGCTACACATTGCACACTGGTTTGGATTCCCAAAATATTTTTGGTAGCTGCTGTCCCATCTGCATTTCGATATCCCATAAAAGTCATTCCCTTTAAGGGTTCTAACTGTTTCATTTCTTGATAATTATAAATCATCTGATTTACATCGGGCGGTTCAGGCATGCCAACCAATGATTCCTCGATCCAGCTTCCTTTGGGAATGAATTGTAGTGCATACCCTATCGTCTGTCCGTACCGAATAATTTCCCCGCCTTGTGGTATATCCTCCAGTGCTGCTTTATGTGCTTGCGGAACATCAGTAATTAACGTAAAACCATCTTCAAACCGGGTCCCTTTCATAAGACCGCCTTCATTGGCAATAATGGCTACATTATCTTTTAAGTGTAATTTTATTCGTAATGGTTTTTGTAATGCCATAGTCGTCATCCCTTATTATCATAATCAATTTGCTTAAATACAATGCGTCCTTTTTTTATAGTCATTTTAGGAATTAAAATACAATTTCCAATTAATTCATAATTATCTATATCTTTAAATGTGCATTTCCGATTACATAGTTGAAAAATTGAAACATCTGCCTGCTTTCCTAACTGTAAAGAGCCAATTATATCACTCATATTCATCGCAACCGCTGGACCATATGTACAGGCATTCACAACACTCATTAAATCCATTCCCAATGCTATATATTTTGACATAACCCAAGGTAAGTTAAAGCACACTCCATTAAATATAGTATTTTTATTTAAGTCCGTACTAATAATATCTGGGAAAAAGCCATCCGCAATTGCAGTTATAGCTGTCTTAAAACTAAAATTATTTTTCCCGTTTGCTGCATCAAATAAGACTCCGTTCTTTTGAGCCACTTTTATTTCCTGTAAAACATTTCCTTTTTTATCGAGAATTGTATCTCCTTTTCCATGAAAAACATGTGCAAAAACATCACCTTTTCTCAATAATGTTACGGCTTCTACTGGTGATCCCGGTGAATCTGTCATGTGAACAGCTACACGACATTTTAATATATTTGCTAACTCAATTGCTTTCTTTAATGGCATAAAGTTAAGATCACCAACTAAATTTCTACTTTCTCGAACTTTTATTCCTAACAATTCATGACCATATTTAGAAAACAATCTTGATATAGCCTGTTCATCACAAACTCTCGGATCTTGATTTTCTGGAAATTGATCTGTGACTTGCCCTGACGAAGAAATTGAAATATAACTTCGGACATCCATCAAACTATCATTAATGATATGTCGGTGAAAGACTTCATAATTAGATACCCCTGTTGTTCCGGCATCAACTGCTGAAGTAACACCATAAGGTAATAAACTTAAATCTGGAGGAATACTAACATCTGTTCCTTCATAAAAAATATGTGTATGATAATCAATAAGTCCTGGCAAAACAATATAAGTCTCTGCTGAAACTTCTAATGTATCGGAAGATGGAGTGAACTTATCTACAATATGATTATCTTGAATATAAATATCCTTAATATGATCATATCCACAAACGGGATCTAAAACTCTTCCTCCACGTAAAATTATTGAATGATACATAATAACCCAGCCTCCATTATGCAATATCTTTAATGGGCTTTACTCCAAAAGCCACTGCTAATCCGGCAACTACCGCCAATATACCTGCTAACAAAAAGGCTGCATTGAAATTACCGCTAAATTCAACAATAAACCCAGTAGCCGCAGGCCCTATGATACCCGCCAAATTTGAAATGCAATGAACAAAACCACCAACACCGCCTACATTCTTCCCTTGCACAGCATCTTGAATAATGGCCCAATAGTTAGATGTTGTCAAATATTGACAAAAAATAGTCAAAGACATTAGCCAAACAGCAATAGTAACAGAGTTAGCCAATGTACTCGTGCATACACCTAATGCCGCTCCAAACAGGCAAACTACAATAACTAGTTTTCTAGAAAACATTAGTCTACCGGTTTTTTTGTAAACAAAATCAGAAATAAAACCACCTCCAACTTGGCCAAAAAATCCTACTAACCAAGGAATAGCAGAAACAATCGCCATATTCTTAACACTTAAACCTTGTTCCATTACTAAATAAGAAGGAAACCATGTTAGAAAAAAATACAAAATATAATTACTCGCAAAAAATCCCATTGCCGTAGCTAAAATAGTCGGTTGTTTTAAAAAATATTTTAATGAAACAGTATTCGATACAGTAGACTCTGTTATCTGTCCAGAAATGATCTCTTTTTTTTCTGTCTCTGACACAAATTTGCTTTTTTCAGGAGAATCGGCTGCATATTTTAACCAAATTGCTGTCCATGCAAAACCTAAAAGCATAATTATAATAAAAGGAATCCTCCAGCCAAATTTTAATGCCAAAAAACCAATAATGGGTCCAGTTAAAGCTGCCCCCAAAGACATACCTCCAGTTGATATTCCTACTGCACGAGCTCTTTCTGAAGCAGGAAACCAATTGTTAATTGCCTTATTATTCGATGATCCTATTGGACCTTCTCCTAATCCAAATAATACTCGGACTACATATAATGATGTAAAGTTAAATGTACCCGCAGTTAACCCTCCAAATAATGACCAAAACGACATAGAAATGCCAAAAGTTTTTTTAGGTCCCAGTACATCAGACAAATATCCTCCCACAAAATTAAACAAAGCATATCCAATAAAAAAACTACTAAAAATTAACCCCATATCTGCTGCAGTTAAATTGAATTCTTTAGAAACATAAGGTGCAACAATCGATAATGCAGCTCTATCAATATAATTAATAAAGCTAGCAATAAACAACATAAATAAAATAAAATTTCTAAATTTTTTAAACATAATTTCAACTCCTCAAATAATCGAATTATAATTAAAGTAATGCTAAATTTCTAGTACAATTTTATATTTTCCTAAATCATATTACTAATTTTCCAACTCCTTTTTCTTTTATTTTCACTATATGAAATAATTATTTCTTTAAATAAAATTATATTGCAATTTATATAATATTTCAATCAAAAAAACAACATACTTCTTGCTTATTATGCAATAAAAATTCAATTACTTCTTTATTTCATAACATAAAATCATTATGATTGTTTTGTATACTATAATTTATTATATTTTCTTAGTTCAAAATCCAAAAATCAAAAACAGCAGTCTGTCATATAATCATATGACAGACTGCTGTTTTTATACTTTCCTACTCTAACACCCTATATATTTACGCACCTTGTTCAGAAATCATCCGTAATTTTTCCCGTTTAACATCTTGCCGCAAACAAATTCCTGTCACTATAGCTGATGCTAAATCCGACAGAGGACTTGCCAGCCATATCCCTAAAAGGCCCCAATAATTTGACAATATATAAATCAAAGGAATAAATACAATAAGCTGACGCAGCATACTAAAAATAATAGAATAGATAGGTTTTCCTGTCGCTTGAAAATAATTGGCTGAAATAATCTGGAATCCTACAATAGGCGACATGAATAGAAAAATACGCATTCCCGGGACACCCATAGAAGCAAGCAGCGCCGAATTATTAAACACGCGAATAATGTTTTGAGGAAAAAATTCAGCGAAAAAAAATCCCATGATGCCCACAAGTACGGCTGCCGTGATTGCCATTTTAAGAGTTTGCAGTACTCGTTTATACTTACGGGCTCCGTAATTGTAGCCGATAATAGGTTGTGCTCCTTGACTAATTCCCACAATAGGCATCAGAAGAAGCATCTGTACCCGATTGATAACTCCATACGCGGCAACGCCGGTAGTACCGCCAAATAGTTGAATACGCACATTTAAAACAATCATAACGGCGCTCGCCACAACCTGCATTAAAAAGGGTGCTATGCCAATACGAAAAATATCCTTTACAATTCCTTTACGAAGAATCAAACAATGCCAGCGAAATCGCAGTATACCGGGTCCGTATGTAAAATAATATACAACCCATACCGCCGCGGTTGCTTGTGCTAAGATAGTTGCCAAAGCTGCGCCTTTTACGCCCCAGTAAATAACAAATACAAACAAATAATTCAGTATAATATTAACAACAGCTGCAATAAGCTGTGTCTTAAGGGCTGTATGAGGATCCCCTTGTGCTCGAATAATATTATTGAGTCCAAATCCAATGTGCATGAATACGCTGCCCAGAAGAATAATAGAAATAAAATCTTTCGCATAGGGTAAAACATCGGGTGTAACGCCTAAAAAGTCAACTAAAATAAAATCCAAAAAATATAAAAACACGCCTGTTGTAAAAACTAATAAAATGGCAATGAGTGTCAGCGCATTTCCTAATATCATTTCCGCTTCATCACGTTTCTGTTCTCCAAGACGCAAGGACACCATCGTCCCTGCACCCACACCGACAAGCATACCCACCGCCATGAGAAACGTCATTACCGGGAAAGCAATAGTGACCGCCGTTAAAGCAATTTCACCAACTCCCTGTCCCACAAAAATGCTGTCCACTACATTGTATAAGGCTGTTACTACCATACCTGCAATAGCCGGTATCGAAAATCTCCATAACAAAGGGGCAATCCTTTCCTCCCCCAAAAAAGCAGCACTTTCCATATATGTCCCTATGTCTTTCTATCTAAAATAATATAAATCACAACGTAACTACTTTCGTAATTCCCGCAGTGCTGCCTGCACACGAGCGGTATCAATGGCTTTTGCTTCAGGATCGGCTACACTGACTTTCAAAATATGTTCCGCTTCTCTCTTAATATGTTTATATAAATTTTTTGGAAAATCCGGACATTCGGTAAGAATCCCTCTGGGAAATACCGCTTCTCCTTCCATCATATACTGGATCGGACACAATAAAGATTTACGGGGATGATACATATCCAAGTAGAGATAATCAATAAACTTTCCCGTCGCATTAATAATTTCAAACTTATCAATCGTTCCGTTAATACTATCGATCTTATGAAAAAAAACTTTTGCTCCCGTTGTTTTCATACGCAATTTAGATAAATATGTCAACTCTCCTATAGGACCATTGCAAGGAATAGGATTTGCTGCACAATGTCCAAAATTACCGCTGGCCCCCGGAAGCATATCACAATCGGTTCCGGCAAGGACTTTTTCTTTTAAATTTTTAGAAAGGCATTCATTTTGCAATTTCTCCGAATTAAATAACGTATATGCATCATCATAAATCTGCTCCGTTCTTGTTTTTGTCATATCTGCACCAAAAAATTTTTCCATAAATCCCATAGCAAATCCTCCCATACATACGCCGTCATCCTATGACGGTCTATACGCTCTATATGACATTATAAGGCTTGCAATTTAGTAATTTTTAAAAACATAGATAAATACTACGCTTATCGGCATTTTAAGATGCAATGGTGTCGGCTACTGGGTAGCTACCGTTTAAAACTTTACTATTCTACAAACAATTATACATTGTATAGTTATAAAAACAAACCCCTGCTCAATCAACAGGGGGGGCAATTCATTTAATATCATTTATTTTCATCTACCACATAATACACTTGCTCTGATTTTTCGGCACAAAGTTTACTATCCACTTCGACTTCCATCAATCGTTCATAAAGCCATTCCAGCATAGCTTTCATGGGATCTTTTTTCAATATAAATTTTAATAGCATTTTTTCAAAAAATACGGTAGGATTTGGGTAAGCCATTAATTTCCTATTCATTATTTTAGGAGTGTTCGGTACTTATCTTTTCGAAGTTCTGATGGCTTTCTCTTTTTTTATTTTTGCGAACTTAATTGTACTCTAATCGCCTTGACTACATGACAATTATTCTTTTGACTAATTTTATTGGATAACCATTGGACAAAGATTATCCGATTAATAAAAAAACACTTTATGTTGTTTGTAAATTAAAGAATGCTTTCTCTAAGAAGATAACCAATTGTAGACCCTTTTTCTACTAAAAAATTTAAAATAACTAAAATTTTTGATTTTAGCTGTCTATTTTTCTTGATTTGTTCTCTCTCCTTATAAATATATTTTCTTACTATATTTTCTAAATAATAATCTGTGTTTATCTCAAGTTCAAAAATATCATATTCCGGATGATCTGATAACATATTAGAGATATATATTAACCCATCTGCAACAAATGGACTCCCAATATCATTTAATAATTTAGATATAGAATATAAAACTGAGGAATGTGGATTTATCTGCTCAGATATATCTTTTATCAATCTCATATTTGTTGATTTTAATGAATGCCATTCTTTGGTAGTATCTTTCCATTGTACATTCGCAAATAAATAACTTTTAATAATTTCATCTGCATACCATATATTAGATTTATTATTAATTACTTTAATTATTTTATCTTTAAATTGGTTCCATACCAACCAAAAATTATCATAACTATGTAACTGATCTTCAGCATAAATAAATTCTTGAAACATTTTAGCGGTTGATCTTGATACATTGAAATTATCTATAAATGGTTCAATCAGTTTAGACACTTCACTATTTTCTGAACACAAAACAATATGAGCATATTTTCGCAAAAAATTATTACATACCATATAATCAATTTTATCATCATTATTATCGTAAGCTAGTTTTCTTACAAACGCAGATATTATCTTATAAGCAATAAAACTATGTTCTTTGGATTGTAGCTTATTTGGCATTAAATTTATAGCATTTGATAATATAAATAAATCAAGGTTTTGAATATCACCTAAATCTGAAATAGATAATTCGTTATTAACCATTCTATTTAAATCTGTCTTGTTTACAGTTTTAAATTCACCTAATAATTTTTCTGAATCAAGTGTATAATTCCCATTTTCTAAGTTTTCTTTTCGTACTTTATTTATTAAATCAATATACTTAGGTTGGAATAACATATACCCTAATAGTAATGAATATGCATCATCATAATTTTCTCCCCATAATTGACATATTGCCATCATAGAAAAGCAACTAAACTTTTCATTTAAAAAAATTCCTCCAACATGTTCATCTTTAAATAATATAAATAATAAATATAATTTAATATTTTTTTTGTCAACAAATAATTTCATAAGTTTTGGTAACAAAGTTATTGCTTCCTGAACACCATCACCTAATTGATACGAATAATTCCCCTGCAAGCAAGATTTTACTCTATCCAAAATAACATCCTTGCAAAAATTTATTTCTGCATCATTCAATTGACTTCTATAATACTCAACTAGTACTGCACAAACACGTGGTGGTATTGAATAATTAAATAATACCATATCCTCAACATATTTTACTTGATTAAAATCCAGATTACGAAATTCATCAAGTTTTTGTAATAATTCTTTAGTTAAATATAATGCCTTTTGTGGATTATCTTCAAATTCTTTATATTTTTCTGACATTTTATTATGATTAAATTTATAGTCAGCCCATAAATTTAATGGTTGATATTGCATGTCTTCTTGAATTTTTTTTTCTTTTTGTTTTCTAAATTCATTTGTTCCTGAGTCGACTTCTGGTTCAAACTGAACTAAAACACCTTGTTTAGTTTCTTGAGTATTAACTTTCATTTTTCTATAATCCATTCTTGCTAAAAACAACTTCCAAATTTTATCGTATTCACTCTGTTCAGAATCTAGTGGTAATTTATTATAATAATCATCTAGAATTTTCCATAAAATTTTTTGTCGTTTTTCTACTTCATTTTTCTCGGACTTTTTCACTAGACCTACTTGATAATCTAAAAAGAGCCATTCTAAGCATAATTTACGATGTTTATCTTCACAGGTCTTTATCCGCTCATCATCATATATTTTATTTTTACTAATACCACATTGTTCTATCGAATATATCACCTTAGCATGCTCTTCTGAACGCAATCTAATCGTGTCATGAATAATGAATTCTCTAGTTTTAAATAATATTTTGGCCGTATCAAATGTTTTTTCTGGATATGCCAAAACAACGCTTGTTACTACAGCTGAAATCGAGGCACTATCAGATGATTCTAGTAAATAATTTAACCAATTTACTAATGTCTTAGCTTCCATATTTTTAGCTATTTGAAGAAAAAACTTTTCCAAAGCCATGTGAATAGATTGCAGTAAATAGGGACTTACCGGAGACCCGGTTCCTCTATAAATTTGCCACAAAGAGTTACTAATGTACTGTTTTTGATTTTTATTATTTATTATAACTTCCACTTCACTTATATTATCAAGTCTTGAATCTGGAGTTGAAGAAACATACGTTTTTATAGACTTATTTGTAAAGTTTACTATGAAATCCACAGTTTCTTTTAGTTTAATCTGGAGTAAAAAGTAAATAGGTGTCTGATAGGCACTTGCTGGAAAATAATCACCCGGATTGCTACTTATACCAAAAGCATTTAAATTACCATTTATCCCGCCATAAAATAAGTGATTTTTATTTGGTGTATAGGTCCAAAATAAATCAGCTAATGCTAAAATTTCATTTGGTAATACTTCACAAATTGTCCGACTATAAATTTCTGTTAATATAAACTTAACTAAATCATAATATGGATCTTGGTAATTTTTCCATTTATGATTTAATATTTCAGTTATAATTTCTTTCAATTCTGTCTGCAATCCATAAGCGCTATTTATAATAGTTTTTAGAAGAATAGTTATTATATTTTTCGAACTATAACTACCACTCTGAGTAATCTTCTTATAAAAATTTAAAGCAATAAGTCCAGCATATTTAGTAGTATTTCCATTCTTAAATTTATCACTCCAATCAGAGATCAAAGGGACAATAAAACTAATGTTTTTATCCTCAATTTTTTCAATGTTATTATATATAAACTCAATTAAATATCCCCATCCTGCTCCCTTAGGTTTAGTTAAAACATATTGAACATATTGATAGGACGATATATTTATACCTAATTTCTTAAAAAAATCATAATCTGTTTCCTTACAGGCAATCCGTAAAATAAAAATCAATCTTTTTAAAATACTGCATTCATTTGATAATATTTGATTTTTAAAAACGTTAAAGAATTTTTCTGAATAATCTGACAGCAAAACCGCGCTGAATATCGTATCTTTCCAAAAATTTTCAATTTCATTATTATTAATAATATTTTCGATAAATCTTACAATTTCAACATCTTCAAGCAATAACTTTTCCGATATCCAGCTTCTTAAACATCTCCTCATAGGCAAAGAGTCTCCAATTGATATGAAAAAATCATGTTCATTAGACATATTAATAAATGCTTTATTTATATTTTTATCTAATGCCCATTCTTCATAAATATCATGAGTTATAAAATACCCTGCCTCTTCATATCCCAGCATTCCATCTTTCATTAATTCATCACAATAATTACTTAACCCATTTCTTACGTTAATAAAAAATTGACCGGTATTTGCTCTTTGACATGCAATTTCTAAAAAACACAGTTCTCTTTCAGGTTTACCTTTCTTAATTGTTTTATTCCATAAAGTCGATTTAAATTCAGTATAATCAATAAAGCCAGCTTCCTTATAAAATTTTAAATATTCATTAAGATAAAAAGGATTTTTAATCAATTCTATCAATTTTTCGTCTTTAGGTAATGTAAAAGATTGCCTTTGAGAGATAGTAATTAATTCATCTTTTTCTAATACACGTATACCTATATTTAATGGAGTAATATGATAAATCTCAAAAAACTGATAGTTTAGATCTTTCAGATACACATCTCTAGTTGTAAAAATAACTTTCCAGTTATTTTTAACTATCTCTGTTAAAAATTCGTTGAATGGATCTGTGTTTTTTAAATCTAATAGTTTTTCAGCCGAATCTATCACAATTATTTTATGTTTAATATTTCTATGAATGTTAAGAAAATCGGTTAAATTATAATTATCAAATATATCATTAATATTTCTCAATTCAAACTCAATTGCTTTAAAAATATAACAAACATCTTCTTCTTTGAGATTTTCATACATATTTTTTATCAAAACAGTTTTTCCAACACCTCCTGCCCCACTAACGATACATATTTGATTTGAATAGTCAACAAGTTGTCCCAATTCCTTTTCTCTGTTGATACTAAATATATTGTTATTAAAATGAATACTAGAGTCTATGTGTTCCAATAGATTTTCACTATGTTGTTGCATTTCTTCTAATATAGAAAACATACTCTTGTCAAACGAAAAAAAATGCTTTGCAATAACTTCATTTTTTATAACAACAAATTCAGATTCAAAAAAACTAGCTAGTTTCCATTCCAAACAAATATTTTCCTGTTTCGCTAGTTGCTCAATTTTAATTTTTACGTCACTGGTTTTCCCTCTATTTTGTCCCCACGCTTGATTTGAGTAGATATACAATTTGTTTACGTCAGGATAATCTCGTTTTAGTTTCCTTAATGTATCCTTTAAATCCGTTTGGTGATTCGAAATTGATGTTTCATAAAATTTTGCTTGCCACGCAATTACACTACCATTAACATTGATTGGGTTGGTTTCTATAGCTGACTGATTTTTATATCTAAATATCCCGCGCTCCCTATTAAATTCTCGGCAAAATAACAAATAACAAAACCACTCAAAATTACTCTGCGGATTTTCATTAAATTTCGCTTTAAATATATCCCAATTGGGCTTAATCATAATTTCACGTCCTCCATTTCCATCAGAAAAACTACAAATCATGTTTCATTTTAATTAATATACGCTAATATATGTAAGATATTTATGAATATTTTCACCCAAAATGGACTTTTCGATGACATTTTGGACAAAGTGCAACTGCATTTTCTACAGTATCTTCCCCACCTTCTCCTAAAGGTATAATATGATGTACCTCTAAATAAGGTGTATTATCTTTACGACGCAGGAATGCTGCCGGTGTTTTACAAGATTCACAAAATCTATTTTCTCTTTCTAATACAGCTGCAATAACATTTGCAGTCTTCTTATATGTATTTACAATAATTTGTATTTTTGGGGGTTGTTTTTGTGCTAATTATATGTTTTTAAATTAAGTTTCTCAACGAATCATAAACTTTATTTCTTCCTTCCTCAGGTAACGCATAAAACCATTTTAAATAACGATATAAATATCCTGTCTTTTTCATATTTCTAATCAGAGCCCTACTTCTCATAATACTTCTTCTGTTTTTCTTATCTAACCCAGAATGATCTAATGCCAGATTATCTACTTGAGATAAAATAAAATCTTCGCTTGATCAATCACAATTGTTCCTCTTCAAAAAATTTTCAACTCTTATTAATGTATATTATTCTTCTATTAAAAACCGAAAAATACTTATAAAGATAAATTATACCTAAAGTTGCACCTTGTCAATAAACTGTTTTTGTAAACAAAAATAAGCCCCACTATCCAGCAGGGCTTATAACTACATAATATCTTTTATTTTTTTCTGCTATATCATAATACACTTCTGCCTTTTCAAACCCGATATATTGCCGGTTATGTTTTTTAGCAGCAATACATACCGTGCCGCTTTCCGCAACCCGATCTAAAACTAACTTACAAAAAAATACGTTTTCTAGCTAGTTTACTATAAAAATATATGATAATCATGCCATTTATGTAACATGATTATTTTTATTATTCACCCTATTTTGATTTACCTATAAAAGTTCGAAAATAAAAGTGTAAGGTTTACATAAAATTAGAGATTGCCCCCATTCATATAAACTTTTAAAATCTATAATTTATCAAACAGGTATTCTACACGTTTAACAATTTTTCCACCTCTAACATAAATACGCGGTACTCGGCGATTTATATTGCATGTAATTTCATGCACAATTGTTCCTATTGTATTAGCAATTTCTTTTAAAGATATTGTTTGATTTCCTTGACTACCAAAAAGAACTACTTCATCTCCAACTTTGACATCTGGGATACTACTAACATCAATCATACACTGATCCATACAAATATTGCCTACTTGTGGTACCCGTTTTCCATGGCATAATGCATTGGCCTTATTAGACAACAAGCGTGAGTATCCATCGGCATATCCTAATGGTAATGTAGCAATTATCGTCGGTTTATTTGCTGTAAAACAACGTCCGTATGATACCGTATCTCCTATTTTTATCACTTTTACATGCGTAATGCAGCAATGTAACGACATGGTTGGTTGAACATTAAATTTTCTCCCTAATACTTCATCAGATGGATCATACCCATATTGGATAATACCAGGCCGTACCATATCATATCGAAAATCCGGATATTTAATTATTGCTGCACTGCTACAACAGTGATGAAGATTGATGTTTACCCCTTCTTTTTTCAATGTATCACAGAACCAAGAAAATTGTTTAAACTGTTCTTTTGTAAAAACCACATTTTTCGATTCGATCCTATCAGATACACAAAAATGGGTAAAAATACCTTCTAATATAATATTGGGAAGTTTATGAATTTTCTTAATTTCTTCAATACTTTTTAGACATGGACGATACCCAATCCGCCCCATGCCGGTATCTATAGCAATATGTAAGTTAACTAAACGATTTAACTTCACTGCTTCATCTGAAAATTTCTTCGCATCATCATAATGAAAAACGGCGGCATCAACACCATAATTAATTAGTTCTTCCGCACGTCTACCGTCCGTATGCCCTAATATAATTGTTTTTGCAGTAATACCTGCTTGACGTAGCTCTACCGCTTCATCCAAACAAGCTACAGCTAAACAGTCAGCTCCATTAGCCAAAAAAGTTTTAGCCATTTCTACTGAACCATGTCCATATGAATTTGCCTTAACGACAGCTGCAATCTTTTTTTTCGGGCCAATAAAATTACGGATATTTTGCATATTGTGTGCAGCTGCATCTAAATCGATTTGTACCCACACCGGCCTTTTCGTAAAATTCTGCGTAAGTTCATTGACATCCATATTTAGTCATCTTCCTTTTGCTGAATCAAAACAACGTCCTAAAGATAACGACTTTTTATTAAATACATAATAAATTCACTCATATAAAAAATTTACTTTTTTACAAATATCGAAAGTATATATAAATACTGCTGATAAAAACAGAAAGTACCATTAATGGAAACGCAATCTTCATAAAACCAATAAAAGAAATTTGTCTGCCCCGCTGTGCAGCCATTGAAGCGACCACAACATTGGCACTCGCTCCGATCAATGTACCATTGCCTCCCAAGCAAGCTCCTAAGGACAATGACCACCAAAGAGGATCGAGATGAGTCATACCCATGATTCCCATATCTTTGATAAGAGGAATCATCGTTGCTACAAAGGGAATATTATCAATAAAAGCAGATGCAAAAGCACTCATCCAAAGAATCAGCATGGCGGTTGCTGTTAAATTTCCCTGCGTAATTTTCACAGCCTCCGCAGCCATCATGGCAATAACTCCCGTATCAACAAGCGCTCCTACCAGAACAAACAATCCAGCAAAAAAGAATATAGCCGTCCATTCTATTTTTCCTAACACCTTGGTAATCGTACCTTCGTCACGGCGGCAGCTGATTAACAACAACAGCCCTGCACCGGTAAGTGCCGCTGTCGCTGTTTCCAAATGGAGCGTACTGTGAAATACAAATAACCCAATTGTTATACATAGAACAAGCAAACATTTTCGCAGCAGTCCCGGCTTGTGAATTTGTTTTTTTGCATCAAGCCGCATAACCTGTTCCTGTAGTATTGCGGTTGTATGAAACTGTTTTCGGTATATAAAAATAAGTACGATTTCCGTCACAGCAAATATACCTACACAAACAGCCGACAAATTGGTAATAAAAGACATAAAATTTAATCCGACAGCACTGCCGATCATAATATTAGGCGGATCTCCAATAAGAGTTGCCGTACCACCAATATTAGCTGCCAGAATCTGTGAAATTAAAAAAGGTTTTACATCGATTTTCAGCTGTGATGTAATACTAAACGTGATAGGTACCGTCAATAGAACCGTCGTTACATTATCAAGAAACGCAGAACAAACCATCGTCAAAAAGGACAAGGCCACTAATAATGCAATGGGGTTTGCCCGAACTTTTTTTGCCGACCAAATAGCCAAAAAACTAAACAACCCCGTTTCACTGGTAATATTGACAATAATCATCATCCCCATCAAAAGTCCTAATGTATTGAAATCGATATGTGCTACCGCTGCCTCCTGCGATATAATCCCACAAAGAACCATGAGTACCGCACCACATATGCCAACGATAGTACGATGAACTTTTTCCGAAATAATAAGCACATAGGCGATCACAAAGATCACTATTGCTTCCATAGTATCAATTGCCAAAAATTTCACCTCCTACGATAACGGAATGTCATCGTAGATAATCTTTTTGCATTCTTGCTAAAAACTAAAATATTTATACAAACACATCACAAAACTTTTTTATTTTTACAACAATACACACGCTATAAAAATTATTCTAATTTAACTATAAAGTTTTACCATAATTAAATAAAAAAATAGCTAATCTAATTTATATATTAAGTTAAAAATTTAATTTATAAACAATTTAAAAACTAGCGATATGAATCTCACGTTTAATCGTTAGTTTTTAAATTGTTATTTTAAAACACTTATTTATTTCTGGATTTATTACGTTTAATAATTTCTTCACACATTTTTATATCAGCTTGCAACATACCTTCACGTGCAATTTTGCCAAGTAGTTGCAAACTTTCATCTGCACTATTTCCAACTAAACCTTCATCAGCGTTAATATAAGCACCATTTTCAACTAAGAAAACATTTTCAATAGCAACCCCAATACTAGTAGAAAGTTTAATGGCACAACCATTCTTAGCCCCATCACAGAAAGTTCCTCCAATAGCACCTATCACATTACTAATTACATGTCCAATTTGTTGATTAGAAAGTTTATTTAAAAAGCCACATCCTGCAGCTACTCCAAGTGAAGCTGCAATAGAACATGCACATACAGGCGATAAACGTCCAATATGACATTTTGCATATATTGTTACTAAGTAACTTAGCGCCACCGCTTTAATAATATCTTGCTCTGTACAATGATAAAAATCACCAAACACTTTTATGGGCACAGATGCTGTAATGCCTACATTACCGCTACTTGCACAACTCATTGCAGGTAAATTTTCACCACTCATTCTCGCATCACCGGCAGCTGCCACACTAGCTCTTGCTTTGTAGACAACATTACCCTGATCTAGTTTACTCCACCCTATTCCAAATCCAGAGCCAGAGCCTTTTTTTAATCCCCTGTTTGCTAATGAAAAATTTAATTCAATAGCTTTTTTTATAATATCTAATTTATCAACATCAACGATTTTAACAAATTCAATAAAATCATCAATAGAATAATTATTAATCGGGTCATCTAATGTATATACGGAATCTTTCGCATCATCAATAGATCCAAAAATAACTTTTGTATTAGCTTCTAAATATACAACATTTGTATGCGTACCATAAATAATCGCACGGCCATATCCTTGATCAGTAATTACAACAGCATCAATAAAAAGTCCCATTCCATTTCTTTCCCATGCAATATCAACTTGTACTTTGCCATTGTTTATCATCTGAATCGAGTTTATTTCGTCCTCTTCCGTTATGCCGCTAAGAACTTCAAGTTCTTTCTGGGCATCTCCCCCAATAGCACCCAAAGCTGCTGCTACGTCCAATCCTTTATATTTCGTCCCCGGAATGCCTACAGAAATAGAATTCTTATATGTGTCTCGGTCCATAATCACCTTTATTTCCTTGACGGCACCACCTATAACTTCATGTGCTTTTGCTGTCGCAAAGGAAACAGAAGTTGGTCCTGTGCATCCTAATGCAGGAGCAACTTCTTTCTGTAATATTTTTAATAACATTTCTTCCATTTCCTTTTCCTCCTTATAATATAATTATTAAGTTTTTTCATATACGTGGTGGCATGATAGCAAAAATTATTTCTACTTCCTTATTAGTTAAATTTTCCCATTTATGAGTCATTTGGGGTGGAATTTTTACACTATCACCCATCGTTAATTTTATAACTTTTTTTTCTAGCGTTAATTGTACAGCCCCTTCTAATATATATGCAATTTCTTCTCCGGTATGTTTAGTAATTTGCGTTGCTGATTTTGCATATGGATTGAGTTTTAGCATTAACATTCCTATCGCATCATTTAGATTTGGAGAAATTATTTCATACACTAAATCAGGTGATTCTGGAAATATTATTTTTTTACGCATATCAGATCGAACAATCAAATTTAAAGTATTTTCAGATGAAGTAAAAAATCTGTACAAAGGAATTTGTAACGTTTCTGCCAACATACGTAAAGTATTAATTGACGGATTAGATATTCCTCTTTCGATTTGACTTAACATTGAAGAGCTAATACCTATTTTTTCAGCTAATTGAGTAATCGTAAATTTCTCCATTCGTCTGAATTGAGAAATTGTTTTTCCTAATTGAACACTATCTTCCATAAAATATCTCCTATTAAGTTACTTGTCTGCAATTTGTTGTATTGATGATTTCTTTGTAAAAATTGTTGCAATAAAAAGAGCGATTCCAGAACCTAGCAACCCATAGATTGCATATGGAATTGTCGTTTTCATTAACATAGTCACAAAACATACGCTAAACCCAACAAGCATACTAATAATAACCGCATTTGCCGTAATAATGTGTTTATTCCGTAATAAAATGCCTGCAAAAATAGGGAACAGCAATCCTGCTGCTGAAAAAGCATAAGTAGCCACAATAACATCTAAAACTTTTGGATATACCAATGCGATAACCACCGCAAAAATACATACAGCAACAGAAATAATTTTAGATTTGATATGCATTTCTTTGGATGTTGCATTTGGATTAATAACTTTTTTATAAATATCATTTACCGCATTTAACGCAACAGATTGAATTCCACTTTCTACTGTTGACATAATAGCTGCTACAATAAGCCCTGCATATAATGCTAAAAACCATACTGGAATTTGTGTAAGGAACCAACCAGTTGCCATTTCTCTTTCTAACCCAGGATTCATAGCTCTGATTCCCATTCCAAATAACGATGCCCATACTTCCGAAATAATAATTGTCACACCGCTTAAAAATAAGCTCATTTTCACATAACTAATATCTTTAACAGCAAATATTCGTTGAAAATACATCTGATTTGTCAAACTACCTGGAATAATCGCCATACACCACAAAATAACTGTTCCCCAACCTAAGCTTGCCATCCCTTCTGGAAATGATTTAATATTTTCTGGAACTTTGGCCATAACTGCAGAATACCCGCCACCCATATCAAAAAGAAAATACAATGTTATTCCACAAATACATAGTATAAGACAACCAAAGAAAAAATCTGTCCATGCAACAGACTTCAATCCTGCTGGTAATACTAATAGAAGACTAATTATAGAAAAAACAATGATTAATACGGGAACAGATATTCCTGTTAATCCAGAATATAATTTACCAAATGCAATCAAATTACCAACAATCCAACCAAAAGGAACTACCATTGTCAAAAAAGAAGAAATAATTGTCAAAATCTTATTATCACCATAAAGTTTTGTCATAATATCTGGTATAGTAGCAAAATCCTGACTTCTCAACCACTTTGCAATAAAACAAATAATCCATATACCAATAGCAACAAATACCCCATATGTCAATGCAGACCATCCGCCAGCATATCCATTACCAACATGTGCCGTTAAAAAACCGCCACCTTGTGCAGTAGCAAATTGTGTCCCCACAACAACATACAAAGGCAAATTACGTCCCGCAACCGCCCAATCACTATCGGTTGCTTTACGTCCCAAATATAATGACATACCTACTGCAATGCTAAGTACTGCTATTGTACTTAAAACAATAATCATGATATTTCCAAAATTGCCTTCCATAGAACCTCTCCCCTTTTATTTATTATTTTTGTTTTTCGCCTCTATTTTTTCGTTCCACTGTTTCTGCATATCTTTTGCATTCGAAACAGAAGCAAGCCCCCCTATAGCACTACATTTTAATTCGTTGGGAATTCTTTTTGCTGTATCAACTAATGCATCTATAACTTGATCTGGCGGAATAGCACTTTTAATACCAGCCAAGGCTAACTCCGCTCCCATAAAACCAACTGAAACTCCCATAGCATTCCTTTTAACACAGGGAACTTCAACTGGACTGACAGGTTGATCACAAGTTAATCCAAGTACATTTTTCAATGTAATAGCAAATGCATTCTTAATTTTTTGAAAATCACCTCCTGCCAACCATACTGCTGCACCTGCACCAATAGCCGCACCCACACCAACTTCAACCTGACATCCCCCTATACTGCCAGAAAAAGTTGACTTATTCCCAACTATAGTTCCTAACGCCGCTGCTATAAGAAATGCTTTGGCTAGTGTTTCTTTATCTTTGTTAAATCTTTGTGCCACAGAAAATAAAATACCTGGAAGCGTCCCTGCAGATCCACATGTAGGTACAGCAACAATGATACCTCCGCTAGCACTAATTTCGGCAACAGCGATAGCTCGTGCCAACGCCATTGAAAAAGTTTCCCCTATAATAGTCTTATTTGTTTGACTCCATTCTGCTACCAATTTTCCATCACTATTTCCAATAAACCCACCAATTAAAGGAACATTTCCTTTCAATCCTTGATTTATAGCTATCTCTTCTGTATCCACAATTCGATGAGCTTCTCTCATGATTTGTTCACGTGTTGTTTTACTTCTATCCATTTCATATGCAATTGCAACTTCAGCGATATCATTTGATTTACATAACTCTTCTAATTGATCAAAATTCTTAAAAAGTGGATCTTTTTTTATTTTCTCAGAAAATGGATGTAGTGGTTTTACATATCGTTTTAAAATAATATTATTCTGAAATGTTAATTCAATAAATTTTACTTGGTATTTCGTCAATGGATGCATTGTTGAAATATAAATAAGATGTCCTTCCGGAATTGTTTTTTCATTCACATCATCAACAATAATATTTTCTCTTATAGTACCTAAATCTTGTACTTTTTTTAATAAATAAAAATACAAATATGTATTGCCCGTAATTTTTGTCTCCATTCCATTTATATTATTAATTACAATATTTCCCCCACCAATCGAAATACCATTAATTACCCAATCTACATTTTCAAATCTTGTTTTAATTCTCATCAAATTACGATCTGGATCTTTTTCATCTGTTGCTTCATAATTTACAGTTATATGTTTTTCATCCATATATTTTTGTGAATTATTAACTCTCAAATCGTCTTCGCGCATTCCTAAACAACCTGCCATCAATGCTAAGTGTGTTCCATGTCCTTTATAAAATTTCATTAAAAAAGGATGAAATATAAAAGTAATATTTTGGGGAAGTCCTCCTATAATTTGTCTATAGTAATATCCTAATCGGACAGCTCCTCCAGTATGATTACTAGAAGGGCCATGCATAACAGGTCCTACAACATCAAATAAACTGTAACTGGACATAATTTTGCTCTCCTCCTTACAAATATTGAAAAATCGGGAATAAAGTTTAAACATTAAAAAATATCAATTATTTTATTAGTAAATAAAAATATTTATGAGATATATTTTTAATTTTATTATATCATCATTTTTTTGATTTTCAATAGTATTTCATATTTTAAATTGTACTTCATATAAATATTGACATAAACTGTTTACAAAAAATAAATTAAATAAAGGTTTTACAAGAAGAGTAAAACTTTTACTTTCATCCCATTCATCAATAGCAGTGTATCGGTACATTTTATAAATACAGCAAAAAATGTATCTTCTTAATTCTAAAACAACCTTCTTTATGCTTTAAAGATTAATTAATTTTTGATATTTCGACACATTAGTATACATGTATGGTTATTTTAATAATTATTGAAATTTAGTTTTTTATTTGCTTAATTTATTCCCTGATTTTTTGGTTTTGAATTTCTGGCATTTTTTCAAAAGAATAGGCCATACGCGGTCTGGCATTCGAACTTAAAAACTTTTTTGCACTCCCCCGGCTATAGCAAGCAATACTTTCTGCATCTTGGTCTTATCCTGCTGCGACTTATTATAAGCTGCATGGATGGCCGCGTGAGTTTGAGCACTTACGTAAATTAAATTATGCACATCAAATACCCGCTGCGGATTCTCTTCCACGGGGATAATATGATGTGCAATCGTTCCTTTCATAATATGATGTTGTATTACTTTCATATATTCATCCAAACCGGCGGCCCGTTGTTTTACCTGCATATGGATAGGCTTCCAAAGTTTTGAATGATATACCACCTTGCCTATTGTATTACGGTAATATGTGTCATATTCCTTATGGCGGTTATGATTACATGAGCAAGTACCATCTATCGGGTACTGCTGTCCGCAGTAAGAACATATCTTTGTCCGCATACTCATCACTCCTTACATTCAATTTAAAATTGGCAACAAAAAAAGGCACCCATCTCTGAGTGCCTGTAAATTATATGGAACCTAATTTATTACCTGTTTTCCCTAATGATAGTAACTACCTACTTGAGCCCTATAGCAAATAACGACAATCCGGTTATACTCTAACTTATGTTTTCTCCTATTTTAAAATTCTGTTTCGTCTGCCCTGTACAACAGGCCGATGGTTTATATCCGTTTCATGTGTCTTTTTCTGTTGATATCGCCTATATGAAGCGGATATGCAATGGCCATGCTTAATAGTCAGTCTCATATTAAGACATATACCATACTGATTAAATCGACATCGTTTGTTGTCACAGTCTATCATAGAATCACCTGTTTCTATACATGAAAAAAGCACCCATATACATGAGTGCTTATGGTGGAAGGGTTTACCCATTCCAGCCCTTCCAAAAAGGAAGTTTCAATAATCAGTCTGGCTCTAATTATTTACTCCTTAATGTTTAAATTATATCATAGAAATTATCAACTTTATATTGATACCTCTATTTAATACTGTATTCAGTTTTCTACACTACTATCATGCCACATAGTTTCTGTTCAAACCTGCTACAAGAAAAAGCTATCCATAATCTTAAACAATAATCATTGACTCTACCCTATTAAATAGGGTAAGATAAATTATTGGAAAATCCTAAAGCAGGTCCTGTAATACAAAGAACTGGTCAGGAGGTATAACTATGAGCCAAGCATTTGAAATTCTCTCCACGGCCTTAGATGAGGTTATCGAAGACAAACAGAGTAATCAAAAAAAATTAAAACGCCATGTAAGAACAATCCAAATAGATCCTGTGCAAAATTATACTGCAATAGAAGTAAAAAATATTCGTCATCAGGCAGGATTAACACAAGCCCTTTTAGCTAAATATTTAGGAGTTTCTAAAAAAACAATTGAAGCTTGGGAATCAGGGCGAACTACTCCATCTGGCCCTTCGAGCCGATTATTGGGATTAATAAAAGAAAATAAAATTACAATTACAGGATAATATTTTAACGGTACTCATTTAAAATTTGAGTGCCGCTTTTTTATTAGGTATGTTACAAAATCTCCAAGCTCGTTTACGCCGAAATACTCTCTGTCCCAAATACCATACCTGCCAATATCTCCAATATCTTTTCACTGCGTTTGCGACAATACCCTTCCGAGCAATTCACACAGGATGCCGTCATTTTCCATGACATTTCTTTTATATATTTATTGCAAACAATCGCATGATCCGTTTTATTTAATGCCTCCAATGATCTGTTCAAGCGATTCATGGCAGGTTCTTTCTCCGCAAGTTCTGTCCGAAGTGCAGCAATCTTTTTTGGAATTTTCTCTTTCTTCAAATATTCCTGTTCTTGCTGACTTAGATTACTACCACTGCCTCCGGGCGCAAAAGATAAAGATGGAATTTTTGGTGCCGCATTTAGTGACAGTATCGCTTCATAATCAGCAATATCCGCCTTCACGTTTTCTATATACGTCATCTTCTCCTGATAGTGCTGCAGATAGTATTTTATTACCGCTACATTTTTACTATGATCCATGCCCTATTGCCTCCTGCTGTTATAATGAAACAATGTCAATCAGTTCCCCCGGTTATCTCTCTTGATCAAATTTTTAAGTTATAGCATGCCAAACGAGGTATATAATACTTTCCCCCATATTTTATCTATATGAAATATAAATAAAAATGGTTAAAATAAGAAAGTTTTAATTTTGCGGTATCTTTGTTTGATGAAGTCCTTCTGCTTTTCCCTTATCATAAGCCCTATATGCTACGACAACTACAAGCGCAGCTAAATCCATTTTCCCAATAGATATATATTTTAATTCGTCCATTGTATTAAATATTATTGTTTCAATTTCGCTTTTTTTATTCATAATTCAGTCTCCTTTGTAATTATTTTGCATAAACACAAAACGGAACTGACAACTTTATGTTATCAATCCCGTTATACTAGGTATATTAATGTGTAAATATACAATAATCATCAAACTATCAATGCTTTTGCTTTGATTCTAATTCCGCAATACGCTTATCAGCATTCTCATCACTCATATTGCATACATTGATGGGGCCGCCATCTTTACCGATAATCTCATTTTCCTGCTTATCACGCCATGTATCCCGCTTACGATTCTTAAGCCAGAATATCTGTGCCGTTGGATTAGGCTGCACAACTTTATGTACAACTTTTGTTACCACTAATTTGCCGTCTTTACCCGGCTCTTTCGTTGTTTCGTCATATTCCCAACCACAGGCAGCTTTATGTAATGCATTTTCTACTTGCCGGTCGACTACATCCTGAGCATCTTTTAGGGCGTTCGCAATGGTCGGAAATTTCCGTCTCCATTCATACAATGCGGTTCGTCCTATTCCCATGTTTTCCGCTATCTGCTCATCCGTCAATCCGTCACGTGCCCAGCCTTGGATACGTAATAGTCCTTCATTCGTCAACCATTTTTCATATTTCCCTTTACGTCCTACTTTTGCCATACTATCACCTACTTTTATGTACTAAAAAAGCACCCACATAGTTGTGAGTGCTTTACTTATTAAATTAATTTTACATTTTTTCGTTGATTAATTCATTAGGCATAAAATCATCTATTTTTACAACTTCAATTACTTTCATTATTTGGCTATTACTTTTAATGAAAAACCCATTTTCATCATAATAAGTTTGCGTTTTTATCTTAACTCTAAGCGAATCTCCGGGTACAAGTACAACTTCTCTATTATGATATTTCTTCAACCATTCTTCATCCATTATTTTTGCTTTAATTGTCTGAGCCCCATGCCTAAATGTCCACTGGGATTCTCCTAAAAAATCAACTTCTTTTAGTTTTAATATTAACTCATTTTCATTTTCCACTTTTTGGCCTACACATAATTCTTCAATCTGTTCAGGAAACATATTAAATTTATTTACTACTATTTTCTCTTTATTTGTTTCCAGATACATGTGATCAGAATCCCTTAATAGAGATATTCCCGTACTTAAAGTTCCAATCCCTTCTAATAGCATTTTTCTGTTAGGGCGTGAATAGCAATCTAGTTGGCTAACGCCAGTATTCTTAGCTTCCTGATAAAGCCGTTGTTCTAATGTAATAACTTCGTTTTTTTCAATTTCATCTTTTCCTTCTAGTGCAGCCAAAATGATATATTTTCCACGAACTAAATATTCTCCAATAATTCGTTTTAAATTACACTCTTTCAAGCCGTCATCTGGAAGACTTTTGATGAATGATTTTAAATATGTTTTTAATGATCCATGTTCAATATCTTCCAACAAAATTAACGGCTCAATATTACTGGAAATACACGTAACAAGTTGAGAATCTATTGCTTGAAACCCTTCAATCGTTTTTGCAATACTTTGGAATATTTTTTCTGGATTAGAAGCGTTTTGATCATATTCAACAGTAATGCAAAATTGGTCTGGCAATAAGATTTCTGACATGTCCGCACATCCTTTTTGCCACATTATACCATAAAAGTTACCAGATTTATACCGCCAATTAAAAAGCCGTCACTGTATCAAGTGACGGCTATCCAGAAAGGAGGCATTGAATCATAGACCCATGCAAACTCATTACTTGTAGTAGTGTTTTACATAATTCTACTGTATATAGTATAACAGTTTTTGGAGCTTCTTATTCCGCGAATAAAAATAAACTATTTATCTCAAATATATTTTATAATTACTAAAAATCATATTTATCATGTATCTTATTCACTTTTGAATATATTCAAAAGTGAATAGATTATTCTTAAACGAATAGCACACAAACAAAAATGCCTTATTACAGGCATTTTTTCTATAAAAATATTTGGCATAAATATTGCATATATATTATCGCATGAAATAATTTAATCACCATTACATCATTAGGAGGTATATTATGGAATTTGTTTATGACGAAATGAATCAAGATATTGTGAAATTGGCGAAGGACTTTGCCGAAAAACGGCTGTTGCCGACAGTACATGAACGGGATGAACAAGAAGTTTTTGACCGCTCCTTGGTAAACGAATTAGGAGAATTGGGAATGTTGGGAATACCCTTTCCTGAAGAATATGGCGGTGTCGGTGCTGATTATCTGAGCATGGCAATGGCTTGCGAAGAACTCTGCAAGGTCGATGCTTCCATCGGCCTCAGCTTAGAAGTACATACGACATTATGCTCTTGGCCAATTTACAAATTTGGCACGGAAGAACAACGAAAAAAATATTTAGTACCATTGGCAAGCGGTACCAAATTAGGTGCTTTTGGCCTTACTGAACCGAATGCTGGCACGGATGCTCTCAACGGTAGTACAACCGCGATTAAGGATGGTGATCATTACATCCTTAACGGATCCAAAATTTTTAACACCAATGGTGGCGAAGCAGAAATCACCGTGGTTTTTGCTGTAACAGATAAATCCAAGGGTTCCAAGGGTTTAAGTGCTTTTATTGTAGAAAAAGGAACACCTGGTTTTACTTACGGTAAACAAGAAGTAAAGATGGGTATTCATGGTTCCGTACAACGTGAACTTATTTTTCAGGACATGCAGATTCCCGCAGAAAACCTACTCGGAAAGGAAGGCGAAGGTTTCAAAATTGCTATGATGACCCTCGACGGTGGTCGTGTTGGGGTCGCTTCTCAGGCACTTGGTATTGCCGAAGGCGCTTTGGATCATGCTATCAAATACTCGAAGGAACGTATCCAGTTCGGCAAACCCATTGCTAAATTCCAAGCTATCAGTTTTATGCTGGCAGATATGAAGGCTAAAGTAGAAGCAGCCCGTTGGCTAGTCTACAAGGCAGCGTATGATATGTCGACTGGTGCCAACTATACCATGTCAGCAGCTATTGCCAAAAAGGTTGCTTCAGATGTAGCGATGCAAGTTACGACAGATGCAGTACAAATTTTTGGTGGTTATGGCTTTACCCGTGAATACCCGGTAGAACGCTATATGCGTGACGCGAAAATCACTCAGATTTATGAAGGTACCACACAGGTACAGCAAATGGTTATTGCCGGTGCCTTGTTGAAATAATCCTCCAAAGTAAGAAATGTATTTGTCTATAAACTGTGCAGGCAAATACATTTCTTATAAAAAACTTTGTGAAAAATATAACAATGATGTTTTGATTACCTATCATTATCGAGGAGGTTATGGAATGAAACTTTTAGACGGTATTAAAATACTTGATTTATCAACAGGTCTCGCCCCTGCTTTGGCAACAAAATACTTAGCTGCCTTTGGTGCTGAAGTCATAAAGGTGGAAAAACCCGGTGCCGGTGATATGACACGGAAATGGGAACCACTGAAAGACGGACGGAGTCTATATTTCAATTATCTAAATGGCGGTAAGAAGTCTGTAGCGTTGGATATTGCTTCCGGAGTAGGAAATGCAATTATTCTGGAATTGGTCAAAAAAATTGATGTTTTTGTAGAAAGCTTCCAACCCGGTTACATGGAAACTATCGGACTGAGTTATGAAATTTTGCAGGATATCAATCCAGATTTAATTTACGTGCAATATTCTACGTTTGGTGACAACGGCCCCGACAAGAACCGCCCGGGTTCTAGTCTTGTAGCCCAGGCCAAGAGCGTAGCCATGGACATGACCGGTGTCATTGGACAGGAACCCATCAAATCGGAACCTTCTGTTGGAGAACACTATGCTTCCGGCAATCTAGCTGCCGGAATTATGCTGGCTTTAATCAACAGGGAACGCCATGGCGGCGGACAAAAGTTAGATGTTTCTCTCGTCGATTCACTGTTCAACTGTATTGAAGCAGCACCGGCAGCTTATTCGACAGTCGGAGAAATCCATACGCGTAAGGGTAATTTTGACCCGTCCTGTGCTCCTTATGACACGTTCAAGACAAAAGACGGTTTCATCGCTATCGGCATTGCCACCGATGCCCAATGGTTCAAATTTTGTGACGCCTTAGAACTGAAACATTTGAAAGAAGATTCGCGTTTCCAGACCAACGAAGGTCGTGTCGATGATTATCTCAACAAGTTGCGCCCCCTTGTAGAAAAGGAAACCATGGTTTACACGAAAAGTGAAATCGAAGAAAAATGCCGCGTCGAAGGCATTCCATGCAGCGCCGTTTTTGATATCAGTGAAATCATGTCTCACCCAAATACGAAAGCTAATCATTTCATGTGTGAATTAGAAAGCAAACAGTTCGGACAGATGTGTGTACCCAACCTGCCTTTTGAATTAAGTAGAAGCACAGCAGAAATTTCCTGTGATGGCCCGGAACTTGGGGCAAACACAGAAGAAGTATTGGACGGCCTCGGCTATACAGCAGATGCCATTAAAGAATTTGTTGAAAATCAACATTGTTAGGAGGATACCTATGAAATTATTAGAAGGAGTAAAAGTCATCGACTTTACACATGCCTATGCAGGTCCATACTGTTCACTCGAATTAGGAGACTTCGGTGCTGAAGTTATTAAAATAGAACGACCCGATACAGGCGATCAGGCTCGTCTTTGGGGACCATTCAAAAATTGCTATAGTGCTTACTATTCTTCCTTTAACAGAGGGAAACGAAGCTTGACATTGAATCTTACTTCAAAAGAAGGCAAGAATATCGTATTTGACTTGGTCAGAAATGCAGACATTGTCATTTCTAATTTTAAGAGCGGTACCTTAGAAAAATACGGTCTCGGCTATGATGAACTCAAACAAGTTAATCCTGAAGTCATCTTTGCAGCTATCAACGGCTTTGGCCGCTTTGGTAAATATGCTAAATTTGCAGCTTATGACAATGTTATTCAGGCCATGGCCGGCATTATGGACATGACCGGCTTCCCCGACAAGACACCGACAAAAATCGGACCAGCTATCGGCGATAGCTACAGTGGTTTAATGTTGTTGGTCGGTGTTCTATTGGCGTATTATAACAAACTCAAGACCGGCAAGGGCCAGCGTGTCGACGTTTCTATGCTGGGCTCGCTTGTTTCTATGGCAGAATATCCGGTTCTGGAATATGCTAATTTCGCAAAAAAGATTTCCCGTATCGGTAATGTGAACCCTTACTACGCACCGGGCGATATCTATAAATGTGCTGATGGTTACATCGCCATTTCTGTAAAGAAGGAAGTCATGTGGATACCCTTCTGCGAAGCTTTGAATCTTACCATCGCCAATGATAACCGGTTTGTTACGAATGATCGGCGCCTGGCTAATGCAGCAGAGCTGAAGAAAATCATTGAAACGGCCATTGAAAACAAAACACGTCGTGAAATTGTGGACCTACTGACTCCGGCAGGCATTGCCGCAGCAGGTGTCATCAATATTGCCGAATCCTTTGAAGACTCCCAACTAAAAGCTCGTGATATGGTCATCAGCTTGAAAGATCCGGGGCTCGGACCGATCAAACTGGTTGGCAATCCTATCAAGCTTTCCAAAAATCCACCGGTAACAAATATTCCTTCACCGCTGTTAGGTGAACATACGGATGAAGTATTGCGAGAATTAGGCTATACTGATGCGGAGTTAGTCGATTTCCACAGTAAAAATATTGTATAAGGAGATGAAATTAATGAAAAACACAAAGGGTAATATAGACTATGCATTAATGCTTCCGGCAATTCTTGTTACGTTGCTGATCTCCCTGCCACTCGTACTCTTTAAAGAAGAAGGTGCGGACATCGTCAATGCACTTTTTAAAGGTGTTACGGGAAACTTTAAGTTTATCTTCCTGCTTTATGGTTTTTTCTGTGTCACCTTTCTGCTCTGGCTCGGTCTGAGCAAATGGGGTAATGTCAAATTTGGAGGACCTGATGACAAACCGGAATTCTCTACGTATAAATGGGGCATCATGATGTTCTGCGCCGGCATCGGTATTGCTATCGCTCGCTGGGCCTTTATTGAACCTGCCTATTATATAAGTGCACCACCCCTCGGAATCTTGCCGAACAGCACGGAGGCCGCCGAATGGGCCGGTATGCTTGGTCAGTTCCATTGGGGCATTACCCCGTGGGCTATTTATGCCTTACCGGCCTTTCCCATTGCTTATGCACTCCATGTCAAGAAGTTGCGGACGTTGCGTTTCAGCACGGCCTGCAAGGGAGTACTTGGTTCCAAAGCTGACGGTATTATTGGTAAAATCATTGACATCCTAGTTATTTTCGGCATGATTGGTGGTGTTGGAACATCGTTAGGTCTGGCTGTACCACTCGTATCTGCTTTGGTCGCCCATTTCATGGGCTTGGAACAGAGCCTGTATCTGCAGCTAGTAGTCCTTGTTGCTTTTGTGGCTCTCGTTTGTGTCACGGTCTTCTTTGGACTGAAGAAAGGTATTTCCAAGCTTTACGACATTAAGACATATTTGGCTTATTTTCTATTAGCCTTTGTCTTCATCGTCGGGCCGACTATCTTTATTCTCAACACCTGGGTCAACAGCATCGGCCTCATGGCCACGAACTTTATTCGCATGAGTCTTTTTACCGATCCCATTGCTCATACGGGATTTACCGAAAGCTGGACCGTTTTTTATTGGGCTTGGTGGATTGCTTACTCACCGATGATGGGACTCTTCGTAGCCCAGATTTCCAAGGGACGTACAATCAGGGAATTAGTTTTCGGTGAACTCTTTTTCGGTAGCCTTGGTTGCTGGGTATTCTTCGCTGTCTGGGGTGGTTATTCCATCAATCTCCAGATTACGGATGTCTTGAACATCTCCCAGATTGTTAAAACCATGACACCAGATGGCACTATCGTTGCTATCCTAGGCACCTTGCCAATGGCAGAAACGTTCATCATTCCGGTATTTGCTGTCATGTGCTTGGTTTTTCTGAGTGGCACGATCAGTTCCTCTGCGTATACACTATCTTCTCAGGTATCCAAAGATATCGGTAGTAGTGAAGAACCGAATAACAAAGTCAGCACTCTTTGGGCTATCTTGCTCGGCGTTTACGCCGCTGGCTTGCTCACTACCGGTGGATTACAGTCCGTACAGCTGTCCTCAATTATCTTGGCATTACCGTTGATTGCAGTTATGGTAATGATGGTACTGTCCTTTATGAAATGGCTTCACGAAGACTATGGTGAAATTTTGGATACAAAGAAAGTAGCTGCAAAGAGCGAAGACATCAAACCTGTGGAATAAAAACGAAACATGTCATGAACGCATGAAAAAAGAAGCCTTATCTGTACAAATAGGCTTCTTTTTTGTTATTCAGTATCCTTGATATATTTCTTGATCAGACGGTAAGCCTTTGGTTGACTGATTTTCAGGGCCTTGGCTACATGAGTACTGGTTTTGTATTTGTTGTAAGCATCATGGATGATTCGGCTTTCGTAATCGGCTAGTAAATCGTCAAGCGATGTATCTTCTTTAACTATTTGCTCCGTAGAAAAAAATTTAAAAAGATTCTTTGGCAAGTCTTGGGGTAGTAACTCATGGCTATCTGTAGACAGGACTACCATTTTTTGGATGATATGATCCAGCTCACGGATATTACCCGGCCAAGAATAATTCATCAGCACGCTGAGTGTTTCCTCCGTAATAAGTTGATTGCGTTTAAAATTCTTATTGTATTTATTCAGGAAAAAATAGGACAACGCCTTAATGTCATCGGGTCTTTCCCGGAGTGGTGGCAGGACGATTTCAAAAGCATTCAGGCGGTAATAAAGATCCTGACGGAAATTCTTTGTCGCAACTAGTTTTTGAAGATTGCAATTGGTAGCAGCAATAATTTTGACATTGACGGTGACCGGCTTATGTCCACCCACGGGGATAAATTCCTGATCCTGCAGGACTTGTAGGAACTTGCTTTGCAATTCCATGGGAATCTCCGATACTTCATCCATGAACAGGGTACCACCATCGGCGATTTCCAACAGACCCTTTTTTCCTTGTTTGTCAGCTCCAGTAAAAGAACCAGACTTGTAACCGAACAGCTCCGACTCTATGAGGTTCGGATTGATACAGGCACAATTTAGGCTGACAAACGGTTTATCCTTGCGGAGACTGATGTCATGCATATATTTGGCTAACAAGCTCTTACCAGTACCGGTTTCACCCATGATCAGGCAGGGCATATCGTAAGCCGCCAATTGTCCGACCAGGGACATGATTTTTTCCATGACTTTACTACTGTAAATATAGTCACCCTTTGAAGTTTTAGGATAAGTAACATCAATGGATTTCTTTTCGCTATCATTTAACTCGTTGATAGTATACAAGTCATTGACGTTCATGACTACATATTGGATATTTTTATCTTTATCCATGATGGGAACAGAAATAGTAATAATGTCGGCGCCAAGATTCGTGATCTGTCGGCGGGTTATAGTTTTTTTCTCTCTGTACACTATAGGCAGTGTGGAATTACCCCAAAAAGTGTTATCTAACACGGAAAAATCCTGGCCGATAAAATGTTCCGGCGGCAGTCCGTAGTGACGGAGACTAGCTTTGTTGAGATAAACTAATTTGTAGTTGTTATCAAAAATCATGATTTCGTCATGGAGATTATCAATGAGATTTTTGAAAGTTTTCAAATCCCAATCTATAGTATTTTTTGTCATGCTCAAACAACCCTTCCGTAACAATTTCTGTATGTTTTTATTATATCATATGGGCCACGGTCTCGCAGTATCTTTTTGACGGCTCGATCAGGTACTAGTGCAAATGTTATTACATTTTAGATTAAGCTATAAAATTATTTCCATTTATATAAGTAAAACGGGTGTATCAAGATTTTTGTGTAAATAAATTTTAACAGCGCGTATCATACTGCTGCATCAATTCGCTTATATATTATTTTTTTATTCATACAAAATTCCCTATACCATTTTAATTATTATTCGATAATTGTTTATATATAAGTTATTTCTCAAAAGAATATTGGTCAACTGCTTAATTTACACTTAATAATAAACAACAAAGCGACTACCAAAAATTGATTTTAAGGTAGTCATTTTGTATTTTTCAATATTTTATATCCATAATCATACGAATTAACCTTATCCTACCAATAAGAGTTTATTGATATTGTAGCACAACAACTCACACCACATGAATCAGTCCCAAATCAATTGCAATCTCGATCGCATGGTTATCCGCCTTTTCTAGAATTTTGTAATACATTGTCCGTCCCATATTCAGCTTATTACATATTCGTCGCCAATGGCTGCCTTCATACCTCATTTTTACGGCTTTGCGACTAACATCATCCAAGCCATCATACGTAGCGTCAATTACTTTAATCCACTTTCCGGGATTATCAATCACAATTCCATTCCGAAGTGTTACAGATTTTAATTCCGTCGCTAATTTAATACCTTGCACTGCAGTAGGATCAGAAACAAAAGCCTGACTACCTGAACCATCTGTATGCCCCGCTGTACTGAGTGATTCTTCTCGCGCTTCCCGGACAGCCCGTTTAAGTACCTGTTCATGATAGAATATAAATTGTATTGTTTGTTTCTTGGGATCTTTTCGCGTCCGCTGTCCTTTTTTTATCAAGGGATATCACTCCTTTAGCACACATGTTTACATTTTTCTTGTAATGGGAACCATTGCCCCTTCTTACCACAAAATGAGCAGCTATGTTTCCTGCATGCCGTATTATGACAATCAGTACAATTACAATCCTTACACTGTTTAGATGATCCTGTTATGGTTTTTACACTCTTTTTCATAGTATTTTTCATTACCTGTCTCCTACAATAACACGCTTAAAATACACTGTTTATGTACTCTAACAGCCTCATGCTCTAAATCGCTGTAAGACGTATATTTTTCTATTTTCCTTATCAAAGGATAATTATGCTGCTTTTCGCTTCAATTTATTTGTTCCTTTTTATAACGGATGAATGCATTTTGAATTTCTAATAATCCCCTTATTATTTTCAATAGAACATAACTCTTCCTCTTTTATTTTGCATCGTAAACAAAAAGAACTAAGACGGATATGTTCCCATTTCCAACATCGGATCATCTGCCGTGGTCTGAATGTACCGGCTTGCTTCCTGCGCCATATCTTATTCCATCCACGTTTATGCCATTCAGCAGCCGCTCTGGAGCTAGCAATATTTAATGCGCTTACACGTTCCAAACAATCATCATACTGTAAATCAGTACATGTCCGTTTATTACATTTTCTAGCAGAAAACTCACATGTACGGCCAAACTTCTTAAAAAAATGCTTCTTGCAAATACTCCATTTATCTTTTCTAATAATATATTCATCTATGGTTTCTTTTTGCATTATTTACCCTCCCACTAAATCACTGATACTAACCTTATGCCCGACTCCCATGTTTAAGCACGTATGGATCAAGCGTATAGGCAATGCCATCCGTTGGCACAATTTCTATACCAATATCTACATGAGGATTCTGCTTGTCTATCCCTGCTATCCGGCTGTCACCAAAACCAACAACCAGCCTGTCATTTGCAAGGATCGCCGCTTTTTCCAATATGTCACATGTTGCCTGTAGCAATCCGATCAAGTCCGGCCATGACTTTCGATTTGGCATATAATACAACGCTGTCATAATGACAGGGCAGTCAATTGTATTTTCTTTATGCCTGACTTTTAATTGCCATAAAGCCGATTCTTCATATGCTGCATACTGCCTACTTTGCATCAAACTATTTTTTGTCCGCCTCATACTGTTCTTTTTAGTTATCGGACGACCTGTAATTGTAAATGTATACGGTTGATTCACTTTCTAATTACTCCTTTAACTGTTATTTATATATACAAAAATTTACTAACTATCTACTTTTATTTTAAATATTTTGTACTATAATGGAGCCAAGCAGAGTTCCATTCATGCAAAAACTTCCAAATTATGACAAATCAAAAGTTCCACACCTGCTAATCTTCCAATGAAACTCTGCTGTAAGACAAGATATGTGAAGACAAACCACGTATCTTGTCTTTTATTTATGTTGATGATGTATTCATCCGTTCTATTTAACCCCATTATCTTCACCATCCATTGGCATAGTCCATATTCTTTTACCTTCTGCAATAGCCTGATATATAGCATCCCGTACTTTTTCTGGATCTTTGTATTTTCCAAGTACATCAAACAGGTAATCATGTTCTAATGAATCATATCCGCAATAAGAAAATATCTCATTATTATGAATTTCAACCGCTATGCTCTTATCCAGATTTACAATGTTTCCATCTTGTGTTAAAATCCACATTTCCCTTCACCTTCCTAGCAATATCATCATCGTTAAATAAATTTACTGCCCCGTCCTTTGTGGTAGACCATCCGCCGGTACGTCCGCAGTGGTGACATACCAGACGATATATCGTAATGCCGTTGCTACTATTTACTTCTAAACAGGCACTATACCCACATTTACAACTCGTTTTCTTTGTAGTTTTCATACTATTGCTCCCTTTTACTAAAATGGGATTTCTTCTTCATTTACATCGGACCCGTAGTGATCAAAACTACTATCATTCTTCTGTATTTTTTCATCATTCGTTATATTTCGGCTGACGTAATCTGCAATAATTTCAGTTACATACCGTTTTACCCCATCTTTCGCCTCGTAGGATCGGATACTGATTCTACCTTTTACTAATACGTTGTCACCCTTAGTCAACATATTCCCCACCGACTCAGCAAGCTTGCCCCAACATACCACATTCAGCCAATCCGTTATTTCTGTCCCTTCCCCATTGGATTTCACGTAGTTTGATGCAGCAGCCACACTAAAGCTTGCCACGGCTTTGCCGTTTGCCGTAAAACGCAGTTCAGGATCTCGTCCCAGATTGCCGCTTATAATTGCTGTATTCATATACATTCCTCCTTAAAAATCTCCTATCATCGAAATTTCGCAATTCATTCATGGTGAACGCTTTCGCCTTCGATTTCCGCCACAATACAGCCAGTAAACTGATCTATATCCAATACTGCCTTTTGCGTTACAAGCGTACCCGTCATTCCCTGCCAGTTCACGTACTGTACTTGATTATTGTCATAGGCAAAGGCGATTTCAGCATAGTTATCACGCAGCATCTTTTCTGTCAGTTCCGGGAAACATCGTTTTGCATATTTCACTACTTCCGGACGCATTTGCATTTCCTTCCGGAATGTACCCGTCTTAATGCTGCTAAAAATATTTTTTATACGGTCTGGCAGTTCTCTGTTAGTCATCCTCATGACCTCCCATATATTCACCAATTCGCTGTAATTTAGATTCTTTTGTTGCCGATATCGGAATTTCATATACTCCCAGTTTTCTATCAAGAGCATTTTCGCTATGCCGGGTACACGCAATTTTATAGGTATCTCGAAATTGAGCCCTGTATGTGCTGCTTTGCCGTGTTTCCATCATGCAGAGATTCCGCCACCCCATGCTTTTCACTGTTTCCGCTATTTCAGGAGTAGAGAATTTCGGAGCTTGATAGACAAAGCAAATTCTGACTTGCTCCATTACTTCTTCCCAAGCTTCGTTCATATCTTTTTGTCTGGTCCCGTTAACCTTAGTAATCATCTTTTCAGCCGTTTCCCGTATTTCTGCTACCGTGGGAAGAAATTTTGATGTACATATCAGTTTCTTAATTGCCTTGTCCAGAACAACGGGATGAATATCTCGTAACATATCTGCATAAAACTTCATTTGTGATTTTGAAAGGCTGTCCCGATAAGCAAGCTGCAATCCTGATAAAGCCTTCACTACTTGCTGATCCCTAGTTTCCATTTTGTTCTCCCATCTCGTCATACAGTTCATTGACAACATCAATGGCAGCTTGTCTGCTGTCTTTTTTTCTTGTACTTACTTGGTTCAAATATCCTTCAAATTTGCTGCCAAAGAGTGTTGCCGGACGAAGGTATTTGCTCATTTCACAATCTCCGGCCCAGTCAGCAACTTTCTTATCAATGACAAACTTAAAATCGCTGACAGCAAACCCTTCTTTCATTCTGGATCGTATTAATTTCACTGTCAGAGGGGTATTTGGTTTATACCGTGTTCCGACCTTATCATTCAAATAATCGATAATCTCAGTTATTTCACCGTGATGGTTTTCTATACTGCAAACTTTTTTATCCGGTTCAACTTCTTCTGATTTTGATGAGTCCGGTGTATCACATTTGCCCTTTATATATATATTATTTTTATTATTAGTTATATTAGTATTTTGTATATTAGTATTTTGTTGCATGCGATTTTCCAAGATAGGTTTTTCCAAGATAGGTTTTTCCAATCTTGGAAAATCGCATTTAGGTGCCTGTGGCTTATTTTCTAAGATTGGCTGTTCCGGTTCTTCCCTGATAATATATTCCGTTCCATCCAGACGGCCTTTAGTATCTCTAGTCCGTTCCATGGTAAGATACCCACATTGTTTTAATTCCTTGAGAGCCGTGGTAATACTGTTAATTCCGTCTTTGGAACAGTAAGCTAACCCTTCTATGGAATAATCCCAATCAGGCGGCAGACTAAGCATAAAAGCCATTAACCCTTTCGCCTTAAAAGATAAGCGTTTATCCTGCAATAACTTGTTCGATAATATTGTAAAATTTTTTACTTTTTCAACTCTTATTTTTGTCGACATATATTACCTCCGGCCGTGCCAGCGTTCTCCATACAATTTAGTTAGATAGTCACGACAAATTTTTCTTATTTTAGCGACCGCCCCAAAATGCCGCTGTTGATGACAGGCATAGCAAAGCGTTACACCTTCTTCGATACAATCATTTTTAAGACCGCTGCGTTCATGATGGAATTTAATGCCATTCGGGACATATACTCCGCAGACAATGCACTGATGATGATCTCTATCGTGGATATCATTGTTCAATTTTCTTAGCTTTTTCCCGCTGAGTCTCATCATGCTCGCCCCATTCCTGCAATAACGTATCGACATATTCCCGTGGCTCTATTTCTACGCCTAACCGCTGCGCTTCATCAAGCAGGCAATTAATTAACCTTGTCATTTCTTCTACGGTATAGGTACTGCTTCCGTGATACATGGCAACAATGGTATATCCCTTTGTGTTTTTACAGGGGCCTAGAACTTCACTTACCCACCCCAAGCCTTTGCTTCCCCATCTCCGGCACCATTCATCTACAACATCATCCCGCACCGGTACCGGAACAAAATGGCCGCAATCTTTAATACAGGTACGATATACATCTTCTTTGCTGTGATAGCTGCCATCTTGTGACAGCTTTTCAGCTATCCGCTGCGTTAACACCCAACAATAGGCATTCGCCTGTAAGGACCTTTTACGATAGGGTTTCTTGATTTCAATGCTGTATTTTTTCTTGCCGTCAAACTTGTTTATCTCTTCAGATTTAGGTGCCGCAATAACAAGGGCCGTTCCTAATGCCCCTGTTATCGTCTGTACTGTCGCTGTAAATTTCATTACCTATTCACTGCCTCTTTATCCTCGGCTTCCGCCATAGCCGTATCGAGAATAAAATCAATATTTTCATACATTTCTTTTGCTTGTTCAAAGGTTAATTTATTAATGCTGTTAACTCCGTATTCTTCTTGTATAATCGATGGCAGCCTGTTTGCCATTTCGTGTACATTCGCGGCCTTCACAATTTCAATCAGGTAATGATTCCGCATTTTTATATCATTGGCAGCATTCGAGGTTACATCATTCGTCTGTTTTTTAACCTGAGTCCCGCTGCTTTGCGTTTTATTTTCTTTTCCTATACTTTTATCATCGCTTTGTTTCTGTGCCGTTACAGTCGACTTCACGGGCGATTGTAATGAATACCGGCTTTTCCCTTTGCTGTCTACAATGCTAAGTTCCGTAAATTTCCGGAGTGTTTCATCATACTGAATGCTTTTTACGTAGAATTTTGCATAGGAGGTCGGCTTCCCATTACTCCGTGGCACTATTTCCGTCTTATCCAGTAAGATAAAAATAGGCGGAACATCATATAATTCTCTGCCGATTCCCCAACAGGTACCGGCACGCTTAAATGCATCGCTTGCCTGTCCTTTTTCTGCTTCTGTCTGCGAGGGAACGCCGACATCCTGCTTAGATATCCATGCTTTTTTCTCGACATCATAAACAGATATCGTGCAAAAAAGGTTATTATTGACTACCTGATGGGCTCGCTGCCAATTCATGGGCCCGAATACTTCATCTAAAACCCGCATATCTACACGGGCGTTTTTATACAATAAAATCAACGCTTTATTATTCTTGGTAATCATTTGTATCCGACATTCAATGTCATTTGCCGTTAAAAGCGGTATTTTTTTATCCATATTTTCCACCTCTTACTCTTCAAGCGTTACGTCATACACCCGGTCAAACCCATCAATCATTTGACAAATTAATTGATCCTCCCTTTCTGAAACGTGGACTCCGTATATTTTAATGATCATGGTTTTACATACAGGCAGCGGTTCTTTATTTTTAATTGGGGAATTATCCCTTTGTATGACGGGTTCCTTTTGATTGACGGTTTCCTGTTCTGCCTCTAATGCCCGCTGTAATTCTTGTTCCTGCGCTAATTTTTCTTGTTCGGCACGTTCAATGGCTTGCTGTTCTATCTCATGTAATGTTTGCGCTTTGCCATATATCAATTGCTTTAACTCGGTTATTGTCCGTTCGCTTAAAGACGATTCAGGAATAACATCACTCAATTTCATGGGTGTATTTAATCTGTATTTTTCATTTGCCATGCTGACCCATTCATTGGCCATTTCAAGCCGTTCTTCCAATATTTTTTTTCTGTCGTCATCGGCTTTTTGTAATTCCATTAATCGGCTGATTTCCCGATCAATACCAATCGTTGTTTCGCTGTACTTGGAAGACTTGTTATACCAACGGGTATCACTAACAAACTGTTCTAAATAGGTTTGACGTAAACCGGCAGCCGCTGCCTTATTTGTTATTTCATCTGCAATTTGCTCGGACAAAACCGCTTGTCTGTGTTCTTCGTACCTATCAAGCTGCTCACGCAACGGCGCTTCCACTTCAGAAACAACCTGAAGTAACTCTTTTACCTGTAATTCCAAGGTGTTTACCGGCTCTTTTAATTTGTGTTTTGCTTTGGTTTGAAATTTAGTAATCGCGGTACGCAGGGAAACTACTTCCCGCAGCGCTTTTGACATATCCGCTTCATTTTCATCGGTAACCACTAATCCATGATATTTTTCTGTTACGGCTACCAAATAATTTTTGACCTGTTCGTGGTTCCAATCAAAGACTAAATCTGCTTTCATCAATTTAGGTTCTACCGGCACGAGTGTTGGCAATGCGTTTACGGCCATAATTATCATCCCCCCTATTCTGCTGATACACTTTGTCGAGCAATTTCTAATTCGTCCATTTCAGCACGAATATCATCTACAATCACTTCAAGTTTTGTTAACGATTCATTTAGTCTGGATTTCGAGTAATCATTTTCGGCATTATTTCTCATATCTTTTGCAACACCATCTAGCTGTCCGCTGATATAGGATAGTTCCGGATACGAATCTCTTATCCGCTGTATGGCACTATTGGGTAATCTGTCTGGATCTATTCTTTTATTAAAATCGTTTCTGTACATGGTGCAATTCATCATTTTGAATCCCCCTTTAACTATTTATTGTTTCGTGGTAAACTATTCATAGATTTATTTTTTTCTTAGTCGCCTCTGCCAAGGCGGCTTTTTTTATGTCAGATCATAAATAATTCTACAAAGCAATAAAATTGTTACTGCCGATACAACTAACACCGCATAATACTTTGCCTTTAACTTATTTAATTGCATTTTTAACTGCAAACTTAGCTGTGATTCCAAGGCTTGCTGCACGTCAATATAATAGATAGCTTTTGGCGCTTCCCTAGGGTTGTTATATCCCTTAAAGTGCCACGGTATCAGAATGTCCTCCTTTGGTTTTACTGCCATTTTGGTTTACCTCCTTTTTCATTATCTATCGAGCTATTATTGGGATTAGGATACTTAAACTATTAGCCTTCTTCTTGTATCCGTTTTTCTAGTTCATCAACTGAAACACGCATGTATTCAGCTAATTGTCCTGGACTAATTTGATAGCGATGGATTTTCGGATTGCTTGTTGGTATGGATACTCCAAATGGAAAACAATGTCCTTGCAACCCCATTTGTATACACCGTGTCCCAACACCTAGTACTTTAGCGGCTTGTGCCGGTTTTACATTTTTTAACATATTAATTCTCCTCACTTTCTGTGATATACTCATTGCTTATTTTTAATTTCTATTTTAGAAATTTATTTAGTAAAAAAATTTTCGATATTACAACGCAATGTCATTGCCAAATCAGGCAACATATCAGCTTTTATTTTATATTCTCCTGTTTCATATTTATAATATGAAGAAGCACCAGAAATATGAAGTTTATCAGCCATATATTTCATAGTAAATCCAAGTTTTTTTCTTCTATTAACTATGAAATTTAAATCTAATTTTCTCATATCATCACCATCCTTCAATTTCTATTTTAACAATTATTTTATCCTAATTATATATTGCTAAAAAAGAAATGTCAACATTTAAATTGTTATTTTAGCAATTACTATTTATTTCTATATTAGAAAACACTATAATATATTTATTGATGATATAGAAATTTTAAGGAGGCGTTTATATGTCTATTGGGGAAAAAATAATTCAGCTTAGATCAACTCACAATATGCAACAAAAAGAATTAGCTGATAAACTTGAAATTAATGCTAGCGTTTTAAATAGAATAGAAAAAGGTACAAGACCAATTCGCGATGAAGAAATAACTGCTATCGCAAAAATTTTCAATGTAAGTACAGATTATCTTTTAGGAAATAACACTACTACCATAAAAAGAACAAAAGAACCCATGGATTTAAGGAAATACTTAGAGCAATCAGAAGTAATATTTGATGGAGATACATACAACCTAACTCCAGAAGAAAAGGATATGGTTATGCAGTCGTTAAAAGTCGCCTTTTATGCTGCCAAACGTGCCAACAAACGCAAAATAGACGACAAAACTAAGTAGGTGTCGTCTATTGCGAAAAAATATTAAATTACGTGTTAAAAATCTTGTACGGAAAATGGGGACCTCTAATCCCATGCAAATTGCTAAAATATTACGAATTCCTATTGTATATACTTCTCTTCCTGATGATATTCTTGGATATCTTACCCGACCACTACGTAGAAAAATATTTGTTCTAAATGACAAACTAGATGAACGAGAAATTCCTATTGTTATTGCTCATGAGTTAGGACACGCACTCATGCATGATACCATTGGATATACTTTTCACACTGACACAGTAAATTATTGTTGTGCCCGCAGTGAATATGAAGCAAATATATTTGCACTTTATTTATTGTCATATAATTACGACATAGATTCACGCTTGCTTCAAGCAGCTCCTCGTTATAAAGATATTATGACACATCGAGAAGCACATAAAATATTATGTCATTGTATAAACAAGTTATGAGAAACACTAAACTCAAAATTAAATTAATCTAATATTATTATCTTAATCAAGAAGGCGATTACATGAAGAAAATTTTTATTGTGTTTATGTGTCTACTATGTTTTTCTATCCCTTGTTTTGCTAGTTCATGGTATTGGATTGGTGCATCAACAAATGGTACACAATATTACATTGATAACGATTCAGTACGTAAGAATAATCACTACGCTATTGTATGGGTAAAAATTTCAAACCCCGATGGAACCTCTTCAATAGAGCAATTATTTTTTAATCACTACAATAAAACTTACGCAGTTAACCGCTGGGCAGATTATGCCTCAAACGGACAAGTAAGTAATAGTGGAACACCATCATATCTTAATTATGAATCCATTATACCCGACAGTATGGGAGAAAATGTATATTATGCTATTTGGGGATATTAATGTATACAATAAGGTGAGGCGTAACATGAAAAAAATTTATCCATTTTTATTGTGTTTAGTATGTCTATGCTACTTTTCATTTTTTATGATAGGTACAGAGGTATGCGCAAACTATACAGACCAATCTTCTATTGGAATTTTAAGCAATGATCCTAATGGATTTTGTGACTTACGATGGGGTGAAGATTTAACTGATGTTAAAAATGAATATAAAACAAAGCTCATAGGGTATAAATCAGGTACTGCTCACTACGCCCTAATGATTCCAGAAGCAAAAGGAGAAATGTATTTACGTGGGCCTGTACTTATTTTTGCTATATTTTGGGATGGAAAATTAAGAGGTATCAAGATACCATTGATGGGGAATTACAACTTATTTATTCAACCGCTAAGCAGATTATATGGAACCCCAAAATACGATAAAGGTATTTACTGGTGGAAAGGCCTTTCTACATTTATGTTTTTAAGACTAATTAATCCAGACAAAAATGATGGAATGATTTATTTAGTCGACGCTTCGAAAAACATTAAAACATAATAATCTAAAAAGATTTAACAAAACTAACACACAAAAAATAATTAATAAAAACCCTTCACCACGCTACCAACATGGTGAAGGGAAAACGCAATCGCACCAATCGCTAAAATGGGCTGATTACTTTTTAAGTATATCATATCAGCCCTTTATTTTACATATTCAAAGGAGCTGATTTTTTTATGAAACGTGGAAATGGTTCTGGTACTGTATACAAAAAGAAAGACAAAATACGCCGTAATCCGTTCGTTGCAACAATTACTGTCGGCTGGACATATAACGGTATACAAAAACGGAAAACTCTTGGTTGTTTTGCTACACAAAAAGACGCATGGAACGCTCTAACTGAATATGCCCGAAATCCCACTAAATTTGATAGTAAAAATATGACGTTTTCCGATATGTGGGAAATGATGAAAAAAGAAAAAAAACGGCAGCAATGTAAAATTGACACTTCCTATAGTATGGTTTATAACCACTGTAAAGCAATATGGTCTGTCCCTATCCAATCAATTAAGACGATGACATTACAGCAATTAATTGATGATAGCGGCTTAAAACACAGTGCCAAAACAAGGATGAAAGTATTATTAAATGCCGTTTGGAAATTGGCTCTTGCCAATGATATTGTCGATAAAAATTACGCAGCACTGACAAACACCGGTATTTCAGAACAATCCATTATGCATAAACCATTTACCACTGTCGAATTACAAACATTATGGAACCATACTAATGACGACACAGTAAAAATAATGCTGATCTATATCTATACCGGTGCACGTCCCATTGAATTATTAAAAATGCCATTATCCGATATACATTTAGCTGATCGGTATATGGTTGGAGGGGTAAAAACACGTGCAGGAAAAAACCGCAGTATCCCTATCGCTGAATGTATTTTCCCTTTCGTTAAATATTTCTTCAATCAGTCTGCTTTTAACTCTGATAAAAGGTTATTCTCAATAGCAAATATTACATTGTTAAAGTATATTAAAAAGGAATGTTCCCTATTAAAAATAGGACCACATCTCCCTCATGATTGTCGTCATACATTTATTACAATGGCCGAAAATTATCACATGGAAGAAAAAAACATCAAGCTAATTGTTGGTCATGCTCATAGCGGTGATACTACTCAAGATGTATACACACATAAAACAATCCAACAACTAATTCAATCTGTAAATATGTTGCCATATGGTATAAATATGTTATTATATCCCGATGAAAATAATGAAAAAGTGGGAGCTACGGGGGAGCTACCGTAAAAATTTGCATGAATTTTGTCTAACTTATGAATGCCAAGAATGCCGATAAATACGCGTTTTTTCTGGTTTCTTATTTAATTAAAAATAATAAGGCTTATAATTTTTTCTGTCGAGATACTCACTACAAAGTTCTATATAGTAAAAACATAAAAAAGAATGTCTGGTCATAATAGTAAAATCTGACCAGGCATCCCTTTTTATGCATCCTATGGGATCAATAATCAGCGAATAAAATTTGTCGGCTGCCATTTTTCATAATACGGTTCATCAATTCCTGCATTGCGCCCTGTCTCTATACACTTCAAGAGCCACGCCATGTTTTCCCCAAGGGTACGCATAGTCTGCAATCCTTCCAAATCTTTCCGAGCTTCTTCTGCTGTGTTCCCATGAATTTGATTCCAATATTGCGAGGGTACAATAGGCATATTATTCATACCAAAATATTTATTGAGTTGGTCATATGCGGCACTCGCCCCGCCACGACGACATGAAACGACAGCTGCCGCCGGTTTTTTAGCAAACCGGTGAGATGCTGAAAACATAAGTCTATCCATCAAGGCCGTGATTTGTCCGCTGGCCCCAGCGTAATATACGGGGGATCCAACCACAAGACCGTCTATTCCATCAGCCCTCTCCGCAATTGTATTAACAGCATCATCAAATACACACTTTCCCAGTGAAAAACATTTTCGGCAAGCAATACAGCCTTGAACGGGCTGTACCCCAATCCAAAATATTTCCGTCTCAACACCGCGTTTATGCAGCGTTTTTTCTACTTCCCGCAAAGCGGTATACGTACACCCTACTCGATGCGGACTGCCATTGATAAGCAAAACCTTCATCATAATCCCTCCCAGCAAATACTATATTCGTCGTTATATTTTCATTATACTATTTCACGTCAAGGGTACATGATGCGGTAATAAACGTACATTCTTTTTATCACATAATTCCCCAAAAATGCTGCATAATCAAGGACATCACGGCCACACAGAACCAAGTTGTCAAGCCTAATACAATAGACCGTATTCCATTTCTTACCAAACTTTTTAAATTTGTATTGAGACCGATGGCAACCATCGCTACGATAATAAAAAATTTTCCTGCATTGCCTAATACATGCGACCATGACGTCGGAAGTATTCCTGTCGTGTTTATAATAGAAGCTGCAACAAACCATAAAATAAACCACGGGAAAATTTTTTTGATTTCAAATTGGCCATTTTGATTCTTCTTGCGGTGTGCCATAAAAACTGCCATAATAACACACACAGGAACAATCATCAAAGCCCGAGTAAGCTTAACAATCGTGGCATAGTTTCCTGCATCAGCACTATAAGAGTATCCCGCTGCAACAACACTGGAAGTATCGTTAATTGCTGTACCAGCCCACATGCCGAATCCCATATCGCTCATTCCCATTACATGCCCTAAAAAAGGAAATAAAAATACAGCAATAATATTAAATAAAAAAATCGTGGAAATCGAAAAAATAATATCTTTATCTTTGGCTCCGATAACCGGTGCCACTGCCGCAATGGCCGAACCGCCGCATATACCCGTCCCTGCACCAATAAGAATAGTCGTACCAAAATCCAAGTGTAATACTCTTCCCATTCCATAAGCAACAACAAAAGAAGTCAATAACGTAAAAATCATAACAGAAAACGATGTCCCGCCAATTGCAATTACATTGAAGAGATTCATTTCAAATCCTAATAGAATAATGGAGTACTGAAGAATTTTCTTTCCCGTAAAACGAATACCCGGTTCAAATGATGCGGGACGTGTAATTCCTGCCAATACAATTCCTAATAAAATACCAAATACGGGGCCTCCTATAATAGGAAAACATATTCCTAAAAAATAAGCAGGCAACGCTAGCCCCGCTGATAACAAAACACCGTTCACATTTTCTTTTTGCAATAAAACCACCTCATTTAAACATATTTTCAGGCTAATTCCTGCCTGATTTTTTATCAGTTTGTAGTGTATCACTTGTAATTATATATGTAAAATAGTATTATTTAATTAACTTGATAGGTATATACCTATATAAAAGGAGATATTATTATGACGCTGCGTCATTTACATATTTTTATCTGCGTGTGTGAAGAATCAAACATGACAAAAGCAGCTAACAGGCTTCACATGTCTCAGCCTTCTGTCAGTCAGGCTATACGAGAATTAGAAGAACATTACAACGTACATCTATTTGAACGTTTGGGACACCGTCTTATTATAACTTCTGCTGGAGAATGTCTCCGCTCCTATGCCACTGCCATGGTTCGTCTTGATATGCAAATTGAATCTGCCATGAAGGATTTCGGCAATAAAAGTATGCCTCGCATAGGGGCTAGTATTACAATCGGAGAATCTTTTCTTGTTGAACTGCTGCAATATACAAAAAAAAGACATCCTGAATTTTCTATTTTTTCTGAAATCCATAACACAACAGAGCTGGAATCCATGTTATTTGCCGATACAATAGATTTAGCATTGGTAGAAGGTGCTATTCAGTCAGATTATATTACAGTCATTCCTTTTATGGTGGATGACTTGAGTTTTATCTGTTCGTATGAAAATCTTCTTGCTAAGAAAAAATCGATATCCCTATCCGATCTGCAGCAACAAAATTTTTTTATCCGGGAAGCAGGCAGCGGAACACGTGATCTTTTCGAACGTGTCATGAACGCAAACCACATTACTTATAAAATTGCCGGTGTATATAACAATGCCGAAAGTCTAAAAAAAGCAGTCGCCGCCAATTTAGGCATCAGTGTTATTTCCCGCCGTGCCGTATGGGAAGAAGTAAAACAAAAAAAATTATCGCTGTTTTCCATAGATGGCTTAACTTTTCAGCGAACTTTTCGCATTGCTTACCACAAAGATAAATATATAACTCCCCAGCTGCAAAAGATTATTGCTGCCTGTCATGATTTAGGACAAATTGATGATTTCTATTGACAGATACTAACTTGTACTTTATAATTTATCCAACAAATAATAACGATTATTCGTTGGATAAATTTATTACGGAGATGATAGAATGCTCTGTCCCAGATGCCAAAAGCAATTACCCCCCAGCAACGATGAATGTCCTTTTTGCGGTTACAAAATCAACGTTGAAAGTTTGTTAAAAAATGCATTCCCCGATTGTGAAGATGGAAAAGGATTGAATTCCTTAAACGGAAGAACATCTGCTATTCTTATTGTTTTAATCATTGCAATGGTTTCTTTTGCTGCGTATATAGCGCTAAATTAATATACAATAAGTAAAATGCCGGCATTTTTCTTTTATGAAAGAAATGCCGGCGTTTTTATTATATTAGTTTTTATATACAGCGCATCCTAGTTCTGTAACCAACACTATTTTTAGTATATGGATTACCAAATCATATATTTTTCTGCCTCTTGACGAAGCCAATCTCGAAAATCAGGATGTGCAATTTCAACCAAAGCTTCTACTCTTTCCCGTACATTAAGACCGCGCAACCATGCGACACCGTATTCCGTAACAACATAATCCGTATCATTTCGTGAAGTTGTTACGGCTGCCCCTGATGCCAAAAACGGCACTATTTTTGAATGAAGCATTTCCTGTCCGTTTGCATCTTTTGTCGTGTATGTCGAATGCATGGCAATGATAGATTTCCCTTCATTTGACATCTGCGCTCCCTGCACCGTTTCCGACTGTCCGCCGGTTCCAGACCATTGCAGATTTCCGACTGTTTCTGATGCACACTGCCCTGTCAAATCAACTTCCAGGGTAGCATTGATAGAAACAAATTTATTATTTTTACCGATTGTATAGGGATCGTTGGTAAATGTACAAGATTTAAAAAGAATAGATGGATTATTGTCAATATAATCATATAACTTCTGTGTTCCCATTGTAAAAGAACAAACAGAATACCCATTCAGCAATCCTTTTTGTGAATTATCAACAGCACCACACTCGATAAGATCGACCATCGTTTCTGTAAACATTTCAGTGTGAATTCCTAAATGTTTTTTTGTACGCAGTTCATGTGCCACAGCATTAGGTATATTGCCGATTCCCAGCTGAATAGTAGAGCCGTCTTCAATTAATGATGCAATGTGCTTACCAATCATTGCATCCACTTCTGTATAGGGTGAAATTTTAGCAATAGGAATAGCGCGATCAGATTCAACGACAGCTGCCACTTCTGAAATGTGAACCTGTGTGTCTCCAAAGGTCCGGGGGAAATTCGGATTTACTTCTAAAATGGCTATCGCACCTTGGTTAATAAGATCACGTTCATAAATAGCGCTGATGGAAAGAGATAAATATCCGTGTCTATCCATAGGAGATACGGTTGCCAAAACAACGGGCCGGCGCTTTTCATACTGCACTCTGCGATCTATCGTTTTGCGAAGAATCGAAGTAGAACTCTGCGGAATATCACTTGTTAATTTTTCTTTTTGAGATTGTCTGCAAGCTCCAGAAAAAAACCAACCGTTATGTGCCATGACACCTTTCATTTCCTGATCGTGAAGCCATGGATAATCTTTCAACGGCAAACAGGTATTTAACATAGTATTTTTAACTCCCGTTTTTTTCAAATATTGCATTTTATCCAATATAGCGGCTGGTTCTCCGGCTGCCTGCGCACTAAAAATATAATCATTGTCTTGAATCAGTTCCAAGGCCTGTTCTGCTGTCATTAATTTTTGTGCATACATTGCTTCCTGCATTGTCATAATAATTCCTCCCCAATAAACATTATACAGTAAATTTATTTATTACCTTTTTCTTTTTTTGATTTTCCTGTTTCAGGCAACAGAAATGATCCTAAAAAAGCGGTCGCACTGACTACAACAGCAACGGTCAATCCTGTTGCATATCCTGATTTATCAATAACCATGCCAATGATGAAAAATACAATGGTTTCAATAATATAAGCCAACGCCCAAAAAATGCCCATAATTTTAGTCAGCTTAACAGGTGTCATATTCGGCAGTTCCTGTGGTATCATAAACAAGCTGGTTACAGGAATAAACATAAGATTCCCTATCGCAAAGGCTGCCGCTAAAGCAATAAAACCATTTGTTGTCGTAAACATCAGCACGCCAGCTGCAGTAAGAAGAAATCCGCAGATGCGTATAACCGGCAGCCGCTTGAAGTATACTTTAGATAATAAAATGGTAATGATCGTACCCACGATACCTCCAAAAGCAACTACGACACTTAATGTTTTAGAATTGATAACGGTTGTCCCTGATATAGGAAAAATATTGAGCAGTACAATATAAAATGTTAAAATTCCCGAATAGGTAAATGGCAAAATCCAATTGTTTTTTTGCTTTAAAGCGGTACTGAAAGAATATTCTTCCTTTACTACATTATTTTCTCCTGAATTGTTCGCAGTATTCAATGCAAAATCCTGCCCCACCAGAAGCCATACCAAAAATAAAACGCCGCTGATGCCGGCAAAGAATCCCATACTGGCCTGCCAAGTCTGCATAACGGCGATAACAGGACCAACAACCAACATCGCCAGCATACCTCCGACATTATATGCGACACTATTAAGAGCGTTGACGGTAGGACGTGTTTCTGGTTTAAAGTAATTGATTACAACCGGACTAAAATAGACTACATAAACAGCTCCTCCAAACCCCATAATAAAGCGGCCTAATACAAATGCCCAATATTGAGGTGACAAAATAGCAACAAGGCTGCCAATCACGATCATAAAAGATCCTAACCCAATAGCTTTTCTCGGTAGCAGTTTAATTAGTAATCCTGCTGCGCAAAAATTACCAATAATTTTTGCTGCTGTAATGGAATTAGAAATAAAAGTTGCCGACATAAATGAATCCAACTGAAAATATTTCATAATCTGAGGCGTTAATGTACTTCCTGCAATCCAATTGACAGCAAATAATGCATAGGTAAGAAACATAACTAATTCAATTACATTTGCTCTTGTTGATGAAACTCGTTGTTCTTCAAACATAAATATCCTCCTCTCAAATACACTGCTATAAAAGACATCCAACACTATCCGCGGAATAATTTTCAGATGCGTTTCTTGTATTAAGTATAACAAGGAGAAGTTACGTATAAGTTACACAATCGTTACAAAAAAGGACTGGCATTTAGTTTTTTTCTAAATGCCAGTCCTTTTGCTCAATAGGATTTGTAAGTTTGATATATATGATTGGTTTCTTCGGATGGCTCTATAGCTAATTCACTCCTTAACGTTGTCACACATTGCCGATACACCCGTTCCAATAATGATTTATTATGTTGTTCCCCATAACATTGCATCTTTAATTGATATGCTCTTTCCCAGCAATTATCAATTTTTAATATACGCTCTGCCCATGAAAAAGCCTGTTCATATTCTTTTTGCTGTATATATAAACTTGACAGTTTTTCCGCACTTTTAATCGCCATAAGCTGCAGCCGGTCACGCTCCCGCAGCGATACATCATCCAAATATTCGCCGGCAAGATATTCGCCTTGATACAAAGCAAGCGCCCGCAGAAACAACTGTTTACTTTGTTCTTTATCCTTGCGGAGCCATGTGTCCGCTTCCATAACAGTACGTTCAAACTGTTCTACATCAGTCAAGCATTCTGCATTGATTATTAATTGCAAGGATGCATCTTTTTTTACAACAAATTTGCTTTCTGCTCTCGGCTTGCGGTTGGGTTCCAAAATTTTTATCAATTGATTTAAAACAACCTTAAAATTCCCAAGTGCAACTTTCTTTTCCACATCCGGCCAAAGAAACAGCATCAATTTTTCCTTGTCAACCGGTGCCTCCCGCATGGCAATCAATAAAAACAACAATTGCTTTGCTGCTTTACGATGCCATTTTTGACTGCTGATTTCCTGTCCCCGGCACAAAATTTTAAAACCACCAAACGTCTTTATATATAAAGTCGGAAAATACTCTTGTTCCAAGCAATGACAGGATTCCAAAGAATTTTGCTGTAAAAAGTCATAATATTCTCGAAATGGGACAACCGTAAAGCCCGTCACATCTCCTAAAAAAGTTTTTTGTTCCAATAAAAAAGAAACATGATATTTTTTACAGTAACAAAATAATTTTTCATATGAATTGCAAAATTTTTTTTGTTCTTTCAAACGGTAATATTGATAGGTTAACTGCCAATAACATGCAGCTTGTCCAAAATAATCTCCACATTTTTCAAATAAAGCTAACGCTTTGAGAGAATACGCCTCTCCTTCGCTATAATGGCAGCATAAAGCGGCACTCATACCTAATGTATGATACATCATAGCCGTAAACCAAGCATCATGGCCTTTTTCCGAAATGGCAATGGCTTGCAAGCCTATTTTTTCTGCTTCTGTCCAGTTACCGTCAAGTGCCTCCATTAAACATCGGCCTTCATATATTTCTGTTTTTCCGCGTTCTATCCCTAATTCATCTGCCATTACCTGCGCCTTTTCATAGGCCTGCCGGCAAATTTCTCTAGTATGGCAATAATCCAGCAGCAATGCATGTCCCATTCTCACATAACCAATGACTGCAATAAAAGGAGATTGTATTTTATCAGCAAAAATGATACTGGAACGAGCATATTCCAAAGCATGTTCCGCATCCCCTATGTAGGAATAACAAAGAGACAAAATCAATGAACTTTCACGAAAAGAACACGGTGTACGATCCATATCTTCAGATTTTAATTTTCGTTCCAACAAGGTTATTACTTTTTGTATTTGACCTGTCCGCAGCAATATCCGAGCCTGCAGATTATTTTTATCAACCCGGTTAAAGGGAAGCACATGATGACGCAGCCGTAAATATCGTTCTGCCCTGCGAGATTGTCCATGGTTGATTGCATTTTCACTCATAAGATATAAAAGCTCACCTTTTTCATTCCCCTCCCTTCCCCCCAGCAGTTTATACGCTTGCCGCAAGTATTTTTGAGCCTGATTGGGTTGAATAATATCAAGATATACCTCGCCTAACCCATGACAACTCTGACTCCAACCTAAAAAATCATGTTTATCCTTAAATTGTTTTTCTGCTTGTTTGTACCAATAGACAGCTTTTCCATAGGAACTGGAAAAACGCGCCCAGTCCCCCAAAGCTAAGTATATACAAGGATTTTGCTGATATGTATGAGGCAATCTAAATAGATACTCCCCAAAAACTTTTTGTCTGCCGCTGTTCACCCAATACCGGCAAACTTGTACCAGAATCTCAGACGCTTTTTGCCACTGTTCTGCTAAAATATAAAAATGGAGTGCCGATTCGCTGGAATTTTGTTTGTAATAAAACTCTCCAATATTTTTATATATGATTTTTATATTTTGAAAACGAACAATAGCTTCAAGCCGTAAAAATTCTTTAAATAATGAATGGTAGCGGTACACCCGATTTCCTATACGGGAAATAAAAAGCCCTGTTTTAATCACAGACTCCAGTAAATCAATCGCATCAACCGGTGACTCCCGACAAACTATTTCCCGACAATATGCTAAATCAAAATTTTCTACCAGCGATGTCATCATAAGAAAATTTTGTATTTCCGGAGCTTGCCGGCTAAATATATTATGGCTCAAATATTCAAAAAAATGTTCCATTCCAATATGACTGCTGGCATCTATTATCAAATGCCCTGAATTTTCCTTAAATTGATTCGCCAATAACTTGACAACAATAATCCACCCTTCCGTTTGCTCCCATATCATATTTATCTCTTGCTTTTCAATAGATAATGAGGTAGTTAAGTGAAGAAATTCTTCTATTTCATCAGAAGTAAAAAGAAAGTCAGTAGGAAAAAAATCAAGAACGCTTCCTTTCATGCGCAATCGTTCTATTTGCGGTAAATTAATATACTCCCGTGATAAAATAATCACATGAATATGTGCCGGAATGCTGGCCAGAAACCGATCAAAGAATATGCAGATATCCGAATCTTTTTGGACACTTTGCCAATCATCAATGACTAGATATCCTTCCGCCTCAAGAGTATCAAATTTTTCAATTCCCAACATAAGACTGAAAAAAAGAATATTCCAGCTCAAATCATCTTCTTGTTCTATATGGGTACAATACCATGATTTAATCCCAGGAAATAACGAATCCATTGCCGCTGTCAAATAAATAGAAAAAAAATATAAACTGTTATCTTCCGGCCCTAGATTATACCATCCCAAAGGTAATTGCTGTTGTTTTCCTGATAAATATTGCACCAAAGTTGTTGTCTTGCCATATCCTGCTCCAGCAGTCAAAACAGTCACGGGATACTGGGAAATTTTTGCTAATTTTGAATAAAGTTTTTTTCTTGGCACCACTTTATCATCTAAAGTGGGTACTGTTATTTTACTGACTAATATATCCCTCATGCTCTCTCCTTCTCCCACGTCGGACTTCTGCCAAAAATTATTAGAATACCATATGTTGTCTATAGTACTATCATAATACGAAATGCATCATTCGCAAAATACTAAAGAAAAATAATTATCTGATATACATTTTTATAAATATAACAAAAACATAACATATGTAATATAAATTTTATCATATTTGAATTTTAAAAAAAACAATCGACCATAAGTCTAATCTATGATATGATAATATTTAGGTTATATATACCATTAAAATTACTATTTGGGGGCAGAGATAATGAAAGAATACACACCGTTCAAATCAGGCAAAGTGCGCGAAGTCTATGACGCCGGTGACAGCATCATCATGGTTGCCACAGACCGCATTTCCGCCTTTGACCACATTCTGAAAAACAACATCACAAAAAAAGGCGCTATTTTGACTCAAATGTCCAAATTCTGGTTTGATCTTACAAAAGATATCATCCCAAATCATATGATTTCCGTTGATGCTAAAGATATGCCTGAATATTTTCAACAAGAAGAATTTAATGGCAACAGTATGAAATGTAAAAAACTGACCATGATTCCCATGGAATGTATTGTCCGCGGCTATATCACCGGCAGTGGCTGGGAAAGTTATAAAGAAACAGGGACTGTCTGCGGTATTCAATTACCGGAAGGGCTTGTCGAATCAGACAAACTCCCTGAACCGATTTTCACTCCCAGTACAAAAGCTGAAATTGGCGATCATGATGAAAATGTAACCCTTGAACAGGGTATAAAATATCTTGAAAAAACATTTCCTGGAAAAGGTAGAGAATATGCCGAAAAAATACGCGATTATACTCTTGCCCTCTACAAAAAATGTGCAGATTACGCACTTTCTCATGGCATTATCATTGCTGACACTAAGTTTGAATTTGGTCTCGATGGTGCAGGCAATATCGTCCTTGGCGATGAAATGCTGACACCTGACAGTTCTCGTTTCTGGCCTCTCGCAGGCTATAAACCCGGTCAATCTCAACCTTCTTATGATAAACAGTTTGTCCGTGATTGGCTGAAAGCCAATCCAGACAATGATTTCCTCTTGCCTCAAGAAGTCATTGACAAAACGATTGAAAAATATAAAGAAGCTTATCAACTGCTGACAGGTAAAGAATTTAAATAAATACAATAAGGATTCACTGCATACATCTTTCTTCATAAGAAACAGACAACACTGTTGCATTTATTGTAACGGCATTGTCTGTTTTTTTTATATAAAAAACCATCTGCCGTAAATGCGGCAGATGGTAACAAGTACTACTACAATTTTTAACAATATCGCCTAATTACCAAATACAACGTTAAGAACGAATATACTTTTTTAACGCTTTAGAAAATTGATCCGGACAAGATGTTTCCTTATTTCCACAGTGAATACCGGACAATCTCGTTATAACATCTTCTATTCGCATGCCTTCGACAAGCTTTCCGATTCCCTGCAAATTACCCGAACACCCTCCAATAAAAGAAACTTGTTTTACAATTCCATCCTCAATATCAAATGAAATTTCACGTGAGCAAACTCCTTGCGGTTTATATGTATACATTATATAATACCTCCTGAAATGGTTCTATAGGAAACAAATCCCCAATGAATCCATTATCCAATGCAGACTAGTATTTGTCAAGAATATAAATGTGCCGTACCTCCGCTAGTCACACTATATTGTATCTATAATAAATACAGGTTACTTATCTCCATTCTTTTGTACGCTGCTATATTGCCTAACCCTGTTTTTGCGCCATGTAACAACAAACTTAACGCAAAAATATGCTCCTATACCCGTTCCAATCCCCAACAAAGCACCAGCTACAACATCTGTAGGATAATGAACAAAGAGGTAGAGTCGTGAAAAAGCAATGAGTACCGATAAGATAAACGCCAAAATTCCCCATTTTTTATAATAGCAAAATAATACAGTTGCGGAAGCAAAGGATCCATAGGAATGGCAGGATGGAAACGAATAATCGTTTACTGCCGGAGTATGAATCGCCATGGGTACCCAAGGATAGTCAATACAAGGGCGCAATCGCATAACAGTATGCTTTAATATTCCATCACCAAAAACAGCCACACAAACAAGCGCTGCCAATAGAGTGATGCCCACTTCCCTGTACTCTTTGCGAAAAAATAAAATCAACCCCAAAATAACCCATATTCCTCCATTCTTTGCAGAAGCGGAAAGACCAATCATAAGGGGTGTGAGAAAGCTATGCACTACAACATGTTGCTGAATCCAAAACATACTATTCGGATCCCATACATTTACTAAAAAATCCATCATTACATCTCCTTTGGCGGTATACCAAATTTCGTAACCACTAGTATACCATAAACTTACTATACACAAAAGAGTTAAATAAAAATTAACCAACGTACCCGCATGCTATATATTATTTTTTATAACTGCATGAACTATTATCATATATTTATTTTTTGTTTAATCTCTATTTAAATTTATGGCTTATAGTATAATAGTGTAATTATATGTTTGAGATGTAGGGAGATAACCATGAAAAAAATACGTGATTTATCGGTTCGCAACCGACTTCTTTTTTCGAATTTTACTATGGTCTTTATCCCGGTGCTGCTTTTACTGGTCATCGGAGGTATGATAATTACCGGACTAAGAATGACTGGCAATTCACGTGAAAAAGAAGTTTCTTTATTATGGCCGGAAAGCGGCTCCTCTTTATCCTTGCAAATGTCTCTTAGCCAATTGCGAACTCAATTGGATCATCAAAATGATTTTCAATCATATAAATTGCAGGAAATATGCCATAATCTAGAAGAACAAGGTCTCAAACTTGCAATTTTTAAGGGAAATATACTTATTTATGAAACAAGTCGAGGAGATAGCCAAAGTTTAGCACTCCAAGTACACAAAAAACATCCCCAACCAGGTCCTGTTTTTTTATGGGATAGTCATCAACTTATCTTCCGTTATATTTCACCAAAAACAACTATGCAGGTCTTGGCCGTCGGAAATATCCCTTTTGCTATAAAAGACAGTCTTATTCCTCATGGATTTAAAGATGTCTTGGAAACACTGGCATTTATCATTATCAGTATTGCTGCCTGTATTATTATACTCACCGGTATATATCTTTCTCGTCAATTATCATTTCAAATCATTCAACCCTTGGAAAAATTAAGATATTTGACTGGCGAAATCAGTAAAGGGAATCTAAACCATCCCATCGTATCAGATACTCGCGACGAATTAGGTGATACGTGCCGCGAGTTTGAAAAAATGCGTCTTCAATTGAAATCTGCCAAAGAAACCCGTGAAAAATATGAAAAAAATCGCCGTGAGCTTATTGCCGGTATTTCTCATGATCTTTCAACCCCTCTCACAAACATCAAGGGATATACCAGCGGCCTTATTGATGGCATTGCCAACACTCCTGAAAAAAAGGAACATTATTTAGCCATGATTTATCAAACTTCTATTACTATGGAAGAACTTGTCAATACGCTTTTTTTATTTTCAAAGTTAGAATTAGGACAAGCTCTTTTTCATTGGAAAATGGTAAACATTCCAACATATCTAAATCACTACATACAAGATAACAAAATCAGATGGCAATTGCGAGGGGTATCCATAAAACTTGAACCGCATACATTACCAGCTGTTGTCAATATAGATTGCATGCAATTTCAGCGGGTGATAGAAAATCTAATTGAAAATAGTTTAAAATATAAAGGAAACTCCATCGGTAAACTTACAATCAACCTATGGGATGTATCACCTGAACGAGTGCGTCTTGATTTTACCGACAACGGTATCGGTGTAAAAAAAGAAGATTTACCTAAATTATTTGATAGTTTTTATCGTGCAGATCGGGCTCGTTCCAATGTAGCTGACGGCAGCGGTCTTGGCTTGGCTATTGCAAAGCAAATCATTACTGCTATGGGAGGATTTATTTGGGCTCAGCAAGCCCCACTGCAAGGGCTAACTATTTGTATAGAATTGCCAAAAGTAAAGGAGATTTCTCATGAAGAAACTTTTAATTATTGAAGATGATAAAGGAATTGCCGAATTAGAACGGGATTATTTAGAAGCTAACGAGTTTAAAGTAGACATAGCCAACAACGGTACTATAGGGTTGCAAAAAGCGCTAAACAATACCTATTCTCTCATTCTGCTTGATATTATGCTGCCGGGGCAAGATGGTTTTACTATTTGCCGCGAAATACGTGAAGAAAAAAATATCCCCATTCTCATGGTGTCCGCACGCCGTGAAGATATTGATAAAATTCGTGGTTTAGGATTAGGTGCGGATGATTACGTTGTTAAACCTTTCAGTCCTAATGAATTAGTCGCACGTGTCAAAGCTCATATATCCCGATACCAACAATTAACTCACCCCGAATTCGACAGCAAAATTTTACGAAATGGCAGACTTGAAATTCAAATAGATTCTCATCGCACCTTCATTAACGACAAAGAAATCTTTCTTACAAATCGTGAATTTGAACTACTCTCTTTTTTAGCAGCAAATCCCGGCATTGTCTTCAGCAAGGAAAAATTACTTGACCGGGTATGGGGAATGGATGCCGTAGGCGATACAGCAACTGTTTCAGTTCATATCAATCGTCTACGTGAAAAAATTGAAATCGACACTGCTTCTCCGCAGTATATCGAAACAGTATGGGGTGCAGGTTATCGTTTTCACCGATAGAAAAAAGCTATGGCGCAAAGCACCACAGCTCTATCCGATAAAATTACAAAAAATTCACTTTCGGCATACATATATAAAAGCCGGCGGAAAGTTCCGCATCTCCAAACGAACATGTACTTCACTGAAATATTGTTTCAACATACTGCGCATCTGTAACGAATATTGAAATAGCACAAAAATACCACCCTGCTTTAAACCGGCGCCAACAGTCATAATAATTCGTTCACGCTCTATTTTTTCCATATTAGAAAAAGGCAGACCCGACACGATACAATCAACACGCTTCAGATTGTGTTTATAAAGAATATATGCAAGATTTTTTGCTTCCCGTCCCATAAGAATAGAAGGATAGCGTACTTTAAGCCGATAATACATCAACTCATCTTGTTCCACGGCAACAAACTGACAGTTAAGTTGCTTACGCTCTATAATATACTGCGTAAAAACACCGGTTCCTGCACCCAGTTCGACAATAGAATTGATAGTTTCCCATGGAAGCTGTTTCAACATAGTCCTTGTCAAATAATTAGAGCTAGGTGTTACACTTCCAACTTTACGCGGATTTTCCATAAATTCTTTCAAAAATAATACACGTTCACCAGTCATATTGATTCCTCCTCCACAAAAAATTTATGTTCATATTTTTTAGTTTGAATGAACTGTACCGGTTCAGTATAAAAAATATATTTAAACATTTCGTAAAGGAAGGAATACAAATATGTAAATAATTCAAAAAAACACTCGTCCTGACAACATCGCAGAACACTCTATATCCTTTCGCTTATCATGTGGATAAAAATAAGCAGCTTACCCATGTGATCATGAATAAATGCTGCTTCGCGGCTGTCCCATTAAATCTTCTACATCTTCTAATTCTTCCAGTACCGAATCATCATCTACAGCAACACTAAAAGAAAGAACCGTATGATTAAGTCCTAACACCATCCGAATCGTACCTTCAACAATGGCATGTTGTTCTTTAAAAATAAATAAAGCTAAAATTTTATGTCTTCCTTCTGGCTCACATGTATCCGCTTCAATTTCTACATCAGAAAGTAAACGCATACGAATATCTTCCGGTAAATCACCCCAACGTTGTCCTGCTAAATTCATCGTTTGTATACTCCTATTTTCCTAAGACTTGTATATCGTAGAATACCATAAAACCTGGAAACAAGCAAGAACTTTTCTATTTTGCACAATCAGCTGCCGTTATCCTAAAACATTTCTGCTAAAAGCATGATATTAAATAATGTGACTAAGAATGCAATACATCCCAAAATCCCCTTTTGCAGTTTTGTATTGGCATATTTCCCCATAACCTTAGTCGATGATGTCAGGTAAATCTGCGTAAAAATCGTAATGGGAAGTTGGATGCTTAACGCTACTTGAGAATATACAAGACCTTGAAACGGATCTGTAATGCAAAAAATAATGCCTAAAGCAGCAGCATATATCAGCGCAACCCCATGCCAAGAATGATAATCCTTAATATTATATCCTTCTCCAAAAATTCCTGCATAAATACTGCCGCCAGCCATCCCCGCCGTTGTCGTGGAAGCTATTCCGGCAAAAAAAAGTGCAATTGCAAAAATCAACGCAGCGCCTTTTCCCAACATAGGTTCTAACATAATTTGTGCTTGTTGTATTTCTTCTACAGGAATATTTTGTGAAAAGAATACAGCCGCAGCAACAATAATCATGGCACTATTAATAGCCCAGCCAATACTCATAGAAAAAATCGTATCGAGAAACTCATATTGCAATTGTTTTTTTATAACATCCGCATTTTCTAAATTCCATTGTCTGCTTTGAATCACTTCAGAGTGAAGAAATAAGTTATGGGGCATAACTACCGCCCCCAAAACGCTCATAACAATAGGAACCGAACCTGCCGGCAGAGATGGCACAACAGCTCCTGTTGCTGCACTTCCCCAGTCAACATTAACCATACTTAATTCCAATAAAAATGATATGCCGATAAGAGAAACAAAGCCAATGATAATTTTCTCTAATTTTTTATAAGAATTTGTCCATAAAAGAACAAAGCAAAAAACAGCCGTCAAAACAGCAGAAATATTAATAGGCAACCCCGTCAAAATAGTAACAGCTATGCCGCCGCCAAGGATTTCCGCCATAGCCGTGGCTGCTGCCGCTAATACAGCGGTACATAATATTACCCGTGAACAAGGTTTTGGTAAATATGCCGTGGTTGCTTCTGATAAACATAATCCGGTAACAATGCCTAAATGAGCCACATTATGCTGGAGAAAAATCAACATAATAGTTGATAGTGTTACCATCCATAACAATGAATACCCATATTCTGCTCCTGCGGCCATATTAGCAGCCCAATTTCCCGGATCGATAAACCCAACGGTAATTAATATACCGGGACCAATATATTTCAATATCTGTACGGCATTTTCATGAAAAGGATGCCTGGTACCATAATTTTTCAGCATATTCCGTCTCCATTTCTACTATATTATGATAATTACTGCCAATATTATATAACAAACAGCAAAATTTATATAGCTGAAACCATAATTTATATCTATAATAAAAGCATTCCTTTTATAGATTCTTGTGTTCGTTTCAACGCTAAATTTAATTCTATTTTTTATATATTCTATGCCCTATCCGTTTACCCAGACTAAACTCACTTTTATCTTGACGATTTTTCACTAATTTCAAAGCATGAATTAATCCTATATGGCGAATTTCGCCTACATGAGGATTCTCTCCAACCACTTCTCAAATCAAAAGTACATCATAGGCATCACAAATACGCGAAGCCTTTTTAAATATAATGCCTGTTCCATGTTTACAAAACACTCACAGTTGCACGTTTCTCTCATTTTACCATAAGGACATCGATAACAATCGGGAGCATTGATATGTATCGCATCCATTAGTATAGGTTTATACATTTTAACATATAAATCTATACTGCCTACAGAAGGTACCCCTATTGTTTCTCCATGATATCCACCGCTTAAACACATAAATCTTTTTTTCTTTTGTTTTCTTGTTTGAAAATAATATGGGAAAGCCATTTTCAAGGAACATTCTACGGCCGCTGATCCATTATCAGAAAAATGAAATTTAACTAACCCGGGAGGAACAATCCTTGTCAATTCTTTTGCCCGCAAAATCGCGACGGTATGGTAAAAGTCAGCAAAAATAACGTGTTCCAGAACATCTAGCTGATTTTTAATACTACTGCTGATTTTTTTATTACAATCTATATTTATTTAGAATTTTTAAAGAATTTTTTTCTAATATGTGTTATGATATTTTGTACGGAATAGAAAAGGAGAACCTCATGAAATCAAAACATCAAACATGTATAAAACTAGGTGCCATAGCACTTCTCATTTTACTTTTTTTCTCTATTGAGTTTTTTGTTCCTGATTTTTACCGGACCGTATTCATGATGATTCAAGACCGAAATATAAACGGTATTGCTTCCTATATCGCTTCTTTTGGCTATATGGCAATGATTATGACTGTTCTTATTATTGTCATAACCAATATGACAGGATTACCTTCTATTGAAGTATTAACTGTCAGCGGCCGTATTTTCGGATTGATGCCTGGCATCCTTCTCTGTTGGATTGGAGAAGTTATCGGCAATATCATGGCTTTCTGCATTATTCGTTTCTTCTTCCGAAACAAGGCCCATGAATGCATTGAAAAAAACAAGATTTTAGAAAAAATGGATTCTTACAGCAATTTCAAAGAAATGTTTATCGCTCGTTTGATTCCTTTTTCTCCCAATGTTCTTATTACTACGTTGGGGGCCCTCAGTCATTTATCTTTTCGTGACCATACATTAGCTACTATTATTGGAAAACTTCCGTCAGTTGCGTTGGAGGTTTGGCTCGGCTATGGCTTAATTCAAAAAATCAATGGTGGAAATGCCATGTGGATGACTATTATCTGCATTATCGTTGCTACTATCGCCTTTTATGTCTATAAACATAAAATAACAATTTAATCTATATATGTATTAGTATTACAAAAAACACGCATTGTATAAATGAAATCATTTATACAATGCGTGTTTTTTACTCTATATTATTTCTATCCATCATGATGGATCTATAAACAGTTATCCCGATTGATAATACAGGCGGCCAATATTTTAGCTCTTTCAAACAACGTATCCACAACAGCAAACTCCTGTGGACTATGATTTTTCCCCCCTTTGACTCCCATAGCACAAACCGCAGGAACTCCGGCAATAACCGCATATGCCGAATCGGATCCACCACCAACTATTTTTGCATACGGTGCTGCCAGTTGCAATTCAGCATATGTTTTTTTGACTACCTCAAATAAAGCATCATTTTCTGCGGTATGCTTCATGGGAGAAAATCCGGCTAACTGAGTAAGCGTCGTGGTTGTATCGGGGACATACTTTTTATTCGCTATATTTTCTATTTGTTCGCAAATATGGTCCAAATAATCGGGTTCTACATATCGAACATCAATTTGAATAGAGGCTTGTCCCGGAACCGCATTAACAACCGTGCCTCCACTGATGACACCTACATTGAAGGTTGTTCCTTTTTCCCAATCCGTGAGATTTTGAATAGCAATGACCTTATGCGCTATTTCTAAAATAGCACTTCTTCCTTTTTCCGGCTCATTGCCTGCATGGACGGCAATCCCAGTCACATCCATTTTAAAAACAGCCGATCCTTTACGCTGTACTACAATCCCATTATCTAAAAAACCCGTTTCACAATTAAAAGCAGCCACTGCACCGCTAGCTTCTTCTATTATGCGTTTAGCCGCATCAGAATTGCGGTGCCCAACCTCCTCATCTCCCGCCAGGATAAGTTTAACAGGCCGAACAGCATATCCTGCATAATGAAGTGCCTTCATTACATACAGTGCAATAACAATACCGCCTTTCATATCCAATATTCCGGGACCGTAAGCCTTTCCCTCTTTTACTGTAAAAGGTTGATTTTTCAAGGTCCCCTCGGCAAACACCGTATCCATATGTCCTAAAATCAATACGGGAGCCGCTTTTGCTTTTCCGTAAAGAGAAGTAAGCATATTACCCGCTTTATCCATAGAAATTATGGTCGTACTAGCTCCTATCCCATCTAATTGATTCTTTATTTCTTCAGCTACAGCATCAATCCCGCGTTTATTTAAAGACCCACTTTCTATACTTACCAATTTTTTCCACAAAGACATCATCTCTTCATGATGACTGTCAATAAAATCAAATGCTTTTTGTTTTACATTATCCACAATTACATCCCCTATATATGATATTATTTTTGTATAACAAAGGCGCCGCTTAAGCAACTCAGCTTAATACGACGCCATTGACATATTAAATCAAAAAATTTCATCCCCGCTTTTATTTTTGAGTCCCGGATGTCCATCGAAACGGACTACGCCGATAACAGCCTTACCTGCTACAGCTTTCTTAACTAGTGCCGTTCCTTCAATTCCAAATCCGCCGCAAAGTTCAATGGCCCCAACCCCTTGTTCAGCCAACTTACTTGCTACATTTGCAGCCGCTTCATAACTGTCTACCCCGATAACATGCAAATCCATATGCGGACAATGAACTGTTGCTTTTTGTTTTTCCGGATCATTGCCGTTCCCTAAAAAAATAAATGCCGCTTGTAATCCCATATTTCTCGCCTCACTTCACTTTTTAATTAATATAAATTAGTAACTATATCTTAACAGTACCGCCTGCAACAGAATATTAGCCGCGATTAGTACCGTTACGTCGGTTAATTATTGATCGGTATGCATCGGCGGCGCTGTTGTGATTTTAGAAGCCAAATAGGCTTTTTCCAATGCCGTAATACGTTTATGAATTTCTGCCGTTTTTTCCGGTTTGATTGTACTAAGTGCGTCTAATAACCGATGCGATGTTTCATATTCATCAATACTAATTTTTTCATTTCTATCTACTTTTTCCATCGTTGCCATGAGTATGGACGCCTGCGCTTTATAATCCGGTTCTTTATTCAACATAACAAGTCTTGTATGATAATTACAGAAGCAAAATTACATACTTTCCTTTCTTTTAATTGTAGGTGTATGTGACTATAATACATTCAGATGTTGTGGACTTTTCATAATTTTCTGTAGTTCAACTACTAAAAGGAGTGTATTGCCGTTTCATTATCTGAATTGTTTATAGTTGGATGTGCCATAGGCTGAAACCAGCGTACGAGTACTCATTTCAATCAAGTCTACGATGATAATCGTGAACGGATATCACATCATCAATAATAAGGAAAGGGGTGCATCCCATGATTTATGTCGGCATTGATATTGCCAAGCTCAATCACTTTGCTTCTGTATTATCTTCTGATGGTAAAGTCCTCGTAGAACCGTTCCAATTCACAAATGACAACGATGGCTTCTGTATGCTGCTCTCTGTCCTGAATCAGTATGACAAAGACAACCTCATCGTTGGTCTTGAGTCAACGGCCCACTACGGCAATAATCTTGTTGAATTCCTTGTTACCCGGCATTTTCCGGTCAGTGTGCTCAACCCTATCCAAACGTCTTGCATGCGGAAAAACAGAATCCGTAAGACCAAGACCGATAAGGTGGACACCGCCATTATTGCCCAAACGCTTATGACGCAGCCTTTCAGACGATTCACGCAGTACGATCTGGATCTGCTACACTTGAAAAACCTGGGCCGATTCCGTCGTAAATTGATGAAGCAGCGTACCCGCAATAAAATCATGCTGACTTCGTACCTGGATCAGGCGTTCCCTGAGCTGCAGTACTTCTTTAACGGAATCCATCATAAGTCTGTCTACGCTATCCTGAAGGAGGCGCCCTCGCCGGATACGATTGCTTCCATGCATATGACTCATCTGGCTCATCTTCTTGCCTCGGCTTCTCATGGCCGTTTCAAGAAAGACAAAGCTCAAGAAGTAAGAGTTCTCGCACGGAAGTCTGTCGGTTCCAGCGACAGTTCTATATCTATTCAGATAACCCAAACCATTGAGCAAATCGAGTTACTGGATAGCCAAATTGAAGATGTTGAATCCAACATGGAAACCATTATTCGTTCCATGGATTCAGTCATCATGACCATTCCCGGCATCAGTTGTTTAGAAGCCGGAATGATTCTGGGTGAAACAGGAGATGTGCATCGCTTTTCAGCACCCGGCAAGTTGCTGGCATTTGCGGGGCTGGATCCTTCCATCCATCAATCGGGAAACTTCAACGCCACTCATACCCGAATGTCCAAAAGAGGATCCCGATACTTACGATATGCCCTAATGTATGCAGCTCACAATGTGGTACGAAATAATGCTGTATTCAAACAGCTGTACGACAAAAAGCGTGATGCTGGTCTAAACCATTATGGGGCTTTAGGACACTGTGCCGGCAAGCTGGTTCGCATTATTTATAAAATGTTAACAGACAACGTCACATTTAATCTGTAAGCAGCTTACGAACATACCGTTGTGAAAAAGTTCCTGTTGGTGAGCTTTATTAAAGTTACCCTATTTTAAGAACCTGTAAACAAATTCATTTTTAGTTCAGAAAGTACTTGACTTTTCATAGTTGGTCTCCTCTCCTTATTTATTTTCCATAAGATGCGTTCTCTTCATTATGTTTATTATAATACGCAAATGTCGGCCTGTCGAATAAAAAATAACCCAGCAGTCGAAGTATACTCATACCCATAGATATATCAATACCATCAGATATCATGCACCCTATTGAATATAGCAACTGTCATGATTCAACTTGCAGTGCATTTGTTGCTGCTGCCGCAGCTATGGCTGGAACTTGTTAAATGACCCATGGGAAGCTCACTCTTTAGCTAACCGCGGTTATTGGTAATCGCTGCATTTAAAAACCAACAGGCAAACAAGCCAAGACATATTGTAATTATTCAAGCAGGAATGCAGAATTATAACCGCACGACTTTACAAACAGGTTTCAAACATCATTCCCGATGCCTGGATCAACAGCCAGAATTATATTGTCTATTTTATTCACATAAAATAGACAATATAAAGTAAGAAAGCACTCACGCCATTGTGGGTGCTCTCGCTGATATGGTGGAAAGGTTTAACCAACTAACCTTTCCTGAAGGAATTCTGCAATCCGGTTATATAACCGAAAAGTTTCAATAATTAGTCTGACTCTAATTATCTACTCCTTGATATTCTTATTATATCACTTTACTTTTAAATTTTCCAAAAATATTTTTATTTTTTACTTTTATCAGAAGCGTCATATATTCAGGCATTATTCTATACTAATTTCCTTATCATATTGAATATAAAGTGATACAAATCATACACATTCAATGTTTTACGCTCTATACAGAAAAGAAACTACTTCCCTCTTTCTTCTCTTCATCAAAGGAGTATCTTATAACACATTAGAATATACCCATTTTTTAATTATGCTATCTGTAATTATTTTGCTGTTTTGCTTTCTAAAAATAACGAATATTTCAAAAGAGCACCACTTCAAATGTAAAAATTGTACGCTTCTTTTAAAGTTTCTCCCTATTTATTGTTAATTACCCTTCATTTTTTCTTGGCATTATTTCAAATGCTCTGTTTGCAAAAAAAAACGAAGTTGGATGTATCAAAAAAAGACTGTCATCATAAGTCATAAAACGATTTTATCATGGATATCTATCTGTCACATAAATTTTAAAATGACCTGTTTCATGTATGCATCTTTCAGAGCCTTCAGATAGGATTCAATTTCCGTCGATCGTTCAGGACGTAATTGAATTACAGATTCCAGAAATTCTTTAGATACTTCATATTCTTTGATGCCTATTGGTTCATCATTAGCCGCCTTTTTTAAGGTTTTCATAAGGGTACTCATTTTTTCTTGAAAATTATCGGAAACGGTCTGCGGTGACGTTTTTTTGCAGCCTGCGCTGCAAGTATCACCAACACTGCAAAAATTGCAGCTATTTTTTTCTTTGTCCATCGTTATACTGTCCCCTTTCTATTATTGAAGTATCGTATCCTTTCGATTTAAAAAATACTATTATCTATTATTATAATTAACGAGACCATTTTCGTCCAGCTAATAATAGCAAAATTTAACCTCGGCTCCAATCATACCCTATGGAAACAAACGGCAGCAAATACAGCCTATCTTAAACTTAATAGGTTGGTTTCTCCCATAGATACTCTGTCTATATTGCATACTGCCTGCATCCTCCTAATAAAAAAACACCGGCATTGCGCTGGCGTTTTTTATTACTTCCTATTTTGATAAAATGTCATCGATTGCTTGACACATTTCAAAAATAAGGTTATCACAATGATCTTTCCTTGCAACACCTTTTTTTACTGCTTCTGATAATAACACAGCACAATCAGTCGTAGCATGATTCATCCGAAATGTTTTGATAATATCCAATGCTTCTTTTTGGTTCACACCCTGTTTTCCTAAAATCATAAGTGCCCCGCTTAGAGCACCACACACAGAACCATGAAGCATGCCGCCCCCAAAAAAGCTTCCCATTTTCTTTGCTTCTTCCGCTTCCATCCCCATGTCTGCAGCAAACGCAACCAGTAACGATTGTGTACAATTACAATTTGTTGTATTACGTATTTTTCTAACCGTATCCAAATGACTCATTCTCTTTATTCTCCTTTTTCTGTTCAATAGTATCAGTATACTCTAACTATGAAAAATTTCCATAGTTTCAAACATAAAACCGGCAACGGATTATCCGCAGCCGGTTTTATGTTTAAAGATGCTGATATCATACAAAAGATGACTTTGTCCCCATGAACAAAGGAAAACAACACATATCTTAATTTTCGACATATGTCATTTTTCTTCCCATTATAGTATTTATATTGACATATGTCAATATAAATACTATTTTTTACAATATTTTTATTATTGCAGCGCTTGCCCCAGTCGTTTAATCCCTTCGGGAATGGCATCCACAGGTGTATTCGAATAGCTCAGACGAATATAATTATTTTTATTTTTTTCCGGGAAAAAACCGCCGCCAGGAACAAATGACACCTTCCAAAAAGCGGTTGTCTTCTTCAGCAATTCTTTGTCATTCATAAGCATTGGCAGTTTCAGCCAAACAAAGAAGCCACCTTCAGGTACAACATACGAAATGGTATCTGGCAAATATTTTTTAATCGCCTCTATCATAGTATTTCTTCTTTTAAGATACACTTGACGTACAGAAGCCACCCGGGCCTTCCAATCACTATTTGTCAAATAATAATATGCTAAAAATTGATCTATTGTACTGCTTTGTGAATCGCTGGTTCCTTTCAATAGAACATATTTCTGCAATATGGAAGTATCTGCACAAATCCAGCCAATACGCAGTCCAGGACATAGTGTTTTTGAAAAAGTACTTAAATAAATAACCCTTCCGCTTGTATCAAAACTTTTTATAGGTGGCAATTTTTCTTCAATAAAGCGAATCTCACTGTATGGTGCATCCTCAATCACAGGAATACCATATACCGCTGCCAGCTCTGCTATTTGTTTACGTTTTTTTAAGCTCATATAGCTTCCTGTCGGATTTTGAAAGTCAGGAATGGTATATATAAATTTGGCATCTCTATGTTTTTCTAGAGCTTGCTGCAAAGCTTCTATATTCATTCCGTCACTTTCCACCGGAATACCTATGCATTGTGCACCAGCTACTGAAAAGGTATTCAATGCTCCCAGATATGTTGGAGTTTCACAAATAACAGTATCGCCCGGATTAACAAAAAGCTGAGCAGAAAAATTAATTCCCTGCTGGGACCCTGTTGTAATCATAATATTTTCAGTGTCTGTCATAACACCTGCTTCCTTCATGACGACAGCAGCCAATTTCTCCCGCAATAGCCCGAACCCCTCTGTCGTTCCATATTGCAAAGCTTGTACTAATTCTCCTTTTGAAAAAAGTACATGGAAAGCCGTACTTATATCAGACAGCGGAAATACGGCTGCATCCGGCCGGCCCGCCGAGAACGATATCATATCCGGCTTATCATATAACGGGTTTCGAATATCTGACTGAATAAATCTTTCTACACACGTTGCATACGCTGACATACATTCCCTCCTTATATAAAAAACACAATGAGGTATTAACAAAATAGTGTTAATACCTCATTGTATACATTGCATGAAATTTTTAAAATTCCTTGTATATTCCTTCCTCACGCTTCTTCGAAGCACCCTTGGAGATATAGGTTCCCAACACTATAGGATACCCTTTCCGTTCAATGATTTTTTTTATATATTCCAAGTGAGGACAAGGCGGACGATGATAATTATCGGAACAAATACAGGAAGCCAAATGAATAATTATATTTTCTTTGTTCTCTTTATACCGGTTTATTTTTCGCAGCAAGTCTTCTAGTTTGCCAGCCAGTCCAGCACCACAGCATCCGCCGCAGGTAAACATAATATAGCGGGCATCTGCCGGATAGTTTTTAAATTTTCCGGTCCGGTCATAAAAAGTTTTCATACAAGCATATCCGACACATCGCTGGCTGACAATTTGGCACTGAACAATAACAACAAGTTTACTCATATGGGTTCCCCCTGTATTTATATCATATTTTAATATATGTTATTATACAGACTGCAACAAATTATGTCTATATGGCCATTCTATTTATTTTTCCTTCTTTATGTTCTTCACAAGCTGTTGAAATTTCATGGCACTATTCAACATAATATTGATACCTATAGAAAATGCATTTTCATCAATACGGAACTTAGTGCTATGAGTAGGATAGGTATACCCTAGTTTATCATTTCCCATTCCGACAAAGTAGAAACATCCTGGAGCTTTTGTAAGATACTGAGAAAAATCTTCTCCTCCCATTCCCGGATCCATTTCAATTACCGTATCCGGACCATACAATTCATTGGCCGCAGCAACAAGCTCCCGCGTATATTCAGGTGTGTTGTAAAGGAAATTATAGCCTGTCTGATACTCACAAACGGCAGTCATCCCAAACGCATCCGCATATGCTTGTGCAATATGCTGAATATGATCAGCGATAAGCTGTCTATTTTTCTCGGAATATGTTCGGACCGTGCCGCGGATTACCGCCGTATCAGGAATTACATTATCAGCTGTACCTGCATGAAGCTGGGTTACTGTCAAAACAGCAGTTTCTTTAGCCGGAATCTGCCGTGACACAATTTGCTGCAGCGCCGTCACAAGTTGTGCCGCAACCGGTATCGGATCAAGACAATTTTCCGGAGCCGAACCATGCCCGCCGCTCCCTTGAATAGTAATTCCAAAGCAGTCGGAATTTGCTGTCATATACCCTTCTCTGACTCCTATATGTCCTACGCTATATTGAGGAGCCGCATGCTGTCCAATAATAGCATCTACCCCATCCATGACTCCCTTTTGCACAAGTTCTTTAGCCCCACCGGGAAAGTATTCTTCCGCAGCTTGAAAAATAAAGACAAAAGATCCCGATACATTTTTTTTATTTTCAGCCAGCACATGTACCGCACCCAGCAACATTGCCGTATGCGTATCATGACCACAGGCATGCATAATTCCCGGTCGTTTAGAAGTAAAAGGTACCCCGCTTTCTTCTGGCATTCGAAGCGCATCAATATCCGCCCGCAGCGCAATTGTCGGACCCGGTTTATCCCCTGACAAGCGGGCCACAACACCGGTTGCCGCTACCCGTTCATATGTTACTCCCGGTAAATCTTTAATTTGTTCAATAATATACTCTGTCGTCTCAAATTCTTCAAAAGACGCTTCCGGATACTCATGCAAATGTCGGCGCCATTCCTTCACCTTTGGTATAATCGAATCAACAGATTCTGCAAATACATTCATTTCTATCCCCTCTATGAATTAGTTTCTTTCTTTTTCCCCAATTGTTCTGCATATTTTTGTTTATACATGGGCAGCTCGTCTTCCGAACAATATATAAAATGTTCCGGACCAATTTCGTACATATCCGCCTTAATTTCCTTTGGATATCGATGGATCGACGGATCATAGTCAATACGCCTGCGCTTCCGTTCTTGCTGTAAATCCGTTAGCGGCGATGCAGAAAGCAAGGAAATCGTGTATGGATGAAGCGGATAATTATACAATTCATCTGCTTCAGCCAATTCTAAAATTTTACCATCCTTCATTACGCCGATACGGTCACTAATATATTTTACCATCGCCAAATCATGTGCAATAAAAAGATATGTCATTTCTCTTTCCTGCCGTAATTGAATAAGAAGATTGACAATCTGTGCCTGGATTGATACATCCAAAGCTGATAAACATTCATCGGCAATAATAAAATCAGGCTTTACACACAAGGCTCTGGCAATGCCGATACGCTGACACTGTCCTCCTGAAAATTCTGTAGGATACCGATTAGCATACGAACGATTTATACCGACAATATCCATCATTTCATACACTTGCTTGTTTACTTCTTCATCCGTAGAACAAATGCCATGGACACGCAATGCATCTCCGATAATTTTCTTCACAGGTATTCTCGGATTCAGCGAAGCAAACGGATCTTGAAAAATCATTTGCATGGATTTACGAAATTTCAGCATTTCATTTCGTCCATGAATATCCGTAATATCTTCTCCTTTGTAAATAACCCGTCCGTCGGTAATATCCTCTAATTTTATCAGCGTTCGTCCCGTAGTAGATTTACCGCTTCCCGATTCGCCTACTAGTCCGAATGTTTCTCCTTTGTATATAGTGAAGGATACATCATCTACAGCTCGTACCTCACTTTTTTTTCGTGGATTAAAAATTTTATGTAAATTACGTACCGTAAGAATTGCTTCTTTTTTACTGGCCGCTTGCGGCATGGCTTCCGACATAAGCTTCACCTCCTTTATCCTTTTTCATAAAAGAATTAAAAATATGCTGCCGCCGTATAATTTCCGGCGGTGGTGTAACTTTTGGCGCATCAGGATGCAAAAGCCAAGTGGCCGCTGCATGAGAATCACTTACCGTAAAGAAAGGAGGTTCTTCCTCAAAATCAATAGCCAGTGCATATGCATTTCTAGGTGCAAAGGCATCTCCTTTAGGCATATGCAATAAATTAGGCGGTGCTCCCGGAATGCTATATAAGGACGCATCTTTCGTATCCAAAGATGGCATAGAACAAATAAGTCCCCAGGTATACGGATGCTGCGGATTATAGAAAATTTCTTCAGCTGTTCCTATTTCTATAATGCGGCCTGCATACATAACAGCTACCCGGTCTGCCACATGCGCCACAACCCCCAAGTCATGGGTAATAAATATGACCGACATATTGAGTTTAGCTTTAAGATCATCAATAAGATCCAAAATTTGTGACTGTATTGTAACATCCAGTGCAGTCGTAGGTTCATCGGCAATAAGGATATCCGGCTTACAAGCCAGCGATAAAGCTATCATAACGCGTTGACGCATACCGCCTGAAAATTGATGCGGATAATTTTTGCAACTTTCTTCGGGATTGCGTATTCCCACAAGTCTCATAAGTTCAATGGCTTCCGTCATAGCCTTATCCTTAGGCATTTTTTCATGAATCAGTATAGATTCTGCAATTTGCTTTCCTACGGTCATTGTTGGATTCAAAGAAGTCATAGGGTCTTGGAAGATCATTGCGATCTTCCTCCCCCTTATTTTTTCCATTTCCCGCTCTGATAACTCAAGCAGATTTTTACCTTGATACAGTATTTCACCTTGATCATATATTGTATTTTTTTGAGGAAGCACTCTGTTAATGGCTTTCATGGAAACTGATTTTCCCGAGCCTGATTCTCCCACAATTGCCAATGTTTCCCCTTTTTTTAAATCAAAATTCACACCGCGAACGGCTGATACTTTGCCGTCTAACGTTTGAAATGATATAGTCAAATCTTTAACGCTTAAAATTATTTCACTCATCATGCCGCTCCTCTCTGTCTGAGTAATAGCCGGGGCTTCCATTATTCAAAATGCCATTCATTAATATCATCCAATGAACCTTCCCAGAAATCTTTGATGCCGCCTTTAAGATTTTTGCTTTGAGCCATAATATAATCCGTTTCATATAAAGATGTAACAAATTGATTATCCCGCATATATTTTTGAATTTCAACATATGCCGTTTTACGCTGATCTGCCGACGTCATCGCAGCCGCTTTTAACATCATATCCGTAAGTGTTGGGTCATCCGTGTGCGCGAAGTTGCTGCTGCCGCCGGGAATAAAATAGGAACTGTAATCCGGATCTGCCGTAAGACCGTATCCCAAAAGCAACAGTTCATAATCGCCTTTTTTAGCATTTCCAAGGACGGTAGGGAAATCTAATTTTTGTTGCTTTACATTCAATCCAATCGCTTTAAGATCTTGCTGAATCAGATCTGCTGACTGTTCACGCAATACATTTCCCAAAGGAACTTGCAAGGTTAATTCTTTCGATGTATCAAATCCAGAAGCAGCTAATTCTTCCTTAGCTTTAGCAGGATCATATGGCAGTGGTTCCACGCTCTTATCATAAACCGGGCTAGCCATAGTATATACGGTCGGAACTACTTGTGCTGTTCCCTTATAGAGCTGATCAACAAGTTGTTTTCTATTGATGGCCATTGTAACTGCACGGCGGAACTTAACATTAAACATAGGATTGCTGTTATTTACTTCCAAATACTGTCCCGCAAAAGAAGGTGCTGTTTTAACAATCAGTTTACTATCTTTTTTCAAAACATCCAAATCCTTGACAGGGATGACGCCTATGCCGCCGCCCGCTGCTAATTGCACATTACCAGACTTAAGTTCCGTTACGAGGTTAGTCCCATTCATCACCCGAATAAATAGTTTTTTCAATTTGGGTGCACCCTTGTAATAGTCTTCATTGGCTGCATATTCAACATGATCATTAGTAACATAAGCCACAAACTTATATGCACCGCTAGTCACTGTCGGTTTTGTTGCTGCTTCTGAATTAGCAATAGCTGCCGGATCAATCTTTTCAAATACATGTTTCGGTACAATATATACCTCAAACCCTAACATACTTTTTAAATAATTGGGATCTACAGGCGCTTTTGTCTTAAAAACAACCGTCTTTTCATCCTTGGCTGCAAGTCCCGGAATCGCATCGCCGCTAACTAATTTTCCCTTATCATCTACACCTTCCAGCATATTAATATACGTTCCTTTAGATGTTTCTACCTTAGGATTCGCTATTAAATTAAGTGTATACACTACGTCAGCTGCGGTAACTGGCGTACCGTCTGTCCATTTTGCTTTAGGATTAATTTTAATAGTAAAGTTTTGATTATCCTGAGATTCAAAACTTTCTGCTAATTGTGGTGTAAATTTATTAGGTTCCGGCATTCCCAGCAATGTATCATACATAAAACGAATTGCAAACTGTCCAGCGATCCCCGGATTAAACAATGGATTAAATGAATCCGGCGCATTTGTCATTCCTATATACAAGGTATCTCCCGTTTTTCCGCCAGCTCCACCTTTATTTCCGCCGCATCCGCTAAGCATAGCTACACCTACCAACATAGAAACACCCAAGATAAGGCTTTTTCGTTTACGCATCCAATTTAACAAGCCCATGATCATACCCCTTTCTTATTTTCAATACAACTACAATACTATGTTCTATTTTGAATCTCCATCTATCGCTTCATTAAGTCCGTCACCCAAAAAGTTTATCGTGAGTACAGCAATAAGAATAGCAATTCCCGGCGGAATCCAACGCCAAGGTTCTTCTGATAAAATAGTAATAGATTGAGCACTCGTCAACATATTACCCCAACTAGCTGCCGGTGGCTGTACTCCCATTCCCAGAAAGCTTAAAGAAGCTTCAATAAGGATAGCCGATGCAATACCAAACGTACAATTAACGAGAATCGGTGATAACACATTTGGCAAAATATGTTTAAATACAATGGTTCCTGGGGAATAGCCGGTAACAATGGCTGCCGATACATAGTCTAATGATTTAACACGAAGCACTTCGCCTCTGACCAATCGGCAAATAGGCGGCCATCCCATGAATCCCATTACCAGCATAACGGTTATCATATTTGGTCCTATTAAGCTAACAATAACAAGAATAATCATAAATTGTGGATACGCCATAAACACTTCCGTAATCCGCATAATAATACTATCAATTGCTCCGCCAAAATATCCCGATAAAAGTCCCAAGGTGATGCCAATAGCTGCATAAATAATTACTGAACCGATGCCGACAATCAGAGAAACCTGAGAACCATAAATCAAACGGCTCAATACATCACGCCCTACATCATCTGTTCCCAGCAAATGTGCAATTGATGGTGCTTCGTCAAAAGCACCTACTGTCTGTACCGGATTATATGGAGAAATAATCGGAGCCAGCACAGCTAAGAGTATAATCGCAAAAAACAAAAACATGCTCCAATACGCTACTCGATTCTTACAGAAACGCCGCCATGTAATTTTCCCCCAAGATTCCACTTTTTCCGCATTCTTCTTCTGTTCCGCTTTTTCTTCTTGAATAAATTCCGGATTAAACTGACCTAACATGCCGTTTTGATGAACTAAGACTAATTTTTCCGCATCCATATACGCTTCCCCCTTTATTTACTGTATTTGATTCGCGGATCAATGACGGCATACATGATATCCACCAATAGATTAGCAGCCAGTACAGCAACCGCCGATAAAATAACAATAGCCATAAGTATCGGATAGTCACGTGAATTAATAGCAGCAACTGTCAATGAGCCAATTCCCGGCCATTGAAAAATCTGTTCCGTTATAACGGCACCACCAATAACCTTAGGAAGATCCGTCCCAATAACTGTAACAATGGGAATCAGAGAATTGCGAAAAACATGAGCAGACAAAATTTGTTTCTGATCTAATCCTTTTGCCAAAGCGGTGCGAATATAGTTTTGACTTAATACATCCAATACACTCGCCCGAACATACCGAATCATATTGGCGGAAAACTGTGACGCCATAACAATTACTGGTAAAACAAGGTGCATCATTCTATCACCCATATCATTTTCTGCTCCGAGAACCGTCATGCCACCGGTCGGAAAAATATCAATTTGAACAGCAAAGAGATAAATCAGTGCCAATCCTAAAAAAAATGGCGGAAAAGATACATTGAAAAATGTCCAGCCAATAATAGCTCGATCGACCCAGGAATTTTTACGTAACGCTGCTATTATTCCCAAGGGAATTGCCGATACATAGGCTACAAGCAAACTAATACTCATAAGTATTAAAGTCGGACTAAGACGCTGCCCGATAATCTCCAATACAGGTTGCCGATTGCCAAAGGAAAATCCCATATTACCACTTAAAAAATTTCCAATCCAATCTACATACTGTACAACTAACGGTTTATCCAACCCTAATGCTGCTCTTGTAATTTCAACCTGAGCCTGTGTCATATCCGGTGTAATATACATATCTGCCGGGTCACCCGGTGTCAGGTGTACCAGGACAAATGCACCTACGGATATAAGAAAGAGAACAGGAATCGAAATAGCCAGTCTTTTTAAAATATACATACCCACTTGCATTTCCCCCCTTTAAATGATTGCGTTATTGTCATATGGTTCTCTGCGAATTCTCCATGTAGATATTAATTTTAACCACCTCATTCCTTAAATAAATAAAAAAAAAGCAATGGTATACATATAGCACCATTGCTTTGATTTATTATTACACTAATTAATTTAATAGTCAAGTATATTATTTATAATATTTAATTTATTACAAATCTATATGGCAATATTTTTATAATCATGCTGCTTTTCTTTTTTATCTGATTCATCAATTTATCCACTTGGATTTCTTCCCATACTTGTGCTATACTACATATGTACCGCACAGCATGGGGACGTAAAGGTTTCGACGGTGGCGGTTGTATCATAAATAGCGAGCCGGGGTGTCATCTGCCCGTAAATCGGTGAAAACGTTAAATTAAACGCTAAAGAAGAAAATTTTGCCTTAGCTGCTTAATGCAGCTAACGTCTCTTTCTGCTAATCCTGCGTGCAGATTGCAGACGTCATCTAGCAGGATACCTATCAACTTTGCCTGAAAGCTGACAAGGGAACCTTACAGGCTGGAGCAGTTTAGTTTGTCCTTGTACGAACACTGCTTAAGATAATCAACAAGGTCTGCGCTCGGAGAAGTTTATGGGGCAGCGTTATCGGACAGGAGTTCGACTCTCCTCGTCTCCACCATTTATATGTACAAAAAACGGAGAATGCATTTTGCATTTCTTTTTTCCCCAACAGAAATCCGAATGATTTTCAAAAAATCATTCGGATTTCTATTTTTAATTCAGTTATATAATTTTGAAAACAAACAAGTACCTGTATATATCTAGTACTCTATATTTCAGATATGTATGCCACAAAAAAGCCTTGTTGTATAATATACTAATGCATACCTACAATAGGACCATGTAGTATTGCTAAATCATCAATTCGACTATCAACGATTATCCCAGATTTTCCCATATTACGACATAACAAGTGTTTTACCACTTACTGATTATTTTACTTTACCCTCCATACCGAACAACCGCATATACTTTTTTACGTTTTTATATGTTCCTTCAACAGCTGCCGTACTAAAGTCAAAATATCCAGCATCACGTTTTACTGCCGCCGTATTTCGTATATAAGCAGCAACACTATCATATGATGCCGTAGCAATATTGATCTTGCGGATTCCATGATGGATACAATCCCAAAAATCTTCGCGTGTAAGTCCCGTACCACCATGTAATACCAACGGGCACTCCACGACTGAAGCAATTTCCTTCAGCCGTCCAATATGCAGCTTTGGCTTTTGTGTATAATGACCATGCGCAGTTCCAATCCCAATTGCTAAGGCATCCACCCCTGTTTCTTCAATAAACTGTTCCGCTCCTTCAACAGTAGTAAGAAGTTCATCCTCACTGTACGTTTCCTTCGCTCCGCCAATACAGCCAACTTCTCCCTCAATTTCTGCTCCGTAAGAGTTACATAATTCCTTGATTTTCCGTGTCATTGCTATATTTTGTTTCAACGGATATTTAGATCCATCAAACATAACCGATGTAAAACCTAATTTCAATGCCATCTCTATTGTCTCCCACGTTGTTCCATGATCAAGATGGACAGCGACAGGGACCGATGCTTGCCGTGCCGCAGCCAGCATCAACGGACCTAATACAGATAATGGTGAATATGCTAATCTGCTTTCCGCAATCTGTAGCAATAAAGGTGCCTGAAGTTCTTCTGCCGCTTTAACTGCCCCCATGGTCATTTCCATATTAGAAACATTAAAGGCTCCTATCGCATATGAATTATCTCGTATAGGAGAAAGGAGTTTGCTCATTTTCACAAGTGTCATATTCAACTATCCTCTTCTCTAATAACATTATTCATCATACTATTCTTTTCTCTCTACAATGTCAAGCAGGAATATGATATATAATAATATAGCAAATAGAGTTACACTACTATTTCTTTCAAAACAACCGTTCCTGTATCGACAAACAAATCTCCAGACCGCTTTTTCATAATCAACAATTATGCTAAGCGTCACAAAATAAAAACAATTTTTAAGCACATCCGTGCATCAAAAACCTTATCCGCCCATTAATGAAAGTAGTCGATTTACGATTTTTTAAAGTAGTTAAAGTAGTATTATTTAAACACATATATACGTGTTATATATATAAAACAATCACTAGTAATTTTTATAACATATAGTTTTAATGTTAAAATTTTAATATAAAAGAAAAGCACCTGTCCGATATGTATCGATACAGGTGCTTTTCCAAAGGTGGATGTATTATCTATCTATATGAAGGATGGAGGTTTCAGGGTTTACCTCTTTTACTCTCGCTAACTTTGACAGACGCTAAAAATGTAGTATACTGTAAAAATTACTTGAGTATATAATAATAAATTTTTATTATCATTTTTAATATCGCATCATGCTTATTAAAATTATAAAGTACTATTTCTTCTTCTGCAATATATACACCTATATTTTCTTTAAAAAAATATAGTAGCACAAGCGAAGTAAATTCAAAAACATCCATTTTATCAAATGTATCGCTATTTTTTCAAGTGGCACTATAATAAGTACCACTTTTATTTTAGGCTTTTTGCATAACTTATTTCTATATGAATAGAGGAAAATAAAATGAATATATATATTTTTTACACCTTATTAAGTCAATTCATTTGGGGATTATTGCCCTTGTTTTGGCTGCTGCTTAATCAAATTTCCCCTTTATATACATTGGCAACACGAATTATTTGGTCTGCAGCCTTATGCTTTGTCTTAATTTTACAAAAAAAACTGCTGCCGGAACTAAAACATATATTAGTAGATAAAGCGCAATGGCCTTATATTATGGGTGCTTGTATTTTTATCACGTTAAATTGGGGAACGTTTATTTATGCCATTACGCAAGGCTTCATTTTACAAACTAGTCTGGCTTATTTTATGAATCCTATCGTAGTTATTCTCTTCGGTGCATGTTTATTTCATGAAAAGCTGGAATGGCTGCAACGTATTTCCATTATTTTGGCTGCTGCAGGTGTACTTGCTGCATTTTTTTTATATGGACAATTCCCATATCTAGCCCTTACCATTTGTTTTTCTTGGTCTTTTTACAGCATGATGAAAAAGAAAATACGTTTAGAAAGTCAAGTGTCCGTATTTATTGAATCCGTATCCATGGTACCTTTTTCCATTTTATTTATCATTTACAGTGAATATACAAACATTGGAGCATACGGAATACTGCATGGTTGGCAATGGATTCTTCTGCCTATGACCGGAATTGTTACAGCGGTTCCTATGATGCTTTTCACAACAGGTGTCAAAGGCACTCCCTTTACAGTTTCAGGTATATGCATGTATTTTTCTCCCAGTATGGCGCTAATCATTGGACTTTGTACCGGGGAAACATTAACAATACCGCTACTTATAACTTTTATCTGCACATGGATTGCCGTCGCCCTTTATCTACTCGGTTCATTTCATACAATGCACCGCTTGCGCAATAATGCAATAAAAAGAATCAAAACATATAAATAAAGAAGGAGTGCCGCATGCAGTGATTTTCACTGTTTCGACACTCCTTCTTTATTTATATTCCTATATGAGATTACGATTTAAACAATAAACCAGTGCATAAACAACATAGAAACACATGCATTAATACCACTGCTAACCATAAGCAACGGCCAATATTTTACCGGAACATCGGCAACTCCGAGAAGACGCCCCATATACTGCAATTGCGCTCCGATAAGGAAATAAGCAGGAGCCATAATCGTAATATGCACAGGATCCAACAATCCGTTCGCTGCCATACTGACAGTAAGTCCTACCGCAGCAGAACTGGAAAGCCACGTCGTAAGCAATACAGTTATAGCTTCTCCTGGAAGTCCGAAAACAGCCATGACCGGTCCGAATAAAGTACCTAATACTTTCATTACTCCAATAATATTTAATATTTCAGCAATTGTATACGCCATCAAAATATTAGGCATCAAATTGTTAACAGCAATTTTCCATCCCTTGCGGGCTCCTATAATAAAAATGTCAATAGGATTATTTGTTTCATTTGGTTGTTGTGTTGCATTTGCCATATTTATGCTTCCCCCTGTCCTGCGTCTTGTACTTTTTCATTTTGAAAATCTTTTTTATACACCGTATTTAACATAATTTGTACAAATTTTGCACCTGTAAATTTTAATACGAACATAACCACTAAGGGCAGCCATATGGGACATACTAAAAAAGCAAAATAAGCGGATCCAATAGTAAAATAATTACTGATAAGTCCTGCCCCGGAATACTGCCAAGCACTAATAATAATCAACTCTTTTTTTGTTATTAATTGGTCATCGTAAAGTCCCTTCGTCAATGCCGCTCCCGCATCTGTACTTTGCAAATCAGTAATGAGGGCCAGCCCGGTCAACCCCGGGATACCAAGGAACGGACGAAGCAGCGGAGTAAGTAAGCGATGAGCCGCTTTGATCGCACCATAATGAGAAAACACTTCTAAAAAACCTAATGCCAACATCACTCCCGGAGCAAGAGATATAGCAAATAAAAAACCTGCTCGGGCACCGGTACCTCCAGCACCCAGAAAATTATTTACCTCCGGCTTTTTCATGGTACCAAAAGCTCCTGACAACGTTGTAAAATCCATTGCACTTAACCATTTCAGGCCTTCCAGCTTCATGAAAACTCCAGAAAAAAATAATACAGCAACAAGTAACGCTATATACCCTTTGACACCAATATGCCCGAATTTCACGCCTTCAGCTCTGAGTTTTGCAGCTCTGGCCATTTTTTCTCCTGCAGCATTTACTTGTGGTTGCTGCTTTTCATTTGTCGAATTTTGAGTATCCACGTGTACTCCTCCTTTAGTTAAAAAGTATAATTATATATTTGACATGAATTAAAGTGTATATAATTATATAAATATAGTCAATAGTAATATCCTTATTTAAAGCTGTTCTTCATTATATAAGTTTAAGTATTTAACATTTTAATATTTGCATGATATAATTATAAATATTAAATTTTTTTGGGGGGAATTGCATGTCCAGAGTATTAGATTTATATAATTATTTACATACCATTCCTGAATTAGGAATGCAAGAAAGAAAAACATCTGCTTTTCTGGCTGACCAGCTGGAAAACGCCGGTTATATCGTTACACGCAATATAAACAATGCAACCGGTGTTATGGGAATATACGATACGGGAATAACCGGACCCACATTAGCATTGCGGGCCGACATGGATGCTTTAGGCCATATGATAAACGGGAGCTTATGTGCCCGCCACTCTTGTGGTCATGATGCCCATAGCTCCATGGTTTTAACTGCTGCCGAAAATCTAATGCAATCTCACGCCTTAAAAAAAGGAAAATTAAAGATCCTTTTTCAACCTGCTGAAGAATTAGGCACCGGAGCAATTTCTTTATTAGAAGGCGGTGCCCTTGATGATGTCGATATGGTATTAGGCCTTCACTTACGTCCCAAATCAGAAGTTCCGCTCGGGCAAGCTACACCGGCTATGTATCATGCTGCCAGCCAACGTTTAAAAGCTGTTGTGCATGGAACCCGTGCACACGGTGCCCGCCCTCATCTTGGCGTCAATGCCATTGAGGCTGCTTCATTAGCCATCATGTCAGTTGCCACTATTCGCATGGATCCCAACATATCCTACAGCATTAAACCTACACAATTTGACTGCAACTCAGGTGTAACAAACGCAATTCCAGACGAAGCAACTATTATTTGGGATGTTCGAGCTGAACAAAATGATATCATGACAAATCTTTTGACTAAGGCAAAACAGGCCATTGAAAATACCAGTCTTTCTATGGGTGCTGCGGCTGATGTCTCTTGGTATAACCTGGTACCTGCCGCCGTATATACCGATGATGCCATTGCTTTATATACAGAAGCAATTGAAGCTGTACTAGGCAAAAAAGGAATATGCGATCCCGGAAAGACAGCGGGCGGTGAAGATTTTCATAATTTTATTTTACAGAAACCACAGATTCATGCTGGTTATTTTGGACTTGGCTGTGATCTCGAACCGGGACTTCATCATCCTGATATGCATTTCAATACAACTGCACTTGCCACAGGTACAGCCATTCTTGAATATGCTGCAAAAAAATATTTAGGGTAAAGGAGTTTTTACTATGTCCAATGTATTGACACATTACAACTATTTGCATGCTATTCCCGAACCTGGATTGCAGGAATTTAAAACTGCCGCATATTTAGCAGCTAAGTTAGAAGCCGCCGGCTATGCAGTTACCCGCCATATCGGTGGTGCCACTGGAATAGTTGGCATATATGACAGCGGTCTCCCCGGACCTGTACTCGGCATACGCGCAGATATGGATGCCCTGACACATATTATAGAAGGGAAACCCGTACAGCGTCACACCTGTGGGCACGATGCCCATTGCGCAATGCTTCTTACCGCCGCAGAAGAAATTATAGCAGAAAACTCTATAAAAAAAGGAAAACTAAAAATTATTTTTCAGCCCGCTGAAGAAATCGGCGTTGGTGCTAAAATCATGCTGGGAGCAGGTGTCATCAATGATATTGATATTTTATTAGGAATGCATATACGTCCTATCCAAGAATGTCGCAGCGGTCAAATCATTGAAGCAATGTATTATTCCTCTTCCTGTACTATAAAAGCAGTCATCAAGGGGATTCCCGCTCACGGTGCCCGTCCTCATCTCGGAATCAATGCAATTGATGGCGCTATTGCCGCTATAACAGCAGTAAATGCAATACACATGAACCCCGTTGTCGCTTGCAGCGCCAAATGCACACGCTTTCTCTGCGATTCCGGTGTTACTAATGCCATTCCCGCACATGCCGCTATTACATTTGACATTCGGGCTCAATTTAATGATACGATGAAAGAACTCAAGGAAAAAGTAATTCGAGCTATTCACGCAGGCGCCGCTACGGTCGGAGCCACGGTCGAAAGTCTGGAAACTCCCACAGAATTACCGGCAGCTGAATTGGATCCTGAAATTACTAAAATACTAGGAGAAATCATAGTTGAATCCTTTGGTAAGGAAGCGCTGTGCCCGCCTTTTACTACGCCCGGGGGGGAAGATTTCTTCTGGTATACCTCTAAACTTCCCCACTTGAAAGCTGGATTTACAGGTTTGGGGGTGGATGCAGAACCCGGACTTCATCATCCTGATATGCACTTTGATACATCAGCTCTAGAAAATGGCGTTATGATTCATAAGAAATCTATTATAAGATTTCTCAATGAATCATATACTATTTAAAACAAATTTCAGATCCCACTGTTATCAAAAATGCATGATGCAAGTTTTTTTTCTTTAATTTATATATTGGTATTATATATTTTGATTGAATTATGATATACTATGTATATTAATCTTAAACTAAGCCATATGTCTTAATTGGCGCATATAGTTTATATTCTATAATTATATACTTAAAAAGAAAGGTGGTTTTTTTAATGAAAGAAGTTGTAATCGTAAGTGCCTGCCGTACTGCAGTCGGTAAATACGGCGGAGCCTTCAAAGATGTTTCAGCTATTGATTTGGGTGCTGTTGTAATTGAAGAAGCCGTTAAACGTGCAGGAATTTCAAAAGATATTATTGATGAAGTTCTTATGGGCAACGTGTTGCAAGCTGGTTTAGGACAAAATCCAGCCCGCCAAGCCATGATCAAAGCCGGTCTTCCTGTAAAAGTTCCTGCATTAACAGTAAATAAAGTTTGCGGATCAGGACTGCGTACGGTATCTATGGCTGCACAGTTTATTAAGGCAGGTGATGCTGATTGCATCATAGCCGGCGGTATGGAAAACATGTCGGCTGCTCCCTATGCTATTCCTAAAGCTCGCTGGGGATACCGTATGGGAAACGGCCAACTCATTGATATTATGATCAAAGATGGCCTATGGGATGCTTTTAATGATTATCATATGGGTGTCACCGCTGAAAATGTTGCTAAACAATTTGATGTCAGCCGTGAAGCACAGGACGAATTAGGATTGCGCTCTCAGATTAGATCCTGCGAAGCCATAAAAAACGGTGATTTCAAGAGTCAAATTGTTCCGGTCGTCGTACACGGCAAAAAGGGTGATACTATTATTGACACTGATGAATTTCCGCGCGAAGGCTCTACCAAAGAAAATCTCGCCAAATTGAAACCTGCCTTTATTAAAGACGGCACAGTTACAGCTGGCAATGCTTCCGGCATTAATGATGGAGCCGCTGCATTTGTTATTATGTCTGCTGATAAAGCCGCTGAACTTGGCCTCAAACCATTAGCCAAAATTATAAGCTATGCTTCGGCTGGCGTTGATCCTGCCATTATGGGTACCGGCCCGGTTCCTTCTTCACGTAAGGCCCTTGAAAAAGCCGGTTTGAACATTACGGACATAGACCTCTTTGAATTAAATGAAGCTTTTGCTGCCCAAGCAGTATATTGCTGCCGTGAATTGGGAGTTGATATGAACAAAGTCAACATTCATGGCGGTGCTATTGCTATCGGACACCCAATCGGAGCTTCTGGTGCTCGTATTCTTACAACGTTGCTCTATGGACTACAGGAAGTCGATGGCAAATATGGCCTTGCTTCTCTTTGTATTGGTGGCGGCCAAGGTACTGCCTGCATCGTAGAACGTATCAAATAATTATTGATTTTAAGTTGCAAAAAACATGGATTTTTTAATCCATGTTTTTTTTTGGTGGTTTTATATTTTATTATGATATAATTTTCTTATGAAAAACGGTATTATCATTCTAATAATTTATTAAAATACTTTTTCAAGTAAAAGATAAATTAAAATAAAATTAAAATATTCTTTTTCTATTGCATTATTTTGTGAAAAAATGTACTATATTATTGTTAGATTGTGAAAAACAGAACGATAAAAATATATTTCATTATTCCTGTAATTTTACCTTTTTTTATATAAATATATACAATGGTTTTAAGCAGCAGATATACTCTACTAGCTAAAATATATCTCATTATTTCACATTCAGAAAGGGTGGTTTTCAAATGAAAGATGCTGTTATCGTAAGTGCTGTACGTACTGCTATTGGTAGCTTCAATGGTGCCTTCGCTGATGTTCCCGTAGTAAATCTTGGAGTTACTGCAATTAAGGGTGCTTTAGACCGTGCTCAGAATGTACCTCTCGACCAAATTGACGAAGTATTATTCGGTAATGTAATTCAGGCCGGTCAAGGACAAAATACAGCTCGTCAGGCTATGCTCCATGCCGGTATACCCCAGGAAGTTCCTGCTCTCACCGTAAATAAACTGTGTGGTTCCGGACTTCGTTGTATCTCCTTAGCTGCACAGCAGATCCAGTTAGGTGATGCAAATATCATCGTAGCCGGTGGTATGGAAAACATGAGCAACGCTCCTTATGCTATTGCTAAGGGACGCCGCGGATATCGCATGGGCAACGGAGTATTCGAAGACTTACTGCTTCGTGATGGCTTAACTTGCACGGAAAATAATTATCACATGGGTGTAACTGCCGAAAATATTGCCAAACGTTTCGGTATTTCACGGGAAGATCAAGATGCATTAGCACTCCGTTCTCAACAGCATGCTTATACTGCTCAACAGGATGGCACTTTTGCCCGTGAAATCGTTCCTTATATAGTTCACAAGAAAAAGGGCGATATCGTTGTTGATAAGGATGAATTTATTCGTCCGAACTGCACAGCCGCAGATCTTGCTAAATTGCGTCCTGCTTTCATCAAAGACGGTACGGTTACAGCTGGTAATGCTTCCGGTATCAATGATGGGGCTGCAGCTCTTGTTGTTATGTCCGCTGATAAAGCAAAAGAGTTAGGACTCAAACCATTAGCTAAAATTCTTAGCTGGGCTTCTGCCGGTGTTGAACCCGCTATCATGGGTACTGGTCCGGTTCCATCTTCGCGCAAAGCACTTGCTAAAATTGGCATGACTATTGACGATATGGATGTTATTGAATTAAATGAAGCTTTTGCAGCACAAGCTGTATATTGCTGCCGTGAATTAAAAGTAGATATGGATAAAACAAATATCTATGGCGGCGCTATTGCTTTGGGCCATCCAATTGGATGTTCTGGTGCGCGTATTATGGTTACCCTTCTTAATGGCTTACAAGCTCGTGACGGTGAATTTGGTTTAGCTGCTCTCTGCATCGGTGGCGGACAGGGTACTGCTTGCGTTATCCAACGTTTAAAATAATCTATTTTCAGATAAATATAAAAAGCATGAATTCTTCGGAATTCATGCTTTTTATATTTATCTGAAATAATACCTTACTTCATTTTACGAAGTTCTATAATAAAAAATGTATATTTCTCAAATTTTATTATACCCCCGCTTTGTAATATTTCCATTTTTCAAACAACAACTATATAAATTATGCATAGTCATAAATTCATTTTTTTTATTTTTTATAAATTTAACTATTTAATTTTATATATAAAAATGATAAAATAAATTGATTTTAAAATTTCAAAATATATAATTATTATATTTGTTTTAAAGAAAGAAGGACTGATAATGAAAACTGTATGCCGTAAAATGTCTGTTGTCCAGCTCACCTTTGTGACAGCTGCCAATATGCTTGGTGCCGGCATTATCATGCTGCCAACCAAACTCGCCCAGGTAGGAACTATTTCTATTATATCATGGGTTATTACTTCTCTAGGCTCTTTAGCCTTAGCTATGACGTTCGCCAGGTGTGGAATGTTTTCTACAAAACCCGGTGGAATGGGCGGTTATTCTGAATATGCATTTGGACGAATAGGACATTTTATGGCAAATTATTCCTATGCTGTTTCTATCGTTATTGCTAATGTAGCTATTGCCATATCAGCCGTAGGGTATGGCGCCGAATTTTTCAGTATAACACTAACTCCCCTGCAAACGTGCATCTATACAATATCTTTACTTTGGCTTGGTGCTATTTTAAACTTTAGTGGCACACGCCAATCAGGCACACGCAGTACTATAACTATTTGGGGCGCTATACTTCCCGTTTTAGGAATCAGCATTATTGGCTGGTATTGGTTTGATCCTTCTTTATGGATATCTGCCTGGAATCCTAATAATGTGCCTTTAAGCGATGCTATCGGTAACTCTATTGCACTGACATTATGGTCTTTCCTTGGACTAGAATCGGCCGCTGTTAATATGGATGCGGTGGAAAACCCGCAAAAAAATGTTCCTATCGCAACCTTTGTCAGTACTGTCGCTGTAGCCATTATTTATGTTGCCTCTACCAATGCCATATTTGGAATCGTTCCCAATGATATTATTTTAACTTCTAACGCACCTTTTGGCATAGCATTTTCCTATATGCTGGGCTCTGAAATCGGAAAAATTGTTATGGGTCTTATGGTCATTTCCTGCGCAGGCTCATTGCTTTCCTGGCAATTTACTTTAGCCAGAGTATTTAAGACTAGTGCAGAACGCGGATTATTTCCAAAGATATTTGCTAAAGTAACAAATGCTGATGCCCCGATCCAGGGAATGATTATAATTCTCCTTATGCAGATGTGTTTATCTCTTATGACTATGAGTCCTACTTTAGCTGCTCAATTTGAACTTTTAGCAAATTTAGCTGTTGTGACAAATATCATTCCTTATATTCTTTGCGCAGCATCACTTAAGTCCATACTAACAAAAAAACATATAAGCAATAAAAGCTGCAATAGAAACCTTGCCTATTTTTTGGCAAGCATATCAATCATATATTGTGTATACGCACTAACCACAACAGAGGAAGCGGCCTTTATCGGCGGCGTCATTGCAGCCGGAATAGGTATTGTCGGTTATGCTATTAAATTTAATCTGCATAAGCAGCCATTTCCTATAGAAGATCATATAAAATAAAAAACCAGTGAGTGTATTATACGACCTCAATGAATCCATAAAAAAAGAGCTGCGAATTATATTCTCAGCTCTTTTTTACCCTATTAAGTAAGGCGGGTAACTATCCATCCATATTGTCTCTAAATGCCAGCATCACTATATTACTTACAGCAACAGCTATGGTGATTACGATTCCTTCATACACAAAGGGGGAAAAAAATACCAACAAATTATTTTGCAATACAGGCATCAGCGTAAATATAATAGTCCCCATAATAGATGTCTTTGTATTAAAAACCATAATGTTGATAAATATCCAGACAAATCCCATCACGAAAATTCGAATAAAAGAAATGATATGCATCCGCAACGTCATAGGCGAATGCTTTTTTGGATAAAAATAAAATGCAAAAGTTGCCAGAACAAAAACAGCAAAAAGGTATACCATACTGCTCATGATAATCGCTACGCCCATCAGAATTTGTCCAGACAAATCTGTAGTGGAAACAGCTGGAAATAAAAACATCCCCAACACCGAACAAGGTAACGGCAAACTATATAAAACAGGATCCAGAAATTCAGAATACCAAAAACTTCGTCTCCGTTCATGCCAATATGAAAACAAATTAGCAAGAGCATATTGCAAACAAACCAAAAAAAACATCCAGATTGTATACAATACCAATCTTCCCACATATATTTTCCAAATAGAAAAAGCCATAACTCCATTCAAAATCCCTAAACCAATAAACAGTCCCACAAAACCGCCATATAAAATAAAGGGAATACGCACATATGGCGATTCCCCCTTTTTTTTCATTTGGTGATAACGAAATACAACAGGTACAAAAATAGAGAGCAATAAAAATAATAATACAGAAATAGTAACAAGTCCCATGCGGTCTGTAGAAAATGCACCAAAAGGAATAGGTATTATCCACAAAAACAGCCAAATGACATGTTCCATCTTACCGGCCAGCTTATTTCTCATGAAATCCTCCTGTTATAGCCATATCCATATATCGTAATTGCGTAAGGATAAACGCTCCCAACATAGTCATGCTAACTTCCACATACATAAAAATAATAAAAACAATATCACGCGCCAATGTCGGCCATTCCCAAAAAGAAGAATTTTTCCATATATCTTCTATGGCCAAACTAAATACTGATAATGTTACAACAGCTATAATCCACATAATGACATAAGAACGCCGGCAAATAAAACGCTGTTGTCTTCCAAAACGCGCTTCATCAAAGCCCAGATACAGCAAAGGAATGCAAAAATACAGTACAAAATAAGAAATAAGCGCCACCACAGCACTGGATCCATTATGTATCGTATATGCGCCAATCGGTATCGGTATAATAAACAAACACATAAAAACACATTGACGCAAGATATCACGCCACCAACTCATTTTTCTACCTCCAACTGATTTATTTCACAATCATTAGTATACCAGATTTTTATTAAAAAAGCACAGGATATTTGCACACTTTATATAATTCCTGTTATAATAAACAAATAGATTAAAGGAAGGTACAGGATACTTATGACAAAAACATTTCAGGCTCTCGGGGTTACTCCCGCTCTTATAGAAATATTGAAAAAACAAGGTATACATTCTCCCACCATGATTCAGGAACAATCGATTCCTTCCATCTTTAAAGGACGGAACATATTAGCACAGGCGCAAACGGGTACCGGAAAAACGTATGCATTTTTATTGCCGGCATTACAACAAATTCAAGTCAATATCCATATGGAGCAGGTTTTAATTATTACCCCTACCCGCGAATTAGCAAAACAAACTGCTGATGTTGCACAAACATTTGCAGCACCAACAGGCATTGATATACTCAACTTAATTGGCGGAAAAACGATTGAAAACCAATTGCAAAAACTTCATCGTCATCCTCAAATCATTATTGGCACTCCGGGTCGTCTGCTTGATCATTGTGGACGTAATTCCCTTGATTTAAGCGGTGTCGGCCGAGTTATTGTTGACGAAGCAGATCAAATGTTGGCTGCCGGTTTTCTCGAAGATATAGATACACTTATCAGCATGACACCCAAACGCCGTCAACTCCTTTTTTTCTCTGCAACTATTCCTGATAAAATCAAGGCACTGGCAAAAAAACACATGGTAAATCCGTTAGTTCTCAATATTTTAGAAGGTTCAACTATTGCCTTGGAAAATATTGAACAACGTATTTATATGATTTCCGAAGAACATAAGTTAGACCGTCTCTGTCAAATGATAACAGAAATGAATCCATACTTAGCTGTTATTTTCTGCAATACAAAGGAACGAGCTTCCATACTATCCAGCCAATTACTCGCTAAAAATTTCAATCTGGGTGAACTTCACGGTGATATGTCTCAAGGCAGACGCACGCAAGTATTGCGAGATTTTGCACGGGCACGCACACAAATACTGGTAGCCACGGACATTGCTGCCCGAGGTATTGACATTGAAGGAATTACACATGTATTCAACTATGATGTTCCTCATGATGTAGATTACTATATACATCGTATCGGCCGAACCGGTCGTGCCGGAAATCAAGGTTTGGCCATCACCTTTGCTACTGCCGCAGACGAAAATTGGGTACGGCGCATAGAACACAATATCAAAGCAACTATTACAAAATATACTGCTTCAGGACAAATCAAAATAAAATCAAGAAATCAAGCACCTAAAAAGAAACAAGTCCTTAATGATAAATTACCCATCAGTTCCTATCAGGCAACAAAGAAAAAAACACAAAAAACATTACATCGTGGCAACGATAATCGTCGCCGCCGCAAATAGAACAGAAATAATACAAAACAAAAACACGCGCATACATTTTACTGTACTGACCCCCATAAATTAGACCTGGAAATCTAGCTTATGGGGTCACTACATACATGCAATGTATGTGCGTGTTTTTTATTACTGTTTTCTTTACATGATTCCCGCATCTTTCATCATCTTAATAAGGAATGTCTTTGTACCTTCATCGGCATCCACCATAGGCAGCCGAAACGTCCCACCATGTAATCCCAATATATTTACACAAGTCTTAATAGGAGTGGGACTTACCGTGCAAAAGATTCCCGTCATAACGGGTAAATACTTTTGGTGTAATTCCATTGCTTTCTTTGTATCTCCATCTTTATAAGCCTGTACCATAGCATTCATCTGTGGCCCTATAATGTGAGAAGCAACACTGATAATTCCGCATCCTCCCACGGAAAGAATCGGCAGTGTTAATGAATCATCCCCACTGTAAACATAAAAACCTTCAGGTGCATCACTGGCAATTTTTGTAGCTGCTACCAAGTCCCCGCTTGCTTCTTTGATACCGACAATATTGGGGAAATCCTTCGCAAGACGAACCACCGTTTCCGGTAAAATTTTTCCGCCTGTACGACCAGGAACATTATAAATAATAATAGGAAGATCTGTTGATTCGGCTATCGCTTTAAAATGAGCATAGCACCCCGCCTGATTCGGCTTATTGTAATATGGCACAATGCACAACAGACAATCAATCCCTGTCTGTTGTGCTTCCTTTGTAAATGCTATTGTCGCGGCCGTATCGTTAGAACCGGTATTCCCCATTACCAAAACCTTGTCGCCTACAGCCTTAACAACGTCTTTAAATAATTTTATCTTTTCCGGAACTGACATCGTTGCACCTTCGCCCGTTGTCCCTGCAACAAGAATTCCATCAGAACCATTATTTACATAGTATTTTGCTAATTCCACGGCAGCTTCATAATTAACAGACCCATCATCATTAAATGGTGTAATCATAGCTGTAATAACATTACCAAATTTCAACATAATGACTCACTCCTTTTTCTAATTTTTTTATTTAAACATCTTATGTTCTAGCATATATTCTGCAATTTGCAGTGCATTCAGTGCTGCGCCTTTTCGAATTTGATCACCCGTAACCCAAAGATTGACAGCCTTCGCATTATATAAGTCTTTGCGAATACGTCCAACATATACATCGTTTTTATCGGATGTATATAAAGGCATTGGGTATTCCATTTCTTGCAAATTATCTTGAATCTGCACTCCTGGGAAAGCATCAATTGCCTTGCGAATAGCCTCTATCGACAATTCATCTTCTGTTTCTACAAGGACAGATTCAGAATGGCTGCGATATACAGGAACTCTTGCCGTCGTCGGAGAAACTTCAATGGCATCATCATGGAAAATTTTATGCGTTTCATTGACCATTTTCATTTCTTCTTTAGAATACCCATTTTCCTGGAACGTATCAATGTGAGGAATAATATTAAAAGCAATCGGATAATGTTTCGGCAAACTCTTACTTGGTAATATATGCGGAACCATTTCTTCTCCATTTAGATAAGCTTTAACTTCATCCGTTAATTCATCAATACCTTCTTTTCCTGCACCAGATACAGCCTGATAGGTACTGACAACAATTTTTTTAATTTTAGACAAGTTCTGAATAGGTTTTAATGCCATCAACATAATAATAGTCGAACAATTCGGATTGGCAATAATACCTGTATGCCAGGAGATATCCTCCGGATTCACTTCAGGAACAACAAGCGGAACTTTAGGATCCATTCGGAATGTACTGGAATTGTCAATAACAACGCATCCTCGTCTTGCTGCTTCAGGTCCTAATTCTTTGCTAATAGAGCCCCCGGCAAATAACCCTATATCTACACCATCGAAAGATTCCGGTTTAGCTTCTTCTATTGTATATTCTCTACCGTTGACAGTTGCTTTTTTACCCGCCGAGCGACTGGAAGCCAATAATTTCAATTCACTGTACGGAAAACTTCTTTCTTCAATCAAACGGATAAATTCCTGTCCTACGGCACCTGTGGCACCCAAAATCGCAACTACCGGTTTCTTCAAAGTAAACCCCTCCTAAATTTCTTCCTTATTTTATAAAAAATTTTCCAACCCAAAAGTCAGGCCTGGATAAGAACCCACTTTTTTAACAGCTAAAATAACACCTGGCATAAAAGATTTACGATCCAAAGAATCATGACGGATAGTAAGTAGTTCCCCATACCCTCCAAAAAGGACTTGCTGATGTGCTACATATCCCGGAAGACGAACACTATGCACAGGTATATCATCCACTTTGGCTCCGCGGGCGCCTTCAAGGCTTTCATGCGTTTTATCGAGAGCGGCTTCTACGTGTGCCGCCTTACGGGCATCATTAATTTTTGCAGCTGTGAGAATAGCAGTTCCTGATGGTGCATCCAGCTTATTGTTATGGTGCAATTCAATAATCTCGGCATCAGGCATATAGGGTGCAATGATTTCAGAAATCTTCATCATAAGAACAGCGCCAATAGAAAAATTAGGAGCAATGAAAATATTAGTTTTATGTTCGTCTGCTATTTTTCCAAGTTCATTTCTCTGAGAAGCCGTAAGTCCTGTTGTCCCTACAACCATATGAATGCCATGTTCCATAACGATTTTGGCATTATCAAAAATAACTTTTGGAATTGTGAAGTCAACAACTACATCCGGTTTAATATCTTCCAGAGACTTAGCCAATCCTTCACGGACAGGTATACCCAATGTACCTATACCGGCTAATTCTCCGCAGTCTTCTCCTATAGACGTAACACTTACACCGCCAACAAACTCTAGCTCTTTATCTTCATATACAGCTTTAACGACTTGGCTTCCCATTCTGCCGTCAGCGCCATTTACAAGTACTCGCAACATAGGTATTCCTCCCCTATACTAATAATTAATGATTGAATTGTTTATAATATATACCTATTAAAACCTTACGTCAATAAAATTTCGTGTATACATAACAGCCCGTCAATGAACTTGTTCTATAAGTTGTTTCGCAGCTTCAATAGATACCTTGGTCGTATCATTTCCAGAAAACATACGAGCAATTTCCAAAACATGCTCTCCGGGAGAGAGTTGTTTAATTTGGGTTACTGTGCGATTCTGTATTTCTTTTTTATATAAAAAGTAGTGATGATCAGCAATAGCTGCAGTTTGAGGTAAATGCGTAATACAAAGTACTTGGGCAACACAGCTTAACTTGCGAATGTGGGCAGCAACTTGAAGACCTACCTGGCCACTGATTCCTACATCAATTTCATCAAAAATAAGTGTTCTATCTTTAACTACATCTGCACTAATGGTTTTAAGTGCCAAAGCAATACGCGATACTTCCCCACCGGAGGCAATTTTAGATAAAGGCTGCAAGGATTCTCCCTTATTAGCTGAAAAATACAGTTCAACCAAGGCCGCACCTTGTGCACTAATCTGCTCCATAGGTTCCACATGAAAAGAAATTCGTGCATTTTCCAATCCTAACTGCGCCAGTGTTTTTTGCATAGCAGTACGGAACGTACTGTTGGCAGCTTCCCGCATCCGCTGCAATTGTACGGCCGTTTCTCGCAGACTCTGTTCTAAAACGACATTTTTTTTCTGCAGTACATTCAATGTGTATTCGGATTGATCCAATCTTTCATACTCATCTTTAGCCCGTTTCAAAAAAGACATAATCTCATCAATTGTACCACCGTATTTGCGCTTTAATTTTTCGATCAGCGCTAATCGAGTTTGCATACCATCAAGTTCTTGTTCATCAAAGGTAAATGCGTCTGCATATTGCAAGAGACTATCATGGATATCTTCCATTTCATACGTTAATGTCTCTGTTTTATCTCCCATATTTTTAAAGACCGGATCATACGCTGCAGCATGGTTAAAGAGATGCTGCATTTCACCAATCTGTTGCATAATTCCGGGACGGCGTTCACCTCCGTCAAAAAGAAATAAAATATCACGTAAACTATTTTTAATTTTTTCAGCATGAGATAATCGGTTTATTTTATCTTCCAGTTCATTATCTTCACCTGATTTTAGTTTTGCTTCTTCAATTTCTTTAATCTGAAAATCAAGGATACTAAGCATATGTTTTTTTTCGGTTTCATCCTGCCGCATCTGCTGTATTTGCTGCTGCAGCAATTTCCAATTGCTATACGCAATATCATACTTTTTGCGGACAGTCCGAAGCTGCGGTGTGAGCCCATCCAGCAGACTTATATGATATGATGTATCAAAAATAAGACGATTGTCAAACTGTCCGTGAATATCCAAAAGATGTTCTCCTATGCGCCGCATAACAGTTGTAGATACTAACGTACCGTTTATCAGTATGGAACCCCGCCCGTTCAGATTAAATTGACGAGATATGACGACTTGGTTTTCATCATATGCAATATGGTTTGCCGCAAGGATTTTCTCCAGTGCCGGATCCTCGGTAAAAAAGAACGCGCCCTCAACTAAAAATGAATCTGTGCCTTGCCGCACAAATTCCGCCGATGCGCGTTTTCCTGCCAGCATGCCGATGGCGTCAAGAAGAATAGATTTTCCTGCGCCGGTTTCACCGGTAAATATAGTGACGCCTTCAGCAAAAACAATATGCAAATCTTCTATCAATGCAAAATTCTGAATATGCAGCGATTGCAGCATAAAAACCTCATTCCTTCATTAGTGAAACAATAAGTTTTACAAGTTGTGACACAGTATCTTGATTATTTGTAATAATTAATATGGTATCATCTCCGGCAATTGTCCCTATAACACTTTCCCATTTGGCATGATCAATAGCCGATGCCACCATATTAGCAGAACCTGGAAGAGTATGTAACACAATTTGATTTAAACAAAAATCAACACGTACGATAGAATCTTGAAATAATCGAGCCATACGGTTTTTGGACATAAGAACATTTTGTTCAGGTGATAATGCATACCGATAATGACCATCACTCGTAGGAACTTTAATAAGCATTAATTCCTTGATATCGCGGGAAACCGTAGCCTGCGTTACTTCTATACCTTCTTGCTGCAAAGCCTTTGCCAATTCTTCCTGCGTCTCTATTGGCCTGGATTGGACGATTTCTTTAATTTTAGTATACCTAAATCTCTTCATTTTTACCCTCTTTTCTGAATAATATATAAAATTGGTGGGTTGTGTATTTGATTTAAAGGCTGCCAATATGATACATCGTATTCTTTCTGCGGCACATGCTGCAAAAATTCTTTTAAAGCATGCTGTTCTTCTTCTCCTGCCGATGTACCAGGATAAGCTGCTAACATAATTATGCCATTTTTCGCAATTTTATTCAAGCATATTTTGCATGCATTTATGGTTGTTGCGCTTTGCGTATAAATGGTATGATCTCCAGCTGGCAAGTAACCTAAGTTGAATACAACAATATCTAAAGATGCTGTAATCTGGGTAACAAGCTGATCATGCGACCCTACTCCATAAATAATATGCGAATGTCCACGGTCTTTTCCATACATATTTTTTTTTGTTTCTTCAACAGCGCAAGATTGAATATCAAAAGCATATAACTGTGCCGATTGATTCATATGCTGTGCCAAAAACATAGTATCATGGCCATTGCCGCATGTCATATCAACAAGTACTTGTGCCATCGGAATATATGGAAGTAAAAGCGCATGTGCCATAGTAACAGCATTTTTTAACGGAAAAGTTTCTATCATCATTTTGTTCCCATAAGTTTAGTAAATAAATTTTTATAAAAATAATTTTTATTAAATCGCATCAGTTTTAATGTCCTGTCGGATTTTCGAATATGCAGCGTCATATCCTTAGTAAATTCCAAATCCACCATGCCATCCACAGAAATACGGATACTATTACGATTATTGGCTGCCGTAAAACTAACACGGTCCGTATCGCTTAAAATCAAGGGAACTTTAAGCAGCAAGTGCGGACAAATAGGTGTTACCATTAAACACGGTGCCGACGGTGCTACGATAGGTCCGCCACTGGAAAAAGTGTACCCGGTACTGCCGGTCGGTGTGGAAATAATAATGCCATCACAAGGATATTGTTGAATAAAGTCATGATTAATATACATATCAAGGCGAATAAGCTTCCCTACATTGCCATGGCCGACAACTATATCATTTAACGCTTCCGGCATAATCTGAACAGATCCATCTTCCAAACAAAGGTCAGCTTGAAGCATCATTCGTTCTTCAATAAAAAATCGTCCTTCCAAAATATCTTTAAGGCGGTTCTTCAATGACTCTGTCTCCACTTCGTACAAAAAGCCCAAAGAACCAATATTGACTCCGCAAATAGGCACACCACTGCCAGCAAACTCCCGAGCCAGCTTAAGTATGGTTCCATCTCCTCCCAAAACCATAGCAACATCAATAGAATTAAAAATAATCCCTCTCGGTTTTAAATGTGCCTCGGGAATTTCTTTAAAAATAGATTGTTTACCATTGCGTACATCTTCGGGTAAATAAAAATCCACTTGATATTGCAAACATAGTTCCATAAGTTCATGAACTAAAGGAGCACTTTCTTCTTTTACCAGATTAGGAAATATACCAATTCTCATACTATCACCTACATTTGATGGGATTTCTCCACAATATCGTCTATCATGTCCTCTGTAATTTCATTATGCTCTGCCATATCTTTGCGGCTATATAGTAAATATTCTATATTGCCATCAGCTCCTTTTATAGGAGAAAAAGTCAAAGCTAGCGGAGATAATCCGTCTGCCGCAATCCCGTCCGTAACATGGCGGATAACGTACCGGTGAATATCTCTATCACGAACAATACCGCCTTTCCCTACATGTCCCCGTCCTGCTTCAAACTGCGGTTTAATTAAAGTCACTAAGGTACCGTTCTGTTTCAAAAGCGGCACAACGGCAGGCATTATTTTTAAAAGAGAAATAAAAGAAACATCAATGGAGATAAAATCAACTGCTTCACCTAAATCTTCTAATGTTACATTGCGAATATTGGTCCGTTCCATATTTATTACACGTTCGTCCGTACGTAATTTCCATGCTAGTTGTCCATATCCAACATCAACAGCATATACTTTTCTTGCTCCATTTTGCAGAGCACAATCTGTAAAACCACCCGTAGAAGCTCCTATATCCATCATAACCGCTCCCTGTAAATCAATAGGAAAAGCTGCCAATGCTTTTTCCAGCTTGAGGCCACCCCTGCCTACATACGGAATAGCATTCCCTTTAACAATAATCTCCGCTTCCACATCTATTTTGGTCCCGGCTTTATCTACACGTTGATTTCTGACAAAAACCAGCCCGGCCATAATTGTTGCCTTCGCTTTTTCACGACTCTCTGAAAGGCCGCGAGATACAAGCAATGTGTCTAATCGTTCTTTCATTATCCTACCCTCTTAATTCACCCTTACCAACATGTATTCTACTAATTCTTTCAATATTCTGGCTCTGTCGCCGAACGGCGTCAGTGAAGCACTGGCTGATTCAGCAGATTGACGTGCCAGACGCCGTGCTTCTTCTAATGAGAAAATAGTTACATATGTTGCTTTTTTATTTTTTTTATCACTGCCAACAGGTTTTCCTAATACATGGGACTCACCTACTACATCAAGAATATCATCGGTAATTTGAAAAGTAAGTCCCATATAAAGAGCATAATCATCCAATGCATTCCGTTCTTCCAGCGTCGCATCTCCTACAATTGCAGCAATATCGATTGCTGCTTTAAACATAACTCCTGTTTTAGCCTTATGAAGCAGCTTTAATCCATCAATGCCGATTTCCATGTTCCCTTCCGATTCAAGATCAAAAGCCTGTCCGCCCACCATACCTGCAGGTCCTGCAGCACGTGCAAACGTCGAAATAATAGCAGAAATTTTTGAAGATTCTATCTGTTTTTGGCTGGCCATCAATTCAAACGCATACGTCAATAAGCCATCTCCCGCCAAAATCGCCATTCCATCTCCGTACACTTTATGATTTGTTAAGTTCCCTCGTCTATAATCATCATTGTCCATAGCAGGCAAATCGTCATGGATCAAGGAATACGTATGAACACATTCCAATGCACACGCCATGTCCAGATAAGGCCGCGAATTTTTTCCCAGCATCTCAATAACCGCAAGCATTAAAATTGGACGAATCCGTTTGCCGCCGCCATTAAGACTGTAATTCATAGATTCATAGAGTCTCTCAAAGGCTTTGACATCGGTACATAGCAATTCTTTCAGCCGTGCATCAATATGTTTTTTCTGTTCTTTCATATACTCTTGCAGCATCATAAGTCTAACGTCCCTTCTTCGGTTTCCCCATTGGCACGGCTATTCTCATCCTTATGTGCACCAACATGAACAGCCATCAATGCTTCCACTCGCTGCTTTGCATATTCCAGTGCACCTTCACATTCCTGCGACACTTTAACAGCTTTTTCAAATAAATCCAGAGATTCTTTCAATGTTAAATTAGGAGTTTCCAGCGCTTTAACCAAATTCTCCAACTCTTCATAATTATTTTCAAAATTTTTTAACTTATCTATTCCTCTTGCCATGAATTGTTACCTCTTTCACATCCGTCGTAATCAAACCATCTACCAATTGTATATATAAAGGCTTTTCTTTGGAAACGCTATGTATATCCGAAATAATATGACCATCCTGTTCCAGCTGTCCATACCCCTTGCGCACAAGCACGATAGGGTTCATTGCTTCCAATCCTGCTTTCAATTCAGCACATTTTTTTAAATTATCAGCATAAAATAAGTTGAATTGCTGCATTGCCGTATGCAAAAGATGTTCCACCTGTTGCTTTTTTAAAATCAGATACTCATCATATCGTTTGGGTTGTAATCCAGCAGTCGTTTTGATTACATCATGCTGCCAGCGTTCAAAACACAAAGAAATGGCATGATACGCAGATTCTGTCATTTCTGCTATATCCAAAGCCATTTCATCAAAAGACGGAATAGCCAGTTCTGCTGCATGCGTGGGTGTCGCTGCTCGTACATCCGCTGCATAATCAGCCAGCGTTGTATCTGTTTCATGTCCTATAGCGGTTATAATAGGAACTTCAGAATGATAAATTGCCTGTACCACTGCCGGATGATTAAAACACCATAAATCTTCCATAGAGCCGCCGCCGCGAGCAAGAATAAGTACATCCAGATGTGAATCAGTGCCTGCTGAAGCAATTTTCTGCGCAATTATAGTTTCTACTCCGACGCCTTGCACCGGAATGGGAAAAAGTTCAATATGCACGTAAGGATTTCGTTCTGCTGCGATTTTATGAATATCATGTAATACAGCACCCGTCTTAGAAGTAAGGATACCTATAGTCCAAGGAAATCTAGGCAGCGACTTTTTATGTTCCGTATCAAAATAGCCTTCTGCCGCCAGTTCCTTTTTTACCTTTTCATATTCTGCCTGAAGTTTTCCTATGCCCTGAGAAAAAAGACGTTCTATAATAAAAGATACTGAACCTGCTTTTTCATACACCTGAACAGCACCAATGACAACAACATGGTCCCCTTCACAAACATTATCCATAGAACGGCCTGCCCGTCCGGCGAATAAAATTGCATGGATAGAACAATTGTCATCTCTTAAATTCATATAATAATGTCCATTAGACGCACGTTTCAGTCCAATAATATTCCCTTCCATCGCTACGCTTTGAAGTTTATAGTCTTTATAAACATCTTCTTTAATGCGCCGGACTACATCTGTTACAGATGCGTATTTCATTATTTTTTCTCCTTCTGATATGCATAGAACGCCCAAAAAGCTGCCCCCGTCGCATTGTCAGCGCTATAACACGGTTCAGCTGTATCTATGCGTATATTATGTATCCCTCCATAATGCATCAGGCACTCTCGCAAATACGTGTTTGATAAGACGCCCCCTGCCGCAACAAGCCGCTTCATTCCTCTTTCACGGCCGAAATCAAGGAGCTTTTCCAACCCGTTCCAAATAGTTGAAAGTGTCCATTTAGCCATTTTTGTCATATCATAACTTTTTTCTGCCATATACCGCTGCGCCTGCGATTCCGGTCCGGAAAAACTGATTTCGCCACTTTTATAAAATACAGGTGCTCCTCGGACAACAGAAGAATATTGCTGTGCTAAAGTATCTATCGCAGACCCGGCAGGGAAGGAAAGTCCCATCGCCACCCCTACCCGATCTATAAACTGCCCGGCACTAATATCACTGCTGCCGCCAATTCGTGTAATTGACAAGCCTCGTTCATCGGGGGATACGTATAAAAAATCTGTGGTTCCGCCAGAAAGGTGTACTCCATAAAAAGGTTCTGTCCCTATTTTTTTTATATGGCGCAGTACCGCAAACAAATGATTCTCCTGATGACTAATCACATACAGCGGCACTCCCAACACAGCCGCTAATGAACGAGCATATCCGTAACCCGAATAAAACGCCGGCATATAAGAATCTTCGCGCCGGCGGGGTTTATCTGTGACCCCAATAGCACAAATATCCATATAATCTCGTAACGAAGTACTTAATTGTTCAAAAAGTTCCGGTAAGTTCCGCGTATGCTGATAAACCATATTGGATTGTGCCAACCCGCGTCCACCTTTAGCTACTTCAAGAATTTTTCGTTCATCTGCAATGACACGATACGTCTCATCTACAAGAGAAACAGAAGTTGTATAACAACTCGTATCAATGCCCAAATAGGTATTCATTTATCTTTTATCCTTTACATACGCACCTAAAATACCATTGACAAATCGTGAAGAAGCAGGACCGCCATACCTTTTAGCTAACCGTACCGCTTCATTAAGAACAATAGATTCTTCAATATTTTCCTTAGGATACAAAAGTTCACAAAGAGACATCCGCATAATATTTTTATCTGTTTTATCCATTTGTGATAAATCCCATTTTTGGGAATAATGACCGATAATTTCATCAAATTCCGCCATATGCTGCCGCGTTGTTTCCACTAAGTAGGTACAATAGACATTCTCATCCTGCATTGTCAAAGCATCATTTTCTTCAAATGCGTCCTGTTCATCTGCCGTATTGCTTTCCAATATTTCACTTTCTGTATACTGTATGTCGTTTTCCTCATGAAATTCCCGAGAAAACAAAATTTGCAGCGCCTGTTGACGCGCTTTATATCTGCTCACGCTAACCTCCTGTTTTCTATATAATTTTAGGCCGCAATATCAGGTCTTCAATAGTAACATTAATATGAAGCTCCTTTGGTTCAATCATAGTTCGCAATCTGTTTCCTATGATTTGTTGAACTTGAACAGCAAGCCGTTCCAAGTTTTCTCCATAATAAGCTATAATATGAATATCAACAGCTAACCCCGCATCAGTCTGTATTACTGTAATTCCCCGCGCTCTTTGTCCATTAAAACGAGCACGTAAAGAAGTACTGACTCCAACCACTCCGGAAACCTCCATAGCCGCCAGCTTAACTAAATTAACTAATACCGTATCTGCAATTTCATAGTGAAGGATTTGTTCTTTATCTATCATGATCATCCCTCATTTCCATTGCAGCAGAAGGCTGTGTAAAGTCAATTCCCTGGACAACAACGTGAACAGCTGCCACACTGTATCCTGTCATTTGTTCCACTGTATCTTTTACAATTTTCTGAACTTGTAATGCCACATCAGGAATACGGTATCCATATCGTACAATGAGCCGGATCGTAACTTCGGCCACATGACCTTCAAGATGTGCGGTCACACCGGCAGCTAAATTTTCCCGTCCCAGTTTAGCCGCTACGCCTTCTGCTATGCTGGCAGCAAGCGAAACAACTTGATCTACCGTTTCTGCAGCTTGTGCCGCAATAACCGCAATGGCACGCTCTGATATAGATATAGTTCCTGCATATTGATCGTTTGTTGTATTCATAGGCATCCCCATTAGTCATTTGTGCTGAAAAAGCGATGAGAATCTCATCGCTTTTTTTTACTCATTATGCTCTTCCCATATATTCACCGGTTCTCGTATCAATCTGAAGAAGTTCGCCCTCATTGATAAATAACGGAACTTTGACAACATATCCTGTTTCCAATGTTGCCGGTTTACTGCCACCAGTCGCTGTATCACCACGAACGCCGGGGTCTGTTTCAACAACTTTAAGTTCTACAGCTGCCGGTAAATCTATACCGATAACACGATTTTGGAACAACATCATAGTAACATTCATTTCTTCCTTTAAAAAATTGATCGCCGTACCCAATGTTTCTTTCTGCAATTCAAGTTGTTCATATGTTTCGTTATCCATAAAACAGTATGCCCCTTCACTTTCGTAAAGGTACTGCATCTGACGGCGGTCTACGTGGCCTTCTTGTACTTTTTCGCCGGCATTCCATGTGCGTTCTACCACCGCACCTGTTTCCAAATTCTTTATTTTGGCACGAACAAAAGCGGCCCCTTTACCCGGCTTAACATGTTGAAACTCCACAACCTGCCATACCTTACCATCAATTTCAATCGTTACACCCGGTCTTAAATCATTACTTGAAATCATAAATGTCTCCTCCTACTATGAAAGCTCTACCAACTCTTTCGGTGTTTTCGTTAAAATCTCACAGCCATGAGCCGTGACGACAACAGAATCCTCAATGCGGACTCCATACTTGCCTTCTATGTACAGCCCCGGTTCAACCGTGACTATCATATTCTCCTGTAATATAGTGTCTGCCTTGGGAGATAATACAGGCTGCTCATGAATTTCCAAACCAGTACCATGACCTAAAGCATGAGTAAAATATGTTCCCACCGCATGTTCTATAAAAAACTGCCGTATGGTCTCATCTGCTTCACGGCAAGACAATCCTGCGCGAATAACAGATACACCTAACTGCTGAGCCTCCAAAACAAGAGCATAAAATTCTTTTTGTTCCTGTGACGCTCTTCCGGCAACAACCGTCCGTGTCATATCGGAATGATATCCGTCTATAACTGCACCAAAATCAAAGGTCACAAAATCACCATCAGCTACAATTTTCTGAGAAGCTGTGCCATGCGGCATTGCGGAACGGGCTCCAGAAGCAACGATCGTAGTAAATGACTTTTCTTCCGATCCCAGCAACAACATCGAACTTTCCAACCGTGCACACAATTCACGTTCTGTAGCTCCTGGTTTAATATACGGCATTAATTGATTAAACGCCTTATCCGCTATCATACTGGCTTCACGAGTTGACTGCAATTCAGATGCTGTTTTTACCGCACGTAAAAAAGCAAGCTCACATCCTACAAACCGATTTTCATCTGCATACGCTGTAATGCCTTCATACGCTGCAAGAGTCAAATAATTTTTTTCATATCCAACAACATGCATACCCTTTTCTTTTATAAAGCAGCCGATACACTCCAGTAAACGACCTTCATGATTTTTTATATCACACTCTGTTCCGGATTGTTGGGCTGCCTGCTCTGTATAACGAGAATCAGTCCACAAGACAGGCTTTCCTTCTGTCATCAGGACTAAGGCTCCCTCTCCTCCCGTAAAACCGCTAAAATAACGTAGATTTTCCGGTTGCATAATTACTGCTCCATCTGCTGCCTGTTCTGTTAAAAACTGCCGTAACCGTACTATTCTTTCTTTGATCATTTTTATCACCCATAATTATTCATTACACTCTATAATAGCATATATTAATGTATTTGAATAGTTTTTTATACATTATTGAAAGGGCAATTCCCGCTCCTCTTCTGTCAATATGCGAATTTCACCATAATGCAGCGTTTCATCCAGCATCAGCTGCCCGATTTGTATTCTTCGTAAAGCTGTTACGGTCAGTCCCACCGCCGCACACATACGTTTAATTTGATGAAATTTCCCCTCATGAATGACTATACGCAATGCATAATCTCCTATTTTTTCTGCTAATGCCGGCTGACATAAAAAACCATCATTCAGCACAATTCCTCTTTGAAATTGGGAATTAATATCATCAGGAATAATTCCTGCGACTACGGCCTCATAGATTTTATTGATTTCCTTTTTGGGTGAAGTAATGCGATGTGCCCAATCACCATCATTGGTAAGCAGCAACAAACCGGTTGTATCTTTATCCAATCGGCCAACAGGAAACATTCCGGTTCCTTTATAGCGCGACGGAAGTAAATCCAAAACGGTTCTCGAAAAATGATCTATGGTAGCTGACAATACATTTTCTGGTTTATGAAGCATTACATAATGAAACGGAGTATAAAAAACAAGCCTGTCGTCTACAGCAACAACACTTTTTTTAAAATCAACTTTTGTTGCCGGATCCACACACACACTGCCATTTACGGTCACACTGCCGCTCTTGCATAAGTTCTTAATCTCCTTGCGCGTACCCTCGCCGCTATGCCCCAATAATTTATCCAATCGTATCAATTTTGTCATTGCCTGCTGTCTCGATTTAGTCATAACGTTGCCATATTAGACCACTGCATCTGATATCCTACCGTACCTTGCAGATGGTCAGTACAATTCATAAGTGTCATAACATTTTTATCGCCATGATATTCAATAATGTTAAATGCCGTATTATATTGCTGGAATGCCCAGATACGGCCCATTTCCAGCCCCAGCAAGCCAAATAGCAGACAACGTATAGCTGCTCCGTGAGATACTATCATGATAGTATCTCCAGATACATGCTGCTGCAGCAATTCCTTTGTCTTTTCCGTAATGCGTTTTTCTACATCTCTAAACGATTCCCCTCCATGAGCCCGCATATTCCCTTCGGAATCATAGAACGCTTCAATTTCACCGGGCCAGCAGGTTGTAATCTCGCTATAGGTATGCTTTTCCCAAACACCAAAATTAATTTCTCGCAAGTCATCATACGCTTTCACGAAAAGGTTATGTGGCTCAGCAATGATTTCCGCTGTTCGTTTGGCTCTCGACAAAGTACTGCTGTATACTGCATCAAAGTGGACATCCTCAAGAAATCTGCTTAAGCACTCCGCCTGAATAATTCCGGTTTTATTAAGGGGTACATCAGTTGTTCCTTGATACCACTGCTGCGCATTGCCATCAGTTTCACCATGACGTACTAAGTATAACTTGATCATAACATGACGCCTCCTATATAAACTTGTTTTTATTTTATACACATCAATAATCCCAATACTATCATTTCTGTAAATTCCGTAACAGCACCATATGTATCCCCTGTTAATCCACCCAATTTACGCAATATATAGATATCGGAAAAAAACGTGATCACACTTGCAGCCGTCAATAGAAACAAATAATGCCACCCGCTGCAAACCAATGGCAAAAGTGATAATGTAAAGCCAATAGGCAATGCTCCTTTCGGTGCATATTCCTTAAACGCTCGCCCCAATCCTGTCTTACGTGCATACGGAAATCCAAAAATGCTGATAAGCGTCCCAAAACGAGCCGCTGTGGGAACACCTATCAACGTCAATACTGCCGATTCATCATTTGCAAAAAAACATATTTTCAGCAAAACGAGCCATACAAAAGCTATGACGCCATTAGCACCCACACGGCTATCCTTCATAATTTCCAACATGCGTTTTCTATTTTGTCCAGAAAAAATACCATCTGCTGTATCCATATACCCATCGGCATGCAGGCCTCCGGTAATATAAAACCAAGCGGCTACAACTACAATAGCTAAATAAATCCCAGATAAAAAATAAGATGCCGCCATATATACGATAGATAGAAAAAAGCCAATCATCATTCCCACTATCGGAAACCAAATCACAGCCTTGCCAAAATCACGATCACTCCATACCGTTTGCTGTACAATATGGATACGAGATAAAAATTGCAGCGCAATAAAAAAAGATTTCACAGCGTATCCTCCTGCACGTCTGGCAAGATAACCTGAAGCCCTTTCATTTCCACTGTCACCCCGCTGACTGTAAAATACACCTGTGCAGCCTCTTTCGCTACACGTTGATTGACACATCCCATAATATCACGATAACAGCGAGTCATGGCATCCATAGGAACAATACCGCTTCCCAACTCATTGCTTACAAAGATAACCTGCTTACAAGGAACAGATTGGATTGATTTTATAATAACATCCAATTCCTGCATAGCCAAATCATATACTCCAGAAGGATCGTGTTCTGCATGGCAAAGAAGAAAATTAGAAAAATACAACGTTAAACAATCAATCAAAACAGCATCCGTGCGGCTAAGGATGTTTCCTATTTCTGAGGCCAATCCCTGCGGCACTTCATAGGTATGCCAAGATGCCGGGCGTCGTTCACGATGCCTTTGGATCCGCTGCCTCATCTCTATATCCAAAGCTTGTGCCGTCGCAATATACGCCTTGGTACCCCGATACGAGGCCAACAGTTGTTCTGCAAATACACTTTTTCCGCTGCGAGAACCTCCCGTAACGAGTACTATTTTTGATTTCATGATATCCTCAGTAATATTTTTATTTATATATAATAATGCATATAACTATTTTAACACAATACGGGACAGTAACGAAATATAAATACATCTCGCTATTGTCCCGTTTCCAAATCAATTAATTGCTGTCGCATGGTATAGCAATCTGCCATTTCACTCATCCTACATTATTTTTTCATTTCTGTAAATAAGTGAAACATTTCCGGTAAAACGATTTTATCCATTCCTATTTTTATAAGTCGTGCGGCACCCGGCAGGCAAAACACCAAACACTGATGGATAATGCCCGCACAAGAACGATAGGCAATTGATTGTACCCCGCAATCTTCTCGATAAGCAAATAAAGTCAGCATTTCATCAAAAGCCGGAATGATCTTGTCAAATAACGGTTCAATGGTTTCTATCGTTACGTCGCGCTTAGCCAGACCTGTACCGCCGCTAGTAATAATCATATCCACACTGCAAGTCCAATTATGAATATGCTTCAGGATTTCCTCCTTATCATCTCTCACTATAGCATAATCGACGACTTGATGCCCGTAATTTGTAAGTACTGATTGAATTGCCAATCCATTTGTATCATTTGAAAAAGTACGACTATTGCTGATAGTTAGTATAGCCGTCCGCAAAGGATGCTCTTCTGTAGCTTGTTTTCCCAAATTCAATTCCTCCTTTATATATTAAGGTATAATTATATCTACATAATTTTTTGTATACGCCTCAACTGAATCCGCCATAGATTTTCCCTCTACCAATGACTTTAGATATACCGGCATAAATTGTTCTCCATCAACAGCTCCTTCAAATTGTCCCATCCCCCTGCGAGTAGAAACAGTAATGTTTTTCAGACCCACACCAATACTAATCAATCGATCCCCGCTCAAAGCAGGTGAAAAAGGAGCTGTATCCCAAACAATATTCGCTTTATCTGCCCAAGGCGCTTCCGCAGCATCGCCGCGAATGTCAGCAGCAACGACTACCCCATTGCAAATAGCTTCTTCTACAGCACGATTGACAAAACGTATATATTCTGGTGATGATGCAAAGGCTGACGACGAAATATACAGTAATAAATAATCTTCCCAAAATACTTTCGCCGCTAAAAAAAAATCTTTGGGAACCGTTCCGCTCGTCTGTACATAAGCATCATTCCACCCATTATCTCTGCATATATCTTTTCCTCTATCAAACGCGTTAACCGGAAAGATCGAACATCCTGCCTCTTTAAAAGCCGTTGCCACAATGATATCACTATGACGCGGTAATACCATGCGATAGTAGTCCCATCGTGAAAAGGGCAAACCTATATATAGTACATCCAACAAAATCACATCCTGTTCTTTATCTATAAATCTATTCTATCATAAAACTAAAAATTCCTACCAAAATTTTTAAAAAGTTTATTAGAAATTCATTGTCCGAAAATAAAATATTATTCCATTATATGGCGTATCTGTTATAATATAATGGTAATGAAAATAATGAAAGGAGAATTGCCATGTACAAAAAAATTCTCGCTCTCTTGGTAACATTTCTTGCTATAGGCAGCATGCTTGTCTCTGCCATGTTTTTCGACGATAATCCACGTTATATACAAGTAGGTCATAGCGATACGACTATATCTTATATTGATATGAATTCCATTCAATCTATCCGGTATGATCCTCCATTTTATATGATTCGCGCAACTGTAATTACCTATGATTACACTCGTAACACAGCCACTGGATTCGAAAATAATTTTTTTTATAATTTCAATGCACAAACGGTGAAAGCACAACTGATCGGCGCTTATTCGTACGACACAATAGGCAACGCCACTTCACGGCAGCAATTCGACGGTCAGGATCCGAATCTTTGTGATCAATATTCAGTTAATGGGATCTCTGCGAATAAAGCTTTTTTTAATTGTTATAATATGACTTTTTACCACAATTTCAATAAAACACAAAAAAAGGAATGATCGGAATGGATACTCTATTACACTATGCCGGCATGTTTATCACCATTGCCTTTATAGCAGCCGTACTATATTCACTATTTCTCACTATACGCAAACGTAAACGCAAAAAAGAGAAAGAAAATGAAATTGAACACTATGTACACGTAAAAGTAAAAAATCTGCATCAGTATGATATTAAGCCGGAAAACGGCTATTACAAATATCCGTTGAAACCTACTGACTATACACGCCGATTTCCACAGCGGTTTACTTCTGTTGCTCTGGAACTCGCTAATGATCAGCCCTATTCTATTTGCTTAATTGGTTTTACTGAATTTGAAAACGGTGAAATGAAAGATAGACACTATTTTTATGTACAACCGCCAGAAAACACCTTTTCCGATAAGTCGCCGGTATCTTGGGATGAAGTACGAAAAGCCTACGAATTCGGTGAATATTGGGAAGCTGGAATGAAAAATTATTTCATCAATCACACCATTGTTGCTCATAATGCTTCGTATGTCATGGGCTGCATTACCCATGCTCTTAAAATATTTGGTATCGAACCACCTCGTTTTCAATATATAGATACATTGGAAATCGCAAAAAAATATTATGACTTTGAATCCAACCAGCTGGAAACGATTTGCGATGAAATGGGCATAGAAGTGGAAATGCACAACTCCCTCAGTGAGTCCACTGCCATCGGTCAATTTTTAATCTTTGCAAAAAAAGACTTTCCCGTATTTTTGCCGCATATTTATTATACAAACGGCAACGCTACAGAAGAAGAAATTCTAGCCAGTGCAATTTCTTCAGTGGAAAGGGAAGAAGCTACACCAAAGGAAATGTTTTCCCCTCATCCGGTAACCGAAGAACATCTGCAAAAATTACTGCAAAAAAAATATCTTATCCGCGGAGAAAAATCCGGTACCTATTATGCTACCAATACAGGTTTAGATTTTGCCGAAGATATTGATAAATTCGAAACAAAAAAAAAAGAGAAAGTGAGCGCTTCAACCGTCTTGAGTTTTGAATATAAAGCAAAAGGAGATCGGATAACTCGAATGTCTCATCAGGTAAATAAAAAATCATAAAAAATGAAACGCAGCAAGCAACGGCCGTTCTAGAAATATATTTTCAAATGCGGCCGTTTTTTGCTACGTTTCTAACACTCTATGTATCAAAAAATAACAGGGAAAAAGCATATATATTTGTTTTCATGCCTATTACACCAACCGCATCATTTTTAACCCGTATTGCACTCCCAGTATAAGTAAAAGCATTCCCACGTTTACTGCGGTAAACACAATAAGGTAGCGGCTTTTACGGCTAAATAAAAGTTTCGTATACACTTTAAAAGAAATAATACTTGCCATAGAAGCTATAATAGTACCCAATCCACCAATATTAACACCTAACAGCAGGGGAACCATATCATTGGTATAATGAGACAACATAATGGCAGCCGGAACATTACTCAAAATCTGGCTCAGAAGCAGTGATATAAAAAACTCATTTCCTTTCACTATATGTACTGCCCATGTCTGCATTACAGTGATCTGAGATAAACTTCCAACACCAATAAATAAAAACACAAACAAAAGCAATAATTTGTAATCTATATCAAAAAGTATTTTTTTATCTAGTAGCAGCACTGCGGGAAACACTACAAAAAAGAGACTATATGCTGATAAAATCCGTAAAACCGTAAGCACACAAAGGGAAAAAAGTCCGTATAACACATATAAATGTACTTTTGGAATAATAATTTGTTCTTGAACGGGCATCTCTATTGTTCTATCAGCTGCTACATAATAGGTTGCCCCATATAAAAGAATCGCGCTAAGCAACACCGTAGGACCTGTATAAAAAAAAATTTCATCTGCACGCATCCCATAAAAACTGTAAATATATAAATTTTGTGGATTCCCAATAGGAGTAAACATACTCCCCAAATTAGCCGCTGCCGTTTGCATCACAATCGTAAAAATGTAATATCCGCGAAGCCGCACTTCCTTCAAAACAAGAACTGTCATCGGAACAAACGTAATTAAGGCTATATCATTCGTTATTATCATGGAACTAAAAAAACAAATAAAAATCAGTATACGAACTACCTGCCTAGCTGTATCTGCTTTGGAAAACACGATACGGCACCATTGAAAAAAAATACCGCTGCGCCTAAATCCTGCTATAACTGCCATCATGCAAAACAATAAAAGCAATAATGGCACATTCATTTCTTCAAGTATATTTTTCCATGAAAAAGGAACACTAATAGCAGTCAGCAATGCGAACACAAAAGCTATTGTCAAATCTATATTCTTTTTTAAATACGTAATCATGATCATATCTTTATCCCCCCCTCTCGGATGTATTCATGATATCATAAGGATATTTGAAAAATAAAGGTAAAATCGCACATAATGTATATCAAGACTACTGTACAAAAAGAAAAGCCCTTCATGTCATATTTCATTCCATGAAGGGAAGTAAACATAAGTTTTATATTGTTTTATTTATCCACTGGACCGCATCGCCCATCATATTCGTAGTCACAAAATGACAGAGCCCTGGATATGTCTGGAAACAGCTGTTTATCTCTGCACAACCGGACAATTTTTCCATATACATTTTCTGAGCTGCATTGTCTACTATTGGATCAGCTCCGCCACTAAGCGCAAGTACTGAACGACCGTTAAGTTGATCCATATGGGTGTATGGATCAAGCACATTGATTTTTTTCATTATTTCAAAAAATTCTTTAGGTTTGTCTATATGCAAAGCGGCACGAAACCGGCGTTCCGATTCATCCCACCATCCAGACCCATTGAGAGAGACCGCCGTATTGTATTCCTGACAATGCGTCATCACCCCCAACGTTGAGATTCCTCCCATAGAATGCCCCATAACAGCCAGCGGTATGCGAGGTTTCCATGTCTTAATATAGGCGACAATTTGTGATGATTCTTCTACATTTCGAAAAATTGTTTCCCAAAAAAGCGGATAAGAAGTTTCCGCGTTATAATCAATAGAACCCCGTTCCCCATGATACATAGCATCGGGAATAAGCACATCATAACAATACGCTGCTAAAATACGACCCCGTAAAGACTGTAATTCTTTCTGTGATGACCAGCCATGATAAAACACAATGACACCTTTAGAAGATTCTCCACACGTAATTTGCAGTGCTGGAATACGATCAATCATAATTTTTTTTTCTTCTATCATGTTGTTTCCTTTCGAAATGGTGCGTATATATTTCTGCTTACATCAGTAACGTTTTCTTTTTGAAAGTGGCGGCTGAAGAATCTCTGACCAAATTAAACCCGCATAAATCTGCTGTGCCGGCGGCGGCAATTGACTCCAAGGTGACTGTGAGGGTACAGGCTGCGCTATAGTTTCAGGCATTTCCATAATGTGCATAGGTTGGGCCGGCAATTCCTGCGGTACAGAAATTTTCTTATACGTTGGCACAGGAATCGATTGTTCAGCCGGCTGCTCTTGCTGTGTTTTGGTAAAAACAGGCGGCTGTTCTTTCCCCGAATCTGTCGGCTTTTTGTCTGGAGAGGGAATGTTCTCACCCGCCGGTCCTGGTTTGGGATTCCTGCGTGTTGGATACCGTCGTTTGCGGCGCAATAAATCAGGCAATGAAACTACGATAGCAAAGACAATAATCACCCATAAAAAGTCCATAAAATCACCTTCTTATTTCTGAGGTTCTATTGGCGGATCAGTTGGCGGTTGTGCCGGGGTCGTAGTTATCGTAGCTGCCGGGGGAAGTCCCGCTTTTGCTACAGCATTACGCATTTTTGTATCAGAAATGACATTACTCATATTATAGTAATCCATCACTCCCAGATTACCTTCCTTTAAAGCCTGCGCCATAGCCAGCGGCACTTCCGCTTGTGCTTCTACTACCTTAGCCTGCATTTCCTGCGTATATGCCTGCATTTCTTGTTCCTTAGCTACTGCCATCGCCCTGCGTTCTTCCGCTTTAGCTTGTGCAATTCTCTTATCGGCTTCCGCTTGGTCGGTTTGAAGTCTGGCACCAATGTTACGGCCTACGTCAACATCTGCGATATCAATGGATAAGATTTCAAATGCTGTACCTGCATCAAGACCCTTATTAAGCACTGTTTTTGAAATTTTATCAGGATTTTCCAAAACCTGTGAATGATCTGTCGCCGAACCTACACTAGTAACAATTCCTTCCCCAACTCGGGCAATAACGGTTGCCTCCCCGGCCCCGCCAACGAGACGTTCAATATTTGCTCTAACCGTTACTCTGGCACGAACTTTTAGTTCAATCCCATTTTGCGCCACCGCGGAAATAAAAGGTGTTTCAATGACTTTAGGGTTAACGCTCATTTGAACTGCTTCCAACACATCCCGCCCGGCAAGATCAATAGCACACGCTCGTTCAAACGTAAGAGACATAGTGGCCCGATGAGCAGCTATTAAAGCATCCACCACCCGATCCACATCGCCACCCGCTAAATAGTGAGCTTCCAATTGATTTACATTAACATCAAGCCCAGCCTTATTGGCTTTGATAAGAGGTAAAATAATTTTCGTCGGCACAACTCGTCGCAGCCGCATGCCAATAAGATTTACAATACCAACAGATACCCCCGCGGCCATAGCAGAGATCCATAATCCTAAAGGAACAAAATGTAAAAATAAAGACACCGCCACAATAGCTATAAAAATAATCAATAGGGGAAATGCAATAATAGTGAGTACTGACATAGAATTACCTCCTTCATATATAAATAATACACTTTTTAATTATCTTCTTGATTTCAGAAACATTAATTATTACGTTTTACTGGTTCAACAACAATACGTGTTCCCTCTACTTTAATAACGCGAACCTCAACACCGCGATTAATAAAACCACCATCAGAGACGGCATCCACACGTTCTGTACCGATGCGCACAGTACCTGACGGCCGCAAAATCGTAATCGTCTGTCCCCGTTTGTCCAGATATGCACTTTTATCTGCTTGAGACGTATATCCCTTATCCTTAGTTGACCGGGTCGTCAGTGCTAATTTAGCAATAAGCCTGCTTTTAGGCAGCCTGCGCCCTACGAAGTAAAACAAGATAGCTGCAATGATAATTCCTCCGGCAATAATATACGCTGCTGAAAGACTGGCCCCTAACATATAAAAAAGACTGCCGAAAAGCAACACAATTCCAACAATGCCAAAAATACCAACTCCAGGCGTAGCCAGTTCCATCGCAATAAGGACAAGACTGGCAATAAAGGCACCAATAACTTTTAAATCATTATCTATCGTATCATCACCAGAATACATTAACAATACACCCAGTACAATGGCGGTAATAATGCCTACCCCCATGCCGGCCATCTTGATTTCCGCAAGAACCGCCGCTAAAATAAGACCGACAAAAAGTGTCCGTACATAATCATTTTGAAGAAATCCGGCAATAGTATCTTTCCAATTACGTTCCACATATACAACATTCATATTGTCAAGGCTAAATTGATGTTGTACTCCTTCAATCGAAGAGACAGTAGCTTCAGACAGATTAAGCTGTTTCGCCTGGTCTTCTGACAACGCCAATATCTGACCGGCTTCCGCATAATCCGGATAGCCTTTAGTTTTATCAACCATAGCTTCTACCAACCGCGGATTATGACCCATATGAGATGCCGTTGCCGCAAATTCCGATTTTAAAGCGGCAATGTTTTTTTCCGTATCGGGAATAGGTTCTGCCGCGCCAATACTACTCCCCGGTGCCATAACAATATGCCGGCAGGAAATCGCAATCAAGGCCCCTGCTGACCACGCACGAGCATCTATATAAGCAATCGTCGGTATTGTCGTATTCTGCAGCATGTCACGAATTTTCAACGCACTATCCACACGCCCTCCCAACGTATTGATCTGAACTATAACAGCACGATCCCCTTGTTCTTGGGCATCCGTTAAGCCTCTGCGGACTAACGCAACTTGACCGGCATTAATCTCCCCTTCAATGGCAATCACTCGGATATCTTGGCTACCTGCTGATACAGGTTGTGCAACAATAAAACATACGGCAGCAAGCAAACATAGAACAATGACATGTAAACGAGATAATATACCCATTCCTTCACCTCCCATCATCATTACTTCTATTTGTGTTCAAGCGTTCTCGTATGGGAAATGCCGTGAAAATAACCTACTTGTTTCAGTTTTTCCAATTCTTCCTCTGAAATGGTACGAACTGCACTTTTCTCTAATTCTTTAATAGGTTTATCTTCAATGATATGAATTTTATCAACCACAGACTCATAAATATTATGAGGCTTATTTTCCTTTATCCATTCCAGCATATGATTCAGCCACTCACGACATGTCCATACATCAACACCATGATTATGTCCCCGTAAAATCTGTATTTGTTCCGATTCAGGAATTTTATTTAAAAACCAGTTCCATTTTTCGCGGGCAATAAGGTACATATAAAATTCATCAATCGGACGAACGTGTTGTTCATGTAATTCTAAGATATATCTGGACCAAAACAAACTCAGTGTCATTTTGAACCCTCCAACAAGTATCATTAAGTTAATCCTATGTATATTACATTATACTATACTTTGTCTATAGTGAAAAATCAAAAAAGTCATTTCCAGCAAAATGAATGCTAAAAATGACTTTCTTATCCTATTCTTAGCAGAAAATAGTAGTAATTAAGCATTAATTTCATCAATTGTAAGTACAAAAGCCGGTGCATATTCCTTTAAAAAAATATCCACTTCCGGCATATGTAACCCTTTCAACTTTTCCTCAATCGTATGCAATGCTTGATCAAATTCATAGTTTCCCGCATTTTTTTCCTGCATGCACTTGAGATACGCACTCAAGGTATCTGCTGCTTTTACATATATCCACACAGGATCCTGCTCTGCATTTTTTATAAGCGGTTCATATGCTGACCGCAGTTCCTTCGGCAAGGTTAAAAGCAGACGGTCTTGTGCCATTTTTTCTACTTCTCCGTAAGTACTTCGCATTTTTGAATTAAAATATTTCACTGGTGTCGGCATATCTCCGGTATAAACTTCGACCGCATCATGATACATAGCTAACACAGCTGCCTGTTTTGCATCTACCTTCATGTCATTTCCCTGATTATGCAGGAGACAAAGATGATAGGCGATCATCGCAGTCTGCAGTGCATGTTCTTGAATATTTTCATCTTGTACATTGCGCATGAGTCCCCAGCGGCGGATAAACTTCATGCGGGCTAATATAGCAAAAAAACAACTCATATAAAGACCTCGTCACTTATCGATATAAGCCTATCGCTTTACAAACATTTTGATACGTTACATTAGCTTTTGCATGGGCTTTGACAGCACCTTTTTCCAAAATTTTATCTAATTCCGGATCATGAATCAATTGTGTATACCGTTGCTGAATAGGCTCCAACACAGAAACAACCGCATCCGCAACGTCCTTTTTGAAAGTACCATATCCTTTATCAGCATACACAGCTGTAATTTGATCATGAGTTTGTTCTGTAACGGCTGCCAATATATCCATCAAATTAGAGATACCCGGTTTATTTTTTACATCATAATGAACAGAATTTTCACTGTCTGTTTGTGCACGTTTAATTTTCTTTTCTATATCCTTTGGCACATCAAGCAAATAAATAGTTGCGGCCTGGTTATCATCAGATTTACTCATTTTTTTTGTAGGTTCCTGGAGACTCATGACCCTAGTCCCATCATGACCAAGAAGAATATCCGGAACAGTAAATACATCTCCATATATACGATTGAATCGCTGTGCCAAATCACGAGTAATTTCCATGTGCTGCTTCTGATCATCACCAACGGGGACCAGATTCGTTTGATAAAGCAAAATATCAGCTGCCATCAGAGGAGGATATGTCAAAAGGCCTGCCGGAATAGAATCCCCTTGTTTAGCAGATTTATCTTTATATTGCGTCATCCGTTCCAGTTCTCCTACATAAGAACTGCAAGTCATAATCCAGCCTAACTGTACATGCTCAGGTACTTCCGACTGAACAAAAAGAGTAGATTTATCAGGATCAAGCCCGGAAGCAATATAAATGGCCGCCAGTGTACGTGTCCGTTCGTGAAGCATCTTCGGATCCTGCGGAACTGTGATAGCATGTTGATTAACTACACAATAATAACATTCATTATCCTTCTGAACTTTCGAAAAGTTGCGCAAGGCACCTAAATAATTACCTAATGTAAGATTACCACTCGGCTGAATGCCGGAAAAAATAATGGACATATCTAATTCCTCCCTGTAATATATAAACAAAAAATCCTTTCACCCCTTAAAAAAAGGGACGAAAGGAAAGATTTCCGCGGTACCACCCTGGTTGGCATACAGCCCGGCTCAAATACTTTCCAATAACGGTGAAAGCAAAACCGGTGGTGCCTACTTCAGCATTCGGACCACATCTCCCGGGTCCATTCCCACTGCCCGCTCATACCGAACTTTCACTGCCATCGGTTCGCTGCCAAGGCGTCTGCAATAGTACTCTTCCCGTTCATAGACTTCTTATTTTAACTGGTTTTACTCTATCACGATACCTTCTCTCTGTCAAGGATAACTATTGCATATGCCCGACTCCTCATGTAGGTTTACCATAGATATGTTACAAAAACAGAAAAGAGAGAACACCTTTTTGTGTTATGCTTAAGTTACTACGCAAAACCATAACAGAAAGGGAGTCCTCTCATGAACAGCATAACACAAGATGTAAAGTATCGTCTATCTATTCTTTCTTACGCCAGAAAATATGGTGTGACTATTGCTGCTATAAAATATCGTACGAATCGCCAGTTTATCTATCGCTTGCAATGGCGCTATGATGGGACCCCGGCATCGTTACAGCCCCGATCCAGACGCCCTCACCATCATCCCAATCAGCACACGTCTCAAGAGATAACGTTTATTCAGAATATGCGACGACGAAATCCGCATGCCGGGCTGGTCGTGTTTTGGATCAAGCTAAGAAAACGGGGATATACACGATCCATCACGGGCCTATATCGCTGTTTAAAGCGTATCGGACTCACACGGGAATCCGTACCGAACCCAAAGTACATCCCCAAGCCCTATCAACAAGCACTGTTCCCTGGAGAAAAAGTGCAGGTAGATGTCAAAGTAGTTCCTTCTGCTTGCATCGTGGGGCAGGCACATGCGCTGGGTGAAAGAATGTACCAATACACGGCTATCGATGAATGTACGCGCGTTCGGTATTTGGAAGCATTCCAAGAACAGAGCACCTATTCTTCCACGATATTTCTCCAACACTTGGTACGAAGATTCTCGTTTCCCATTTGTAAAATCCAAACCGACAATGGCTTTGAATTCACCAACCGATTTGGTCGAAGTAAGACAGCGGAACTCACGCTGTTTGAACGACAATTGGCAGCCTATCACATTATCCATCAAAAAATACGGCCGTATACGCCGCGGCATAACGGAAAGGTAGAGCGCTCTCATCGAAAAGACAACGAGTACTTCTATGCGGAGCATCGTTTTTATTCTTTTGCAGATTTCAAAAAACAGTTAGCAGTACGTAGTAGAGAATACAATAATTTTCCTATGCGTCCTCTGGCTTGGAAATCTCCTAACGAAGTCCTTCGTTCTTTTCTTGCTACTGTGTAACATATGTTTGACAAACCTACAAACTATTGCATATGCCCGACTCCTCACTTCATTACAAACAGCATCCTATTTATTTTTTTAACAATAATGCCGAAAATATTTTTTTATTCTTGACTTGGAGTATAATCTAAGTGATATGGTATAATTAATTATTAAATCCATTCCATAGGAGATTTTTATGAAAAAATATATAAAACTAGGTATACCGTTTATACTGTTTTTTATTTGTATCATCCTTTATGTCTTAGTCCCCAATGTATGGTCGATAAGCAGGCAGGCGGCCAGAGTTACCCAATCAGTAGCTGCACAGTATCAACTCACTGACAAAGTTGATGCTTTTAATATCCGTCAAGTTATTACAGTTGACAGTACCACTTCACGAACTATCATGTGGCAATCCGATTTAGCCGAAAAAAATGCAGTCATAGAATATCGTCAAAAAAACACGGACACGATTCTAACAATGCCGGCTTCTAATGAAATTTTTAATGATGACAAAACAACGACTTACATACATGCTGCCGAACTTAGTCACCTGACCGCTGGCTCACGTTATGAATATCGTGTCGGATACGATAAAAAACGCAGTGAATGGCTTCCCCTTTCACTGGCTTCAGGAAATACTTTTAAAGTCCTTATTTTTCCTGATTCTCAATCCAGTAATTATGATGTATGGCGCGATACCGCACAAGCCGCATGGAGCGCAAATCGAGATGCTCAATTTTTTATAAATATGGGAGATCTTGTAGACAATGGCGAAGATCATACTCAGTGGAATTTATGGTTTGAAGCTGTCGAAAACATAATTTCCGCTATTCCTATCGCTCCGGTTATGGGGAATCATGAAACATATGACCAAAATTGGAAAGTTCGTATGCCGACAGCGTATCTTCATATGTTCAACGTCCCAAATGCAGTACCCGATCTCTATCAGAATCAATTTTATTCTTTTGACTATGGCAATATCCATTTCGTCGTCCTTAACACTCAAATTACGGAGATGTCACAATTTCAGCCGCATCTGCTAGAGGATGAAATCAATTGGTTTAAAACAGACATGGCCCACACAAACAAAAAATGGAAAATTGTTTTGATGCATAAAGATCCACTGCAATATGCTTTTCAAAACCGCCCGCAGCCCCGTACAGAAGGATTTTCTGCAGAAGGAAAAGAATTTATGCCGCTCTTCGATGCGTACAATATTGATGTTGTTCTTTCCGCACATCTGCACACATACCGCAACCGTGGCCATATCCGTAATTTCCAGCGCGATAATACAGGACCACTGTATATTCTTACGGGTGTAGCAGGAAATGTTCGCTATCCTGAACTGTGGAAGCAGCACTCCTTGGATGAAGTAATCGCCCCTCAACCGGAAACGGATAATTATCTAACAATGGAAGCAGGCGAACATACACTGACATTTTCCTCTTATCTTCCAAACGGCCAAAAAATAGATGCGATATCAATCAATAAATAAAAGCAAGGCGAAATATAATAATACATTATCGCAGTGTTCTACCCCGGCTGTATAAAAAGCCCCTATTTCAATCTTTAAAACATATTGGAATAGGGTACTTTCTATGATATAATAAAAATTGTTCCATTGTTCTTTTAAAACAATTGGATATGAAAAGACAAGGAGGAATTTACCATGCCAGTTATTACGAAGGATACGGGTATTATTGAAGCTGTTCAGAAATATCCACAAATCATCGAAATTTTTCAGGCTTATGGTCTCGGTTGTATCGGCTGCATGGCCGCTCATTTTGAAACCATCGGTCAAGGCGCAGGCGCTCACGGTATTGATGTAGATGCTTTAATTGCCGACCTTAATGAATGTATTTCACAGCCTAAATAGGCAATTTACTTAAACACGAATTTCAAAAAACTACTTTTACACAGGGTGTAAAAGTAGTTTTTTTTATGGATCAATATTTCTGGACTTTTATGTAATCCTTGCCAAGAATAACTGCAGTATCTCCTGATACTACTTTACTACGGAAGCACAACGCGCACAAAGAGTCGGGTGTTTTTGATCTGTCCCTACGGTATCACGGTGTATCCAGCAACGTTCACATTTTTCATGGGTAGATGGAGTTACAATGACACGGATATCTGTATGATCTTCACCGGCAACAGCTTGTTCAGGTGCCAAATCAGTTCCTTCCACTAATTTCACTTCACTGACGATGAGAAGAATAGCCAGCTTATCGCTCCATTGACTAAGGAAAGCATAATCTTCCCCATCTGCATAAATCGTAACCGCTGCATCCAGAGAATGCCCAATAGTATGATCCTTACGGGCTCCTTCAAGAATACGAGTCATATCGCTGCGCAAAGACAACAATTTATTCCAACGCAATTCCAAATCAGCATCCAGATACTCTTTATGTGCTTTCGGCCAATCTGTCAGCAGTACACTTTCTTCCTTACCCGCTATTTTTGGCATATACATCCAAACTTCTTCCGCGGTAAAGGACAACACAGGAGAAACAATTTTAACTAGTGTATCAAGTATCCGATACATTACTGTCTGCGCACTTCGCCGAATAAGCGCATCGTCTTTTTCTGCATACAAGCGATCTTTGATAATATCAAGATAAATGGAACTTAAATCCACAGTACAAAAATTATGTATCGCATGATACATCACATGAAATTGATAATTTTCATATGCTTCCGTCACCGTTTCATATACTTGTTCCATCCGAAGCAATGCCCATTTATCCAACTCTGTCATATTTTCATAATCAACAGAATGAACTGTCGGATCAAAATCAGCCAAATTCCCCAAAAGGAATCGGAATGTATTACGGATTTTACGATATACTTCACTGAGTTGTTTCAAAATTTTCGGGGACAACCGAATATCGCCCTGATAATCTGCTGATGACACCCAAAGCCGCATAACATCTGCACCAAATTGATCAATTATTTCCTGTGGCGCAACCGTATTTCCCACAGATTTACTCATTTTTTTACCTTCACCATCAACAGTAAAACCATGAGTCAAAACAGCTTTATACGGAGCATATCCATTAATAGCAACAGATGTCAGCAGTGAGGAATTAAACCAGCCCCGATGCTGATCCGAGCCTTCAAGATACATTTCACAGGGATAATCAAGTTTAGGATCCGTGCAGAGTACCCCTTGATGCGTACATCCGCTGTCAAACCACACATCCATAATATCGGTTTCTTTTTTAAATTCTGTACCGCCACACTCTGGACAAGTAAACCCATCCGGTAATAATTCTTTTTCGTTATGACGCCACCATGCATCGGAACCTTCTACAGCAAACAATTTTTGCAAATGCTTGATCGTATCATCATTAATAATTGGTTTGCCACATTGCTGGCAGTAAAAAATAGGAATCGGCACGCCCCATACACGCTGCCGGGAAATGCACCAGTCACCGCGGTCGCGAATCATATTATAAATCCGGTCATGTCCCCATGATGGTATCCATTTTACGTGGTCGATTGCTTCCAATGCTTTCTGCCGATACCCATCTACAGAAGAAAACCATTGTTCAGTTGCTCTGTATATAATCGGATTTTTACAGCGCCAGCAATGTGCATATTGATGACGCAGCGAGCCCTTAGCGAATAATACACCCAATTCCGCTAACCGTTTAATAATCGGCACATTCATATCAAAAGCAAATTTCCCCTGATACTCCGGAACTTTGTCCGTATAACAGCCATCGGGTCCTACTGTACCAAGCGGTTTCAATCCCCACGCAGAATATTTCATGCAAACATTAAAATCATCAACCCCATGATCGGGAGCCGTATGTACGAGACCTGTCCCCGCTTCCAATGTAACATGTTCTCCTAAGACAATGGGAACCTTGCGTGCTTCATAAAGAGGATGCTGGAATACAAGGCCTTCCAACCGTTTCCCTTCTATGACATCCGGCAGCACTTCATATTTCTCAATTTTTCCTGCCTTCATTGTTTCATCTACAAGATCTTTAGCCATAAGGTAATATTCTTCACCAGCCTTGACCCAGACATATTCAAAATTTTCATTAGCACAAATCGCTACATTAGCAGGAATTGTCCAAGGGGTTGTCGTCCAAATAACAGCGTACACTTTATCGGGATCAGCATTTTTCGGCATATGACAAGTAAGATCTACTGCAGGAAATTTTACATAAAGAGAAAAGGACTTGATTTCCTTATATTCTATTTCCGCTTCAGCCAGAGCTGTTTCGCAATGAGGACACCAATATACGGTTTTTAACCCCTTATATATATATCCTTTTTTAGCCATTTCACCAAACACGCCGATTTGTTCTACTTCAACATGAGGCATCAAGGTAAGATAGGGATGTTCCCAATCTCCTAAAACACCGAAACGGATAAAATCTTTACGTTGTTCATTAACACATTTCAGAGCATATTCCTTGCAGCGCGCACGCAGATCGAGCGGTGCCATTTCATGCCGATTCAACCCTGTATTTTTAATAACTGCATGTTCAATAGGCAGTCCATGCGTATCCCAGCCAGGAACGTATTTTGTGTAATACCCGTTCTGGGTCTTATATTTCATAATTATATCCTTGAGTACTTTATTCAAGGCATGACCAATATGCAGCTGACCGTTAGCGTACGGAGGTCCATCATGAAGAATAAACTTAGGCGCTCCTTCTCTCTTTTGCAAACGTTTTTCATAAATAGCATGTTCCTGCCAAAATTTAAGAAAATCCGGTTCCCTTTTCGGCAAATTGCCACGCATGGGGAATTCTGTTTCAGGCAAATGCAAAGTCTTACCGTAATCCATATTGTTGCCTCCTCTAAATAAATAAAACAAAATAACGCCTTCATCCCCAAAGGGACGAAGACGTTAATCACCGCGGTACCACCCTATTGACCGCATAACGGCCACTCTCAATGCCTATAACGACGCAACCCGGCGGCTGGCTCACAACCACAGCTCTAAAGTGATCTGCTTATACCGCTGCCTCTCCGGGCTCTCACTATCCCCGATTCGCTGAAAAGGAGTGCTGGTATAAGCCGTCTTTTTCATTGCTTTTCCATATAAAATATGTATTTGTACATAGAGGTATTTTATATTTAAAAAAGCCCTTTGTCAATACCTATCGATAAACATTCTGTTTTATATTTATTGCAAAATTGCGCTGTTATCAGTAAAATATAAGTATCAAAAGGAGGCTTTATCATGACAGTCATTGATACATTTGCAGATTTAGTCAAACATTCTAATAATATCGTTTTTTTCGGTGGAGCCGGTGTTTCCACCGAAAGCGGCATTCCTGACTTTCGAAGCGTCGACGGATTATATAATCAAACGTATAAATACCGCCCCGAAACAATTTTAAGCCATTCGTTTTATATGGATAATCCTGAAGAATTCTTTCGCTTTTATCATGATAAAATGCTTTGCCTTGATGCAAAGCCTAACATGGCTCATATAAAATTAGCGGAACTAGAAAAAGCTGGCAAACTAAAGGCCATCATTACACAAAACATTGATGGTCTGCATCAACAAGCCGGCAGTACAAACGTATTGGAATTACATGGTAGTGTCCATCGCAATTATTGTCTGCACTGCCATAAATTTTTTAATGCTCACTATATGGCTTCTGCTGCCGGTATCCCCAAATGCGATGCCTGCGGCGGACCTATTAAGCCAGATGTCGTACTGTATGAAGAGGGGCTTGATGATGCCGTTATTGAAAAATCATTGTATTATATCAGTCATGCCGACATGTTGATAATTGGCGGTACCTCCTTAGTTGTTTATCCAGCTGCCGGCCTTGTAAGATATTACAGCGGCCGTAAACTCGTACTAATCAACAAATCTTCGACCAGTATGGACGATCGAGCCGATTTAGTTATCCATGCCCCTATTGGTGAAGTATTCCAACACATTACAGTATGAAAGCATAGACTACCTTAAAAATAAAGTCCTGTACAGAAAAATTCAGTCTGTACAGGACTTTATTTTTAAAAAAACACAAGCGTTACCCCTGCGCCGCCGCCTTCTGCATCATCCAGTTTATACGATGAAATAAACGGCTGATGATCAAGAAAATCATGAATCTGCCGTCTCAAGGCACCGCTTCCTTTACCATGAATAATCCGGACAGGACTAAACCCTGCCGCCAGTGCTTGATCAAGAAATTTTTCAACCTCCGGTATCGCTTCGCTCCCTGTTTTTCCAATAACATTGATTTCCGCTGCCACCGTATCGATACGGATCGGACGATAAGAAGATACGGCCGCCGCTTTTTTTTCTTCCCGTTGTTCTCGTTTTATTTCATCATAATACGGAGCACTGATATCTTTACTTTCTACACGAACAGTTATTCCTTTCACGGAAACAGTAAGTTTTTTCCCTTTTATTGACATTACCGTTCCCAATCCATCAAGCGAATTAATAAATACACGTTGTCCAACCTGCAGTGTTTTCACATCAATAGGATTACGCTTCGTTTTTTCCTTGTCAGGAAGAGAAATTTGCTGAATAGATCGTCGTGCCTGTTCGATAGCCTTTGCTTTTTCCCGATCTGTAGTTTCGCGAAACTGCTGTTTCAATTCACGGATAATAGACTCCGCCTCAATGCGGAGTTTACGTTTTAATTCCATCGCATCACGTCGGCTGGAATCGACAATATCTTGTCGTTTTGAAGATACTTTATCTTTTTCTCTGCGTAAATCATCCTCTAATTTTCTTACACGCTGCAGCCGCTGCTCCAGTTCCGCCTGTTTTTCATCCATCTGCTTGGATTGTGTATTCAGCTTCGTTAAAATAGCTTCCATATCAACATCCTGAGCCTGGCTGCGCAGTTCCCTTGCTTTATTTAAAATTTCCACAGGCATGCCTAGTTTTTCACTAATGCTAAAAGCATGACTACTTCCTGCCGATCCTATGCGAAGTTTATATGTAGGCTGCAATGTCTGCACATCAAACTCAACATGCCCATTTTCAATTCCCTCTGTATTGTACGCAAAATTCTTTAAATCATTGTAATGTGTCGTCACCATAACACAAGCACCTTTATCATATAAAGACTGAAGCACGGCAATAGCAATCGCACTTCCTTCTGCCGGATCAGTGCCGGAACCCAGTTCATCGGCAAGAATCAGGTCTTCCGTGCTGCAATGTTTTAAAATATAAATAAGCTGTTTCATGTGACTGGAAAAGGTACTCAGATTTTGAGAAATATCCTGCTCATCCCCAATGTCAACAAAAACATCACGAAAGATGGGTAATTCCGAATTTTCTCCTACCGGTAAAAACAATCCGGCTTGGTACATGAGAACTAAAAGTCCTAAGGTCTTCATCGCTACGGTTTTACCACCGGTATTGGAACCCGTAATCAGCAAAATTCTATATTCACCGCCAATAATAAGGGTATTAGGGACAACTACATCCGGCGCAATCAGCGGATGCCGGGCATGGAGAAGACGCACTTGCTTTTTTTTTGAAACCGCAGGACGACAAGCTTTCATCTGAATAGCTAACTGTGCTTTAGCAAAAATAAACTCCAATTGCCCTACACACATCGTGCTATTCATGAGATCTTCATATTGATCTGCCACAATGGTCGTAAGTCGTTTAAAAATACGTTCTATTTCCTTAGTTTCCCCCATACGTGCTTGTTGCAAATCGTTATTGGCATTCACGATAGCCAGCGGTTCAATATATAGTGTCGAACCGCTGGCCGACATATCGTGAACAATCCCGGGGAATACATGCCTGTATTCTTGCTTAATAGGCACAACATATCGATTGTTCCGTACTGTAATCAGAATATCTTGAAAGTACTTTTGATATTCCTTATTTTGCAGTACGCTTTGCATATACCGTTTTGTCTGCCGTTCCAGTTCAACAATACGATTTCTCAGATGAAGGAGTTCCGGCGAAGCATTGTCCCGAATTTGATGATTTTCATCAAAAACAGCCGCTATTTTATGTTCCAATACTGAAAAATCCATAATAGACTGTGTTTTTTTTACCAATTGCGGATAGTCTTTTTCTTTTCCCGCAAAAAAAATTTTAACATGTTCATAACACCGTATATTATTCCAAATATCAATACACTCTTGAGAATCTAACGTGATTTCACGGCATGCTTTTTCAAGAGTCGGCCGTATATCAACAATGCCGCCAAAGGGCGATGATGCTTCCCGTTGCAAACAAGTTACCGCTTCCTCTGTATCCCTGAGGCTTTCTTCAATCACAGCGGCATCACCGGAAGGTGTTAAATGCCTTGCCGCTTCTTTAGACAACCGGGATGGAGCTAATTTCACCAGCATGGATTGAATTTGATAAAACCCCAAAATCCGCATACTTCTTTTATTCATAACCTGGTACTCCTATACTTATATAATTCCGTGAAAAAAATGCCCTCGTGTAACACTGCTGTCTTCTTTATTTAACAACATGTGTTCTGTATCATCTATAAGACATCGATATCGCTGCGTCTGTGCCGCAATCCATGCAGAAGAGCGTCCCCTGCCTTCGATCCGAAACCGGGAAATACCACATTGCATTAATTGAGAGTAGTACGGGGCCATGTCCAGATCTCGATTATTTAAAAGATGATTGCGGCAATATGAATCAGTGACAATAGGAAACTGCTCTCCTATACGATCTTTAAGATAATATTTTTTATGACTGCACATAGCAGCACATCGTCTTTTTACTCCTGAACCGTTAAAAGCCGCCAGGGAACAAAATTCAGTCACCATCATTTCCAACCGCCCTTCTACTAAAATCTCAATAGGTAACGACAGACATACAGAAATAATTTTCTTTATCTGTCTGAGCATAAGTTCTGTTGAAAGTGTTAAACTGCTACATCCATAAAGACGCAAAAGATCTGCTGCATGGGCATTGAAGGTATTTAAAGACCAATCTCCCGCAATAGGGACCGTCCACAATTCTTCCTTAGCCATTGCAAGAATACCCAGTGCCCCGGCATAAATACCATCTGCACCACAAGAAACTGCTATCTGCAATTCTTTTCTAACATACACTTCATCCCGCTGCCGTAATATCCGCGGAGAGGCTGCCCAAATAGACGCACCGGTATTATGAACCATATCAACCGCTTGTTTCCACTGAGAAAATCCAAAAGCTGTATGAGTATATGACTCGCCTCCGTACACAATGCGGTCAGCCCCATTGTGCAATGCTGCCGTAATACCTTCTAACGAATCACAACGCACAACGAGCTCTTTTTGTTTTACTTTCCGGTACTTGGTAGTACCATCAGGACGTATTGCTGTCTTTCCTGCTGCTGGTCGATGATACTCTGTCAAAATTTTCTGTTCCACAACCGCGGCAGCTTCCCGGCGCAAGGTATTGAGAATACTTGCCGGTATCATATACGATTGATTCCAAACCGTAACCCCGGCAACAGAAAAAAAGGTTCCGCCCAAGCGATTCAACTGCGTATAAATCCACTCTCGGTCAGCTGGATGTTTTACCGCCTTTTGAACAACATATGCAGATACTTCTTCTGCCACATGTCCCGCTTCATCCCATGCAGTAAGACGTAATTGATTCCCTTCCGTTACATCTACGTGAAAATAAAGGGGAATTTTACGATTCATCTCCACCGTTTTTGTTTTTCTATCTTCTTTCCGGGCTAGTCGATATATTTCGCCTGAAAATCCTTCTTTACAACGTAATTTCACTGTATATGAAGTACTCGGATATTCCTTATCAGCAATAATCGCTGATATTTCATCAAAACATTCCCGTCCGTCTGCTGCTGTAATTTTAATGAAATCTCCCATATGCAAAGGCTCAGTCAATTTAGCTTCAGCAATACCTTCCTGGCATTTCAGGATTTTTCCCATGTGACGCCCTGTGTTGCCTGCGCTTTTTTCAGTAATAGTATTCCTTTCCACTGTATCCGTTAAAAAATCATGCTGATACATTCGATTAAAACTCTCCGCTAAAATATGCTCGGCTTTTTCCAATATATGCTGCCGCTCCTGCGAGGAGTCATGGATACAAGTATCCATGACCATACGATAGGCACCCACAACAGAACGCACATATCCATTCCCTTTCATGCGTCCTTCAATCTTAAAAGAAGAAACGCCTGCATCTATGAGTTCCTGAATAACAGAAACACTGCTCAAATCTTTAAGGCTCAATACGTACGTTTCCGGTTCCGTTACCGGTACACCGCCCTCCTCAACCAATTGATATGGGAGACGACAGGGTTGTGCACAGGCTCCGCGATTACCACTTCGTCCACCGATAAAGCTGCTCATTAAACATTGCCCCGAATACGACATGCAGGATGCTCCGTGTATAAATACCTCAATAGCAGCTTTTGCACGATGACATATGTATCGTATTTCTTGTATAGATAGCTCACGCGCTAAAACAACCTGTGTAAATCCAAGACTTTCCAAAAATCGTACTCCATTCAAATCCGCAACAGTAAGCTGCGTACTCCCATGCAACGGCAAATTGGGGACTACCTTTTGAACCCATGCGGCAATGGCTAAATCCTGTACAATGATGCCATCCACATGGAGCGCGTCTAATTTTTTTAAATAGACTGCAACTTCTTTTAGCTCTGTATCAGCAATAAGAATATTAACTGTAATATATACTTTAACAGCAAAAAGATGCGCCGTCCGCACCGCTCTATCTAATTCTTCCTCATCAAGATTATGTGCAAATTTTCGGGCATTAAATGACTTTCCACCCAAATATACCGCATCTGCTCCGGCATCAATGGCAGTCAGTACTGTATCCAATGATCCTGCCGGTGCTAATAATTCTGTCATAATTCCTCCTGCATGCTATGTCCATTAATTATTATTTTTCCTGCTGCTTTTACATTTTCTACTAAACCCTTATTCCTCGTTTAATATTTTTAAAACATGCAGCTATTTTAAATTATGATTACTTTTTCTCAGTTTTTCACACATGCTGTTCCTGCGCTTATCTCAATTGCCGATAAATAGAAGCTATAACATCCGCTGTAACATTATATGCGGTTGCCCGGACAGCTCGTGTCGGCATCGTCAGCTTTGTATAAAAATCAATATCTTCTTCTGTTAATTGAATCGTATCAGGCATGAGCTTGTTCATTATGTTTGTAAACTCATCCAATCCGTCAAGATGAAGAATGTCCCATACTCGTTCCACTTTATCAGGCATTGTTTCTGTCATGAGAGACATGTATGAAGGAAACAGCATGCCATTCGCCCGTCCATGAGTAAATCCTTTATAATATGTCAGCTGATATCCCATTCCATGAATGAGAGTCGTACCGCTCTGAGCAATGACAATACCTGCTAATGTTGAAGCATACATCAGATCTTCACGAGCAGCGTAAGATACGTCACTTCCTAATTCCGTCAAATGCGGTCCCATAAAATGCATAGCCTCTTCCGCCCATACATCACTGACAGGGGTCGAATTATTGGACATATACCCTTCAACGGCATGTGATAATGCATCAATTGCCGTATCAATAGTGACGACAGGGGATATCCCCATCGTAAATGTAGGATCGACAAAAGCCATAGATGGAAAAAGCAGCGGGTCCGTGACAGATTGCTTCGTCCCGGCATGGGGATTCGTCAATATAGCCGCCTTGGTTACTTCGCTGCCGGTGCCCGATGTCGTAGGTACCGCAACAATAGGCAGCGGTTTTTTATATGGTCCGCCGAACAACTGTACGTCATCAATCTCATTCGTACATAGTAAAGCGATAACCTTCCCTGCATCCATGGGAGAACCGCCGCCGACAGCAATAACAAAATCAACCTGTTCGGTCTTAGCAAAAGCAGCCGCCCGGCGTACCGTAAGAATAGAAGGGTTGTTTTCGACTTCATCAAAAATAACCCAAGAAATCCCTAACTGTTGCAGCTTATCAAGTACAGCCCGCTGTGAACCGTTAATTTTAGCTGAATGGTATCCCGTAACAAGTAATGCTTTTTTACCCAGCTGCGCCAAACAATCTCCTGATTGTGCAATACAATTTTTCCCAAAAAACAATTTAGTTGGCATTTCGTATGTAAACATGACATTATCTCTCCATTTGCTTTTTTGCATTTTCATAATATCCTAGCACGTCTTCTTTTACCTCAGCGATTTCCTCGGGTGTCACTTTTCTGACAATATGTGCAGGATTACCATAAACCATAGAATTAGGCGGTATTTTTTTATTTTGTGTAATAAGTGTTCCTGCACCAATGATACAGTTTTCTCCAATTTCAGAATATCCAAGGAGCATAGCTCCCATACCAATTAAACAGCCATTGCCGATTTTAGATCCATGAATAATCGCATTGTGTCCAATAAGGACATAATCTCCAATTTCCATCGACTGATCTGCCTGCGGATGAACCGTCGTATTATCTTGGATATTCGTGTAACGGCCGACAGTAATCGTATTATCATCCCCGCGAAGAACAGTATTGTACCAAATACTGACTCCCTTTGCAAGTTTTACATCCCCAATTACGGCTGCCGTATCAGCAATAAAAGTGTCTGCATCTATTTTGGGTTCTTTATCTTCTAATGTAATAATATGAGACATTAGCATTCCTCCAATAAAATACTCTAATCTTTCATCCGTATTATTATATATCAAATAAAGATATGTGACCAGTGAAGTTGAATATTCAGTATTTTGAAGTTAACATATATCGTAAAAAAACGGGAAGCAATATCTGCACAGTTTTATAAAAACACTATTTTCAATCAGTTTTCTAACGAATTCTCCTATCATCCTCTGCTTTTTATTCCATCGTTGAGAATCATCAAAAATTCTGCCAATTTTTCCGATTCAATTTGTGTCACTTTTACATTTTCCGGTGCTGTATCACATAATTGATCAGGTGATCTCACAGCGTTATAATGCTATCTGCTGATTTTCCTCCTTAAGTGTTTCACCATCAAGTTACATCATTAATAAATCATCATTTTCTTTTTATTTATCTTAAACTCCGCGCATTGAAAACAACATACAAAATCTGAAAATTACATGTCTATTTGACCAAAACAGGACGCATTTATATATTTTCATATTTTTATGGTATAATATTAATCAGCAACTATTATACTTGTATGTACTTCTTAATATATGAGGCTCCATTATGATTACATTAAATGATTTAATTTTAGACGAAAAAGAGAGATTAAAAGAAAAATACCGATAAAAAGAGGAGTATATTAACTACATTATTGGTAAAAATGATGAAAAATGAAAAAAAACAAACATTAATTCTTAATGATTTCGATATTGTAAAAAAACAGCTTATGTAAAACACTTATTTTTACATAAGCTATTTTTACATCATTCCAATATCATACTTTTACAATTATATTCTTAAATAATAGAATCGGGTGATTAAAATGACTGAAAAAGACATATATGCTATTTGCTCACAAGCCTTATCCAATAGCAACTTAGAAAACGATTGTAAAACAATTGCTAAATCGATTCAAAACAAAGATTATAATAACGTTGCCCAACTTTTAAGAGTAATAATTGCAACTTCAGTAACCACTTGCATTTGTGATGTGTTTGAAATTCAAAGAAAAAAGAAAAAATAATCTCACTTGAAACTTTGCGCGTATCAAAAAATGATAAGCATATAATTATAACATGTAACGAAATTATTTGATCTACATATATGGTTATCATACATAAAAAGACACCCACATTATATGGGCGCCTTTACCTGACAATGAATGGGGTAAGGATTTGCACCTTACAGGATGAATGGCCGATCAGATCATTACTGTATCTGTCGGGTTCATCAAGGCATTATATACTTAGAACGTTATAACTACTGATAAAGTAATATGATGCCCCTGCGTCTATCTTTTCCGCCACCCATTATAATTTTGAGGAAATCAAAAATTATAATGTATCTGTTTTTTTATCAATTTTCTTACAATATCGATCATAGTATTCCTGATCTATACTAAATGATGACATAGGTACCGGATTATAATTTTCATCATAAAGTTCATCAATTTTATTCGGATCTACAAAACCATTATAATGTGTATTATCCACATCATGATTCACTTCAAAATATCCTGAACGATGATACGTACATGGTTTTAGCTTTGTTTTATCTATCATAAAAAAGCCTCCCGCATATTAAAAATATCATTGCATAAATAACAAAAAAACACTCCGCCTGAGTGTTTTAACTATGAGGATACTCATCTTATTTGTATTGCAGAAAGTTTTTCCATCCCCACCTTCCAAAAGGTCTTGCCGTTTCATTACATATTATAACACTCCAAAAGGCTTTTCTATTTCATATATCTTACAATCGACAAATGTTTATAATTAGCTCAGTTCTAATTGTTACCTTTTACCTTTATAGTATATCACAAACACAAAGCAAAAGCTATAGAGGAATATAAAACTGTCCTTGTATAAAATCACAATATATAAAAACAAACCGCATAAATAAAATATTTACGCGGCCTGCCTTTATATATTGTGATAATAAAATTAACGTTTGCTGAACTGTGAAGCTTTTCTAGCTTTCTTCAAACCATATTTGCGACGTTCTTTTTCACGCGGATCACGAGTCAAAAGACCAGCCTTTTTTAATGACTGACGAAAATCCTGATCTACTTCGAGAAGTGCCCGACTGATGCCATGCCGAATAGCACCGGCTTGACCTGACGGTCCACCACCTTTTACGTCAGCAACGACATCATACTGTTCGGTAACACCTGTCAATACGAGCGGCTGTTTAATAACTAATTCCAGCGTTTTACGACCGAAATATTCATTTAATTCTTTTTTGTTTACTACGATTTTGCCTTGACCCGGAACCAGACGAACTCTGGCAACCGATGTCTTTCTACGGCCAGTGCCGTAGTACTGTGCTACTGCCATGAAATCTTCCTCCCGGTTTTAACGAATATCTAAATTTAAAACTTCAGGTTTCTGTGCCTGATGTGGATGTTCCGGACCTGCATACACGTTCAATTTCCGATACATCTGTTCACCCAATTTAGTATGGGGAATCATTCCCTTAATTGCCATTTCAACAACACGTTCCGGATGTGTTTCTAGCATATGACCTGCTTGTGTGTAGGTTGCACCACCGGGATAACCGGAATGGCGGAAATAAATCTTTTTTATTAATTTCTTGCCTGTTAACTTAACCTTTTCTGCATTGATAACGATGACATAATCACCCGTGTCCATATGCGGTGTAAATGTAGGTTTATGTTTTCCCCGAAGAACTTTTGCAACTTCGGCAGCAAGACGTCCTAAAGTCTGACCTTCAGCGTCAACAACAAACCATTTCCGTTCGATGTTGCTCGGGTTGGCCATAAATGTAGTTTTCATGCTGTATAATTCCTCCCTGATACGACTAACTAACCAAAGCTTTGCAGCTTTTCATCCGGGGCTAGTGGATTCCAAGTCAAAAGCTTACTCATATATTCTATAGATTAAACTCTTCTTTGTCAAGGATTTTTTACATAACGTATGTGTCAATAGTTTCTCGGTAAATTTTTTGACCTTGATAATAGCGGGCTTTGCGGGCTTCGTTATGTTAGAAAAATACAGGTGTAGAAAAGCTTTTGGATAACTTTCCTATGGCACTGCTGACATGCCCCTGATTGCGTATGCTTCCTCGATGAATTCCCACATGGGGCTGTATCGGCATCTTCTTCATTATCCGTCTCATTGTTCCTTTAAATGTGCGACTTATCGGTGCTGTAAAGCCCTTTTCCCAGATGGTGAAGGCGTTGTCCAGCTCTTTGTTTCGTATGGCCGTAATCACCTTGACCATGGCGGTTCCTCCTGCCTTGCTCCAATGACGTCCCTGTTTCTTCATTCGATAGCTATAAAGGCGGTGATTGCTCTCGCACGCTCCGATTCCTGCGGGCTGTACCTGGGGTGTTCTCATCGTTATGGGTTTCAGCGATTCCCAATTCCTTACTATATATTTCCGAAGCTTCTCTACGTGAGCGGCTTCCTCCGTCGTTGCTGCCTGTGATTCGGCCGTATCCAGTAACACCCGCATCGTGTCTGCCTTGTACTCCCGCAAGGCCTTATGTATTTCGTCCTGTAAAGCGGGTTCCACAAAATACAGCCGTTCTTTCAGCTTCCGGTTCACATGATACCGGTCTAGCACATGCTCATGTTGGCGACAGCCGATGACCATGCTTTCGAATATCTCTTTCCCATAGCCGCTGCCTCCATCGCTGTTGCTGACCACTGTCAGTTTGGCCAGGTCGTATTCCCGTTGCAGATAGGCCGTCACTTGCTGGATCAGCGCCTTGTGGTTCAACCCTGCAAAATAATGGGCATGAACCAATACACTTCGCCATCCATGCTGTTCCCGACCTTCACTCACTTGCACCCGGTGGATTTCCTGTCGTTTTTCTCCCTGACCTTTGATGATCAGCCCGTCCCCTTCGATACAGAGCATCGCAGGTCGGCGCTGTTCCACTGTCGGGAGCACGGCTCTGTCGATTTCTTGTTGCTCCCATTTTTCATAGTTCCTTCCCACCTGTTTGATGATGTTCCCCACGGTCTGATGACTGATGGTAGTCAATGTCAGACGGTTCATGACATCGGCCGTGGTACGATATACGCTTGTCGCGGCTACTTCCGTAACCCGTTTCATATATAATGCCGTATACCGTTGGTATTTCCGCAATCCCAGCTGATTATCCAAGGGATAGAACCCTTTGGCTCGCGGACCCTGTTTCCGTACCCGCCGCCGCTCAAAGGTGATCGTGCCTAACAGTCCTTGAATCGTACGGAAATCCCGTCGTTTAATCTGATACCCTTGTTTCGTGTATTCTGCCGTCAATTCTTTATCGATGGTTTCTAGTGCGATAACTAACGCCTGTGTGAAAATACGGATAAACAACTGAAGCAATCTCATTTCTCGTATAATGGCTGTATCGGAGTCCTTTATTATTTTGATGATTTCTGGTACAATAAATTTCATGGGAAGACCTTCTTATCTGATATATTTCGCCTTGAGAAGCAATATATCTATTATCTAGGTCTTCTCTTCTTTTTGCAATACCTTACCGAGAACTATTTTACACTAAGTTACATAACTTCATTATTCATATATACCGTCTTTATTTTTTACAAAAAATAAATTGACAAATATTTTTCTCCATGTTAGACTTAGGCAAAACTTGAAAGTTGCAATGAAGAGAAGAGTACATAAAGAAGATTGTTGCAGAGAGCTCTCGTTTGGTGAAAGAGAGTACATGACACCTTATGGAAAATGGACTCCGAGCAGATATGTCGAATAATTAGACAATCCGGGCGTGCCCGTTACAGCACTAGAGTATTAAAGGCTTTTTATAAGTCTGCGTACTTGAAGAGGTTTAATTCGTGAGGATTAAACAAAATTGGGTGGTATCACGGTGCTTCCGTCCCTTGTTAGGGGGATGGAAGCTTTTTTTATTGCAAACTTCCGTACGTTACAACCTTCAAGTTAAAAATTATCTATTCAGGAGGTATATATTATGAGTAAAAATTATCATTTCGAAACATTACAGCAACATGCCGGTCAAATTGCCGATCCAGCAACAGGTTCCCGGGCTGTCCCTATTTATCAGACAACATCGTATGTATTTAAAGATACACAGGAGGGAGAAGATTTATTTGCGCTGCGCAAACCAGGGTATATCTACAGCCGTCTTACCAATCCCACACAATCTGTTTTAGAAGAACGGATCGCTGCATTGGAAAACGGTACGGCTGGCTTAGCAACTGCCAGCGGCATGGCCGCTATCGCATATTCTATATTAAATCTGGCAGGCGCCAATGATGAAATTATATCCGCTTCCACTTTGTATGGCGGCACATTTGAATTATTTAGTGAAACATTGCAGAATTTAGGAATTACCACTCGTTTCGTCAATGCAGATAACCCCGAAGAAATCACAGCGGCTATTAATACCAAAACAAAGGCTGTCTATCTTGAAAGTTTAGGTAATCCCGCAATTAATATTCCTGATTTTGAAGCTATTGCAAAAATCGCTCATGATAACGGACTTCCGGTAATTGTGGATAATACGTTTGCTACTCCTTTTTTATTCCGGCCGCTTGACCATGGAGCAGATATTGTTGTCCATTCAGCAACAAAATTCATCGGCGGCCATGGCACTAGCCTAGGTGGTCTTATCATAGAAAACGGAAAATTCAATTGGAAAGAATCCGGCCGTTTTCCGAAAATCACTTCTCCCGATCCCGCTTATAACGGTGTTAACTTTGCTAAAGATATTCCCACAGCCAGTTTTGTTACTCGCATTCGCGCTAAAACATTACGCGATCTGGGCGCTTGTATCAGTCCTTTTAATGCCTGGCTGCTGCTGCAAGGCATTGAATCTTTATCCCTGCGTGTAGAACGTCATGTAAAGAACGCCGAAAAAATCGCTGAATTTTTAGAAAACCATGAAGATGTTGCTAAAGTAAATTATCCCACCTTACCGTCTTCTCCTTACTATAAACTAGCGCAGAAATATTTCCCCAACGGAGCGGGCTCCATCTTTTCCTTCGAACTTAATGGCGGATATAAAGCAGCTCGTGCGTTTATTGACGGTGCAGAAATTTTTTCTGACCTGGCAAATGTAGGGGATTCAAAATCACTGCTAGTTCATCCTGCATCCACCACCCACCAGCAACTGAATGAAGATGCATTGCATGCCTGCGGCATCACTCCCGGTACTATTCGTATTTCTATCGGGCTGGAAAATGTAGACGATCTTATCGAAGATATCCAACAGGCTCTGGCAAAAACCAAATAATATATTATTTCAATAAGGAGTGCTGGACATATGCCAATTCAAATTTCCGATCACGTATCGGCAAAAGAAATCTTACAAAAAGAAGGTATCTTTACTATTGAACAAGGAAGAGCCCTCCATCAAGATATTCGTCCGTTAAAAATTCTTATCCTTAATTTAATGCCTCTCAAAAAACCAACGGAATTGCAGTTATTACGGCTTTTAGGAGATTCACCTTTACAAATAGAAGTGGATTTCTGCCACACAGCTACTCATCAGAGCACACATACAGATCCCACGTATCTCGAAGAATGTTATTACACATTTTCTGATATTCAAAACAGATATTATGATGGCCTGCTGATTACCGGTGCTCCTGTAGAGTTATCTGACTTTGAAGATGTAGATTACTGGCAGGAAATCATTACCTATCTTGAATGGTCTAAAACCCATGTATTTTCTGTCATTCATTTTTGCTGGGGAGCTCAAGCAGCTCTCTATCACTATTATGGCATTCATAAACATACACTTTCAAAAAAATTATTCGGTATTTATGAGTATCAGCTGACGGTCAAACATCATCCGCTGCTGCGAGGCTTTGATGATCGTTATTTTATCCCTCAATCGAGGCACACGGCAATCGACGAAATGTATGCACGCACTATACCGGAATTGCAAATTTTATCCTGCTCTAAAGAAACGGGCATCAATATTTTAAGTACAAAAAACATTCGCAGAATATTTATCCTCGGACATTTCGAATATGATCGATGCACTTTGGAAACAGAATATATTCGTGACAAGAACAAAGGACTTCCTATTGATATTCCAACCAACTATTATCCTAATAATGACGACACGCAGACGCCCTCCTTTATTTGGTGCAGCTATGCTCATCTATTCTATCACAATTGGCTTAATACCGTATATCAAGAAACACCGTATAATCTTTTGGAATTAGAAAATGGATTTGAAGACTGTGCCCATTGACCCTGAAGTATAAATCACATGCTAGTATCTGTCAAAACTTCGTATTTTTTATTCATTTAAACTTTTTATCCTATGCTGTAAAGTAAAACCTATTTCTGTTCAAACGTTACTCACAAATAAAAAATTACAGCCGCCGACTGCACTGCATACGCAGATCAACCGACGGCTGTAATATATATAATTCCATCCTATGTTCATCTATATCTTATTTTGTACCGAATATCCGATCACCGGCATCACCTAAGCCTGGTACAATATATCCATTTTCGTTCAATTTATCATCCAAAGCAGCTACAAAAATACGAACATCAGGATGCTGCTTATTGATTTCCTGTACGCCCTGCGGCGCCGCGACCAAACACATCAGCTTAATATTTTTGATGCCACGGTTCTTGAGCATGGTAATAGCCGCTGCGGCACTGCCTCCCGTCGCCAGCATGGGATCTACAATAATAAAATCTCGATCCTGTACATCCGGCAATTTGCAATAATATTCTACAGGCTTCAATGTCTTAGGATCCCTGTATAAGCCAATATGCCCTACTTTAGCAGTCGGAATCAAATTGAGCAGTCCCTGAACCATACCAAGTCCCGCACGAAGGACCGGAACAATTCCTAGTTGTTTGCCGCTCAACTGTTTCCCTGTCATTTTTGTAATCGGTGTTTCAATTTCCACATCTTCCAGTGGAAGGTCCCGGGTTATTTCATATCCCATAAGCATCGTAATTTCTACTAATAAATCTCGAAAATCCTTCGATCCCGTTTCTTTCATTCTCATTAACGTAACCTTATGTTGAATCAGTGGGTGATCCATCACTTGTACATGCATGTTGCACAAGCCTCCTTCTTGTTTATATAACATAATTATTTATCCATTTCATTAATCATGCCGACACGAACTGCGTGACGACCACCATCAAACGGAGTATCCAGCCAAATTTTTACAATTTCTCTAGCCAAGCCCGGTCCAATGACACGTTCACCCATAGTCAGAATATTGGCATCATTGTGGCGGCGAGAATATTCTGCAGAAAAACAATCATGACATAAAGCAGCTCGTATACCGTGTACTTTATTAGCGGCAATACCAACGCCTATTCCGGTACCGCAAATCAAAATTCCACGATTAAAAGTACCATCCGCAACTGCTTCAGCAACTTTTTTTGCAATAACCGGATAATCACAACGTTCTGGAGTCATTGTCCCGTAATCGGTAAACTCAATACCCTGTTCCTGCAAATAGCCTTTAATGTTTTCTTTTAAGGCAAATCCGCCATGGTCACTACCAATAACTAATTTCATGTATTTCCCTCCTGTAATCTTAATTATTTTTATTATAACGCTTAACCCGTATCATGAATAGACATGATTAACAATTGTTTGTTTTTACAGTAATATCGAATAGATAATCATCAAAAAAATCCCTTGAAAAGTACCTTATACTACAATACTTTCAACAAGGGATTTACTCTTATACTTCTATTACATCACCGCCGGCAGCTTTTTTCATGCGATTCATGATAGCCATTCCAAGTCCCGCTGCATCAACACCTTCAGCCAAAATATAATCCACCTTCACGTTGTCAAAAAACAACAGTCCTGTATACAACTGGCTGGCTAATGCTGGTTTATCACCATGATCTCCCCAAATATACATCAGTTCTTTTGGAAAAGCATCCGCAACTTGCCGGCTTACAAGAAAACCTACTGTTTTCCCTTCCCGGCCTGCCTTTATATAAAGTTCTCTCAATTTAAACGTCACATTTTTCACAGTTCCAACAGCTACCGTCATAGGAGCTGCCGGTGCATAATGCCTATATTTCATACCCGGTGCCTTAGGTATACCTTTACCGGTTACCAAATTAGTATCTATAAGGACATGGGGGATTATTTTTTTCAGCATTTCTAAAGTAATCGCACCCGGACGAAGAATCGTCACTGTGTCATCGGCATTACATTCGACTATAGTCGACTCCACGCCAATATGGCAAGGCCCTCCGTCAATAATCATATCGACCCGGCCATTCATGTCATGAGCCACTTCCTCGGCTGTCGTCGGACTGGGTCGTCCGGATAAATTAGCGCTGGGACCCGCTACGGGAACACCTGCTGCCTGCAAAAAAGCACGCGCAATTTTATGATCCGGGCACCGAAGTGCCACTGTATCTAATCCGCCTGTCGCGGCATCCGGAATATGCGGCTGACGCGGAAAAATAATAGTAAGCGGTCCCGGCCAAAATGTATCAAGAAGTTTTTGCGCAGCTGGCGTAATAAACGCCGCAACCTTCTTCACAGCCTCTTTGTCTGGAACAGTCAAAATCAGAGGATTGTCGCTTGGGCGTCCTTTAGCAGCATAAATACCTCTGCAAGCCTCTGCATCAAGACCGTTTGCGCCAATACCATATACAGTCTCCGTCGGAAATACCACAAGTCCGCCATTTCTAATAATATGGCCAGCTTCTTCAAACACATTCTTCGCTGCATCTACATTGGTAATATGCACCATTTTTGTCTGCTTCATTTCAATCTACTCTTTTCGCTTAAAAATTATAACCCGTTCAATATCCCCATAATCTTTTACTACTTTATCTATCATATAATGCCCTGCTGCTTCAAATATATCAGATACAGCCTTGCACTGCCCCGCTCCTATTTCCACTGCACAATATCCATCTTGCATCATGTATTGCCAAGAATCAGCCGCTAACCGCCTATAATAAGACAATCCATCAATCCCGCCAAATAAAGCCTGCTCTGGATCTCTTCGAACCTCCGGCTGCAAAGATTGCATATCCGCTTGTGTCAGATAGGGAGGATTCGATACAATCCAAGTATATGATCTGTGGAAAACATTGGCAAAAAGATCACTTTCAAGCCATTCTACTCGTTCCGATAATTTAAAAGCTTCACTGTTTTTCTTGGCAATAATAAGTGCTGCCGGCGAAACATCTACGCCGGTTCCGCTTGCCTTGGTCCAATAACTAAGTAAGCTCAAAATAATGGCACCACTGCCGGTACCTATATCTAATATTTTTATATTCGCCGCAGTATTTTTTTCATAAGACAACACTGTTTCCACCAGAATTTCTGTTTCCGGACGTGGAATCAAGACATCTGTATTAACAATAAAATTCATTCCCATAAAATTTTTAGTGCCGAGTAAATGAGCCACAGAAACACGCTCTGCTCGTTTTTTTACAAAATTACGATACGAATTCAACTCTCCTGCCGTCATTGGTTCGTCATAGTGGGCATATAGATAAATACGCTCTTTTTTTAACACATGAGCCAAAAGAATTTCCGAATCAAGGCGAGGTGAATCAATCCCCTTTTTTTTAAAAAACCGTTGCGTCCATTGAAGAAGTTCTCCAATGGTCCAAATCTTATTCATTTCCTTCTTCTTTCATTAATTCCGCTCTCCTAGCCTCAGCCAATGCTTGTATGAAGTCATCCAAATCACCGTTGAGAACATTTTCCAATTTATAGAGAGTAAGATTTATGCGATGATCGGTAACACGCCCCTGCGGATAATTATAGGTTCGAATACGTTCACTGCGGTCTCCTGTTCCCACCTGACTGCGCCTGGCTTCCGTTTCTTCCGCCTTAGCCTCCTGCTGTGCCTTATCAAAAAGTCTTGCTTTCAGCACTCTTGTAGCTTTTGCTCTGTTTTCCATTTGTGATCGTTCATCTTGACATTCAACAACAATACCCGTAGGTATATGCGTCATACGTACCGCTGAACTTGTTTTATTAACATGCTGTCCGCCAGCTCCGCTCGAACGAAAATAATCAACACGAACATCATCCATATTTAAGTCTACTTCTACGTCTTCCACTTCAGGAAGAACAGCAACTGTCGCTGTCGATGTATGAATACGCCCTCCAGCTTCAGTTACAGGTACCCGTTGCACTCGATGAACACCTGATTCATATTTTAGCTTACCATATACACCAGTGCCTTCTACTGAAAAAATAACTTCTTTAAATCCGCCTAATTCCGGTGCATTGGAACTAATTAAACTTGCTTTCCATCCAGCCTGTTTCTCTATATATTTCGAATACATACGAAACAAATCTCCAGCAAAAAGCGCTGCTTCATCACCACCGGCGCCACCACGAATTTCCATGATAACATTTTTGTCATCCTGAGGATCTTTCGGCAGCATAAGAATATGCATTTGTTCTTCTAAATCAGATTGTTTCTTTTCAAGATCCGATATTTCTTCTTTAGCCATTACAACCAGATCGGCATCGCTGTCCTTATCATTCAAAATTTCCGTATCGCCTTTCAGCAGTTCCGTTATTTCTTTATATTTACGGAAAACTTCCACTATAGGTACTAAAGAAGCATGTTCCTTAGTAAGTTTCTGCCATTCCTCCTGGCGGGCAATAACATCTGGATCACTGATACGCTGCTCGAGATCCATGAATTTGTTTTCTACAGACTGTACTTTATCAAAAAACACGACCCATTCCTCTCCTTCTTTATCGTCCCACTGCCGGAATTTTTTGTTGTATCACCGTATCTTCCCTCTTTTCGACTTCCTGCTCTTTTATTTCTGCCGGACGCGCAGCCTCCAATGCTCGTATCGCCACCTCAATCTGATCAGGATAAGGTTTTCGCGTTGTCAGCAGCTGCATCCATAAACCAGGTTTAAAAAGCAGCTGTACTATGGGATTCGTCGTTCGTGCTGCTAACCGGATCATTTCATAGCTTACTCCTGCAACAACCGGCATAAGGACTATGCGAGATATAATTCTTTCCATTAAATTCGGCCATCCTAAAAAAGCAAACACAAAAATAGATACCACCATAACAATCAAAAGAAAATTAGTACCGCAGCGAGGATGAAGCCGGCTATGCTTTTGCACATTTTCTACCGTTAGTTCTTCACCTGCTTCATATGTCCAAATCGTTTGATGCTCGGCTCCATGATATTCAAATACTCGTTGTATATCCTTTGTAAGCGAAATCGCCCATATATATAATAGAAATATAAGGAGACGCAATATCCCTTCTACTACGTTAAGCCGAAACGAACTATCCGCAACACCGGGAATAAATTTAGCCCCATACGTGGGAATGATTAAAAAAAATACAATGGCTAATACCGTTGAAAAAGCCATGGTGAGGCCAACCTGTACATTACTCATCTGTTCTTCTTCTTCTCCCGATGCCTGGGCCGAGTAAGACAAACTCTTCATTCCGTAAACCAGTGATTCATATAAAGCAATCGTTCCACGAATAAAAGGTTTTTTTAAAATAGAAAATCTATCCATAATAGAACGAATACGATCTTTTTTGACAACAATCTCTCCGGACGGTGTCCGTACTGCCGTCGCTATATATTCAGGTCCTCGCATCATAACACCCTCAATGACAGCTTGACCACCGACATATGCTGTTGGTTTGCTCATAAAAGCTCCTTTCTTTATAAACAAATAGAGCAGAGCATTTCTGCTCTGCCATTCCACTTGTACCACTGCCTATTAAGCCTTCTTACCATATCTTCTGTTGAACTGTTCAATACGGCCACGAGCCTGAGCGGCACGTTGCTGGCCAGTAAAGAAAGGATGACATTTAGAGCAAATTTCAACACGCAGTTCAGATTTAGTCGAACCAGTTTCAAATGTATTGCCGCAAGCACAAGTCACTACAGCTTTACCGTACTTCGGATGGATTCCTTCTTTCACCATTCACACCTCTTCTCATCAAACATACAAAACCTATGCTAAGATAGTATATCATATTACCCTTAATTTGGCAAGAAAAATTGAATTTACAGCATGTCTTATTCCTCAGCAGACTGTCTTTAATGTATACATAAAAAAGACCGGCGTACATACTAACCGGTCTTTATATGTAGATAATCTATTATGCATATTGGTGTTGTCTGTGTTCTTCTGCATCCTGCATATTTTTTTTATCTTTTTTATACTGCATAGCAGAAACAGCATCAATAGCAAATTGCCCCATAATAAAAACAAGGATGGCACCCCAGCATATAGGATCGGAAATAAATGATAACATAATTGTCCCCCCTTTGATTTGTAATTGATTAGTTTCGCTAAATCAATATGCATTGGCTGTATACCATAACATATTTCGCTTATATGATAGTACCAAACACCAGGAAAGACAACAACCTAAATTATTATGTTGTTCTTTACATTAACAGATATGATATGTATGAAATGATAAAGATACATGCATAGTCTGGTCATAGACTTTACATGTATCTTTGCTGTCTCATCGGGAGTATGTTACATTCAATAATTACGTTAAGGAATAAGTACACATTTGCAGCATTCGCCCGTCTTCATGAGCCGCAAACCTTCTTCAAATTCCGTCATAGGAAGTGTATGTGTAATGATGTGAGATAAGTCAAGACCACTTGCCAATAATCCTTTAGCTGTTTCCCAGTCCTGGTACATTCGACGCCCAGCTATCCCTTTCAGCGTCAACCCACGATATACAAATTCGCTAAGTTCAAAAGACAACTGCTTATCAGATAGACCAAGAACTGCTATTTTTCCTTCCGGTTTAATATAAGTCAGACTAGATTGAATAGCTCCAACATTTCCGGAAAAATCAAGGACAACATCAATAAGATTTCCGTCATTTGCCATCGGAACTGCTTTAGATACCTCTTCTTCTATAGGATTAATAAGCACATCGGCACCCATTTCCAATGCTTTCTTCCCTCGGTCTGACACCGGTTCTATGGCAATAACCTTGGCAGCTCCGCACTTTTTTGCAACGCCGGCACCCATCGCTCCAATAGGACCGCAGCCAATAACCGCCACTGACTTTCCTGCAACGGGAAATTGCGTAGCAGCATGAACAGATGCTACAAAGGGTTCCATAAGACTTAACACTTCCCAATTGGCAAACTTTTTAAATACAACGGCATTTTCTGCCGGTATGCATGCATATTCTGCCAAGGCTCCATCACAGCTCAAACCAATAGTGCGCGTATGAGGACAAACATGTTCATATCCGTTATGACAAACATCACAAGTATGACAAACAATATGTGTCTCTGCAGAAACTGCATCACCTATTTGAATTTGTGTAACTAATTCTCCTTTTTCCACAACTTCACCTGAAAATTCATGTCCGATAATCATCGGCGGAAGCATGCGACTGCTGGCAAATTCGTTCCAATTCATAATATGGACATCCGTACCGCAAACAGATACGGCATGAACTTTAATTAATATATCATTAGGACCCACTTTAGGTATCGGACGTTCCACAAGTTCAACATTTCCTACACCTGCCGCTGTTTTAACAACACATTTCATTGTGCCTTCCATGGTTATCACTCCCTGCTATCATTATAAAATACTGAAAAACTATAATAACTACACAAAATACACATTAATGATGCACACACTCCTCAACCATAAGCCCGGCATGATAAGAACTGCGAACAAGAGGTCCGCTCACAACATGCTCAAAACCAATTCCTTTAGCAATCCGCTTATACATCTCAAATTTTCCGGGGGTCACATATTCTGTTACAGGAACATGCTTTGATGACGGTCTTAAATACTGTCCAATTGTCAATATGTTTACTCCCGCTTCATACAAATCATTACATACTTCTTCTATTTCCTCTTGTCTTTCACCTAACCCTACCATTATTCCGCTTTTTACCAACGGCTGTTCACCATAATGTGCCGCATAACGCAGGACATCGATAGATTGCTGATAATCAGCAATCGGCCTGATAGCAGAATACAGTCGAGGAACTGTTTCAATATTATGATTAAATACCGTTGGCTTTGCTTTCAAAACAATATTAAGAGCACTGACATTTCCCCGAAAATCAGGAGTAAGTACTTCAATAGAGGTATCCGGACTGCAATCCCGCACAGCAACAATGCATGCTGCAAATTGTTCAGCCCCTCCCCAAGGCAAATCATCACGTGTAACAGAAGTAATGACAACATGTTTCAAGCCTAAATAAGCGGCTGCCTGCGCTAAATTTTTCGGCTCATTCGGATCCACTAAATCCGGTTTTCCTTTGGGAACTGCACAAAAACGACAAGCTCGTGTACAAACACCTCCCAAAATAAGAAAAGTCGCCGTCTTATGACCGAAACATTCGCCAATATTCGGACAATCCGCACTTTCACAAACCGTATGCAAATTCAGATTTTTTACAAGTTTTCTTACATTTTTGTATGTATCATCATTACAAACATGCTGTACCAACCATTTCGGTTTCTCTAAAATTTCTTGTTCCATATAAATCCCTCCAATACGTGAAGTTACTATATGCATCATGCGGAAATACAGAAATAAATCCATCCTGCATAAGAGGTACAACAGCTTCCGCAGACATATGACAGTGTAATTCCCTAAGATTGGTTACCCCAAAATCAGTAATGCCGCAGGGAATGATATGAGAAAAAAGTTTCAAATCATTACAAACATTCAATGCTATGCCATGATAGGTAATCCAATGCTTTACACCGATACCAACAGCAGCTATTTTTCTATTGCCAATCCAAACTCCACTGTATAAAGCCTTGCGGCCAGCTGTAATACCTAGGCACTTCAAGGTCCGAATAATACTTTCTTCTATCTGTTGAACATACCAATGAACATCCGTGTTCCACTTTTTTAGATTGATAATGGGATAACAGATGAGCTGTCCGGGATTATGGCAAGTAATATCACCTCCGCGGTTCGTATGAAACAAATCCACATGGTGTATTTTCAGCCAATCGGCTGTTGCTAAAAGGTGTGTATCCCCGCCGTGCATGCCAATAGTGATGACCGGATGGTGTTGCATTATAAGGAATACGGCATCCCACCTCCCTTGTAAAACAAGATTTTTAGCCTGCTGCTGATATCTCAATCCAATACTATATGGCTGGCAACCTAAATAAATAGAACAAATTTTTCTTGTCATTAATACGGCCTTCTTCCTGTCGCAGATTAAAAATCGGGACATACTATTCATTTCCTATGCATAAATAATATAATAAATATAACTTATTCTATTTCACCAATGCATAATTTTATACACGCATTGATCCAAATATGATATAATAAATATAAATTTAATGTTAGTAATAAAGAAATAAAGGAGGTTATATTATGGTATCTGAACAAGATTGGAACACTTTTATGGAGACCGGTGAAGCTTCAACCACTATTCCCCCTATAATTGTTCAGTCTTGGAACTATTGTCGTTCCATTAAGCTTAACCCTTTAAAAGGATATAGCCAAGAAGTCGTCACGGGAAAAGCGTTCGAAGAAATTATAAGTCATAATAGTGAACTGCTCAAAATAGCCATACCGTTCGTACAACGTCTATTCATGGAAATGAAGGATTTTAAAAATAGCTCTTTTATTGGAGTCTTATCAGATAAAGATGGATATATATTAAAAACTATACTTCCTGCCCATGGCACCGACTTATCGCACAGTCTTTATTACTCTGAAGGTCTGAGGCAAACAGAAGAATTGATTGGTACTTCGGCAATCAGCTTGGTACAAAAAACATTAAAACCCTTACAAGTAGCCGGCTTTGAACATTATTGCAAGATTCATCATAATACATCCTGTTCCGCTGCTCCTATTATTGACGCAAGCGGTGAACTTGTCGGCGTCTTCAGTTTAGCCGGTCCAAAAGATAAAGTGAATTCTCATACATTAGGCATGGTTATTGCCACCGCTTCTGCTATTTCTAATCTAATGAAAGCTGATCAGGCTAATTCTACACTTTCTGAAAAAACAAATATGTATATGACAATTTTAGATTCTATGAATGACGGGCTGATCATGCTGAATGCTAAGGGAATCGTACAATATATTAATCCGTTTGGAGCCAAAACTTTACATATTGACCGAAGAAAAGCCATTAATAAACCGATTGATTCGCTTGTCGATTTTGACCCTATCATCATGCATGCCTTACGTTCCGGTGTAGGATATACAGATCGCGAATTTTTTATCGAAACAAAACGGGGTACTCTCGACTTTGTTAAAACAGCAATCATTTTAAAGGATGACGACGGTATGACAACCGGAGCCATCGATATATTCCGGGAAATTAAACGTGTTAAGGATTTAATCAACAAAATTACGGGAGCTACTGCTAAATTCACCTTTGACGATATACTAGGAAATGATTCTGCCTTGCTGGAAGCCATTCGTATGGCTAAAATCGCAGCCAATGGAAATGCCAATGTCTTGATCCAGGGAGAAAGCGGCACGGGAAAGGAGCTGATTGCACAATCCATTCATCAAGCCAGCGCCCGACATGATGGCCCATTCATCGCTATCAACTGCGGTGCTATACCGCGAAACCTGGTAGAGAGCGAGCTTTTTGGGTATGAAGGCGGCGCATTTACAGGTGCCAAAAGCAATGGACAAGCAGGAAAATTCGAACTAGCTCACGGAGGTACTATATTTCTTGACGAAATCGGTGATATGCCTTTAGAAATACAAGTTCAATTGCTCCGTGTACTGCAGGAACAACGTATTATGCGAATTGGAGGCACCCGTTATATTGACATCGACGTCCGTGTTCTGGCAGCTACCAATAAAGACTTAGCAGAAGGGGTCGCCAATGGAAATTTCCGTGCTGATTTATACTATCGACTCAACGTACTGCCGATTACACTGCCACCTTTACGTGAACGTCATTCTGATATTGTCTTATTAATAAATATGCTGCTGGAAAATAAATGTCAGCGTTTAGATATCAAGACAAAACATTTTGATCAAGAATCTTTTGACATCATGCAAAAATACACTTGGCCAGGTAATATCCGCGAATTAGAAAATGTCGTAGAACGAATGATTTACACTTGTCCTCACGAAGTCATTACCAAAGATTTTCTCCCTGCCAATATGAAAAAACAAGACTCGCCACCCCCCAGCTGGTTAGGAGAGAATATGACGTTAAAAGAATTTGAGCATCGTTACATCATGCAAGTATATGAACAATGTGATAAAAATATTTCTCAAACAGCGAAATCTCTTAATATCGGCAGAAACACACTATATTCAAAATTGAAAGAAGTAGATGAAAACATCTTAGTGGAAAATAATTAAAGAATTAAAAAGAGCGCCTTACAGCTGCAATAATGAAGTTGTAAGGCGCTCTTTCTGCCGCGGTTTATTTCTTTTTAGGCGGCCAGTGAATCGAATTTCCAAAAACGGCCTCTGCGGCTTCCCCTAATGCTTCCCCCACGGTCGGATGAGCCCATACGGTACTCGTAAATTCATCCACCGTCGCTTCCAGCCGGATAGCAATCGCTGCCGCTGCAATCAAATCCGTCGCCCGCGGCCCGTAAATATGAACGCCGAGTATCTGTCCGTATTTGGCATCGGCCAGAATCTTGATCATGCCTTTGCCGCCGGCTTCTATTAACGCCTTGCCGTTGCCAGACAAGGAGAATGTACCGCAGCGGTAGGCAATCCCTTGCTCCTGCAGTTCTTCTTCCTTCCTCCCGACGCTGGCAACTTCCGGTTCCAGATAGATGCAGGAAGGAACCGTTTCTGCATGGTAGCTGTCCCGCCCGGTCATAATGTGATTGACGGCAGCGATCCCCTGGGCCGAAGCGGCATGTGCCAGCATCAGCTTGCCGTTGCAGTCTCCAATGGCATATATGCCGGGGACATTCGTCTGGAAATGGTCGTCGGTCACAACCTTTCCGCGATTGAGGACGATTCCGGCTTCTTCCAGTCCGATACCTTGGGTCATGGCTCGGCGTCCTACACACATCAATACCTTTTCCCCTTCTACCGTCTGGGCCTGTCCCTGGTAATTCATATGGACCGTATAAGAGGCGCCGGCTTGTTCGATGGATTCTACCCGGGCGTCGGTCAGGATGGCGATTCCCCTGGCTTCGAGATCGGCCCGGACCATGCGGGTAATTTCTGCATCAATAGGAGGCAGGATCCTCGGCAGTGCTTCCACAATGGTACATTTCGTTCCCAGCGAAGCAAAGAGAGAGGCAAATTCAATTCCGATCACCCCACCGCCGATAATGACGAAGCTCTTGGGTATTTCGGTTAATGCCAACGTCCCCGTGCTATCGATCACTCCCGGAAGATCGGCTCCGGGAATCGGGATGCGTACCGGTTCAGAACCGACAGCCAAAATAATACAGTCAGCCGTAAGCGTTTTACTGCCGACCTGTATTGTATGGGCATCTTTGACAATTCCCCGGCCGCGGTACACGGCAACGCCGTTGGCTTTCAAAAGGCCTTCCACACCACCAACCAATGTTTTTACAATAGAACCTTTATATTGCTGCGCTTTAGCCCAATCGACATCCATACCGGAAACAGTGATGCCTAATTTAGCCGATTGTTCTTTGATGGCACTGAACGTAGAACTTACATGGATCAGCGCCTTCGTGGGGATACAGCCGACATTGAGGCAGGTACCGCCGACTTTATCGGCTTCGATAAGGGAAACCTTAGCTCCCATTTGGGCAGCCTTGATAGCCGTGACATATCCGCCGGGGCCTGCTCCGACAATAAGGATGCTCTTCTGTCCCGATGCAGTTGCAGTTTGTGCCGAAACTCCAGGTACTACCGATGAGATTGTCGGTGCTACGACAGTTTCTTCAGCCGGAGCAGGTGCAACTTGCTCTCCTGGTTGTCCAATAACACCCATAACGGATTTTACTGGACCTGATTCGCCTTCCTGCATCATAATCTGCAGAAGAACTCCATCTTCATGTGCTTCTACGACATTACTGATTTTATCTGTTTCTACTTCAACGACCCCTTCTCCCTTTGTAACGGGATCCCCTACTTTTTTCAGCCATTGCGAGACCGTTCCTTCTGTCATCGTCAGACCCAATTGCGGCATCGTAAGATTAGTTGCCATGAAAAATTACCTCCTAATGGTTAAATAGAAAAGTGTCCCTCCCGGGAGAAGGACACCTCCCCAGTATTTCTATTAGAGTAACAATAACGGATTTTCCAAATATTCGCGGAGCCGCGATGTGATTAATCCGGCTAACGCTCCGTCTACTACCCGGTGATCATATCCCAGAATGACATTCATCATCGGAGCGATCACAATCTTGCCATCTAGTACTACGGCTTTATCTACCGTGCGGCATACCCCGAGAATCGTGGCTTCCGGCGGATTGACGATCGGTGTAAAATGATCGCAGCCGTACATGCCCAGATTGCTGATGGTACAGGTGCCGCCTGTCAGATCATCCGGCGACAGCGTATTATCACGAGCCGCCCGTGCCAGTTCGCCAACAGTCCGATGAATATCCATCAGCCCTTTATGATTGGCATTCTTGATGACCGGCACGATGAGGCCTTTATCCACCGCAACGGCAACTCCCATATGAATCCCTTCGTTATGGACCAGATACCCGTCTACCAGACTGTCGTTGGCTGCCGTATATTCTTCCAGAACTTTGCACATAGCTTTGATGATCAGGTCGGTAAAGGAGAATTTCTTGTCCATGGCAATGAAGGTGCTGCGCAGTTCCGTGGCCTTGGTCATATTGACTTCTACCGTATGATGGACATGCGGCGTATTTCTCCAGCAGTCTCCCAGGCGCTGGGCGATGACCTTGCGCATCCCTTTGAGCAGGACCCCGTTTTTCGGGGCCCCTTTACCTTCCGCTGTCCCCGCCGCCGGAGTAGCTGCCGCTGCCGGAACCGGTGCCGGAACAATTCCGGCGGCCGTAAGGATATCGTTCTTCATGATCCGTCCGTCGGCAGTTACCGTTTGGGTATCTACTCCCAGATCAGCCGCTACTTTAGCCGCAGTGGGAGAGATACGTACTTTTTCTTCTGCTTCAAACGCTTCCACATCCCGGCCTACGACCCGCCCGTTCGGACCGGTTCCGGAAACGAGGGCCAGATCGATGCCGGCTTCTTTCGCTAATGTACGAGCATACGGAGTCGCCAATACCCAGCCGCCGACAATCGTATGTTGCACCGGGCCGGCAACTACTGCTGGAACCGGTGCCGCCGCTGCTTCTGGAGGAGCTGCCTCTGCTGCTGCCGAACCCCCCGGTACGGTTTCACCGGCTTGGCCGATATACCCCATTACGGCCTTTACCGGTCCGGCTTCGCCTTCCTGCATGACAATGGAAAGAAGAATGCCGTCTTCATGGGCTTCCACTATATTACTGATTTTATCTGTTTCAACTTCTACGACTTCATCACCCTTTTTTACCGGGTCGCCTACTTTTTTAAGCCATTGCGAGACCGTTCCTTCTGTCATCGTCAGGCCCAATTGTGGCATCGTAAGTGCTGTCGCCATTAATCATTACCTCCTTGCTGAACTATTGTCAATAAACGTACCTATTATTTTTCTTCAGTCATTTGTTCCTGCGCTATATCAACTGCAGACTTTTTCGGAAGAGTCAACATAACCGCTCCGGAAATAAAGAGCATGGCTCCTAATGCCAAATAACCACCATCTGTAGACCCCGTGTTTTGTTTGATAACGCCCAGCATATAGGGTCCGAGATAGCCGCCGAGATTAGCTATTGAGTTAATCAGAGCAGTGGCACCCGCCGCTGCCGCACCACTTAAAAAGGTCGTCGGCACAGACCACCATGTTCCCATCGCAGAATATACGCCAATAGCCGTAATACAAATAAATACCAAACTCAATATCGGGCTTTGTATAAACGGTGCACACACCAATCCGATACCGCCCAAGAACATACAACCTGCAACATGCCACCGTTTTTCACCTGTTTTAGAAGAGTGGTTCCCAATAATAATCTGTGCAATCAAGGCCGCCCCCATCGGGAATATAATCGAAATTCCTACCATAGTAGCTGACCAGCCGGACAAACTCTTCAACACCTGCGGCATCCAGAAATTAAAGCCCCAGAAACCGGTAATCCAAGTAAAGTAAATAACACATAAGCGCCATACTTGCTTATCTGTAAGAGACTGCATAATCGTATATTTTTTTACATTTGCTTTTGCTTCTTCTTCTGCCGCAATCGTTTCATTTAAATAATCCTTTTCTTCCTGAGACAGCCAAGATACTTTATCTGGACGGTCTTTTACCCAAAGGAGGAATACAAACGTAAAAATTAAGGCCGGTATTGCTTCAAGTAAGAACAATGTCTGCCATCCAGCAAAACCAAAGAGATTTAAATCCAAAAGAATACCTGCGACAGGCGCCCCTACAATAGCAGCAATCAGCAATGAGGTAAGCATAAGTGAAATAGCCTTGGCGCGTTCACCAGCAAGAAACCAACGTGGGAAAAGTACTGCATAAATGACAGGATATAAGCTGGCTTCACAAGCCCCCAGCAAAAATCTAAACAAATAGAATTGGAAAGGGGAAGTCATAAAAGCAAGCAAGCCGCAAACCAACCCCCATGTAAACATAATACGAGCTATCCATTTACAAGCATCAAACTTTGCCGCAATCAAAGAACCAGGAATTTCAAAGAAGAAATAACCAAGGAAAAACATGCCGGCCCCAGCACCAAATATTTCAGGTGTCAGCCACGGCAAATCTCTTGTCATCGTCATACCGGCATACGCAACATTAACACGGTCAAGAAATGCTATGACCGACACAAAAAAAACAGGAAGGATAACGTGCAATTTACGTTTATTATACAAATTTTCAAAATTTATATTTGCATACTTAGCATCCATTTACTTTGCCTCCTTTTACTTTACCATCATCCCAACCCCTCCCATCACAAAAGGGGTTGGGGAAATAAATATTCATATGAGTACGTTAACGTCCAAGCATTTTTTTCACTGCAGCAATGATGTCTTCCGGTTCGATTTTAACCAATCGTTCCAACGGCGGCGTATACGGAATAGGAACAAACGGAGCACCTAGACGAACAATCGGAGCATCCAGATAATCCAGCATTTCTTCTGCCGTACGGGCAGCTACTTCAGCACCAACACCTCCTTGTTTAACCGCTTCATGGACAACCATGAGTTTCTTGGTTTTCTTCAAGGATTCATAGACTGTATCCATATCCAGCGGGGAAATGGTTCTAAGATCGATACATTCCACATGAATTCCTTCTTTTTCCAGCTGCTGTGCGGCAGTAAGAACATTCGTCATATAGAAGGAATACGAGACAATTGTCATATCGCTCCCTTCTTTAGCCACATTGGCTTTGCCGATAGGTGTCAAATATTCACCTTCCGGAACTTCCCCCTTCAGGGAAAATAATTTCTTATGTTCAAAATAAAGGATGGGATCATCCGAACGAATGGCTGATTTTAACAACCCTTTTGCATCTGCCGGATTAGAAGGTATCACTACCTTAATTCCAGGAATATGCATAAACCAAGCTTCAACACACTGTGAATGCTGTGCCGCACCACCGCGGGTCATGCCATCAGGGGCCCGCAATACCAGTGGCACCTTGCATTGTCCGCCGAACATATAGCGGGCTTTAGCCATCTGGTTGAAAATTTCATCCATGGGTACACCAATAAAATCTGCAAAGTGCATGTCAACGACAGGACGCATTCCTGCTAATGCCGCTCCTACGCCGCCGCCAATAATAGCCGTTTCTGAAATCGGCGTATCACGAACCCGTTCTTCTCCAAACTCCTGTGCCAATCCTTTAAACTGCCCAAAAATACCGCCTTGCTTGGCAATATCTTCGCCCATGAGGAAAACGCGATCATCCCGTTTCATTTCTTCCTGCATGGCTTCTTGTGTTGCAACCGAAAATGTTATACGTCTCATTATATATTTTCCTCCCTCTCTGTTAATCGCAATAGTAGTCTTCCATTAAAGCAGATGTATCCAGATACGGAGCTGCTTGCGCCTCTGCTACTGCTTCCGTAATCAACTCTGCATTTTCTTTATCCATGGCATCCATATCTTTCTTTACCAATAATTTTTTAGCAATTGCAGTTTTACGGAAGTTCTGAATCGGATCATCCGCTTCAAAACGTTTCATAGTTTCTTCATGAGAACGATATAATTCCGGATCCCCTACAAAATGTCCCTTCACCCGGAAGGTATGATTTTCGAGAAGATAGGGACCTTGCCCGCTCCGTACATATTCTATGGCTTCTTTAGCTGCCGGATATACTTCGAAGAAATCATTTCCATTGACTGTTTTCCCCGGCATATTATAACCGACAGCTCGTTTAGCAATCTGGTCAACCGAAGTTGTTCTCTTATAATAGGTTGTAGAAGCCCATTCATTCATTTCACATACAAAAAGCACAGGAAGCTTCCAAGCAGATGCCATATTGCAAGCTTCATGGAACGTACCGCGATTAGAGGCACCATCACCAAAGAAGGCTACCGCTATTTCACCGGAGCCGCGTAACTTTGCAGCAAGCCCTGCCCCCATGGCCAAGTTATATCCGGCACCGACAACCCCGTTAGCACCCAGCATACCGATAGAAAAATCTGCAATATGCATAGATCCGCCTTTTCCTTTACAATATCCCGTAGATTTGCCGTACAATTCAGCCATCATTTTTTTTACATCTGCGCCCTTGGCAATACAATGACCATGACCGCGGTGGTTACTTTCGATATAATCCTTATCGGTTAAATTTTCACATACACCGACACCGCTGGCTTCTTCACCAATATACAAGTGTGTAAAGCCTGGTAATTCACCGGCCAGGAAAATTTCTTCGACCTTAGATTCGTAAGCGCGGATGAGCGACATTTTGCGATACGCATCTTTTAATAAATCTTTGTCATACATACTATCAGCTCCTTTTTTTATTTGCCCAATAATAATGCAAAAAGTGTGCCTATTTTACACTATTACATCATAAAAAAAAGTAATACCGACTATAACTTTCGATTAATGCTTATTTTTTAGAAGAATGAATATTTCAAAATTTTTTTCTTTATATTAAATTAAACGTTTTACTATTTTAATATTTACTGCTCTGGACAAAAAAAATTACTGCTCGAAAAATATACATATATATTTTCAGAACAACACCGTTCACATTCTATACATTTTTTCTTATAGAATAATAAACAGATGCTATTTGTTATTCTCAATTTTAGACAAAAAGCTTTAATTTGTATCATTTGCAACAATTTTGAACACTTTGAATAGAATGCGCAAAAATATTATAATATGACTATGATTTTTAATTAAGGTAAATGCCCTTCATTTCCAGAAGGGCATTTACTACACACTAGGTGATATATTAAATTTTTAAAATAAAACACGAAATAGCCTAATATATATCATATATTATACTATTTATTTATATTTTACAAATAAAACACTTTTTTTCTACCAAAAGAAAAGTTAATATTCCACATCTGATAAAATACAATCTCTTTAATTAGTATTCTGCATTCTCTAATTTAAATAAACACAAAAACCAATATTACATATTCAAAAACATGTATTTCACAAAAAAAATGATTTCTATTCTTTTTTAACTTGTTAATCCCTTTTATTTTGTTATACTTTTATTAAAGGATAACTATAAAAGGAGTTGCATATGTATAGAGACCATACTGTATCCATCGAACAAAAACAAAAGCAAACATTGTCTCAATCCTTATCTATGGCTATCAAATTAACAGAGTTGAACGGTACTGATATATTATCCTACCTGCAAAATGAAGCATTAGATAATCCATTGATTGAAATTGTAGTGCCTGAAACCTACCAGAACTCATTAGACTCTTCTTATGAATCTTACAATACAGATTTTCCGTTATCTGGTAAATCAGCCACAACGGTCATTGAAGCTACATACTCCAGCCAATATGAGTCTTTATATGACCATTTAAAAAAACAACTAAGTTATGAAAAAAATATTGCAGAACCTGTTAAAACACTTACGATATATTTGATTTCCCAGCTAGATGAAAGTGGTTTTCTACGCATTGATATCGATACGCTGATCAAAAAATTCAATGTACCATTACCATTGATACAAGATGCCATTGCGCTTCTGCAATCTTTAGATCCTGCCGGCATCGGGGCTCGGACACTTATCGAATGCTATCTTTTACAATTAAGCCGTATCAACAAAAAACCAGCTCGGTTAGAAGAAATTTTACAAAAATACGGAGACGAGCTATTACACAAACGACTGTCAAAAATAACGGCAGCTACACAAATTCCTCCAAAAGAATTATATGCTATGCTGCATTTTATCCATAAACTTTCGCCAGCTCCCGGAAAGTTGTTCAATAATGAGACAACAATTTGTGTATATCCTGATTTATTTCTAACATTGGAAAATAATCATCCTATTTTGCGGTATGCTGACGAAACAATTCCAAGTGTTCGTTTTCTCCAAGAGGATTACAATAGATATGAAGTAATGACGAGAGATGTCCGTGATTTTGCCAGACAACGTTTGTCTCACTATAAATTCATACACAGAGCACTGGAAATGCGTAAACGGACATTACTCTCTGTTGGTACCTTCATCGTCACTCAACAATTAGATTATTTTATATATGGTTTGCCTCTAAAACCCTTATCTTTAAAACACATTGCACATGCTTGCCACGTTAGTGTTTCTACTGCCAGCCGTACCGTAAAAAACAAATATATACATACAAATAAAGGTATTTATAGTCTTGGTTTCTTTTTAAGCAGGGAATTTACAGGAAAGAAGGAAAACACATTTTTATCTGTTTTTCAGATTAAGCAGTTACTAACCGATATCTTGAACAAAGAAGACCATGAACATCCATACTCAGATTACCAGTTAGAAAAAATATTTCAAGCACTGCATATTTCTATTGCACGAAGAACCTTGACAAAATATCGTCGAGCACTGAAGATTCCTGATTCGCGGTATCGTAAACATCAAACGTAAGTATTTCTAAGGAGAATTTACATGATTAAATATATTATTCGTTCTTGTATTACAGATTATAAAAACACTACAGATAAGCATGTTCGTGAAAAATATAGTATTTTAAGCGGTGTTTTAGGTATTATTTGCAATTTATTTTTATTTGTCAGTAAGTTTCTCGTTGGTATCTCTATTAATAGCATCGCCATCATTTCCGATGCATTCAATAACCTAAGTGATATGGGTTCATCGTCTATTATTATTATCAGTGCTAAACTAAGCAATAAACCGCCCGATAAAGAACATCCGTTCGGGCATGGGAGATTTGAATACTTAGCTTCTCTGACCATCGGCATTATTATTATGGTTGTCGGCTATCAATTAATCAATGCCTCTGTCCACAAATTTTTCGATCCGGAACCCCTTACTTTTAATTATTGGAGCCTCTGTATACTATTATTATCTATCGCAATAAAAGGATGGATGTATTTCTATAACAACTATATCGGCAGCATTATTCAATCCAGTGTCAACGAAGCTACAGCTTCTGATAGTATCAATGATGTGATTGCTACCACTGGCGTCCTCATTACAACAATCATCCAATTATATACGACATTACCGATCGATGCCATTGCAGGTACTGCCATCGGCGTATTGATCCTGTATACGGGTTTTACAATTGTCAAAAAAACCGTAAATATTTTGTTAGGAAAAGCAGCTTCTCCTGAATTGACAGAAGCAATTCGTTCCTGTGTCATGAACGGAAAGTATATCGTCGGTACCCATGATTTAAAAATCCACGACTACGGACCGGGCCGTATTTTTGCTTCTATTCACGCAGAAGTGCCGGATACCTCCAACCTCGTAGAGGTTCATGCCATTCTAGACGAATTAGAAGAGGAACTCTCAGATAAATTTCAAATTGATATTAATATACATATGGACCCATTATGTACAGATTTAAAAATCATTACTCGTGTACGACACATTCTGGATCTGCTTATTCAAAAGGAATATCCATGTTATCATACAAATCACTTACGAATCACCTACGGAAAAGCCCGTCTTAATGTTATTTGTGACTTACACATTCCTCCCACAGAAATGACGGAAGAACAAATGATAGAAATACGAAAAAACATTAATACCGCTATTATTGCATTTAATCCTCGTTATCGTGTCGTCATTGCTAAATTTATTCCAGAGGAAAGTATTCACTCAAAAAAACTTTTTATTGATTAGCGTTCAATAAAAAGTACTCTATTCCGAAAAAAGCTGTAGCAGAAATTTCATAATTTCTGCTACAGCTTTTTTATTCATACATTGATTGAAAAAACTCAAAAAGCAGTTTTTCATACAATCTTATCCAAAATTCACTCCAAAACAAGAGCTTGAGAACCTATAATGGATTGCAACTGGTAATGCAGTTCCTCACTAATTTGCACCCAATACTTTTCATCCGTTCGAATGGTTCGGCGGCTCCCCATCAAATGAAAGTATACAGGTACCGAGCCTGGATGCTGCTGTAAAATATCAACAATAGTACTGCTAATATCGGATTTTTCCAAATGAGCGGGTATTTTAATAAACAGCTTTTTCCCTTGTCCCGATTTCCATCCCGGATCTATATATTCCTTCTTACCAACAGATATGTTTCCCACACTAGGCTGGCTTTGATCCAACAATTTCAAATCTTCCGCTAATATTTGTATCGTATCATCATTGATATCGGCTCTACCCGATATAGCAACCGCCATATCGGGTACCGTTAAATCTGCATAAAGACTATATGTTTTCGGAAAAACAACAACGGTAAGAGGATGTGTATAATCTTCAATTGTAAGAATCGCCATTTGATCATTTCGTTTTGTCGTAACCTGCCGCTTTGCCGTTATTAAACCTCCAACATGCACAACTTTACCGTCATAATCCCGATTTCCTTCGCCAAATAATGCGGCTATAGGAGTTAGTGTATCCATAATTTTTTTATATTTATTTAATGGATGGCCACTAAAATAAAATCCATCATACTCTTTTTCCATAGCAAGCCGCATCTCAATAGGATACTCTTCTACATCAGGATAATTAAGCTCTACCACCGATTCTTCATCCATATCAAAAAGTCCCATCTGCCCCGAAGCATGATCTTTCTGATTCAGAGACCCCAACGAAATAGCCTGATCGGCAACAGCCATAAGCTGTGACCGTTTATATCCAAAAGAATCCATCGCACCGCATTTAATAAGACTTTCCACTGCTCTCTTGTTGATGACATGAAAATCAACACGACTGCAAAAATCAGCTAATGACACAAAAGGCCCATCCTGATCACGTGCTTTAACAATCACATCAATAGCATTTTCCCCAAGATTCTTGATACCCGCCAAACCAAATCTAACACTCTTTCCTTGGACGGAAAACATGGACCCGCTGGCATTAACATCCGGTGATAATACAGGTACGTCATGGCGACGGCACTCGCTGACATAATAGCTTATTTTATTCATATCATTAATCATACTGGTCATAGTAGCTGCCATAAATTCCGGTCTGAAATGAGCTTTTAAGTATGCTGTTTGCCATGCCACATAAGCATAAGCGGCACTATGCGACTTATTGAATCCATACCCGGCAAAATATACCATAAGATCAAAAACTTGGTTTGCTATATCATCAGATATATTATTTTGTCTCGTACCAGACAGAAAATTTTCCCGCTGTGCTTTCAATACGCTTTCTTTCTTTTTCCCCATAGCTCGACGCAAAAGATCCGCTTGTCCCAGCGTAAACCCACCCATGACAGAAGCAATCTGCATAACTTGTTCCTGATACAAGATAACACCATACGTATCCTTTAAGATGGGTTCCAGTAAAGGATGCAAATAGGTAATCTTCCTTTCCCCGTGACTGCCTCGGATAAAATCATCTACCATGCCACTGCCTAAGGGACCGGGTCTATATAATGCAACCAAGGGAATCATATCTTCAAAATGACGGGGCCGCAATTCTTTAACCAGATTAGTAATACCACTGGATTCCATCTGAAATACACCAGCCGTATCGCCTTCAGTAAGAAGCCGGCATGTCTCTAAATCATCCAGCGGGATATGATTAATATCAATATCGACACCGCGATTCTGCTTAATAAGCTTGATGGCATCACCAATAACCGTCAATGTACGCAACCCCAGAAAGTCCATTTTCAGCAGTCCTAATTCTTCAACCAAATCTTTATCAAACTGTGTCGTCAAATATCCTTCTTTAGAATACTGCAGAGGAACATAATCATCTACCGGTGCTGCTGAAATAACTACACCGGCAGCATGTGTCGAAGAATGACGCACTAACCCTTCCAGCGCTTTTCCATAATCAACAAGCCGATGTACAACTGGATCCGTATCATATTCTTTTTTAAAATCCTTATTAGTTTTTAACGCTTTATCAAGGGTAATGCCCAATTCATTCGGTATCATTTTCACAATACGGTTAACTTCATTCAACGGAATGGCTAATACCCGTCCTACATCGCGCAACACAGCTTTAGCCGCCAACGTCCCGAAAGTAATAATTTGAGCCACGTGATCCTTGCCATATTTATAAGTAACATAGTCAATTATTCTACTGCGATTTTCATAACAAAAATCCATATCAATATCCGGCATAGATATCCGTTCAGGATTAAGAAACCGTTCAAAAAGCAAATCATACTTCAATGGATCCAACCCGGTAATGCCCAGCAGATACGCTACAACAGAACCTGCCGCGCTACCTCTTCCAGGCCCTACCGGAATTTTATGATCACGGGCAAACTTCACATAATCCCATACAATAAGAAAATAAGAAGGAAATCCCATTTTTTCAATAACGTCTAATTCATATTCCAAGCGTTTTTGAACCTCATCGGTCACTGGATCATATTTTTTTGGCAAAGCTTGTCTGCAAAGTTTACGCAAATACGTAACATCTGTTTCTCCCTCAGGTACAGGAAACTTTGGCAAATGTCTTTCATCAAAGTTAATCTCCACATTACATTTATCGGCAATCTCCAAGGTGGTTTCCAATGCTTCCGGCATGTCCGGAAATAGCGCTGCCATTTCATCGCCGCTTTTCATGTAAAATTCATCATTAGAAAAGCGAAAATGCGTCGGATCATCAAGCGTACTTGCCGTAGAAATACAAAGTTTTACCTCCTGAGCTGCTGCATCACTTCTGTCCAAATAATGAAAATCATTTGTTGCAACAAGCTTTAGTCCATATTCTCCTGCCCATTCTTTAAAAAGTTTACGTACTTCCCCTTCTTCCGGCAATCCATGATTTTGTACTTCTAAATAAAAATCGTCTTTGCCAAAAATACGCACCAGATTTTCTAATGATTTTCGTGCGCCTGCTTCATTCCGGTTTAAAATATCCTGCTGAATGTGCCCTTCAATGCAGGCACTCATAGCGATTAATCCTTCATGATATTGTTCCAAAAGATCATAATCCACCCGCGGCCGATGATAATTATTTTCCCCATCCACAAATCCCTTGGATACAATTTTCACTAAATTATGATATCCTTGTAAATTTTTAGCCAATAAAATCAAATGGCAAAGACGTTCCTTGGTTTTTTGTTCAAAACGGCTTCCGCGTGTCATGTATACTTCACAGCCCAAAATAGGTTTAATTCCTTGCGCCCGGGCTTCCTTATATAAATAAATAACGCCATACATATTACCGTGATCTGTAATGGCAATCGCCGGCATATTCATTGCCGCCGCCTTGCTTACCATATCAGGAATACGGCAGAGTCCATCAAACAAGCTATATTGTGTATGATTATGTAAGTGAACGAACGGTCTCATCCTATTTCTCCTTTTTCTGCAATGGTATCATATATATTGTACCATATTCAACATATTTCTGTTTCTTTAACTTTTACAAATAAACAAAGAACTCCTTTTCCCTGTCATGGGAAAAGGAGTATGCACGAACCGTCTATAAAATATTTAATTACTCTTACTGATTGCTTTATGCTTTTTATTGTAATAATTTAAACACTTTATAATATCATTTGATCTAATCGTTTACCTCCAGGCACCATAGGCAGAACATCTTCATCCTCTGCTATCTTTATATCTACAACAGCCGGCCCGGTATGCTCCATCGCCTGAAAAACAACAGAATCCAATTTTCCCGAGTCTACAACAGTAAATCCGGGAACCCCCATCGCTGCCGTTAAACTGGGAATATGTGTTTTATCGTTAAATACGGAACAAGAACATCGGTGTTCATAGAAAAAGCGTTGCCATTGATTCACCATCCCCAGCACATGATTATGTAAAATAAAAACTTTTACATCTACACCATATCGTGCCATAGTTGCAAATTCCTGACAATTCATCATAATGCTGCCATCCCCGGAAAAAAGAAGTACTGTCGCATGAGGGCATCCAATTTTTGCACCTATAGCCGCAGGAAGTCCATACCCCATAGTACCCAATCCACCAGACGTAATAAAGTGCCGCGGTTTTTCCACATCATAAAATTGAGCCGTCCACATCTGATGCTGCCCTACATCCGTTACAACAATGGCATCTTTATCTGTATGCTTTCGGACAACCTCAAATATTTGCTGCGGCGTAATTTCATGAAGTCTTTTACGTGACGCAAAGGGATGGGACCTTTTCATATTCTCCGTATGCCGGCGCCATAAAGAAAATCGTCTCCCATAATCAATACCTGAATTTTCCAACTTGTCCGCAAAGCGCAATAAAGAACATCGCAAATCAGCTTGTACACTGATGTTTGCATGAATAATTTTATTAATTTCATTTTTATCGATATCAAAATGAACAATACGGGCATGCGGAGCAAAATTCTTCACATCCCCGGTAACCCGATCATCAAACCGTGCTCCCACAGTTAGTAATACATCACATTCCATAACTGCCATATTAGCAGCATAGGAGCCATGCATTCCTACCATGCCCAAATGCAGATCCGAACTATCAGCCATAGCGCCTTTTCCCATTAAAGTAGTAACTACGGGAATTTTTGTATGCCACACAATCCGACGCAATAACTCTGACGTATCGGAAAGAATAATTCCTCCCCCCGTCAAAATAATAGGTTTATACGCATGCTGTAATACCTCGATTACTGCATCCAAATCTGCCTCTTGTCTTGGTTGCAGTTCTTGTTTTTCCTGTTTTTTTTGTTTTTCCGTAAATTCATATTCCACTGTCGCATCAAAAATATCTTTGGGTACATCAACAAGAACTGGTCCCGGGCGGCCTGATGCGGCAATTTGAAATGCTTCTTCCAAAATACTCGGCAGTTCTTTAATTTTCTTGACCAAATAATTCCGCTTGGTTATCGGCTTGGTTATTTGAGAAACATCCGCCTCTTGGAAAGAATCCCGGCCGATTAAGGAAGTCGCCACCTGCCCGCTAATAATAACCAGCGGCACAGAATCCATATTGGCAGTAGCAATACCTGTTACCATATTACAAATGCCGGGACCGGAAGTCGCAAAACAAACACCTGTTTTTCCCGTAGCTCGCGCATACCCGTCAGCAGCATGTACTGCTCCTTGTTCATGCCCCGTCAAAATATGAGGAAAGTGAAGCTTATACAACTCGTCATATAAAGTAAGTACCGATCCTCCTGGGTAACCAAAAACAACATCAACATGTTCTCGCTTTAGACTCTCCATAATTATCTGCGCACCATTAAAAATCATTTTCCCCACCTGTCTCCCATTATATTGTTTGTCAGTTTTAGAGCCTAAAATTGAATAAAAAAAATCCGTCCCTATAAAAGGGACGGATAATAATTCCGCGATACCACCCTGATTCCTGCCGCATTACTGCCGACAGGCGCTCTACAACGTACCAACATACGCGTTTCCTGTAACGTGGAAATACCGTAGACACTTAATCGAAATTCAGCATCTCTCTTCAGGGAGGATTTTCATCAACCTGTAAACACCGGTTCGCACCATCCACCGGTTCTCTGCAGTTTAACTGAGTCAATTACTCGTTCCCATCATCAGATTTTTACTATGCTTCTTCAAAAAGAAGTTTTATATATTATATTAAACAAAACACGGTCTGTCAAATAATATTTTGTAATAATTGATACAATTCAAAAAGCCAGAAAAATAGACAGCAAAAAACCGGAGGCATAGTAACTACAACTCCGGTTTATGTTATCTGGTCGGAACGGCGAGATTTGAACTCGCGACCTCTTCCACCCCAAGGAAGCGCGCTACCAAGCTGCGCCACGTCCCGTTATCAGCACTAATAGTTTACCTGATATTAATGTATTTGTCAAATAAAATATAATTATTATTTACTATTTTACAAAAATAGTAAATAGCAATGTTTCTCTTAATAAATATATATACAATTTTAATCCTTTAAACCATTGACAGTAAATAACATATACACATCATATATGTTATATTAGTATCATAAAAGCAAAAACCTTTGCTTTTATAAAAAAACAGGACACTCAATATTTTAAGTGCCCTGCATAATATTATTATTGCAAATATACAACATAAAAATTTTTATACAATTAATCTTCTCTGTCTTTTCGGCTGTTAAAAAACGGTAATGCTACTTCAGGGAAAAGCGCATAGCTTAAAACATCTTCCGTTGAAGCATTGGGGAACCCTTCATCACTCAAATCTTTTCTTGCTTTATCCATTTCTGGTTTCAAATCATCAGCAGGACGGTGATCAATGACCGGTTCATCCCCAATAACCATTTTTCGAAATTCTTCAGAAATTTTTCCGGGAACACGACCATACTTCCCTCGAACAAGATCTCGAACTTCATTGGAAATCATCTTATACCGGCCATACATAACATTAAGAGCGGCCGCTGAACCGGTAATTTGACTAGTCGGCGTAACTAGGGGCGGATACCCTAAATCACGGCGAACATTTGGCATTTCCGCTAGCACTTCATCAAAGAGGTCTTCCTGCCCCTGGTTTTTCAGCTGATTGAACAGATTCGTCAACATGCCTCCGGGAATTTGATACTTACGAACTGCCGGATTAATTTGACCGGGCATAGTAAGTTTAAACTCATCGCCCAATTCTTTTCGCACTTTTTTAAAATGATCTGTTAATGGCCATAATTTTTCAATATCAATATCTGTATCATAGATGCTGTTTTCAAGAGCCATTACCATTGTCTCTGTAGCTGGCTGACTTGTAACCTCACCAAAGGGTGATAATGCGGTATCAATAATATCAACGCCTGCCTCAATTGCCTTCATACAGGTCATCTCACCAAATCCGCAAGTACAATGGGTGTGCAGTTCAATAGGAATGGTAAGATGTTTTTTCAACATACGCACCAAGCTATATGCATCATAAGGAGACAATAATCCTGACATATCCTTAATACACAACGAATCAACTCCCATATCCTGCAATTCTTTGGCTCCCTGAGTAAAACTTTCCATCGTATGAATAGGACTTATAGTATAAACGATAGCCCCTTGAACATGTACCTTTGTATTTTTTGCCGCTTTGATTGTCGCTTCCATATTGCGCGAATCATTAAGCGCATCAAACACGCGAATGATATCAATACCGTTGTCCACAGCACGATTGACAAATTCATAAACCACATCATCAGCATAATGGCGATATCCTAATACATTTTGTCCACGTAAAAGCATTTGAAGAGGAGTTTTTTTTACATATTTTTTAATTGTTCGAAGTCGCTCCCACGGATCTTCATCAAGAAAACGCATGCAGGTATCAAACGTAGCCCCACCCCAGCATTCAATTGCATTATACCCTATTTCATCCATCGCTTCCAAAACCGGGAGCATCTGATTCAATCGCATCCGCGTAGCCGCTATAGACTGATGTCCATCACGAAGTACCGTTTCTGTGATTTTAATCTTTGCCATGTCATATCCTCCATCTGAATTGCATTATATATTTCCCTATTTAACGATACAGCAACATACAGACTGTCTCCGTTAAAACATATCATTCATTATTCTAAAACCAACTATTAATATAAGGTCTTAATTACAGTACACTATAGTGTATTATATCATATTTTTACATTATATACACTAAGAAAAAACCAAGCTTTCGCAATCTATATAGGTAAAGCGGCCAAGAATATTCAGAAGCACTATGCTTCTTCCATACCTTGACCGCTCCACAAACCGCTATATTCTGTATATTCTTTCATGTATTCAAACTGCATAGATTATTGTTACATGCATTCCATGTATATCTCTTTAACTTCTTCTTTTGAAAATACTTTAGGATGTAACAGTAACGAACTCCTGGAAATACGCAACGCATTCTTAACCATCCACTCTAAGTCTGATGGAAATATTCCTTCATGGGACAATGTCGTTGTCAACCCTGCCCTTGCTAAAAAAGCTTTTAAAATCGGCACACAGTCATGTTCATTTTTTCCACCTAACGCCTGCGCTAAATCAGCAAATCGATGCGGAGCAGCGGAAATTGATTTTTCAAAAATACAAGGTACCAATGCCGCTAATCCACGTCCGTGAACAATATTTCTAAGACCACTGGCAGGATGTTCCAGCCCATGAGGAGCTGTTACTCCCGCCATCTGAATATTCATTCCTCCCAAAATACTAATCAAAGACATCGCACACCATGCATTTTTATCCTCTGTATCGACATATGCTCTGAAAAAATTCCCGCGAAATAATTGTATTGCATATAGGGCCTGCATTTCCACAAATGGCTGACAAGCACTGCTTAAAAAAGATTCCATATGATGACAAAGGGCATCAAAAGCTACTGCTGAAAAAACAGATAGAGGCATAGAACTCATCATTTGTGGATCTATAATAGAAACGACCGGCAATAAACAGGATGAACATAAAGCTTTTTTATTGTGCGTATTCTCATCCGTAAGAACAGCAAAGGTATTGCCTTCACTTCCCGTACCACAAGTTGTGGGTATGGCAATAATTGGCAAGGCCTTTTCTACTTGTATATGTCCTTTAATATAATCTGTTAAATCTCCATCGTTACAAACTGCAAAGGCAATACCTTTTGCACAATCAATCGTACTGCCTCCGCCTAACGCAATAACTATATCACATTTATTTTCTTTAGCTATTGCCGCTCCTGCATACACTGTGCTCAATAAAGGATTCGCAGTCACTTGATCAAATAAAATAAAAGAAATGTCTTCTTTATATAGAGATGCTGTTAGTTTCTCTATATACCCATTCCGTTTTGCACTACCGCCCTTACTGGTAACTAAAATAACTTTTTTACCATAATGTATGCAAAAACTCCCAACCTTTTCTACTTTTCCATAACCAAATTCCAGATGTACGGGAAGATGATATGAAAAATCACACATCATACATACCACTCCTTATGTATTATTTCATCCCGAAAGTAAATTGATCATCAGTATAATTATACATATTACACCATTAGTTATAATTCTAACTGCTTTTTATTAATAATTTAAATTACATACAAATAAAACACTTACTCCATCGCCGACGTCTTAATATACTAACATATAATTTCCAAATTTTTATTAAGTATGTCCTCCCATAGCATTGACTTTCATAATAGCGTTATACACCTCATCCTCAGTAATATCTGCACGTACATTTTTAGTAAACTGGGTAGGTACACAAGCGGCTTTTGCCACATTACGTATATCGTCTTCTTGGACATCCGTAATACCTAAATCACCTAAACAAGATGGTAATCCGACCATTTTTATATATTTCAACACCGTATTCCATTCTTCTGGTAGCGCTTTTTCTAATTGTAATTGAACTAACAATCCAAAAGCAACTTTTTGACCATGAGAAGCTTTATGAGCTTGAGACACAAGTGCAAACCCATCATTAATCGCATGAGCTGCGGCTAACCCACCGCATTCAAAACCAACTCCGCTTAAATATACACAAGCTTCTACAACCGCTTCTAGTTCTGAAGTGACAATATGCGCTTTTGCCGCTTCCAATGCTTTCGCTGAATGTTTCAATAATATATCATAACATAACTTTGCTAAAGTCAATGCTGTAGTTGAACAAGTGCCGCGCGCCATAGTTTTCGCACCACTACGATAGCATGCACGAGCTTCAAAATAAGTAGATAAAGCATCCCCCATACCAGAAACAAGATATTTTTCAGGCGCAGCTGCGATAATCCCTGTATCTACCAATACCAAATCCGGATTACGATACATCATGAGGGCTTTAACAACGACCCCTGCATCATTATAAATAACCGCTACGCCGGCACAAGGTGAATCATTGGAAGCAATTGTCGGAATAATAATAACAGGTATACCTCCCATGTTTGTTCCTACCGCTTTTGCCGTATCAATAGCTTTTCCACCACCAGCTCCAATAATAGCATCACACCCATTGGCTGCGGCTAAGTGGACAGCTTCAGCGATAGCTACTTTTGAACATTCACCAGCAAATTCATAATATTCCACTGTTTTTTCAGAATTTTTTAAAGAAAACCGCACCCGATCACCAATGCGCTTTTTATTGTTAGGAGAGCATATCAATAAAAACTTATTTCCCATTTTTCTTACATATTTTCCTAATTTATCTAATTCTCCTTCACCTTGAATATACATACCAGGTCCTTTTAATCCAATTGTCATAATAAAATTCCACCTTTCAATAAATAAAAAATCTCCTACCCTCGAATATATGTTATTGCTTCCCAAAGTATTCGTTGTAGGAGAAATCATCTGCCTTTTATATTTTTTGTATCATTTGACGCGTTATTTGCTTTAAATTTTCAGCACCTGCCCTAACCATTACCCTACGTAATTCATTTTGCCACTGCTGAAAAGAAATTCTAACGCCCTCTGCGCCGCCGCCAATAACACTGAACAGAACAGGGCGTCCAATCAAAACCGCATCTGCTCCTAATGCTAACATCCTAAAAACATCTTCTCCCGAACGTATACCTCCATCTGCCAAAATAGTCATTCGACCTTGAAGCGCATCGGCTATTTTCGGCAGCACATCTGCAGCCCCCTTCATAGTGTCTAAAATACGGCCCCCGTGGTTTCCCACGACAATAGCTTTAACTCCGACTTTTTCGCAGGCAATTGCTTCTTTAACAGTCATAATACCTTTTACAATAAACGGTAAAGAAACAGCTTGCGTTATACGATATAAACTTTTGGGAGATTTATTCTCTATATTCAATCCTTTTGTTTTCATCAACGCAAGTTTAGATGCATCTGCATCAATACCAAAAGCTGGTTCATTAAGACGTTTTGCCATAATACCGCGTTCAATAATAACTTCATCCGGCCGTGGCTTAATAATAGATATGATGTTACCAGGATACAAATTCGCATATTTCATGCCTACAGCAAAACTATACGACTGCGGTCCATCTCCAATCATAGCCATTACTCCAACAGCATTGGCACCTTGTATTAAAGCATGCATATACTGATCTTCAATACTTTCCGGAGTTTCTTCTTGTATACCGGCATTTACCGCAATAGATCCTACCGGAGCTGATATAATAGGCATTGACACCTCTTGTCCAAATAATGTCATATGCGTATCGGGAATGAAATCTCGAGTACCGCGATTGCAATCCTTTACCGTATATTCTTGCAAAGACTTCCAATTTCTGTAAAAAGCATTACCTGTACCGATTCCCCCTAATCCGGGCAATTCACCGGCACAAGTAATACCATTACATATTTTACATATGCGGCACGAATTGTGCATCCTTTTCTTTGCCAGGGTAAACAATTCTGCCTGATCCATCTTATATGTACTCCTAATTTTTAATTGATATTTTGATACTCTTGCAGTCGTAAAGTAAGCGTATACACATCTTGGCCTACACGATACAATAAAAAATCACGATTATCATCATTGCATGGAAGATTTTCAGGCTCACCGCCGTTCAGCCAATCATGACATATACCATTTAATTCGGCAAATATCATATGTAATCCTTCTTCGCCAAAACCTACTTTTTTTACTAGTTTATTAAAATGTTCCTTATCAGAATCATTATATTTAAATATTTCACACCATATAGAAAGTAATTCTTGTTCGTTCATTCCTGTTTTTTTAAAAATAAGTTTTTTTTGTGTCGCCAACATCAGTAGTATGCAGGACAAATAAGACTTCACTACCACAGGAACCTTATCTCTTACCTTGGCAAAATACCGGCGATGGGCCCAATAGCTGCTGAACGCTAAATTATTTCTTTCCAAAAATTCTTTGATTCCATCATTGGCCGATACAGCACAAATCATAAAGAAACGCTTCATCGCCTCATTTGTAGATCTGCTTTTTGCTTTTACCATACATTTTTTAATAAAAAACTCACAGACTTCAGCCGAGTTTTGCTTAGATAAATTTCTCAGTAAATCACCATAGTACTGCATATATTAGCCTCCGGATATCAAAACTTATTTCACGTCTTTTGCAGCAGTCGATGATGCACCAGCTTGTTCTTGAGCCTGTGCCAGTTCTTTTTCTGCAGCAATATTAAATAAAGGATCTGATTTTAAATTATATAAATCTAATCTGCGCTTGAAGAAATTTTTACCATACACAAGAAGACAAAGAACAATTCCGACTGCCAATGCATAGGCAGCGCCACGGGACACAAGAACACCGCCGATAACACCGGCAACACCTAAATCATTGAACGTTTTAGCTCTCAAAACCCCTACACGAACTGCTACATATCCCTGAATCAACATAGTTAAAGCCAAAGCTATGGGCAATATCGGTTTTACAAAACTAACAATAGGTGAAATCCAATACCCTGTAAAAGTACCAAGTCGGAAAGAGGCAACCCCGCCAATTAAGCTGTCCATTGCATCACGGCCATGTTTATACCGTTCGCAAATAACAACCTGCATTGCTGCCCACAGCGGTCCGCACATAGAAAGATCAGGACCGAGCATGGACATAATAATATTCCGAATACCAACAATACAATTGTTCCGATTCGCATCAAAATGAATGTTTTCATCACCATTACGGAATTCACGAGCTTCATCAATCAATGCATCTGCCTGAATCAATTCACCAAACAATACCACATAAACAGCTACGACAAGCGGAAATGCTGAAATGTAATACTGCAAAGGAGGGAACCCAATACGATCGGCAAACGGGCTCCATTGAGTAAACAATTCATAAAATTGCGGATGAGTAAATCCCCATTCAATCGTCGGCCAAGGAAGTTCTCCTACAAGCGGAGCAATAACAACAGCCAATAACATGGCCGGCAGTAATCCTAAATCGGAAATAACTTGGAATACCTTATTTTTCCGCATAATAGTTTTAAAGTGATTGCTGAAGGAAAGATAAAAAGCAAAGCCAATGGCAATCGCAATTGTCCAAGGATACTTATCAAAACTGCCGCCAGCATTGAATACAAGACGAACGGCGGCAATACCTGCTCCAATAAGAATCCCGGCCTTTAATGCATCAGGAACCATATCTACAACTTTCTTAGCTAATCCGGTAGCTCCCAAAAACAAGGTTACTACGCCGAGTTCAAATTCAAAAGCAATCAATGCATGCATCCGTTCTGCTGTATCGTTGGGAAACGAAGATATCCATAACAACAGCAAAGGAATAGCGGGAGTAATCCAACCGGGAACGACAGGATCTCCTAAATGGGCATGCCAGCAATATAAGAAACCATTCATGATAACGATAGTAATAGCGATTTCAAAGGGCATTCCCAAATATTCTTGCAATACGGGAATAATACCCAAACAAACAGCACAAAGCAATAAACCTTGCACATAATCAGGCCATTCGAAGCGATAGTGGATAAACGGCAACCGCAGGACAAATTTAAAAATATGCAGATTAATCCCAGGCTGCACTTCTCCTTCTTTTCTTTTATAAATAGGACCAAACATAATAGGTCACACCTCCAATAAAATACTGAAATAGTAAACTACACCTGATACTAATACAAAAAAACCATAGCAACCATCTCCACCCTATAAAATTCATTTTCGTGACAGCTGCTATGGCATATGTATCAAGTTAAGCAAGATAACACAGGATTATTCTTCAAACTTACAATGAAACCGTGCTTCAAATTCTTCAATCAATCCAGCTCGGAAATCAGGATGCGCAATATGAATCAACGCTGTAGCCCGCTGCTTCAAGGTCTTCCCTTTTAAGGAAGCAATTCCAAACTCTGTAACTATATAGTCCACATCATTACGCGATGTAGTAACAGCTGCACCAGAATCTAAACTGGCACAAATCTTGGAAACTTTACCATGACCTGCGGTAGAAGGCATTGCAATAATAGCTTTGCCACCTTTTGCACGTGCCGCCCCGCGAACAAAATCAACTTGGCCACCCACGCCGCTGAACTGACGAGAACCTATCATTTCTGCATTAACCTGTCCCATAAGATCTACTTGCATTGCCGAATTAATGCTGATAATATGATCAATCTGAGAAACAACAAACGGATCATTTGTATAATCCACCGGTTTAATCAGTACATCCGGATTATGATCCACAAAATCATACAATTTTTTGGTTCCCATTAAAAAACAAGATACAAATTTACCTGTATCAATAGTCTTTCTTGCATTTGTAACAACACCTTTGTTGGCCAAATCCACTACACCGTCAGAAAACATTTCCGAATGAATCCCCAAATCTTTCTTATCTCCCAAGAAAGATAAGACGGCATCAGGTATAGCTCCAATTCCGAGCTGCAATGTATCACCGTCTTGAATCAAAGAGGCTACATATTCACCAATCTTTTTTTCTGTTTCGCCAATTTTAGGCGGCTGTAATTCGATAAGAGGTTCATCACAAGGAATAATATAATCAATATCCTTGATATTAATGCTGTTGCCATAAGTAAACGGCATATTTTTATTAATTTGAGCTATTTTCAGTTTCGCAGCTTCTGCAGCAGGTTGTGTGTAATCACAAGAAATACCAAAACTGCAATTACCTTCTTCATCTGGTTCCGACAGTTGCAGTAAGACTACATCCATGGGAATGATGCCTTCTCTGAAAAATTTAGGTACCTCATGGAAAAATACCGGAGTAAAATCAGCGCGGCCTTCTTCCACAGCTTTACGTGTAGATCCACCAACAAATAATGCATTATGATGAAAATGTTTTTCCATACCAGGTTGGCAATAAGGAGCCGTCCCCATAGCAACCATATGCAAAATTTCGACATTTTCCAAACGTTCCGCTTGTGCTACAAGCGCATTAGTTAAACATTGCGATTCCCCACAAGCATGTGTAAATACAACTTTATCACCCGATTGAATATGACTAATAGCATCTTCTGCTGTCACAATTTTTTCAGGATATACACTTTTCCAGTCTTTCACAAAGCACACCTTCCTTTTTTGTGCGTATATGCAGCAACTGCAGGAAAAAGGAGCTGTGACCTGCAGCTGCTTCCATATTAACGCGATAGGATCAAATGAAATAATAATCGTGTAAGCAAGGATTATTCTTCAATCTGAGCAATGGCTTTTGCCAATTGTTTCTTCATTTTCAAGTTGCCTTGACGAGAAATCATAATCCGTTGTGCCTGCGGCGAACCAGCACCATGCATGGATTCTGTACGATAGCCGACTGCAGCAGTTCCAAGGCAGAGATTTTCAATCAAACGTAAAATCTTCAAACGATTTTCTGTACTCACAACATTGACACCGCGAAGGTATTTATCAACATATGGTCCCAGTTTCGGATCTTTCAGGTCTTTTTCAGAAGGGGCCGTTACCATGAGGCCACCGGCAATATCTTCTGCCAGACGTACGATTTCATACGGAAAACGAGTTACGTTTTGTTTACATACATTAGCCAATAAAAGATCAATCAGATAATTGCCGGCTTCTGTCTTCGTTCCCAATGCAGAACAAGCGATACCGCAGGCAAACAAGGTTTCATTTAAATGCTGCATTTCAATAATCTTGTCTTTAATATGGGAAGCCTTTGGACAGCCGTTGTAATCAGCAGCCACAGCGGCAGCACCAATCAACACATCGCCTACGCCAACTTTACATCCGCCATAAGATTGACGATGATAGCCAGCAAAACGTTCTACCAAGGAACCTGCAAATTCATATTCTCCGTTAAGGAAAATTCTGTCATTCGGGATAAATACATCTTCAAAAATTACCAGTGCTTCTGTGCCGCCAAACTGCGGATTACCGGTATCCATTTTAGCACCTTCTAATTTTCTGGTGTCGCAGGACTGACGGCCGACAATCATAAAAATACCTTCGGCATCCGTCGGGCAGGCAAAGGATACCGCATAATCCTTATCATCTTCACCCATGGCAATCGTAGGCATTACGATAACTTCGTGGGAATTGATAAAACCGGTTTGATGTGCCTTGGCACCACGTACAACAATCCCGTCTGCCTTGCGTTCTACAACGCGAAGGAACAAATCCGGATCAGCCTGCGCGTGAGGAGCAAGGCCGCGGTCCCCCTTCGGGTCCGTCATCGCTCCATCAACGGTAAGGTCATTATTCTGCACGTATTTAAGGAAGTTCATGAAGTTTTCATGATAATGCGTCCCGTATTTTTTATCCGTATCATAGGTAACAGAGAATTCAGCATTAAATGCATCCATACCAACACAACGCTGGAAGCAAGCAGCTGTTTTATCTCCACAAAGACGCTGCATTTTAACTTTATTCATCAAATCTTCCGTGCTTTGGTGGATATGAGTAAAACGGTTGACCTTTTCGCCTGTATACGGAGAAGTAACTGTCATTAAATCTTCATATTCCGGAAGCTGTGCCAAATCATAGGTCATCTTTACAGAGTTTAACGATGGACGGAGAATCGGGTCGTCTACGGGACATTCTACTTTTTTACCAAACATATACACCCGCAAATTCAATTTTCTCATACTTTCGACGTACTGTTCACCTGTCATTAATGCCATAATAAATCATCCTTTCTACTTCTAAATAACTATTAATTTTCCACACAAGAGTGCGTTTGTCCTTCATAGAGCAAAATACGTGCCAAGCAACCCTGATTCATTTACTTTAAGGAATAAATATGATGACTTTTTATTGCAAGCAACATGCATGTATGCTGAATTGTCTTTTTTTTTAAAAAAATACTTTTATTTTGTTGCATGTGAAAATCGCCACAATTCAAATCCTCATATTCTATTAAAAACATTTATTTTGTTGCATATTTGAAACACATTTTAATATTTTAGATTCATTTTTGCAACAAAAGGTTCGTTTGATACAATATTATTCGTATGTTTACACTTTTTTCTCATCTAGCATGAGATTACTTCCTCTTATATCAAACGAAAACATTTGTTCAAATTAACACAATCTCATCAGGTATTACCTTATATTTTACAAATCGTTATATTATTATTTTTACTATAAAATTTTTATTCTCTTTTTCTTGGCATGAATATTGCTATATATTATATTTAGAATACAATACTAGTTAGTATATTCTAAAGGATGTGAAACCATGTCAAAAATAACTTTTCAAGAAATTGAAACTATTTTGGAAAATGAAGTTCGTCCAACTTTAGCCGAACATCACGGGGATGTCTGTATCGTTGATTATTCCAACAATGTTTTACGAGTTCGTTTAACCGGACAGTGCAGCGGTTGTCCCTCTGCATTATCCACGACGGAAGAAATCATTGCATCAAAGGTAAAAGAACATCTGCCACAAATCAAAGACGTTATTTTAGTTACCGGTGTCAGTGATGATCTACTAGCACAAGCAAAAGCACTAATGAATCATAAAAAAAATATATAGGAGATTCTTATGAAAATTGGCATAAAATATTGCGGTGGCTGTAACAGTCGGTATGATCGAGCGCGAGAAATAAAAAAACTTATTAAACAATTTCCCCAACACACATTTGTCTATGATACGCCAGATACAAAAATATGTGATGTGTGGCTGATTGTTTGTGGGTGTGTTTCCTGCTGCGTTGCAACAGATAACTTGATCGCTACAAAAAAAAAGTTTATTTTGTATTTACCGCGTGATTTCGCTACTGTTGTTGCATATTTGAAACAATCAGAAGAAATCCCGCAAATCCAACAAAAAAAACTGCTTCATCTGGGTGATACTGCTTCCATGACAAAACAATTTACCACTGACGATATCACAAATTTTGCCAAATTAACCGGTGATTACGGTAAAATTCACATAGATGCAGAATTTGCCGCTCATTATGGATTCGGCCGTCCTGTAATCCATGGAATACTGACGGGAAGTCTCATTTCTTCCGTAATGGCTATGCAGCTCCCTGGAGATGGCACTATCCTCATGGATGAAAATATACGATTTATTTTGCCCGTATATCCTGGGGATATAATAACTGCCACCGTGCTATTAAGTACTGTAAAAGAAAATAAGAGATTTTATGTCGGAGAACTAACGGGACGCTGCAAAAATCAAAAGGATGAAGTAGTTGCCGAAGGAACCTGTCATCAAATGATGATGAAAAATTTGTTTATTATCGGTTAACTACGTCGTACACAAAAAATACAACAAAGGATATGGTGTTAAAAATGACAAATTTAGAAAAATACGATAAATTATTTATGGACAATTTCAAACTAACAAAAGAGCAATTACCCGGTTTAAAATACAGGTCCATTAAATTATGGGATTCAATGGGACATATGCAGTTAATGGAAGAAATGGAGGATATTTTTGATATTTCATTAGATACCCCTGATGTATTATCTTTCAGTTCTTATGAAAAAGGGCTGGATATTCTCCGAAACTATGGCGTTGATATCTAATGAATACACATGTAGCATTCAATCCAGTCCGCATCATTGATCCTATAACAAACAGCAATTGCTACATAATAAAAGAAGATGCTCATGTCCTTATTATTGATCCCAACAATTTTTCATTAATTAACGCTTACTTAAAAGCACATCAATTACATCCTGAATATGTTTTACTTACTCACGAACATTGCGATCATATTTCAGGTCTTAATGAACTGCGTCAGTATTATTCTTTTAAAGTTATCGCCCAAGCTGCCTGCAGCTTGGGTATTCAGGATAAAACGCTAAATATGACTCGCATAATGGAAACATATCTATATTTTAAGAGTAACGGAACTGTTCTTACCCCCTATCCAAAATTCACTTGTAAACCTGCCGAACTAACTTTTAACGAAACATATTATTGGCATTGGCTTACCCATCAGTTTACATTTCTTCATACACCTGGTCATACCCCTGGCAGTACATGCATACTTGTCAACAATACTGTTTTATTTTCCGGTGATTATTTTATTCCCGGCGAAGAGGTCATTACCCGTCTACCCGGCGGTAATGCAGATATATATGAAAGAATTGGCAAAAACATTTTACGCACTCTGCCGGAAAACATGCAAGTATATCCCGGACATGGAAATACCTTCCTCCTGACAAAAGAGGTGAAGCAACATTATGGATTATAGCGAATGGTTATCACATGAACCATACTCGTGGTCACAAAAAGAAAAAGAAGCTCATTATCTTCCTTATTTTAAGGAGCTAACCGCTTATCATAGACTACATTGTCCTTCCTATGGCAAAGTTCTAGATATGCTGGCCTATGAGCAGCATACTGTTAAATCTATTGACCAAATACCCATGCTGCCTATTTCTCTGTTTAAACAAATGTCTTTAAAAAGCATTCCCGATGACGAGATTTTCAAAACTCTTGTTTCTTCGGGCACAACAGGGCAGGCTGTCTCAAAAATATTCTTGGACAAAGTTACTGCACAAAACCAACAACTCACCTTATTAAAAATTGTCACTTCCTTTCTCGATAAATCAAGACTTCCCATGCTTATCATTGATACTCCGTCTACTTTAAAAAGCCGGGAAAAATTCACAGCGCGCGGTGCTGCTATATTAGGATTTTCTATATTTGCCAAACATCGTTACTATGCCTTAGATGATACAATGCATGTAAATATAGAAGTACTGAAAGAATGCCTAAAAAAAAGCGCAGGAAAGCCTATCCTTATTTTTGGTTTTACTTTTATGATATGGAAATATTTTTGTCAGGCATTGGAAAAAGCCCATATGTCCTTTGACTTTTCTAATGCTTTTGTCTTACACGGCGGCGGCTGGAAAAAAATGCAGGATCAAGCGGTATCCCCAACCATTTTCAGAAAAAAATTATTAGAGCAGTTTGGTATTTCACACGTGCATAATTATTATGGTATGGCAGAACAAACTGGCTGTATATATATGGAATGCGAATACGGTCATCTCCATGCCAGCATTTTTTCTGATATTATTATAAGAAAAGCTGCTGATTTTTCTGTTTGCCCCATAGGAATCCCGGGAATTATCCAAGTATTATCACCTATGGCTGTGTCCTATCCGGGACATTCTCTCTTGACTGAAGATATAGGCACTTTACTAGGTATAGATGATTGTCCCTGTGGTCGAAAGGGAAAATATTTTTCTGTAGATGGACGAATCCCGGCAGCGGAAATAAGGGGGTGCAGCGATACGTATGGACAATAATATACAAATACTAGCCGGTATAATACCGGAGCATGCTCATCCATTACCGTTATTTTCGCCAATAGTACTTGATTTCTTATATGCTCTTAGCCATGAAATCCGGCAAACACCTGAATTATATACAAATAAAGATATAGCAGCTTTTTCTTTTTGGCTTCGCCGCAAACACATTTACTCTTTTCAAAAATTAACACCTACCCATCCTCAACGAGTTGGACGGGGAATTATATTTCATATTGCCCCCACCAATATTCCCATTATGTTTGCCTATAGTCTTGTTATATCCTTATTAGCCGGGAATAATAATATCGTACGTATTTCTCCCCGTATTATACCGTCCATGTCTCCATTGATTACACTTATAAGAAAACTTTGGAGCAAAAAAGACTTCCAAATATTAAAAAATTCCAATGCCTTAATTACATACAAACGAAGCTCTTCTATCACACATTATCTCAGTTCTATATGCGATGGAAGAATCATTTGGGGCGGGAATGATACAATAAATGAGATTAGAAAATCGCAACTATCACCGCAAGCTTTAGATTTAGCTTTTGCTGACCGTTATTCTCTTGCTCTATTTGATGCAGAGACAATTCAACAGTGCAATGACGAAGAACTAAAAAAATGGGCTCATTATTTTTACAATGATACCTATGATATGGATCAAAATGCCTGTTCCAGTCCTAAACTTATTTTATGGATAGATCCTTCCGGAAAAAATATACAGCAAATTCAAACCCGCTGGTGGAATGAAGTCTATCGCGCCGCTATCAACTACGAACTAGCCCCCATAAAAGTTAGTCGAAAATATACAGATTTATGGACTTATAGTATGACTTATCCAGAAATAGATTATATAAATCAATGGAACAATCTATTATATGTATATACCCTATCTACACTACCCGCCGACATAACAAAATTATCCGGAACATTCGGACAATTCTTTCAATTTACATTACCATCCATGCTAGATTGCTTGCCTCTATTCTCTAAAAAAATACAAACTATCTCCACCTTGGGAATTGACGCTCCCACACTACGGACTTATATGATTCAATCCGGAGTGCTTGGAGGTGACCGGATCGTATCTATTGGCGAAGCCATGAATATGCACATACAATGGGATGGCATCAATATCTTGGAATATCTTTCAAGACTTATTGGATAGGAGGTACTGTTATGTGTTTTTTTGACAAAAATCCGAATTTTTCAAATCATGTATTATTTGTAGATAATACAGGACATTCTGTTACTTATCAAGATTGGTATTATCATGCACAAAAATTAAAAGCATTGATTCCCCGACGTTCGCTGGCAGTTATTTTATGTCATAATGGTATCGGCTCCGCTTTATCCTATCTAAGCTGTCTGCAAAATCATATTGTGCCTTTATTATTAGATAGTCAAATGGATAGAGACCTATGCCAGCAGTTATTGACAATTTACAGCCCCAATTATATATTTAAATCACTTAATGCTGCGCAAGCAGGCGAAGTTCCCATATATATAATAGAATCGTACGGTCTCTTTAACTATTCTGATAAAAAACACGATATATATCCTGAACTTGCTTTACTATTAACGACCTCAGGCAGTACAGGAAGTCCCAAACTAGTTCGACAAAGTTATGCAAACATCCAATCTAATGCAATGTCTATCTCTTCCTATCTAAAACTGAACGATAAAGAACGTCCAGTTTCTTCATTGCCGATGCATTACACCTTTGGTTTGTCTGTAATAAACAGCCATATATTGGTCGGTGCTACCGTATATCTGACAGAATTAACTATTTTTGATGCTGCTTTTTGGGATTTTTGCAAAAAAAAGAAAATAACATCTATAGCTGGAGTTCCTTTTACTTATGAATGTCTAAAAAGAATCCGTTTTTTTAATATGACATTGCCAAATCTTCAATTGATGATCCAAGCAGGAGGTAAGTTGTCAAAAACATTACAACAGCAATATGCTGAATTTGCCTGCCGTACACATAAACGGTTTATTGTCATGTACGGACAAACAGAAGCTACCGCCCGTATGTCATATCTCCCGGAAGAATACAGCGTATCCAAAATTGGCAGTATCGGTATTGCCATACCTGGGGGAGCATTTCATATCATGGAAAATGCTCACACAGAAATTTTTGATCCAAATATACAAGGTGAATTATGTTACGACGGTCCGAATGTAACGTTGGGATATGCACAATCTATCGATGATCTGAAATTAGGAGATGAACGTCATGGACGTTTATGGACAGGGGATATCGCGTATAAGGATAGTGATGGATTTTATTACATTGCGGGACGAAAAAAACGTTTTCTCAAAATAATGGGAAAACGCGTTAATATGGATGAAATAGAACAACTATTTAAAAACACGTATACATCTTATGATTTTGCCTGTACCGGCGTAGATGAAGACTTGCGTATTTTCACAACAGCTCCACAAGATTTATTGGAAGAGTGTTCTGATTTTCTCCTAAAAAAAACAGGACTCCATCCAGCGACTTTTACAATTACCACCATAGATGCTATTCCGAAAAATTCTTCCGGGAAAACACAATATACTATGTTGAAATCACTCGCAAAATTATAGGTCTGCCATGAAACTAGAAAATTCACTCTATCAGGAACAAGCTCAGCAATTGTCGGTATTTCAGCTTCAATCACTGCAACTTTTGGCACTTTCTAACAAAGACCTTCAAGATACTCTACAAAAAGAATACACCGAGAATCCTTTTATGGATTATACTCCTTCAAGTTCGGGAAAAGAAGCTGTAAAGGATGCCCTTCAATTCACTGCTGCTCCAGATGAAAACATTGTAAAAAACTTCATATTGGATCAATTAAACCCAGAAATATACTCACATGGCGAATGGGCCCTTCTCACCTATTTAGCCGAAAACGTTGATGAATATGGATTTCTTGATATAAAAGGTCTTACGACACGGCTTGCGTTACCCTCTAATTTACTTGCAAAGTGCGTAAAACACCTACAAAGTCTTAATCCTCCCGGCATTTGCACTGTTTCTGTACAAGAATGCTTAAAAGAACAACTGCGCCGCAAAAAAAAGCTAACTCACGTTTTACAGTTTATTATAGACAACCATTTGGCCGATATTGGCAAAAATAACATAAAACATATTGCAGCGACTACAAACTTATCCAGAGATCAAGTACTGCCATTGATAAGAATAATCCGTTCACTCCGTCCGCATCCGTTGGAGGGTTTTTCAGCAAAATCTGCTAATTTTATTATTCCCGATGTTGTTATTCAAAAAGATAATGCCGAGATACAAATTTTTCTCAACGATACCTGGATGGGTTCTTATTCTATAAGCGATTATTATATTGGATTAATGAAATCCGCACAAGATCCGGAAGTAAAAGCATATTTCCAGCGTAAATATTATCGTTGCTATATGATGCTGCGCAATTTGGAACAACGCCGCAACACGTTATTATTATTAAGTCAGGCTGTTTGGGAATGGCAATTCGACTTTTTCGTAAAACAACAGCCTCTCAAGCCCATGACACTTCACGATATTGCCAGTAAAACAAAGGTACATAGTTCCACTGTTTGCCGAGCAATCAAAGACAAATACCTGCAAACACCAGTCGGAACAATTGCATTTAAGCAATTATTTCAAAGAGGTATAAAACGTGATACGGTTTGTATTTCTCAATCAGATATAAAAAAAAGATTAGCACATATTATTTCTCAAGAAAATCCGTCTTCTCCGTTAAGTGATGCCGAATTAGCCGGTAAATTATCAGAAGAGTGCCGTCTTTCGCTGTCTCGCAGAGTAATTTCTAAATATAGGGAATCTTTGCATATTGCGAATTCGTATAACAGAAAATTGTAAATATAGTCAAACCGGGTTTGTTTCCCTTCAATTTTTTTTTAATTTATGTTAGATTAACAGTATGTATTTTAGCTGTAAGATATAAAAACTCATAATAGTTCTACAAAGACGTTGGAGGCAGGTATGACAAAAAAAATATCCATGTTTTCCACTGTATCAGAAGCAGCTGAGCGGTTAAACGAAATTATTGAACACTCTTTTGACGGCATTTATATTACAGACGGTAAAGCAAATACCATCAAAATCAATCATGCCTATGAAGAAATTACCGGGTTAAAAAAAGAAGAAGTGATGGGGAAAAACATGGATGACCTTGTCCATAATAAAATTATTTCTCGTTCTGGTTCCTTAATTGTATTAAAAACAAAAAAACCGGTCACACTGCAGCAGCATTTTAAAACAGGGAAACAAGCCCTCATCACCAGTTCACCTATATTTGATAAATCGGGTAAATTGGTAATGATCGTAACCAATGTACGTGATTTAACGGAAATATATAATTTAAAACAAGAAGTATTAGAAAAAACAGAAGCCATGGAAAGACTGCGATTGGAATTAAACCATATTCAAGAATGTCCTGGAGAAGAAGATCTTATTATAAAGGATGATGTAGCATTGGCCGCACTATTGCTGGCAAAACGGGTAGCACCTATGGACACAACCGTAATGCTGCTGGGGGAAACAGGTGTAGGTAAAGAAGTCATGGCAAAATATGTGTTTCACCATAGTTTACGTTCAAACAGCAGTTTTATCAAAATAAATTGCGGCGCCATTCCGGAAAACTTGATTGAAAGTGAGTTATTCGGATATGAAAAAGGTGCTTTTACCGGCGCAAATAAAACTGGTAAAATGGGTTTATTCGAGCTGGCCAATAATGGTACTTTGTTTCTCGACGAAGTAGGTGAACTGCCAAAAGAAATGCAGGTAAAATTGTTGCGAGCCTTACAAGAACAAGAAATTACACGCGTCGGCGGTGTTACTCCTATTAAAATCAATACCCGCATTATTGCGGCTACTAATCGAAATTTAGAAGAAATGGTTCAACAAAAACTTTTCAGAGAAGATTTATACTATAGACTTACCGTATTTCCTATCTATATTCCCCCATTACGGACAAGGCCTAAGGATATTACACCTCTTGCCGAATCTTTTCTAAAAAAATTAAATCGAAAATATAATTTTAAAAAACATTTTTCTAATGTATCTATTACACTGTTAAATGAATATGACTGGCCAGGAAATATCCGCGAATTGAAAAATATCGTTGAACGGGCCGTCATCATAAGCTCCGGTGACGAAATTAAACCAGAAGATCTCCATATACGGCAAAAAACTGGATTAAATACGGAAACAATAGGTACCATTATTACGGTGCGTGATGAAGAAAATACCCCCGAACATATATCTATATTTCCTGAATCAGGAGATCTAAAAATTATGTTGGAAAATATTGAACATCATTATTTAGAACAAGCTTACGAAAAATATGGCAATGTACGCGATGCCGCCAAAAGTTTAGGTCTTACGCCATCCACATTTGTCAGAAAACGTCAGCGATTTATAAAAAACAGTTGATTGGTATAAGGAGGTCATGCAATTGAATAAAATTACAAAAATTAAAGCCGTATACTTTAGTCCAACGGGTACCACCAAAAAAACAGTAACTACTATAGCTGCAACTTTGGCAGAAAAACTGAACATTTCTTGGGAAATGGATGATTTTACGTTGCCTCCACGCCGTAAAACTCCCCTGGTATTTAAAAAAAACGAGCTAATTGTTTTCGGTGTTCCCGTCTACGCAGGTCGGGTTCCCAATATCATTATCAAATATATTGCAGCACTGCAAGGTAACAATGCGACAGGTATCCCTGTCGTATTGTATGGAAACCGCAATTATGATGATGCCTTAATAGAATTGCGTGATACGTTGGAAACTGGCGGCATACACACAATTGCCGCCGGAGCATTTATTGGCGAACATTCCTTTTCCCGCATATTAGGTGCCGGTCGTCCTGATAAACAAGATTTAAGTATAGCTCGTCAATTTGCCCATACCATTGTTGAAAAATTAACAGAGAAAAATAAACAATTAACTCCTATCACCGTAAAAGGTAATATACCCTATCGTCCCTATTACCGTCCCCTCGTAAAAGACGGAACGCATGCCGACATACGAAAAGTTGTTTCCAAAGTCAACGACCATTGTACAAATTGTGGTATTTGTGCAGCTGTCTGTCCCATGGGTTCTATTTCTAAAGAAGATATTCGATCCTATATTGGCATTTGCATCAAATGCGGTGCCTGTATAAAATTTTGTCCTGTACAAGCACGGTATTATGATGATCCATCTTATCTTTTTCACAAGGAAAATCTGGAAGAAACGTATACCCGGCGGGCAGAACCAGAATTATTCGTATAAAATCGAGCAGGAGATCACGTGGAAACATATTGGACTCTCTTTTTACAATTTCTGCCAGCTATTTTTCGATGACCTCGGAACCTCTTGTATTTGCACATTGCTTATTTGATTAATCGTCGGTTGAGACAATATATTGTGTATTTTACTGCCGACGGATTGCAAGCGTTACTCCGCTTTCGGATTGCCTACTCACGTCTGTAAGACCTCCCCGGATAAGAACGCAGTCTTTCTCTCCTTCTAGCTGCCACCTCTACAGGATTGTCCTCGCATAGTTTAGGACTTTGGTTTGCGTGGCAACCTTGCCTTACGCTATGTGCCGGGCACACCATGTAAAATAATGCTAAGATCTTAATATAAAATCTCAGCGTTATTTTTTTTTAATATTTTTTAATAACGACTGCATAAATTTATATATTTCCTGTCTGCCATCGGGATAACACAAAATTACGAAAAGTCTCCATAATAGGAAGCATGTTAGCATGTCTGTAAACGGCCATAAAAAGATATCGCTTATCTAACGGATTGGCAATAGGAATACGATCCAGATTATAATATTTTAACGTATAGAAATCAGGAATGATAGCTACACCATATCCCGAAGAAACAAGACCGGCCATTGCATTATCCTCTTCAATATGACACACGACGTCCGGATGAGAATCTGCTTCATTCATAATATGCGTTACCATCTCGTATAATCCGCTGTTTTTACTAAAAGAAATAAAAGGATATGGTTCAAGCTCTTTTAAAGAAACAGATTCCCGATCACCTAACGGATGTCCTTTAGGAACAGCAACGACCAATTCTTCCTCCGATATAGGATAAAATATAATATCTGGTTCATCTTCTACATAAGAACAAAATGCCACATCCATTTTTTCATCCTTTAGATCCTTGACTATCTGTGAAGTCGTCCCTTGCTTAAAATCAAAAGTAATTCCTTTATGCTGCGGAATCGCCTGAAATTGCGTAATAAGTTCGGGTACAAACGTATACCCCATGGTATAAATAAATCCCAGTATGATCCGCCCATGGTCCGGACGTGTATAGGCCTGCATAATATTTGTCCCTTTATCTAATTCCTGAAGAGAGCGTTTAACATATGGAAGAAACATGCGCCCATACTTGTTTAAATATATGTTTCGCCCCTTTTTTTCAAAAAGCCTTAATCCTAATTCACCTTCCATATCGCGAATTGCTCTATTTAAACTGGGTTCCGTAATATATAACGATTCAGCAGCCCGGCGATAATGTTCTGTCTCTGCTAGTTTTACAAAATATTGCAATTGTTTTAAATTCATTTTTACTCCTTTCTTTAACTTTTTACAACAATTTATAGAAAGTCACTGCCGAATGATAGCCTGTAACTAGTAATTTAGTGTTACATGGCTATCATTTTTTACTTGCATCTCCTCCCTTTTATTTTCTTAAATTTTAATATCATTTCTCTTTCAATTGACATAATGTAAGATATTCATTATTATTTACCCTCATTAAGCTGCACGGTTTCCTCCCAAAACTTTATTACTAAACACATAATGCATTTTTTATTTTATCATTTTTGATAGAAAAATTAAACGTTTTTAGTGAAAATAAGGAAATAGTACTATCAATTATTTTCTCGTATAATATATATCGTAATCAAATGTTATGTTTTTCACATGTATCTCTTTCATACTACAAGGAGGAACTCGATTCATGAATCAAAAATATCCACATATATTTGAACCCTTGACCATATTGCGTACAACTTTTAAAAACCGCGTCATTATGCCACCAATGGGATCAAACTTTGCAACATTCAGCGGCGAAGTTTCTGAAAAAATGAAAAATTACTATGGTCTTCGTGCCCGTGGTGGTACCGCTTTAATAACCGTAGAAAATGCTTGCATCGACTATCCGCTCGCTACAAATGGTACAAAGCAATTACGAATCGACAACAAACAATTTATCCCGGGACTGTTTGAATTAACAGAACGAATTCATAAATACGGAGCACTCGCCTCTATTCAGCTGAACCACGCCGGAGCTTCGGCTTATCCAGAACGGTTAAACGGCCTGCAATCTGTATCCTCATCTTCGGTCCCTTCTAAAGAAGGAAATCCGGCTCCGCGTCCATTAACTAAACAAGAAATACTTGCTATTGTGCAAAAATACGCGGAAGCGGCTGAACGAGCCATAGCTGCCGGCTTCGATATGGTGGAAATCCACGGCGGCCATTCCTATCTGCTCGACCAATTTCTTTCTCCTTTGTATAATAAACGCACCGATGAATTTGGAGGAAATGCTGAAAATCGTGCCCGTTTTTCCCGTCTCGTCGTAGAAGCCGTCCGCAGCAAAGTAGGTCGCTGGGTCCCCATTTCTTTCCGCGTTTCTGCTGATGAATTCATCGAAGGAGGAAATACTCTCGACGATACCATCGCATGCTTAGCCTCTATTGTCCCCGCCGGGGTAGATATTATCAACGTATCTGCTGCTGTCAATGACTCTATCCAATACCAGATTGATAAATGTGATTTGCCGGATGGCTGGAGAGCTTATCTTTCTGAAGCTATCAAGAAGGAATTCCATACGCCCGTTATTATTTCCGGTAATATCCGCAATCCTAAAATTGCAGAAGAAATTATAGCTTCGGGAAAAGCCGATTTTCTGGCAATCGGCCGCGGCCTTATTGCCGATCCGGATTGGGTCCGTAAAGTACAATTCGGCAAAGAAGAGTGCATTCGCCAATGCATTTGCTGCAATATCGGCTGCGCTGATCACCGCATTGCAAAATCTAAACCTATCCGTTGTACGGTAAATCCTGATGTAATAAACGGCGAAGCCTATAAAAAAAATAAAGTTACTCGGGACATTCATGTCGTCGTTGTCGGCGGCGGAACCTCTGGACTGGAAACAGCTTGCACAGCTGCAGAAGTCGGTTGCCGCGTAACGCTGTTGGAACGAAGCAACGAACTTGGCGGCATGGCTCGTAAAATTGCTCGTTTCCCGGAAAAAAGCCGCATCGAAGATTTTCCGGCATATCTTGAAAAAAGAGCTGCCCGTCTTAAAAATCTTACAATCAAATTAAATACGGAAGCAACACCAGCTATGATCGAAAAATTAACCCCGGATATTTTGTACAATGCGACAGGTTCTAAGTCGATGACCCCACCAATTGAAGGCCTTCTCGAATATACAGATGCAACGGACAGCAAAATTACTTCTATTACAAATTTCATGGAAACCATTTCCTATTTTGAAAAGATCGCCGAAGGTAAAAAAGTTGTCATCATTGGTGCCGGTGCCGTCGGGTTAGATGTTATGGAATTTTTTGCACTTCGCAAAGCCGATGTCCAAGTCATTGAAATGATGCCCTCTGTCGGCAAGGATTGTGATATTGTAACAAAGTCTACGCTGAAAAATCTGTTCAAACAGCACGATAATATCCATATGCATTTAGCTACTGCTCTAAAAAAAGTTTGCCCCGATAAATTTATTGCTGAACATGATAGAAAGATGGAAGAGTATCCTTTTGATCTCGGTTTTATCTGTATGGGTCTTATCCCGGACTTACCGGATGTAACTGCATTTGAAGCCTATGCCCGAAAAAATAATATTCCCTATTATAATATCGGCAACAGTAATAAAACCGGTCAAATTATTCACGGCACCGAAGCCGGACGCAATGTAGTCAATGTGATCGATATGATTGGCGGGTTTGAAGATTAGTTAAATTGATTTTTTTTACCGCGGTTGGTTTATTCCAATCACGGCAAAAAATTATATATTTCCACAGCAGATATTTTTGTCAATGCTAGTGAAAAATAGTACAATTAAGGTATTCTATATGTATGGTAATCACCGCATACCGGCGGTTTAATATACAAAATCTTAAAGTTTTTATGTATATATTATTAAGGAGGAATTTATTATGGGTAAAATTGCAATTACAGAACGTGTAACAGGACATACAGAATTGATTGGGTTGATCGCATATCCAATTCGCCACAGTATGTCTCCGACAATGCACAATGAAGCATTCAAAAAATTAGGGTTGGATTATGTATATGTCTGCTTTGAAGTAGATAACTCCACCTTAAAAGATACAGTACAGGGATTGCGTGCTATGAAAGTACGCGGATGGAATGTCTCCATGCCAAACAAAGTCGCCATCACACAATATCTTGACAACTTATCTCCTGTTTCTCAAATTGTCGGTGCCTGCAACACCGTTGTAAATGACAACGGCATCTTAACTGGGACGATCACAGACGGTACAGGTGCGATGCAGTCTCTCTCGGAAGAAGGCGTTGACTATGTTGGCAAAAAAATGACGGTTATCGGTGCCGGTGGTGCAGCAACCGCAATTGAAGTACAGGCAGCGCTTGATGGCGTCCGTGAACTGACTATTTTCAACGTAAAAGATAAATTTTTTGAAAATGCCCAGGAAACGGTTAAAAAACTTCGCGAACGCACAAGCTGTATAGTAAACCTTTATGATTTAGCTGATCATGCTAAATTAAAAGAAGAGTTAGACAGCAGTGATATTTACATAGACGCTACTTCCTGCGGTATGAAACCGTTGGAAAATGTTGTTGCCATCCCTGATAAAAGTTATTTGCATAAAGGGCTTGTCGTTATGGATACTGTATACGCTCCAAGAGAAACAGAATTGATGAGATGGGCCAGCGAAGTAGGCTGCCATACCTTTAACGGTTTAGGAATGATGCTCTGGCAAGGAGCTGCTGCCTTTAAACTTTGGACGGGAAAAGAAATGCCTACAGACTACATTAAAGATATCTTATTCTAATACAGACTATGACCCACTCAACCAAAAAGGAGAAATCATAATGAATCAATCATATCGCCCGTTGTCTTTTAGCCTGTATTTAAACTATTTTGTTCATGGCATCGGTGTTATTATCCTTGCTCAAAATATGGATGCACTGGCTGCTCGCTGGGGCAGTATCGCCGACGTTGCCTGGGTGATTTCCATGCTCGGCATCGGTCGTTTAATCGTTCTTTTTGTTTCTGGTAAATTATCGGATAAGTATGGCCGCAAGCCGTTTATACTTTTAGGGATAGTTACATACATTTCTTTCTTCATTGGCATATTAATGAGTCCCACCTCGACAATTGCCTGTATTTTTGGTATTTTGGCAGGTATCGCTAATTCATTTTTAGATGCCGGTACCTATCCTGCCTTGATTGAAGCATACCCAGATAGTGCTTCTACCGCAACGGTTCTTTTAAAAGCCTTTATCTCTGCCGGTCAATTTCTACTTCCTTTGTTCATCGGTTTCCTTATCAGCACCGGTGCTTGGTACGGCTGGTCCTTTATCATTGCAGCGGCTATTCTTCTTATCAATCTGCCGCTCATCATGAAATATTCTTTCCCATCGATGAATCCGGTTAAGGAAGCGGAAGGTATGTCCACAAAACTTGCAAGCTGGATTCCAAAGTCAAAATGGTATTTGGAAGGTATCTGCTTTGTTATTTACGGATATATTTCTCAAGCTACATTTTATTTGATTAGCCAGTGGCTCACAAAATACGGCGCTTCCGTTGCCCAGATGACAGATATTGCTTCTCGTGCACTTATGAGCTATTATAGTATTGGTTCTTTATGCTGTGTATTTTTCACCGCATTTATTACAAAAAAGGGCATCCGTCCTATTACCCTTCTCGTTGTCTATACTTTTATTTCCACCATATCGATCTCCGGTCTGTACTTCATACCGTCCGGTTCTCTTGCTCCGATACTCTCCTTTATAGTAGGTTTCTCGGCTGCCGGCGGAGTTATGCAGCTTGGTCTTGTAATGATGACTGAAATGTTCCCGAAAGGCAAAGGAACCATGACGGGTATATTCTATACAACAGGCAGTATCGCCTCTTTCACTATTCCCGTTATTACTGGATATATGGCAGACAGTGGTATTAACAGCATTATGGGACTTGATGCAGCCATCGCTTTAGCCGGTTTTGTTGTCGCTTGTATCATCTATATCCGCTATAATCGTGTTATGAAAGAAAAACCAGCAGAAAATCAAATTGCTGCTTAACTTCAAATATTGTGTTTTACAATCATCCCGGAGGTCAGAATGATTAAAATTGGTAATGTTACACTAGATAATGGTATTCCTAAAATCTGCGTCCCTATTGTAGGCCGCACTGTAGACGAATTACAACAGGAATGCAGATATCTGCAAGATAAAATTTATGATGTCGTTGAATTGCGCATTGATTTTCTAAAAACAGTAACCGATTTGAATTCGGTCAACGAAGCTATCACAGCCGTCCGTAACGAACTGCCCAACAGCGCTATCCTTTTTACCTTCCGTACAAAGGATGAAGGCGGTGAAACGGCCGTACCAGAATCATTCTATTTTGAATTGATTCAGTACGCCATTCAGTCCGGCAAAATCAATGCCGTCGATGTAGAATACTTCCGCAATCCCGATAGTATTCAATCGATTATTGCTCTTGCAAAAAAAGCAGGTGTAACTGTCATCATGAGTAATCATGATTTTGATAAGACACCCTCTTTCGACGAAATAACAACACGTCTCATCGGTATGAAAAAGCTAGGTGCTGATGTTGCAAAATTAGCTTGTATGCCTAAGTCTGCGAAAGATGTATTGACGCTGCTCAGTGCTACAGAAGCTGTAAAATCGCAGTACCCTGATGAACCCCTCATTACGATGTCCATGGGTAAATTGGGTACGATCAGCCGCATCAGCGGTGAAATATTCGGTTCTGCTTTAACATTTGGTTCCGCAAAAAAATCGTCTGCTCCCGGTCAATTGGAAGTGACGACGCTCCAAAAAATTTTGCGGACTCTCCACTAATTCCATAATACTTCATCACAAAAATGACAGTAACAAATGCAAATTTCGTTACTGCCATTTTTGTAATATAATCAATAAATTTATTTTAACAAGGCTTTTCCTACTAGTTTTTCCAACATATCAAGTACGCGGGGAATAGAGCTATGATTAGGAAGCTGAAAATCAGCCGAAGCACAATATGCCGTTATACGTTCCTCATATAAATCATAAATTTTTTGCTTGCCAGCCGCTAACAATGGTCTTGTAGAAATTTCCACATCACCGGCAATATCATCAGGAGTACGATCAAGAAATATAATAATACCTGTTTTCTTTAATACTTCAATATTAACAGGCCGTTTAATAACGCCGCCGCCAGTTGCAATAACAATACCGTCTTGTTTCGCCAGTTCTTTTATTGCTCGTGTTTCAGCCTCTCGAAAACAATTTTCACTAATCGCAAACAATTCGGAAATTTTCTTTTGTTCTCTCGCCTCGATATATGCATCCGCATCAATGAATCGACGCCCCAATCGTTCTGCTAAGGCACTGCCAAATGTAGTTTTTCCACTTCCCGGCATACCTATAATCACTACGTTTTTCATAAAATATTCTCCATTTCCTTAGCAATCGAATTAATGACATCATTTCCTATTTGACGTTCCAGCCAAATTTCTTCCGAAACAACGGCTTGCGCAACAAGCATAAACATTCCATTTAATGTAATCGCCCCATGTCGTTTTCCATATTGTAGAAACAGCGTATCCTTGGGATTATAAATAAGATCTACCAACGCTTCATAACGGGCTGCCGTTTTTTCTGAAATAGGACAAACTTGCATATTAGGATACATACCCACAGGTGTACAATTTACCATAAGAGGCGCTCCTTTGCGATTTCCCAGTTCATGATACCCAATAATTTCTATACCTATCCGTTGGGCAAAATCGGAAAATGATGCTTTCAGAAGCAAAGGGTTACGAGAAACAACAGTAATATGCGCGGCACCCGCATCCGCTAAATATTGGATAACAGCACGTGCCGCCCCCCCCGATCCAAGAACAATACAATCATTTCCTTTTGCTTTTATTCCTGCATGATCCAAGGAACGGCCAAATCCAACATAATCTGTATTATACCCAAATAGTCCTTCTTTGGTAACGTGAATTGTATTGACAGCTCCAATGCGATCAGCTGCATGAGAAATTTTTTTTAAAAAAGGCATTACATCAATTTTATAGGGAATCGTGACATTCATTCCTGTATAGCCGCAATCCGTTTGCAAATGAGTCGCTATATCACTTCGTTCCATCTCCAGTAAATCATATTGATTATGACGATCTATTCCTAATTTTTTAAATAATATTTCATGGATCTGCGGCGATACACTGTGTCCTAATTTTGCTCCTATAAGTCCGAATTTCATGAGCAGCTCCTCCTTGGTCTGACGGATAATTTCCCAAAATCTTAAAATATGTACAATTCCGAGCCAAGTCGTCCAACGTTTTGACTACACCAGGATCTGTTAAACTTCCCATAACATCAATATGGAAAAAATATTCAAACGGATGCCCTTCCATCGGTCTGGATTCCAAGTGTGTCATATTCATGCCGTTGTAGAAGAAGTGGCCAAGCACATGGTATAGTGCACCCGGTTCATGTTTTGTCGTCAATACTAATGTTATCTTATCCCGATTATCAGCTTGATTCATTTGTGGAGCAATAATAAAAAAACGCGTGTAATTAAATGAATTCGTATAGATATGAGGCACTACTATCTGCAAACCATATAATGCAGCTGCCATGCTGTTTGCTACGGCAGCTGTTGTGCGGTTGCCTTCCTTTTGAACCCGCTCAGCACTCTGTGACGTACTGAAATACGGACATTGGATCCAATCCGTATGTTTCCGGAAAAAATCCCGGCATTGAGCAAACCCCTGCGGATGAGAATAAACAATTCGAATATCTTCGAGACGAGTTCCCGGAAGCGCCAATAAATGATGATCTATTTTAATGCACTGTTCTCCTACAATAAAACAATTATTCCGACGAATCAAATCATATACTTCCGTAATACTCCCCGTTGAAGAATTTTCAATAGGTATAACTCCATATTGAATTTTCTTAGCAGCAACTGCTCGTATTTCATCTTCAAAATGATTATAATACGTTGTAGTAATAGGTTGGTTTTTAAAATAGGTCATCATAGCCTCGCTGCTGTAGGAGCCGGGTGCTCCATAACAACCTACGGGAATACAGTATTCATAGTCATCCTGGTCCATAGCATCATCTCCTGGAATTCGCCATCATCCACATATCGAGAAGTGTCCAAGCCGTTACTGCTTCAATGACGGGAACTACTCGCTGCACGATACAAGGATCATGACGTCCTTTAATTTCAATAGAACAATTTTTTTGTGTATCTAAATCAATCGTTTCTTGTTTTCGCCCAATAGAAGGAGTGGGTTTAATAACAAGCCGAAAGACAAGAGGCATCCCATTTGTAATACCGCCGAGAATTCCTCCGTTATGATTAGAGACTGTAACTACCTTACCTTTTTCATACTGCATTGCATCGTTTGCTTCTGAACCATGCATTTCCGATAGTAAAAAACCATCTCCAAATTCAATTCCCTTCACTGCAGGTATAGAGAAAAACATATGACTCAACATACTTTCGACGGAATCAAAGAAAGGATCTCCTAATCCCGCAGGCAATCCAACAACCATACCCTCTATAACTCCGCCTACAGAATCAAGTTTTTCTTTCGTCTGAGTAATGAGATTTTCTATAGGAAACGCTTTGTCCTCTTCCAACAACGGTAATTCTTTTTGCCTAAGTGACTTAAGCAATGACGCATCTTCTCCCATAGGACAAAACTGCCGGTCTTTAATATTTCCAATTTGCTGTATATGAACACCTATTGTAATACCGCGGCGTTCCAGCAATTGCGCTGCAATCGCTCCGGCAAAAACAAGCGGAGCCGTCAGCCGTCCCGAAAAATGTCCGCCGCCTCGATAATCATTAAATCCATCATAACGAACATGACCGGTGAAATCAGCATGGCCGGGACGCATGATATGACGGAGATTATCATAATCACCAGAATGCTGATCGACATTACAAATACGGAAACACAACGGTGTTCCTGTTGTATGTCCTTTAAAATAACCGCTTTGGATTTCAAAATCATCGTTTTCTTTTCTCGATGTAGATAAGAGATTTTTTCCGGGCGCCCTGCGGGACATCGTTTTACGCACTAATTCCCAATCAATGGTTTCTCCTGCCGGAATACCATCCAAAACCGCTCCTACAGAACGGCCATGAGACTCTCCAAACAGTGATATAGTCAGATACTTTCCAAATATATTTGCCATGCCCTTTTATCCTTCCTTTTCAATAATTCCGCCGAGTTCAGCATAATCATTCCAAAAACCAGGATATGACTTGCGAACACATTCTGCACCCTCAACAATAATCTTATCACTGCAGCATTGTGCCGCAATTGCCAGCGACATAGCAATCCGATGATCACCCCAAGCACTGACACGCCCCCCCCTCAGATGATCCACACCACATATAAGCAACCCTTCCGGTTCTTCCCGCACATCGGCTCCTAATTTGTTAAGTTCTACCGCCATCGCATGAAGACGATCACATTCTTTCAGCCGTACACGGCCGGCATGAATAATATGTGTAATACCGCAGCTTAATGAAGCAAGCACCGTCAATATAGGAACCAAATCCGGACAATCTGCCGCATCTATCACCATTCCCTGCAGCTTTGATGCGGTTGTTATGATGGAATCTTCCGTATAAAGGCTCCCCCCCATACGACGAATAATAGAAATAATAGCTTTATCTCCCTGACATGTTTCCGACTGCAACCCCTGACAGCATATCTTTTTTCCGATAATTCCTGCCGCCAGCCAAAAAGCAGCTTGAGAATAATCTCCTTCTGTCGTATATTTGCCCGCTTGAAAATGTTGTTGTCCCGGAATAAAGTATATCCCGTTTTCTTTTTTCTCAATTACAATGCCATGTTTTTTGAGACAAGCCAACGTCATATCTACATAACTTGCTGATTCAAGTGTCGTCGTACTGCATAAAAGAGAATCTCCCTGAATAAGCGGCAGTGCTAAAAGAAGTCCTGTGAAAAATTGAGAACTTATATTTCCTGGCAGGGCATACCGCCCCGGTGTTAATCCCCCGGAAACTTGCAGGGGAAGTCCTTTTTCTTGTATTTCATAGTGAACATCACACTTATCAAATACATCATAGTATGGCTGCAACGGTCGTTCTGCCAGACGTCCGCTGCCAATGTAGGTAACGGTATTCCCACTGATAAGTCCTACCGGTATGAGAAAACGCAGTGTCGATCCTGATTCGCCGCAATGCACAATTAACGGTGTTTCTTGTTTGCGCAACCCTCCGTGCACGTAATATTTTATGCGATCCGGTCTTCCATCAGCAATTTCTTGAATAGCAGCACCCATCTGTCGTAAAATTCGACAAGTAGCAGTAATATCTTCAGAAGCTGTGATATTTCCTACAACACTTTTCCCCTGAGCCAGTGCTGCACAAATCAATTCACGGTGCCCTTGACTTTTGGAAGAGGGAACGGTAACGGTACCTGTTAATTTTCTAGGAGTTAATACGAGATTCATGCTAAATCTCCTTTCGAAATATATGTGGAAATATCCGGGCCAAGGACTGGAAAACGTTTTCCTTTGCCAATACGTTCTAAAATAATAAAAGTTATATCATCACCGTGCTTCTTTTTGTCATGGCCAATATATTTCAATAACTCTTTTCCCGATGCCTCCATCATAACCGGTAAATGAAACTTTTGAAGTACTTTTCGGATTCTTTCTGTTGTACCCTTTTCAGTAAGTCCCAATGCCTCCGTTTGTGCGGTCAAAAGCATCATTCCTATAGCTACTGCTTCTCCATGGGTATAGGTTCCATACCCATAATATTTTTCAATGGCATGCCCTATCGTATGCCCAAAGTTCAAAAGCATCCGTTCCCCTGTATCGTGTTCATCATGTTCTACAATGCTTGCTTTAATTTCACAACAAGTCTTGATAATTTTTTGCCAACATAGGCTTATTTCATCATCTCCGGAAGACTGTTCAAATAATGTGAAAAGTTTTTCATTGCAGATACACCCATATTTAATAACTTCGGCTAATCCATCATGTGCTATACGTTCAGGCAGCGTTCGTACTAATTCCGGATCAATAAATACAGCTTTAGGCTGATAAAAGCAACCGGCCAAATTTTTACCCGAAGGAAGATTAATTGCAACTTTCCCTCCTACACTGCTATCCACTTGCGCTAAAACCGTCGTAGGAATTTGAATGAAAGGAATTCCTCGCAAATACGTCGCTGCTGCAAAGCCTCCCAAATCTCCGGGAACACCACCGCCAAAAGTAATGATCGCGTCGCTCCGAGTAATGGAAAAATCAGAAAGAGCTGCATAAATTTGGGCTAGCGTTTCTATATTTTTACTTTGCTCCCCTGCAGAAAATATAATGCGCTTGCTTTCTATTCCGCTATTATTTAAAGCAGTTTGCAATCTGTTTCCATACAAGCGGTCTACCGTATTATCACTGATAACGGCTATTTTATTTGTATGGCTTATCCTTCGAACAGCACTCCCCAATATATCGAGCAATCCATTCTGCACATAAATGCTATAGGAATCTTTTCCTAAATTAACCTGTATGTTTTCCACTAGTAAGTTCCCTTCTGCGAACAGCGGCTTTTTCAAGATACTCCATCATTTTGTCTTTATCACTGTTCACTAAAAGTTCTGTAAAATCTTCTAAAGAGTTTTTAAACCGGTTGATTTCTTCAAGCAGATTCTGCCTATTCGCCATAAATAACTGAGTCCATAAAAGTGCATTGATATCAGCCACGCGAGTCCCATCCCGAAAACTGCCGGCAACAAAATACTTTGTTCTGGCATCCATAGAATTACTGTTAACAAGCGCCGTCGCCACTACATGAGGAAGACTGCTTGTATATGCAATCATACGATCATGTTCTTCTGCTGTCACGCATATAACATGTCCGCATCCTATTTCCTTGGCTATCCTGGCAATAAGCCGGATATTTTCTGTCTTATTTTTTTCCTGCGGTATCAAAATATAATTAGCTCCCTGAAAAACAGAAGCATCGGACTGAGATAATCCCGATCCTTCCTTCCCTGCCATAGGATGGCCGGGAATAAAGTCCATCTCATCACAAAGCAACTGCTGTATGATATGTATTGTATTTCCCTTAATGCCCGCTATGTCTGTCAAAATTACATCGGGCTTAAAATTCTTTTGATATTTACGGATAAATTCTATCATATCACTTGCAGATAGGCAAAAAATCAACAAATCTGCTTTTTTCAAAGCGTTATTTCCACAAATATCGCCTATTTCAATAAGATTTTCTGCAAGCGCTTGTTCTACGGTCTGCAAATTTTTATCAATGCCAATAATATGCTGCACGCCTACATGATTCAATGCTTTGGCATAAGACCCACCCATCAGTCCCAATCCTATAATTCCTATCGTAAAGTCCGTAAAATCGCTTTCCGAATTATCCACGCTGTTTCACCTCAATCAACTTTTTACTATGATTTATAGTTCTCGTTCTACAATAGGTGCTATCTGTCGCAGCGAATTCATCAAATGATCAAACATCTGTGGGGTAATCGATTGAGCTCCGTCACATAAAGCATTATCCGGGTCATTATGAACTTCTACCATGATACCGTCAGCACCGGCAGCAATGGCTGCTTTAGCCATCGGTTCAACCATCCAGCGCTTACCGGTGGCATGGCTGGGATCAACAAGGATGGGCAGATGACTTTCCCTTTTTATAGCTGGGATAGCACTTAAATCAAGTGTATTTCTCGTATACTCTTCAAACGTACGAATACCGCGTTCGCAGAGAATTACATTACGATTTCCACCTGCCATAATATATTCTGCCGACATAAGCCATTCTTCAATAGTAGCACACAATCCGCGTTTTAATAAAACCGGTTTATTCACTTTACCGACAGCTTTCAGTAATTCAAAATTCTGCATATTCCGGGAACCAATTTGTATAGCATCAATATCATCATCTAAAAATGCTCCCAGTTTATCTGCCGACATAATTTCTGTCACAACAGGAATCTTGGCTTTTTTACTGGCATGATGAAGCATCTCCAATCCACTATCTCGTAACCCTTGGAACGAATACGGAGATGTCCGAGGTTTAAATGCCCCCCCTCGCAACATAGCCGCCCCAGAAAGTTTGACAGCTTCGGCAATACCATCTATCTGCTGCTGTGATTCAACAGAACACGGCCCGGCAATCACAGCAATTTTTTTGCCTCCGATTTTGACATCCCCAATATCTACAACGGTATCCTCAGGGTGAAAAGATCGGCTGGCTCTTTTATAAGGTTCCGATACTCTCATGACCTTTTCCACATACTCATTTGCCTTAAGTTGTTCTCCATCAATAACTGATGTATCCCCTACAAGTCCCATAACTGTTTTTTTTGCCCCTCTGCTTTCATCAATTTGCAGTCCTTTCATTTGAATAGATCGTTTAATTTTCTCGATTTCTTTCTGTGGCGTTCCTTGTTTTAACACAATAATCATAATAAATTTTCCTCCCCATTCTCCAACAAAAAAAGCAGGCTCTCATGAGCCTGCTCCTGTCAGTGCGTATTCGTATACTAATACGTTGCTATTGAAGGTATACGTTGAAGTGCTCCCATGTTGATCGACTGCATATATGATTTGGCATAGCAAAAATAACCGGCGTAATAAAAGTATACCCGGCTAAAGTCGTACCAAAAACCATATGCAATTGCAGTTTGTAACATAGATTGTAACTTCATTTTGGATATTCTCCCTCTGCAACTTTTCAAAAATTTATTGTGCTTATTCTATCCTTCTCAACTTAATTTGTCAAGGAAAAAAATACATTATTTTAGCATTTTCACTTATTAAACGTTTTACCTATCTATTTTTTTACCAAGCTGGCGGAATTGCCGTTGTCACAACCCGGAATGTATATCCTTGACTCTTAAGCAGTTTTATAATCTGTGGTAAAGCCTGCACCGTTGCCTCATGCCCTACGGCATCATGCATAAGAATAACCAAGTGACTGTTCAAATACGGACGTATGACAAGTTGTTTTTGAATATTGGTCACTTCCTGGCCTGCCGTACGTCCCGTTCCATCCGCATCACCTGTAAGCGCATTCCAGCCAACCTCTATATAACCCAGGTCATTGACGGCCCTCCAATACGCTTTGGTAAAATGACCGGATGTGCCGCCCGGCGCTCGTGAAATGATAGGACGGACACCAATAATATTGTAAATCAGCTCTTCTGTTTTTTCTAATTCATCAGTATAGGCCCTGGGAGAACGATATAATTTTTTATAATCATGACTGTATGAATGAAGTCCTATAGCATCTCCATCTTCGTAAATCCGTTTTACTATATCCGGATTCTTTTCAATATTTTTACCCATAAGAAAAAATGTCGCATGAATTTTTTCTTTTTCCAAAATATCAAGAATTTTATCCGTATTATCTTTGTTAGGGCCATCATCAAACGTTAAATATACAACATGATCACCATAAAAATATTCTCTTGTTTTGCCATAAGTAAGAGGTAATCCTTTTTCTCTTCGCTGCTTAAGTGTATATTTATCATATACAGGGACATTACTATCTGCATCCGGCAAGGAAAAATTTTGGCCAATATATGCCGCTTTAGTTTCTGATAACATGGAAAAGAGATGGTTGAATTCACCTGTAGAATCAGCAAAATCAAATTCTTCATCAGTATGCATATATGCACCAGCGGCAATTATCAACAAACTTACGCCCACACCAACCAAAATCTTAAACTTCATAAATACTGTCCTTCTTTGCCTGCAAGTCATTCACTATAATTAATATATTGTCGTATAGCACAAGTATCTTTATATCCATCTGCCAAAACAATAGCAGTCAAGCCAATATCGGTCAATTCATCAAGCAAGGCTTCCGTCATACGATGCTGCACCGCATTATATCCAGTGCAAAATAAAATCCGCCGGCAATCTGCCCCACGAAACATTCCCTGCGGATGCTTGACAATCTTAGCTAAAAGAGCCGGAGTTACAATGGCCCCTTCAGGCCGTCCCATAATAGTAGAAGCTATCTCTACCCCCTCTACTCGTTCAGCCTTTAATGCATGTCCTAACATCTGCAAATTCAATACGCCTATTAGAACATCACAATTTTGCGGAATTGCAGTTTGACCTGCCTTAGGAGCTTTTACCCATTTATTTCGAGTTTCATCTGCCTCGAGAAGAATATACCATTCGGGGTGATGCTTCTTCAATACAGATACAATAGATAAAGGAAGCCCTATATAACGATCTGCACCATCAATACCAAAAAACCAAGCTGGAATACGTCCTTCTCCAATCCGGGAAGAACAAAATCTTTCTCCTTTTTCAATATCATCCGTACAAATAACATCAAAAGGTTCTACATTATCCACCTGTGCACTTTCTACCGGCACCGTACTGCTTATCAATATCGGCAAGTTTCCCTTATGCCCATACATACCCAATCTTTCTAATACTGTCGTTTTCCCGCCGGCCCCAACAATCGCCGTAATTCCAGGAACTAGCAAACGACGCCAGCGTTTATCTTCTATCATGTTTCTGCCTCCGTTTATTTAGGATTTTATTAGATTTTTTCCGAGTATTCCTTATTGATTTCATTTCGCAGCCGGCTGAAACCTTTCCATGCCGAATTGATAAGGTCACGAACCATCTTCACTGTAATTTTGCGACGTTCCTGCTCAGAACATGTCCCATAATTTTCAAATTCAAGTTCTTCACTGGCAACTCGTGCAACATTCTCCCGAATAGTCATTCCTTTTTCCGTTAGTAATTCACTTGCATTTTCAGCAACAGCCGCAATAGCAGGACGACCGCCGACAACGATCCGCCATGAATTTTCTCTTAAAACTACAGCTCCCGTCAAATACGGTTCATCCGTCGGTAAAATACGCATAGCAGCATAGGTAGTATATAATCGTTCTTTGGCAATGGATACACATGTAATCAATTCACCCATGGGCGGACAATATAAATAATCATTCAAACTCATGCGTCCTTTATCATGGAGCTCAACATCTACAGTTAAGCAAAGCAGGATAGGTATTAATACAGAAAAAGGCATTTTACATGCAAGAACACCGCCAATAGTAGCATGTTGGCGTAATTCATCATCGGTCAACGTATGAATATATCTTGAAACAACGCCTCCTCCAAAACTTCGAAAAAAGGGATACGCACCAATTGCATCCAGCGTTGTCATTGCACCAATCAAAATTTCATCCCCGCTATCATGTATATAGTTCAACCCAAGATTAGACAAATCAATCGCCAAATCATAATGATCGGTATGATGGCTCAAGCCTTTACCCCCTGCGACAAGCACCGAAGAAGCAACGCTTTTGTATGCACTGTAAACTTCTTCTAATGTTCGAGGAGCTACTGTATAATCACTGGAAAACAAAATAGTTCATTTCCTTTCTCTATTCCACTTTAAAAATATTCAAAAAATCAATGAATTGCCACATTAGGTCGATGAATATCCAATAAAAAGGATTCCTCATTGCAATTCAAAATTCGTTCAATTAATTCGTCCGGACCTATTTCATCATATAATTCTATTTCTTCCTTATATATTAAGTACGGCATTAAAATCTGAATCGTTGTTCCATCATGAGTCTGCATCTCACCTAATGCTCCTTCAAACTGAACAATAAGAACCCCTGACAATTTTGTTGTTTTTGCAAAAGGATCACAATTTTCCGTATTTGGCAAAACAAATCCATATGACATCCATAGCTTGTGAACATGAGGAAATCGTCCCAATTCCATAAGAAGACGAATAGGCCAGGCTGCTTCATCCGTAACTGATATACAGCGATCTCCCTTAGTATCAAACGGCCAATTCCCTGGCAGCAGCATACACAATTCACCATAAGCCTCTTTATCTTCCGGTGAATTTTGACCTGTTGGATAGTGCATAGGAGCTGCACTCATCCCTATTGTATGTAAAAGATAAAATGGTTCTTCCACGGTAGGATGCAATAATTCTACATGCACCGGTAATGGATTATCCAATGTATCGGAAAAAATAGTCCACCGTCTATGGGGAAACAATGTGTGAAAATATTGTCGTACTTCCGCAGCGTACTCACAATGTGTAAGCTCTATGGTATCATCGGCATCCGTCATGGAAAAAAAACGACGTGCCGACGCTGCTGCATGGGTACTATGATTGACCGCAAAAATTCTTTCTTCCGACCAAATCGTTTTTTCTTCCCTGCCCATATTATCCCCTCCTAGCATCTGCTTTGTCTTATTATACCATATCAAAAAGGTTTAAACTATCATAATCAAAGATTCAATTTCAGTCCAATAACCCCTGCAATAATCAAAAAAATACATACCATGCGCCCTATCGCCCGCGGCTCACCTAGCCACAGCATGCCAATAATAGCAGTACCTGCCGCTCCAATTCCGGTCCATACTGCATACGCTGTACCGATTGGCAAAGACCGAAGAGATAAATCCAAAAAAAACACGCTGCCCAGCATAGCCGCTCCGGTAAATAGGGAAGGCCAAAATCGGGTAAATTCTTCGGTAAACTTTAAAGTTACGGCCCATGTAATTTCCAAAAATCCTGCGATAACCAAAAATATCCATTCCATAAAAGTTCTTCCTATTCATATAGTCTAAGTAAAACAATATATAATTCTTTTCCATTTTTATTATAATAACTTTGAAGACCTGTGGCAACTATATGTCGATCATTGCCTTTTCTCGGCCAGTTAATTGTGCTATAGTAAAAGCAAGTTCAACAAATTTGCAATCACTCCTTTCCCTATCAAAAGAGGTTTAAAATGGCTAAAACAAAAAAAACAAACGTAATGCGTATTTTAGATAAAAAACAAATAGTCTATGCAACAAAAGCTTATGATTATGACGAAACTGATTTATCAGGGGTACATGCGGCAGCAGAACTTGGGTTGAACCCCGAAGCAGTATTCAAAACGTTAGTTGCACAAGGGAATAAAACCGGACCGGTCGTCTTCTGTATTCCCTGCGATAAAGAACTGGATTTAAAAAAAGCAGCTCAATGCAGCGGCAATAAAAATGTTCATCTCCTTCACGTGAAAGAATTATTAGCTTTGACCGGCTATATCCGCGGCGGCTGCTCTCCCATCGGCATGAAAAAACAATTTCCCACCTACATTGATGAATCAGCTAAACAACATGACACGATCAGTATCAGTGCCGGAATGAGAGGACAACAAGTGTTAGTAGCTCCTGATGACGCTGCGGCTGTCACCGGCGCCAAATTTTGCGCCCTCATTATGGAGGGAATTACACTTACGGAAGGAAGAGTACGATGACAAACGAAGAAATGAAACCATGGCTGGATACACTCATGACCTGTGAAGCATGTCCTTTACGCCATGAAGGAAATCGCGGTCCTACACGATATTCCGGAGATCCAGCCTCCCCCTTGATGTTCGTCGGCGAAGGTCCCGGCGGCGTGGAAGATGAATTTGGGGTCCCGCTTGTAGGCCCCTCAGGCAAATTATTGGACAAAGCCTTATGGAGTGTCGGACTCACCAGAGATCATGTCTATGTTACAAATATTGTAAAATGCCGTCCTAAAGGCAACCGAACCCCAACATTAGAAGAAGGTAAGTTTTGCGCCAATATCCATCTAGCAAAAGAAATCGAACTAATTCAGCCAAAAGTCATTGTCTGTTTGGGAAAAGTTGCTTTTCAATATTTCTATGGACACACAGCCAGTATTATGCGTAACCGCGGCAAATGGTTCGACTATAATGAAATTCCGGTTATACCCACTTACCACCCAGCATTTCTCCTGCGTCAGACGGGACACGAACTGGTAGAATCAAAATGGCAAGTTTATTACGACTTTAAAGCAGCTGTTGAAAAAGCTGCCGCTGCTGCTCCAGACTATATATTTAAAAGTGACACGCCGCCAAATCTTCTGGATGAGTACAAGGAACTGAAAAATCAACGACATTTCTAAATTTATGTAGGTTTGTCAAACATATGTTACATAGCGGAGAGAAAAGATCGGAGAACTTCATTGGGAGATTTCCAAGCCAGGGGACGCATAGGAAAATTATTGTATTCTCTACTACGTACTGCTAACTGTTTTTTGAAATCTTCAAAGGAATAAAAGCGATGATTCGCATAGAAATACTCGTTATCTTTTCGGTGAGATCGTTCTACCTTTCCGTTATGTCTTGGTGTATAGGGACGGATTTTTTGATGGATAATGTGATAGGCTGCCAATTGTCGTTCAAACAGCGTGAGTTCCGCTGTCTTACTTCGACCAAATCGGTTGGTGAATTCAAAGCCATTGTCGGTTTGGATTTTACAAATGGGAAACGAGAATCTTCGTACCAAGTGTTGGAGAAATATCGTGGAAGAATAGGTGCTCTGTTCTTGGAATGCTTCCAAATACCGAACGCGCGTACATTCATCCATAGCGGTGTACTGGTACATCTTTTCACCCAGCGCATGTGCCTGCCCCACGATGCAAGCAGAAGGAACTACTTTGACATCTACCTGCACTTTTTCTCCAGGGAACAGTGCTTGTTGATAGGGCTTGGGGATGTACTTTGGGTTCGGTACGGATTCCCGTGTGAGTCCGATACGCTTTAAACAGCGATATAGGCCAGTGATGGATCGTGTATATCCCCGTTTTCTTAGCTTGATCCAAAACACGACCAGCCCGGCATGCGGATTTCGTCGTCGCATATTCTGAATAAACGTTATCTCTTGAGACGTGTGTTGATTGGGATGATGGTGAGGGCGTCTGGATCGGGGCTGTAACGATGCCGGGGTCCCATCATAGCGCCATTGCAAGCGATAGATAAACTGGCGATTCGTACGATATTTTATGGCAGTTTTTGTGACACCATGCTTTGTTGCATAGGAAAGAATAGATAGACGATATTTTACATCTTGTGTTATGCTGTTCATGAGAGGACTCCCTTTCTGTTATGGTTTTGCGTAGTAACTTAAGCATAACACAAAAAGGTGTTCTCTCATTTCTGTTTTTGTAACATATCTATGGTAAACCTACAAAAAATCAACGACATTTCTAAATTTATATATTTACAATTACCTTACATTTTGGTATACTACTAAAGTACCTTTGCGGATGTAATTCAGTGGTAGAATACAAGCTTCCCAAGCTTGATACGAGGGTTCGATCCCCTTCATCCGCTCCATAGATAAATACTGGCCTCACGGGCATTTACCGTGAGGCCGTTTTTTGTGTTTTGCACCTTATTGAAGAAAGTTTGCATATTGTAAGCTATAATTGCTTTAAAAAAGTTTGCAATATTAGAGTGAAAACTTGACAACTAAGTTAACAATTAAACCAACTTTTCCCTAACGATTTAGCAAATCTATGGCACTCTTTTTAACCCTTTTTAAATAATTGCATAAACTTAGGTATAATCAAGGTTATTAACGATTTTAATTAAATTCGTCTCTTTTCTTCTATCGTAAACTAGCAGGTAATCATCACTTATAAATATTTTTTCGATGACCCACTGTCAAGATTAGGATAGTAACCGTTTCTTCAGATATATCTGCAATTAATCTATAACTTCCTACACAATATCGCCACTGTCCGCTTCGATTAGCCGTTAAGCCTTTTCCGTGCTGACGTGGATTACTACATCCTACAAGATTTTTATCAATCCAGCCAAAAATCAAGGCACGTGTATATTTATCTATTTTTTTTAAATCTTTTACCGCTTGATGCGTATAATTTACTTGATAGCCCATTATTCTAACTCCAGCATATAACGAACCTCTTCATGGGAATACGTAACAGGATTTTTTTTATATTCTTTTACTGCCTTTTCATATGCTTTTAAATCATATTCATCTTCTATTTTTTCAAGAACAGTCCGTCTAACCAATTCGGAAACACTAATACCATTCAATTTAGCATAGTTTTTAATCAAAATAGCTTCTTTTTCATTCAAACGTACCGATATACTCATTTTCATCGCCCCTCTCTTGTATTACATTGTAATACAAGAGAAATGTATTAGTCAATAATATATTAATAAAGCAGAAATAAATTTGATATAAGGAATTTAGTGTTCTTTATCATAGCCTATATTCATATTTTTTTGATAAAAGCTGTTTCATCTATCTGCTCTATATAAAGTTTTCTCCTTTTTTATTCTATCTTGAACTGTACGTTCTTCAATGAACAGACCCATTTCTGTATTTAAACTAACGTCACCAGCCCCTGTAATATTTTTAATTTTTTCATCATACGGTTTTTGATGCTTTATCAAATTCTACTGCCTGTCTTTTAACCTCATTATCATAGGCAACAAATAAATTAGTAACATTGACGGAACTGATTTTCCAATCACCTCCACTTTTCTTTATCGTCATGGGAATAACTATAGAACTATTCTCTACCGCCTTTGCAAATGGTTTTTGGCATCTAACAGTAAGGCCCAGAGTTCTTCCTGTTGCCGGTCCGCTAAAAACTGGAAACATTGGATGACCTCAGACAAACAGGTGATACTGGCGATCGGTTTGGCCCGTTCTTCTTGTACTCTTGTGATGACCTCCCGGAGGTACGTGATCTGTTTTGCGTTTTTCCGTTCGATACCGGAAACAGCTTGTAATTGCGCTTCCGACGTATGCAATAAAATGTGATATAAGATTTGGTATTCCCGTAGCAACTGATTGACACAGCTCTTTGATAAAAATGTGGCCAATAATTTTTTCTCCGTCAACGGGTGACGAGTTGTGTATATGATGCATTTGAGTTCCTCCCAACAAAAAAAACGCTGGATACCCTATGGCATCCAGCGTAAATTTCATAATAATCAATTTACTTTTCTTGTAACTAATACTTATTTTCCCTTTATGTCTTCGTTATCCTCTTCCCCTTCATACAGGCCTACAGTGCTTGTTTTCCGTAACACTCCAGTATAATTTTCACCAAAAATACCGATTTTATCCTTACCTGGATAATAGGTGATATCAAGCGGTACATAAGTATCAAAATCAATATAAATTAAATCCTCCGTAGAGGAACGATTCGTTAATTTATGCATTCCTTCAGATCCTGTAGGAAAAAACATAATATCTCCCGTTTTTACTTCCCGTTTTCCATCCTTGGTCTCTAACACCCCTTCGCCTGAAATAATATAAAATGTTTCCTCGCTGTATTCATGATAATGCAATGGAAATGCGGCTTTTTTAGGTGGAAGGCGTAAAAAAGCAATATTAGACTTAAACCCATCTTCACCCTTAATAAATTTATAACGATCATACTGATATGTCTTACCAAAAGAATTACCTTGCTTATCAAGGTCTTCCCATCTGGAAATTACAGCCTTCTTATTATCCATGTGAATCACTCACCTTTCTAGTATACGTATACGTCTTCTTATCTTACCCAGTGTTTGGATTATCATTTGTTTTGTATCAAATACGAAACTATTGCATTCGTTTGACGTAATTCCTTAAAACGTTCCGTTCCCAATTCATCAATAAGCACTTTTCCCCATATGTCATGTTTAACATATTCTTTGGCTATCAAAACAATACAAGGTGTAGTAGTCCATATTCCCGAAGTTTCTGTTTCATCACCTGACTCACTGATTACCACCATATTGGAATCAGCAATTACAACATTTAATCGTCGTCTAAGACGTCTTTGAGAAGTTTTTCCGCAGGATTCTAAATTGACAGTATGCATACACCCCGGATTATAGGGACCGAATATGCCTGCAATAACACATACTCCGTTTTTTTCTGCCTCGACAAGTTGCGCTTGTACTACCTTTGCTTCCTGTGGCCATAGTGAAACCAGCAATTCATCCGAAGCACCTTGAATAACTTGTATGATTTTTTCAATAACATTCTCCTGTCCTTTTAGATTCCATGTTATATCTATCTGATTCGGTATAGGCGGTATATGGTCCAATAAATCGTTGAGATCTTTTATTTTCTCATCAAACCCCGACTGAATCCGTTTCAAAAGCATATCTGGCTCCAGTGGATAATAAAGCACGGGTTCTGATGAACTGGAAAGAACCATTCCCTTATTCTTTAAATTAGTTAATGTTTCATAAATTTTGGCAGTTGGTATCTTTGCAATTTTACTCACTTCATACCCAATAATAGGATGTTTTTGTAATAACGCCAAATATGCCTTGGCTTCATACGTAGAAAAGCCAAACTGTGTCAATTTAAAAACAATGGGGTCCATAAATTTCCTCCTCTCTATATAAATTATTTTAATATACTATATACTACTAAAAACGTAAGAATACTGCAATAACTACTAAGTATCGGTAGTATGGATTTTACATTTTTGTTTATCAAGCCACATATTTTAATACCCATACCCCATCAAATAGAATTTTCTTTACTTCACCACTGTCAGCCGTGGTAAATCGGGTGTCACATTCCGCATCGGTTTCACTGGTTGCTGCCCAGACAGTAATGTCTTCGGAACCTGGTAGGCTAATAACTCTCCGCCGATTCGTTCTAATTCCGTGGCCCGTTCATAGGAATCAGACAACTGACTGGCAGCGGTTACCGCTAATCAACCCGTACCGGCTGCAGTCTTTGCCTAAGAACAATTGGCGTAATACACGCCCCGTTCGTTCTGGTTGAGCTGGAAGGTCTCCGCCAGTACTTCCACCGCTTCTACCGGATTGTGAGTCAGTGGAATCTGTTTAGCTTCCTGCATCTTACGGACAGAAAGATGAAATTTCGTCTCATCGACGGCACTGCAGATAATATCCTGCACCTTCATAAAGAAGGCTTTATCATCCTGTGCCAGTGTTTCATCGGAATACAGTTCGTAGGCATCATTCATTTGTTCTGTAATCTGCCCCCTATATGATATTTTTTCTGGGTATAATCTTTACTAATCAACCCATTTTTGCAGACCAGCTGGAATACTAACGGTTCCACCCGCAAACTTCCCAATCCAATTTCACTGTTGCTGATGACAAGTCCGGCCTGTACGACATCCCCTACCGTCACTTCTTCCTTCAGCTTCCGGTTAATGACCTTCAAATACAAATGGGTATCGGTCACGTTACAACTCATAATCTCGGCCCCTTTCATCTCCTGAATCCCCGTCAACACGGCACTACATAATTCCAGATGATCCAATCTGCGGTACCAGTCGGAAAGAAAAGCCCGGACGCTGTGCTCCAGTACCCGGACCATGCGCCGTTCCGGTGTTTGCCGGAACCAGCCGTTCACGCTTTCATCTAGCAGCATAGGAAATTCCTGCTGCATCTTCTGATAATACCGGTATGGAATCTGCAGCCGAGATGCAATTTGCTGATGGGCAATGGGTCCTATGGTATACTGTTTCTCCGTATTACCGAGTAATATCGCTAATTTCGATACTCCATCTGTCGTCTCCATCTCCAGATTCCGGGTATCGGCCAAAAAATCCTTCCGGCTCTTCCGCTGCCGTGTCAGCTCGGCGCCTATCTCTTGTAACGTTCGACCTTGCTTCATAATGAATGCCTCCTCATATACTATATGTAAAATATGTGTTACCCCATTCAAACAGCAAAAGGCACGGACTGCTACGAGTCCGGGCCTTTTGCTGTTTTCTATGTTACTATGTTCCTCTGCAGGGGATTGCGATGTCATTCGCAATACTGCTCAGTCCTGTATATAGTATATAAGTCAAAAGAGGGAAAATGACAAATAATTTTTTAATCTATTATTATATAAATTTATATAAAATACATTTTCATTTTTCTCATATATAATAGACGATTTAAGCAATCTCCCCCATACCGGTAAATGAAATCGAATTATCTTTTTCTTAAATTTTTCATCATATTGCTTCATTTTCATTCCTCTTTCTCTGCCAGATTCATTGTAATCTATCAGACAGAGGTGTTACAATTGTACTAAACCACTGCAATCCAAGGTATACAAAAACTTTTCACTTTATTCTTCCAAAAATAATATAAATATACTCTCCATACGTTTTTTTTATTTGCGCAGTACATATTATTTATCACTGTTAATTTCCATTTTTGCTTCATAGTATTTAATTACTGCAATTTGGTCCTCATTAATTATTTTATTATCTTTCATCCATTCCATATTATTAAGGACAACATCTGTAATAGGAAGATCAACACCTAATTTATGAGCATAATGTTTGGCATTTAAAATATCTTTTAAATGTACTTGCATCCTAGCTCCTGGTGTAAAATCACGAGAAATGATCATAGGCACTTTTTTTTCATAAGCTGGTCCACCGACAAATCCATTGCGTGTGGCATCAAATACTGTTTGCAAATCAAGTCCCGCTTTTTCTGCCAACGCATATGCTTCAGCAATCCCCATCAAGTTGGCCCCTACTATGATTTGGTTAATTACTTTAGTGAGACTACCACTTCCAGATCGTCCTACATAAGTAGGTGTTCCCATACACTTCAAAATAAATTCTACTTGATCAAAAACATTTTTATCTCCACCCGTCATAATAGCCAGTGTCCCGGCTATGGCTCCTGGGTTACCACCACTAACGGGTGAATCTAAAAAATGCATTTTAGCATTTTTTACTTTTTTATTCAAGTCTAGAATGATATCTGGTGAGGTAGACGACATATCGATGATAACATTTCCAGGTTTGCCATATTTAATAGCTGATTCAACTGAATTAATGATGATTGGATGTGTTGGTAACATTTGAATAATGATATCACACGTTTTATATAATTCTGTTGCATCACTAATTGGATGTCCCCCCACTTTTTTTAATTCCTCTAACGTTTTAGGAATTACATCATAACCATAAACAGGCTCATTTATTTTTTTTACTATATTTGTCACCATAGGTAACCCCATGACACCTAAACCCAAAAAACCGATTTTCATTGTCAACATCTCCTTGTGTCAATTGAAAAATCAAACATTATCTTTTGAAATATCCTATTAATACAGCATACTCTAAAATCTTAGGCACATTTTCCTCCATGAATCATTTTGAGCAACTGTAATCTATAACGTATCTCTTTTATTCAATCTAAGTTCACGTTCTTCATCCAATACTAATATGGAATTCCCCTTTACAGCCATTGTCTCATCCAATTTCAGTTTTCTCTTTTTAGATTTTTAAAGATTCAATTATGCCTACCACAAGAGGTGCAAAAACTGTACTACCTCGTTTAGAAGCTAAATGAATCGCCATCCAAAAATTATTTATATAACGAATGCTATCTATACAACCAACTACATCTGAAAATTCCATACTAGCAAGATACACTCGTGTGACAATAATAGCTTGTACTTGTTTGGTTTTCCATATAACACATGAACCAACACAATTTTTTTAGAAATCATCACATTGATTAAAGCTATATCCGTGTATTTTCCATTAACTGCAATTTCAATACGTTTACCACAGATACAAAAGTCCAGTGGCGATTGCCACACGAGTAATTATTACGACCGACATATTAACTACTGTTTCTGCTATTATAACAAGAATAAACATCATTGTTATATGTAGACCGGGAATATGGCTAATTGCTTTTGCAACAGTTCCCTCTCCCTCTAAAACGACTGCACTTCCAACGTCTTTTTTTGCATATAAATCACTACCCGAGTAATATCATCAAAAAACGCGATAATATGATATTCCAAGGTTTGACAATCAGTAGTTAATTTATTGTCCTACCTAAGAACTTCATTTACTTGCAATTCCATATCAAATATATCTGGCATAAAATAAATGTAGTCAATAACTAACCTCTGAGTTCCTAAAACGATTCTTTTTACAATATCCAACACTGATAATCTACTGCAGTAGCATACGCAACAACCTGTCTAATATCTTTTTCTAATGCAGGATTTGCAAGAAGTCCAATAGACCGCATAATATAATGCCCCTCGCTTATTGATAGTAATTAGACTATTTTCCTAATATTATTAATAATGTCCTGAGCATTCGGAATATAAAGTTTTTCTAATACAGGAGCAAAAGGTACTGGTGTATTTAATGCTCCGATTCTCATGACAGGTGCATCAAGCATATCAAATAATTCTTCATTAATAAAAGATGAGATGCTTTCACTGTACGCCCCACGCCTATTTTCTTCTGTAATAATTACAACTTTATTTGTTTTATTCACCGACTTGGAAATTAATTCTTTATCTAATGGAAATAACGTCCGTGGATCCAAGACTTCTACATCAACACTTTCATTTTTCATTGTATCTGCTGCTTTTAACGCTTCATGAACCATTTTTCCCGTAGCTATAACAGTAACATCTTTTCCTTCTCTTTTAATGTCCCCTTTACCCAAAGGAATTGGTTCAAAGCTAGAAACATTACCTTTTGAGGTATAAAGCATCTTATGGTCCATATATACAACAGGATTATCATCATCAATAGCTGATAACATCAACCCTAATGCATCTTGAGGGGTAGAGGGAAATACTATTTTTAAACCAGGTACATGAGTAAGCCATGCCTCTGTTGATTGTGCATGTTGTGCTGCAGCACTTGCTCCCGCTCCACAGGCCATACGTACTACCATTGGTAAGGAAATTTTTCCACCAAACATAAACCTCATTTTTGCTGCTTGGTTTGCCAATTGATCCATCGCCACCGTTACAAAATCACAATACATAATTTCAGCAATGGGACGTAATCCAGTAGTCGCAGCACCAATAGCACTCCCTACAATAGCCGTTTCAGAAATAGGGGTATCCAAAATCCGTTCACTTCCAAATTCATCAATCATCCCTTTAGTTACCCCAAAAACCCCGCCAAATTCACCAACATCTTCGCCAAACATAATTATATTAGAGTTTTCTCTCATGCGAATGCTCATACCTTCTTTTATCGCTTCTTTATATGTCATTACACTCATCTTATGCGCACCTCCTCAATAATATCTGAATAAACATCCTGCACACCGCTTTCCGGAGTTGGAAATGCACTTTCTTCCGCAAATTTAACAGCTTCGTCTAATTCATGTTGAACCTGATTATCAAATGTTTCGATTTCTTTTTTTGTAAATATCTTATTGCTTTCAAGATAATCTATATATCGAGGCAATGGATCCTTTTTAAGCCACGCAGCCTGATCCTTAGGATTTTTATATTTTGCTGGGTCACCTGCAAAATGTCCTAACCAACGCCACGTTTTACATTCTATCAAAGTTGGTCCATGACCTTGACGACTTCTCTTCACTGCTTCATTAGCAACTTCATAAACTGCCATGATATCATTACCATCAACAACAATCCCAGGAATTCCATATGCCGCTCCTCGATCAGCAATATCTTTAATATTCTGATGATAACTTTGTGGAGTAGAAATTGCAAATTGATTATTTTCACAAACAAAAAGAATCGGAAGTTTCCAAATTGATGCCAAATTCAAAGCTTCATGAAATGTTCCTTCATTGCTAGCTCCATCTCCAAAGAAGCATGCGCAAACTCTTTTATTCTTAAGATATTTAGCAGATAAACCTGCTCCAAGAGAAATCGGCAATCCACCACCAACGATACCATTAGCACCTAAAATACCTTTATCAGGATCACAAATATGCATAGAACCCCCTTTACCATGACAGTATCCAGTTTCTTTGCCATATATTTCCGCCATCATATATTTCATATCTGCCCCTTTGGCAATAATATGGCCATGACCACGATGGGTACTGGTGATATAATCATCATCATTCATAGCACCGCAAATACCACCTGCGACTGCTTCTTCTCCTAAATATAAATGAAAATGTCCTGGTACCTTTCCTTGTTCAAACAAGTATTTTGCACGCTGTTCAAATTCACGAATTCTGCGTATCCGTAAATACATTTTTTTCAATATTTCTTTTGATACATTCATTATAATTCCTCCTCTATTTCTTCGAAGGCCAACTAAGTGGAATTCCAAAGACATCCAATGCAGCTTCGCCAATAGCTTCACCAACAGTTGGATGAGCAAAAATCGTCGACGTTAATTCATCTGTCGTAGCTTCCAAACGGATAGCTATCGCAGCCGCAGCGATAATATCACTAGCCCGCGGGCCATACATATGGAATCCGAGAATTTGGCCGTATTTAGCGTCAGCCAAAATCTTTATAATACCTACACCTTCTGATTCGATCAGGGACTTGCCATTACCGACCATCTGGAATTTACCAACCTTATAGTCAATTCCTTTTTCTTTAAGCGTTTCTTCTTGAGCCCCTACGCTGGCACATTCCGGTTCGATAAATATGCACGAAGGAACTGTTTCTGGATGATAAGAATGTTTCCCTGTCATGATGTATTCAACAACTGCAACACCTTGTGCTGATGCGACATGAGCAAGCATCAGTTTGCCGTTGCAATCGCCGATAGCCGAAATGCTCGGGATATTCGTCTGGAAGTTGTCATCTGTGACCACTTTGCCACGATTTAATTCAACACCTGTTTCTTCCAAACCGATACCTTTTATGCTGGCACGGCGGCCGACGCACATGAGAACTTTTTCACCGGTCACAGATTTTATTTCACCATTATGTTTCATGAATACCTTGTAGCCATTGCCGTCTTGTTCAATAGACTGTACAGGAGCATCTGTCCAGATTTCGATGCCACGAGCTTCAAGATCTTTTTTGAGAATTGCCGTGATTTCTGCATCAATAGGCGGTAAAATTTTTGGCAATGCTTCGATAATTGTACATTTCATCCCCATGGATGTATATAAAGAAGCAAATTCGATACCGATGACGCCACCGCCGATGATAACCATGGACTTCGGCAAGGGATCAAGTAATAAAGCACCCGTGCTGTCGATGATACCCGGTAAATCTTTTCCCGGGATAGGAATCATAACTGGTTCGGAACCAACTGCCAGAATAATATTATCTGCCGTCAGCTGTTGGTCATTTACTTCTACCGTATGGGCATCAACAATTTTGCCTTCACCCATCATTATTGTAATACCATTGCTCTTGAGCAATCCTTTAACACCATTAACGAGGGTCTTGACAATACCACCTTTATATTGCTGGACTTTTGTCCAGTCAACGTCAATACCGGACACCTTGATACCAAGAACAGTAGTTTTGTTCTTCATCAATTCCACTGCTGAGGCAACATGGATAAGTGCTTTTGTCGGAATACATCCAACATTTAGGCATGTACCACCGAGATATTTTTTTTCAATGATTGTAACCTTAGCACCCATCTGTGCAGCTTTGATAGCTGTGATATAACCGCCAGGGCCAGCACCGATTACGATGATGCTCTTTTGTCGGTCTGCAATAGGTATATTTACCTTAACAAGCGGAGTTGATGTGGCAATCGGAGCTGCAGGGACCGCTACATTAACCCCAAAGGAAGAAATACTATTAATTTTTTCGCCAGTGGTGCAGATATAACCCATGACAGATTTAACCGGACCTTCTTCACCTTCCTGCATAACGATCTGCAACACGCCATCCGCATGTGCTTCAACAATATTACTGATTTTATCTGTTTCTACTTCGACAATTTCGTCGCCTTTCTTAACTTCATCGCCATTACTCTTCAACCATTGGGACACAGTTCCTGTAGTCATGGTAAGACCTAACTGTGGCATGATAATTTCAGTAGCCATTTATATAAATTCCCTCCTATATCAATTTTCACAACAGTAGTACCGGATTTTCCAAATATTCACGGAGACGTGATGTGATTAATCCCGCCAACGCCCCATCTACTACCCGGTGATCATACCCCAGGATGACATTCATCATCGGCGCGATACCGATTTTGCCATCTATTACCACCGCTTTATCTACCGTGCGGCATATCCCGAGAATCGTGGCTTCCGGCGGATTGACGATCGGTGTAAAATGATCGCAGCCGTACATGCCCAGATTACTGATGGTACAGGTGCCGCCTGTCAGATTATCCGGTGACAGTTTATTGTCACGGGCGGCCCGTGCCAGTTCGCCAACAGCCCGATGAATATCCATCAGCCCTTTATGATTGGCATTCTTGATGACCGGCACGATGAGACCTTTTTCGACCGCAACAGCAACTCCCATATGAATCCCTTCGTTATGGACCAGATACCCGTCTACCAGACTGTCGTTGGCTGCCGCATATTCTTCCAGAACTTTGCACATGGATTTGATGATCAGATCGGTAAAGGAGAATTTCTTGTCCATAGCAATGAAGGTGCTGCGCAGTTCGGTGGCCTTTGTCATGTTGATTTCAACGGTATGATGGACATGCGGCGTATTTCTCCAGCAGTCACCCAAACGCTGGGCAATAACTTTGCGCATCCCTTTCAACAGGACACCGTTTTTCGGAACTGCTGTCGCTGTAGGTACGGGTGCTGCCGGTACGGGTGCTGCCGGTACAATTCCAGCCGCTTTAAGCACATCTGCCTTCATGATACGTCCGTCGCCCTCTACGGTTTTGGCATCTATCCCGAGATCCACAGCCACTTTGGCGGCAGTCGGAGAGATTCGTACTTTTTCTTCTGCTTCAAAAGCTTCCACATCTCGTCCTACAACGCGGCCATTAGGTCCCGTACTAGTCACAAATGCCAGGTCGACGCCGGCCTCCTTGGCTAATTTACGGGCATACGGAGTCGCCAATACTCGGCCGCCGACAATCGTATTCTGTACCGGGGTGGAGGATGCAACCGAAACCGGTACAGCAACAGCAACTGCCGCTGATTCCACCGGACCACCTTCATCTCCCAGTACCGTTTCACCGTCTTGCCCGATATACCCCATAACAGCCTTAACCGGTCCGGCATCGCCTTCCTTCATGACAATGGAAAGCAGAATGCCGTCTTCATTTGCTTCTACTATATTGCTTATTTTATCTGTTTCAACTTCTACAACTTCATCGCCCTTTTTTATCGGGTCGCCTACTTTTTTAAGCCATTGCGAGATAGTTCCTTCTGTCATCGTTAGGCCTAATTGTGGCATCTTAAGTGCTGTCGCCATTAATCATTACCTCCTTTTTACCAACACAAACATTATTTATTCTTTATTTTGTGTTTTATCAGGCGTCACGGGTTTCATTGTAGCCATCAATATACCTGCTAGACCCAAACAACCAGCTAAAATGTAAAAACCAATATCTGTTGATCCTGTGTTTGCTTTAACAACACCAAGTAAATATGGTCCAATATAACCACCCAAATTACCCGTAGAATTAATCAACGCTACAGCACCAGCAGCAGCTGCTCCACTTAGGAAAGAAGTTGGTGTAGCCCACCAAACGCCCAATGCAGAATAACAGCCAATACCAGCAATACAAACAAATATTAAACTAATAGTCGGATCATGAACCAGAGGTGCAACACCTAAACCAATGGCACCAAGGAATAATGTCCATGTAATATGCCACTTTTTTTCTCCTGTTTTCGAAGAATGCCCGCCAACTATTAATTGAGCAATTAACGCTAACATTAAAGGAATTGCAAAAGCAAAACCAACAACCATTGGAGACCATCCTGACAAATTCTTGATAACTTGAGGCATCCAAAAATTAAATCCCCAGAAACCCGTCATCCATAAAACATAAATCACTACAAAACGCAATACCTTGGAATCGGTAAGTGCTTGCATAACTGTGTATTTTTGGGCTTCATTTTTCTTTTCTTCTTCTTTTGCTAACAATTCAATCATGTACGCTTTTTCATCATCAGTAAGCCATTGTGATTTTTCCGGACGATCTTTTACCCAAAACATAAACACAAAAGCGAAAATAATAGCTGGCAAAGCTTCGATAATAAATAAAGTCTGCCAACCATGTAATCCAAAAAAGCTTAATTCAAGCAACCATCCAGCAAATGGAGCACCAATAATTGCAGATACCAACAGAGATGTCAACATCATTGAAATTGCTTTAGCACGTTCTTCCGGAAGGAACCAACGACGAAATAAAATAGCGTAGCAAGTTGGATATAAGCTAGCTTCACACATCCCTAACAAAAATCTAAATAGATAAAATTGAAATTCTGAATTCATGAATGCCATTAAGCCACAAACTGCGCCCCATGTAATCATGATACGGGCAATCCATTTACATGCATCAAATTTTTCAGCTAATAATGTGCCTGGAATTTCAAAAATAAAATACGATAGGAAGAATATGCCAGCGCCTGCTCCAAAAACTTCAGGCCCTAACCATGGTAAATCTTTCGTCATCGTCATCCCTGCATAAGCAACATTGACCCGGTCAACATACGCAATAACTGATACTAAAAAGACTGGTAAGATAACATGCATTTGCCGTTTCCTAAATAGTACAGCGGTATCAACATTATATTTATTGCTTTCCATAATCGCATCTCCTTTATTTAAGTCATCCGATTTAAAGCAGTATAAAAATCATATGCTATAGCTTTTATCATCTAACTATAATACCGGTATTGCCTCACTTGTTAAATACCCTCTCATTAGATTCTGCGTCCAGATTCTAATATCTTTGAAATCAATTCAACATAAAACCAACTCCTTTAACTAAGACATTAGTTTTGTTACTTGTAATTATAATGTCAAAGGAAAGGAGTTGGAATCATTCGAAATATAGTTTTAAATAAGAAATTATTTTCAACATTAATAATTTGAAAATTAATTACATCTTTTCATTACAAACAAATGAAACTTAAGTAAGTTTACATAATTCGCATAAGTTATATATCATTTTTCCCTACATACTGGTACATTTGCGTGGGGCGTCCTTTGTGTCTATATGTTAAGGTGCTTTTAATATCTCCCATATTTTCCAAATATATAAGATATTTTCTTAATGATACACGAGAAATTCCTATGATTTCAGCTAATTCTTGCGTACTACAAGGACGAATCTGTTGAGCAAGTCTGTCTTTTACTATGCATAGCGTATGCGCTTCAACACTTTTAGGCAAAGAATCATCTGACGTTGATTCTTTTGAGAAAAATTCCTTGTCTAAAACAGTTTGCTCTAATGATTTATTATTTCGTAAAATATTGTAGCGTGAACGATAAGAATTTAAAGCAACTGACATTCTTTCATAAGTAAAAGGCTTAATTATATAGTCAACTACACCTCGCGATAAGGCCGCGCGAACAGAATCCACCGATTGAGCGGCCGTAACCATAATGACATCAATATCAGGTGACTTAAGTTTTAACTCTCTTAAAAAAGTCAGCCCATCCATTTGAGGCATAAAAACATCTAATAAAATTAAATCCACTTTTCGTGAATTTTCAGATAAGAAGTTCAATGCTTCAGTTCCACTATGAACAATACCAGCCAAAGAAAAACCTGGAACTTTCAGCAAGTATAACTTATTGATATTAGCAACCATCGGATCATCTTCAATAATCAAAACTTTTATCATATATTATTCCTCCCTAATCGGTAATAAACTTACCGTAAAAATAGTTCCCTTTGGTTTATTTACATCAATACGTACATGGCCTGCATATGCTTCTACCGTCTTTTTAATTAGATATAAGCCAAATCCCCTATTTTCTCCTTTTGTAGAATATCCTTTCATAAAAATTTTCTCTGTTTCCTCTTGTGCTATTCCACTTCCAGTATCGCTTACACGTACATACCATTCTCCCTCGTCTTCATCTAAAAACAGCTCAACATTTTTAGTATCGCTAAATTGAACAGCTTCAATCGCATTATCAATTAGATTACCCAAAACAGTAATTAAATCATTTCTAAAATTTACATTCACTATTTTTGAAATCTGATTATCAATATGAATAATCAGATTAACTCCCATTTCTCTACTAAAACTCAACTTACTTTGCAAAAATGAAGAAAGAATAGAATCACTCATGTGTTTATCTATCCATTTTAATTCATTTTCACCAACAAGAGTGATTCGTTGCACGTATGTCGATAATTCATCATAATGATGATTGATAATCAGCCCACTAATAACATGTATCTGATTTCTAAATTCATGAGCTTGCACTCTTAATGCCTCAACATATTTTTTGACACCCGTCAATTCTTCAGATAATCGACGAATATCTTCCAATTCTCTGAAAGATCCAACAGACCCAACAATTCTCCCATCAATTACCAGCGGCAATACACTGGTAATAACGAATAAATTACCAAGTTTAAGTTCCCGATCGACATCCGGTTTCCCTGTTTGTAAAACATTGGTCATAAAAGTATTTGGAATGATTGTCTGAATAAATTTACTTTCTAAAATTTCTCCCGGTTTTTGAATACCCGCTTTTATGTATATTTTTTGAGCCGCTTCATTAACAAATAAAATGCTTCCATTCTCATCCGTAACCATAATACCCTCTCGAATAGATTGGATAATGGCTGTTCGTTCTACCATCATCCACGCTAATTTACGTGGTTCCATTCCTAACAAAGATCCTTTTATACTTTGACTCAATGTAATCGCTGCCATTAACCCAAATGCAAATATAACAATGAGTACCCAAACAAGGCGAAGATTCCGCAGTGTTATTACTCTTCCTATTTTGTCTTCAGTGACTTCAACTATAACAGCCCCAATCCTTTCACCATGCTTATAAATTGGATAAAAAGATTTTACACCATCACCAGGATATCCAGTTCTAATAAACTCATTATCTAATTCAGATAATATAACTCGCTCCTCATTAGTTGTCTCTTCTATTAATGTTGAAATAGAATTATCTGTTATTACTCTTCCTTCTTTATCAATTACATTTATAGAATCGGTGTTTTTACCTTGTTGCACCTGTCGTATACACCTCTGAATATTATCATAATTATATGGATTATTAATATTGTTGACTATATCAGGCGATACTGCTAGAATTGCCGCAGTCGTAGACGCACGTTCACCTATTTTTTCTTGCATCCACTGGTTATCATTAGTAAAAAAAATTTCATAGATTACCAAAGTCAACACAGTGAAAAAGATCACACTAATAAATGAAATTATTTTGGTCTGTAGCTTCATATCAGTATCCTCAAAATTTTTATTTGGATTGTCGACAGTAAACTAAACAACGTTTTTAAGGGTATTCATTCGATACTCGCCTAGTGTTAAATACCCGAGTCAGGAGTAAATTCTGTGAATGTTAAACCAATTTACATTATCAGCAAGCTGAAAGTTTCAATGCATCCAAATTTGCAAAAGTTTGATTTTTTACAAATTTTGTTTTAATAATTTTAAAAGTTTCTTTTGTTACAGCATCGTCATATGCACAGCTTTTATGGCTTAAAGATGTAGTGATTTTAAATGCGTCCAATATTTCTTCTAACGTTGATTTTTGAATTCATTTTCACAATCTGTATGAAAGATATGGCTTTCTTAACAAGGCTTGTTGTTTTGTTAGGGTTATTTTTGATTCACAACATTTGCAATTTTATTTTCATTGCAGCTAGCCTTTTGTAAATGAAATTGAGCAGTTATATACGTTGATACAAGCCCTTCCGGCTTCATAATAATAAAAATTTGCTTCTATAAATTTTAGGACTCTACCCATTGCTGATACAGAGTATTTGTGAGCATTTACCTTAATCACATTTATTTTCATCCTAAGCTCAGCGTTGCTTGTTTTAAAATACCATTCCACATTTTAAGTTGCTGGTTTGGCTTGCGAAGATCAATAAGCTACTGTTGTTCTGAAGTACAGTTATCCTTCTCTTTGAAGAATTCTGAATGATCTGCCTGAGAAATCCATTTATCCGATAGAGAGTTGGCAATATCGTATTCGCACACAATATCACATTTACGTTTGCCACTGCGATGTAAATCAACAAGTTGCGATTTAAATTCTGGCGTATAGGCCCGTCATTATATGTCCTTAAAAAATCTGTCTAGTTTATTGCAGCCGATTCCTATTATCTTTAAATAAAGTATAACATATTTAAGTAATTAACGTCACTATTATGTAATTTTTGTAATATCATTAATGATAAATTGTTATTATAAAAAATATTTCTATCGATAAAAACACAATGGGGCCGTAACAAAATGAGAATTTTTTCTTCATTTAAAGAGAGTGCACACATTTTTGTGTAAAGTCTAAATATTAGGATGAAATTAATTTAAGTTTTACAAAGAAATTATGACGCAATCACCAAAATAAATCATGAGGTTATCCAGTATTATTCCCCAGTTTCAAATTGGCATTGTCCATTTAACGACGATGTTCATCGTCGTTAAATATAGCAATTTCATTAAAGCATTATCCGAAACAAAAGCACTTTTTGTCTTAGTTACTTTCGGTAATTGACAGTTGAAACTTTCAATCGCATTGGTTGTATAAATTAATTTACGTATTTCTGGCGAATATTTGAACATGGTAGATAGTTCATTCCAATTAGCCCTCCAAGATTTTACACCTAACGGATATTTCGAGTTCCATTTAGCCTCAAATTCATCTAAAGCAAATAAGACAGCCTCTTCTGTTGGTGCTTTATAAATTGGTTTTAGATCAGCAGTAAATTGCGTAACGTCTTTATAAGATACGTAACGCGTCGAAGCACGAATTTGATGAATTACACAACGCTGTACTTCTGTTTGAGAAAACGCAACCTTGATGGCTTGTACAAATCCAGATAAACCGTCTACCGATACGATAAGAATATCTTGACAATATAGAAGGCCAATATTTAGAGGATTCACTCGCATCTAACCGAATATCTAAAACATCTTTTTGTCCATCTAAATTCGTACCCATGGCAACATATGCGTTTTTTTTTGGTAACAATGCCGTTTTCACGAAAAGTGTAATGAATGGCATCTAAAATAACCATTGCATAGATCGTTTGCAAGGAACGTTCTTGCCATACGATGCCTTACTACTTTCATACTCTCATATCTGTATCTCATACAAAATTTCCCTCTTTTACGAATCGTTTTGATACTTGTGTTGAGAAATACTAACATACTTGTAATAACAAAGAGAAGGGAGGTCCAACGACCATGAAAGCACTAGCAATCACTAAAACTGTTCTCCATGTTTCCGATGTAGCATGTTTGATGAATTGCAGTTCCGGCAAAGTATGCAATCTAATCAGATCTGGAAATCTTAATGCCTACAAAGTTGGAAAAGCACGGCTGATCATGGTAGACGCCTTGGATGATTATCTGCACGTTGAGAGTCACCGATAAGTCATTATATTGATTTTTCCGACATATGTACCATTTTGAAAGCATTCATATGTAATCTATAACCCTTAATATTTTACTAACATAATAATAACCATAAATCATAGGAAGAGGTGCATCATCATGTTTAACGATTTTGAAGATTTATTAACTGTAGAAGAATTTGCTGACATGTTATCCATTGGAAAAAACGCGGCTTATAAATTAGTGGCGTCAGGTAAAGTAAAGTGCTTTCGGCAGAACCGAATTCAGAAAATACCGAAGGAGTGTGCTATACAATACATTCGAGAACAAAGTCATTTGATATAAAACGTAAAATTAAATATCATAGCATTACAAAAAGAGGAATTTAAATACATAGAGTCTTGGTTAATACCCAGGCTCTAAATCTATGAAAAATTTAAATAACTTCGACCCAATCTACCTGTTTTTCATAACGATTATCCTATATCTATATTTGTTCAGTGTCATTTTAACCTTGAAAAATTATTACTATTATGGTATTATGCTTTCATGGCAAAAGATAATATCACCCTTGTGTGAGTTATACTTTTTAGCATCGTAACTATCATATTATGTTTTTTTATCTGCTTGGATTCATATTATGAACCGAGACGGAAAGGGTAAAATCATTAGAGGGATACGTATGTCCTTTCGGTCTGTCCGGGAGGACTTTTTCTTTTGCCCAAATTCTATTTGGGAGGTTTTACATTGAAAAAAATTTGTTCATTTATTGTAAAAGATATGGTTTTTTTTATCCTGCTTGTATCTTTTGCCGCTGCTTGGCAGCCACTATGGTTTACTTGGATTGGGTCTAAAATCCCCTGGCTTTTGGGTATCGTCATGTTGGGGATGGGAATGACATTGAAAGTAGAAAATTTTTGTGCTATTTGGCAGCATCCCCGTAATGTTTGTATTGGTTTCATAGCACAGTTTATTATTATGCCCACTGTAGCTTTTGGATTGGTGAAACTCTTTCAATTACCCGCCGAATTAGCTGTCGGTGTTATTCTTGTTGGTACAAGTCCAGGCGCAACCGCTTCAAACGTTATCACTTATTTGGCTAAAGGAGATGTTGCCTTATCTGTATCTATTTCTCTGGTTACTACGTTACTTGCTCCTTTAGTAACGCCAATGTTAACTTGGTTTTTAGCAGGTACATGGATTAATATATCTCTTACTGCCATGATAGCATCTATTGCGAAAATTGTATTAGTACCGGTTATATTCGGATTACTTATTCATTATTTCTTAAACGATTTTACACAAAAATGTATACCTTATTTACCAGCTATTTCCGTAATAACCATTATTCTGATTGTTGGAGGCGTGGTTTCTTTAAGTGCTGCCGTTCTCTGGCAAGTAGGCATAGTTATTGCCGCCGTGGTTATCTGTCATAATCTATTAGGCCTAGCTTTGGGATATGGTGCTGCTACCCTATTTCACATGACACCTCCACAGGAAGCCACCATTGCCATTGAAACCGGCATGCGAAATTCCGGGCTGGCAGTATCCTTAGCAATGTTGTATTTTACTCCGGTAACTGCCATACCTGGCGTCATCTTCAGCATATGGCACAACATGTCCGGATCACTTATTGCTACATATTTTGCACGACGGAATCAGATAAAAACTTCAACTATGTAAACAGTTATATCATACTAATATTAGGTACCCTGATGTATACAAGCAGATAAATCTATCAGAAAAAGAGGATTATATCATTATGGAAATTTTACGCACTCTTGAACAGATACAAACATTTAGTAAAAAATCAAAAGAATCAGGTAAAATCATTGGTCTTGTCCCAACTATGGGAGCATTGCACGAAGGACATTTATCACTTGTAGAATATGCCCGCAGACAGTGTGATGTAGTCATTGTATCAATCTTTGTGAATCCCGTTCAATTCGGTCCTAATGAAGACTATACTATGTATCCTCGCTGCTTTGCGCAAGATTGCGAAAAGCTACAACTTGCCGGAGTCGACGCAGTATTCCATCCTACTGCACAGGAAATGTATCCAAACGGTTATTGTACCTATGTAATGGTAGACGGAGAAATAACACATACCTTATGCGGAACACAACGTCCCGGCCATTTCCGCGGAGTAGCTACCGTAGTCACGAAATTGATACATTTAGCACAAGCCGATAAAGCTTTCTTTGGTCAAAAAGATGCACAGCAAGTAGTTGTTGTACGTACATTTACAAAAGATCTCAACATTCCCTGCTCCATTATCACGGTGCCAATTGTACGGGAGACATCCGGATTAGCACGAAGCTCACGGAATCGATACTTGTCACCTGTAGAAAGAAAAGCAGCCTGCATTTTATCACAAAGCCTCCGTCAAGCCAAAGATGCATATATCCGCGGTAATCATAACGCTGATTCGTTGAAACAGCTTGTTACACAACATTTGCAAAAAGAACCACTAGCTTTGATTGATTATGTTTCTTTATATACTTATCCAGGACTGGAACCTATACAAATAATTTCCGAGCCATGTCTTTTAGCAATCGCTGTACGTATCGGAACTGTCCGTCTTATTGATAACGTTATACTCGGAGGTGATCCGTTATGATGTATTGTATGCTGAAGTCTAAAATCCATTGCGCTTCCGTCACGGAAGCGGATCTGCACTATATGGGTAGTATTACGATAGATGCCAACCTTATGGAAAAGGCTCATATCTTCTCTAACGAACGTGTCCAGATCACAAATAATAACAATGGGGCACGTCTGGAAACATATGTCATTCCCGCTCCAGCAGGAAGTGGCGTGATCTGTCTAAATGGGGCCGCCGCACGCTGCGTACAACCGGGGGATAGTATTATTATTATGGCGTATGCATTGATGACAGAAAAGGAAGCCTGTTCATATCATCCTACTGTAGTAATGGTCGATCAAAATAACCAGATCAAGGAAATTCGGATGTTGGAACATCCGCAACAATTAGACTAAGAAACTGAAATAAGGAAATAAACGCTATATATCAAGCGTGTTATTATATGCCTTCAGGTGGCATCATAATAGCTACCTGAAGATGTTTTTTATATCATAAACTATACGTATCACGATGTCACATCTGTCACCAAAAATAACACCCCCTACCAAATAAATTCAATATGGCAACTATAATACATTATAATATTTTTAAAAGGGACATATGTATATTCTTGGCAGACATGACATTGTGACACATTCATAATACTTGTTCAATGACCTGTATCCGTTGATCAGCAGTACACATATTAATCCCCTGTGCTGCATACGCTTGCTCTTCTGTAATATGCGGTAAAAGCTTTAATTCATCCCTATATTGCCCGGCTAACATTTTTTTCGTGATTTTGTAGCCCGTATGTAGTATTCAACCTTCCGCGTTCCATATGAAAAAGTAGGGATAATTGGTTAAAAGCTGGCATGGCCTGTATGACGTTAATTATATCTCCCACTGTCTGCAAATATACATACACACCAGTATCACCACTCATCGGCAAACATCCTGTACCGGATGTCTGTTACACTTGATAGTATAATCTGCCCCCTTATAAAGGCTTTAACTTTTACAAACGCTTTTTTCATCCATCTTAGTATTAATAAGATAAAATCAACAAGACTCAGCTTAAGGCAGAATTTATTTGTAGCGGATTCACTGTTGAAATGTACAATATGCAGAATCTGCACTCAACATTTTATTACAATGCTCTTTTTATCTGATCATATACTGTTGCATCACTAAGTTAATTGATTCAGTTTATTTTTTGGTTCTTCTCCATTCTCCACTCGTTTTATATTATTTATAAAAAAATCATATCTTTTTTGTGGAATTTAAAACCATCCGGCATACCTGCGGTATGGGGAGTGAGTATCACATTACTGAAATCCCGGAGTTCACTGTCAAAGGAAAGTGGTTCAGATTCAAATACATCCAGACAAGCACCTGAAATATTTTTGTTTTTTAAAGCCTCTATCAAGTCTTTTTCATTGACAATTCCACCGCGGGCGGTATTGATAAAAAGAGCTGACCTTTTCATTTTTTTAAATACTGCCTGATCGATGATATGCTTGGTTTGTTGATTTAATGCGGTGTGCACACTCACAATGTCTGATACCTGTATAAGATCATCAAAATTTGTCATTTTCACAAAACAGCCTGAAGGAATAACGCTGCTTCTAGAATAAGCCAACACGTTCATTCCAAAAACCTTACAAAACTCGGCTAATTTTTTACCCACAGCACCTAACCCAATAATTCCAATTGTTTTTCCTTTTAACTCACTTCCCGTATAGTCCAACTGTTTTTCATCCGTTTTGTTTTTCATAAAATCATTGAGATACGGGATATTTTTATAATAAGACAACATCATAGCCATTACATGTTCGGCAACTGCCTGTGCATTTACTCCGGCTACATTGGCAGCCCAAATACCAAAGTGAGTACAGGCATTGATATCTATATTATCAAAACCTGCTCCAGTCTGTACTAATTTTAAATTTTTTGCCATAGACAGCAATGCACTGTCCACGCTAATATGCTCCGGTATCATTACATCACAGTCTTTTATATGCTGCAGTACCTCCTTCCCCGGCGGAACCATTACAACATTCCAATCTGCCGGAAAATAACGTATAATATTTTCCTTTGCTATTTTGGTGAAATACCCTACGATAAGAATTTTCATAGCGAATTGCTCCTCTTTTCTGGTATACCACGTTTTTTAAAAATGCGTTTGATACTTATGATTACAGATTTATCATAAAGTTTCCACTTTTACATTATCCCCTAATTCTTATATGATACTCAATTATATCTGAAAGTTTTTAAACGGAATACATTACCTATAGGCAGCACGTACAGTACGTATTCCACGGCAATGTTTATATGATGTAATTTCCTATGTAATCAATATATTTATTATCTAGGTCTTCTCTTTTTTTTGCAACACTTTAACTATAATTTTTTTATTATTTTCAAACAAGATAATTCTGTGTGATGTAAGAAAAAATATTGTTTATCGAAAAAAATTATTGTTGTATAATAAGGATTAATAGTTATCGATAAATTTTTTCATTTATTTTAATTGAACAGATAGGAGGTCTTGTTTTGGATAAGCAGTTAGTAGAAACATTACGTCAGCAAAATCCGTTTATATCTCTGAACGATATTGTGTATTCGATTTTACTGCAGGAAATTGTCAATTTTCATATCCCCCCAGGTACAGCCATTAATGAAAATGCAATTGCTAAGAAATTAGAAATCAGTCGTTCCCCCATCAAATTTGCACTGCTTCGGTTGAAAAAGGAGGGATATGTAAAAAAAGATAATAAATACCGTGTAGCCGGTTTTTCCAACAAAGAATACCAAGATGTGAAAGAATTGTGTTTTCTTTTAGAATCCTATGCAGCCGGCCGGGCTGCTTTAAACGTAACCGACCAGCAGTTGGAAGAACTGCAGAAAATAGCACAGCAAATGCATGATATTTGTCAGCATACGGATAAGGAGGATCCTGCTACTCTTCATCGGCAAATCATAAAATTAGAATATGCTTTCCATATGAAATTAGTTTCTTTGGCAGATTCTCCTTTATTGTTGGATTTATATGACCAGATTAAATACAAATTATTTCGATATCGCAGCTACATCATCTACAATCCGCCGCAAGAATATTATAAAATTATAGAAACCGATCATCTACTAATTTGTCATATTTTAAAACTGCATGACCGTGAACTTGCTGAATCAATGCTGCGCCGTCATTTGAATTTTTTTAATAATCATTTTATAAATCTTTTTCACCTAGAAAAATAAGACTATGACTTATAAAATCCATAAAAAATATACTGTTAGAAATTCTTATTTCTAACAGTATATTTTTTATGGATTTTATAATTTTTTAAACAAATTTTAGAAGTCTCTGGTTACAAATTAAGAAATTAAATTATTTTTGCACAAATTTTGACACAAATTTTACGAAGTACTATCATTAATTCATAAAAATCATTTAATATATGCATATTAATCATGTTCAAAGTTTCCTTATAAGGAATTGTGTGCATTATTTACTTCTTGCTGCAGCAAGAAGTAAAATAGATGTTTATATGTACTTTTTGTTTTCGTAATAGGAGGTATTTAAAACATGACCAGTTTTGCAAAATTTGTTAAGTTTTTGACGAAATACGTTACGGTATGGGTAATTCTTTGCGCAATCTTGGCATACTTCTTCCCAGCTCCATTCAAACCATACGGCGGTTCCATTTCCTATTGCCTGGGCATTATTATGCTGGGGATGGGACTCTCTATGACGCCTAATGATTTCAAGCTGATCTTTTCACGTCCAAAGGATGTTATCATTGGTGTCGCTACTTTGTATATTTTTATGCCTCTTGTCGGCCTGGGAATCGGAACACTTCTTGGTCTCTCTCCCATGCTTATCGTCGGTTTTGTATTATTAGGTTGCTGCCCCACGGGAACAACGTCTAATGTCATGACCCTCCTGGCAAAAGGGGATAAAGCCCTATCTGTAACGATTTCCAGTATCAGTACAATTATTGCACCTATTCTTATGCCTGCCATGCTGCTGTTTTATGTCAACCAATATGTATCGATCGATACAATCGGTCTTTTCCTCAGTATTGTAAAAATCGTAATTATCCCTATTGTATTAGGGCTTTTGATACATAAGATATTTAAAAAACAGTTACCTGTAATTTTACAAGTAATGCCGCTGTGTACAGTGTTGGCAATTTTAGGAATTATCCTAGTTGTCGTTGCATTAAACGTAGAACGGCTGCAAACAGTTGCCGGCATGGCAGCTTTAGCATTAGCTCTCTACACATTAATTGGATTGATCATCGGTTACGGAGTATCCAAACTGTTACGTATGCCGCCTGCCAAGGGAAAAGCTATGACGTTTGTCGTAGGTGTTCAAAATACGGCATTAGCCGTCACATTGGGTGTTACCTATTTTGACCCTCTGGCCGCTATACCGGCAGCTATCGGGGTAGTTTGGACAACTGTATTCTGTTCCTTTGTCGCTTCCGTCTGGGGAAATCGAACACCAGATCCACAACAGGAAAATATCAACAGCTAAATTTACCGTACTATCCATACGGTTTTCATGACAAGAGTTACAATTCAATAAAAGGAGTGTGTATGTATATGTCAATGTATAACAAAGTATCAGATGAATTAGTGCAGGAGTTAATACACGTGCTGGGTAACAAGAGTGTAACAACGGATCCGGAAAAACTAGACGTGTATAAGACAGATGAAGAAGGTAACTCGTACTGGTTCCACACACCGGAAGTTGTGGTGTTCCCAGAAACGACCGAACAAGTCGCAGCTGTCGTAAAATTAGCTAATAAATATCTTGTTCCGGTTACTCCTCGAGCAGCTGGTTCCGGTGTGGCTTGCGGTGCTATTCCTGTCTTGGGCGGTATCGTTATAGAGTTAGATCGCATGGACAAAATTCTGGAAATCAATGCGGATAATATGTATGCCGTCGTACAAACCGGTGTCCGCACCAGTGTCATTCAAAAAAAAGTTAACGAACAGGGAATGTTGTATGCCGGAGACCCCTGTAGCGCTGACAGTTGTCAAATCGGCGGAAATGTTGCTACCAATGCCGGCGGCAATAAAGCCGTCAAATACGGTACGACACGCAACCAAATTTACGGTATGAAAATAGTGACTCCTACGGGCGATATTGTTGATGTCGGTGCCCGTCTGCAAAAATGTTCGACCGGTTATTGTTTGGAACAACTGATTTGCGGTTCTGAAGGCACATTGGGCATCGTTACCGAAATTACACTTAAATTACGCCCCCTGGCACCTTATAAATTTGATTTAGTTGCTATTTTCAAAGAAGACGAAAAGGGATTTGCTCTCCCTAACAAGATTCTTAAAGCCGGTCTGGAACCGACAAGTATTGAATACATGGATAATAAAGCTTTAAACATGTGCAGTAAATTCTGTAAGGTCACACTTCCTCATCTCGATGAAGGCTGCTGCTATGTTATTATTACAGTCGAAACATTTGATGAAGATGAATTAGATAAAAAAATGGAAAAACTCAGCGATCTATGCGACTCTATGGGGGCTGTCGATGTTATCCAAGCTGATGATCGTATTTGGGGATGCCGCCGCCAATTTGCAGAAGCCGCCCGAGATATTGATATCATGTTCGTTGCAGAAGATTTTGTCGTACCTCTCGATAAAATAGCAGATATTACTGCTAAAATACCGGGACTCGAAAAGAAACATGGTATTTATAGTGTAACTTCTGCACATATTGGTGATGGTAATATTCATGTACTGCCATTAAATATAAATAAATTATCCCCCTTAGAATGGATGAAAAAAATGGAAGGCTTCCATAAAGATCTATTCCGTGAAGTATATGCCATGGGCGGTAAAATGTCCGGAGAACACGGTATCGGTTATAAAAAATTGCATGATTTTAAGCGTTGTACACCAGAGGGTGAATACAAGATGATTTGTGCTATCAAAAAAGCGCTGGATCCAAATAATATTTTGAATCCTTTAAAAATCGTAGATGTTGACGCAAAATAATTTTTTAAAAAAACTTTATATGTAAGATTTATTTTAAGAATGAAACGTAAAAAACAAACAGGACTGAGCGGAAACGAAAAATGGCATTTCGTTTCCGCTCAGTCCTGTTTATTAAAAATTCTGCAGTATACGATGTAACGGATGTTTCCATCTTGAAAACATCGTTACATGATCGAACACGGTACTATATAAAGCACCGTGTTCTTTCAGTTCTAAAAAAACGCTATTTAAATGATATAATCTGCACCCCTTCTTTTTCAATTAGATAATTCATATGATTTAATTCCACTGCTGTAGGTGTTCGAAACATATTTTCCGGATATGACATATCTAATTGTTCATATTTATCCACTCCATAAGAGTGGTATGGCAATAATTCTATTTTGGGATCCAATATATGTTGTTTTACAAATCTTGCTGTAGCAATAATATTAGCATCATCTCCGTTAACTCCCATAATAACCGGAATACGAATCACAAGATCATTGCGAAATTGACCTAAACTGGCAATGGTACTTAAAATATGTTCATTATCACGCCCTGTATAGTATGCATGTTTTTTACTATCCATATGTTTAATATCAACAAACAATAAATCAATATACTTCAATATAGACTGCACTTGATCAAAATCAAATGTTGCACTTGTTTCCATCGCTTGATTTAATCCTATATCATATACTTTCTTAACCAGTTTTTCCAAAAATTCCGGCTGATTTGTACATTCTCCCCCTGAATAGGTTACTCCTCCGCCAGACTGACGAAAATAAGGGATCTGTGGTTCTAGTTGTGTGATAACATCCTCAATCGTCCATGTCGATACCGTATTTTTTCTTGCATTATCCAGACAAGCCGGTATACAGCAACCACACCCATCACATTGGCTTCGCACAGCTTTATTATGCAAATCAAAATCTAAATGGCGAGGACAGACAGCCGTACATCGTCCGCACGCTGTACATAATGATCCTATGTACATAATCTGATTATGCATCGTATATCCTTCCGGATTCGCGCACCATTTACATCGAAGAGAACAACCTGCAAAAAATATGATGGTACGAATTCCTTCTCCATCATTAACGGAAAAGTGCTGCAGTTGCAGCACTTTTCCGTTAATAGCTGACATGTTCACTCCTGGCAATAATGGAATCCTGCAGCGTCTTAGATAGATGAACAAACTGCGTACTATACCCGGCTACCCGCACAAGCAGATCCTTATAGTTTTCCGGATGCTCTTGCGCTTCCCGCAAGGTCTTAGTCGATATCGTATTAAACTGGACATGAAATGCACCCATATTGAAAAAACTTTGAATAACTGCCGCCAAATTACTACGTCCTCGTTTGGTATCTACAAGGCTATGACTTAACCGTATATTTAACAACGTGCCGCCGGAATGGACATCTTGATTCATTTTAGCTGCCGACTTCATAGTTGCTAACGGAGTAGACGTATCACTTCCCGCAAAAGGTGAAACTCCTTCAGAAATCGGCTGCCCCGCAAGTCTGCCGCAAGCTGTTGCGCCTATAACTTTTCCTGTCGGAATAAAATTAGATATTCCCATAAAAGCCGAAGTAAACGGATTACCGTAAATATCGGTGTACGCATGCGTTGTTTCATAGTAATGATTTGAAATTCTCTGGGCAATTGTATCTACATAATCACTGTCATTCCCATATTTAGGAACATGTTGTGCCATTTTTCTTAATCCTTCATACCCAACCCAATTTCGGTCAAGAGCATCAAAAATTTCGTGGAGTGTACAGACCTTATCTTCAAACACAAGTTTTTTAACAGCAGCCAAACTATTGGCCGTAACTGCTAATCCAATTCCTGTCAATACAGGTCCAATATTATATTTTGCTCCGCCATTAACCATATCCTTTCCTTTTTCCAGACAGTCTTCGGATACTGCCGAAAAATACGGACGAGGAATCATTTTTTGCTGCAGTCGCTGTGCTACCAGGGATGCCGTAACAGAAATACGGATAAGATTATCAAACTGTTCAAAAAAAGCTTCTTCCAGTTCTTCGTATGTTTTAAAATTGCGATCTTGATGAATAGGTAATCCCATCAATTTTCCCGTAAGGCGGCTTTTTCCTCCATTGGTAGCGTACTCAAAAGCCCCGCAGAAATTTACATTAACCGTACTTGTCCATTCAAAAGTCTTGCGGAAATGAGGTACAACACAGCCGCAGTTATTCCAATCTCGTGCATCTTCCGTATCATACCCCAGGTTTTTCAGCATTTGATACCCTGTTTTATCACTGTGAATAGCCGGAAAACCTGTCCCTTGGGCAACTAGTTCCATAACCGCATCTATAAATTTTTGCGGACTATCTTGCGAAATGCGGACAGACAACCCGGGTTGATGTGTTTTTACCTCCGAGGTCGCCTGCAACGCTAAATAGCTTAATTCGTTGGTCGCATCCTTGCCGTTGCGATCACTCCCGCCAACCGTCAAATTTTGAAATTGATTATACCCGGCAAAAAAATCTGCTGTATTAGATGAAATCGTCCAAACCCATTCTGATAGCTTCAGCCAATAACACTCTATCAATTCCAAAATACCGGCATCGTCATGTAATCCCTGTTTTTTGTCATAACAATAATACGGATACATATATTGATCAAATCGTCCGGGGTTTAACGACAACGGATTTTCCATAAGAATTCCGCCTAATTGATAAAACCATATCATCTGCAGTGCTTCCTGGAACGTTGTCGGCGGCATCATCGGAACTTTACGGCAAATAGCCGCAATATTCTGCAATTCTAACTTACGAACAACGTCTGTTTCTTTACCTGCCATTTCTTCCGCCTTATCCGCATATCGGCTGGCAAGAAGAATCATTCCTTGACTAACCAATATAATAGATTGATAAAATTCATATTTTTCTAAATCAGTATAGTTTGTAAGATCTAAAAACTGTAATTTATTATTACAATCATGTATAATTCCCTTAAATCCTTTTTTAAATAAAACATCTTCATAGTCAGGCGTAATTTCTCCGACAGATTGCCGCCATTTTGAATCACAGTCAACAATCCCCGTATCCACAGCAACTTTTGCTGTTTCACTCGGAATTTGTTTTAAAAAGGCTTCTTCCAGTGACTTTCCCTCCCAATACGGAAATATATTCTCACGAACAAACACACGCTGTTCATCTGTCATTTCGTACGGATCTTGTACTCGAACAGAAAAATGATCCATTTCCTGATCCACCCACGTCCAGGAAAATTCAGGAGTCAATATCCCGCATTTACGAAATTCACCAACCGCACCGACAATTAATTCTCCTGAAAATATAGTAACAACTAATTGTTCACATACCGCCTTAAATGCCAAGGCCCGTCGTATAGCTTCTGATTTTCCTTCTGTTTTTTTATAGGATTCCGTCCAGATTCTGGCTCTCTCGTATGAAATCGACGGTTTATTATTTATGTATTCATCTTTAGCCTTTTGTACCCGTTTTGTCAACATAACAAGAACTCCTTTAAAGGTCTACATTAAATGCTTTATAACGTTAAATATACTTTATAACGTTTATGTCATGTACTATAACACTTGGGATTTATGTTGTCAATTAGTATTCAATTCCATTGCTATATTGGAATCATTATTAAAAAGAAAAACCTTCTATAGTAAGTATTGCTACCATAGAAGGCCGCTTGTAGTATATATCAATATTTTATAATGTTTTGAAAAACAACCTTGTCTTGACCATAATTAGCATAACTGTGAGAAACATTAGATTGAAACTTTATTTTTGAAGGTGCCTCTAATATAAATGTTTGTGTATCCACCATAAGTGTCAACGTTCCCTTTGTAACAACAATATATTCTTCTATAAATTCACGATGGGAATCTGATTTATGCACTGTACCCGGTAACAATATGATATAAAGATATTCGAAACCATTGGCCGGATTAAATGGAAAAACATTATATAATATCATATTGTTTCCTTCATCAAATACTGGTTGCAGATCTTCTTCAATATTTACAACTTTATACTCTTGTACTTTCTCATTAAACAATGTGGATAATGATAACTTCATTCCTTTAGCTATTTTCCACAATACAGAAATTGTCGGAATTGACACGCCACGTTCAATCTGACCTAACATAGTTTTGCTAACACCAGTCATATCTGACACATTATCCAATGTCAAATTTCTGTCAAACCGAACTTTTTTTAATACACGTCCTATTTCTTTTATCGGACTATTGATATCTTCTCCACTATACATTCATATCCTCCTGATAGTAAAAACATTTTTCCTAAAAATAATAGTACCATATTATCTATTTAAAAAAAAGTAAGATACTATACTTGACTATATCTCTTTTTTATTATATTGACAAATGCCTCTTCCAACGGTTATAATTTCATTAGAATTATGTGACTGACGGAAGTGGAGCAACCACATGAAGCATAATTCCTGATAAGCCGACCGTCTGGGCAAAGGACCAGATTTGTCGGTCTTTTTTTATCATTTATTTAAAATAAATAGCTGTATAAGAAAGGGGTATGCACATGCTGCATTGTCAGGAATGGAACGGATTTAACGGCAGGCTATGGAAAGAAGAATGCAATGTACGGGATTTTATTCAACACAATTATCGAATTTATGATGGAAATGCCGATTTCCTGGAAGGGCCTACAGAAGGAACAAACAAACTCTGGGCTAAACTGCAGGAATTGCAAAAAGCTGAACGAAAAAACGGCGGTGTCCTAAAAGAAGAAACGGAAATCGTCTCCAGTTTAACTGCCTATGGTCCCGGTTATATTGATGATCAATTGAAACACTGGGAACAAATTGTCGGGCTGCAGACAGATGAACCGCTAAAACGTGCTTTTATGCCTTACGGCGGTATAAAAATGGCAGAAGAAGCATTGGAAATGTATGGCTATACACTGAATCCATCACTTCACAAAATTTTTACAGAATATCACAAAACACATAATCAAGCTGTTTTCGATGCCTATACAGAAGAAATGCAAACAGCGCGTCACACACATATTGTCACCGGTCTTCCAGATACATACGGACGCGGTCGTATTGTAGGCGATTATCGCCGTATAGCACTTTACGGAATAAACCAATTAATTGTGTGGAAACAAGAAGACAAAACAAATTGCGGTGACGGAGTAATGACGGACGACGTAATTCGACAGCGCGAAGAACTTTCCGAACAAATCCGTGCACTTGAAGATATGAAAAAGATGGCAGCTGTTTATGGCTTCGACATTTCCCATCCTGCAACTACGGCAAAAGAAGCAGTGCAGTGGCTGTATTTTGGCTACTTAGCTGCCATCAAAACCCAAAATGGTGCTGCTATGTCTGTAGGTCGTATTTCCACATTTTTAGACATTTATATTGACCGGGATCTTCAACGCGGCATACTCTCAGAAAGTACAGCACAAGAACTTATTGATCACCTGACGTTAAAACTTCGTATGGTAAAGTTTGCACGTATCAAGTCCTATAATGAACTTTTCTCCGGTGATCCCGTTTGGGCTACATTGGAAGTGGCAGGAATCGGTATGGATGGCCGTTCTATGGTAACGAAAACAGATTTTCGTTTTCTCCACACATTAGAAAACATGGGACCTGCTCCAGAACCCAATTTGACAGTTCTCTATTCATCCGCTCTTTCTGATGCATTTAAACGGTACGCTGCCAGTATTTCTGTAAAAACCAGTTCTATTCAGTATGAAAATGATGATGTCATGAAACCCGTATGGGGTGATGATTATTCTATTTGCTGCTGTGTTTCAGCTACACAAACGGGCAAGGAAATCCAGTTTTTCGGAGCTCGGGCAAATCTGGCCAAAGCACTGCTGTATGCCATTAACGGTGGTGTAGATGAAAAATTCGGGATACAAGCCGGACCGGAATTAGCGCCAATTACATCAGAATATCTTGATTATGATGAAGTGTTGAGAAAATACAAGCTCATGTTGGATTGGCTGGCCGGTTTGTATGTCAATGTACTGAACACCATCCACTATATGCATGACAAATACTATTATGAAGCCGCAGAAATGGCGTTGATCGATACAAATGTACGCCGTACGTTTGCAACAGGCATTGCAGGTTTTTCTCATGTTATTGACTCTTTATCGGCAATCAAGTATGCCAACGTTCGCATTATCCGTAATGATAAGGGACTGGCAGAAGACTTTGCCATAGAAGGAGATTTTCCGAAATATGGAAATGATGATGACCGAGCTGATGATATCGGTATCTGGCTCTTGCACGAATTTATTACAGATGTCCGCAAAAGACATACCTATCGTAATTCTGAACCTACAACATCTATACTGACCATAACATCTAACGTCGTATATGGACGTTTTACAGGAAATCTTCCTGATGGCAGACGCGCTTGGACTCCTTTTGCTCCCGGAGCAAATCCCAGCTATGGGGCCGAAGAAAATGGAATGCTGGCTTCTTTGAATTCCGTTGCCAAGCTTCCTTATATTTGGTCGTTGGATGGTATTTCCAATACGCAATCCATGAATCCCGAATCTTTAGGTCATACCGATACCGAACGAACCGCTAATCTCGTCCATGTCTTGGACGGCTACTTTGACCAAGGGGCACACCATCTAAATGTCAACATCTTTGAAAAAGAAATGCTGATCGACGCGATGGAACACCCTGAAAAGCCAGAATATGCTAATTTAACAATTCGTGTATCAGGCTATGCTGTCAAATTTATCGCGCTTACCCGGGAACAGCAACTAGACGTTATTTCCCGTACATTTCATAATAAACTCTAACTAAAACCATAGCCCTGAATAGTTTCAGGGCTATGCCATTTGGAACAAGAGGAGAAAAATGGCTGAACAACTTACAGGACTCATTAATTCGACAGAATCCTTCGGAGCCGTTGATGGACCCGGTGTGCGTTTTATTGTATTCATGCAGGGATGCCATATGCGCTGCCGGTATTGTCACAATCCCGAAACCTGGAATACTCACACAGGTACAAGAAGGACACCGCAAGATGTATTGCAGCAGGCATTACGCTATAAGTCATATTGGAAGAACCACGGCGGTATCACGGTGAGCGGTGGTGAAGCCTTGCTTCAATTAGATTTTGTGACGGAATTCTTTCGATTATCAAAAAAGCAAGGTATACATACCGCGTTAGATACTTCGGGAAATCCCTTTACACGAAGTCAACCCTTTTGGGGAAAATTTAAAAAACTTTGCGAATTTACCGATTTATTTATACTGGATATCAAAGAAATGGATGAAGAAAAACATAAAAAATTAACAGGACAAAGTAATGTCAATATTCTCGAACTGGCAAGCACATTATCAGACTTTGGTAAACCTATGTGGATTCGCCATGTTCTTGTACCCGGATTGACTGATGATGAAGAGGGGCTGCATCGCATGTCCAATTTTATAAAAACCTTAAAAACGGTAGAACGAACAGAGATTCTGCCGTATCACACATTAGGAGTTCCTAAGTGGGAACAGTTGGGTATTCCCTATACATTAAAAAATATGCAATCCCCTACGGCAGAACAAATCCGACGGGCAGAAATGATATTAGGTATAAATCATTAATATATGCCGTATATAATTTCTTATGTTTACCGCTCATGTCAAAAAAACATATACCATAGTAACAATAGAACGTCTTCCTATACAACATGTGTACAGGAGGACGTTCTATTGTTACTATGCCTTACAACAGCAAATCTGTAATTTCAGAAATATTCTTTTTGCCAAAATAAACAGCTGTATCGTTTACAATCATACAAGGTACACTCATGATATTATATTTCTTTCTTAAATCAGGAAAATGCTGTGCATCATACATTTCTGCTGTAATTTTCGATGATGCGGCTGCCAGGCGCTGTGTTCCTATGACAACCTCCGGACACATCGTACATGATAAAGATACCACAACTTGAATATGTATCGGTTTTTGTATGTGTTCTAATTTTTTTTCCACTGCGGGATCCAAATCTTGTCCTGGACCAGCTACATTATATAATGCAAGAACAAAGGAATTGAACTCATGCCCTCCCGGGACACTGTGAAAAATAATTCCGCTGCTAGTCTCATCTTCGCGAATAATTTCCAAACCGGGCGCTCCCTCAATTACACCTTCTTCATACAATACATTTGCAGTTAAACTGCAAAATTCTTTGGCAAAGTTTTTTAGTTCCATTGAAAATTCACTATCATTAAGCCATACTTTGAGAATTACTTTATGTTCAAATTTAGCTAAAATCGGTTCAAGCTTTTCCCTAATATCTGCTGAAATAAAATTCATATCATCACCCTCTTTTTGCACCACGTTATCTTCATCTTGTTTTTTCGATTTATCTTCCACTTCTTCAATTTGACTGACCTCAGATAAATTAAACTTCTCATGCATCGCTGAAATATACGTATCCAAGGCCGTTGCGGCAATAGCCCCATCCGATACGGCAGTTACAATCTGTCGTAAATTTTTAATACACACGTCACCCGCTGCATATACCCCATCAAGATTAGTTTTCTGATTTGCATCTGTAATCACGTATCCTTGCTGATTTAAATGTATTGTATCTGCAAAAAGTGCTGTATTAGGAATATATCCAGCAAATACAAAAATGCCAAAATCACCATGTCCGACCGCATCATGCCGCCACGTTTCTCCCGTTTTATTATTCTTAAACTCGGCATAGGATATTGTCTGTTGGCCATCCGCTCGAACCAGTTCTGTGTTGAATTTAACAGTAATTTTGGGATATTTTTTTAATTCATCGACAATTGCTCCGGCACACGAAAAACGATTTTTACGCACAAGAATAGTTACACTTTTAGCATATTTTGTCAAAAAAATACTTTCTTCAACAGCAGCAAAACCACCGCCGATAACAAAAACATCCATTCCTGAAAAAAACTCACCATCACAAGTTGCACAATAGGAAACACCATGACCTTGAAATTTTTCTTCTCCGATAAATCCTATTTTCCGCGGATTTGCCCCCGTTGCCAATATAACAGATAGCGATTGATAACTTCCTTTAGTCGTATCAATCCTCTTTATTTGCTGGTCCAGTGTCAATTCCCTCACACCTGCTTCAACAAATTCTGCACCAAATTTTTTTGCTTGGGCATACATTTCATCCGTTAATTCTGTACCGCTTATCTGTGTTATTCCGGGATAATTGGCAACATCAGAAGTAATAGTAATCTGTCCGCCGATTTTTACTTTTTCCACAACAAGAACTCTATGCTTTGCTCTGCCTAAATATATGGCGGCAGAGAGCCCTGCCGGGCCTCCGCCGACAACTACGGCATCATACATATTTCTCATATGCATCGCCTCACTGTTATTTCTTAAATAGCACCGACTAAATCAAAACTTGGTTTCAATGTTTCTGCACCAGGCTGCCATTTCGCCGGGCATACTTGATCTCCATGCTCCGCCACAAATTGAGAGGCCTCTACTTTACGAAGCAATTCATCGGCATTACGTCCCACATTGCCGGCATTTACTTCATATGCTACTATTTTTCCTTCCGGATTGACGACAAAGGTTCCTCTTTCGGCTAGCCCCGCACTCTCAATATACACATCAAAATCACGCGCCAATATAGCCATGGGATCACCAATCATAGGATACGTCACCTTTTGAATAGATTTTGAAGAATCATGCCAGGCTTTATGTACAAAATGAGTGTCACACGATACACTATATACTTCACAATGAATTGTCTTAAATTTATCATACGAATTAGCCAAGTCTTCCAATTCCGTTGGGCATACAAAAGTAAAATCCGCTGGATAAAAGAAAAATACATTCCATTTTCCAAGAATATCTTTTTTTGTTATTTCTTTGAATTTACCATTTTGATATGCCTGTACGGTAAAATCAGACACTTCTTTATTAATTAAAGACATAATAATCACTCCCTTTATCTATTATTAACTAATATATATTATTAATTGATACTTATAAGATACCACCTTTTTCTTTATAAGTCAATAATAATTCTCAATATTGTATATGCCCACGGTAGATTGAAAACCCGGTATACCGTACAGGTCTGTATTTTCTGCAGCCTGCTCACTTGTTTATTATTTTCTAATACATTCAAAAAGTTTTTCCGCCTGTTGTTTCCATTGAGAAAATACGGAAGCAGATCCTTGACATAAAACAGGGCTGCCGCCGCCTTTACCGTTAAAAAGTGTATTGGCTAATTTAAGATACGTACGGCAATCCAAGTTCACTTCCGCCCCACTGCCAACCATATAATAAATCCGATTCTCCTGACAATATACAATTACTGCTACCGCATGCTCAACAGCAACTAATTTTTGAAGAAGCATTTTTGCCGACTTAGGAGTATAGGGATCCTTCATAACGGTAAATATCACATTGCCTTGTCCATCATTTACACCCTTCTTCCATATTTCATCTATTTCCTGCCGCTGAATAACGTCCGTCTGCTGACGCACATCTTCATGCAGCATACGCACTTTTTCCTGCAAGCTCCGAATTCCTTCACAAACCAATTTTTCTTTTGTTGATAACATATTACTTGCTTCTTCAATATACTGTACCTCCTGACGGATAGTTTCCAGCGCCCATCGCCCACACAAAAATTCAATACGCATACCGCCGCGATGTCGTATCATTTTCATTATTTTAATAATTCCGATCATCCCAGTATAGGGCGGATGGGTTCCACAGCAAGTACACACATCCCCATTATCAATAGCAACGATACGAACCATCCCCTTAATTTTTTCATTTTTTTTTCTCATAGCCAGCTTAGCTGCTTCAGAGGAAGGTGCACATAACACATGAATTGCCTTATTCTGCCAAATTTCTTCATTCGCAAAATTTTCCGCCTGCACAGCCTGCTCTTGCGTAATTTCCTGATCCAAATCAATTGTAACCATTCGTTCACTCATATGAAATCCTATGTTATGCACGCCAAACAGCTTCCAGAACGAATATGATAAAATATGTTCCCCACAATGCTGCTGCATGTAATCCAGACGTCGCTGCCAATCTACATATACAGTTACTTCCGTTCCTGGTGCCAGCAAGGCATCACAACAATAAGAAATAGTACCTGCTTTTTCTGTCCCGTGAAGGACATGAACGATTTTCCCGCCTCCTTCTATTCTTCCTGTATCACTCAATTGTCCGCCGCCTTCGGGAAATAAGACCGTTCGATCCAATACAATATTGTATTTTTCTCCATCAAAAACACACGATGTAACAACCGCCTTACATTCCCGGGCCAAAGAATCTTGCTCATATAATTTTTCTGTCATTATATTACCTCACAAAAATAACATAGTATAAACCAACATAATTAACGTAAAAGTGCATATCGATACATTGACGCCTCAATTCCTGCTTTAAATACTGCTTTTTCATCACAATCAGAATACTAGCTCACACAATTACCGCTCTTTGTTTTATCAATCAGCAGTCTAACCAGCAACAATTTCATTCTCGGCGTAATATCGATTGCAATATGACTGTACCTATCTCCTAAAAAAACAGCACACAAGAATATTCCCCCTTCACCTCCTTGTGTGCTATCCTTTGTATTTTATTTTACTATAGTATACCTATCTAAATTGTATTATGCAAGAAAACAATTTAAATCCTTAGTTTTTTTCGAACGACATCCAATTCCTTTATCATATTCGCTGCGTTTTTATAGTTTCCATCTGCATATTCAAAAACAAAAGCTGCTTGCGACGCATACTGCTTAATTATCTCCATAAGACTTCGCCAAGCAATCGTACCTGCGAATAACGGCAAGTGTTCATCGATTTTTCCGTCATTATCATGGAGATGAAATGCACTGATGCGTCGGTTTAACGCCGTAATAACACGACAAGTATCCCAGTTATTAATATGTGCGTGCCCTACATCAATGACGGCCCCCGCTGCCTGAAATTCTTCAAAAAGAGCGACGTATGCCTCTTCATCAAAAAGATTATTTTGTTTTAATCCTACGTTTTCTATCCCCATTTTGGCTCCATCCAGTTCATTTGCTAATAGCTCGATTCTGTGCAGCCGTTCCAATACCAGTTGACGACAAAATTCCATATCTCCGCTCCACTGTTCATTGGTATGAACAACAACATATGTTGCCCCGTTTTTTTTGGCGTACGAAAATGCTTTTCTATATTGTTCTAAATATGCCGTATCGTTTGGGTCTGCCAAATTCACAGTAACACATGGTCCATGAATAGACAACGTCTTTTTGTCTGCCCGCATGCGCTGCAATATAACGTCCCAATAGCTATTACTGCCAAATTCATAAAAGAATTCAATGCCATAATCTTCCGGCAGTTTTTCCATTTCTATTTCATTAAATGCTGGAAATGCAAGATCACTAATTTCTATAATTGCCATATTTATTTTCTCCTTTTTCACGAACATATAAATTTATTTCTGTTTCTCTATCAAAAAACAAAACATTTTCCCATAAAAATTGTATTCCTACATTTTCACCGGCTTTTATTTCATAAGTTTCGCCTGCAAACTGACTAAATATAGCTGTACCATCAGCCAAATACAGCTGTGTCGTTTGTAAATTACCTGTATTTTCCGTATACCGGCAACTCCCTTTGAGCATAGCCCGATCATCTGTAGTAATATGTATGTTTTCCGGACGAATACCAACAATAACACTATGTTTCCCGGCTAACACTGAAGCAATCCGATCCGGCAGCGGAACTGCAACTTTCCCTATAAAAAGATGTCCATCGACAATATCTGCCGTTATCAGATTCATCGCCGGCGACCCAATAAAAGAAGCAACAAATTCATTAGATGGATTATCATAAATTTCACGAGGTGTCGCAATCTGCTGCAATGTACCATCACGAAGTACAGCAATCCGCTGTCCTACCGTCATAGCTTCTACCTGATCATGGGTGACATAAATCATAGTCGATTTATTTATTTCATGAATTCTGACTAAATTTTGCCGGGCTTGCTGCCGCAATTGAGCATCCAAATTAGATAACGGTTCATCAAGAAGAAAATAGGGAGATTGCTTAACAATCGCTCGACATAATGCAACACGCTGCTTTTGTCCACCCGACAAAGACTTTACAAGACGTTGTTCAAATCCATCCAGATGAAGCATTTCCAACGCATCCTTTGCTCTTTTTTCAATTTCTTTTTTACCCAGTTTTTGAATTTTTAAACCAAAAATAATATTTTCCCATACATCCATGTGAGGAAATAAAGCATAACTTTGAAATACCATTGCAATATTTCGTTTTCCCGGTGCCATAGTATTAACACAGGTTCCCCCCATAAACAACTTCCCGTCAGTAATATCTTCAAATCCCGCAACCAGTCGCAGCGTTGTGCTTTTCCCGCATCCTGATGGTCCTAGGAATACAACCCGCTCTCCTTCTTGTATCTCAAAGTTTAGTTGCTTGATAACTTCTTTATTTCCATACGACTTACTTACATTATCAAATATAATATTGTGCATTACCCTTTCACTCCTGCCTGCATAAATGTATTAAGAATAAATTTCTGGAAAAACAAGTACAAAATAAGCGGCGGCAAACTTGTCAGCACAGCTACAGCCATGGCAATTCCCCATTCACTGCCGCCTTCGGCACTAATGAACATTTGCAGTGCCAAAGACAATGTATATTGTGATTTATCTTTTAGTATTAGCAGCGGCCAAAAATATTCATTCCACGAATTGATAAAAAACATAATCCCTATAGCTATAACCGATGGACGTACAAGAGGGAACACCACACTGCGAAGAAGATAAATAGGACCTGCTCCTTCTAATACAGCTGACTCCAGAAGCGCCTTCGGTATACTTCTCATGGCCTGACGCATAAGAAATATTCCCATGCCATCCGCCAGTTCGGTAAGCATGACTCCATAAGGAGTATTCAGCAACCCTACGTGGGATATCAATAAATAATTCGGCATAATCAAAACCGTAACGGGAATAAAAAAGGTCATAAGCATGGAATTAAATAAAAGCTCTTTTCCCTTGAATCGATAATATACAAATGCAAAGCCAGCCAGCAAACTGGTAGTAAGTTTGAAAAAAGTTACAAAAAAAGCAATAAAAAAAGTATTCCATATAAAATCGAAAATAGGAAAACGTCCCAGAACTATCATATAATTTTCTAACGTCGGTGAAGAAGGAAGTGGATTCAACGGAGATTGAAATATCTGATTTAATTCTTTAAACGATGCCGAAAGCATAAAAACAACAGGCCATAAGGAAATAATAACCGCCGCAATCAAAAAAATATGGCAAATTAGTTCTTTTTTTATATTAATTTTCATAATACACCTTCTTGTCTGCCACACGGCTGCGCCACCCTAAAAACAAGGTAAAAAGCATCATTGTGATCATTGCATACGCCGCTGATTTACCCGTTTGATAAAAAACAAAAGCATATTGATAAATAGCATAAACCAGATTGGCGCTGCCCTGATCCGGACCTCCCTGTGTCAACATATTGACAGGAACCATGACATATTGCAGACCGAAAACAACGGTAATAACAAAAACATACATCGCGGAAGAAGATGTCTGCGGCAAAATGATTTTTTTAAAAATTATCCAATCCGATGCATTTTCCAAGCGTGCTGCCTCGATGATTTCCCGCGGAACGGATACCATTGCCGCCAAAAGAAGAATCATATTATAGCCGAAAACCTTCCAGCCAATAATGCTGCTTATCGAGAATAATACAATATACGGCTCTTTAAACCAGCGCGGAGAAGTACCTCCAAACATTTTTACTATCTCATTAACCGGACCGGCCATGGGATTATATATCCACAAAAAAATAATACTCGCTACAGCAAGACTCAGCAAAGAAGGTAAAAACAACAGTGACCGATATATCGTTTTTCCATATTTCAACATATGCGCTATCATATACGAATAAAAATACGGAAGAATAAAGTTAAAAACAAGTAAAAAAACAATAAATAAAATTGTATTGCCTACGACTTGATAAAATTCCGGACTTTGAATAATGGCAATATAGTTACGTATTCCTACAAATTTTGCCTTGGCACTGACCATATTCCACGAAAAAAAGCTCAGCCCCAAATTCACAAGCAGCGGCCAATAATAAAAAACAAAGAAAATCAGTACCGATGGAAGAAAAAAAGCATATCCTTTACCGGATAATCGATTCATAATTACTTCTCCTTTCAAAAAAACGGCAGACAGGAAGATTCGCTCTACAGTTCCCCGTCCGCCGCTTCTTACACGTATCATGTCAATATTTTTCAGCCTTCCAGTAATTCATTGATTTTTACAGCCGCATCATGCAATGCTTCTCTTGCAGACTTGCTTCCATTCAATACAACATCGCGAGTATCAATAAGGACCTGTTCTGCCTGCAGTCCATTCTGTCCCGGAAAACTTATCCAAGGCGTTACATTCGGAAGCATTTCCATGGCTTTCTTAACATTTTCATTTTCATCCATTAATTTCTTGTAAGGACCTTCGGCATCCATTTTTTTCCTCGGCGGCAAATATCCGGTGCCTGTATCCCATTTTGTTAAATTGTCCGCTGATTCCAAATATTTTACAAATTCGGCAGCAGCTTTTTGTTTGGCCGGATCTTTGGATAAAATCATAAGGAAGTTACCGCCCGCCGGTACCTTTACCGGTTTGTTGCCGAATGCGGGAAAGGCTGTCGTCATTACCTTAAAGTTGGAACTTTTTTCAAAATTCGCTCGTTTGCCAATTGTAGTACATACCATAGCCAATTTACCTGATGTAAATGCCTGGAATCCTTCCTCATTTGTTGCATGAAGACCTATGCCATCCTTTACCATATCCGCAATAAATTGATATCCTTCAGCGGCTTCCGGTGTATCGAAACCCGCCTTCCATTTTCCGTTTTCCTGTTTCAGCATAGTACCGCCGTTTGATTCAACCAGTGCTTGATTCGTCCATGTATCTGCATATTCTTGCATAAAAAATGCCGATGCCCCTGTTTTATCCTTAATCTGCTGTGCATATTCACGAACCTCCTGCCAAGTCTTTGGCGGCTTTGACGGATCAAGCCCAGCTGCCTTAAAGATATCTGGATTATAATATAACACAGGAACAGACAAAGAATAAGGCACACCTACTTGCGTTCCGTCAGCCGTCTGCGCCAACTTGGCAATATTGGGTTCAAACGTATCTTTGATAAAGTTCGGATCACCTGCTGTCGCAAAAATCTTATTTATATCATCATGTTTAAAATTTTCATCGGCATAATTGAGGAAATCCCATCCCATCTGCACTACATCCGGTGTCTGTCCAGAAGCAACCGCTGCTTGTAAATTCTGTGTCAATCCCTTATACATATCAGGATTAAATTTTTCTTTTACTTTTATATTGGGATGACTCTTGTTGAAATCGTCCACTAACTCTCGCAGCGTCTGTCCGCCGAAACTATCGGAAGCCACGTGCCAGTATTCAATTTCTACCACCTTGCCGGTATCACCAGTCCCACTGCCAGAATTACTACAACCTGCCAAACCTGCGACCGCTATAAGACCGACAGATGCACAAATCATCATCTTTTTCCAATTCATTACCATATCCTCCTTATTGTCCAAAAGCCAGTATTGTTAAACTATTTGATATAAGGAATTGTATGAAATGTATGTAAAAATATCACCTTTATTTGATAAATAGTCTGTAAAATCTAAGTTCCTCGGTTATACTCCCACCGCATTTCGTATTCACCATCTGCATCATCTAATATTCATATGTTTTATGAGAACTATATTTTTGTTTATCTCTCTATATATTAAATAAAAATTTAATGCAAATGAGACGCGTTTAAAAAATTGACATGCAAAAAAATATAGAAATTCTCCCAGATACATTCCATAAACATAGCATATATATTATTTTATTTAAGATATTTTCCCCTGTTTAAGTTGCTGGACTTTTTTATAATATATGTGATATACTCAGCTATAGTTGAGAATTGTTTTTATATTTATTTTAATTTTTTAGTTCTTTTACAGCACAATATTTACATTATTTTGATATATTATATAAATTGAAAAATTCGGCATTCTATTGCTCTTATTAGCTCGGTAAAATATAATGTACTATACTTACTTAAAAAAAATCAAGGAATCTCAACGTAAATACATGAGATTCCTCTATCAAAAGAACGCACGTTTTGTATCTGCCACACATATAAATAGAAATGATATCTGTTTACTTTTATGCTTATTAGTACTATCTTGTATCCCATTAGCATTTGAATGGAAAACATTTTTCCAAAAACCAGATGAAGCACAAGTATGGGTCAATGGCAAGCTACAGACGACTATTTCACTTTCCTCTGAATTAAATACAGAGTTTGAAGTACAAGATATTCCCGGTTATGCAATTATACAAGTAAAAAATGGGAAGATACGTATACGTACTGATGATTCTCCCCGCCAAATCGGAGTTCATATGGGTTGGATTGACAAACCATATGAACAAGTGGTTAACGTCCCTTACAAAATAATGATCGTTATAACGGGTAAACAAACCTCTGACATTGATGCTCTCGCTCAATAACGGACTTATGTTCTGCTTTTATGTCTTTGGTGCCCGTTCTTTAAACTATGATTCAAAACTATTTTTATTACTACGTAAATAACATCCCCCTACGATTACTAATATTTTCTTTCAATACAATAATCTTTTTTTCAATCACAAAAATAATTTTTTTGAACTCTTCATCATCTTTTCCCGTCGGATCATCTAAACGCCAGTCTTCTCGATACTTACAAGGAAGGTAGGGACAAGTAACATCACATCCCATAGTAACAACAATATCTACTGAAGGTATATCTCCCAATAATTTTGATTGTTGTGTTTTCTCCATATCAATTCCATACAGCTTTTTTACTAAGCGCACTGCATCTTGATTTATTTGCGGTTTTATTTTTGTTCCTGCCGAGTAGCTTTCAAATACATCAGCAGCATAATAAGTTCCTAAAGCCTCCGCAATCTGGCTGCGGCAGGAATTATGTACACAAATAAAAGCAACCCTTATTTTTTTAGTCATATACATTTTCCACCGTTTATAAAATTGCAATAATACCTTCGTTTAAAATACAATGCTGCATTTACGAATGTGATCATAACAGGAACTTCTACTAAAGGTCCAATCACAGCTGTAAAAGCTTGATCTGAGGCAATACCAAATATCGCAACAGCAACAGCAATCGCCAACTCAAAATTATTACTGGCAGCCGTAAATGCCAAAGTAACCGTCTGTTCATAGGTAAATCCACTGCGATACGATAGAAAGAAGCTTGCAAAAAACATAATCGCAAAATAAATTAAAAGCGGGATTGCAATACGAACAACATTTTCCGGATTGTTTATGATTTCCTCTCCTTTAATCATAAACATAATAACAATGGTATACAACAGAGCCAGTAAGGCTAATGGGGAAATTTTAGATATAAAAACCTGTTCATACCACTCTTTTGCTTTGACCCGAAGTAATCCAAATCTTGTGAGAAAACCGGCAGCAAATGGTATACCAAGATAAATCAGGACGCTTTCTGCGACCTCAATCATTGAAATTTCAATAACTTGTCCCCCCCAAGACAAACCCAGCCATTGCGGCAGAACAGTAACAAAAAAATATATGTATAATGTATATAATAGAATTTGAAAAATAGAATTGAGCGCCACTAGTGCTGCACAATATTCATTATCACCTTTAGCAAGTGTATTCCAGACAATGACCATAGCAATACACCGGGCTAATCCAATAATAATCAACCCAATGGCAAAACCAGGTATATCGTTTAAAAACAGTACAGCTAATCCAAACATTAAAATAGGACCGGCAATCCAGTTTTGAAAAAGAGAAAAAGCAAATACTCTTTTGTGCTTCATTACTTTTCCGATTTCTTCATATTTTACCTTAGCCAACGGTGGATACAGCATAATAATAAGACCTATGGCAATAGGCCAAGATATCGTACCTGTACTGAATGAACCCAATGACAATGCTGTTGATGGAAAAAGATAACCGCCAATTACACCCAAGACCATTGCTGCGAAAATCCACAGCGTAAGAAACCTATCTAAAAATGACAACCTATTTTGTTGTATATTCTCCATATTGTCTATCTCCCATACCTTAAATTTTTTACACGCCCATGAAATTAAAAATTTTATTTTTCACCTGAAACCAATTATTTTGTTTTATTACAATAATCCTTCTTTTGTGTTAACCACATATTTAATCTGTCTAAATCATGTTGATATAAGGCAAGTTCTCTTAAAGTACCATAAACTAAGTAATCTATAAATCTTACCCGTTCATCTTTATGTATAGAATAGTATGCCCATTGTGCTTGTTTTCTATCCTGTACCAATCCTGCGTTTTTCATATAAATTAAATGCCGGGAAGCTTTTGCCTGAGTAATCTGCAATGTCTCCATAATATCACACACACATAATTCTTTTTCATACAATAGATTTAATATTCTTAATCTCGTTTCATCTGATAACGCTTTTAAAATATCCACTAATTTTTCCATGTAGCTCTCCCTCTTTTATGATCGTATAATCGTTTAAATGATTATACGATCATAATACTATTATTAACAACTATTTGCAACTGTTTTTAGATAAATTATATGATCTATTCCATTTTTTCTTGCATTTGACACAAAAATATAACTGCTTTACAATAATTTTAAAGGGTTTATAAGTGAAGGGAGAACTATATAGTGGAATTATTTGCAGTCATAGACCAAAATCTACTGTTCTGGATACAAAACAACGTGGTAACTTCTACATTGACTCCCTACATGCTGCTCCTATCCAACATAGGCAACATAGGTCTAATTTGGATTGTTTGGGCTATATTCTTGTTATGCATAAAGGAATATCGCATGACCGGTATTGCTGTATTATTAGGATTATTAATCAGTTTAATCCTGGGAAATGGTATTTTAAAACCTTCTTTAGCACGTTTGCGTCCTTATATTATTTATTCTTGGATGTCGCCAGACATAGTGATTCCGCTACCAACAGATTATTCATTTCCTTCTGGTCATACTTTCGGATCCTTTTCCGCAGCCACTATAATTTTCTGCCGAAATAAACATTGGGGAATTTTTGCCTTGATATTAGCCTTAGGAATTGGATTTTCTCGCGTATATTTATTTCTTCATTATCCTAGTGATATACTAGGTGGTATGTTGTTAGGAATACTATGCGGCATTTTCACATATAAAATAATCTGCTATGTATTAATATCTCCCCCATGTCATAAAAATAAACAAAAAATGAACTAACATTAATTATTTAAGAAAAAAACAAATTGTCTTTATAGACAATATAAAAGCTGCCAGTAATATGCTGTTTTACTGGCAGTTTTTATATTGCTTATTTTTCTATTTAATAGGATAAAACAATAGCGTATATTCACAACCGCATATTTTTTATTTTTCCAACAGTTTAATAAATTCTTTCAATATCGCCGTATTACCCGGCCAAGCCGGTGATGTTGCAAGATTTTCACAAACCACTGCTTTATCGGCATCAACAGCCTTAAACGTCCCGCCTGCAATAGTAATATCTGGGCCAACTGCGGGATACGCTGTGAGTGTCAATCCCCTGACAACATTGGCGGCTGTCAAAATCTGCGGACCATGACAAATAGCCGCCACCGGTTTTTTGTTTTTCATAAAATATTTAGTAATTTCAATAACCTTAGGATCCAGCCGAATATATTCCGGAGCTCTCCCCCCTGTAAGGTACAATCCATCATATTGACTCATATCGATTTCATCAAAGGATGCATTTAAGACAAATTGATGCCCTTCTTTTTCGCAGTAGGTTTGATCACCGAGAAAATCATGAATCGCCGTTTTAATTTTATCTCCTGCCTTTTTCCCGGGACATACAACATCAACATGAATTCCTACCATTTCCAACGCTTGAAAAGGAACCATCGTTTCATAGTCTTCTGCAAAATCACCAGCTAACATTAATACTTTTTTTGCCTTCATCATTGTCATATTTATTCCTCCCCATCTGAAATAATACATTTCTACACCCCATACATCGTGCACACCTGTAGTAATAATGAGGTCCCATATAAAATATATAAATACAAGGTATTGTCCCATATGGGCTATTAACAAAAATTTTAATTAAAAAACATTTTTATATTATAATGTATTATATTATTATCATAATACTCACCGCTCATTATGATATACTGACAATACTACTACAAATCAACTAGGTCACTTCTATTGTAACACGCAGACAGTTACGTATCAAATCGCTGTTTTCATCAAATAGTGACAAGTTGTTGTGGATATTTTTTTGAAGGTCTTCTTTGATTTATACGTCATCAGTTCATGAAATCACCTTGTTCTATATTGCGCATCCAGCGGTGTAATATCGATGCACTTCCCGACATACTGTACTGATCAACGGCTTGGTTACAATACGGATGCCGGTGTTTATTTCTTACTCCATCCCATTTCCCGTTAACTCAATCATATGGATATATCCCGGTATCTAAATCCATGAATCCAACAGACGCCCTCGGGTGTGGCACTATTTGTACCAAACACTGCTGTCACCGTCGATCTATTGTTAATCAGATGTTGCGAGAAATAGCGCGTGAGCTGAAACTGATTGCCAAAAAACGTCAGCCATCATCCAATATGCCACAACAGATTATAAACGATTTATCCGTCAACAACACATACCTACGGATGGAGAACTTGCAAATCGGAAGTTATACCCTATTAATACAGACCTTACTGCACAGGAAGAAAAATTCGATAGATATTACGGTGTCTGCACGAATCTGGAAAATATACGTCTTCTATCATCCAGATCAATCGGCAACAGTGGGAAATTGAGGGAAGTTTCCGTATCATGAAGACAGGGTTCAACCCCCGGCCGGTATCTCAGTCGGGGTAACCATATTAATGCCCATTTTACGATATTTTTTTAACACTCATGCTGTACCGCTTTTTAGAAAAGAAGTTGGATAACCGGTTTATCCGCCCCCAGATTCCGCAGGGACTTCGGGATATGAATTTTTACAAGTTGGGGAACGAAGGATACGTCCCCGCCAATGTCAGTAATGTATTTACCGACACTTTGCATAAAAAATTTCAGTTCCGTACCGATATGCAAATTATTCCCACAAAAAAAATGAAAAAAATTTGTAACTTAACTAAAAAAGGTAAAACATTACTTACTTTTTCTTTTACAACTGTCAAAGATGAGATGACGTTATAGCATCTTCCAATGCTGCATTCCAACATTTTTCACACGAAATATTGCCACAAAAACAGTTATTATCCAACCCATACTGTTTCGGACAATAATTTTTTTTGATTGATTTCCATATATCAGGGCAATACTCCCGGATTAAACTAAGCTTTTTTTTCATAGTGAATGTACCCATGATTATATTACTCCATCCTTATAGTCCAAAAATCAACGCCTCATTATCCGAATGAAAACATTGTGCTCACTGCTGGACACAATATGCTAAAAAGCATTAAAGGATACCGGCATGTCAACCATTTTCTCTGAACTCCATTACAATAATATTCCAAACACAATCCATGCCACCGCTAAAGACAATAACATATACATAATAGATGACGCATACATCATATTATTCGCTTTTATAATATCTTCACAATTCAATTTCTGCATAGCATCTCCAATATATGGCAGATATATAATGTGTTCTCCATAATTACGTTGTCCGCCCATCTGTATATTCAAAGCACCTGCAATAACCGATTGCGGATATCCCGCATTGAGTCCATTTTTCTTATGATCTCGCTTAAATATCCGTACTGCATTTCTCAAAGAATAACGCAGTAAATATGCAGAATATATCAAACATATTATATTAACACGAGTAGGCAACCAGTTAAAAAAGCTATTGACTCGTGTTGCTGTTATACCAAAGTACCGATATGTTAAGTGTTGACTGCCAAACCTATCAGCCATAATCAAAACAGCTCTATGTAAACAACCAAGAGGAGCTCCTCCAATACACATAAAAAATAATGGAGAAATAACTTCTTCTGTAGATTTTACAGCAATGGCAGATACTGTATCATTAACAATTTCTTCCTGATTCAAGTGTGAAGAATCATGTCCGGTAAACTTACCTAATTCATCTCGAGCTGCGTTAAAATCTTCGTTCAGCAAGTCCGTATGAATCCATCTCACGGTATCACGAATATGACGTAAATTCAAAATCTGATAACACACTACTGTATGTACAATCCAATCAGCTCCATGAAATAGAAAAAAAGCGATGATAATCAATATTACTGGAACAATCATCACAATAAACATAACTAAAATAACATACAAAAAGCCAAAAACGTTCTGCCTTATGGCAGAATCATTTTTATTCCACATATGCTGTTGTAAAAAATCGACTAACCATTTAATAAAACAAACGGTATTAGGTATCCATGGAAGATTGGCTATACTTCTATTAAAAATATAGGCTAAACAAACCGAAGTGAGTATATAAATCATTGAAATCATACACCTCATTTTTTGTCAACTCAATATGTTCTAATATTTTATAATTTACCTAATTTATATTATGCATCATTACTAATAATTTTTGCTATCAATAATTACAAATCTTACTTTATTCAAATACAGTACAACACATATATTTTATCACGATAAGAAGAAATATTTTTACTACTTTCCAAAAAAGAAATTAATACCGCTGTAAAATTATATTAATTTCAGCAATAAATGTTGAGTCCTAATAAAAATATATTAGAACTCAACATTTCTCAAACTTATTTTCTTATAATCTCATTTAAAGTTCACATATCTAATTGCATTTGGTAAAATACTGATATCTTAAAATTGTTTATGCACTACTTACCGCTAAACTTAGCTTTTCTTTTTTCAACAAATGCCTTCATGCCTTCTTTTTGATCGTCTGTTGCGAAACATAATCCCCACACTTCATCTTCATATTGAATACCGGATTGCAGGTCCATATTTATGCCACGATTAACGGCCGATTTGCAGAATTGTACTGCTAACGGTGCAACAGATTGAATTTTTGCAGCCATTTTTTTAGCTTCATCCATTAACTGGTCTGCAGAAACAATTTCATCTACTAATCCAATACGATATGCTTCAGCAGCATCAATCATTGTTCCAGTAAATAACAACTTCTTTGCCATTCCTTTACTGACTAAACGAGGCAGCCGCTGCGTTCCGCCAAATCCCGGCGTAATTCCCAAGGTTACTTCGGGTTGGCCAAATTTAGCAGTATCTGCTGCAATACGAATATCGCAGGCCATCTGCAATTCATTGCCACCGCCAAGTGCATATCCATTAACAGCTGCAATAACGGGTTTCTTCATATTTTCAAGTTTATTAAATACGCCCTGTGCCAAAATACCCCAATCTCTACCTTCTATGGCATTTTTATCTTTCATTTCAACAATGTCTGCCCCGGCTACAAAAGATTTTTGTCCACTGCCGGTAATAATAAGAACCGCCACATCTTGATCTGCTTCCATTTCATCAATCATTTTATCCAACTCACGGACAGTCGCTTCATTCAACGCATTTAAGGCTTTAGGCCTATTAATCGTAACAACAGCCGTACCATTTTCCTTTTCTATCAAAAGATTTTCATAACTCATAGTAAACACATCCTTTTTTTATATTCAAAAACAATAATTTCACAATATCACTATCTCAATATTTTTTATCCAAATGCATATATGCTGCGGTTTATTATTATCTGCTATATTCAGCGGAGAATGGAGCCAGAAATAACCATTTGCTGTACTTCATTCGTACCTTCATAAATTTGAGTTATTTTAGCATCGCGCATATAGCGTTCCACTGGGTATTCTCTGGTAAAGCCGTATCCACCGAATATCTGTACCGCATCTGTGGTAACTTCCATGGCAATATCTGAAGCAAATTTTTTTGCCATTGCCGCAGAAACACTATAAGGAATATTATTCGACATATCATAGGCTGCTTTATAGACTAACCAGCGTGCTGCTTCAATCTTAAGTTTCATATCAGCAAGTCGAAAAGAAATCGCCTGTTGCTTTGAAATAGGTCTACCAAACTGTACACGTTCTTTCGAATACTTTACCGCATGTTCAAAAGCTCCTTCAGCAATTCCTAAAGACTGGGCTGCTACACCAACACGGCCACCGTCTAGTGTTTGCATTGCAATTTTAAAACCTTCGCCTTCTTTTCCCAGCAGATTAGCCGCAGGTACATGTACATCTTGTAAAATAACTTCACGTTGTACGGATGCACGAATCCCCATCTTTATTTCTTTTTTACCAAAGCTCAAACCAGGTGTTCCTTTTTCTACAATAAACGCACTCATGCCTTTTGATTTTTGAGTTTTATCGGTAGTTGCAAAAATGATTTCAACCTCAGCTTCTCCTCCGTTAGTATTAAATATTTTTGTTCCATTTAATACATATTCATCACCTTGCTTTACAGCGGTAGTTGCCCCATTCAATGCATCCGTACCGGCATTAGGTTCTGTCAGGCCAAATGCTCCCAACCATTCTCCTGTTGTCAGTTTAGACAAATACTTTTTTTTCTGTTCTTCTGTACCATATGTATTAATGGGCCATGAGCAAAGCGAAGTATGTACTTCAAATCCAATACCGGTAGAAGGATCAATGCGAGAAATTTCTTCACATGCAATAGCAAAATTAATAAAATCCAAACCGCAACCATTATATTTTTCCGCATAGGGAATCCCCATCAATCCCAATTTTCCCATTTGATTAAAAATTTCTCTATCAAATATTTCATTTTCATCTCGCTCTTTAACAGTTGGGAGTAATTTTTTTTCAGCAAAATCTCTCGCCAGCTTGCGAATATCTTTCATTGCTTCTGTTTCTTTAAATTCCATAATTACATCATCCTCCTAAAAATATACAATAAATATATATATAACAGCGCTAGTTTCTTATGTTGTAAAACGATACAGCGCCTGACAACCACTGTGGTTTATAGTGTAAGTCCCATTAACTCATCTTTAAAAATGCGAGCATCCATCTGTTTTAAGCTGGATGAAATAATCGGTTTAAAATCCATATGCGCCAAGATATCCGTTTCAAGATTGACTCCGGGGGCAATCTCAGTTAGGATAAGTCCTTGTTCTCCTAATTCAAATACAGCACGTTCTGTAATATATAAAACCTGTTGATGGTGTTGCCGGGCATAAGCTCCACTAAAGGTAACCTGTCCTACTTTCTTTAAAAATTTATTGAATTTTCCTTCTGTCAAAATAGTTAACGTACCATTACTGACTTTTACTTTCAGGCCTCCCGCCGTGAAAGTGCCACAGAAAATCACTTTTTTGGTGTTTTGTGTTATATTGATAAAACCGCCACAACCCGCCATGCGACCCGTAAATTTACTTACATTGATATTGCCTTCTCTATCTGTTTCGGCTAATCCCAAGAATGCAACATCAAGTCCGCCACCATCATAGAAATCAAACTGGTACGGCTGATCAATAATTGCTTCCGGATTGGTAGAAGCTCCAAAATCAAGACCGCCGGCCGGAACACCACCAATAGTTCCCGCTTCAGCTGTTAGTGTCATCGTATCTCCGATACCTTCTTCATTCGCAACACTTGCCACACCTTCGGGAATACCAATGCCCAAGTTTACTTTCGCATTGGGAACCAATTCCATGGCTGCCCGGCGCGCAATTACTTTACGCTGATCCAGTTTCATCGGCGCAATACTGTCTAACGGGATGCGAATCTCTCCGGAATAAGCCGGATTATACGCATTTCCATAGCTTTGTTCATGTTTTGCTTTATCAGCTGCTACAACGACATAATCAACATCAATACCGGGAATGACAACATCCATTGGTTTAATATTCCCGCTTTCCACTATCCGTTCTACCTGTACAATAACGATCCCACCAGAAGCTTTAGCTGCCAATGCAATCGACAGATTTTCCAACTTGACAGCTTCATGTTCAATCGATATATTCCCTTTTGTATCAGCAGATGTACCTCTTACAATCGCCACATCAATAGGAAACGGTTTGTACCACAACCATTCTTCTCCATTGAGTTTAATAACCTCTACCAAATCCTCACTCGTTGCTGCATTGACTTTCCCCCCTTCAACACGAGGATCCACAAAAGTCCCTAATCCGACTTTTGTAATAATACCCGGTTTTTTCCCGGAAATACTGCGAAACCACTGTGTCAGCGTCCCCTGGGGGAAATTATAAGCTTCTAGTTTATTATCAAGCATTAGTTTCCCTAAATTGGGAGCCATATTGAAATGACCGGCTACAATTCGCTTTAACATTCCTTCGTGAGCGAATCTATTACCTCCCGCATTTTTTCCGTCTCCCATGCCGGCACAATGTACTACGGTAAGATCACGAGGAAATCCTTCTGATAAGAATTGAGTTTCCATAGCACACAATACATCTTCCGCAATATTACAACCTACAAACGTTCCAATACCGATAGTTGCTCCATTGGGAATACACTTTGTTACCTCTTCTGCACTAATACATTTCATTTGTAAGCACCTCTTTAATTTAGTTATGCTTGTATATATATTTTTTATACAATACCGGTCAACATATACACACCAACCATGAAAAACGCTACCAGAACCTTAAATATCGTAATTGCAAACATATCCTTATAAGACTCACGATGTGTCAATCCGCAAACAGCCAAAATCGTGATAACTGCACCGTTATGCGGCAAACTATCCAATCCACCGGATGCGGCGGCTACAATGCGATGTAAAACTTCGGGAGGAATTCCGGCGGCGGCCGTCAGTTCCAACCAATGATGTCCAAAAAGTTCCAAGGCAATACTTAATCCACCAGAAGCAGATCCTGTAACACCTGCCAGGATGTTTACCATAATAGCCGCATTTAAAAGCGGTGCTCCTTGTGCAATTCCCAATAAAAAATTAGCAATATCTGTAAATCCTGGCAGAGAAGCTATAACATTTCCGTACCCAACTTCAGAAGCCGTATTCATAATAGCAAGCAGCGATCCAATAGCTCCAGCATTTAATGCAGCTTGAAGACCACCGTCCTTAGAGATAAATTTACGTCCGCTGATACAAGCTACAATGATTCCTGCCAATAATCCAACAACCAATGCCCAAATAGAAATAACATTCTGGACAGATTTAGCTACCAGCGGAATACCCATTTTTTGGAACGGTACAATTAAATCCGGATTCCACGAATACATAGACAGTCCAAAATTAACAACCAAAACTACAAGTAATGGTATGATAGAAAAGTACCACTTCGGTAATGGAATCGTATCATCAATTACCGTTTCATTTATAGTATGCTGTCCATATCCTTCATTTCTGTCTTTAGCCACTTTAACACGCCATTCTAAATATATATAAGAAATTGCCACCAGTATAATGGCTCCGATAGTTCCTAATATAGGTGCAGAATACGTCGTTGTTCCAAGATATATCGTCGGAATAATATTCTGAATCTGTGGTGTACCCGGAAGCCAATCCATGGTTGCGGTAAATACTCCCAAGACCAATGTAGCCGGAATAAGTCGTTTAGGAATATTTGCTTCTTTATACAGAGCTGCCGCAAACGGATAAATGGCAAATACACACACAAACATGGATATGCCACCGTATGTCAAAATCATACATGCCAGCGCAACTGCAGCTATGGCTCTCTTTTCCCCTATACAGCGAATAACTTTAAGTGCAATACTTCGCGCCATTCCCGTATCTTCCATAACTTTCCCAAATACAGCACCCAGTAAAAATATAGGAAAAAAAGCTTTGATATACGTAACTGCTTTCGGCATAAATAATTCCGTATATCCTGGTAAAATATTAATGCCTGACAATCCTGCCGCAAACATCGCAAAGATTGGCGCAAACAAAATTACCGAAAACCCCCGGTAAGCAAATGTTACTAATAAAAACAAACTCAGGATAATGCTTCCTATCGCAATTGCCGTGAACATAATTTATGAAATTCCTCCTTTATATTTATATCTGTAACTTATATAAAAATGAACGATTATTTTCCTCCTTTTCTAACTTAATAAATACACAATAATAAATACACAATTTATTAAGTCAATAAATAAAAACAAGTATGCATACTTCGTTTGTTGTTACTATAAATAGTATCTGAAATTATAGATTAAATACATAGGAAAAATTTGTCTTATATTGATTATTATTTTGTTATAAAAATGCAAATCGAATACTTTTTTTTTGCAACAATACGTTGAAAAAAAGTTGACTTATATTGATTTTATATCATTGCAAAAATGCAAATTTGACATTTATTGTTGATTTTATAAAAATACCATTATTTAAATCGAAAAACAGGCTAATAAAAAGAGGCCCCGAAGGGCCTCTAAAATAATATAACTCTATTACTATACTACAATATCTAAAAAAATTTTCTATCAACCTTTAAGTTTTTTGATCGCTTCTGTGATCTTAGGAACTACTTCAAACGCATCTCCTACGATACCATAGTCGCAAACCTGGAAGATAGGAGCATCCGGATCTTTGTTGATCGCGATGATGCAGTCCGATCCTGTCATACCCGCTAAATGCTGGATCGCCCCGGATATCCCGCAAGCCACATAAATCTTCGGGCCTACAGTCTTTCCGGTCTGTCCTACCTGATGCAGTGCATCTATCCAGCCGGCATCTACCGCAGCACGGGAAGCTCCTACGGCTCCTCCCAGCAAGGTCGCCAGTTCCTTCAGCATTCCTTCGAACGGTTCCGAGCCGTTCATTCCTCGGCCGCCGGATATGATAACGTCGGCTTCTTCTATCTTGACGCCGCCGCCGCCCATTTTGATCAGTTCTACGAACTTCGTCATGAAGTCGCCATCACTCAGTTCCGCCTTCATGTTGATGATTTCGCCCGTCGCGGATGCGTCGGCTGCCGGTTTCTTAAATACATTCGGTCGAACCGTACCCATCTGCGGCCGATTTTCACGGCATACGATTTCTGCCATGATATTCCCGCCCAGTGCCGGACGCGTCCATACGATCGTCTTTCCGTCGTCATCCACATCCAGTCCCGTGCAGTCTGCTGTCAGACCGGTCTTTAATACATTGGCTACGCGCGGTCCTAAATCCCGTCCGATATTCGTCGCCCCTACCAGAAATACGTTCGGTTTTACTTCTTCAAAGAAGTGCTGCAATACCTTCGCATACGCCGTCGTATTGTATTGTTCCAGTCTCGGGTCGTCATACACATATACCTTATGCGCTCCGTGGGCAATCAATTCCTGAGCCAGCGGGGTTACCCCGCTGCCGATCAAGACGGCCCCTACTTCGTCTCCGATTTTGTCGGCCAATATCCTGCCCTGGCCTAACAATTCCAACGATACATTGCGCAGTTTGCCTTCAAATTGTTCAGCGATGACATACACGCCTTTGTAATTAGCCAAATCCATCTTCCCGTTTCCTCCTTAGAATTAAATTATCTTCTGTTCTGCTAATTTTTCCATCAACGTAGCAACAGATACAGCAACATCTTCATTGTTCAAAATAAGACCCTGCGTTCTCTGAGGCGGAGTGAAGATTTTGCGGACATTCGTCGGCGAGCCGCTCAAGCCGATCCGGCTTTCGTCTACTTTGATATCCTCTGCCGACAAGGTTGGTATTTCCCGGCGTTTCGCCTTCATGGTTCCGCGAATGGTCGGGAACCGCGGTTCATTTAATTCTTTTACAGCCGTAATGAGAACGGGGAACGATGCTTCCGTAACGATATACCCTTCTTCATTCTGCTGTTTTACCGTTACTTTTTCTCCTTCTACTGCGATATGAGCTGCGTAAGTGATCTGTGGAATACCGAGTTCCGCTGCTATCTGCGGACCGACCTGAGCTGTATCTCCATCAATAGCCTGCTTGCCGCAGAGAATTATGTCGAAATGGTCCAGCCCCTGTAGTTCCGCTACTTTTCTAACTGCCTGTGCCAGGCAGTAGCCGGTTGCCAGGGTATCCGAACCGCCGACTTTTCTGTCTGTCAGCAAATACGCTTCATCGGCTCCCATGGCCAGTCCTTCACGAAGTACTTCCACAGCCTGCGGCGGCCCCATAGAGAGCAGCGTTACCTTAGCTCCCTGTTCATCCTTTAACTGCAGCGCTGCTTCCAACGCATTCTGGTCAAACGGATTAAAGATGTTAGGCACACCCGCACGAATGACGGTATGTTTCACTGGATCGATTTTTACTTCTGCCGTGTCTGGTACTTGTTTTACACATACCAATATTTCCATATTACGCTAACCTCGCATTCTGCCACATATGGCATATAATGAATATCAAAAATAATGTTGTTCTACCAATGTATCACACTATGTAAAATATATAGGCTATTTATGAATACTAAAAAAGCATGCAAACAACCGCAATTTCAGCTTTACCGCCTGACACACTGAACAAGTTGAAATGTACAATACACCATGGTCGCCCTGCTGTACGGTCGTAGTGTTTTCATTTGAAGCCTTTATCTCAACACTCTATCTTAAAAAATATTTACGTCTCGTCTATGCTTTGCTTATTTTTAAGTTATGTATGTTTGCTTTATTAGTATATCAATATGCAAAGTTGAATAAAAGAGAAATTGTTGATTGTTTATTGAATGCAACATTATCAACATTGCATTATTTATAATTGCATCATTGCATTATTTATAGATAATGTTTAGAATGTAACTAGTTATATCCTAAAAGTATATAAAAAATGTAAAAACAACATATAATCAGCAATATAGCATCATTGTTATATGGAAACCCACTTTATTTTTGATGCTATATGTGAAAAACATCACATTAATAAGAAATTTTTCCATAAAAAGAGTATACAACAATCTGCTGTTAGTATATCGATAAAAATTCAAACTAAAGAAGGGATGGTTAACTTGTCAACAAAAAACTACGCATTAACACTCAAAAATTTAGTGACACTCACGCAAACAAAATTACATGTATTAGCCGAAGTAGTAGGATATGATATTTCTTATATCAGCAAATGGAGCAGCGGCATAAAATTACCTTCCAGCAGATGTATTGAGCAAGTCAATGAAGCGATGAGCCTTTATTTTGCTAAGGTAATTATGGAAAACCATAGACTGGAAAATTTTTATGATATCTTTAACATATCGGCAGATATACATGACGTAAAACAATTAAATATTGAAATACAGCGTCTTCTCTGTACTGCATATCAATCTTCAATCAAAGGAAATCAAATACATAAGACAAAAGAAAAAAATTCACTTTTTAGTAAAATTGTTATTGGAAAATTAAACGCTACCTTGTTTCTTTCTAAATTACTGCAAGAAGAATTAAACCAAGTAAACGGCACCGGGGATTTACTTATATTCGGTGAATTTTGCACGTTGGCAGACATTGGATTATGGAATTATTTTACCTCTGTTCATCTTAACGCTTCTCGTATTACGGTCCGTGTCGGCTTAGATGTTGATAAATTAGATAAAAAAGTTAAGTACATGCAGGAACTATATTGGACGTTAAACGCACATCTTGATTATGATTTTATGTTTTATGACAGTCAAAAATTAGAACACACAAATCTAATTATACTGAAAGACAGATTTGTCATACAATACTCTCTCAATGCCGATGATATTATCAACATGTGCAGTTGTATTTCCGATAAAGATTTAGTCCAAACTATTTATGATGAATTCATTTTGAGTTTTGTTCATCAACCCTGTCTTATTACGCCGATGAAATCACTAGGCATGAATGAAATGGGATTTCGTACAGGTTTTTATGCTACTAATCATTTTTCTTTTTTCCTTGCAAATGGAATTGAATTTTTACTCCCCCGCAAAGTGTTCGATTCAATCATTGACAGTATTGATGAATCAACACAATCACAAGATTTGGTCATGCAGGTAGAACGACTACAGGTCACTTGGGAAGAACTACTGGACAGAGTCGATGTAGACTTTATTATTCCAACAACGTCTATCATCCGTTATATTGAAACGGGATATATTTATTTAACAGACATTGAATATAATTTAACCTTGGAAGAACGGAAAGAACACTATACCAGCATCCTTAATGCAATGAAAAGTAATCACCATATTACTATGGGTGTCATCAAATCTTCCGTTAAAGCAACTGATTATCAAGGATATAATTTATCTTTTTATTCAAATCACTCTTCCTGCTTTTTCAAAAAAAACAAGCAATATATTCATAATGACGCGTATTCCTTTTATGTTATTACAAATAAACGATTATTAGATATTATTCAAAAAGGATTTGATTACCTGAAAAAACTGCCAATGTATCATCAATATACGGTAGAGGAAATCACAAAGACCTATGCTATGTACCAATCTTTAATCACGAGGATGTTAACTCTACGTGAAAAACAGTGAATATAATACGAAGTGTCGGTGTAAGCGCTATTGATTATATTAATAATATATGACAAAAGGGGGGATAGAGTACAATTAAGTTCGCAAAAGTAAAAAAAGGAAAAAGCCATCAAAACTCCGAAAAGGTAAGTAGCGAGCAAACCAATAAGGAGTGAACAAATGATGACTTACCTAAATTCTACCGTATCTT